>JGI12316J15310_10000004_pt4 | contig 1204801 bp, 1180 predicted proteins | sample MarCyaLeptolynsp_FD_15310 | JGI IMG/M metagenome (IMG submission 15310) | reverse complement strand
TCTCCAAAACCGGGGGTTGGGGGTTCGATCCCCTCCACTCCTGCCACTTAGGCGCATTGCAGGATTTGGGCAGAACGCAGAAAGACAAAGGTTTCTTCGCCAATGGCGACAAAGGACCAAGCCAAAGAAAAGCCAAAAGCTAAGGTAAGCCCGCTTCAGTTTATTCAGCAGGTCCGCCAAGAGCTTTCAAAAGTCACATGGCCGTCGCGCCGTGAGACGATTGTGACCACCATCATGGTTTTCATCATGGTGGCGCTGGCTTCTGTGTTCTTTCTGGTGATTGACCAGATTTTGGTCTTTATCGTCGGCGAAATCCTCAATCTCAGATAGGGGCGATGGAAGTAAAATCATGGCTATGAAATGGTACATCGTCCACGCCTATTCGAATTTCGAAAAGAAGGTGGCGGAGTCAATTAAAGAGCAGATTGTCAGCCACGATTTGGAGGACAAATTCGAAGAAGTCTTGGTTCCGACCGAGGAAGTCGTCGAAGTGCGGCGCGGGCAAAAGGTCAATACCGAACGCAAATTCTTCCCCGGTTATGTGCTGGTCAAAATGGACATGACCGACGAAGCCTATCACCTGGTGAAAAACACACCGAAAGTGACGGGCTTTTTGGGATCGGGCAACAAACCGGTGCCGGTCAGCCAGCGTGAAGTCGACCGCATTATGAACCAAGTGCAAGAAGGGATTGAGCGGCCGAAACCCTCTGTCACCTTCGAAATCGGCGAGCAAGTCCGCGTTTGCGATGGTCCTTTTGCCTCCTTTAATGGATTGGTCGAGGACATTGACGAGGAGCGGGCGCGTTTGAAAGTCGCTGTGTCGATATTTGGGCGTCCGACACCGGTCGAACTCGAATACACACAGGTCGAGAAGTCCTAAGAGGCTAATTGGCGCGGGGGCAACGAACAAAGATCAATGGCTGCGGAAGGTGTGATGTCAGCACCGTACCGCGGGCTCCACAAGAACGCCGCTGATGAGAAGTCATAAGGCGGCATACGGAGAAGAAAATGGCAAAGAAAATTGAAGGCTACATAAAACTGCAGGTGCCGGCCGGCGCCGCTAATCCCTCGCCGCCCATCGGGCCGGCTTTGGGCCAACGCGGCGTGAACATTATGGAGTTCTGCAAAGCGTTTAACGCAAAGACACAAGAAATGGAAAAGGGCATGCCTTTGCCGACGACCATAACGGTCTATGTCGACAAGTCCTTTTCGTTCGAGACCAAAACGGCGCCGGCTTCATATTTCTTGAAGAAGGCGGCGAAACTGGACAAAGGCTCGGGAACGCCTGGACGCGAAGTTAAAGGGTCCGTCACAAAAGCGCAGGTCAAGGAGATCGCGGAAGCCAAAATGGTCGATCTGAATGCCAACGATGTTGAGCAGGCGATGAAGATCATTGAAGGATCAGCGCGGTCGATGGGACTTGAGGTGAGGAGCTAGGGGCATGGCAAAAGCAGGAAAAAGAATGGCAGCGGCCCGCGAAGGTATTGATCGCAAGCAGCTCTACGAAATCGGTGAAGCGGTGAAGCTGGTCAAAGAACGGGCAAAAGCCAAATTTGATGAAACGGTTGAGCTCGCCGTGAATCTTGGCGTCGATCCGCGACACGCAGATCAGATGGTTCGGGGCGTCTGTCAGTTGCCGAACGGGTCGGGCCGCTCAGTGAAAGTTGCCGTGTTCGCCAAAGGGGATAAGGCGGAAGAAGCGAAAGCTGCCGGTGCGGATCTGGTTGGTGCCGAGGATTTGGCCGAGCAAGTTCAAGCCGGCACAATCGATTTTGATCGCTGTATTGCAACACCGGACATGATGCCGGTCGTGGGCCGCTTAGGTAAAGTGCTGGGGCCGCGCGGCTTGATGCCCAACCCGAAAGTCGGAACGGTCACACCGGATGTGGCTGAAGCGGTTAAGGGCGCGAAGGGCGGCCAGGTGGAATTCCGTGTCGAGAAAGCGGGCATTGTCCATGCCGGCGTCGGCAAGGTGAGCTTCAGCGAAGAGCAGCTGGTGGAAAATGTTAAAGCGCTTATGGATCAGGTTTCGAAAGCGAAACCGACAGGCGCAAAAGGAACATTCATCAAGAAAGTCGCGATCAGTTCGACGATGGGACCAGGGGTCCGGGTCGAACCTTCAAGTGTGATCGGCGCCTAGCGTTGATGAAGATGATGGAATTTCTGCGTTCGCGTTGAGTGAACGCAGGATGCGAACCGGGTTTTCGTAAGAGAGGCCGGTTCAACCTGTCCGAGATTGTAGGTGGCATTTTTGCCTTAAGCCGTAGGGCCTACATGAGACGGGGGCAAAAGACGAAAGGGTGCTGACGGTGTTGAAACGCCGGAAGTCCTTTTGGATTGAACCCTGGACAGGCGAGTGAGCGCCGCCAGGTTTGCCAGGCGAAGCCCTGCTGGGCTGGCGGCAATGCGAAACTTGAAGATGCTTCTGAGTTTTCGGTCGCATTTTTAAAGCACTGGAGATGAACGTGGACAGAATCCAGAAAGAGGAGCAAGTCCGGGATCTCAACTCTGTATTTTCAGAGACGGGTATTGTTGTCGTCACCCATTATTCGGGCATGACCGTCAACGATATGGTGACTCTGAGATCGCAGATGCGAGAGGCCGGTGCATCGTTTCGCGTCACAAAAAACCGGCTCACGAAACTCGCTTTGGACGGCACGCCGTGCGACGGGATCAAAGATCTATTCTCTGGTCCAACGGCGATTGCCTACAGCGATGATCCAGTAGCCGCGCCAAAAGTGGTCGCCAACTACGCTAAGGAAAACGAAAAGCTCGTGATCCTTGGTGGCGTAATGGGGGACCGGGTTCTTGATGTTGATGGTGTGAAACAGTTGGCCGAACTGCCTTCGCTCGACGAGCTTCGAGGGAAGATCGTAGGCATGATTTCGACACCGGCGACACGCATCGCAGGTGTGACGCAAGCACCGGCGGGACAATTGGCACGGCTACTTGGCGCATACGCTGCGAAAGGCGAAGCCGCGTGATCGGTGCATGTGACGCACAACAAATGGTTCAATCCTGAAGGAAACAAGAAATGGCTAACTTAGAACAATTGGTCGAAGACTTGTCCGGTCTGACCGTTCTTGAGGCAGCAGAGCTGTCCAAGATGCTTGAAGAAAAATGGGGCGTTTCTGCAGCGGCACCGGTTGCTGTTGCGACCGCCGGCGCTGCGGGCGGTGATGCCGGCGGTGGCGCAGAAGAGAAAACAGACTTCAATGTGATGTTGATGTCCGCTGGCGACAAGAAAATCAACGTCATTAAAGAAGTTCGCGCGATCACGGGTCTTGGTCTGAAGGAAGCCAAGGAACTGGTTGAAAGCGCACCAAAAGAAGTCAAGACCGACGTGCCGAAAGAAGAAGCTGAAGAGCTGAAGAAGAAGCTCGAGGAAGCTGGCGCGCAGGTCGAATTGAAGTAGCGATTGCGATCCGGGGCGGTTTCCGCCCCGGATTGGCTGCCCGGTTCGCAGGCAGCTAAAGAGACAAAGACGGGCTGACCGCACAGAGATCTGTGCGATTGGCAACGAATTGAAGCTCAACGAGCGTGAGGAATTAAGATGGCGCAGTCCATAAATGGACGAAATCGAGTTCGACGGTATTTTGGGTCAATCGCTGAAAGCGCCCAAATGCCGAACCTCATTGAGGTGCAAAAGACATCCTACGATCATTTTTTGCAACGCGACGTTTCCATCAAGGAACGGGAAGACGCCGGCCTTCAAGCTGTATTCGCGTCCGTCTTTCCGATTACGGATTTTTCTGAGACCGCCATTCTTGAATTCATCGAGTATGAATTTGAGGATCCCAAATATGACGTTGAGGAATGCCAGCAGCGCGATATGACGTTCGCCGCGCCGCTCAAGGTGAAGCTCCGTCTGATTGTCTTCCAAGTGGACGAAGACACGGGGGCAAAATCGGTCAAAGACATCAAAGAACAAGACGTTTATATGGGCGATCTGCCGCTCATGACGGACAATGGTACCTTTGTGATCAATGGTACTGAACGTGTAATCGTTTCTCAGATGCATCGTTCGCCGGGCGTGTTCTTTGACCATGACAAAGGTAAGACGCATTCGAGCGGCAAATTGTTGTTTGCTGCGCGCGTTATCCCCTATCGCGGGTCCTGGCTTGATTTTGAGTTTGACGCGAAAGATGTGGTTCATGTCCGCATTGACCGCCGCCGCAAGCTACCTGTCACGACGCTGCTGTATGCTCTGGGTTTGGATCAGGAAACCATTCTTCAGCATTTTTATCAGCGCGTTGATTACTCAAAAGCCAAGGATGGTTGGAAGACGACTTTCGTTTCCGAACGGTTCCGCGGCTTGAAACCGGCTTTTGATCTGGTCAATGCCAAAGATGGCAGCGTGGTGGTTGAGGCAGGCCGCAAAATGACACCGCGCCTCGCGCGCAAGTTGGCGGAAGAAGGCCTTAAAGAGCTTCTTGTTCAACAGGAAGAATTGGTCGGCCGGTACGCCGCGCTCGACATGGTGAACGAGGAAACCGGCGAGATCTTCGTCGAGGCAGGTGAAGAACTGTCGCTCGAAACCATTGCGGTGCTTGAAGAGGCCGGTTTTGACACAATTCCAACGCTCGACATCGATCACGTCAATATCGGCGCCTTCATTCGCAACACAATGGTGGCGGATAAGAACCAAACGCGCGAGCAAGCCCTGATCGACATTTACCGGGTGATGCGGCCGGGTGAGCCGCCGACGCTTGAGACGGCCGAAGCCTTGTTCAACGGTTTGTTCTTTGATTCCGAGCGGTACGACCTTTCCGCCGTTGGCCGCGTGAAAATGAACATGCGGCTTAATCTGGATGCGGAAGATACGGTTCGTGTCTTGCGCCGCGAAGACATCATGGCGGTCGTCAAGACGCTTGTCGATTTGCGCGACGGTGTCGGCGACATTGACGACATCGACCATCTGGGTAACCGCCGTGTGCGTTCGGTTGGCGAGCTTATGGAAAACCAATACCGCATTGGTTTGTTGCGCATGGAACGCGCGATTAAAGAGCGCATGAGTTCTGTCGATATCGACACCGTCATGCCGCATGATCTGATCAACGCTAAACCAGCGGCTGCCGCTGTGCGTGAGTTTTTTGGGTCTTCGCAGCTCAGCCAGTTTATGGACCAAACCAATCCATTGTCTGAGATCACGCACAAGCGCCGTTTGTCGGCGCTTGGTCCGGGCGGACTGACCCGCGAACGCGCTGGCTTTGAAGTGCGTGACGTGCATCCGACCCACTATGGCCGCATCTGTCCGATTGAAACGCCTGAAGGGCCAAACATTGGTTTGATCAATAGCTTGGCGACCTATGCACGGGTTAACAAATACGGCTTTATCGAAAGTCCCTACCGCCGTGTTGAAAACGGCAAGGTGACGAATGAAGTTGTTTATTTGTCTGCAATGGAAGAGGCCAAATATCTGATCGCGCAGGCCAACTCGGAATTGGATGATCAAGGCCAGTTTGCTTCCGATCTTGTTGGGTGCCGCAAGGCCGGTGACTTCCAAATGTCGCCACCGGAGAATGTGGATTTCATCGACGTGTCGCCGAAGCAGTTGGTGTCTGTTGCCGCTGCGCTCATTCCGTTCCTCGAAAACGATGACGCGAACCGCGCTTTGATGGGTTCGAACATGCAACGCCAAGCCGTGCCGTTGGTGCGGGCTGAAGCGCCGCTGGTGGGAACCGGTATGGAATCCGTTGTGGCTCACGACTCGGGTGCTGCGATCGCGGCCCGCCGGACAGGCATTGTCGACCAGGTGGACTCCACCCGTATCGTTATTCGGGCGACCGAAGAAACCGATCCGACGAAGTCGCGTGTTGATATCTACAACCTGCTTAAGTTCCAGCGGTCGAACCAAAACACCTGCATCAACCAGCGTCCGCTGGTGAAAAAGGGTGAAGTTATTCAGGGCGGCGAGATCATCGCGGATGGTCCGTCTACGGATCGTGGTGAGTTGGCGCTCGGCCGGAATGTGCTGGTCGCGTTCATGCCGTGGAATGGCTACAATTTCGAAGACTCGATTTTGATTTCAGAACGCATCGTCCGGGACGACGTGTTTACGTCCATTCACATCGAAGAATTCGAAGTGATGGCGCGGGACACAAAACTGGGTCCGGAAGAAATCACGCGCGATATTCCGAATGTCGGTGAAGAAGCCCTGAAGAACCTCGACGAAGCGGGCATTGTCTATATCGGCGCTGAAGTGAATCCGGGTGATATCTTGGTCGGCAAGATCACGCCAAAGGGTGAAAGCCCGATGACGCCGGAAGAAAAACTTCTGCGCGCGATCTTTGGCGAAAAAGCGTCCGATGTTCGTGACACCTCCCTTAAGTTGCCGCCGGGCGTTGCCGGGACGGTGGTTGAGGTCCGTGTCTTCAATCGTCATGGTGTCGATAAAGACGAACGCGCACTGGCGATTGAACGCGAAGAAATTGAACGTTTGGCCAAGGACCGTGATGACGAACTCGGCATTCTTGAGCGGAACGTCTACGGCACGCTTGAAGAAATGCTGCTGAACAAAGTGGCGACCGGTGGGCCGAGCGATATCGCGAACGAATCTAAGATTTCGCAAAATGTGCTTGACGATTTGTCCCGCGGTCAGTGGTGGCAGATTACGCTCAAGAACGAAAAGGCGATGGCTGAAATCGAAGCGCTCAAGAAGCAATTCGATGAAGGCAAGGCACGCCTCGAAGCGCGTTTTGAAGATAAGGTCGACAAATTGCGCCGGGGTGACGAGCTTCCACCTGGGGTCATGAAGATGGTCAAGGTCTTTGTTGCTGTGAAGCGTAAGCTTCAGCCGGGCGACAAAATGGCTGGACGTCATGGCAACAAAGGGGTGATTTCGAAAATCGCACCGATTGAAGACATGCCTTACCTTGATGACGGCACGCAGGTCGACATCGTGCTCAACCCGCTTGGGGTGCCAAGCCGAATGAATGTGGGTCAGATTCTTGAGACCCACTTGGGCTGGGCGTGCGCCGGATTGGGGCGTCAGATTTCTGACATGTTGGGCGAGGTCCAGCGTGGTGCTGATACCGGTCAACTGAAGAACACGCTGAAGTCCGTTTATGGCGACAAGTCATTAGAAGCTGACTTGAGCGATGACGATGCGCTGGAACTGGGGCGCTCTGTCGTCAGCGGTGTGCCGATCGCGACGCCCGTTTTCGATGGGGCCCATGAGCCAGATATTGTGGAGTTTCTGGAAAAAGCCGGATTCGATGGCAGTGGTCAGGCGCGGCTCTATGACGGCCGCACGGGTGAGATGTTCTCCCGTGAAGTGACGGTTGGCTACATCTACATGTTGAAGCTGCATCACCTTGTCGATGACAAGATCCACGCACGGTCCATCGGTCCATACAGTCTGGTCACCCAGCAGCCTTTGGGTGGTAAGGCGCAGTTTGGCGGACAGCGCTTCGGCGAGATGGAGGTCTGGGCGCTTGAGGCCTATGGCGCAGCCTACACGCTTCAGGAAATGCTGACCGTGAAGTCCGACGATGTGGCGGGCCGTACCAAAGTGTACGAAGCGATCGTTCGTGGTGATGACACGTTCGAAGCGGGTATTCCCGAAAGCTTCAACGTGCTCGTCAAAGAGATGCGGTCGCTAGGACTGAATGTTGAGTTGTTGAGCGGCCAATAGGCGGCGGCTCAACGCTCGTTTGAACAAACTTATTATTGTCTTGGCCTAAGACAGGTGTCGAAGGCCTAAACGAAAGGGGACGAAAACCATGAACCAAGAGGTCATGAATCTTTTTAGTCCGGGTAATGTTGCGCAGCAATTTGACCGTATTCAAATCTCGCTGGCCAGTCCCGACCGGATTCTGTCTTGGTCTTATGGGGAAATCAAAAAGCCCGAAACGATCAACTATCGCACGTTCAAGCCTGAGCGGGATGGTTTGTTCTGTGCTCGGATTTTTGGCCCGATCAAAGACTATGAGTGCTTGTGCGGCAAATATAAGCGCATGAAATATCGCGGCATTGTCTGCGAGAAATGCGGTGTAGAAGTCACGCTGAGCAAAGTGCGCCGCGAACGGATGGGCCATATCGAATTGGCCTCGCCGGTTGCACATATCTGGTTTTTGAAATCTCTGCCGTCGCGTATCGGACTGATGCTCGATATGACGCTCAAGGATCTTGAGCGCATTTTGTATTTCGAAAACTTCGTTGTCATCGAGCCTGGCTTGACGCCGCTTAAAGAGCGCCAGCTTCTTTCCGAAGAAGAATATATGCAGGCGCAAGACGAATATGGCGAAGACAGCTTCACCGCCGGTATCGGTGCGGAAGCTATCCGCGAAATGCTGATGAGCGTTAATCTCGAAACGGAGCGCGACAAAATCCGTGCCGAGATTGCGGAAACCACATCCGAGCTGAAGCCGAAGAAGTTGGTCAAGCGGCTGAAATTGGTTGAGGCCTTTATCACCTCAGGCAACCGGCCTGAATGGATGATCATGACGGTGATTCCGGTCATCCCGCCGGAACTGCGCCCGTTGGTGCCGTTGGACGGTGGTCGGTTCGCGACGTCGGATTTGAACGATCTTTATCGCCGGGTGATCAACCGGAATAACCGGCTGAAGCGTCTCATGGAGCTGCGTGCACCGGACATCATCATCCGAAATGAAAAACGGATGCTGCAAGAATCCGTCGATGCACTGTTCGATAACGGACGCCGAGGCCGTGTGATCACGGGTGCCAACAAGCGCCCATTGAAGTCGTTGGCCGACATGCTGAAAGGCAAGCAGGGACGGTTCCGTCAAAACTTGCTTGGAAAGCGCGTCGACTATTCCGGCCGTTCGGTGATTGTTGTGGGTCCGGAACTCAAGCTGCATCAATGTGGCTTGCCGAAGAAAATGGCACTGGAGTTGTTCAAGCCATTTATCTATTCGCGGCTGGACGCCAAGGGACTGGCGTCGACCGTCAAGCAAGCGAAGAAGTTGGTTGAGAAGGAGCGTCCGGAAGTTTGGGATGTTCTCGATCAGGTCATTCGTGAGCATCCGGTTCTATTGAACCGCGCACCGACGCTTCACCGTTTGGGGATTCAGGCATTTGAGCCGACCTTGATCGAAGGCAAGGCGATCCAGCTTCATCCGCTGGTCTGTGCGGCCTTTAATGCCGACTTTGATGGCGACCAAATGGCTGTTCACGTGCCATTGAGCCTTGAAGCTCAGTTGGAAGCACGCGTGCTGATGATGTCGACAAACAATATCCTGTCGCCAGCCAACGGTAAGCCGATCATCGTGCCCAGTCAGGACATTGTGTTGGGTCTCTATCATCTCACCATTGAGAAGGATAACGAGACCGGCGAAGGCATGGTCTTCTCGGATCTGAAAGAGATCCATCACGCGCTGAACAGCGGTTCTGTCACCCTGCACGCGAAAGTCAAAGCGCGTGTCCGGGCGCACGATGAAAACGGTAATCCGGTTTCCAAGATTGTTGATACCACGCCTGGTCGCGTGATGATCGGCGAATTGTTGCCGGACAATCCGCGTGTTTCCTATGAATTGATCAACCGGCTGCTGACCAAGAAAGAAATCAGTGCGGTGATCGATGTGGTCTATCGGCATTGTGGTCAGAAGGAAACGGTCCTGTTCTGCGACCACATTATGGAGCTTGGCTTCGGGCAAGCCTGTAAGGCAGGCATTTCGTTCGGCAAGGACGATATGGTCGTGCCGCATACCAAAACAAAGCTGGTCGATGAGACCCGTTCTTTGGTCAAAGAGTATGAGCAGCAATATATCGACGGCTTAATCACCCAAGGTGAGAAGTACAACAAGGTTGTCGATGCCTGGTCGAAATGTACCGACAAGGTTGCTGACGAAATGATGGCTGAGATTTCGGCCACAGGGACTGATGAAGAAACGGGCAAGACAAAAGAGGTCAACTCAATCTTTATGATGTCTCACTCCGGAGCCCGTGGTTCGCCTGCGCAGATGAAGCAGCTCGCCGGCATGCGGGGTCTGATGGCGAAACCGTCAGGTGAAATCATCGAGTCGCCGATCATTTCAAACTTCAAAGAAGGATTGACGGTTCTTGAGTACTTCAACTCAACGCACGGTGCCCGTAAGGGGCTGGCCGATACCGCGCTTAAGACCGCGAACTCGGGTTATCTGACCCGGCGTTTGGTCGATGTTGCGCAGGACTGCATCATCACTGAAGTAGATTGCGGCACCGAGGGCGGTATCACCGTCAGTGCCGTTGTCGAGGGCGGTGAGGTCGTGGCGCCTTTGGCCGAGCGTATTTTGGGCCGGACCGCCGCTGACGACATTGTCGATCCGGCGACGGGCGAAGTTATGGTGCCGCGCGGTGCTGAATTCGGCGAAGAGACTTCGGAAGCCGTAGAAGCCGCGGGCGTGACTCATGTGCGCATTCGTTCGGTGCTGACGTGTGAAACCGGCACCGGTGTTTGCGGCAAGTGTTATGGCCGCGATCTGGCACGTGGTACGCCGGTCAATATTGGCGAAGCAGTCGGTGTTATCGCCGCCCAGTCGATTGGCGAGCCCGGTACCCAGCTCACCATGCGGACCTTCCACATTGGCGGAACAGCCCAGGTCTCGGATACCTCCTTTGTTGAGGCGAACCATGGCGGCATCGTCAAAATCCTGAACCGCAATGTGGTGAAGGACGGACAAGGCCAGATCATCGTGATGGGACGAAACACCCAGATCCAGATCGTCGACGGCGAGGGCAATATCCGCGCGGCTCACAAGGTGGCTTACGGTACCCGGCTTCGTGTCGAAGACGGCGACGAGGTCGAACGCGGTCAGCGTTTGGGCGACTGGGACCCCTACACGTTGCCGATCATCACGGAGCCGACGGGCACCGTTCGCTTTGAGGATGTTGCCGAAGGCGTATCCGTCAAGGAAGTGGCGGACGAAGCAACCGGTATTTCCAGCAAAGTGGTCGTTGACTGGCGGAGCAGCCCGAAAGGCAGTGACCTCAAACCGGCGTTGGTCATCGTTGATGACCAGGGTGAGGTGATGAAGCTCGCGAACGGCAATGAAGCCCGCTATCTGCTGGCCGTGGACGCCATTCTTTCTGTGGAAGATGGCGCCCAAGTCCATGCTGGTGACGTTTTGGCCCGTATCCCGACGGAAGGGGCGAAAACCAGGGACATCACGGGTGGTCTGCCGCGGGTGGCCGAGCTGTTCGAAGCGCGGCGTCCCAAGGATCATGCGATCATCGCCGAAGTCACCGGGCGGGTCGAATTCGGCCGCGATTACAAGAACAAGCGGCGCATTTCGATCAATCCACCGGAGGAAGATCAGGAACCCGTCGAATATCTCATCCCCAAAGGCAAGCATATTAGCGTGCAAGAAGGGGATACGATCGAGAAGGGTGAATATCTGCTCGACGGCAATCCTGCACCACATGACATCTTGCAGATCAACGGTGTCGAAGAGCTGGCCGCCTATCTGGTCAGCGAGGTTCAGGAGGTCTATCGACTTCAAGGCGTGAAGATCAACGATAAGCATATCGAAGTGATCGTGCGCCAAATGCTGCAGAAGATCGAAATCGAAGAGGCAGGCGACTCTGCCCTGATCGCGGGCGAGCAAATCGACCGGGTCGAATTCGATGAGATCAATGCGAAGATCAAGGAAGAAGGCGGTCGATTGGCTGAAGGTAAGCCGGTTCTGTTGGGCATCACCAAGGCTTCGTTGCAGACGCGGTCCTTCATTTCGGCGGCATCGTTCCAAGAAACCACGCGCGTTCTGACCGAAGCCTCGGTCAACGGCAAGGTCGACGGTCTGGTCGGTCTGAAAGAGAATGTGATCGTGGGCCGTCTGATCCCAGCCGGTACGGGCGGTATGCTCAACCGGTTCAAGCGGGTTGCCGATGATCGCGACGAAGTCATTCTTGAAGAACGCAAAGCCGCACAGGCACCAGCCCTGACGGCGCCTGACGAGTCTGATGTGGCGATCACGCCTGAAATGACTGAAGCGCCGGAAGGGGTTGCCGAAGAAGCGCCGACCGATACGACCGAAAGCGCAGCTTAATCGGGCCGGCCCGGCGCGGGCTGAGATCGGTTCGTTTCGGGGGTGTTTTGGGACAGATAAACTGTCCTATCGAAGATTGAAGCAGGGGCGGCGCATCGCTGCCCCTCTTCTTGTAACAATTTTTGTCGCACTCGCCCGCGATCGATAGGAATTGTTAGCTATTTCAGTTGACCTTAATAATGAGCGTAAGTATAACCGCCGCTCATTCGGCGGCAGGCTGTAGACGGTTTGCGTCTAAACGCTGCCAGGTGTCAAACGAGACGAATTAGGTTCATGACCCGGTTCTGATGGAGCTGGGTCCTCTGGTTTAGGAAGCGTCCGGATCCTATGGGATAGGAACCGTTGTCGCTGCCTTTGCTCGTTTTGGAGATTGGTTGGGTTGCACATGGCGACCTTCGTTATTGGGAATAAAGGCAAGGCAAACAATGCCGACAATTAATCAATTGATCCGCAAGCCGCGTAAGCGGCCGGTCGAGCGCAACAAAGTTCCTGCGCTCCAAGCATGCCCTCAAAAAAGGGGTGTTTGTACCCGCGTCTATACAACGACGCCGAAAAAGCCGAACTCCGCTTTGCGGAAAGTTGCGCGTGTCCGTTTGACCAACGGGTTTGAAGTCACGAGCTACATCCCGGGCGAAGGGCACAATCTTCAAGAGCACTCTGTGGTGCTGATCCGGGGCGGTCGTGTGAAGGACCTTCCCGGTGTGCGTTATCACGTATTGCGCGGTGTTTTGGATACCCAGGGCGTCAAGGACCGGCGTCAGCGGCGTTCCAAATATGGCGCTAAACGGCCGAAATAGAGGAATAGTTCATGTCCCGTCGACACCGCGCAGAGCGCCGCGAGATTATTCCGGACGCGAAATACAAAGACGAAGTCATTACGAAGTTCATGAATTCTCTCATGAAGGCCGGCAAGAAATCGACCGCCGAGGGAATTGTGTACGGTGCCTTTGATGTGATGGAGCAGCGGACGTCGAAAGACCCTGTTCGTTTGTTCCATGACGCGCTTGAAAACGTCATGCCGACGATCGAGGTTCGCTCGCGGCGTGTGGGTGGCGCAACTTATCAGGTGCCGGTCGAAGTGCGGCCCGAACGGCGCCAGGCTTTGGCCATCAGATGGATTATAAGTGCGGCGCGTGCCCGCAAAGAAACGACGATGGTGGGTCGTCTATCAGGGGAGCTTCTTGACGCAACGAACAATAATGGGACGGCGGTCAAGAAAAAAGAAGACACACATCGCATGGCGGAGGCCAACCGGGCCTTCTCCCATTATCGTTGGTAACTTATTCGGCCCCTTTCGGGAGGGGCCGCGGGGATGAGCGTTATGTCTAGAGAGACACCACTCGATCGATACCGAAACATCGGCATTATGGCCCACATTGATGCGGGCAAGACGACGACAACAGAACGAATTCTTTATTACACCGGCAAAAGCCACAAGATCGGTGAAGTCCATGATGGCGCAGCCACCATGGACTGGATGGAACAGGAGCAAGAACGCGGGATTACGATCACCTCCGCTGCGACCACCTGTTTTTGGCAAGACTGCCGCATCAATATTATTGACACACCGGGTCACGTTGATTTCACAATTGAGGTTGAACGGTCACTCCGAGTCCTGGACGGCGCAGTGGCCGTTTTTGATTCTGTTGCCGGTGTCGAGCCACAATCTGAAACCGTTTGGCGTCAAGCAGACAAGTACGGCGTTCCGCGCATGTGTTTCGTCAATAAGATGGACCGCACGGGCGCAGACTTCTTCCGCTGCGTTGACATGATCGTAGATCGCTTGGGCGCTACGCCGCTCGTTTGTCAGTTGCCGATCGGTGCTGAAAGCGATTTCGCCGGTGTTATCGACCTGATCAAGATGCAGGCCATCATCTGGAAAGATGAAAGTCTGGGCGCGGAGTTTGAGTACACCGACATTCCGGCGGAACTTCAGGCGCAAGCCGATGAGTATCGCGAGAAGCTTGTCGAGGGCGCAGTTGAGCAAGACGAAGCCGCAATGGAAGCTTATCTGGAAGGCAACGAGCCGGACGAAGCAACCATCAAGGCTTGTATCCGTAAAGGCACCATCGAATTGGCTTTTGTGCCGGTTCTTCTTGGAACGGCCTTTAAGAACAAGGGCGTACAGCCGCTCTTGGATGCTGTGATCGATTACATGCCATCACCGCTGGATGTCCCTGCCATTAAGGGTGTCATTCCGGATAAAGATGAAGAGGTTGTGCGGGAGTCTTCGGATGACGAACCCGCTGCCGGTCTTGCCTTTAAGATCATGAACGATCCTTTTGTCGGCTCGCTGACATTTGTTCGCATCTATTCGGGCGTATTCAAATCGGGCAGCGGCATTATCAATTCCGTCAAAGACAAGCGCGAACGCGTGGGCCGTATGCTTTTGATGCATGCGAACAGCCGGGAAGATGTGAAAGAAGCCTATGCCGGCGACATTGTTGCGTTGGCTGGCCTCAAGTCGGTGACGACGGGGGACACTTTGTGTGATCCCAATCATCCGGTGATCTTGGAGCGGATGGAATTCCCGGATCCGGTTATTGAAGTGGCGGTGGAGCCGCGCACGAAAGGTGACCAGGAAAAAATGGGTATTGCTCTTGGCCGCTTGGCGCAAGAAGACCCGTCTTTCCGCGTGACCAGCGATGAAGAATCCGGCCAGACCGTCATTAAAGGGATGGGCGAGCTTCACCTTGAAATCCTTGTTGATCGCATGAAGCGTGAATTCAAGGTGGATGCGAATGTTGGTGCACCGCAGGTTGCTTATCGTGAGACGATCTCAAAGCCGTTCGATATCGACTACACGCATAAGAAACAGTCGGGTGGTGCGGGACAGTTTGCGCGCATTAAGATGACAATTGAGCCTCAAGAATCTGGTGGCGGTCGTGAGTTCACGAGCGAAGTTGTCGGCGGCAATATTCCGAAGGAGTACATCCCTGGAATCGAGAAGGGCATTGAGAGCGTAGCCGATAGCGGCGTTCTCGCTGGCTTCCCTGTTATTGACTATAAGGTCCGTGTCACGGATGGCGCCTATCACGATGTGGATTCGAGCGTTATGGCTTTCGAGATTGCCGGTCGCGCTGCGTTCCGCGAAGCAGTTCAAAAGGCTTCCCCGAAGCTGCTTGAGCCAGTGATGCGTGTAGAGGTCGTAACGCCGGAAGATTATATGGGCGATGTCATTGGTGACTTGAACAGTCGCCGCGGCCAAGTCACGGGTACAGAAACCCGCGGCAATGCAACTGTGGTGCAAGCCATGGTGCCGCTCGCAAATATGTTTGGCTATGTGAACAATTTGCGGTCGATGACGCAAGGGCGCGCCGATTATTCGATGCATTTCGACCACTATGATCAGGTGCCGCAAGCGGTGTCGGAAGAGGTGATCGCAAAATTCGCGTGAGTGAGTGAAACGGCTGCTTAAGGGCGGCAGATTGAAGGTACGAGTTACCCCAATTCGTCAGAATACGGAGAGAAAAAATGGCGAAGGAAAAGTTTGAGCGGAATAAGCCGCACTGTAACATTGGCACGATTGGTCATGTTGACCATGGTAAGACGACGTTGACGGCCGCGATTACGAAGGTCTTGGCTGAAGCGGGCGGTGCTGATTTTACGGACTATGATCAGATCGATAAGGCGCCCGAAGAGAAAGCGCGTGGGATTACGATCTCGACGGCTCACGTTGAATATGAAACGGACAACCGCCACTACGCCCACGTTGATTGCCCCGGTCACGCTGACTATGTGAAGAATATGATCACTGGTGCGGCGCAGATGGACGGCGCGATCTTGGTTGTGTCGGCCGCCGATGGCCCGATGCCCCAGACCCGGGAGCATATTTTGCTGGCCCGTCAGGTGGGTGTGCCGGCGATTGTTGTTTTCATGAACAAAGTCGACCAGGTCGACGATGAAGAGCTGATCGAGCTTGTTGAGCTTGAGATCCGCGAGCTTCTGAGCTCTTACGAATTCCCCGGCGATGATATTCCGATCATCAAAGGTTCGGCCCTGTCTGCGCTTGAAGGCAAAGACGATGCGATCGGCAAAGACGCGATCATGGAGCTGATGAAGTCGGTTGATGAATATCTGCCTCAGCCAGAGCGTCCGAAGGACGGTGACTTCCTGATGCCGATTGAGGATGTGTTCTCGATCTCGGGCCGCGGCACGGTTGTGACGGGCCGTATTGAGCGCGGGATTGTGACGGTTGGCGATGAGATTGAAATCATCGGGATCAAGGAAACATCGAAGACGACCTGCACGGGTGTTGAGATGTTTAAGAAGCTTCTTGATCAGGGTGAAGCCGGTGACAATGTGGGTTGTCTGCTTCGCGGTGTTGGCCGTGAAGATGTTGAGCGGGGTCAGGTTTTGGCCAAGCCCGGTTGTGTGACACCGCATACGAAGTTCAAGGCGGAAGCCTACATCCTGACGAAAGAAGAAGGGGGTCGTCATACGCCTTTCTTCACGAACTATCGTCCTCAGTTTTACTTCCGGACGACGGATGTGACGGGTGTTGTGACGTTGCCTGAGGGCACGGAGATGGTGATGCCTGGAGACAATATCTCGATGGATGTTGAGCTGATTGTGCCGATTGCGATGGAAGACCAGCTTCGGTTTGCGATCCGCGAAGGGGGCCGTACCGTCGGCTCCGGCGTCGTCACGCAAATCATCGAGTAAGTAACGGGTATTGGTGGGTGTCGGCCGGGTGCGGTCTGATAATAGGAAGATAAGAAATGCAGGCCCAAAACATACGCATTCGGCTTAAAGCCTTCGATCATCGCGTTCTCGATACGTCGACATTGGAAATCGTCAATACGGCGAAACGGACGGGAGCCCGCGTTCGGGGTCCTATCCCACTTCCAACGCGTATCGAGAAATTCACCGTCAACCGGTCACCTCATATCGACAAGAAGAGCCGCGAACAATTTGAGATTCGCACCCATAAGCGGATGCTCGACATTGTCGATTGGAATCCGCAGACGGTGGATGCATTGATGAAACTTGATTTGGCGGCTGGTGTAGACGTCGAGATTAAACTTTAAGGAAGCGAAATCGTGCGCTCGGGTGTCATCGCTCAGAAGATGGGTATGACTCGGCTGTTCATGGATGACGGTCGTCATGTCCCTGTAACCGTTCTTAAGCTCGACAATTGTCAAGTTGTCAGCCAACGGACGGTTGAGAAAGATGGTTATACCGCTCTTCAGTTAGGAGTTGGTAAAGCCAAGGTCAAAAACGTCACAAAGGCTGTGCGCGGGCACTTTGCTGTGTCCAAGGTTGAGCCGAAACGGAAGATTGCTGAGTTCCGTGTGTCGCCGGAAAATCTGGTCGATATCGGCGCGGAAATCACCGCCGATCATTTCGTTGAAGGCCAGTATGTCGATGCAAGTGGAACCTCGATCGGTAAGGGTTTTGCCGGCGGCATGAAGCGCCACAATTTTGGTGGCTTGCGTGCCTCCCATGGCGTGTCGGTTTCTCACCGTAGCCATGGTTCGACAGGCCAGTGCCAAGATCCCGGCAAGGTCTTCAAAGGTAAGAAAATGGCCGGCCATATGGGTGCTGCGAAAACGACCACCCAAAACCTTGAAGTTGTTCGGACCGATAAAGACAAAGGCCTGATCATGATCAAGGGCGCCGTGCCCGGCTCGAAAGGCGGCTGGGTCTTGTTGCGAGATGCCACAAAGCGGTCTTTGCCTGATGATGCACCAACACCTGGCGCCTTCAGAATGCCGGGTGATCTCGCGCCAGAGGCTGCAGAAGAAGCCGCACCCGCGGAAGAGGCTGCACCTGAAGCGGCTGACGCCGCCGAGGCAACCGAAGCGGAAAATGCTGGTGACGCAAATGACACCGATGGAAAGGATGCATCATGAAGATTGATGTCACAAATCTTTCCGCTGAGAGTGTCGGGTCCGTGGATCTATCCGATACGATCTTTGGCCTAGACCCGCGCCAAGATATTCTGCAACGGACCGTTACCTGGCAATTGGCGAAACGGCGTGCCGGTACCCGCCGCACGAAAGGGCGCAGCGAAATTTCGGCGTCGAAGACAAAGATCTTTCGTCAAAAAGGAACGGGCCGCGCGCGGCATGGCGCCAAATCCGCACCCCAGTTCCGTGGGGGCGGCAAGGCGATGGGACCTGTGGTCCGAAGCCATGAAACAAAGCTGCCTAAGAAAGTGCGCGCACTTGCGCTCAAACATGCACTCTCGACCAAAGCGAAAGAAGCCCAACTCGTCATTCTGGACGAAGCCAAGGCCGAAGCTCCAAAAACCAAGCCGCTCCGCCAATCGTTGGACAAGCTTGGATGGACCTCGGCCTTAGTCATTGATGGGCCTGAAATCGATGAGAACTTTGCGCTCGCCGCGCGGTCCATTCCGCACCTGGATGTACTGCCGGCGCAAGGGATCAATGTTTACGACATTCTGCGTTGCGAAAAGTTGGTCCTGACCAAGGCCGCTGTCGAAGCGCTGGAGGCGCGGCTGCAATGAAAAAAGTCGAAGCATACGACATCATCTTAGGCCCGGTGATTACCGAAAAAGCAACCATGGCCTCTGAACACAATCAGGTTGTGTTCCGTGTGCCTTTGGATGCGACGAAACCGAAGATTACCAAGGCCGTTGAGCAACTGTTCGATGTGAAAGTGAAAGCGGTCAACACGCTGCGCGTGAAGGGAAAGACCAAATTGTTCCGCGGGATCAAAGGCAAGCGGAACGATTTCAAAAAGGCGATGATCACCTTGGAGGACGGTTACTCCATTGATGTCACAACGGGCCTTTGATCGGTTAGAGAGCTGAAGAAAAAGAGCTAGAAGAACAATGGCACTTAAAACATATAATCCGATCACACCGGGTCTGCGTGGGACCGTTTTGGTGGACCGTTCCGCCTTGTGGAAAGGCAAGCCGGTTAAAACACTGACGGAAGGAAAATCTTCCTCGGGCGGCCGGAACAACCAAGGCCGTACGTCGGTTTGGCATCGGGGTGGTGGGCATAAGCAGCGCTACCGCAAGGTCGATTTCAAGCGGCGCAAATACAATGTGCCCGCCACGGTCGAGCGGCTTGAATACGATCCCAATCGATCGGCCTTTATCGCGCTGATCAAATATGAAGACGGCGAGCTAAGTTACATTTTGGCGCCTCAGCGCTTGGCGGTCGGCGACCAGGTGATTTCGGGTGAAAAAGCGGATGTGAAGCCGGGCAATGCAATGCCCATGTCGGCAATCCCGATCGGCACCATCATCCACAATATTGAAATGAAGCCTGGCAAGGGCGGTCAGATCGCCCGTTCGGCCGGAACTTATGCTTCACTCGCCGGTCGTGACGGCGGTAACGCAATCCTGCGGCTGTCTTCTGGCGAGCAGCGCCTGGTGCGCGCCGATTGCATGGCGACCGTTGGCGCGGTTTCGAACCCGGATCATTCCAACATCAAGATCGGCAAGGCCGGCCGGAACCGTTGGAAGGGCAAACGTCCAGTGGTTCGCGGCGTTGTGATGAACCCGGTTGATCACCCGCATGGTGGTGGTGAAGGGCGCACCTCAGGTGGCCGTCACCCTGTTACCCCATGGGGTAAAAGTACAAAGGGCGCCCGGACGCGCCGTAACAAGTCGACTGACAAATATATCGTACGCAGTCGTCACCTTAAAAAGAAACGTCGTTAGAGGCGGAGAGCATAATGGCAAGATCAGTCTGGAAAGGTCCATTCGTGGATGGCTATCTTTTGAAGAAAGCCGAAGCGAGCCGCCAGTCAGGACGAAAAGAAGTGATCAAGACGTGGAGCCGTCGCTCAACGATCCTTCCGCAATTCGTTGGGCTGACATTCGGTGTGCACAATGGACAGAAATTCATCCCTGTCTTGATCACAGAGGACATGATTGGTCACAAGCTGGGTGAGTTTTCGCCTTCGCGGACTTATTTCGGCCATGCCGCTGATAAGAAGGCCAGAAGGGGCTAAGCCATGGGTAAAGCAAAATCACCCCGCAAGGTTGCTGAAAACGAAGCGTTTGCTGTGGGCCGCATGATGCGTGTCAGCCCTCAGAAGCTGAACTTGGTTGCGCAAAGCATTCGCGGCAAAAAGGTCGGAGAAGCCAAAGCCATTCTGAGCTTTTCGCGCCGACGCATTTCGGATGATGTGTTGAAGGTTTTGGACTCAGCGATCGCGAATGCAGAGGACAACCACGATCTGGATGTCGATGAATTGGTGGTGGCGCATGCCCATGTGGGCAAGAACCTGGTGATGAAACGTTGGAAGCCGCGCGCGCGTGGGCGGGTCGGCCGGATCGTCAAACCGTTTAGCCAAATAACGATTGTGGTCCGTCAACAGTCCGACGATGTAGAGGAGGCGGCCTAATGGGTCAGAAAGTCAATCCCATTGGCATGAGGCTTGGGGTCAATCGCACTTGGGATTCGCGCTGGTTCGCGAACAAAGGCGAATATGGCGACCTGCTTCACCAAGATCTTCAAATCAAGAAAGTCCTTGAGAAGAAGTTGAAGCAAGCTGGTGTTGCGAAGATTGTGATCGAACGGCCGCATAAAAAGTGCCGCGTCACGATTTCGACAGCGCGTCCCGGCGTTGTGATCGGAAAGAAGGGTGCGGACATCGATAAACTGCGCCAGTCACTCACATCGATCACCGAAGGCGAAGTTCAGCTCAATATTGTTGAGATCCGCAAGCCGGAATTGGACGCCAAACTGATCGCGGACAATATCGCACAACAGCTAGAGCGTCGCGTGATGTTCCGCCGTGCCATGAAACGGGCGGTTCAGTCCGCCATGCGCTTGGGTGCCGAAGGCATTCGCATCAATTGCGGCGGTCGCCTGAACGGTGCTGAGATCGCGCGGATGGAATGGTACCGCGAAGGGCGTGTGCCGCTTCACACACTGCGCGCCGACATCGACTATGGCACGTCAACGGCATTCACCGCTTATGGCGCTTGCGGCATCAAAGTCTGGGTCTTCAAGGGTGAGATCATGGAACATGATCCGATGGCTCAAGAAAAGAAGATGCAGGAATTGCAGGACAGCCGAAATCGCGGACCGGGCCAAAACGCGCCTTCTTAGAAAGGCAAGAACGGTCAAACCACTCGTGAACGGACCGCTGAAACGAATTGAACGAAAAAGAACTTGAACGATGTTACAGCCGAAACGAACAAAGTTTAGAAAAGCCCACAAGGGGCGCATCAAAGGCGTTGCCAAAGGTGGAACGGACCTGAATTTTGGTGCGTACGGCTTGAAGGCAACCCAGCCTGCACGTGTTACCGCTCGGCAGATCGAGGCCGCGCGGCGGGCGATCACCCGTCACATGAAAAGGGCAGGTCGTGTTTGGATCCGGATTTTTCCCGATGTGCCTGTGTCCAAAAAGCCGACGGAAGTTCGGATGGGTAAAGGTAAGGGCACGCCGGAATATTGGGCATGCCGCGTAAAACCAGGCCGCATCATGTTCGAGATTGATGGTGTGCCGAATGACATCGCACAAGAAGCGTTGGCTTTGGGGGCCGCGAAATTGCCGCTGGGTACGCGTGTTGTGACACGTATTGGCGCTTAGCTGGACAAAAATAGAGAGTTCGAAGTCATGGCTAAACTGAATGAGAAGATAAGAGAAATCAAAGGCATGACGCCTGATCAGCTTACGGATGAATTAGAGTCGCTAAAAAAGGAGCAGTTTAATCTGCGCTTTCAGGCGGCTACTGGACAGCTGGAAAATACGGCGCGTGTTAGACACGTAAGGCGCTTTATTGCGCTCATTCAGACGAAATTGAATCACGCGGCTTCGGCCTAGAGGTAATAAGAAGCTTCATTAGGCTTCAGCTGAGACAAGGAGATCAACGGTGCCAAAACGAATTTTGCAAGGCGTTGTTGTCAGCGACAAAGTCGATAAGACTATTGTGGTGCGGGTAGAGCGGCGCTTTATCCATCCGGTTTTGAAAAAGACGGTACGCCGCGCCAAGAAATATCACGCGCACGATGAAGCCAACTCGAAGAAGGCGGGTGACGTGGTCCGCATTCGCGAGTGCCGGCCCATATCTAAGTTGAAGCGGTGGGAAGTTATTGAAGATCAGGCTTAGTTCTGACCGAAGCGTTTCGTAGAACTAACCTGAGAGAGATTAAAGAGATCAGCCATGATTCAAATGCAAACAAGATTGGATGTTGCGGATAATTCCGGCGCCCGCAGCGTCATGTGCATCAAGGTGCTTGGCGGATCCAAACGGAAATATGCGCATGTGGGCGACACGATTGTGGTGAGCGTGAAGGATGCCATTCCGCGCGGCCGTGTGAAAAAGGGTGACGTGCTTCGCGCCGTTGTCGTGCGCACCGCCAAAGGCATTCGGCGCCAGGATGGCAGCCTGATCCGCTTCGACAATAACGCGGCCGTTTTGGTCAATGCGCAAAACGAGCCGATCGGCACTCGGATCTTTGGCCCAGTGACACGCGAATTGCGCGCTAAGAACCATATGAAAATTGTCTCGCTCGCACCTGAGGTTTTGTGATGACGATCAAGATGAAACTGAAAAAGGGCGATCAAGTCATCGTTCGAACCGGCCGTGACAAAGGCCGCAAAGGCGAAATCATCAAGATGTTCCCGTCCGAGAACCGGGCGTTGGTGCGTGGCATCAATATGGTGCAGCGTCATCAAACGCAGACAGCCAGCCAGCAAGGCGGGATCATCGCAAAAGAAGCGCCGATTGATCTGTCGAATTTGGCAATCGTTGATCCAAAAAGCGGCGGACCGGCACGCATTGGCTACAAGAATTTAGAAGACGGAAGAAAAGTGCGCATTGCGCGCCCGTCAGGTGAGGTCATTGATGTCTGAAGAAAGCTATATCCCGCGCCTGCAGACGCAGTATCAGGATGTGGTGCGCCAGTCTTTGGTTGAGGAATTCGGCTACAAAAACCCGATGGAGGTGCCGCGGCTCGACAAGGTGGTGCTCAACATGGGTGTTGGCGAAGCTGTCGGCGATTCAAAGAAGATCAATTCGGCTGTCGAAGGGCTGAGTTTGATCAGTGGACAGAAGCCCGTCATTACCCGTGCCAAAAAATCGATCGCAACATTTAAGTTGCGCGAAGGCATGCCGATCGGCGCAAAGGTAACATTGCGACGCACACGGATGTTTGAATTTTTGGACCGTTTGATCACCGTGGCCTTGCCGCGGGTTCGAGATTTTCGTGGGCTTTCCGCCAAAAGTTTTGATGGACGCGGAAACTACGCCATGGGTCTTAAAGAACACATTGTGTTTCCTGAAATTGATTACGACAAAGCGGATACGGTGTGGGGCCTAGATATTGTTGTGTGCACAACAGCGCGCCGGGACGAAGAAGCCAAATCATTACTGGCCGGCTTCCAATTCCCGTTCATGAAATAGTCGCGCCCACGCATCAGGAGAGAAACTAAATGGCAAAGAAAAGTTCAGTAGAGCGCAACAAGAAGCGCGAACGTTTGGTCAAGCGCTTTCAAGCCAAGCGCGCCCGCCTGAAAGCCATCGCGGAAGACCAATCGTTGGCGCCGGAAGATCGTTTTTCAGCGCGTTTGAAACTTGCCGAGATGCCGCGTAATTCGTCTAAGACGCGTCTTCGCAATCGTTGTGAAGTGTCGGGCCGTCCACGTGGCTATTACCGCAAACTGAAAATGTCCCGTATTGCACTTAGAGACCTTGCATCGTCTGGCCAGGTGCCGGGCATGGTAAAATCAAGCTGGTAGGGAAAAGCCTCTTATGACGATGACAGACCCGCTCGGAGATATGTTGACGCGCATTCGCAATGCACAATTGCGTGGCAAATCTACCGTGTCGACGCCCGCTTCGAAGCTGCGACGCCGCGTATTGGATGTGCTTGAACGCGAAGGGTATATCCGCGGATATGCCGAAGTCGAACAGGTCGGCGTCCAGCCGGAATTTGAGATTTCGCTCAAGTACTACGAAGGCGAACCAGTGATCAGGGAAATTCAGCGCGTTTCAACACCTGGCCGGCGGGTTTATTCGCCGGTGCAAAGGCTGCCGCGCATCAACAATGGCCTTGGCATTGCGATTTTGTCGACGCCAAAGGGCGTGATGTCCGACACCAATGCCCGCGACGAGAATGTCGGGGGCGAGGTGCTTTGCCGCGTATTCTAAGTCCGTATACGGATCGAACTGAGGAAGAGAAAGAAAACCGATGTCGCGTATAGGAAAGAAACCCATTGCCGTCCCCGATGGCGTGACGGCCAATATCGATGGCCAGTCGGTTTCCGCGAAAGGGCCAAAGGGACAGCTTTCGGTCGATTTGGTCGATGAGGTCTCCGTTTCGATGGATGACGGTGTGTTGTCTGTTGAACCACGAAACGAAACCAAGCGGGCGCGGTCCATGTGGGGCATGAGCCGGACGTTGATTGACAATATGTTTGTTGGCGTCTCGCAAGGGTTTACACGTGAACTTGAAATCAATGGCGTTGGCTATCGCGCGCAGGTGCAAGGCAAAAACCTGCAGCTTCAATTGGGCTATAGCCATGATGTCGTGTTTCCGATCCCCGAAGGGATCGAAATCAAATGCGAAAAGCCAACATCGGTTGCGATTTCTGGTATCGACAAGCAAAAGGTCGGTCAGGTCGCTGCGAAGATTAGAAGCTTTCGTCCGCCGGAACCTTACAAGGGCAAGGGCGTGAAATATTCGGACGAATATATTTTCCGAAAAGAGGGCAAGAAGAAGTAAGCGGATATGGCTACGAAGAAAGAACATGATCGGCGCAAACGCAGAGTGCGTCTGCAGATCTCTAGAGTCGCAAATGGTCGGCCGAGACTCTCGGTTCATCGGTCAGCGAAGAACATCTATGCGCAAGTGATCGATGACGCGGAAGGCCGTACGCTGTGCGCCGCATCAACGCTCGAGAAAGATATGCGGTCGCGCCTTAAGTCGGGTGGAGATCGCGACGCGGCGACGGAAGTCGGCAAGCTGATTGCGGAACGTGCAGTAAAGGCCGGCATCAAAGATGTTGTCTTCGACCGCGGACCCTATTTGTATCACGGTCGCGTGAAAGCCCTTGGCGATGCTGCTAGGGAAAGCGGATTAAACTTTTAAGGATAGATGAAGTGGCACGCGGAGATTCAGGAGATCGCGAAAGCGAATTTGTCGATAAGCTGGTAGCCATCAATCGCGTTGCGAAGGTGGTGAAAGGTGGCCGGCGTTTTGGTTTTGCAGCCTTGGTCGTGGTCGGCGATCAAAAAGGCCGTGTTGGTTTTGGGCATGGCAAGGCGCGGGAAGTGCCAGAAGCTGTACGAAAAGCAACTGAGTCAGCTAAGCGCGGATTGATCCGCGTACCTTTGCGCGAAGGACGGACACTGCATCACGATGTTAAGGGCCGCCATGGTGCGGGCCGAGTTGTTTTACGTGCCGCGCCGCAGGGGACCGGCATCATTGCGGGTGGCCCGATGCGTGCGGTGTTCGAAACGCTCGGCGTCCATGATGTGGTTGCAAAGTCGATTGGTACGTCAAACCCCTACAATATGGTGCGCGCAACGTTTGATGCACTTAAGAACCAAATGTCGCCGCGCATGGTTGCGGCACGGCGTGGCAAGAAGGTCAGCGACATTGTTGCACGCCGCGGGGATGCGGCGCCGGAATACGCGCCGGCTGATTGACAAAAACGAAAGTGAAGTCAGGACGATTGAATCATGGCCTCTGAAAGTTCAGGAAAAAAGATCACTGTGGAGCAGATCGGTAGCCCGATCCGGCGCAGGCATGATCAACGCGAAACCTTGATTGGACTTGGTCTAAATAAAATGAACCGGCGGTCTGAGCTCGAAGACACACCGTCGGTGCGTGGCATGATCAATAAGGTCAGCCACCTTGTTAAGATTGTTGAAGAATAGGCCCTGTTTTAATCGACCCGGCCCTTGAAGCCCTTAGAAACGACGGTCATCTACTTAAAGTGGCCGGCGCGAGGAATGAGAGATGAAGCTGAACGAAATTTCGGACAATGAAGGCGCCCATCGCCGTCGCGTACGTGTCGGCCGCGGCATCGGATCCGGAAAAGGTAAGACTTGCGGCCGGGGTGTCAAAGGTCAAAAGTCGCGTTCCGGTGTGGCAATCGATGGCTATGAAGGCGGTCAAATGGCCATTCATATGCGTTTGCCCAAACGCGGCTTTAACAAACCCAATCAGCTCACCTTTGCAGAAGTGAATCTAGGCCGCATCCAAAAGGCGATTGATGACGGCAAATTGGATGCCGGTGCCAAAGTTACTGAAGAAGCGCTGGTTAAGTCCGGTGTGGTTCGGCGCCTGAAGGACGGTGTGCGTCTTCTCGGCAAAGGCGAGATTAAGGCGAAAGCCCAATTTGAAGTGACGGGTGCTTCTAAGGGCGCGATTGAAGCGGTTAAGGGCGCTGGCGGTGACGTTGCGATCCTTCCGCCAAAACGGAATCCGCAACCGGGTCCGAAAGAAAGAAAGTCGGCGAAGAGCGCCTAAGAAGCGGCTTCGCCTCGTGTTTTTGCGAAACAGCTTTGCCTTAGGGCCAAGCGAGGCAAACAAGTATGACATCGGCTGCTGAACAACTTGCCCAGAATTTGAATTTCTCCTCTTTCGCCAAAGCGGAAGAACTGAAGAAGCGGCTGTTGTTTACGCTTGGCGCCTTGGTCATCTATCGGATCGGGACTTATATCCCGTTGCCGGGCGTCGATATCCAAGCCTATGCGAATGCATTTCAGGCCATTCAATCCGGCATTGGCGGCATTTTCAACGTCTTTTCGGGCGGTGCCGTCGAGCGAATGGCGATCTTCGCGCTGAATATCATGCCGTACATCTCGGCCTCGATCATCATGCAGTTGATGACCAGCGTGTCGCCACACTTGGAGGCGCTCAAAAAGGAAGGCGAGCAGGGCCGGAAGAAGATTAATCAGTATACGCGCATGGGCACCGTTGTTTTGGCGGCCGTGCAGGCCTATGCGATTTCCATCGGTCTTGAAAGTACGGGCTCCGTCATTGATCCCGGTTATTTCTTCCGGGCATCCACAGTGGTTACCTTGGTTGGCGGCACGATTTTCCTCATGTGGCTCGGCGAACAAGTAACGGCACGCGGCGTTGGCAACGGCATTTCGTTGATCATTTTTGCCGGTATTGTTGCGGAGTTGCCACGCGCGATCTTCGCTGTGTTGGAACTGGGGTCAAAAGGCGCGGTACCGACATTGGTCTTGGTTTTGCTGCCGGTTCTGGTCGTCGGCATCATCACGTTCATCGTATTTGTCGAACGGGCGCAAAGACGGATCTTGGTCCAATATCCGAAGCGGCAGGTTGGCCAGAAGATGTTTGGCGGTGACAAATCCCATTTGCCGCTAAAGATCAATGTTCCAGGCGTGATCCCACCAATCTTTGCTTCGTCGCTGCTGTTGCTGCCGACGACTGCGGCGAGCTTTACAGCAGCCGGTGGTGACGGCGGCTCAAGCTGGCTCTCCTACGTGGTGGCAAACCTTGGACAGGGGCAACCAGCCTTTTTGCTGCTCTATGCGGCCCTGATCATCTTTTTCTGTTTCTTCTACACGGCGATCGTGTTCAATCCGGCAGATACAGCGGACAATCTGAAGAAATATGGTGGCTTTATCCCAGGCATCCGTCCTGGCCAGCGCACCGCCGAATATCTCGACTTTGTCCTGACGCGCCTAACCGTGGTCGGCTCGATTTACCTGACAGCCGTTTGTCTGATTCCAGAGATGCTGCGGGGTTCGGCTGCAGGCGGCAGTATTCCATTCATACTTGGCGGAACATCCCTGTTGATCATGGTCACGGTGACCATGGACACGGTTGCACAAATCCAGAGCCATCTGCTCGCTCACCAATATGAAGGTCTGATCAAAAAGGCCCGCTTACGAGGAGCGCGACGATGAATCTGATATTTCTTGGGCCTCCAGGCGCCGGCAAGGGGACACAGGCCCAGATCGTGGCCGATGCCCGCGGGATGGTTCAATTGTCGACTGGAGATATGCTCCGTGCGGCCATCGCGGCGGGAACTGAGGTCGGAAAAAGAGCCAAGCCGATCATGGATCGAGGTGAATTGGTGCCGGACGAGGTTGTCGTCGGCATTATCGCTGAGCGTATCGATGAGCCCGATTGTGCAAATGGCTTCATTCTTGACGGTTTTCCTCGCAATACGGCCCAGGCGGAAGCACTAGACAGCATGCTCAGGGGCAAAAAACTTGAGCTCGACAGGGTCATTGAGCTTCAGGTGGACGACGAAGCCCTGGTCAAGCGCATCACGGGGCGCTTTACCTGCAAGAACTGCGGTACGGGCTACAACGACCACTACAAACCGACCAAAAAGGACGGCATTTGCGACAATTGTGGCGCAACAGACTTTTCGCGCCGGGCCGACGACACGGAAGAAACCGTCCGAAACCGGCTTTCGGTGTATCACAAGGAAACTGCGCCTTTGCTGGCCTATTATGGCGATCAGGGCAAACTTGCCTCCGTGGATGGGATGCAAGATTTCGACGATGTAACAAAAGCGATCGAGGCCTTATTGGCCTGACCGGGACCAGGTGAGACGGATCCGGTTTCACCGTTCGATCGCGACCGGAAAGAAGAATTGGGCACGATCATGGTCGCATGGTCGCGCCTCGACATAAGCGCTTGACTGAAAAGGCGAATTTTCTATAATCCGCGGCTTCGCGTTAGGATATGCGAGTTTCATAGAAAATTTTACGGTCGAGTTCGCACTCAACAAAGACGCCGTCTTGAGAATTCGGCAAGGAGAATATTTGTGGCGCGCATAGCAGGGGTGAACATTCCCACAAACAAACGTGTATTGGTCGGACTGACTTACATTCACGGGATCGGTCAAACCAAAGCGAAAGAGATTGTTCAGAAGGTTGGCATCGAAGAAAGCCGCCGCGTGAATGAGCTTTCGGATAACGAAGTCATTCAAATTCGCGAAGTGATTGACGCTGACTATTTGGTGGAAGGTGATCTTCGCCGCGAAGTCGCGATGAACGTTAAGCGCTTGATGGATTTGGGTTGCTATCGCGGCCTGCGCCATCGTCGCGGATTGCCCGTACGGGGACAAAGAACACATACGAATGCGCGCACGCGCAAAGGGCCTGCTAAGCCGATTGCAGGCAAGAAGAAATAAGACTGGATACGACGTTTACGGACAAACGCAGATGCGTTGGGCCGAAGACCTTAATGGGATTCACGGGATTCAATTGAATGGCTAAAGAACGAGCACGCGTAAAACGCCGCGAAAAAAAGAACATTGCGTCCGGCGTTGCGCATGTGAATGCAACATTTAACAACACGCTGATCACCATTACGGACGCGCAAGGCAACGCCATTGCCTGGTCGTCTGCGGGATCGATGAACTTCAAAGGGTCGCGCAAATCAACGCCTTATGCCGCTCAGGTTGCTGCAGAAGATGCGGGCAAGAAGGCCATGGAGCACGGCATGAAAACACTGGATGTCGAGGTCAAAGGACCTGGCTCCGGTCGTGAATCCGCATTGCGCGCACTTCAGGCGGTTGGCTTTACCATCACCATGATCCGCGATGTAACACCTATTCCGCACAATGGTTGCCGCCCGCCTAAACGCCGCCGCGTTTGATCGCCACCGGTATACCAGACGCTCGCATGATGAGCGTCCATTTGAATCTGCCCTATTCGTCAACTCTTTTAGAGGGGAAGTACGAAATACATGATTGAAGAAACCAGCGTTATCCAGAAAAACTGGCAAGAGCTGATCAAGCCGCTAAAGCTGCAAGTTGAAACCAAGCATGACGCCGATCGGACCGCCGATCTGGTTGCCGAACCCCTTGAGCGTGGATTTGGATTGACGCTCGGCAACGCGTTGCGGCGTATTTTGTTGTCGTCATTGCAAGGCGCGGCTGTAACATCGATTCAGATCGATGGCGTGCTGCATGAGTTTTCGTCGATCACGGGTGTTCGCGAAGATGTCACGGACATCGTGTTGAACATCAAGGGTCTTGCATTGCGCATGCATGCGCAGGGACCCAAGCGCCTGACCCTGCGGGCAACGGGACCAGGCGAGGTGACCGCCGGTGACATCACACAAGTTGCCGACATTGAAATTCTGAATCCCAATCATGTGATTTGCACGCTGGACGAAGGCGCCGAGCTGCGCATGGAATTGACGGTCGATTTGGGCAAAGGCTATGTCGCCGCGGAACGCAATCGGCCCGATGATGCGCCGATTGGCTTGATCCCGGTTGACGCGCTTTACAGTCCGGTTCGTAAAGTTTCCTACCGCGTGGAAAACACCCGCGAAGGTCAGATCCTCGATTATGACAAACTGACATTGTCGGTTGAAACAAACGGCGCTGTGAGTCCTGAAAACGCGGTTGCCTATGCGGCGCGCATTCTGCAGGACCAATTGCAGGTCTTTATCAACTTTGAAGAACCAACCGAGCACAAGACCGAAGACACGCGGCCTGAGCTTGAGTTCAATCCGGCGCTTCTTAAGAAAGTCGATGAACTCGAACTGTCTGTGCGTTCAGCCAATTGTCTGAAGAACGACAATATCGTCTATATCGGCGATCTCATTCAAAAGAGCGAAGCGGAAATGCTGCGCACGCCGAACTTCGGACGTAAGTCGTTGAACGAAATTAAAGAAGTTCTGGCTCAAATGGGGCTCCACTTGGGCATGGAAGTTCCAAATTGGCCGCCAGACAATATCGAAGATCTGGCAAAGCGATTTGAAGATCAATACTAGGATCGGATGAAGGCCTCGCCTCGGCGGGGTAGGAGACAAAAATGAGGCATCGCAAATCAGGGCGTAAGCTCAATCGGGACGCAAGCCACCGCAAAGCCATGTTTGCCAATATGGCGTCTGCGTTGATCAAGCATGAGCAGATCAAGACAACATTGCCGAAAGCGAAAGAGCTGCGGCCGATTGTTGAGAAGCTGATCACGCTGGGCAAACGCAACACCTTGCACACACGGCGCCAGGCCTATGCTCAGATCCCCGATCAGGCGATGGTCAAGAAGCTTTTTGAAGTGCTCGCGCCACGCTACGCAGACCGCCCAGGTGGTTACACACGGGTTCTGAAGGCGGGTTTCCGGTATGGCGATTCAGCGCCAATGGCTGTTATCGAATTCGTTGATCGCGATGTTGAAGCGAAAGGGCAAGATTCCGGGCCGACGCAGGAACGCGAACACGATCAAGAGCAAGAGCAGGCTGAAGCCGCGGCGGCCGCATAAGCCAGCCAACATCGCTCTCACCTGAAATGAAATTCTAAGGATGGCCTTGTGCCATCCTTTTTTGTGCGCGTTAAGCATGCGCCCGAAACGTCGGCCGAACAGGCTGAAGCGACGGGCCTGTCGTGGTATCCTTGCTTTCTAAAATTCGTCCAGTTGTGATTGACGCCATGAGCAATCTTTTTGAAGCGGCCGGTCTAGATCAAGGTGCCCCACGGCCTTTGGCTGAGCGCATGCGGCCGGCAAAGCTCGACGATGTCGTCGGGCAGGATCATCTGCTCTCCGCGGACGCACCCATCGGCCGAATGGTGGCGAACGATCAGCTTTCGTCCATGATCCTATGGGGACCGCCCGGGACGGGCAAAACCACAATCGCCCGGTTGTTGGCCGACCACACCGATCACGCTTTTGAACAACTCTCAGCCATTTACACGGGCGTTGCCGATTTGCGGAAAGTGTTTGATGCCGCGAAAGCGCGCCGCCAACATGGTCAGGGTACGGTTCTATTTATCGACGAGATCCATCGGTTCAACCGGTCGCAGCAAGACAGTTTCTTGCCCCACATGGAAGATGGCACCATTATTCTGATTGGCGCGACGACCGAGAACCCTTCTTTCGAGCTTAATGGCGCTTTGCTGTCTCGGACCCAAGTGCTTGTTCTCAATCGCCTCGATGATACAGCGCTGGAGCTGCTGTTGACACGTGCGGAAAAAGCTCGCGGAGAGAAATTGCGCGTTACCGACGAAGCGCGTTCGCAACTCCGCGCGATGGCAGACGGCGACGGGCGCTATTTGCTGACCATGGCGGAACAGGTGCTTGGTGCCAGACTAACGAAAGACATCGACCTCAAGCAATTGCTTGAACTGATCCAGCAGCGTGCCCCCCTTTACGACAAAACGCGTGAGGAGCACTACAATCTCATCAGTGCACTGCATAAATCCATCCGCGGCTCGGATGTTGACGCAGCGCTCTATTGGCTCGCGCGTATGCTTGTCGGGGGCGAGGATCCCCTTTTTCTCGCACGCCGCATCGTTCGTGCTTCGGTTGAGGATGTCGGCCTCGCCGACCCTCAGGCCGTGCATCAAGCCTTGGCGGCGAAAGACGTTTACGAGTTTTTGGGCAGTCCTGAAGGTGAACTCGCCCTTGTTCAAGCTGTGATCTATCTGGCGTCGGCACCTAAATCGAATGCGGTCTATACCGCCTATTCTGCGGCGAAACAGGCGGCCAAAGACAACGGTTCCTTAATGCCGCCCAAACATATTCTGAATGCGCCTACCAAGCTGATGAAAGAGCAAGGGTATGGAGAAGGATACGCGTATGACCACAACACGAAGGATGCTTTTTCGGGGCAAAACTATTTTCCCGAACAGATGGAAAGGGCTTCCTACTATGTGCCCAGTCCGCGCGGATTTGAAAAAGAAGTGGCAAAGCGGTTAGCCTATTGGCAGGGCTTACGAGAGCGAGGTCAGTCATGACCAGATACCATCGTTTGGGCATTGCGTTGGCGTTCCTTGCCGCATCCGGCTTTGCTTTGACAGATCGCGTAAACGCAGAAGATGCGGCAGCCACACACAATGTGCCAGCACCCGATAAGGGGATATGGACCGAGCACAATAGTGTGATTTACGGGCAGGTTGATCCTGCCTTGGTTGGTACGTGGATCTTAGCGAGAGAGTCCAACCAAGGCATCGACCATCCCTCCGCAGGACGCACCTTGTTGATCAGTGACGCGGGCGTTTTCATCGAGAGCTTTGAAAGCGAAGGCGTCTTAGACAGATCTAAACTGCCAAACGCTTCGGATCTGCCGGAAGACTGCGAATTCCGAGGGGCTGGACGGTCGACCGGCAAGGTGCTCAATGTCCGTAATACAGTTGACGGCGAGGTCAGAGGGGGTGTCCCCGTTCTATTCGAGCGCAACGTCTTGCGTCCAAAAGAACGTCCGCGCATCGAATGCCGGGTGGATGGTGTCACGAAGGCAGAGATTACGCCCAGTTCGGCATTGGGGGCATTGCCCGGCGAAGGTGCGGCGATGACCTATACCTATGCGCTCACGGCTGACTGGAAACAGCTCAAGCTGACTTCTGTATCTATGACTGACCACACCTTTTTCTTCAAAAGGGCGAAATAGAGGCCTTCGCTTCGGCGTTCAAAGCCTAGCGCAGCCCATTGCGCGTGCTTGCCGGCAAAGATAGTTTGTGTGCGAAATGAAAATCATTCTTGCCATTGCTGTTGGTGGCGCCTTCGGTGCAGTCTCTCGATATCTCGTGACGTTTCAAGTTATGCGCGTCATGGGCGTGACGTTTCCGTATGGAACACTTGCTGTCAATGTGGTGGGCTCTTTCGTTATCGGCCTCATCATCGAACTGCTGGCGAGCAAGTTTACTTTATCGCCTGAACTACGCGCCTTACTGGTGACCGGCTTTCTTGGCGGGTTCACAACTTTCTCGACATTCTCGCTGGACATGGCCGGTCTGGTCGAACGCGGCGACGCGATGACGGCGGTCAGCTATGCGGTTGCGTCCGTGATGGGCTGCCTACTCGCGGTTTTCGCGGGGCTCTATTTGGGGCGCTTGCTCGTCGCATGACCGGTGTCCAAAACGTTCCCGTTACCAAAGATGATGCCGGCATTCGGCTGGACCGGTGGTTCAAACGCCACTTTCCACAAGTTCGGCATGCCTATCTGGAAAAAATCATTCGAAAGGGGCAGGTCCGTGTTGATGGCGCACGTGTCAAAGCGAATGATCGCTTAGAAGAAGGCCAGATGATCCGTGTGCCGCCTATTCCTGAGCAAGGTGCCAGGCCAGCAAAAAAGACCGCTCCGTCATATGATTTATCGCCTCATGATCGCGATTTTATTCGTAACATGGTTATCTACGAAGATGCGTCCGTCTTTGTCTTGAATAAACCGAGCGGGTTGGCGGTCCAGGGGGGTACCAAAACAAAACGGCACGTGGATGGGTTGTTGGCGGGTCTGGCTTCCCGCACCGACGGCAAGCCGCGTTTGGTTCACCGGCTCGACCGGGACACAAGCGGTGCGTTGGTGGTGGCCCGCACGGCAGGTGCTGCGGCGAAGTTGGCAGAAGGTTTCAAGCGGCGTGAAACGCGCAAAATCTACTGGGCTTTGGTCAGCGGTGTACCGCATCCTTTGGAAGGCGAAATCGTCGCCTCTCTCCGCAAGACGGTAATTGGTGACGATGGCCAAGAACGTGTTATGGCGCTCGGCGAAGAAGACGAAGAAGCACCGCTGGAACCGGTAAAGGGGTCCAAATCAGCCGTCACACGCTACGCCGTGGGCGCGCACGCGGCCGATACGTTGAGCTGGCTGATCTTATGGCCGGTTACCGGCCGCACACATCAGCTTCGCGTCCATTGTGCGGCGTTAGGTGTGCCGATCATCGGCGACCGAAAATATGGGCCCAGCGAGGGCGTTGCCAATCTGGGCGCAGCGTCATCCAAGCTCCATCTTCATGCCCGGTCGGTCACGTTCGTCAGCCCTGTGGCCGGACGTGTGACGGTCACGGCACCTTTGTCTGACCATATGGCGGAAAGCTGGCGCCTGTTCGGATTCGAAGAAACCGATGAAGATCCATTCGAATGAGTGAGATGGAGTGGCGCAACTGCGGTGAGTGAGTTATGGAAAAAACGCCGCGAACAGACAGAACCAGATCCAAGGATTGGGACGCAAGTCTTCGCGATTAATCTTCAGATCATTCCGGCGCCGAAGGCCTTGCAGGAAATCGTCCAACTTCAAAAGAAACTGGCCGCCGAGTTGCCCGCAGGTTGTTTTTTGTGTCCCTCCCATTCGCTCCACCTATCTGTTTTGCCCGTCATCTGGGCACGCGGTGACTATGGCGCTGATGTAAGGGCTCTTTGGGCCGCAACGTCTCGACAGATACAAAACTCACTCAGTGAGGTGCTTTCCCGACAGAAAGTATTCAGCTTAAAGGCTGACTCCATTGAGGGGAGAGCGCAGGCCATATTGCTTCGTTTGAGTGAGCATCAGGCACTATTCGACATAAGGCGTGCAGCAATAACGCTGCTTGAACGGCATGGTTTAGCGGCTGCCATGCCGGATTTGGCTCATGTCACCATGTTTCGCTTTAGCCAATCATTTGATTTGGACCTGGTTCATGACGTGGTATCGCGAATAGAGCAACCACCCATTAGTTGGAAAGTTGATCGCCTGTTGCTCATGGAAGAGCAGACCTATCCCTCCCTCGTTAGTTTACAAATGGCTGAGTATTCTCTTTTGTGAGATATGATTTCGCTATCGTTCCTAATTCACTCGTGGAGAATAGTCCCTACACGGCTTGTCTGGATAAAATGGCAGGGGCTTGTATTCGCTATGCGATAAGTTAAGGCTTATGATCACAGAATGAATTGCACTGCCGGAACGTTGATGAGCCCAAATGATCCGCTCATACCGGTGTAAACCGGCATCTCAGACCACGAATTCAGAGCCTGTTGCGGCAGATCCCGACTTACTTCGGGATGAACAGATTTTTGTTTTTTTGCGTGAGACGCCCTTATCTTAACGCAAACAGGAGCAGGAAGTATTTCTTCGACGCATACTCAGATGGATGGATATCAGCGCCGTAGGCAGGAAACCCGGTCCCGCATGTTAGACGCTGCCGAAGCATTGGTACGCGAGCAGGGCAGTGTCGACTTTGCCATGCGCGAACTTGCGCTACGGGCCGATGTTAGTCCGGCAACGCCATTCAAGCATTTTGGCAGCAAACGCGGCGTCTTACGTGCGCTTCCTTACCGCCACGTAGCACAGACGCTTGATCAAAAGCCTCTGAGCAAGAATAACGATGCAATCGATGAACTCTTTGACGATGTTGGGCGGGCAACAGACTATTTTGCTTCCGATGCAAAGCTCTATCGGCCCCTATTGGGAGCGATCATCGCAGATATGGCGCCGACGAAGCTCACGCTGCTCGAACAGTCGATCGATCTGACGAACCGATCGCTGAGAAAGGCGCAACGCTTGGGACAGCTTCCGCGGAACGTGGATATTCGACTGCTCGCCGAACAGATCGAAGGTATCTATGTCGGTGCGATTTACTTCTGGGCGAGCGGCTTGATTGATGGAGAGAATTGGAAGCTTCGCATTGAGCACGGGCTTGCTTTGTTGCTGTCAGGCATTGTCGCAAGCGAGGTTCAGAAACCTCTGCTCAAACGCGCACGACGGTGTGCAAAGCTCATTAGTGCTGAAGGTCCGCTGCGGGTTCCAGAACAGCAGTAACGCCAAATTCTTGCCGCGCGTGTGCCTAAAGCATGATTATGTTTCACGGAAACATGATCATGCCATAGATTCATCGTTGGTCGCGCGACCAAGAAATCTCGGCGGTTAACCGGATTCCACTTAACCTGATCGTGCTCTAAAGCCGGATTGAAAATAGTCCTACTTGGCGCTTTCTGACTCTTACAACAACTCAAAACAGTCCAAGTCGCAGAACGTGGCGTACGACCGTTCCATGTGCGGAAACCAGATTGCCGGAGGAATGCCTCTTTCGCAGAGACTTACAGGCGTAAACAAGTGCCTGATTACTGATATGCGATAATCCAGCCAGAGTTGATCATATGCATAGTTTCGTCCTGATGCAGACAATTCTTCTGTGTAAAGGTGGAGGAGATCCTCCTCGAGATTGCGACGACGGTCGGGGTGCCAATGCAGGCCTATCATGTAAGCGAGGTCGTGGGCAGCGAAATCAATGCGCCAAGATTGCCAGTCAATAAGTGATGGCTCCGAGCCTTGCTTTGACAAGAGAAAATTCCAAACATGTGCATCGCCGTGTATGAGCGTGAGACGCTCAGGTGAGTTTCGACTTTCGACAAGCTCCCGAACTTTCGCAAGCGCCTGTTCATAGGTTAGCCTGCGCGTGCCGGACAACAGATCTCCAAGTTGGTCGCAGAATCTCGGAAACGCCCTTTCCAGAAAGGCCATTGGAGGGCCGAGTTTACCTGGAAAACCGATGTTACTTTCGGGAGCATCGCAAAATGGATGATGCCACCAATTGGCGTGTAATTTTGCAACCGCACGCACCATGCCTTTGGCTTCTGTGATTTGGGGTGGGACAGGCCAGGTGGTTTGGAAATGGGTGTCACATAGGTCTTCAAGCACCACACAGAACTGACTTCGGTCAAAGGACTCTGCAGTGCCAAAACAGCGGACCAAGGGAAGGGACGGAGCGTCGTTGGCAACTTTGCTATAGAAGAACGCTTCCTTACCGCATATCTCTGCAAACTCCGGCTTGGAAACCTTCATAAGGAGATTTGCAGGAATAGAGGTGATGTTGTTCGAATACCGAACATTGAGCCGAAAGATTGTCGATGTCAGCCCCTGACCATCGGCTCTGATTTGATCGATGGATTCTACCGCAGCATCTTCCGCTAATTCGGTTTCTCGCAGGATTGCCGTCAATGCTGACGGAGTCATTTCCATTTCTTCAAAATCAAAAGCGCTCATGACGACACCCTTGGCGCGATCATTGATTCTTGACCCATGACAATGGCTTTTCGTTCGACTGGCTCGCCCAAGTGTAGCTGTGGCTTTGATGGCCGAAACCGCGCTGCTTGGCCTCATAGCCACGTGATCGCACCACAGATCGGCCTATGGTTGACGTTCTGCAACATTTTATATAAGACTATTTTTTATAGAAATATATAAAAAATATCTGTTTCGCGCGAGTATTAACGACGATGCATTTTGACTGTCCGTGTGGGTGATCTATGAAGACTGAATGCGTGTCTTCCGGCCGATGGCCTGCCCCGGTTTGGGGCTTGGTTACGATGTTAAGCCTGGCCCTTGTTCCACAACATGGAGGTGCGTGGGAGCACTACGGCAATGATCCGGGCGGAACAAAGTACAGCGAAATAACCGAAATCACTGCGGACAACATAAGTCGATTGCAGCAGGCTTGGGTCTACCGCACCGGAGAAATGGGTAAAGGGTACGCCTCAGGTCACCGTCGCTCATTTCAAGCGACGCCGCTCTTCTATGAAGGCCGGCTTTTTCTTACTTCGGCTTTTGGCAAGGCCTATGCCGTTGATGCCGGAACCGGAGAGGAAATTTGGCGATTCGATTCAAAGCTCGACAAAACGGTAAGCTATGTCGAACACGCATCGCGCGGGCTCAGTTTGTGGCATGCAAGCGAGCCCCTCGATCAGTGTGAACATCGCCTCTTTTTTGGCACCATCGCCGGTCAATTTTTTGCGTTGGACGCTGCGACCGGGGAGCGTTGTCGTGACTTTGGAGATGACGGCCGTATTGACCTAACGATCGGCGTCGGCCCCGTGGATTCTGGGCGTTATTCCGTTACATCCCCGCCGATAACGTTCGGCAATCTCGTCATCACCGGTTCTGCCATAGGTGACAATCGACGTGTGACATCGGAACGTGGCATCGTGCGTGCGTTTGACGCCATAACCGGCGCACTTGTTTGGAGTTGGGATCCCATCCCGAGAAAGGAAACGGACCCGGCCTTTGGCAGTTGGTCCGGCGACAGCGCCAGGCTCAGTGGAGGTGCAAATGCTTGGGCTCCCTTGTCAGTTGATGAGGCTGCCGGGCTTGTGTTCGTACCGACTTCGGCACCAAGTCCTGATTTCTACGGCGGTCATCGTGGCGGAGATAATCGGTATGCGAATTCGCTTGTTGCTCTCGACGCCCAAACCGGCGCTGTCGTTTGGCATCAACAGTTGGTGCATCACGACGTTTGGGATTATGACCTTCCCGCGCAACCCGTGCTCGCTGACCTCGATCTAGGCTATGGGATTAAACAAGCCGTATTGCAGACCACTAAGATGGGAATGCTGTTTGTTTTTGACCGTCTTTCTGGCGAGCCTTTGATCGGCGTGGAAGAACGGGCTGTTTCTCAAGACGGGGTGGAGGGCGAACGGCTTTCAAAAACACAACCCTTCTCTGTCCTGCCACCTTTCGTTAGCCACAAGCCACTGACGCCCAAAGACGCATTCGGGCTCGTTCTGTTCGACAAATGGGCATGTCAAGAATCAATCCGAAAATACAGGTCTGACGGCATCTACACACCACCAACTGAAGAGGGAACGATTATGACGCCCGGTTTCGTTGGTGGGTCGAATTGGGGCGGTATTTCTGTTGACGCCAAAAGAGGTATCGTCATTGCGAACGTGGCCGAGATACCGACAATCATCCGGTTGATTCCGCGCGAGAAATTTGTTCCCGATGCTTGGCAAGATTGGGGTACGGCGCCGATGGAAGGAACACCCTATGTATTGGCCCGTGACGCGTTTCTTTCCCCGCTGGGTCTGCCTTGCACCCGTCCGCCGTGGGGCAAACTGTTGGCGCTCAATCTCAAAACACAATCTATTCTGTGGGAAAAACCGCTGGGATCGACGGCGGATTTAGCCCCTTCTTTTGTGCCTGACTTTAACTGGGGCGTTCCCGGTATCGGTGGAAGTCTCATCACCGCAAGCGACATTGTCTTTATTGGCGCTGCTGCCGAGCACAAATTCCGTGCCTTTGCGTTGATGACCGGGGATCTTCTGTGGGAAGCGAAATTGCCGCGCGCTGGGATGGCTTCCCCCATGACCTATAAGTGGCAAAACGAACAATTCGTAGTCATTGCAGCAGGTGGTCACGGCTCCGGTGCTGCAGAACTGGGCGACTTTTTGGTTGCCTTTAAGTTGAAGAAATAGAGCACGAGAATGGCTCAGAATGTCTGTCCGCACCTTCCTGGGCGACAATGAAGGGACTTAAGATAAATTCGTCCGTCATCGGATGATCGCCGATAATAGGTGCGCGGAAATCGGCGTCCGCCCAAGACGCTGCCAACCGCGCATGCTGCCATTACGATCGCGTTACTCTATGCCAGCCAATAAGGCTTCAGGATTTCTTCGCTCGGGCCGTGGCGCGCACGGCCTCATGGGACGCTTTGAGCTTGGCGATCGCGGCGGCGTCGAGATTGGCTGTGCTCATAAAGTCGGCTTTCCAGGTGTCGTCGTCCGCCCATATCTGAGGTGAAACATGCGTGGTTCTTGGTTCTGTCGCGGCGTCGAAAAGCGCGAGCGCGCCGCGCAACGTTTTCATCTGTGAGTCTCGGTCGAAGGGTTTCCCGGCAGAATGTCCGAGCGGAAAGTCGCTAAACCAAAACCGCGACACACCGGCATTTTCGACAATGTCTCTTGCACATCCCATAACCACTGTGGGGATGCCGTTTTGTTCAAGGTGGCGGGCGATCAAACTGACCGATTGGTGACACACGGGTCATGTGGGTACCAACAACGCGACTTCTGCTGCCAACACATTGCACAGTTCGAGAGCTTGGGGTGCGTTCTGTTCGGTCGTCACGCGCTGGCTTCGATTTGTTGGAATACCAATCAAGTGATCACTGAACGTGCCAATGACACCATCCGTTTCGGCCTGCTGTAGCGCTTTGATCGGCAGCCATGTATTGGGATCTTTCGCCTCACAATGGTCACGGTCATACCCGATATGCGAAATTCGTAAGTCTGGTGTTGGTTCGACCTCGCGTTTAAACACCTCAAAAAACTTGGCGTCCGCATTGTATTTTGCGCCGGGACCTTGGTCGCCCAATTCCGGCCGAAAGGGTGCGGCGGTGGTCAGCAGAACCAGATTGCTTTCGGCGAGTTTTCGGGTTGGCCGTGTAAAGGGCACGTCCTCAAAATGGGCCCACTTGTAGGCGGGATACCCTTGGGCTGCGTAATAGTCGCGCGATCGTTCAATGTAGCGGATCATGTATGGTTCCCAAATGTTCGCCGGTGAACCCAAGTATACACACGCAGCAGCCGACGCAAAATCGCATGGACATGATGGCAGATACGCCCGTATCGCCTCCCGTCAAACCTTGCCTTAGCCACAATGCATGTGATCTCTGCCGACATTTCCCGCCTCTGTCCGCAGTGATAGACTCATTCTATGTCCCATTCCGTTCATCGGCTGCATATGGCGCGCGTTAAACTGTCGGGGAAATACAATCCGCCGACCTATGAAGATACGCGCATTGATGTTTTCGCTTATCTCGTGTTGGCCGGAAGCCAGGTCGTGCTTGTCGATACCGGCATTGGCGATGGCAATGCATACATCGATGAGCAATTCGAACCACAAAGAAATTCGATTGCCGACGAACTCCAAGAGCATCATGTCACAACAAATGATGTGGATGCGATCGTTAATTCGCATTTGCACTTCGATCACTGCGGCAACAACCATCTGTTTCCGAACGCCGAAATCTATGTTCAGCAAAAGGAATTGGAGATCGCCCGTACGACCCTCTACACGGTTCGCGAATGGTTCGACTATGACAGTGCGCGTTTGCACGCCGTGTCGGGTGACAACGAAATCTGTGACGGCGTCAAAATACTATCGACGCCAGGTCATACGCCCGGCCACCAATCTGTGTTGATCGAGTCACAGAAAAAACGCTCGCTCATTGCAGCCCAGGCTGCTTTCACGGCAGACGAATATCAGCGCGGCGGGGATGCGAAAGTACAAGCCCATGAAGGGTTGGAGGACAGCTATCTCGCGTCCCTTGCACGGCTAAAGCTGATTGAGGCTGATGAAGTTTTTCTAAGCCATGACTCGATCACGGTGACGCACCGTTAGAGCAACGTGCGCTCAAGCCGACACACGTTTTCCAACGAGCTTGCGTTCGCGATAGAGTGCGTAGAGGCCGCCCGTGATGATCGCCGCCAGACCAAGGATTGTCCAATGGTCGGGCGTTTCATTGAACAGGAAATAGCCGATGATAAAAGCCGAAAAGACTTGCACATACGAAAAGGGTTGAAGGGCCGAAGCTTCCGCACGCGCCATGGCAGCAACGAGACCGAAATGCCCAAGGGCATTGAAAAGGCCGGCAATGAGCAACAGGGCCCATGTCATTGTGTCGGGAACCGGTCGCCAAAAGAAGGGTGCGATCGCACCTGTGACGACAAATAAAGTGACAGCGGTCCAAAGCAAAGTTGTTTGTTCGCTGTCATGGTGGCTGACATGGCGGACCAATACCTGATAGGTGCCCCATAGCAAGGCGCCCAGCAGAGGCCATAGCGTCAGCCAGCCAAAGTGGCCAAAACCGGGACGCGCAACCATCAACATACCCATCAATCCGATCGCAACGGCGATCCACCGATGCATGCCTACCTGCTCTTTCAGAAAGACGACAGCCAAGGCGAGCACGACCAAGGGGGCGGCAGAAACGATCGCTGTCACATCGCCTAACGGTAGGACACGGAACGCCAAAATAAAGACGGCGATTTCCGCCACCAGAAGCAACGAACGGAGCCCTTGCACAAGGGGAACTCTCGAATGAAAGGCAAGCCGCAGTGAGCTACGTCGCGAGATCCAGAAAAGAGCGAAGGTCAGCCATACCCAGGAACGCACCCAAAGGATTTGCCAAATCGAGTAGTCTTGGGACAGATGCTTTCCGACCGCATCGCTGATGGCGACGCAAATCATTGCGACCGTGATCAGCGCGAATGCAATCAGACGTGTTTCGCCGCTAGGCTTGCTGTCCATTCGTAAAGCTCGTTGATGGCAGAAAAGGTGAGTTCGGCGATCCCGAATGGCGGGCAGTAGAATGCAGATTCATGAAATCGTCCAATCTTTCGGGTGAAGAAGGACTTGGCCTGCTGAAGGCTGTGAGATATTGGCAACAGCTAACAGAAATGAAGGAAAGTGGGGACTATTGGTGAAGCATGATTGAACTGGCGCTTTTTGACTGCGATGGGACCTTGGTGGACAGTCAGGATGTGATCTATCGGGCCATGAAAGCGGCCTTTGAAGGGGCTGAATTGCCGCCCCCGGCCCGTGCGGATGTGCGGCGTATCATTGGTCTGTCTCTTCCACAGGCCATTCAAACGGTGGCGCCGGATTTGCCCGCTGCCCGCGTCGGTGACTTGGTCACGGAATACAAGAAATGCTTTACTTTACAGAGGGATAGGCCGGATTTTAGCGAGCCTTTGTTTCCCGGAACTGTGGCTTGTTTAGAACAGCTCTCGGCCATGGAGTGTCTGCTCGGCGTTGCGACCGGTAAGTCGCGACGCGGATTGACCGCCGTACTCAAGACACACGGACTTTCGCGCCATTTTGTGACCCTTCAGACCGCGGATGACGGTCCCAGCAAGCCTAACCCCCATATGGTCGAACGCGCCCTGGCGGAAACCGGCGCAGACCCCAAAAAAACAATTGTGATCGGAGACACCACATTTGATATGATGATGGCGGAAAATGCCGGTGTGCGGGGCATCGGTGTGGCCTGGGGATATCATGATCCTCAAGAGCTCATGTCCGCGGGTGCATTGACCACTGTCGCGTCTTTTGATGAATTAACGAACTTTTTGAGCGAGTTGAAATAACCAACAGACGCGGGAGAGGAGGGGCTCCATGCGAATGGTAAAAAAACTGCTCCGATGGGTGGGGACGGCGGTCGTGCTGGTCGCGGTCGGTATCATCAGCCTTACTTTTGTCGATTTCAGTTCATTTAGGCCCCAAACCGAAAGATTTCTGTCATCGGTAACGGGTCACACCGTCAAGATTGAGGGACCCATTCGGTTCTTGATCGCGCCGCCCCTTGCCGTTGGTGTCCGTGTTGGCGAACTCACGGTCTCGCACAATAAGATCCAACAAGAAGCGCCTTTGTTGTTTGCAGAACAGGCGGAGTTTCACTTAAAGAGCAGCGCCTTGATCAATCGCCGGATTGAGCTGCAGCGCATCGTTTTGAGTGGTGCGAAACTGACCACAGATCGTCCTTCCCAGGATGGGCCGCAATGGGATCCACAAGTGTGGCGTGTCCCAGTTGTCGAGGAGGGGTTCACGGTTCATCTTGTTCCACAGACAATCCTTGTGTCCAACAGCATGGTGCATCTCGTTGGCGAGCGCCGTGACGTCACAGTCCGCCTGCCTCGGTTCGTGGTCGAGCCCGCTGCGGATGATCTCGACTTTCATCTTGAATCTGATTGGAACGGTCAGCCGTTCGGTATAGTGGGCAAAGTCTTTGCTTGGAAGGAATTGCTGGCTGCGAAGCCGGTCAAGATCGACGTCCTTGCCCGGCTGGGCGCCACGCAATTCAAAATGATCGGCAGCGCGGGAGATCCTGCGTATACGGATGGACTAAAAGTAAAGGCCGAAGGCGCCGGACCAGATCTGAATGATCTAGCTCGGTTGCTCTCGCTGCCACCCCTTCCGCCCAACAATAAGTTGCTGGCAAAGTCGGATATGCAGATCACCGGCAATCGCTTTGTTTTGTCAAACCTTGAAGCGACGATTGGCCGGGGAAGTATCGCGGGTGACCTTTCAGGACAAATTGCGGCGGATCAAACCGCCCATATCGAAGGTACGTTGACGTCAAAACGCCTCGATATCGATCCGTTTGTTCCGGAAATCGACATCGCCTTTGATGAAAAATTCCGTCTGCCCGAAATCAAATGGCCGGCGGCGCGGCTTAAGGCCGTACAGCTGGATCTCGGCATATCCGCAGAATCAGCTTTGCTGCGCGACGCTGAGTTTGGATCACTCTCCGCTCGTGCGTTGCTTGTCGGTGGCGCCCTCTCCCTCGATCCGGTTTCCCTGTCCTATGGCGAGGGCAATGTGCGCGCGCGGCTCGAAGCGACAGGTCAAGACAAGGCGGAATTGGATGGAGAGATCGTCCTGTCGCGGATAGATGCCGGCCAGTTGAGCAAAGCCCTCGGCCTTACCGAAACGCTGTCTGCGACCGTTGATTTTGGTATGCAGGCAAAGGCGTCGGGCAACTCGATCAAGACCATATTGGCTTCGGTGGATGGTCAAACCAATTTACTGGTTGATGCAGGATCGATTAAGGCGGATCTGCGCTCTTTGGTCGGGGACGAATTGTACAGCGCGCTCAATGCAGATGGTGCCGATGTTCAGAGTACGGAGATTTCATGTCTCGTCAGCCGCATCGATTTTACGGGCGGCGTCGGTATCAGCCGAGGTTTGTTGTTTGAGACCGCCCATACCATTTCGACCGCCCGCGGCGATATTGATCTCAACAACGAAACCGTCGATATGGTTTGGGCGCCGCGTCCGAGAGATCCCACTTTGCTCGGTCGATCAGACGATATTCGGATTACGGGCGATCTCTGGAAGCCGGATTTGAAGGCCGTGGTCGGACGGAAAGCGCGCGGGATCGCGGGCACACTTGGTGGAATCGCTTTTGGTAAAGAAGGCGCGACCTTGTTACCTCTGTTGGACGAGCATCAATCGCGCAATCCTTGTGTCAGGTCGATGGCAGGCCTGCCACCGCTTGAAGCCATTGAAGAAATTGAAGACGAACCGCCGGCTGCCGAAACCGCTGGACTCACACCTTAGCGCTTGTCAACGCGCATCGTTTCGGGACGTATGGATCAAAAGAAGTTAAAGCGCTTTTACAAGAGCGTTGAAGCAGAGAGCGTGAATGACGGCTTCGTCATTAAGCTCGATGGGCGCCAGGTCAAAACGCCCAATCGAGCCGAGCTGATCCTGCCATGCCGGTCGCTTGCTCGACACATTGCCAATGAATGGACGGCCCAAGAAGAGGTGATCGACCTTCTGTCGATGCCTCTGACGAGAATTGCCAACTCGGCGCTTGACCATGTCGGGCCGAACCATACGACCATCAGTCAAGAAATAGTCCGCTATGCCGCTTCGGATCTCATTTGTTATCGAGAAGAAAGAGATGAAGAACTGCAGGTCCGACAAGCGCAGATCTGGGACCCCTATCTTGCCTGGATAGCCGAGAAATATGGGCTCGTCCTCTCAACAGCACGGGGCATTCAATATGTTTCCCAAGATCCGCAGGCACTGGATCGGTTGGGAAGCATTGTTGGGAGCTTCGATCCTTTTCGGCTCGCCTGCCTTCACATGGCGACCACGCTAACGGGTTCGGCCGTTATTGCCCTGGCGTTGGAGGCACGTTTTGTCGATGTCGATACCGCATGGACAGCTGCGCTTGTGGACGAAGCGTGGCAGCAAGAAAAATGGGGGGTAGATGAAGAAGCTGAGACCCGATCTAAAATGCGCCTGGCAGAACTCCGGGATGCCAACCGCTTCTTGGATCTACTTGCCTCGGACGCCGGCGAACCATAGCGGAAATTTTCCAACCTGCTGAAATAAATAGAAAAAATGCAATCTCGGGTCCGGCAAGTACCCAATTTTGTGGTTAACCGTCTGAGGCGAGCCGGGTAATAGCAGCGCCCGCGAATCAAATCATCTGACCTGTTGGCAACGCTGTTCCGTTGGTGGTATTTGAACCCAGTCATCGGTGCCGCCTAGCAGCCAGCCGAAATAATTCACACGAAGAAAGTCGAGGGGGACAATGAAGGAAATACTTCATCGTCTAGAGGAAAAGCGCGCCGAAGCGCGGCTGGGTGGCGGTCAGAAGCGCATTGATGCGCAGCATGGGCGTGGCAAGCTCACAGCGCGCGAGCGTGTCGAACTTTTGCTCGACCAAGGTTCGTTCGAGGAATTCGATACCTTTGTCGAACATCGCGCAACAGAATTTGACATGGCGAAAACCCGCATTCCGGGTGATGGGGTGATCACCGGTTGGGGCACCATCCATGGCCGCATGGTTTTCGTGTTCAGTCAGGATTTCACGGTGTTCGGCGGCTCCTTGTCCGAAACCCACGCCAAGAAGATCTGCAAAATCCTGGACATGGCCATGAATATGGGCGCGCCGGTCATTGGTATTAACGATTCAGGGGGCGCCCGCATTCAAGAAGGGGTCGACTCTCTCGGAGGGTACGCCGACGTTTTCCTGAAAAACGTCATGGCATCTGGCGTGGTCCCGCAGATTTCGGTGGTGATGGGGCCCTGTGCCGGTGGCGCCGTTTACTCCCCTGCCATGACGGACTTTATCTTCATGGTGCGCGACACGTCGTATATGTTCGTGACCGGGCCGGATGTGGTGAAAACCGTGACGCATGAAACGGTGACGGCTGAAGAACTGGGCGGGGCCAGTACCCACACGACAAAAACATCGGTTGCGGATGGCGGGTATGAAAACGATGTTGAGGCCCTGAGCGAAATCAGGCGGCTCGTTGACTTCTTGCCGCTATCAAACAAAGAACAGCCGCCGGTCCGCCCGACTTTTGACGATCCCAATAGGGTTGAGGCTTCGCTCGATACGCTGGTGCCGGCCAATCCCAATCAGCCATACGATATGCACGAGTTGCTGATGAAGGTTTTCGATGAGGGCGACTTCTTCGAAATCCAAGCAGACTTTGCCAAGAACATTATTGTTGGTTTCGCACGGGTTGATGGCGCAACAGTGGGCGTGGTCGCGAACCAGCCCATGGTATTGGCCGGTTGTCTCGACGTGAACTCAAGCCGCAAGGCAGCCCGGTTCGTCCGCTTTTGCGACTGCTTCAATATTCCGATCGTCACATTTGTGGACGTGCCTGGCTATATGCCCGGCACAACGCAGGAATATGGCGGCATCATCAAGCACGGGGCGAAGCTGTTGTTCGCTTATGCAGAGGCGACAGTCCCCAAGGTTACGGTCATTACGCGTAAGGCGATTGGTGGCGCCTACGATGTCATGTCCTCAAAGCACATACGCGGTGATGTGAACTATGCGTGGCCATCAGCGCAGATTGCGGTGATGGGCGCTAAGGGTGCAGTAGAAATCATCTACCGCTCTGAGATTGGCGACGAGGAAAAGATCGCGCAACGCACGCAGGAATATGAAGATCATTTCATGAGCCCCTTCATTGCAGCCCAACGGGGCTTCATTGATGAAGTCATCATGCCGCGCAACACGCGCCGACGCATTTCGCGCGCCTTGGCCATGCTCGCCAGCAAGGACCAAAGCAATCCTTGGAAAAAGCACGACAACATTCCGCTCTAGATAAAAGCAAAAACGATGTTCTCAAAAATTCTCATTGCCAACAGAGGCGAAATCGCGTGCCGGGTGATCAAGACCGCACGCAAAATGGGCATTGCGACGGTTGCTGTTCATTCCGAAGCCGATACGGATGCCCTGCATGTTGAGATGGCGGATGAAGCGGTGCTCATTGGTCCGCCGCCAGCGGCACAATCCTATTTGGTGGTGGAGAATATTCTGGCAGCGATCAAGCGTACGGGCGCTGAGGCGGTGCATCCGGGTTATGGGTTCCTGTCGGAGAATGCAGCCTTTGCCGAAGCCTTGGCCGCAGAAGGCGTGGCGTTCATCGGGCCGGGCGTGAAGGCCATCGGTGCAATGGGCGATAAGATTGAGTCAAAAAAGCTCGCGCAAGAAGCCGGTGTGAACACCATCCCCGGCTATCTCGGGGCCATTGCTGACGGCAAGGAAGCCATCGCGATCGCGAAAGACATCGGCTTTCCCGTGATGATTAAAGCGTCGGCGGGTGGCGGCGGTAAGGGTTTACGCGTTGCCTTCAATGAAGATGAGGTTGAACAGGGTTTCCAGTCAGCCGTGAACGAGGCGCGTGCCAGCTTTGGTGATGACCGTATCTTTATTGAGAAATTCGCGTCTGAACCAAGACATATTGAGATCCAAGTTCTGGGCGACAAATTCGGGAACGTCATTCATCTGGGCGAGCGGGAATGTTCGATCCAGCGGCGTCATCAAAAGGTCGTCGAGGAATCACCCAGTCCCTTGGTCGATCCGGAAATGCGGGAAGCCATGGGTCAGCAAGCCATCGCATTGGCTAAAGCTGTGGACTATGAATCGGCTGGTACCGTTGAATTCATCGTCGACAAAGATAAGAACTTCTACTTCCTTGAAATGAACACCCGTTTGCAGGTTGAACATCCGGTAACGGAGCTTGTCACGGGCGTGGACCTTGTCGAACAGATGATCCGGGTTGCGGCGGGCGAAAAACTCTCCCTCAAGCAAAGCGATATCAGTCTTCAAGGTTGGGCGATTGAATCGCGTGTTTATGCAGAAGATCCGTTCAGAAACTTTTTACCCTCCATTGGGCGCCTTGTGCGCTACCAGCCGCCTGAAGAAGGGGAAGAAGAAAACGGCATTATCCGAAATGATACGGGCGTTTATGAAGGTGGCGAGATCTCGTTGCACTATGATCCCATGATTGCCAAACTTTGCACGCATGGGGCCGACCGGCGTACTGCGATTGATTTGATGAGCGACGCGCTGGACGAATTTTACATTGAGGGGATCAAGCACAATATTCCGTTTGTGAGCGCTGTGATGGCGCATCCCCGTTTTCAAGAAGGCAATCTGTCGACCGGTTTCATTGCGGAAGAATTTCCTGATGGGTTTGAAGGCGCTGAGCTTGACGAACGGACCCGCGAGATATTGGTTGCGGTCGCGGCGCGCGCTCACACCACGGTGAATGAGCGCAATTGGCAGATCAGCGGCCAGCTCAACGAATCCTTTGATGCAGGCGTCGACACTTTCACCTGGAACGTATCGATTGGTGGAAAGAGCTATGACATCAATTGCGGCGAAGACGATATTGCCGACGAGGATTTAGAAGTTGATGTGCTCCCCTTGCCCCGTTGGGAGGCGGATCGGTCGCGGCGTCTGGTTGTAACCGGGGAGTGGACGCCGGGCGACAATCTTTTCCGCGGACATGTCAATGGAAAACGGGTGGCCGTTGGGGTCCAGCCCATTACCGACGGATACGAGTTGTCCTATCGTGGGGCGACCGTTACCGCGCATGTGCGCACTCCGCGCGCCGCAGAACTGGCAGCTTTGATGCCGGTCAAAGAGCCGCCGGATCTTTCCAAATTCCTGCTGTGCCCGATGCCGGGATTGATTGTGTCGGTTAATGTCGAAGAAGGCCAAAAGGTTGAGGCGGGCGAGACATTGGCGGTTGTTGAGGCGATGAAGATGGAGAATGTCCTGGTCGCTGAACAGGAAGGCGTGGTCGCGAAGATCAACGCGGCCGCCGGCGACAGCCTTTCCGTCGACGAGGTTATCCTCGAATTTCAATAATCTGTAGGCAGATTGACTGGGACGGACCGTCGTAACCTTTCGACGCCCGCAATGCATCGGTATCCAATAGGGTCTGACCCTATTGGGTTGATTAAGCGCGCAACAATTTTCGTCAGGTGGCGGCTTCGCTTTGCCGGAAGGGGTTTGCAACCCCTTCCGTATGTTCAGCAACATTCCAAACGCGCTGCAACAACGAGACCTCTGCCAAGCCCATGGGAAGTCCCGTGAGCAATGATGAATAATTGACAACGCACCTCAATGTGTATAATATACCAAATTATACACATTGAGGCTCCGATGCGGACAAACATCGAGATTGATGATGCGCTGATGGATGCGGCGCTTAAGTCGGGCGAGTTCAAGACAAAGAAAGACGCGGTCGAGGCAGCATTGCAACTGCTTGTAAAAACGCGTGGACAGAAGCGCTTGCGCAAGTTGCGCGGGCGCCATCGCTGGGAAGGGTCCCTTGATAAGTCACGACGTGACAAATGATCGTTGTTGATTCGTCAGTGTGGATCGACTTTTTCAATGGCAAAAAAACACGACAGACAGATCTGCTAGATGACATGCTTGGTCATGAACCCATTTTGGTTGGCGACTTGATCATGACCGAGGTCCTGCAAGGGTTTAAAGAAGATGCGGATTTCAACAGCGTAAAACGCGCCTTTGAAGACCTATTCTATGCGCCGATGGTCGGACAGGAGATCGCCATCGCCGCTGCAAAAAACTACCGAAAGCTCAGGCGTGCGGGCGTGACACCCCGAAAGACGATCGATGTGCTCATCGCGACATTCTGTATTGAAAACCATCACAGCCTGTTACATGCAGATCGTGACTTCGATTCAATTGAAGCAAAGCTGGGTCTGGTCGTTGTGTGAGTTTTCAGGTCTGCACAGATGCAGAAATCCAGTTGATTGGCAGAGATGTGCCGCAAGGGTACGTGTCAGGCGGCGGCCTCACTAACAGTGATCGTTTCCGCTTCGAATACGCGTTCGAAGTTCTGCTTCAGGGCGGCGTCTACCTCAAAATAAGTCACCGGCAATCCAAGATCGACAAGGCTGGTCACGCCGTGCTCGCTGATGCCGCAAGGAACGATGCCTGAGAAGTGATCGAGCTCGGGCTCAACATTGATGCTGATGCCGTGAAAAGTCACCCATTTGCGAACGCGAATGCCAAGGGCGGCGACTTTGTCTTCTCGGTTGCCGTCGCGCTTTACCCAAACACCGACGCGCCCGGGGCGACGCTCGCCGACAACATTGAAATCCGCAAGAGTTCCGATCAACCAGTTTTCCAGATTGCAGACAAAGGCGCGCACATCGGCCCCGCGTTTTCGCAAGTCGAGCATCACATAGCCCACCCGTTGGCCGGGACCGTGATAGGTGTACTGGCCGCCGCGGCCCGTTTTGAAAACCGGGAATCGGTCTGGGGTTAACAAATCATTTTCTTTGGCGCTGGTCCCCGCTGTGTAGAGAGGCGGGTGTTCTAAAAGCCAGATCATTTCGCGTTCGGTTCCGGCACGAATGTCGGCCACGCGCTTTTCCATAAAGGCCAGGGCTTCATGGTAAGGCACGGGGGCGTCGGAAATGCGCCATTCAATCGGAGAGTCTGGCATGCGCTTCGGTCTTTCAGCTCTTTGATGACCCGCTTACAGGATCGGTGGTGATGATTTACCGAACTCTAACGACATCTTGCAATCCTCCGGTGTCACAGATGCAGGTGAGGACATAAATTGGCAGCAGTAGATTCAGTCGGCGTTGAACTCTCGATCGTTCTCGGGACCGCCACCATGCCTATGCGGCAATTGTTGCGGATGGGGCGCGGCGCTGTGATCGAGCTTGACGCTTCGCAGGACGATCCCGTGCTGTTGCTGGCAAACAATAAGCCCATTGCCCGTGGTGAGATCATGATCCAGGGCGACCGCATTGTCGTTTCGGTGAGCGAGACTCTCAAAAGCTACGATACCGCCTAAGGCCCAAAACAGCCGAGCACATGTTATATATAGGTCTTAGTCGTCCAATATGATCTTATTGTACAATAAAATAGTGTGTATAATATAATTTTACTGGATTGACATGATCAATTCACGTATTACATCTTGGAATGTATGAATTTCAAAAATACCGACTAATTGGTGTAAATTAGTCATAAGAGCTGGCGAGCGGGGCACATGTTTCCAGGAACATTCGATTTCAGCAATTTGAGAGTGGCCCTGGCCGGCCGCGGCCTGGGGCTGCACCGCCGCCTAGCCGTACTCAAAGAGGCGGGCGCGAAAGACCTCCAGCTCTTTGTGACGGACCAAGCCGACACCTTTGCCGAAGATGCGTCTTTGACGCTGATTAAGCGGTTGCCGACCCGCGATGAAATTGCGTCGGTGCATTTTTTGTTTGTGACGGGGTTGGGCGAAGACGACTCCCGCCATCTGGCCGCCATGGCCCGCGAAGAAGGGGCTCTGGTCAACACGGAAGACATCAGAGATCTGTGTGATTTTCACGTGCCGGCCATGGTGCGGCGCGGGAATCTTTTGCTGGCAGTTTCAACAGGTGGCAAATCGCCCGGACTCGCGCGCCGCGTCAAGCGGTATCTCGAAGGCTTGTTCGGTGATGAGTGGGCGGGCCGTTTGACCGAGATCGGCGAGCAACGTGACGCGTGGCGTGACAGCGGAATGGATATGTCGAGCGTTGCAAGCCGCACCGATGAGATGATTACCGAAAAGGGGTGGCTGCCATGAATGCGACCCCCTTGCTGAAAGAAACAACACGGGGAGCGCGCTCCACCGGCGCGCCAAACATTTTTGATCTGGGCGGCAGCGACGAGGTTTCGCCAGAACAGGCCGCGCGGCTGGACAAGCTCGTCAAGAAATATGAAGGCCTTGCGGGTCAAAACTTGCTTGAACCGTTGCTGCGCGAAGAGTTTATCGACAAGATCGCAGTTGTATCGTCGTTCGGCTCAGAGTCAGCGGTTCTTTTGCACATGGTTTCGCAGATCGATCCGACGGTACCGGTCATCTTCCTCAATACAGGAAAACTGTTTGGCGAAACGCTGCGCTACCGCGATCGTTTGCAGGAACGGCTCGGCTTGGCCGATCTGCGGGCCATTGGGCCGCATCCGGATGACCTTAAGGACGAGGATCCGGACGGGGTTTTGTGGAACAGCGATCCCGACCAGTGCTGCGCCATACGCAAAGTGCGGCCCCTAGAAAGGGCGCTTAAGGCGTTTGACGCTCAGATTACCGGCCGCAAGCGCTTTCAAACGCAAGCCCGCCTTGCCATGCCGACCATCGAGGTCAGCGGCGGCAAGTTCAAAATCAATCCCCTTGCGCTTTGGGGGCTTGAAGAGCTGGAAGCCTATCGTGCCCAATACAAGCTGCCCAAACACCCCTTGGTCAAGGATGGATACTTGTCGATCGGCTGCATGCCTTGCACGGACCGTGTGAAAGAAGGCGAGGACTATCGCTCGGGTCGCTGGGCGGGCCGCGATAAGGACGAATGCGGTATTCACGGTCCTTCCTATACCGGCGGCGACGGCATTTAAGCTGTCGCGACCGGCAAACGGCGCTTCCCTTTCTAACCCGGATTTGCTACACGCAACGGCACCGTGCGGTCGTGGCGGAACAGGTAGACGCGCAGCGTTGAGGTCGCTGTGGGGTAAAACCCGTGGAAGTTCGAGTCTTCTCGACCGCACCATTTTGCACTCTCAGGAAGATTTTCCGAGAATAGCTCACAAGAAAAGCTCAATGGAACAAAGGTTGGGGGATTTCTATCTCCCTCAAATCGGTGCTAAGCCAAGTGCACCACAAAATACAATCTGGTATTGAGTTTTCGTGAGATTGCAATCAGAGCCTTGGCGCCTTCATTCAATTTGATTCCGAACCGGAATCGGCGGGACAAATAACGTCGCGTCAATCCAGTATCTGTCCGTCTGCTGACGAAGAGTTCTGTCACGGCGTATTGTGCCGGGATGTGACGCTATTCGAGGCCGTATGGCGTTCTTGCGTAAGGCAACACCGGTCGCATGGACGCCTTGGTCATTGGAGCGTCAAAGCCTGTTTGTTTCTCAGTTGTGAGGAGGGCAAGATGACAAGTCGTTGTATTGCCATCCAATAACGCTCGAATAACGGTTGGTTTGCTTTGCCAACAACAAAAGAATCTTGAGGGAGTGGGGCCATGACGAGAGATATCTTCAGCAACCATATTGGCGGGGCCAGTGAGCTTACGGTCTTTGCGAGCCTTAAGCCAAGTTTTGCGCCGTGCCGAACGTTGATCAGCTATCCGGCCCGGCTCCGGATTCATCTCAGGATGTTGAGTGCCTTGCGGCGTATCGGTTTGGAGGGGCGGCGTGCGGGTGTCTATTCAGGGCCGCTCGATGCCTTGCGCACATTGCAGTACATCCGTTGGACGTTGATCGACAATGACACAAGGATGTTGTTGGCGGTGAATTTCGACCGTCCCCTTGAGCCTTACCTCAGAAGGATCGTCGATATTGCCGGTCCCCTGTTGGATACGATCCTTTGCCATTGCGAAGGCTTTGAGGGCCACTCCAGCGATCAGGGATTCCATAAATTTATGGAATTCGCCAATGCGCACCAAGCTCCAGTAGAGTTGTTTGCGGCGTCGTCGCCCAATCTCACCGTCGATGACGGTGACTACTTCATTCAGGGCGATCGTGACGTTCGAAAAGAAAAGCAATCTGCACATTCTTCCGCCAATCCGCGCCCAGATGCGACAGAACAAATGCTCGCCGAGCTCAAGTTTCAGCTTCCGGAAGAAAAGCTAAGAGAAAGCGCGGTCAATGACCGACTTGCGCTGCTGGATCAGGGGCTGAGTATCGTCCAGACGCTGTATGAAAACGCGCATCTTTTCATCGACGACGCCCCCGAACGGCGGGACGATCTGTTGTACTACCGTCTCTTAGAAAGACTGACGCCCGGCTTCTGGCGGAGCCTTCATAGTAGTTTTGACGAGGATAACTCAAAGATCAAACTGCGCGACCCTTACAATATCACGGCGGATGAACTCGCAAGACTGAACCAGCTCATCAAAGAGACCTACAAGTTAGTTGAGGGTCACATCAGATCGGCGCCCGATGTGGGCGCACTAGATCCGAAACTGCAAATGCTGCATCTGCTGAACCGGTACCAGGAAGCGCTGGATTGGTATGCCGACATGCCGGAACCGAGAGAACAAAAGATCCAGTCTCCGCCTGCATTCGAAAAGAGCGACATCCAGTATGGTCTGCTTGAGAGTTCTGCGGTTTTGCAGAATACGCCACAGGATCATACCGCTGCGTGCCTGATGTTACTGCGGGTGGACGATGCCCAGCGCGGCCGTGATTTTTTGAAGAAAATGGAGACCGAACTGTGGCCGTCGGATGGCGGCAGTTCACAATGTAATCTCAGCATCACGTATGCCGGTTTGAACGCGCTGAATATCCACGAGAGCGTGCGCCAACAGCTTCCCACCGCCTTTCGCCAGGGAATGGCAGCGCGCGCGGGGATGTTGGGCGATGTGGATGTCAACAATCCTGAGGAATGGGTTTGGCCGAAGTCTAACTGGATCTCGGTGAATGGCGCGGTCAATCCGGGCGGCGGGGCCGCTGTTCTGCCGGGCACGATCGACATTGTTATCACGCTTGCAAAGCCGCATCACGAAGAAGTCGCCGATTTTTCAAACACGCATCCCTTGTTCGCAGATGTCTCGCGCATAGCTGCCATGGCGGGACCCGGTGTTGCGCTGATAGCGGTCGAGCCGATGCAGTCAAAACGCGTTGGACCTGAGCGCAAAGTCGTGCAGGGGCATTTGGGATTTCAGGATGGGATCAGCCAACCGCGTTTCCGCAAGCCACAGGAAGCAGAAAACGGGGATTACGAAGTCCACAATTCGGCACGGTTTGATGCAGACATTCGAAAGGGCGAAAAGCAACGGGACCTCACTCTGCTTGGAGATTTGTTCCTGGGACATCCCGCTAAGGCGGATCTCGATTTTTCAAAGTGCCCAAAAGTGAGAGAGCAGAACACGGAGATAAAGCCCTATCCGGATTACGCGGGCACGCCGCTGCAGAACGGTACCTTCCAGGTCATTCGCAAACTGCGTATCGACAGCGACGCGTTTGCAAAACTGGAGTGCCACACTCAACAGAATGGGCGCCCGACCGTCGGCGAAATGATGATCGGCCGCAAGCGGTCGGGGAGTCCCCTGATCGGTAGCATGACAAACCAAGGCCATAATGGCTTCAACTATGCGGCCGACTCGAAAGGGATGACCGTGCCGCTACAATCTCACATCCGGCGGGCGAACCCGCGTGAGGCCGACACGCCCAGAATTCTGCGCAGAGGTTTTTCCTACGGTCCATTCGATGATCCAAAGGCGGACCGCGGGCTGATGTTTATCGCTTACAATGCCAACATTGCCGAGCAGTTCGAGGTCATCCAACGCTGGGTCAGTGGTGGCAACAGCAGCGGGATCTCCAGTTATCATGGTGATCCCCTGCTGGCACCTCAGCGACCGGAAAGCACCAGGACATTCCGCCACTTCGAGAACAATAAGGTCGTGTACACCCAAACGCCGAAAACACCGCCGGTTGTTCTGCAATGGGGGCTCTATGCGTTTACGCCGTCCAGAGCTGGCTTGAAGATGCTTGCAGAGAATAATGAAAGTCCCGTGCAGCAATTGACGCCGGTTCCGCCCACCGATCGCCTGACTTCGATCGAACGGGACGCGTCCCGCGACAGATGGAAACTTGCGCTCGAAGATATTGACGACGTCCGTCGCGAAGACCGTATCAAAATTTGGAAAGAGGTGCGTGACGAAGGCGGCGCTACGCGTGCCCACAACTACGCAGTGCTCGTCGGCAGCGCCGATGGTGTCCGGCAGGTGCTGGAGAACCCAGACAACGCGTTGTCTGTGCGGGAATACTGGAACCGCATGACCGATTCAACGGGCGTGCTCTATTTGGGGTATGACGCGCCTCCCGTCGCGACGCGGTCAACCGGGCAGTATGACAAAGATCTGGATGCACGCTACCGGTATGCCGTAGGGCCAAGTGCGTATACTGATGAAAGCAAACCGGTTAATGAATTCCTCAACAGCAGGGATGCGGCGATCTGGTTTGACCAAGCATACGAGATGGCCAAAGATATTCTAAACGCATTGCCGGTGGATCATCGCTATCTGCCGAAGGAAGACCCGCAAGCCGTCAACCGTGTCCTTGCGGGCCGGCGTGTTGTTTCGGAACGGTTCTTCCACGATCTCATTGCGAAGCTCTGCGCAAAATGGCTTGGCATGCCCGGCGATAAGAACGGCGTGCAAATTGGAGGGCCGCAAGGCGCTGGCCCACATTGTCCAACCGACCTGATCCGCGCGTCCTTCTATGTGTTTTGGCCTCATCCTTCGGAAGCAACGCAACAAGACAGCCGGAACCGCAGTGCGGCACTACGGGATGCCGTGCGTGCCTATGTCAAAACAAACCCGGTCGGAATTCATGACACGCTCATGGGCAGATTGATGGCGCTGAACCCGAATGCAAGTGCGGCTCAGATGGATCGGATTGCCGACACCGTCGTTGGTGTCTGCTCCGGATATGCCGGCCCGACCGCAGGCAGTTTAAGATCAGTGCTCTATGACTGGATTACAACCGGGTTGCTCTGGCGGTTGCAGCAGAGAGTACAGCTTCTCAATCAACCGCCAACCTATGCGAACATGCGCGAGATACTAGAGCCGGCAATCTTGAACAGTATGGCAAAGCGTGCGGCACCTGACATGCTGCATCGAGAAGCCGTCAAAGACACAAAGATTGGCAATTGCCCGGTTAAGGCAGGTGAGAAAGTCGTATTCAGTCTGAGATCAGCGACCGAGGATGAAACAAGCCGGCCTGGTGCCAACAAGACAGAAGTGCAACGCTACTTTCTGTTCGGCGGTGACTACAACAATACCGGTCAGGAACAGCCGATGCATGCATGCCCCGGACAGACCATGGCGCTCTGTACGATGATCGGGGCCTTTGCGGCGGTGATGCGCTTTGGCGATATCCGCCCGGAGGGACCGCTCAGCTTTCGCATTCGCTAGCGTGAAGGTTAGCCACTTACAGGCCGGTCAATTGTCCGATGGCGTGACTAACGATGATGCATGCGCATGTGAAAGCTCGGCTTCGACATCGCAGGCCATCTGGTATCTTTGAGGGAGGCCGAGACGGGCCAGCTGAGCCTTTGCTGTTTCGAGTGCTGCAATCGCGTTGCCTTGTCGGTTCAACGCATAATGCAGGCGTGCCGACAGCAGATGGTTGGCGGCAACTTCATGCATGGCGCTGCGGCGCGCGGCAAAATCCTTGGCTTGCGAAAGCCGCTGGGCAGCGTCGTCATAACGTTCCTCGGAAATCGCACAGAGAGCGGACGCGCGGCAAGCCATGGCCGCACCTGCGATCTCTCCGCTTGAGGCACGGTCGAGCGCCAGCCGGTATGCAGCTTCGGCTTCTTGGCTGCGGCCGCTTTCTGCCATCGCGTCCGCAAGCCAGCCACAGATGAAGGTGTAGTACATTTGCATATCGCGATCGCGCATCCATCGGGCGTTTTTTGCGAGCGTGTCCAATCCGGCAACACCACCGTGAATGCGCCAGTGCGCATATCCCCAGATGCATCGGGACATGCCCATGAGATAGGGGGAAGACACCCTTTCGGAACGTTCCCGCGCACGCCGTGCATCATCAAGGGCGTCCTCCCAAGCGCCGCGCCATATGTTTATGGTGCCTGAGAACAATAAGATCGAGCTCTCGACCTCATGCTCGAAATCCCGAACGCGGTAGAGGGCTTCCTCGATGAGCTTGCGGGATTCTTCAAAATCTCCGCGGTCTGCAATCAGAAGCGCCAGATTTGCACGGGTATAGACAGACGTCACCGGCGCATGATTTTGCCTGTGCGGGTGACGGTCTTTGGTCTCTATGGCGTCACGCATCATGCGCTCGGCTTCATCGTAGTTTGCGATCGATGCTAATGCGCACCCTTCTATGGCTTTTGCTTCGGTAGACTGTTGGAAGTTGCCGACCGAATCGGCCACTTGCCGCGCCAAGCGGAGGCTTTTGAGCCCGCTCGCATTCTCCCCGAGCACATAGGTGGAGTATCCGATCCAATATCGGAGCGCGGCAACCGAATGCAGGTCGCCGATTTGTTTCGCCAGCGTCTCCGCACGTTCCAGCAAGGAAATCTGTTCGTGCGACGGCGTATAGGTTGTCGGTATGGCCCAGCGTGCGGCCAGCGAAATCCAACGCCGACGCGTTGTGTCATTGCTCGGTAATTGATCGACCAAGTCCAGCGCAACCCCGTAATGCCAGATGGCTTGATCGTGCGCTGAAGCTTTCAGCGCCTTGTCTCCCGAAAGTTCAGCGAAGTCCGAAGCATTGGCAATGTCGCCCCCGCCCCGATAGTGGAAGGCCAGCCTTTCCGCCATGCGGTACTCGTCTTCGCGGCTTGCGCCTTTCCGCAAGCAGTTTGCATAGGCAAGGTGCAGTGCCCGACGCCTGTCGTCAGGGATCATGTTGTAGGCGACATCGCGTGCCAAGCCGTGCTTGAACCGGATGGTTTTTCCTGCACCGGCCATAACCAAGACATCGTGTTCGCAAAGACGGTCATATGCGGAGGACGACACCGGCCGCAAAATAACCTTCGATAAAAGTTCGCGTTCGACCTGGTCGCCATGCGTGGCGGCCGCAAAGACGATTTCCAGTTCTTCCAAGGCGAGTTGTTCGAACCGTGTCGCGAAAAGCGCTTGCACATTGGCCGGCAGTTCGGCGATGACACCGTCCCGGTCCTGAGCAAAGGGCGAATTGCCGATCGCATGGCAGACTTCCTCAAGCAGCAGCGGGTTGCCGCTGGACTTTGCGAGGATCTGTTGCTTCAGTCTGCCGTCGATCGGTCTGTTAATGTGAAGCTCCGCCTTCTCCACCACCTCCCTCGCGGTCAGGTTTGGCAGAACGATCTGATGCGAGTTGGCGACGAGCCATTCGTCTGCCGGAACGTTTCTTGAGGTCAGAATCAAAAGTAGTGAGGAACGCGCGGCCGACGTGGTGAGCTTGCCAAGTGCCAGACGTGTCGCGTCATCCGCCCATTGCCAGTCATCGATAAAGATCGCGGCGGGGCGCCCATCAAGCGCGGCGGTGAGTTGCGCAACGATGGCGTCTATCGTCAATGACTGGCGTCCTGACCCGGCGTGCATAAGAGACCGCCCACTTCCCTCCGGTGCCGTCTCGGTATCTGCTTCGAATGCGCGAAGCAGATCAATCAATGGCTCCAAAGGTGCGCTGCGATCGTAGCGGTTACATTCTGCGCGAACGGTGCGGATCCCTTCAGCGGCCAGACGGCGCAGGAACTCATCGGCCAGCCTTGTCTTCCCGACGCCGGCTTGACCCTGAAGGCTCGCAATTTGCAGCGACTGGGTTTCAAGAGAGTCTGTCCAGATCTCCCATAGCGCGGCCAGGAATGGTGTGCGGCCGACAAATGTCTCTCGCATGCCGCGCAGGGCGTCTATCGTTGCGGCAGCGTTACGTGCAATCACACGAACTGTTGGTGTTGTACCCATCTGCGTCGGCGGTGCTTGCGATGTCAGATAGAACGCCTCCAATCCGTGCATCGTCCGTGCGGTTGCAGCGATAGCAAAGTCAGTCTCGTGTTGGGCAAGCGCCATAGCCTGATCGATCACCGCGCCGCTGATCTTCGGGTGTTGGCCGGAAGACGCCGGGGGTTCAACCAAAACGTAGCCCGTGTCCAGCCCGACGCCGATGCGGATCCCCTGATGGCCGCCAAGCAACTCTCTTAACTCAAGCGCGACCTCTATACTGTCTCTTGCATTGTTCTCGACGGAAAACTGCAAACCGAACACGCCACACAGCTTGTCGGCATCCGAATAGAAGATGGTGCCGCCCCTCGTGACGATGGCTTCTTTGGCTCTGTTTAACAATGTGTCCAACATTTCGGTCTCGGCCGCGCCACCATGAAAGGACAAGGCGAGGATCGTGAGGTACTTTCGGAACGGCGTGTTCTCGGACTTAGCAGGATGTGATTCAGGCACGTCACCAAAGCGCAAGCGCGTTTGGCCAACAAAGTCCTGCAGATCTGCCGAGGGTTCTTCGCCCCATTCTTCTTCAAGCGCGTCCCAGAGTTTTTGATACACCCGCAATAATGCAACCAGATCGCCGTCGCGTGCCGCATTTTCAATCAGAAGCCGCGCTGCAATTTCCTGTGAAGGGTCTAGCTTGTTCAAATGCTGTGCAGCGCGCAGTCTCTGCTCGGCCGTTGCGTTGGCGTCCGAAAGGACCGATTTCAAAGTAGCACGGAAGTTTTGATCCAATTGCGCGCGTGCGCTCCACAGCCAATCTGAGAAGTTTGGATCTAAGTCTTCAAAGCCCAAAAGGAATTGGTAGGGATCAATGTCGCCCGGTCGTGCAGCTTCCGGAATTTTCTCTGGGTCGAGCAGTGCATCGATATCAGCGCTCAACTTGTTCGGATCCAGGCTGACATCGTGCTGCGTGACGGTCAAAAATTCCGGTTCAAAGGACGCCAGCTTGGATTTCATCTGATGCAAGCATTGGCGCAGCGCTGACCGCGCTGTTGCTTCCGGTTTGTCACCCCACAAAAGACCGGTGAGTTCATTGCGCGAAGCCCGATTGCTGCCGAGCAGATAGAGATAAGCAATGATCGCAGCACCTTTGATGACCGGAAGCGGCACATCGGCACCGGTATGATCAAAAATGCGGAATCCACCCAAAAATTCACAATGTGCGGTTCGATGCCCCATCATCTTTAATTGAACCCCATCACCCAGAATAAAGCCATGGTTGTAGAAGATGGGTTTGGGATCAAGGGGCTAGGGGCTCTATCTCAAGAAATCCTGGCACGATCTGCATACGGAATCACGGTCGAATAACGCCGAATTCAGCATCCTCTAAAGAAAACGAGCCAAAAGCTGGTTCGTTGCATGAGCGGAGGAAGCGATGCGTGCAATCATTGTGCTCTCAGTTTGCGCAATTCTTGGTGGCTGTGCAAAACAACTGCCGGCCCCCAAACCCGTCTTGGTGGATTCTGTCGCGGAAGCGGGCGAGACACACATTTCGGTGCTCAGCGTCGAAGCCTGGGATACGGCTAAGGCAGCGCTGAATGTGAAGTTCGATCTCAAAGCTGCCGATGCGCTTAAGGAGGCAATTCCGCGTACGTCGTCTTTTGAAGAGCGGCTGTTGGATATCTTCGCCGCCAATCTGAAAGTCGGACTGCCGCGCACATCGCTCGACAAGACTCAAGAAACCAATGCTGGGGGCATAATGACCAGCACCCGCGAGACATCGCGCGGCGATGGCGAGCTGCCCGGCGACGACGTGATTCCGGCGCCCACGAACCCGAATGTGAGAGACCTGCCTGGGCTTGGCGATGACCAACGCACTGCTGTTCTGGGTGCAAACGATCCGCTGCTGAAATATCAGACCGCCCGAACGGTCAAACAATATGTGACGGTACTGGACCGCATAATAGAGCACGTGCCGCAAGTTGAAAATTACACACCTTATTTGGTCACGCTGCAGATGACCTCGTTTCCTTATTCGAAACACCAGCCTTACGACATCTATTTGGACCTGAGCTTTTACCCGAAGGGAAATATTGATCTACCGAAGATTGTTGACACGTCGGAGGTCTTTGATACGCCGATCGTCTATCCGGTGTTGATCACGGATAATCTCGAAGGTCAGTCGGTTTCGCGCTCGGCCGAGCTGGTGCGCCAGATTGGCCTCGCCGCAAATGTTTTAGCCAGTGGCTTCGCTGGGTCGCTTGGCCTGTCGAGCTACAATGCCCGGGCCGGCGCAATATTTGGTACGGACCTGACCAGTACATTCACAGTTGGTAAGTCTTCAGAGAATGCTGTGACAGTTGTGCTAGGTGCGGCACGGAATCCAATCTCAGATTATGCGATGATCCGCCGGACACACAATGTCTCGGTACTGATGTTTATTCCTGATGTGATTTTAGAACAAACGGGTCGCGATCGAGCTGTTGACATCTTGTCATCGGTTGAACTCCGCCGACCTGACAAGAAGGGGAAACCACTGACACTCAGAGCCAAAGGCGACTCCGTACAAGAACTGGCAGTAGAATTAATGCGTGAGCGGAGCATTGATCTGGGTCTTTCCAGTGAGCAACTAGTTGATCTCGTTTCAACAGCATGGCCGCACGTGGTTTCGGGAAAATATCCTGAATTCCGGAGTGAGATTTCGAATAAACGCCCCGACTACCCTTATCCTCAGGTGCTTTATCACACGGTCAGTGACATCCTTGGTAAGTCGCCAAACTTTAAAACGACAGCAATTCCGCTACCCGCACGGCCTAAAGCGTCTAAGCCGGATCCTTTCTGCGTTGGCAAGCAGACCGCGAGCGCTTTCGATAATCCAAATGTCGAGCAGATGCGGGTCGTTCTCACAGGCGCACAAGGTAAGCTGCCACGTGACCTGACTGCGACGCTGACCTTGAAACAAGCCAGTACGAATTATCCATTCATTGCCAACGAGATCGGAATGGCGGGCGGTAAACTTGTCTTGGTCTTTCCATCGGCTGCTCGTTCTGGGTTGAGCGTAGTTGCCGCGGGCGCTGGATCGGTAACCCTGAGCACTGCCGCTACAACTTGTCCGGCGTTCAGCACGAATAGAAGAAACGCGGCGGTCTATGCCGTAGCCCCCAAGACTGAGGTCAAGAAGCCGGGCACGGCGGCAAAGCCTGCGTCGGCAAAGGTCAACGCTGATGGCAAAGGCGGTCTTTCGATCACGCTGGACGCCTCTTCGGACACATCAAATTAATCACTTTCAGTTGGAGGACCGAAGATGACCCTCTCAAAGCATACGCATTTGCATGCGCTGCAGAACGACGCCTTAATAGCCGTCCGATCCGCAGAAACCGGTCCGGCCGATCTTTTCGATCATAGTGCGATCGTTGATGCGCTCGCACGTGCGCAAGGGGCATTTCCCCGCGTCTATGAGCGTTCGATGCGCAAGCCCTTACATGAAACCTTCTCTGCCCTTGGCCTCACGGGTTGGCGGGGTGTGCTCAATAGCGATCCGCGGCTCGAACGTGCGGCGCGGTTGGGACTTGATCTGACCCAGTCCATCTTGCAGCGGGCGGATATGGATGTGACGCCCGCGACATTGGCATTCCAAGAGGTGATCGCTGATCTTTATGACGGTTATTTGAGTGAGGCCGACCGTACTGGCGTCAAGCCACCGGATCATTCAGTTATCGCGCCGCTGGTAAAATGGGGACAGCCCCGCAGCGGCCCCTATGTCTGGCCCGCCCCTGCAGCGGCGGGATATGGGTGCGGCACAGGTGTGGTCAGTATGCCGCCCGCCTACGCAAACGGGGGACTCGCTGCCTGGTCGGCGCTTGGCCATGAAGGAGCAGGGCATGCCATTCTGCATGCGGATGAAGGGTTGCACGCCGAGCTCGCCGCCAATGTTGCCCAAAAAATTCGTGCTTCCAAAGACGCGCAACTCAAGGACAAGAAGGTCCGCGAAGAGCTTGCCGACTACTGGTCAGACAAGATCGATGAAACCGCCTCGGATGTCATGAGTATACTCAACATGGGACCGGCGGCGGCGATTGGATTGATCGCCTATTTTCGGGCGCTGCGTCGGGACGGCAAGCTCTTGCCTTTCGATACAGGCTCACCCCATCCGACCGACATTGCGCGCGGATATTTGGTGGCCGCGGCGATTGGTTTCTGTGAATTCGAAGACGCGGCCCAGTGGCGTGACTTGTTGGTCGATGAGGTTACGTTGGACGTTCCCGAGGAGGGCGTTTGGCTGGGACGCAACCGTTATCCGGCCGAAGTCGTCAGGGACTCTGCCAGCCTGGCTGCCCGCGCGATCATGAATGACTCGGTCAAAGCGCTGGAAAACCATCGCATCACCGAGATCCAGACCTGGACAGCAGAGGACAATCTCATTGTTCAGATCCTGGTCACCCAAGTGTTTATGAGCGGGCGGGCGCTGCCACAAACATTGCATGATGGCGTTTACGCGGCGCATGGCGTTGCTGCAGCGATTCTAGTCTCGCTTCTGGATGGCCGGTCCAGCATCCACCAGGCACGCATGATCGAGATGTTGGCCGCCATGCATCGCAGCAACGTCTCGTGGACTGGTCTGGCGTTTGCTCATTCTGGTGCCTTGATCCCGCCGCATGTGCAGCATTTCGGTGCCGACCCCAGGATCGATCCGACCACATCTGAGACCGCATTGCAGAATGGCGATGCCATGGGCGGGATGTTGATGGATCGCATGACCGCGATCGCGCTGACCTATGGCGAACGTGCTGACCGGGAAGCCGATGACCAAGCCTTCGGCAGCGACATCCCGATACCGTTCAGTTTTGCAAACAGCGTTTCGAGCGGATTCGGCTCGGGTATCAATATTCCCTTTGGGTTTGGCGCACGGCGTCATGGTCTCAATGCCCGTAACGGGAGTTGGGAACTGAGGCCGCAAGGGGCCGAGATCCCTTTGTTTCAAGGTCTGACGCCACAGATCTTAGCTCTGATCTTGGGCAAGTTGCGTTGACGTATACGGATCATTGTGACGGTCCGAACCAGTCATTCAATTTATCCATACACTTCGATCGACAGGAGTAACTGTCATGACCAAGACATACACAGACACGGAAATTGAACGCTGCCTGCGTAGCGGTGAGGACGCAGAAACATTACGCAGTTTTTTCGGGCCTGCGCTTTACGAAGCGATGCGGGAAGAAGCCACCGTGCCGCCTGCAGCATTCTCAGGTCGTGGCAGGCCGAAAGTTTATGTTCTGCCGGGCATTCTGGGTTCCAAGCTCAAGGCACGAAACTGGCTCAGCTTTGATCTTGTTTGGATCGATTTGATTGAGCTGGCATTTGGAGGCGTGCGCAGGTTGCGTCTTTCGCCCGATGACGGTGTACGTCCTGCCGGGTTGGTGCGGCTGGCCTATCAGATGATGAAGTTGCGCTTGAGGCGGCTTGGTCTGGATGTCGAAGAGCTGCCTTTCGATTGGCGCAAATCGACCGCCAGCGAGGCGGCGCGTCTGATTGCGCGCTTGCGTAACGACAATGCTTCCGGTGTCACATTGGTCGGACACTCGATGGGGGGACTCGTCGCGCGCGGCATGGCCGGTTTAGATCCGGACGGCGAGCTTATCGGGCGGGTCATCACCATCGGCACGCCTAATTTGGGCTCTTATGCCCCGGTTCAAGTGTTCACGCTAGATCACGGTTTGCTTGGAGAGTTCGCCAAGGCGGATGTCATTCATGATGAGGCGGCTTTGGTCACAGAATATATGCGCCACTTTCCCGGCCTTGCTGAAATGATGCCGAGTTTCGGACATGGCCCCTTCGATTTTTTCGATCGCACTGCGTGGCCCAACCAACAAACTGTTCCTCGTCAGGCCGTATTGTCTGAGGCCTTTGCCGGCAAGACCGACCTTCCGGCACCTGACGGCCGCTTTACACAGATCATCAGTGTCGGTGAGAACACGGTTGTGGACGCGCAACTAGCCGATAATCGTATCGAATACATTACCAGCGATGACGGCGATGGCACGGTTCCAAGGGTCATGGCTGAAATGGGGCAAGTTCAGCGGTACTACACACACGGTTCGCACCCGTGGCTTTGTAATCAAACCTATATCATCGATGCTGTGCGTGACCTGGTGCTGACTGGTCAGATTTCGGACCGCACGAACTTCTCATCCGATCCGGCGCGTGCCAAAGCGTTGGCAGTCATTCCTGAATTGTCTGTGCTGGAAGGCCGGGAAGTAGATGAGTTGCCAGGTGAAGCCAAGTTTCTCAACAGTTTTGGGGCAACGCCCATCTCCCGCACGTTTGCAACGCCGCGCAGAGCCGTCATCGCTGAACTTGATCTGCCTCACGGAGAAGATGTCATCGGCCCGCGTGGTTATGTACTCGACCACATGGTGGAAGCGGGGGAAGCGTGGCGCGACGCGGCCTCGGATCGTGCCGAGATCGATCGCCATGTCGAACAGGGTACCAGCACGTTGGCCGAGACGCCTGAACGGCTCGAGAAATATGAGCGCCGCATTATGGATGCGCTGAGTGAAGATGCGCCAGTCGTACTCCGCACAGTAGGACAGACTGAATTGGAAGCTACAGCCGACACGCTTTCTTCAATCGACGATTTGCGACGTGAACGGATTATTGGGGGTGCCGAAGAATTTCTTTCCGTCGACTTTCTCAAGCGTGGCGGTCTCGCGCTCAACCCGGTTTGCCGGATTGTCTTTCTGGCAGGGACGCAGGGCTATGGTACGGGTTTCCTGGTCGCTCCTGACGTTGTGTTGACCAACAATCACGTGTTGCCCAATGTTGGTGTTGCCCACAGGTCCGGCGCGCAGTTTGAGTATGAGCGAAGCGCCAGACGCCGCGATCTGAACGGGCATGTGTTTGAGCTCGATCCCGACCGGCTGTTCCTGACCAACAAGCGACTTGATTTTACCTTTGTCGCCCTCAAGAAATCTGCATCTGCGCCGCACCGGGCCTATGGCTATCTTCCCCTGATCGGTGAAGAGGGGAAGATCCGGCTGACCCGTCCCGTGAACATCATTCAGCATCCGGACGCCCGTCGCAAGGAAGTGATCGTGCGGGAGTCCGTACTCAAAATCTTTCCGCCAACCCGCATGGATTTCGCGCATTACACGGGCGACACGCTGCCCGGATCTTCGGGCTCGCCGGTGTTGAACGACCGTTGGGAGGTCGTTGCATTGCATCATTCCGGCGTGCCCGACACGGACGCTTCGGGACGGGTTCTCAAACAAGACGGCACGCTGTGGAGCAGGGCCCAAGATCCTAGAGGTGAAACAATTAAGTGGGTCGCGAACGAGGGTGTGCGGATTTCGCGGATCATACCGAAAGTCGAGGAAGCGAGGCAGGACCCGGCGAGACCCACGGTGCATCGTGAAATGCTCAAGACCGTGCTCGATGTCGGGACACGGGCAAACTCCGAAGGCGCGTTCTTCTGGCTTGACGGTACAATGCCTTCAGGCACTGGACCAAGGCATTCGGTGCGAGAGTCATTCGACTCCGAATCTGCTGTCGCTGAACCCTGCCCAGACACAAGGTGCACTTCTGCAAGTGCGGCTCATGGCTCAGACATAATCCTGCCGATGGCATCCACCGTGAACCTGATGCCCTCCGAGACATCGGATATCGTCGTTTCGGTAGACGCTCCGGTTGAGGAGCGGTGGCGGATCACCGACTATGACGACCGTCGCGGCTATGATCCCGAGTTTCTGGGCGTGCCTGTCGCCTTCCCGCAACCGACTGACAGGATACGGTATGACGCGGCGACACTGTCCGGCAGTTCCGAAAACGAACTGAAATACGACACGTTCAGCGTCATCATGAGCCGCAGCCGCAGATTGGCCTTTGTGTCGGGCGGAAACTATGATCCCGATGCACCGTATCATGCGGAGCGGCGCGACCCCTGGGGTTATGATCCGCGCTTGCCCAGGTCTCTTCAGGCCGGCAACAGGCATTACCGGCGCAACCCCTTGGACCGCGGACATTTGTTCCGTGCGGGGGAAGGGGCTTGGGGCGATAGCCATGATGCCGCCCAGCGGGCCAGCGATGATACGTTCCACTGGACCAACATTGCGCCTCAGCACGAGGTGTTCAATCAGTCGGGGCGGGATCGGGTCTTGTCAGTCTGGGGGCAAATCGAAAACCACTTGATGAATCAGGCCAGGGCAAACGGTGGCCGGCGTATGACGACATTCAACGGGCCCGTTCTTAAGCCGGATGATCCTGACTATCAGGGTCTGCAAATTCCGCGAAGTTTCTGGAAGGTTGCTGTGTTGCGCGACGGTGACGCTTTGCAGGCATTGGCCTTCGTGTTGAGCCAAGAAACTCTGCTCGACCGCCTGGAAACCCTTCGTGCCGGACGGTTCGGGGTCTATCAGGTTCCACTGAGCGAAATAGAGGCTTTGACGGATCTAGACTTTGGCGACTTACATAATGCTGATCCGTTCGGTGAGCAGGGGGCACACGAGAGCCTCTCGGCGCCGGGGCTTCTTCTGCCCATCGAAAATGTCTGGGATATCCGTCGCTGATCCACTTGCGGCCCCGTCACATCGAACGGGGCCGCGCTGTTCAATGTTTTTGCCCGCTCAGATCTGCGACAAATGAAATGCTAGACCCATAGCTCTTTCTTATTGGCTTCGTTAGCGTGAGGGCCTGGGACCAGCATTTCTGCCAGGCGATTGTCGATGCCCTCTGCACCGTTCTCCGCGTTCCAATCGGCGGCAAGGTCATTCGCGTAGGCGGCGTTCATTCTCGCGGCGCTTGCGATTGTTTCACCAGTGCCTTCCTCGACGCGCTCTTTCATCTTTCGTTGAATTTTCTCTTCGATCTCGGCACGCTTCTCAGGTGGCAGAGCTTCGAGTTCCTCCTTGGTTAGTCCTTCCTCTGCTAGGAGCGCCTCAAAGTAACGTTCTGCCGGCGTCTTGTTCATATAGTCCAAGAATGCCTTCACCGCGTCGGAGGACGTTTGGGGCTCAGTGGTTTGTGTTGCGTTGGACGTGTCCGTCTCTATGGAAGACTTATCCGAGTCGGCCACAGCGCGGTCCGCGGGCCCCGCTGCAAAATCAAGCAGTTTGCCGTCGGCAGTGATGCCGAGCTGACCATTCTCAGAAAATACCAAGGCCATCTTTTTTCCACGAACCGAGTCGTCAAGCAGATGGGCGTATTTCATGAGTATTTGATCTATTTGGGCTTGTGACTTCGCATTCGACATTTCTTCGATGAGTGGCACGCGTTCTTGTAACGCGGCAAAGTGCGATGAAATGGCGTTTATGTCCCTCAGTTCGCGTTCAAGCCCCGGATTATCTTCAAAAGCCTGTTTTAATTCATTCGCATAGGGATAATCCCTTGGGATTTGCATCTTGCCTTCGTCATCAAATGTGATTTTCTCCGGTGCAGAAGGGATATCGTAGTCTTCTAAAAGCTGTTGGAATCGTTTGGACGCGTGATTGGAAAGGGCCTCGATATTTTCTGCAGATGGCAATAAGAGCGGGGGAAAGTCATCAAGGCTCACAGGGCCCTTCGGTGAGACCGGATCGTTCGCATAATAGCTATCCAAATCGTAGTCGATCATTCCCATATTTGTATTCATCATCGCGCCGCTTGGCGCATCCGTTTCACCCGATTCCTGAAAGTTGAGCAATGCGCGTTTAGCGTTGTCAGAAACCAACAAGGCGACAGAATTTGCCCGGGGCTGGGCAAAATTTGCCGCGTCGCTTTGAGATATGACGGAAGGGTCTGTTTGTTTCGTTTCGAAGCCAGAAGTGCGCGTCGCACTTATATAGTTGTAAGCATAGGGATTGTGCGGGTTGATCGATAGTGACAAGGCTCGTCTTTCTCAAGGTCTGTGAATTTTGATGAACCGTCCAAGCAAAAATTGCGCCTCACCAAAAATGCAACCGTTTTTCTTTCGTGCGATGCGATCGGGTCTTGGTTGGTAGCGCCCATGCACCGCCACGCATTTCATTCTAGGTCGTGGGAAAGAATAGGGGGATTTATCGTTCGGTTGCTGATATAGCACGGTGAGAAGATTCATCCTGAGCCCAGATTGTTAATTGGTGATGACATGCCGCCACCGGCATAGAGCGGGTGGCGCATGGAATCCGATTGCGGGGCGACCCGGCCCTATGTTTCGGGCCGGATAAAGACGAGTGCAACGATGACGGACACCGGAACCCTTCCTAAAGATGGTGTGGGCGCAACTGACAGCGACATTCTCACACCGCATCTTGTTAGCACTGTCGTCGATGCCTTGGAGACGGGCGACCAAGACCGAATTCGTCTTTTGGTTGCCAATCTTCATGCCGCCGATCTGGCCGATCTCATCAGTCTGATACGTCCCGATGACCGGCGTTCGCTGGTTCAGTCGCTCGGACCGGACATCGATCCGGAGGTTCTCAGAGAGCTGGACCAAGGCGTCCGGGACGAAGTGCTGCCGCTGCTTAATCCGGAATCGATCGCGCGTGCGGTCGAGGCGCTTGAATCCGATGATGCGATTTACTTGATTGAAGATCTCGAAGAAGACAAACAACGCGAGATCCTCAATCAGATCGAAGAAACTTCCAGGGAGGTTCTTGAGAAAAGCCTTCAGTATCCGGACGAATCCGCCGGCCGCCTGATGCAGCGTGAGGTGATCACGGTGCCGCCCTTCTGGACCGTCGGCCAGGTGATCGACTATATGCGCGACACCGATGACCTGCCGAACCAGTTCTTTGAGATCTTTGTTGTCGACCCCGCGCACCACCCTTTGGGCATTGTCCCATCGAGCCGGATTTTAAGAACCAAGCGGCCGGTCAAGATTGCCGACATCATGGATCGCGATCCGGTCGTCATTCCCGCCGAAATGGATCAGGAGGAAGTCGCCTACCGGTTCGAACAATATCATTTGGTGTCGGCGCCGGTGGTGGACGAAGACCATCGCCTATGCGGTATGATCACGGTCGACGATGTCGTCGGCGTTATCCAAGAAGAAAACCAAGAAGACATTCTGGCGCTGGGTGGTGTCACCGACGAAGCCGAGATGACGGATGCTGTCCTCAAGACAACCGGCCGCCGCTTTACCTGGTTGCTCGCCAATTTGGGAACGGCGGTTCTTGCCTCCGTTGTTATTGCGTTCTTTGACGCGACCATTGAGCAATTTGTGGCGCTTGCCATTTTAATGCCCATCGTCGCGAGCATGGGCGGCAACGCGGGGACCCAAACTTTGACGGTGGCGGTTCGGGCGCTTGCCACCAAGGAACTGACGGGGGCGAACGCGTTTCGCATTGTAACGCGTGAAGTTTTGGTTGGCGCGGCCAATGGAGTCATATTCGCCCTTATTCTGGGTGCCGCGGGCGGGCTGTGGTTCCAAAGCGTGGGCCTCGGCTTGGTCCTGGCGGCAGCCATGATCGTTAATCTTCTTTGCGCAGGCCTGTCCGGCATCCTCATTCCCTTGGGATTGCAGCGGGCGGGCGTCGATCCGGCCGTCGGATCAACCGTTCTGGTCACGACAGTAACCGATGTCGTTGGATTCTTTGTCTTTCTGGGTCTTGCCGCCTTGTACCTCCTGTAAGCTCAGGGCCATCTCCCAAAGTGGGCGATCTTTGCTATAGTCCGCCGGTGAAGGGGAGCAGTATGCGTATTGGATTAAAAATTGCCGGGATCGCCGCTTTGGCCTTGCTGCTTGTGTCACCAGCCTTGGCAGAGGGATTCTGGCGAACTTCGGCACCCATGGAAACGGGACGCGCTAAAGGCGGCATTGCTGTCGTTGGTAACGAGATTTTCGTCGCCGGCGGCGCCGGTGTCACCGGCCCGGTCGATGCGGTAGAGGCCTTCGACCCGATCAGCGAACATTGGCGCCCGGTAACCCCCATGCCGGAAGGCCGCGAGCAATTCGGTATGGCGGCGGTTGGCCGTCAGATCTATGTAACCGGGGGGCTGACCAAGCAAGGCAAGGCCGTGCCGGAAAAATCAGTGCGCGTTCTCGATCCGGATGCAAGCGTCTGGAAAAATGGACCTGACCTGCCCGGCGGCCGCGCAGGTCATGTCATGGTGAATGTGGGCAACACGCTCTATGTGATCGGCGGACGCGGCGATAATGCTCGAGCGATCTACACCCTGCCTTCAGGTGCGAACAAATGGCAGGTCAGCTCAAGCCAACTGAAATCTCCGCGCAGCGGCTTGGCGGCAGTCGCTGTCGGCAAAACAATTTATCTGTTCGGCGGGCGTGGCCCGGGCGGACAAAACAGTGCGGCGGTTTTGGCTTTCAACACCAGTTCCAAAAGCTGGAAGCAGATGAGCAGCCTGCCGTCGCCACGTGCGGGCCTGACCGCAGCGGTTTTGGGCAATCGCATTCACGTAACCGGCGGCGAAAGTCTCAAACCGCTTAAGACATTTGGCGATCACAATGTTTATGACTTGAGCCAAGGCAAATGGATGAGCGAACCCAATATGCCCACACCCCGTCATGGCTTGGTGTCCGCCTCTGTCGACAACCGCTGGGTTTTGATTGGCGGGGGGACCGGGGCCGGTTTCTTTTCGGTATTCACGCCGGCCGATGTTGTCGAGATTTACGATCCGGGCACCTGAGGCGAAGATACCCTGGCGAGAGCCCGAAGAGAGAAAGAAAGACCCCCATGATCCCCAACGAATTTCCGTCTTTGAATTTTGGCCTGGGCGAAACCGCCGACATGTTGCGCGACAGCGTGCGCAGCTTTACGTCTGATCAGATCAGTCCGCGTGCGGAAGATATCGATCAGACGAACAAATTCCCGCGCGACCTATGGCTAAAGCTGGGTGAACTCGGCTTGCTCGGCATCACGGTTGAAGAAGAGTATGGCGGAACCGGCATGGGCTACCTCGAACACGTGGTGGCGATGGAGGAAATCAGCCGCGGGTCGGCAAGTGTCGGCTTGTCCTACGGTGCCCACTCCAACTTGTGCGTCAATCAAATTCGCCGGTGCGGGAATCAAGCGCAAAAACAAAAATATCTACCCAAGCTGATGACCGGCGAACATGTGGGGGCGCTCGCGATGAGTGAGCCGAGCGCCGGATCCGACGTGGTGTCGATGCGATTGCGTGCCGACAAAAAGGGCGATCACTATGTCCTTAATGGATCCAAGTTTTGGATCACCAATGGGCCCGAGGCGGATGTATTGGTTGTTTATGCCAAAACCGATCCCGATGCCGGCCCGAAAGGCATCACGCCTTTTCTGATCGAAAAGGACATGAAGGGATTTTCGACCGCGCAAAAGCTCGACAAGCTCGGCATGCGCGGATCGGATACCTGCGAGTTGGTGTTCGAAGATTGTGCTGTGCCGGAAGAAAATGTGTTGGGTGAGGTCAATCGCGGCGTATCGGTGTTGATGAGTGGTCTCGACTATGAACGCACCGTGTTGGCGGCCGGGCCACTGGGGATCATGCAGGCCTGCATGGATGTGGTGGTGCCTTACGTGCATGAACGCGAACAATTCGGCCAGCCAATCGGTACGTTTCAGCTCATGCAAGGCAAACTCGCCGACATGTACACAACCATGAACGCGGCCCGCGCCTACGTCTATGCGGTGGCGCAAGCCTGTGACCGTGGTGAAACAGCACGGAAGGATGCTGCGGGTGCGATTCTATTCGCCGCAGAAAAGGCCACTCAAATGGCGCTGGAAGCCATTCAGGCGTTGGGTGGGAATGGATACATCAACGAGACGTCAACCGGCCGGCTGTTGCGTGATGCCAAACTCTATGAAATCGGCGCTGGCACGTCCGAAATCCGCCGCATGTTGATCGGCCGCGAACTGTTCACCGAAAGCGGATAAGGGTGTCACAGCGGCTAGCCTCGACGGTCCGTTCGGCCTACTTGTTGAGCGCTCAAAACACTCTCCTGTAGACCGGCCAAAGCGCCAGTAAGCATGGTGCGACAAGCGCGGCGACATTGTTGATGGGCAGCAAGAGTTGCGCGAGTAACGGACTATCGAGGGAAATTAGCGGGTAGGTGAGGGCAAGGGTAAGAGCGCTGACCGCATGCTGCACAGGCCCAGCAAATAGAACTGCGATCATCAACACGCCCAGGCAGCCGGCTATTCGCAATGCCAAATTGCGCGACTTCTGCCTCGCGACTCCGGCCTCTACCCCGGCAACAAATGCATCAGCAGGTAGTTCTTCTTCTGTCTCCGCAAAGAGAGCGTCCAGGTCTGAATCTCGTTCGTCTGTCATCAGGTCTCGTATTCTACTTATAGCTCGCCAGCAATTCACGCAGGCGTTTGGTGCCGCGTTGAACATGAGACTTCACCGTGCCCAAGGGCATATCTGTCAACTCTGAAATCTCATGATGTGTCATGTTTTCATGGTAGCTGAGAACAATGCACAGGCGCTGCGGATCTGACAGGGCCGCAAGGGCGCGATCCAGATCAATCGCAAGACCGACCATGTTCTGGACCCCTTCAGCAGTATTCGTTTCGCTCAGTTCTTCCGTATTCTGAAGAACATCGCTCCTGCGGACATGCTGCAGCCACCGGTTGACAGCAATGCGCTTAAGCCAGGGTCCGAACAAATCACGCTGCCGCAATTGATGCAGATTGCGCCATGCCTGCAAAAAGACCTGCTGCGCAAGATCATCCGCCAATATGTCATCGCCGCTCAATCGCCGCATCAGATTGCGGATCCAGGATTGGCGGCGTTTGACCAACTCGGCAAATGCAGAAGCATCCCCTTGGACGGCAATGCCGACGACCAAGGCTTCGGGCCACTTGGTATAGTCGCCTGATGGGGGCGGCAAGGAACAAGTTCTTCAGTTAGTCCAAGATTCACATATCGTCGTGCTGACGTTTTGCATAGCTTCCCGCGGATAGAAGGCCAATGCTGATGATTCCAACCAACAGAGCAACGCCCAAAAGGGGGACAAGAATGTCAGGATCTTGGGCGCTCATAAACCAGCCAAACGCGGCCAAGCCTGCGGCCACGAACAAGGTGATGATACCGCCAATACCCAGGCCAACATGCGTTGGTTGATCGTTGGTCGATAAGGGATTTTCTGCCATCTCGTTCACTTTCTTTGTTTGTGAGTCGATGTATTTGAAGATGCGGTGCGCGGGTTTTTGGATGCAGGCGGCAATAGAAATTTTGAACTGTCGTCAGATCTAAGACCCGTTTCGTTCCTTTTCTTTTTGCGCCTTCGCATAAGTGCCCGCTACCCATAAGCCAATGCCGATAAAGGCGACCAGGACAGAAACACCCAGCAGGGGCTGTAGGATGTCGGGGTCCAGCGATCGCATGATCCAGCCAAACAGAGCGAGGCCTGGAGCGATGAAAAGCATGATCAGGCTGGCGATCTTCAGATCTTGATCCATACGGTCATGGTCTTTCGACAACACCTTGTCGATTATGCGGTCGTCGATTGTCTGGCCGCTTTCAACAAGGCGCCGCAGCGTTTCGTGTTTGGTTGTCCGCTGGCGTTCGACGCTCCAAATACCTGCAACCACAATAGCGGCGATAAACAGCCAAAACCCGAGGGCGCCCAATCCGGCGCCAAGACCAACTTCCATCACGTCATCCTCTCTACAGGACAGCTTATGCCTTTAAAGATGCCGATGGCACCGATTTGGATGCAGGCTGGCTTCAAAAATGACCGGGAGAGCGTTTGTCAGTTATTCTGGTAGGGGTTGGCCATCGCGTCTCACTCACGGTATCTTTGCCGACAACGCAACGACATCATCCATTCGGGGAGCGAAACATGGCTTATGCACCGCAAGACCGGCCTTTCTATGACGCTGACAGTCACATCATGGAGTTACCAAACTTCCTGAAGTCCTACGCCGATCCTGAAATTCGTGATGAAGTGCCGGAAGTCAGCTATTCCGCGTCTTTGGTGACTGACGAAGAAGTTGCCGTGATCATGGATCAGGGCGGTCAACACTCTGAAGAGCATGTTAAGGCGCAGATCGCACTTGGCGACAAGCTGATCGAAAGCTCTAAAGAGATCCAAGCGCTCGGTGCGTTCAATGCAAAGGACCGCACGGTCGCGATGGACATGCTCGGCTTCAAAAAGCAACTTGTGTTTGCGACCCACTCGGTGGTGCTGCCCTTCCACCCGAGCTCCAAAACCGAAGCGCGTCTGCGTTATGGCGGTGCGCGCGCGCACAATCGGCACATGGTTGACTTTTGCAAGAACGACAGCCGCTTGATGGGTGTTGGCGTGGTGCCGTTGGATGTGCCCGATCTGGCGATCAAGGAAGCCGAATGGGCAATCGAAAACGGCCTCGAAGCCATTTGGATTCCGCACCGCGCGCCGATCGGTCATTCACCGGGCCATGTAGATCTTGAAGGATTTTGGGCGCGGCTCGCCGAAGCCGGTGTACCTTTCTGTCTCCATGTGGGTGGGGCGCCGCTGCAGATCCATAAATCATGGGGCAATAATGGCCGCGGCAAGACACGGGATTGGATGGGCGGTGGTGAGAATGTCCGCACCAAAGACGCGATGGTACTGCATCAACCGCCGGAAATGTTCATCAGCATGATGGTAGCCGATGGTATCTTTGCGCGGCATCCAAAACTGCATGGCGCGGCTGTGGAACTCGGTGCTGGTTGGGTGCCACAAATGCTGCGGCGTCTCGATGACGTTTGCAAAGTGTACAGCCGGGTCGATGAATCGATTAAGTTCGACCGCAAGCCCAGCGAGCAGCTTACGGAACAAATGGGCTTCACACCGATGCCGCACGAAGATGTGGCGAACATGATCGAGCAATCCAATCCCGATCTTTATCTCTTTTCCAGTGACTATCCGCATGTAGAGGGCACCCGCGACCCGATCGCGCGTTTTGAACGGACATTGGGCAATCGCGCTGAGGACATCAAAACGAAGTTCTACAGCGAGAACTTCCTACGCCTGTGGCCCGAAGCGCGGGTGGCGTAAACGCTCAGCTGATCAGATCTTGCACTGATTAAAGGTGCGTGCGTCTGTTTAGCGTGCGCGCCTTTTTGCATTCTAGCAAAGCAGTTCATCACATTCCCAGTCTTCGAACGCGGTGAACACGCGGTCTATTTGCGGCCACCATACTGCCGGATGAACGAGGTTAGAGAGCAGTATCGGGGTCAGGAGGTGACGGGTGATCGACAGGCGGTAGTCAGCCAAGAGTTGGTCCAAAGTGAAGTCAATACCGGCAGCGGTGAGTGTTTCGTGATACCGCTTTAACATGGAGTGCTCGAAGCGTTGCCGTCGTTCACGAAACCAACCAATTGCCATCATGTAGGCAAGATCGTGCGCGCCGTAATCGACGTGCCATGTTTGCCAATCGTAAATGATCGTTTCTGATGTTTTTTTGTGCGATAGCACATTCCAGTGGTGGGCATCGCCATGAATCAGCGTGACGTCGGCGCCGCTGAACCGAGTTTTCAAGAGTCGGGGCAATATCGTGATGACCCGGTCTAGAAGGTCGCGCCGAGTAACGGAGAGCCCGTCCCCCGCATTGCCCTTAAATGTGTCTAGCGTTTTGCCGTAGATGCCGACTGCATCGTCAATCAAAGTATCGGAAATTTGGGGGAATGACGTGTCGCTGCCAAAACGATCATCGTTCCACCAATACGCGTGAATTTTTGCGAGCGCCTGCACAGTGCGATTGCAGACCTCTTCTGACGGTGGGAGAGGAAAAAAGGGTTCTTGGTAACGATCGGAAAGGTCTTCTAACAAAAGACAATTCTGACGTCCTTCACGATCAATGTCGCTGCCATAGCAGGTCATGAAGGGAAGCGGCGACGCGCTTCCTCTCGCTGCCTCATAGAATAAAGGTTCCTTGTGAAGAAGTTCATCGCGTTGGTTTTGCGCGATCATGTGATAGGCGGCAAAAGTCTCAATGATGTTTTCAAAGCCTTGTGACGCCCCCGGTTTCGCAACTTTGAGCAACATGTGTGTCGGACATGGTCCAGAACTGTCGTCCGAATAGGTCAGACTTAGGTTATAGAAGCTTGCTGCGGACCCCTGACCAAGCTGAGAGGCCGTTTGCTGGACACTGCTAACCTTACCGTTATTGAGAAACCCGTTTTTGGCCAGGATGGAAGTCAGCCAATCGGCGCTGGCTTTGTCCGTATCGAAATCAAAGAAGACTGTCATGATCCCTCATGGTGCTGCGGGCCGGCGTTGAAATTTGAAGCAATGGTCTAAGGGAGCTTCAAGTACGGATGCAGATTGGGACTGAATGGACGAATGGCTCAAAATGTCGGACGCGCGGTAGGATGCGTTCAGTTCTAATCATCGCCACCAAAATTGGCGTCAATTACGTTCTTCTTCCGTCGCCTCGGCTGATCGCCAAAGACGCGGACAAGGGCGGATTGCCAGTCCACAACACCGACAACGCGCTTGCTGCTCGGGCGCACGATCATCACGGCGTTGGTCTTTTCGTTAGCCATCGCTTGCAAGGCATCTAGATTCGACGCTTTGTCGAATACCCAATGGCGATTGAGAAAGCCGTAGGCTTGCGCCAATTCGTCAACACGCCCCGCGTTTAGCAAATCGAGGATGTGGCGGGCATCCATCCCGTCCAGCGCCACTTGGAAGTCGCGCAATGTGGTAAAACCTAGAAAACCGTTCCGTTGATCCACCACATGCACGTAAGGGTAAGCCGGCGCCTGTTGTTCAACACGTGACGCCTGAAGCAGAAGATCATCGCGATTGAATTCAGCTTTGGGACGCAGCCGCAAGGTCATAGCAACAGGCTGGTGTTTTGGAAGGCCGCTCAAGGCATCGATAAACCGGTGCTTATCTGTGTGCGTGTCGGTCGCGTAGATCACTTCAATGTCCGACGTGGGATGCATCGGCGTTATGCGGCGCTGTGCACGTGAAGAGATTTCTGCGCCGCCACGGCGGCCCTTCTTCTTGTCTGGTGAGAAAAAGAAAAGAGCATTGAGGAGCGCAAGCCAGCCCGCGGCCATAAGTACAGCCAAAGCGCTGGCCGTGAGGCCAAAGTCATCTTGCGCCTTCATGGCCAGCACAACCATCGCCGCAATCAAAACGGCAAGCGACAATTGGATGATCAGATTCATCGGTCGAGCATCACGAATTGATGGTTGCCGTTTCCGGCTCCCCCCTTCTTCCAACGGTCAGTCCTGTGTTCCCCGCACCAGGCTTCGATGTTCAAGAAACAGTGAAGCGTGACTTGGGTCTGTCCCTTGGGCAGTTCATCCAGTATACCATCGCCATCTTCTGGTCTGAAATACGAAATCGTGAGAATTGGAGAGAAGAAATGGCAGCCAGTGAGGCAAACCCTATCGTAATCGTCGGCGCCGCGCGTACGGCGATGGGCGGTATGCAAGGCGATTTGAGCGGTTGTACCGCCCCTTCTCTCGGAACGTCTGCCATACGCGCTTCATTGGACCGCGCCGGCGTCGCGGTAGACAGCGTAGATGAAGTGCTGATGGGCTGTGTTTTGCCGGCGGGCCAAGGCCAGGCACCGGCACGCCAAGCCGCTTTGGGGGCCGGCCTTCCGAACGCGGTTCCCTGTTCAACGGTCAACAAAATGTGCGGTTCTGGCATGAAAACCGTGATGATGGCCTGCGATGCCCTGGATGCCGGACGTGCAGGAACGCTGGTCGCCGGCGGCATGGAGAGCATGACCAACGCACCCTATCTGCTAACCAAAGCGCGCAGCGGCTACCGGATGGGGCATGGTGAGATTAAAGACCATATGTTCCTTGACGGTCTTGAAGATGCCTATGAAGGCAAAGCCATGGGGGTCTATGCCGAAGAAACGGCCAAGACGTATCAAATGACACGAGAAGCGCAGGATGCGTTCGCCATCGAATCTCTAAGGCGCGCCAAACAGGCCACGGAAGAAGGCTGGTTTGCGTCGGAAATCACGCCCATCGAAGTGCCGGCCGGAAAAGGAGGCAAGACCACAACGTGCGATCAAGATGAGCAGCCGTTAAAGGGCCGTCCTGACAAAATTCCCAATCTGAAGCCGGCTTTCGCAAAGGACGGCACGGTGACGGCGGCGAACTCGAGCTCCATTTCCGATGGGGCTGCCTCGCTGGTGCTGATGCGCCAATCGGAAGCGGAAGCAAAAGGCATCACGCCTCTTGCGAAGATTGTTGGACGCGCGGAAGTGGCGCAAGAACCGGCATGGTTCACGACAGCGCCGGTGGGCGCCATGAAGAAGCTCTTTGAACAGATTAATTGGTCGGCGGACGAGGTCGATTTGTTCGAAATCAATGAAGCTTTTGCGGTCGTCACCATGGTTGGCATGCGCGAACTGGATTTGCCCCATGACAAAGTGAATGTTCACGGCGGTGCGTGCGCACTTGGCCATCCTATCGGTGCTTCCGGTGCACGGATCTTGGTGACCTTGTTACACGCGCTTCAAAAGTACGACCAGAAAAGGGGGGTTGCTTCCCTTTGCATTGGCGGGGGAGAGGCAACGGCCGTTGCCATCGAGCGCTTGAACTAAGACCCTTCGACGACAGATGAAGCAGAGCTATATAGAGAAGATTGTCATTACCCGGCAAGCGGCGCGTAAGCAAAGCGCCGTCCGGGTAATCCACATTTGGTCAAATGGATTCCCCGGACTTCGCTCCGCTCCGCCGGGGAATGACAATGCAAAGGATGCATTTTATGGAAGATCTCGGATGATGAGGTCGTCCATCTGATGGCTGTTCTGAACTCACAGGTCGATACGCGCTCTGAGAAGTTCATTGACGCCAAAACCTCGATGGACGGTTTGGTCGATGATTTACACACCCAAATCGGCAAGGTGTCGCTTGGCGGCGACGCGCGTTCGCGCGACCGTCATGTCAAGCGTGGCAAGTTGCTGCCGCGTGATCGTGTCGAAACGCTGCTCGATCCGGGAGCGCCGTTTTTGGAGCTAAGCCCCCTGGCGGCGCACGATATGTATGGCGGCGACATTCACGGTGCGGGTATCATTACAGGGATTGGCCGGGTCAGTGGGCGCGAGTGCGTCATCGTTTGCAATGACGCGACGATCAAAGGTGGAACGTACTATCCGGTTACGGTCAAAAAGCATCTGCGCGCGCAAGAAGTGGCACGCGAAAACAATCTGCCTTGTATCTACTTAGTGGACTCAGGTGGTGCCAATCTACCGAACCAAGCCGAGATCTTTCCGGACAAGGAACATTTCGGCCGCATCTTTTTCAATCAAGCGACAATGGCGTCAAAGGGAATTCCGCAGATTGCCGCCGTCATGGGATCTTGCACGGCAGGTGGCGCCTATGTGCCGGCGATGTCTGATGAAACGGTGATTGTCAAAGAGCAGGGTACCATCTTTCTGGGCGGGCCGCCCCTGGTGAAGGCGGCCACAGGCGAAGTTGTTTCCGCTGAAGATCTGGGCGGTGCCGATGTGCACACACGTTTGAGCGGGGTTGCCGATCACTTTGCCGCCAATGACACCCATGCGCTGGGCATTGTTCGGCGCATCGTTGCGTCGCTCAATCGGGTTAAAACGACCGACATAGACATTAAGCCTGCGCGCGAGCCCCAGTACGATCCCGCAGAATTGTCGGGCGTTGTGCCGACGGATCTGCGTGTTCAGTATGACGTGCATGAAGTGATTGCGCGCCTGGTCGACAATTCGGAGTTTGACGAGTTTAAGGCGCGCTACGGATCAACCCTGGTTTGCGGCTTTGCGCATCTTCACGGCTACCCCGTTGGTATCATCGCCAATAATGGCATTTTGTTTTCCGAATCCGCGCTCAAGGGGGCGCACTTTATTGAACTCTGCGGCCAGCGCCGCATTCCATTGATTTTTCTTCAAAACATTTCGGGCTTCATGGTCGGTCAGAAATATGAGACCGGCGGCATCGCAAAGGATGGCGCAAAACTCGTCACCGCAGTGGCGACCGCACAGGTGCCCAAGTTCACCGTCATCATTGGCGGATCCTATGGTGCCGGGAATTACGGCATGTGCGGGCGCGCCTACAGCCCGCGCTTTTTGTTCTGCTGGCCCAACGCGCGCGTCTCGGTCATGGGGGGCGAACAAGCGGCCAGCGTGCTGGCCACAGTGCGCCGCGACGGTATGGAAGCGCGCGGTGAGTCTTGGGCCGAAGCAGACGAACAAGCGTTCAAGCAACCCATCCGCGATCAGTATGACAAAGAAGGGCATCCCTATTTTGCGTCAGCGCGCCTTTGGGACGATGGGATCATCGCGCCCCAAGATACGCGGCGTGTGCTGGGGCTTTGTCTGTCGGCATCGCTGAACGCCCCAGTGCCGGACCCAACCTTTGCCATGTACAGGATGTAGGCACAGTCATGTGGAAAACGATTAATCAGTCTACAGAAGAAAAAATTGGGGCCCTTCGAGACGGGCCTTTCGGCCCTCCTCAGGGTGAGGAAATTGCCCAATGCCTCATGGTGAGGAGGCGCTTTAGCGCCGTCTCGAACCATGCGTGTGTGACTCACTCATTGAACGATTGTCGAATTCATACGGGCTATTGAATGCTGTCTTCAATCCTCATTGCCAATCGTGGTGAAATTGCTTGCCGCGTCATCGAAACCGCCAAGCGGCTTGGTGTGAGGACGATTGCGGTTTTCTCCGAGGCTGATCGTGGTGCACGCCATGTGGTATTGGCCGACGAAGCGTATTTCATCGGTCCCTCCCCGGCGAGCGAAAGTTACTTGAATGGCGCGCGCATTATTGAAGTGGCGCTTGCCGCCAAGGCGCAAGGCATTCATCCCGGCTACGGTTTTTTATCAGAAAACCCGGAGTTCGCAGCGGCGGTTGCGGAAGCCGGGCTGACCTTCATCGGTCCCTCGCCACGGGCCATCAAAGCGATGGGGCTCAAAGATGCGGCCAAGGCTCTAATGGACGAAGCCGGTGTGCCAGTTGTCCCCGGCTATCATGGCGACAATCAAGACCCTGATTTCCTCTTGGCCGAAGCAGAGAAGATCGGTTTTCCTGTTTTGATCAAGGCGGTGGCCGGTGGCGGCGGCAAAGGCATGCGCCTGGTCGAACAATCGAAGAAATTCGTGAAGGGGCTTGAGGCCGCTAAGCGTGAAGCCAAATCTTCGTTCGGCAATGACCATGTGTTGATTGAAAAGTTTGTGGGACGTCCGCGGCATATTGAGGTGCAAGTCTTTGGCGACAGTCATGGGAACGCCGTGCATTTGATGGAACGCGATTGTTCCTTGCAGCGGCGGCATCAAAAGGTCGTTGAAGAAGCGCCCGCGCCAGGCATGTCGGAACAGATGCGCGAGGCCATCGGGGCAGCCGCTGTGCGAGCCGCTAAGGCCATCGACTATGTTGGGGCGGGAACCGTTGAGTTCATCGCCGACTCAACAAGCGGTTTGCGGGAAGACGCCTTCTATTTCATGGAAATGAACACACGGCTTCAGGTCGAGCACCCGGTTACCGAATGCATCACCGGGTTCGATTTGGTCGAATGGCAATTGCGTGTGGCCTCCGGCGAAACATTGCCCGCCACCCAGCAAGACATTTCGATCAAGGGACATGCCCTCGAAGTGCGTCTCTATGCGGAGAATCCAAACAAAAAGTTCTTTCCCTCCACCGGCACGCTTCATCATCTGACGTTGCCCGCCTCGTCCAATCATGTGCGTGTCGACACGGGCGTGCGCGAAGGCGATACGGTCTCGATGTTTTACGACCCCATGATCGCAAAGATCATTTCGTGGGGTGAGGACCGGGCAGAAGCGCTGCGTCAGATGGATCAGGCCTTGCGATCCACTGCAGCCTCCGGACCGCACACGAACCTGGCATTTTTGTCGAACGTGGTGACACACCCGGCATTTGCGCGCGGCGATGTAGAGACCGGCTTCATTGATGCGCATCTCGATGCGTTGGTGCCCAAGCAGGAGAATTTTGAAAGAGCGCTGTTTGCGGCTGCTTTGGATGAGATGGCGCGACCGGGTGAGACCGAGCGCGAGACCGGGCGCGAGGTCGGCACTGGTACGGATCAGGTATCCCCATGGCACGCACGAGATGGATGGCGCATTGCCGGCGGCGCGCGCACAACGCTCGTCTTCGAGTTTGAATCGGAGGAACAGCCGGTTAACGTCGAATATGTTCCGGGGTGCAAAAGCAGTTTCAAGATCGGGATTGGAGACGTTAAGCAGCGCATCGATGTGTCGTTTGCTGAAAATGGCAAAATCGAGTTGGACGGACCAGAGGGGCGTTGGATGGCACGCGTTGATCACGATGGAGGCGACCGCTTTGTATCCGTCGGCATGCACGCTTATAGATTGACGAAAGTCGATCCTTTCGATGCTGACTTCACCGAGGGTGAGGGTGGCGATCAGATCAAGGCGCCGATGCCGGGCAAAGTCATCGCCCTCAATGTGCAATCAGGCGATAAGGTCAAGCGCGGTGATGCAGTCGCCATCGTGGAAGCCATGAAAATGGAACACACACTTAACGCCCCGCGTGATGCGGTGATCGATCAGGTGACAGCTTCCGTCGGAGATCAAGTGGAAGAAGGGCGCGTGCTTATTGCGCTCGTGACCGAAGGTGACAACTAAAGTGCCCATCGTCGTTGCGAATTCAATATGACTTTAAAGCTTCTAAAGGACGCAATTCGAAACTTCTAATGGCCAATGTACATCTCATAAAATTGTGTGTTGGTGTCGATAGTGTCGACCATCTGTACCAATGGCAAAAGATGCGTCTTCAACAAAAGCGCAAGAACCGTCAGAAAGCGGAGCTTTGGCACACAACCCGTATGACGCCGAAGCGTAGCGATGAACTGCTTGACGGCGGCTCGCTCTACTGGGTGATAAAAGGCGTGATCCGCGTCCGCCAACGCCTGATCGACATACGCCCATTTGTCGATGAAGATAAAATTCGACGGTGCCGGCTCGTCTATGAGCCGAAACTTGTCGCGACACGGCCGCAGCCAAGACGCGCCTTTCAGGGTTGGCGTTATCTCAAGGTCGAAGACGCCCCAAACGATATGGGACCTGTGGAAGAGATGACCGAAAAAGGGTCGGCCGAGATTCGTCGGGAACTGGTCGAATTGGGTCTGCTGTAAGACATCAAGACGCGATGCCGCTTGTGCGCATAGCACTGCACGCCATTCGTTGGGCATGCAAAATGTTCGCTGTAATCCTGCGTTGAAAAAACATCAAAGCGCGTCATAATTCTCAGCAGCAAATGAGCGCGGCTGGATCAGCCGCCGATGGGAGGATTAGGACATGAGCCGCATTGAAAAGTTAGAGCCTGAACAATGGGATCCCGAACTGCGCAAGATGACGGCAGCCGATACGGCCACGCCACTTGAACAGGGATTGATGCGGTTCATGGCCCACACACCCGGCCTCGCCAAAGGCATGGTGGCGTTTGGTGGAGCGCTTAAGATGAACCGCACGCTACCCGACCGCATGATTGAATTGGTGCGGTTGCGGGTTGCCTTTCACAATCAATGCCGCAGTTGTATGGCGATCCGTTACACAGATGCCGTTGAGGATGGCGTCAATGAAGGTTTGGTGTGCGCACTTGAAGCCCCCGACATGGCGGATGATTTAACACCGGCAGAAAAATCTGCGATCCGCTTTGCTGACCTCTTCGCCAATGATCATCTGTCGATCGACGACAAGGTCTATGACGATTTACGCGCGCATTTCTCAGAGCCGCAAATTGTTGAACTCGGCATGACCGTCGCCTTCTTCGTTGGTTTCGGAAGATTGGGTGCAACTTGGCATATGGTCGAAGAATTGCCCGACGCGTTTCAGTCAGACGACAAAGCTCCCCTTACGCCCTGGAACAACGAAGCCATTCAAGTTCGGTAGTTTCTTCTTCGTCATTGCGAGCCGCCGAATAGGCGGCGTGGCAATCTAGTGCTGAATCCGGCATTCGTAGTTGTGGATCGCCGCGCTCTCTAACGCTCGCTCGCGATGACTCAGTGGGGATGGGTGCGCGAGAAATCGGCTCAACACACATCCCGAACGCAAAGATCGATCAGTCCGTGCCACTTTTTGTAACCGCTTCCGAGCAGGTGAAGGTCGTCGTTTGTGTAGGCGGGGTTGAGGGTGCCGCCCTCAACACTGAAGTCTTCATGCAGATCCAGAAAAATGTGACCGCGCTGTTTCGAGAGTGTGTCGAGCGCTAAATTGATACGAATGATCTCAGACGCGTATTCCGGTTGGCGCGGCAACAGGCTCTGCACATAGAGAGTGCTGTTCGGCAATTCAGCCGTCAATCGATCCAGAATTCTGGTTAGATCGGCGATGACTTCTTCTGCAGGGCGCCCCAGTCCCACATCGTTTGTGCCTATCATCAAAAACAGTTTGGACGGTTTCATGGCGATGACTTGATCCAAGCGATCGATAACGCCCTTTGTGGTGTCGCCGCCAATACCGAGATTTCGGATGGGAAGGTCGGGATAGACTTCCGCCCATCTTCCTTGGTCGGTAATGCTGTCCCCTAAAAATACGATCGAGTCTGGCTCTGCATCAATCACCTCAAACAGGCTTACCCGTTGTTCGTACCAAAGAGGAAGCGGATTGAATCCCGCAACGTCGCGTAGGAACGCGAATGGTGCCAAAAACAGAAAGGCGAACAAGCTCACAAAGATCAAGTTGAGCAACAAGGAAACCGCGAAGAGTGTTCGAAACATCGTCATTCTTTCTAGGGGCGTCGTAGACGGGTCAAGGCGTGACGATGGGGAAACGCGGATTAAATTGATCGAACAAACCGGAGAAGGTCGCGAGGGCCTCCGCATCACCGTCGATCTGCATCGCGTTGTCGCTAAGCAGGTCCATCGCTGTTTTCAGCCCGAGCATCAGACGTTTGAAGTCGGCGCTTGCCATCGTGAGTGCGGCTGTGGGGCTCTCTGCATGTTTGGAAGGGAAGGCATTCAATACGGCGTTTTCCACCGTCATCAGATAGGTTTCGTTCGTATCCGTGAATGTAAGGTTGAAACTGAGCGACAATCCCGCCGCTTTGGGGCCGTTCAGGCGGACCGACATGGCTTGAAAGATATTCTCCATGGGAATGCCAAGCGCCATGCCTTCGCTGACTTGGCGGCCTGAGCTTTTTGGTACGCCATGGCGAAGCTCGAAGGCACCACAGAGATAAAAGTTGCGCCACGGCCCTGACTCCGCCTGATAGCCAAGTTGCTCATAAGTGTCGGCGAGCAGCGCGCGCGCCTCTGTGTGGGTGGGCTCTGCCATCACCACGTGATTGACCACTTCGGCGACCCATCGATAGTCGCCCTGATCGAACGAACGGCGGGCCTTTTCAACGATTTGATCCGCGCCCCCCATAAAGTCTACATAGCGCTCGGCCGCATCCACTGGGGGAAGGGGGTGCAGGTTTGCGGGGTTGCCATCAAAGTAACCCAGATATTTGACGTACACCGCTTTGGCGTTGTGGCTGACGGTGCCGTAATAATCCCGATTATAAAACTCGTGTGCCAATTCCTTCGGCAATTCGATCTGTTCGGCAATCTCTTCTTTCGTGAAGCCGAGATTGGCGAGGCGAAGCGTTTGATCGTGAATATATTTGTAAAGATCGCGTTGTTTCTTGAGATAGTCGACCGCTTCTTCGCGGCCCCAAATCGGCCAGTGGTGGCTCGCAAACTGGATCTCCAGCCGGTCGCCAAACAACTCGATCGCTTCATTGATCTGATCTGCCCAAGCCAGCGCATCGCGTACTTGTGCGCCCCGCGGGGTGTACACATTGTGTAAGTGATGTGAGGTGATCTCTGACATGCACAGGGCTTTGAATTGAGGGAAGTAGAAAACAAACTCCGACGGCGCTTCCGTTCCCATGGTCATTTCAAATTCGATGTCGATACCGTCGACTGTGCGCGTTTCGCCGGTCTTTGTGACAATGTCGTTTGGGACGACAAAGCCGGTTGTGCCCATGGAAAGGGCGGCGCCGAGTCCCGTGGTGATGAACCCGGTTGGCGATGGCGGGATCAGGTTCCCGTACATATAGGTGGCGCGCCGGCCCATGACGGTACCCGCAACGACATTCTCGCTGAGCGCTTCTTTGACATATTGGTCTGGTGCGATCACCTGGACTTTGCCGGAGCGCACATCTTCGGGATCCACAATGCCCAGCACGCCGCCGAAATGATCCACATGACTGTGCGTGTGAATGACCGCTACGACGGGCCGTTCGCCAAGATGCTTGTTTGCAAGGTCGAGCGCCGCTTTGGCGGATTCAGAAGAAGTGAGCGGGTCAATCAAAATCCATCCCGTGTTCCCGCGCACCAGTGTCATGTTCGCAATGTCGAAGGACCGGATCTGATAGATCCCATCGCACACCTCAAACAGGCCATGGTGAAGGGCATTCAGTTGCGCCTGTCGCCAGAGACTTGGATTGGCCGTGTCGGGCGCGTCACCTTTCAAAAAGTCGAGCTTGGCAAGATCGTAAGTGGTCTTGTTGTCCCGCTCCCGCACGATGGTGAGCGGTTCGAGGCTGGCAATGAAGCCCCGCGACGCATTTTCAAAGCTCCGCCGATCCGAAAACGGCAGCTCTGATAAGACCGCCTGATTGCGTTTCGCTGTGGCGTCCGTCGCTTGTTTGCTTGTCGTGAACTCGGCGGGCAGGGCTTCGGTAGCGGGGGTGGCAGGTGTGGTCATGTCCAGACTCCATGTGACAAGCAGAAAGAGCCAACAAAATAGAAGCCTACGCGTCCCTTGGATAGATCATGGTTTGAAATGCTGATCCTTGATTGCCTGCTCCTTTATGCTCAAGATCTCAGAGATCCTCGCGATCAGGGATTTGGCATCAAAGGGCTTTTCAACGAATCCATCAAATCCTGCTTCAAGCGCTTGTGCTTGCGTGGAAGATTCCGCATTCCCCGATATTGCGATGATAGTCATGTCGCGGATCGGGGCAGCTAGACGACGGATCTTTGTGGCCACTTCAAATCCGTCCATCCCGGGCATTTGGATGTCGATCAGGGCGACATCAAAAGCCGTTCTCTCCAACGCATCGAGACAGTCTGGGCCGGAGGAAGCCTCTTCCACCATGAAACCGGCCTGGCTCAACATAATGGCGGCAACGGACCGGCTTAGTGCCCGGTCATCAACCAGCATGATCTTGGGTTGTGTCGGCGGGTTAGCGGCGATGGCGCCGGTTTGGGCGTTTGACGGCATCAAGGACTCAGTTTTGCGTGGCGAGCAGTTAGATGTAAGACCCTTCGTTGTCCTTATCAAAAGTAAGGTTGGTAAATAAGTTGTATACGGATGGATAGAGATCTCGGGAGGTATCGGCTCGATTTCAATCGAGGGTCGTTTTGGTTTTTGGAAGCTCGTATTGAGAGAAAATGCGGCCTGCAACACCAAACTGGAATCTGTCCAGATGGTCATAATCAGTTAAGGCTTCGCCTTTAGCCTAAGATTCTATGAAGGACCTGCAGCCTTGCTGGGTGTGATAACAAGAAAAGAAGTTTGCGAATGCGTGTTCTCGTTGCCGATGATCATTGGATCGCCCGTTCTGCGCTGATGCAGATCATTCAAACAATATCCCCGGACGTTACTTGCTTCGAAGCGTCAGGATATGACGAAGCGATCGAGATCGTTTCGCAGGAAACCGTAAATCTCTTACTGATCGATTTGATGATGCCCGGGAAAAATCCTTTTGAGGGTCTGCAGGCCATAAAGAAAGTTGTGCCTTCGGTTCCCATCATTGTCGTTTCGGTGAGTGAAGATCGCAAAGATGTCTTGCGCGCCGTTGATGCGGGTGTTGCTGGATTCATTCCCAAGACGGCAGATAAAGACGAGATCATCAAATCGGTTGAAATGGTGATTGGTGGCAACATGGCATTGCCCCGCGACATTCTTCAAAAGCCAGCTTCGGCGCCGACGCATGCCGATATGGCACCGAACGCCGGGATTTCAAAAGAAATCACAGAGGAGCGCCTCACGAACCGGCAACGTGAAGTCTATGCGCTGCTTGCGCGCGGCATGAGCAATGGAGATATTGCTTTGCGGTTGGGCCTGTCGACCAATACCGTTCGCGTGCACATTCAATCGATATTGCAGCGTCTCAATTTGAGCAGTCGCACCCACGCCGCGCTCAGCGCCGCACAGCATGCCGACAACGCTCAGGAAGCTGTGCTGCAATAACGCGCCAGCAAATCATGCGGTTGCCGCGTGCAATTCTCAGGCGGGGATATGAAGTAAAACGCGTGTTCCCGCTTTAACCTTGCCGTCCAGGACAAGTTTGCCGCCCAGTGTTTCGCAGGCGGCATCAGCTATCGTGAGCCCAAGGCCAAAATAGGTCGTATCGACAACGTCTTGACGCTTTGCCTGTGCAAACGGCGATTTGATCAGGGAAACGTCCGAAGGCGAAATCCCGGGACCGTGATCCGTCACGCAAATCGCGATACTTCCATCCTGCCCATTTTCAATCTTGACCAAAACCTGGCTTGATTGCCCATGCACGATGGCATTTTCGATGACAGCCGACAGCGCCATGCGCAGGGCCTTCTTATCAATGGAGGCCGTCCGATGTGCTTGGGTGTTGCGATCAACAATAATGTCAGCAGACGGATAAATATCAATCAAGTCCTCGATGGCCTCATCGATAAGGTGCATCAGATCGGTGTTCACAATTTGAAGGTCGTCCGGCTCCGACAGCAGCCAAGAATAATCGATCAGTTGCTGGGTGTAGCGCTGCAAGTGTGAGAGTGACTCGTCGGCGGCTGCAAACAGCTTTTCTTGTTGTGCAGGATCGGCACCGGAACGCAGATGCTGGACCATGAATTTGAGCATTGCCAGTGGCTCGCGGAAGTCGTGATTGGCTTTTGAGGCAAATCGCGCCATCGAAGCCTGAAACGACGGAGAGACAGAAGAAGTGCGCGCCTGCGAGATTTTGGATGCGGTCATTGAGGTCCGTTTTTGAATGGGCGTCCACAGAAGTTGGTGCCGAAGAGAACCAGAGTCTCATGCGCCTGGTTCCCGATTGGTAAACGAGGACTTAGCGAACCTTTCACCGATCCTTCCGAGGTGAAGGTTTTGCAGTCCCCGCGATCAAGCTCCTATTCTGAAAATTCATGCAATTTAGCCTTCCTAGTCTTGTATGGAATGGTATGCGGCCGAATCAGCGTGGGGGCCTCTATTCGAAGGCGGGTGCGGCGATGGAAGCAAGGCTCTCAATCACCACACAGCACCCTCGCAAAATCCATCAAATTGGCACTTGAAAAGGTCAGCAATGCTGACTAAATTATCACCTGAGGCTTGGATTCAAGCCAATTTTCGTGTGCTTTATCGCCACGGCAAAGGCCCAGACACACAAAGCGTTTGGGAATAAGCTGGCTTGATTGTATTCTCCGGCGTTCCTCCAGCATGCTGGGCATGCGCAATAGGGGGTGCCAGCCAGTGCGTTCGGGGCCGGAAAAACTGACGGACCGACTCTGGCAAACTATCAGGTCTTCTTCAGAAGATTTGTTCGGTTTACGGGCCATGGGTCCAACTAAGAGAAACTTGAGTTGCAGTCGCGACAAAGTCGGCCCGAAGAGCCGCCATTGCCGAGCGGACGGCTGCAATTAAAGAGACGACAGGCGTGAGAAAGAAAAGGGAAGCAGTGGGTAGCACGAATAAAAATAATCAGCGGAGCAATGTCGGCCTCCCACCCCGACAGGGTCTTTATGATCCTGCGAACGAGCACGACAATTGCGGTGTTGGATTCATTGCGCATATCAAGGGCAAAAAGAGCCATCAGATTGTCAGTGATGGGCTGCAGATCCTTGTGAATCTGGACCATCGGGGTGCGGTTGGGGCCGACCCGATGGCGGGTGACGGCGCAGGCATTTTGATGCAGCTGCCTGATCGTTTGTTCAGAGAAACCAGCGGCGATCTTGGTTTCGACTTGCCGTCGGAAGGCGACTACGGCGTGGCGATGGTATTCATTCCACCCGTCGCCGAGAATGTGAAGGCCTGTGAGGAAGCCGTTGAAAGCGTCGTTGTCGCTGAAGGTCAAAAAGTCCTCGGTTGGCGCGATGTACCGCGTGACAATAAATTCTTGGGTGAAAGCGTTAAGCCGAATGAACCGGTCATTCGGCAGCTCTTTGTGGCGCGGGGACCCGGCACGGCGAGCCAAGATGCGTTTGAGCGCAAATTGTTTGTCATCCGCAAGCAGGCACACCGTGTTGTTAAAGACCGGCTGCCGGGCCAGGCGGAAGATTTTTACATTCCGTCGATGTCAAGCCGTACCATTGTTTACAAAGGCATGGTGCTGGCGCCCAACCTCAACAAATATTATTTGGACCTGACTGATCCGCGTACAGAATCTGCGCTGGCTCTCGTGCACCAGAGGTTTTCGACCAACACGTTCCCGTCTTGGAAGCTTGCGCAGCCGTTCCGCTATCTTTGTCACAATGGTGAAATCAACACCGTGCGCGGCAACATCAATTGGATGGCCGCGCGACGGCAATCTATGGCGTCGGCTGTTCTTGGTGATGATCTTGAAAAGCTCTGGCCGCTGATCGGGGATGGGTCGTCCGACTCCGCGACTTTTGACAATGCGCTCGAGCTTTTGGTGGCTGGTGGCTATTCGCTGTCGCACGCCATGATGATGATGATTCCGGAAGCGTGGACGGACAATCCTTTGATGGATGCCGACCGCCGTGCTTTCTATGAGTTCCATGCGGCGCTGATGGAACCTTGGGATGGTCCCGCAGGTGTTGCGTTTACGGATGGCCGCCAGATTGGCGCGACGCTCGATCGGAACGGGCTGCGTCCCGCGCGCTATGTGGTGACCGATGACGACTTTGTCGTGATGGGGTCGGAAGTGGGCGTGCTGCCGATCCCTGAAGAGAAGATCGTCAAGAAGTGGCGTTTGCAGCCGGGCAAGATGTTCCTGTGCGATCTGGAGCAAGGCCGCATCATTGATGATGCCGAGCTGAAGGCCGATCTTGCGAAAGCAAAGCCCTATCAAAAGTGGCTCGACCGGTCGCAGATTCATGTCGACGACTTGCCGAATGAAGTGGCGCGCATGGGCCCTGATGCCCAGACGTTGCTCGATTGCCAGCAAGCCTTTGGCTACACCCAGGAAGACATCAAAGTTTTCTTGTTGCCGATGGTGGCGGGCGCGCAAGACCCGATTGGGTCCATGGGGCGCGATACACCGATTGCCGTTTTGTCGGACCGGTCAAAACTGCTCTACGACTATTTCAAGCAAAATTTCGCGCAGGTCACGAATCCACCGATTGACCCCATTCGAGAAGAATTGGTCATGTCGCTGGTCTCGCTGATCGGCCCGCGGCCTAATCTTCTGGGGCCGGACGAAGCGAAAACGCAAAAGCGTTTGGAAGTGAATCAGCCGATCCTGTCCAACTTGGATCTTGAACGTATCCGGCGCGTGCGCAATCACGTGGACAATGCGTTCCGCACCTACACGATGGATATCACCTATCCAGCGAAAGAAGGCGCTGCGGGGATGAAGGCCGCGCTTGAGCGGATCTTCAAAGAAGCCGAGAAGTGCATTTCGCTTGGGTATAATATTCTGATCCTTTCGGACCGGAACTTGGATGCAGACAATATCGCCGTGCCGGCATTGTTGGCGACAGCGGGCGTTCATCACCATTTGATCCGTGAAGGGTTGCGCACGGAAGTTGGTCTGGTTGTTGAAACCGGCGAAGCCAAGCGGGTGCACGACTTCTGCTTGTTGGCAGGTTATGGCGCCGAGGCGATCAATCCGTATCTGGCTTTCGATACGCTCAGTGCACTGAAGCATTTGTTGCCTGAAGACATGAGCGAAGAGGATATCCACAAGACCTACGTCAAGTCGGTCGGTAAGGGTATTCTCAAAGTCATGTCCAAGATGGGCATCTCCACCTATCAATCCTATTGCGGTGCGCAGATCTTTGATGCGGTCGGCCTGTCGCGCGAATTCTTGGATACCTACTTCTCGGGTACGCAATGCGCCGTAGATGGCATCGGTCTTGAGGAAGTCGCCGAAGAAACCGTGCGGCGCCATGCCGTGGCCTACAGCGATGCGCTGATCTACCGAAACGCACTCGATGTTGGGGGCGAGATTCACTACCGGCTGCGCGGCGAAGAGCACGCGTGGACGCCAGAAACAGTTGGGCTGTTGCAGCACGCGGCGCGCTCCGGCGATGCGGCCAAGTATCATGCTTTCTGTAAGCGGATGAATGACCAGGACAAAAAGCTGCGCAATTTGCGCGGGCTTTTTGAATTGAAGTTCGTCGATAATCCCGTGCCGTTGGAAGAGGTTGAGCCCGCATCGGAAATCGTCAAACGGTTTGCCACCGGCGCCATGTCTTTCGGGTCGATCTCCTGGGAAGCCCACACGACGCTGGCGATTGCGATGAACCGCATTGGCGGTAAGTCCAATAGCGGCGAAGGCGGTGAAGACGAGGTGCGCTTTACGCCGGACGAAAATGGCGACTCCATGCGCTCGGCGATCAAGCAGGTCGCATCGGGCCGTTTTGGCGTGACGACACACTATCTGGTCAATGCCAGCGACATTCAAATCAAGATGGCGCAAGGTGCAAAGCCGGGTGAAGGCGGGCAGTTGCCTGGGCACAAGGTTGATGAGTGGATCGCGCGCGTGCGTCATTCAACACCGGGTGTAGGTCTGATTTCACCGCCACCGCACCACGACATTTATTCGATCGAAGATCTGGCGCAGCTCATTCACGATCTTAAGAATGTGAATCCGGAAGCGCGTGTCAGCGTGAAACTGGTATCGGAGATTGGCGTCGGAACGGTGGCCGCGGGTGTGTCGAAAGCCCATGCGGATCATGTCACGATTTCCGGATTCGAAGGCGGAACGGGCGCAAGTCCGATCACGTCTGTACAAAACGCTGGCAGTCCTTGGGAAATCGGTCTTGCCGAAACCCATCAGACATTGGTGATGAACCGGCTGCGGGGCCGTATTGCTGTCCAAGTCGACGGCGGCATCCGCACAGGCCGCGATGTTGTGATCGGTGCTTTGCTGGGCGCCGATGAATTCGGCATTGCGACAGCCGCGTTGGTTTCCGCGGGCTGTATCATGATGCGCAAATGCCATCTCAATACCTGCCCGGTTGGCGTTGCCACACAAGATCCCGATTTGCGCAAGCTGTTCACGGGACAGCCGGAGCATGTGATCAACTTCTTCCACTTTGTCGGCGAAGAAGTGCGCGAACTGATGTCCAAGCTCGGGTTCCGGACATTTGATGAAATGATCGGTCAGCGCGATCGGTTGGAAACGCGTGAAGCGATCGATCATTGGAAAGCCAAGGGACTTGATCTCAGCCGCATTCTGCATCCGGTTGAAGCCGAACCTGGCGTTGCGATCTACAACAGCGAAAGCCAAGACCACGGTCTTGAAAAAGCGCTTGATCAAAAGCTTCTTGAACGCACAAAGAAGGCGATTGAGAGCAAAGAAAAGACAGCATTCGATATGGAAATATCGAATGTGAACCGCACGGTTGGCGCCATGATGTCGGGACGCATTGCCGAAAAACACGGCCATGAAGGATTGCCGGACGAAACGATCCGCGTGAATTTCAAAGGCAGTGCTGGGCAAAGCTTTGGCGCGTTCTTGGCGCGCGGGGTGACGTTCGATTTGGAAGGCGACGCGAACGACTATGTCGGCAAGGGCATGTCCGGCGGACGGGTGATCATTTATCCGCCCAAAGTCAGCCCAATTGTGCCTGAGGAAAACATCATCATCGGCAACACGGTGCTCTATGGCGCCATCGCCGGTGAATGTTATTTCCGCGGTGTGGCCGGCGAACGGTTTGCCGTGCGCAACTCCGGTGTTCATGCCGTGATCGAAGGTCTAGGCGACCATGGGTGCGAGTATATGACCGGCGGTGTTGTTGTCGTGCTCGGTCCGACGGGCAGAAACTTCGCGGCCGGTATGAGTGGCGGCATTGCTTATGTGCTCGACGAACAGGGCGATTTTGCAGAGCGCTGCAACACCGCCATGGTGGACCTTGAGAAGATTCCGGATATGGAATTGGCGAGCGTTGATGGTCACGCGCCTGAAGATGTGAACAGCGACATGTTGCGGTTCGATGCGCAACGTTTGCGCGGCCTTGTTGAGCGGCATGCCGAATACACGAAAAGTACGCGTGCGGAGGAAATCCTCAAGAATTGGTCCGCTTACTTGCCGAAATTTGTGAAGGTGATGCCGGTCGATTATCGGCGCGCCCTCAAAGATCTTCAATCCAAGCAACGCCCGCAGCAGCAGGCGAAATTGAGTGTTGCCGCGGGAGAGTAATCCAAATGGGAAAAATAACCGGCTTTAAGGAGATCGAACGCAAAGAACGATCTTACCGACCTGTCGACGAGCGCCTGAAGCATTATCGCGAATTCGTTGAACCCTTGTCCGAAGAAGACATCCGCGCGCAGGGTGCGCGTTGCATGGATTGCGGCATTCCCTATTGCCATAATGGCTGTCCGGTGAACAACATCATCCCGGATTGGAATGACCTGGTTTATCAAGGCAATTGGCGGGCCGCGCTTGACGTGCTGCATTCCACAAATAACTTCCCAGAATTCACTGGCCGCATCTGTCCTGCGCCGTGCGAAGCCTCCTGTACGTTGAACATCACGGACAATCCGGTCACCATCAAAACCATCGAATGCGCCATCGTGGACCGCGGTTGGCAAGAAGGGTGGATCGAACCGGAAATTGCCACGCACAAAACGGGTAAGCGCGTCGCCATTGTGGGCTCAGGCCCCGCCGGTATGGCGTGTGCCCAACAACTCGCCCGTGCCGGCCACAATGTTTATGTATTCGAGAAAAATGCGCGCATTGGCGGATTGCTCAGATACGGCATTCCGGATTTCAAGATGGAGAAGCATCTCATCGACCGGCGCATGGCACAGATGCAGGCCGAGGGCGTGGAGTTCCGTCCAAACTCAATGGTCGGCGATCGTATTCCCATGGACCGCTTGATCGATGGCTTCGATGCTGTGGTGCTGACCATGGGATCGGAAAAGCCGCGCGACATGCCGGTGCCGGGACGCGAGCTCGACGGTGTGCATTTCGCCATGCAGTTTTTGACCCAACAAAACCGGCGCGTCGCCAACGAACATATCGGCGACAACCGCCCCATCTTGGCCACAGACAAACATGTGATCGTCATCGGTGGCGGCGATACCGGGTCCGACTGTGTCGGCACATCAAATCGCCACGGCGCCTTGTCGGTCACGCAGCTCGAAATCATGCCGCAACCGCCCGAAATGGAAGACAAAGCCATGACGTGGCCGGAATGGCCGCTCAAGCTGCGGACCTCGTCTTCTCATCTTGAAGGATGCGACCGGGATTGGTCAGTTTCGACAAAATCCATCAAAGGATCCAACGGCAAAGTCGAGGCGCTTGAGCTTGTGCGCGTCGAATGGGTTGTTGGCGAAAATGGCGGCATGAAAATGCAAGAAGTTCCGGGGACGGAATTTGAGCTAAAAGCCGACTTGGTTTTGCTGGCGATGGGTTTTGTTCACCCGACGCGCGAAGGCATCATCGATCAGCTTGGCGTAAACCTCGATGGCCGCGGCAATGTGGAAGCCAATACGGACGACTACAAAACCTCGGTCGATAAAGTCTTCGCTGCCGGTGACACACGGCGCGGTCAGTCCTTGGTCGTTTGGGCCATCCGCGAAGGCCGCCAAGCCGCCCGCGCCGTCGACGAGTATCTGATGGGCGAAACCACTCTGCCACGATAGCCTGCGGACTGTCCCTTCAAGAACAGTAGAGGGAGAAGAGAGGGGCGTTTCTCGCCCCTTACAAAGCCACACTCACCGTATCTGCCGTTGGCAACACCCGTGGCGGAAGCTCTTTCGCTTTGGCGGCCTTAAAGCCTTCAAGATCGCTCACGACCATCTGCCAAACATAGAAGAAATCGGTGCCTTCGATGCTCTGTGGGTAGGGGCCAAAACCCATCGGCACACTGCCGAAGGGTTGATCGAGATCTCGGGCGAGATGCTTCCAGGTAAAGTCCTTGTACGCATCAATCGCGGTGATGGGGACCACATCAAAAAACGCGACAACGTCGCGTGACCCTGTCCCGAGTATTTTCGCCATTTGCGCTGGGAATAGACCACCGGTCCAACGCGCATTGATTTCCGTCACAATAATGTCGTCATCGCTGATGAAATAGTCGACACCGCAATTGATCCCCTCCGGGGCGGAATAGCCGTGTGCGCGGGCATACTCGCCAACTTTTATGAGGAGTGCCTTGTGTGCGTCTGTCATCGTGACTTTGCCGCCCAGCAAGTTGCCGACCCAAAGCCCGTCGCTGAACAGAATACGCCGCGTGTTGGCAATTTCGATCTTGTCATCCGAAACAATCAAGTCGACGGTCATTTCCGTGTATTTCGAAAGATCGAGTTTCTGTTGAAGGATGATGTCCATCTCAGGGGCGTATTCTTCAACATAGTCCATGCATTCTTGGACAGACGAGACGGCAGTCACGTTGCGCGCGCCGGCGAGGCCCAAGGTCTTGAGCATGATCTGCGCGTTGTGCTTGTCGAAGAAGGCAGCGACGCGGCTCGATCCAAGATCTGCCTTCTTGCACAGCATCGTGTCGGGCATCGGAATGCCATATCCCGGCGCGTTCTCGGTGAAATGCACTTTGGAATTGACGTTCTGGCTGATTTGCAGGGCGTCGGCGCTTTTGTGCAAAGGAAAGTTCGAATTGCTCACCATGTAGAGGGTCACTAAATCGACGGGCGGCAAAGAGCCGGCTAACTCTTGGTAAAGGCCGTGTTTAGAAAAGTAATGGCAATTTTGAAGCGGTACCGGGCTGATGCCCATCTCTTTGAATGCTCTGTGATAGAAGAGGAGAAGATCCTGCCACGGTTCATCCTGAAAGGCATCGAACATGGCGACATGATCATTTTCTTTCCCGATATAGGTGAGGGCCACCTGCAGAACAGCGGTTAGATCCAGATTCGTGACATGGTCGGCTTGCTGCTTTTCAGTGAGATCGTCGAGGTCAAAGTGCAAGGAACAATCATCAGCCGCGTGAGCGTAGATGGTTGAGGTGGTTTGGTCCGGGAAGAAGGAATGAGCGCGCATTTCAATATTTTGTTTTTGAGGAAACACGGCATAACGTATCTGGCCGAATGAGGCAGGGCAACAAACGGCTCTGTTTCGCGGATCAGAAGATGCGTGCAAAAAGGGAAAAGGGCCTATTGCCATGAGTGCGGATAAGCTACCCAGTGAAGCAGCGATCAAGGCGCTGGTCGGGCATGAGTTTCCGGGGGGGCATTACACGATTGAACATTGGGAAAACTTCTTGCTGACGGAATGCACCGGGGCGGAGCCGTTGCCGGACGAAATTGCCCATCCCGTGGCACTGTTTCATGTTCCCATTTTGGGCGCCGGAACATCGATAGCGGAGATGTTTGCGCTTGGTCAGGCCGAGTCGGATTTTTCCATCGGTATTGAGAGCTACGACTGGCGTTTCTTCAAACCGCTCAAAGAAGATGTGCGTTATGCCATAACCGGCTGCATCACCGAGGCGGACCGGCGCCAACGCGAGAACGGCGCATTCTACGACCGTATCCAGTTTCAGTTTGATTTGGCGGATGCTGAAGGCGAGCCCGCAGCCCAGACGATTGTCACATGGCATTATAATAGGTCCGTACAGTGATGGTTAAAACGGGGACGGATGATACTGGGATGGATAATATTGGGACGGTTAAGGCTGGCGACACAATCCCGGAATGGGTCATGGAAAGCGTGTCCGCGGCGCGTATGCGCACCATGGCGGCCATTCTTCGGGACCCCAATCCCGTTCATTGGGATCGGCGCACGGTCGAAAAAATGGGTCTCAGCGCGCGCACCATCAATCAAGGACCGCTTGGACTGAGCTACATGGTCAACATGCTGCACGCCTGGGCCGGGCCTACATCGATCCGGCGGCTGGTCATGCGTTTCCCGCTGCCTGTCTATGAGGAAGATCACATCATCGCGCAAGGGGAAGTGACCGCCGTCCGTACTGACGGAGACGAACAAGTGGCGCACTGCAAAATCTGGTTGCTGCGGAACGACAATGATCGCCCGCTAGAAGGAGAGGCCACTGTCAGCCTTGCGGATTTGAGGATTTAAGGTTCCGGCCTAAGTCGCTTGGGCCACTGCTGGGGCGCGCAATTCGGCGCCGCGAATCCAAGCAAAGGCGAGGCAGAGGGCCATGACAAAAGCGGAAATCCACCAAAGGCCCAGCGCGCCGAGTGATTGATAGAGCGCCCCACTGGCGATCGCAGCGATGGCGGCGACGGCGAGACCCAAGGCGCCATAAAGACCCTGACCGGCGGCAATTGCATCTTCTGGGCTGGCTCGGCCGACGGACATTTGGTTGGCCGGCATGGTGAAGGCATCGGCGGTGGCATGAATGGCCAGCGGGATGCAGAGCAGCCATATCGAGTCGACAAAGCCATAGATCAACATGCACACGATCGCGATGCCCATGCTGTACATGGCAATCAGCATGGAGCCGCGGCGTTGCGAAAGTTGACCCGCCCAGGGCGCCACAAAAATCATGGGAAGGGCAAAGGCGCTCATGCTCAGTCCAATGAACATTTGGCTCGCGCCGCGATCGGCGAGGAACACAGCCCATATCGCTTCAAATACGCCGACGGTGATATAGAGAGCAACACCCATGGCAAGGCTTGCCTGCATCTCGGGAATGCGGATCAGGCGCCGCAACACACCGCCCGACTGCACCGACTGCGCCCCTGGTACGTCGGCGCGCCAGGCGAGCGGAATGAACGCCAGGAGCATGAGCGCCAGAACGATAAAGGGTGCGCGTAAGCCCGCCCAGGCGTAGACAAACGAGGCCATGACCGGGCCCATCAGAAAGCCGGCCATGTCAAAAGCCGCAAGCCGACCGACGGCTTCCCCAGCACGCGCCGGATCGTTTGTAAGCGCGACGCGCCGAATGGCGGGGAAAACGCATCCCGCGCCAAACCCGAACAAGGCACGGGCGGCGATCCAGGCGAAAAGTGAGTCTGCGAACGCCATGACGGCGGCACTGACGGCCGCGAGCCCAATCCCAAACCGCAGCAACAAGCGGCCGTGCCCCCGGTCCACATAGCGGGCCAAGCCGACTTGCGCCACGAAGCCGGCAACGAAAGCGGACCCGCCAATCAACCCGATCGAAAATTCGGAAAACCCAAATGTGTCGCGCACTTCAGCCAGCAGCGCGAAGACCGACCCGTAGCCGAGCGACAGGATCGCGCCGAGCGCAAAGATCCCGTCCAGGGGATGCAAAAATCTTCTGAGGCCTTGGGTCATCAGCCTGCCGGTTTACGCGATGTTGCTCTGTGGATCTAGTGCAGAAAGCCGCGTTTGTCGCGGCGTAGGATCCGAGCGTGAAGGGAGGGTGGTTAATATGTGTGCTTTTGCGTCTTTGTTTACAAGTCTTCCAACGTCAGCGCATCAAGCGGTACTATCCCTGAACAGGTCGACGATTGTGAAACACCGAATTGGTGTACATCATGGCGAACGGACGGAGAATTCGAATGCATCATCCGGAACAAGTGCGCGTGATCGAAGGGCTGATGGCTCATCTGGACAATGACACAAATGTGGACGCGGGCGTTCAGCTCCGCAATCCCGTAACGGCTTACACCTGTGAAGATCGAGCGAGAAAGGAATGGAAAGCCTTCTTCCAAGCCTATCCCCATGCGCTCGGGCTTTCCGGAGATCTGCCGGAACCGGGCAGCTTTTTTACATCAAGTGATTTGGGCAAACCCATTTTGTGTACGCGAGACGAGGGCGGAACGTTCAGAGCGTTTTTGAACGTTTGCCGTCATCGCGGCACAATCGTTGAGAGCGAAGCGCGTGGAAAGAAGAAGCTCTTTGTCTGTCCGTTTCACGCCTGGAGCTATGACACGTCTGGCAATCTCAAGGCGGTTCCAAAAGAGGACCATTTCGGCAAGATCTATAAGGATTGCAACGGCTTGGTGGAATTACCAGCGGCCGAACGACATGGTTTGCTGTTCGTATCACCTGAAATTGGCGGCACGTTGGATATCGATGAGTTGTTGGGTGACCTGGGTTCGGAACTTGCCAATTGGCAGCTTGATCAATGCGTGCGTCACGGCGGTACAAGATTTGATCATCCAATGAATTGGAAACTCGCGATCGATACGTTCGGCGAGACGTATCATTTCGAAGCATTGCATAAGGATACGCTCGCGCCATTCTTTTACGGCAATGTACAAATGTACGACCGGTACAAGCGCAATCACCGTATGTCCTTGTGTTTGCGTAACATCGATACGCTCAGAGAAAAATCGAAGAACGAATGGCACATACTGCAAGCCGCTGTGCCGGTCTATTATCTGTTCCCAAATATCCAATTGATCATCAATGCCGATGGGCCAACGCTTGTGCGCGTCTATCCCAACGGCGATGACCCCAACAACAGCTTTTCCGAGATCGGATTTTATCTGTATAAGGATCGGCTGACGGAGACGCCGGAAACACAACAGCGTCGCGACACGCGGAATCTCGGCGAACGTCTGGAAGGTTTTGCGGAAGTCATTCAGTCAGAAGATTATGTGGCGGCTGCCAGCAGTCATGTGGGTGCGCTTTCAGGTGCGCAAGACTATGTCACCTTTGGACGCAATGAACCGGCCCTTCACCATTATCACAATACATACAATGCCGCTTTGGGGCTGCCGCCTTTGGAAGAAGTGGTTGGCTAGCACGCCGCGAGGTTTGTGCTTGATTTTTGCGAGCAGAAATTAGCACGCCATTTTTCATATAGAACTATCCTCGACGACCTCAGACGTTGGAAGCGCAAGAAGAACTACTATTTGCCGGATGATGTGGTTCATCAATGGAGGTTATTTCACTCATAGAGACAACGTTATTGCTCGCCAAATTTGTTGGTTAAACAATAGACAATTCGCGAATTGAGAAGCTTGCTTGATGGTCGCTCAACGAATGCTGCATCACCGCTGTCCGTGGGCGCAGAGAGCTTGTGAAATCATCCTAGTTCTCGCGGTTTGTCGGACCAATGCCAGTCTATTCTTCAAACAAAAGTCACTTTTGTTGTAATGGCTCTCATTAGTTGTTGCTCGTTATCATAGAGTGCTCGACTCAGAACGAGTCTTGCGAGTTGACAGCATTTTCAAAATACGATGTGATTATTGGTGCAAGAGAGCTAGTCGGATTTTGTTCACGGTTGCGTTGTTTTGCAAATGGTGATCCGCGTCTGAGCTAGCAAGAAACCTCATGAAGGTTTCGGGGGAAACTGCGTGAACAGTCGCACAACAGGTATGCGCATTGCGTGGGGCAATGGGCGAAAACACTTTATTGGATTTTGCGTTATAGCCTTGATCTCATTGGACGGGGCTTGCGTTCGTGCGCAAGAGGGTGGTGAACGAGCCCACAACAGTGTTGCAAGCGCCATTTTGGCGCTTCAGAATTTTCGAGACGACCCCAAGGTTCAGGCTCTTGTGGCAAACGATCGGGCTCTTGGCGCAACTCTCAATAATGTCTCGCGCGAGCTGAAAGCCGCCGAAAGGCAAATCAATGGAGAGTTGAAGCTAAGCTCTGAAGGCGTTGCGCGCGATATGACATTCCATCTTTTTGCGCTTACCCGCGATCTAAAAAAAATCGCTGAGTTGGATGCTGTTCTTGTCGACATTGAAGCCCTGCTGGCGATTTCCACCGAGTACCAGGGCAAACATGACGAATGGATGCGTCTTCGTCGCGAGTCGGACGATCGAGCCAGCCTTTTTGCCCGAGAGTACTTGGAAAAAGTCAGACGTTTCCAAACCTATTGTCCCAACTTGTGTGAGGTGGCTTTCAAGGAAATTGAGAGGTCCAATGGTTCGACCACGGAAGGGCAGAAAATCGTCAGTTTGATTTCTCAACATTACAAACAGGAGAGACGGCTGACGCAGAGCCAGGTCATTGGTGATGTGCGGCGGGATTTCGATCTGAAGTCGCCCGACTGACTGCCGCGAGTGGGGGCTCAGGTTTAAACTAAGTGAGGTGTTATTGTGATCGGTACTGGTCAAAGGAGAATTGCTCTCGTCATTTTGCTCCTATTTTTGCCGACGGCGTGTACTTCAATTGAGGGCCAAGGATGTGCCGTAGGTGCCGCTGCGGGTGCGGGTGCCGCCCAGTTTGCCGGTGGGAATGACTTTCGGAACGCGCTAATTGGGGCTGCCATCGGGTGTCTTTTGGGTAGTCAAGTTGGAAACTATGTTGAGGAGCAACGAAAAAACTATGCATCAGATGAGGCTTTCTTCGATGCGGAGATAGAGTCAACTCAAAACTATAATCAGCAGCTTGTTGAGTACAACGCAAATGTGGAGGGTTACATCAGTGAGCTGAATGTGGAGATCGCGGAATTGCAGAAAGAAGGCAAGACCACGCGGGCTCAAAAAAGGAAACTAGCCGAAAAAAAAGATGCCCTGAAGGAATTGGCAGATCTAGTCGATGAACAGATAAAGCAAGCAGAAACGCAACTCAAAAGTAAGCAGGAAGTCGCTAACTATATGAATGAAACCGGGGCCGCAGCGAAAACGGCTCAGATGCAGCTTGAGATTGCCGCGCTGGGAAAAACCATTGAAGGGCTCAATCAGTCTTCCACAACAATTTCCTCGATCGAAAGCACAATTCGCTAAGGGGTTTTAGAAATGCTTCGAGTGCTGAGAAGTCTCATATGCGTATCGACTATGTTCTTGGCGCTTTCGGGCTGCGCCACCAATTGCGAATCGAATGATCCAAACAATACCAACATTCTTGATTCTGCTAGCGGTATCGCAAGTGGTTGCTACGATCGGCGTATTGAGGAGAGGCAGGCCAGGCTCGCAGAGGAACGAGAGCGTCAGATGAATCTGGAAGCGCAGACGCAGCATCTTGAGAGTTTGCGAAGCGAAACAAAATCCCGCCATGCAAAGCTAAGCAATCAGTTGGCTTCACTCCGGACGGAAACGGATGCCCTTCGTGAGAGCGTTGATCAAATTGAAGCAGCGTCTCAGAGCAAAGAAGAAAGTATTCTGAACCTAAAGCTGGAGATTCAAGAATTAGATACGGAAATTGCGCGGCTTCAGAAAGAGTCAGAAGAATCACAAGCTGATTTGATCCGATACCAAGATCAGATTGGAAGACTCCGGGATGAACTGAATAGGCTTATGAACATCACAAGAGCCTTCAGTGAGTAGTGCTGTGGACCTAATTGGACGCGCTCGTTTTCGGATTCTGGTCTTGGTGTCTGTACTGACTTTTCCTTCAGTGGTTTTGGCACAATCCGAGACGGCAAGAGAAGCCATAGAATTGTTCGTGAATGAGAGTGTTTTGGCTCCCGATAGCAGCCAACTAGAGGCCGCATTGGAAGAGCACTTGGATTCGCTGATCAAGCAATTCGATCCCTACGGGCGCTTCTATTTCAGAAAGGATCGCCCTTATGGAATGCTATCGATACAGAGGGCATTTGGATTCGAGTTGTTCGAGTCTGATGGAAGAAAATACATCATGCCTTTTTTGGACAGCCCTACAACGCATGCCGGAGTTACGGATGTTGCCGAGTTAGTGTCTATCGACGGTACTTCCGTTGCTGAACTAAGCGTAGAGCAAGCGATTGATTTGCTGCCGCTTTCAAAAAGAAGCGTTGATTTAAAACTGGTGCTAGGGTTGGAAAATCTAGACATAACAATTCACGCCAAACCGATTCACTTTCAATCAATTGAAACGATCCAACTTGGTAAAACATCTATTCTGAGAGTGAGAAATTTTGTTCGAAGAGAAACCTTTGACGTTATGAAGGCGTGGCTGGAGACAAATGAACGCGACGCGAGTCCTCAGAAGGCATTGATAGTCGATCTGCGTTATTGTCAGGGAGGTGAACTCTTTGCTGCGTTGAATGCAGCGAGCCTTCTGGTGCCTTCCGGTAGTACACTTGCGTATTTAAAGGATGCGAACGGCGTCTCGAAGAAGATCGATGCATTGCCATTAGACAGAACTTTCGATGATTTGGAGCTGTTCTTCTGGGTAAGTGAGATGACCGCAAGCGCAGCAGAAGCTTATGTTACAGCTGTCAAGTCGCATACAAATGTAGTGTTAGTTGGCGCGCAAACACATGGCAAATGCATCTCACAGAAAGAGTACTCGCTCTCAGATGGCGCAGGTATGATTTTGTCAAATTACCAAGTGCTGTCGCCCGACGAGAGATCGTGCGAAGGTCTTGGAGTTGAGCCGGATCAGCCTATCGACCTACCGCAACTGATCTCAACTCAGAACATGCTCGAAGTCATGCGCTGAGCGAACGGTATACTAGTTGGAGGGGCAGCATGGTGCGATTCAGTAACCCTGGACTTTTTGTGCGTTACTTATTGGTATCGGTAATATTTGCTGCGGTTACGTTTGTTCTTCTAACGATTTTCAACCGCAGCGATTTGTATTTGGATACGATCACCGTCGTTTACACTACGGGAATCGTTTTCGTAGCAACAAGTATAACATCACTCACCTATTACTTCTTCTTCAAAGGAAATAGCCTAATTGCTCGCTTTTTTGTTTTCTTGCTAGGGATAATTCCCATAGTTTTCATGATCAATTTTGGCTATGACTTCTACGAAATCGACCGATCCTTGCTTCCCTTTGTGATGGCTGGGAATATGTTTTTGTCGTTTGCCTTTATGTATTTCATTTTGATCGCGGTTTATGAACCAATCGGCAGATTTATTCAGATCACTGTATCGGAGAAGTTCACAAGGGATTCTTTGGTAATATTCGTTGGAGCTATATCACTGTTCTGTGCAACCTCGGTATCCATGTATTTGGCAGATATTGTCTATCCGCACAGTCTGTTCGAGTACCGAATTGCGCGCACAGAGTTTATTGATGTGGTTTTGTTCAACGCGGGTCAGTTTATGCGCGGGTTCCCTTCAGCTGATATCGTAGAGACGATCGGATACGAACCTAGTCCACTGTCAGCAAATCTGGAAAATGCAGTGTTCACGTCTGCTAGGCTTGTATTGAATTTCGCTGTGGCCTCCGCCTTTTTTCCGCTCCTAGGGTTTCGACAAAGAAGAAGACCTTAAGTTGGCGGATTGGACGCTCCACATCTTTTTAGATTTATTGAGTGGTGGTCCAATGAATGAAGGTAAATGTGAAATGCAAGTGCATACTATTGCACTCGGCGATTAATTGTCTCTTTGCAGCGTTGTCTCATCCGTGAAGCAAATGCCGTTGCCATCGGGGTCACGCAGGTAGAAGGAGCGCGCGCCCCAAGGATGGGTTTTGATCGGTTCGGTGATTGTTGCACCGGTCTTTTCCGCGTTCTCGAAAGCCAGCTCAAGATTGTCGGTTGCGATGTAGATCCAATCCGGGTTGGGCAACAACGCCAAATCGTGGGCATAGGGCTCGCGCAAAGCGAAGGCAACGCCGCCCAGATAGTAATAGTGCCGTCCTGGCGACACCAATTCACCCTGCTGTCCGAGCAAAGTGTCGTAGAAGGGAACGGCTTGATCGAGATCTTTTACACGAATGGCTGTCATGTAGAGCGCGAGCTGCATGGCATTGTCTCCAATTGATCCGCTCTTTTGCCGCCAAATGCCCGGGAGCCGCGAAGTTTGGGCGGCTTCCCGGCGGTTCGACACGCCGAATTTCGAAAGAATGTTGGCAACATGCGTGCGAATGGTGTTGAGGCTGACACCCATGGTGTCTGCAATTTGTTGATTGGTCAGTCCCTTGCGCACAAAGGCGAGGACTTTCCACTCCTTCAAGGTTAGAACATCGGGATGGCGTGGGCGCCCTCGTTTTCTTGTGTCGTGCACCATGCCCGATCATAACAGTTGGACTCGCGTATTTTCCTCATCCGTTCGTCAAAAAGACGTCGAAAAAAATGATGAGATTTTGCTTGACCCTCACGCGGCGTGAGGCGCGAAAGTGGCTTCATGACAAAGAAACATGGATACAAGGTAAGCGACGTTGCCCGGACGACCGGCGTCTCCGTCAGAACGCTTCACTATTATGATGAAATCGGCTTGTTGGTGCCGACGGACCGCACGTCGAAAGGTTATCGTCTTTATTCGGAGCAGGATGTGTTGCGGCTGCAACAAATTCTGATCGGACGGTCCCTCGGCTTCTCATTGAATGACATCAAACGGTCGATGGACGATCCAGCTTTTGATGTTGCCGAAAGCCTGCAGCGTCAGCGGGAGCTGTTGGTCGAGCGTCTATCGGAAACGCACAAGATCATTGCCGCCATTGATGAAACGCTGGCACGGCTTTCAAAGCGCAAGAAGAAACGGCTTGATCTTGCAAAGATTTTCGATGGTTTCGATCCCGCTCTCTACGAAGAAGAGGTTCGCGAGAAATGGGGCGAAACCGAAGCCTATGCGGAGAGTACGCGGCGCACCAAAGATTATAGCGAACAGGAATGGCGCGCGATCAAAGACGAGCAAGCCGACATATGGAAGGATGCGGCCCGGGCCAAAGCCGCAGGAGAACAGGCTGACAGCAAGGCGGCCTTCGAGATTGTCGATCGGCATCGCCGCTATGTCACGAGATGGTTCTACACGCTCTTGCCCGATGCGCATGTTCAGCTCGCCCATATGTGGGAAGTGGATCAGCGCTATGCCGATAGCATCGACCGCTATGGCGCCGGATTGACCGCTTGGGTCGCCGCGGCGGTTCGGCACCGATACCAGTAGAAGCGTAGGATTTCACTTCCACGCCATTGGCCCTCGCAGAACCCTTGATCCCTGTGTATGCTTACTCAAAAGTACTATTGGGGCAGTAGGGGATCGTATGAGTATATTTCGGCGGGGGCGCCGTCGCCGTGTCCGCTTTGATGCGGCTGGGAACACGCGGAAGAATTCACAGCAGGATGCGCGGGCACAAGAAGCGCTTCGCTATCACGAACATCCGACGCCGGGAAAGGTTGGCATTGCGCTGACGCGTAGCGTGGCGGACGATGCGGAACTGGCGCTCGCCTATACGCCCGGCGTTGCCGTGCCCTGTCTTGAAATCGAAAAAGATCCATCGGCGGCCTACCGCTACACCAATCGTAGCAATCTGGTTGCTGTCATTTCGAATGGGACCGCCGTTTTGGGGCTTGGCAATATTGGTGCGTTGGCGTCAAAGCCGGTGATGGAAGGCAAAGCGGCCTTGTTCAAAAAGCTAGGCGGCGTTGATGCGTTTGACATTGAAATCAACGAGAATTCACCGGAAGAACTGGCCAGCTTGATCATTCGTTTGGCGCCCACATTTGGCGGCGTCAATTTGGAAGACATCAAAGCGCCGGATTGTTTCGTGGTTGAACGTCTGTGCCGGGAACAAATGGACATTCCGGTCTTTCATGATGACCAACACGGAACAGCGGTTTGCGTAGCCGCGGCGCTTCAGAATGCGTGCCTGTCGACAGACAAGCCATTGAAGAAAGTGAAGCTCGTATGCCTCGGCGCCGGCGCCTCTGCCATAGCCAGCGTCGACCTGTTGCAAGCGATGGGCCTTAACCAAAAGAATGTTCTGATGTATGACAGCAAGGGATTGCTTCATCGCAAGCGGCGCGACTTAAACGCGGAAAAGCAACGTTATGCGCATCCCGCCCGCGACATCAAACTGGCCGACGCGTTCAAAGGCGCCGATATCTTCCTCGGACTTTCGGGTCCCAATTCTGTAGAGCCCGCCTGGGTCAAAACCATGGCGCCGCGCCCGATCATTTTGGCTTTGGCCAATCCGACACCCGAGATCATGCCTGAGCGCGTGCAAGAGGTGCGGGACGACGCAATCATTGCTACAGGGCGGTCGGACTATCCTAACCAAGTGAACAATGTGCTTTGCTTCCCTTACATGTTCCGCGGTGCCCTGGATGTGCAGGCGCGCGAAATCAACAAAGATATGCTGGTGGCGGCCGCGAATGCGATTGCAAAGATCGGGCGGGATTCGAGCGCCGAGCTGTTGCCCACGGTGTGGAATCCGCAATTGATTGAAGAGGTGCCCAAGGCCGTGGCCGAGGCCGCCATTAAGAGCGGCGTCGCACGTGCGCCCTTTCAGCCGCGCAGCCTTTAAGCCTCGATTTCGGGATCAAGGGCTACCGACCGCCCGGAAAAAGAACGGGGAAGTCGCCAACAATGCGCACTTCCAAGTTGGTTTGGTGTTCAACAATGGCAGGCACCCTTCGCTCGGGCAATGCGCGAGCGATGTCAATCACGGGATATGCGCGGCCTCTAACAGCATAACGATCTTCAAGCGTTGTGGCGGCGACAAACAGATAGTTGTAGAAGTCCCTATACCGCGTCGGTTGATATGGATCTCGTTTGAACGCTTCTTCAAAACGTTGACTTAATGCAGAGAACTCTTTCTTCAGCTTTCTGTTTAACTGATCCTTCCGCATGCCCTCGACCAGCGTATTGGCAATAATGAATTCAAGAATGTCTGGGCGTTCGAGTTTATCCGACCGCAACTTTATAAGCGCGGTTGCTGCTTCCTTATGTTTGCCGGCTTGATCCTTATCAATGGCATTTATGAGAGCACGGACTTCACTGTCTTTTGATCCATTGCGGATGATATTTGCGGCGGCGTTGCATAATGGCGTCCCCTGAAACTCCGGTACGACGCAGCCATCAAAAAGATAGCTCGCGTGCAAGGCAACGAGAACTGCATCGAGTGTCTTTTGCTGACGCCAAAAGGCATTCATTTCTTCAATGTAGTCCTCCGGACTTGCCGGTCCATTGGGCGCTTGGCCGTTTGCGGCCGAAAGCATCAGGGTAGCCATACTGGATGAGATGTGCGGTTCCCAGACAGGAAGTGTTGGGTTCAGCCCTTCGAGGAGTTCGGCTCCACCATTTGATGCCTTTACTTCAGAAAATTCCAGCGTGCTCTTTGTTTCGGAATCTGCACCCAGACGTTTGGTCGTGCGCTCGATGATCGCGGGTAAACGGCCTGTTGAAGCGATGGCTTTCGCCGTTCTCGGATGAAATCCCTGCATCCAACAAAGCCACGCAGCGAATGAAGCGGCGTGATCGTCACTCTCAAATTTGATTGGACTGATGGTCGTGACGGCGACCTTCCTTCCTTCTGCCTCAACAGTTTGCGTATCCCCAGTAGTTCGCATCGATACAACTGGGGTGGGCATCTGTCCGAATGCTCTTTCTTCTGGAACATTCATTCCATAGCTTTGTTCCACCCAAAAGCGGGCCATCTCAAGATCGCCATCGGATGCAGAAGTGATGATTCCGGTCGTTCGAAGGTTGTTTTGCAGGAACTCATAACGGACGGCCCAAACACCAAACAATGAGTTATTCGAGAACTCATCCGAATTGAGTTCAACCTGAATGTATCGGCGAAACAGAAAGTCTATGATAATTACTGTGCTGTCGAATTCTTGAACAACGAAGTCCGGTCCCAAGACGATCTCTTGGTTTTGACTTCCTTTGGGCGACTGAATGGCAAGTGAAAATTCTTGCGTTTTTTGTGTGCCGTCACGAAGCGCCGCATAGCTGCTGCCATCAACGTGCGGACCGGCACGGCGAAGATAGTCCGTTGGCTCCTCGGCCATCGTAACTGACAAATCAGTTGCGCAAATCATGATGAGCCACGCAAAGCTAAGACGCCAAACGTAGTGAAAACGCATACTCGCCCCCCTTGATACGCGGAAGCGTACCACCTTTAGTCGACAGGGCAAATTTACCAGTGAGAGGCGCAGCGAGAGGCGCTTAGTGTGCGATCTCGTTGTTCTCGTCCAACAGAACGACAGACGGATTGTAGTTCCGTGCTTCTTCGGCCGGCAATTGTCCGTAGGCGATGATGATCACGCGATCACCGTTTTGGGCGAGGCGGGCGGCCGCCCCGTTGATGCCGATGGTTCGCGACCCGCGATCCGCTTCGATGGCATAGGTGGTGAAGCGTGCGCCATTGTTGATGTTCAACACATCGACCTGTTCATGGGGCAGAATACCCGCACGATCCATCAGATCGCGATCGATCGACACCGACCCCTCATAGTGAAGGTCGCATTGTGTCACCGTGGCTTGATGGAGTTTGGCCTTGAGGAGTGTCAACAACATCGTTCTTTCCTGGCTTTCCGCCTCACGCATCGAGATGGGAAATATGGGGAGATTATGCTGCATTGCAAGAGGAAATTGAGCCTGAAGGCGAGTAAAAGGTTCTATGGGTTAATGACTGTTTTGAACGGTTGTAACGGTTGACAGCCATTGGATCTCAGCCTTCTTTGGGCGCGTCACCACCGCTTAAACCAACTCCACAAAGGCCATTCGATGTCTGACCACAAATTCAACACTCTTGCCATCCACGCTGGCGCACAGCCGGATCCCGCGACCAATGCCCGGGCGACGCCGATCTATCAGACGACGTCCTATGTGTTCAATGATGTCGATCATGCAGCCCGCCTGTTTAATCTGCAGGAATTCGGCAACATCTATTCGCGGATCATGAACCCCACAAATGGGGTGTTTGAAGAGCGGATGGCAGCGCTCGAAGGGGGCACAGCCGCGCTCGGCGTCGGTTCGGGTCATGCCGCACAACAATTGGTGTTCCATGCCATCATGGAACCGGGTGATGAATTTCTGGCGGCTAAACAGCTTTATGGCGGTTCCATCAATCAGTTCGGTCATGCCTTCAAGAAATTTGGCTGGAACGTCAATTGGGTGGATGCGTCCGATCCGCAGAACTTTAAGGCCGTCCTCACGCCCAAAACAAAGGCCATCTTTATTGAAAGTATCGCCAATCCCGGCGGTGTGGTCTTCGACATCCAAGCCATCGCGGATATTGCGCATGAAGCCGGCGTGCCGCTTATCGTCGACAATACCTTGGCGTCTCCCTATTTGTGCCGTCCCATCCAGCATGGGGCCGACATTGTTGTGCATTCCGCAACGAAATTCATCGGCGGCCATGGTAACTCCATCGGCGGCGTGATCATCGACGCGGGCAGCTTTGACTGGTCGAAAGGGGGCAAATACCCAACCCTCTCTGAGCCTAATCCCTCCTATCACGGTGTGAAATTGCACGAGACCTTCGGCAATATCGCCTTTGCGATTGCGTGCCGTGTGCTGGGACTGCGGGACTTGGGGCCAGCCTTAGCGCCAATGAATGGCTTTTTGTTTGTCACTGGGCTTGAAACGCTCCCCCTACGGATGGATCGTCATTGCGAAAACGCAACCAAGGTTGCGCAGCATTTGCAGGGTCACGGCAAGGTCAATTGGGTATCCTATGCTGGGCTTGAGGGCGACAAGTGTCATGCCTTGGCCCAAAAATATTGCCCCAACGGCGCGGGTGCAGTTTTCACCTTTGGGATCAAGGGTGGTTATGACGCCGGCGTCAAATTAGTGAACAATGTCGAGTTGTTCAGTCATTTGGCGAATGTGGGTGATACCCGCAGCTTGATCATTCACCCGTCGTCAACAACACATCGCCAGCTTGACGAAGACCAAGCCCAGGCTGCGGGTGCTGGCCCTGATGTAGTGCGTCTCTCGGTTGGGCTTGAGCATATCGACGACATCATCGCGGATCTCGAACAGGCATTCGCAAAGATCTAGCGCGTTTAGGGCAACTTGCGGCTGCGGCGATTGAAAAATGCTTCAGCCGCAAGTGCTTTATGGGCTTTGAGAGCTTTTTCTTGCGCCCGCACATGAAGGTGTGCGCTTGATTCATGTACGTTCTGAAACCCGGCATAAAGCAAGACCCCATCAAGCGATGGGCGCTGCCTGACCGCATCTTTTTCGGGCATGGTGCGTGCCACATCTTGGCGGGCGCCTATTTGGAGCTTGCGCCTTTGCCGGGCTTTTACGCCGAGTGGCTGAAACCCGCAGACGGTTATACCGGCAACCATATTTATGTGACCGATGGGACCGTCGCATTCGACTATCACGGCTATTCATTGCGCGACCGGTTGGTGACGCATCACACGAAAGGATGGCGCGCTCGGTTTCCTGGGTGGCACGCGGAATGCGCACGCGTTGATTTTGGGCTGCTTGATACAGGTGCCCTTAATCAGCGCAACATGAGGGGGCCGGATCAGTATCTTGGAGACCCGGTCGCGCGTGCACAGCGGTTCATAAATGCTGTCGATCATCGGGCCGCATCAAACAAAGCAAAGGCGCTCGCGGCACTGCCACCCCAATCGCCTTAATCCTGCCCAAGACCTTTGTTTCATTTCGCGCGGTCAGTTCCTGTCGATGGTGCACGCGATGACAAAAGTGAAAAGGCTCCTTTGGCTCAGCTTGGTCTGCGCCCTTGTTTTCTCAGGCCCCGCGAAAGTGGTTTCCGCGGATGAAGCCGAACCCGAACAAGACGAACAGAAGGCGCCCTTAGAACTCGACATGACAGACCAAGAACTCGTCGCTGCGATCAAGAAATATGTCGAAGCCAATTGTATTGCCGTACACGAACCAACCGTGATGAAGCTCGAGAAAGGCACGCTGGCGTATAGCCGAATTACGTGTGACAGGTTTGGGGTTACGCCGCTTGACTAAGGCACTTGCGCGGCCAGCGGCATCAGCGTTCGTACTTTACCTTGTCGTTGTGTTGTCCGTTTTCTTTCGGTCACACGCCGTGTTGGCCGATTCAAGCGGCAACCAAGATGCAGACCCTGCGCTGGACACAAGAGATGAACGTTTTGCCCAAGCGGTCGCCTTTATGAAATCACATCAGACATCACACGACTTTAACGGCCGCATCGGATTGATCGATCTCAAGCAACATTCCAGCGAAAAGCGATTTGTGCTTTGGGATACGCGCACCAATAAGATTGAGCGATTTCTGGTCGCGCATGGAAAGGGATCGGATCCGGATCATGACGGCAGGGCGACCATCTTTTCAGATGTGCCCGGGTCCAAGGCCAGCGCGCTCGGTTTCTATCGTGTGGCCGAACCCTATACCGGTCGCCACGGGCCTTCTATCCGGATGGATGGGCTGGAGGCAAGTAATGCCAATGCGCGATCCCGTGCCATCGTCATACATGGCGCGGATTACGTGACGCCAAACCGCGACCCCATCGGCCGGAGTTGGGGATGCCCGGCGGTGGCGCCTGATGTTATCCGGTACGTCGTTGATCAGCTCTCCTATGGCGGATTGCTTTACGTCTTTTGAAGCAGCTCAATTCCCGCTGTGACAACTCCTTGACTGCGAGAGGCGGCATTCATGTGTGTACATGCGGCCACACAGATTGGGGTGCAACTTTGCAAGCTAAACAATTCAGTATGTTGACAAATAGCCTGTTCGCTGCAGTCCGGCGCGGCATTGCTCGCAGCTCAGGTTTGTTTGCCAAGCCTTAAGATAAGCGTCGATCGCCTCGGACTGCGCCCCTTCTTGCTCGCTCAAGATGCCAAAAGCGATACGGGTGCCTGCTGTCGGGCCCCCTGCGAGGTCCTCGGCTAGTTGACAATACCGGGCGGCCGCCTGATCCAAATCCGCTAATATGAGCTCTGCTTGTTCCACATTGGATTGGGCTTGGCCAACCGAGGATCGCGCGCCATTCAATCTTCCGATCTCATAGTCGAGCTTCTCAGGATCAATGCAATCAAAGGTGCATTCTTCCGAAGCAAGAATGTCCTTCGCCTTGGAAATCTCATATTCTGCAAATCCGATCCACTTTTGCGCATGTGCGATCTTCTTGTGTGCGGCTGCAACCGATTGCTGCGATTGGGTGAGATTGGGCCGCGGCAAGTGCGCGGTTGCCCAGCAAAGCCCAATGTTGCCAGCGATTTTGTGGTCCAAGGTGAGGTCGTGAGCACTGTCAAATGCCCGCCGATAGGCTTGCACTGCACGCGCATACTCTAGTTGAGGATCTACCGAAGACTGGGCTGCTGACGGGTCCGCCGTCCCGCCGCCGCTATCGTTGGCATCACCATTTGAACTTAGGCCCGCGTCCGCGCCAGCATTCTCGTTGCCCTCGTTTTCTCCTGCACCGCCAGCCGTGTAGCGTTGCGATTGCGCAAGAGCTTTTTCCAGATGTGCATGTCCACGCACCAAAAAAGCGGCCGAATGATTGGCGTCAATCAGGCTGGCGCGTGCCGAGTCCCGCACCGCGGCATCGAAATGCCCCAAACTAAGTTCGGCTTCCGCCATGCGGGTGTAAAGATCGGCTGAGTGATAGCCCAATTGCTTTGCAGCGCGATAGCTCAAGAGAGCGGCCCAGATTTTGTCTTCTGTTTCCTTTGTTCGGTACACGCCATTGTCGCTCTTCTCTTTCAGCGCAAGGTCGAGCAGGGCGTGTCCCAACTGGCGTTGTCCAAGACGGTGTTGGTCAACACTCAGATAGCCCTGATGCAAAACCTCTACCAGCAGCTCGGCGGCGCTGCGAAAGCTGCCATGCCGATAGTGATCCAAAGCCAATTGGAATTTCTCGGCGGCATGTCCTTTTCTACCCGGATCCTTCGCTTCGACAGGGCTTTGGTTCAGGACAAAATGCGCGCAATCGATCGCAATCGAAGCGCAATCTGTATCGCCTTCGCACACGACTTGATGGTCGATGGTAGGGCAGTATTTGTCCGCATGCGCACTAACGGTTGTTGTCCAGAGAAACGCAAGCGCAATAACTAACAGGCGTCGCATTGTTTTCCTCTTTCCGCGCTCATTTAGTGAAAATTTGTCTTTCGGCTCTTCCAGCAAATCTTCTATTGGCAACAGATCAACAGGCTTCCGTTTTGCAAACGGCAGTATAGAAAAAATAGTCCGTGCCGGCCAGGATCATCAAGATGACAACGGCAACCGCTGACATCCACAAAAGGCCAGTAAGCGTGTTCGTCCTGCTGACCAATTGATCGCTCAGTTTTGGCAGATCGGCGAGATCCTTGGGCAGCGGAATCTCCGGCATATAGGCGATCACAAGGCTGATGATGGTCGCCAAGCTAATGCCAATACCAACCAAAGGCACATAATAAAGCAGGTTTGTCTGGGTCTCGCTCATCAGAAAGGGCTCGCGCCCAAGCCATCCGGCGAGAAAGTATACGAACAAGAAAGATACAAAGAGCAGCAAGAAAGTCGCAATATTGGTCAACCGCGCGTTCAGACCCTGCAAATAATAGATAAGTATAAACTGTTGCGTGTAGCCGTGGTTTTGTGTGTCCGCAGAGTGACTACTGTCGTGTGCTGGCCAAACGGCGTTGATTTTTTCTTTTTTGTCGGCAAGCCAAGCCTTTACAAAACCTGGTTTCGGCGCACGAAAACGCGCAGGCGGCTCGTCCGGCGCTGCCGTCCGATTATCCCCCGGTATGGCGATGTCATGCTCGATTCGGCTCATGACGCGCTCGTCCACAACATGATACGCAACTTGATGTTGTTCATTCCCCTGCATTTACGTTAGCATCGGTTTGCGCAAAAGGGTATAACTATTGCGGTCGTCGATTCACGCGCAAACAAGAAAAACAAAAGGATTGATCGGCAACAGGTAGTCAAACGTCTAAAGACTCCCAAAAGGCGTTTGTTGAGTATTTGGGGGACACAGTGAGGTCAAACGCGGCAATGGTTGGGGGGTATTACCGGACGGCACAGAGAATAGCAGCAACGCTGTTGGTCGCTATCGGTCTGACATTTTCAAATTCAGCACCTGGTTACAGCGGATATGACGACGCCCTGGCTGCGCTTAACGGGACGGGCACAGAAGACGGCAGGCGCAATTTCCGTGAGGCAGAAAGACTGCTTCGCCTATGCGCTTGGAAAGACGATGACATCGTTTGCCAGATTGCGCTTGGCAATCTTTATATATTTGGCGAGTTTCCTGGCGGTATCAAAAGGCGCATCCCGGGAGACTTTAGCAAATCCGACGAGATTGAAGCCTTCGTCTGGTATTTCTTAGCGGCCATCAATTCAAATGTTCAAGCTTATAGCCAGGCTGGATTTCAGGAATTTGCCGACCTTCAAGCCGAAGCGCTCTTGGCGTGCAATTATGTTTCGGGTTCGGATTTCCTGAGTCTTGATCAAAATCTGGAATACAAAACCCGCGCCTTGCGCAATATCATTTACATTTTGAATTCCCGCGGCGCCGTTGGCAAACGCGTTGCCGGTGAGTTGCACATGAAGGAACCAAGGTTGGGGGGGATTGTTACGTTTGGCAGCCCATCCGATCCATTCAGCGACTCTAATGACTCTGACGATTCTGGTTTCTTCAGTGACGGGCCGGGCGGGCCGCCCCCCGGACCCAACGGCCGCTTTGTCAAAAATTTTGCCATGTCTGTCGCCATGTCTGCGATCAACGCGCAACGGGCGCTGGGCGAGTTGCTTCAGACAATGGAGAGGATCAACACGATCCCCCGCCGCTTCGAGCGTGAATCCGACCCCCGTGAAAATCGCCAGGCCCGGATCAACGACCATCTTCGTTCGCTCGACGCCAGTCTTACGAACGCGATCAACGACCTTTCTGACGTGATCGAATACAAGGATACCTTCAACAAGCCGCGCATGATCGACGAACTTAAGAAGATTCAAAAGGATCTCTGGTTGTTGCACAGCGGTAACGAAAAAGAGGCCAGGTCGAGCTTGCATGAACTTTCACAAGCCTTGTCTTCGGCGTCCGGCAAAATCGGCGCTGCCATGACCAAGCTTGGTGAAATCCGACTCGGCGAACCAATGGATGAGCTTGTCGATATGTATGAGCGGGGCGAAGGCTGCCCAAATCCGTTTGCTGAGAGCACATCCCTTGCAAATGCTTATTTCACTATCGCCAAAGGTCTTGGAGATGTTCGTTTAGGCAAACTGCAAGACCAAGCCGACTCGTCTGGGTTGAGGACGCTCGAAGATTTTAAGAAAAAGTCTCGGGAACGCCGCGCATCCGAATATCCCGATCCGGCTGTCCACAGCTTTGACTATCTCTATCCGCCAAGCCGTTCGATCGATGAGAGTTTTCGCTATGTGGATGTCTCTGGGCGGATATCGGAACTGTCATCGCAGCTTAGCCGCCTAAACAGTCCTAAATACAATCTCAAATTTGAGACCAATAGGGCGTTAGATTTAGTTGGGCCTTATATGACGGTGTACGGAGTATCGTTTAATAAGTCTGATAAGTACCAGGAGAAAGTGCGCGCCTTCCAATTGTTTATGCTGTCGCCCGTCACAGGGACATTGACGGAATGGGAAAAGGTCCAATTGCTCAAACTGGCGGCACGCACAGGCGATGACCTGCATTTCAGTGTTACCCTGGGGCGCATGTATTATCACGGCCTGGGCGTTCGAAAAAACAAGGAAATTGCCTGGCAATTGTTTAAGCAGGGCGCGGACCGAAACCACGAAAAATCCGTCTGCTTGATGTACCGGCTCCTACAGGATGATCGCGTGCTCCCTCAAGACAACGCCGAGGCGTTGGAATATGAGAGAAAATACAAAGAGAATTATGGCAAGGATATCCGATCATGCGGAGACAAGTTGTGAAGGCGGGTCGGAACGCGCGGAAGGGAATATACGCGTCAAAAAAAATAATTGTGGGAAGCGCATCTTTCGGTTTGGCCATGGCCGCCGCCGTGTGGTTTAGCGGGCCAGTGCTTGCCGATATTGGTGAGCCGTTTCTGGCCGAAAAACCAAAGCCCCAAGGATGCACGACGCATTTTAATGTGCCTGGCAAAAACGGGACGATGACGGTTCAAAAGGCGGTGAATGCGGCGAAACGGTGTGGCCCCGGCGTGCCCATAATCAGCATTCATGTGAGCAATTCAGTGCCCCATCAAGGCAGTGTGGTAATCAAAGACATCAATCGTCATCTCGAAATCATCGGTGTTGACGCGAGCGGTCAGCCGCCACTAGATCCGAAAAATAGAGCTATCCTTGTCCCTGATGTGGGTAAGACTTGCATCGATTTTCAGAACAAAGACGAGCGCATAACGATCGCTATCAAGAACATCAAGCTGGATGCGCATGATCTGTTTAGAGAAACTTGTGTCAGCGTAAAAAGTGGGCGGGCGATCATATCGGATAGTTCCGTTGAGCTTCACAAAACGGATCTGCCGGCGATCAAAATCGTGGGCGGGACGGCGACGATCGAAAGAAGCCGCATTGTGAAAGGCAGTGAAGGCGTCTTAATCATGGGCACGCGGGGCGACAAGCCCCACGAGATTCACGAGAACGCATTTTCTGGTCAAGATGTTGCGATCAAATCCAGTTTGCCGACAAACATTGTGTCCAATGACTTCTCAGGCAATAAAAACAAGCAGTCCTCCATCGTTTTGACGGGGGGCGGATCGGTCATTGCCAATGACATTAGTGGCCCGGCTTTCAATCCAGAAAAGCACACATTCAGCATAGACAAATCGTCAATTGTCATTGATCCCCAAAGTGGGCGGAAAGACTATGTTCTGCGCAACAATACGGTTAGCGGCGGGCATGGTTATGGGGTTTACCTAAAGAGCCGGGTGGAAGGCGGCGAATTCACCTTCAACAAACTCACCGATGTACCGAGCTGTGGTGTGAGTTGTGCACCCTACGGTGAGGGGAGCTGCCTGCCGGGTGACATTCGGTTGACCAAAGCGACATCCGAGATGAAAGACAAGGACGCAAAAAAGAAGGCCACAAAGGCCGAGCGCCGCGATCGCATGTGCGGGTTCAGCCTCGTCCGGGACAATGAAGTCGGCGGCGTAAGAAGCAGACGCGGGTGCTTTCGTTGGTTTTGGCAACCTCCGAAGCCGGGCTGTTAAGACCCGGCTGCCGGTCACAAGGGTTGGGTCGACCGACCTTGATAGAAAGAGTGTGAATGTCGCTGCATCTTGCATCACTGCGCGCGGCCTCAAAGGCTCAAAAACGAAAATCGACGCATCGAACGAAAAAGTCCGCCGCCCAATGGCGGCAACGCCGGGACGCCAATCTGAAAGCCGATGGCATCGTAGTCCCTCTGTCTGAGTGGCTCGGCCACAATAATGGTCCCCCCCTGTTCGACAGTGTCGCTTATCTCAAATGGGTGTGGGCCAAAGCGATCGGCAAAGCCTGGGAACCGCCCACGCCTGAAATCGGCTTGCGGTGGGCCCACAAAGCCGCCGAGCTTGGGGTGAGCTATCAGACCTATGTGCTCGAAATATTGGAGCGCGGCCACCATTTGACCGCGGATGATCTGCAGCACACGACCTGCGAATAGCACTTCCTATTCGGCCAATCCGTATGTCGCGAACTCTTTGGTGCGATTGCGGTGGTGCGCCTTGCTCTATTTGACAGATGATCTAGCGTCCCTTGATGGAAAGAGCTCCCATCTGGTTCGCCAAGGGCCTGCGCTGACAGGCGCGAAGCGCAGCCGCAAGTTATGCGGCTGCCACCGTTACCGGAATGCCGTTCAAAATGGCATTGCCCGATAGCGGATCGATCTTCTGATCGTCAGCGAGCAAATTGCTCTCAGTGCCGTAGCTTCATGCGTGGACCGAATTCGAATCGAAGCTAGCCAAAAAGTTTAATTTCCGATAAGGTTCTACTCACGGTCGAGGCGATGTAACAAGTTCGGGGGGGCGAGCTTTGTTGACAGGGTACCGTTTAGCGTTTCTCCTTCCATTATTTATTGTGGGCCCGGTATGGGGCCAACAAGTGCCAGGCACTGCCGATCCCGGCCGTATTGAGGAGAGGTTTGAGCCGGCCGAAACGCCTGCCAGCCGTCCCGAAATAGTAATTCCGGATGTGCCTGGTGCCGATCTGTCGACAGACCTTGGTGCGGTCCAGTTCACATTAACCGATATTACTTTGGTCGGTGTCTCCGCGTATCAGCAGCCAGAACTTCGCTTTTTGTTTGAAAATCTCATCGGACAAACAGTTTCGCTGTCTGACATCATCAAAGTGCGCGACAAACTCACCGCCAAATATCGACAAGACGGTTTTGTTCTCTCACAGGCCATCATTCCGCCGCAGACAATTACCAACGGAACAGTCGAAGTTAGAATCATTGAAGGCTTCGTGCATGATGTACGGATTGAGGGCAACAGCCGTGATTATAGAGATCTTGTACTGTCGATTGCTGCGCCCGTTAAAGACGTGCGTCCTCTTCATGTTGCTGATCTCGAACGTCGGGTGCTGTTGATCGATGACCTGCCGGGCGTATCCGCGCGTAGCATTTTGCAACCTTCACGAACGCAGACCGGCGCTGCAGATCTTGTTCTTGTGATCGATCGTGATGTTGTTTCCGCATTTTTGGGAGTCGATAACCGTGGGTCTCAAGCCATCGGCCCCGTCCAAGCGTTTGCAGGCGTTCGATTCAATTCTCTGTTTGGTATGGCGGAACAAACAGAACTCGTCGCAGCCTTGGCCGGAGACGGGCAAGAGCTTCAATACTTCGCGGCACGCCAGGAGCATTTTCTCACCGATACAGGCACAGGGCTGACCTTAAATTTCAGCATCAGCGACACGGAGTCAGGCGGCTCTCTCACATCTCTTGATCCTGAAGGCGACAGTCTAACATGGGGTATTGCCGTCACTCATCCGCTCCTTCGTGCGCGATCTCAAACGCTGAACATGAGTCTTGGGTTTGACTATCGCGATACCGAAACAGATTTCTTAGGCACAAATTTCTCAAAAGATCACGTTCGAACCGTATTCGCAGAATTGCTCATTGAACAGAGCGATACGCTGTTTGGTGGAAGCCGGCCTGCTTATTCAGAACTCAGTTTGGGGGTTACCCATGGGCTGAAAATCTTTAATGCGACTGAAACTGGAAGCGCAAACCTCAGCAGGGCCGCCGGCCACAGTGATTTCACCAGGGCTAACCTTGAGTTTACCCGCACGCAGTCCTTGTTTGATGGTTTCAGCGTTTTTTTGGCGGGCGCTGGACAGGTTTCAAGTGATCCTTTGCTTTCGAGTGAGGAGTTCGGCCTTGGCGGGCGCCGATTTGGTCGCGGTTTCGAACCGTCAGAATTGACCGGTGATCATGCTTTGGCGGGGTCAATTGAGGCAAGATACGACGCCTCGTTTCTGAACTTCATGCCGCGTCCGCCACAGGTTTATGCGTTTTACGACTACGGTGCAGTTTGGAACGAGGATCACGTGTTGGGACAATCGCAACGTCGTTCGCTCGCTTCCACAGGCGGTGGCATAAGGCTCGGACTCCTTGAGGAAATTTCCCTTGCAGTTGAACTGGCGAAGCCCTTGTCGCGTGATGTTGCAGCAAGGGGCAATCGTGATGTCCGGCCTCTCTTTAACGTTCTTGCGAACTTCTAGGGAAACCGACGCCATGAAAAATCAAATACAGCAAGGCGTGAAAAGAAGGCGCTCTGTCGGTGATGAAAAAGCAAGAAAGCCCCGTTCCAAAGCGTGGCTGGCCGCGCTGTTTGGTTCAACGGCGTTGGTTTCGGCGGAATTCGTAATAGCGAACCCCGATGGGGCTTCGGTTATTGAAGGTGACATAACAATTGCTGGTCTGGGCACCGGCCAACTCAACATTCAGCAACATACGGACAAGGGAATTGTTGATTGGCGCTCGTTTGATATTGATGTAGGCGAGCGCACGAATTTTCAACAACCCGGCGCCGACGCCATCACTTTGAACCGTGTAGTTGGTGGTGGCGAGTCTGACATCTTGGGGAACCTTACGGCCAACGGTCATGTATGGCTGGTCAATCAGAATGGAATCGCTTTCGGTCCCAATGCGCGTGTTGATGTTGCGGGCCTTTTGGCCACCACGGCGGACATCGACAATAGAGATTTTATGGAAGGGCTTTACGAATTCAGCATTCCAGGGATACCCGGCGCCGCTGTCACAAACGCCGGACAGATATCTGTCGCGTCGCAAGGCCTGGCCGCCTTGGTTGCGCCCGGCGTTGAAAATTCCGGCGTAATCTCAGCACGTCTCGGCCACGTCGAACTGGCATCGGCAGAAGGTTTCACGCTCGATTTCTATGGCGACGGACGGTTTAATATCCTTCTTGATCAGCAAGTAGATGTAAGTCCGCGCGTGGGTGAGAATGGCAGTAAGTCCGCGATTAACAATACGGGCGAACTCATCGCTGAAGGTGGAACCATCGTCCTATCCGCCAATGTAGCGCGTGCCGTTGTCGACAGCGCCATTAATATGGAAGGGATCGCGCAAGCGCATTCCATCGTTGAGTCCAATGGGGCAATCATATTGGAAGGCGGTCCAAACGGCGCTGTTACGGTGAGCGGCGATCTTGATGCGTCAGGATCGGCTTCCACGGGCGGCACTATTCGTGTTTCGGGACAAACAGTTGCACTCGGTGGTTTGGTCAAGGCATCGGGCGAAAATGGCGGTGTCGTTGAGGTGACGTCGGACGGCACTTTGTCTTTGGCTGAAAGCGTGGAAGCGCGCGGTCAAGTAGGGACAGGCGGTATTGTTCAGTACACTGTTGATCGTATCATTGAAACATCAACCTCAAGGACCAACGTTGAGGGTAACACCGATGGTGGCACGATCGAAGTAAAAGCAACGGAGCATATTCTCAGTTCAGGTGTCTATGGTGCGGATGGAGCTTCAGGTAGAGGCGGGCGCGTCGACATCACAGCAAATGAAGTGAACCTACTGTCCACAAATATCTCGGCGCGTGGCGAGACACGTGGCGGCTTGGTACGTATTGGTGGCGCCTTTCAAGGCGGACAGGAAATTAAATCGGATCTGCTGCAACAATCGGCCCACAGCTCTTTTGTGGAACGATGGGGGGACGTTCCGGAATTGACCGCGGCCACAAGCACTTATGCGAATGACGGTACATTGCTTGACGTGTCGTCATCGGCAGGTGACGGCGGGACGGTCGTTGTTTGGTCCGGCGATCAGAGCACCTTCCTCGGCACCATCGAAGCCGGTGGTCCTTTGTCCGGTGGTTCTGTTGAGATCTCTTCCAAACAGGGCTCGCTCACAACAGATCTCGACAGGATACGCCTTGGCGATGGCGGTGAGCTGTTGCTCGATCCAAAGAATGTGGTCATTGGCCCAACGCCTTTCTCACTAGGCGTCATTGGTGCTGGTTATGGCGGGAGCACCCCGGTCAGCGGATCGTTGGTTGGTCGCGTAATTTTGGAGCCTGACGATGCGCTAGGCAGTGCGGTTGCTTTGAACGCCGTCGGTGATCGCATGGCTATTGGTGCTCGCGGAGACGATGGTGCGAACAGTATTGGGTCGTTCCGAAATCTTGGCGCCGTCTACCTCTTGAGTTTCACTGACACCAACTTTTCCGGCGGCGCGTTGGAAGCGCTTGTTGGCAGCGGCTATGTCGGTGGCAAAAACATCAACGTCTCTGCCCCGGCGCTTGATTTGTTTGATGGATTTGGCGGTGCTGTCTCCCTCAACGCAGTCGGCGATCGGTTGGCTGTAGGCGCCGCTGGAGACGATGGCGTGGGCAACGCAACAGGCAACGCAGGCGCGGTTCATTTGTTCAGTTTCACCGACAGCAGTTTCTCGGGAGGTCTTCAAGAGGGGATTGTTGGGAAAGGTTACACGACGGGCAAAAATGTGGATGTCGCAGCCCTTGCATTTGATGATGGATTCGGCAGCAGTGTTTCGCTCAACGCAGTAGGGAATCGGCTTGTCGCCGGTGCGGCCGGCGATGACGGGTTCGGAAACGCGGCAAACAATTCAGGCGCAGCTTATTTGTTCAGCTTTTCGGACAGTAACTTCACCAGTGGAGCGTTGGCCGGAGCTCATGGGGTGGGATATGCCGGTGGTAACAACCTCGATATCACTAACCTCGAAGCGGGTGATGAATTTGGCGCCGCTGTTGCCCTCAATGCGCCCGGAAACCGTTTGGTTATCGGTGCGACAGGTGACGACGGGTTCAACAACGCGGCAAATATCGGCGGTGAAGCCGGTGCTGTTTATATGCTGAGTTTTGCTGATACAAGCTTCAGTACAGGACAAATCGAGGGGATCATCGGCCCAGGCTACAATGGCGGAAAAAACATCGACCGTTTCGTTGAATTTGAAGATAATTTCGGCGGCGCAGTCGCTTTGAATGCTGTAGGCAACTTGCTGGCAGTTGGTGCATCGGGTGACGATGGTGGGTCGCCTTGCGCGACACCCCCTTCATGTGACTATGGTGCCGTGCATGTCTTTTCATTCAGTGACAATACCTTCTCAGGCGGAACACTGAGATTTACATTTGGGCGAAATTTTCCATCGAACAATGTCGATCCGGAACTTGACCTGGGAGATAACTTCGGCGGCGCCGTTGCATTGAATGCGGCTGGTAACCGTGTGCTTGTTGGCGCAACAGGTGATGACGGAATAGCGGACCAGACCACCGACTTGGGTGCGGCGTACTTCTTTGGAATGTCATCCAGCGGTCTCACACCAAACCCGCCGCCCAACACGACGTTCTTTTCCGGTAACGGGCTGGCATCGGCTTTAGCGACTGGCGTTAATGTCAATATTCTTGCTTCAAACGACATCACTGTTGAGGAAGATATCCAGGTGACTGGTAGTCCAGCCACAGTAGGAGCACTTGGTTTATTGGCTGGCCGTTCGATCATTCAGAACGCTGATATTAAGACGCTGAAGGGGAACGTTGGACTCATTGCGAACATAAACGAGATCCCCGGACTTATTTCGATAGTGGACACGGAACGTGAACCCGGCCCGGCGGTGATTACAATGGCACCTGGAACGGTCATAGACGCAGGCGTCGGCAATGTCGGCCTTGCGATTGAACGTGGCGTAGGCCAGACCAACCAAGAAAGTGGTGACATTACAATCAGCACAATCATCGCAAATGACAGAATTCGGGTTTTGAACGATGGGCCAACCCCGGGTTCCGGAGTTGTTCTTAACGGAACGCTCAGTGTGGCCGGGTCAGAGGGCATCCACATCCAGGGCGACCGCATAATAAACAACGCGGGTCCGAATGCGCTCAACCCGGGGAACGGGCGTTATCTTGTTTGGTCGGAAAGTCCCGCCAACGACGCACTCGGTGGCGTCACATTTGATTTCACGACGTTTGACACACCTGGCGGTTTAAGTGCGCAGCTCAACAGTCCGACGGGCAACATATTCAGTTCTGTTGAACCATCACAGTCGGGAAATGGTCTGCTCTACAGTTCACCGGCGCCCGAATTGACGCAGCAGTTCAGCTTGCCACCGGCGGTAACAGTCGGCCTCGGTCAGATAGACAATGTTGCCAAGTCTGTGTGGGCTTGGATTTCCGACACTGTGAAATTAGGTTTTCTTTATGAGAGTGGTGACTCAAATGGAGCTGGTCAAACGAATATTATTGGGAGTGGTATAAAGATTGCGCCGAACGCAAATACTGACCCAATTGGAACCAATCAAGCCAACAAAAGTAGGGGTTTGCTGACAATAAAACCCGTCAAACGGAAACACGTAGAAAAAGAGGGGGGAGCGATAACCGGTGTCCTTACCATTGAATACGATAGAAGGACGATACAGTTAGAAGCCAATTTCAATGGCAAGAACGAGGGTAGTACAAGTGATAATGTGAAATATCAGTGTGTAGAACTAATTAGAAGGTATGGCGAAGAGATCAACGCTTTTGATGGCAGCTCTGAACTGTCTCTTGGCGACGGTAGAAGAAATGCTGAAAACCTGGCACTGGCGTCAGATCTTTTTGAGTACGTTGCGAACGGTGGCGAGGAGCCGCCCTTCGTTGGTTCGGTTATCTCCATCTCTCAGACCGGAGAAGAGGACTTTAATGAAAAGACCGGAGAACCATATGGGCATTCCGGTATTGTTCAGAGAATTCTTGACACTAAAACGGGCGACCCGATCGAAGAACTAAATGAGAGTATAGAGTCGTTCGACGTTGAGTTGTTCGATCAGAACTTTCCTCGGCCGGTGAATGAGGGAGAGGTCCCAAAATGGAAAACGGTCCGTTTTTCGAAAGATAATAGTGGGATGTGGAAGGGAACGATGACAAATAATGGAATCCCAAGAGAGGTAATGGGCTGGGCGAACTTAGTGAACAACTAGGTTGTCCGTGCAGATTTCTGGCTAAGCAATGCTGATGTTGCAGTCCGGCAGCAGTAAAAATTATGCAGCTGCCACCGTTACCGGAATGCCGTTTAGGATGGCGTTGCCGGAGAGCGGATCGATCTTCTGATCGTCAGCCAACAAATTGCTGTTCACACCGGGCCTGTCCGCAGCGACTTGCATGTTTGTGCCAGAGACACTGTGGCCAAACCCGTGCGGAATGCTGATCACGCCCGGCATGATGTCGTCGGTGATTTCGGCCACCACATTGACCGTCTGCCCATTATTTGAAACGGCCGCGGTATCGCCATCCTGCAGACCCAATCGTTCGGCGTCTTGTGTGTTGATTTCCATGGTGCATTTGTTGGGACCCTTCGCCGACAAGGGCAGATTGTGCATCCATGAATTATTGGTGCGCACATGCCGGCGTCCGATCAACAGCATCTTTTCTTTCGTGTTCGCGGTTAGCCCGGCAGCGAGGCGGTCCATATCGCCCAACAATTCTTGAGGTGACAGTTCGATCATGCCGGAAGGGGTTCGCAAAACATCCGGCATGCGCGGTTCAAGTGGCCCCAGATCAACACCATCCGGTGTGTCGATCAAAGTCTGCAGGTTGAGCCCGTCTGGGTTGGCACCAAACAAGTCACCAAAAGGTCCTGTGCGTAAGGCAAGATCAAGCTGCCGTTCCGGGCCGTTGAAAACGGAAAGCATGTCATAAAGCTCATCCACATCTTGATCCGCCAGGGCGCTACCTTCCTTTTTCGCCATGGCTTGGACCTTGCCGCGTATCAGATCGTCATCCATTTCCTGCGGTGTTGCGTTGCTGCCGCTGACGATGGCCGCGAGCCGCAACATGATTTCCCACTCTGACGGACGGTCATCTGCATACGGAAAAAGTGCTGGCGAAAATCGTGCCGTGTTCCGGATCGAGAACTGGTTGAATCCAATATCGAAATGGCTGGACTCCAGTGGCGACGTTCCGGGCAAGATAACATCGGCATGCCGTGTCGTTTCGTTGAGATAAATGTCGATGCTGACCATGAAATCGAGAGAATCAAGCGCGCGCGCCAATCGGGCGCCATTGGGCGCGCTTAAAACCGGATTGCCGGCCAGCGTGAACAGGGCCCGAATTTGACCGTCACCGGGCGTTTCAATCTCTTCTGCGAGACACACCGCGGGGATTTCGCTCATCGCTTCAGCGGCGCCTCGGACCCGAGACTGCCAGCGGCCGAGTGTGAGTCCGCGCCCAAACCGCGGATTGCCGGAGCTGTTTCCCTGGAGCGCCACGGCTTTGGGGAACATCACGCCGCCGGGCTTGTCGAGATTACCGGTTAGAATGTTGATCACATCGACAAGCCAGGAAGCCAAAGTGCCGAATTCCTGAACGCAGGTGCCAATCCTGCCGTAAAAGGCGCCGGCGTCGGAAGCCGCGAAATCGCGTGCTAGTTGGCGGATGGTGTCCGGTTCGATGAGCGTCTTTTCGGCAACACTCTCTGGTGTGTAGGACGCAACCGCTTCGCGGACAGCCTCAACGCCGCTGACATAGGCGCCCACCGCGCCCAGATCGATCAGATCTTCTGCATACAGAGCATGAACAATAGACGCCAGCAGATAGGCATCGGTCCCGGGCACAACTGGAATGTGCGTGTCAGCCAGTTTGGCGGTTGCCGTTTTCTTGGGATCAATGACCGTCAGTTTGCCGCCGCGGGCTTTGAGCGCTTTGACGCGCCCGCGAAAATCAGGAACGGTCCACAGGCTGCCGTTTGATGCCATGGGATTAGCGCCCATGATCACCAAATGATCGCATCGATCGATGTCCGGAATGGCGGCAGACAAGATGTGCCCATACATGAGCCCGTTCGTGACTTGCTTCGGCATTTGGTCGAGCGTGCTGGCGGAATAGATTTGGCGTGTGGCCAGTGCTTTCAGGAAGACCGGAATGTAAAGTTGCAGTTCGACCTTGTGCGCAGAAGGATTGCCAAGATAGGCCGCCATCGCGCCATTGCCGTGTTCGGTCAGCAAGGGACGCACGCGTTTTTCGATTTCCTTGAAGGCTTCATCCCAACTGGCTTCCTTGAGCTCGCCACCGCGGCGCACAAGCGGCCGTCTCAGCCGGTCTGGGTCGCTGTCCAATTCGCGAAGCGCAACACCTTTAGGACAAATATAGCCGTGACTGAACACATCGTTGGCATTGCCCCTGATGTCGCCGACCTCGCGGCCCTTCACGTCAATCTGCAATCCGCAAGTGGCTTCACAAACGGGGCAAATTCGATATTTCGTTTCGGTGGCAGTCATTGTTGGCGTCCCACTTTGCGTGAAGTTCGGTCAGTTATATGAACGTATTTTGCGGCGGGTCTCAATAATCTCTTATGTTATTGGGAGGTTGTGTGCCGCGGCTATGGTCAGAAAAAATGCTCAGGCAAAAAATAAGCCCGCGCGGGTGAAGCGCGGGCTAATCAAAAATAAAATACGCGGTGGTGTTAGTCTTGTGATTGAATATTTCCCGCCGCGGTCCGACCCCGTTCGGTGACCAATTCGTAAGAAAGCTTTTGGCCCTCGTTCAGTGTTGAAAGGCCGGATTTTTCAACAGCACTGATGTGCACAAACACATCTTTGCCGCCGTCCTCGGGTTCGATGAATCCGAAACCTTTTGTAGGGTTGAACCATTTAACGGTGCCTGTCGGCATATCGAGTCTCCTCAAGTGTCATAAAAATCTCAACGCAACGCCTCTTCGTGCTGCGCCGAGAATAACCTTAGTTTTGGCTTGCGGGACGAAATGGCGGTTTGACGCGTCGACCGTCAGGCAGATCCAATGCGCAGGTTATGCTTAAGGGCTAAACGCTGATGCTTAACAGGTCAAGGCGGAACAAGGGCGTTCCCCTGCGTTTTCGCCGTTTTCAGCCCATCCCGTGTACGTTCTCGGCGCTGATTTGCAGATATGTAACAGGCGTCACACCGCTTGGTGCACCTGCGAACAAACATGGCCCCAAGGTCCAATCCCCTGCTGCCGACGCTGACAAGGGCGCTCCAGGTCTTTGAGACGTCCGAGCGTTGATTGCCGCGTAACGATGTTGTGGAAGTTGGCGAGGGGGTGCCATAAGTGGCCTGCCGATTCCTTGTTTTCGAATGGCTAGTCTCCGGGTAAGCGCGCTTGTCCGTAAACTGTCCCACTTCCATCGAAGACTTTTGCTTTACGGAGCCACGCTCAAAGTGCCCTCTCAGACAAACCCCAAATCCAAACTCAGAATTGCGTTGGCAACAAATCGCTGGGTTGGCGGTCCCGCCCGGCGCTTGGCGAGCGTGTTTGAGCGGCGGCGGCTTGCTGCTTATGACGAGCCAAGCTCATCTCCCAACCGGTGTAAGGAGCGATACGAAGCCATTGCGGAATTTCTCAAGCCCGGCGGTGTGGGGGCCGAAATTGGTGTCTTCAAGGGCGCCTTTGTCGACTACCTTCTGTCTTCGAATCCATCAAAGCTCTACTTGGTGGATCCGTGGTATTTACTGGCCCCTGAATGGGATTGGGCGATCGGTGATCCTTCGACGGTGCGAGCCTTGAGGCGTATCCTGAAGGAGTACCAGAACGAGATCGCGTCCGGTTTGGTAGAACCCCATATCCGTTTCAGCGAAGAATTTTTGTCGTCGATGCCCGACAATCACTTTGACTGGGTCTATATCGATACGCTGCATGAGTATGAAGCGACGATTGCTGAATTGACCCTTGCGCTAAAGAAAGTCAAACCGGCCGGCTTCATCATTGGAGACGATTGGGTCACCGACGAAAACCATGCCCACTATGGTACGTACAAAGCCGTGAGAGAATTGGAAGCCGCCGGCAAGCTGCAGCTTCACGTCGAGGGTGACGCCATGCAGTACGTGGCGTCACGATGTTCTTGATCTGACGGTGCCCCAATTTCTCTGTCGGTCGCGCGAACGAGAAATTTCGTTGGTCAAACGGGCGGCCAAGCCTAAGAGCAGGTCACAGCTGGTACGCTAAGGTGAAATGCCTATTCACTACAAAGCGTTTGCAAAGCCATAGATAGATCGCATGGTTTCGCCGAAAATTTCAGGTGTAAGGTCAGGGTAGCCGAGGTCACCTGCATGTGGGGTGCCGTGTACCGTCCTTGCGACCGCGGGCACACCGGCGGCCAACAATTTGCGATAATAGGCAAGGCCTTCATCGCGCAGCGGGTCGAGTTCATTCACCGAAATCACATGCATTGGCAGGCCTTTCAAATCATCGCTGTTTGCATGATAGGGCCACGCGAGTGGATCTGTCGCGTGTTGGCCCTCTGGGTCGTACACCTTAACGAGCGTCGCCATTTGTTGGCATGCAATGCTGTATCCATCATTTTCGTAAAGGGACAAAAGCTCTGCTGGCGGATCCGCATAGCCTCCGCAGATATAGGGGCACATCGCGTAAACGCCATCAATGTGTTCGACCCAGCCTTCTTTGTTGGCCTTCAGCGTCGTGGCGCAGCTCAAATTGCCGCCGCCTGATTCACCGGAGATAACGATTTTTGAAATGCCGAGCTCTTGACGATTGCGGTGCACCCATTTGACGGCCTCCGCACAATCATTGAGCCCGGCGGGAAAAGGATGGTTCCCGAGGCGGCCGCCCCCGTTGCGGAATTCGACGCCGACGACCACCAAACCCATCTCCGCAAGGGTGCAGCGCGTGCGCACAAACATGGGATCTTCTGCGCTCATCAAAACCATGCCGCCACCATGTGTATGCACGATGCAGGGCACGGGCCCTTCAACAGACTTCGGCCGATGAACGAACAGCTTTATGTCGTTGCCATCGATGCCTTTGATGGTTTGTGTCGTTGTGGTGATACCCGGAAATGCCGGCATCGCGGCTGCGATTTGATCATTGCCGGCAGCAAAGGCGCTTTCCATGGCCTGACAGTATTCGAGGCACGCCTCATAAGGTGCGTCCAAACCAATCGGCGCGACGGCAGGTTCAAACCCGTTGACGGCTGCAAGAGCCGCGATGATGCGCGGATCTGCGCGTGGGTCATCGCGCAGTGTGGCATGCGGGTCTGACAATCTGCCCGGCAAATACGGGGTTCTATCCATCACGGTTTGTCCTCTCTATACGTTCATTATGCCGCTTGTGCGTGAGCGGGAAAGCGGATCCGCTAGGCGGCGACAATGTCTGAAAACCCTTTGCCTTGAAGCCATTGCGTGATCTGGTCCACGCAATAGGCGAGTTCCTGCTTTTGGCCTGCGTAATAGTGTGTCGCGCCCTTTACGTGCACGAGCTTCTTGTCGGCATGAGGGACGGCATCGAACAAGCGCTGCGCGTGGCTTGGGGAACAAGCCGTGTCCGCTGTATTGCTGATGGCCAGCAACGGGACAGATATGTTAGCGGCATTCGCCAGGCCATTTGCCTTTGACTCATCGTAGCTCCACTGAGAAAGCCAACTGCGCAAAGTGGTGAAGCGGGCGAGACCAACCGGACCATCATTGACGATTTTCGGATCGCCCAAATAGCAGACGCCGGGTTCGCGGTCGCTGGGTTCAATACTCGGGTCCAACCATCGTGGATCAGCCATGGTACCATGCACCGTGAAAGCAAATTCACGGTTCAATTCACCCCGCCCGCGAAAATCATCGAGCTTGGCTTGGACCCAGTCTGTAATGCGGCGGTTGCGTGCGATCTGCGCCGCACGGAAGCTGGTCAAAAAATTCTCGCTGTAAGGCGGTTGGTTGGGGTTTTCCGGATCGTAAAGGTTCAAGGCGCGATCACGCGTTAGCGGGTCGTCTTCATTTAAAATCGAAGGATCCATCCATTCTGTGAGCGTGACTGAGCGGCTTACATGGGCTGCCAACAACATGATGCCTTGAGCCGGTTCGAGTTCCGCAGCGACCAGGTCGGCAATGTCGCCCGCCGGTGTCGTTCGAATAGAAGGCTTTTCAGCTTGCTCTTGATAAAAAAGTGAGAGCGACCCCCCGCCGCTCCAGCCGCCGAAGATAATATTGCGATAGCCAAACTTTTTCTTGAGGTCGCGGATGGCAGCGCCAAGATCGATGACGCACTTTTCCATAATTAGCGCCGTATCATTGCCCTGAAAGCGCGGATTGACGTACGCCACATGATGACCGGCTTTTGCTAGGGCGCCGCAGATGGGGAGATAGGCGCCACGACCGATTGGGTGGGAAAAGACGAGCAACGTGTCGGACGCAACGTCATCGGGAAAGATCCGCATATACTCTATGGCAACGATGCCCGCTTCGCCGCCATAGGTATCTTTGAACCCGGCCTTCTCTTGGAATACAACCAAATGGGGTTCTCTCTGAATTTCGTGGATATCTTTATCAGGCATTGAGATGGCTTTCTTTGCAGCCTGTGGTGCTGCGCTGGGCTTGCAGGATGCATTGCTCGATAGATTTGCACAGGGATGCGCAGGTGAACAGTCGATAGGCATTGAGAATGCAGCCTTTATCGCCAGACGCAAAAAACTTGTACTTAAGCCGTTTCAATATTTTGCAAGAGCAACTAGAATCCGAATCAGGTGATTTGGATGTACTTCAAATATAGTTTCAGTTAAAAGGCACACTATTGTTTGAAGCCGCATTGAAATACCGCGCGGTGGTCAACTTATATTCAGTGCGTAAAGCAAAATCTTAGCTTGATGTGTTGTCGGTCACGTGGAGCCCGTTTGGTATCCTGCCTGTCGTTGGTTGCCCCCACTTTGACACAGTTTGCGTTGAGCCTTGAGACCAACGGTCAGTAAACAAAGACGGACAATGCCAACAAGCCGAACCTCCCCACGCAACGGACAGCGCCGCACCGGCACCAAGAACAAGTTTTCAGGCCATATGCGTTTGACCTTCGCAGGTGGGCCTTCGTATGGACAACTCACTGCGGAAGTTATCACTTTTTCCCCCGCCGGGCTCACGGTCTTGATTGGGGACGATGAACGTGTGGTTCAGGGTGAGGGCGACCGGTTCAAACCAGCCACCGTATCGGTCATCGTGGGCGGCTTTCAGCGGGAGCATCAGGTGAGCATCTCCTTGAAAGAGGTGGATCCGGACGCGCAATCAGCCTCCTTCCAGTTTGGACCCATGGACGCCGAGGTTGCGACACAGATCCAGGGTTTGGATCGCGCCTGGCGGGCCGGTGAAATTGGCCCGCTTGAACTTGAACCTGTTGAAGACGAACCTCATAGGACGCTCCTAAAGGATCTCAGAAAGTCAGCCGGACAGCTTGCCAGCGTTTTGCCAAAGCGGTCTTCGGCCATTGCGATGGGGCTGGGAGTTGTTTTACTGGCCGTGTCCATCGCAGCCTTGAATGCCTACGCTTACTACTTTCCGCAATCCGTTGCCGGTTATGTGGACGCGCGGCGTATCTTTGTGAATGCAAGCGCCTCGGGCTTCTTTGAAGCGCCCCGCGAATTGTTGAAACCTCTGGAGCCGGGGACATCGCTCCAAGTTGGCGAAGTGTTGGGACGCATCCGGTCGACAAACACGCCGCGGGAGCATATGGCAGGAACGGGCACCGACACAGAAATCATTGCGCCCTGTGATTGCGATATTGTCTCGCTCCGTGTCGGAGACGGCAGCTATATCACGGCCGGTGAAACCGTGTTTGAAATCGCGCAAACCACTGAACCCCCCCTCATCAAAGCGGAATTTCGGTTTGCGGATGTGCGCAAATTGTTGATTGGTGACAACGCACAGGTGACGGTCTTGGGGACAAACCGGCATTTCGATGCCACGGTCTCTGACATCAAGTTTGCTGAGGGCGGTGAGCACGCTGTCGGTCGAGATACCGCTACGGTTATTCTAAAGCCTCATGCGCCCGTGGGCAGAGGGCTGGTTTCAAGGCCTGTTTCTGTTGTCATCGATACCTTGTCTGGCTGGCCGCGCTAGAAGCCGGCAAACTTGTAGCCCAACAATCGTTCCCTCTCGCTAATCGCCCATTTCACGACCTCCGAAAGCCATGCTTGAGGCGCTTTGCCAGCCTCGCTATCTTGCGGTGTCGACCCGGCGCCGGTTGGGTCCTGAACTGGGGGAGGTCTTATGCGCACGCAACCACAATTCCGCTGGGCGATATTGTTTCTGGTTGGATGGACATTGCAGTCGGCCGGCGCGTGGGCGCAAGACCAGACGGCATCCGGGCAGCCGCTTCGTCTTGCGCGCATCGCTCAAGGTGATCAGGTCCACATCATTGAAGTGACCAAAATTACCGAAAGCGGTATCGAAGGCATCGACTTAAGCAGGCGGCACAATGCCTATCCTCGGTTCCCGCTTGACATATTGGGGGTAATGGCCGCCGGGGCGATCGAAGCGGGCACCGACGATCTTTACCGTGTGCAAGTCGACTATGAAGACCTGCTGCCGGTTATTGACAGTCCGCGCAATGTAGCGGCGGGAACGAATTTTGCCGAACATGGAGAAGAATCCTCCATCGATGTGCCGTTCTTGTTTCCAAAACGGTCCGCGCCCGATCCAAACATCCATGAATTGGTGATCGGCGATGGATGGCTGCTTGACTACGAGGTCGAACTCGCTGTGGTGTTTGACCAAGATGTCACGGATGTTGCGGATTTAGACAACGTAACCGCGGGCTTTTTTGTAACCAACGATTTCACCGAGCGGGCTACCTTACTGCGCAAGGTTGATACGAGTAACCCTGAAAGCGGTCTTGGTTTCGCCGATGGAAAAGGGCAGGTCGGCTTTTTTCCAACCGGACCGTTCATGGTCGTCGCGCATGATGACTGGCCGTCGTTTGTAGATGGTGTTGAGCTGGAGTTGACCGTCAATGGCGAGACCCGTCAAAAGGATCCCGCCAACTTGATGATCTGGGATTTTAAGGAAGTCATTCAGCGCGCACTTGATGAGCGCGGTAATGATCGATGGGACTATCAGGGTCAGCAGATTACGCTGCTGGATGACAAGCTGCCGAAAGGGATGGCCGTCTTATCTGGGACACCGGCAGGCGTGCTCTTCAATGCGCCCAGTATGGGCCAGATGGCGTGGCATGCCACCATGCGGATAGTAACATTCAGCTTTACGTCACAGGATCTGACCACTTATGTCAAAGAGCAGACCATTGCGAATTTGCTCGACAGTGGCACTTTCTTGAAGGCGGGCGACGACGTTATCGCCAAAGGAACGGGACTGGGATCGGTTCGCACAAAGATCATTGCGGCGGATGAATAATTCGCATGCATCTAGGGGAAAGCGGTCATCGTCTGGTCGACGTAAACCTGTACTGTGCGGCAATAATCGATAGCTAGATTTGAGGCAATGAGGTTAATCGCGGAAGAACAATGAGAACAAACTTTTCAAGGATGGGCGCTGTGATCGCCTGTTTGACGTTGTTTGCGTGTGGCGGGGAAACGCACGAAAACTACGAAATGGAACAGATCGTGCCCGGCGCACCGTTTCACGGCATCCATGGGCTGACATTTGACAATGAAGGACGCTTGTTGGTGGGCAGCGTTGTTGGACAGTCCATCTACGAAGTGAACCCTGAGACGGGCGATATTTCTGTTTTTCGGGGGCCGAGTGATGGGCAAGCGGACGATATCGAACAAGGGCCGGATGGTACGCTTGCGTGGACAGCCTTCTTAGAAGGCAAGATCTATGCGCAGACCCCGGATGGGGCCGTCAAAACTTTGGCTGAAGGCTACCCTGGATTTAACTCATTGGCTTTCGCGTCCGATGGCCGGCTCTTTGCGACACAGGTCTTTGCCGGGGACGCCCTCTACGAAATTGACCTCAGCGGTGAAAATGAACCGCGTTTGATCATGAAAGATATGGGCGGTCTCAACGGATTTGATTTTGGACCTGACGGAAAACTGTACGGGCCAATTTGGTTCAAAGGGCAAGTGGCCCGGGTTGATGTGGATACGGCAGAATTGGAAGTGGTCGCCGAAGGTTTCGGCATTCCAGCAGCGGCCAATTTCAACTCGAAGGGCGAGCTCTTTGTTGTCGACACCAAACGCGGCGAGGTCGTTAAAGTCAGTACAGAAACAGGTACGCGGACTGTCTTGGCAAAGGTCAAACCTTCGATCGACAATCTCGCCTTTGATGCCCAGGATAATCTGTTCATTACCAACATGGCGGACAATGCCATCTTGCAGATCAATCTTGAAGACGGCAGCCATCGCGAACTAGTTTCCTTTCCGTTGGCTGTAGCCGGCGACATCGAATGGGCCCAAGAGGAGACAGGTGAGGTCCTCTATGTTGCGGACCTGTTTGCCTTCCGCAAAATCGATCTGCGAACGAATAAGATTGAAGAACTGGCACGCATCTTTGCCGGCGACACGGAATACACCATGAATGTGTCGATCAACGATGGCCGGATCGCGACGACCGCGTGGTCTGCGGGAACGGTTGAGTTGTTTGAGGCAGGAGGACGCCGGTCACTAGGCCTGCATCACGGCTTTGAAGCTCCCCATGATGCGATCGCGCTGGAAGATGGCAGCGTCTATGTCCTAAGCCTTGCTGCCGGAACCTTGTCGCATATCAGTGGCGAGGACTTCAGCGAACGAAAAGTGGTTGTTGAAGGGTTGGAGGGTCCGACCTCTCTTGTCCAAGATGCGGCTGGCATGCTCATTGTGACGGAAACGGCAGGGGGTAAGATCTCTTCGATCGATCCGAGCACTTGGACAAAGCTCACCCTTGTTGAAAATCTCAATCAACCGGAAGGCCTTGCCGCGGCACCAGACGGGACTTTGGTGATCGCTGAGGTCGGCAAGAAAAGGATCGTCAGACTGGATCGCGCGAATGGTGAGATTTCGGTGATTGCCGATGAATTGCCGATCGGCTTTAAGGCCCCGCCAGGGGCGCCCGCCAGTTTCATTCCGACCGGCGTGGCGGTGTCCGATACTGGCGACATTTACTTCTCGTCCGATGTGGAAACGGCGATTTATCGGCTTAAAAAACCACCTGTAAGTTAGGCCTGAAATCCATTCAAATAGGCGCTATACTCGGAACGCCCCCAAACGCCCAAGTACATCAAGTACGGTAAGTACAGAATGAAGGGCGATGGACAGGATAAGGGTGCCGAATTGGGGCCCGGAGGTGAGGTGCATGAGTATTCCGGGCCGTAACACGGGCACGGTTTGGCGAACGGTTCTTATTTCGGCTTTGGCTTTGTTCCACACCGGATCGTCTCTGTTTGCGCAAGAAATTCCCTTTACAGCAACGGCGATCGTGGCGGCATCGGATGTGGATCATGTGGCCAGCGCCTTCCAAGACGGCAATCTCAACCAAATCGAAGAGGCTGAGGACGCCATCTCCGTTGTGTCGCTGACTGGAAGTTCGGAAAGGTTTACGATCGGCGCGGTTAGCGCACCTCATTCGGCGGTCGGGTGGCCTCAAATCCTCGGGATCAGCCCCGGCGGGCAGCGCGCTTATGTTGTCGAAACACGCGGGTCTCCCGCTGAGGGGGTCAGCAAAGTCGAGGATTTGCGACAAGATCTGCCCAAGGGCCGGACGCTTACGGTCGTCGACATTGAAAACCGGGCATCTCCAAAAGTCATTCAATCGATGCCGGTCGGCGTCAATCTTAATGCGGTGGCGATCAGCCCCGATGGTAAATGGTTGGCCATCGGAACGGAGGCTGAGAACCAGGAACTTATCTTGGCGGCGTTGGAAAACGGTCTGGTAACCAAGACCACCGCTATTAAAATCGAGAAGGCAGACAATGAAGATCGAGATGGTCTTCACGGTGTGCGCGGGCTTTCCTGGCATCCGTCGGGCAAATATATCGGTGCCAATATCGCTGATCGTTACGTGATTTTTCTTTCCGTCGCAGCCGGTGGAAATGGAAACGTCGAAGTGAAGGAGTGGGGGGAGCGGTTGGATGTTGCCGGTTCACTCGCCAATGGAAAGTTCACGCCGGACGGAAGTTTCTTTTTGATCACAGATGTCGCTTGGGGCGAAGGCTGGCAGGCGCAGCTCTTCAATCCGGAGGGCATCCTGCATTCCATTCGCTTTGACGAAGAAAAAGGCAGTCATGAAATCGTCGACAGCATGCCGACCGGTATCAGCCCCCAAGGGTTTGACATAAGTCCGGACGGCTTGATGGTTGCGACTGTCAACTTAAACAGAACCTATCTCTCAAACGCATTCCCGTACAATCTGTGGCCAGGGCAACAGCACAGTACACTGAATTTATTTGGGTTTGATGCTCGCACGGGTCGGTTCAGCATTGCAGACCGCAAAAACTTCAAAGGTCAGTTGGCAAAGGACGTTGTTTTTGATGCCGACAGCGATGCCTTGGCTGTCAGCATTTTTCATCATCAATCGGAGAAACCGGAACAGGGTTTTGTTGGCATTTGGGAAATCGATTATCAAACAAAGGTGCCGGAACTGATTGAAACCGGGATCGAAATCCCGCTGCCGCGCGGCGTGCACGACTTGGCGGTGGTGCGGTAGTGTGCGCCTAGACGGTCCCGGCTAAGCAGATGGCCCTTTTTGCGCGGGGCGCACTTCGCTTAAAAGAAACGCTGCAGGCGCAGCTGCATAAAGCCGTCGTCGGAGGTGGTCGCCAGGGGATCGTCGTCCGGGAAGTTGGCGAAGAAACGGCCTTCTACGGTGAGGAAATAGTCGGAGCCCAGCCGGGTCTCGGCTTCTAAGGCAAATGCGGTTGCCCCGCTTTCTACGTCGACCAAGCCACCAAACAGCAAAGTCGAGCTTTGTTCATTGTTCGCGGACCAACGCAAACCAGCGAACGCATCGTTGGCAAATGGTGTTGTTGCCAGCGCGCGTCCGCGGCTGTCATAGACATATTCGGCGACGATCCCGAGGTCGCCTGGCGTTTCAAAGAGTTGGAACAGTGTGTATTCAATGCCGCCCGACGCTTGGTAGTAGCGTTCGCCAAACTCGTTCCGCGTGAAGCCTTCGAACTTATAGAGCCAGGCGTCAATCGTAGCCTGTACGTCGACCGACGTTTGATCGATCTGCGGATAGAAAGGCACCAAGACCGGCTCAGCACCGGTCAGAAAACGCGGTACGAATATCGGATCGCGGCCGGTTCCGGAAAAATGGGCGATGCCAACATCCCAGTCTCCGAAATAGTGGCTCCAACGGACGGCATAGTCCGTATTCCAGTTTTCGGCTTCGCTTTCAAACATTGGCCGATCGACGTCAACCAGAATGTCAGATCTGGGCCGTCCGGCGCGGCTCGGAAAGGTTCGCTCGCGAAAATAGGGAAGATAGAAGGCTTCGAACAATCCGAAATCAGTAGGGACGCCAATTGAGACCATGGGTTGGCCCAACTTTTCCTCTGTATCCGGATTTTCAATGAGGTCTGTCTGATTGATGATGTCGATGACGTGAACCGCTTCGGTTACGCCCCAAAAGACCTTGTCGACACCAACACGGAGCTCAAACCCGTCAAATGCGCCAAGATATTTGAACTCGCGGAGATCCACATGGGTGCGGTTCGGATCTTCGAAATCAAGCCGGCCAAAGGGCTTGGCAACAACTTGATGCCGCCCTCTATCCCATAACCACTCGAATTCCGGCTCGATGGCGACGGAGAAATTAAAATTCTCCTGTTTGGCTTCACTGCCGTTTTCCGGGAAGTAGCGAATTTCAGGCTCGATATACCCCGAAAAATCAAACTCCGCCGCATGTGTCGCTTCGGCGAATGCCAAGACGGTCGCGCAAGCACAAAATGTGCTCATAGACATGAGCGCGGCTTTGCGCAGTGCCTGTCGATTTTGGAATTGACTGAAGATCGTCATCGCGAGCCTGCGTGAGCAGGCGCGGCGATCCAGGGCCGTACACTGAATCCTATGCCGCCCTGGATTGCTTCGTTGCGCGCTTCGCGCTTCTTCGCAATGACGGTGTCCTGTTCACGAAACCGAAGTGTGGGGGGGATTGCCATAGAACTGCGTTTATTATCGTGCGCGTTTCAGGGCGGCTTGATCGAAATCGTCGTCGGTCAGGCCGAGTTGAAACTCAAAATCCTCCCACGTCAGCCGCGTTTTCTTGCCGGTGATGTGGTTGTCCATAAACAAATCATGCGATCGCCAATATTTGTCGAGATACCGGCGGTATTCAGTGAACATCAGCGTTTTCAAGAGCGCATCGCGGCGATTGTAGTATTCGAGCTTGCGGGGCTGATAGTCGACGGTATCGGTCCAAGCGATTTGTTTCGTGTAGCCGGAATTCTCATAAAGCGGTGTGCGTTCAGTGACGTGGCAAGTGCGGTCAGCAACCGGTTCGGGGCATGGCTCGTCCCGCAACCAAAGATAATCGAACTTGCCGACTTCTTGGCTCGAAAAATCTTCGAATGCAAATTCGCTCCCCATGAAGGGACCTGATTTGTTGACGGATGAAATACGCTTCACGCGTTTGACCGCCGGCAAGTAAAGCCACTGATCGTCCGGATCAAGAATTTTCGCATGTGTGAGCAATGCTGTCCCTTCAACATCTTTGGGTTCATCAAAGATGATGAGCGATTTGTCGCCAAGATCCGTGCTGGGGACTTCGAGGATTTTTTGCCTGAGTTCCCTTATGCTCTCATCGCCATATGCGTTCGTCAAAATCATCTTCATTTTAGATTCGCTATCGACAAAACCCTGGTCGCGGCGGTCGGTTTCCTCCGCAATCTGACGGCCTTTGACTTTTGGATCCTCCGATAAGGTGACATCCTGGGCATGAGCGGCCTGTGGAGTGAAGAACGAAGCGGTGATCAGAAAGAGGAGTCGAATCTTTTTCATTGTTTGAATCTCGTTCCGTCGTTTAAGCGTTAACACTTTTCGCCGTCTGTATACGTCCCTTACCCGGGCCGCGGTCTAGCATGAGCAACAGAACGGGTAAAAGCAAGAAATCAATCACCAGTGCAACCGCGACGGTATTCGCAACCATCAAACCAAGCAGCGAGTTGATTTTGAATGTCGAGAAGAATAACACGCCAAATCCCGCAATCAGAACCGATGTTGAGACCCATAAGGCTGTGCCCACAGTCGAAAATGCATATCGGATCGCGTCTTCTGCCGAAGCGCCTTGATCGATGCGGGCACGTTGATACTTACTTAAAAAATGAACGGTCGCGTCTACGATTAATCCCATCGCTGTTGCCGCAATAAACGCTGACCACAAACCAAGTTCTTTGTCGAACAAAGCAAAAATGCCAAACGCAACCAATGGCGGCAACATATTGGGCACGAGACTGATGAGACCAAGTTTTATGCTTCTTAAGAACACCATCAAAATGGCCGAAATAAGAATGAATGCAACGGCCGTTCCCAACCGCATCGTGTCAAAGTTCGACCGGCCAATATAAGCGAACATATTGGCCTGCCCTGCCGGTTCCGTGTACATGCTGGCCGGTGCGTTCTCTTGCAGCCATGCTTTAGCATCGGCCGTAAGCTGTTCCATTTCTGTGGTGGAAACGTTGGTCAAAGTTGCCGAAAGTTTGGTGGCGGATTTGTCGACATTGACCTGGTCATTAAGATCAAGCCCATAAGGCAGCGACATTTCGTAAAGCAACAGATATTGTGCAGCCTCTTCGCGCGACACCGGTGTCTTGTAGTAGGCATGGTCGTCGCCGTGCATCGACCGATTCACACGCTTGAGCACATCTGTGAACGACGCGACATGAACGACATTGGGTTGAATGCGAAACCATTGGGCAAACTCTTCGACCTTGTCCAAATAGTCTGGGTTCGCAACGCCGCCCGGTTCACCGGCGCCCAGGGAGTAGTGCAGAACGTAAATCCCGACCAAGTTTTCGGCCGCCCAGTCTGTATGCGTCCGAAACTCCACACGCTCGTCAAAATACTCAACGAACTTGTCATTGAAATAGAGGGTCGGCAACAGAGACGTCAGTGCGATAATCAGCCCTGTCATAATGAACAACATCGCGTATCGATAGTGAATGACGAAGTTGGCGAGGGCCTCCATGACTTTTGCTTGGCCTTGAATGGAAGCTCTCGATTCAATGGGCAGGATGGCGAGCAGCGCGGGGAGCAAAGTGATGGACAAGATCCAAGCGAAAATCGCACCAGCCGCGCTGAAGTTGCCCAGGTCATGCATCGGTGGGGCATCGGCAAAATTCAAGCTGGCGAAGCCGATGGCTGTCGTAATACTGGTGAGAAAAACCGGTCCCCAGTTCACGCGCAGGCTTTCGACAATCGCGGCATATTTACTTCGTCCACGGAACATTTCAACGAGCATCGTAACCAGGATATGAACCGAATCCGCAACAGCAACGGTCAACACGATTGTGGGAGTGCTGGACGAAGGGGGCGTAATTTTGACGCCCAACCAGCCGCTCATGGCCATCGCCATCAGCGCTGACGAGATGACCACAATCATGGCGGCGAGGGTTCCGGAAACCGACCGCAACAGCAGATACATGGCAACGGCCAACAGCACGATCATGATTGGAAAGAGGGTCGTGATGTCGGATTGGGAGACTTCAGAAAAAGTGTTGCTCAAGACCGCTGAGCCGGTGATGGCAACCGTTATGTCTGGATGGTGTGCGCGCACCTCGTCAGCCAGTTCTCGCGCAAATGCCATCGCCTTTCCACTGGCTGCCGTGTCCGTGCGGTCAATGGTCAAGGTCGCAACAACGGCTGTCGTACGGCCGTCCAAAGACAATAGGCGTTGCGCAAGAAGGGGCTCATCCAAGACGGTCTGCTTAATCTGAACCGCGCCTTCCGGTGTGATCGCTTCCGGGTCTTCAACCAACGCCCGCACCAACAGATCGTCACCGTCGGCTGTCGTGTTCTGAAAATTGGTGATGGAATCGACACGCGTGGAATAAGGGGTTTGCCAAGCCGCTTCCGTCAGATCGTAGACCACTTTCAGCATGCGCGGATGTGTGGCTTCGACTTCGGATGATTGCATCACCCAAAGCAATGTGTCTGGACTGGAATAGGTGCGTTCGAGTTGATCGAACGCCGCCAGACGCGGATTGAAGTCGTCGAAGAAATAACGGTAATCCGAAGTGAAGCCCGCAAAGCGCAGGCCGCTGATTACGAGTACGACAAGGCCCAGCATCAACGGGACAACCAGCCATCGCAGGGTGATGATCCAATTAGCGTATCCGACGATAAACCTGTCGAGTGTACTCAGCTCTTGTGGTGTTTGTTGATTCATACGCTACTGCCCGGCGGATCCCCATACACCTATCCGGGCCTTTCCCCTTACTAGCTCAACAGCACAGATACCATGTGCACAATCGCGGTGCAGTCAGGAATTCCGCCGGTTGTTGGTAACGGCCTCATCTGTTTGATGGCGCCCAAAAGACCCGCGCAGCTCTTCTGATTGAACCGGGTTGAGGTCTTAAGGGTAGAGGACTAGGCTTTAAGGAACAATTAACCATGCAAGCCGCTGAAATCTTTGCCCTTTTTTTGACTTGGCTTTGATGGAGGTCGGCGACGCCGAAGGGAGCGAACCGATGAGTTATGACTTGAACCTGATTGAGGTTGAAAAAAATGGCCGTGCCGCCTTCGCAACAATCAAGGCGCCGCCCATTAATGTCATGACGGTTCCTCTCTTTCTTGAATTGGCGAAACTCGCCGAAGAGATTGAAGCTGACGATGATGTGCTTGTATTGGTCCTAAAGAGCGCCGACCCGGATTTTTTCATTGCGCATTATGATGTCGAAGCCATCCTGCAGATGCCGATCGATCGCGAGGCGAAGCGGGATCCGGCGCTCAACGTCTTTCATGTGATGTGCGAGCGCTATCGCACCATGCCCAAGGTCACTATTGCGCAGATCGAAGGGCGCGTTGGCGGCGGCGGCAGCGAGCTGTCTGCTTCATTCGATATGCGCTTTGGCGTGCGTGGCAAGACGATCATCAACCAGATGGAAGTCCCGATTGGTATCTTGCCGGGGGGCACTGGCACGCAGCGGTTGCCGCGACTGGTTGGCCGTGGCCGCGCGCTTGAAATCATTCTCGGCGGCATCGATCTCGATGCACAAACAGCGGTCGAGTGGGGCTATCTCAATCGTATTTTTGAAGCGGATGAGATCGACGCCTTTGTGACCAAGCTCGCCACGCGCATCGCGACGTTCCCGGCGCCGGCGATCAAGCTGGCGAAGCAATCAGTCGACAATGCTGAACGCCCGTTGCAACAGGGCTTGGTTGAAGAGGCTTATTTGTTCCAGCAACTCATTCGGACGGATGAGGCGCAAAAGGCGATGAAAGCCTTCATCGAAAAAGGCGGACAGACACGAGAAGGTGAATTGCGCGTGACGGAGCTCTGTGACGAAGTGCTCGCTTCCCTTAAATAGGCAAAGCCTAAGTGTAAGAAAGTGAAGGTCCAAAGGTGGATGTGAGCCTGGTTCACGCAACCGATCGAGATGTGCTGCTGGTCTTTGTAAAAGCCTTCTATGAAGAGTCCGGCTATGCATTCGAGTCTGACATTGTGAATGCGGCACTTGATCAGCTTACAGAAGAACCGGGCTTGGGGTGGTGTTTTCTGATTGAGAAGGCGGGCGTACCCATCGGTTATGTTGTTCTGTCTCGTGGATTCAGCATCGAATATGGCGGCGTCGATTCCATTCTAGATGAGTTCTTCGTTGATCCTGGCCATCGTGGAGACGGCGTTGGCCGCCGCGTCCTTCAGTTGCTTGATGCGCATTGCGTTCGAAATAATGTGCGCGCCTTGCACCTTGAGGTCGAACGGGAAAACCACCGGGCGAACAAAATCTACTTGGACCATGGATTCGTTGGGAATGACCGAGCGCTTCTGTCAAAGCAATACGGTTGAGCGTTTGCTCTTTGGTCTTTGAATTGTGTTTATCGGATCAAGTGGAGTCAGATTCGGATTCGGCTCCAATCTGTGGCGGGCGTCAGCTCGCGACGCCCCCAAAGCGGCGCAAGTCATAAGCGGTGATGTCGATGGGGGTGGGGCGGTCACCAATTAGATCCGCCATGATCCGGCCTGTCGCCGCCGACTGGGTCAGGCCCAAATGATGGTGACCAAAAGCGTAATAGACATTGCTGCCCCCCGGTATTGAGCCGATTGCAGGCAGGAAGTCGGGCAGTGTCGGCCGGAACCCCATCCAACTGCTGGCGCGGTCATGCTTGAGGCCTGGCAAGTACTTGGCCGCCAAGGCATGCAGAACAATCGCCCTTTTGAAGTTGGGCTCAGCTTCAAGTCCACCAAATTCGACCGTACCTGCGAGGCGCAACCCCTCGGCCATCGGGGTTGCAATAAAGTTTCTCTCCGAGAAGACAATCGGATGGCGAACGGTAACACCGGGGACTGGTAACATAAGGTGATAGCCGCGTTCCGTGTCCAAGGGCGCACGCACTCCGATCGTGGCCAACAGATTTTTCGACCAGGCACCTGTCGCAACGATCACGCGATCGGCTGGGGTTGTAACGCCTTCGGATATTGTCCCAGAAGGTTCGCCACTTTTTGATGGTTGAATCGCCGTGACTTCTTGCTGAACGATCTTGCCGCCCTGTTGCGTGAATTGTTCAGCCAAATGAAGGCACAAACGATAAGGATCAACGGTGTAGAGCGCGTCGGTAAAATGGAAAGCCCCGCGTATGTCATCGTGCAACGCGGGCTCCATCCGTTTGACGGTATCGCCGTCCAAAACTTCCACGGACACATTGTGGCGTTTGTACAGCGGCAAAAAGGATTTGGCTTTGGATTCGCCGGCGTCCGTTCGAAAGACTTCCAAATAACCGCCGCGGCGGTAGAGATGAGCTGCGCCGCTTTGTTCCATCATCGTTTCATGAGCTGAAACGACCAGTCCGTTTAGCCGCGCGATCTTCTCGGTTCCCGACAAAAAATTGCGCGGTCTTGCAGCCCAGATAAATCGTGTGAGCCAGCCGGGCAGATGGATCAAGTGACGCCACCGAATGGTGAGGGGACCCAGCGGATCAAATAGCATGCCGGGGACGGAAAACACGGTATCCGGGCGCGCCAAGGGGAAGATCTCGCTGGGCGAAACCAAACCGGCATTGCCCTTTGAGCACCCACTGCCGGGGGTCGCTCTGTCGATAATGGTGACATCGTGCCCGTCGGCGCGCAGGAACCAACCGGTTGCAAGCCCTACAATCCCGGCGCCAATGATGGTGATTTTCATGGGCGGAATACAGCGCGTTGTGGTGATGTCATGAGGTCCTCGAACGGGGGGAGAATCGGGCCTAGAATCTTACTAGAAATCGTAATTCTTTGGTATTGCCTCACACGTTGACGGCAGCTGTCCCGTCAGGCCGTAAGGGGTGTTGCAGGGCGTCGAGAAGTCAGTTTGCCTAATTGCGTGGCTGGTATCACTATGCCTCTGAGGTGCGGTGACACCGCACGCAAGGACGAGCGAGAAAGATGGCGAACCCAAACGATGTCGCTGAGGCCAACAAACAAACAGACGTCGTGCGGCGTGAGTCACCTAACTTGCGGGAGGCTGCGTCAGCGCAAACCCCATGGCAGGCCGTATCATCGATTAGCACGCTGCCCGGAATCGTTCTCATCGTTGCGTTTAGCTGCCTTTGCCTTTTGTTGGGAGCGGCGTTGGGGTGGGTCACAACCTTCGGCGCCATTATCTTCGGACTTTTGATTTGCGGCTTCGGATGGCTGATCGGTCAGCGCGCAGAAAGTAAAATCGACAACGACGCGTCGGCAGCTGCGTGGATTGCCGATGACGGGGTGCAAAGACCTGAGTTCGCCGTTGATCGGGTTGTTCGCTATTTCATCGAGGATCTAAAAGACGCGATGATTGTCGTGGACAAAGACGGGCGCATCATTGGTGCGAACGCGTCCGCGCGCCAGCGTTTTGTTGGAGAGGATCCAATCGGCAAATCTCTCACGAACGTCTTAAGACAGCCGGAGGTTATTGAAGCGGTAGAGAAGGCGCGCGTGGAAAGCAGTGACCGTCACGTCGATTATTCGGACTTGGTTCCCGTCGAGCGTCATTTGGCTGCCCATGTGTCGCCAATCTCTCATTTGCCGAACCATCCAGGGTCAGTGGCCATTCTTATTCGAGATCTGACAGCGGAAAAACGCGGCGAACAAATGCGCGCCGACTTTGTTGCGAACGCGAGTCACGAATTAAGGACACCACTGTCATCTTTGACAGGGTTTATCGAAACCTTGTTGGGCCACGCCAAAGACGACCCGGAAGCGCGAGATCGGTTCCTTCAAATCATGCAGGAACAAGCCCAAAGAATGGGCCGCTTGATTGATGACCTTTTGTCTTTGAGCCGTATCGAGCTCAATGAGCATGTACCACCATCGGATCGAATTGACCTCAAGGACATCATCTCTGAGGTGGTCAATATGTTGAAACCGCAAATCGCGGAAGATGACGTGACGATTGCCATCGATGCGCCGGAAGGCGCTGTCAACGCGATCGGCGATCGAGACGAACTTGTCCAGATTTTTCAGAACCTGATTGATAACGCCATAAAATATGGCCATGCCGGGGGCAAGGTCGATATCGAAATTGGCCGGTTGGGGGATGGCGGACTGGCTGAGGTGGAAGGCGATACCACATTTGTGCGGGTCAGCGATTATGGCCGCGGTATCGCGCGGGAGCATGTACCGCGCCTCACCGAGCGATTCTATCGCGTGAATGTGCAAGACAGCCGGGAAAAAGGCGGAACAGGTCTTGGCTTGGCGATCGTCAAGCACATTGTCAGCCGCCACCGCGGAAAACTGTTGATCAAAAGCGCCTTAAACGAAGGCAGCACATTCACTGTCATGCTGCCGGCAACGGCTCCATAACGTGAAGTGTGACGTGTTTTCGGCGTGGCTTGCCGCCACCAGGCCCTTGGAATATCAAAAAGATCCGCGACGTGTCATCAAACCTTCACAAAATATTCACATTGGTATCTGGAACAGATCATAGCTTCGCGCCCATCGGGTCCGATGCGATTCATGCGGCATTGGTGGCTCTTTGGTTTCGAAAAAGAGGCAGATACGTTGCGACGCGCAGACAACAATTTCGGCATCAGTTGGGGATCCAGCGATCTGGCCGAACGAGAGGAAAACGTGGCCAGTGCACACGGCATCGTTAAGGTCGCAAGTCGTGGTTTGAATGTCTTTTATGGAGACAAGCAAGCCCTGTTCGATATCGACCTTGATATCTATCAGAACCAAATCATTTCGCTGATAGGGCCCTCTGGCTGCGGAAAATCGACTTTTCTGCGCAGCATCAACCGGATGAACGACTCTGTCCCGGGGGCTGTTACCACAGGTCTAATGACCCTTGACGGCAACAATGTTTACGACCCATCGGTTGATCCGGTGGAACTGCGGGCGCAGGTTGGGATGGTGTTCCAAAAACCAAATCCGTTTCCCAAGTCGATCTATGAGAATATTGCCTATGGGCCCCGGATCCATGGGATGGTCCGTTCAAAAGAAGCCACGGATGAGATTGTCCAAACCAGTTTGGAGCGAGCCGGGCTTTGGTCGGAGGTCAAAGATCGGCTCGATCAGTCAGGGGTCGGGCTTTCGGGCGGCCAGCAACAGCGTTTGTGCATCGCGCGGGCGATTGCCGTTAACCCTGAAGTGATCTTGATGGACGAACCTTGCTCTGCCTTGGACCCAATTGCGACGGCCAAGATCGAAGAGCTGATGGACGAATTGAAAGCAAACTATACAATCGTCATTGTGACCCATTCGATGCAACAGGCGGCGCGCGTCTCGCAACGCACGGCATTTTTTCATTTGGGGGTTCTTGTTGAAGTGGGCCCAACGGAAGAGATCTTCACGAATCCCAAGAACCAGCGCACGCAGGATTATATCACGGGTCGCTTCGGCTAGAGCCGCCGACCGCGTCGCGGAAGCGCTACAAAGGAAGACATTTTGACTGAACATACAGTTCGCGCCTACGGGGATGAATTGGAAATTCTGTCAACGTCGCTCGTCAAAATGGGCGGCGTAACAGAAAAGCAATTAGCCGACTCGATCGAAAGCGTGTCTAAACGTGATCTGTCGCTGGCCGAAAAGACAATTGCGAATGATCAAGAGATCGATGTCCTTGAGCAGAATATCGAAGAGCAGGTTGTACGCATGCTGGCGCTGCGCCAGCCGATGGGATCGGACTTGCGTCTGGTCTTGGGCGTTTTCAAGATCTCCTCCGACTTGGAACGTATCGGCGATCTGTCAAAAAATGTTGCAAAGCGCGCGCTTGTTTTGAACCGGGAACCCCCGGTGCGATTGACGCGCAGCCTTTCCCGTATGGGGCTTCAATCGCTCAATCAATTGAGGCTGGTCCTGAATGCGTATACGGAACTCAATTGCGAGCTTGCGCTTACCGTCTGGCGATCCGATGAAGAAGTTGACGAGCTTTACAACAGCTTGTTCCGCGAATTACTGACCTACATGATGGAAGATCCGCGTACGATTGGTTTGTGTACGCATCTTCTGTTTATGGCAAAGAACTATGAGCGTATCGGTGATCACGCCACCAATATTGCCGAGACCGTCCATTACATGGTGACGGGCAGCTACATCAGTGTCGAACGTCCTAAGAGTGACATAACAAGTTCGACCAAAATAGATTTTGAAGAAAGCTAGAAGAGAGTTCGAATTGATCGATGGTTGATAAATCCAATCCCACTGTATTGGTTGTCGAAGATGAAAAAGAGCTGGTAACGCTCCTTCGCTACAATCTCGAAAAAGAAGGGTATCGTGTCCTTGAGGCTCAGGACGGTGAAGAGGCGCTGATCATTGCAAGTGAGAGTGCGCTCGATTTGGTTTTGTTAGACTGGATGTTGCCGCGGGTGTCCGGCATTGAAGTGTGCCGCCAACTGCGCCAACGCACGGCGACAAAGAACTTGCCGATCATCTTGTTGACGGCGCGCGGGGAAGAAGGGGATCGCATTCGCGGCCTTGATACCGGCGCCGACGACTTTGTGACCAAACCTTTCAGCATCGGCGAGTTGATGGCGCGCATACGGGCAGTTATGCGCCGCATTCGTCCTGCACTCGCAGACGAGTTGGTCGAAATCGGAGATATCCAAATCGACCGGGGCGCACACCGGGTTCGGCGCAATGGCAAAGACATTCATCTTGGACCGACGGAATATCGTCTGCTCGATCACTTCATCCAGTATCCTGGACGTGTCTTCAGCCGCGAACAGCTTTTGGATGCAGTTTGGGGATCGGATGTCTATGTGGAAGCGCGGACCGTTGATGTTCACATCGGACGGTTGAGAAAAGCGCTCCGCCAAAAGGGCGGTGTGGATCCCATTAGAACCGTTAGGTCTGCGGGTTACGCTTTGGATGACTCTTTCGTGAAGGCGATCAAGGCCTCTCAGAGCCTGCCGCCCGAAACAAGGCCGGCTCCACAAGACGCAAGCGCCGTTGGGAGCCGGTAAGTTTCACCCCGCGTGGGAACTCAAAAGCTACTCGGATTACTTAAAAGACCGTGGGTGGCCTAGGTTGGCCAGGGTCGCGTTCGGCGACCCTGTGTGCAGCAGCGTTTCGGCTACTGCTTAAGCAACATTGAACTGGCGAATTCTCTCGCGCTCACGTGACCGATCGCGCTTTGGCTGGCTCGGCTGGTAAGCTTTCCTGGTGTGTTCCGCGCAATAGGGCGTGCCGTCCGCCGCCTTGCGCCCGCAGAAACGAAAACCCTCTTCACCAGGATTGCCAAGCGGCCATTTGCAGATGCTCTCGTTGAGCGCCAAGACAGTTGAAAATTCTCCGGGCGCTGGCTCCGGATCGTCCATGACCTCTTGAACTGGCACCACTTGGCGCGGCCGGGGGCGTGGATGCGGTGTATAGCGAGGGCGATCGGAGCGGGTGGTCGTGATCCGGCCAGAAAGTCCCAGTCGATGGACCTTGCCGATCACGGCGTTTCGGGTTACGCCTCCCATGGTTCGTGCGATCTGACTCGCACTTAATCCCTCGGCCCACAACTTCTTGAGTTGATCTACCCGTTCATCCGTCCAAGACATAAAATCACCTCTTATGCGACAACCCCGCCTAACCAAATCTCCCGCTTGCTTATCCCCTCGGCGACCGAATCAGGCCGCCTTTTTGCGCTGGAATTGGTTAAAGCCTGTTAACCTTAACAATCTGTTAACTGATGGCGGACAGCAACATTTTGTGGATTGAGTGTCAACCAACTACCATATGTTCCAAAGGTTAATGCGACAAATTGGTTGTGGATAACCGACTTATCCACAGGCGCTTGACTCCGTCTTGTCCTTATTGGGGTGCTGACCTATTGGTTTTCCCCTTAAAGGACGCGTGCATTTAGATTTCCAACTTAGATTTCATGTTCTTTTTCATTTCATTGGGGCGGTAACAGTGGCGGTAGATTATCCAGCGGCCGGACGGCGGCGTTTTGGTCGCGTGAATTGGCTGGGCCTGTGGACCCATTACGTGAAAGAGGTCCAGCGCTTCGTCAAAGTGATCACTCAGACCGTGTTGGCGCCGGTCGTAACGACTTTGCTGTTTCTGATTATCTTCAAAGTTGCTTTTGGCGATATCCGCCGCGATGTGGGCGGTGTGCCGTTCGAGCAATTCTTGGCGCCGGGGTTGATCATGATGGCCGTGATCCAGAATTCCTTCATGAACACGTCGTCATCGCTGCTGGTTTCAAAGATCCAAGGGAACGTGGTGGACATTTTGATGCCGCCTTTGTCGCCGCATGAATTGACCATCGGCTATGTCATGGGCGGCGCGACGCGCGGGGTTACGGTGGCGATCACGACGGCCATCGCCATGCTGGCCTTTGCAGACATTCAGGTGGCGCATCTTTGGGCAGTCCTGTTTTACGCCGTGGGCGGCGCCATGCTGTTGTCGAGCTTGGGTGTCATTGCGGGTGTTTGGGCAGAGAAATTCGACCATATGGCCGTGGTGACCAACTTTGTTATTACACCGCTGGCCTTTTTATCGGGCACTTTTTACTCAGTAAAACGGTTGCCCGACATTTGGTTGTCCTTGAGCCAATGGAATCCCTTCTTCTACTTGATTGACGGATTCCGATATGGGTTCATCGGACGCCATGATGGTGACTTGATGACCGGCGTACTGGTCATCCTTGGTCTGAATATATTGCTGTGGACGGTTTGTCTACGCATCTTCAAGACTGGATATAAGCTGAAGGCCTAACGCGATCCGTTGACAGGAAACGCCCATGCTTTCATACTTGGCCGCTTCTTTTTGACCGTTTGATCCAGTGACTTTGAATTAGCGACGACAGAACGGTAGGGCGCTTGAGTTCGCCGCCGATCAGGAGCACTTTTCATGATAACGCCGACACTGCCGACATATGGGCGGCGCGATTTAGCATTTGAACGGGGCGAAGGTCCCTATGTCTATACGGCGGACGATCGCGCATACTTGGATTTTGGCGCCGGCATTGCGGTCAATGTCTTGGGGCATGCGCACCCGCATTTGGTTCGTGCGCTTACAGAACAGGCGACAAAGCTCTGGCACACGTCCAACCTCTATAATATTCCGGGCCAGGAAAAGCTGGCGAAACGGTTGGTCGATGCGACTTTTGCCGACACGGTGTTCTTTACCAATTCGGGTGCCGAGGCGATGGAATGCACCATCAAAATGGCGCGCAAATATCATTCCGCGCAGGACAATCCGGAACGCTATCGCATCATCACCTTTGAAGGCGCGTTTCATGGGCGAACGCTGGCAACCATTGCGGCGGGCGGTCAGGAAAAGCATCTCGACGGTTTTGGCCCGCCGGTCGATGGTTTCGATCAAGTTCCGTTCTTTGACCTGAAGGCTGCGCACGCCGCGATTACGGATCAGACCGCCGGCATTCTTGTTGAGCCCGTTCAAGGTGAGGGTGGCATCAATCCAATTCCCGATGGTGGTCTTAAAGAATTGCGGGCACTTTGCTCAGAGCACGGAATTTTATTACTGCTCGACGAAGTCCAGTGCGGTGTTGGCCGAACCGGCAAATTCTTGGCCCATGAATGGGCCGGCATCGAGCCGGACATTGTCGCGATCGCTAAAGCCATTGGGGGCGGGTTCCCCCTGGGCGCATGCCTGGCAACAGAAAAGGCCGCTGTCGGGATGACGGCCGGCTCACACGGATCGACCTATGGCGGAAACCCTCTCGCGATGGCATGCGGCAACGCTGTGCTCGACATTGTTCTCGACGATGGCTTCATGAGCCGCGTTTTAGAGGTTGGTAAGAATTTGCGTCAGAAACTTGCGCGCATCGTTGACCAGAATGGTGACATTTTCGACTCCATAAAGGGCGATGGTCTGATGCTTGGACTCAAGTGCCGTGTTCCGAATACGGATGTTGTCGCGGCAGCTACCGAAGCCGGCCTGCTGACGGTTGGGGCGGGCGACAATGTCGTGCGGCTTCTACCGCCGCTCATCATCACCGATCAGCATCTTGATGAAGCGATTTCCAAGATCGAAACGGCCTGCCAAGCAGTGCGCCAGAAAGCAGAGGGAGGTGCCTAATGACAGGTGGATCTCCTCGGCATTTCCTAGATATCGGCGTTGTTGACGCGTCGGTTCTGCGCGGGATCATCGACCAAAGCCGGGCTGCAAAACAGGCGCGCAAAGGCAAAGGGCAGGCTGCACCAGATGAAGGCGAGCCGCTGCAAGGCAAGCTGCTGGCGATGATCTTTGAAAAGCCTTCCACACGCACGCGCGTATCCTTCGATGTGGCGATGCGGCAATTGGGCGGGCAAACGGTTCTGCTCAATGGCGGGGAAATGCAGTTGGGCCGCGGTGAAACCATCGCCGATACGGCACGGGTTTTGTCGCGCTATGTCGACGCCATCATGATCCGGACCACAAGCCACAACAAGCTGATCGAGCTGGCCGAGCACGCGACGATCCCTGTGATCAATGGCCTGACGGATCAAACCCATCCGTGCCAGTTGATGGCGGATGTCATGACTTATGAAGAACATCGCGGCGCAATCAATGGCGGCGTGGTGGCTTGGTCAGGCGATGGCAACAATGTTTCCCAGTCATGGATTGAAGCGGCAGCCCAATTCAAGTTTGAATTTCGTGTCGCCTGTCCGGAACAATTGCGTCCTTCTAAACAATATGTCGATTGGGCCCGCAAGCGGGGTGCCAAAGTCACGATTACCGATGATCCGTACAAAGCAGTTTCGGATGCTGACTGCATCGTGACCGATACCTGGGTGTCGATGGGTGATGGCGAACAGGAAACGCGTCATAATCTATTGGCTCCGTTTCGCGTTGACGAAAATCTGATGTCGCGGGCCAAGCCGAATGCCATCTTCATGCACTGTTTGCCGGCGCATCGCGGTGAGGAAGTGACGGAAGGTGTGATTGACGGACCTCAGTCCGTTGTGTGGGACGGGGCCGAGAACCGCTTGCACGCGCAGAAGGGTGTATTGTCTTGGTGTCTGGGGTGAATGATCCGGGGCACCAATCGGGACAAGGGGGCAGTGCGCCTGGACAATCTAGGCTGATCTCGCAGCAAGCTGAAGACGACATTGTTCTGCCATTTCAAGTCGAAGGCGTGAATGTACGGGGCCGGTTGGTGCGGCTGGGTCCCTCAGTCGACAGAATCCTGCAAGCCCACGCATACCCTGAAAAAGTCTCTAGGCTGCTCGGCGAAGCGATTGTGCTTTGTGTCATGCTTGGGTCCTCGATCAAATTTGACGGAAAGTTCACGTTGCAAATGCGCGGCAGTGGTCCGGTATCTATGATCGTGACAGACTTCACGACCCCTGGAACCATTCGTGGGTACGCTGCCTTTGATGAGGCGGCGCTGGCAAAGGCCGCAGACATTGACGGTGCACGCCTTCTCGGAAAGGGGCACATGGCAATGACCGTCGATCAAGGTGCCGACACGGAGCGGTATCAGGGGATTGTTGAAATCAATGGCGACACGTTGACAGAATGTGCGGGCAGTTATTTTCGTCAATCCGAACAGATTGAAACGTCGATTGAACTGGGCGTGGCAGAGATCTTTGTCCCTGGGGGCGAAGGAAGAAGCAATGCCAGTTGGCGTGCCGGCGGGATCATGGTGCAGCATCTACCTGGTGTCGGCGGGAAAGCTGAGAAAGCGCCGGCCGTGGATGCCGACGATTGGCATCGCGCGGTGCTGTTGCTCGAAACGGTCAAAGTGGATGAGATGACGGACCCTACTTTGCCGCCCGAGAACCTCCTCTATCGGCTTTATCACGAAGACGGTGTGCGCGTGTTCGACCAACACCATGTGAGTTTTGGATGTTCATGCAGCGCGGAACGTTTGCTCAATGTACTGCGCAACTACGAACTGGCAGAGCTTGAAGAAATGGCTGAGGTTGACGGTCAACTGCGCGCGAAATGCGAATTCTGCAACGCCGCCTATGCTTTCGATCCAAAAGAAATCGTGCAGGGTTGAGCAAGCCCACAATCGGGAAATTGAGAACGCATTTATCCGGATTGTGTCACCGGCAGTTTGAGGGACGCCCGTAACCCGCGCGGCGTTAGGTTCGATAGTGTGAGCTCTCCGCCGTGACGGCGCGCGATGGAGGCGGCAATGTTAAGGCCGAGACCAAAACCCCCGGTCTCCGGATTGCGCGACTCTTCAAGACGCACAAACGGCTTCAATACATTGGCAAGTTGGTCTTCCGGAATTCCGGGACCGTTATCGTCAACACGAATTTCGATATTGTCTGGCGTTCGGTGCAGCGAAATGGTCGTCCCGTTCGCATATTGCGCCGCATTTTGAAGGAGGTTGCGCAGCGCGCGCCTCAATTCTTGCGGCCGGCCGGTGACCTTTGTTGATCCTTCAATGTCGGCTTTCACCGAACAGCCCATTTGGATGAAATCGTCAACTTCAGCTTCAATGAGAGACGCGATATCGATCGTACGTTCCGGCTCCTCATGCGATGCGCCGCCGCGGGCGGCTTCGACAACGGCATTGCAAAGTCTTTCCATGCCATCGAGGGTCTCAATCATTTTCTGTTCGAGTGCCGGGTCGCCAATCATCTCCGCGCGTATGCGCAGCGATGTAATGGGTGTGCGCAAGTCATGCCCAACAGCGCTCATCACCGCGTTTTGCTCTTCAAGTGTTTGTTTGACGCGATCAGACATTGTGTTGAAGGCGCGTGCTGCGAGTCGCACGTCGTCAGGTCCTTCCTCTGGGACATGCATCGGGCTCACGCTCTTGCCGAAGCGGTTCGCCGCCAAAGCCAAGTGAGACAGCGGTCGGGAGATGCGTCCCGCGGCCCAAGCCGCCGCGCCGCCGACGGCCAATGCTGAAACGATCAAGGCAACCAAAAGATCTAAAGGAAACTCAAACCCGGCATCCATAAAAGCGAAAACGTTCAGCCATTCGGCGTCATCGAGTTCGATGGAGATTTCGATGCCGTCTCCTAGCGAAAATTCAGTACTCTGCATGACCACAATTCCGGCTGATGCGGGTATCGGCGGTGTAGGGAGCACGGGTATGTCACCAACCGGCGTTGCAATGTCTGACGGAATATGTCCGCTTACCGGGAAGAAATCGCTCGAAGGAAGACTTTCTTCGCCGACAGACCGCAGACGAATAGCGCCCTTATGCTCAGGCAGATGCGACTTGAGCATCTCCGCATATTCCGAGTCTGCCCTGTCTTCCGAAACAAGGGGCTTGTCTGTAAACTGAACAAAGAAAAAGGGGCCCGACGCCAAGATACCTATTTCTTGACGCTTATCTTTCTCAGTGCGATTGGCAATAATTGCCAATTCGGCGGTTCTGGCGAAGACATCCGGTTCAAATAGATCGAACTCCAAGTATCGCCAGCGCGACTCGATCAGCAGAAAGCTGGCAAGTTGCGACAGAAGCAACGCCGCCAACATGATCAGGACGAATTGCCCCTGCAATGTATTAGGAAGAAGGCGTTTCATGGCCGTGTCACATCTGCTGTGAGCATATAGCCCGCCCCCCAACATGTTTTGATGAGTTCAGGGGTGCCGGCATTTTTTTCAAGTTTGCGTCTTAGCCGGCTGATTTGCGTATCAATGGATCTGTCAAAGACAGTGCCTGAATCGTGGCCCTTAATGCGCTCCAGCAATTGTTCGCGCGACAGAATGGATTTTGGCCGCTCCAGGAACGCCGATAGCAATTTATGCTCAGTCGAACTTAATGAGATGACCAGTCCATCGCCGCTCGTCAGTTCGCGGCGGGCGCCGTCGAACTGCCAGCGGTCAAAGCGGACAATCTGGGCATCGGCGATCGGTGTGCCCGGCGGGGGTGCATTGACACGGCGTAAAATGGCGTGGATGCGTGACAGCAACTCGCGCGGACTAAAGGGTTTGGTCACATAGTCATCACCGCCCATCTCAAAACCGAGAATGCGATCGATTTCTTGAGCCCGCGCACTCAGAAACAGGGTCGGCGTTTTGATCTCGCTTTGTATCCAGCGGCACAAGCTCAGCCCATCTTCACCCGGCATCATAATGTCGAGAATAATCAGGTCGAAAGTATCTCGTTTGAGCAGGCTGCGGGCTGCTTGCGCCGAGGCGGAAACGGCGGTGCGGCAACCATTCTGATTAAGGTAAGAAGACAGCGCATCTCGGATGTCGGTGCTGTCGTCCACGATTAAGATTTTGGGCGTCGTTGGCTCGGTCATCGCTCGCTACTTCGCATGAACTGTCTCATCATATCCGAACATCTGTCCGTCAAGAAAACTCAGCGCCAACTTTCGTTGGCGCTGAGCGGGGGAGCCGGCACGGTTGAGTATGTGGGGGGATCCACGCCGTACCGAACAGCGTATGCGTATTCTCTATCCGTCCCAAAAGAGCTCGGGCGTTGGTTCGTCGAAAATTATGGCGTCAAATAGATGGACTTGGTTAACGCCGTAAATCTCATAGGGTAGATCGAAGGTGGACACCGGCATGAACGGATCAGCGGCACATGGGGCTGGGCAAAGGTCGCAAAGCTCATGGATGATGGTTTCGTGTTGCACGTCGATATGGGTGTAGATGTGAACCTTCTCCGCGGACGCGCTGGAACTTGAAAAGACTCCGCTCGCTATGAGAACGGCTAACAGCATGGCCCCGATGAACAATTGACGTAGCATGGTGTGTATCCCAACAGTTGGATGCGGACGCGCGTTTGTTTGATTTGCCGCAGACAGCGATTGACCTTGCCCTGCGCGTGACAGAAAGCGGCGGCACAGGGCAAGGCTGTGAGCTGGAGACCAGGCGAGCCTTTGGCGACAAAGCGCTTCCTTGTGACCGACCGTGCCGCCAGTCTGTCGCAAAAGTTAGTCGTTCATCCGTAGATGTGTGGCAAAGTTTGTCAAAAACAGTGTGGGTGCGATATTTGCAAACATGTTAACGATAAAAGCAGCCTAAAGATCAGCAGCGCATTCATGGCAACGGGAACATGAACTGACACAGTTCGACACGATTTCAACGTGATCTGACGAATCCCGGACAAACGAAATTTCTATCTTTGGATCTTCCAACAACCGGTGTGGAGCGACCTCCACCGCAACGATTCAAAGGATACCGACATGAATGGTCAAAAACCGGCGGTTCTTGCCCTCATTGCTTTCGCCATACTTTTAACGGCGGCGCTCGCTCAGGCGCAGGACTACCGAAAAAGGGTGCCAGACAAAATTGCGAAGATGGAAACAGTTGCCTCGGTCGCCGATTTAGTGGCTATGCAAACATTGATCAAACTCGGCGATGGTCGTGGTTTTACGATGGGGGTGATCGAGCACGGACCTGATCCATTGATGCTTCTGGATCAAGACAAGGACGGTCAGATCAGCAAGCGGGAATACCGAGAACAGCTTGGAACAGCGTTTAAGTCGATCATCGAAGGATATGATCTTCTGGATACGGATAAAGATGGGCAGATCAGCGTTGAGGATTTCGCCGCCATGGGCAAATGGAACGGCGATTTTATGCCCTACTTCGGATTTGGCTCAATGATGATCGATCACTTCCCCATCATGGATTTTGCTATGTCGCCGCATGAGCGGATCAAGGATCTGGACGGGGACAGTCACATTAGCAAGAAAGAATTTGTGGCGCCTCGGCAAGACGCGTTCGCCGAACTTGACAAAAACAATGACGGTAAACTGAGCTTCAACGAATTTCACTTGGCAGATTGATTGCGCACAATTGTTTCGAAGGGTGGCGTCAGAAGGCGCCGCGCTCGATCATCATGCGATCAAACGACGTTATCCAAAGCGACCCCAGTCGATCGCATAAAGATGCGCGTAACGGTCCGGTGCTCTTCTAATCAGGGCGCGACATCTGCGGGTAATTCGTTCCGACCCAATATGGCGTCGATTTCGTTCGACAGGTCGTCGGCGCGTTTCTGATCGTTTTTTGAAAGAGGTTTTCGGGTTTGAATAACTTCTCCCAATTGTGCGTACAGGCGATCGGCTTGTGCGTGCTCTTCGGATGTCAGGGGCGTGCTGTCTGCCAGCTTGTCCAACGCAGTGTGAATCGCGTCAGCCTTAAGAAGCTGGGTTTCTGAAGGCACTTGTGCGTGGCCATAAAGTGCCGCGAGCTCTTCAAAGAGACTGTCCAAACGTTGCATATCGCAATTTTTCACACGCCCCTCCTTTTCAGTGTTTGGCGATGCCGCTGAACTGGCTGTCATTGAAATCGGCTCAGCTTCAAGTTGCGTGCCATCTTCAAACCAGGGATTGGGCCCAGATCTGGTGACTGTTTGCGTCGGGTAATGCGGTTTTTCTGGGCAAATGTTGTCGGCAATATTGAGTGTGTAGGAAATTCGTACCTACTGCGCGCCGCCCTTGAAATTCTGACCTCAAGGGCGCCTAAAGGCTTGACGTGCATTGGTCTTCCGAGTTTGTTCTCCCGATGCCTAATACTGGACGGGAATGAGGTAGGAATGAGTGTCGCCGATCAGGAGCTGGATTTTGACCCGGATGCGCTGCGCGAGAAGTATCGCATTGAGCGCGACAAACGTTTGCGCGCCGACGGGAATAACCAGTATGTGGAAGTTGCCGGAGAATTTTCTCATTACGTTGATGATCCCTATATCGATGAACCGATAGAACGCGAACCACTGACGGACGAAGTTGATGTTGCCATCATCGGTGGTGGATTTGGCGGCTTGCTGGCAGGTGCGCGGTTGCGCGAAGCGGGTGTCAAAAATCTGCGTATGATCGAAAAGGGTGGCGACTTCGGCGGCACATGGTACTGGAACCGCTACCCCGGCGCGGCGTGTGACACGGAAGCCTATATTTATCTTCCGCTCTGTGAAGAGCTCGGCGTTGTGCCGACGGAAAAATACGCAACCGCGCCTGAGATCCTAGAACATAGCCACAAGATTGGCCGCAAGTTCGATCTCTACAAGGATGCGTGTTTTCAAACCGAAGTCACGGAACTTGAGTGGGACGATCACGCGGCCCAATGGATCATTCGCACCAACCACAACGATGCCATGCGCGCACGGTTTGTGGTCATGTCGAATGGCCCCATCAGCCGGCCGAAATTGCCAGGCATTGCGGGCATCACCGATTATAAAGGGCACACCTTTCACACCAGCCGGTGGGATTACGACTATACGGGTGGTGGCCCCCTCGGTGGCCTTACAAAACTCGGCGACAAACGGGTCGGCATCATCGGTACCGGTGCAACCGCGGTTCAATGCATTCCCCATTTGGGCGCGGGCGCAAAAGAGCTTTTCGTTTTTCAGCGCACACCGTCGTCAATTGATGTGCGTAACAACCGGCCGACCGACCCCGAATGGGCAGCAAGCTTGGAGCCCGGCTGGCAGCAATACCGGATGGACAATTTCAACGTGCTGACATCAGGCGGCATTGTTGACGAGGATTTGATTCAGGATGGATGGACCGAGATCATCCGCAATCTGATTTCTATGGCGAATTATCGGGGCACGGGGATTGATCGCGCAGAAGTCCCAAAGCTCATGGAACTGGCGGACTTCAAAAAAATGGAACAAGTCCGCGCGCGCGCCGACGCGGTTGTAAATGACCCGGTAACGGCGGAGGCGCTGAAACCCTATTACCGTCAATTCTGTAAGCGGCCCTGCTTTCACGACGATTATTTGCCGACCTTCAATCGCGACAATGTTCACCTGATTGATACGCAAGGAAAAGGCGTTGAGCGCTTAACCGAAACCGGCGTTGTCGCCAACGGTATCGAATATCAGGTGGACTGTATTGTGTTCGCGACCGGCTTTGAGGTCGGTACCGATTACACACGCCGGTCGGGCTATGATCTGATCGGTAAGGACGGCGTGCGGTTGAGTGACAAATGGTCGGAAGGTGTGCGTACGCTGCATGGCCTACATACGCACGGCTTTCCGAACCTTTTCATCATTAGCAATGCGCAAGCCGCCTTCACAACAAACTTCCCGCACTCGATGAACGAACAAGCCAAACATATCAGCTACATCATCGATCAATGTTCCCGCGGTAATGTTCGGGCGATCGAGGCCTCAAAACAGGCTGAAGATGCTTGGGTGGAAGAAATCGTTTCGCTTTCGCGGCTTAACGAGGAATTTCAAGCGGCCTGTACGCCAGGCTATTACAACAATGAGGGCCAACGTGATCCAAAGAGCGTGTTGAGCTCGCCGTATGGCAAAGGTCCGGTGCCGTACTTCAAAAAGATGCAGGCGTGGCGGGACGAAGGCTCAATGGAAGGATTAGAGTTGAGCTGAGGTACTGGAGCATGATCAACCAATGTTGATTCATGAACATACCTCAGCCGTCCGCCAGACGAGAGCGAAACGAGTTTTGTTCAAACGCTCTACTTCGTCATCAAGGCAGATGATCAAAGAATTTTCGTCTATGGCGACTGAATTCGATTATGTGTGTCATCCCCCGGTGGAGCAAAGCGAAATCCGGGGGATCCACTCACCGAAAAAGAATATGCCGATGCCAGTGGATTACCCGGACGCGCAGCTTCGCGGCTTACCGGGTAATGACACATGGAGTTGCTTTCGACGTCATTGCGAGGAGCGAAGCGACGCGGCAATCCTTTGCGGCAGTGTTGCGCGAGCGATCCTAGATTGCCGCGGCGGCTGACGCGGCCTCATAATGACGACAAGTGAAGGTTCAACCTAAGCTCGCCTCGCTCTAGACCAAGTGGATCGTGACATCAGAGAACGCCAAGCGCGCGCAAGGAACGCATTGTTAGGTCTTTGCGCAAGGGGGCTTGTGCCACATCGTCTATTTTCATGTTCATGGCGAAGATGAAAGTTTGATCGGCTTTTTCGACAAAGCCGACATACCAGCCAACTTGCAATTGCGGTCCCGTCATCCCGGATTTGGCGTACAGGACATGGCTCTCCGTGTGTTCGTCCACCATAATGTCCCTTAGAACGTCGACATGTTCGCGGCGGAAGGCAATCGAATAATCCTGTATCTTCGAGAGAAGATCGATTTGCTCCTGTGCAGAAATGCGCAGATCTCCATTCAACCAAAACCGGTCCACCTGTTCCCCCACCTGAGCATTGCCATAGCCGAGGCGGGACAGCTCGGCGCGGTAGTCGGACAGCCCGATCCGACGGGCGAGTTCCTGATAACACCACACGCAAGAGATCTTGAAAGCGGACTCAAGTGTTAGGTCTTGGTTCCAGGCCGCGATACTCCTAACTTTTCCGTCCCACTTGAACGGCGCTTCTTTGGACGATACCAGCCCTGCCTTTAGGGCGATCAGCGTGTTGATGATTTTGAATGTGGAGGCGGGCGAAAGTCGCTTGTTCGCGCGCTCCTTGTTATAAACAAACTTCCTATCTTCATTGGCAGACGCAACGACCAGCGCTCCAACAACGCCCTCATCCTGAAAAATTTTGGCGACAGCGTCGGCTTGTTCTTCAGAAAATGCATCGCCGGCAGCGTGGCACTCAGCCAACAACGCAAAGAATGCAAGAAATCCGTAGATGGTATTTTTCATTGATCGCCTTCAATTTGTCTCGAATACACAATAGGGAGAAAAAGGGAGAGAAAAACAACAAGAGAAACGGGGGCGTGCGCAGTTTTATTGTTTGGCAACAAACGAAGCCACGCGCTGCTCTGAACGCGCATTCGTTTCAATTTCGACTAAACTCCAGCCCCAGTTCACGTGGTCTCCGTTAATTTCCTTGTCCTAGAAACCCAAATCACGATAGGGCTCCCAATGTGGTTTTAATATGGTTTCGCTTTGGTTTTGCTCCGTTTGAAATTTGAGATGGTGAATATTGTGTCGAAATGGGTTGTCACTGCTCTTGCCGTTTTGTTGTTAGCAGCGTGTAGCGGTGGCCCGCCGTCGACGCCCATCATGCCGGACATTACCTTCAAGCATAAGGCGCCACTGTCGGCAGCGGCCGCGAGCGTGACGGTAACGGATGTCTATCAATCGACGTTACGCACGCCTTATGTCGAACACGAATACCGGTTGCGGCCCAACGCCATCGCCAAATCATGGGCTTCTAACCGGCTCAACGCGACCGGTTCGGGCGGCAAGATTGAGTTGCGTGTGTTGGATGCCAGCGTGATTGAAAGCGAACTGCCGACAAAAAGCGGTATCATGGACTTGTTCTACATTGAGGAATCGACGGAACTGACGGCGTCTCTCAAGGTTGATTTGCTCTATACGGACGCGCGCGGCACGGCGACGGTTTCGACGCAGGCAAAAGCAAAAACGACTTTACTTGAAAACATGACGCTGAACGAAATCGAATTGGCGTATTTCAACATGCTTGAAACGCTCGCCAAGGAGTTTGACCAGCGTTTGGAAGATGAGCTACTGCGCGCTCTGCCAAATGCGGTACGGCGCTAGCAGCTTTCTGAAAAAGTCATCTGTATCCTTCGAGACGGGCCTAACGGCCCTCCTCAGGATGAGAAAAAACAAGCAAAAGCCTCATGGTGAGGAGGCGCGATAGCGCCGTCTCGAACCATGGAGACCCAATGTCATGACTTTCTCCGCAAGCTGCTAGAGTCTTTAGCTAACTTTCGGCTTCGCTTCGGCTGTTGATCGCCAAGAAATAGGCGAAGTGTAAAAGCGTAAGCAGAATTATGAGGACGACCAACAGCACATACACGAATTGAATGGGCGGGATCAGCCAATTGAAACTGGCTAAGACCAGTGGCGTGTTAATCATGATGGCAAATCCGGTGGCCTCATAAAAAATGAAGCTGCCGATAAATGTCGACGTTACTTGTTTGAATAGTTCCTTGTCGCGCAAGGCGCGCGCAACCAGAGCAAGGGCGGGCAATGTCAGCGCAAGGCTGATGCAAGCAAATACCCAAAATGAAATCTGCCAGAGTTGATCCGTTGATAGGCCCATTATGTGCAATAGGGCCGGTGTCATCGCCGCGGTGAACGCTGCTGTGCCGTGGCCCAAAATGTACCACATATTGGCGCGTTCAAACGTGCCCCATTTGCGGCTTTCCGGTGTGGCCAGCGCAATCACGATTCCCGACAGTCCCGTCAACGTGATGGCAATTTGGGCCAAGGCATAAAGCAGTTCTTCGTTGATGTCGGTCATGGTGTGCGTTCCAATGAGCCATTCCCGCGAAAACCGTCGGCAGGCGGTCCGGGTTTTGTGATTCGACCAACACCGATCGTATCACGATGTTGTGTGGCGGCATTGCCATGCCTTGCCGGCCCGTCTAATTCCACAATGAGGAAACGGCAACGGGGAAGAGATGTGATGGTCGGCAGCGCGCCGGACAGCGGGAAAAGGAAATCTAACTCCGCACTTGTGGCCATGCTCAGCTCAAGGCTGTTTTTAATCTGCTTTGTCGCCAATCTCGCGCAAGGCACATCGTTTGGATTGTTTCTTCATTTTCCTGGATTTTTGACCGGCGCCGGGGCCAGCGAGTCCATCATCGGACTGATTATTGCGGCGGGCGCGGTCACGTCGATCCTCGCCAGTCCATTTGTCGGTAACGCGCTCGATACGCGCGGCCGCCGCCAGATCATCCAGGTGGGGTGCGCTTTGACGGTTCTGCTGAGCGGCGCCTTTTTGTTCTTTGAGCACGTGTCGTTGTTTCTTGTACTGGTTTGGATGGCGCATAGCGCGGTTGAGACTTTGCTCAACGTTGCTTTCTTTACTTACGCAACCGATGTGGTGCCCAAGGAAAACAGATCTCAAGGCATCGCGCTGTTCGGTGTCTCGGCCATTGGTTCCGTCGGCGCCGGTGCGTTGCTCGGGGACATTGCCTTTGAATATGGTGGCTATGACGGCGTTTTCATCGCGGCCATTGTGTTGGCCGCCATTGCGGGTCTGTTATCTCTGCGATTGACGGAAACGCATCGGCCCCAAACAAGTACTGAAGAAGACACGACTAAGGCGAACGGTACTGGCGCGCAAAATTGGTTTGCATTGATCATTGACCGCGACCTGGTGAGCATCTGGCTGGTGGCCGGGGCCTTTTTCTTTTCGATGGTTGGCGTGTTCGTTTATCTCAAGACCTTTGTGTTGGAGACGGGCGTTGGATCGATTGGTCTCTACTTTGCCATTTACACATCCACCGCCATTTTGCTGAGAGTCTTTTTCGGTGATCTGCCGGACCGTATCGGCCCTGCGCGTTTTGCGGCGCCGGTCATTCTGATCTACGCCCTTGGATTTCTCGTATTGGCCGGAACGAACCATGTGGCCATGCTGATGTTCGCCGCATTGCTCGGCGGGATTGGCCATGGCTACGGCTACCCGGTTTTGTTGGCCTTGGCGACAGACCGGGCCGGGCCCGCACGCACGGGGACGGCGGTTTCCATCTATGGCGCGGTCGACGATGGCGCGGCCTTGGTCGCTGCGCCCGCGCTCGGGCTCCTCATCGATGGTGCCGGGTATACGGCCATGTATCTCGCGATCACCGCGGGGCTGATGGCTGCCGCGGCTCTCTATTGGCTGCGCGATGGGCGCCTTCGCTAGGGCGTGTGTGCGTTTGTGTTTCATTGGCCCTGCGACATCGTGTTAATTGCTGAGCAATCCAAGTCATCGGTCTATTTGCATGGCGACACTTGACGAACTGCGTACGATGGCGATGCGCCTGCCCGGCACCAATGAAGTGACACACTTCGGCGGCCCCTGCTTCCGTGTGGACAAGAAACAATTTGCTTTGTATTGGGTGAAAGAAGAACGCACCGTCTTGAAGTTACCGAAAAAACTACAAGACATGTTGTTTGAGGTCGCGGCGGACACGTTTGAGCCCGTTCAAGTTGGACGCTCTTATTGGAGTTACGTCGCAATAGAAGATCTGATGACGGATGAATTGGCGCACTATGTGCAGGAAGCTTGAAAAACAGTGGCTCCAAAGCGTGTGAGCCGCGCCGGGCTTGGGGCGCCGGAGCCACGGAATGGGCAGCGTTAGCGGTTGGGACCCAACTCCTGACGCAAGAAGTCGACCAGCGCTCGAACTTTAGCGGACAAGTGCGCCCGATGGGGATAAACGGCATAGATGCCCATGGGTTCGGACTCATACTCCTCAAGAGCTGTTTCCAAAGCACCGCTTTCTAATTCGCGTTTGCAGGCAAAGTCGGGAAGGCGCACAACACCTTTCCCAGCAACCGCAAGAGCAGCCTCAATCTCCGCGCTGTTGCTTTGCGCGGCAAGGGGCACAGTCACGATCTCTGTTATGCCGTCGGGTAGCGCGAAACGCCATTGATCCGGACGCGGTACATTTGTGTAGCCGATGCCGCGATGCTGTGTGAGATCGCGTGGATGATCAGGCCGGCCAAACTTCTGCCAGTAGTCGGGTGCAGCAGCGATGATGCTGCGTGATTCAGCTAGCTTGGTTGAGATCAAACTCGACTCTTCGAGTTGTCCGACGCGGATCGCCAGATCGAACCCTTCTGCCACCAAGTCGATTTTGCGTTCGTTCAGCTCGATATCGAGCCTCACCAACGGATAACGCTCCATGAAACGCGGCAGCATGTCCGCCAATCGACTGAGCCCAAGACTGACGGGCGCCGTTAGACGCAGAGCCCCTTTGGGCTCCGTTTGCTGTTGTTCGGCAAGGGCGCTTGCTTCCTCGGCGGTCTCGAGAATGATCTGGCAGCGGTCGTAGTAGGCGCGCCCGTCATCGGTCAGGCTGATGGATCTGGTTGTTCTGTTGAGAAGGCGAACCCCCAGCCGCTGTTCGAGATCGGCCACCGTCTTGCTGACAAAGGATGTGGAATGGCCGAGCCGTTTGGCGGCTGCGCGGAAACCGTTGGCGTCGACAACGGTTGCGAAGATCACAATACCATCGAGCAGCTTCGTATTGTTAGTCATATGGAAACAGTATTTCGTATTTCGGACCTATTATCAACGTTTGAGGCATGAACTAGGTCTATGCAGTGAAAACGAAGGAGGCTGACATGCTGGCAATTGAAAAGGTGGACCACATCGGGATCAGGGTGAGCTCGAAATCGGTCTCGATCGACTTTTATGAGCGGCTGGGATTCAAAACGCTGACGGATACGGGGTTTGAACAGGGTCATCCCGTTATCATGCAACATCACTCAGGTGTCGTTCTGAACCTCCTTGGGCCCAGCACAACCGCCGGCGCGTCCAATATTTTGATGGATGAACCGAATATCAAATATCCCGGTATCACCCATGTCTCGTTCAAGGTTGCCTCGATGGAGGCGGCCAAGAAGTTTCTCGCAGATCAAGGTATCGCGCTGAGCGGCGAGTTCGAGTTCAAGGGGATGCATGCCATTTTCATTCGCGACCCCGATCGCAATGTGATCGAACTGGATACCTATGCGGGTGACGAACCGGCAACGCGCGCGGACCCCAGCCAGGAAGAGTTTGAAGGATATGCGGCGCATCCCGACTGATCATCTATGCAACGCTTAACTGCGGAGTCGGCACAATGACCACTGAGGCACAGAACTACAATGGACTGGCGAAGGCGTTTCACTGGATCGTCTTGATGCTGATGATAGGCCAGTTCGTCACGATATGGATCGCACAGATCGCGCTCAAAAGCGGTGAAGCCTATGTTCCGTTCGCCTATGCGACGATCGGACTGCACAAGACGTTTGGCCTGGTCGTTTTTTTGGTTGCAGCGGCACGGCTGATTTGGCGCCATGTCGGTGGACTTCCGGCATGGGCGCCAGGTCTCCACGATTGGGAAAAATCCTCGGCACACACAATCGAAAACGCGCTTTATGGTTTGATGTTCTTTCTGCCGGTTTCGGGATTGATCTATTCTGCAACCGCGGGCGTGCCGACTGACTTTTTCGGCTTGTTTACGGTGCCCGCGTTCAATGAACGATCAGTACCGCTGGCCAATACGGCCTATTTTGTCCACATGATCAGTGTGTATGCGTTCGTCATTATGTTATCGCTGCATCTCGGCATGGTGATCCGACGCAACGTGTTTGAAAAAGGCCGTTTCATTACCCGTATGTTGCCGGGGCGGTTAGCTTGATCATTGACCAGTTTGAGACATTCGGTTGCCGTCTCTTAGTGTGCGGCCCTTAGAGTAGGGTCGAAAAAGCCGAGGGCGCCATGCATGGGGTAGCCCACTAAGTCGCGGATTTCTTCCGGCATCTTTGACGCGATGTCGGGTGGCAGGTCCAAATACTGGTTCTCCTCCTGGCGTAACCAGCCGAGGGAATAGGTCAGAATAATGCCGTAGCGCCATCCATCTGAGGTATTGGCTCCCGCCCCATGAAAAGTGCCGCCAAGCCATACCAGCATGGACCCTTGCGGCATTTCGGCTGACACCACTTCGTGCGGTTCCGCCTTGCGGTCCGCGGGCCAGCGGTGGCTGCCTGGCACCAGCAACGTGGCGCCATTTTCTTTTGTGAAATCGCTCATGGCCCACATAGTCGCCAAAATCAAATTCGGTCTTGGTACGGAGAAAAATGTGAAGGGGTCTTCTTCACGGTGGAGAATCTGTTCGCGCGCGCCAGGGCCGATTTCGAGAGCCGCCGATACATGTAAGTGATAACGTTCACAGTTCGGCCCCAAATGATGATCACAAAGATCCTTGACGATCGGATCGAGCGCCATTTTGTGACTGCCTTTCGATCGGGCCATCAAGGCTGTGATGCGCCGAGTTTTGGCCGGATAGAAATCTGTTGGATCGTCTTTGTCGTCAACGCGTGCAGCTGCCATTGTGGGCGCCAACTCCGCATTGATCTGCGCGATGCTCTCGGCATCGATCATGTCGCGAATCACAACGCAGCCCGCTTCACTCAGCGCATCCGCAATCTGTGGGCCGCGATCTTTGGCACTGAACTGGGGAATCTCTGGCTTCGCTGTCATGATGTGCGCTCCCTTTTGCCTCAACTGGTTCAGTATGACGCTGGTTGGGTGAAAATGCTAACCGGTTTCGGCATCGGTTGCGGTGTGGCATGATCCGAACACCATGATGGCCAGGATCAACGGCTCAAGGAAGAGGTGAACCATGTTTAAACGTGTGGTGATTGCAGGATTGGCGTTGACCTTAGCGGCGTGTGGAGACTCAAGCAGCGACGGGCAACTTCCTTCGAACGCCGCTTCGACTTCCTCTGGCGCTGTCTCAACCCCATCCGGTGCAGCCAACGCAATGTCCGGAGGCGGTGATCCGGGAAATGTCGGAGAGGGTAACATGTCAAACGACTGTCCAGTCATCGAAAGCAGCAATTGGGCGGCCTGGATCGATGCCATGCCCACGCCTGAGGGCGGTAAGCGTCTCAACGTTTCCGGTGAGATCGTTCTTCCAACGCCGGGTTACGAATGGGAACTTGTCATCGGCGCCGCCGATCGGATGAACCCGCCTGCGCAACATTTGCAGCTCAAGTTAACGGCGCCGGACGGCATTGTTGCTCAAGTGCTAACCACCTATCAGGTCACCCATCGCAGTGATGCCGTATATCCGGAATACCGCGCGATTCTAATCAAGTGCGGTGACACGCAGCTTGCAGAAATCAGCAACATCGAAACCGCGCACTGACAGAAGGCACTGTCCCGCAGTGATCCTGTCATCAGTCCGGATGTGTTCGCTATGCCGTCCCTATTGAACACTGCCTTTACGCTTACGCCGCGCCAACAGGCTGACTATTCGGAGAGTGGATTCGTCATTCTTCGGAATGTGATTGAGGAGGGGTATCTGCAGACCATTGCACCGGTGATCCGCGCGGCCACCCGCACCTATGACCGCAATACCAAGCCGCTGGAAGAGCGCGACACCTATGGTAAAGCCTTTACACAAGTTCACAATCTTTGGCGACGGGATGCGCAAATCAGCGAGTTAGTCCTAAGTCCAGCTTTAGGCGAGGTTGCCGCGCGCCTGCTGGGGTGTGAAGGGGTAAGGATTTATCACGACCAGGCCTTGTTCAAAGAACCGGGCGGTGGCCGTACGCCGTGGCACTGCGATCAATTCTACTGGCCGCTCGACACAGATAAAACCATTACAGCTTGGATTCCGCTGCAAGACACACCGCATTCCATGGGGCCTATGGCCTTCGCAACAGGCTCACACACATTTACCGAAGGAAGAGAGCTGCACATCGGTGATGAAAGCGAACGTTTTCTGTCGAAGGCGTTGCGGAATTACGATGTTGCCCAACCAAGTTTTTGCTTGGGTGATGTCAGTTTCCACTCAGGGTGGACTTTTCATCATGCAGGACCAAACGCAACGGATCAGGTGCGGGAAGCCTTTACGATCATCTATATGGACAAGAATGCGCGTCTGACCGAGCCGGCGAATGCATTCGAACGGTTTGATGCCAAAACCTGGTGCCGCGGAATTAGACCGGGAGAGGTCGTTGCCTCCGAGATCAACCCGGTGGTTTGGCCAGTAACAACGAAATAGAAATGCCCAAGTTGATGAGACATAGAACGACGATTGCCTGCTTATTCATTTGTATGCTGACATTTTGGTCAGTTGGGCGCGTGCTGGCCGAACCTGCCGACCTAGTTCTAAGGAACGGTGAAATTGTAACCTTAGAGGACAAGTGGGGGACCCAAGAGGCGCTCGCCGTTACCGGTCATACGATTGTTGCGCTCGGCAGTGATGCGGAAATGGGCGAACATATTGGGCCTAAGACAAAGGTAGTGGATCTCAACCGTGCGACCGTCATTCCGGGCCTGATCGAAGGGCATGGTCATTTTCTTTCTTTGGGGCGCGCGAAACAGATGTTGGATCTGCGTGATGCCCAGAATTATGAGGCGATTGTTGCACTTGTCGCGCAAGCCGCTCAAAAAGCCGATCCGGGTGCCTGGATCATCGGGATGGGATGGCATCAAGACAAATGGGACCGCGTACCCGAGCCGAATGTCGACGGCGTTCCTCTCAACACCAAGCTGAACGAAGTCGCGCCGGACAACCCGGTCTATCTCGGACATGCGAGCGGTCACGCAGCCTTTGCGAATGATGCCGCACTCGCCGCCGCAGGCATCGACGACGGGACGGCGGATCCGGATGGCGGCACGATTGTTCGTGACGCAAACGGCAAGGCGACAGGTCTGTTGCGCGAAAAGGCAAAAGGATTGGTGGAACAAGCGATCGCAGCATTCGAAATGCGATTGCCACCCGAGGAAAGAGCGAAAAAGTTTCAAGCGCAGGTGAAGCTGGCCGGCGAGGAAGCGCTTCGTTTTGGCATCACATCGTTTCATGATGCGGGCAGCCGCTTTGCCGAAGTGGATGCGTTGCGTGGGCTTGAAGAACAAAATGCGCTGCCGGTCCGGCTTTACGTCATGTTGCGCGGTGCGTCCGTGAGTGACTATGAGCAAAAGCTGGCCGACTACTATATGCCCGCCGAAGAAAATGACTTTCTAGCGGTCCGGTCGATTAAACAGCAGATCGACGGTGCTTTGGGCGCGCACGGCGCTTGGCTTTTGGAACCGTATACGGACAAGCCGGACTCAACAGGTCTGGTGCTTGATCCCGTCGCACAAATAGAAAATGTCGGCGCACTCGCATTAAAGCATGGCTTTCAGATCAATACCCATGCCATCGGAACACGCGCCAACCGCGAAGTCCTCAATCTTTATGAGCGGGTGTGGCAGCGCGCAAAAGTTTCAGGCCGCGAATTGCGGTGGCGGATCGAACACGCACAACACATCCATCTGCAAGACATCCCTAGGTTTGGCAGTTTAGGGGTGATCGCCGCCGTGCAAGGCGTGCATTGTGCCTCCGACGGGCCATGGATTCATACGCGGCTGGGCGAAGGCCGCACTGAACTAACGTCTTATCGCTGGCGAGATTTGATCGACAGCGGCGCGCGGCTCAACAACGGGACCGATGCCCCCGTCGAATCCCTCGATCCGTTCGCGTCGCTCCACGCATCGATTGCGCGTGTCATGAAAGATGGCAAAGCCTTCTATCCAAAGCAGTCAATGACCCGCCTTGAGGCACTGCGCAGCTACACGATCGACAATGCCTATTCCGCATTTGAGGAAGATCAAAAAGGAACGATCACGCCCGGCAAACTCGCCGATCTTGCCGTCATCTCCGGCAATATGTTGACCATGCCCGTCGACGAGATTCCAAACATCAAAGTTCTGTACACCATCGTCGGCGGCGAGATTCGATACCAGGCTGAAGAGTGATCAATGCGCTGATGTATTGGCCCCCTCCTGTCGCTTCGCGACCCCGCCCAAATTGCTCCGCAATTCGGGGAGAGGAATAGCGCACTGCCCGCTGTGACTCTCAGATTCAAAAACGTGTGCAGAGGAGTTCCTCCACCTCTTTTCAAGAGGGGGAGGATAGGTGGGGGTGTTGGTTGCCGCGCATGTTGAGGTTTCGTTGAACTCAATGATCCAAGAAGACCTAAGCGCACTCTTCCAACATATCACCCCAGCTTCTTCAACTCCTTCGCATAGGTCTTGAGCGCTTGTTTGCCATTCGGGGTGATTTGATAGATGCCGAGCGATGCGCGTTCGAACCAGCCATAATGATCGTCTGCCATGATGCGCCGGGCGTTTTCGACGTGGGTGGCTTTGGCAACTTCTGCGGCTTTGGTTGCCCCATTATCGGCGAGCAGCTTTAGACAGCGCAACGCATCTTGCCGGTAAGCGGTGATCAGACCGCCGCGCTTGCCGCCTCTGTTCGGATCGCCAACGCGGCGCGCAAATTCGCGCAGAAGCCGGGCGGTCTTGTGTTTTGATTTGCGTGGACTGTAGGGACCCGGATCCAAATGCACTTCCGTGTAACCGTCTTTGAGCCGCACGGTGATTAAACCCAAGCCCAATCGCCGGCAAAGAGACCTGTTGTTTTGAAGCGCTTTGTAGGACGCGCGGCTCGATTGATAAGGCACGGCCACATAGACATGATCGGTGATCGCCTGCCGTTCGATCGCCTGATGGAACAGGGTGAGTGAGAACCCGGTTTTGAGTTCGACAATCACCGGGTCTTCTCCCTCGCGACAGCCGACGACATCCGCATCGCCAATCTCGCTTTTGACTTCATAGCCTTGGCCTTCAAGTAACTGCTTGATCGGGCCGTAGAGGTCGGTTTCCTGAATGCCTTTGGATGCCATGCGGCATTCGTAAATGAGTCGGTGCGATTTCTCTACGCTTCAGTCCGTTGGCGACTCCGCAATAGTGTTGGTGTGCGGGAGAATCGGCAGATAAGGCTCGTTTTACACGACCACAATTGTTTGCGATAACTTTGTCCTAATGCAAACAACGACTCGCTTGATCAAACGGCGGGTGGGATGGGGGAAGAAATGAAATTGCGTTCAATCCTGTTGGCAACAGCTGCGACCATAGTTTTCTTTGGGCTGGCCCCAACGGTTGCAACCGCCGAGGAAGAGTCGTTACCGCTCAATGCCTATTTCGGTGATCTGCACATCCACACGGGCAACTCGTTTGATGCTTTTGTGTTTGGCACGCGGCGAACACCCGACGATGCGTATCGTTTCGCGAAAGGCGAAAAGATCAAGCATGACGGCGGCTATGAAATCGAGTTGGAAGGACCGCCGCTTGATTTTCTTGCCGTAACGGATCATGGCGAATATTTGGGTGTGATCCCTGCGATGGCGGATCCCAATCATCCTCTGTCGCAAACGGAAACAGCGAAGGCCGCCTTCGGCAAAGATGCTACGGACCCTCAAACGACATTTCAGTCCATTGGTGTTTCCTTTGTGCTCGGCCAGCCGATCGAAGACATTAATGATCAAGCTCATATGAACTCTGTCTGGGCCCAAACGGTTGACGCCGCCAAACGGCACTATGAGCCCGGAAAGTTCACGACCTTCGCGGCTTACGAATTTACCGCGATGCGTGCGCTCGACCCGGATGCTGAGCCCGGCAATGCGGCCGCGGCAAACTTGCACCGCAATGTGGTTTTTCGTGACACCGCGCCGGACCAATTGTTCACTACGCTCAATTCCATCAATCCCGAAGATTTGTGGAAATGGATGGAAACTCAGCGGACGGAAGGAATTGATGCCCTGGCTATCCCGCACAATTCGAACGCATCGAATGGAGAAATGTTCGCTAAAGAAACCTATTCCGGTGAACCCATCACGGAAGACTATGTCTCCTTGCGGATGGCGAACGAGCCGCTTGTCGAAATCACACAGTTGAAGGGGACTTCCGACGCACATCCCATATTGTCGCCGAACGATGAATGGTCGGATTTTGAACGTTACGAGAATTATATCGGCGCGGCAGTTAAAGCGACCGTGAACGATGGCGATTTCGTGCGCCAATCTTTGGCACGTGGACTTGAGATTGAAGAAGCGGTTGGCGCCAATCCCTACGAATATGGCTTCATTGGATCCAGTGACACGCATATCGCCGCCGGCACATTCGTTGAGAAAACCCATTGGGGCAAATTCCCCGTCGATGGGGCGACTGCGGAAGCGCGGAACTCCGTTCCACCAAAGGGCGCGAAAACCTGGGAAGGAGCAGAAGCACCTATTGGGCGTGCGTTGGCGGCAAGTCAATACAGCTCCAGCGGGCTGGCCGGTGTCTGGGCCTCGGAAAACACACGCGAAGCCTTGTTCGACGCGATGCGCCGCCGCGAAACTTTCGGCACGTCGGGCCCGCGCATGAAAGTTCGCTTTTTTGCGGGCAATGATCTTAATGCAGCCGATCTTGAAAGCGCCGAGCTTCTCAACAAAGCCTATGCCAATGGCGTGCCCATGGGCGGCAATGTTGAAGGCAACGGGTTAGGGGAAAGCGGACCAAACTTTTTAGCATGGGCGGTTCAAGATCCGCTCAGCGCACCACTGCAGCGTTTGCAGGTGATCAAAGTCTGGGCGGCGAACGGCCGGCTCAAGGAAGCGGTCTACGACGTTGCCTGTTCGGGGGGTGATGCCGTCGATCCAATCAGCCATCGGTGTGCGGACAATGGCGCCAGCGTGGACATAACAACTTGCGAGACGACAGCCGGTACGGGGGCGGGTGAGTTGAAAGCAGCGTGGCAGGATCCGGAATTCGACGCGTCACAAGATGCCGCCTATTACGTTCGCGTTCTTGAAAACCCGACATGCCGCTGGTCAACTTGGGACGCCGTCCGTGCCGGTGTAGAGCCGAACCCGGATTTGCCCAAGACATTGCAGGAGCGGGCCTGGTCCTCACCGATCTGGGTCAGCGCTAAGGCGGAGTAGGGCGCGCGAAGGCTACCTTTGGTGTAATCCTCGGGCGAGTCCCTGGGGCCGTGCACGCGACCCAGGGGGGGGGCGCGAGACCCGATGATCCAACGATCTGCTTGCGCACAAGTTCCCAACACTGGCGGTTTGCTTAGCTGAAACTTGGATTCGCTGCCGTTGACGCCTTCCTTGCGTTCGATCCACTTCTATGCCAGTTTTGTAGCCCAACCACTTGGTCGGTTTATTTTGCCGGTCGATGGCGCGTTTGGACGCTTGCTGTCCGCGTCCGCCACGCGCAATGTCTGCACCAGCATGCGGGCTCAATGGACAGAATGCGATAGGGGCGCGGCGCCATGAAATTCGGCATCATTGAACTCTCACAACCCGACAAAGATGTTGAACACTATCCTTATCGCGAGGTGCATGAGCGCGTCACAAAAGAAATCATCGAGGCGGACAAGGCCGGTTATGACTATGTGTGGATTGCTGAACATCACGCCAGTACGGGCTACGGTATTCTACCGGATCCGCTGACCTACATCGCCTATCTGGCAACGCAAACAAAACGCATCACGCTCTGCAGCGGCGTGATGGTTGTCCCTTTGCATAATGTCGTCCGCCTCGTCGAGAACATCGCCTTTGTGGACATTCTCACAAATGGACGTATCGCCTTTGGCATTGGGTCCGGCTATCGGGAGCACGAATTCGAAGCGCTGGGTGCTGACTTTGAAAATCGGCGCGCCTATCAGGCCGAAGCGCTCGATGTGATGATGAGCTTGTTCCACAACAAGAAGGTAGAGCATAAGGGCATTCATTTGCCAGACATCAACATTACGGGTGACTACGAAGTGTTACCTCATCCGGTGCAAGAGCCGCACCCGCCCATGTATATGGGGGCGGCGTCCGATGAATCTATCGGACTGTGTGCACGCTACGGTTTAGGTCTGCTGATGTCGACGCTGACGCCAATGCAACAACTGGCGCCGAAGGCGAAGCTTTATCGCGAACTGTGTGAAGAGACAAAGCCGCCTTACAACAAGAACGCGGGACATGGGTCCGTCGGTATTGGCCGCATGGTTTATGTCGCGGACACAGACGCGCAAGCAAAAGAAGAGGCTGGCGAAGCCGTTGTGCGCCATGTCCATTCATTTACCGGCGCCGCGACGTCGGGCTATTTGGGTACAATCTCCCAGGAAAACAAAGATAAATACCAAGGTTCCGACTACGAAGATTTGTGTGAAGACACGATCATCTATGGATCGCCGAAAACCGTGATCGACAAAATCAAATATATGGAAGACCTAACGGGCGCTAACTCTCTGATCCTGCATTTCCCGCCTTACAATACGCGGGAACAAAACAAACGGGTCTTGCGTTTGTTTGCGGAAGAAGTGATCCCGAGGTTTCGCGAGTGACGCAGGTCAATTCGCGTTGGGGCGTTATTGACCAGGAGACGATAGCGGAGGCGCGATCGTTGATCGGCGTGCCCTTGCGCCGCGACCGCATGCGTTGGAATGATGCGGCATCCTCAGATGCCATCCGGCAGTTCTGCGAAGGCGCTGAAGACAACAACCCCCTTTGGCTCATTCCGGACTATGGAAGGCAATCGCGTTGGGGAACACAGCTTGCTCCGCCGTCTTTTCTGTATGCCGTCGATGCCACGATCGTCGCGCCCAAACTGCCCGGCGTGCAGTGGATATACGCGGGCACCAGGTGGCGCTGGTATGATGTGATCCGTGTTGATGAGCGTATTGCTGTCGAAGCCAAACTCACAGAGATGGAAGAAAAACAAGGCAAACGGTTCGGGCTTTGGGTCTTGCAGAAAGGGGAAATTGAGTTTCGCGGCTCGAACGGCAACTTGATATGTGTTGCCGAAGGGCGCGTGGCCCGAACGCCGCGGAGGCGATCGGGAGAGAAGGGCCAGCCCGAAAAAAGAGAGAAGAAAGTCCAACAAGGAGAATCTGCACCGCGATCTACGGCTTATCACCCGCAGGCGATAGAGAGAAGGCGTCGGAGCGCAACGCGGCGTACTTGGGAAGAGACCGCGGTCGAGGAGACGTTTGGTCCGTTTGCCATAACATTGTCGCTTGGTCAGATCTATGCGTGGTACACCGGGGCGCAAGGCGCGCTCCACTATGGCGGCGCGCATGGCGACGGTGTGCGCTATCGTCGTCGTCATGATGACTATGAGATCAACCGGGAGACAGGGGCCAAAGATTCCGCTGCACGTGGCCATTTTTCGTCTAAGGAAGGCAAAGATGTCGGTATGGGCGGCGCCTACGATGTGGGGCTGCAGAGGATTGCGTGGGTGGTCGGTCTATTGACAGATTGGATGGGCGATGACGCGCATCTGGCGGAGGCCGACATCGACGTATTGGCGCCAAACTTGATTGGCGATACGACATACTTTTCTGGAACCCTCACCGCCAAGTGGATTGATCAACATGCATTCGTTGCTCTCGCCATCGAGGGGCGCAATCAGCGGGGCGCGTTGACTACGCGAGGTACTGCCATTGTGGCGTTGCCGTCCGACGAACTGGGGCCAGTCATGCTGCCTCTTTTTGGTGGGGATCGAACGCGCTGGTCGGTCCCGCCAACCGAAGCTGAACAGACATGAGATGTTCAGTATGCGATCGGATAGGGTGAACACATGCAGCTAAACGGCATCACGCTTGAACATACCAATATGCGCGATGTGTTTCTGGCACGCGTATCGCTGGGGGACAAAGCACTCCTCATTTGTGATGGCGAGACCTTGACCTATGCCGATGCCGATGAGCGCTCCAACCGGATCGCGAGCGCGCTTGCCGAAATGGGGATCGAAAAGGGGGATGTGGTCGCCACGTTCCTTTATAACTCGGTCGATCACGCCTGCATTTGGCTGGCCTGTATCAAACTCGGTGCCGTCTTTGCATCGCTGAACGTTTCGCTCGCCGCAAATGAGCTTGTGTACAGCCTTGGCGACACGGGCGCGAAACTGATCGTCGTCGATCATGATTTGATCGATGTCTATCGCGAAGCCCGGCCGGATTTCCCCCAATCACTCACCGAGGTGTTGTGGCGCGCACCCTCTGAAATCGACGGTTTCATTCCCTTTCCAAAGCTACTGGAAGGGGCCAATGTCTTGCCGCAAGTTGACATTGCACCCAATGACCCGATGTCGATCATCTACACAGGCGGCAGCACGAGCATGCCCAAGGGCGTGCTGGCACCGCACATGCATTACATTGCGGCGGCAGAACGCTACAAAGAAATCACGCAATCCCAGCCCGATGATGTGCATTTTGCCAACTCGCATTTCTTCCACGTTGGCGGTCAGCAATTTGGACTTATGGGGCCCCTCTATTGCGGCACAACGGGGGTAATGACCAAGTGGTTCAGCGTTTCCAACTATTGGCGTATTGCGCGTGAAACCAAAGCGACGATTATCGATCCCATCGGCACCATGATCTCCGCGCTTTTGTCGCTGGACCCGTCACCTGAAGATAAATATCATCACGTGCGCGTTGGAATTGGAATCGCGTCCGGACAAGTGCGGTCGTCGTTCCGCAATGAATTTGAAGAACGGTTCGGTGTGCCTTTGCTTGAAGTCTACGCCATGACCGAAGTCGGCGTTCTGCTTTGCAGCGAACGCTTACATGACAAGACGAAGGATTCTTGCGGCAAGACGTATGGCTGGGCCGACATCTGCATCGTCGACGAGAATGATATGCCGGTGCCGACGGGACAAAAGGGACAGATCTTGTTTCGTCCGACGGCAACCAATTGTTTCATGCTTGAGTACATCAACAAGCCCAAAGAAACGATCGCGGCCTGGCGGAACCTTTGGTACCACACGGGCGATATTGGATATTTGGACGATGGTGGCTATTTGCATTTTGTTGGCCGACAAGCCCATTGGGTTCGCGTGCGCGGCGAAAATGTATCGGCGTTTGAGGTGGAAAAAGTGCTCACCGAGCATGAGGCGGTTAAGGATTGCGCCATTGTTGGTGTCACGGCGGAGCTGGGTGAGGAAGATGTAAAAGCCTATGTTCAGCTCGAAGACGGGCAAACGCTCAAACCCGAAGAGATCGTTCAGTTTTGCGCGCAGCACCTCGCCTATTTCAAAGTGCCACGCTATATCGAGTTCGTGACCGCGTTTCCGCGAACCATTACGAAACAGGAGATTGAACGCCACGCGTTGCGTGCCCTCGGCAAAGGTGATGCGTGGGATCGCGACGCACACATGTCGCGCGATGACATCAAAAAGCGCGAGGGCAATGCCTAGTGCCGCGTAAGACTGACCCCAAAAATCACGAGCGCGTTCTGAACGTAGCCGCAGCGCTGTTCCGTGAAGAAGGCTATGAAGCGGCATCCATGCAGCAATTGGCCGATCGATTGGGGCTGCACAAGTCGACCCTTTACCACTATGTGGACGGCAAGGAAGACCTATTGCAGCAACTGACGAACGAAGCGCAAGAGACCGCTGAGAATGATCTCAAATTCGCGGAGGAGGATCCGGACAATGCATTCTTGGTGGCCCTGTCGATGGCGATCGATCAGACCCTTGGAGATCTCGGCCGCACCAGTTTGGTCTTGCGGCAAAAGCCCGGCACACCCACCGGGGACGCGGTTGTAGAACGGCGCCGTGTCTATGACCGGCGCCTGGCAAACCTGATCAAGCGCGCTCAGAAAAGTGGCGCCATTCGTGATGACATTCACCCTATGCTGCTCGCGCGGCTCACCCTCGGCATGGTGAGCTGGCTCATCGAATGGTATGACCCGGACCTCAGCCGGTTCAAACCCGAAGAAGTTCGTGAAGCAATTATCACGCTCGTCAAAAACGGTGTGGTGCCCATGGGAGGGATGAAATAGTCAGTATGCAACTTATATCTAGTGGTGCCGCTTTGGAAATCGTCATTGCGAGCCGCCGGTAGGCGGCGCGGCAATCCAGAGATATTTGATCCGCATTTGCTGCCCTGGATCGCCGCGGCCGCTTGCGCGGCCTCGCGATGACAAATTATTTTGCCAACAGTTTTTCAACGAGATGTTATCAAAGCAAAGCGAACAATGGTGCACAAATCAGTTCTCCAACGGCAGTTTCACCGCACCAAACCGTGTGGAAGGCAGCATGATATGCGCGGTGCCAGTGGCGATTCGAGTGCCCGCCTGATCAACGGCTTTGACATCGATTTGCACACTGCCGTTTTCACTGACATTTTCTTTTGCGGTAACAGCGCCGCTGATATGCGTGGTCGAACCAAGCGGCGGGCAGGCCTCCAATTCAACTGACAGTTTATACAGAAACGCATCGTCTCCCATCCAATCGGTCAGCAGTTGTGAAATCCATGTGATGCATTCTGGGCCGGTCGCTGTTTGGGCGTGAAGTCCACCTTCGCTGTGACCCGCATTGGAGGGAACCACGCCGGTCGTTGCGGCTGACCACGCCACAACATCCATAATGCTCAGCGGTCCTTTGATTTGCGACCCCACGGCGTCGCCAATCTCTGTTTCTTCCCAAAACCTGCTTTCGGCGCCACGACGCGTTTCGGCGAGGATGAGCCGTTCCATCTCTTCGAGCTGTGCGCCGGAATACCGAACTTCGGGCCGGTCTTCGATTGCGGGGGGAGGACTCATAATCCGGTGACAGGTCGTTTCAACGCGTGCAATGAGGCCGCCTTGATGACGGCGAAACTCAACAACGCCGTGTTGGGCAACTCCTTCCTTTTGTTCGGTCTCACCCAAAAAAGACGCCTGCGCCTTGAGCCGATCATCTTCATGGATGACATCGTAGAAGGTCCAATGGGCAGCTTTGTAAATGCGTCGGTGTTTGGGATGGTTTGGGGCCACCGTTGTTTCGTCGACGGCGTAGAGAAAGCAGGGCGGCGCTATGCGCGTTCCCCACCGTGATTTGGCAGCATACTTTTCATCCGTCCACAGAGGGTTATTGTCGCCGATGCCCCATGAAAAGTGGCGAATGGCATCCCGCGTTGCGACGCTCACCCATGGCGGGCGTATACGATCGACGGGCGCACCTGGCTTCGTTTTCGTCACGCAGGTTCGAAACGGTCGGTGATTTCGTTGGTCGCCAATGTGCCGCCGTCGCCTTTGCCCAACGGAATGCCCGGCCATTGTCCGGTGGCAAAAATGACAAGCACGCTGGCGCCTTCAGGTCCGGCAACCAGGGGACCATACCCGCGGTTCGCCATGCCGATCCGAATGTCGCCAGGATAGAGCCATTTGTTGCCGACTTTTTGCGAGCCGGCCAAAATAATCTCGGAATAGTCGCAGGCATGCGTGTGGGCTTCGATTGTGCAGCCAGGTGGAAACCACATTTTGAAAACGGTGGGCGCAGCTTCGTTGTCCGGCAGACCAATTTTATACATGGTGGCGACCGCTTCGGTTGGCAGTGTGATGCCGCCAATTTCGTCCCATGACGTGATGATGTGGCCCCGCTTCTCGAGCGCCGCTTGGATTTGCTCAGGCGAAAGATTTGCCTTTTCTGCCATCTGGTCGCCCTCCGCCGGCTGACTCGCGCTGTCTTTGGCCATCGATCCGATCCCTTTCTAAAACCGCAACCGCGGTTTGCACCATGCTTGCCCGAATGGGTCTCCTATGCAATTCTCAGTATAACCAACCAATCGGTTGGGGAAAACCAATGAAGTGGGAAGATCGGCGGAGCCTCATGAAGAAAACAGTTCTTGTTACGGGCGCCGGTTCAGGATTTGGCAAGGGAACCAGCCTGGCGCTTAACGCACGCGGTCACAAAGTGATTGCAACAACGGAAACGGATGCGCAAGCTTCCACGCTGTCGGCTGAGGCGCCAGATCTCACTGTCGAACGTATCGACATCACGACAAATGACATCGACAAGGTGGAGCAGTGGGACATTGATGTTCTTATTAACAATGCGGCCATGGGACAAACGGGGCCACTGGCTGATGTTCCGATGGACAGGATGCGTGCCATTTTCGAAGTCAATGTGTTTGGCACGCTGGCGCTGACCCAACGGGTGCTTAAGCAGATGATCAAACGTGGCTCGGGACGTGTGATTATGATGTCGTCAATCGGCGGGCTTCATTCCTTCCCCGCCTTTGGTCCCTACAACATGACGAAGCACGCCATTGAGGCGATGGGCAAAACCATGCGCTTAGAACTGGCGCCGCAAGGCATCGATGTTTGCCTCATCAATCCGGGGCCGCACGATACCGGCTTCAACGATGCGATGGCAGAGACGATGTGGGAATGGTTTGGCGACGATGCCGTTCAAGCGCCCAACATGAAAATGTTCACCGACATGCGCCAGGCGGCGGTGACGGACCAAATGGACCCTCAAGCGGTTGTCGACAAATTGGTAGAGTTGACGGAAGCTGAGCGGACCGCGCAACACAATATTGTGCCGCCCGATGGCGTCGAAGAACTGAACAAGGCGACTGGATTGAACCACTAGCGCGATGAAAGGAGGGTCCGTCATGTCCCTTGCCGAAAAGACCAATCCCTATGAAGGGAATCAGCGCTATCACGACAAATATCCTGAACTCGGAACGGGGCCGGTCTCGACCAAACCCTATTACGATGAAGACTATTTCCAGCTCGAAAAGAAATATGTCTTCAAGAAAACCTGGATCAATGCCGGCCGGGTTGAAGCCATTCCCGCGCCAGGCGATTTCCTCGTCAAGGATCTGCCGGTTTGCGACACATCGGTCATTGTGGTGCGCGGACAAGATGGCGCGATCAATGCCTTTCACAATATGTGTTCGCATCGCGGCAACAAGATTGCCTACGACGAAAAAGGCAGTGTGCAAATGTTCTCCTGCCGGTTTCATGGGTGGGATTATGGGCTTGATGGAAAGGTTCAGAACATTCCTGATGAGGAGAATTATTTTGACCTCGATCGAAGTTGCCTTGGCCTGACACCGGTACATGTTGATGAATGGGCGGGATTTATCTTCATCAATGTAGCGCCGGGCCCGGTCGATTCGCTGGAAACCTATTTGGGCGAGTTGGGCGCAGGACTGCGCGACTATCCTTTCGGCGAAACGTCGGGCCAAGTGTTCACATTCGAAACGGTCGTCAACGCCAACTGGAAATTGGTCAAGGACGCTTTTCAAGAGGTTTGCCACACGCCCTACCAGCATCAGCGATCCTTGCCGGATGCCTATATCAGCGCTGAGAACCCCCATACGCGCTTTGTCGATATGGCCATCCATGGCTATCACGCGCGCGCTTCTTTGTTCGGCAATATGGGGCACAAGCCGAGTCCCGTGGCGAGCCACGCTTATCAGCATGGATCGACCATTGCAGGCGCATCAATGGTCGACGGCGAGGCGGTTTCGCCCGCATTGGCGCCGCCGCTCGTCAATCCAACAGGAAGCGCGGATTGGTCGTTCGAACTGAGCGTCATTTTCCCGTCCTTCTTTTTGGCGGTGACGAACGGCAGCTACTTCACCCATCAATTCATACCATTGGCCGTGGATAAGACGCATTGGTTCTCGACGACTTGTTATCCGAAACCGCAAACAGCCGCGCAGCGATTCAGCCAAGAATATAGCCGCGTCATGTTTCGCGACATCATGCTGGAAGATGGACGACAGATTGAAGAAACCCAAGCCATGATCAAATCCGGCGCAAAGAAAGAGTTTGTCTTGAAAGATGAAGAGCTTTTTGTACGCCAAGGTTTGTGGCAGGCCGATCAAATGATTCAGAAAAATCGGGGACTGTCATGACCGCCGGTGCATTGCCGCCCGGCTTTGAAGATTTGGAACCTCTGCTCGCATGGAGCCTCGATTCGATGGAAGCCCGACGCGATCAGCGGATTCAGGCGTCCATGGATGAACTCGAGGCCTTTTATGACGCCATGTTACCGCGCATGGAGGCGATCATGGTTCATTTAGACAAGGTCAATGCAAATGCGATCGAGGGCGCGGACCTCCGATTAATGAACTTGGCAATGACCCTCGCAGAAATCGCACCTGCCGTTGAGCAGTTCTTTGAGCCGACCATATCTTATGGATATGACGTGACGCGCTTTGCGCAAGGGGTTCGTGAATGACCACGCGCCTTAGTGGCAAAACGGCCATCGTCACAGGTGGTGCCAGCGGTATTGGCGAAGCAACTGTTCGTCGCTTTATCGAAGAGGGTGCAAAGGTTGTCATCGCGGATATTCAGGATACAGAAGGTAAAAGCCTTGCAAGTTCGTTGGGCAAAAATGCGTCCTATGTTCATTGCGATGTGACGCAAGAAGCCGAAGTAACGGCACTCATCGACACGGCAGTGACGCAACACGGCCGGCTTGATGTCATGATGAACAATGCCGGCATTTTGGGGGCGCGTGCTCCGATTGATCAAATCGATCTAGAAGAGTTTAAGGTCACACTCGATGTGCTGGTGAATGGAACCTTTCTCGGACTTAAAAATGCTGCTCGGGTGATGAAGCCGCAAGAGAGCGGGTCGATCATCAATGTGGCAAGCACCGCGGGTCTCAATGGCGGCTTTGGTCCGCACGCCTATTCAGCGGCTAAGCACGCCATCGTTGGACTGACAAAGAATGTTGCTGCGGAGCTTTGCCGCTTTGGCATTCGCGTGAACTGTGTGGCGCCCAGTGGTGTCACAACACCGCTCGCAGCGCATGCGCATTTGGGTGATCACGAGGCGATGGAGGCGTTAAAAGACCGGCTTACCGAGATATCTCCGTTGAAGGGCCGTCCCGGCCTTGCGTCCGATGTGGCGAATGCGGCGCTTTTTTTGGCGAGCGATGAATCGGGTTTCACCAACGGCCATTGTTTGACTACCGATGGCGGTTTTACGACAGGTTCAAAAGCCGGTCCGCCCCCGCACGCAGAAGCCGTACCTTTCGCGCGAGAGGCCGGAAAAACGGGCGTTTGATACATCTCGCGTCATTCCAGATAGGCGGGTCGCTTCTGTAGTGTGCACCTGTCGCAAGACTTCATTCGCGTTTGCGATACGGAATATCGTTCCCCCCTCCTAACCTCCCCCCGCAAGCGGGTGGAGGAATCGCGCTGTTTAGTTTGGGGAACGCGGAGGCTCGACATGCTAAGCGAAGTCCCTCCACCTCTTTTTCAAGAGGGGGAGGATAGGAGGGGGAGATAGGTTCGTGGATTTCCGAATCTGAATTTCACCTTCGGAGCATCAGTTCTTTTGTTGAATCTACCCCAACCCAAACGGATTAGCGTTGCGACGGCCGAATTTGGGGAGCGCGTCGGGGTCCACATCCACCCACTTGGCCGGACGCTTTTCGAAGAACGAGGCATTACCCTCGGCCGCGTCGGGGCCTTTGATGGCCCAAGCGATGGCGTCATCATCTTCATAGATCGCGCGATAGAGCTCGCCCTCGTCCATCATACGGCCCCAGGTCATGCGTTTGACGACCGAAACGGCTGATGAAGATGAACCGATGGCAATTTCGCTGGCCAGCTTGCGTGCCTCATCCATCAATACGTCTTTCGGGACCGCGCGTAGCACAAGCCCCATTTCGGCGGCTTCTTTGCCGGTGATCTTGCGGCCCGTCAGCAGCAGATCAGACGTCTTCTCGATACCGATGAGCCGGGGCAAAGTCCAAGTGGCCCCCATTTCAGGAACGAGGCCCCACTTCACGAATGAAAAAGCGATGTTCGCGTCCTCTGCCGCCAATCGAATGTCGCAAGTGAGCGGATAGGCAGCCCCAAAGCCGCCGGCCGCCCCGTTGATCGCGCAGATAACGGGTTTGGAGATCTGGAACGGATAGGTGCGCAACACGCGCTGTGTCGGATGACCGTCGGTCTCAGTCGGTTCCTCTTCCTGTCCGCGCTCGCGCACATCATTCATGTCGAGCCCCACACAAAACGCATCGCCCGCGCCGGTGATGATCACAACGCGCACGTCCGGGTCGCGATCCACGTCACGCAAATACTGCGTGAGCTTCACTGCCATTTCGCGGCTATAGGCGTTCCGTTTTTCCGGTTGGTTAAAGGTGATGGTTGCGATGTGATCTTTTTTGTCGAGCAGCAAATGACTCATGAGGGAGTCCTTCCGATTTCGCTATTGTCATTCTCGAAAACGCGCAGCGTTTGTCGGGAATCCAGTAACCACAATATTCGAACTGGAGCACAGGGGTTACTAGATTCTCGCTTTCGCGAGAATGACACGTTTGGTTCTGTCCACGCTTACCGCTGTTTGCGGTGGTATTCATCCCTTGAACTGCACGGTTTCGGAAAGTGGGGCCCGCGATGTGCGCGCTTTATTGGCCGGGACGTCAGGGTCTTCATATCCAAAACTGATTCCGAACAGCACTTTGATTTCCGGTTCCAGATTGAAGGTCTCGCGCACCAAATTGGGATAGTTGCGTAACGAGCCTTGGGCACAGGACGCAATGCCATGAACGGTCATCGCCAGCATCAATGTTTGGGCAAACATGCCGACGTCCGAGGCTGATTGTGTTCCGAATTGCTCGTGCATGCAAAAGAAAGCCACGTGTGGCGCATCAAAGAATTCCGAGTTGCGAAAGGCGGCGCGGCCGCGGCCGTCTCGATCTTCCCACTCAATACCCATGGCGCCGTAAAGCGCCCGCGCGCAGTCCCGTTTACGCTCCCGCCACAAATCGCCCACCTTCCGATCGCTCGGATGATCAACAATGACCGGTTCGTTGTTGCGTGTGCGTTCCATGAATTCGTTGCGCAGATGATCGCGCGTCGCGCCTGACGCCACGCAAATGTGCCAAGGCTGAACATTGGTGCCTGAGGGCGACCAACGCGCGGTTTCGAAGATGCGCTGCATCAGCGCTTCTGGCACCTGTTTATCCAAAAAACCGCGAATGGAATGGCGCGACCGCACCAGTTTCTCAAAATTCTCGATTTCTTCGTCACTGAACGCCTGCATAGGTGTTTAGCCTGTCCTTTTTAGTTGTTCTGCCACCGTGGTCACGGCCTGGCGCATGGGGTCTGAAACCAAGGCGCCGATGCCGCAGCCGCCGGCTAGCATCACGTTTGCGCCGACGCCCTTGAGCGCGCCTTCCGTTATTGCTTTGAGTTCCTCGGGTGAAATCTTGTGCAGCTTGCGATGGGGAACACCGCCGGCGACGATCTTTGAGGTTTTCTTTGATGCCTCCGATAGCGTGTCATTGCCAGGCCCGAAATTGTCCCAATTAAAGATGGGTGTCGGATAATCAAGAAAGCGCTCGAGGGCGATATTGTTCCCGCACACATGAAACATGTTCAATGGTGCCTTGCTGGCCGCATTCAAGACGCGCAGGTCATAGGGGCGGCCGAATGTGTCGTAAAAATCATTGTCGCACACATCGAGGCTGGTCCATTGCAGGGCTGCGTAGAAAATACCGCTTGCACCGGCCTCGATCAAATCGCTGGTATGGCCTTCGAGCGTTTCCGTAATGTGATCGAGCGCGGTATGAACGTCTTCTGGAGCTTCCTCTATGTAGGTTGTAAGCGGTTTGCCGACACCGCCGCACAAAAGTCCGAGCACGGACAAGGGCGAAAAGATGGTCGCGAGAACATCCACCTCATCGCCGATTTCGCTAACGACCTGCTTGAGGGCCGATACATGTTCCTGAAGAACGGGATGACGGGCCGAGACCTTCGGCACAGTGGCCAAGTCCTTTGCCGAGTTGATGATCTTGTGTGTGAGGCGAGGAAACTCTTGTTTGGTCGGGGGCTCATACTTGTTGCCCCAAGGCTCGGCAAACAGCGTCCAACGCGGATTGAGTTTCACAAAGTCATAATCGTATTTGCGGTGGCGTTCGATTGTATGGGCCGCGAGTTCTTCCGCAGACCATTCGCGAAGGAAGTCATGGCCCCAGGTTGCGACTGGAATACGGTCGACAGGTTCGCCATTCAGCACGGCACGCACGCGTTCTTTGTGATTCATGTCAGGCCTCCGATTTTTCTTCTGGCACCATGCCACGGATTTCCCTGTGCATCGAGATGCGGATTGCGCCCACCAGTTGAGATTTGAAGAAACAAGGTTGTTGCCTTCGGGCTTGACCCCCCGTGTGCTTTTGGGGCCCAGGAGCGGGCTGCTCTGGGTGCTCGGGTCAAGCCCGAGCACAACAGGAGAGCTACTCGGGATCGGGCGACAATGTGCGCGTATCTGAAGAAATCCGCTCCAAAGTCATGTCATAGATTTGCCAGCCGATGTCTGGCACGAAGCGGACTTTGTCGTGATAGGTCCCGATGAAAATCCAGGCCATGTCTTTGGTTGAATGCCATGCATTGAGATAGCTCGACATTCTGGCTGTGCCGGACGTGGTCATCCCGGCGTCGTTTTTCTCCAGCCCGTCAAATTCGACAATCTGTGAACCAATTAAATGTTGCGTGACGTCGTAACGGGCGAGGGCGGCGCGCACCACGTCTGCCCAGCCGTCGGGACCGTGCGCGATCAACTGGTTTTCAGGATCACCCGCGCGGTTCACGGCGTCTTCCGTGAAGATGCGACGGTAGATGGTGAGCCCTTCTTTCAGTGACGCTTCTGTTTTGAGTGCGATCAGGTCCGTCGCGCGGGCATAAAGGCGGCGCAGATATTCAATCTCCTGTCGCGCCGCAGCCGCGGCGGGCGTAAACGCGTTGACGGGGAGTGGCTTTGTCATCGTTCGTTGCTCGCTTTGTTCTATTTCGTGTTGCGCACTTCGACCCGCCGATTGAGGGCTTTGCCGTCAGCTGTGTCGTTACTGGCGACCGGCTGGCTTTCACCCTTGCCTTCGGGCGCCAGTCGGTCAGAGGCTATGCCGTTTTCAATCAGCCAATTGACGACCGTCTTGGCGCGCCGTTCTGATAGCGACAGATTGTAGGCATCTTCACCATCGGAATCCGTGTGGCCTTGGATCGTCACGACAAGGTCTTGTGCATTGTTCAGCGCTTCAAGCAATTGATTAAGTGCGGCAGCGGACGATGCTTTCGGTACGTCGCTGTCATATTCAAACAGGATGCCATAAATCAGAGCGACGCCATCGTTTGCCAATGCTTCAGCGATGGGATTGCTTGGCGGCGCTTCGCTGCAGGGTGTTGTTGTTCCGTCACCAGCAACCGGACCACCCCAAGCGCTGCGGCTGCGTTGGCGGTAGCGTACACCGTTGAGGGCGCCACTGCTGTCGATCGCCAACAAAGCCGTACCCGTGATGCCTTGATCGGATTTCCAATTAAGCAGAGCGACGCCGTCATTAACTGAGCCTGTAATCTGACCGGTACTACGTCCACTATTTTCGACATAGCAACCGGTCACGGCGCCACCATCTTGCTTGAGTTCGATGAAATCGGCACGGCCGCTCTTGAAGACACCGGTAAAGCGATCTTCTTCGGCAGGTGCGGCTTGCGCGCCATGAGCGATAACTTCGGTGAAATAGACCCATGGCGTTTCTGTTTGTGCGCCTTCGATGGTGAAGCGCAGCCAACGATAAGGCGTTTCATCGGCTACATCTGCAAGTGTGACACCATCGGGTGTTGCTTCAAGCCGCGCAATCTCGACATAGCCGTCATCTGATCCTGTCGACGACGCTTCGACGCGTATTGATTTGGCGGAGCCGCCGGCCACACCGCCGGGCCGCTCTCCCGCACCGGCAATGCCGACCTGAGTGAGTATCGTGTCTGCCATCAGTTCAAAGACGAAAGTATAAGGTAGGGGATTCTTCTTTGTGCTTGAGTTCCAATTGCTGGCGTGATCGCCATCCGTAAGCGCCAGCGCGCGTGCCGGGTCAACGGAAGCTGAAACCAAGATGCCGCCTTGCGCCAGATTCAAAAGGTTCTCTTTGGGTTCCTCAGCAATCGCAACGTCGGCTCCCGCACTGACGGTCGCACTTGTGTCAACCGCTTTTTCGGACTGATCGGCTTCGGCGGCCGCGCCCGCTGAAAGGCCAAGAAGAAACAACCCACTCATGCCCAACAGGGCTTTTACGCTACTTATCATTACGTTTTCCCCAACGAATCGCCTGCAGTCTAGAGAGTTCTGATTTATCAATCTGTTGCTTGCACGAGTCAACGAAGGCTGTGGGCGCGGCCTTCCGAGTGCACTTTCACGGTGCGCGTGTTCCGCCGAATACTGCGAAGATGGTGTCACGGAACCAGCAATCCACATTTTCGAAACCCGCATGCCGTAGCCATGTGAGCTGATCTTCAACGGTCGACGGCTGATCGTATTTCATGCGGTCCTGCGCCGCTTCAATCTCAGCCGGTGTGATGTTGTTACTTTGGACTTGAGCCAGCCATTGGGCGTGGTAGCGGTCAGTCAACTCTTGCGAAGTGCCGATGACCTGGTCGGCGTTCAAAAATGCACCGCCGGGCCGCAAACACCGCAATACTCTTTTGAATAGGTCCTTTTTGTCCGTACCGCTTAAATGGTGAATGGCAAGGCCAGAGACCACCAAGTCGTAAGACTCTTGAATGTTGAGTGTTGCGAGATCCGCGACGACGGTTTCTACTTTGTGATTAAGGCGCTCAAAGCGTTGCTCGGCCTTCTTCAGCATGTCAGGTGCGATATCGACCAATGTAAATGTCGAGTCGGGATAGGTAACGGCCACCATGCCCGACAAAAGGCCGGTCCCAGCGCCTAAGTCGAGCACCCGCCATGCACCATCCGTACCCAGAGGAATGGCATCGAGAAGGTTGCCGTAGAAGCGGTCAAAACAAGGGATCAACTCGCGGCGTTTCTCGTCGTAAGAATCCGCCGAAAGATTGAAGGCTTGCGCAACGCTCATTGGTCCCTCACATGATCAACAAGGCGCGACATGAAACGTAGGCAAAGATCGATTTGGCTCAGATCTATAAACTCGTCCGGCTTATGCGCTTGCGCGATGTCCCCGGGACCGCAAACAATCGCCGGTATGCCGGCAAGGTCAAACAGGCCAGCCTCGGTCGTGTAGGAAACAGCATGCACTTCATTCTTTTCCGCTAAGGCTAGAACCAAAGTTTCAGCGGGTGAGCCTTCAATGCCGTTGAGCCCTGGGACGTCACCAATGATGCGGGTTTCGATATTGGTTTCCGGATCAATCTGATGCATTTGCGGCAGCAATTTTTCGTTCGCAAATTGATCAAGGCGATTTTTGATTTCATCAGGATCTTGGCTGGGCAGGGCGCGATGCTCCCAGCCAAATTTGCATAAGCGTGGAATGATATTAATGGCTGTGCCGCCCGTGATGCGGCCCAGATTGAGTGTCGTGTAATTGGGTTCAAAACGCCCCGTTGGGTCGCCGCGTTCGCGCATCTCGGCGGCAATGTCGTCCAGAAATCCCATCAGGCGGGCGGCGATGCTGATGGCATTCACACCGAGATGCGTGTTGCTCGAATGAGCTTCTAATCCTGTGACTGTCGTTCGGAACGACCGGATGCCTTTGTGCGCGTTGACAACACGCATCGAGGTAGGCTCGCCCACGATCACAAGGCTGGGGCGCGGCAAATCTTGTTCGATTTTTTTGATCAACGGCCGCACGCCGAGGCAGCCCACTTCTTCGTCATAACTGAACGCGAGATGGATCGGCGTTCTTAACGGTTTTTCCACGAAAGCTGGCACCGCGGCCAATGCGGCGGCGATGAAAGACTTCATGTCTGATGTGCCGCGCCCAAACAGGCGGCCGTCTCGCTTGGTCACAGTGAAGGGGTCGCTTGACCAGTCCTGTCCGTCAATGGGGACGACGTCGGTATGGCCAGAAAGCACGATGCCGCCTTCAATATCCGGTCCGATGGTCGCGTACAGATTGGCTTTGGTCTTCTCGTCGTTGTGAACCAGCAGGTGCTCGACCCCGAGCGCGCCAAGGTAATCACCCACATAGTCCATCAGCGCCAAGTTGGACTTGTGCGATGTGGTATCGAACGAGATCAGCCGGTCAAGAATCTCAAGGGTTTTGGCACCGGCACTTGATTGCAGATCTTGGGTCATACGTTTGTTGTCGTCCGTTCTACGATTGCCAGAATGACGGCGTGAATATGATCAGCACTGTGAAAAGCTCAAGGCGCCCCAACAGCATACCAAAGGACATGAGCCATTTTGCAGCGTCCGGCAGATTTTGAAAGGTGCCGGCAGGACCCACTTCGGGGCCGAGGCCAGGTCCTACATTTGCGATGGCTGTGGCCGCGGCCGACAGCGCCGTTATGAAATCAAGTCCTAACAGGCCGAGCAAGAATGTGAGCACGGCGATGGAAACAAAAAACAGGAAAAAGAAGCTCATCACAGAGGCTGTGACGGATGGATCGATGGGCCTGTCATTATAGTGAAACACAAACACACCGTGCGGATGCAACATGCGCCTGACATGGCCGACGACCGCAGCAACAATGACGTGAAACCGAAAGATCTTGATTCCGCACGAGGTCGATCCTGCGCAGCCGCCAATGAACATCACCCAGAACAACATCATGACAGCGAAGGGGCCCCATTGATTGTAATCCTGCGTTGAATAGCCGGTGCCGGTCATCACGGAGATCACATTGAAGGCGGCATAGCGCAAATTGTCGAAGCCACGATAGACGTCAGTGTACCACAAATAAAAGGTCATTGCGGCGACAAGCATAGCTACAGCAACGAAAAAGATGCGCACTTGGACGTCGCGCCAAATCCGATCCCTTTTTCCCTGTAAGGCTTGTAGATAGAGAGCAAAAGGCAATGATCCTGCAATCATCCCACCGATGATGATCCAATCGACCACGGCATTGTCGAAGTAACCAACAGAACGGTCGTGTGTGGAGAACCCGCCGGTTGCTATGGTTGTCATGGCATGGGTGACGGCGTCGAAGGGACCGATGCCGGCGGCAATGAGTGCCAAGCCGCAAGCCAGTGTCATGGATACATAAAGGGCGCCAAGAGATGCCGCGAAGCGCGCTGCACTCGGCAGCACCTTTTCCGGCGTGTCGAAAGCCTCGACACGAAACAACTGCATGCCGCCAACCTGAAGGATTGGCAAAAGGCCGACGGCCATCACAATGATCCCCACGCCGCCGAGCCATTGCAGAAGGGCACGCCACAACAAAATTCCCGGTGGTGTGCCATCGAGATTTGTCATCACCGTCGACCCCGTCGTGGTGAGGCCTGACATGGCTTCGAAGAAGGCGTCGGTATAGCTGAGTTCAAGGCCCGCGAAAGCGAAAGGAAGAGCGGCAAATGCAGCAAGAACCACCCAAGACGAAATGGTCAGGAGAAAGGCTTGCTGCAGATTGAGGATCGTGGTGTAGCCCCAGTTCGTGAGCGCTAGGCTCATCCCAATGAAGGTCGTCAGACTGGCTGCGGCGAAGAAAACCTGCCAATCGGGATTGTTCAGGATCAAGTCGATGCCGGCCGGCAGTAACATGGCTACGCCCAGAAGTGTCAGCAGGATGCCGATGACAAGAAGCAGAGGTCGGACGTCGATCATGAAGTATCAGCCACGCGATGCGATTCTGGCGCGAAATGCAAAAGGGGAGATTTGCGAACACAAACGCCCATTGTGCACCGTTCGTGGCGCGCACACTATAGTGATTTGGCGCTGTTCGGCAGGGTGCAAACCGCTGTTTTGTTACGGCAGAGTATGAATCGGTCCGCGCACGACAATCGTGCAGGCCGCCCTTTGGCGGCCCGTTACCTTAAACGTCGCGCATTCTTCGAATGAGCGTTCGAAGTCGGCGATCCGGCTGAAGGCGTGCTCACCCTTCAAACGTGGTCGCCGGGTTGCCGATGATGGTGAGGAACTCACGGCGCGAAAGCGGATCCTTGCGGAACGCGCCCAACATGGTGCTGGTCACCATGGTTACGCCGGTTTTGTGGACGCCCCGTGTCGTCATGCATTGGTGTTGCGCTTCGATGACGACAGCGACGCCTTGAGGTTCCAATACATCTTGGATGCAGTTGGCAATTTGCGCGGTCATCTTTTCTTGCACCTGCAGGCGGCGGGCAAACACTTCGACCGTACGCGCCAGTTTTGAAATGCCCACAACCTTGTTGTTCGGTAAGTATCCGACATGGGCTTTGCCGATGATCGGCGCCAAATGATGTTCGCAATGGGACTCGAAACGAATATCCCGTAGCAAGATCATCTCGTCATAACCTTCGACTTCTTCGAAGGTGCGCTGCAAATAGTCGACCGGGTCTTCGTCGTAGCCGCTGAACCATTCGTTGAAGGCTTTGGCAACGCGCTTTGGCGTATCTAAAAGTCCTTCCCGGGACGGATCATCCCCAGCCCACTTTAAAAGTGTACGGACGGCTTCTTCGGCTTGTTCGCGGCTTGGCCGTTCACTGTGGGGTGTGGATAGGACAGGCTCAATGGCGCTCACTGGTTTATCCCTTCTTGTAAGGAGAAAGTGAGAAGTCGCCACTGGATGCGGCGACATCGGATATTCTATAGGCTAATACGTGGCAGGCACAGGCCTGGATTGGCCTCTTTTGAAAATATGGCCCTCACTGTTGTTCGGTGCAAGGGTGCCGCAACGTCACGACCCTCACAATGAAGTCAACAAGTGTGAATGTTACGCTTATTGAACGGTTTGCAGGTGGTGTGGGCTATCGAGGGAAAAGGGTGGAATGTGAACGTCGAATGCATCCCCATTGAAGGTTTGCATCTTGTAATTTCCCGCCATCATGCCAGACCCGGCCGTAAGGTGGACACCGCTGGTATATTCATAGAGTTCGCCGGGTTGCAGAACAGGCTCTTCGCCAACGACACCGCGACCATGAACTTCTTGTACCCGCCCGAGTTCGTCAATGATGTGCCAATAGCGGTTGCGCAACTGCACCGGCTCGGTGCCGTGATTCTCGATTTTAATCCGGTAGGTCCAAACGAAGACGTGATCCTCGGGAATGGATTCTTCCTCAAGAAAATTGGGTTCAACCGAAACCCGAATGTTGCGTGTTGTTTCTTCGTACATGGTGCTCAACCCCCCAGGCCACGCACGCCAGCCCACCGGCTCACCAGCATCGTGTCCCCCACCTCTCGACTATTGCGGGCGCTGAAGGCCTTGTCGAGTCTCGTTTGTCCCAAAGACTTCAAGTCTTAGGCTTTTTTGCGGCCTGTTGCCAGTATGCAGCGTTGTTAAGGTTTATACGGACGATAAAGCTGCGTCGAGATCGGCACACAAATCGGCCGTGTCTTCAAGGCCGACCGACAACCGCACCATATTGTCGGAGATACCGAGTTCTGCCCGCGCCTCCGCCGTTAACCGTTGATGTGTGGTTGTCGCCGGGTGCGTGATCAGCGATTTGGCATCGCCCAGATTGTTGGAGATATCAATCAGCTCAAGGGCGTTTTCAAACTTAAAGGCTTCCTTCTGGCCGCCGTTAACCTCGAAAGTCACGATGTTGCCTGGCAATTCCATTTGCTGATTGGCCAATTCATAGGCCGGATGGTCCGTGTGCCCCGGAAAAATGACCTTGCTTACTTTTGCGTGGTCCTTCAGGAAATCTGCAACCACGATGGCATTGCGGCAATGTTCGCGGACACGAAGATCCAAGGTCTCAAGTGATTTCAGCAAGACCCATGCATTGAAGGGACTTAACGAGGGGCCCGTATTACGCAAGAAAGTATGCAAATGATCTTGTACGAAAGCCTCGTCGGCCAAGATGACGCCCCCCAAACAGCGGCCCTGCCCGTCGATATGCTTGGTTGCAGAATAGATCACCACATCTGCCCCAAATTCCATGGGACGCTGCAAGATCGGCGTCGCGAAAACATTATCGACAAACAGTCTGGCGCCGCCCTGATGGGCGATATCGGCGACCGCTTTAAGATCAATGACTTCAAGGGTCGGGTTGGCCGGTGTCTCCAAGAACAACACTTTTGTGTTGGGTTGCATCGCGTTTTGCCAGGCAGACAGATCGCTTCCGTTGACCAGAGTTGTTTCAATGCCAAAGCGTGGCAGGATTTCGTCCACGATGTAGCGGCAGCTTCCGAACAGGGCTTTGGCTGAGACGATGTGATCGCCGGCTTTGAGGGTGCAAAGCAGGGACGCGGTCACGGCCGCCATCCCGGTGGCCGTCGCGCGCGCAGCGGGGGCGCCCTCAAGCAGACACATGCGTTCTTCGAACATGCCGACAGTGGGGTTGGAAAAGCGGCTGTAGATGTGTCCGGGCTCTTCATTCTTGAAGCGCCGTGCTGCTTGCTCGGCAGACTCGTAAGCATATCCCGAAGTTAGGAACATCGCTTCGGACGTTTCTTGGAATTGGGAACGATTGGTTCCGCCGCGTACAGCGCGTGTTTTGGCGCGCCACTCTTTTGATGTCGGATTGCTGGTCATGACGTTAAGGTCCCAAATGCAAAAAACCCCGGCCAAATCGAAGGCCGGGGTTCTTGAATTCGAACTCTCGACCTTTTAGCGAATTCTTTAGCGTGGCCGCAAGCCGGTCGGCACAAATCACCACGTCCGCGCTTTCTAAGGGGAATTGGCCTATTCGTCAACCGGGACGCATCCGATCTGAGGTCAAGGGGTGAGGCCCGCGGCTGTGGATTGTGGGGAAGGCTGTGGACAAATGCAGCACAATTCAGGCGCTCTGCCGTACGATATGTCGCTCGTCTGTGGAAAACTATGTGGATGCAGGGGCCGGGGCAATAAAGTAACGTGCGGCGCGGGATTCCCGTGGAGCCCGCGGCCGTTTAGATCCCCCTGATCGTCTTTCTTTGTGATCGCCTTTCTTTGTGACCGTCTGTCTTTTGGTACGCGTGATATGACCCAGCCTGCAAATCGTCCTTCCTCCGATCCCTCAACGGCATCTTCGCTGACTGCCAGCGCGTCAGCGGCGGGAACCGCGCGCTCCGGTAGCGCCAGCAAAACCACGCCTTCGACGGGCATCTTTCCGAGCCACGCTATCCGTCACATGATCCGCGAGAAAGAGATTATCGCCACGACCGAAATCACGGATGCGCAGATTCAGCCGGCCAGTTTGGATTTGCGGTTGGGGACGGAAGCCTATCGGGTGCGCGCCAGCTTTTTGCCAGGCAAGGACGCGCGCGTTGATGAGAAGATCGAAGAGCACAGTTTTCATCGGATTGATCTCACAGAAGGCGCCGTTTTAGAAACCGGGTGTGTTTATCTCGTGCCCTTGCAGGAAGGGCTTAGCCTGCAACCCCGCGTCAGCGGATCGGCAAATCCCAAAAGCTCTACCGGGCGTCTCGATGTCTTCACACGCGTGATCACCGACGGCGGCACGGAATTTGATCAAGTTACAGAAGGCTATTCCGGCAAACTCTATGCAGAAATCAGTCCACGGACGTTTAGCATTTTGGTGCGCCCGGGATCGCGTCTGTCACAGATTCGCTTTCGCCGTGGCTCGCCCAGCCATACGGATGCGGCTCTTCAGCGGCTGCACGATGAAGTTGGGTTGGTCGACGGTGAACCGGTCATTGACAACGGTTTAGCGCTATCCGTTGACCTCTCGGGCGATCCGGGCAGTGGGCTAATTGGTTATCGCGCCAAACGCCATGCTGGTTTGATCGATGTCGACAAGGTCGGTGGCTATCGAACATCTGATTTTTGGGAACCGATCTACGCGAACACCTCATCGTCGCTCATTCTGGATCCAGATGAATTCTATATATTGGCGTCGCGCGAAGCGGTTCACGTGCCGCCGTCTCATGCGGCCGAGATGGTGGCTTACAATCCCTTGGTTGGTGAGTTTCGTGTGCATTACGCCGGTTTCTTTGATCCTGGCTTTGGTCATCAAGCCGCCGGCGGCGCCGGGTCGCGTGCCGTTTTAGAAGTCCGCAGTCACGATGTGCCTTTCATTTTGGAACACGGGCAGATCATTGGTCACCTGGTGTATGAACGGCTGGTGGGGGAACCCTTGCAGGTTTACGGACAGGGCATCGGTTCGCACTACCAACGCCAAGGGCTGAAGCTTTCCAAACATTTTGTCGAGGACTGAAAAGTTGGTCCAGCCAGAGGCCGCCAATGATCTTTTTGGGAAGCTCCAGTGGAGCTTCTCGAAGGATTTGAACGCGCGAAGCGCCAGCCAAGCCAAAACCTGCTTCCTGGGTTGCCGGCTGTCCCCTTTTGATGCCGCCTCCGATTTCGTGTAGCATTCCATGACGTCACAACTGACGGATGTTGCGTCATGGTTAATGCGTTTGATCGGCGGAGGATAATGAGTGGCCTCATCGGCAGTGTTGGGGCTGCGGCGGCCGCTGGTTTGATTGTTCCCGTTCAGCAAGCGGTTGCGGTTTCGGGTGGAAGTCTCTCAATCGCCTGGCGCGGTGCCTACGCCACTTCGCGCGGTGCCGGATATGCCAATTTCCAATTCCGCGATCAACTCGTCTATGGCGAAAACCGCCAAACTGGAACGCTTTCCAACATTGATGTGTCGTTGACCTCGGAGGAGGACGGCGCCGTTCTCAATTGTGCGTTCACGGCGGACTATGACTCGATCGTGAGTGACAGTTCGAGCGGAGGCATCGGCGTCACCGTCTGGGGGATCACACGTGGCCGCGATCCCTTACCCGATTTGTCCGCCGGTTCATTCAGACGCGATTGTTCTGGTGGGCAGGCTGAGAGTTCTGCGTTGGTGCGCATGTCCGCCATCAGCGATCATCTGTCTGCGGACGATTACATCGATGCCACGCGCCGCCTGCGTTTGCAGCTCGAATGGTGGGAAGAAGTCGAGAGCTGCGGCCCGGTTTCTTGACAATCGCAGTTTGTAGGGCTGCGTTGAGCAGAGCGAAACCCGCCGAATGCGTTCTAATGGCGGGATTGCATCCCGCTCTACGGGGGGCGAAGATTCATTCCCCTGAACAACTGCCGCCGCCGAGGACACAGAATTTGGCGCAATGGGGGTGATTGAGCGAGACGTCCTTCTCGGCAGAGGCGAGGGATGCGCCGAGCTCGAACTGCGTGTCATAGGGCAGCAATGTGCAGGGTAATACCACCGGCGCCTCAGCGCCTTTTCTTTTGACGATCATCCGGCTGTTCGAACACATCAGGTCTCGCGGGTCTTTGCCAAGAATGGACCAGCAGTCTGTGGTGATCTCAGGGACGTCGACCGCCTCGTCCATTTCAGGAAACAGGATGAGCTGCGCGGGGTCTTGCGCGTCGATCTTGATGCCCTCGCGCCCAAAAAGCGCGCCATAGCCGCGCCGTGCTTTGTTCTCATCCTCTTGCCACATGGTGCGGCCCGCGACGTTGAGCGATATTTTGTTGGCGCTCAGCCACCGCAGTCCCTCAACCGCTTTGTCCCATGTGCCGATACCGCGTTCGGATTCGTGCAGCGCGCTTGTGTAGTGATCCAAGCTGACGCGCAACGTTAAACGGTCACCATACGCTGCGACCAATTCTTGCAGGCCCGCTTGCACGCGCGGACGCATCATCGGCTGCATAGCGTTGGTCAAAACCAAGGCATGATGACCGCGCCGCAATGTGGCCTCGAGAATCGCCATCATGTTCGGATTCATAAAAGGCTCGCCACCTGTGAAACCGATTTCGCGTGTTGGCAGGCCTTGTTGTTCGATCTCATCCAGAAACGGACTTACATCGTCGACGGAGAGATAAGAGAGGCGATCGTTGGTCGGACTCGATTCAATGTAGCAATTGGCGCAAGTGATGTTGCATAGGGTTCCGGTGTTGAACCACAGGGTTTCTAGGGACTTGAGCGCAACGTACGCTCGCCTATTTCCGTCGGCGGTGAGCGTCGGGTTCCGAAACTTGCGTGGATCCAATACGGGATCGATTTTTTCTATTTTGTTATCCATATCACCGTCTTGAGTAGCCCGCCGACCCAGAAGCGTGGCCGGTGGTCGGCCAAGCTAGAGCGTTGTTGTGCCAAGTCAATTTCTGATCGGCCTGCCTCACTGTGATGTGATCTGTTCTGAAGTCCGGCGAGTTAGTCAAAATGGCAATCGGGGGCGTCATCGGTTGAGAATAAACCTCAGGCAGTGCGCAGATGCGTGGAATTGTGGCTCGGCATGGCGTAAACTTCTGAAAACGGGCTGATTTGGCCCGTGAGCAAGCCCAAGACAGGGGTAGGGAGACTGAAATGCATGATCTCGTGATTCGAAACGGCCTGGTATTTGATGGCACCGGCAACGAGCCGCGCGAGATGGATATCGCCGTTGACGGGCGCACCATCAGCGCTGTCGGGCAGGTTTCGAGCTCCGGCAAGGAGGAGATCGACGCCAAAGGACAGATCGTGAGCCCGGGCTTTGTGGATGTGCACACCCATTATGACGGTCAGGTCACCTGGGATCCCTATCTGCAACCCTCAACCTTTCATGGCGTGACCACAGCTGTCATGGGTAATTGCGGCGTTGGATTTGCGCCTTGTGCGCCGGGCCGCCGCGAGTGGCTGATTGGCCTGATGGAGGGTGTTGAAGACATTCCCGGCACGGCCCTCAATGAAGGCATCAAATGGAACTGGGAAAGCTTCCCTGAGTTTATGGATGCGGTTGAGCAATCGCCGCTGGCCATTGACGTCGGGCTGCAGATCCCCCATGGCGCCGTTCGCGGTTATGTAATGGGGGATCGTGCCGCGAATTTGGAGCCGGCAACCGAAGAAGACACCGCCAAAATGGCCGCGATTGTCAAAGAGGCCGTTGAAGCTGGCGCACTCGGTTTTTCGACATCCCGGACAGAAAAGCATCGCGACCGGAACGGCAATCACACGCCAAGCTTCAAAGCGGAATTAATGGAACTGCACGGCATCGCGCGGGCCATGGGGGAAACCGGCAAGGGCGTGATTCAATTGATTGCCGATTTTTGGGATTTCGAACCCGAGTTCGCCATGATCCGCGGCATGGCGGAAGTTTCCGGCCGGCCGCTTTCAATGACCATTGAGCAAGACGACCGTCATCCCGACATTTGGCAAAAGGTCTTGGATGGCATTACGAAAGCGGCGGAGAGCGGGCTGCGCATCAAGGGGCAAGTGCCGCCCCGTCCGACGTGCATTTTGCAGGGACTCACCACATCGTTCTGTCCACTGACCATGTACAAAACGTTCCGTGAAATTCGCGGGCAGTCCTTGGAAGCGCAAGTCAAGGCGTTGAAAGATCCAGATTTCCGGGCGCGGATTTTGTCTGAAGAAGTTGAGTATGATCATTCGCAGATCATCAGCTTCATCCTGACCGCCTACCACAAAATGTTTGAAATGGGGAATCCACCAAACTATGAGCCCGACCCGCAATTCAGCGCAGCGGCTATCGCCGAGCGCGAAGGGAGAGAGCCGCTTGAAGTTGTGATGGACATCATGGCGAAGGACGGCGGCAACGCGTTGATCTTCTTCCCCATCATGAATTACACGAAGGGTGATTTAGAAGACGTGCGTTATATGATGACGCACGAACATACAACGTTCGGATTGGGCGATGGCGGCGCCCATTGCGGTTTGCTATGTGATGCCAGCTTCCCAACAACATTGCTCACCCATTGGGGACGGGACCGCAGCCGCGGCGAAAAGCTGCCGCTTGAATGGCTGATCAAGAAACAGACCAAAGACTCGGCCGATTTGCTCGGTTTCTATGATCGTGGGCTCATCGCGCCCGGATTGAAGGCGGACCTTAATGTCATCGACTTCGATCATCTGCGTCTGCATGCGCCGGAAATCGTTCATGATCTGCCGGCGGGCGGAAAGCGTTTGATTCAACGTGCAGACGGTTACACGGCAACAATTGTCAGCGGCGCGGTAGCCTTCCGCGACGGTCAACCGACCGATGCGCCGCTGGGGGGAAGGTTGGTCCGCGGAGAGCAAGGCGGGCGCAATCAAATGCAAGCTGCAAGCGCAGCGGAATAGGGGCGCCTCATCAGGCGCAAAACGGGGGGTGGTGTGCGGCAGCGTATTCGCCAGACACTGAGAGCAGCGTTGTTCTTGCTTGTGCTTGTTGTCGGCGGCGGCGTGTTTGCCGTCTGGTACAGCACGCCCCTGCCGCCGGCGCAGCCGAACCTGGATGGCGGATTTGGACTTCACAAAACCAATGTTGACGGCAGGTCGCGCACCTTTTGGACTTACGTTCCCCAAAATGTGAGCATAGATCCGGCTGTGGTTTTTGCGTTGCATGGGTCAAGTCAAAACGGGCGCCATTTGCGCCAAATGAGCAGCTATCGTTTTGATCAGCTTGCGGAAGAACACGGCTTTTTGGTGGTTTACGCCGAAGGATGGTCACGCGGAGGCGCCTTTGGTTTGACCCATGAATGGAATGGCTGCCGCAAGGCGCCCAACAATCCGGCGCACATTGAAAATGTCGATGACACCAAGTTTCTGTTGACCATTATGGATCGATTGGCGGAAAGCCACGGTGCCGATAAGGACCGGATGTTCGCGGCCGGCTTCTCGAATGGTGGGCAGATGGTGTTTCGCCTCTTGTCGGAAGTGCCGGATAGGATCAAAGCAGGCGCGGCGATGGTTGCGCAAATGCCGGTGCCCACCAATATGGCTTGTCCTGTTCCCGATCAGGCGCGTCCCGTATTGGTGATGAATGGGACCGACGATCCCATCGTTCCCTACAAAGGCGGAGAAGCCTCGTTTTACGGATTCGGTTCGGCCGGTTTCGTGTCACCCATGGAAGAGACCCTCGGCTATTGGGCCGAATTGGCGGGCGCTGAGGGTCCGTATTACGAAGTCATGCCCGACCCGGATGGTGAGGACAGCACAGTGGCATCGCGGACGGCCTATCTCCGGCAGGGCGGTGAAGAAGTTGTTGGTTACACCATCGATGGCGGCGGTCACACCTTCCCTGGCGGGTGGCAATATGCACCGCCATTTCTGGTCGGCCGCACCAGTGGGGATTTTCATGCGGCCGATGAGATCATTTCGTTCTTCATGAAACATGGCCTTCTGGACACGCCAGATGCTGACGTGCTTTTGGCGGATGATCCAATCCCCGGATCGTGAGAGTTGGATTGAGGTGCCGTACTTGAGCAAGGCTTGGGATCTGACCGCAATTGGACAATGGACGCAATTGGCACGATCACCGTAACCCTGCTGCGAACATTACATGGTACATAGGAACGATCCTCACCTTCGCTCCGTCAGATAAGGCGCATTTATGCTGGACTTTCTATTGTCCGTAACTGTCGGCAACTTTACCGATGCGTTGACCCTTTTTCTGACGGGCGTGGGCGACGAAGTCGAAGGCGGATTTCGGATCGCTTTGCTTTGGTTTTGGCTATCCTGGACGGCAAGCTATGTGATTATCGGCAGTGCGGTGAAGCGATTCATTGGCCGTATTTGTCCGCCACACCCCACACGGTGGCTCGGTGGGCTCGCGCCTCTATTGTTGTCAGGACTCGTGGCAGGGGCGTTGTTCGCCAATCCCTGGATTGTGCGCCCGGTCGCCTCAGCATGGGGGGACGCGTGGGGCCTTATCCTTTTGCCGCTCTATTTCATTTTCATCGGTCTGCTGACAGATGTCTTTGTGTTGCGCCTTTTACCCGCTGTGACGGGCTGGCGCGAACTCATTTGGTGGCCGTCGTCGGACCGATGGCTTTGGTCGACAGTGATCGCCTCCGTATTGGCCACGTTGATCGCGTCTATCACATTCTATGTGGCGTTCGAATATTGGGCGATGCGCTAGGTCAGAGGACGAGAAGCGCAAAATTTCTGATCATGCTTCAACGGTCCGCGTTACTGTTTTGTCGTCCTCGAAATCGCAAAGCGATTATCTAGAATACATACCCCCTGTGTCCGAGATTCGTCCGTCAGCGGTTATGGATCCCCGGTTCGCGCTAACGCTCGCCCTGGGATGACAGTTAGAGATATTCGAGAGGCAACAATACTCTATCCGCTCTTGTGCTGGATGATTCCGCCGGCTTTGGTCCATGCACTGATGTCGGTGTCGGTCACACCCGCCTGTTTCAGAACGTCTTCTGTGTGTTCGCCGTTATAGGGGCCGCGCGCGTGAACACCGCCGGGTGTTTCGGTCATTTTGACGGGCACGCCGGCGACGGAAATGCTGCTGTCCGTTCCTGGCTGTTCAAGGTCGACGATCATGTCACGGGCTTTGAAGTGGCCGTCTTGAGAAATGGCATCCATCCGCATTACGGGACCAAAGGGAATCTTGCCGCCCAGACGCTCGATCAATTCCGCGTTGGTGAATTTTTGGGTGATGACAGAGAGTTCTTTGATGATGTCGAGCCGGTTTTTCATGCGGGCGGGGCCTGAATTGAAACGCTCGTCCTGCAGCCAATCTTCGATCTCCAACTCTTTGCAAAGCGTGGCGAAGAAGCCGTCTTGTTGTGCCGCGATCGTGACGTGACCGTCCGCCGTCGGGAACATCCCGAACGGGGCAATAAAGGGGTGATGATTGCCTTCCGGGCCGGGTACCGCATCTGTGACCGCGTGCTGATAGACCATCCGTTCACAGACGGCGAGCACCGCGTCGACCATGGACACATCGACGAACTGACCACGTCCGGTGTTTCGTGCGTTGTGAATGGCGGACAAGACACCGAAGGCCAGCATCATGCCGGGGATGATGTCGCCCACGCCGGGGCCAATTTTCGTGGGCGTGTTTTCATCGGGGCCCGTGATGCCCATGATGCCGCCCATCGCTTGCGCCACAACATCGAAGGCCGGCCATTCGACATAGGGTGATTTGCCCGTGCGTTCGTCGCCAAATCCCCGCAACGAGCCATAGACAAGTTTGGGGTTGATTTCGCGCAGGACCTCGTAGCCCAAACCCAGCCGGTCCATCACGCCGTGCCGAAAATTTTCAATGATCGCGTCGGCATTTTTGACAAGAGCTTTGAGCGCCGCTTTGCCCTCATCTGTCTTGAGGTCGAGACAGATGCCTTTCTTGTTGCGGTTGACGCTTTGGAAATAAGCGCCATGGGTCTTGTCGGTGTCGTCTTTTCGAAAAGGCCCCCCCGCCCGCGTCATGTCGCCTGCGGGTGACTCCACTTTAATGACTTCAGCGCCATGGTCGGCGAGCATCATCGACCCGTAAGGCCCCGCCAACATTTGCGTCAGATCTATGATCCGAATGTCGCTGAGGGCACCAAAGCTCATTTGTCGCCCCAATGGCTACGTCTTTTGATGAGGGCTGTTCGTTCGATCTCAGCGATCAATTTGTCATCCTGATTGATGCCCCAATGTTGAAACACAACAATCCCGGCATCGTCTCGATCACTGTCGCGTTTTTCCAAGACGCGCGAATAGGCGTAAATCGTATCGCCATGAAAAACCGGATTCTTGAGTTTGATATTGTTCAATCCGACTTCAGCCAACGCGTTCTCGACAGTATCCTGGGAAGACAATCCCAGGACGAGCGAGAAGTTGACGCCGCCATAGCAAAGTATTTTGCCGTAAGGCGTTTTCTTCATCAGGTCTTCGTTAAAGTGACCTTGGGCCGTGTTCATCACCATGTTGGTGATGTTGACATTTTCAAGATTGGTCATCGTCTTGCCTCGGGCATGACGAATGGTTTGTCCAACCTCGAAGTCTTCAAAATAAGTGTCACTGCTGGTGAGTTCTGCGAGCTGTCCCATGACTAATTCCTTGCAAGGCTTTCGTTTGGATTGAAGACGGCAAGATTGGACCGCTTGTAATCAATGACGCGCCGGCCGTGCTGGTTGAAACCTTCCGTATGCCAACTGACAATGCCGCGGCCTTCTTTGCTTTCCGACAATCTCTTGTCGGTGGTGACCGAGCGGGCTGTCAGCGTGTCGCCGGGATAAACCGGTTCGTGATAGGTCAGCTCGTAAACGCCCAAGAAGGGTCCGCCGAGACCTTCGGACAAGTCTTCAACCGTCAGGCCAAGGATGACATTAAAAACAAGCTGCGGGTTGACCACTAAGTCAGGATGCCCATGAGCTTTGGCGTACTCCCGATTGAAGTAAAGCGGGTTGTAGGCCAGCGTAAGGTGCGCAAATTGGATAGCGTCAGATTCAGTAATCGTGCGACCCCAATGATGGGCAATGGGTTTGCCAATCTCAAAGGCGTGATAGCCTTGTCCGCGGACGCGAAGTTTGGCTGAGGCCTTGATTTCGTCAACGTCGGTCATGTGTCCTCCGGTTTTCCTCAGATGTCGTCAAGTTGGTTTCTTTTCAAATTCGATATGCAGCTCTTTCATAATGCGGAGCATATAGTTGGGGTGGTGACGCAGGTCGTTCTTGCCTTCAGCCAATCGCACTTGATCAATGCGGTCGGTGATCGCCTTGAAAGACCAATAGAGCTCGCGGCGGGCCAGCGGTGCCCCCAGGCAATGATGCGTGCCTGAACTGAAGCCCAGATGCGATCCGGCCTTCTTGCGTTCAAGATCAATGTCGTGGGGGCATTCGAAATGCGCAGGGTCCCGGTTGGCAGCGCCAAAGCGCACGCACAACATGGAACCTTTCGGAATCTGAACGCCCGAGATTTCGACATCCTTTGTGACAAACCGGGTGAGACCTTGAACGGGTCCCTCCAGGCGCACAACCTCTTCACAAAAGGTGGCGAGATATTTATCGGGGTCGGATTTAAGTTGCTCCCAAATATGCGGGTTTTGACAGAGCAGCATCATGCCGGCGGCGATAGCGTTCGTGGTGGTTTCCGACCCGCCGACGAAAGTATCCTGCATCATCTCCGCATGAAGTTCATTGTCATTCAGCGTGCGGCCCCATTCGGGGATCACTGTGTTGACGAGGTCTGACAGCAGTGTGTCGTTCGGCCTCTGTCTTAGGGACTCAAAGATCTTTTGAAAATAGTGTTGGGCCTCAATTTCCTTCTCGGTGGCCCAAATGACTTCTTCATCACTGAGGCCAAATCCCGTGCCGCGAATCCAGGCGTCCGTCCATTCTTTAATCTGCCAAATGTCTTCATCGCGAGCCCCCATCTGACGGCATATGATGATCAAAGGCAGGGGCACAGCGAACTGTTGAATGAACTCGCAGGCACCATCGTCAAGGAATTTGTCGAGCAAGTCATAGGCGAGGGTTTCCACTTCGCTGTCTAACTCGCGAATGCGGCTCGCGCGAAAGGCTTGATCGAAGATGGCGCGCATCTGTTTGTGTTCGGGGTCGTCACGCCCCGCGAGCGAGGCAGCTGGGAACCAGCCCTTTTCAACAAACAGACCATGCGCGAGCTTTTGGGACGATGTCATCGTTTCCGGCTCGTTGCCCGGACGCCAATTGCTGAAAGTTTCCGTGTCGCGCAGGATCTCGCGTAAATCTTCGTAGCGGGAAACAATGTAGAGGCCCGTCAACGGGTCCTGCCAAACCGGCGCTTGTTCGAGCAGAAGCTCATAAGTGGGGAAGGGGCATTCCAACACTTCCGGATCGGCCAGGCGTGCCTCGGCAAGTGAGGATGGCCGGATCGGATTTTCCATACGGTTGACGTCTGTCATGTGAACCCCTGCATCGCTGTGTCTTTGTCCTCAGAACCGTATGTCAAAAGGGCCGCTATCGCATCGTGCTTAAATTGCGAAGCGCCAGTCTTTTGTCGCTCATTCCGGCGCAAGCCGGAATCTCGTGAGGAAGTCTCCGAACTTGCTGTACCAGATCCCGCCTTTCGGCGGGATGAGCGGATAATAATCGGTGGCTTCGACCCGACCATGTTGTTTGACTCAAAAGACGACGCTCTGCCTCTCCTACGCGCTAAGATAGGGGCAGTTAGGGTGCGGGCAAACCGATTAGCGGCGCTCCGGGAGCTTGATCACATATATGATGCGGGGCATTTCGCCTCCCAATCGAGAATGAAGTGCTATTCCCGCGCCTTCTTGATGCCGAATTCCTCAAATACATCGTCGGTGTGTTCACCAAGCTTTGGTGGGTGCTGGTAAAGACCGGTTTTGGTCTTGGTGTATTTGATCGGGCTGCCGACAATCGAGACTGTGGGATTGTCGCCCGGCAAGTCAAACGAGTTGATCATGCCGCGCGCTTTAACATGGGGGTCGTCGAAAATATCGGCAGCCGTGTTAACTGGCCCACAGGGAACCCGGCCGCCTAATGCGGCCACCACTTCTTTTTTCGTGTGCGTTGATGTCCAAGCGGAAATCTCGCCCTCGACAAATTCCTGATTGCGTTTGCGAACAAAAGTGTTGCGCGTGCGATCGTCGGTGAGCAGGTCGGGACGGTCCATCGCTTCGCACAAGGCGGTCCAGTGACCGGGGCCGGGCGCCGCGATAGACACGCCGCCATCTCTGGTCGGGAACAGGCCAAACGGCATCAGGTTCGGGTGATGTTGGCCGCGCGGTCCCAGCTCCTTTTGGGCGTAACCGTAATTTGCGACCACGGTTTCTGTGAAGGCGAGCATGCCGTCATACATACCCACATCGCAAAATTGTCCTTCACCTGTAGCGCGCGCATTGTGTATGGCCGCTAAGACACCGAGCGCCATCAGTGTGCCGGGATAGATATCGCCCACGCTGACACCGCTTGGGTAGCCGATCTGTCCTTGGGGGCCGGTAATGTGCGCATGTCCGCTCATGCTTTGCGCGACAATGTCGTAGGCCGGCCATTCGGCATAGGGGCTTTCGCCCGTGCGTGGATCGCCGAATCCGCGAATGCATCCATAAACGATGGCCGGATTGCGTTTCTTGATGACGTCGTAGCCAACACCTAGCCGATCCATGACGCCGACACGCATGTTTTCGACAATCGCATCTGCTTTTTCGCAAAGGGTGAGCAGGGCTTCGCGGTCGGCTTCCTGTTTGAAATCCAAAACGATGCTGCGTTTGTTGCGGTTGATGGAAGCGAAATAGCCGCCAAAGTCCACGCCCGCATCTTTGTCCGAACCGGGATTGGCATAATCGGGTGGCAAGGGGGGCACCGAACGCGCACCGTCGCCGGTTGGTGGTTCCACCTTGATGATGTTGGCACCGAGATCGGCGAGGAGGGCGGTTCCGAAAGGACCTGCCAGTGCCATTGTGCAATCGATGATGGTGATATCGGCAAGCGGGCCGGTGCGTCCGTTCATCAGGGCCTCCTCTCCCAGGCTGGTTTGGGCATAAGACTATTTCGGAGCGATGGCATCCAGCCGATCAATCCAGCCTCGGATGTTTTTGGTTTTTGCGAATGCGGCTCTGGCCTCTTCCGCGTAAAGCAACGCGTTAAGTTGGCCGATGACCGCGATGTCGGCAAGGGACAAGGCATCGCCCGCAAGCCAATCGCGCCCTTCGAGTAGGGCATCCAATTTTTTAAAGTGGCGTTCCACATCCGCAACGACTTGGTCGCGGGGCTTGCGTCCGACGCCTTGCGTACTGGTCAATTGCCCCGATCCTTTCAGAACCAGTTCTTTGATTTGTTCTTTTGGCACGCCGGGCATGGTTTCGGCGAACTCGTCGAGAGCGGCTTCTAAATTGTGCTCCCAAGACAAGCGCACGGTCATTTCATAGAAATAAAGACTTTCATCTGCCCATTCTTCAATGGCGTGAGCAAGTGCTGCCTCGCGCGGATCGGCCGGGATTAAAGAGGGTCCCTCATACTTGTCTTCCAGATAGTAGATAATGTCCGTTGAGTCCCAAACGGATTTGTCACCGTCTTTGATCGCCGGAAACTTTCCGGTGGGACTCACATCCTTGTATTTGCCACTAGGCACCTCCGCGCGCGCCACATCATGCACGTCAAAATCAATGCCCCGATAGTTCATGGCGCGGCGCACTTTTTCAGTGAAGGGCGAAGTTGCAAATTGATAGAGCGTAATCATTGTCATTTCTCTTCCAAATCCGCCAACACCGAAGCGACGACTTTGTTCACTTCATATTGTTTGGCTTCCGTTGTCATAGGCGCTTGGGCCTTGAAGGCGGCTTTGATTTCTTCAAAGCGTTTTTCTGCCGGTGGGAACGATACCGCGTGGGTCACGATGTAAAAGTTGCCTTGTGACACGCCTTCCAACGTGTGTTCGGCAATGTCCGAGGGTTTCATGCCTTTAGACATAATTTGAGCGCCGAAAGATTTGGCGGCTTCGTTTCCCGGCGCTAACACCCCAAAACGATCGGCATCGTAGAGATCGGTGGCGGTCAGGCCGGGGCATAACACGCTGATCCCGACATTTTCCGGCAATTCGCCGCGGAACACTTCAGCCAAGCCAAGCAATGCATGTTTGGTGCTGGTGTAAAACCCAGCACCGGTATGCTGCAGGCCGATGCTGTGTTCCGACGCGGTGATGGTGAGGTGGCCTTGCCGTCCGTTTGCGATCATGCGGTTGGCAAATGCTTGGCACGTTGCCCAAACACCGCGCACATTAACGCCAAAAATCCAGTCGAACTGTTCTGGTGTGGCTTGCAACAAGGGGCCAGTCAGATTGATCCCAGCGTTGGCGAACACAAGATCTACGCCGCCTGTTTGCGCCCATGCCTTACTCGCCATTTCTTCAACACTGCCGGTATCCGCGGCATCAAAACCGATCGCGCTCGCCTTTGGGCCCAGCTCTTTGGCCAGCAACTCGGCTTTCTCTTTTTCATAATCTGCGATGATGACCGTGCATTGGCGGGCAGTTATCGCACGGACCAATGCCGCACCAATGCCCGACGCTCCGCCTGTTACGACGGCTGTCTTACCTTCGATGTTCATACTAGACCTAAAGTTTCATGGTGATGCATTTGAGCTGGGTATAGTGATGCAAGGCTTCGATGCCCTTTTCCCGTCCGTACCCGGAATTTTTGTAGCCCCCGAAAGGTGTCTCGACACCGCCGGCTTGATATTCGTTGACAAAGACTTGGCCCGCTTCGATCGCCGCCGCAACGCGATGGGCCCGAGAGAGGTTTTGTGTCCATAGGCCCGCAGCAAGACCGTAGGCGGTGTCGTTGGCAATCGCGATCGCTTCGGCCTCATCCTCAAACGGGATCACCACAACGGCCGGCCCGAAGATCTCCTCCTGGGCTATGCGCATGTCATTGCGCACGCCGCTATAGACGGTCACCGGCAAATACCAACCGTCGCCGTAGTCCGCATTTTGGATGACCTCGCCACCGATCTCCGCTTTCGCGCCTTCCTGTTTTGCGAGGTCGAAATAAGTTTGGACGCGTTCAAATTGCGCGCGCGTTGTGATGGCACCCACCATCGAATCCGGTGCGGGCCCCACCTTGATCTGCTTGGCCCCTTCAACCAAGCCGCTGACCACCTCGTCGTGAATAGACTTGTGCACCAGCAAGCGCGTGCCTGCCGAGCAAATTTGACCAGCATTAGTGATAAAGGCGCGCAATGCACCGGGGATCGCGGCACCCAGATCTGCATCCTCAAAAATAATGTTAGGGGATTTGCCGCCCAACTCCAGAGTGAGGGGGATCAGGCGTTCCGCTGCAATCTGTCCGATTTCTTTGCCGGCCCGAACACTGCCAGTGAACGCAACCTTGCGTACCTCCGGATGGGAGACGATGGCGGAACCGCATTCAGGACCCTCGCCGAGCACAACATTGAACACACCGGCCGGCAGGCCGCATTCTTCTACCGCGAGTTTCGCAAGTGCCACCGTGGTGCCCGATGTAAATTCAGATGGTTTGGAGACAACGGTATTCCCCGCGGCCAGTGCAGGTGCAATGCCGCGTGCCGCCTGGTTCATGGGTGCGTTCCAGGGGGTAATGACGCCGACAACGCCGAAAGGTTCTCGAACAGTATAGGAGTGATACCCGGCCCCTAAGTCGATCTTCTCGCCGCCAAACAGATTGCAAAGCCCGCCGTAGAACTCGAAATATTGTGCACCGATTTCGATTTCAAATGGCGCTTGCCATGGGGGTTTACCGGTTTCGCTGGCTTCGATTTTCGACAGCGCGTCGGATTGCTCTCGGATCTTGCGGGCGATATCGAGCAAGATGCGTCCGCGTTCGATGGGACGCCGCGCCCTCCATTCGGCAAGTGCGCCTTGCGCAGCATCGACCGCAGCTTGCACATCGGGTTCCGTGCCGTTGGCCACATCAGCAAAGGGCTTGCCTGTGCTGGGTTCGAATGAATTGAGATAGGTGCCGGAGGCGGGGGGTACATCAGCGCCGGCAATGAAGTGGTTCCACTGAAGGGTCATCGCAATCACTCCTCTTGTTGACGCAAATCTGGCGAGCCATGACGCGCACGTAAAGATCAGGGGCGGGGAGATCACATATGTGATTAGTCGGCAGGAGAGCGCGCGGCCAGACAGAATCTGCGCTATAGCCAATGAACTGTCATTGCGAGCCGCCGATAAGGCAGCGCGCCAATTCAGGATCGTCGCTTCTCTCCTCGTGATGACGATGATCTGCAGGTCGCGCTTCGCGAACTTAAAACCCTTGAGGTGATCTCATGAGCGAGACATTCGACTTCATTGTAATTGGTGCCGGTTCTGCCGGGAGTGTTCTGGCAGATAGATTGACCGAAAACGGCAAGCACAGCGTGCTTTTGTTGGAAGCGGGGGGCAAAGACACCAATCCTTGGATTCACATTCCGGCGGGCATGTCCAAAGTTCTGCCGCATCAAAAGCTGAACTGGCACACGCTGACCGAACCCTGTCCCGGCATTAATGGCCGCCGCATGCCCATTCACCGTGGCCGCGTGTTGGGCGGCTCCAGTTCCATAAACGGCATGATCTATACCAGAGGGCAGCCCCAGGATTTTGATCAGTGGGCGGAGGAAGGCAATGACGGTTGGGCGTGGGAGGATGTCCTGCCGTACTTCAAGAAGGAAGAGGACTATCACGGCGGTGAAAATGATGTGCATGGTGCGGGCGGCCGCCTCAAGGTTTCGCAGATCGAACCGAGCAGTTCTGTAACACCAAAATTTCTGGATGCCGCGGTTGCTGCGGGCATTCCGATCAACAAGGACGTGAACAGCGGCGAGCAAGAAGGTGTCTATCATTCGCACGCCACGGTCGAAAATGGCCGGCGCTGTTCCACGTCGCGCGCCTATTTGAAGTTCGCGCAATCCCGGCCCAATCTCGAAATTCGGACCGGCGTTCTCGTGCAGAAACTTCTGTTCGAAGGCAAGCGCGTCACCGGCGTGTCTTATTTGCGTGACGACGGGACGGAAGCAACTGCGCAATGCGCGCGAGAGACAATTGTCAGCGCAGGTGCGTTCGGCTCGCCGCAAGTCCTGCAGCTTTCCGGCATCGGCGACCCTGACGAGCTGAAGCGCGTCGGGATCACGCCGCTTCACGCGGTCAAGGGCGTGGGCCGCAATCTCCAAGACCATTTGTTCGCTCATCTGAAGGCACGGTTGCATCCGCAGTTCAAAACGCTCAACCAAACGCTGACCTCGACGCCGAGGCTTGCGGTGGAAGTTTTCCGTTGGCTTCTGTTTCGGAAGGGCGCCATGTGCGTTTCGTCTTCCGAAATCAACGGCTTCTTTCGTTCGTCGCCGGGGCTAAACCGGCCTGATCTGCAGCTTGCGTTCCGGCCTTATTCTTTTTCAGTCAATGAACAGGGCGCCCCGGAGATCGACACATACCCCGCCTTCACAGCGTCAGCGATTCAGTTGCGCCCGCACAGTACAGGAACCGTGTACCTGCATTCGGCGAACCCAAAGGATCAACCCAAGATCCAGCCGAACTATCTCGACGTGGAAGAGGATCTGCATTGCCTTGTCCGGGGTCTCAAACGTGTGCGCGACGTCATCGGACAATCGCCGCTGAAAGAAATGATCGCGGCTGAAGAACATCCGGGGCCTGGGCTCACATCAGACGAGGAACTTGGTGCTTATGTTCGCGCCAGCGCATCGACGGTCTATCACCCGGTTGGGACCTGCAAGATGGGCTCGGGCGATGACGCCGTCGTTGACAAGGCGTTGAAAGTGCACGGCGTGGACGGGTTGCGCGTGATTGACGCGTCCATCATGCCGACCATCACGTCGGGCAACACGAATGCGCCCTCGATCATGATTGGCGAAAAAGGCGCGGACCTTCTCATGCAAGATCACGCGGCTTGAAGCGCGACCCATCACAGTGAATCGCGCCGGTCGGTTTGTTACTCGCGCGGCCCTGCAGGCGCGTGTTTGGGCAGCCTTGGCAGATTGCCAATCATGCCGTCGGGCCGCGCTGCTTTGAGCATGCGTTGATAAGCTGGACGGGCTTCTGCGCGTTTCTTCCACTCGGCGACTTTTGGAAACTGCGCTTCGTCAACAATGTTGAGGCTAGTGGCCACATTAAGCGGGAACATCATCATGATGTCGGCGGCAGAAAAGTCTGCGCCGCCAAACCAAGGATGTTTGGCCAGATGATTTTCCGCATACTGAACCGTCGCCTCGGAATCCACAAAACGCGACCGTTCCGTCGGCGGGTCTTTCATCCAGGCGCGATAGTCGGAAAACAAACGCGCGGCGAGGCTGCCTTCTGCAAAATGCATCCACATCATGTGTCCGGCATAGTCCGGCGTGCTCAATGCCGGTTGCAGTTTGTCCGGCGCGTACCGATTTAGAATGACTTCGATAATCGCGCCGGATTCCACCAACACTTGGTCGCCAATAACAACCGTCGGCGCCATGGGTACATCCGGATTGACTTCTCTTATGTTAGCCATCGAGGCTTGCAGATCACCGCGCTCGTAAACGAGCCTGTAGGGCAGATCCAATTCTTCCATCAGCCAAACGATCCGTTCGGAACGCCGCCCCTCCAAGTGATAGATCGTGACATCCGGTAGGGCGAGCGGTTCGTCCGCATGGGCCGGTGCCTGAGGCGAAACCGCCAATGAAAATAAAGCGAGTGATAGGATCGTGAACAGACGCGTCACAAGGAACCCCCAAATTGTGATCTGTGGCAAGCCGGACACTTAAGACCATAAGGCGTGGTCTGGCAACTCTTGGTCATAGCGATTCGGGCAAAACAAGCTGCTAGAAATTCGCTTCTGCGTTCGCCTCAGCTAGGTCAATGCCTTTGGTCAATTGCGCGATCTTGCCGTCCCATGCTTTGGCCTGCGCATCCGTCCACGCGTCGCCCAGCTCAGTTTTAATGGCGTCCTTTACCGCAACGAAAAAGTCGGCATACATCGATTTATCTACTTGGTACCCAATGATGTGGTTGTAGATTTCCCAATTGAGATATTCTTGATCATTCTCTTCTTCGAGCAGCAGTTTGAACACCTGTTCCATCATCCGGCCGCGCATCAGATCATCTGAGTGGCCCATCAGATCGACGGCTTCCGGGCAACGCGCAAAAAAGATTTCGTAGACGCGTGCACTGATGTCGATGTCACGTTCCGCGCATAATTCGAGAGATCGATCCACACCTTCTTGATAACTCATTCCGCGTCCTAATCTCCGTTTGTCTATCAACAATCCAGCGCGGCACCTTCGAAGGATTGCATGCTCTTGAGAGGTTTGCGCAGAATCCTGTTTAGATCAAGAATGAAGCCTCTCCCTGGCGAAAGGGTCGCAAGCGGGATCCGGGGCTGAACCGTTCCAACAAAGGAGTCGCTTTCTAGATGCATGAGACGCAAGACCAGATATTGAATTTGCAGCAAAAACTGGATGAAACCTATGCCACTGCAGGTGACCATCTGAAGTCGATCCATACCGAGGACCGCCGGCTGACGGCCGGCGAACTGTGCGAGATTTTGAGCGGTGTGTGTGTCTTGGATTTGGCAACGGTCAGTTCGGATGGTGCACCATTTGTCGCCCCAGTAGACGGCTTGTTCTTCGAAGGGCAATTTTGGTTTTGTTCCGTACCCACCTCGTTTCGCTTTATCCACATTCGCCGGGAACCACGCGTCAGCGCGGCTCATACGCGCGGTGAGAGCCTGTCCGTCATTGTGCATGGCGTTGCGCATGAAGTGGATACATCTAAACCAGGGCGGGAAGCGCTCCACGACTATTGCCGTGAAGTGTATGGGCCGAGCTATGATGAGTGGGGATATTGGGGCCGCTATCCTTTTGCTTATATTGAAGCCGAAAAGCTATTTGCCTGTCGCATGCCGGGCGAGGCGTAAAGGTGGCGGTTGAGTCACATCGAAATTCATTGATCATCATGGGTGAGGGACTATGAGCGTGCAAGTGAATGGACTGGAAGTTGTCCAAAACGCCTATGTGGTCGCGGATCTTGAAGCGGCCTGTGCGCAGTTTCACAAGACCTACGGCATTGGTCCCTTCATCGGCGGCAGTGAAGCCGAGCTTTCAGAACATGTCTATCGCGGCACCCTGGCCGAACCCATTCGGATCAAGGGCGTGTTCGTTCAATCGGGCCATATGAACATTGAACTTGTGCAGATTTTGTCGACTGGTCCATGTGCATTCACAGATATGTATGCGCAGGGACAACAAGGTCTGCATCATGCCGCGATGTTTTGCGACGATTACGAACGCCAACGCGATGCATTGGTTGCCACGGGCTATCCGGTTGTGAGTGAATTCAAAGTCGGTTTCGGCGCCCAGATTTGTTACGTCGACACGCGTTCGCTCAATGGCCATTTCCTAGAATTGTATCCAGAGAATCACATTATCAGAGCGATGTACGAGCACGCCCGCCTGGCATCTGTTGATTGGGATGGCAAAGGTCCGCTGATCCGGCCCTGGGGCGAGAGGCTGTTTGTCCGCGGGGATGCGTGATTTGTCTTCGTTGCGACGTAGACTAGGTCGGCAACGTTTTCTACCGAGCTCTAATCACACTTCATTTGTCATCCCGGAAAGCGCGAGGCGCTTATCCGGGATCCATACCCCCTGTGTGCCAAGTTTTTGTACTGCGCTTATGGATCCCGGCTTTCCGCTGGCGCTCCAGCCGGGGTGACACTTGAGATAAGGCGAAAATTGTCAGTGCAATACTGCGGCTCTAATGCCGCCTTGCTCTAAAACTCCATTGCGGCTTTGCGGGCTTCGGTTTCGGAGCGTTCGACGGCCGCGTCGGTGTCGGGGCCTGGGATGCCGGTGGGCTGTACCCTGATCAGGCGGATGTCGGTAAACCCGATGAAGCGGAAGATGTGGTCGACATAGGCGCGCATGAAATCGGTTTTGATGCCGTCGGTTTCAAGCGGAAATCGGTTTTCGTAAAGACTGCCGCTCGCGATGATCATCTGCAGCGGCCGTCCCGTGATCTGACCGATATATTCGAACTTCTCATTGACTTTGACCGTCGCCCCCACTTGTACGACCAGATCGATCCATTGTTTGAGGCGATAGGGGACGGAATAATTCCACATGGGCGACGAGAGCAGAACTTTGTCTGCGCTTTCCAGCCGCTTGATCTCTTGCATTACACCGGCCCATTCACCGACAGGCTCAATGCCATCACCGCCACCCATCATGTCCATAATGTTGGCCATCTTTTGGTTCGCCCCTTCAAACGCGAAGTTGGGCAGGTCGACTTCAAACAAGGGCAAATGTTCGATTTCATGCGTTGGGTTTTGTTCGCGATAGGCGTCAAGAAACGCCGCGGCGACGCGTGACGAATATGAATGTTCTTTGCGGGGACTGGCTTCGAGATACAGGAGTTTTGTCATGGGACTCGTACACGTTAGGGATCAGAGAATGTGCTGGGATCACAGCATGGCACTGGTCGGGTCCATCCCGACCAAGGTGCGGCCATAGTCACGGTAGCGGCTGTCCTTGTCAAAAACGACATGGGAAGAAGCGGTATTGATATCGCGTAAGCACCGCTGCAGCGGATTGTCGAGATTGTTGGAACCGGCACCTGCCGCTTCGCACAAGCGATTGGTTGCTGAACGGCAAAGGCCGACCGCGTGTGTGATGCGTGCGAGCCAGCCCGCGCGGGTTGACGGTGTGGCGGCATTTCGCTTTTCCATCACATCGGTGACAACAGAACGGAGCAACAACTCGGCCGCTTCCACATCTAACGCGGCTTGTGCTGCTGTTGATTGACGCGATGGGTTTTCGGATTGCGGCTTGCCCGTATTCATTTCAAGTTTCTTTTGGGATTGCGCGCGGAACTCCGAAACAGCGCGCTTCGCAGCGCCCAGGCAGGGCGTGCCCGCGGTAATCGCCAAAATGGTCAGCATGGGGGTACGGTAGAGGGGAGCCGAGTAAAGATCGGCGATGCCGGTATTGTGGGTCAGCATATCGATAAAGGGCAGGGCGCGCTCGGCGGGCACAAAGGCGTTGTTGATTTTGAAATCGTGACTGCCGGTCGCACACATGCCGGCCATGTGCCAGGTGTCGACCAATTCCGTGTCTGCGCGGGGAAGGATGAAAAACATGGGAACCGGTCCCTTGTCCCCCTCATACAAAAGCGCCCCCGCCATGACCCATGTACCGTGAACAATGCCGGTTCCCCACTGCCATTGTCCGCTCAACCGATAACCGCCCACGACCTTTTCAGCTTTGCCTGCGGTTACGGACAGTGCACCGGGGGCCAATACATATTTGTTGCCCGCGAACAATTCATCTTGAAAGGACTTGGGGAAGTTGCAGAACCACCAGGCATGTTCGATGTAAAAACTGATGATCCAACCCATGGAGGTGTCGGCTTCAGAGAGGGTCAAAGTGACGTCAAAGAACACGTCGATGTCGGCCTCGTGTCCGCCATAGCATTTGGGCATCATCATGGAAAACAAATCCGTTTCCCCAACGGCGTCTATGACGCGATCCAGCGGTTGGCGCGCCAATTCGGCCTCGCGCGCCGTTTCCCGCAGCAGCGGAGCCAGACTTTCGGCTTGTTCGATAAAGGTGCTTCGCGATGCCATCCAGGGGCCTCCCTGTCGCCGGATTGTTATCCGACAACGCTTTTTTTTGTTTCACAATGTCCAAAACATACTTTAGGGTATGTTTTGGATGCGGTCAATTCCCTGTTTGGCTTTGTGAAAGCTGAGACACAAATGAAGCGGATGTAATCAGATGAGCCGTCTTGGAACAGGCGTCACGCGCATTGGTTGGTTAGATGCAGGGCAAGAATTGCTGCGTGACCAAGGGATCGAGGGGGTCAGCATTCGTGCTCTGACCGAAGTCTTAGGCGTCTCTAAGGGCAGCTTCTATCATCACTTTCAGGACTTGCAGGATTATCAAAATGCCTTGGCCGATTATTTCTCAAACGAACAACTGACGGACTTTTTCAATCGCGCGCATCAACAAGCGACCGAAGACCCGCTGACCCGGATCACGGAACTGGGCAAAATGGTTCTTAGAAACGATGGCCGTAAGCTCATGTCATCGATGCGTGCGTGGGCGAAGCACAATAAAGCGGCGGCCGCCTCTGTCAGAAAGCTCGACAGGCTTTCACTTCAGTTTTTTGAGGATGTTTTTCGCGAGCTCGGCTTTTCACCCAAAGAGTCAAAGTTGCGTGCTTATTTGTTCGTCGCATCGACCGTCGTTGATATAGACGCGAAGCTTGTGGGGCTCACGAGCCGAGAATTTGAGAAAATGTTGCTGGAACTGACAACCAGATAAGGGTTGGCATATAGGCTTAAGGCGAGACTTAGCGTTGAGCCGATCGTTTTGGGAGGCGTGTGACCGTTGCCCTTTTTGACGTGGTCTGCTGCGCCGGTTCAACGTCTATGTTCAGTAGAAGCCGAAAGGCGCTAATGAGTTCCTTAAAGTCTTTCTTTTTGGGGGAGGTTAGGGTCCGCCCCGCGATCCCATTCATAATGAGCGACATGAGCAAATCTCCCGTGACCTTGATATTTGTCGAAGGGGGCAGGTCATTCGCCTCAACGGCGCCCTCAATAATATCCTGAAAGATCCGGTCGATTTGCAGCCGAGCGGCAAAGACGCGCGCATATTCCTCAGGCCGCCGCGATGCCTCCGCCCCGACCACGCTGCCGAATTGCTGTAAGACTTCATCTTCGCGATAGAGCTCTTCGCAAGTCACCAGGATGCGCGAGACTTTTTCCTGCCAAGTGCCGGGACCTTCTGCGGCTTGAGCAAAGGCTTCGCAGATTTCATCATACATATCGCAAGCGGTCTCGATGAACAGATCATCTTTTGAGCCGAAATAGTTGTAGATCGCAGGTGCAGACAGGCCCGCGGCCCCGGCAATCTGAGACAGGGATACGCCGCGATAGCCCTGCCGTGCAAAAAGAGTGGCGGCCACTTCGAGCAAACGGGCGCGCGTGTCTTCACCGGAAACGCCTTCGGGACGGCCCAGACTCTTGGCGGTCAAACGAGGTCCGGATTGCCGTTTGGCATCGTTCTTTCCGGCCCTTTGTATTTTTGCCATTCGCTTTGCCATCAGTTGTTTTTGTCGAAACGAATGTGAAGTTCTTTCATCGGAATGAAGAACAGGCTGAAATCATGAACAGGTGTCGGCAAGGGCCGAGCCAATTCAATATTCTTCAAGCGCGATAACAGCACATTGAACGAACTGACCATTTCCTGCCGTCCCAGAAACGCGCCGACACAATGGTGTGCGCCCGACCCGAAAGCCAGATGCGCGCCGACATTCTTGCGAGTCATGTCAAATTGATGGGGGCAGGCAAACTTTTCTTCGTCCAAATTGGCGGCACCGTAGCGTACGATCACCATAGAATTTTTTGGGATGGGCGTACCATTCAAAACCGTGTCGCGTGTGGTGTAACGCGCAAGTCCTTGAACCGGCCCTTCATGACGCAACACTTCTTCGGCGAATGATTTTGTTTGGTCGGGATGGTGGCGCAACACGTCCTGAAGCTCAGGCGAGCGCACCAGCCGCCACATTCCGTGCGCGATAGCGCTCTGTGTTGTTTCAAAGCCACCGGTTATCAACTGATGCATGAGATTTTGAAGTTCATGCATTGTCAGGGGCTCTTCATCATCACCATGGGCGTGCACCAATCCTGACATGATGTCATCGCCGGGCGCCTTCCTGCGCTGTTCGAATATCTCTGCAAGGAAATGCTGAGCTTCCAGTTCAGTCTCTGCGGTTTGGCGCATTTCATCGGCAGTCATGGGTTTGATGGCCATCGCTAGCATGGCGTCCGCCCATTTCTTGAATGTGGCGACGTCTTTGCGATCGAGCCCAAGCTGTTCCGCAATGATGATGCCCGGCAGCTTCATGGCGAAATCGAAGTTGAACTCGCACGTGCCTTGATCAATCCATTCGTCCACCAGTTCGTGGGCGACTTCTTCGATATGGGGCGTCAGTTCACGCACGCGTTTCGGTGTGAATACGCGGTCGAGCAGTTTGCGGTAGCGCGAATGGGTGGGCGGGTCGGTACGCTGCAAAGTGACGACGTGGCCCCATCCCTTCTCCCGAAGGATTTCTTGATAAGTGCCTGCAAGGTCGCCCTGCAAGCTTGAAGCCGATGCGTATTCAGGATTGCTCGAAAATGTTTCAGCGTCTTTTAACACGGCGCGCAGATCGTCGTACTTCGTGACCATGAACATGCCGGTTTCGGGTATTTTATAAACCGGGCACTCTTCGTGCAAACGTTCATAAAACGCGCCCGGCGCGCTCAAAGTTTCCGGATCTAGGAAGCTGAGATCACTCAGCTTCTTGGCTTCTTCTGTCATACTCATGGTGCGGCGCCCTTGGTTGACTTTATTAAATGAATGGTCATTAATATATCCTTCGTGCCGCAAAGACAACATCCGATCCTTCTGCTGTCGAGGCAGACCAAGTAAAGGAACTGTACGATGAACGTTGTTTTGGACAAGACGCCTTTGATTGAGATGACTCGGTCGCTGATTGATCACGCCAAAGCCGGAACCATGGCGCAGGCCGATCAGGTGATGGCAATCCCTGCATCCGACTACACAGACGAAGCGCGCTTTGAGGACGAAAAAAAGAAAATCTTTCGGCGCTTGCCTTTAATGGTCGCGCCTTCTTGTGAATTGCCGGAACCTGGCGATTACAAGGCAATGGACATTGTCGGCGTACCGCTCTTGCTGTCGCGGCAAAAGGACGGCAGCGTGCACGCCTTTCTCAATAGCTGTACCCATCGCGGCAATCCACTTGCGCAAGGCAAAGGCAACGCACCGCGTTTCACGTGCGGTTATCATGGATGGACCTTCAAGGATGATGGAGCGCTGATCGGAGTTGCCGCGGCGGAAGATTTCGGCGACATCGACAAAGCGGCTTTTTGCCTTAAGGAATTCCCGTCCCTGGAACGCGCTGGATTGATTTGGGTCACGCTGGATCTCAAATCCACGCTCGATATCCCAACATTCCTTTCGGGCTATGATGAAATGCTTGCGCATTTTGGGTTTGAGCATTGGCATCTCTTTGACAGCCGCGTGTTGCAAGGGCCCAATTGGAAAACCGCCTATGACGGCTATCTCGACTTTTATCATCTGCCCGTGTTGCACCGGGAAAGCTTTGGCGCAGATATGTATAACCGCGCCAACTATTTTGCGTGGGGTCCGCATCAACGCGTGGCGGCGCCGGTTTCACAAATGAAAGGCCCGGAAGATGAAGAAGCCATCGATCTTGCTGACTTAGACGAAGGCGAATGGCCTGATGATGCGTTGATGGGCGGTGTTTGGACGATCTTTCCGCACATCTCCATCGCTACCTTCTATGGCGGCGGTGTGCGTGGCGCGATGATCTCGCAACTCTTCCCCGGCGAAACGGTTGGTGAAAGTTTCACAACCCAATTCTATGTCATGGAGCAAAAGCCAAACGATCCCGATGTCATCGAAGGTGCGCATGCACAGTTTGATTTGCTGAAGCATGTTGTGCGCGACGAGGATTACTCGACGGGCATCCGTCAACACAAGGCGTTGCAGTCAGGCCTGCTCGATACGGTCTATTTTGGACGCAATGAGGGTGGCGGACAAACATTCCACAAATGGGTCGCCGACATTGTCGCCACGCCGGATGACAAACTCACAGACCTGTTCGCTGGCTAGAGTTCTTCCGGCACAAGAAGACCTAACAATGTCATCCCCCGGCTGAGTGTAGCGAAGTCCGGGGGATCCACTCTCTTTGCTGTCGAAGTTATGGATTACCCGGGCTCGCGGTGCTCGCCGTGTAATGACAAATTGTTCTTGACTAAAACGTCTTGGGATACGCTAGCGCAAGGCAATAGAGCTTGCCCGATCGTGTCGGCCGTATGTCCATTAAGACGGTTGACGATTAGTTTCACTTCAAAATGCGAAGGAAGCGTGCATATTGGTTTCCTCATATGCGTGGTGGCTCAAGGTATCTGAAGGAGAGAGCGGTGGACATTTTTGAAGCAATGGAGACTTGCAGGGCAATCCGGTTTTTCAAGAAAGATCCGGTTCCGGAGGAAATGATCGAAAAGATCATCTATGCCGCAACCCGCGCACCGAGCCCCGGGAACAGCCAGGGGTGGGATTTCATCGTTGTGAACGACACAGACACGCGCGCCAAATTGGCGGAAGGGATTGCATCCGTCATGAAGCCGGCTGTCGCCGCAGCGGCGGAACAATTTGGCGGTTCCGATGGGATGGATCCGGTTCAAAAACGCATGTTGGACGGCGCGCTCAATCTTGCAACGCGATTGGCCGATGTGCCGTTGCACATATTGGTCTGCGGCAAACCGATCTACCCACCAGGCAGCCCAACGGAGGCTTTTGTTTGGTCGGCGATCTATCCGGCGGCACAAAACATCCTGTTGGCTGCCCGCGCCCAAGGGCTCGGGTCTTGTCTCACGACCTATCAAATGACGTGTGAACCTTTAATCCGCGAAGTATTGAGCATTCCGGAAGATGTGCGCATCGGCGCCTATATCCCGATCGGATGGCCGGACACGGAAGCGGCTAATTTTGGACCGCTGGCGCGCATGGCGACGGAAAAGTTTGTGCACAGAGATGGTTGGAAAGGCGACTTGCGGTCGTAACTAGTCTTTGAATCTCTACTCCAACGATGCGCCGTCAACCGTCCGGATTTGGTCTGCGTTTGACAGGTCAATTCCATCCAAGCACGCGGCATTCACACTGACTTGCGTTGGGTCGCTCCGCCGATTGTGATGTGTGTAGACCCCGCACGTCTTGCAGAAGAAGTGTTCTGCAACATTCGTGTTCCATCGATAGACGGATAAATGTTCCCTGCCCTCAAGGAGTTTGAAGGCGTTCTGTGGCATGGGGAACATGACGATCGACTTCTTGCTGCACAAAGAACAATTGCAGCGATAAAGTCCTTCGTCTTCGATGGGCACACTGATCTCGAAGATCACCCTCTGACAGTGACAGGAACCTCTTTGGGCAGTCATTCTCGTGCGCGGCTTTGGGTGGCGCCGGCTTCAAGGGCGAAATCCCAAGCGGCGTCGCTTGTGATGCGCACGCGTTCTGTCATCGCTTCCATGTCAGCTGTTGGATCGTTCGCCGTTCCGTCCTTAATGCGTCCGATAATACCTTGGGCGATGGCACTGATCCGGAACAGATTGTACGCCTTGTAGAACGCCGGATTTTCAATGCCACCGCGGCCGACGCGGTCGCAATACATTTGAAGATAGTCTTCAAGCGATGGAATGCCGTGGGATTTGTAGTCGATGTTGATCAGGCTGCGCTCGCTCGTCCCGTCCGGGTCCGGCGTGTAATAGGTCATGACATTGTAGAAGAGATCACCCAAAGGATGCCCGATGGTGCTGAGCTCCCAATCCAGGGCCGCGACCAATCTGGGTTCTGTAGGGTGAAACAGCAAATTGTGAATCGAAAAGTCGCCGTGAACGAGACTAACCGAGTCGTCTTCCGGTATGGCGTCCGGCAACCAGTCGATGAGCTTGTTCATCGAGGCGAGCTCGGCCGTGGCGGACAGTTGATACTGCTTGGTCCATCGGGAGATTTGGCGCGCAAAGTAGTTTCCCGGCCGTCCAAATTCCTCAAGTCCGATCGCCTTGTAATCATAGCCGTGCAGCTTGGCCATGGTATCGCACATGGATATGAACACTTGACCGCGTTGTTCCGGCGTCAGTTCGGGCATGTGAAAGTTCCAAAACACACGGCCCTCGACACAGTCCATAATGTAAAACTGTGTGCCCAAAACGCTTTCGTCTTCACACAGGGCGTAGGCGCGGGGCACTGGAAAGTCGGTTTGATTGAGCGCGCTGATCACCCGGTATTCGCGATCCACCGCATGGGCGGAAGGTAATAGTTTGCCTGGAGGCTTGCGCCGCAGCACGTAGTTTTGGCGCGGTGTTTCAAGTTTGTAAGTCGGGTTGGATTGCCCACCTGCAAATTGCAGCACTTTGACCGGCCCTTCAAAGCCTTCGACATGGGCGGCCATGAAATCGACGAGCTTGGCTTCGTCGAAGCGATGTTTTTCTGCAACCGCGGTGGTTTCCGTCATAGGGGCTGGCTCCGTTTTTTCCCGACAAAGACTGATCCCTAAGTCGCTATGTTGGACCAGTCGAATTTTGCGCTTCAACCTAGACCGGTCCCGCGGTGGAGTACAGTTCAGGGCGGCTAAATTAGGCGGGTCACGATCGTCCCTGCGTTAGCTGTCTTCCATTAATGCGATCATGAGTTGGACCAATTGTTCCGGTTGGTCTTCCTGAATGAAATGGGCGGCGTCTTTTATGATGACATGCGGCTGATCCGCAGCGCCCGGCACTGTCTCTTGCCAGATTTTTTCGCCACCAACCGTGACCGGGTCACTGTCACCAAAAGCGGTCAGTAACGGCTTTTTCCATTTGGCGTAGACATCGCGCATGACGGCGGCATTTTGCCTGAGCTGGGACGGCACCAAATAGGGAAAGATGTGGGGCGCTGCCAAATAGGTCTCGTCTGGGAATGGCGCCGCGTAAGCGGCGAGTTCTTCGGCGGACAATGCACGCGTTGTCGATGATTGGAACAGCCCAGCAAAATCAAAATCTTTGGTGGTCTTGGCGTAGGCGACCCAACGGGCAAAACCGAAATCCTCTTGTAAATCTTGAAGTGTCGGTTCGCCTTCGCGCCACACGGCGAGGCGGAACAAGGGGTAGCCGACCCAGCCCCCAATGCCCTCAGCAGCCGGAAGTCCGGTGTTCGACAGCATAATGTGGCTGAAACGATTGGGTTCGTTTGCAACAACGCGCAGACCAATGAGGCCGCCCCAATCTTGGCCGAAGAAAGTTATGCGCTTGAGGTCAAGACGGCGCACAAGATCCGTCATCAAATCAATGTGCATTTGATAGCTGTGGTCGCTTTGCTGAAGCGGTTTGTCCGATTTGCCGAATCCAACCAAGTCCGGCGCAACAACACGATACCCGGCTGCAGCCAGCGGCGGGATCATGTGGCGATAGAGAAAGCTCCAAGAAGGCTGCCCGTGGAGTAGGAGGACGACCGGTGCGTCACGCGGCCCTTCATCGACATAGTGCACGCGGTAGCCGGACAGGTCGGTGTAGTTGGGTGAAAACGGATAATCCGGAATGTTGGCAAAACGCGACTCGGGTGTACGTATGGACTCTGCCGGCTGCCAGTCTGTTGGCGCCTGAAGTCCAACAATGGCGATGGCCGCGCCGATGACGATCAGCGCAATAAGAACCAAAAATGATCTGAGCATGGTTGCATCCCCCCTAGGGTTCTAAGCATAGGCGTTGCCATGGCCTTCGGGAAGTCTGGCCAATACCAGGCGACGTGGGAATGCATCAGGAGTCGTCTATTTCTGCGCCCGCACGCCTCGTGTGGCCTGAATGGCGGCCTCTTGAAAGGCGCGGGCGGCTGGGCTGAGTGCGTTTTGCGCATTTGAGAACAGCGCAAGTTTGATCTTCGTTGTGAGGTCGAACATGTCGTGGTCGATGTTCAAACTGCGTTTTAATTCTTGGACGACCGAAAGGGGAGCAACTGTGATCGCATCGCTGGTCGACGACAATTGTAAGCAAGAGGTCAAGCTGGTTAAGCGATAACGGGGAAGGCTGTCGGCGGGCACTTGTGACCGCAAAGCCCGGAACAAATGGTTCTCATTGAAATAACGGCTGGGGATTGCCCAAGGAAAGTGGGTAAGATCGCGGACGGAACGCGCGTGGCGCGCGCCTGGATGGTTTTTGCGAAAGACGACAACAAGATTCTCTTCTTTAAGACGTGTCCTGCGCAAAGAGCGGGCGTAGGGCGAAGACGTAAAATTCACTTCATCCCCAACAGCGAGATCACAAAGGCCATTTGCTAAGTCGCTGTAGATGTCAGCGCTGCCGACGACGATATCAACCTCGATCGAAGGGTGCGCTTTCGAAAGGCCGGCCAGCGTTGGGGCCAAGACGGTTTCTGTGGCCAAAGCGATGATGCCAACACGGACCGCGCCCATTTGGCCGGAGCTGAGAAGCGTGGCTTCTTGCTCAAACCCATCCATGGCTTTGAGGGCCAATTCGGCTGAACTCAACAATTGATGGGCGCTTTCGGTTGGCTCCACCGATCGGGTCGTTCGGTTGAACAATCGCAAATCCAAACGCTCTTCCAGCCGTTGAATGGCTTTGGTCAGCGTACTTTGCGATTGGCCCATTTGTTCTGCAGCCAAACGAAAACTGCGCGTCCGGTAGACAGAGACGAAAAACGCAAGTTGACGAAGTTCACTCATGACGAACCGTCCGAGATTATTTCTCTATGAGAAATAATAATCTTAGATTGATCGGCTATGATCAATAGTCCAGCTCAACATTTTCTGTCAGCCGAACGCCATGTCGACATCTCGTCCACCTTCATCGCCCACTGCTGAGGCGGGCCGCCACGATCGTAAGGGGCGGTTGGTCAACCAGAGCCGTGCCTTTCGATCTGTGCGGACTTTTGACTATCTGGCTGAGGGCGACAGGTACCTCACCCAACGCCCATCTCCAGAATTCAGTTTCGCCATCATTGGCTGCGGCATGATGGGGACCGAGCATATGCGTAACGCGTTGCTTGAAGGCAGTGGACGCATCCAGGGCCTCTACGACCCGTCGCCAAGAAGCATCGAGGTGGCCAAAAAAATCCTAAAGCGTGCGGCCGGCGAAAAGGCGGCACAAGAGGTGCGGGTATATGACTCACTCGATCAGGCCTGTGCTGATCCTGAAGTCGACGCGGTTTTTATCTGCACGCCAAACCACACGCACCTTGATCTGATGCGGGCCGCCGTTCGGCATGACAAAGCCATCTTCCTCGAAAAGCCTATCGCAACATCGGTGGACGACGCCTACGAGGTGTGCCGGCTTGCGGTAAACCATTCAAAGCTGGTGCAATTCGGTCTGCAATACCGGTACAAGGCGATTTACGCCGAAGCGATTGAAGAGGCGCTGCAACGCGGATCGCTCGGCCGCCTGCATCAAGTTTCCATTGCCGAGCATCGCTTTCCGTTTCTTGACAAGGTCGATCAGTGGAACAAGTTCAATGCGAACACGGGCGGCACACTCATTGAGAAATGCTGTCATTACTTCGATCTCCTTAATCTGTTTGCAGGCGGCGCCCCCACACGTGTGTTTGCGAGCGGCCACCAGGCTGTAAATTTTCTCGACTTTGAAAAAGATGGGCTTCGCGCCGACGGACTCGATCATGCGCAAGTGATCATCGACTACGAGAATGATGCCGTCGGCGCTTTTTCGCTGTGCATGTTTGCGCCCGGTTCATCGGAAGACCTTGTCCTGTGCGGGGATCATGGCCGGCTGCATGCCAGCGAAAAGTCAGTCTTGGGCGCGGCCAACGAAAACCGAATCGATATTTGGGTCGGCGAAAACGGCGCTGCGCGCACCATCACACCGGCCTATCCGCCCTACATCGAAGCGGCGGGTCATCATGGATCGACATTCTTTGAGCATGTCGCTTTTGTGGACGCCCTGCGCACGGGCAATGGATCGGGCGCGACGATTGAAAGCGGCTTTTGGTCGGTCGTTGTCGGCGCTGCTGCCCAGCTTTCGATCGAGCGGCGGGAGGCTGTCAGCATCGATGAAATCTTGCCGCGCGGATTTGATGGTGCGTTCACAGGCAATAGCGCGGGAGACTGAACTCATGACATCTCTCATTGATCCAACGCCGCGAATGATTGGGACCGAACTGGAAGTGGGCCCGCTTGGGTTCGGCACTTGGCGCTTGGTGGCCATGCCGGTGGCTGAGGCGCAGACGCGGATTGAAACCGCCCTGTCATGCGGCATGAATCTGATCGACACGGCAGATGTATATGGATTGGATTGGGGCGGTGAAGGGTTTGGTGCCTCAGAATCCCTGCTCGGTGAGGTGCTTGCTGCATCGCCTGAACTTCGTACACGGATGGTTCTAGCAACAAAGGGGGGTATCATTCCCGGCATTCCCTATGACTCCGCTCAACTCGCCAAGGCGTGTGAAGAGTCGCTCAAGCGCCTGCGCGTTGAACAGGTCGATCTTTATCAGATTCATCGCCCGGATATGCTGTCTCATCCGGAGGAGGTTGCACGCACCCTCGAAGACTTACGAACGGCGGGTAAAATTCGTGAAGCCGGGGTATCAAATCACACGCCCTCTCAGACCGCGGCGCTGATGGCGTATCTTCCATTCCCCCTGGCGACACAGCAACCGGAATATTCGGCGTTTCATTTGGATCCCTTGTTCGATGGCACCTTCGATCAATGCATGCAGCACAGGCAAACGGTGCTCGCCTGGAGCCCGCTTGGCGGCGGTCGTCTTGCGACCGGCGAGGGATTAACCGAGGATCTGACTTCAGTGCTTGATGAGCTTGCGGCGCGCGAAGGTGCGGATCGCGCAACGCTTGCCTTGGCGTTCAGTTTGGCGCATCCCGCGCGTCCCGTGTCGTTAACTGGAACAACAAACCTGGAGCGCATCGGTTCAGCGCCGCGCGCGCTCGAGGTACAACTTGACCGCGCCGACGTCTACCGCATCATCCAAGCCAGCACGGGGGAGGCTCTGCCATGAGTGTTGAAGTCAGCTGGTTCTCTGCGCTTTGTGACGATGATTACCGGTATCTCGGTGTGCCGGACCCGGTGCTGAGGTCTTCGTGGTCGCATTGCCGCGACATCACTCTGACCGCAGACCGTCACGGTTTTGATTCCATTCTTCTGCCATCGGGCTACCAACTGGGAATCGACTCGGTTGCGTTTGCCGGCGGGGTTGCTCCGCTTACAGAGCAAATACGATTGTTGGTGGCTGTGCGCTGTGGCGAATTGCATGTGCCGCAATTGGCACGCCAGATGGCAACCCTTGATCGCATGCTTGACGGGCGCCTCGCGATCAACATCATCTCGTCAGACATGCCGGGCGAGACATTGGCCTCAGAACCGCGCTACCAGCGCACGCGTGAGACCATGGCGGCGTTGCGTGCGCTTCTAAACGGTAAGCCACTCGATTGTCAGGGCGACTTCATCCGAATGCAGCTCGACCCGCCGAACGCCAAAACACAAAGCGGAAATTGCCCGCTCTTCTATTTCGGTGGTTTGTCAGAACCTGCTCGCCAGGTCGCGGCGGCGGAAGCCGATGTATTTTTGATGTGGCCGGACACGATCCCGAATGTCGAGAACATTTTGGGCGACATGCGCCGCCGCGCTGACGAACAGGGGCGCCGTTTGCGTTTTGGGTATCGCGTTCACGTGATCGTTCGCGAAACCGAAGACCAAGCAATAGATGCCGCCACCTTGCTGCTGTCAAAGTTAGATGCGGAAGAGGGCGACCGCATTCGTGCGCGCTCGCTCGACAGCAAATCGGCCGGTGTCCGCGCGCAAGGAGAGTTGCGTGAAGCTGCGGACAAAGACGGCTTTGCTGAAGAAAACTTATGGACAGGCATCGGCCGTGCCCGCAGCGGCTGCGGGGCAGCTCTTGTTGGGGATCCGGATCAAGTGTTGCGCAAGCTCAAACAGTATGAAGCCCTCGGCATGGAAGCCTTTATCCTGTCGGGTTACCCCCACCTGGAAGAATGCGATCTGTTCGCAAAATATGTTCTGCCGGAACTGGATCACGCGAAGCTGACTTCCTAGCCGCTCTGTACGTTGCGGTAATTCGAATGGGCGACCGGGGTAAGCCCGGTGACGACGTGCGAGCATCCGCTCACCCGATTAAAGGTAGGCGGCAACACATCCTCAAGGCAAAACAAAGTCGTGTTGAATGAGATCCCCTTTCGGTTGTGCTTGGGCGCGGACACACTATCATTAAGCTTAACCGCAGTATTTCGAGACCTGGTATACTGTTGCGGCAATAGTTTATTTGAATTAACCAAGAATATCCCTTACGAAATACTCAAAGAATCAGTAAATCTTGTCTTTGGTGGGCGAATTCCAATGAGAAACCAGTTTGCGGCGACGGCGCTCGCCACCTCCCTTTTTGTGCTCTCAGTTGCTCATTCTATGGCGCAGCCTGCTGACATGGATGTGGGACCCGTCAAGATCAATCTCGGTGATGGCAACAACTTTGGCGTCAACAATTCCGGCGAAAACAATCAGGGCGTCGCGCAAGGAGCATCGGGCAATCGCGGCGTGTTTCAGGGTAACGGCGCGACTGCGAGTGGTGGAACAGGAAATCTCGGCGTTCTTCAGGGCAATGGTTCTTCGGGCGGCTCGGGCCGCGATAACCAGGGTGTCGGTCAGGGCAACAACACAACGGGGGGTTCGGGCAGGGAGAATGCGGGCGTTCTTCAGGCCAACAACACAACAGGCGGGGCGGGCCGTAACAATCTCGGTGTCAGCCAGGCTAACGGCAGTTCTGCGGGCTCGGGCCGGTCAAACATTGGCGTTGGACAAAGCAACAGCACCAGAGGTTCCGCAGGACTGAACAATGCCGGTGTCTTCCAAGGCAACAACAGTATCACTGGCGCCGAACCCGACGAGACCAATGCTGGCAGCAACAATAACGGCGCTTTTAACGGCAACAATAATGAAGCGCTTCAAGCGGGCAACATTCAATCGAGTGCCGGCAGCAACAATAATGGGGTCGGTAGCGGTAACAACAACACGGCCGACGCGAGCGGCGGCCGCGACGACTTCTCGTCCGCTTCAGCGGGGAGTGACAATGACGGCACGTTCAATGGCAATGGCAATCGCTCGACCGCGGGCGTTTCAGAAGGCCTCGGCGGTGTCGGTAATGCAACAAGCGTCGCCGGCAGCGGCAACCAGGGCACCGGTTTGGGTAATGGCAATGTAAGTTCAGCGGGCGGGTCGGACAGCGGCGTTGCCTTGGATCGCACCGGTGCTGACAATCAAGGTGTTGCTCTCGGGAATTACAACACGGGCAATGCAGCCTTTAATCGCGGTGGGCTTCCGTCGAACCGGTCGGGATCAGATAACCAAGGCGTGGCCAGCGGCAATGATAATTTCGGCGCCGCGGCAGCCGCAACCGGCGCTGAAGCCGACACCAGCTCAGGCAGCGGAAATCAGGGTGTTGATACCGGAAACGACAATACTGCGTTCAGTTTTTCCGACGCCCAAGGCAGTGCCGCGACCGCCGATGCTGGAAGTGAAAATATGGGCGTGGATACCGGAAACGACAACAATGCGGATGCGTTCGGTGTGAACGCGCCGGGCAACGCGCAAGCCGGCACCGACAATCTTGGTGTGGGCAGCGGTAACGGAAACGTGGCGGATGCCGATGCTTTTGGTGCGCCGGATTCGGCCTTCGCCGGTGTTGGCAATATCGGCGTGTTCAATGGTGTTGGGAATATGACCCCAATGGATATGGGCAACTTTAACACCGGTGTCGGCCTCGCTAATCAGAACTTCAACGTTGGTGTACCACCGGTAAACATTCCGACAGGTCCGTAGGCAGACAATTATAGTGAGCAGATCAATGAGTATAAGGCTTCTCGCATCAACGGTTTTGGCAGTTGTCTCCATCGCAGCTCCGGCCTTGGCGCAACCGGCGGACATGGATGTCGGTCCCGTCAAGATCAATCTTGGCGCGGATAACAATCGCGGCGTTAACAACACCGGCGAAAACAATGCCGGTGTCGCTAATGGTAGCGCAGGCAATCAAGGTGTGGCCAACGGCAATAACAACACAACCTTCACCTCAGCCACCGCCAATCAGGGTGGAACCGCGAATGCCAATGCCACGGCCGGTGAAAACAACAAAGGCGTTTACAACGGCAACGACAATTTTGCCGATGCCTTTGCTGACCAAACTGGGCAAGGCACGACCAATGCCAACTCAGCTGCGGGCAGCAATAATGAAGGTGTGAACAACGGCAACGGTAATGTGGCGCGCGCGAACGCCCGCAGTGCAGACGCAACGGGAAATGCCGGTAACAACAATCAAGGTGTTGGCAGCGGCAATAACAATCAGGGCGAAGGCTTTGCTCTCGGTCGCGCCACCGCAGAAGGAGACGCGGGTACATTCAATCGCGGTGTTGATCTCGGCAATGACAATAGTGCCAACTCAAGCGCTTTCGATTTGTCGAGTAGCGCCGTTACAAGCTCCGGCACCAGCAATCAGGGTGTGACGGGAGGCAACAACAACGACGCCGATGCAAATTCATCTAACAGTGGCCAGTCAACCTTGGCCTTGGGTGATGGGAACCAGGGCACAAATGTCGGTAACGATAACCTTGGATTGGCGACCGCATCAACTTCGGGGCGCACAAACGCCGCTGGCGGTAGCGACAATAGCGGCGTAAAGACCGGCAACAACAACGAGTCTGACGGCGGCTCCTTCGGCCAGAACGCAATCGCTACTTCCGGAGCTGGCGTTTCGAATGAGGGCACGGATGTGGGCAATGGCAATGCTGTAGGAACCTCGGCAGTTAAAGGAAGTAGAGCAACCGGCCTCGCAGGGGATTCAAATCGCGGCACAGACAGTGGCAATGACAACAGTTCGGGTGCGGATGGTCAGCAGGGGGGCAGGGGTTTTGCCACTGCTGGTGCGGAGAATGAGGGCACTGGAAATGGCAATGACAACAATGCCAACGCCTTCGGCGCGGCTGGCCGGTCTGAAAGCAACGCCGGAAACGGAAACCAAGGTATAGGTCAAGGCAACGATAACACCGCGTCTTCGTCCGCCCTTTTTGGCCCGCCAACTTCAGCCATTGCCGGCGTTGATAATCTTGGTGCGTTCAACGGCATCGGCAATACGGCAATCGACAATGCGACAATGGGTAGTTTTAACACCGGCGTCGGCTTGCCCACACAAAACTTCAACGTTGGTGTGCCACCGGTAAACATTCCGACAGGTCCGTAGGCAGAAAACTAAAGTGAGCAGATCAATGAGTATAAGGCTTATCGCATCAACGGTTTTGGCAGCTGTCGCCATCGCAGCTCCGGCCTTGGCGCAACCGGCGGACATGGATGTGGGACCCGTCAAGATCAATCTCGGCGACGGCAACAACTTTGGTGTCAACAATTCCGGCGAAAACAATGCGGGTGTCGGCAATGGCAGTTCCGGCAACCTGGGCGTTGCCAACGGCAATGACAATAGCGGCCGAGGGCGCGCGGGCCAAAACAACGCTGGAGTCAACAACGGCAACGGAAACAGCGCAGCTGCTGCCGCCTCAGATGCCGGAAGTGACAATAATGGTGTTGGCAACGGAAACGACAATAGGGCGGTCGGGAACAATCGTATCGGATCTAACAACAACGGCGTTCAGAATGGCAATGAAGCCGGGGTTGCCGGGGGCGCAAATGGTGTCGCTGGTGCAGACAATAATGGCGTCGCGAATGGCAACAAAAATGTAGTATTCGAGGGCGCGCGGGTTGGCTCGGGCAATGATGGTGTTGCAAACGGTAACGACAGCATCGGCTCTACGGCGAACGTCGTAAGCGATGACAATCGCGGCGTGTACAATGGCAACAACAATCCTATTTCATCTTCCACGCCGGGTCCTGTCGGTACCGGAAATGTCGGTGTAGCGAACGGCATCAACATTCCAAATCCCGGTATGGATTCGCCTCCGATTGGAAGCTTCAACGCGGGAGTCGGTAATTTCGACTCTGTCGGCAATGTTGGCGTGCCGCCAGTTTCATTTCCGAGCATGCCTTAATGGCCGTCGAATGACTTCTATGGAAAGCCGGCATACTGTCCGGCTTTTTCGTTATGTGTTAGCCGACCCAAGACCCGTGAAACGAAATCGGAACATGGTGGGTGAGCCAGATTTTAGTGATCGGCCCACGATTGATGGTTTGCGCATCGAACAGGGCGAAGAAGGTCTTCTTGCTTTGTCCGTCTAGGCATTGCGCGATGATAAAACCGCGATCCATTTCATTGCTTGGTGCTGGGATGAAGACAGGTTCGCCAACTTGCGTCTCTGCTCCAAAGTCAAAGAGCTGCGTTGCGCCTGTTTCATAATCAAATCGCTTGAGCCCGGTGTTAAGGGCGCCAAGACCGTTGACCGAAAAGTAACCGACCCGTTGTCGGACCATGTGGGTGCGGCCATCGATCATGGGAAATTCGTGGTTACCGTGATCGAGAATCTCTTCCGCCAACGTTTTTTGGGCGAGGTTCATTGTGTAGCGCCGAATTGTTCCGGGGCTTTGGGCGTGGCCCATCTTGCCGAACATGAGGTTCTTCAGGAGTGCGTCTTCGCCGATAAAATGATCGGGCGTGTCATAAGCAACCAGATCCGCAATCAGCGTATCTTGGTCCTCAAATGCGTTGAGCGCATGCCACATAAAGGCGCCGGGAGCCTCGAAGAATTGAGGCTCGCCGCCGTCGCGGCTGATGACGGCAATCGTGTTCCCAGCGTCACCGTTCCAGGTGAAACTGTCTGTGAAGCTGCTGAACCCGGACAAGAAGGGCAGGGGTGAAAAATCGCAGGGATGCAGCACAAAGATCAGATGCTTTTTTGTGGCAAAAAAGTCGTGAATGTAGACTTGCCGTGGCGCCGCGAAGGAGAAATGTCTCTTGAGCTTCAGTGTTGGTTCATAGATGGCGGCGTGAATGGTCATGGTGCGGCCATATTGTGACCCGGCCATGATCCACTCGCCGGTCTCGGGGTCCAATTTGCTGTGCGCTTTGAAGCCGATACCGCTGAGATCTTCGCCTGCTGGAATCTGGCCAATCGTTTCAAGAGTTTCCGGATTAATGTCGTAGGTTGGGCCGACTTCATCGCGCGCCAGAATCTTTCCGTGTACGGGATAAACAGTGACGCCTGCTTGGCTCTCAGTTACTCCGCCACCGATATTGCTCAAAAAGTTCTCGGACTTTCGCGTTGTCCAAGTGGCGTAGAGGCGTTGGTTCGCGGCTTCTTCTTCCATGAATTTGTTCGTGTGGACAAAGCGGTTTTGATAGCGCACGCCCTTATCCGTGAAACTCAACCGTTGGATCAGGCCGTCCCCGTCGAGCAAGTGCCGGATGCGGCCGGTGCCGCGTTCGAACAGACCGGGGCCATTCCGAAAGAGCGCGCCGCGCAGTGAGCTGGGCAGGTCACCCTCGATGGTTGGCGTGTAATCGCGTCCACCTTTCTCCGACTTGCCGAGCAAAGTCATCCATTCCGGCGCTGCACCGAATGAGGCGTGCGCGGGCGCCGCTGAAGTTGCCGTGGCGCCCAAGACCGCAAGGGCCGCGGTCCCCTGCAAAACGTGGCGGCGGCTGGGGGACGGTGTCACGGAATTCATCAATCTCCTCCTTTTGCTCAATCTTTACAGTGTTAAGATAGGATCAATCTAAGCAGTGTCAAGATCGTAGGGAGAGAAAGTTTGCGCACGGGAAGGCGTGATGGTTCAAGGCCCCGGTTTCATCGCGTAAAGATGATCTGGAGGTTTTGGTCGATGAATTGCGAACGGACGTCGCTCCGCTCTTACGCGTTGGTGGTCATGGTAGACGCTTTGGAATTTCTTCTGCCGTCATCCCGTGCTTAACACGGGATCCATAACCCCCGTTTTCAGCCACTTGAGCACTGGGGTATGGATTCCGGATAAGCCCTAACGTGCTTTCCGGAATGACAATGTTGGATATAAGGATTGAAAATGATCAAACCAGACAGCGGTGGCTCTCGTGCCTGGTATCCAATCGCTGTTCGAATGTAGGAATTCTGCGATAAAATTGGGCCCCGCGACTCGCTGGGTTGCGAGCGGATAGCCCGTGACCAGTGCGACCATGATGGAATCGGTCGCAGGCTAAGGCCCAAATGTGATCTCTTCCGCCGGTGTGTCGCCAAACAATTCTTGATGGCGGGCGACGACATGGTCCCACAGGCCGGTGATGTCGGGCGGGTTGATACGAAGCGGGTCTTTGAGCGTTTCCAAAAGTTCGGCCTCTGAGTCGAGCAGGCGTTTCGCGCCACCATCCGGTCCCGTATTCGTCAGTACGCGTCCGATCAACACGTGTGCGCCATCCTCGGTCATAAGCTGGCAGATCAGATTCTGCCGGAACATGGACTCGGGGTCTTGCTGTAGCTCGTCACCAACTGATTTGAGCCGCGCCTCGTCGGCTGGCGCGTCGATTAGATCCGAGGACGGCGGCGCAGCTCCGGTCCGATTGTGAAACCGCCATTCTGCCCCGTCCAACTTTTCCAAGCGATAGGATCGGCCCGCATGATCGTTTGTGCCTTCAGCCAGCGGGATCGGCTCCAGAATCGCGTCGCCCAGACCAGCATCTGCAATCCAAGGCCCATCGCAGTCCACCCGTAAGACAAGGTGATTGCCAAACGCCTCATCGCCGCGCATTTCGCGCATGACACCGCCAACAAGACGTGTGACCTCGAACCCCATTTCGTCGAGTGCCCAACCGAGCAGTCCATTATTTTCGTAGCACCATCCGCCCCGGCCACGGACGACCATTTTCTCGAAAACCGCTTCGATCGAATGATCGACCGGACGCGCTAGGGCGACGTCGATATTCTCATAGGCGATCGACAAGAGATGACGCCTGTGAACGGCGAACAAGGCTGCGCGCGTCGGCTCGGCCGGACCGTTATAGCCGATGCGTTCGAAATATTGACTGAGGTTGGGACCCATTGAGTTTTATCTCGATTCTTTTGGCAGTGCTGATGCGGGCAAGACAAACACGCATCGGGAATGGGGGGCAACGACAAAAGAGGTAATAAAGAGAGGTTTGTTGTGTGTCGTGCGGCGATTCGGGTGGTGCGGGTCGGCATTCGCGCGTCTGATTGAGATGAAAATGGGAATGATGAGATGACAAGAAGATCACAATCAGCAAAGCCGGTGTCAGCCAATCATGGCCCAACTTGGGCCATGATAGATGCATTGCCGTGGCAGGACATTGCGCGAAGCCTTGATGTGCAAGGCTACGCGTCATTGGGAAAGTTGCTTGACCCGAAAACATGCAAGGCCTTGGTGAGAGCCTATAGCGACGACGCCCGCTATCGCAGTGTGATTGATATGGCGCGTTACAATTTTGGCTCGGGCCAGTACAAATATTTTCGTTATCCGCTGCCGGAACCGATCGGCACCTTGCGCGCAGCGCTCTATCCGCCCTTGGCTGAGATTGCCAATGGCTGGGCAGACCGGCTCAAACGCGATCACCGTTTTCCGCTCAATCATGCTGATTTTGTTCGGTCTTGCCATTACGCAGGGCAAGCACGCCCGGCGCCGTTGATCCTGTCCTACGAGGCGGGCGATTTCAATTGTTTGCATCAGGATCTATACGGCGACATCTCCTTTCCTTTGCAACTGGTTGTGATGTTGAGCGATCCATCTCAAGATTTTGAGGGCGGTGAATTTGTGCTGACCGAACAGCGGCCGCGAATGCAATCACGCGCAACCGTGGTTTCGATGGCACAAGGCGAGGCGATCGTTTTTCCCGTCAACGAACGCCCTGTACAGGGCAAGCAGCGTGATTACCGCGTCAAGATGCGCCATGGCGTCAGTACCCTGCGTTGCGGCCAGCGTTTCACCCTGGGAATCATCTTTCACGATGCGGCGTGAAAGAGCAGGCCTGTATCAACGGCAAATCATCTCGACAGCTCCGCGGAAAAATTTGCGCAACAGGGCGTGCGATTGTCCAGCGCGCGCACGTAGCGCCACGGAATGAAGTATTGCCTGCGTTAGCTGCGCGGCCACTTGTGCATCCGTGTCGATCGGAAACGTACCGTTCTTCTGCGCTTGGGTGAAAAAGGTCTTTAGGCGCTTGTCCGTATCCGTCGCAATAGCGAGCATGTCGGCGCGCACATCCGGGTGAACGATGGCCTCCGCGGGAGCTGTACAAAAAATAAAGCAGCCAAGCGGCGGATCACCCGACATATAGACATCAAGCGCCGTCTCGAAAAAACGGTTGAGCGCGGAACGAGGCTCCGATCCTTGTGCCAGTTCTTCGAGGCCGCCGTCGAGCTGACTGCGGAACGCTGCAAGAGCGGCGCGATAGATGGCTTGTTTATCGCCGAACGCATTGTAGATGCTCGGCCGGTTCATCCCCATGGCCGCCGCGAGATCGTCGAGAGAAGTACCGGTGAAGCCGTGGGTCCAAAACACCATGAGGGCGTTCCCAAGTGCTTGATCCGGGTCGAATTTTCGGGGACGTCCGCGTTTTGTGGCCATTATTGTACTATTTCGCATAAAATAATTGACATGAGGTAATTTATGCGGAACGATACAAAAATAGCAAGGCCGTAAGTGGCCGATCAAAAGGGAGGAAATCATGGCCCGCATCGTGTTGGTGATTGCTTTGTTGGTGGGGATGGGGGCGGCCGCCTTTTTTGCCGTCGGGGGCGAGAAAGGCGTGCGCAAGGAGATTTTCGCGCAGGCCATGCCGGTGACTTATTTTGAGCCCTACGCCGACCGGCCCGCAGAATTCAAGCAAATCTCGGGCAACGTCTATGCCTTTACTTACGGTTTCAGCCGGTCATTGGTGTTGGACACGAGCGAAGGCCTGGCGGTGTTCGATACATTTCACGCGAAGTTCGCCCAAACGCTAAAGGCGGCGCTCGAAGAAGAATTTCCCGGTAAGCCCATCAAATGGGTGATCTACTCTCACAATCATTTGGATCACATACGTGGCAGCGTCGTGCTCGAGGCCGAAGAGGTCATCGGTCACCGACTGGTCAATTATTTTGCCAGCGATTGGGCACACGCGACCGACATCGCGCCGGTGACCCGGCCGGTTGACGGCGATACCGTCATGACTTTGGGCGGAATCGACGTTGAATTTCTCTACATGCCCCATTCACACTCCGAAACCATCTATGGGTTTCACATCCCGTCAGAAAGTGCAGTCTTTGCCGCTGATATGATGTTCGTGCGTGCTGTGCCGCCTTTTGATTTTCCCGACTTTTACTATCCGGGCTACGTGCGGGCGCTGGATCGGCTGATCGCGTTGGATGCGGATCACTATGTGCCAAGCCATTTGGATGAAGGCTCACGTCAGGATCTGATTGACTTTCGCAATATGACGGTGGCGTTCCACGAGGCGATCCAAGCTGAGCTTGCGAAGAACAATTACAATGCTTCTCAAGGCGACAAGATGCGTGCTGGCCTCAAAGCTGCTTATGACAAGCTTGAACCCGAATATGGCGATTGGCACGGATTCAATGAAATGTTCGTCCCCAAATTCGGCCGTCACTGGGGCGGGCTTTATCTGGGGTATTGATCGTGACATCGGAACACGCTGATATCAACACCCTCTCCTAACCTCTCCCTCTTAAAAAGAGGGAGAGGAACACCGCGGTGCTGGTTGAAGCTCAGCGCTCATCGATATTGCAGAGATATTCCTCCCCCGTTTACGGGGGAGGTTAGGAGGGGGCAGTAGCGTTTCAAAGGAATCCAGACATCTAGACATACGTTGGCGCGTCAAGAACAATGAGCACCAATCTCTCCCACTCGGTACCTCTCCCATGGCGAAAATCGCGGCGTCCCTTCAACTCTCTCCAGATGACATTGACCGGATCATGTCGATCGAATCCCGTGTGCGTATCGCAACCATTGGTCCGGGTACGGACATCAATTTGACGCCGATGACTTTTGGTTGGGCCGGTGGGTGCGCCTACATCTTTGGACGCGGACAAAAGATCGCCAATCTGCGCCGTAACGAAACCGCTACCCTGTTGGTGGACACAGGCGAGGCTTGGCGCGAACTGAAAGGCATAATGATGCGCGGGACCGCACGCGTCCACGAAACCGCGGAAGAAGAAGCGGCTGATCCCCATCTTGCGGCTGCGCGACTTAACCTCGGGGAAAAACACGGCCTTACGAAGGATGGCGCCGTTGCGCCGTACACCGCAACGGCGTCGGGCAAAAGCCGGCGCTGGATTGTGTTTACGCCGCGTCATATGGTGACTTGGGACAACGCTAAGTTGCCGTAGACTGGCGCCGCGGCCGTCTCCCTGCATTGCTGTTTTTTGTTCAATCCGATCACGCGAACTTGCGCCATTGTCCTTACTGAGGGTGCCAGATAAGCTCGGTGGTGCTGCATCCAAAAGCGGGGCGACCTGAAGGATCCTGTCCCGCCGGCAATTCAAGCGCATTCAATTCGGGAGATCGCATAATGGCGAAATATCTTTTCATCTATCACGGTGGCGGCATGGCCGAGACCGAAGAAGGCCAAAAGGAAGCGATGGAAGCGTGGGGCAATTGGTTTGCGTCCATGGGTGATAAGATTATCGATGGTGGCAACCCGATCGGCGGCTCGACGACGATCAAGAGTGACGGCAGCGTTGTAAATGACGGGGGCTCAAACCCGACCACGGGATACGGACTCTTTGAAGCCAAAGATCTCGACGAAGCCATCGAACTGGCCAAAGGATGCCCGATTCTCGCAAGCGGCGGGTCCGTGGAACTGGGCGAGACGTTTGACCCCTAAGAAGATTTTTCCGAACGTTCGGAGCACCAGATGGAATTGATCGAAGAGCAGCAGGGCGGCTGCACATTGCTCACGCTCAATCACCCGCCTCTCAACACGCTGAATCATGAAGCGGTGATTGCGATTGGGGATTGGTTCAAAGCCTATGACCGCGATCAGCCATTGGTGATCAGCGGCGCGGGCAAAGCGTTCAGCGCCGGTGTCGATACCAAAGCCTTTCTGTCTTACTCCGAAGTACAGCGCAAAGATTTCTTCAACGCGATCACGCGGATGACGGCGCATCTCTGTGCCATCAATGTCCCTGTAATTGCCGCGATCAACGGTCATGCGATGGGCGGCGGGTTCGTCATGCCGTTATGCGCAGACTATCGCATTGCGGCCGACGGTGACGGTAAGTTCGGCCTGACGGAAGCGCAGGCCGGCGTGCCTTTTCCCGCAGGACCGGTAGAAATCATCAAGCACGAATTGCCGCCGACATTGCTCCGTCATCTCACCCTGTCGAGCCGCGTTGTCGATGCGTCCTTCCTGCACGAACATCTCGTGTTTGATGAATTGGTAGCGGCTGAGACCGTCGTCGCTCAAGCGCTGGACAGGGCGCGCGCCCTGGCGGCGCAGCCGGCGTTTCGGGCCGTGAAGGTACAAGTGCGTCAAGGCCTGGCCGATCGTCTGCGTGAACTCAACACGGTCGATTGACGGTGGACCCAATCCCAACAAAGTTGCGTGCGCCGATTGCGGCCGATCAACCAGCCTTGGAACGCCTTGCTGTTGAGAGCGGCCTGTTTCAACCCTCCGAAATGGGCGCCTTCAGCGATATGATGCGCGCTTATTTCGCCGGCGAAACCGAGGGTGACTTCTGGATCGTCGGCGATCAAGATGGCGCGGTCCTGAGTGCAGGTTATTGCGGGCCGGAAGCATTCGCGGACCGGGTGTTCAATCTTTTCTTCATCGCTGTTGAACCACGCCTGCAAGGCAGCGGTCATGGTTCAGCTCTTTTGCAAGCGGTGGAGGAGAAGGCACGCGACGCGGGCGCCCGCATCTTGATTATTGAGACGTCTGGGCTTGGATCGTTCGCGTTGACGCGGCGTTTCTATCGCCAGCACAGTTACGACGAAGAAGCCCGCATCCGCGATTATTACGGACCCGGCGACGACAAAGTCGTTTTCTGGAAGAAGCTTCAAGAGTGATCCTACAATCGACAGTTGGCCATCGTCTTTGATTGAGAGATACTCCCTAGAGCGCGATCAGGTTAAGTGGAATCCGGTTAGCCGTCCGATCGCGCGACCAACCGTGAATCTATGGCATGATCATGTTTCCATGAAACATGATCATGCATTAGCTAGTAATGAAAGAAGCAGTGGAGGAACTGTCAATGAATGAGCTAACAAAAAAAAGCGCGAGCGAACTTGCGGCGCTCATTCGTGGACGTGATGTTTCCAGTCGCGAAGTCGTGCAAGCGCATTTGGACCGCATTGAAGAAGTGAACGGTGCCGTCAATGCCGTCACAATCCCGCTTACCGACACGGCGCTGGCTGCGGCGGACAAGGCGGATGCAAGCGCGCCAGAAGGGCCGTTTCATGGTGTGCCCTTTACGATTAAAGAGAACATCGATTGCGTAGGCACGCCTACAACAAACGGCGTGCCGGCTTTTGCTAAAGCCATGCCGCCACTTGATGCACCTGTTGTGGCGCGGATGAAAGCGGCAGGGGCGGTTCCCATGGCCCGGACCAACATGCCGGAAATGGGTCTCCGTTTATCGACGAACAATCCCTTGCGCGGACGCACACGCAATCCATGGAACGCCGAACTGACGGCGGGTGGGTCAAGCGGGGGCGATGCGGCTGCGCTCGCTACAGGTATGACGCCTTTTGGTCTTGGCAACGACATTGGCGGCTCGCTGCGCAATCCGGCCTATTGTTGTGGCACCACTTCTTTGAAACCCACTCAGGGGCGCATCCCGCATGCCCAATCTATCGAACCCGTGGATGGCGGTATGGCCGTGCAGGCCATGTTGGTTCAAGGCCCGATGGCACGGTCGGTGGAAGATCTGAAAACCGGCCTGTCGGTACTGGCGGGGCGCGATCCGCGAGATCCGGTCTCTGTCGATGCACCGCTGGCGGGACCGAAACCAAAAGAAAAGCGCGCAACGCTGGTGACAGAGGTGCCGGGCGGCGCCATTCCCGCGGCGACAGTGCAAGAGATTGAACGCGCCGGAAAGATTTTGAGCGATGCCGGTTGGGCCGTCGAAACCGACATGCCACCTGAGCTTGAACGCGTCAGCGAAATTTGGGGCCATGTGCTCGCCACCGATTTCTCTGTGATGCTGCCGCTGATTGACGGAGTCGTGACGCCCGAACTTCATGGCGTACTTACCCAGCTTTGCGAAAAGTTTGATCCCAATGTGATGCCGAATTCCGCACTGCATGCGGAGCGTTCGCGTCTAACCCGTCTGTGGTCGGAGTTTTTCGCCGACCATCCGGTCGTCATTGGTCCCACCTGGTGTGTGACACCATGGCCGGCAGATGCGGATCTCGATCCCAAATCCGGCCTCGACACGGTTCTGAACACGGCGCGGTTCATTACGCCCGGCAATGTTTTGGGATTGCCTTCTGTTGCCTTGCCAATGGGCGTGGCTGACGGTCTAGCAACTGGTATCCAGATCTACGCGGATCTTTGGCGCGAAGACCTCTGTCTCGAAGCCGCAAGTATCATTGAGGCTAAAGTCGACACGCCGACGCCGATCGATCCCGTTTGGGCTTGAACGAATTCAATGTGCGGGTAATTCTGCCTTCTGAAGACCGGACAGATATCGCTCAAGATCATCAGCCGCTCGGAAAAAGGGAATTGTCTCGCGTAACGTAGCGAGCGTCGCGTCAGGCTGTAACTCACACAGTTTGTTGACGGCGGCCTTCGCCACGTCTGTCTCGCCCAGATTGCCACAGGCAGCCGCCAAACTGCGATAGCCGCCTGGAAAACTGGAATTGGCTTCAATCGCTTTTTCCGCCCAGGCTTTCGCTTCCCTATGTTGGCTGGCGGTTGTGGCGGCCATCGCCAGATAATTGAACCAGGTCGCCACATGCAGATCGCGCGGGCTTAGCTTCAATGCTTCGTCGAATTTTTGCTTCGCGATTTCATAGTTGCCAAAGGCGCCATGCGCTGCACCCAACAAGGCCACGCTCTCGGCATCGTTTGGGTTGATTTCGACAGCTTGTTCAAAATCAGCGAGCGCCTTGAAATGCTCCTTTGAGAAGAGGTGAACGATCCCGCGGGCGCGAACGACCATGCCGTCACCGGAATCTATGTCCAAGGCTTGTGCGGTGTGACGGCGTGCAGCTGTCATCGACTCTTCACGCGAGGTGCCCCAACCGTAAAGCGCATCCATAAGTTCTGTCATACCGAGCAGGGCCAGCGCGTTCGCCAATTGCGGCTCGAGCTCAAGCGCCTTGCGAAACAAGCGCTGTGCTTCCAGATTGTCGGCTTCGGTGTAACGGAGCTGGTGCCAATAGCCGCGCATAAAGGCGTCCCATGCGTCTACGCTTTGAGCAGGTTTGCGTTGCGCTCTCCGAATCTCGGCTGAAAAATATTCAGGCGCCACCGCCGCAGCGATACGCTCCGCGATTGCGTCCTGTGTTTCGAAAAGATCTGTGAACGCACAATCAAAACGATCAGCCCAGACATGATGATCCGTTACAACATCAATGAGCTGCGCTGTTACCCGGACATTTTCTCCAGAACGTTGGACACTCCCTTCAAGGACATATTGTGCCGACAGGTCCTTAGCGATTTCCGCAATGCGCACAGAACGGTCTTTGTAATAGAAAGTTGAGCCTCGACTGATCACGAAGAGGACATGAAACTTAGAAAGACGCGTGATGATATCTTCGGTGATAGCGTCCGAAAAATACTCCTGTTCCGGGGCCGGAGACAGATTTGTGAAGGGTAAGACCGCCAGGGTGGGGCGTTCAAGCTCGGGCGCGTCACGTGCCGTGGGGTTGGGGCGGATGTCCGGCTCAGTCTGATCGTTCGAGCTTTGTAAGTCTGCAACAAAACGAAAGCCGCGCTTTGTTATTGTACGGATGATTGCTTGGGTCCGGCCGTCGTCGCCCACGGCCTGGCGCGCGGTGCTGACCCTGACGCTGACGGTTGCATCGGTAATAAACCGGCCGCCCCAAATACGCTCGATAAGCTCGTCCTTCTCGACAACACGATCCCGGTTCTCAATCAAGATGCGCAACAATTCATAGACTTGGGGTTCAAGTGGGATCGGTTGATCCCCTCTCCAAAGTTCCTGCCGATCGGTGTCCAAACAGTAATCTGCGAACAAGAACTGCAATTCAACGCCTCCAAATCAAAAAATTAGAGGATCTAAAGAAGATCTAAAGACGACCTTCAAGCGGCCCGCGCTCGGCCGGCCTAGAGTCATCCCTTGATTGAGCCGAACGATCGCGCCGAACAGGCAAAAGGATGACAGCGATGAAGCGCTACTTTCTGCACACCAAACATAGCAAACCTCTGTCGCGCGTCCAAAACATTCTCGTTTCGATCTTTCGGCAACAGAGTCAGAACACGAAGAGGAGGGAACACAACATGACCGCGCAGCTTAACTATAAAGAAACGCTGGCCCGCGCCGAAAAGATCACATGGCGTGTGGACGATCTCATCGGCGCCGACCACCAGCTCGATTTCAAAAAGCCATTCTTGCCGGAATCGCTGGCGCGGGTGAAAGAGCTCTCATTCTTAGATGCGGATCAACGATTGGTCGTCAATCAAATCCGCGGCCACGGTTATCTGTACACGTTCGGCCTGGTTGAGGAGTTCATCTTGCCGTTTGTCATGGACCAAACGGAAGATCAACTGAACGATGGCAATGACTACAAAACACGTGCGCTGTTGCAGTTTGCTTGCGAAGAAGCCAAGCACATTCATCTCTTCAAACGATTTCGTGAAGAGTTCATCGCGGGATTTGGCTGTACCTGTGATGTGATTGGACCGCCGGAAGCGATTGCGGAAAAAATTCTCTCATTCCACCCTTTGGCGGTTTCATTTGTCATTCTCGGCATCGAGTGGATGACGCAGCAGCATTATACGGAAAGCGTGCGGGATGATTCCGACCTTGATCCCCAGTTCAAAAGTCTGCTGAAGCATCATTGGATGGAAGAGATGCAGCATGCGCAGCTCGATATGGCGCTGACGGAATCTCTGGCGGCGAAATGCTCGCGCGCCGAACGGGATCAAGCGGCGGACGCCTATTTGGAAATGGGGGCGTTTCTGGATGGCGGTTTGAAGCAACAAGCTGAGTTCGATGCCATTGCGTTCGAAAACAAGACCGGGCGCACATTGACCGACGATGAACGTGAAGTCTTCGTCGAGGTTCAGCACCAAGCCATGAGGTGGACCTTTTTGGGGTCGGGGCTGACGCACCCGCAGACCAAGGCGATGCTCGAAAAAGTCACGCCGTCAGGTGCTGCGAAAATTGCCGAAGTTGCTCCGGCCTTTTGTTAGCCGAAGCCAACACCGCAAATTCAAGGAGACACAGTTATGCTAGATAAAACGGATAGCGCGACCCTCAATGGATTGAACGTGGATGACGTAATGGCATTGATCAATGCCGTAAAGTCGGATGCTTCAGAAGGTGCAACCAAATGGAAGGTCAAAACCAAATGGCAAGGCAGGACGCATAACCGGTCAACGGTAAGCGGCTACAGCATTGGCGGAAAGAAAGTTGCCCGCAACTTCACCGTTGACATCGACGAGCCGGAAGAATTGGGCGGCGCCAATCAGTTCGCCAATCCTCAGGAATATCTTTTGTCGGCGTTGAATTCCTGCATGATGGTCGGTTACGTCGCCTTGTGCTCGCTCAATGGCATCCGGGTTGATGCGCTTGAAATTGAAACCGATGGCGACATTGACCTGCGCGGTTTCTTCGGCCTCGATCCCAACGTGACGCCGGGATATGAAAGTCTTACCTATACCGTTCGCATCAAAGGGGACGGGACGACCCAACAGTTTGAAGAAATTCATCAGGCGGTGATGAAGACTTCACCGAACTTCCACAACATATCAAAACCGGTTGCGATGAACGCGACGCTGCAGGTCGGCTGACCCTCACCTAGTTTTCCGAAGGGAGGACTTTCGCGAGGACCTGATGCAATGGGAGAAAAACCATGAAGAGCTTCATTAGAATTGAAGACCTTTACGAAGGTCCGCCGCAGAGCGCCAATGGCGGTTATGTTTGCGGCCTGTTGGGCACACACTATCAGGGTGCGGTGCAAGTCACCCTCAAACGTCCGACACCTGTGTCCCAAGACCTGATCATCGAGGACCAAGGTCTTGGTGTCCGCGTCTTGCGGGACGAAGAGACCGTCTACGCCGTGGCGGAACCTTCGGAAGTGAGCTTGAGCGTTCCTGTACCGCCGAGTTTTGAAGAAGCCGAAGAAGCCACGCACCGATTTGTCGGACATCACGATCACATCTTCCCGAACTGTTTTGTCTGCGGGACCCATCGCGAAAAAGTAACCGGCATGCGCATATTTGCCGGGCCGGTTGGAAGCGGTGGTCTGCATGCTTCGGATTGGACGCCCCATGTCACGCTTGCCGACGCTTCAGGTTGGATCAAGCCCGAATTTCTATGGGCTGCGCTCGATTGCCCAGGCTTTTTCGCCACGACCGCGGGCGAGCAGGGCGCAAGCGCTTTACTCGGCCGGCTAACGGCCGACATCACGGGATCTGTCAAAGCCGGTGAGCGCTGTGTTGTCACCGCCTGGTCTATGGGCGGTGAAGGGCGCAAGAGATTGGCCGGAAGCGCTGTGTTCAACGCCAAAAGCGCATTGGTTGCTTTGGCGAAGGCCACTTGGATCACCATCGACGCGACCGAAAAGAAGAAGATGACTGAGAGCGTCATTTAAGCAAATGGGGCGCTGCTCGTGGCGAAAGCGCCTTGAGTTGGTCGATGGCGTGTCGACCATTGATTGTCTCGATGACTTCGTAAGGTGTCAGAACCGTGTCATAGGGCCGGAGATCGGTTCATTGGTACCGTAAGTTTCGGCGGTCAGCGGGGCATCCGTCCTACAAAGTGCGTCGCGGACCTGGGGGACAGGCACGCTTAAAGAGCACTTCTCGTAGACAGATAGTTTAGCAAATGGTTCAAGCGCGTGAATTCGGTCGACCCAGGCCTTTACCTTTGGCCACTTAACTCCGTCTACAGAATATCCGGCAAACTGAAAATTGCGGAAAAAGGAACCTAAGGCGATATCTGCAATCGAAAGATCGCTGAGAAAGTAACTCTGTTCACGAACTTGCGATTCGAGATAGTTAAGGATTTTCGGCACATATTCGTTCAAGGCACGCCCAACCACCTCTTCATCAACCGGCAGGTTCCACACATATTTTCGGATATTCTGGTTGAACAATTGCCAGATGAAGACATCGCCAATATGCGAGTCCGCATATTCTTCAAACCAACGGGCGCGGGCCCGTTTGATCGGATCCTTCGGATAAACGGGGGTGTTTGGATAAGCGTCCTCGAGAAACTCTGCGATGACAGTCGAGTCATTGAGCACAATGTCTTTCGTCCGATCGATGAGGACCGGGATGCGCCGCAAAGGGCTCAGCCGCGAGAATGCGTCGTCGCCATAGAAAGGGACGATGGGATCGATCTCGTACGGGATCTGTTTCAGGTCAAGGATGACCAGCACTTTCCGGACATAGGGTGAAAGATAGCTGCCAATGATCTGTATGGTCATGTGTTGCCTCTAATCGCGCGATCCAATCAAGGTAGAGTTTGCTGGCTTGATTGGCTTTGTCCGATCGTTCGGGAATGCGTGCCGTTCGTTCGAAATCGCAAAGAAGGGTTCGTGTTTTGATGGCGTTGGCGCTATTCTTTGGCTCTTTGAACCTGTGACGGGTTGATCGGCCAAGAAATGGACGTCATCAGTGATGTTTGCCGCAGTCTGCATTTGAGCGGACAAAGATATTTTCAGACCCGGTTTAGCGGTGATTGGGCCGTTGCCATTCCGGCGGACCGTCCGCGGATTCGGTTTCATCTGGTGTTGCAGGGACACGCTTGGGTTTCTGTAGAAGGGGGGCCGTGGACTTCTCTCGCCGAAGGAGATTGGATCCTCATCCCGCACGGTTGCGCTCAGTTGCTTGCACGGGACCGGGATCGCAAGGACGCAATAAACCTTAGGGACCTGCTGCCGGATGCGCTTGATGAGCAGGGTGTCTTGACCGTTGGCGATGAGGGGCCGGCAACACGACTGCTATGCGGCTTTTGCACTTTCGACGATCAGATCGCGCACCCCTTGTTTGAGTCACTACCGGATCAAATTCGGATTTCCCAATCTGAGAGCTTTGCGTCGCCGTGGCTTTCGGAAGCACTCCGGCTCATGACGTTGGAAGCCAACAATGATGCAGCCGGCGCCAGTATCATCGTCGACCGGCTTGTGGAGATTATGTTTGTCCAAGCTCTGCGATATCTGCAATTTCAGTCGCAAGGCCCCTCATTTCTGGTGGCAACACAGGATGCCAATATCAATCGCGCCCTCAATGCCATTCACGCGCGTCCGCATGAATCTTGGACAGTGACAGGCCTGGCTGAGGTCGCGGCGATGTCCCGTACCAAATTCACCGAAAAGTTTCGGGAGACGGTCAATCGGTCGCCGAACCAATATCTGACCGAGTGGCGTTTGATGAAGGCCTCTCAGTTTTTGCGCGACACGCCACTGCCGATTGACGTGATTGCTGAACGGGTCGGATACAGATCTGGACCTTCGCTCACGCGGCGATTTTCAAAAGCCTACGGCAAGGGCCCTGCTGCCTATCGCCGGGACCACGCTGCAACACGTATGTGAGTATTCTTGATAGCGATGCCCTGCCAGTTCTCTTAAGAAACCGCGGTCTGCACTGCGTCGACTTCAGCAGTAGTCGGGTTGAATTTAAGTTCATACTAATATAAGTTGGAACTTAAATAAGTAATGGGCGCCAGGTGGATTACAGCAACGCGATAGGGGTTGAATTTCGAGAGGTCAGAGAGGCGACCCATGATGGCCGACCTGCTCGTGTCGTCAGTGGTGCCCGCACTTATGCTACCGATCTTCACGATCTCTGGGATGCGATGACCAATGTAGAGCGCATTCCCCGATGGTTCCTGCCGATAACAGGGGACCTGCAGCTTGGAGGACGCTATCAACTGGAAGGAAATGCAGGAGGCGAAATCACTCGTTGTGATCCGAACAAGGCGTTGGACGTAACTTGGGAGTACGGGGGCAATGTGAGTTGGGTGACGGTTCGGCTTGAACCGGATGGTGACGGTACGCGTCTGACACTCGAACATATCATGCTGAAAGACGAAGCTGGCGAAGCGCATTGGGAGCAATTTGGTCCTGGTGCGACCGGTGTTGGTTGGGACCTCTCCTTCTTAGGACTAGCGCTTCATGTCGACAGTGGAGGGCAAGCCATTGATCAGGCGGAAAACGAGGTTTGGATGGCTTCGGTCGCCGGAAAGTCCTTTGTGCGTGATTGCGCCAAGTGTTGGGGTGATGCGCATGTGACCGCGGGCGAAGCACCCGAAATTGCATTCGCGATGGCGCAAAAAACGGCAGACGCGTATGCGGGACCGTAATGCACGCCTTTGATATTTTGGGTGATCCGGTACGCAGGCGCATTCTTGAGCTTTTGTCAGTTCAAGATTTGTCTTCGGGCGATATTGTCGATGTGGTTCGCGAGGAGTTTGGCATCACACAGTCAGCCATCTCGCAGCATCTTCGTGTCCTTCGGGAGAACGGGTTTGCGATCGTGACAGCCGAAGGCACCCGGCGAGTTTACGCGCTCGACACGGAAGGACTGAAAGAAGTTGACCAATGGCTTGCGCCGTTTCGCCATTTCTGGGCGCCGAAGTTCGAGGCGCTGGCGACGGAGCTTGCCCGCGGCAAACGAAAGCGACGGAAGTGAAGGAAATGTCCGAAGGTCCGCGGACATGGTATTGATGACGGTCTTTGTCCGCATACCTGGTTAGGCTGTATCGGTTACCACCGTCCGCACCGCGTCGATCAAGGCGGTTGCGCGTTCATCGAGATAGGGGCTCGAGCCCAAGCGGTTCATCGTATAGCCAAACGCAATATCGTGTTCGGGATCCGCAAGCCCAAGCGAGCCCCCCGCGCCGGGATGGCCGAAGGAGTTTGGCCCCAGCAGAGGCACTTCCGGTGTTGTCAGGTGAAAACCAAGACCAAAGCGCGTGGTTAATCCCTCGACCGTGGCGTCGGCCCCGTTGCTGTGTTCTGTGCAGGCCGCATCCAGCGTTTGCGAATTGATCAGGCGCACGCCGTCAATCTCACCGATCGTGGCGGCATACATTTTGGCGAGCGAACGTGCAGTGCAAATGCCATTAACGGCCGGCATTTCGCTCGCGTGCAGGGCGCGTGAATTCCAGGGATAGCCGGCGCCGGTTCCGCTCAGCGCGTCACCCATCAACATGCGGGCAGCGAGAGAGTCGGGCGGCATGGCGTTCCCGATATCTTCGGCTTTCATTTCGATGAGTGAAGACACACGATGTTCTTGGTTTCCAGGCAGGCCGATCCAAAACCCGAGATGGAGCGGTTCGGCGATTTCTTCCCGAAAGAACTGGCCAAGCGAGCGACCGGTAATGCGGAACACAAGCTCGCCGATCAGCCAGCCAATGGTCAGCCCGTGATAGCCGTGCTTTTTGTCCGGCGTCCAAATGGGTGTTTGTTGCTCCAATGCGCGGACGATCGGTTGCCCGGCATAAACATCATCTTTCGAAACACTTTGGTCGATCACCGGCAGCCCCGCCCTGTGTGACAGAACCATCCGTGCCGTGATCTTTTCTTTTCCGGCCGTGCCAAATTCCGGCCAGTAGTCAGACATGGGCGTGTCCAAGTCTAACTTTCCTTGTTGCACCAAACGTAGGGCGCACAAGGCCATCGCGCCTTTCGTTGCCGAAAAGATGAGCTGCAGCGTGTCTTCGTACCAAGCCCGTCCGCAGGCTTCATCTGCGATGCCGCCCCAAAGGTCGACAACTTTCTCCCCGCGATGATAAAGGCAGAACGCGGCACCAACTTCACCGCGGTCTTTAAAATTTGCCACAAACGCTTCTTCAACGGGTTCGTAACCCGGCTTGCACAGGCCTGCGTCTTCAGTTTCATTGCTGTCGGTATGCGAAGCGCCGGGTTCGCGTTTAACTGCGCTTGTGTCCATTGTGTTACCCTTGGTCCAAGATGTTTCGAAACTGTTCGAGCGTGTGAAGCCGGTCCTTCAGCGTGACGCCGGCGAGCGTTACATTGAGAGATGTCACACCTGCTGCGCGAAACGCCGCAATTTGATCGCGCACAAAGCCGGCCGACCCAACTAAAGAAGAGTCGCGTAAGAAGGTGTCGGGAACGGCAGCTTCGGCTGCATCCTTTCTGCCGGACAGGTATAAGTCCTGAATGGCGGCCGCTTCTTGCCTGTACCCATAGTTTGCGAATAGCTCGTTGTAGAAGTTTTTTCCCTTTGCTCCCATGCCGCCTAAGTAAAGCGCGGTAACCGGCCGCAAGAGATCCCGCAAGCCCTCAACATCATCGCCGATGGCGACCAAGCTGCCGGCATAAACGTCTAAAGGGGGCAATTCCGAAGACCGGTTTGCGGTGCCCTTGGTCAATGCCGATTGCCAATAGCGGTCGGATTGTCCGGGCACAAAAAAGGCTGGTAGCCAGGCGTCTGCATGCTCGGCTGTCATTTCAACGCTTTTGGCGCCGAGCGCCGCGATAAGGATGGGAATTGTGTCGCGATGGGGACGGTTGATCAGTTTAAGTGGTTTCCCCAAGCCGGTTCCCTGACCCGCACCCAAAGGAATTTGATACTTGGCGCCGGCATGTTGCACAGGTTCTCGTCTCCAAACCGTGCGGCAGACCGAGATGATTTCTTGCATGCGTTGGAGCGGCGCGTCGTAAGGCACGCCGTGCCAGCCTTCGATCACTTGGGGCCCGGAGGCACCGATGCCCAATATCGCACGACCCGATGATAGAGCGTCGAGACCTGCCGCCGTCATCGCCAGCAGTGTCGGTGTGCGGGAATAGATGGGAAGAATTCCGGATGCTATTTGGACTCTTTGCGTGCGCGCCGAGAGGAACCCCATCATGGTCGCGGCATCGAAGCCGTAAGGTTCCGGTACCAGAACAACATCCAATCCGGCCTTTTCCAATTCCGCAACTTCGTCAGCGGCGGCCAGATAATCGCCGGCATAATTGAGCAATGTTGCAATCTTCATTTTGGTTGCACGCCCTTTTGAATTCAGATTTGCCGATCCGAAGATGCCCAGTAAGGATCTTTCAGCCGCTTCTTTTGGAGCTTGCCGTTTTCCTGGCGACGAAGGTCTTTGTAGAAATCGATGCTCTTAGGTGCCTTGAAGTGGGCGAGCCGCGCGCGGCAATAGGCAATCAGATCGTCTGCAAGCTGATCGGATTCTGTGTGGCCGGTCTCAAGTTGAACGGCGGCTTTGACTTCTTCGCCAAATTCTTCGTTAGGAATGCCGAAGACGGCGGCATCGGCAACAGACTCATGTGTTGCGAGAACATCTTCGACTTCACGCGGATAGATGTTCACACCGCCCGAGATAATCATATCGATGCGACGATCGTTTAAGTAAAGATAACCCTCCGTATCCAGATAGCCGACATCGCCCACCGTAAAGACACCGGGTTCGAGATGCGCTGATTTCGTCTTGGCCGGGTCCTTGTAATACTCAAAGTTGTCGCCGGTCCGATTGCGGAAGTAGATTTCGCCGCTTTCTTCGGCCGGTGCGCGCTGGCCGTCGGCCGCCATCACAATCGTTTCGATATGATCGAAAGGCCGCCCGACGCTGCCGGGTTTTTCAAGCCATTCGTCGGAACGGATGAGGCTAATGATCGACCCCTCGGTCGATCCGTAGAATTCATGGATGATCGGTCCCATCCAGTCGATCATGCGGCGTTTGACGTCGGGCGCACACGGCGCGCCGCCATGCCAAATGGCTTCTAGACTGCCGCCGTCGAAACGAGCGCGTTCGCGGGCATCTACTTTCAGCAAGCGGACAAATTGGGTGGGAACAAGATTGATGTTTGTGATGCGATGGTGGTCAATGAGCTTCAGCGTTTGCGCCGCATCAAACTTGCTGCGGGTAACGACACATGAACCGCCCAGAAGCAAAGGCACCGTGAACAACCATTGTGCTGAATGGTAGAGCGGCCCCGCGAGCAGCAAAGTGCCATCCGGCCGCATCCCGAGTGTGTCGATAATACCTTGCGACAGCAGTTTGAGTGGATGAGGGGAGGTGGTCTCGTCGGAAGAGGGCCGCACGACCCCCTTGGGCCGTCCGGTCGTTCCCGACGTGTAGAACATGGGTGCGCCGAAAAACAATTCCGACGGTTCGTCGGATTGAGCCGTGCGAACGATATCCAAGTACGAAAGGGACGCACCATCGGAAGAAGCGTCCATTGAGACAAGAAACTGTAGCGAAGGAACCTGATGTAAGACCGCTTGAACCAGATCCCGGAACCGGTCTTCAAAGAACAGTGCCTTGATTTCGGCGTTGTCGGCAATGTACGTGACTTCATCCAGCTGCAAATGCCAGTTTATCGGAACGTATCGCCACCCGGCTTGGGAAAAGGCGGTGATCAGCTCAAAATATTCCCGCCGGTTACCCGCGAGCACAGCGACAGTGTCGCCCTTCTTTAAACCAATCGAACGCAGCGCGTGGATGATTTGGTTGCTGCGCGTGTTGAGCTGTTGCCAGCTTGTCTCGCCGCGTTCGTCAATCAGCGCTGCTTGGTCCGGCTTGGATTCTGCATAAGGTTTGAGAAGGGCGGTCATCTAACAGCCCATGCCGAAAGAGTGAAGGTGACGCCCCGCCTGGGAGCGGGGCGTCGTGGTCGTCCAGTCCGCGGAGGTTGCGGGCCGGAAGGGAGCTGGTTCATCATCGACTATGCGTGCGGATCAGAAACGGCCGCTCAAGGAAACGCCCCAGGTACGCGGCGTCCCCAAGATCTTTTGCCAACTGCCCGCTTGAAAAGACGAGGCAAACGAGAAGGAAGCATATTGCTTATCGCCACAGTTGCGGCACCATAGCGCTACTGACCAATCTTGATCATCGGTTTCGAGAGCCATGCGGCCGTTGAACAGGCTATAGCCATTTTGCTCTGCAAAGGGGCTTAACGTTGTGGAGTCGAGATTGGCACGGCTTCGGAACGAGATCTCGCCGTGCGCCACAAAGGTCAAATCGGCATTGGCGATCGGGTGGCGGTAGGTGCCCGTCAGCGAGCCGAGCCATTTGGGTGACAAGGGCAATTGCGCATCACCTAGAACGGCAAAACCGGATGTGACGCCATCATCGAATTCGGCTTCGACAAAAGTCAGGCCGCCTGAGAAAGTCAAATTGTCGACCGGTGAGACGACCGTTTCGATTTCGACACCTTTTGATGTGGCGCCTGAGACGTTGGACAAAAGGAAATTGATCCCGTCAAAAGATTGAATCTGAAAGTCGGTGAAGTCTGTATGGAATCCCGTCACGTTCAGGGTTGTGCGGCCATCCCAAAATTGCGAGCGCAGGCCGACTTCGTAATTGTTGGATGTTTCGGACTCAAACCCGGGATCGACCGGCATTAAAAACGTACCCGCGCCACCGCCGTCGATGTTGTTACCGCCCGCTTTGTAGCCATGCGCAAACTTGGCGTAGGTCATGATGTCGTCAGTCCAGTTAAGCTGAAGCGCAACATCGCCGGTCCATTCTTCGTCCGTGTAGCGTTCATCGGTGATGGTTCGGAAGTTACCAAACAGGCCGAGCAAATTATTTCCGGGACCGGCAATGGTGTTGTCGATTGTGCTGGCAATCTTTTTCTCGCGGTTAAAGCGGGCGCCGCCGATGACCGAGACGAAATCGTTGATGTCGATGGTCGCGTGACCAAAGACAGCGTAACTCCTGCCGTTTTGACCGCGCGTTTGCGCGCCGCCCGTGTCTTCGCCGCTGGCAAATGCAGACAGCGGCAGAGGAAATCCCAATGACGTTGCGAAGAAGCTCAGAAAGCCGGGAATTTGCGACTGAGTCGGGAAATTGGCGATCGAGCCTATATTTTCATTGGCATAGTAAAAGCCCGCAAGCCAATCGACGGAATCGACCAACGGTACATTGTCGGCGCGCCCGGCCAGGCGCAGTTCTTCGGTGAAGAGTTCTTGGTCAAACGTAAAGTCGGTGCGGAAGAAGTCGACGGCTGCTGCGTCCACATCTTTGAAGGCGCTCGATTCATAGTTTCGATAAGCGGTAATCGACGTCAGGGTTGCGAAGTCCAAGTCCCAATTGATTTCTGCCGAGACGCCGCGATCTTGAAAGTCTCCTTGGGCCGGATCATTCAGTGACGTGACCATATCGTATGGGCGCGCAGGATTGATAATGACGCCGCCCGCAGCCGCCGCCAGGGGGCCGAACACGGGCGTGTCTAATGGACCATTGACACTTCGTACCGAAACAACAGTGGTCTCGCTCGCTTCAGACCAATCCCCAATAACGCGCACATCGATATCGTCCGTAGGCGTCCAAAGGACCTGTGCCCGCGTGTTCCAACGGTCCAAATCGTTATAGTCTGCGCCATTGACGATATCTTCGACATAGCCGTCGCGGCGGTGATAGCCGCCCGAAAGACGGACGGCCAATCGGTCGTCAACAATCGGCGCATTTAGGTAGACGCGGGCCCGTTGGGAATTGAGGTTGCCCAGCGAAACTTCGCCTTTGGCTTCGTAGTCAAATGTTGGGCCCTGAGTAATCACACTGATGGCCCCAGCGGACGTGTTTTTGCCGAACAATGTACCTTGCGGTCCGCGCAACACTTCGATGCGTTCTACATCGATCAAATCGCCAACCGCCGTGCCCGAGCGGCTGCGGTAAACACCATCCAAGAAAAAGCCGACGGCGGCCTCTAAACCGACATTGGTTGTGCTGGTGCCGACCCCGCGCATTTGAATTTGGGTCGAATTGCCGAACGTATTGACGCTGGTGATGGTCAAACTCGGTGTCAGCGTTTGCAGGTCTTCGATGTTTTGAACACCCGAGAGTGTCAGGGCTTCATTTGAGATCGCTGTGACGGCACCTGGAACGTCTTGCAAATTCTGCTCGCGCTTCTGCGCCGTGACAATGATCTCATCAATCTGTGCGTAAGCGCTGCCAAGGGCAGCGTCCGCCAACAGCGCAACACCTGTTAGGCCGCCCGCAATCGCGCATTTCCCAAATCGTGCATGAACTTTCGTCATGATCCGCTCCCCCAATGTGTGGTCCGTGGCGTCTTGGAACCATTTTTCGTGCAGATGAAACGCCAAAACTACTAATTGATAGTTTAACTACTATTTGGTAGTTTTTGTGTTCTGTCAAGCAGAACGGCAAGAAACACCGCCCAGCGTTAATGCCACGCAATGTGGCGACACAGCCTAAGAACGGACGCGAGGTGTGTGGGAAAGGATGTGTGAGACCGGGCCCTTAAGGCGCCGCAACAGCGTTGGGGGGATCTAGTGTTGCTTAAGACCGTTGACGATGAACTCGTTCAAGGTCTTGTGCACCTCTTCGCCGGGCGGGTGCACCCACAGGCCATGCCATTGGGTGAGGCAGGCGTACGGCGACTCAAAAGCATGAATCATAATTTCGGAATCGGACTTGCGGATAGATCCATCTTTCATGCCGCGTTCAAAAAGTTTGCGAAGACGTTCCAGCTCGACATCCGCAAAACGTAAGGCTTCTTGGCCTTGCGGCGAATTCTCATAGTCGGCCGGAACATCGAAGATGACGAGCAAAGGAAACATCGCGGGCTCGCCCCACAGAATGCGATGAAACTCATCCAAATAGGCAATGACTTTTTCAATCCCCGTACCGCGTTTCTTAAGCGCGACATCCATCACGTCGCGCCGCGCCTTTAGCGCCCGCATGTGGCAGAGATAAAGCAGGTCGTATTTGCTCTTAATATAGTTGTAGAGCGATGCTTTTCGGATACCGAGTTCGGCAGCTACATCATCTAGGGTGGTGCCGCCGACCCCGCGTTTGTTAAACAGCTCGGTCGCTGCGCGCAGAATCGCGTCCAATCTTTGCTCGGCTGTCGGCCGGCCAAAAGGGGCTTTGGCTTTGGTTTGGGTGGGACGCTTCATAGGTGTCAATTCTTAGGAGACATCCCCGGAAGTTACAAGGTCGCGGTGGGACTGCGTTCGGTCAATCGCGCGACGAGATTCGCCTGATTTTAGAGATGCGATCATTCGTTTCGGGCTGCCATAGCAGTTGAACCGCTCAATCACGCAGTTTGACGAGGCTTTCTTCGCGTGATAGATATCAATACAATAAGTTATCAATCGATAACAAATTGGGGTCAGTAAAGTGTGTCGTTGCTTAATCGACACGTGTTCGCGTGAACAAAAAGGGCCGATTGAGACGTTAACTCGGCAAGGAGCAATCTCATGAGCGCATTCGTCCGGAATACTTGGTACATCGCTGCTTGGTCCCATGAGATCGCGGGCAAGCCATTGCACAGAAAAATTTGCGATGACCATGTGGCGCTGTATCGAACAGCAACGGGAATTGTGAAGGCGATTGGCGCTGTGTGTCCCCATCGGGGTGCGAATCTTGCGGAAGGTGACGTGATTGGGGAAAGCCTCCGGTGCCCTTATCACGGGTGGAAGTTTGGAGGGGACGGCCAATGCGAGGACATTCCATCGCAGCCGGATTCCTTGGCCATTCAGAAAAATGCTTGCGTACCGGCCTATCCAATCCGTGAGCAGCAGGGAATTGTTTGGATCTGGCCAGGGCAACAGAGCATGCCGGATAAGGAACCACCTGCCTACGATCTTTTGGATCAACCGGACAAATATGGTGTCGTGTTTTCACAGCCGGCGACGCTCAGGGCACATTTCATCAATGTCGTTGAAAACGCCTTCGATGAATCTCACCTTTGCTTTATCCACCAACGAACCCTTGGTATGAAAACGCCGCTAGTGCCCAGACAGATCATTTCAAAGGATGCAGACGGGCAGGGCGTCACGGCGAGGTGGGATCCTGAAACCCCTTGGGGACATGACGTCTTCGCGTTTAAGGGGGAATTCCAGCCTAAGCGCAATTGGTTGGATCAGATAACGTCGCTTGCTCTGTTCGCATCGGGCCGGAAGTTTCCGGACTGGCGAAAGCGGCGATGGAAATTTCGCATGGGGGGCGTCGTGACCTACCATGAATTCACGGAGGAAAGCGAACCGACCATGCTTGTATTTGGCGGGGCAACGCCGGTCGACGCTGAAAACACGATTTTTTTTACGGCATTTGCGAGTCCGGCCGTGAAGTCCTGGATAGGAAAGCTGGCGATGAGCCGGTTCGGCCCTATGCTCAACGAAGAAGACCGGATGGGTACAGAAGGACTTCTTCTGAAAGCAGATGCCCTCAAGCATCCGGTCTCTGTCATCGCCGACCGGCCGGCCGTCGCGTTTCGTCGCCTCTATTTGAATGCTCTGTGTGCGGAGGGTGGAGACGCGCATGGCACAAATAATGCAGCCAAACCGAAACTGACGGAAGTTTCCTAGAACGTGATGGGCGTGAAAGTCGGTCGACCATCATCTCGTTCAGCGCTACTCTAGCACTACGCTGTCATTGCGAGCGCGTTTACGCGCGCGGCAATCCAGTGCAACTTGTTCAATGCCTGCTACCCTGGATCGCCTCTGCCGCCAATGCGGCTTCGCGATGACGACAAAAGGCGGTTCAAGTTAAATTCTTAATGCCTATGCCGTCTTGCGTTCGGAGAGCCCTAGTTCAGTGCTCATGGCGTCACGCATCTGAAACTTCTGGATCTTGCCGGTTACCGTCATGGGGAATTCATCGACGAAACGCACATAGCGCGGAATCTTGAAGTGGGCAATCTGTCCCTTACAGAAGTCTTTGACACCGTCTTCGTTTAGTTTGGACCCTTCATTGATCTGGACCCAGGCACACAATTCTTCGCCATATTTGTCGTCGGGAACGCCGAACACGGCGACTTCAACAATATCAGGGTGCGTGTACAAAAACTCTTCGATTTCGCGCGGATAGAGGTTCTCGCCGCCGCGGATGACCATGTCTTTGACGCGCCCAACGATATTGCCGTACCCTTCTGCGTCGATGGTGCCGAGATCGCCCGTATGCATCCAACCGTCGATCAGCGCCTCCGCCGTGCGTTCGGTATCATTCCAATACCCCATCATCACCGAATAGCCTTTGGTACAGAGCTCGCCCTTCTCTCCGCACGGGGTCGTGTTACCGTCTTCGTCAACGATCTTCACCTCAAGGTGGGGCAACACGCGGCCCACCGTGCTGACACGGCGTTCGAGCGGGTCGGTTGTCGCCGACTGGAAGCTCACGGGACTTGTTTCGGTCATGCCATAGGCGATGGTGACCTCGCTCATATGCATATCCGAGATGACTTGCTTCATGACTTCTGTCGGGCAGGGCGCGCCGGCCATGATACCTGTGCGAAGGCTGGACAAGTCATAAGAACCGAAGTCTGGTGCCGCCAGTTCCGCGACGAACATAGTGGGGACACCGTAGAGCACGGTACATTTTTCTGCCTGAACGGTTTTCAGAACGGCATCCGGCTCGAACGTAGCTGCCGGATAAATCATGCAAGCGCCGTGCGTAACGCAGCCTAAATTGCCCATCACCATACCGAAGCAATGATAGAGGGGAACCGGGATCGCCATTCGATCGGACGATGTCAGTTTCATAGCTTCGCCGACAAAGAAGCCGTTGTTCAAGATATTGTGGTGGGTGAGTGTGGCTCCCTTTGGTGAGCCGGTTGTGCCGCTGGTGAATTGAATGTTGATTGGATCCTTCGCCGTTAGTGTGTCCTCGACCTTCTCCAAGGCGGCGCGATGGTCAGCAGAAATGTTCTTCGTCAGATCATCGAGGTTGAGAAAGCCCGCCGGAATCGCCCCACCGAAGCCGATGACCATTTCCAAGTGAGGCAGCTTCTTGCTTTGCAGAGCACCCGGGCTGCAACCGGCCAACTCCGGCGCCAGTTCTTGGATCATCTGGAAATATTGGCTTGTCTTAAAGGATTCCGCCAAAACCAGTGCGCGGCATTCAACTTTGTTGAGCGCATATTCCAATTCGTAAAGCCGATAGGCGGGGTTGATGTTGACAAGGATTAAGCCGGCTTTTGCGGTTGCGAATTGTGTGAGTGTCCATTCAACGCAGTTGGGCGCCCAGATGCCGATCCGGTCGCCGGGTTTCAACCCCAATGCCAGAAAACCGACAGCCAACTCTTGGGCCTTGGTCTCCAGCTCTTGATAAGTAAGGCGCACATTTTGATGCACGGACACAAGCGCTTCCCGGCCGCCGTAGGTCTTGGCTGCGATGGTCAGGGCGCGGCCAATCGTGTGATCAAGGAGCGCCGGCGTGTCGATACCCTTTACATGGCTGAATGACGTCATGGGGTAAGCTCCTCAAGCAGCGGTTGCAAGTTCTTCGACATTGATGTTGTAAAGCGCGGCGACGTTCCCGCACACAATCGCCTTGCGCTGTTCGGCCGTCAGATTCTTGGAATGTTCATCGAGCAATTTTTGTGAGTCCGGCCACGTTGAATCACTGTGGGGAAAATCGTTCGCCCACATCAGGCGCCGCCAATTCATTGAGTCTGCATGGCGGAACGCGACCCAGTCATCTTGGAACGTCATGTAGATGTGTTCAGCGAAATATTCCGACGGCAACTTCTCGAGCGCGTCGCCATCATGCAACCAAGACCGGTGGCGCTTATAGGCGTGATCCATCCGGTACATATAGTGGGGCACCCAGCCGGCATCCGCTTCAACGCATACGACTTTCAGGTCGGGATAGCGCTGGAAAACGCCGCCGAAAATCAGCGTCCCCATAATGTCCTGGTTGCCACGGATGATGCTCATGAAATTGTTCATTTTAGCGCCGCGTGTCGGGCTGCCTTCGCGCGTGGTTAAGATGTGGAACGATAGCGGCATCTCGAGTTCGATTGCGGCTTCCCAAAATGGATTCCAAATGGGCGAATCAAAATCTTCGCCTTGCGGGTTGCCCGACACCATGACGCCGGGCAAGCCAAGGGCTTTGATGTTTTTGAGATCTTGAACCGCATCCTCCGGCGAGCGGAGCGCGGTCTGTCCGCAGCCGAGCAGGCGCACTGGATCGTGCGCACAATATTCGGCAATCCAGCGATTGTAAGCATCGAAACAAGCTTGTTTGTAATCAAAGTCGTGATGATTGCAGATCGACATACCGACGCTGGGGTAAATCACTTCCGCGTCGACGCCGTCGCGGATTTGGTCTGCGCGGCGCGCGGTTGGATCCCACCCGCTGCGATGAAGGTCTTCGAAGCTGGCGCCCGTTTGTTGAAGCGACTCGGCTGGTTTGCCCGCTGCCGCGACCAGACCGAGTGGAATCGTTCTCGACATACCATCGACAAAGAAGATATCGCCCTTGCCCTCAACATGCTCCATGTGCGGGGCCTTGTCGCGCCACTTTGGATCGATGTAGTCAATATAGGTATTGGGATGCTCGGTTATGTGGGAGTCGGCCGAGATGACGGGATAGCTCATATGGGCCTCCTTAAGGCATGGTCGATCGCCTCAAGTCCATCATGCCGTTTTGAAATTGTAAACCGATAGTGGATGCGCACCATGGCGAAAATACCTGAAAAGAAACAGATGGACGTTTCCGCGCCGGACGATGAATGGCTGGCACAGCTCACAGAAGAAATCATCGAGCCCGAGCTCGAAATCGTTGATGCGCATCATCATTTGTGGATCCGCAACGGTCATCGCTATTTGATGCCCGAGTTTGCCGATGACATCGCAACCGGCCATAACATCATTGCGACGGTATTTGCCGAGTGCGGGTCCATGTACCGCCAAGATGGCCCCGAAGAGTTACGTTCGCTTGGGGAAACCGAATTCGTGACCGGGTGTGCGGCCATGGCGGACAGCGGCGTTTTTGGGTCCGCGAAGATTTGTCAGGGCCATATCAGCCGGGTGGATCTCACATTGGGCGAGCGCACACGCGACCTCTTTCATCTTCATACGGAACGTTCCGGCGGACGCTTCAAGGGTATCCGCTTCACCACGGCGTGGGACGCCAGCGACAAGATTGCGAACCACGCGCCCGCTGAACATATACTGCTCGACCCGGAAGTGCAGGCGGGTGGGCGCGTGATGGCCGATCTTGGATTGACCCTTGATTGTTGGGTCTATCACCCTCAGCTATCGGATGTCGCCGCGTTGGCGAAAGCCGTGCCCGACCTCACCATTGTTCTCAACCATACCGGCGTTCCCATTTTGGGTGGGCCCTACAAGGCAGACCCGGAACAAGTACGTGCCGACTGGCGGCGTGGCATTCAAGAGGTCGCAAGCCACGACAATGTGTTTATCAAACTGGGCGCGTTTCCCATCCGCCGCTCGGGCGACACGGTCGATCGCACGCAGCCGCCGTCGTCTGAAGAGGTGGCGACCGCGTGGAAGCCTTGGATGACGGAATGTATCGAGGCCTTTGGTCCGTCGCGCTCGATCTTTGAATCGAACTTCCCGGTGCAGAAACTTTGGTCGAGCTATCAAGTTACTTGGAACGCTTTCAAGCGGATCGCGGCATCTGCCACGCCAAGCGAAAAAGAAGATCTTTTCAAGAACGCCGCCAAGGCTGCGTATCGGTTGACATAGATGCAAAGAAACTACTGTCCAACTACGGCAGCGATGGTGGTGGCGGGAATGGCGCGAGAGGTGCCGACGATCGGGGTCTGATTGCCGTTGGTCAGGTTCTTAACGCGCAAATTGAGCCAACCGCCCAGTTCAAGATGATCGATCAATTGGTCTGGCAGGCGGGGATCATCGGCTTGTCCTTCAAGCCCTTCAAGCAGGGCTTCCGTGAACGCACCGTTTTCCCAATCGGCTTTCTCGGTTGATGTCTGCGACGCTGTCGACGAGGCGAAAACGATCACACCGTTCTCATCGGACGCGAACCGGTTCACCAGGCCATTGGAGTCGACCTGTCCCGAATGACACGTATCGAGCGCGAGTATCTTATAGCCCCGCGCATGATGGATGTATTCCAACAGGTCGTCGTAGCTCACACCCGTCGACGACAATGAATTGAGATCAACATCGTTAGGCAGGAAATAGTAAGTGCCGGTGGGAACATCTCCGGTCAATTGGCCGGTCTGCAACTGATTGATGCCGTGACCGGCGAGGAAAAGCAGAGAGACATCCTGATCGCCAGGGGCGGTGCGCAACCAGTCGAGTGCTCCAAGAATAGCGTCTCTCGTCGCCTCGCCATCCATCAGTGTTTTGGTTTCAACATTTCGATAAAAGCTGTTTGATTGGGCGGTCAAGGCTGCTGTTACATCCTTGGCGTCATCGTCAGCGAAAGACAGATCGCGAAGGTCGTCGTCCTGATAGTCGCTGATGCCGATCACCAAGGCATAAAGGTTTCGCTCTACCGGTTTATCCGGATCGAAAATGCGCGCGAGCCCACGTGTTTCCTCTTCGCCGAACCCGTCTTCTGTGGCGGCAACAAGCGTGATCTGCTGATCGCCGGGTTGAAGAATGACTTCCAATTCTCGTATGCCAGTTGTCGTCTCGGCGCGCGAGTCGGAAAGATCATAGACCCGGCCGTCGACAAGCGCTCGAAACTCTGTAACCGGCTTGCCGGACGGCGAGTTAATCTCGTAGCGGACCGACGCCCGGCCTTCGACGGATTCGTCAACATCCAAGATACGCACGACAGGAGGAAGAAGGGCTAAGACTTGTTCTGAAGGCGGCGCTTGAGTGACTGTTAGTGTCTCAAGGGTTTTGCGTATGATGTCGGGGCGGTAATATAGGTCGCGAAAGCGGCTTGCTCCGTAAAACAACGCTTCTTTGTCCGCTCCCTGATTAATCTGCCAGCCAATAAAATCCTCGCCGCCGGCCGAGGCATCGTAATAGCCTTCGGGCGTCCAAATCACCCAGCGGCTGTAATCCCAAACTCGTTCGCCATTTTCATCAACCGTGAATTGCGCGTGGATATATAGTGACAGCAGTTCTTCGCCGTCTGCTGCGCGGTACCATCGAACCGTACCATCGGCGAACGACACGATAGCAAGTCTTCCGTCACCGGATGCATTGATTCTTTGAGGAAAAGCACGGACAAATTTGCTCCAACGTACCGTTCCATCTCTATTCAGAAATGTGACAAAGCCTGACGACAAATCAGTTGGTCTTGAAGCAATGATTCCTGAGCCATTGGGCACGACCGCGATTGAAATGTTCTCCGCATTTTCTCGGCTAATTTGTTTCCCGTTAAGCAACAGAGTTCGACCATCGTCGCTCCATTCAATCTGAATGCCCGGGCCCGAAAACTCCGGTGCGAAGAGGTCTTCGTCATAGGGAAAGTCCTCGCCCTCGTTGACGATCGTGTTCGTGATAATGCGCTTGCGAATATCGAAATCCAGAATATTTGGGTTTGCCTCGACTTTGGGTTTTCCAATTTGCAATCTCATTCCGTCGAGCGAAATGCGATTATATCTTTCTTCGGACTCGAAATATTGTAGCGCTCCACTTTCGAGATCGAAGACTACTTTACCATCTTCGTCGAAAGCGATGACGTCCCCACTGAAGTTTGCAGCGAGGATACCGCTCTTGCCCCAAGGGCGGAGTGCCGACGCGACAACACCGACGTCAATGTCGATTGGATTTCCCCGCCCTTCTTCTCCCCAACGCCGAATGGAGAACTCGTCGCTTTCCACAACAGTGTGCACCCCACCAGCGTATAGATATTCTCCGTCTGCAGACCATTCAACGACACTGAAGTTGTCATCATCTCTATCTCCCTCCCGTCCGAGAGGTTGAAACAACAATGATAAGTCATCGCTGGATAGAACACTGACCGCATGTTGATCCAAATAGGCAATCGCTAGTTTCATACCATCGGGTGAAAACTCAATTCGCTGGGGCGTTCCCGGCAAAGGGACTTGTCCAACAATACTTTCCTGGAGACCCTCATCATATAGATGAATTTTTCCTGTTTCGGTAACGGTTGCAATTCGGCCATCGTTAGCAATGTCAAGAGCAGTTATGGCCTCTTTCTGAGAGATTCGCTTAACTTCAGAGGCGTCGCTGACACGGATAATTGAAACTCCGTTCGAAAATCGATCTTGCTCTGTTTCATCCGCTCCCTCTGCAAAGTCGAAATACCCCTCTCTTGCGACGGCCATATGATCTCCATCGGGGAAAAATACAATCTCAGGTCCGGCACTGGACCCATCTAGGAAAGTCCATCCTTTCAGTTGGCCTGAGCGGGAATCAAAGAGTCGGATCTGGCCCCAGGGTGGCTGAACCAACTTTTCGGTGTTTTGTGTTGAGATGAGCGTTGCAATGGTCGAACCGTCCGGAGACAAGGCGACACCAAACAGCTCGTTTCTTCCGAAGACCGAGGTTTGGCCTCGTAAGTTTTTGACCAATGAACCGTCCGACAACCGGCGTATGGTCACTTGGCCGCCGAAGGCACCAGTAACAAACACGCCCGCTTTCTCGTTTGCATCCATTGTGAATATAGACTCGCGGCCGAGCCCTGTATTCAGTTGGAGGATTGGCTGGCGCATGGAGGCGGTCGACCGGGCCGCCGGCGTAACCGTGATGAATTTGGTGCGTGAAGACGACCGGGAACGAAGCTCAAGAGTCATCGGTTCGTTCGGAATGAGGGGCGGAAAACTCTCTGCATTCGCCAAGGTGACCCCATTCACGCGGAGGATTGCATCACCCACTCTGATCCCCGATTTGTATGCGGGGCCCAATCCGTCGACTGCCCAAACCCAAACCGTCGTTCTGTAGGCATCGCCCCGTGGGAGGGGATAATCCCAGATATTCATGCCCAACCAGCCGTCTTCGACAGTGGCTTCAACGGGATCTTCTTCAGTCACCGGCTGAGCAAACAGAAACCCACCCACGAGGACCAAGATCAGGCCAGCAATACGCGCAAACATCGACAAGAGCGTCCCCCCTCAAGCGCTCAGACTCCTTCCTTCAATGCTATCGTAATACGGGAAAAGCTCAAAGAGTGCCTGGTATGCCCTGGCAAAAGTGTCAGTCGAGATCTATTGCCCGACCACGGCGGCGATGGTGGTGGCGGGAATGGCGCGGGAGGTGCCCACGATCGGGGTCTGATTGCCGTTGGTCAGGTTCTTAACGCGCAAATTGAGCCAACCACCTAATTCAAGATGATCGATCAATTGGTCTGGCAGGCGGGGGTCGTCGGCTTGTCCTTCAAGCCCTTCAAGAAGGGCTTCTGTGAACGCGCCATTTTCCCAATCGGCTTTCTCGGTTGATGTTTGCGAGGCCGTCGACGAGGCGAAGACGATTACGCCGTTCTCATCGGACGCGAACCGGTTCACCAGGCCGTTGGAGTCGACCTGTCCCGAATGACACGTATCGAGCGCGAGTATCTTATAGCCCCGCGCATGATGGATGTATTCCAACAGGTCGTCGTAGCTCACACCCGTCGACGACAATGAATTGAGATCAACATCGTTAGGCAGGAAATAGTAAGTGCCGGTGGGAACATCTCCGGTCAATTGGCCGGTCTGCAACTGATTGATGCCGTGACCGGCGAGGAAAAGCAGAGAGACATCCTGATCGCCAGGGGCGGTGCGCAACCAGTCGAGTGCTCCAAGAATAGCGTCTCTCGTCGCCTCGCCATCCATCAGTGTTTTGGTTTCAACATTTCGATAAAAGCTGTTTGATTGGGCGGTCAAGGCTGCTGTTACATCCTTGGCGTCATCGTCAGCGAAAGACAGATCGCGAAGGTCGTCGTCCTGATAGTCGCTGATGCCGATCACCAAGGCATAAAGGTTTCGCTCTACCGGTTTATCCGGATCGAAAATGCGCGCGAGCCCACGTGTTTCCTCTTCGCCAAACCCGTCTTCTGTGGCGGCAACAAGCGTGATCTGCTGATCGCCCGGTTGCAAGACCACATCAAGCTGTTGAATGCCGGTGGCCACTTCCGCGCGTGACCGGGAAAGGTCGTAGACCCGCCCATCGACGAGCGCGCGAAATTCCGTGATTGGCTTGCCGGACGGCGAGTTGATTTCATAGCGCACTGACGCCCGGCCTTCGACGGACTCATCGATAGCTAAGATGCGGACAACTGGGGGAAGCAGGGCGGCGAACTCGTTCCGCGAAGGTGCTTTGGTAACTTCCAATGTTTCGAGTGTCGTTTGGATGATATCAGGGCGATAATAGAGATCGCGAAACCGGCTTGCGCCATAATAGAGCGCTTCCTTGTCTGCGCCCTGATTGACGCGCCAGCCGACTAAATCTTCACCGCCGGCAGATGCATCGTAGTAGCCCTCTGGTGTCCAAAGTATCCATTTGAACTGATATTCCTGGGGGCCAATGTCTGGGGTGGTCTTTTGCGCACTGATATAGAGCGCAAGAAGTTCGACACCATCCCGCGTACGATACCATCGGATTGTCCCGTCTCTGAGAGTCGCAATAAGAAGTTTTCCGTCTCCCGATACGTTGAGGCGCCCAACGGTGTCGATGAGAATTTCAGCCCATCGATGGCTTCCATCACTGTTGTAGTAAACGATAGTGCTCGAACTGCTTCTACTGAAAACAAGGGCAAACCCCTGGCCGTTTTGGGCAACCGCTACATGCTCGATCTCGTTTGATCCCCAGCTAAAGAATTCTGGTAAGACTGTTCCATTGAAGCGTGCTTCTTTTCTATCGTCACTAACCGTAATTTCAATTCCAGGACCGTTGCGTTTCGTGCGGAAGAAACGTGTTCCATTCTCGTTGTCTTGAGGTCGGTCCGTTCCCGAATATGAATCGAGACTTCTCGAATTCACGTCAAACCTAAGTATGTGATTCTTGTAGAGCACAGGAAACAGCTCGATTTCGAGTTTACGCCCATCGTGTGAAACCAGAGTTTGGTCAATATTGTTGGGTGCGCTGAAGTCAACGGAGCGTGTTTCTTTGTCGAAGACCAGATCGCCGGAACCATCATAGGCAATCAGGTCGCCGCTTTCGTTTCCTGCAATAACGCCTCCCTTGCCCCAAGGCTGTAGCAATTGCGGGAAGATGCCCGCATCGAGATCAATGACACTGTCATAAGTATCGAGCGCCCATCGGCGGACTGCCATTTCTCCGCCTTCGCGGAAGTGAACGCCGCCCGCAAACAGATACCTTCCGTCTGAAGACCACGTTACGGCTCTGAAGATTCCCCTGTCGCCCATGATGCTGTTCTGGCCCTTGAGCACTTTTTGAAGCGAAAGATCGGTTCCCGAGAGGATACGAACCTCGTAGCCGTTGGCTTGTCCCAACGCGATCTTCTTTCCGTCGGGAGAAAAGGCGATCTGAAATGGTCTAAAGCTTGGAGGTGTCTTGGTCTTTGCAACCAGTTCAAAGTTAGCGTTGTACAGATGTACGAAGCCATCTTGCGTGGGAACTGCGATCCTTCCGTCATGGGAAAAATCCACCGACATTGGAAGTTCTGGGAAAGAGTGGCGTTTTACAAGCGAAAGATCGCCCGACCTGTAGATGCTGAGCGAAAAATGGGTTTGGTAGTCAGGTGTAAGCATGTTTTGTGGCGTATCGCCCAAGGGATGGCGTTCACTGTCTTCGGCACCCTGGGCGATTGCGATGAACTCTCCTGAAGGGGAGTAAGCGATATCGGGTCCCCAGGATGCACCACTCAGTGCTTTGCGTTTGACTAGCTTTCCAGTATCGATTTCGAATATGCGTAGTTCAGGCCATGCAATTTGAAACAAGTCTTCAATGTAGCCACTGTTTCCGACAGTCGCGACATGACGTCCGTTTGGCGAAATCGCGACGGCCGTTGCTGTCGGGGGAATCGCGAGTCCATTTGCAGAGACAAAGCTCCGAATTAATTCACCACTCTGAAGATTGCGGACTTGTACGGTCCCATCGAGCGACGCGCTCGCAAAAATGCCGGCCTGCTGATTGACATCTAGACCACTGATCTCGTCCCGAACGTGATCGGGAGACAACATGAGGAATGGTCGATTGATCAATGCATTTTGTTCCGTTGTGGGGGTTACGGTGGCTTGGAACGCTTCTTGGGTGATGAGGTTTGCGATTTCCATGTCGACCGGGACCCCCGCGGGCATAGCGGGCATGTCTTCTGTTGTATCTATTTCCTTTCCGTTGATGCTTAAAATCAACTGGCCGGTTCGTATGCCGGCTTGATAAGCCGGTCCCGCACGATCGACATCCATCGCTATAACGAAAAGCAAACCATTGGGCCCTTGGGGCTCGAAATTTGTGGCTCTCATGCCCAACCAGCCGTTTTCGGAAGTCGGCTCAATTGTCGTACTGTCAGTCACAGGCTGGGCGATCAGAAACCCGCCCAGAACAATGAAAATCAGGCCAGCAATACGCGCAAACATCGACAAGAGCGTCCCCCCAATCCGCCCGGAAATACGGCTTCGATGCTATCGCATAACGGGAAGAGTTGAAAGCAGAACGCCGTCGTTGTTCAATAGGATTGTTGTGTCTGCGGGGCAGGGAAGTGTTGTGCGTCGAATAAATGTCGGAGCTTTAGCGGTCGCTGTTGTCGTGTTTCTTGCGGCCTTGATGCAGGGTGCATTCGCCAACCCGTGCGTCGAGGATGAGCGGCACGGCGTTGGGCCCATCACCGACACGTCAAAACTGGCTCTCTTGATTGGTATCAATGCCTATACGGGAGGGATTCCTCCGCTCGAAGGCGCCGTTAACGATGTTTGCCTGATGCGTGACTTGTTGTTGACGGAATATGGATTTCCCGCGGAAAACATCGTGGTTTTGGCCGATGGCACCGCTACACGTAAGGGTATCATTGACGCGTTTCAACGCCACCTTGGACAAGCGCAATCCGACAGTATCGTTGTTATTCATTACAGCGGCCATGGTACACAGATCCCGGATCTGTCCGGGGACGAGAGCGACATCGACGGGCTTGATGAAGCAATTACGCCTGTCGACAGTACGGAAAAAAATGTCCGGGAGATTACTGATGATGAGCTCAATGCGCTTGTCGCTGCGGTTCCGGGCGAACATGTCACGGTCATTTTGGATAATTGCAATTCGGGAAGCGGCGTGCGCGGGGTCGGCCGCGTGCGTGAATTTTCGCGTCGATCGCTGTCGCGCGACAACTTAAACGAACAGCGTAACATCAAGGACAGTGAAATCGAACCGCTTGAAGACTACGCCAAAAGTCCGCGTGCGTCGCAGTCCAAATATGTCCTCATATCCGGTTCGCGTTTCGATCAATTGTCCTATGAGATATATCCGTCGGGTGTTCCACTTGGGGCTTTGACCTACCACTTATGGCGCACCTTACGCGCGCAACCCCATATGAGCTACGCGGAACTCGGTGATCGTTTAAGCGTGAATTTGAGGGCCAGCCGCGCAGGATACGAAACCAAACAAACACCGCAACTCGAAGGCCGCCCCGAAAATCTGGAACGCGCGGTTTTCAGTGATGAGCGCATCACGCGTGATCAAGGGCTGGTCGTTCATACGCGGCCCGCAGGCGAACATACCAGCCCGTACATTTATCTTGAGGTTGGGTCGGTGCACGGTATTGTTCCCGGTACTGAGTATGAAATTTTCCAACCGGAAACACGAGATTTTTCAGACCGCTCGCGTTTGTTGACAACCGCTGTTGTGACGAATGTAAGGCCTTTTGGGGCTATTGCGACAGCCCGTGACCCTGTTCCAAACTTTTCGCGTGCGCGCTTGGCAAAGCGCGTTTTCATGCCTTCGACAGTTATCATTGGACTCGATCGACCTTCATCTTCTCCTGCCTTGAAAGAGTTTGCCCGCCGTCTGAAAGACGCGAATTACATCACGCTCACACCGCATCTTCATGAAGCTAACATGGTGGTTCGCGCAACGCAGAGAGACGATGCGTTGGTGCTCACATGGCCGGATGGTGTTGAACTCGAACGCGTTGGTGGAGTGGATCGCGAGCAGATGCTCACGCGCGCCGTCGACCGCCTTGAAAAGTGGGCCCATTGGTTGACTCTGCGAGCGCTTCGAAACCATCCGCCTGAACTTGATTTTGGCGTTGAGTTGGTAAGCGACGGCAAAAACGAAGAAGCGCCTTCTATTCAGCAAAACCAAGGCGCGTTTTCGCACGGTGATGAGTTTGAATTTCGTTTCGTCAATCGGTCGAGCCGACCGCTCTATTTTGCCGCCCTCTACTTGGATCCGTTGGGGGCCGTCTCGGTTCTCTTTCCTAATCAAGGCGATTCTGTTGAGCCGGTCGGGCCTGGCCAACGGCTGGCGACCGGTACACGCATTTGTGCAACAGTGGGCAGCGCAAATGTTGAAGATTGCGCTGCAGCCGGGCCGGCTAATGGGGATGACTCTTTCTTTATGGTAAAGATCATCGCCCGCACAAAACCTTTCGATGTTCGCGTCCTAGAGCAAACGAGAGGTGCTGACTACCCTGACGATGGCGCGGACCCTCTACAACAATTGCTTAATGCGCGACTGGCCGGCACGCGGGGGCAGCGTCCCATTCCCGTGCCGTCACGAGGTTGGGCGACACGGGACATCGCGATCACCGTGCGTAAATGAGCGCCGCAATCCAAGGTGCCGTGACAACCTGACGTCGTGCATGCTAACCTCACAACGATTGAGGTGTTGGGGGGCACGATGCGATTCTCTTCGGTTGACCGACTTTACTGTGCGTTTCTTGCTTTGTTGCTGTTGAGTGGGTGCGGCGCTGTTTATTCATCGCGTAATATCCAATCGGTTACGGATGTCAGTAGCATCGTCTATTCCGTGCCGACGACCTTACTCGCCATTGAAGTAAGAGAGGTGGAAGAGCGTGCCTTTCCGATACGTCGTGAAGGTGAAATTGAGTTGATCGTCACCGGGATTGTCTTGCCGGATACCAATCACACCTATTCCCTTGATCGCAATGGTTCGGCCTTTGCGTCAGACGAAGTCACGATCACTGTCGATCACCTTGGATTGCTCACGACGGTCGACACCAGAGTTGAGGACAAGACCGATGATATTGTGATTGCACTCGCAAAATCGGTTTCCGGTATCGCGACTTATGGCATACCCGGTGTTTCCAGTTCGAAAGATATTGCTGGCGAGGACAAACGTGACTTCGGATGCCTAAAGGGCCAACCTTTGCCAACCAAGATCATTGTGGATCCCACTGATAAAACGACCTGGCCAGAATGGATACGCGGATGTTTGGATGTGCGAGCGATATCGGAACAGTCGACCCGGACAATTGCCGCAAGGGGGCCGGAGAGCTGTGAACGTGGCATCTGCCACCGGGTGCCGTTGCCTTACATCGTAACATTGGATTTTGGCGATGTTCTTTATGCCCAGGAGCTTGAATATTTCTTGAATGAGTCACCCGTTGTATCCTACGACGTGTCTCGCTCGCCGCTGGTCGAAAAGGTCGAAGACCTGACATTCAGAGATGGTATCCTGACATCTGCCACAATCAGCGAACCCTCAACGGCGCTTGAAGTCGCCAACCTTCCTCTCAATGTGGTCAAGGCATTGTTGAGTGCGCCGGCGGAGATCTTGAGGCTGCGCGTCGACTATAATTCCGAGGTCGAAAACGCTTATGCGACCGATGTTAGGGCATTGGAAGCAGAGAATGCCTACCGGGAATTCTTACAAGAACAGCAAGACCGCAAGAAGGCCGAAACGCTGCCCCGACAATTTGGCGAATAGGGGACAAATCCATTTTCGCGGCCGGCCTGGTTGCATCTGACTTGAACAGAGTGTCGGTGTCTCTAGATGCGATCAACTTCTTCGCTTGACATTCTTGAATGATCGTTCAAGATAGAATTTATGGCCAAGGTCGGACGCTATCTGGAAGGGGAAGCTACGCGCAAGAAAGTGCTGGCGGCCGCGGGCGCTTTGATTGCGGAAAATGGCTATTCCGCCACCAGCATGTCGATGATCAGCAAGGCTTCTGGGGTGAAGCCCGCGTCGATCTACTGGGCCTTTGGGAACAAGGAAGGATTGTTCGCGGCGATTCTGGAGCGAGCGGCGGAAGATTTCTTCGCCCTCAACGGCAAGGTGCGCCCCAACGAACACAAGACGGTTGGCGAGGCCTTGCGCGTCTGGGCGAAGGCGATCACTGAGCAGCCGTTGTTTCTGCGTCTACTGTTGATCCTGTCCATTGAGAGGCAGGAAGGCGATCCGCAAATTATGGATGCGGCGCGCGAAATCCGGCGAGCTTCGCGAAAAGGTATCGAGATCCTGATCGCGCCCTTTGTTGAGACGCAGAATGAGCGCCAGCACAAATCGATCTGCCGCGACGCCAGCCGTCTTGCCATCATGCTGTTCGACGGGACATTTGTCAGCATGCAAATCGAACCCGATGAATCCAGCGCCAAACATCTGGCCGATCTGGTTGCCCTTGCGGTCGAAGGGTCGATCATCAAATTGACGACCGAAGCCAAAGCGCGTTCAGCGAAAGGAAGAGCGTCATGAACATCCAAGAAAGATCAGGTGGCCCTGTAGAACGGCAGGAAGGCCCTGAAATGTCGGGTGGTGACATTTGGGCAAATGCCAAAAAGCTGCGCCCGTTCCTGGCGGAAAAATCAGACGAGATTGAAACTGCCCGCCGGTTAACGCCCGAAGTGGTAACCGCCATGAAAGAAGCGGGCCTGTTCAGAATGATTATGCCCAAGATTTGGGGCGGGCCGGAATTGACCTCGATGGAACAAGTCGAAGTGATCGAAGAGATCTCACGCGGCGATGCCTCCGCGGGATGGTGTTTGATGATCGGATGCGATTCCGGGCTCTATTCCGGTTTTCTGGAAGATGCGGTTGCGCGCAAGTTTTATCCCAAACTCGATATGGTTCAGGCCGGGTGGGTCTATCCTATCGGCATGGCGGAAGTGGTCGATGGCGGCTACAAAGTGAACAAGGCGAGCTGGGCATTCTGCAGCGGGTCGACACATACTGATCGCATCGCGGCCGGATGCACGATCCTGAAGGACGGTGAATTTCAACTCAATGAACATGGCACGCCTGAATGGCGGATCGTTCTGGCGCCGACTGAAGATTGGGAAATCAAAGACACTTGGCACACCACCGGTTTGTGTGGCACCGCCAGCAATGATTACACCATCAAGGGTGAAGAAATGTTTGTGCCGAGGGAGCACACATTTTCCTTTATGGAGCCGAAGCGCGAAGGGGTGCTGTGGCAAAAGCCAGACACATTACTGCGGAAAATGTCCGGCATTCCCCTCGGCACGGCGCGGGCGGCCATCGACTTCGCGACCGATGTTTTGAAAGACAAAGTCGAAGTGCCTCAGGGCACGCCCTACAAATCGATGCCGCGTGTTCAATCGGCTCTCGCAGACGCGGAAATGATTCTCGGCCGTGCGCGATCCTATGTGTTCACGTCGCTCGAAACGCAATGGAAAAAACTAGAACGCGGGGAACAACTGACCGAACGCGAACGGGCCAATGTGTGGTTGTCACGGCTCAACGCGTTTCAAAGTGCTCGCGAAGTCGTTACGCTCTTGTACGATACGGTCGGAGGCAGCGCGATCTATGCGCAAAAAGGGCCGCTCGATCGCGCCCTGCGCGATATGAACACCATGTGCCAACATCTGGTCGGCCAACACAAGACAACGGAGGGGGTTGGTGCTTTGCTCTTGGGCGATACGGTCAGCAAGCATCCGATGTTGTGATTGTATACGGATGATCTAATCGATGGATCATGTCTGAGATTTCGCGCTGATGTCTTCGCTTTCCATGAAGGTGCGGACACTATCGGCGCTGAGGTCGGAAACCAGCGCCGTCAAACAGTCGACGATAAAATCGTGCTTTTCTTCGATCCGTTCGGTGGGACCGCCGACGCTGATCGCCAGTGGCGTGTTGGTGACTTGGCTTGGCACCCCAACCGCGATCGCGCCGGCACCGGGCGTGGTGTCCCCCTGGGTTGTGGCATAACCATGCCGGCGGGTCTCGCGCACCGCGTTGAGAACCTGGCTTAAGGGCTGACGCCAGTTTTTGCGGAACTCAGTGTTTGACCGGCGGACAATGCGTCCGATTTCCTCGTTCGGAAGTTGCGCCAGAAACACGCGCCCCGGTGCCGATGTGGTGAGCGGGCGCAGATTGCCGGATTCAACATGCAGGCGAAGCGGGTCTGCGGCTTCGTGAACGAAGATGTACTGAGCATAAATCTGATTGCGCATGGCCAGCACCACCGTCTCACCGGTTTCGGTGCGCAACTCAGCCAGCCTTTTTGGGATTTCCCCTGTCTGATGAAAGCGGCGGTTGAGCCATGTGCCGAGCAGCGTGATGCGCATGTTCGGTGTATAGGTGCGCCGCTCCGTATCGTGATCAAGATAGCCGAGATCAACAAGCGACTTGACCAGCATAGAGGTGCTCGATTGCGGCATCTCCAGACCCTCCGCCAGCTCGCTGATGGTCGCCGGTTGCTGATTGAGCGCATAGAATTCGAACAACGAAAGAACGCGGGTGGCTGATTTAACGTTTTTGTCGGTCATGGTGGCGTGCAGGTCGAGTTTTCTGAACCATAAGTCAGAACTCGTCTGTGCGGAAGGTGCAGCTGCTAGCGCGGCAAATTAGGAATGTCTATTACGCCGCGGCGGCGTCTTGTTGGAACGTGCGTTGGAGGAACGTGCGGGCGGCAGGCGAGAGATGCTCGTCAAACAAAGTCAGGTGCTGGAGAAGGGCACCGGTGACCGCGCCGGAGCCCTCGGCATTGGCTACGCCCATTTCGCGGGCGAGCTCAAGATAGTACCGGATGACCAAGATCACGTTGTGGACCAAATCCGGAATCCGTTCCTTCGCAATGTCGAGATGCCCCTGCTTGCGCATCAGTATATAGAATTCCGTAAACTGACGGGTCGTATCTTCATAGATGTTCGGCAAGATTTCCAGCAGCTTGTCACTGTGCTCGCCATAATCCGCCTGGTCGCGATACATAAACCGGTAATCGCGCAGTTCGCCACCCAGCAGACCGATAAAGTGCGCATAGCTGGCCAGCACATTGTCTTCGTCCGGTGTCACAGCGCGCCGGATATCGACCTGCAGAATGAATTGTTCCGTAATGGCGTCCAGCAAATCGCGTTTGGTCTTGAAGTGATACCAGAGATTGCCCGATGCAATGCCAATCTCCTCGGCCAGCATGGCTGTCGTGACATTGCCATAGCGATGCCTGTTAAAGACATCACGGGCTTTGTCGAGGATGAGGGCGCGGGTGCCGCGGGCCATGCTGCTTCCTTTTAGGCTTTTGTCGTAACCTTGACGGGTAGGTTGGTGTAACCCAGCACAAAGCTTGACTGAACGCGTTCCGGTTCGCCGACCACTTCGATGTGATCAAACCTCTTTAAAATTTCTTCCCACAATATGCGCAATTGCATTTCGGCAAGACGGTTGCCCATGCAGCGATGGATGCCGAAACCGAAGGACAGATGTTGGCGCGCGCGCGGACGGTCGATGATGAATTCATCAGGGCGGTCGATCATCTCGTCGTCACGGTTGCCGGAAATGTACCACATGACCACACGGTCACCCTTTTTGATCTGCTTGCCGCGGAACTCAACATCCCGCGTCGCCGTGCGCCGCATATGGGCAAGGGGTGTTTGAAACCGGATGATCTCTGAAATCATGTTTGTGACCAGGCTGTGATCCGCCTTCAGTTTCTCAAATTCCGATGGGAACTGATTGAGGAACAGAACGCCGCCGGTCATCGAGTTACGCGTCGTGTCGTTGCCGCCAACGATCAACAGAATGAGGTTGCCTAAATATTCAAGCGGGTCGTCCACCATATGTTTGGTGTCTTTGCCATGGGCAAGCAAGGAGATGAAGTCAAACTTTTTGGGTTGGGCTGCACGCTCATGCCAAAGCTTGGTGAAGTACTGAAGGCACTCCATCAAGATGCGTTGGCGTTCTTCCGGTGAGCGGGTCGTGTTGCCGACAAAGTCAGCTGAGGTCGCGACATCCGACCAATAGGGAAGCAGGTGACGATCCTCCCACGGAAAATCGAACAGCGTCGCGAGCATCTTCGTGGTGAGGTCGATGGAAACCCGGTCGACCCAATTGAATTCTTCATTGATCGGAAGCCCATCCAGAACCTCTGCCGCGCGACTGCGAATAAGGTCTTCAAGGTCACTCAATTGCCCCGGTGCCACCGCCGGTTGGACGGAAAAACGTTGTTGATCATGGCGTGGCGGATCCATCGCAATGAACTGCGGGGGAGTAAATTCCGGCGGGTGATCGCCGATCACAATGTTCTTTTCGGACGAAAAGGTCTCGTGATCTTTCTCAACATCGACAATGTCTTTGTACTTGGTGATCGACCAAAAGGGCCCCGTGGGGCCAGTCGGAGACCAATGAACGGGATCTTCCTGACGCAATCGCCGGAAGGTTTCTTGATGCACATTGTATTGGAAAAGCTCGGCGCGGCTCGGATCCAAAGTTTCGAGCGGTTGGGACCACGCGTCCGCGAAATCAAGATTTTCTGTGTGATCTTCTGCGATTGCCATCCAGGCCTCCCCGAAAATTTTAGGTTGAACACCCTAATTTAGGCTATATACCCTAAATTAGTTCGGGTGGCAAATGGCAAATTGAGCTAAGAGGCTATCTTGAGTGGGCAACTATGGGAGTCGAAATGATGGCGAGGATCAAACTGGCGGCTGTGTTCAGCGCCGCGTTGCTGCTGACAGCATGCGATAATGTTGAATGGGTTTCCTATCCGGAAGAAGACGCGGCGGAACAAGAAGCCGTCGCGGTGCTGGACGAGGGCATGTCGAATGAGAGCTTCGGTGGGCCTGCTCAATCTGCGATATCGAACTTAGAACCCTCTGAGTCTCAAAGGGCGGTGAGCACATCCGCCGCGCCGTCTCTGCCCAGCCAGCAGGAAATCGAAGAGGCCTATGTCTGGGGACTGCCCATTGTGGCCATGTACCGATACACGGTCAGCATGGGAACGAATGTGGACGCGATTAATCAGCTCTTCCACAACAAGGCTTTGTTTGAGCCCGGGATTCTGCCTGGTGGTGCCAATCGTGACACGCTCTACTCCTTCGGTTGGTTCGATCTGCGGGATGAACCGGTCGTGGTGTCACTACCTTCTTTTGGTGATCGCTATTTTGTTTGGCAAGTTACCGATGTGTATGCCCACAATTTCTACAATGCGGGCAACTTTCTGCTCGGCCAAGAAGGTGAAATGGCGAATGGCCACACTTTTGTGATGGTCGCGCCTAATTGGGAAGGGGAGGCACCCGAAGGTGTTGAGGTTGTGCGTGCGCCCGTACCCGTCGTCAATGTTTTGTACCGAATTTCCGTGCAGGACACACCTGAAGACATTGCCGCGGGCAACACATTGCAACAAGCGACGCTAACATTGCCTCTGTCGGCCTGGAATGAGGGCAAGCGGGAGACCTTGCGCCGCGTGCCGTCAGAAGCGCTTCCTGTCTATCGCGACGCATTGGTCTTCGGACAAGGCGTGACAGGCATGCAACAAAAGAATGATGACTTCTTCGCTGTTCTGGCGGAGGCCGTGCGGATGAACCCACCATATGCGGAATGGGATCAAGCGATGGCAGAGGGCATCCTTCCCAAACTCAGCGCCGCATTGTCGGATCCCGATCGTGAGAGGGTCCTTGATGCCCAGGCGACGGGATTCGACAAAGTCATTGCACTGCGTCAGTCAGGCTGGGGACCGGAAGTGAATGGATGGCAGTATGGTCCCAGTCATCATGGTGACTACAAAGATGATTTTCTGCGCCGGGCCTTTGGCACCTATACGGGCGGCATGTATCCAAAGGTCGAGAACAGCACTTATGTTTTAGCATTCGAGGATAACGATGGAGCCGTGCTCAACGGATCTAGTGAATATCGCCTAAAGTTTGATGCCGACGCGATCCCTCCGGCGACCGCCTTTTGGTCTGTCACGGCGTATGAGTTGGGGACCTATGATCTCTATCCCAATGAGCACGGAAAATATGTCGTGGGGTCAAACCATCCGACCACAAAGTTTGGGGACGACGGTTCTGTGGAGATTGTGTTTGCACACACAAAGCCAGCTGAGTTGGGCAATGCAAATTGGATTCCCGTTCCCCAAGCGGATTTCTGGTTGGCAACGCGTTTCTATGCGCCCACGCAGGAAGTGCTTGATCTGACTTATCAAATTCCGGGCGTTGAGCGCATGGGACCGGACTAATCTGCTGGCCTTGGTCTGATAGCCGGTCGCTGGTCTACTGATTTGGTTCCTGGCGGTACGGTTCGCTTTTCTGATAAAGAGCGAGGCGATTCTGAAAGTTCTCTAGATCCGAAACATCGTCTTCGGTCTGAAGGAGTTTGATCGCTTCCTTCACCTCCGAAATCGCTTCAGCATATTGGCCTTGCTCCGCATAGGCGGCTGCCAACGTATCGCGATAAGTTGCAGATGGGTCGGCCTGCAGTACTTCCTGTGCCAATGTGATCGCGCGGGCGCCATCGCGAAGCTCGTCCATCGGGCAGGTTGCTAATAGCCATGCGAGCGAGTTTTTTGCCTCAACATATTCCGTGTCCAGCCGAACGGCTTCTTCAAAATCGGTTAAAGCCAATGCGTAATTTCCAAGCTTTGCGTAAGCGCTGCCACGTCTTTTGCGATGGCTGGCATTTTCCGGTTCTAACTGAACGGCAACCGTATAATCTTCGATCGCGTTGTCGAGTTTGCCCATTCTGACAAAAGTATTGCCGCGATTTGAAACGGGATGCGCCATGCTTGGATCGAGTTCGATGGCTTTATTGTAATCAGCAACCGCGAGGTCATAGGCGCCTAGATTGTCATGAGAACTGCCGCGATTGTTCAAGTAGATGACATCGTCAGGGCGCATACGAATTATTTTGTCGAAATCTTCAATCGCGCGAGTGAATTGCCCACTGTCTGCATATGCATTAGCACGATCAAAGAGGGCATCTTCAAAATCAGGGTATAGGCGTATGGCTTCGTCATAGTCCGATATCGCGCGCTCGTAATCCCGCTTGGCGAAGTGAAACAAATTTCCTCTCCGTCGATACATGCTTGGGTCAGACGGTGAAAGTGAAAGCGATTTGTCGAAAGCAGTGAGGGCGCCTTCGATATCCTCTTTTTGTTGGAGGAACTGACCTCGATAGAAGTAAGCGTGTGCGTTTGTGGGATCACGCGTTGTTGCTTCCTGAACATCCAGGAGCGCTTGGTCAAAGTCACCAGCAACTGCCCGTGCCATACTTCGGTCGAGATAAAAATCTGCATTGTTTGGTGCAAGGCGAATGGCTTCGGAAAGATCAGCAATCGCACTTGTGTAATCCGACCGCCTATAATGCTCGGCGCCTCTGTTGCGGTACGCGAACGCCAAGTTCTCGGGTTGGTCACCCTCTTTTATGATCTCAGAGCACGCTTCCAGAATGTCACCACTTGGGTCGATGCCGCCACAGACAGCCCAATTTTCGATCTGGGCATCAAAGGCCATGAACATGCCGGCGGCTGCAACAACCGCCGAGCGCGCAATGAGACGTGCCATGATCTCCCCCGTTTTGTTGCAGGGTAACACAGGTCCGAATATCGGTCACGGAAGGTAAGAGCGTTGCGAAGTGACAGACCAATATCGGCAATGCCCTCAGGTCTGCAAGCCTTTGAAAAATTTACATTTTCAAGACCGAGCTTTCTGGCTGCTGCTAAGGAGATCAGTCAGGCATTGTCGCATCTCTGCCGCCGACCGTCGGCATGAAATCATTGTACTTCGGCAGTCCATCGTAGATTGACTTCACCTTTTCCCCATAATTTGTATGTGCGGTTGGTACAAAATCGAGATTGGGAAACTGGACCGCCGGAAACTCGATCATGTTGATCTTGGGGTCGTCAATTAAAACCTGCCATTAGGGCAATTGCTTTAGAGGTTTGCTGGTTCTCTCACATTTCAGCAGACTTCGCGTGTAGATCAGGTCAGGAAAGTTTTATCTTTGTGTAGATCGTTTCGTTTGGAGGAAATCAGTGACTTCGGAAGTTAGCAGCGCCTACGAGAAATGGCCACTTACCCCGCTCACATTACGTGTGGGCGTAACAGGGCACAGGCCGAACAAGTTGCCAGAAGATAGAGCGCCGCTAGAAAAAAAGTTATCCCAGATCATTGATGATATCGTCGGTGTTGTACAATCGTTTCGCGATAGAAAAGAAGCCGAGCTGTTATATGACTGCGCGGAAGGCACCCCGCGTTTCACAATCGTGTCGTCACTGGCCGAAGGCACCGATCGCCTTGCGGCAAAAGCGGCATTGGATGCTGACTTTTCCTTGATCGTTCCGCTCCCTTTTTGCGTCGACGAGTACAAAAGAGATTTTGCGTCAGGGGAGAGTGCTGAAGACTCGAAAGACGGAACGGTACAGGCGTTCAACGACCTGCTCAATGAGGGAAAGGTCATTCAGCTTGACGGGAGGTTTACCGATCAAACCTCTCGAAACCAGTCCTATCTCAGCGCAGGCATATTCACGGTGAGCCACTGCGACCTGCTCATTTGTGTATGGGATGGCAATTCCGCTTCTGGGATTGGTGGAACGGCCAATGTGGTTGGACACGCGAGAAGGAATGGTGTGCCAGTCGTCCACATCCTCGCGGACAAAGCATCCATTGGCGCAATTTCGATACTGCCCCCAGTAGAAATTGGGTTGCCGAGTGCGTCGCCCCAGCCGTCAGCGGTGACCTATGATGTGGCAACCCTTCAAGAGATTCTTGAGCGCCGGTTTCTTCCTCAAAGCGTATTTGATGTTTGCACCGAAGAACTTGAAGAGTTTTCCGCAGAAGGTGGTTTTCGTACTGACGGCCCATCTCCGAATTATGTCGACAAGGGGCCTTTGGTTCTTGGCGAGCGGCGAAGATGGCTGGGTGGCCTATTTGAATTCCTGAACTCAGTTTTCGTATCGCGATCATACGTCGACAAAAATCGGAAACATCAACAGGCCGATGCGATACCGCTTCCCGCTAGTCCCGATCGAGAGGCCGTCGATCGGTTTTATGCCGCCTTCTTGTATGCAGACCAACTTGCCACCCACTATTCACGTCTTAACCGGTCAACTTTCGCTGCTATTTATCTGCTTGGCAGTTTCGCAATCGCTGTTGCTGTTGCTGCACTGGTATTCAAGAAGGGCTATTTCGATTTTTTCGGGTTTGCGCTTGATGTCACCAGTTTGTTGATTTGTTCTGAGTTGGTTCTTTTGATTGCAATTGGCCTCTTGGTTAGACAAGACCGCAAGAAAAGGTGGCACGAAAAGTGGCTCGATTATCGGCTGCTTGCGGAATTGCTGAGACCGATGGGTTATCTTGCATTGATTGGGGCGACGATACCGGCTGAAGTGGTTCGCCACGTCTCATCGCAAGTCTTGTCGTTCGACGATGCCTCAGGCCACAAGAAAGAAAGAGGTCCGTTCCGTGCCGGCGCTTGGGTTTTCGCCTATTTGCAGTCTGTTATACGGTCAGCCGGAGTTGTATCTGCGACCTTTGACGAGGCATATCTCGCGAGGTGCAAAGATGCCATTCAGAGCAATTTGATCGGGAACCAACTACATTATCACGACAGCAACGCCATCCGAAATTCCCTGTTCGATCGAAGGCTTTCTTATCTCGGTACTGTTTTGTTTTTTGTTACTGTTGGAGTCGTTGTCTTAAAATTGCTGCTGGCAATTTTCCCCATACAAACGGTTCTCTTTGTGAGTAGTGAGACCGCGGCGCTTGTGTTCGGACTTCTTGCGGCTGCCCTTCCCGCATTTGCGGCAGCAACTTACGCGATACGAACACATGCAGAGCTTGAGATTGTTGCGCGCCGTTCCACAGTCATGCTTGCCCATTTGAACGCGCTGAATTCGCAGATCACAGATTTGAGCGGGACGTTGCTTACAACCTCATCACTCGCAGCAACAATTCGAAAAACCGCTGACATCATGGTGCATGATGTCGCCGACTGGGTAGACATCTTCGAAGTGAAAGAAGCAGAGATGACCTGACGCCGCTCATGTGATTTGCAGAATTCAATCATTGGTCGTTGATCGGTAGACAGTTAGCCGAGCTAAAGCGCAAAGTTCTTTAGCGATCCTGCGAGCACGCTAAACTTGCTGCTACTGCCCAACTTGATCCGGTGCGGCTTGTTCCAGTGCCTCCAACTCTGTCGAGATGAGCTCTTTTGTTCTCGCGCTTGGCCGTAAACTTTTTGCTCTGTTGAGGCTGGATCTCGCTTTTTCGGTGCGTCCCAACAGCCGGTAGCCTTGACCGAGATGCGTGTACAAATCTGAGAGCGTAAGCGCGGAGGCATCTTGTTTGCCGAACAACGGTTCAGCTTTCTCAAGAATCTCGACTCCATCATCGACTTTGCCGGTCTTTATCAGGGCCCATCCGTATGTGTCCATGATATGCGGATCCTCAGGGGCGAGCTGATGGGCGCGTTCTGCGATTTTTGCCGCCTGCTGGGGCGCGACGTTTCTTTCAAGCAGGTCGTAGGCGAAGCTATTGAGTTTAATCTCTTGATTGGAAAGCGTGTCGACGAAATTGTCGTTGCCAAGAAGGAAGAAGTACTCATCAGATATATCTTCGATATGGGAAACTTCGCTTTTTTCGAGTGCGTCGGCAAACAACTCGAGTTCGCTCGTGATTCCGCCGACAGAGCTGATACCTAACTTGGACAGATCGACTCGCGGTATCACGGCGCGACTTGCGCGCCCGGACCGACTGGCAATTGACACAGGTTCTACTGGCAGATCAGCAAGTAGCGGCTCATCGTCCAGCATTTCGATCATTCCAGTGGGCGCAATAGCAAACAAAGCGGAAAAAAGGGCGTTGCTGTATTGCACGGTTGCGCTCGCGTAGAACTTCTCCGGATCTTCGCTTTTGCGCCATAAACTCAGAGGTCGGATGTTGCGCTGAACTTCCTTAACGGCTTCTGGTTCGGCGGACGGGCGCCAAGAGATTTCATCGACACTATCTACGATTTGAAAAGCGCCTTCTTGGCCGTTTACGTATGTTGTGAAGAACCGTAGATAGGCAGAAGCATCGTCGAAGTTACGGATCGTCAACGGCGCGCGCGCATTGGCTTCATGAATTGCGGGAGATGTTCCACTAAGCTGGTACAACTGATCGGGAAAGACCAAAACGGCGCCTAGGGCGAACTCACCATCCGGCATTCGAAATTCATACTCGACAAGTTCTCCGCTGGAGTAAAATGGAAGAGCGACAGAACGCACCAGGAAAACCGCACGTCGCGTATCATCGTTTGTGATGACCCTCGACAGCATCGCGTCACGTTCAGCGCCTTCTAGCGTTCGCCAAGCGCCAGAATAAACGGGATTGTACCCCCAGTTTACGCGCTCGCCCTCGTCTAGTTGCTGCGTGTTATGCAAGCTTCGAAATTCGGGTGGTGAAAGGGCTTCCAGGTTTTCGGCCGGTGCCGAAAGCATCCTTTCATTCTCGTGCGTTGCAATACTCTCTTCCACTCTTGCTAATATGCCTTGAAACTCCTTTACGCGCTCCTTGTATTTGTCGTTCGTGTCTTTCTGGGAACTGACAATGTCGTCAACACGTCGGTTGAGGGAGGACAGATATGATCCCGACTTAGCCAGTAGCTTTGTTTTGTTTTCATCGCGCAAAACGACTTCAAACATCTGCACAAGCGGGGGGCTTAGATCCGCCGCCTCATCCAGCTGCTCATTCGCGGCCAGAATTTGCCGCGCGTAAACGAGCCCGTTATTCAAGAATGTCTGATTGTTCGGTTTCAATCGAATGAGGTCGAGTGCGGCGTTCAACGCCTTTTCATATTCTTGTCTTGCTTCCGTCCACCGGTTCAGCCGCCCGAGCGAGGCCGCACGGGCGCCGACATAGTATTCAGCACGTCTTTGAGTGTAAGCAAAATCAGAAGCTTCCAACTCCTGAGCTTCCGCAATTCCCTTATCTAATAACTCAAGCCATGCCTGATGGTCTTTTGAACTGGGATATTTTTTCGCAACTTGATCGAAAACGGACTGACGTGCAACGAGCAGAGCCATACGCGCGTCATTGGACGTGTTAGGTAAGGGCACCCGGTCAAGAGTTTGTTGTGCGGAGGCAATCACTTCGCTTACGGAGTTTGTCTCGAGCAATTTTTCCAAAGAGCTCATGCCTTTTCGAAGTGCCAACGCTCTATCTGCCCCGATATGACGCACATGATGCAAATTCAGATTGTTGAAGATCGAAAGTCCGACCTGCCTGTCGCGCAGTTTTTCATCTTCGGTTTGGCCTAGGTCAACCAGTTCCAAATAGACCTCGGTCCACAACTGTTCGCCCAAGAGTAGTGGATCGTTCTGTGTAACCCGATTGAGAACGATTGAGGCGTCTCGCATCCACGACACGTCACCTGTGTTGAGTTCCTTTCTTTCTTGAAGCCCTTTCAGATAACGTTGCAAATGAGTTGTGACGGCGTCGGGTAACGCCGGACTGTCGAAGTCCGGATCAAGTAGCGACCAAAGAACGGTTTCCAATTCGTCATGAGTTTCATGAAGTTTAGACCGGGATTGGTCGAACAGAAAATTGGTGTTCTGGCGCGCTGCTGCTCGGCGTGCTTCAGACAGGTCGTCTTTCTGATTTGCGTCATAGGTGAAATATGAAATTCGCCTTTCGGCCGCCCGCCATTCAGGCGATGTTGGTGCGAGATATTTAACGTGAACAGCTATGGAATGGGCGGCACTTAAGTCACTGTCTGCCTGGCTTTGTTCTTCTTTGCTATGTGCAATGTTGGCGCGGTTCAGGAGTGCATTCACAAGCCATAGCAGGTAACGCCGGTTCCCTGGGTCTGTTGCGCAGAGAGTTTCGGCAGCGTCGACCGCTTGATGCGAGAAGTCGAAGGCAAGTTCATGGTCATCGTATTTGTCGGAATAGATTTGAGATTTCTTTGTGAGATAAATCGTGGGTAAGAGTTGCTGCGCGGCCATATTGCTGGCAGTTAACTCCTCCCAGCGTTCAAATGCTGTGTCGAGACTTTGCATCAACTCATCGGTTCCAGAGCCTTGGTCAACTCCGCTCGAAAGATGAAATTCACTATGCGTCAGTGCTCGGAGCTGCGCGCGAATGTACCGCTCTAAGACCAATGCAGCCTGATAGCGATTGCGTTTACTAAGCGTCTCAGGATCCGCCGTATCGGCAACGCTGTGACTTTCGTCATCATCGTTCGCCCAAGTCTCTAGGATATCGAGATGCAGCCTGTTGAGAACGTCAACTTGTTCGAGCTGCGCTCTTAGGTCAGACCTTCCACTGAACGCCTGAAATCTAAAAAAGGCGATCTCCGATTGCGCGACTGTTTTGTCCCAGCTCGGCTCCAATTGCTCAAGATGACCTGAAGCACGATTGAGAATCTCTAACGCCTGGCTATACCGGGCATTTTGGAGTTCTTTGCGGGCCAGAACGATCAGTGAATCGATTTGTACTTTGGGGGGCGCCCAGTCTTTATTGTCATCTTCCGCGAAAACCAGCTTTTCAAGTCGTTCGGTGCGCGGCGTTGCTTCATGCAGCCAACCGGCATCGAGCAGGCTATTGCTTGTCCGCAGAAGCAACTCCGTTTTCATCTCAAGTTCGCGGTCTTTGCTAGACAATGTTTCGGCAAGAACATCTATGACCCCATCTCGGTCTTGAAACAGAGCATGCCGCGTTTCAGCGGGAACCGAGAGGCCGGTATCCATTTTTTCGAATAGTCCGGTGTTCAATGCCTGGGCCCCATCGAATGCGGCGTTCGAGATTTGCTCCGCTCTTCTCTCCGCGTTCATTGCCAGAACGCCCAAGAAGGTCGCCGCAATGGCTGCAATCGATGTGCCGGCCAGGCCTGCTTGCAAGCGCCGCTTGTTTCGGCGTTCCAATTCATTCTTTTGTGCCGTGCGTTCCCGCTCTCTTAGTTCACTCTCTTCTAAGTATGCGGCGACGGCATCGTAGTTGTCAGAGTACCGCGACGCCCAATTTGCAGTGGGTTTCTTTTCGCGCCACCACGCGGACAAGTTCGCCAAATCGAGTCCGGATAGAAGGTCGCCCTCGCCATTTTGATGGCGCACCATCGCGGTAGATAGGCGTTGCCAGAAACTCGCCTCGCGTGCTTCTTCCGTGACCCAGTCGCTTAGGCGTGACCATTGGCGGATCAGACTTTCATGACTGATATCGATGACGGTTTCAGGGGAGAGATCACGGTCCGGCCCCGGCCGCAGAAAATTGCAATCGTCGCCGCGGAAGGCATTTGTAATTTCGTGGACCTTCGCTTCATCGCCACCGGTTGCGGCAATCAAGTCTTCCACTCTTTGGGGGCGACGTGTCGCGCTGATCGGCGAATTGCCGTCGACCAGAGCGCGAAAGATCTGTTCGACGACGTTCTGTTCATCGTCATCGAAACGTCCGATGATCTCTGCGCCGTGACTATCAAGTGCACCGCTCAGACCGCCAAGGCTGTCATATGCGGCTTGTGTTAACTGAACGCGCTCGTCTTTTGTGTCTGCTGTCGCGGCGCGCCATAGTCTGTTGAGCAGGTGTTGCATCACCGGCAGTTGATCTGCGCGGCGCGATATTCGCTTTAGCTGATCTTGATCGTCATCTCCATCCCAAGGGGCAAATGTAACCAGGTCATTTAGGAGCCGATTGACGAGGCCCGGTTCGATATCCACACCCATCATACGTGCCGGCCCAACAATCGCCTCACGGCAATTCTCACGCGACATGCGGGGCGTCAAGAACGCGCCGGAGTTCATTGTCTCTGCCAGACCCGGCACTAAGGCGCAGGCGCCCAGAAAGTCCGATCGCATCGTCACCACAACATGGACCGGCACATCGGGTGCAGACTTACTTTCGATCAAAAGTTTGACGAAGGCTTCGGCGTCTTCGCGTTCTGCATAATTGCTGTAGCGAAAGAGTTCCTCAAACTGGTCAACAAATAGGAGGAGTTGTGCACCGGCACGTAAATAGCCATCACCGACCCAATCAACGATCGAACGTGGGCCCTGCCGCAAAAAGCCCTCCAGGATGGAGAGGCCGTTAGCGTTTGGTCCTTCATTGTCACTTTGGCCGACAGCCTCTTGCTGCAAGTTGAACAGCGCTGTGCTGAGGCTTTTGAAGGGTTGGCCACCAGGCGTGAAAGCGCAGACTGCCCAGTCCGGACCTGCTGGATGCAGTCCGAGATCCAGTCCGTCCAGAAGCCCTGTTTTAACAAGCGATGATTTCCCGGAGCCTGAAGCCCCTAGCACTGCCAGGAAACGTGTCTCGGCGAGCCGATCAACCATCGCGTCCACGATTCCATCCCGTCCAAAGAAGAGATCGGCCTCTTCGCGGTCAAAGGAACGCAATCCAGGATAGGGCAGTCTTTCGTCCCAGTTCTTCATCTGATTAGTCCTCTAGCGCTGCTATGAGACCGTCGAACTCCAGCGATGTTGAACTGTCTATGGTTTCAACATATGGAAGAGAGACGCCAATATCGCCTTCCTTTTCCGGCGGCGCATTGAGGATTGCTACCTTTTGAGGGGGCTTCTCACGTAACGACATCAGCTTATGCAGCCTTCGAAGGTTGCCGCGAATCCATGTCGTGGGCGCTGTTCCGTGGACGAACACCAGTTTATCGCTTTCCAACAAGTTGTCTTCCAAGTCCTGGCGGATTTCCTCGGCGGACCCGTCAAAAGTAGGAATGACGACGGGGTAGTCGTGTGAACGCAATGAGTCTGCAACTTGTTGGGCAATTGGGAGATCAACCCTTTCAGAGCCGACATACACCAGCGAAGGTGTTTTCGGTCGAGATGGCGCTTTCATGCTCTTAAGCATCTCGGCGGTGTCGGTCTTAAAGCTCTCAAGGCCAGAGGCGACAACGCTATCTGCAGTTAGAAGGGCACGTTGTGCTTCGTCTGAAATTTGGTCTAAATCCAATTCCGGGTGGCGCCACAACATCATAGATTTGCCAGCTTGCGAAGCGAGCGAGAATTGGGTTTGAACATATCCATCAGGAAGGTCTGGTGGTCGGCGCCCAACAGCCTTACCCAGAAGCTGCACAAACAGATCCGAATTCCCCAAGTCCTCCAAAAATGCTTGCTTAAACTCTTCTCCGCCTTGAGGGTAGTCCGTCTCGGGCAACACGCGAATGCCCAACTGAAGCATGTAAGACTTGACCTGTTCCCGTTCCACCTCCAACTCATCCGTAGTCTGAGCTAAAAGGATCGTTCCGGCCGCGCCCCCTGAGTTCTGACCGCCGGCCTCACTTCCGGACGACTCTTCCGCGGCCCTGCTTGCCTCAGACCGCACTTGTTGTTGCCGCTCCTGTCCTTGCTGTTGCAGTTGCAGGAGTTGCCGCCGAATTTGATCTGCCAAATCAAGAAGACGTTTCGTGTAGAGTTGTGGATTGAGCTTGGGGTCCAGCGGATATGCGACCCTGCTTTCTGCCTCATCTTGGTGCCAGAATTTGGCTCTGGGTTTGGAATTTAGAGGAAATGGATAGTCGTCAAGAGAATCCAAAGGCAACATGTCGACGACGAACAAACGATCCTTACTGTTGGGTATATTCGAGAAGGCATCAATTTCTCGCCGTGTCCAATCTCGCCTTACATAGCTAGGCGAACAAATGGCGACGAAGACCGCCGAGTTTTTGACCTCATTCAAGAGCTCTTCAATTTCGTGGTTGGCGTGCAGGTCTCTGTTGTCAAAGTAAACGCGCATAGAGTCGCCGCAACCAAGACGTTGCTGCAAGCTCGTATCGAGATAGCTCGTGAATTGGGAGACCCAGCTTGTGCCCGATGGTCCGATTTTATTGTCTGCGTGCGCGTAGCTGATGAATACATCGTTTCGACAAAAATCCAAAAAAGGCATTGTCGCCAATCTCTCCCCTTAATGTAGAAAACCTCCCAAAATTCAATCAGATTTTGCCTGACGCCGCAATCGAGAGTCGGGGAGAATCTTGAACTTCATTGACCGATCGTGAGGCCGCGATAATGGGGTTCCGCTTCAACGGATCGTCTGGGGCCTGTTCACCAATAGATTAGAGTTAATGCGGAGGGATGTAATCTATTTGGCGACTCCAGATTGGCGTTAACGAATTTGTCCGTGGCCGACCCAATCAATATGTGCCTTTCTGAACGGACACCGGCAGTTCGGCCGGGTGTAGATCTCAGTCCGGCAATGTCACATCGCTGCCGCCGACCATGGGCATGAAGTCCTTGTACTTTGGCAGGCCATCACGGATCGACATGACCTTTTCCGCGTAGTTGGTGTGAGCGGTTGGCACGAAATCGAGATCGGGAATTTGGACCACCGGGAAATCAGTCATGTTGATCGTGGGGTGATCGATCAGGACCGGTGAACCACACTGCCGGCAGAATTTGCGGATGCTGCCGGTATCGGGCGTCCGTTTAAAAGTAGACAGCATGTCTTCACCTTTGACGAAGGATACGTTGTCGGATTCATAGAGGGCCGACCCATGTACCGGCGATCCGATCCAGCGGCGGCAGGATTCGCAATGGCACAATCCCATAAACACAGGTTCCCCTGTAAGCTCCAGTTGGACAGCACCGCACAGGCAGCCTGCTTCTCTCTTCTTATCGTTCATAATGTCGGTCTCCGTTTTGTCGGTGGTCGAATGAAAGACTATTGATGGTGCTTAACAATCATCGCTTCGAAAACGCGCATCACGCGGTATGACCTTGCAATAATCCGCAACCCAGCCGACCAGGTAGGGTGACACGCCATAATCAATGACGCGCGCAATCTTGCCGCTGCTTTCTTCGAGCAACCACACCTCTTCCAGCGCTTCGCCTTCTTGTTCGGCCGTTCTAAAGACCAAAATGACTTGGTCACCAAGAACATCACGAACTTGCATATCGCTCGCCCCGTAAGACAGCGCTGTGGCAAGCCATTCCAATTCTTCTTTCTTGCGGAGCTCGCGGCCTTTTGGAAAGACGGTGGCTTCGACTTCATCCAGAAAAAGCGATTTCAATTGCTCAACGTCGTGCGCAAGAAACGATGTTACAAAGCGTTGAACGAGTTGCTCGGAGGCGCGTGGCGCACGTGTACGTACATCCTCTATTTCCATTTTGGACCGATGAAGAATGACGCGGGAACTTTCCGGCGAAATAGAAAGGACCTTGCCAATTTCTTTGTGGCTCATGTCGAGGACCTCTTTCAATACAAACACGGCACGTTGAACTGGTGTGAGTTGATCGTAGAGAACGCCTGCGGCATCGCCCACAGCGAGGGTATCGGGCCCTTCGGGCGCGGCAGCTTCGACTTCCGCTTGTGAATTGGACGCTGTCCTTTCCCGCCTTTGCTGCTCATCGATCCAAGTTCGTGATGCGACCCGCACCATAAATGCCAAGGGCGTTTCAACATTGTTGGTGGTAAAGGCGCGAGAGCCAAACGTCTTGATCATGGTCTCGGAAACCAAATCCTCTGCGTCGAAAGGATTCCTCGTAAGCTTCAAGCAATATCGAAACAGAGAATGCCGATGGGGCTCCAACTCTTCTGCAAACCGATCCCAGTTTTTCCGCAACGTGTCGTCTCTATTGGTACTCACAAGCCTCTCTCCCCTTGCTCAATACGCGGCGATTGCGGTCGTTGATGTGAATGGTTTTTCTGAAGATCACTGTCCCCTCAGTCTGTGGGACGTGCGTCAAAGCCATACCGAAAGCGCACATCCCGCGCGGGCACATTGCAATGGCCGGCAACCCAACGTACGAGAAGGGGGACGCCATAACCGATGATGCCCGCGACCCGGCCGTCGCTTTCTGCTAGTAGCCACACTTCTTCGAGGGCTTCTTGGTCTTTGTCATTAGTTCGGAATACCAAGATGGCTTGATCGCCAAGGACATTTCTCAATTCTAGCGTGGGAGTGTCTTTATACAGCGCTCTTTTAAGCCACCGAAGGTCGTCCTTGGAACAGAGCTCACGGCCCCGTGGAAAGGCGTTGGACTCAACATCTTCCAGCAGCAACGCTTTCACTTTATCAATGTCGCCCGACATGAAAGATCTAACAAAACGTTGGACCAAATCTTTCGAAGCGCGCGGCGCACGGTGCAGGGGCGTGGTCACCAGCTTTCTTGAACGATGAAGTGTGGTGCGTGAATTTTCTGGAGAGATCGAAAGCGTTCTGGCGATTTCGTCGTGGCTCATCTCGAAGACGTCTTTCAAGACGAGAACAGCCCGTTGTATGGGGGAAAGGTCATAGAGGAGACGCGCCGCGTCGCCGACTTCACCGGCACCTTGTCGTTCTGGTGCTGCCGCTTCAAAATCAAGTGGGGCGTCTGCGAAAGTTTCCCGTCTTCGCTGTTCGTCAATCCAAGTTCGCGACGCCACACGCACCATAAAGGCAATGGGTGTTTCCAGATTGTGAGTGGTAAACGCGCGCGATCCGAATGTCTTGATCAGGGTTTCGGACACCAAATCGTCAGCGTCAAAAGGATTGCGCGTCAACTTCAAGCGGTAGCGCCAGAGAATGGGCCAGTGGGGGGCCGCCTCTTCGATAAAGCGATCCCAATCTTCTCGCAGCGGGTCGTCAATTTTGCTGGCCATTATTTGGCCCCTTCTCCTGAATGATACACTTCGTAGACGTGCGGCGGCGTGGTTTTGTTACAAGAAATGAAGAGCTGTACGAGAATTTCTGGCTAGTGTCCGAATAGTCCATTTGGTTCAATGGTTTAGGACGTGCCTGCCTAGACCCAATGACTTAATGGCCGGGGCGCAGGAAATCTGTATGCTTTGACATGGATCAATGAGCACATCCGCTGTCTCGTCTTTTGATCTCAGGCAACGTTTAACGACAATGAGGGGATGGGTGTGCCATCAGAATTAGAACGATTTAACACCGCCAGGTCCTTAATCGAAATGTATGGGGAGAGCGCGGCTGATCACGCGGCGCGCTTTGCGCGGTTTTCAGAGTCCTTGGGCATCGGCTCAGGTCGCGCGGCATGGTACGCGGTCCGCGATGCCATTGAAGAAATCATGGAACCTGACGCAGAAGATTGGGTGCAATAGCTCCGCGTTGGAGCACATGATACACAGCTCTTCTTCGAAAGAGCTGGAGTCATAAAATGCGCCTGCGTCCCTGTCGTCTTTACGTTCTATTTCTGGTGTTCTGCCTGCAGCCGTCCGTTCTCTATGCGGAAACGGTGCTTACAGACGCGCTGACAACCAGTGTCGAGGCTGGTGCTGTGCCCGAAAAGAAACGCGTCCAATCGGGGCTCTATTTGTCACCCGCCGACGCACTGAACGCAATGCAAACGCGGACGGATGTTGTGTTCATTGATGTGCGCGATCCCGGCGAATTTCAATTTGTCGGCTTCCCAAAATTAGTTTCTGCGAACATTCCATTTCTGTTTATTGATGACACGTTTGCATTTGACGACGAACGCGACCAATACAAAATGGTGCCGAACGCTAATTTTGTGTCGGAGGTCGCGAACTATATGAGCAGGAGAGCTTTCGATCAGAGCACGCACATCATCGTTCAGTGTCGCTCGGGCGGCCGGTCTGCAAAAGCGGCGAATGCATTGGTATCAAATGGCTACACCAATGTGTGGCAGCAAGTGGAAGGGATGGAAGGCGACAAGGACAAAGAGACTGGCCACCGCACTCTGAATGGGTGGAAGAATGCGGGCCTGCCTTGGACTTACGCGCTTACACCGGACGTGGCGTATCAACCGGGCAAGGCAAAAGCGCCTTTGGAATAGCGCCTACAACACAGGCGTTTTCAGTCGGGGTGCACATTAGAAAGTGTGTGCCAAAAAAATCAGGGCCGCAGGAGAAACTCTCTCGCGGCCCTTTTTGCTGTTTGGATCTTCAGCCGTTTAGCGGATCGATGTTGAGGAGATCACGGCTTCTCAATCCATTGGTTCAACAGCTCATGGAAGTGGCGAGGCTTCGTTTCGCCATAGTCAGCAAAAATCACGTATGGCTGCTTCATCGTTTTGAGGCCCTTTTGCACATAGGGCATGTTCACGACGTCCTGATTGAAGACCTTGGTCAACATACCCAGCTCCGGGGCGTCAACCCAGTCGTCGTCGGGGCCGAGCCAATGAATGGGTGCAGCCGGAGGCCGGTCTTCACCGTTCGGCGACGGGGCGAAATACATGCATTCATGAATGCATTCATCCGGATTGTCCCCGTGCGGACGGAAGCGATAGACGATCTGATTGAAGGATCCCCAAGGGTGGAAATTGGGGAACACCGTCATGTAGATGGAATCAAGCAGTTCCGCGTCGCTGACTTGATCGGCATCGTCCCCGAGAATCGGGCGCAGGGCATCGCGCGGCCCCTCAGCCATAACAGCACGCACATTCTTGCCGTTCGCCAGAGCATAAGGATCTGGCGAGGGCACGTCATCGCTGTCCGGTAGCTGTTTGCCGCCGATCCAGTCGGTCATGTTCGGGTCTGCGTTGCGCACAGGACCTTCGACCCATTCGGCTTCTGCTGTGAACTTACTGACATTGCCGTCATGGTCCGTCACATGGACCAACCCGTCATCGCCGCGTTCATAAACGTAACCGGATAAGGGGTGACGCAACTTGGCATATAGCTTTGCGTCCGGCAGTGGATCATAGGACGGCATGTTGGCGAGATGCGGGCTGGGCGTAAAGTTCGGTGACATGGCCCGTGAGTAGTTGCCGAAGACGTCATACTTGGTATTTGCATCGCCAATCGTTTCCAAGATTGTCGGATGTGTTGCGATCACATGATAGGCCTCGCTAAATGCTTCTTGCGCGACCTTCCAATTGCAGCGCAGCACCTTGGCGACGTGAGCCGTCTTGTAGCGCTTCTCGTAGGGCAACAGTGTGAATTGATCTGACAGGTTGCCCAGATAGTCCGCCAGCGATTGTTTGTTGTTGTCGTCAGGGTTGATGAAGATGAAGCCGCCCCATCGATCGAGCTGGACTTCCGGCAAGGCATAGTCTTTTTCGTCGATCGAGGGGAAATCCCATTTGCAAGGGATTTGCATGACTGATCCATCAAGGTTCCAAGCCCAACCATGAAACGGACAACGAAACGCGCGCGCTAACTTGCCGTGCGTTTCTTTGAGCTGTCGGCCGCGATGGAGGCAAGCATTCCAAAAAGCCTTGAATTCATTCTCAGCCGTGCGAACGATCAAGAACGAGAGGTTGGCAATGTCGTAAACATGATGATCGCCGACTTCGGGAATGTCATCTTCATGACACGCCATCTGCCAGACACGCTTCCAAACCTTCTCGACTTCCAAGTCATGAAACTCTTTCGAGAAATATCGTTCGACCGGCACTTTTGTCGGACCGGGCTTCATAGGCTGGTCGGCCCGCATGATTGGTCTTACTGGATGACTGTCCTGATCAAGCAGCTCCAGATAGGTGATGCCGGCCGACCGGTTAGTGCCCGTGACGGTCTCAGTCATTTTTTTCCCTCCCCGTAGGATGTTTCTGATTCTGTTAGTCGATGGAAAATCTTTTGCCGATGCCTACGCCGACGATCCACGGATCGATGTCCACGTTGGCATTTATGGCGCCGCCATTGATCACCACGTCCGTATCCAGAAAGACCTTCTTGACGTCGACATTTACAAACCAGTCATCGCCAATGTCGTAGTCGACGCCGGCTTGTAGGGCGAACGCCGCACGATTGTCATAGTCGAGATTGAGGCCCGCAGGTTCGTCGAGATCGAAGAACATGGTGTAGTTGACGCCGAACCCTGCATAGGGATGAAACTTGCCGACTGGATCAAAGTGGTATTGCAGGGTCAATGTCGGGGGCAGCAACCACGCAGATCCCAAATCGATTGGGCCCGCTGTCGCTTGTACATCGTGCTTAGCAGCTGCAAGGATCAATTCGAGCGCCAGCTTTTTGTGCAGGAAGTAGGTAATGTCCAGTTCGGGCATGATGGCATTGTCGATGTCGACGGATCCGCCGATCGGACTCACTTTGCCATCTTCTTGCGGAATCACGTCGATGGCACGCAACCGGACCATCCAGTCGCCAGCTTCAGCCAACTCGGCGCTGGCTGGCGCCGCGGCAGCAAATTGAAGTGCCGCCGCAAGTCCCATGGCAGCAAATCCTTGCGTGAGTGTTTTGAATGTACGGTTCATGATTTTTTCCGTTCTATTAAGTGTGCGGGCCGTCTAGACAGCCCCTGTGAAGTAAGGCCTGAAAATGATTGCGAGCGCCCTGGCGGGACATTCGGGGTGATCCATGCCAGGGCGCTCCTCAGATCTACTACGCGCGTCGGTCGGTTATTCAGCCGCGGAAGCAAGATCTGAACTGCTGAAGGTGCGAAGTCGGTCGATTGTTTCGAAAAAGGCGATTCCTTGTGCCGCAATAGAATCGCCAACCAACTCTGCACTTTCTGCATGCAACTCTTTTAACTCGACAAAACCTGTGTTGATGGGCGCAGACAGCCGACCATTAATGCCTGCGTGTCCAGGCGGATTGATCAATACACGGACGATCATGCTGGGCGTGTTCTCCAGGACCAATCGGGCCACATTTGAAGGTAAGGCCTGCATGTTGCTGCGTGTCATCCATTCATTCGGTATTCGTTCGTCGGAAAATGGCGCGGTCGTCACATTCGTTCATTGATTCAGATCAATGAACGCCAGGAGATGAACGAGAATCGTCTTGCGGCATCTCGAAAATTTTGATGGAGCAATATGCGCTGCAGGACGCGCGAAGGCTCAGTCCCGGTTTGGGTTGGGCCGGCAAGGGGCGATGGAGTATGCCGCGCGGTTCGGTACGGGCCGTTGGCATTAAATGCTGCCGTTAGAATTTGCAAAAATGCAAATGGTGTGCGCGTCCGTGCAAGTCGGCAGGTGACGCATCACTGAAGTCAGTGCGTCGCCGCGGCTCGACGGAGTGCCATCGAGCACGAGGGCAGTGCGACAGAAAAGAGTGCTCTAATCCAAAGATGATCTAGCGTTTCTGAATCTCGAAAAAGCCACCCGATCCCAAGCTGTCGATTTCATATTGGAGGAACTGTCTTGTGTGGTCGGTTCCCCGGCCTGACTTCAGCTCTTGCACCAGCATAACGGTAAGGGCTTCAAGGGCTTCGACCCCGTCAATGCCCGCTTCTTTAGCGCACTCGATCGTGTTTTGTATTTGTTGCTTAGCAATTGAATATTTGCTCACGGCACAACTCCAAAGGCCCATGCGCGGTTGCGCACGAGCCTTTCATTTAGATGTATGTCAATGAGGCCATCCTTTCTCAAGCACTGAATGTCCTCATTGATTCATGTCAACGAATTGCCGATGGCGTACTTATCTAGCGTCATCGCGAGCCGCCTGAATGGCGGTGCGGCGATCCAGAACAGCATGGTTTGAGCAAGTGGTCCTGGATTGCCGCGGCCCCAAGAACGGAACTGGCGCGGCCTCGCAATGACAACTTTACTAAGTCCGTGCCTTATTTGCCGATTTGGATCTTGCGGGATTTGTCCTGGGCTTCCGGCAATTTGGGAAGTGTGAGTTTCAGAACACCCTTGTCGAAGTCCGCTTTGATGGCTTCGCTGTCGACATCATTTGGCAGCGTAAAGCTCCGTTGGAAACGGCCATAGCTGCGTTCAATGCGGACCGGATTTTGGTCGTCACCTTCTTTCACTTCGGTCTTTTTCTCGCCGGTTAAGGTCAGCACACCGTCAGCGAGCGTCACGTCGACATCTTTTTCATCGATGCCGGGCAGTTCGGCTGAAATGGCGTAGGCTTTGTCATTCTCAACAACATCCACATGGGGGGTCAGCCGAGCGGTGTCAGCATTTTGCGCGCTAAATCGGGCGGGAAACTGCTGGCCGGAAAAGAAGTCTTCAAACAGGCGGTCGACTTCGCGGTGAAAGGATTCAAAGGGGTCTTGCACGTCGCGGCGTGTTGCCGGTGCATTGTGATGAGACCAGGGAACGAGATCACGAAAGTTCATTTTAAGCTCCTTTTGCGCTAGCAAGCTATTTACGCGACGGCCCACAGTGGCACCGTCCTTTAGTGATTCTCATATCGGTTTTGGCAATCGCCCATTCAAGAGGTATAGGCAATTCATCAAACCAAGAACTGGTCGGACCAGGCAAACGCTTAGGAGAGAGGTATGTTTTCTTTTTTTGCAGCGCTTACAGTGTTCTTTGTACTGCATATCTTGCCTGGACGCCCCCGTGTGCGATCGGCATTGGTGGGCGCGCTGGGGGAACGCACCTATCTTGCGGCATTTTCCATTGTCTCTTTGCTAACACTCGCTTGGGTTCTTATTGCCGCTTTCACCGCACCTTTTGTCCCGGTTTGGGATCCGCAAATATGGCATTACTGGGTGCCGATCATTCTGATGGTTCCGGCTTCCATTTTGTTAACCGCCGGACTGATGGCACCTAATGCGTTATCGATCACGCTCAATACGTCGGACTATGTGCCGGACCGGCCGGGTATTGTCGCCCTCACGCGTCATCCGGTTCTGTGGGGGTTCGGGTTGTGGAGCGGATCGCACATGGTGGCGAACGGCGATGTTGTGTCGCTGATTCTGTTCGGCGCTCTTACCGCGTTTGCCATCCTGGGCGTGCGGATTCTCGACAAGCGCAATTGTCGCAAGTTGGGGGATTCCGTGTGGGAACAATTGTCGCGGCCCACTTCAATTGTGCCATTCGCGGCCGTCTTCGCAGGCCGAACGCCTTTTCCAACTGATCGGCGTTTTCTGCTTTCCTGCGCCTTAGGTACGGCCATTTACATCTTGTTCTTGTTCGGTGGGCACAGCTGGCTGTTGGGGCCGGATCCTATTGGCTTTCTTTAGAACATGATCATTTTTCAGAGAATTCTGATCGTTCCACAAAGCGCGATGGGGAATCACCCGTGAGCGCACGATGATCTAGGTTGATCTATATCAAGGCGAAGACCTGTTCGATCGCTAATTTGAGTCCATCGGGGACTTGGAGATAGATCAATGGTCGGAACGAAGAAAATGACGGGCCAAGGCGCTGCCGCCTGGCGCCTGACTAAAGCCGCACGCGGTTCGATTTTAGAAGCACTAACCTTTCGACTGGCGAGTGGGCAAAGGCCCCGACCGTCTGATCTGTCGTCTTGTCGATCCACCCTTTTGCATTTCTTCCGGGTTAGTTGATTCGGCTGCATTGAATCGAACAAAGGCCTAACGCCAAACAGCATTCTCAGATTGCGACCGTTCGCTGCCTTGGCATGAAAGCCGGTGCGCGAGAGGCGCAAGATCAAGGTGAACTGAGACTTCAATATTGCCGAGCCAAGAACCCCAAACACACACCGTCCAGATACCAGCTAAGAAGATTCACGAACGACTTCATGACCAAGCCCGCCGCGGCATTTGAGGATTGACATAATGAGCGCGCCAGAAAGTCCGCAAGGACCCTCAGCAAATTTCCCAACCTATTCCGCCAAAGACGGCGCCGCCCTTGTGGGCCTTGGTGCTGCGGTCTTTCTGGGACTCATCGTGGCCGCCTTTGGGCTCGATCAAGGATTCCGCATTCACGGATGGATCTTCATCGCGTGTTGTGCTTGGGCCATCTTCTGGCTGGCCAACCGTATGGTCAACAATAGTGGCGGTATTGAAGATGTAGGGAACAGTTACGCCGACGATGTCATCAAGGCGACGATTATTGCCTCCATCTTCTGGGGCATTGCCGGATTTGCTGTTGGCCTCATCCTGTCCCTTCAGTTGGCTTTTCCGGCGCTTAACTTCGACACGTCTTTTCTAAATTTTGGCCGGTTGCGGCCAGTCCATACATCTGCCGTGATCTTTGCGTTTGGCGGCAATGTTCTGATTGCGACGTCCTTTTATGTCGTGCAGCGGACCTGCCGCGCGCGGCTCGCCGGCGATCTGGCTCCCTGGTTCGTTTTTTGGGGCTATCAGGTTTTTATCATACTGGCGGCGACTGGCTATTTGATGGGTATTACCCAGTCGAAAGAATATGCCGAACCCGAATGGTATGTGGATTTGTGGCTGACGGTCGTTTGGGTCGTTTATTTGCTGGTTTTCCTGGGTACGCTGGCGCGGCGCAAAGAACCGCATATCTATGTCGCAAATTGGTTTTATCTGGCCTTCATCGTCACCGTTGCGATGCTGCATATCGGTAACAACCTGGCCATGCCGGTCAGCCTGTTGTCGTCAAAAAGCTATACACTGTTTGCCGGCGTTCAGGATGCGCTGATCCAGTGGTGGTATGGGCATAACGCGGTTGGTTTCTTCTTAACCGCCGGCTTTCTGGGCATCATGTACTACTTTGTGCCTAAGCGGGCCGAGCGGCCGGTCTATTCCTACCGCTTGTCGATCATTCACTTCTGGTCGCTGATCTTTCTCTACATTTGGGCCGGTCCTCATCACTTGCACTACACGGCATTGCCTGACTGGGCCCAATATCTTGGCATGACTTTCTCTATCATGCTGTGGATGCCTTCATGGGGCGGCATGATCAATGGCTTGATGACGCTATCCGGCGCTTGGGACAAGATCAGAACTGACCCGGTCATCCGCTTATTGGTTGTGTCGGTTGCGTTCTACGGCATGAGCACCTTTGAGGGACCGGTCATGTCGATCCGTGCCGTTAATTCACTTAGTCATTACACGGATTGGACTGTGGGGCATGTGCATTCCGGTGCGCTCGGTTGGGTCGGATTTGTCAGCTTCGGCGCGCTCTATTGCATGGTGCCGTGGCTGTGGAAACGCGAACAGCTCTATTCGCTGGTCCTTGTCAGTTGGCATTTCTGGCTCTCGACCATTGGGATCCTGTTCTACATTTCCGCCATGTGGGCGTCCGGCATCATGCAAGGTTTGATGTGGCGCGCATACGATTCGCTGGGCTTTCTCGAATACTCCTTCGTGGAAACAGTTGAAGCGATGCACATCTACTATGTCGTTCGTGCCTTGGGCGGGGCGTTGTTCGTGATCGGCGCCTTGATCATGACCTACAACTTATACCGGACGATGAAGGGGGATGTGCGCTCTGAAGAAGGAAGTCCGGCCCTTCAACCTCAACCGGTCGCAGCTTAGGAGGGAAGGACCATGGCAAAATTCTCTCACGGCACCATCGAGCGGAATTCGATCCTCCTTCTGGTTCTGATTTTGATTGTCGTTGCCATTGGCGGAATCGTGGAAATCGTCCCGCTCTATCTGATGAAAACAACCATCGAGAAGGTCCAGGGCATGCGCCCCTACACACCGCTCGAACTGGCGGGGCGCGACATCTATGTGCGCGAAGGCTGCTACAATTGTCATAGTCAGATGGTCCGGTCTCTACGGTCCGAAGTCGAACGCTATGGCCACTATTCGCTGGCGGCCGAAAGCATGTACGACCACCCTTTTCAATGGGGGTCAAAGCGGACCGGCCCTGATCTTGCGCGGGTCGGCGGCAAATATTCCGATGAATGGCACCAAGTGCATATGAGCACACCCCGTGAGGTGGTGCCCGAAACGATCATGCCGGGCTATCCGTTCTTGGCAGAGACGCCGCTTGACCTCAGCACCATCCAATATTCGCTCAAATCGAACGCAGCGGTTGGCGTGCCGTATACGGAAGACATGATCGAGAATGCCGTTGCGGATGCGCGTGCGCAGCTGGATCCGGACAGCGATTATGACGGACTGGTCGCCCGCTACGGAGAAGTGAATATCAGAAACTTCGACGGCAATCCGGATATCGAGTCGGAACTCGATGCATTGATCGCTTACATGCAAATGCTCGGAACATTGGTCGAATTCGACGTTTATGACGCTGACAAAAACAGAAGGTAGAGCCAGTCATGAAAACGCTAGCAGCTTCTGACCTTGCCGGTCTTTTGGGATTGCTGATCTTCATCGGGCTGTTTGTCAGCGTGTCGGTCTATGCGCTTTGGCCCAACAATCGCGACAAGTTTGATCGGGCCGCCCGGTCAGTCATTGACGACACATATGATGGATCTCCGGAATGACGACAAATCCGCATAAAGATGAAATCTCCGGCGTTGATACGACCGGACATGAATGGGATGGCATCAAAGAACTCAACAATCCGCTGCCGCGCTGGTGGCTCTATGTCTTTTATGCCTCGATTGTGATTTCGATCGTCTACTGGATCTTGATGCCGGCCTGGCCCTATCCGACATGGGATGGGTGGGACTATACGCGCGGAACACGAGATTATTCCGAACGCGATACAGTAACCGCCGAGATTGCCAAGGCTCAGGCCGAACTGAGCGTTTATCTCGACCAGATGGCTCTCATGTCGACGGCGGAAATCCGCCAAGACGAAACCTTGTACAATGTAGCGCTTGCCGGGGGCGGCGCCGCATTTGGTGACTCTTGTGCTGGCTGCCACGGATCGGGCGCGCAGGGCTTTATTGGATTTCCAAACCTCAATGACGACGAATGGATCTGGGGCGGCTCGCTCGACGATATCGAGATCACCATTCGCCATGGCATTCGCTGGGAAGACGATGACGACAGCCGTTACAGCGAGATGCCCAAGTTCCTGGCCGACGGGATCCTGTCACGTGAAGAGATTGGGGCGGTCACCGACTATGTGATGATCTTGTCGCAAGATCCCGCAGCACCAAGCGAGGCACCCGAAGGTGCGGAAATCTTCGCGCGCGAATGTGCGTCTTGTCACGGCGAGGCCGGCAAAGGCATGCAAGATCTAGGTGCGCCGAATTTGACCAATGCGATCTCGCTCTACGGGCAAGACCGAAAGGCTTTGTACGATACCATTGCCAACAGCCGTTTCGGTGTGATGCCTGCATGGCAAGACCGCATGTCCGATGTCACGATCAAACAATTGACGCTTTATGTGCATGGCTTAGGTGGCGGTCAGGAATAGTCAAACGGATCCATTTTTCGGGGAGCCGTACGCCCGCGTTATGGGGTGAACAGCATGGATAGGATGTCCGAGTCGGTAAACGACACATTGCGGATCGACGTTGAGCCGGTCAACAAAGCGGAGCAGCGTCCGCTTTATGCCAAACGCGTCAAGATTCATCCGAAGCTTGTGCATGGGCTGTTCCGCCAAGCCAAATGGCTGGTCATGGCGGTGACCCTGACGATCTACTATGTCACGCCATGGATCCGTTGGGATCGGGGCGACCTGGCGCCCAACCAGGCCGTGCTGATCGATTTTCCATCCCGGCGCTTTTACTTCTTCAATTTGGAAATCTGGCCTCAAGAGTTCTACTTCGTGACCGGGCTGATGGTATTGGCGGCCCTCGTCCTGTTCCTGGTGACGAGTGTGGCGGGCCGCGTCTGGTGTGGCTATGCGTGCCCGCAAACGGTGTGGACCGATCTTTTTATTCACATCGAACGCATGATCGAAGGGGATCGGAACAAAAGGTTGCGTTTGGACAAGGCGCCCTGGACCGCGTCTAAGATCGCCAAAAAGTTTCTGAAGCACACCATTTGGATTCTGATTGCCATCGCTACAGGCGGGGCTTGGGTTTTCTATTTCGATAACGCCCCGGAATTGGCTGCCGATCTCATCAACTTTCAGGCTGACTTCATCGCTTATCTGTCGATCGGTGTCTTTACGTTCACGACCTATACGTTGGGCGGATTGGCACGTGAACAGGTTTGTACCTATATGTGCCCCTGGCCGCGCATTCAGGGCGCCATGTTCGACGAACACACTTATGCGGTCAGCTATCGCGAAGATCGCGGTGAACCGCGGGGTGCCCACAAAAAGGATGAGAGTTGGGAAGGGCGCGGCGATTGCATCGATTGCAATCAATGCGTGGCAGCTTGTCCGGTCGGTATCGACATTCGCGACGGGCTGCAGTTTGAATGCATTCAATGCGCGCTGTGCATTGATGCATGCAATGCCATTATGAAGAAGGTCGACCGTCCAACCGGTCTCATCGCCTATGATTCCCTAGACAATCAAAGGCTGCGTACAACAGGCGAAGGTCAAAAGACGAAGATCATACGCCCACGGACCATCATCTATGCCAGCGTGATCGCCATTGTGGGGATTGTGATGCTCGTTGCGCTGATCGGCCGTTCCGAACTTGAAGTGAACGTTATCCGCGATCGCAATCCGCTCTTTGTGGCCTTGTCCGACGGCAGCGTGCGGAACGGCTATGAATTCAAACTACTGAACAAAGCGCACCATCAGGCGACCTATCGGATCAGCGCGACCGGTGTTGAAGGCGCGCAGCTCAAACTGAGGGGGAGCGATTATTCGGATATGCTTGAAGTCACCGCCGCACCGGATGAACTGACGGCCTATAAGGTTTTTGTTACGGTACCGCGCACAGCGCTCGCGCATCCTGACTTGAGCGATGGCAGAGCGACCCTTCGATTCGATGTCGAGGAGGTTGGCGGTGCCGTGCGTGTCACCGAAACGACGAGCTTTCACGGTCCAAAAAGATGACCTCTTCCGGGAGCAAACAGATGAATGACACAACGCACAGCTCCGGCTTCCAGATCACGGGCCGTCATGCCTTTATGGCTATGGCTGTGTTCTTTGGAATCATCTTCTTGTCGAACGCTGTCATGATCTATCTCGCGGTCAGCACGTTTCCCGGCAATGTCTCCGATACCGCCTATCAAGATGGCCGTGACTATAACCAATTGCTCGAAGCGGCAAGCCAGCAACAGGCGCTAGGTTGGCAGACAGAAGCCTCTCTTGAGAAATTACCGGCACAAAACGCGGAACGCCGCGCACTTGTCAGACTTCACTATACCAATCGGGAGGGCGAACCGCTCACCGGATTGCAAGTCAGCGGCGCCCTAATGCGTCCGTCACAGCAAGGCACCGATGTAACTTTGGATCTCGTCCCCCAGGGCAGCGGCGTGTACGCGGTGCAGATCAGCTTGCCTTACGATGGGCTGTGGGATCTGAAAGTAACGGCCAAGAACAACGATGGCCTGACGCACAAATTTGAACAACGTTTGTTTGTGCCAGAGAACTCTGAAAAATGACGCTTACGGATTCCAATGCAAACGCTTTTGACGCGCAGGTTGTTCGGTCGGCGAGCCCCGATAATATCTCGCGTTTTGTCGGCCGTATCGAGCAATTGACCAATGGGTCCAAACGCGTTGCGTTTTATGTCCCCGACATGGTGTGTGCGCGATGCATGCAGAAGATCGAACAGGGTCTCGGCATGTTCAACGAAGTCGAAAATGTTCGCGCAAACTTGTCGGCCAAACGGGTAACGGCGACCTGGCGCGGAACGGACGAGGTGGCCGCGCTTCTGTCCGATCGATTGTCGGCGCTCGGATTCAAGGCAGAGCCCTATGTTGCGGCAAAGTTGAAGTCCGGCGCTTCGGACAAGGCGCGCGATCTGCTAACCTGCATGGCGGTCGCGGGTTTCGCTGCCGCAAATGTCATGTTGATGTCCGTCTCCGTATGGAGCGGCCATGATGGGTCGATGGAACCGGAAACCCGTGAACTGTTTCATTGGATTTCGGCGCTGATCGCCATTCCCGCAGTGGCCTATGCGGGCCGTCCGTTCTTCCGCTCCGCTGCGGCCGCGTTGCGTGGGGGCCAACTGAATATGGACGTGCCGATCTCGCTGGCCATCTTGCTGGCGACGGGCGCAAGCCTCGTGCAAACGGCGGCCGGGGCCACCCATGTCTATTTTGATGCGGCGGTCGGATTGTTGTTCTTCCTGCTGGTTGGCCGCTATCTCGACGAATTCATGCGCGCACGGTCGGGCTCCGCATTACAGGACCTTTTGGCCTTGCGCGACATCACCGCGACACGCATTGCGGCGGACGGCACGCGGTCCCGTGTGAGCTCGGACGAACTGGCCCCGGGCGACAAAATCAGTCTCGCAATTGGCGAGCGCATCGCGGCCGACGGCGATGTGGTCGTGGGGACCAGCGAGATTGACAGTGCGCTGGTCACGGGTGAAAGCGCGCCCGTGTTGTGCAGCGTCGGGGACGCTGTTTATTCCGGTACAACCAATCTGTCGGCGCCCTTGACGGTTGAGGTAACCAAAGCCGGCGATCATACATTGCTGGCAGAGATGAGCCGGGCGCTCGAAATAGCCGAACACGGACGATCACGCTATACCTCGATTTCCGACCGCATCGCGCGCGCCTATGCGCCTGGTGTGCACATCATTTCAGGCGCCACATTGCTGTTTTGGGTGTTGGCAGGTGCCCATTGGTCGGTTGCCTTGATGATCGCCATTACCGTGTTGATCATCACATGCCCTTGCGCGTTGGGTCTTGCGGTGCCCGTTGTCCATGTTGTGGCGTCAGGACGGCTGTTCCGCGGCGGTGTGCTCAATAAGTCAGAAGACGCGCTTGAACGGTTGGCTGCAGTGGATCACATCGTTTTCGACAAAACGGGCACGCTGACCAGCGCCGCAGTTGATATTGATAATGCCGACCAACTGGACGATGCGCAGGTCAGCTTAGCGGCGCAATTGGCGCAAGGCTCTCGTCATCCGTTTGCTCAAGCCATCGTGGGTTTGGCTCAAGCGCGTGGTCTGAACCCAGAACCACTTGAAGTATCGGAAACACCAGGGGCGGGGCTGGCGGCGCAAGACGGGGCGGCTGAATTGCGGCTCGGCAATTCGGCCTGGGCCGCTTGGGCAGACTCAGACGGTACCGGCAAGGCGGACAGAGTTGAACGTACATCCGTGTTAGCGCGAGACGGTCAGCTGCTCGCAACATTTCATTTCCGAGAAACGCTGAAGGACGATGTGGCCAAGACCATCCGTCATCTGCATGATCTCGGATTTGAATCGTCAATCCTGTCGGGCGACAAAGAAGCGGCCGTCAATGACATCGCTGCGAGAGTTGGGATGCAGGAATGGCAAAGCGAGCAGAGCCCGCTCGACAAGGTGCGTGCAATTGAAGGCCTCGCCAAGGCAGGCAAGCATGTGCTTATTGTTGGGGACGGACTCAATGATGCGCCATCGCTTAAAGCCGCGCACGCATCGCTTTCGCCGGCTTCCGCAACTGAGATCAGTCAGAACGCGGCTGATATGGTTTTCCAAGGAAACAGTCTTAGCCCTGTCGTCCGGGCTCTTGTCATTGCGCGCGGCGCCCAATTGTTGGTTAAGCAAAACATCTGGCTGGCCGCACTTTATAACCTTATCGCGATCCCGATTGCGGTTTCGGGTTTCGTCACACCGTTGATCGCCGCTATCGCGATGTCGTCTTCCTCGATCATTGTGACGCTTAACTCTCTGCGCCTTGACGATCGCGCACCCGCTGCCCTAAAGGTCGTCAGATGAGAGTATTGTTGATCCTTATTCCCATTGCACTGAGCCTTGGCCTTATGGGCTTGATCGCCTTTCTATGGTCGCTCAGAAGTGGCCAATTTGAGGATCTCGACGGTGCCGCCGAACGCATTCTCTACGATGACGAGGACAAGCCGGCGTAAGCGACAAAATCGTACGCGTTCGAACAATAATGATTCTCGTTTCTCGGGCGCGCTTCGGTGCTCACAGCTCAGTTCCACATTTGTTGTTCAAAATCTCCCTCATGAAAAGAGAGAGAGGGATACCGGCGTGCCGGTTGAGGCGCTGAGTTTCAAAAAAATGGTGCGGCGGGATTCCTCCACCCCGCCGCGAAGCGGTTGGGGGGAGGTTAGGAGGGGGGCTTTGCTCTCGCCACCTGAAGGAATTCGAAAAGACGCGCTTATACCTTCAATGACAGCTTCTCGCTCAGATCGCTCACCAGCGCATCCAAGGTCATGTCATTGCTTGTGTGCCCGAACACAATACGATCGGGGCGCACAATGGCGGCGTCGTTTTCTTCGAACAGGCGATCGAAATGACCGCGGGTTGTTAGAAGGCCCTCGAGGCTCACCAGATTGGCGTCCAAATGATCGAGCACTTTTCGTGACCCGTCATTGAGCTTAAGCGCGTCTTTGGTTTTGCCAACCACCGCGAAGCCGCGGCCTAGTGTTTCGTCAAGACGAAATTCTTTGCCACCGTCATCCTTCACAATCGGTTGACTGAACAGATAGCCTGTCGAGCCGGTATCGCTTACTTGCGGCAGATAGATGGCACCTGCGCGGATCGGGGGTTGCTCGCGACCTTGTCCGTAGGCTGACGATTGAAGTTTCGCGGGTGCGGGCGGCGGATCTTCGCCCGCGCGCTGGGCCCGCTCGGCGTCAGCCATATGATCCATGAGTTGGCCGATGGAGACGGCCCAATCCACGAGGTCATGCGCATGGGCTTCGCGTTCCGAGTAATAGGTGTCCAGTAGAGCATCGCTTGCTTTGCCTGAGAGGACGAGAGGAAACTTCCACGACAGATTAATGATGTCGCGCATGCCCGCGTTCAGGCCTTGCCCCAAGAAGGGGGGCGTTTGGTGCGCGGCATCCCCGGCAATGAAGATGTTGCCCACGCGCCAAGTGTCCGCAGTGGCAGCATGGAACTGATACACCGCCGCGCGCCGAATGTCGTAAGTTCCGCGTGGTGTCCAAGGATCGATCAGGGAAGCGATCATTTCATCTTCCAGCATCTCTTCCCGGGTTTCGCCCTCGTTCATTTTAAATTCCCAGCGGCGGTACGGATCCTTCGTACACACATAGGTGACGATCCGGTCCGGATTGCAGACTTGCACCGTATCGTTGTCGAGCGTGTGCCCTGGCTTCACGGTGACATCCACAACCAACCAGTCATGGTCATAGCCGAGATCGCGCCAGTTAATGTCGAGCTGCTTGCGCACAAAACTGGCAGCGCCGTCGCATCCCAGAGCGTAGCTTGCGTCGATGGAAATCGTTTCATCGGACGCGTTCTTTTGCGCGTCAATGTGAACGCCATCCGTCGTGTTGGCTATGCTGGTTGCGGTATAGCCGATATGGCCGGTCACGTTCTTATGGCCAAGCGCGAGGTTGCGGATATGCTGCTCGACTTCCGGCTGGTCAAACATGTTCAAGGGTTGCCAGCCATTTGGCCCAAACGGGACAACATCCTGTCCGAACAGCCACTCGCGGTTACCGTTTGCAAAGCCGGCCCGATCACCAGGGCGGTACTTTTGGAGCATGGCGTCGATTTCTTCGCCGCGCCCAAAACGCTGAAATCCCCGCACAATCTCGCCGTCGAGATTGACGGCACGCGGAAGCTGGTAAACCTGCTCTTCTTTTTCAATAACAGCGACCTTGAGGCCCATTTCTGCGAACATAAAGGCTGCGGCGCACCCCGCCGGCCCCAATCCAATCACCGCGATGTCGTGGCTGGTCATTTGGCGCATTCTCCCGAATTAGATGAGCGTCAATCCATCCATCCCTTTCTAACCCAAGGAACAAAAGAGTTAAAATTGGGAGGTATCCCAATTATAGGCGAGAGTTTGCCTAAATGAAAGGGCCGATTAACCGGCCGCGTTATTACGCCACTGCAGACTTATAGGCGTGCCAGGTCGCGTGGCCAATGAGGGGGAAGGCAATAATCAATCCGATGCCAGCGGTGGCCAAACCGGCCCCCATGATCACCAGGATCAGCCAGGCCCATAACAGCATCGGGCCTGGATTGTTGCGCACCGTGTTGACGCTTTCGGAAATCGCCGTAAAGACATCGACATCCACATCAAACAACATGGGAACCGAGAATGCCGAGATGGTGAATATCACCATGGCAATAGCCGCCCCAATGATTGTCCCCAGAATCAACATGGTCAGACCCGGTGTGGTTAACAAAAGATCCGAAAGAAAGGTTTCCATTGGCGGAATGGCAACCTGGCCGAAGCATAGGGCGAACAATAAGGTGGCGATCCGGACCCAGGCGAGGAAGATCAAAAACAAAAGCACGCCAAAAAACGCCAATTGTCCGGGCGATTGGGAAGTGACGATGAAGACATCCGATAAACGAACGGATTCGCCCGCGTGCAAACGCCGGCTGGCTTCATAAAGGCCCGCGGCAAGCATCGGACCCAATAGAATCACACCGCCCGCGAGAGGGAAAACCAGCGCAGAAATCTCAAAGTAAACCAAACCCAGCGATACAATGATGATCTGGGCGAGAAAGACCGCGCCGTAGGTCAAACTGATTCGCGGCATCGCCAGCACATCATTCCAACCCTCTGCCAGCCATTGCCAGGGCTGATCAAGCCTTAATTGCCGTTCCACATGTGCAGTCATATCCCGAATCTCCCCACGTCAGTTGAGGGCAGGTGGTAAATTGGCGCATGGACATCTGTTTATCATTGATGTGGATCAATGAGAAAATGTTGGAGGCATGGCCCCACGGTGCGTAAGGCGCTAAACTCACCGGGCCAAGATTCCCAGTTCTAAGGGCAAAGGTGATGGCGTCTACGATGTCAGTTGAAGGGCTGAACTTATGTGCGAACTGTCAAGTTCGTAATGCAGCCATTTGTTCGGCATTAGAAGGTGATGCGCTGAAGGAACTGAATGCGCTCATCACGCATATTACATTTGAGCCCGGCCAAACGATTTTTTTTGAGGGCGACGAGGCCGATCATCTCTTCAATTTGGTTTCCGGATCTGTGCGGGTGTCGAAGGCATTGCCCGACGGACGCCGACAGATTACCGGCTTTTTGGCGCCGGCTGACTTTTTGGGTCTGTCAATCGCAGGCGTCTATGCCTACACCGCGGATGCCATCTCAACCGTCAAAGTATGCCGGTTTCCGCGCCGGGGGCTGCAAAAATTGGCGACGCACCATCCCAATCTCGAACATCGGCTGTTACAGCTCGCATCAAACGAATTGGCGGAAGCGCAAAGTCATATCTTGTTGCTCGGAAGAAAAACCTCGGCGGAAAAATTGGCGTCATTTCTTTTGACAGTCCTCGAGAAAGGCGCCAAATCCGATCAGGGGCTCAGCACCATCGATCTGCCGATGACGCGCCAAGATGTCGGCGACTATTTGGGACTGACGATCGAAACCGTCAGCCGAACTTTCACAAAGTTCCGCAAAGAGAATTTGATCGAATTGCCGTCCAATCACAGTGTGCACGTTCTCAATAAAGAACGTTTAGAGACGATCGCCGGCGGTTACTAACACTTCTCCTCGAAACAGCTTTAGACTTCTCAAGCGCGATTGATCCATATCAAGGCGTCTTTGTCGAACCTCGGCCATGGTTGGTTCTAGGGCGGACACGGTTGGCCGCTCAAATTGCAGTCGACAATTGAGACATCTTGCATGAGTTCAGATTTTTCCAATCTTTCTACTTCCTCGGGTGATGGGGACGCGAAGATCGACGAATGGCGATGTCTGAGCGTTCTCATGATTGAGCATGCCAGGGAAAATGCTGATCACGCGGTGAACATTCTGAAAGTACTGATGGAAACGAACGACACGCAGACGATTCAATCAATTTATGAGCGCGAAACGGCGCTGCTTGCAGATCGTATCGTGGCGCAATTGGACGAACTCACGCGTGTTCTGCCAATTGAAGGAAATCTTCTGCTGCGCCAATTGCCTAGCGTTGTTGCACCTGATGTTTCGCCTCCCATTGTTTCGTTCCCTGGCACACCACGAACAGGTGCCGGTCCCGCCACGGCGTCGAAGAGGACACCACCTAAATGAAAGTAACCCATTGTGCCGCGCCAACGAACATCCCCGTTTTCTTCATGCGGAGTATGGCTGTTCTCTTTATCACAACGGCCATGATCGTGTTCTCCATACCCGCAAGCGCTGAAAGCGCTAAGTCTGAAGAGGGCAGTAATGCCGCCGCGATTCTTTTGCCGCAACTCGATGCGGAGCGGGGGCGCCGGTTATTTGTCGATCGCGCTTGCGTCGTCTGTCATGCAGTCAATGATGTGGGCGGCAAGGCCGGACCAAGTTTTGATGCGGTCGGCGACCAAAATCATGTGGATGTTCTGGCTTTTGCAGCCGGGATGTGGCGCGGTGCGGACCCGATGATCGTGCTTCAGGCCATGGAGCTTGGCTATCAAATTGAACTTACGGGCCAGGACCTTGGCGATCTTGCAGCGTTTGCGCACGATAAGAACGCTCAAAAGGGATTTTCGCTCGAAGAAGTGCCCGATCTCATTCGCGATTGGTTCGTCGATGACCCGGTCGAGTATGCGCCTGAAAATCAGGACTCAGATAATCAGCTCACGGAGTGATTTCGTCGCATACCGCGCACAACACTTGAACAAACACTGACTGCCCCCATTTTTTCCCTAAGGTTGCCGCACATAAAGGGAGTATCGTGATGGCTATCAAGATAATTCTTGCCGCTTGCCCTCAAACGGCCTATGTCGAACCGTCTCTGAGCTACGGGCTTGCGCTCAGTAAAGCACTCGATGCCGCGCTGGTGGTTCATCATTTGATGCCGCCTGTCGAGCTTGCGATCCCTGCGGTCTACCCGCCGGCTTCCGGCGCGCAGATCGGTGACCTGATCGCAACGCTCGAAGCCTCCAACAAAGAACGGGCTGAGGAAATCGAAAAAGCCGTTTCGGACTTTTGCAGTGGTCAGGGAATCTCCGTATCGACGCCCGCGGATCTGGCGTCGTCCCAGGTTGGTTTTGGGGTTGGCTTTTGGACCCAGAAAACGGCGCCTTATCCAGACGGGTATGGCTTGGGGGCGCGGGCCGCGGATCTTGGCTTGGTGGCGCGACATGAAGAATGCACGGCGCACGAGATCAATGAATTGTGCGAAGCGCTGTTGTTCCAGTCGGGCCAGCCGGCTCTTGTGGTGCCACACGGGTTCGCCGCCAAGGCACCCTCGCACATTGTTGTCGCGTGGGACGGCGGTAAAGAGGCGGCGCGGGCCATAAGCGCGGCTATGCCTCTTCTTCAGCAGGCGGACCAAGTATCGGTGGTGGTCGTCGGAAACTTGCCGTCACGCTTTCCAAGAGCGGAGGACGTCGTGTTTCGCCTCGGGCGCCACGGCGTAAATGCATCAATGGATCGCTTGGAACCCTCCGGCGCACCGGTGGAGCAGATCATTCAAAGTCACGTTGCCGCGAAAAGCGGCGATATGCTGGTGATGGGCGCCTATTCCCACACGCGGCTGCGAGAATTCGTACTGGGGGGCGTCACACGCTTCATGCTGCACGAAGCGACGGTCCCGCTGTTTCTGGCCCACTAGAATTAAACGCCGACGATTGGAGTAGAAAGATGGCTTGGTTTACCGTCCGCTTGGAATTGGCCCGTACCAAAGAACATCCCGCGGGCAGTCCCCTGCATGGGTACGAAATGCGGGTCCCGCTGAATGAGGAAGGCTTGCTCGACGAAGCGGAATGGCGGGAACACAAGAAAGGTGCCGTTGTGCGTCGCTTCTGGCAAGGGGAACCGGATGAAGTCGGCCATCTGATTCATACACGGCACCGGAAATGGGCGTTCTCTTATGCGCCCGGTGAGGAAGACGACGAACCCTTCTTTCATCTCGAGACCCACAGTTTGAAAGCGGGCGAATATGTCACCATCACCGAGCATGACGGCGAATCCTATCCGTTTCGCATCGTTCATGTGGGGACTGAGCCGCTTGTGGCTTGACGCAACGGGACGCATTGAGGCACAGGTCTCGATTGGAAATTGGGTGTAGGGTCAGGCCTGTCACGCTGGCCAAGGAGTTAGGAGAGTTCGATGGATGGTGAGACGTTTCTAGAAGAGGCCGAGCACGAGCTTGAAGATGCAGGGCGGGACGCACTCTATCGGTGGCGGTTTATCTCCAAGCTGCTTGTGGATCAGGCGGAAGAGTCGACCAATGCCAGTTATGACTGCTTACGTAATATGCTGTCGGCGAATGATTCGATGGAAGCGGCCAAGATATTTGGCCAGGGCCTGAGTGAAGCGCGCCAGCGGTTTCGGACTCATATTGCTGAGCTCACGGATGTGCTGACGGTTTCGGAGATATCAATCCTTGCGCCCCTCGAAGTCTTCGCCTTTCATCTGTTCGAAGACCGCGAACCGGCGAACGACTGATCCGCATTCTTTGCCGGATCTTTAAGACGGAACATTGTTTCAGTGAAGGCTTAGCGAGTACGCTGCCTTTGCACCCGCACGGCAACCGCCTGGCTTTTCCACTCAATATTGAAATTTGCTCGAATCGCTCGCCTGTGTCATGCGTAGGTCACCAAGCCTAAAGCCAGTAGGGAGAGCGTCGTGGCGAACGGATCGGAACAATTTGACTTTGTGATCATTGGGGCGGGATCAGCAGGATGTGTGCTGGCCAACCGATTGAGCGAAAAACCGGATAACCGCGTTTGCGTGATCGAAGCCGGGCCACGCGATGTCAATCCGGTAATCCACATGCCGTCCGGTTTTCTGGTGAGCTTGCTGACGCGGGGCCACAATTGGGGTTTTGAAACAGTGCCTCAACCCGGGCTCAATGGACGTGTGGGATATCAGCCGCGCGGCAAGACTTTAGGTGGGTCCAGTTCGATCAACGCCATGGTCTATATCCGTGGGCAGCGGGAAGACTATGATCGCTGGGCAGCGCTCGGAAATGCGGGCTGGTCTTACGACGATGTCCTCCCCTACTTCAAGAAAGCCGAGCATTTTGAAGTGGGCACGTCGGAATTTCACGGCCAAAACGGACCGCTCAATGTAACCAGTTTGCGCGCGCCGAACCCGATCTTGCAGCACTTTTATGATGCCTCGCGCGAGCTGCAATTGCCGATCAACGAAGATTTTAACGGCGCCAGCCAGGAAGGGTGTGGTCCGTATCACGTTACGCAGAAACAGGGGAAGCGTAACAGCACCGCGGCGGCCTATCTGCATCCTGTTGAAAACCGCCCAAACCTGGCGGTGAAGACCAAAGCGCGGGTGGCACGCATCTCTTTTGACGGTAAGAAGGCGACCGGTGTGGTCATCCGTCAGGGTAAGGAAGAAAAGTTTCTGAGCGCGGCGCGCGGTGTCATCGTCAGCGCCGGCGCCTTCCAGTCGCCGCAGGTATTGATGCTGTCAGGCATCGGACCCAGCGACCATCTCAGAGCGAATGGTATATCCGTCGTTCATGACTTGCCTAGTGTCGGTGAAAATCTTCACGACCATCCCGACTATGTGTTGTCTTACAAATCCCCCTCAAAAGAAACGGTCGGTTTCTCGCCTCAAGGCATATGGAACTTGATCAAAGGCTATTACACGTATGTGAGCAAGAAGGATGGGCCACTGACCAGCAACATGGCCGAAGCCGGTGGTTTTTTGAAAACCACGCCGGAAGTGGCGACGCCCGACATTCAGTTGCATTTTGTCCCCGCTCTTGTCGACGATCACGGGCGGAAACTGCATACCACGCATGGTTTCAGCTGCCATGTCTGTGTGTTGCGGCCCAAGAGCCGAGGGCGCGTCACGCTGTCCGGTGTTGACCCCATGGCGGCGCCGGTCATCGATCCCAATTTCTTGAGTGCGCCCGAAGATATGGAAACCATGATGCGCGGATTTAAACTGACGCGGCGCATTATGGAGTCGCCTGCAATGAACGCCATTCGCGGCGAAGCCCTTTACATCGGCAATGTGCATACGGACGAAGAAATCGAACGGGAAATCCGGAACCGTACCGATACGGTCTATCATCCGGTTGGCACTTGCAAAATGGGCACCGACGACAGCGCCGTGGTCGATCCGTCGCTTAAGGTTCGCGGCATCGACAATCTGCATGTGGTCGACGCGTCGATCATGCCCGAAGTGGTTTCCGGCAACACCAATGCCCCCACCATCATGATCGCCGAAAAAGCTGCGGATATGATTCAGGCAGCTTAAGGCGCAAAAAACGAACTCGGCCCTTGGCCTTCATTCAATCGTCATCCTCGGGCGAGCGAAGCGAGGCCCGAGGATCCAACTCTCTGTTCGCTCTGCAGTGCAAGTTTTCTAGCGATGTTCGCGACGGAGATGTGGATTCGCCGATCGCTCTTACGCTTGTCGGCGAATGACGAATTTGCAGCTTCACTCGTGTCTTATTGGCGATTGGATGCCCGGAACAAGTCCGAGCATGACTGTATGAGAGAGTTCCTACTTCACCCGGTCCACATCACGTGCGGCGTTGTGATCGATGCGTGCACAGAGCAAATCGTGAAACAGCTCGGGGCCGATCGCTTTTCGGCTGCCTGAGTCGCGATCGACATCAGCGTCACGCACAAAGAACGGGTTGAGATCGTAGCGTCGCACGACTTGGGTTTTGACTGCGCCGGCCCCCATCAACGAATGAACAACGCTGCCAAGCAGATCGCTGTTCTCGAAAATTGAGCGATCGTTTTGAAGCACAATGTGTTCGCTTGGCAATTCAACGCGGCTGCGGATTTTGCCACCAAACAGGCCGGTCGATTTCGGCGTTGAGCTTGCCATTGCCGGGTTCGGCTTTTCGCTGACTTCTTCCCAAGGGGCCACACGCAACCGAAGAACGCTGGTGCTGTCTTCCTTGTGGCGGACGCGATGATGGCCTGATTCCAGTTTCAAATAGCCATACGCAAATGGGCCGCTCATGAGCAACAGGGTGGGATCTTCGGGCGTGACCGGTTCGCACAAAACATCCAACTTGAAGTCATGCCACTTGCACCAATCGGCATAGATCTGGAACAGAAACGTCATGTCGTCTTTGGTCGCGTTGATCGGCGCGATTTCCAGCAATGCCGGCCAATCCATCTCCTCGCCCAGCGAAACCAATTGGCGATGGGAGCGTTCGTGTCGGCGGGTCAGCCGGTCATAGTCAAAGGCCCAGCGCTCAAGATCGGACCGGCCCGACAGCGATGAAGCGGCCTTTTCAAGCAGGTGATGGTCGTCGCGCAAGCGATCGATACGGCTTACATAGTCCGTGTACCGCGACTGATAGGCAAGGCGTGCTGCGGCGCGTTTAGCATCTTGCCAGAAAGTATGATCTTCGCGTTCTTTATCGATGTCTTCGATGATGCGGCGCATTCTGCCTTCATCGGCGGCGCGGCTCAGATCCGCAATCAGGGCGGCGCATGACTTCAGCTTTTCCGGCACCTGTTCCCGCGTCAGCGCGAACCCTTGGGGCGCGCGGACGGGTTCGGTGCTTTCGCGCGCCCGCTTGGCTTCTTCCGTTTCGACAACGGCGACGGCGATCTCGTTATCTCGCATAAAGACATGAAGAATGCTGCCCGGTGCTGGGGCCCGTTCCATCAACGTCAAGGCAATTGGCAAAACGATTTTCTTTTGCACGGTTCTTTGCAGCGCCCGCCCCCCGTAACGCGCATCGTAGCCGATCGAGACGGCGTAACGCAGAACGTCTGGGTCGATATCAACAGCGATGTTGCGGTTGACGATGCCCTCGCGACGCAGAATCTTTTTGAGTTCGATTTCTGCCACGCGCAACGCTTGGTCTTTGGTCAAGGGCCGGAAGTGCACAATGTGCTGAAACCGATTCAGAAACTCCGGCCGGAAATAGACCTCCAATTCACGTGCGGCTTTATCCGTGTCAAAGACCGCCTCGGCCGTGCCGCCAAAGCCTGGCGTTGCTTTGCTGGCCGCCGCCGCGCCGGCATTGGACGTGGCAATGACGATGGTGTTGCGAAAACTGACCGCTGGTCCTTTGACGGGCGAAACGCGGCCTTCGTCCAGTAATTGCAGCATAATGTCTTGGACATTGAAGTGCCCTTTCTCAATTTCATCGAACAGGATGACTTGAAAAGGGTTCGTGCGGACGGGATCCAGCAAGCGTGCCGGCTTTTTGGGATCTTCAGGGGATCCGATCAGCATTTCAAATGAGTTGAAGTGGGCGAATTCGGAAAGATCGAACCGCAACAATCGGTCTTCGCTGCCGAATAGATAGAGCGCCAGCGCCTTGGCCAGTTCCGTTTTGCCGACCCCGCTGGGACCCACAAACATGAACGTGCCGATTGGTTTCGCGGGATTATGCATGCCCGCCTTAAACAAAGCGATCGCTTCAATAACGGCTTCGACGGCTTGCTCCTGGCCGATGATCCGTTCGCGAAACCAGCGCCGCACGTCGTTCGATGCCATGCCCTTCGTCGGCGACACAATGAACTCCGGAAGTCCCGTCTTTTTGGCGAAAACGCCTTCAACATCCGATTCACTGACCTGATGGGCCACCGATGTGCTGGTATCCGGTTCCAATGCATTTTCGAGTGCATCGACAATTTCAAGTTTGGGCCGCAGTCCTTTCGTCTGTGTCCAGAATGTATCGCATAAAATGGTGAGGCGTCCGAGCGCGACATCGGATAAGTTCAATGACCTGTCTTCTGCATAATTCTTTATGATCTCGCGGTATTGGGCATCGGTCAGGGGAGGGACCTCAAGCGTCGAGAAGGCTTTCACAAAATTTCGATTGGTCTGGGTTTTCTCGAACGTCTCGTCGTCGATCTCACCAACGATTTGCAGTCCGCCCGCGCGCGTCACTTCGGGCCGCAACTGATCCCAAAAGCCTGACAGCACAGATGTGCCGGTTCCCGCATGGGGGAGATTCCAAATGTCGTGAAAGAAGAGAATGGTCTGCGTGCTCAAAGCGTCTTTGTTGATTTGGTCAAGTTTTGATTGCCATTCACCGATATACATGGTGCCCGACAGAACTTGATTGGAGCTGTAGCAGCGCAAATGGCGATCGTGCTTTTTTCTGAGCTCTGCATCCAGGGCGCGGATGATGGCGGTCTTGCCAACGCCCGGTTCGCCGACCAGAAGAAGTGACCTTCCGTTTTCGATTTCTGACAGGGCTCGCGCGATCAGATCGTCGCGAAAGTGTACGGTCTCCCCCTCCGGATGGAGATCGGGAATGGTGCGGCCCTGTAAAAAGGCATCGGAAAGGGAGTCAGTTTTATCGTTCATCTTGGCCTTGGCGACAGACGGTAATCTGAAGTCAATCCTTGCCGATCAATTCATCGGCATCAAGGCCGTAAACGAATACGGCGTTAACGCACTTGCATACGGCCCGCCGCCATGTCTTCGATGGCCTTCTTGTCGATCGTGTTGAAGCCGGCAACGATGCGCGCGCTCGAACGGCGCATCTGCTCGGCCAAGCCCGGCCAGTCCACACCGACAAGGGCCCCGTCCTTTTTGACTTGTTGCCCTGCGACGAACACGGCGTCGATGTTCGACGGGTTCGCGTTCAGCACCAGCGTGCCGATGGGATCAATCATGGGCACCACATTGATGGCGTCACAGCGCGTCAGTACAAGGTCGGCTTGCTTGCCGGGCGTGATCGATCCGATTTTGCTGTCCCAGCCCAAGGCTTCAGCACCGCCCATCGTTGCCATTTTGAGGATTTCGTGGGCTTTGAGTCGTATGGCGCGCGGCGGGCCGGAAAGCCGTTCGTTCTCCACGCCGCGTTGGGCTTGAAGAAGCAAACGCATCTGCGTCTGCATGTCGCCGCTATAGTTAGATACAATGTCGATGCCGAGGGAGGTGCGGACCCCTGCCGCTTGAGATCGGATCGCCACCGGGTGTCCCATGGCCATCTGCAATTCGGTCTCCGGTGTGACGGAGATGGCCGCCCCAGTGTCAGCCATGTATTTGAGCTCGGTATCAGTCAGGGTCGATCCGTGTACGAATAGAAGATCGTCGCGCATCAGATTGGCATCGCCCAACTGGCGGACAATTTCGGTGCCTGCATCATACTGACCCATTGATACATGGCACGAGATCCGATGCGCACCCAATTCGCGAGCCAGGGCAACTTCATCGCAGACCGTCGCAAAATCGGTCGCGGTGACCTCCGTCGGCGCAAATCCGAACACCAGTAGATCCGTATCCGAAGATAGCCGGTCTTTGCGAATCCTATGGGCGTCTTTGTGACGCCAGCCATCAGCTAGGTTCAATTGGTCGGTCCAATGGGGTGGATTCTCGAACAGCCCATAACAGAAGACACCGCGCGCACCGCTTTCTTTAAGCCCGCGCACCGCTTCGTCGCTGTGGTCCGGCGAATTGAGGATGTGGCAGTGATCGACAATTGTTGTGATCCCTGCATTGAGCGCTTCGAGTGCGCCCACATGGTTGCCCAGATAAGCATCATGAGGCGTGTAAAAGCCGCTATAGATCGATCGCATCTGAACGAAATAGTCGAACAGGCTCCAATCGGTCGCGACAGTACGCAACTGGGTCTGCCAGACGTGGCGATGGGTATCGACGAAACCAGGACTGACGATGGCGTTCGTCCCACTGATGATTTCTGCGTCAGGTGCTGCGATGTTCTTGCCAACCTCTTGGATCCGGTTGTCTGCAATGAGCACATCTCCATCCTTAATGATGCCGATACTGGGATCCATTGAGACGATGGTGGCGCCTTTAATCAGGACAAGGGACGCGCTCATGGTAGATATCCTTTTCGGGATCTAAGGCCTGGTTTGCAATGGGCGTTGTCGGTCAAATTGCGGCGTGTTGGGGGAAATACATTTGGCTGTATTGAATAAAAATACACCAAATAAGGGTGTGTTGATTTTAGCCCGCTGACTTACTCACAAAAATGTGACAGCCGGTTCCTTTTCGCACCATAGCCACGGTTTTTTGGCGCGAAAGGCAAGTGTACGGAGCATAGTTCATGACACAAGGCTTACTTCGTGACTTTTTTCGTCTCTCTATTCGAGCCTTCGCTGATGGTTTTGATGAAATCTTAGGCAACGGTAGGGCCCAGGCTTGGAAGGCTCAATAGAACTCCTATCGAACCTGCAACGCTGGATATTCGCGAAACGAACGGTGAGTCCGGCTGGTCTTCTTGATGAGACTCTCTTAAAATGGGCTCACGGGGCGTTAGAAGCCAATTGATCGGCGCATCCTTTGAAACTTGCCAGGGGAACACGGCTGACAGCCGGATGGAGTGGCAGGGACATATGAGGGGGCAGTGACACTGCCCAACTGACTGTGTTGCAAGTTGCGTTGATCCGTTCTTCCGCCCGAAAAAGAATTTAAAGGGACCTTCGGATCATGGCGAAACTCAATGTAAATGGCAAAGTAATGGAAGTGGAGGCCGATGAAGGCACGCCGCTTTTGTGGGTGCTGCGTGAGCAGCTTGGAATGACCGGCACCAAATATGGGTGCGGGATCGCAGCGTGCGGTGCCTGCACGGTGCATGTCGATGGCGCGCCGGTGCGCTCTTGTGTCATGCCGCTCGATGCGCTGACGGGAGAAGAAAAGATCACAACCATCGAAGGTTTGAGCGAGGACGCAAGTCACCCTGTACAAGAGGCCTGGGCCGAACTCGACATTCCTCAATGCGGTTACTGTCAGTCCGGCATGATCATGGCGGCAGCGGCGTTGCTTGAAAGCAATCCAAACCCGACCGATGAGGACATCGACGCGGAAATCACCAACATTTGCCGGTGTGGCACCCTGGCGCGCGTGCGCAAAGGCATCCACCTGGCCGCGAAGAAATCGTGAAGGAGGGCGCAACAATGAATAAGCACGTTTCAAAAAAAGCGTTCACCCCAAATCGACGCCACTTTGTGATCGGATCGGCCGCGGCAGGCGTGGGTCTCAGCTTCGGTTTTTCCGTTCCATTTGCCAGCGCTGCAACCAGCAACACGCCGGAAGTCAACGCCTGGGTGGTGGTTGAGCCGGACGATACCGTGATCATCCGCATTGCACGTTCTGAGATGGGACAAGGCACGCTTACGGGCCTTGCTCAACTTGTGGCGGAAGAACTTGAATGCGATTGGGACAAGGTCACAACGGAATATCCAACGCCAGGTCAGAATGTGGCGAGGGATCGGATTTGGCGCGACTATCTCACCGGCGGCAGCCGCGGTATTCGTGCGAGCCATGACTATGTCCGTGAAGGCGGCGCTGCGGCCCGCATGATGCTGATCGAGGCCGCGGCCCAAGAGTGGGGCGTACCGGCAAGCGAATGTTCGGCGGCCGCCAGCAAGATCACGCATAGTCGCAGCGGCAAATCCACGACTTACGGCAAGGTGGCGAGCGCCGCGGCAAAACTCACACCGCCATCGGAAATTCCGCTCAAAGATCCAAAAGATTGGAAACTTGTCGGTAAGCCGCTCAAACGGCTCGATACAGCCGAAAAATTGACCGGTAAGCAGGTCTATGGTGCAGACCTTCAGTTCGACGGCATGCTCAATGCGTCGGTCAAAGCAAGTCCCGTGCGTAACGGCAAACTCAAAAGCTTTGACGCGGATGCGGTCATGTCGATGCCGGGCGTGAAAAAAGTCATGAAGGTCGATGACGCAACCGTGGCTGTTGTGGCCGACACTTGGTGGCGGGCAAACACGGCGCTTGAAGCGCTGCCCATCGAATGGGAAGGCGGCGATGCCGACTTTTCCAGCGCTGACTTTGAAGCCCAGCTCATCGAAGGTATGGACGCGACGGAGGCATTTGTTGGCAACCAAAAGGGCGACATCAAGACCGCTTTTGATGCCGCCGACAAGGTGGTTGAAGCAACCTACCGTATGCCGCACCAAAACCATGCCTGCATGGAACCGATGAATGCCACCGCTCTGTGGACAGAAGACAAGTGTGAAGTTTGGTGTCCGACGCAAAACGGTGAGGCGGCCTTGGCTGCCGCGTCTGAAGCCGCGGGCCTCGAGATCTCCAAATGCGACGTATACAAACTGCACCTTGGCGGCGGCTTTGGCCGGCGCGGTGGCGGTGACTATGTCACGCAAGCCGTGATCATCGCGAAAGAGTTTCCAGGCACGCATATCAAACTGCTGTGGAGCCGGGAAGAAGACATGCAAAATGACTTCTATCACCCAACCACACGTGGCAAGATCAAAGGGGCGCTTGATAAGGATGGCAATCTAACTGCAGTCCACTTGCGGATTTCGGGCCAGTCGATCCTTGCCGGTATTCGTCCGGAAGCTTTGATCAACGGGCTTGATTTGGCAACGTTCCAAGGCCTCGCGGCTTCGGGCGTTGATGCGCGTTTGGAAGATCAAGTCACCAAGTACAGCTTCGACAATTTGCTGTTCGACCACGCCATGCGCAATCCGCCGATCCGCCCGGGTTTCTGGCGCGGTGTGAATGCCAACCAAAACGCAATCTATCTTGATTGCGCCATGGACGAATTTGCCCACGCGGCAGGGCGTGATCCGCTTGAGTTCCGCTTGGCCTATCTGAAGGACAGTCCTGAAGCGCAAGCTGTTCTCAATGCGGTCGCGGAACGTTCGGGTTGGGGCAACGATGACGGCCTGTCGCGGGGCTTGAGTTTCTTCTATTCGTTCGGCAGTTACACCGCGGCCTGCGCCGAAGTCACAGTGAGCGATGACGGGAAACTCAAAATGCACCGCATTGTGGCCGCCACCGATCCGGGCATTGGCGTCAACCCGCAACAGATCGAGGCACAGGTTGAAGGGTCGTTTGTCTACGGATTATCGGCCATGATGCATGGCGAAATGTCGGCAAAGGGTGGCGTGATGGAGCAAACGAACTTCGACACCTATCCCTCGCTGATGATGGCAGAGATGCCGAGGGTTGAAACGATCGTCATGCCTTCGGGCGGTTTCTGGGGCGGTGTGGGCGAGCCCACCATTGCCGTGGCGCCACCGGCTGTGTTGAACGCCATCTTTGCGGCAACCGGACGGCGCGTACGTAATCTTCCCATCAAAGATCAAAATCTCAGGGAAGTTTAGCTATGCGTACCCCCATTGCGGTCGCGATCGGGATCGTACTTGGGCTTCTGATAATCGCATCGGGGGCGTTTGCCTCCGATGCGGCCACCCCTGAAGCGCCCCCTGAGGCGATTGGCGAAGCCGCGCTGATCTCGGCCAGTTGTTCCGGCTGTCACACCAACAGCGAGATGGAAACCTCAATCCCCAATCTGTCGAGCTACACGTCCGATCAGATCGTGACATTGCTCACGCAGTTTCAAACCGACGACAGCGTCACCTTGATGAACCGCATTGCGCGCGGTTACTCGGCGGATGAGATTAAAACGATCGCCGATTATCTCGGCAAAGTGGAGGAGTAGCGCGATGACCAAATCCTTCACCCTCGACCGCCGCCGCATGATGGCGGCATCCGGATCTGTTGCGGCGCTGAGCGTCGCCTGGATTTCGCGTCCCTCATTCGCGCAAAACAAAGCACGGGTTGTGGTCGTAGGGGGTGGTTTTGGCGGCGCCAGCTTTGCCCGTTTTCTGCACGCCACCGATCCCAGCATTGATGTCACGCTCATTGAACAAAGCGCGTCTTATGTCGCCTGTCCGTTCAGCAATCTGGTCTTAGGCGGATTGCGCACGATTGAGGATCAGACATTCGGTTACGAAGGCATTGCGGCTGCCGGCGTCCGCGTGATTGCTGAGACCGCTACCGATGTCGACACGGACAAGCGCGAAGTCGTTGTGTCGGGTGGTGAACGCTTCCCTTACGACCGCCTGCTCCTGTCGCCGGGCATCGATATCAAATGGGGCGCTCTTGAAGGGTATGACGAAGCGGCCGCCCAAACCATGCCGCATGCCTGGAAGGCGGGCCCGCAAACGACGCTCCTCAATAATCAGCTCGACGCGATGGACGATGGCGGCCTGGTGGTGATTGCTGCCCCGGCGAATCCTTTCCGCTGCCCGCCGGGACCCTATGAGCGGGCCAGCATGATCGCCCATCATCTCAAGACCAATAAGCCGAAATCCAAACTGTTGATTTTGGACGCCAAGGACAAGTTCTCGAAACAGGCCTTGTTCGAGCAGGGCTGGAATGCCCTCTATGGCGATCTGGTCGAATGGGTCGGCTTGTCGGGCGGTGGCGAAGTGGTGTCGGTTGATCCGAGCAGTGGTGCCGTCAACACTGACTTTGACAGTTACACGCCAGCCGTCGCCAATATTATTCCGCCGCAGAAGGCCGGCGGCATCGTCGATAAGGCCGGGGTGGCGGATGCCTCCGGTTGGTGCCCGATCGATCCGGTGAGTTTTGAATCCACGCTGCAACCAAACATTCATGTGCTCGGCGACGCCTCGATCGCGAACGCCATGCCGAAGTCCGCGTTTTCGGCGAATGCACAGGCCAAGGTCTGTGCCATTCAAGTCGCGCGCCTCTTGCGCGGCGACGATGCCATGCCGACGACGCTTGCCAACACTTGTTACAGTGTGATTGGACCCGAATACGGTATTTCCATTGCGGGTGTGTTCAAGCCGGGCGAAGACAGGCTGCTTGAGGTCGAAGGGTCGGGCGGTGTCAGCCCCCTTGAAGCGCCGGCCGAAAACCGTGTTCTCGAAGCGCAGTATGCGGATGATTGGTTCCGAACCATCACCACCGAAGTCTTCGGCTAACGCATGTGGTGGGTTGCCTCTTCGTGGGAGCGTGTTGCCTTCGGGCTTGACCCCCAAGTTCGAATTGGGGCCCAGGGACGGATTGTTCTGGGTCCTCGTGTCAAGCACGAGGACAACAGCCTCGCGATGCGTCTAACGCAGCTGATCTCAACAGCAGTTGAGTTTGTGTTCAGTATCTCAGCTCGTGTGGGCCGAGTCCCTCTCCCTCTTTTCAAGAGGGGGAGGTTAGGAGGGGGAGTTGCTCTCCGCAAATTGCGGACGCTGATTATGCTGATCGCCCTCACCGCAATCTCAACCACTGCCCACGCCGACGAGCTGGTGGCCTATGAAATCGTCGAAGACGCGATCTCCGCGCCGCTGACTGATCAGGCGGGCGACCCGGCGGCAGGACGCGAGGCGTTCATCGATCGCGATCGCGGTCATTGCTTGCTGTGCCACACGGTCAGTTCGATCGAGGCACCCTTTCACGGTACCATTGGCCTTGACTTGTCCGACGTCGGCTCGGCTTTGACACCGGGGCAGCTCCGCCTGCGGGTTGTGGATCAAACACGGCTGATCCCGGACACGGTGATGCCGGCTTATTTCCGTGTTGAGCGGCTCAACCAAGTCGCGCCTGAATATGCCGGCAAACCCATCTTGACCGCGCAAGAAGTCGAAGATGTGGTGGCCTATCTTGAAAGTCTGAAGGAGGGACCGGAATGAGTGTGCTTACCCTCAACCGGCGGGCCCTGTTGGCGGGCGGTGCCGGGATCGTGGCGGTGCAGATAGTGCCCGTGCCCCTGCGCGCAGAGCCGGAGGAAATGCAAGCCGCCATTCGCGCTGCGTTTGGCGATCGTCCCATAAATGAAGGCAAAGTAACGCTGAAGGTGCCGGTGCTTTCCGAGAACGGCAACTCGGTCAATCTTTCCATCGAGGTCGATAGTCCGATGACGGAAGAGGATCATGTGACGTCGATACAGGTTTTCTCGCCAGAGAATCCATTGCCAGACGTTCTCAAAGTCTATCTGGGGCCCCGCGCCGGGCGCGCCCGTGTGACCACGCGCATGCGCATGGCTGATAGTCAAACGGTGACGGCGATTGCCGAGATGAATGACGGCAGCCTGTGGTCGGGCACGGGCAAGACCATTGTCACCATCGCCGCTTGTGTCGATCTCGGGTGAGGGCAGAGCTATGGCAGCACGCATTTCCATTCCCAAGACCGCAAAGATAGGCGAGGTGATCGAAATCAAAACCTTGATCGGTCACCCTATGGAGAGCGGTTTTCGGCGCGACGCCTTGGGCAACGCAATTCCGCGCGACATTTTGAAAGAGTTCAAGTGCATCTATGACGGTGAGACCGTGTTCCGCGCCGAACTGTTTCCTGCCATTTCCGCCAATCCATTCATGACGTTTCACACGGTAGCCACGGTCAGCGGCGACATTGAATTTGTCTGGACCGACCAAGAGGGCGTCGAAATACGCGAAACCGTTTCGATCGAGGTGTCCTGATGAAATGGGAGATAAGGGAAATGTCTTCCGCTCATCCTGCCGAAAGGCGGAATCTCGGTCAGCTCGCACCGAGTCTTTGTTGCGAGATTCCGGCTTCCGCCGGAATGAGTGGAGCTGATAGGGGGCGGAGGCCCAACGCGTTACAGCCTCATCTTGAGGTGCGAGCGCAAGCGAGCCTCGAAAGATGACGAGTGCGCACAGAATCGCCGTAACAATTGCCGCCCTCGGCACGGCCATCGGTTTCGTGTGGCTCGCAAGTACGGAATTGGGTGCCCAAACAGAAGAACAACGCACCATCGCTGACGAAGATTTGCAATCCGGCACCGCCTTTCAATCCGACGACACGCGCGCGCTGCAGGATGATGATTTCGCCAACCCGGGTTTCCTCTGGGTCGACAAAGGCGAAGCCTTGTTTGCCGAAAAGGCGGGCGAAGCGAATAAGGCGTGTACGGAGTGCCACAATGATGGCAATCGCCCGCTACGTGGCGCCGCGGTGCATTACCCCCTGTTCGACGACAAGGAAAACACGCTGATCAATCTCGAGCAGCGGATCAATCTCTGCCGCACGCGCCATCAAAAGGCGGAGCCACTGTCTTACGAATCGGACGATCTTCTGGCGCTCACCACCTATGTAGCGCATCAATCACGCGGCCAGCCTTTCGACATCCAGATCGCCGAAAAAGAACAAAGTCATTTTGAAAATGGCCGGCGCTATTATTTCGCCCGCCGCGGTCAACTTAACCTCGCTTGCAATCACTGCCACGATCAAAACTGGGGCGAAATGCTGCGCGGCGACCGGCTAAGCCAGGGCCACAACACGGGTTATCCGGCCTACCGCTTCGATTGGGAAAACCAGGGCTCGCTCCACCGGCGCCTTCGAAATTGCGACGTCGGCGTACGCGCCCAACCGCTGCCCTTCGGCGATCAAACCTATGTGGATGTCGAGCTCTACCTCGCGTGGCGCGCGAAACACTTGCCGATCGAGACCCCGAGTGTAAGGCGGTAGCAAGTCAAACCACTCTCGGTGTCATTCCCGCTTTAGGCGGGGATCCAATCATCTATTTATTCCTATGCTGATTTTTTGGGTTGTTTTGCAACCAGATTTTCGGCTCCGCGATGTTTTGAACCTCGGATCTCGGTCTTGTGTTGCACGCAAACCGGGATGACGGCTGACTCAACTCAATCCCATCACGCCTTAGTCGTCCATCAACGAAAGCAGAAAGGCCCGTGTGGAGGCTTGTATGCGATTTGCAGCGCCCAATTTTTTGCAGGCCTTTTTAATATAGGCATTCACGGTTTCATCGCTCAGGGATAATTCGTCGGCAACTTCTGACGTCGTGTACCCGATTGACGCCCAAGCGAGGCATTGCCGTTCCCGCGTCGATAGAAGGGATTTACCGAAAGTGTCCAGGCGGCCCCTTAATCTGAGGCCTTCGTTGAAATAGGTCGCAAGGATGCGAAGATTGTCTGCATTCTCCGTCAGCGTTGCCTCATCATGCGGGCTGTCAAAACTGAGGCTGACGCCCAGGCTGGAAACAGACCCCTCAACCTTGTTGTGCATCGGTATGAACATTCCATATTGAACGCCGGATTCTCTCAACTTGCTGACAAAATCGATTTCATTTTCATTGCGCGTGATGTTCGCCGGCTTGCCGGTATCGAAACAAATGACATCCTCGGATTGCAATAAATGCCGTGCAAATGGGTCGGATTGCATGGCTTCCGGGTTGGCCCTGGTGTCGGCAATCCACGTTTCGGGAAATTTGTAATAGAAGAATTCCTCCGGTTCCGGAGGTTTTTGCCGCACGACCAATATTGGGATGTTGTAAACGAATACAATATGCGTGTCCGGCCCATATTCTAAAACCGCCTTTAGAAGGAATGGCCACGCATCCGCGGGGGTCGGTGCCTTTAGGGCGGCCAATGCCAAGTCAAGATGTTTCCGTCCTAAATCCATGGTGATTTCTCCGGAATCAAGAGACTTTGAGAGCGCCGTTTACCGAAATCCGATCATATCCGATACGCCTTCAAGGTGTAAGTCTCGAGGCTCCCATCAGATCCGTGTGTTCGGCCGATACCCCAAAATTGGGGTGTTTGCCTTTGGCAATTGCTTCTCTATTCAAAAGAGTCCGGCAACCGCCACTAACGTCTGACGAGCTGATGTCTGCGTTACCATTGGCGGTGTGCGGTGGCGTACAGGTAAACCGGGGAGGGGCCCATGTTGAATCTTACTCTACTTCAGAGATGGAATCTTGAGCTCATCAGCAAGCTGCTGTGTCTCACGGCCTTGTCGATGTTTGTGTTAGGGACAGCGTCTGCACATGCGCAGAAAAAGTGTGACGGGCTTACTGTTACCATATTGGGTACAAATTCTAGCGAAACACTAACCGGCACAGAAGGCCGTGATGTCATTCACGGACAAGGTGGCGACGATGTTATCGATGGCCTGGGTGGTAATGACGTAATTTGTGGGGGTCGAGGAAAAGACACGATCAACGGTGGGGCGGGCAGCGACCGAATCTTTGGTGGCGCCAATGACGATCATCTTTTTGGCCAGGAAGGTGACGATGTCATTTTTGGCAACCGTGGAGCGGATTCCATTTCGGGCGGTCCCGGCGACGATAAGATTGACGGGGGACGGGGTGCTGACCGTATTCTAGGAAACCGGGGCGACGATCTCTTGTGGGGGAGTAGCGGCCCGGATGAACTTGAGGGCAACGCCGGGCATGATCGTATCCATGGGCGTTCTGGTAATGATTTGATCAAGGGTCAAAATGGAAATGACGAGCTGTGTGGGGATGGGGAGGATGACATCGTTCGCGGCGGCAATGGGAACGATCAGATCTGTGGCGGTTCCGAGTCAGATCAGCTTTTCGGCGGCGATGGCAACGACTTGATCCACGCAGGAAACTGCTTAACCGACGACGGTGTGTCCGATCTCGTTAACGGCGGTCCGCACCATGAAGTCGGTGATATTTGTGTGGTGCGGGCCGAGCGGATGAGCGATTACGCAGGTGAAAATCCTGATCCAATTTCGGACGAAATTGACCAGGTTGAAAATTGTGAATCTGAACCTGATGTTGCCCAGAACTTCCCGACGATTATTGAGTTTTGCTCGGTAGCAAATAGGCCGTGGAACTAACTTGTGTGCCGCTAGGTTTTCGGCCTCGCGGTATGTTGAGCCTTGGATCCCGGTCTTGCGTTGCTTGCAAACCGGGATGACGGCATCAAGCCTCGTCGATCGGCTGGTGAAAGTAGCAAAAATGTCCATCAAGTGAGACGATAACAGTCATCTAAGTCGTCAAATCTGGACTTCATTTAGGTCCGGCTTCACGCGCGTTGAATTTCATCCAGGCTATGTTTCGTCTCGCGTCGAAGTAAGTATCAAAAGAGGAAAATGGACTGTCTTCAAGTGAGTTGGGCGCCCAATTCAGCAAATGCCGATCAGCGTATTCGATTGTTATCTGGTTTGAATCGGGTTCCCCACTGAGCTTGATGCTCCAATTGATGTTCACCTCTCCCATTGTGCAGAATTTGAGATGTTCATCCATTCTGTCGGTCATCAAGTCGATCTGAAAATGAATTGCCCCAACGGTGATCAACGCAAGCATGTACGGACAATTGTCATTGGGAGCGACACGGCGAAGCAAGGTGCATTGGACTATTCTCGGCGGATTCGCCACCACAGAATGGCGCATTGAGACTTCCAACACATGGAATTTTTCGTTGTCATTTGGATCCAATAGCCAGTTGATTAATCGGCTGAAGTGATTCAATTCATTTGCCGGTAGTAGTCCAATGCCGATCTTCGCGAGGGCTTTGTACGCATGCCTCGGTCGAAATCTTACGTTCGGAAGTGGGGTTCTCATCCGAAATAGTTTTCGAGCTGGGTCAAAGGCAAGCAAATCTTTGTGATCGTAGCCATCAACATGGGTGGTCAGGTTGGGAGTTTCACCACTATCTCTGCGCTCAATTAGGACGCCTTCCCCCTCAGTTCTGGGGATTCCCCTTTTTCCTTTGATACTTCCGAGCGTATGAAAACAGCGAAGTACCTTGGCAATCGCATCGTCATACTTGGCAAATAGCTGATTGCAACTGTCGCATTCGTCACGGCAAAAGATTCCGTTGTTGCCAAGCGCTTCGGGTATTAGGTGTGCCTTGGTGGCAAATTTCTTTCTTCCGCGCGCGCCACAATACCTGCAGGGACCGTTGCTTCCTACAAACACCTTCTTGCGCTGAAAGTGGCTGGCTGCGATCTCTGTGATTAGCTCGTATCTATCGATGTCGTGCGTAACTCGCGGTCTCATGCAACATTTGACGTGTTCAGTTGGATCGCCTGCAATAACTCAAATAGACCGGATTCGACTGCGAAGGGCAAATGTTTCAAGCGTGTTTCTTTCACTTTGATGCTATACAGACTCCTCAATCGGCTGATGAAAATAGTAGCAAAGCTCGTCCGGGGCGACGACGAAGAAGACTTGGAACTTTTGTCCGTCCCGTTCGTCGATACGCCAATTGCCGATCTCGATGCCTTTTGACACGAGCTCTTCTTTTGCCTTGTGGATGTCATGCACGAGAATGGCGGCGCCGTCTTGGCTGGCGTCGGCGCCGGTGATCGCAAATCCGATTTGCACGCCATCGCGTTCCATGATGACGGTGGGATAGGGTGCGGCACGGCGTTTAACTTCCTTGAGGCCGAACGCATTACCGTACCACGCCGCCGCCGTGTCGAGATCTTTGACCGGCAGGGTCAACACATCGTCTTGGAATGGGTAGGCGGCTTTGAAGAGGGGCGTGTCAGGCATGCGTTCGACTCCTTTGAGCCGACCATAGCACATGCAATGGTAACGGTAATTCCCACCCAGCCTTTTCGCACTTGTGTTTACACGATCATGGAGCGCCGCTCCGACGCCCGCCTAAAAGGTGCGGTTGTGATTGGCGATCTGGAGCCGGTTCCAGTTGTTGATCATGACGATCACCACTGTCAGCGCATCGATTTGATCTGGACGATAATGCGTTTTCAGCTCGTCATGTAGGTCATCGAGGTCGGCGCCAGTGCCGCGCGTGGTCAACGCTTCGGCCCAGGCAAGCGCGGCCTTTTCGGCCGTATCGAACAGATCCGAGTTGGGCCAAACCACGATGTAATCAAGGCGCTCGTTGGTTTCGCCATCTTCGCGAGCTTCCTTGATATGAAGACCGACGCAATAGGCGCAGCCATTGATTTGCGATACGCGCAGTTTGACCAGATGACGAAGCAGGGGATCGAGATCGCAGCCGTCAAGGAGGGTTTCTACTTGCCCAAAGGCCTCATAGGCTGCGGGCAGGTGACGGAGGATGTGAAGGCGGTTTGGATGTGACATGTTTTCTCGCTCTTGTTCGCTTGTTTGGGGTTTAGGGATATGACGAGCGAGCGGCGAGATGTGTGACAAGGATTTGTCATCGCGAGCCCACATAGTCGGCGCGGTGATCCTGGAATGAAAATCTGAAAAGGGCGGCTCTGGATTGCGTCGTCACTTGCGCTCCACGCAATGACGCGTGGTGGGTTGTTGGTCATCGTCAGAAGAGAAGGCGTGCGCTATAAAAGAGAAAAAGGGGAGGGTCCAACAATGAAAAAGCTCAATATCGCGGGTGCCGCCACAGGCTTGTCGTTGTGTGTTGCAGTCTTGGGATTTCAATCAGCGCTGGCTGAAGAAGCCCGTTTCGTAGCCGAAGAGCACGTCCTCATAATGGAGGGAGAGATCGCAAGTTCGACGCCGGATCGTCTTAGAAGGGCGCTCGACAGGAACCCCAGAATAAGTGAGATCATCATGACATATGTGCCCGGGTCTATGGATGATGAGGCGAATCTGGAAGCTGCGCGTATCGTGCGGCAACGCGGCTTGACGACAATACTGCCAACGGAAGGCTTGATCGCGTCGGGCGGGACCGATTTTTTCTTAGCCGGCGTGAACCGCATCGTTGAGCATGGCGCCTGTGTGGGCGTGCATTCGTGGAGCGCAGATGAAATGGATGCGCCGGCCGCGCAACTGCCCAGGGGCCATGAGGATCACAAGAAATATCTCGACTATTATGGCGTGGTTGGCATCGACCCTGGGTTTTATTGGTACACGCTGAACGCGGCGCCCGCCGAAGGCATGCATTGGATGAGCCAAGCGGAGATGAACCTCTATCGTGTCGCTACAATGATCGAGGCGCCTGGCGACGGCAACCCGCCGGAGTCTCAGCCTTGCGATGACCGCTGATTTGAGCACATGACACTCGCGGCGGCGCGTGCGGAAGACCTTGATTTTCTGTGCCCGGAGGAAATGACCGATCCGGCGGTAACGATCGATCGGCTCTATGCCGGGCCCCGCTGCATTCGCTACGAAAAATTCGATCCGCCGTTTTATGTGGTCTCGCGCTTTGACGACGTGAACCATGTTTTGATGAACCCAACACTTTTTTTGAGTGGGTACGGGCAGGGACCCAGCTTTGTGGCGCCCGCGGGAATTGTCTCGGATGCGCCCATGCACACCTTTTTCCGGCAATTGGTTCAGGAAGACTTTAAGCCCGGGTCAATCGCTAAGCTGCGGCCACGCCTCGAAGCCATCGCAGAAGACTTGCTGGACGCAGCGCTTGCGAAAGGCGTGTGGGATTTGCATGACGATCTCGCTTTTCCTCTGCCAGTGATCATCATTTGCGAGATCTTCGGCATTCCAACCGATGACATCGCCCAGTTCAAAATGTGGTCGGATGTGTCGGTCGAAGCCTTGTCGTCGCCGGACCCTGCCTCTTATCAAGCTGAGCTTGCACGCATGCGTGACTATATTGTTGAGCTCATCCACGCCAAGCGTGCGGATTTGAACGATGACAGTTTGATGGCGCGCATCGCGCGGGCACGCCGCGACGGGCAAGCGCTCTCCGACGAAGACGCCGTCAGTATTGTGACCCAGTTGTTTGTAGCGGGGAATGAAACCACCACATCGCTTATCACGAACTTTGTGTGGCGCATGTTGCGCGAACCGGACCTCTGGCGGTCATTCTGCGTGGGTGAGATGGATATGGCGAGGGCGATCAACGAAAGTCTTCGGCTCGATCCGCCCTTGCTGGCCATGTTCCGGACTACGGCTCAAGATGAGGAAATCGCAGGCGTACATATTCCGGCTAAGACTAAGGTGATGATCCACTACGCTGCCGCGAATAGAGACCCAAGCCTGTTTGAGCGGCCGCACACATTCGATCCCCATCGTCCGCAACAAAAGATCCTGTCTTTTGCGCTCGGCATACATTTTTGCGTGGGCGCTGAGCTTGCCAAACTTGAAGCCGAGGTTGCGCTTAATGCGCTGCGACGCCGTTGCCGCGATCTCCAATTAATCGACAACGGTGAACGTATCGGTCCGTTCCTGTTTTGGGGACGCCGAAAACTTCCGGTCAAGACGCGTTAGCTTGTGCCGCGCCCGGGACATTATTCTGACGGCCGTGCTGCGAATTCCGCGATCGTCGTCAGCAAAACTTCCGGATCAATCGGTTTAGCGATGACGGCGCTCATGCCGGCGTCTTTGTATTTTTGTTGATTGTGCGCCATCACGTCCGCCGTAAGGGCAATGATGGGAACCCCGGGCCGATGTTGCGTTTGCTCAAAGCCGCGAATTCGCTTCGAGGCTTCGGTGCCGCTCAAGCGGGGCATGTGCACATCCATCAAGACCATGTCATAGGCATGGCGCCGGCACGCATCGACGGCTTCAGTGCCATCGGAAACAAAAGTCACTTTGGCGTTGGTTTCAGCAAAAATCGTGCGCAAAACGGTTTGATTGATCGGATTGTCTTCCGCGATCAGAATGTTTGACTGGATGGCATCCGGCGAGTTCGGTGTTTCCCCGTGACCCATACCGGCCTGCGCATCATCGACCAGGGGCGCGCTGATTTGAAAATGAAAAGTGGATCCGATACCCGGTACGGAAACAACAGAAACTTCGCCGCCCATCAGCTCACACAATTGTTTGCAGATAGCGAGGCCAAGGCCCGTACCCTCTGCCGCTGTGTTTTGGTGTTCTTCGATCTGCTCGAATTCATCAAACACGCGAAGCTTTTGATCATAGGAAAGACCAGGCCCCGTATCCTTCACCGAAAAACTCAAATCGAAGCGATTTGCATCCTGTCCCGATGGCGCGGCGCTTGCGGTGACGCACACCGATCCTTTCTCTGTAAACTTAATGGCGTTCGAAATCAGATTGCTGAGGATTTGGCGCACACGTCCGGAATCCAGCATATAGTTCTGATTGAGTGATGCGTCATAATGGATTTCAAAGGTCAGACCTTTTTCGGTTGCTGTGCCGTGATGCAATTCGCAAGTAGAACGGAAAAGCGCGCAAAGACTGCTTGGTGAAGGCATGATCTCAAGACGTCCCGCCTCGATGCGTGCGAGGTCCAGAATATCGTTGACTACTGCCAGCAGAGCGTCGCCGGATTGAGTGATGAGCGACAGCATCTTTTGTTGCTCCCCCTCAAGCGATGTCTTCGAAAGGGCTTTGCTGAGTCCAAGCACGCCATTGAGCGGCGTACGAATTTCGTGGCTCATGCGCGATAAGAATCGTGACTTCTGCTCGCTCGCTCTCTTGGCTTCTGCCGCTTGCCGGTCCGCTTCTTCGATGAGCTTATCTTGGAGAGCCCGTTGTTCTCGCAAGAGATCCTCGCGTACGATCCGATCTGTGATGTCGCGCGTTACGCCTTCTGCACCCAGGAAATTATTGTTGGCATCGAAACGGAAGCGTGCATTTGTGGAGGCCCATACCGTATGGCCGTCTTTGTGTCGCATGCGCGATTCAACATTGACGATCTGCCCCTTGGACGCCTGCATGATCTCCCTGTTTTGCAAGCGGTCCTTCTCGTCGACATAGAAGTCAGCGAGTTTTCTGCCGACCATCTCATCAGGATGATAGCCCAGATGGTCATAGACCGTCGGGCTCATAAAGGTGACAACGCCTTCACTATTGGTCTGATAGAAGACATCGGGCGAATGCTCGAGAAAGTCTTTGACTTCCTCGAAAGAAAGCGTGGGGGTTGTCGCTTCGCCGAGAGCGATCGGGGTTACGGTCACAAGGGTGACCACGGTCCCGAACGCGTCGTTGCTGATCTGCTCAACAGATAGTGCGGCGGGGACTCCATTCACAAGTTCGAAGCTCCGTTCTTCCCTACCTCCCGATGACCGGTCGCCGTCCGAGAGCGCAGCGCGAATCGCAGAAGTCACTTTCGCATGACGCCCGACATGTTCGAAGAAGGCAGCGCTGTAGCACAGAATTTCCGTATTCTGATAAAGTGCGCATATGTCCGACGACGTCGAAACGAGTCTTTCGATAGATTTAAGCATGGCGGCACACAGCTTGATGAATGTCCGGCCATGTAACCTAAATTATATTGACATTTCTTTCTGAAAGGTGCCGTCGCCGACTTTTCCGCAGGGTCATATAGCGCCGGTCGAAACGACTAGTCGCTTCACTTAGTTTTCTTGTTATGGTGCTCGTTCTGCTGGCACATGACGCGGAGAACCGGGCAAATGGACTTTGAAAGATTAAACAATTGGGCGTTTCTGATCGCAAATGCGGGAGTCGCTTTTGGTATTTTTCTCTTGGCCTATGAAATTAGCCAGAACCGGCGCGCAGTTGAGGCTGAGATCTATCAGGAACGCTCGCAAGCCGCACAAGAGCTCAATCTGACCGTCGTCGAATCGGAGTATCTGCCCGCTTTGCTCGCAAAAACTGGGGCCGATATCGGCTCGTTTGGAGCAGAAGCGTTAGCTCAACTTACGGCCGAGGAGAGGGTTCGCGCGGCCTATCTGGCGAACACGTTGCGCCACGTCATGGACAACAATGTGTACCAATACCAGCAAGGTTATCTAGAAGACGATTATTATGTCGATGTCGTTCAACCTAACTTGAGAAGAATGGCACCGGTTTGGGAAGAACTTGGTCTGTTGCGCGATGTAAGACGTGACTTTAGGGCAGCCATTGAAGAGAGTCTGTCCGAAGTGCCATAGTTGCGCTGCGGTAATCTCCACGCAGTAATTTGAAAGGCGCTGTCATGACCCAAGAGAATGTCGATAACATCCGCAAACAGTTCACGCGCCAGGCGCAAGCCTATGCGGACACCGAACAAGCAAAGGATGAACGGTCGATGGCAGGTCTCGTCGAGTGGCTCGGCGCAACGGCGCAAGACCATTCGCTCGACGTTGCCTGCGGGCCGGGGGTGCTGACACGCGCATTTGCACAAGTTTGTAAAACCGCTACAGGATGCGATGTGACCGAAGCACTGCTGGAAATCGCGCGTGAGGAAGCAGCTGGCCGCGGCCTTTCGAACATTACCTTCTGCCAAGGCAATGCATCTGACCTGCCTTTCGAAGACGATCACTTCGACATCGTCTCCTGCCGCGCAGCGTATCACCATTTTGCGACGCCAATCGATGTCCTCAAAGATATGAAACGCGTCATGAAGCCGGGGGGCAAAATAATGATCGCGGATCTTCTGACATCTGAAGACAAGGCGCAGGCAGAAGCCCACAACGAGATCGAAGTCCTTTGTGACCCAAGCCATACAAGGGCGCTGCCTCTCTCTGAATTCAAGAGCCTTTTTGACATAGCGGGTTTGAAGATCGCGAACAGTATTGAATCGGAAATGCACTATGAGCTTGAAGCCTGGATTGCCCATGGCGGCCCCGTACGGGAACAGGCGGAGAAGATCAGAGAGGCCATGAGGTCCAACATCGCCAAAGACGGAACCGGCCTTAAGGTTCGTGAAGAAGGCGGCAAAATCCACTTCACGCACCAAGTGGCCGTATTCAGCCTCACTGACTAGACGGCGGTGGCGCCATTATTGACATAAACTATGTCAATAGTTACTCTGATGCTTCATGGGCATTAGGGGAGAACATGTATGAGTCGTGCACGGATATTGGTTTGGGCTATTCCGCTTCTCATCTTTGCTTTTTTCACTTCTTGGTACACAGATTTTGGCGGGCCGCTTTCGCAAGACGAAATCAACGCCTATATGGACGAGTTTGCGGAGCAGGGGAGGCCACCTGAAGCGCGCGCGCGTATCCGAAAGTTCTTGGAGGCGGACACCGGCCGGCAATTCTTCATGGTCAATGTCATCGATTTCAATGAGAATCCGCCCGATGTGGCTGGTGGCGAGCCCGGCCAAAATGCCCAACAACTGATGAACCATTACATGGAGCACATGTACGCGCAGCTTTTCCAGCGCGCCTGTCACCCAACCATCATTGGTAATGCGGTGTTTCTAGCTATGGATATGGTCGGTGTTGAAGCTCTCTCGACAGCCGAGGTCTGGGATGCGGGCGGTTTGATGCGCTATCGCAGCAGGCGCACGTTCATGGAAATTATCACCCATCCTGACATGGTCGATCGTCATGAGTATAAAATCGCTGCTTTAGACAAGACGATCGCCTATCCCATTGAGGCGCAGATTAATCTGGGAGATCCGCGTCTGTTGATCGGTTTGATCTTATTCAGCTTGGCGGCGCTGCTCGACATTTTGTTTGTCCGGCGTGCATAGATTGGCGAAGCTGCCGAGACGAGCCCGCTTGGTGTCGTCCCAGATTTAAGCCGGGATCTAACCGTCCACTCATTTCACGTGATTGTGTTGTCTCAGCGCGGCTTACTTCATTTCCGGTACGTCCACGCCAAAGAATGCCGTGCTGGTTGAGCGCGCTCGGCGTCGGTCTGAGTGCACAAAGTCGCTCTACTTTATTGATAATCTGGAGACATCCTAAAACCGAGTCTTGATCAGTCGGCTGACTTTTCACGGCGTCAGGCCTGAGACGGCAATGCATTGAAAAAACTAGGTTTTTGATCGATTTAACGTTCCATTAGAAAAAAGTCACCTATGATGGTTCCTCAGTTTGCGTTATGCGATCGAAAGGGTGCTAATGTCGATCACAGATTTCTCACCACTCGCCGACTCCGGTAGTCCGGAGCCCAAGATTCGGCCGCTGGCGAGTGGTGTGCCGCGGCCCTTTAAACAAATCGCTTCGTTCTGGCAGGGGCTGTCGTGTACGGATCATGCGGTACCGCATTATGACCAACTTGATCTGTTGGAGTTGGCCGAGTTTCTAACAAATGTTTCTATCTTGGAATTGAATGAGTCACATTCCGATTTTACCTACCGCTACTATGGAACCAATGTGGTTGCGATGACCGGGTTTGATCCGACAGGTCGTGCTTTGACGGAGGTCGCTGGTGATGGCGTTGGCGAGAAGTGGGGTCCGGTTATTCGGCATGTCGTCGAGACGCGCCGGCCGTACGCCTTCCAGACCGCATTCGGTGAAATCAATCGGGGGCATATCGTTGCGAATTGCCTGTTGGCTCCCTTAAGCGATCGCAACGGCCGGACAACTCATTTTCTCGGATATACAGAAGACACCGGTGAGTCTGGCTAGACCAACTGCATTGGAAATGGATGCTTAATCAGGGCGGCTTACCGCGTCGATGCCTTTGCCGTGGCCGCCGTCACAAATGCGCATCCGTACTTCTTCAAGTTTCTTGAAAGCAAAAGGCATGGCCCACTGTCCTTAAAGCCATGCCAAACTGTTACCTGTCTCTCCGGAACTCCCTGTTACCAATCTCCGAAGTACCTACAGGAGGTTTGCGTCTCTGGGAGTCTGTTTGTTTTCGGTCATGCCAGTACCGCGTCGCTTGACAACATCCAAAAACTAATGTCATTGTAAGTGACATTTTATTATGATGGCAAGCTGCATGGTCCGACTTTCTGATTTGCCCGACTACGAGCGTGAACATCTGCTCCACAAAAACACGCCGCCATTGGGGCCTATGCCTTGGGTTGCGAAAGCCAAGACGGTTTCCGACATGCGGGTTGCGCTGATCACCACGGCGGGTCTTCATTTCCGAGATGAAGCGGCCTTTGATTTGGCGGACGCCACTTTCCGTCCGATCCTAGGGGATGCCGATGCCAACGATCTGATCATGTCGCATAGTTCGGCCAATTTTGATCGCAGCGGCTTTGCCGAGGATGTGAATTTGGTCTTTCCGGTTGACCGGCTGAAGGAACTCGCCGACGCAAAGAAAATCGGCTCGGTTGCCGATGTGCACTACAGTTTTATGGGCGCGGGTCTGATGCCGGAAGCCTATGAGCAAAGCGCGGATCAAGTGGCGGGTCTGCTTAAACAGGATCAGGTTGATGCGGTATTCCTCACGCCCGTCTGACCCAATTGCACGCGCGCGGTCTGCGCGATCAGCTATTTTCTTGAACGGGCGGGGATCATGACCACGGGCATCAGTTTGGTGCGCGAGAATGCTGAGAGTTTGAAGCCGCCCCGGTCGCTGTGGGTGACGTTTCCGCTTGGCAGGCCGCTGGGCAAACCAAATGACCCCGCGTTTCAGCATCGCGTTATGGCGGCGGCGTTCGACTTGTTCGAACGCTCAATCGGGCCGGTACTTGAGGATTTTCCGGAGAATGCGCCGCACGGTGATATGGAAGACGCGTCAGCGTGTTCTGTGTCCTTTCCAAAGAGGGCTTCAGAGACTGATGGGTGGACCGATCGCCTTGCCGCTGAACTGGCGTTGCTTAAACCCTGGTATGATCTCGGGCGGCGACGGCGAAACGGACGCACGCTTGTCGGTGTGTCCTCGCAGCCAATTGAAGAAGTACTCAGAGATTTGGGAAGCCATCTCGATGCCGAAACGTTACCGCTTGATGATTTAAAGACGTTCAAACGTCTCATTGAAGACGCCAAGATCTACTACACCGAAGCGTTGACAGCGCAGCCTGGCGAGCATGTTTTTGAACAAGTGCAGCGAACGCTTTGGCGAGAGACCGTATTGGGTGCTGGATTGACCCTGTTCTATAAAAAACTCCGCGATCATCCCGACTTCGCCTTATTCGCACGACTGATAGCACCGCGCGAAGTTGTGGGCGAATCCACTGGCGCCGAAGTGGAAATCGGCGTCAACGAAACAAGGGGCATCGAATGATAACGATCAAGCCAATCACACCACGCTTTGTTGCTGACATTGATGGCGTTGATTTGAGATCCATAACAGAGGATCAGTTTACGGAGGTTTATCAAGCCTGGCTTGACTATGGTGTGTTGCGTATTCGTGATCAGAACCTCAACGATGATGAACTGCAAGCCTTCAGCGCGCGGTTTGGCCCCCTGGAAGAACTGCCATTTGGGCGCATGCCCGAATCAGAACGCAAAATGATCAAGAACCGCTATGTGACGCCTCTGTCGAACATCATTGTCGACGGTAAACCGATTGGAGGACTTGGGAATGCGGAGGCCAATTGGCATTCTGACATGACCTATGTGGACACACCGCCACCGGCCAGTGTTCTGCTGGGCGTCGAGATTCCGGCCAAGGGCGGCGATACTTATTTTGCCGACCAGTATGCAGCCCTTGAGGCGCTCCCATCAGAACTGCGCGTACGTATTGAAAATCTCACCATCAAACACGATGCGGCCCACACAAGCATCGGCAAGTTGCGGCCGGGTTATGAACCGTTTGATGATCCTCGTGAGGCGCCGGGAGCGGTCCATCCGATCATCAGAATGCACAGCGAGTCGGGCCGTCAGGCGCTTTATCTGGGGCGGCGCGAATGGGCTTATGTTCCAGGATTGTCGCTCGAAGAAAGTGAGTCTTTGTTGAATGAACTCTGGACCTATGCCGCGTTGCCGGAAAATGTTTGGCGGCAAAAGTGGCGGCGCTATGACGTGATCATCTGGGACAATCGATGCGTTCTGCATCGGCGAGACACGTTCGATCAAAGCGAACGGCGCATGATGCGACGCTGTCAAGTACTGAGCCCCAATCACGCGGTGGCTTGATGGTTCTGACAGAAACAGACGGAAGGCGCGAAAGGACCGGCGTTACGCGCCAACGTATCCTCGACGCGACCCGCGACCTCATTTTGGAAGGTGATGCGGAACCCACGGCGAAGGCAATTGCATCGCGTGTCGGGATGACGACACGCACTTTGTTTCGTCACTTTCCGGATATGGAATCGCTTCACCGGGAAATCATTCGTGCGGCACAAGCCGATGTTCAGGCGGTCTTGGATGAACCGTTTCCGAGCGATGCAGACACGGAAGAAGGGTGGCAGGCCCGCATACATATCATCGTAGACCGTCGGGTGCGCGCCTATGAATATGTCCTACCGCTGCAAATTTCGTCTCTGTTGCAACGCTACCGGTCGGCGGCGACGGAGCAGGACATGAAAAAAAGCATCGCCCGGCGGCGGCGGCGGCTCAAAGAAGTTCTGCCGAAAGATTTGGCTGCAGATCCGTTGTTCTACGAAGCTTTGGACGGGATTTTGAGTATTGAGTACTGGATCAGCTTGCGCCGCGACCAACGCTTGTCCGTTACCCGCGCGACGGACGTGCTTCATCATGCGGTCAGCCGCATGATCGGAGAGTGATCCATTAGAAATTCGTTTTGCATGTCCTCGCGAGATTTTGAACCGGCCCCGTGATTAGCAACGACACTCATTTTCTGTTGGCACCCTACAAAGCCGTCTATGTCGATATCGCCAAGGTTGCGTCGTCGAGCCTGAAAATCATGTTCGCAGATCTGTTGGGAATGGATTTGAAGCAAACGAAGGGGAATCCGCACCAGGCGTTATTTCCGCATCCGGACGGATTAGACGTGGCGGGCGAGCGATTTTACGCGACATACACTAGCTTTGCCTTTGTCCGGCATCCGCTTGATCGATTGGTATCCTGCTATCGCGACAAGATTCAGGGTGAAGCGCGCGAGTTTACGGAAGTTTCTGAGAAGGGCATTGCCCACTGCTTGTCCGGATACGACGCGTTTTGGGCTGGGATGTCGTTTGATGAGTTTGTGCGCGCGGTCGCATCGATTCCCGATGACCGGGCGGATGAGCATTTCAGATCTCAGCACTCATTTGTGACAAATGCCAAAGGTGTGATTGCGGTCGACTTCATTGGAAGGTTCGAGACACTGGACGCTGATTTTCGATGCCTAGCAGAGAAGGTTGGACTGCCAAGCGGTTTGCGTCTGCCCAATCGACAGGCCGCGTCTCACAAAGTCGACTTCCGCACATTCTATTCTCAAGAAGTCTGCGCGCTCGCTTATGAGCGTTACAAAAAGGACTTTGAGTGGTTCTCCTATTCTGGCGACTAGAAATGTGATGCAAAATTCACAATACGCTTCAGATCAGTTTGCATAGGTTCATGTCGGGGGGCGTAAGGTCACGACATGTTTGGCGTCATGTCATGGCGCCTTCCGTGTTCATAAGCGTAACTAGAAGGTCCCCCATGTTGATCTGTCCTCAATGCCGTCAAACCAATCCGATTGTTGAACTCGTCGGGCCAGGCCAAAGCCGGTCAAAAAAGAAGAGAGTGCAGCGGTGTCGAAGTTGTGGTTTCAATATCGTGCATGCGACAACCGGCATCAAACCACGGCCTCAGCGGTCTTCTCAGCCTTCGTTGGCGAAACGGGACAAACAGGTGAATTCGGCCCGCCGCACAAATCACGGCATTCTGGCACTTCAAACCGATGAAAGCCTGGGAAGCGTGATCTCTATCGACGCGGAGCCCATCTATCCTGCGATGCGGTAGCCCGTCATACCTGATTAGGCGGGGGAGCCCGGCTTTCCCGCTTTCCTCCCGCATGTCGTCATTTTTGCGTGATCTACATCAATAGAATAGAGCATTTGCGCTCAAGCTGGCGCCAAACGCTTCGGCTTGAGCGCATATTGCTCTGGGCATCGGTTCCGTTTTAGCCATGCTTGGTGATCGGCACCCGGTTGCCGTCGGGCCTGGCTTCCACTATTTCATGGGGAAAGCCATTCCCAACCAACGGAGATTGCCGCATGAGTGACACACCCAAACAAGACGAGTATGTGCCGCCAAAAGTCTGGAAATGGGACGCGCAGAGCGGGGGGCGCTTTACCAATATCAATCGCCCGATTGCGGGGCCGACGCATGACAAGGAACTGCCGGTCGGCAAACACCCGCATCAGCTTTACTCACTGGCGACCCCCAATGGCGTGAAAGTCACAGTGATGCTGGAGGAGCTTTTGGAGCTCGGCAAAAAAGACGCCGAGTATGACGCCTACTTCATCAATATTGGCGAAGGAGACCAGTTCGGCAGTGGATTTGTTGGCGCGAATCCCAACTCCAAAATCCCGGCGATGGTGGACCATTCAACACCCACACCAACGCGCATTTTTGAATCGGGCGCCATCCTTTTGTATCTCGCCGAAAAATTTGACGCCTTCCTGCCGTCCGATATCACCAAGCGGGCTGAATGTTATTCCTGGTTGATGTGGCAGATGGGCAGCGCGCCTTATCTCGGGGGTGGCTTCGGTCACTTTTACGCTTATGCACCAACCAAGATCGAATACGCGATTGACCGCTACACAATGGAAGTGAAGCGTCAACTGGATGTGCTTGACCGTCATTTGGCAGACAATCAATATTTCTGTGCGGATGAATACTCGATCGCCGATATGGCAATTTGGGCTTGGTATGGTGCGCTGGTGAAAGGCACGCTTTACGAAGCCGGCGAATTCATCGATGCGCCGAGTTACAAAAATGTTATTCGGTGGACGGATGAAGTGGCCAAACGGCCGGCGGTGAAACGCGGCCGCATGGTCAACCGCGCATGGGGTGCGCCGGAGAGCCAACTTCGCGAGCGCCATGACGCCAGCGACTTTGAACTGCGCACGCAAGACAAGCTGGAGCCCGAACAGCAAGAAGCGAGCTAGATTGCGCGCTTTTCGTGTCGTCCCTGGGCGCGCGTAAGCGCGAACCGGGGACCCATAACCCCAGAGTGTGAAACTCGAGTGCAGGGGGTATGGATCCCCGATAAACACTTCGTGTTTTCGGGGATGAAACTCGTGCCGGCTCAAGCCGGTTTTTCGTTGGTCATCATGCGCACGTCCCGGACACAGAGTGCGAGCGTTGTCGGGATGATGACAAGGGCGGCCGCCAGAAGAAGCGTTGGCCGAAAGCCGAGCACTTCGTACGCATAACCGGCAACCACGATACCCAATGGGGCCAGCCCGATAGATCCAAGATGATCATAGGCGCTGACGCGTGAGAGCATATGAGCCGGAATTTTCCGTTGCAGTGTCGTGTACCAAATGACGGCAAAGATCTGGCCCGCAGTACCACCACAAAAGGCAGCGAAGGCCACCACATAAACAGGCGCGGGTAGCGAAAGCATCAACGGCACGCCCGCGAAAAAAAAGACCAAAAGGGTTGAAAAACGCATGGGATAGCGCGGCCGCACTTTCATTCCCACCAGTCCGCCGGCCAATGTGCCGAGGCCATAAGCCGACGCGATCAAACCCCAGTCAATGGCACCGCCCATCTGTTCCCGCACCACGGCAGGGCCAATAAGCCCGAATACACTTTCGGCGCCGGCAAGCACAAATGAAAACTGCAGCACCATGACCCACAGCCAGGTGTGCGACGTGAATTCATTCCATCCAAGACGCAAGTCTTCTAGGACAGAGGCCGCCTCTGGCGCGATCTGCGCTTTCGGTTTGACTGAAAATACCAGAATGGCGGAAACCGCAAAGGAGAGAGCATCGATCAGCAACGTGATGCCAGCACCGAAGGCGGCAACGAGTACGCCGCCTAACGCGGCGCCGCCGGCGATGGCCCCATTGCGCGCGGTGCCCAGCAATGCGTTGGTGGCTTGCAGGTCTTTCTCATCGACAAGTTGGATGATGAAACCCGTTGCCGCGGGCGCATGAAAAGCCATGGCCACGCCATTGACCAGCATGAAGAGCGTGAGCAGCGGTACGGTGGCAAAATCCGACAAGAACAAAAACGCGAGCGTTCCTTGTGCCGCCATGGCGAGAAGTTCGGAACTGTAGATCGTCCGTTGACGAGACGTACGATCGGCGATCACGCCGCCAAACAGCAGAACCGCGATTGACGCTAACGTTGGCGCCGCGATTACAATGGCGCCGTCTTTGGTTGAACCCGTCAGTTCAAGCACACCGAAAGCCATGGCGATGGGCGCCATGGCGGTGCCCGTAAAGCTCACGAGGTAAGCCACAAACATCTTGGCGACATTGGGATTGCGCAGAACAGCAAGCCCAGCGCGAATAGTTTGATCGGTCAAAACATCCCCTTCGCCGGTCCATGCGTTTGAGGGATCAACGCCAAAACCAGCCCCTCAGACGATCACCAGATCCGCACGCCATCGAAAACGTTACGGTGCGTGGTGAAAATATTTGATCTTGAGCGCGGGCCCATGCTGTGCCTAAGAATATGACCCCGCATCTCAAACCTGTTTCTAAAGGAGACACCCCATGCTGGCTTACACAGTGATCGGCTCGAACAACAAAGAAAAAGCCGTCGCGTTTTACGATGCCGTCCTTGGCGAAATCGGCGCAAAGCGCATCTTCAACAATGACCGCCTCGAATTTTATGGTGACGGCAAAGGTGGTGCGATGCTTGGTGTCGGTACACCGGCCGACCTCAATCCTGCGACCGTCGGTAACGGCGTAATGCCGGCTATCGGCGTTGCCGACAAAGAAACCGTGGACAAGGTCTACAAGAAAGTCGCTGAAGCGGGCGGCGAGCAACTCGACGTAACTGAGGGACCCGGCTTCTACGGCGCCTATTTCCGCGATCCCGACGGCAACAAACTCTGCGTGTGCAAACTCGGCTAAGTTCCTCCTTCTTCGTTTTTCGTTGCGAGACGTTTTTCTCGAACGAGTCATGACACTTTGAAAAGTTCGCAGGTCGGGGACTCACATGGCCCTCGTCCCCGACCTGCCTCTACTGCTTTTGCTGTGCGTTTAGAACACCAAAGGCAGGCGATACCTCAAATCTTCAGCCAACTCGATCGCCCATTTTTTGCGCTTGTGAAGGGCGTAAAGAAAGGCGGCTTCAGGAATCGTTGCGATCAATATGATGAGTAACGCGATCAGCGTCGTTCTCATGACGATCTCCTTTTGCATTTGCGTCGGGTTTTGAACTTGAAACAACACAGTGCCCTGGCGCGCTGTTGAGCTGAGCAAACCAGCCGGCGCGCAAGGTCTCGTCCACGGGGCAGCCGAGCGCCCAATGGCTGTTCGGCGCGTGCGAGACGAGGTACGGAAAGCCGATCAAGAGTGCTGTAACCAACAGAACTCTCAGGCTGTCATTGAAAAAAAGAAAATGTGTAAACATGGTCAGCATCGCTTGTTGTGGCTTTGAAAAAGGGCAGCGATGCTGGCGTAAAAAAACCTCCAGAACGCTGCGGCTCAGGAGGTCAGAAGATGCGGACGAATTTTCTATTCGAACGTTACAACCGGCCCCCTTTGCCAACGAATCCGATATGCGTGCACATCTGTGCCCACACGCGGTCGTTTGTTTTGTTGATAAATTGCGACATCAAAGTCTCCGGTCCGTTCAAAGGCTGATCACTTCGCAGCAATCAGGATGCGCGGTTTACGCCTCCCTTTTCATAGTGTCAACCCATGCAAAGGAAAAATTCTCCGTACCGGAATGTTTTCGTAAATGTGTGTCCCGGTTGCACAGATGAACAATATGATACCTGCTGTGTATCGTGTGCATGCATCGGATCACGATGGGTTCAAATTGATCTCGTTTCTTCTGCACGTGTTTTTGATTGTTACCAGCGTGGACCGCAAGGCGACTCAATCTTGCTTTCTGTGCCAACACGCGCATGCTTGCGGCCGACAATATTGATTGCCCGCGCAGAATTTGGGGAGGCTCTCACAAATGCAATCCAAATCCGTTGATGGCATTGCCTGTCATCAATCCGGCCCCGTCCTAACCATGGAAATAGATCGGCCGACAGCGAGGAACGCGCTCGATCGTGCCGCCGTTCTGGCGTTACACAAGGCGCTTAACCAATTCGATCAGGATGATTCGGCGAAAGTTGCGGTTCTACACGGCCGGCACGGGGCGTTTTGTGCGGGCGCCGATCTCAAAGAGGTATCGGAAGAACAAGACTATGTGGCATGGGCCGGCAGTGCGGACGGCGTGCTGGGTGCGCCGCGCTCAAAACCGCTCGTCGCGGCGGTTGAAGGGCACGCGGTGGCCGGCGGGCTTGGTTTGGCGCTGTACTGCGATATTCGTATTGCCGATACGACGGCCGTGTTCGGTGTGTTTTGCCGGCGCTTTGGCGTTCCCATGAGTGACGGCACGACTGTGCGTTTGCCGCGTCTGATCGGCGAATCACGCGCCATGCATATGATGCTGACGGGGCGTGCCGTCAAAGCTGACGAGGCCTTGCACATGGGGTTGGTGGCTGAAGTGGTTGAACGGGGCGGCGCGCTCACCCGCGCGCAGCAACTGGCCCTTGAGCTCACCGAAGCACCGCCGATTGCGATGTTGTCGGACCGGCAATCGTTGCTCGCGAGCCGCGGATTAGATCTCGACACGGCGCTTCGCCAAGAAGCCCAACTTGCGGAACGGGCAAAGCGCGAAGAAGCCTCCGAAGGCGCACGGCGCTTTGCTGAGGGCAAAGGACGCCACGGCGCGTCAGATTAGAGAATCCAATTGTGAAGTTAGCTAGGCCTGTATGAGTCCCAAGCGTTCCCATTGTTCCCGCGGGGCTTTCACATCGTCGAGCGCGGTTTTGAGGAGTTCTTCCATTTCTTTTTCGAGCGCTGATCCGGCAAGGTTGTTTTCTTCGCTGGGATCAGCGGCCAAGTCGTAAAGATGGTTGCCCGAAAACTTGGTAAACGCCCAATAGGGCAACGCATCGTCCGCATTCCAATTCTGATGGATAACGGGAACGGAACTGCCCGGCATGCGGTCGAGCACGGCGCGGTCATCGGGCAGGGGCAGTTCTTGCTCACGGGTGAGGAAGTGTGTGGGCATGGTCGACCAACGGTTTGAAAACATCGCGAGCGGTTCATTCTTCGCAATCGGCGCACGCGCATATTTGCGGGTTTGGTCGAGCACGTGAACCTCGCGCCCCCACACACCCGCCAGCATCCATTCGCGCACTTGAGAGCTGGCGCCGTTGAGCAAGGGTATCAGCGATTTGCCGTGCGTGACGTGACGCATCTCGCCGTTGACGCCGAACATGTCGGCAAGGGTGGCGAACAGGTCCACATTGGCTGTCAAGGCGTCGCAAGTGTTGGGCGCAAGACCCGCGCCGCCGATCATCAGCGGAATGTGTCCCAGCGTTTGATAGATGGGTACGCCGGGCTTGCCCCATATGTCTTTTTCGCCCAGATAATGCCCATGATCCGTACACAGAATGAGGAGCGTGTCATCCCATAGGTTCTTTTCGTCGATGGCGTCGAGAACCCGGCCGAACCAGTGATCGATCATGGTAAGCTTGCCGCCATAGCAGGCGCGGATTTGTTGGGCCTCACGTTCAGTTAGGACGCCTTTTGCAATACCGGCACGGGCGTAGGGCGGCCAGATAAGGTGCGCGCCTTCCCAGTCCGGATCATACATGGACGCATAGGGCTCGGGTGTGTCGAACGGCTCGTGAGGGTCAAACTCATCAACAAACAACAAGAAGCGGTCATGGGCGCCCGCATTGGCGTTGATCCAATCTGCAGTGGCTTGCATGGTACGGGGGCCGGGGAAATCTTCTTCGCCACGGAAATAACCGCGGCTGTCGTCGTATGGCATATGACGCCGCGAAAAATTGGGCGCGCCCGCCCAGCTTGGATCCGCTAATGTTTTCCAAGGGTCGCCCTCATGGCCGCGCTGATAATCCCAGCCATTGAAATCCACGTGGTAATTTTCGCCGCCCGTTTCGAAGAGGTGCGGGTGATCGGAGATAAGCTGTGTCACCACACCTTTCTTACGCAACTGATAGGTGATGGCGTCTTCCCAGATCTCGACCGATCCCCAGGGCCGCCAAAGAAAGTCCATCGCGCCGCACAGAATGTCGTGCCGCGCCGGCATGCAGGGCAGCGAACCCGAATGATGGTTGGTAAACCGTACTGCGCGTTTGGCAAAACGGTCCAGGTTAGGCGTCTTGAATTCCGTCCCGCCATAGGCGCCGAGCATGTGCCGGTTCAGACTGTCGAGTAGAATGACAATGGCGTTCTTGGGCGTGATGGTTTCGGTGTTCTCGGGTGCGGCGTTCAAGTGAGGTGCCTCTCTTTGAAATTTGGCGTGCCATTCAGAGATGATGATGACATGGCGTCAGATGGTTCTTCAACGCCTACCACGCTTCTTGCCGTCATCCTCACGAAAATGAGGATCCATAATCACTGGAGCTTGTGGTTTGAGCACAGGGGTTATGGATTCCCGATAAACGCGTCCCTACGGGACCGATTTCGGGAATGACACAAAGTGGGTTACCTCAACTCAAATCCTGTATATCCGTTCGCGGCGCTTGCGTTGCAGCGCTCCATGTATCGGTTGGTGTTCATATAGAACAGCATCTGCCGGTGCTTGCCGGGAATGTTAGCGCCCATGTACCACGAGTCGGCGAGGGGCAGCAGCGTATCGTTGCCCATCTCATTCATATGTTGGGTCCAAGCTTTGGCGGCGTCTTCCTTCGCTTCGATGCGCTTGATGCCCTTGTCCCGCAGATAGCAGAGACAATCAACAACCCATTCGCCCTGAACTTCTGCATTCGCGGGTCCATTCCAAAAGGCGGTGGGACTTTGCGGACCATACAGCATCAGCATGTTCGGAAAGCCCGGCACGCCCAGCCCAAGATGCGTATCGACACCGTCACGCCAAATGTCTTCAAGTTGTTGCCCGCCTGTGCTGGGCAAATCCAGTTGCGTGAGGCTGCCGGTGCCCGCGTCGAAACCGGTGGCAAGCACGAGTAAATCGCATGCATAGCGGCTGTTTGTTGTAAGGACGCCGTCGGAAACGATTTCAGTGATGGGCGTCGCCTTGATGTCGACCAAGGTGACATTGTCTTGATTGAACACCTCATAATACCATTGCTCGAGCGATGGTCGTTTGGCGCCATAAGGGTGGGGCGGTTCGGCGGGCGCCAGAATTTCAGCCGTTTTGGGATCTTTGACGCGGGCATGCACCTTCCGACGCCAAAAGTCGTAGGCCAAGCGGTTTGATTCAGGGTTTGTAATGATATCGCTGAAGGAGCCTGTCCAAGCATGAAAACCGCCCTTGGCCCAAGCACGCTCGAAGATCGCTTCCCTTTCCAGTTCGGGTACCTCCGCCGCGGAGCGTTCGTCGGGTGCGAGATCATAGAACCCACCGCCGGAAGAATTCCGAATACGGAATATTTCCTTAAGCCGTGACTTCTTGGCCAGTTCTTCGTCTTTATTCAGCTGCTGTTGCTGCATGGCGAGCGCGATCATCGGCGTGCGCTGAAAGACCGTAAGGTTCTTTGCCACTTTTCCCGCCTCTTGGATGACTTGAACGCCGCTGGCACCTGTGCCGATCACCCCAACGCTTCTGCCCGTCAGATCGAGGCCCTCTTGCGGCCAATGGGCGGTATGCACCGCATCTCCGGCAAAGGTCTCAAGTCCTTTTAGGTCCGGCGTGTAGGATTTTGCCGCGAAACCCATGCAGGAGAGCAAGAACTGCGTTCGTACAGTTTCGCCATCGGCGCAGGAGACGACCCATTCACAGGCCTCCTCATCGAAGGTTGCGCCTGTTACGCGCTTGTTGAACTCAATGTCAGGCTTGAGATTGAGTTTCTCACCTACATGTTCGAAATAGCGCTGCAGCTCTTCATAACCCGGAAAGCGTTCGGACCAACACCAATCGCGCCACACTTCTTCGATGGAATATTCATAGTTTGGAATATGGGAATCGACCCGCGCGCCTGGATAGCAATTCCAATACCAGATCCCGCCTAATTGGGCAGCCGCATCGAAAACACGAACATCGAAGCCGAGCTCTCGCAATCGATAGAGTTGATACACGCCGCTGAAACCCGCGCCGATGATCAGGACTTCGAAAGTGCGCGACGAGTTATTTTGTTTTGTCATACCAACGTCCGTCTCAGCCCAACCTTGAGGATGAATCTTACTGAACGCCGCTGAGGATGGCTACAGGGTTGAGTGCCATGTCCTTCTCTAGTGCAGCTATGCTGAGCCTCCCATTCCTTTTGCTGTCCGTCCCAGAAACATTTCCATTTCTTGATCGATCCCAGGCACGTCACATCTTGACTTCATCATTTCGATCACGAGTAGCCAGCGACGTGATGTTGATGGTCAGAGAAAGAAGGAGTCAACAATGACAATTATCGATCATTTGAGCGTCGGTGTATCCGATATTGAACAGGCTTGTGCATTCTATGATGGCGTTTTGGAAACGCTAGGCATCAATCGATTGGCAGCAAACGAAGATTTTGCGGCTTACGGTCAGGACAGGGTACAGTTCTTGGTCATGAAACCCGAAGATGGTGACCCATACTCCGCTGGAAATGGTACGCATATCTGCTTTGTCAGTCCCTCACCAAATGCCGTCGATGCATTCCATGTGGTGGCGATTCGAAAAGGGGCCTCATGTGAAGGCGCCCCCGGTCCAAGGCCCGACTACCCGGCGCCGAATGTCTACGCGGCCTTTGTCCGTGATCCGTTCGGGAACAAACTAGAAGCTATTCACAACGGATTTGCGGCGTAAGGACCACGGATTTTGTTCGGAAATAAAAGTCCGCTGTACTAGCTGCGTTAGTGGACCATCTAATCCCGCTTCGCTTCATGTCATCCTCACGAAAGTGAGAATCCATAACCACTGGGGCACGTAGTTTGACCGCAGGGGTTATGGATTCCCGATAATCGCGTCCCTACGGGACCGATTTCGGGAATGACACATCACTGACACCGCAGCTGTGGCTTGTCACAAAAGGCCAACACCCATTCTGTCATCCTCACGAAAGTGAGGATCCATAACCACCGGAGCTTGTAGTTTGACCACAGGGGGTATGGATTCCCGATAATCGCGTTCGCGATTTCGGGAATGACACACGAAGTTATGGGGAGAAGTTTTCGAATAAATCTACCCAGTTCGGATTCGTTCGCTCAATCAGCTCGATTTTCCAATCTCGGTTCCAATGCTTGAGTTTCTTCTCGCGTGTAATGGCAGCTTCGATGTCATCAAATTGCTCGAAATAGACAAGCTGCGTCACGTCATATTTCTTGGTGAAGCCTTTAAGGAGATGTTCTTTGTGCTCGTAGGTGCGGCGCAGAAGATCGTTGGTCACACCAATGTAAAGGGTTCCGTGTTTACCGTTCGCCAAAATGTAGAGGTAGTAGCTCATAACGTGAGCATAACCGAATCCACGGTGTTATCCTCACGGAAAGTGAGGATCCATAACCACCGGAGCTGTTAGTTTGACCGCAGGGGTTATGGATTCCCGATAATCACGTCCCTACGGGACCGATTTCGGGAATGACACAGGATGAGAAACTCCCATCGCCCTCTAATGCAATGACTGTTGCGGCTACTGTTGTGGCCGGAAGCTTACTTCGATCAAGACCCCGTTCGGGTCTTTCAGGAACATTTGGCGGCGCGAGCCATCCGGGGCTTCGATCTCGGCGAACTTAACATCATGCCTTTTGAGGCGGGCCTGAAACGCGTCATAGTCCGTGATTTGAAAGGCAAAATGATCGAGCGCTGTTTCTGAACCCTTACCTGCATCGTCGCGCCCCACTAAATGCACCAGGTCTTGCTCGCCCGCGTAAAGCCAGCAACCCGGAAAATCAAAGTTAGGACGGTATCCTGATTTGAGTCCCATGACGTTCTCGAAAAATGCGATCGTTTCATCGAGTTTGTCGGTGGTGATGTTGATGTGATCCAGCCGGGCGATGCTCATGATCCGTCCTATGTCTTTCCATTTTGCTCAGCGGCGATGCAGTGATCGCCCATCGTGAACTCTTTAAGATACTTGATCATTTACGCGATGAAGTAAACGCAACAAGCCTACGTTCTGTGTGAAGAAACATTGCCATCTGCTTTTCCTCTACAAAGATTTGGGGCTGACGGCTTACGCCGGTTGTCCTATGAAAGCTGACGGCTCTCACCGCGTTGTGACGGCATTGCGTCGAACTGGGGATTTTATGAACTATCAATATGTGATCGTTGGCGCATTGGGCGTGATCTCGGCGATGACGGTTGTTCTGGCCGGACCGGTCATGAGCTTTTTCATTCCGGTGATGCACAGCGATGTGGGCATTCCGCTTGTCTATTTCGGCATTGCCATGTCGATGCGCCAATTGGGTTTTGCCTTCGCAAGTCCCTTTATCGGCAAGTGGATCGATCAGTATGGTGCGCGCCGCATATTGTTGTTTGTTGGTGTCTGTTCCGGTGTCATCGTGTGGTCGTTGGGATCGGTTACCGAGAGCTGGCATTTGGTCCTGTTAATTGGCCTTCTGGGCCTCATGGGGCTGCAGGGCGCTGGGGGCGAGCTTTATGCCAGCGTGGTCGTGGCGAAATGGTTCCAAGAAAATCGGGGTCGCGCCATGTCGCTCGTATTCTTAGGCATGCCCCTTGGCATTTTGGTGTTCACGCCTTTGATCCAATATATGATCGATACGCTCGGTTGGCAGAACACCTGGCAAATCTCAGGTCTCGCCGGCGCCATCGTCTTTCTTGTGGCCGCTTCGCTCATCAAGCAACCGCCACCAGCAAAGGAGACTGGCGCCCATTTAAGCGACGCAGCAGTATCGGAGAAGGTCAGCACGCCCGGTGTTCAGAAGGTCGAACACCATTGGACGCGCGCTGAAGCGGTGCGCTCGCCGGCCTTTTGGAAATTGGCCATTGGATTCGGCATCATGATGTTTACGGTCGGCACGGTTGTGCTGTTCCGTGTGCCGCATTTTATCGACCAGGGTCTTGACGCCCAGTGGGTCGCGTTTGGATTTGGACTTGAAGGGATTGTCAGTGCGGCGGCCGCCATTCCCGTGGGCATGTTGATGGATCGCTACCGCTTACATCAATTGGGGGCGTTTGCTTTTTCCCTAGTGATCGTGATGCTGCTGCTTGTCCTTCACGCCGACAATTATGTTGTGCTCGCCCTGTCCATGATCGTGTTTGGTTTAGGCGCTTCCAGTGTCATGATCCTGCAGAATACGATCTGGCCTGCCTATTTCGGCACAAATCATATCGGAGCCATCAGGGGCGCAGCGATGCCAGTGACATTGGGTTTGGCGATGCTGGGCGCCCCAATTGCCGGATGGGTTGGGGACCTCACCGGATCCTTTGCACCCTTATGGTGGGTTTGCGTTGGATTGATGGTTGTGGCCATTGGTTTGGTGGCAACCACGCCCAAACCCGATGCTGTGAGAGCGGAAAAAGACGCGGTGCCGGCACCGGCACATAGTTGAGCGGCCCTTTGCTACTCTTATTCAGCGCTCTTGTGGATACGTCTGCACTCTTCTAATGGTGCCGCCGTCTGCGTTATGATCTGTCTAAGGACAATGACCATAGATGGGGGCGCATCATGAACTGGGATTTGACTTGGGATATCATCAGTACGGCAGCGGCTTGGGCCGGTGCCATCGGGGTGATCGCCACGCTGTTTTACCTTGCCCAACAGATCAAACAGCATCGCATCGAAATGTCCCGTCAGATGGAACAAGATCTCAACACGCGGGCGTTTGCAGCGTTCGATCCGGTGTATGAGGGCCGTAACGCCGAAATCATGTATACGGGGCTGCAAACACCGGAACAGCTTAGCGATGTTGATGCTTATATATTTGATCTGATGATGGCCCGCCAATCAGGCGTGATCGGCGCCATCGCCTTGCGCCTTCATCAGGGCGAACTCCCACGGAAAGTCGCAAAGATCTATGCGGATCATTATCAGGACGCGTTGTTTTCGCGTCCCGGCGGCAAGGCGTGGTTCGATGAAAAGGGGGGTGAAGCGTATGAAGTCATGCGCTCCATAGCGGCTGAGGGATGAACTTCAGCATTGAAACCAATGTTGCGCTCGGGCTTGCCCCTACAAGATACATACAAGTGAGTAAGCTTAAGTTCGTGAATTGCCTCCCCCTTGTGGGGAGGCCAAAAGGCCTTGTGTAACAAGGCTTTTTGGGTGGGGGTAAGCGGCAAGGAAGGACATTTCGTCGATCCCCCGTCTTTGTGTTTTTCGCCGGCGAGGACATACCGTGAAAACGTGACCGTCGCACCGGTTCCCCCCACCCGAAAAATCGCTGAAGAACGCGATTTTTCGACCTCCCCACCGAGGGGAGGTATCGACGTAGTTATGGCAGATGAGATGTGTGAATCTTGTGGTGCTTGACCCGAGCACCCAGAGCGTCTCTCTCTGAGCCCCGAATACCCATTGGGGGTCAAGCCCGAAGGCTAAAAGTTTCTATTGGTCGCAAGTTTCCTGAGCCGAGGACAGCTCAATCCAAAAAATCCGCAGCCAGTTCCTCAGACTTTTGCCACAGGCGCTTCGCCAAATCGGCGTCGCGGGCTTGCAGGCTGGGTGTCACCGCGTTGCAGTCCGAAAAATAAAGTCCGCCATATCCTTCAAGGTCGGGACTTGTCGCGACATAGCATGTGGTCGCCGCGCCTTCTTCGACATTCTTAAACAAAGTTGGCGCCCCAACTGATCGGGCAAGATCACCAAACATCGACATCATGTTGGCGCCGGCTTCCGCCAAGGGGCCCATATTGCGCGACAGATTGGTGTTGATCGCCCCCGGATGCAGCGCATTGGCTGTTGCGTTCGTGCTTTCGAATTTCTTGTCGAGTTCCTTCGCCATCAAGATGTTGGCGAGTTTTGAGATGCCATAAGCGCCAAAGGGCGTGTACCAACTATCTCCCGATAGATTGTAAAACGGAATGCCCGTTAGCGGCGCAAATCGATGGCCAAGACTGCTGAGCATAACAACGCGTCCGTTGGGCGCTGCGGTGACTTTGTCCAGTAAGTTATTCACAAGGACGAAATGCCCAAGATGGTTCGTGAGAAATTGCAGCTCTAATCCCCGTTTTTGTTCAAGCCGGGGCAGGGCCATGATTCCCGCATTGCAAATCAACATATCGAGGGGAAGATCGAGCGACGCTACATCCTTTGCGCATTGTTGCGCGGAGCTGAGCTCTGAAAGCTCGCAGGCAACGGGCGTCGTTTTTCCTTCGATCTGTGCGCAAGCCTCCTCTGCTTTTTCCATCGTACGGGCCGCGCCGATCACATGGGCCCCACGTCCGGCAAGCACGTGCATGGTTTCAAAACCAAGGCCGGAATTCACGCCCGTGATCAAGGCGGTTTTACCGGTGAGGTCAATGCCGTCGGTAACTTGTTCGGCGGTCGAATTGGCACCGAAGCCGCTACGTTTGGGCCGGCCCGATTGCCGCGGCATCACACTCGCGCCTCAAATGCGCACGGATGACCTATGATTTGCGATTGGGGGGCGGGGAGCATTCTTCAGTCTCCTTGTTGAGGCCTTTAGTCTAATCCGCACCTCGGAATAGGTAAACGGTACAGGGAGACCGATGGTTTTCGGCCGCGATGGCATCGGGAATGCAAACAATGAGCCCAACACCGGACGTTTACCAGTGGGTTTGACCGCATTAGAGTGAGCCAAAACAAAAACGATTCCGGAGGGAGAAATGCCCTATATCGACGGCCGCTTGGTTCATGATGCCGATAGTCATTTAATGGAAATGTCGGATTGTCTTGATCCGTATTTTGAGAAAGCGTTGCTCAAACGGTTTCTCGAACACCCGAATCTGGGCGTACGCGTATCAAACCGGCTTGAGGTTGAAGATGCGCAGAAACGCCAGGCCGATGCTGACTTCCGCGCCGGGGCCGGCGAAAACATTATGCTGCGCAAGAACTATGACGCCCAAGGCGCTTTTCTCCAATCGGATCGCCCGGCGGCGGTGGATCACATCGGCGTCGCCAGCCAGCTTGTCTTCACCACCTTTTGTCTTGGCAATTTCGGTTTTGACCAGTCGGATGACATGGAGCTTTGCTACGGCGCCGCGACAGCGCATAACCGCATGATGACGGACTTTTGTTCTGTCGATAAACGATTGCTCGCGACCGCCTATATCCCGCTAGAAGATTTCGACCGCGCGAAAGAAACGACGAAAGCGGCGATCGAAATGGGCGCAAAAGCATTGATGGTGCCGTCCTGGTGCCCGCAGAACCATTCGCCAAGTCATATCGGCCTGTTCCCGGTCTGGGCGATGGCGGAAGAGGCCGGGTTGCCGATCCTTTTCCATGTGGGCGGGGAGGAAAAGCTCAATCCAACTTACAAAGAAAACGGCTTGCCGCCGGTCAAAGATTTTCATGGCGGTGACGCGAATTTCACCTCTGTCAGTTACATGCCGATACCGACCTCTGTGCAACAGACTTTGGCGACGTTGATCATCGATGGTGTGTTCGACAAGTTTCCCAAACTCAAATGGGGCGCGATTGAATTGGGTGCCGCTTGGCTGCCCGGTTGGATGCGTGCAATGGACTCGGCCGCGCACGCGTTCATCAAGAACGAGGAACGTTTGCAAAAATTGTCGGCAAAACCATCGGAAATAGCGCGGCGGCAATTGCGTGTCACGCCCTATCCGCACGAGGACACAGGTTGGATCATCCGTAATTCCTATGAAGAGATGTGCCTGTTCTCAACCGACTATCCCCATGTGGAAGGGGGGCGCAATCCGCTCAAGCGTTTTGGCGAGTCACTCGAGGGGCTGTCGAAATCGGCGGTCGATGGTTTCTATGCGGAAAATTTCATCGACATGATGGGTGAAGGATTGGCGCCGGAACTTCGCCGCCCCGCGCATATCGTTGCGGCATAGGATGCTTCGCTAATTCTGCGTTTTATAGTGATTCCGATTTCAATTTGAGTCAAAACCACTGTGTCATTACACGGCGAGCTTCGCGAGCCCGGGTAATCCATAGCACTGCCAAATGAAGCAGTGCTATGGATTACCCGGACATCGCTCCGCTCAGCCGGGGGATGACAAACTTGGGTCAGATTAATCGGGCAATGCTCTAGCGTGTTGGATGACGCGTCGCAGCAGCATTATCTCCTTTCCAATGCGGTAAGTCCGAGCTCTGCTTCCAGCGCCGCCTTCGATTTTTCGAAATTTGCGAGATTACGATCGTACCAAGTCAATGACACGTAACTCATCTGCCGCATGAGTGACAGGCCGGCTTGAAAATCTTCATCTGCGCGCAGGCTTCTAAAATCAACATCTACATCTGCCCAATTGACATCGCTCACAGCGCCCGGTGGTGTTTTGAATCTAAATACATACTGCCGGTCCATATGTGCGTGTTGTTCGTTCATTCGACCTTGGATTTTTGGCCTGATGTCGCGATGGGATTCGATCTCCCTGATCGTTTCATTGAGCAGGTCGCGCAACTGTGTGTTCTTTATGAGTCCCAGTTTGCCCGTTGAGAGCATCTCATCCAGTGTGCCTCGGAAAAAAGATGACGCACCAAACTTGCCGATGTGGTAGAGGCCTGTCGCAAATTCATTTCTTTTGTCTTTGGGAAGTTCACAAGTCTCCAGGCTGTCCGCAATCAATCCGAATAGGGTTTCATTGCGCCGAATAAATTCCCTGGATCGTTGTGTCGTGTTTATTGACTGAGTCATATCGATGTGCAGCCGCTTCAGGTATTCCTGTTCTTCGGCTGAAAGGCGTGCAGCCTCGTAGAACCTGTCGACTTGAAATCCGATAAACACGCCGAGAATAACAACAGCGAGGTCTAAGCCGACCGCGAACCAGTTCTGCGCTTTCACATGTTCGATGACCCGTCGCAGCAGCACGCGCGTTTCCCCGAGTTTTCATTATGGCTAACATGATTTGCTTTTGCGGTCATGGCCTTTGAGATTTGAACAAGTCGCGTGAGATATGCAAGAATATGCAGAACGCATGATCTTCCGTAAGGAAACCGTGATGATGCCGGACGCCCACTATATCGATCCCAAGCTTGCGGCGCTTTATGATCTGGGCAGTGGCTGGTCTGAAGACCGCGACTTTTATCTGTCGCTGGCCGGGTCGCACCGTCAAGAAATTCTCGACCTTGGATGCGGCACCGGATTGCTGTGCCATGCCTATGCCGAGCAGGGGCACCGGGTGACAGGCGTAGATCCCGCACCTGCTATGCTCAATCTAGCGCGTCAAAAATCGGACAATCCGGCCATTGGTTGGGTTGAGGGGAGCGTTCAGGAGTTCCGGTCGCCCAAGCGTTATGATCTCATCATTATGACCGGCCATGCGTTTCAAGTGTTGCTGACGGATAACGATGTTCGGGCAGGTCTGGATACCATGCATCGGCACCTTAAGCCCGACGGCAAAGTGGTCTTTGAATCGCGAAACCCCAAGATCGACTGGGCTGGCCGTTGGTCCGCCCGCGGCATTTGGAAGACGCCGGAGGGGCCGGTAAAGGCCGAGCGCCGTTTGGTTTCGTTCGACGGTGACATCATGACCTTTGATTGGCACTATCAGTTCACAGACGATGCGCGTGTGTCCCGCAGCGAGCTTCGGTTTCTTTCGCACGAACGCATCGCCGAATTCGCGGAGGCGGCGCAGCTCCGTGTTAGCAGCATCGTGGGTGATTGGTCCGGCGCGCCTTTTGATGCTGACCGATCCGAAGAAATGATCTTCGAGTTGCGGCTTACAGAGTGAAGTTGATAACTGTCAACGCGTCTTGCGGGATGAGCGGCATTCGTTTTCGTTTCGCTGGTTGAAAACACAACGCGCCTCTGATACGTCTGGAGGCATGCTCTATTCTTGAACACCAAGATGACGTTTCGCGTGGCCCGGCCTGATTAAAGGCGTTGGGGCTGCATTGGTCGCTTGCGCGCAGCGATGGGCGCGTGGCGCACTTTATATCTTGGTGGATTCTCTCACATGGTTTTTCCTGTATCGCAGCCCTCAGCAGAGGCGCGCGTTTCTTTCTACTATTTCGTCCAAGCGATGAGCGTGGGGGCGATCAACGCTTTCGCCGGCATTTGGTTGAGTTCGATTGGCATTACGCCGTTTCAGATTGGTGTGATCTATGCGGCACCGGTGCTTGCGGTTCTGGTCGTGGGCATTTGGGTCGGCCGTGTCGCGGACCGAGCCGAAGATTGGCGGCAAGTGATCATTGCCGGAGCTGTCGCGTCAGCGGTTTTCCCGCTCGGCCTCTACTTCTCGTTCAATTTTTGGAACATCCTGCTGTTTTGGACATTGGCAGCAACGGCTCAGATGGTGATCTTGCCTGTGACCGATGCCGCTTCCATTCGACTTGGCCGGCGCCAAGGGGGTGACTTTGGGCGTCTTTATGCATGGAAGACCGCCGGCTATTTGTTGGTGATTTTCCTAGCGGGCTTTGCGCTAACTCAGTATGGCAGCGATTTGTTCCTGCCATTGTTTGTTATTCTTTGTGCTATGCGCGGACTTGCATCGTTGTTATTGCCGCCCTTTCGTGCGCCGATTGAGACGAGCCGCCGAAATCGAACACGTACACAATTGTGGCAGCACTTGCGGCCCGCCTTTGTATTGCCTCTGGTGGCGTGGTCACTGGTTCATTGCACGCATTTTGTGCTCAACGGATTTTTGGGACTGTTGTGGAATGAACAAGGGCTTGCCGAACGAACGATCGGATTTTTGATTGCGCTCAGCGGCGTTGCCGAAGTGGCGATGTTTCTTGGATTCAAGAAACTTGCGCCCCGTTTTTCTTTACAAGCGCTTATCTTGGTGTCGTGTCTTGCCGGCGTCTTGCGCTGGGGCATTCTCGGCTTGTCCCCGGGGCTTGGCGTTCTGGTTGTGATGCAGCTTTTCCAGGCTTTGACTTATGCCCTCGGCTTTTTGGCGTGCACAAACTTTATTGCCGATAATACAGAAGAAGATATTGCGGCAGAAGCACAGAGCTTTTTTGTCGTTGTGCAATCGGGTATGGCGATTGCCGCGCTCATCGGGTTCGGCTGGCTTGCCGACCTGGTTGGCATTAGAGCCTTTTTCTTATCGGCGGCGCTCGCAGGCATCGGTGTGTTAGCTGTGACCATCGCAATGGCACATGAGCCATCTCGTGCGGCCAACCGGGACGACCTTTAAGTCATCATGCGATCAACTGGAATTGTCTAAGATGAACCCGCTTGATCGCATGAAGATGATCTAACGGCCCGCTGAAAAACATTGGCATCCTTCGAGACGGGCCTAGCGGCCCTCCTCAGGATGAGGAAAAGAGCGAAAACCTCATGGTGAGGACGCGCATGCGCCATCTCGAACCATGGTGAAACACACGAAAGACTTTTTCTCGCAGGTCGCTAGTGATTCCACCACGGACGATCTGAGAACGAGCGCAAGTCGGCTTCATGAGTCCATACGGACCGGTGTTGTTGCGAAATGTGATAGTAGGTATCTGCAATCTTTTCCGGAAGCATAAGGCCGTCATGCTCCATACCGCGTGTCTCGCGCAGCTTTTGGAAGTTTTCCGCGCCCAACATTTTGCCCAGCGTGTCGGGCGCATCGACCGCGCCGTCGATCAGAATGTGCGCAACATGGATGCCTTTCGGGGAGAATTCTGCATTTAAGGTTTGGCATAGCATGCGGCGCCCACCCATGGCCGCAGCATGCGAGTGTTGCCCGGCATTGCCGCGCACAGCCGCCGTGGCAGACGTTACCAAGAATGTACCTTTGCCGCGTTCTTCCATCAGAGGGCAGATGGTTTTCGCAACGCGAAACAAACCAAAGGTCGCCATGCGCCATCCCAATTCGAACATTTTGTAGTTTGTTTCCGCCAGGGGACGGTCGCCGATTTGCGCGCCGAGATTGAAAACCACCACTTCAATGGGCCCAATGTCTTGCTCAACGGCGGTAATGCGATCTTCAATGGCGTCTGGTTCGACCGCATTGAGAAGGTAACCGGACGCCGATCCGCCCTTTGACTCGATTTCCGACACCATTTTGTTGAGGCCATCCTGATCACTGCGGCGGCATAAAACGGCGTGATAGCCTTCGGCGGCAAAACGCTTACCGACCGTACCGCCGATACCGGCGCCGGCACCCATCACGAGACATACAGGCTTCATGGAGAAACTCCTTTTAGTGGGTCTTATTATGGAACTTAGTATAGGGGCCGAGTGCTCTGAATTCCAGTGCCGAGTTCAATGGAGCCGTTCAATAGGTGCGGCGCCGAATTTCACCAAGTCGCGTTTCACAAAAAGCTGGAAGGTTGTCCGTGGCGATGCGTGTTATCCCGCCTTGTGAAGGGCGATTTGCTCTTCGATCTGGTCCATTCGGTCTTTGCCAAAGAACAATTCGTCGCCGACGAAAAAGCTGGGACTGCCGAAGGTGCCGCGCGCGACCGACTCTTCCACATTTTTTCTGAGTTCTGTTTTGACACTGTCATCGGACTGTGCGGCCAGTATGGCTGCTTTTGGGAAGCCGCCTTTACTAAGGATCTGCTCATGTGTTGCCGGGGCGGCCATATCCTGGCGTTCTTCATAGGCCGCAGTGAACACAGCTTCGATATAGGCCTTGCTGACACCCTCCCTTTCGGCAATGACGGTGCCGGCCATGAAGGGCCGGCTGTCAAATGGAAACGGTTTCGGCCAATGGTAGGTAATGTTGTGTTTCTTGCAGAAGCGCCGCATTTCTAGGGCGACATAGTCCGGTTTGTTCTTCACGCCTTCCATCTGTACGGGGGAAGGTTTGTTATTGGTTAGCTTGAACTGGCCCATAATGGCGACAGGAACATATTTGAATGATACCCCCGTGCGCGCCTCAAGGCCGGGGATGACCCGGTGTGCGAGATAGGCGTTGGGACTCAAAAAGTCAAAATGAAACTCGTACGGGGTGGGCATTCTGCATTATTCCTGAAACCTGACGAAGCCGGCGCAATTTGTTTCTTGGCGTTCCTAATTAGAAAAGTCAATCGATCGTGATTTGACAGCGGCTTAATCCGGGGCGGTCGCGCCCGTGCATATCTGCACTGTGGCTATGCGAAATCGTTGGTTTCATCCGAGACATTTATCCCAACATTGATAGTTGGCTTACGGAGAATCTCGTCTTCGTCGCCAATTACTCTCATCATGTTTCCTGTCGAGGTTCACGCATATGTCTAGTCTCTTATCCCATTCATTCCGCGGCGCGGCGGCGCCATTAGCAATACTGATGTTGATGGGCGCTTCAAGCGTTCAGGCTGAAACGATCGATCGTGCGACTCTGTTGGCCGAAGCGCCGGATCGGTGTGTCGCTGCGGCACAGGAACGTTATGGCGTTTCGGAGGATGATGTGACGGTCCGTTCCAAGCCGTCGCCGAAATATCGAAGTGGGCTAAAGGGCGTTGCCGTGCCCTTGAGGGTCTATAAGAAGAATCGCAACAAATCCCATACTTGTGTTGCTCTGAAGAACGGCGGATTTGATTTCTATCAAGGAACGCCATAGCGCACAAAGTTGGTCTATCTTATGGATGTAGTTCATCTATATGCGATCACCCGCAATCGCCTTGGATGATTTCGGTTGATCGCATGATGATCTAGCGGAAAGCTGCCTATCGTTCGGCACGGTGGCCATCATGCCTGCGTGCCGAATTCCGCCGTCGGGGGCTTTTGTTTGTTGTCGGGCTGTGTAAGCTGGATCAAACAAAGAATGTCAGGCGGGAAAGTCGAATATGGCGCGCAGTTTTCGCGGTTTGGATCGTGCAGCCTTTGAACAAGATGGTGTCATTTGCGTGCGTGCGGCCCTCGGCGATGAAACCATTGATCTCGCCCGCACCGCGTATGACTGGAGCCTTGAAAATAAGGGGCCCGGCGTCAGCGTGGAGCAATGCGAAGGGGGCGGTACCTTTGATCAGGATCGCGCCAACCCGGCCGCTTTCTCCGTTTACGAACCATTGGTCAATCGGCTTGAGTTCCTTGAAATCTTGGACCAGCTTTTTGGGCCGGGCGATAAATGGTTCATGTATGAACAGGTCTTTCGCAAATCGGGCGGTGCGACGCGCCGCACGCCCTGGCATCAAGACACATCGTATCTACCTTGCGACGGTGACGATCTGGCGGTGCTTTGGATCAGTTTTGGTTCTGTGCCGAAGGACGAAGCCCTTGAATTTGTCCGCGGGTCGCACCGCGGTGCTCTATTTGACGGTTCGCGTTTCGACCCAAAGGACGATACCGCGCCGCTTTACGGCGATGGTACGATGCCGCGTTTACCCAACATCGAAGCGAGCCGCGGTGATTATCCCATCGTGTCTTGGGCGACCGAGCCTGGCGATGTGATCGTGTTCCATCCATCGATCCTGCATGGTGGTGCGCCAACCGGCGCGGGGCGAGAAAGGCAGACATTGTCGCTCAGATTTTTCGGCGAGCGGGCCGTGACGGCCGAGCGGCCTGACCGGCTGCGGGCCGATACGCGTCAGGCGGTCGACGCGCAGGCGCTTCATCCCAATGCCCATCCCCTGACGATTGTGCGCAGCTTGCCCGGCGGCACGCCGTTCCGCCATAAGGACTTTCCCAAACTTCGGGCCCTCTGAACGCGCGCGGCATCACCCTCAGTCCGACACAATCATAAGAAAGGGAACCTCGTGATTCTCCACATACCGGAAGACGCGATACATAACGCGGACAGGATCGGTGACCACATAACGGTTGAGCTTATCGACAATCATCCCTTTCACGGAGACATGTTGGTCGCGTGGACCGACGAGGCTGGACGATGGCGGACACGGAAGGGCGGTCATGCTTCGTTGTTCTATTACGACAAGCACACCTATGTGGTCATTGAAATCAATGAAGACGCAGGGCCCTATACCACGATCGAAGGTCTGCACTGGTTGAAGGCGCAGCAGTCCTAGATCATCATGCGATCCACTGGAATTGCTTTAGACGGTCCCAGTTGACCGTACGCTGTACTAAACGTTCCATGCGGTGCTCAAAGACATGGCAGTTCACCTAAAGGCTGTTATGAGCGGCTATGGCGATAGGCCTTGTTTTGGTTAATGTTTCGTTAGCCGTGCACACGCACGTTTAACTTGTCGTGAATAGAATTGCCGACCATGAGGAAGGGCCGGCTCTACACGATGCGCTTTACCGCTTACATTCTTGTTATCTGGATGGCGTTCGCGACCGGTGCGGCGGCCGAGACCGCGGGCGTGTTGGACCTTTCCGACTGGAATACGGAGGCAGACAGCGTCGTGACGCTCGGCGGGCCATGGCTCAAAATGACCGGGGAGATCATCGATCCCGACGAAATTGTCTCGGCACCCGACAGCGTCAATCTTGCGGCTGAGGCCGTTAGGAAGTGGGAACCGGCACGCATGCCCGACATGTGGGGCCCAGGTCTGACATCCGACATTAGCACTGGTCATGGGTTAGCGACCTACCGGCTGCGCATACGGCTTCCCGAAGAGAGGCCGACATTGGCCATTGATCCCGGCACATTGCGCACCGTTGTTCGGTGGAGCGTCATCATACGGCACGAGGGATATGCGCGTGTGGTGCCTTTGGTTCAGACCGGCGATGTCACCACGACAGAAAACCAGCGGTCGGCGCGTTTGTTGCGGGCACCGATCCTGCTGCCTGAAGGCGCGCGTGATATCGAACTTGTTCTGGCCCTTTCAAATGGTGTGCACAAACAAGGCGGCGTGATCGATGCGCCGCGGCTGGGAACACTTGAAAGAATCAGCACAGGCGAACAATGGTCGGGAGCAACGTCGACCGGGCTCGTGGTTCTATTCTTTCTCATGGGGGCAGGTGCGCTTGTGGTGGCGCGCACGGCTGAACGGCCTTTGCCGTTTCTCATTTATGCGGCCATGTCGATCATGGTGGGGGTGCGTGTCACCGTTGCGGGAGAGTTGATTTGGATGCTGGTCCCGCAAATCGGCATCGCCCGCAAATACGATTTCGAATATATGACGATCTATGTGCTGGCGGTGTTGTTTTATCTGTTCGTGGTTTCGCTGCTGCCGCGCCAGGAGAGAAAGTGGGTGACGGCAACTATCGTCGGCGTCACGTCGGTTTTCTTCCTTTTCGCAGCCATTTTCGCACCTTATCTCGAACCGGGTATCGTCACGCTTTTGCGCGAACCTTACGCTCTGTTTGGCTTTTTTATTGCCATCGCCGCAACGGCGTATGCAGGCTGTGCATTGGTGAATCGGGAAGAGGTCTTTCTCGCGCGTGTTATCGGCCTTTCTATTATTGTTGTCTTCTCGTACGAGATTTTTTCAGCCCTTGGCTTCTTTCGTTTGAACATCAACTTGCTCGAGTTTGGTCTTGTGGGGGCGGGGCTATTGTTCGCGCGGGGGATGGTGTTGCGCTTTGACCGTGTTCATGGCGAGCGAGATGAGCTGATTGGCCGGCTGCAAGCCATGAATAAAGATCTTTCCGACCGTGCGGAAGAAATCAGCCGGGCGCACAAAGAAGCGCGACAAGCCTCTCAGGCGAAGAGTGCCTTCCTCGCCAACATGAGCCACGAATTGCGGACCCCGCTTAACGCGATCATCGGCTTTTCCGACATCATGCGCCAACAGACCTTCGGGCCCGTCAAGCCTGATCGATACGTCTCTTATGTGACCGACATCAACGAAGCAGGTACGCACTTGCTCTCCGTCATCAATGACATTCTCGATATGTCAAAGGTGGAAGCGAACAAGCTGGATCTGACGGAAGACTATGCCGACTTGGCCGTCATCGCGAAGACGGCCCTTCGCATGACGAGCGACGCCGCAGATCGCCGCCAAATCAAACTCGAGCTGCAAGTCGATGAAGATCTGCCGATGGTGCGGGTCGATGAGCGCCTGATTTGTCAGATCATGCTCAATTTGTTGTCCAACGCCATTAAGTTCTCCGCCGAAGGAGGGCAGGTCCGGTTCGCGCTATCGCGCCATAAGGATGGCGGCTGCGACATCCAGGTGAGTGATCAGGGAAGCGGTATTTCGCCCGAGAATTTGGCGCGCATTACAGATCCATTTTTTCAAGCCGAATCTTCGTTTGCCCGGCGCGAAGACGGAACCGGGCTCGGCCTTACTCTGGTGAAAGCTTTCGCTAAAGCGCATGGCGGCACATTGACAATTGAAAGTACCGAAGGCGCGGGAACATCCGCACGCGTCCACATCCCCGGTTGGCGGGCAGGACAAATGGACGGTCCAGCAGATCCAATGGCGGCGGTCATCGCTGCAAGCTAGCTTGCCGGCGCATCGCGCGCCGCAAGTTGTTCACGCACGCGGTCATGTTCTTCGCGGTCGAGCGGGTAGCGCCATAACGGGAAAAATGCGACGGCAAGACCAAACGCTGTGCCGAAGCAGTATGTTGCCAACAAGCCATTGACAGCGGCTTCGGAATTTTCGGTCCCGGGTGCAAACCCAACCACCGTGTCGACAAAGGTGAAGGCGATCCCCACAGCGATGGCAGCCCCCAGCTTGTTGGTCGTGGTCAGGAGAGCAAACAGCAGCCCGGCGCGTTTTTTGCCGCTATGCAGTTCATCGACGTCGGAGATATCTGCCATCATCGAACGCAGCAGGGTCGGCGCACAGCCATAAGCGATGCCGTATAGCAACGTGTATCCCCACAAGATCGCAACACTTCCCGGTACAGCCACCAGGAAGAGCCCAGCCTTTACAACAACGCCATAGGCCAGCGCGATCATGATCGTGCGATCCTTACCGATATAGTAAGCAATTTTCATCCACATCGGCATGGCGATAAAACTGGCGAGGAAATAGAACAACAGGGCAAGACTGGCATGTTCGGGCAGTTCGAAAAAATAGGCAGCCACAAAGATGTAAAGCGCACCTGAAAAACTGGCGCCAAAACCTGTTGCGAGGTCGGCAAGCAAAAGCCGCCACATGGCTTTGTTCTTGAGAACAACTTTGATTCCCTCGATCCAGTTGACTGTCATCGCGGTCTTATGCCGGCTGTCCGGCACCAACCACAAAGTTGGGATCAAAGTGATGGGAAACAGGATCAAACAGAATATGCCCATGCTGGCGACTTTTGCCGCGTGCTCACCGGAGCCATAAAGGTCAACGCCCGCAGGAATCGCCAAGACAGCGGTCATGCCACCAATCACAAAGATCTCGCGCCAACCGAACAATCGCGATCGTTCATCATAGGTGGTCGCAAGCTCGGCCCCCCACGATTGATGCGCAATGGCGAGCATCGTGTAGCCGACATAGAGCGCCAGCAGCCAAAATCCGAGATAGATAGCCGACACACCGTCCGGGTTGGGCAGGAATACCATCCACACCGATATCATCAGTATCGGGATTGATATGGCAATCCAATGTTTGCGCCGACCCCAGCGACTGTCATATTTGTCGATCGCCATGCCCATCAATGGGTCGGTCACGACATCCCAGATGCGGGCAAGCGTGAAAATCAGACCGACGGTAACAAGATCAAGACCCAGCCCTTCTGCATAAAAGGGCGGCAAATAAACGGCAATCGGCATGCCCATGGCGGCCATTGGCATACTGACGCCGGAATAGGCGGCCAGCACGCGCTTCTTCTGTCTGCCTGTGCTTTCGGCTGCTGCCACTGATTTGGTGGTGAGCTCGTGGTCCGCTGTCAGGACGCCGTCCATTTTTGCTGTGTCGGTCATTGATGAGCCCTTAAGGAGACGCCTCGTGCGGATCCGCGCACATATTCATGTCACGTGTTTGGCGCGCGCCTGTCAATCTTATTCGGATGGAGCTGCGTTCAATTCCGTTCGAGCCGTCGTAGGATTTTCCGATCACACACAACGCTTTTGCTATCAAGTGGTTGCTGGTGACCGCTGGCGCGATTTGCGAGAACTTTCGGCAAGAAAAAGCCCTGTCATCTATCCGTTTCGTTTAATGCCGAACTCCGCCAGCACTTCATCCGTGTGCTCGCCCAAGGTCGGGGGGCGCTGATGAAAACTGGTGGGTGCATGCATGAATTTGATCGGATTCCCGGCAAGGGTGATTTCGGGATTATCGCCTGGCATTTGGAAGGTCTGAAGCATATCGCGCGCGGCAACATGGGGGTCGTCGAACATTTCGCTCATGCTGTTTGCCGGCCCGCAGGGGACTTTGCCGCCGATCAGGTCAAGAATTTCTTTTTTTGTTTTGGATTGCGTCCAAGCTGCAACCGCATCTTCTGTAAAGGTACGGTTCTTAACACGTTTGGGATTCGTGGCCGTTCGTTCATCTGTGATCAAGTCGGGCCGTTCCATAGCTTCACACAGCAGCGCCCAGTGACTCTCAACAGGTGCGGCGATCGCGATGCGCCCGTCTTTCGTTGGAAATAGGGTGAAAGGGACAAGGGGACGGTCGGTTGCCTTGCGTTCCTTGCGTGTTAGCGAGTAGGCGGCGATATTTGATTTGAGCAAGGCCAGCATGCTGTCATACATCGCAACGTCAACAAATTCACCCTGGCCGGTCTTTTGAGCCTTATGGATCGCGGAAACCAAGCCCAGGGCCATCAACGTGCCCGGATAGATGTCGGCGATCGCGACGGGATAAAGGTCGCCCGTAGCCTCCACGAGGCCGCCAAAACTTTGTCCAGCCACATCGAGGCACGGCCAATCTGCATACGGACTTTTGCCCGTTCGAGGATCACCGAAGCCGCGCACCGCGCCATAGACGATTTTTGAGTTACGCTTTGCAATAGTCTCATAGCTCAAACCAAGGCCGTCCATCACACCTGCCCGCATGTTCTCGACAATCGCGTCAGCTTTTTCGCAGAGCTTCAGCAAAATTTCTTTATCTTCAGAAGACTTCAGGTCGAGACAGACGCTCCGCTTGTTGCGATTAACGCCGGCGAACGACATGCCAAAATCGGCGCCCGCGTCGGTTTGCCGGCCCGCGTGGCCATAGTCGGGCGGGAAGGGAGCGACCATGCGGAATGTGTCGCCGCGCGGCGGTTCGACCTTGATGATATTGGCACCGAGATCGCCAAGCAGGGTGGTTCCAAACGGGCCGGCAAAAGCCATGGTGCAATCGATGATGATCAAGTCTTCGAGGGGACCCGTCCGTTTGGCTTCTGACATACCCTTATTCCTTCCTGCTATCTTTCGCGTCTGTTATCGATCGAGCTCCGGTACAAGCGTATCGTAGATGGCGCGCAGATGGTCGATCATCGCATCGCTCGTTCGAAAACCCTGCTGAAAAATCGGCACGCAATCAATCGCCGTGTGCGTGAATCCCAGCTCGCGCAGTTCGATCAAGCGTCGCAACAGCAATTCGGGCTCTGCGTAAAAGCGTTTGCGTTCTTCTTTGTCGCGCGTGTTGGGCAGCAAGGACATTTGCATGGGAATGCTTTTGGGGTCGCGGCCGGCCTCTTCCGCATAGTGGTGCAACATGTCGATTTTTTCTTCGAGCGGGGGATCGCCTGGCGCGTTCATTCCAATCCAACCGTCGCCCAGTGCTACAACACGTTTGAGCGCGGCAGGTTTTGTGCCGCCGATCCAAATCGGGATCTTTCCCCCTTGCGGCGGTTTGGGTTCCATCGCCATATCGTCAATCTGATAATGCGCGCCCTTGAATTTGATGTGCTCGTCTTCCCAATAGGTGCGCAGCAACTTGATGGCTTCGTCCATGCGCTTGCCGCGGGTTTTGAAATCTTCCTGCAGCGCTTGGTATTCGGACCGTTGCCAACCGATGCCCACGCCCAGGCGAATGCGGCCACCGGACAGGGTGTCGAGCGTACTGACTTGTTTAGCAACTAAGGTCGGTTGGCGTTGGGGAAGCACCAAGACAGCTGTTCCCAGGCCAATGCGTGTGGTTGCGGCCGCGGCAAATGCCAAAACCGTGAACGCTTCCAAAATGGGCATGGTCGGCGAATAAACGGGTGCGCGACGTTTCTCGGTCGGGTATCCCATCAGCACATGATCGAACATCGAAAGCTCGTCAAACCCGATTTCTTCGATTCCGCGCATCAATTTCGTGACCCCTTCGGGGCCTTCGCGGTACATCACGTTGGGAAAGATGACAGAGATTTTCATAAGCGGCCGTTTCCTAATCCGGCGGAAAGTATCGGCGGATGGGGGGCGTCCCGCAATCCCCAAATACACGCGGCGTTGGCGTTGAGATCAGTGCGGCTAAGCCGGAATTAAAGCGGGCAAAACAAAAGTCTTGGCGTAGTGGCGTACATCATCGAGCGTTTGAAAAATCTCGGTCCGTTCCATGAACATAAATTCAAGACCCAGAAGCCATTTCATGATTTCGGTGTGATCGAGCCCTGACCTTAACTCACCTTTGGCTTCCGCCGCTTCCAGGATGGGCTCCCAATACTCCATATTGGATTGCAGAACGCGTGGATCATTGGAGGCGACATAGGCAGTGTAGGGGACATTGGCCGGTGAAATAATGTCCGCCCAAAACTTGTCGGCATAGACGACCTCTACTGTGCCTTCGAACGAACGCACTAAGATTTTATCGAACGATTTAAGCCCTTTGATCTTGCTGTGTCGTTGCGCGTTGATGGCGCGCGCCTCGGTGATCAACACCTCCGACAGCAGATCGCTTTTATCTTTGAAGTATCGGTAGAGGTGGGGCCGGGCAATTTTCGCATCTTCCGCAATCATTTCCAGCGTGGTTTCCGCAAGGCCGGTTTTGCGAAAACGCTTGCGTGCGGCTTCGATAATTGTGGTCCGGCGGTCCGGTTTCGCTTTCTTTTCTTTGGCTTTCGTCTTGGTCATGCGCCGTCTTACCAGAAAATTTCGATTGTCTATAGACAAGGGGAACGTGATGGTACATATTATCTAAAATGTACCAATCGAAGAAATCGGCAGACAGCTAAGGGAGGATCGAGATGACACCATTCGATTTGCTTTTGCGCGGCGGGACCATTGTTGATGGGACGGGTATTCCGAGGTCTGTGGGTGACATCGCCGTCAAGAACGGTGTCATCGTTCAGATGGGTCACCAGTTATCTGGAGAAGCGACTGAGATCATTGATTGCACGGGCAAGATCGTTGCGCCGGGCGTCATTGATTTGCACACCCATTATGACGCCCAGGTTCACTGGGATCCCTATTGCACCAATTCTGGCTGGCATGGAACGACAAGCATTGCCTTTGGCAATTGCGGGTTTGGGTTTGCACCTTGCAAGCCCGATGATCGTGACCGCTATATGCAGATGATGGAGAACACGGAGCAAGTGCCATACGCGGCGTTGGGCAAAGCGCTGCCTTGGACGTGGCAGACGTTTCCGGAATGGATGGACCATTTGCGGTCCTTGCCTAAGGGCATCAATGTTTCCACCTATCTGCCGCTCAATCCTTTGATGATTTATGTGATGGGTGTCGACGCTGCGAAAACGCGCGCAGCCACCGCATCTGAGCGAGCGCGAATGCGCGATCTGTTACACGAAGCCATGGATGCGGGCGCGCTTGGTTTCGCCTTTTCCTATCAGGGCGAAAAAAATGGGCATACGGATTATGACGGATCGCCCATGCCGACCGATGTGATGGATCCGGAAGAGGCTTATCACTTGGGTGAAGTGCTGCGCGAACGCGGGCAGGGGATTATTCAAGTCCTGTCGGACATGCCAGGATGCGCCATCAATCGAGGCATCATCGAAGAGTTGGCGGAACGGTCACGCCGGCCCATTCTGCACAACATTCTGCAAATTCTCGAACAAGCGCCGGACTATCAAGAAGGCATTCTTTCTTGGCTGGATGAGATGGCCGCTAAAGGTCACAATATATACAGCCACGCCGTCTCAATGCGTGCTTGGACCGAATTCAACTTCGTCGATTACAATTTTTGGGACGCGATCAATGACGTGTTCAAAGAATTTTCGTTGGCCGGCGGCATAGACCAGAAACTGGCCTTGGCGGCGTCTGCCGACTACCAAAAGCGATTCCGTGCGGCTTACGATCCGGTCGCCATGATGCCGAGTGGCGGATCGCTGGAAACGTTCCGTTTGGTCAACGCCCATGGAACCGATCCCTACCAAGCGCATGAAGGGCAGCTTTTGGAAGAAATCGGCAAGGCGCGCGGCCTCGATATTGTTGACTTGTTCTTTGACCTCTTCTTGAGATCGAACGGCAAGGCAGAAGTGCGGACCACATTGCTCGGTACCGAAGACCCCAATCTTGTAGCCCAAGTCTTGAAACATCCGCGCGTTCTTTTTGGAACCTCTGATGGTGGCGCGCATGTCAAATATTGGTCCGGCGGGCAATTTTCTACCGATGTCATAACGTGGCTTTGCCGGGAAACCGACCTGTTCACGCTTGAGGACATGCATTTTAAGTTGAGCTATCTGCCGGCGCGATTTGCAGGCTACACGAATCGTGGCGCTCTGCTTGAAGGCTATGCCGCCGACATTATGGTCTATGACTTGGATGCGCTTGATTGCAGCCATGATCGCTACGACGTGGTCCATGATCTGCCGGACGGCAGCTATCGGCGTGTCAATCGAGCGAAAGGCATTGATGCCGTTATCGTCAATGGTCAGATGATTTTTGGTCCGAATTCAACGTGTACGGATGCTTTGCCGGGGGCCGTATTGTCGCCCGCTGCTGTGACTCAAAACATGCGATCCGCGGTTTCCATCGCCGCCGAATAGGTACGCGGACCTCCTGCCCACTCTTTTGCTAACCGTCGTTGGCCACAGGTCCGGCGGATGAAAGGCTGCTCCATGAACGTTCAGGAAAAGATCTTAAACCAAAATACCAGTTACATTACGGAGGAAATGAAGGCCGAGCTCGATCAAGTCATTCGCGCCATCCCGGCTTCGCAATTAGTGTCGCCTGATCATGGCATGGATGGTACCGATGATGCTGTGTCCTATGATCCTTACACGCCCTTTAGACGGTTGAGGCAGCAGAAAGGCGATGTCATTCAATATGTCGACGGCAAATATGGTGATGTGGTTGCGTATAACAGTTTTGGCCATGATCTGAACCAGCCCAACTTTTGTGTCCTTGGATACGATCTCATCCGGCAAATGTGTTTGGACAAAGAGGCCTTCGTAAACACAGATTCCTATGGCTTGCACGCCAAGGCGCAGAGTGAGTTCACCATGGTGAACGAGATGGACGGCGAAGAGCACAGGCTGACGCGCCAACTGTTCGATCGGGAAGTGTTCTCAAAGCAGTACATGATAGATTTCTCAGAACAGACCATTACGCCGATGGCAGAGTTTCTCGCTTACCGGATCAAAGAGAAGCTCGATAGGGGGGAAGGGGCTGAACTCTGCCGCGATATGGCGTTGCCCCTGCTTTATGCCTCGATGGCGCGCATCGTTGGCGTGCCCTTCAAGGACCTCAGTTACTTTGTCGATATGGGCGAACGTGCCTTTGGCGGCAGCCGTGATTTCGAAAAAGCGCTGGCGGCCGTCGCGGAACTTTCTGTGTTCTTTAAGAACAAGCTGGAAGAGCGCAAAGCCAACGGCGACCTCGATCAAGGCGATCTAATGTCGATGATGTCCCAAGCCGAGCGCAATGGAAAAGGCTTCAACGATGCAGAGATCGTCGCCTATTGCCGTTTCTTGTTGCCGGGCGGCATCGAAACCACTTGGCGGCAAACGGCCAATATGTGTCTGGCTTTGATGGCCCATCCGCAAGCGTATGCGGATGTTGTGGCGGACGAAAAACTCATACCGGTCGTCGTCGATGAAGCATGCCGGTGGATGGCGTCTGGTTTTGTCGTGCCGCGCATGGCCGGCAAGGATACAGAATTGGGCGGCGTCGCGATCCCCAAAGGATCAAGCATGGTCGGCATTTTCGGTGTCGCCAATCGCGATGAACGCATTTGGGATGACCCTGATACATTCGACATTCATCGCAAGCGCATCGCACATTTGACATTCAGTACGGGCACCCATGCCTGTATGGGCCAGCATCTGGCGCGCCAAAACATTTCCGGCGCATTGAAAGCGATGGTGAAGATTTTACCCAATATGCGGCTTGCCTGCGATCCTTCAGAACTGAGAACAACGGGCTATCAAATCCGCTGCGCTGAAGCCGTGCCGGTGAAATAGGGAAGGTTCTTCAATGGGCCCATGACCATTCTCCGTTGCGGCTAGAGAAGCATCTCCGCAACCACCATGAACGGTCCCTTCTTGGCCGCGGTGCCCATGAATCGGCGTTGGCCGAGGTCAACGTCCTGCGACTGCGCAAAGTGTTGGAGATTGGCCTCATGGTTTTGTTCGAATTCGATGCCAAATCCGAGACCTTCGCCGGTGGCATCGAGGATCTTTTTCGCGCGTTTGCCAAGGGTTGTCACTAAGCGGAGCGAGTAGATGTCCAAAACCAGCACACTGTCCGGGCCGGTGAAGCCTTTGACCGTTGCGATGGTTGAGCGCACATCTGCTTCGCTCAAATAAAGCGTCACACCTTCCCATACAAAAATGGTCTTTGCGTTCCGATCGAAGCCGGCATTCAGCAACCCTTCCGGCCAGCTCGGATCGGTAAAATCCACCTCTAGAAAGCGGACATGGTCAGATTTGATCCTGGCACGTTTGAGGGCTTTGCGTTTCATTTGTTGTGTGGTGGTCTGATCAAGTTCAAAAATCTTGAGGCCACGCTCTTTCAGTGGCCCGTAGGCGCGCGTATCGAGGCCGGCCCCCATGAACACAAGTTGTTTGGCATTACCTGCATGCGCATTGATATAGGAATCGAACACGGGCGTTCGCGCCGGGACAAGATCAGCGAAATTTTCATGTCCTTCCTTAGCAACACGCGGGTAGATGTAATTTTTCCCGGTCATGCGATAGAGCAGGTAGAGTGGAAGCAAGGCCAGCCACAGTCCCAAGACGGAATTGTTCGGTATCTTGCGCGCCAACTTTCGCGCCGCTTTGTCTTCACGCAGACCGAATACATCCATGGTCCAGCGGCCATTGATGATTTCCACCGCCGTTTGTGACAGGCCAAGTCGCTGGCTGACGCGAATTTGTTTGTAGCCGGTCAAACTCGCGCCAATGATACCGAGCGGCAAAAGCACAATCTGCAGAATGATATAGATCGCGAACGCGATGATGGTCACGAGCCTGCTCTCCCCCAAACGCTGACTTATGATTTACGTCTTCCCTCACCGCATCTCGGTGAAGTCTCTGAAACTAACAGAAAGATAGGAGAGAGTCTTGTAAGGCGGGCCGAGGTTGCTGGCATCTGCGGCAGAGGGTTAATGCTATCTCTTCTTGGTTTTCCGCGCTCTTTTCTTGACCGTGGGCTTGATCCGAACACGCAGGTGACCGGTCTCCGCTTGTGCAAACTCTAGTGTATCGATCTTGCGGACCAAATCGCTGAGTTTGACAAAACCATAGGTACGCGGATCAAAATCAGACGCCAGATTGGCGAGCTGGCTGCCCACATGCCTTAACGTGACCCATCCATCATCGCTTTCCATTTCCGAGATGACTTTCGTCAAGATGCGTTTGGCATGTGCCAGTGATTGGAGTGGTTTTCCGGCGCTCTTTGTACGGGTGGCTTTCGTGTCTGGCAGCAGGTTTTCCGTATAGATAAAACGGCGGCATGCTTGGCGAAAGCTCTCAGGAGTTTTCTGTTCGCCAAACCCAAAAACATCGACCCCTTCTTCGCGGATGCGTGCGGCAAGGCGTGTGAAATCGCTGTCAGAGGACACGAGGCAAAATCCGTCGAACCGGCCCCGGTGCAACAGATCCATCGCGTCGATCACCAGCGTGATGTCGGAAGCATTTTTTCCGGTCGTATACGCGAACTGTTGGTGCGGGATGATGGCGTGTTTGGCCAACACGTCTGTCCAAGACTTCGAACGCCGGCTGGAGAAATCGCCGTAAATCCGGCGCACGCTGGCTTCGCCAATCTTCGCGATTTCTTCAAACAGACCGTCGGCAATTCTGGCCGATGCATTGTCGGCGTCGATCAAGACCGCCAGACGGGGGGAGCGGTTTTCTGAAGCCATGGCATCCTTTTTGGGAAAGCATGAGAGGAATATCCCGCGCAGACTTAACGCGAAGGTTGGCGCTGTTCAAGGCGCCTCGTTCGGACCTATGTATCTCAATTGCGCGTTACTCTGTATCGCAATCACAAAAGACCGGCATCTGTTTGATCTGATACCGCCGGACACGTTGCCGGCATTGTTCCTTTTGCGGCACTCAACAATCCCGACGCCGCGAAGGAGAGCCAGGGGCTTAGAGGAACGCCGGCATCGCGAAGCAGCCGTGCGGTCCAATGGTTGCACATATTGAAAAGGTGAAAATTTCCCTTCGCAGCTAGGAAGTGACTGGCACCGGCGACCCGCCCTTCGCCGACAATGATGGGTTCTCCTTGCTCGTCAAAAGAAATGATTGCGGCGATTCGTTCACCCATGGCCCTCACGCCCGATTCGGATATGGCGAATTCGACCATGTCTTGTGGGGGCCAAAGGCCTTCCTCGACCGGGTTGTCTCCCGCGATGACATGAATAGCGGGAGGCGTCGGCGGAATGATGGCTTTGAGTCCGTCGAAGAAGCCAGCTTTCTCTGCCATGTAATAATCGCGCGCGCCCCAGCCGATGAGAAAATAGCTCTTTTCGGGAAAGAGCGTGCGCAAAGGATGGTTTTCATCAAGAACGCCTGCCGGTAAAGCGATATTTGCGTGCCATCCATTCGACCACAAGCGAATGGTTATACAATCGCCATGCGTGGGCGGTGGTGCCGGGGGTGATGTACATCCGCTGAGCAGCAGCGCGAGGATCAGCACAGTTAAGGGTTGAAGAAATGCACGGAGGACCCTGATGCCCTGCGTGAAATGACGGCGGTGACGTCTCGCGATATGGCAACGCGCATTTTCGCGCCGCGCGGCGTGGGTGTAAAAGGGCAGGGTCATCTATTCGCCTTTGTGAAATCACTATGTCGAATAAAGAAACGATCGTGAAGACCTGCCGGTAGCATGTTTTGAGAGGTTTAAGTGATCACACTGAAGGAACTATCGAAAGACAACATCCATGGTGTGCTTGCGCTTGAAGTCGGGGACGATCAACGAGCCGTTTATCCGCGCTCCAACGCTTACTCCATTGCAGAAGGCCACTACCCTCCCGATGAAGATGCTGTTTGGATGCGCGCCATCTGTGAGCGTGAACGTCCGATCGGATTCATGATGACTTCTGAAGCCCCTGCGCGGGGAGAGTATTTTTTGTGGCGCATGATGATCGATGTGCACCATCAAAAGCGGGGCCATGGTCGCCGCGCTATGGAATTGCTCATTCAGAGGACCAAAGAGTGCGGCAATGCAAAGATACTGTTGCTCAGTCATTTGAAGGCCAACACCAATGCGGGACACTTCTATGAAAAGCTCGGCTTTGCCTACACCGGCGACCAACTTGGAGAAGACGACCTTGTAATGAGTTTCAGTTTTGATCCCGGAACGGACTAAGACCTGAAACCGTCAGTTATGGGGCAAGTCGACGGGCGCTCGTGCGCGATTTGTGAAGCTGAACGGTCAAACCGGCCTAGCTGATGAAGCTGTGTGTCTCGACACATTCTCACCACGTTCGTGCCAGACATCATTGTTCGGATCTGCAAGATGTCGGGATCAATGTGTTGATGTCCTATTTTCATTCCCTTGTTGTTGCTCTCATCACCGTCGCGGGCGTCTTTACCATCGCGATTGTGGCTCTCATCATCGACGGTCTGACGGACGATCTGCATCCGGCAGATGTCGCTATTGTTTTGGGCAACAAGGTCGAACGCAACGGGCAACCCTCCGAGCGTTTGCGCGCCCGGCTTGATCGGGCGGTTGCGCTTTACAACAGGGGCTTCTTCCCAAACGTTATTGTCAGCGGTGGCCTCGGCAAGGAAGGCTTTGATGAAGCCGTTGTGATGAAAGCCTATATGGTCGGCCAAGGGGTACCGGAAGGAACGGTGTTGGTGGACAGCGAAGGATGGACGACTTCAGACACGGCCAAAAACGCTGCCCGTGTGATGGCTGACCGAAAATGGCAAAGTGCCATGGTCATTTCGCAGTATTTCCACATATCGCGATCCCGCCTCGCCTTTGAACGTCAAGGGATTTCGCCTGTTTACACGGCCCACGCCCATTATTTCGCATGGGGGGATCTCTACTCGACCCCGCGCGATACAGTGGCCTATCTCGTGTACTATTTGCGCGAGTGACACAAAACTGGAACATGCTCTGCGCGTGACGGAGACACATCTCGACGCGCATGCATAGTCTTGTAGACCGGAGGAGAGAGCGGGGGGCAAATGTCGATTTTCGGGCTCTTTCGGAGAGGATCCACAATAAAAAAGAAAAAGCGATGGTGGGGTCGCAAAACCTTTCTCGTTGCGGTAGATGGACCGGCGGCTAGCGGCAAAGGCACGGTAGCAAAGGCAATTGCAGAAGAATTTGATTTCGTGCATCTCGACTCCGGATCGCTCTATCGGCGCGTCGCTAATTTGATGATCAAGGAAAAGCGCAAACCAAGTAGCAAAAGGGCGGCCGTCGCCTGCGCAAAACGTATCGGATCCGTCGCTGTTGACGATGCAGATTTGCGCACATCGCAAGTCGCTGACGTGGCGTCTCTGATTGCGCCGATCCCAAAGGTGCGCGCCATTATCCTCAGATACCAGCGCAACTTTGCGAGAAAGCCACCGGGCAACAAAAGAGGCGTCGTGATCGATGGCCGGGACATTGGCAGTGTTGTGTTGCCATACGCCGACATCAAGTTTTTTGTCACGGCGTCGGTAGAAGAACGGGCGAAGCGCCGATGGCATCAATTGGTCGATGCCGGAGAAGACATCACACTAGAGGAAGTAACGGCAGACATTGCCGAACGGGACCGGCGTGATCGGGAACGTCACCATTCACCGTTGGAACCGGCAAAGGGTGCCATCCGAATCGATTCAACCGATTGGGATGTGGAAGCGATGAACAAGCATGTGCTTTCAATCGTCAGATCGAGACTGAACAAAGGCTAGGTCCCAAGGGCTTCAAATTCGGTTCGCCAAATCCTACATTGAGTCACGTGCCGCACTTGGCGGCTTATGGGGAGACAGAGTTTGATCACGCTTGACGCGGTGACGTTTTCCTATGGTCGCAGACAACCGGCGGTCAAAGATCTCTCATTCCATATCGAGCGCGGCGAGATCTTTGGGTTCTTGGGACCAAGCGGTTCGGGAAAGAGCACCACTCAAAAAATCCTTATTGGCTTGTTGAAAGGCTACTCCGGAAACATCACGGTACTTGATCGGCCGCTTAACAAGTGGCGCAGCGACTATTTCGAACATATTGGCGTTTGTTTTGAACTGCCCAGTCATTACCGCAAGATGACGGCGCTCGAGAATCTCCATTTCTTCTCGGCTTTTTTCGAACGCAAGACGCGTGCGCCACAGGAGCTGCTCGATCTTGTTGGCCTTGGCGAAGACGGCGACAAACGCGTCGAAGAATTTTCCAAAGGCATGATGATCCGATTGAATTTCGCCCGTGCTCTGTTGCACGATCCCGAGATTTTGTTTTTGGACGAGCCCACGGCCGGTCTCGATCCTGCCTTTGCGCGGCAAATCCGGGACATTATTTGTGAGCAGCAAAAGCGCGGTGCCACCATATTTCTAACCACTCATGATATGTCCGTCGCCAACGAACTTTGCGACCGTGTCGGCTTTTTGGTGGACGGGCAATTGCGCAGTGTTGAAGCACCGGAAGCGTTACGTCTCAAATATGGGCGGCGCGCTGTTGCTGTTCAGACAAATGATGGGGATGAATTGCGTACGCAGGAGTTCCCACTTGACGGGTTGGGGGAAAATGAAACGTTCCTAAAATTAATCCGTGAGCACCGCATTGAAACCCTGCACAGTCTCGAGCCCAGCCTTGAGGATGTATTTATTACGGTAACCGGGAAGCATCTGGTGTGACGCATTTTCTTGCAGCGCTTCGAACCGATGTGCGGATGCTCTGGCGGTCTGGGTACATCGCCGCGACGCTCTTTGTTTTTGTCGTCTTGCTGATCGTCACGTCGCTCATTTCCCGGATCGACTTTACCGGATTTGCTGACATCATAGCGGCCATTGTGCTCGCTGATCTCGCGATTTCGTGCTCCTTTCTCGTTGGGTTGATGTCGCTGACGGAACGGGACGAAGGCAGTCTGGTTGCACTTGCTGTGACGCCCATGTCCAGGTGGGCCTATCTGGCCTCTAAGACCGTGGCGATAAGTGTGATCTCAACGTTTCAGATGATTTTTCTTGTACTGTTCGTCTATGACGGTGCAGTCTTTCTGCCGTACCTGTTTCTCGGACTGTTCGGGATTGCCGCGATCGCAACCTTGCTGGCTTTCATGATCGCTGCGCAGTACGACACGCTGTTCGATTTTCTGCTGCCGGTGATCGGATGGGGATTTGTCATGTCAATTCCCGCGGGCGGCATCCTTTTCGATTGGCAGCCCGCGTTACTCGATCTTCATCCGGTACGGCCTGCGCTTCTTTTGGTGGAAGCGGCATTTGATGACCTGCCGGATGCGCGCCTCTATGTGGGGGTGGTGGGTACAGCCCTTTGGACACTCGTCGCGGCGTTCATCGCTCGTTGGTCCTTCGGCACAACGCTTCGTTTTACGGCAAGGCCATAGTGCCATGACAGATGCACAACAGACCGCATCCAGATCTAAGCCTCCAAGACTGTTTCGATTGATCGGATTATCGGCGGCGGCGGATGCCAGGCAGATCTTTCGCGAAGGCTTGCTGGCCTTTCTCATTTCCATGCCGTTGATCATTGCGGCACTCTACCGGTTCTTGTTGCCCGCGCTCGAAGCTCAACTACAAACGCGGCTCGATTTTGATTTGGCGCCTTACCATCCGATGCTCATGGGCGCTTTTGTCGGAATGAGTCCTGCGCTCATCGGGGCTGTCTATGGTCTGTTGCTGGTCGATGAACGGGATCAACGCACCTTACCGGTGCTGCGCATCATGCCGGTCTCTTTTGGCGTCTATCTGGCCGCACGCCTGACCGTGCCCTTTGTACTCGCCGTTCTCGTAACGACAGGGGCATATCCGTTCGCCGGCCTTACGCCATTGCCGTTGGGAACTGTTTTTCTGCTCAGTCTTTCAGCGGCAACCGTGCTGCCGGTCGCGACGCTCATTATCGTCTTTGCACAGAATAAACTGACCGGCCTCGTCCTATTTCGCTTGGTGAGTACGGTGACGGCCGCACCGGTTTTTGCCTACATTGTTCCGGTCCATTGGGAACCAGTAGCTTGGATCATCTCGTCCTTCTGGCCGATCAAAGCCCTTTGGCTGGCCGCGGAAGGCGCACCGTTTGCTCTCGAACTTGCCATTGCGCCGATCATGAATCTCGTGCTCGGCTGGTTGCTCTACCGCCGCTTTGCCGGTCGTTCGGAGTGACAATGGATTGTCAAAATTCGTGAGTTCGAACATTTCGCTCGCGGCCGTCATCGCGAGCGAGCTTCAGCGAGCGTGGCGATCCAGTGAAGGGAATTGTATGCTTATCGAACTGGATTGCCGCGCCGCCCTTTGGGGCGGCTCGCAATGACAATTCTCAAGTTCCACAGAATGCGGTCTAACTCTAAGTAGAACTCTTTCCTGGATTGCATAGCAACGCAAGCTACTAAGTCTCGGTCACCACGGACCGCTGCGCAATGCGGGCGCGCATGCGTTGTTGGCGTTCTTCGTTGAGCGGATAGTTCCGCAGAAGCGGCATGGCGGCGACCATTACCAGGGCGGGGAACACGCTGTAAAAGCAGGTCAGCATGAACAAAGAGAAGGGCTCGTTCTGGCATACGGCGATGTCGGCGCCCGCTTGTGCTTTGGCCTGCAGCGCTTCAAGCCGTTCCGGCGTGCTGGCGCAGCGGGGATCGAACCCAAATAGGGTGACACCTGCTGTCGCGGCTAAGGCGCCAAAGGCACCGGCGCCTTTTTTTACCATGCCCCACAGGGAAAAGAAAAGACCTGTGCGTTGTTCTCCCGAGCGCAGTGTGTCCACATCTATCACGTCGGCCATCATGGATGTCAGCAAAAAGATCGTGGGACCCGTGCTGCACGCGCCTTTAAGCATCATCAAGGGCAGGAAGACCCAAGTCCATTCAGGGGGAATGAAGGGGAGCCACGCGCTCCAAAAGCTCAAGGAAACGATGATCAACAACAGTGTCTTGTGTTTACCGATGCGGTTGCCCACACGCACCCAGAAAGGGATCGCGACAAGATTCGACAAGTAATACATGAACACAAAGAGGGGGAAGAGATCTGGCCGCCCCACGCGATGGCTCACAAACAAAACGGAGAGGGCGGCGGTCATGGCAAGACCGCCCAGCAAACATATGCTGACTATGAGCAGGCGCCGGAAGGGACCGTTACGCCAAATGGACTTCACGTTTCGCCAGATATTGACCTGGCTACGCTCTACCCGTTCGGGTTCGGGCTGCGGCACAAACAGAAACATGGGCAGGCTAAGAAGCGGCAGCAAGACCAGGGTTGTGACCGCGAGTACGTAGGTCACATTTTCAAGACCAGTGATGCCAAAGGCCGAGGCCATGACCAAAGGAATGGAAAGCGCGAGCACGGATCCAAAGGTGCCAAAGGCTTCGCGGAATCCGGTCACGCGGGAACGCCCATGATATTCCCGCGAAAGCTCTGCACCCCATGCATTGTAAACCAGATCAATCATGGTCGACGCGAGATAGACCAGAAAGACAAAAGCGAGCAGATACCAAGGCGTAATCTCGACCCCCTCTGGGGGAACCATCAGCATCCAAAAGGCAAACAGCATGACCGGAATACCGGCCAGGATCCAGGGCTTGCGCCGCCCGAACCTCGATTTTGTTCGATCGCTCAGCATACCGATCAAAGGATCGGTGAAGACATCGGTCCATCTTGTGAGAAACACGACAAGGCCAACCACGGCCAAGTTCAAGCCCAGGACCTCAGAATAATAAGGGGTGATGTAAAGGCTGAGCGGGAAGAAAACCACGGAAATGGAAATGTTGGGCAGCGCGTAAGCCAAAAGCACGCCCGTGCCCGTCGTCGATTTAGCCGTTTGGGCCTCGCCCGCTGAGAGTACTGCCGTCATTGAGTGTCCTCGGACGCGCCTGCGTCACATCCGTTCCCCGAGATCAGATGTTAAGGCGGGGTGGGCTCAAAATCCAATTCTTTAGAGAGACTTCAACGTTTTAGGTGGTCGTTGCGCAAAACCGTCACTGGCTTTTGACCGGGTCAGCCTTCAAGATAGATGGGCTAAAGCATGATCATGTTTCATGGAAACATGATCATGCCCCAAATCGCTCTGGGGATTCACGGTTGGTCGCGCGATCGGACGGTTAACCGGATACCACTTAACCTGATCGCGCTCTAGGTATGGGCCACTGCCTGCGGGCTTTGGCAAGTAAAGGGGAACGGTTCAATGCATCCATCGATCGCTTTGAACAATCACGGGTTCATTCGTCTTGTTAATGGGATGCGGAAGCGAAAATGGCGCGCCTTGTCGTTGTTTGCTTTGACGCTGGTCTTGGTTCTGTCGATCCCGCAGGGTCAAGAGGTTAGAGCGCAACCGTCTGCTGTTCAGACGAAGCCGAAAATTGGTTTGGTGCTCGGCGGCGGCGGCGCGCTCGGCCTGGCCCATGTGGGCGTGATCGCCGAATTGGAAAAACTCGGGATCAAACCAGATTTGATTGTCGGCACAAGCATGGGCGCTGTTGTGGGGTCACTCTACGCCGCCGGATATGATGCCAAGCAATTGGAAGAGATCGCGGTAACGCTCGATTGGCCGTCACTGTTTCAGGATCAAGGGGCGCGTGATCGGCTGGATTTTCGGCGGAAAGAGGAAGAGCGCACTTTTTCTACAAGCTTCAAATTGAGCATCCAGGATGGTGGTATCAAACTGCCGTCTAGTGTGATTCAGGGCCAGCGGCTCAAGAACGAACTCACCTCGTATCTGACCGCACGCGCCGCGACCGATGATTTTGATCAGCTTCCGACGCCGTTCCGGGCCGTGGCGACCAACATCGAAACCTTTGAACCTCACGTCATGAGCCAGGGCGATCTTGGTTCGGCGGTCTTTGCGAGTATGGCGGTTCCCGGCCTCCTGCCACCGCAGTCGATCGACGACAAGTTGCTTGTCGACGGAGGCTTGGCGGCAAATGTGCCGGTCGAGATCGCCCGGAATATGGGCGCGGACATTCTCATTGTTGTGAATTTGGCTTCGTCCCTGAGTAAGGCGGAAGAAATCCAAGATGTGTTTGGCGTACTCGGGCAACTGGTTACGTTCATGACATTGCGAAACGAAAAGGAAAACTTATCGAAGCTCACAGAACAAGATGTGTTGTTAAGCCCTGACCTAGAGGACTTTAGTTCGACGGATTTTGGCAAGGCGGTCGAACTGATTGCCCTTGGCCGTCAAACCATACAAGGGCACGAGGAAGCGCTGCGCCGGGTCGCGCAACTTTCCCACGGATCAGAAGATCGGATTGCGATTGCCGCCGAAACACCGCCGGTTCGTATTGCCGACATTCGTGTTGAGAACGCCTCCACTTATCCGGAAGACTTCATTCTGGACGCCATCAACCAAAAACGCGGCGAACCGCTCGATCATCAGCAACTCAAAAGCGATATTGATGAGCTCTACGGGACGGATGAATTCAGTACTGTCACATATCGTCTAGACACCCTTGGCGATGGCACGGGCGATTTGGTGGTGAGCGTGGAGCCGGCCGAGCGCGGCAACCTGTATGCGCAATTCGGGCTCAACCTCGCGACCGACTTTGAAACGGACAGCGACTTTAATTTCTTGTTCGGCTTGATCCGGCGCAACCTGACAGACAGTGGCGCGGAGTTAAGAGGGGCGCTTTCCATCGGGGATGATCCGGCACTGTTTGCTGAATTCTATCAGCCGACAGATGTTCGTCACACTTGGTTTTGGAGCGCCGCGGGTTCTGTCAGCCGGGACAAGGAGACAATATTTGATGGCGGCTCGAGCGCTGTTGGCGAAATCAATATCGACCGGGCGGCACTAGAAATTGCAGGCGGGCGCGTGTTTGACCGGCTTCTTGAGGTTCGCGCAGGCGTGCGTCACGAATGGTTTCGCGTCCGGAATTCGATCGGATTTGAAGATCTCGTCACCAATTCCTTTGATGCGACAACCGCTGTGGTTCGCGTTTCAATGGACACGTTGGACGATCCGTTCTTCCCGGAGCGGGGTGTGCTGGCCTTTGCCGAGTATAATCAGATTCTGAATGAGAGTGATGACGGTCCGCAAACATCCGATGTGAATGGAACGTTGTTTGCGGGCACTCCGCTCCTTGACGGCACATTGTTTGGTCGCACGGAATATGGTTTCTCACTCAATTCCGATCGTATCGTTCTGGAGACAACAACCGGCACACTGGAATCGTCGGGCATACAAATGTTGGGCGGTCCCGGGCGCCTTTCCGGGTTGACGCAGGACTCATTGGTCGGCGATCACAAGCTATTCGGATCTCTTGGCTACTACCGTCCTATCATTCAATCAGGGGGCTTGTTTGAGAGCGCGTTGTATGCCGGTGCCAGCTTCGAAGCCGGCAATGTGTATGGCGACCTCGGTGAGGTTGATCTGGAAAGCCTGTTGTTGGGCGGCACCGTCTTCGTCAGCACCAGTACGCCAATTGGACCGGTGACCCTAGGAGTCGGCCTGACCGAAGACGACGCGTCGGCCTTTCTGCGTCTCGGACCAACATTCTAGCCTTGCGTTGCCATTGTCAGATGGATCTTGCGGCTTCCTTTATGGCCTTCCGTATACTGATATAGGTCGCGCAGCGGCAAATATTGCCGCTCATCGCATCGTTGATGTCCTCGTTACTCGGGTTACCGTTCTCGGACAACAGTGCGACTGCCGACATGATTTGGCCAGCCTGACAATAGCCGCATTGCGGCACATCGATTTCTTCCCAGGCTTCCTGGACGGCGTCGGCAGCTTTTCCTGAAACGCCTTCAATGGTCGTGATCTTCGCGCCGTCGAGCGCATCATGCGGCGTACTGCAAGCCCGAATGGGTACGCCATCCATGTGAACGGTGCAGGCACCGCACTGGGCGATGCCGCAGCCATATTTTGTGCCGGTCATTTTAAGATGATCGCGCAGGACCCAGAGCAGGGGCGTCCCCGGTGCGGCGTTAACTTGTTTCTCTTCGCCATTGATGTTGAGCGTCACTGACATCTTTTCTCTCCCATACTCTACTGCGTGCCGCCGACGGGCAGACGGTCGTTGCCATCCCTGCCGAAGATCGGCAGCTTGCGAATGCGGATCCCGGTTGCGTCAAAGATCGCGTTGGTGAGCGCCGGTGCCGCCGGTGGTGTGCCCGGCTCGCCGGCCCCGGCGGGCGGTGCATCGGAGTCAACGATTTCGATTTCGAAGGACGCGGGCGCTTCCGCCATTCGCATTTGCCGCCAGTCGGGAAAATTGCTTTGAACGATCGCACCGTTTTCCACAGTGATTTCACCGTAAAGAGCGTTGGAAAGGCCAAACAAAGTCCCGCCTTCGAATTGATCTTCGGTATGGCGCGGATTCACGACCGTCCCTGCATCGGCGGCGACCCAAATACCGGGAATGCTTAACCGGCCTTCTTCATCAACGGCAACTTCGATGATGGTTGCGACATAGGTCAGGAAGGACCGATGCGCAGCAATGCCCAAGCCGTGGCCTTTCGGCAGCCGGCGTCCCCACCGTGCTTTTCGCGCGGCGATTTCAATGACATTTGTCAGCCTGCCCGTTTCGAACGGATATTCCTCCGGGTCCGTTTGATAATTGTCATATTTAGCGCCATCGACGCGTGGATCGAAGATCCTTGGCGGTCCAATCAAATCGAGCAGATAGTCTTTCGGATCGCGGCCGGCGGCGTGGGCCAATTCGGCAGCAAAACTCTGAACGCCAAATGTGTGAAACGTGTTGCACACTGAGCGCAACCAACCGATCCGCACATGTCCCTTTGCGCGGCCTTTTTCAGTGCGCCAATTCGGCACTTGAAACGGATTGTCCAACACGCCTTGCGACAGCTCCAAATCGTTCGGCTGATCCAGTCCCGGCACAAAGGTGGTTGCGATAGATGGAAAGGCCGTTCGATGAAGAAAGGCTGTGCAGTTGCCGTCTTCGTCCAATGCGCCTTCGATATGTTGGGCGCAGCAGGCGTGAAAGTAATCGTGGCGAAGATCGTCTTCGCGTGTCCAGGTGACTTTAACCGGTTTACCCATTTCTTTGGCGAGGATAACCGCTTCCAAAACGAAATCCGGCTTCGATTTGCGTCCAAAGGCACCACCCAACCAAGTGGTGTGAACGGTGATGTTCTCTAGCGGTATACTGAGGATCTGCGAAATTGTATTCCGCGCGGTTTGACCGTCTTGCACGCAAGCCCAACAGGTGACCTGGTCGCCGTTCCATTCTGCTGTTGCACTGACGGGCTCCATGGGCGCGTGGGCGTAGTGTGGTGTGACGTAATCGGCAGTGATCTTCTTTGAGGCCGTGCGGAGAGCTTCATCAACATCGCCACGATTACTTTGTTCTGCGCCGGGCGCGCTGACCTCTTTGAGTAAGTCGGCCATGTAGTCGTCGGTGTTGTAGCTTGCGTTTGGCCCATCAAGCCATTCGATTTCAAGGGCTTCCCTTCCTTGAATCGCGGACCATGTATCGGTTGCGATAACGGCGACGCCGCCTAGAACCTTAAATAGCGCTGGCGGCGCTGCGTCCGGCAGGCGAACGGTTTTAAGGACACCGGGCACTTTGAGAGTCTCGGTATTGTTCACCGTGCCGGTCGTCCCAAACAGTTGCGGCGGATGGGCGATAACGGCGTGGACCATGCCGGGGCGATCCACATCGATGCCGTAGGTCCCTTCGCCGCGAATGATCTTGGGAACAGTCAGCGAGGGGATGTCTTCACCCATATAGCGCCAGTCACGCCGTGACTTCAGTTTCAGGTCACTTTCAGCGGGAATAGGAAGCTCAGCTGCAATACTAGACAGTTCGCCAAAGTTCAATTTCTTGCGGTTCCTGGAATTCCTAACTCTTCCGAGTTTTGCTTCGCAGAGATCCGCATCGATCCCCCATTGCTGGGCGGCGGCCTGTTCCAGCATATGGCGCATCGCGGCGCCCGCGACGCGCAGCCGGTGAAAATTGTAGCGAACGGAACGCGATCCGTCCGTGTTCTGATCGCCGTATTTCTTGTCACCTTCGGCTTGAACGATTTCCACGTTCTGCCAATCGGCTTCCAATTCGTCGGCAACGATTTGCGCCATTGCCGTCCACGTCTGCTGGCCCATCTCGGCGCGATGGCAGGTAATGCGGACGGTGTTGTCTTCATCAATCGAAATCCAGAGGGAAGGGGTGGCGTCTCCGCCCTTCACATCGGTAAGCGGACTTTCGCCTGAAACAGATTGCGCGAAACCCAATTGCGGCCTGCCAGCAAGAGCGACGCTGAGGGCGAAGGCGCCGGTACCCGCCAACATGCTGCGACGGCTGACATCTGACAAAAAAGTCTTGGTTTTCCTTGAGCCGCTCGTTGAACGTTCCGCCAAGTGCAACATGTGCTGTCCCCCCTTTACACGCCGATTACCGATCGTAAGCCGGATTGCATTAGTTCTCAAACTCATAACTTTGTGACATCTGATCCAATAGGTTTTGCCGCGGCATAGAGGAAAGCGCGGCGGCAACACCTTCCGCATCGGGACCCACAGGATTTTGAACGGGCGTGTCTTCGGTCACGCATTCAAAGATCTTGTCCGCCACCATGCGCGCGTCTGGCGCGACGTCGTACATCTCCGCGATCCGAGTGCTCGCCATATCATTCAGCCGGTCAGCATATGGCTTGAGCTCATTGTCGATTGCGGCGGTGCCGTCTTTGTTGGCGACTGTGAAGTTTGTAGAGAAAGCGCCGGGTGCGACTGTACAGACTTTGATGCCAAGTTGCCGGTACTCAATCGCCATACTTTCGCTGATGCCCTCAAGCGCGAATTTGGTGGCGGCATAAATTCCGCTCGTAGGTCCTGAAACCAGGCCCGCGAGCGATGTGACATTGACGATGACGCCGGCGCCCTGTTTCCTGAAGTGCGGCAGCACCGCCCGGCACACGGAAAGTGCACCAAAGAAATTGGTCTCGAACATGGAACGGATTTCCGCGTCCGTGAATTGTTCAAATACCCCGTGGCCACCGTGGCCCGCATTGTTCACAACCGCATGCAGTCCGCCAAATCTTTTGATCGTTCTGGATATGGCTGCGGAAATGGACGCTGGCTTTGTCACATCGAGCTCAAAGGTCTCGACCCGCTCAAGTTTTGTGAGCTCTTCATCTTGTCCCGGAGACCGCATTGTGGCGGCCACGTTCCAGCCTTCAGCCTGAAACTTTTGCGCTGTCAATTTACCGAAACCGGAAGAGGCGCCGGTAATCAGTACCGTCTTGCCGCCCAAGTTGGTCATCTCATTTCTCCAGACGGTTGATATGTCTACATGACAAACTATGTCATTTTGTCATGTTTGACACAAGCGTTTTTTTTTTGTGTAAGCGGGTATGGATCAGCGCGAGGTCAAAGTTGTTGAAGGTGCATTGCGGGCGTTTGCGCGTTTTGGCGTGCGGCGCTCAACGATGAGCGATATCGCATCCGAAGTCGGCGTTGCACGCCAGACGCTCTACAGCATTTTTTCCACGAAGGACGACATTCTGCGGGCGACGATCCTTTATGCTTCCGAAACCGCAATCTCAGCCATCCGGGCCGAATGGCAAGATGCGAAACGGCTGGACGATCGGCTAGATACTTTTTTCAAACATCATTCGATCCGCCCCTTCGAACAAATCCAAGCGGCGCCGGATCCGGCAGACAGTATTGCCGGATTCAACGAAGTCGGCCGGAAAGAGATTGCCGACTCGAACGCCGCTTACCGCCAGGTTCTTGAGGAGATCTTTGAACCGCACAAACAAACGATCGCACAGTCGGAGATGACAGTGCGCGAATTGGCAGATCTGGTGCAGATGTCTGCGTCCGGTTTCAAGCAAATGTCGGGCACCAAGAAACAGTTGTTGAAACTACTCAACAGCTTGAAACACACCGTTCTCAGCGTCACCGGAGACGCTTAAGGCCTGAGAGATCGTACGCCAAAGTGGACGGGGAAGCCGGTGCCGCTTTGGACTATCCGAACGGTTTGGTCTCAATCCACTCAACGGTTTCGCGCAGGATGGTGGGAATGTCGCGCACCGGTACGCCCAGACTGTCGCGGCGGGCAAAGTCAAAACCGGTTGGGGCTACGGGGTCGGCGTCAAGCGGTTCAGGCACTTTCATATTTGGGACGATCTTTTGCAGCTCGGCGAAGATATCCTGCCAGTGCCAACTGTCATAAACGCCGAAGTAGCGCCCGCTGGCATTTTCATTTTCGTAGGCAGCTAAAAACAGCGCGGCAAGGTCATGCAAATGAATCATCGACGATGAATCGTTTGGAATCTTTTTGAAGCGCGGCTCATCACCGTTCAGGATACTGGAAAGCCAGGCATGCGGGTGGCGTTTCATGTGTTCAGGCAGAATGACAGGGCCGAACATGCCGGTAGGAAGCAACACGCACAGACGCATGCCGTTCTCCTCGGCGAACTTGAATGCGGCCTTCTCCATCACCGTCTTTGTGGCCGACGTGTATTTTTTGGCGCGGCATTGTTCGTCTTCATCGGACCAATGCTCGACCTCGTTCTTTTTCGGCACCGGCGGAATGGGGTTGGTGCTGCTGGTGCTGCTGCAGATGATGACGTTTTTCACGCCTCGGCGTTTGGCGGCCTCCATGAGGTTCAGGCAGCCATTGACAGTCGGCATGATGATTTCGGCATAACCTTGTTCGTCATCCATCTCGCGCGCGAGCTTGCCGGTCGGGCCTTTGTAGGTCGGGATCAAACACGCAATGAACACGGCGTCGGCGCCTTCAAGTGGCACGTCAAAATCTTCCGTATTCGCCATGTCGGCGCTGAACAAGGTGAGCCGTTCGCCGCCGGGCAGGCCTTTCAAGAAAGGTGCTTTTGACGGATCGTCTTTGTCGCGCAGCGTGCCGGTGACGCGGTAGCCTTTTTCGAGTGCGGCGCGCACAATATGCGAGCCCGCAAATCCGCTGGCACCCACCACACAGAGTGATTTGTTGTTCGTCGTCATGAAAGCCTCATTTGGTTGGCTGATGGACTAAAGGATGCTGCGGTGGGTGAGGGGACGGAAATCGGCCGACATGGCTTCGTCGTAATAGCGCACCGCGAAACTGCGCGGCGGGATGAGGGCGTCGATCCGTTTAAAATCACTGTCTGTCAGCGTCACATCGACGGCGCCCAGATTGTCGTCGACTTGCTCGAATGTCCGTGGGCCGATGATCGGTGCTGTCACGCCCGGCTGGGCGCCGCACCAGGCCAAAGCGACTTGCGAAACAGAGCAGTCTTTCTCTTTCGCCATGTCCCGCAACAGATCAATCACATCCCAGGCTTGTTCGGTGGCACGGCGGTTGGCGTTGTCTTTGCCGTCTTGCCAGCGGCCGTCTGCCGCCCCGGAAGTACGGTCATATTTACCCGTGAGAAGACCGCCGCAAAGCGGCCCCCAAGGGATAATGGCAAGGCCATGAGTTTGCGCCATCGGCAACAATTCGCGTTCAATCGTGCGGTCAAGCATGTGATAGGCCGGCTGTTCCGATACTAACCGGTTAAGTCCCAGCTCTTTCGACACCCAAAGGGATTCCACGATGCGCCAGCTCGGGAACATGCTGCCGCCGATGTAACGCACCTTGCCGGTGCGGATGAGGTCGTCAAGCGCGCGCAGCGTTTCATCGATCGGCACGTCGGCGTTGCAGCGATGCATTTGGTAAAGATCGATCCAATCGGTCTTGAGCCGTTTGAGTGAAGCGTCACAGGCTTCGATGACATGGCGGCGGCTCAGCCCGCGTGCATTGATGTCCGTGCCTTGCGGGAAGTTGAGCTTCGTAGCCAGCACAATGTTCTGCCGTTTGCCATCGGTGGCGAGTGCTTCGCCAACAATGCGTTCGCTTTCACCCGCATTGTAAACGTTCGCGGAGTCAATGAAATTCACGCCTTTGTTGATCGAATGATCGATGATGCGCGTCGATTCCGTTTGGTCGGTCTTGCCGCCAAACATCATGGTGCCGAGACAAATCTCGCTGACGTGAACACCGGTGCGGCCAAGGGGGCGATAGTCCATGTTTGATGTCCTCTATGTTCGAACGCCGGATGACGTTTCCGCGAAAAGCGGTTTTGATTATTTTGTCATCGTTTTCAATTGCGGTATCTCCGTTTCGTCCGGCATGGGGATTTGCAGATAGGCGCAAGCCGAGCGGATAAGTTCGATCATGAATTGCCGGTCTGAACAGGGCGAGACCTGCGTCTTGCGGAAGAGGGGGTCGCCGCGCGAGCGCATCATGGCTGTGATTTGATCAAGCACAAAGCCGCAGGCAAAGTCCGGGTCCGGATGACGGACCTCAGCTGAGCGTTGCGACAAAAGCCGGTGAAGGCCTTGGTAATAATCTGCTTGAAGATCTGCGAAATCTTCGCGCAGTGATGCGTCGTAATGAGCAGCTTCAAGTCCTGCACGCTTAAAGCCCGGACGTGTTCGTTTGAGTTCGATCGCAGATTTTATATAGGTCGCCAAAATGTCTGTGATCGACTCGCCTTCCCGGCGCGCAGGATCAACAGCCCGACCTGCCGACTTTTTGTATTGGGCGGTCATCCGGTCGTGGAGGGCGTAGAGCAAGGCCTTCTTGTCCCGAAAGTGGTGATAGACCGACCCCACCGAACAGCCCGCATGTGAAGCGATGTCAGCAACCGAGGTTGAATCAGCACCTTTTTCAAAGAACAGGATTTCTGCGGAGTCCATCAAGGATTCCTGCGTTTTCTGGCTTCTGGTCTGGCGTCCTGGGCGCACCCACCGCGCACCGGACATATCCGAATTTCCGGCCAACTTCATGTCCTTCATATTGAAACTATTGACAAAATAACTGAATCCGAATTATGGTTCAATCTCTTTCTTCGCTCTTTGATGTCATACGGATTGGGAGGCGGATATGAGGCGCATGGCGTTGTGGCTTGTTGTGGGGCTGGCGGGACTGATGCTCGCCGGATGCGTTAATCCGGCAGAAGATATTGCCGAGATTAAAGCCAATCCGGGGGGTGACTTGGCCGCCAAGGTTATGGTGCTGACTTTGCCCGATGGCGAGGCCATCCCAATCAATTATGCGCGGGATGGGAATAAAGTCTATGCGGGCTGCGATGGCCGCTGGTGGCGGCAACTCCGCGGGGACGGCGCAAAAGTCACGATGCTGATCAAAGACGAAGAGCTGACCGGGACGGCAGTCGCGATCGAAAACGATTCCGAGCGCCGCGAGTTCGTGTTCAAAAAAGTCCGCCCGGATTTCTATTGGATGACCTTGGGCGTTCCCATCGAAATCACGATCGATGGATGAAACTTGAGATCAGATAATTTGTGTCATTGCACGGCGAGCGGCGCGTTCGCGCCGCGCAGTCCGGGCAATCCAGGTCTTCCCGTCAGTCTGCCGATGGATACCCCGGACTTCGCCGGGGTATGACATTCCAGTGAATTGACGATTTTGTTTGTGAGGAAAGATTGATCGAAGACGCGTTTTTTTCGCCCTCGGCTACCGCCGATCCAAACCTGTTTCGGTTGGAGGCCACGAAGCGTGTCCTGGTGGGTCCGCCGGACCGCCAGTTTGTAATGGGGGGTGTTCTGCTCGCATCGGCGATTGCCGCGCTGGAGCGCACCACGGAACGCCCCTTGGTCTGGGCAACGGCGCAGTTTCTCTCAGCAGGGTCACCGGGCGGCGTTATCGGCATTGAGGTTGAACCGTTGGTGGTCGGCGGAAAGATAACACAAGCGCGCGCCACATCGCGCGAAGGGGATCGCCTTGTTTTGAATGTGCTTGCGTCGCTTGGTGGACGCGGCGACCGTCCGGAATTGCAGTTTGCTCAAATGCCCGAAGTGCCGGCGCCTGAACAGTGTCAGACGAAAGCAAGTCATTTCCCGGACGCCGATGACATGCAACGCGAATTCGAAAAGCGCGTGGCGTTTCAATCGGACGAACAGGGAATTGAACGTCTTTGGTTTCGTTCGACAACATCTGCGCCGATCACGCCAGCGCTCCTCGCCATCATGGCGGATTTCTTGGCGGGCGGACACGCCGAAACCGGCGGGTCGGCAAGTCTGGATAATACGATCCGTATACATCATATCAAACAGACGGAATGGGTGCTGATGGATACCCAGTTTTCCGGCCTCGCCGGTGGCGCCTTTCACGGTCATACACGCCTGTTTGCACAAGACGGTACATTGCTGGCAACAGCGGGCCAAAGCGGCATGTTGCCAAAGCCAGGGAAAGGATATTTCTGAATGAGCCTACAGGGAAAAAACGCAGTAGTTACAGGCGCGGCGTCGGGTATCGGGCGTGCATCGGCGGTGCGATTGGCAAAGGATGGCGCTGATGTGGCGGTAGTGGATCTCAATGAAGAAGGTCTGAAAGAAACGGCCAAATTGGTGGAGGCGGAGGGGCGCAACTGTATGGTCGTCCCGCTTGATCTTCTGGACCGTTCCGCCCTGCGCGCCGCGTTCGACAAGATAAAGTCCGAACTCGGCGCCATTGAGGTTCTGCATAACAATGCAGGTGGGAGCCTTCGCAAGGACATGCGCCGTTTTCCCAATGCGGATGCGGATCAATGGGATTATTTGATCGGTCTCAATCTCACTTCGGCCGCGGACTGCAGCCGTGAAGTTGTCAATGACATGAAAGAGCGCCGATCCGGGCGGATCATCAATACGGCATCCGAACAAGCTTTCCGCGCTGATCCTGTGTTTACAGATTACACCGCCGCGAAAGCCGGTCTGATCGGCTTCACCAAATCCTTGGCGCTTGAACTGGCACCGCACAATGTCACCGTCAATGCGGTCTGTCCGGGCGTTACCCGCACACCCATCGTCGACCGTTTGCCAAAGGAACATATCGAACGGTCTTTGCAGTCAATTCCGATGGGCAGAATGGCGGAACCTGAAGAAATCGCCAGCGTCGTTTCATTCCTTGCCGGCCCTGATGCCAGCTATGTCACCGGCGAACACATCATGGTCACCGGCGGCCGCACACTGCGATAGGAAACACCATGAAATATACCAAGCTGGGCAATACCGGCCTTGAGGTCTCGCGCATCTGTTTGGGCTGCATGAGTTACGGAGAAGAAAGCCCAGGCGCGCATGACTGGAGCTTGAACGAAGAAGAAAGCCGCCCCTTCTTTAAGAAAGCCGTCGAAAGCGGGATCAACTTCTTTGATACGGCAAACGCTTATTCGCTTGGATCCTCTGAAGAGCTATTGGGACGCGCCGTGCGCGAGTTCATGAACCGCGACGAGGTCGTCATCGCGACGAAATGTTTCTTTCCAACCCGCAAGGGGCGCAATGTCCGCGGGCTCAGTCGTAAGGCAATCATGACCGAGTTGGACGCCAGCCTTAAAAGATTGGGCACCGACTACATCGATCTTTATCAGATACATCGCTGGGACGATCGCACACCCATCGAAGAGACAATGCGGGCGCTGCATGACGCAGTCGAAGGCGGCAAGGTCCGTTATATCGGCGCCTCGTCCATGTTTGCCTGGCAGTTCAGCAAGGCTCTTTACACGAGCGAACTGCGCGGCTGGAACAAATTCGTCAGTATGCAGAACCACTATAATCTGCTGAATCGCGAAGAAGAACGCGAAATGATGCCTCTATGCGCAGATCAGGGCGTGGGCGTTATCCCATGGAGCCCGTTGGCGCGGGGCCGGCTGACCCGTGATTGGGACGCTCAGACCAATCGTTCCGGCCTCGACCCGCACTACAAGGGGCGTTATGGCGCAACAGGCGACGAAGAAATTGTGAAGCGTGTGGCCGAAATCGCCCGGAATAGAGAGGTTCCGCGGGCCCAGGTGGCGTTGGCCTGGATGTTGTCCAAGCCTTACATCACGGCACCGATCATTGGCGCCACCAAAATGCACCATCTGGAAGAGGCGATCGGCTCAGTAGAGATTGAGTTGTCGGCTGAGGAGATTAGCCGATTGGAAGAGCCCTATACGCCGAAAGAGTCTTCATTTGGCTAGCGGGTTTGCTATGGTGTGCATCTGGGGTGAGTAATGACAGTGTTGAGAGTTCTTTCGCTGGTGGCCGCGGTTTGCGGCTTGACCGCGAATGCGTATGCGAGTGAGGAGGCGGACGTCGTAAAGGCGTGCCTGGAAACCGTCCACAAATATGCCGTCCATGTTGATAGCCGGGATGCGGCCGCTGTCGCTGCGCTGTTTACTGAAGATGCTGAGCTTGTTCTTCCAAGCCGGAGAGCAAAGGGGACAGCGGAAATCAAGGCGGGCTTCGAGGCGATGCCGGCGACGCGCAGAACAATTCATCATGTCACCACGGCGCTTGTTGAAAAAACGGGCGATCACACCGCCAAGGGAACGGTTTATCTGGCGTTTGTAGCTTTTATGCCGGGTGAAGAGGGCGCCGCGCCAACAAGAATGAGCGCCGACGGTATCTATTCTGATGATTATCACATACGCGATGGCGTTTGCCGCTTTTCGCGACGTAAACTTGACATTGTGACGGGGCCTTAGTCACGCGTAATAGGGGAGGCGCATTCATGGAACTCACAGTTAACGGCAAATCGCATGAAGTGGATGTCGAAGATGACATGCCGCTTTTGTGGGTGTTGCGCGATGAGCTTGGCATCACCGGGCCGAAATATGGCTGCGGCATCGCCTATTGCGGTGCGTGTACCGTTCATATCGATGGCATGGCGGTGCGTTCATGCTCCATCCGCATTGCCGATGTGGCTGGCGAGGTGACAACCATCGAGGGGCTCGGCACGCCCGACGCGCTGCACGCGGTGCAGGAAGCGTGGATTGAGAAACAAGTTGCCCAGTGTGGCTATTGTCAATCGGGTCAAATCATGCAGGCCGCGTCCTTCCTGGAGATTAATCCGGAGCCGACGGACGAGCAGATCGATCAAGCCATGTCAGGCAATCTTTGCCGGTGCGGAACGTTTTCCCATATTCGCGAAGCCGTGAAACTCGCCGCTTCAAAAATACAAGGAGCGTAAGCTATGGCGAGCATCGGAAAAATTGCGCGCAGGACATTTCTGCTCGGGTCGGCGGCCATCGCGGGCGGCGTTGCCTTTGGCTACTATCTTTATCAACGGCCCCACGAAAACCCACTGCTTGCCGATCTTGAAACGGGCGAAGCTGCGCTCACACCGTGGGTCAAGATCGACGCTGATGGCGTTACGCTGATTACACCGCACACGGATTTAGGGCAGGGCGCCTATTCCATGCAGGCTGCTCTGATTGCCGAAGAGCTTGATATTGAGTTTGGTCAATTCAAAGTCAGCCCCGGCGTGCCCAGCCCGGCTTATTACAACTCCGCCCTTGGGGAGGATCTAGCGCCTTTCATGGCAACAGACGACAGTCTGCAGGCGGAAGCCGTTCGCGCCGCCATGGGCGCACTTACCAAGATCATGGGGGCGCAAGGCACGGGCGGTTCCAGCTCGGTACCCGACAGCTTCATCAAGTTACGCTTGGCCGGCGCCGTTGCACGTGAAACGCTGAAGGCAGCGGCGTCACAAAAGACCGGCGTGTCGGCCGCACGGCTCAAAACAGCCAACGGTGCTGTGCAGTTGCCCGACGGCACATCGCTTTCATACGTCGAACTGGCGCCCATTGCTGCGACGATCGAACCGGTCTCCTACGTGCAACTGCGCGATCCCAGCCAGTGGCGTTTGATCGGCAAAGAGATGTTGCGCTTGGACATCGTTCCGAAATCGACGGGTACGTTGACATACGGCATCGATTTGGCGTTGGACGATATGGTGCACGCCACTGTTAAGCTCAACCCGAGACAAGGCGGTGCGCTCAATTCTTATGACGCCAGCGCTGCGGAACAGATGCGCGGTGTACAGAAGATTATGCCGGTTACGGGCGGTGTTGCTGTCATAGCTGACAACACTTGGCGCGCCTTCAAAGCGGCGGACGCGATCGAATTTGATTGGGGCAAGGCCCCCTATCCGGCCGAGATGGAGGAACACTGGTCGGAAATCGGCCGTTCGTTCACCGAAGAGCGGCTCGATTCACGCAACCGTGACGATGGTAATGTCGACGAAGCATTAGCCGGCGCTGATGTCATTGAGGCGGAATACCGGGCACCCTACTTGGCACACGCGCCGCTCGAACCGCTCGGCGCGATCGTGAAAGTCACGAATGCGCGGGCAGATGTCTGGACCGCGACACAGATTCCGGGGTTTGTTCGAAGCAACGTCGCTGAGTTAACCGGCCTTGATGCCGCGAACGTGCATATCCACAATCAATATGTGGGCGGTAGTTTTGGTCACCGCTTAGAAGACGAGCACGTCAAACGCGCTACGGAAGTGGCGATGGCGATGAAGGGCACGCCCGTCAAATTGACCTACAGCCGGGAAGAAGACTTCATCCACGATTACCCGCGTCAAATCGCGATGGGCCGTATGCGCGGTGCAACGCGAAACGGCAAGGTTGATGCTTACGATTTGAACATCGCAATGACGTCGGCAACGCGGTCGCAAGCGTCACGTCAAAGTTCGCTGCCTGAGATACCGGGCGCGGACGGACAGATCATTGCCGGTGGATGGGACCAGCCGTTCGCAATCCCGAATTACCGCGTGTCCGGTTATGCCGTACCGGGATTGGCGCCGACAAGTTCCTGGCGTTCCGTTGGTGCTTCCACGAACGGCTTTTTTCACGATGGTTTTCTCGATGAACTGATCCACGCGGCGGGTGCCGATCCATTGGAGGAACGCATTCGTCTCGCGTCCCATGAAGTGTCCCGCAAGGTCTTGGAAGCTGTTGGCGAGATGTCCAATTGGGGGAGCGACCTTGGGCCCAATCGCGGCCGCGGCGTCGCCTACTGCCTTTCCTTCGGTGTGCCGGTCGCGGAAGTTGTTGAAATCACCAACACGGAAGCCGGCATCAAAATCGACAAGGTCTATGTCGCAGCCGATGTGGGCACGATCGTGGATCCAATTAATTTCGACAACCACGTGAAAGGCGCCGTCGTTTGGGGCCTTGGCCATGCGATGAACAGCGAAATCACCTATTCGGACGGCATGGCGGAACAAAACAACTATCATGCTCATGAAGGCATGCGGCTTTATCAGTGTCCGGAGATTGAAGTGCGGGGACTTGAAAACGCCGAAAAGATACGGGGGATCGGTGAACCGCCCGTGCCGCCCGCGGCACCGGCACTCGCCAACGCGATCTTCGCGGCGACCGGGCAACGCATCCGCGAAATGCCGTTTAATAAGCATGTCAATTTTGTATGAGTTGAGGCGACCGATGAAAAAGAAGTTTTTTGGTTGGATCGCCGCTGGGGCGATTGTGTTGGGTTCCGGTTTGGCGATTGCAGAAGAAAGTGCCGAACTGCATTCAGATGATGGCGCGGCGGTTCAAATTGAATCGGCCAGCGAAGAAGAAGCCTTAGCGAACTGGGCAAAGGTCTATGAGACTTTTTCTCACCCGCGTTGCGCAAACTGCCACGTGCCCGACGACAACCGTCCACGCTGGTCGGGGCCAAGCTATGGCGACGGACCGAATGGTCAGGGTTGGCGTTATCACGGCATGAACATCCATGGCGGGGAAAGCCGTTTCGGGGTGGAATCTCAGCCTTGCACCACGTGCCACACGGCAAGCAATTCGGATATGCCGCATGGTCCGCCGGGATCCCCCATTTGGGCGCTGGCGCCGGTTGAAATGGTGTGGTGGCAACGCTCGTCGCTCGAAATATGTGAGCAAATCAAAGATCCGGAACGCAATGGCGGGCGCACGCTCGAAGAGGTTGCCGATCACGTGTCGCACGATGCGCTGGTGCATTGGGGCTGGGACCCGGGGCCGGGCCGCGAGCCGGCGCCTTATTCCGCGGAAGAAGTGACAAACTACATTCGTGTCTGGGCCGCGTCGGGGGCACCCTGTCCTTCGGAGCCAGTTGCTGAAGAGTAATTCGTCTTTACACGAGAAGTTGCGGCGCGAGAAATATAGGCCAGTGTTCCGGGTCGTGCAGATGGGTCGCGACGGTAGATCCGCCGTTCTTGTTGACTCAAACGACAAGAGCCATGATGAAGAACTTGCCAAAAAATGTTGCGGGACCTGTCGATCGAAATGACGGGCGTCGATCCTGGCGTTTAGTATTCCCAAATGCACTCTAAACAGAGGCTTCCCTTGGATAAGATCAAACTTCAGAGCGTTTTCCCGTGCGCGCTGCACCATGGCATGGTGCTGCGCAGACACAGGATCATAGAGGGCTGTGCCTTTGCGGCCCGGATCAGCGGCGCATCACTTCGTCCTGCGCGGCATCCGGGGAACAGTTGCGCGATTACCACTATGCGACTTGCAACGCGACTGAGATACCAACTGGATCGTTAATGTGACCGACATTTCTCGTTTCGAAGAAGAAGTCCGCGACTTTCTATCCGACAATCTGACCCCTGAATTACAGCGCGCCGGACGCATGGGCGCCGGCATTTATGCCGATCAGCCGGTTGCGCTCGAATGGCATCAGATCTTGAACAAAAAAGGGTGGGCCGTGCCGTCTTGGCCGGTCGAGTATGGGGGAACGGGCTGGACGCTCGAACAACACGCCATCTTTCAGCGCGAACTGGTCCTCAGCTACGCGCCGGTGGTCAGTCCCAATGCCACACGCATGGTCGGGCCTGTGATCATCGCGTTCGGAACAGACGACCAAAAGGCGCACTATCTGCCTCGCATCCGGACGGGCGAGGACTGGTGGGCGCAGGGTTATTCCGAACCAGGCGCCGGGTCGGATCTCGCCGCGCTTCAATGCAAAGCGGTGCGTAATGGTGATCATTATGTGGTGAACGGGTCAAAGATTTGGACAACACATGCCCAATGGTCGAACAAGATTTTTTGTTTGCTGCGGACGGACAACAGCGGAAAGCCGCAACAAGGCATTTCGTTTGTGCTCAGTGATCTGAACATTCCGGGCATTACGGTGCAGCCGCTGATTTCGATCTCGGGCGATCACGAATTTAATCAAGTTTTCTTCGAAGATGCCCGCCTGCCGGTATCCGGCCTGTTGGGTGAGGAGAATGACGGCTGGACCGTTGCGAAATATCTGTTACAGCATGAGCGCGGCGGCCAATACGCGACACGGTTGCAAACCCAACTGGAACGCATCAAAGAGATTTGCCGTTCTGCACCGAACGGTTATGCGGAACCTTTGATAGAAGACGCGTCTTTCTCCAGGCACCTTGCGCAATTGGAGATCGAACTGGACACGCTCGCGGCCTTTGAACGCCGTTTGTTTGATGCGGTGAAAGGAGGCGAGCCGATTGGATCTATGTCATCGGCCTTAAAAGTCCGCGGCACGGAAATGCGCCAAGCCGTGTCGGAATTGATTGTCCAGATGGTTGGATTTTACGGGGCGCCCTATCAGCCTGAAGCGCGCATCCCGCAAGCCAATGTGGAACCGATCGGCTCTGATGAAGCGGCCATTGCCATGCCGCGTTACCTCAATGATCGTGCGGCATCGATCTATGCCGGTTCGAATGAAGTTCAACGAAACATCATGTCCAAAGCGGTATTGGGGCTGTAGTTTAGGGTGCACTCTACTGGCTTCATTGTCCTCCAATCGCTCATTCCGACGAAAGTCGGAATCTCGTTGTGTATTCTCGACAGTTACCGAACCAGATCCCGGTTTTCACCGGGATGAGCGAATAAAGGGGGCTCAAGCGACGCACCTCTGAGATCGAACCGAGATAGGAATTCAAGATGGAAAAAAGAAGGTTAGGGCGTCATGGACTTGAGGTGCCCGTGCTGTGCCTTGGGACCATGAATTATGGCTTGCAGGTTGATGAAGCGGCCTCACGCGTCATTTTGGATGAAGCCTATGACCGGGGGCTGAACTTTCTTGATACATCGGATGCCTATCCGCTGGGCGCTACACGGGATCTCGTCGGCGGTACGGAGGAACTGCTCGGCCGTTGGATGAAGGACAAGGGCAACCGGGATCAGTTGATCATCGCGACCAAGTGCTTTGTGCCTTCCCACAAGGGCCCGAACAATTGGGGTCTATCGCGCCAACATATTATGCGCGCCATTGAAGACAGTCTGCGCCGGCTCGATACGGATTTTATCGATCTTTACCAGTCGCATGGCTTCGATCCGAATACACCGATCGACGAAACCTTGCGTGCTTTTGAAGATCTGGTGACCGCTGGAAAGGTCCGTTATGTCGGATGTTCAAACTATCCGGCCTGGCGGCTGGGCGAGGCGCTCAGATCCGCTGACCGGCTCCGCGTTGCAGGTTATGCCTCGGTGCAACCCCGCTACAATATTTTGTATCGCGACATCGAAGTCGATTTGCTGCCGCTGTGTGTGGATCAGGGGATTGGCGTTCTTGTCTACAATCCGTTGGCCGGCGGTTTTCTGTCGGGCAAATACAAGCCCAATTCAGATCCGGTTGAGGGCACCCGCTTTACAGTTCAGCGTGCCGGAGAGATGTATCAGTATCGCTATTGGCAAGAAGCACAATTCGCGGCAGTCGAAACGCTGAAGCAGATTGTTGAAGGCAAGGGGCTTAATCTCGTGTCGGTTGCCGTCGCCTGGGTGCTCAAACAGCCTGGCGTGACTTCAGCCATTATCGGCGCGTCGAAGGCCGAACAGTTGGATGCCAATTTGGCGGCCCTCGATGTTGAGTTTGATGAAGAACTTGTCGAAGCCTGCGATGCGGCCTGGTGGACATTGCCGCGCCGCCCGACGCAAGAGGGGTATCGGTAAAACGCGTGACGGAACTTAGTATCAGCGCAGCCGCGCGTTATCTGCCTGCACAAAAGTGGCGTGTGCTATCTCTGATGGTCGTCGTCCAGGCCTTTGTCATCGGCATCGGCATGTACAGCTTCACTTTTTGGGTCGAACCTTGGATTGCAGAATTTGGCGCATCGCGCCGCGATGTTCTGACGGCCATCTCGCTCATGACCTACACGATGGGGCTCATGTCACTATTTGCCGGGCGCTGGATTGATCTGTACCCGGCCAAATATGTGGTAACGACAGGTATGATTGGCTTCGTCGTCGGCATGTTGATTGTGTCGTTGGCGCCGACCCTTTGGGTGATTTGGCTGACTTATGCCTTGGTGCTGCCGGCCTCGGCGGCGCTTTGCGGCCCGCTCATCGCGATGGTTTTGGTGTCGCGTAATTTCGAGGCGCGCCGCGGCCTCGCGATTGGCATCGTCACCTTGGGCACCTCCCTTGGCGGCGTCGTGTTTCCGATCATTATTGCACTGCTGCTTGGTGCGATCGGTTGGCGCTCGTCATATGTCGTGCTGGGTCTTGCGGCAACGGTGTTGGTGCCGCTTTGCTGGATCATTCTTTCGGGCGAAAAAGACAACAAACTAGCTTCTGCGTCGGCCGATGCGACGGGCGGCAACTTTCGGGACTTTGCCGGACGCTATGAGTTTTGGATCCTGGCTGTCATCTATCTTTTCACCTGGTTTGTGTTCACCAGCGTGCAGCACAATGTCAGGCCCTTCTCAAGCGATCTCGGTATTTCGGTTGAACAAAGCGCAACATTCATTTCGACACTGGCATTTTGGATGATTGTTGGAAAAATCGTGACCGGCGCGTTGTCGGACAAGTACGACAATCGCTATCTGTTTATCGGCGCGGCAGCGCTTATGGCGGCCGCCGTTGTCTCGCTGAGCTACTCGGCGACTTACACGCAGGCCTTGATCTCGTTCACCATCATGGGGCTGGCCGCGGGGGCCTTTCTGCCGCTGCAAGGCACTTTGTATGCGGCGACGTTCGGACCCGAAGCAATGGGCCGGGCCATGGGCATGGCGGCGCCCATTCAATCCTTGTCCGCATTCGGCGCCTTCTTTGCCGGTTGGGCGCGGGACAGTCTGGGTAGTTACGCGCTTTTCTTCCAATTCGCTGCGCTCTTATTGTTCCTGGCGGCGCCCCTTCTTTTGATGCTTGCAGCACCTAAACGCGAAAAAGCAGCCGACAAAGAATAGAACGCGCGCGCAAAACGGCAGCGTTTGCGGCGCGGCCGCTCTATGGTACCTATAACTATGATACTAGTTAGGGAGAAAACCATATGAGCTCAACATCAGACGACAAGAAAGAAGCATCCCATCGGATGGTGAAGTGGTCGCCACCTTACCGTCGTGAAGAAGTGGAGATGCCGGAATTCGATCTTGTTGAGATTGAACGCGAGGCCCCGATCGGCCGGATTGTGCTCAACTCACCGGAAAAACGTAATCCGTTAGGATACGAACGGCTCTTGCAGATTGAAATGGCGGCCAAACTGTTAGAGCTCGACGACGAGATCCGCGTGATCATCATCAAAGGTCAGGGACCAAGTTTTTCCGCTGGATATGACATTACACCCGTCAAGAAAGGTGAGCGGCAACGGAACTTTCCGCCAGGCGGATACATCAATCGTAAGCGCGACCCGTTATGGCAATCCTACGATCTGGAACATGCGCGGGTGTATATGACGCTCTTTGATTTGCAGAAGCCGGTGATTGCGCAAATTCATGGAGCGTGTTTGGCCGGGGCAACTGAGCTTGCCGGATTCTGTGATCTCCGCATTGTCGCGGACGACGCAAAGATTGGATGGCCGGTCGGGCGCAATTGGTCGCCTGGCAATCTGCAATACATTCCCTGGCTCGTCGGGATGACAAAAGCCAAATATTACATGTTCACTTGTGAACCGATGAGCGGGCTTGAAGCGTTTCAATGTCAGTGGGCATCGGAGTCCGTTCCCGAAGACAAGCTCGAAGAACGCACCGAGGAACTGGCGCAGCAGATCGCGCTCACACCAACGGATCTGATCATGCTGACCAAGCGCAGCATTAACCGGCAGTTTGAAATTATGGGTTTCAAAACCGGCATCGCCGCCAGTGTCGATTTGCTGGCGCTGTCCGGTTTCCGCGACCAAGGGCTCTACACGCCACGCTCTAAATCGAAAGACGGGGAGGGCGGCGACGAATTCCTCCGCCGTTCCCAAAGGGACGGTTTGAAAGCGGCCTTGCAGTGGCGCGAAGAAACGTTCGGCAACAAATACCGCGATGGAGACGACAAAGAGTGAGGCTTAAGGCGGGAACACGCCACTGTGTTTCGGTGTGAATTACAGGGCTGATGTCCGCCTTCACGAGTCCTTTGTCGGTGTCGTCCTCGTGCCTGACCATACGGCATTCACACAAGTGAGTTGGCTTAAGTTCGCGAATTGCCTCCCCCTTGTGGGGAGGCCAAAAGGCCTTGTGTAACAAGGCTTTTTGGGTGGGGGTAAGCGGAAAGGAAGGACATTTCGCCGATCCCCCGTCTTTGTGTTTTTCGCCGGCGGGGACATACCGTGACAACGTGTAATGTCGCAGCTGTTCCCCCCCACCCGAAAAATCGCTGAAGAACGCGATTTTTCGACCTCCCCACCGAGGGGAGGTATCGACGTATTTGCGGCAGATGAGATGTGTGAATCTTGTAGTGCCTGACACGAGGACCCAGAGCAAGCTGCTCTGGGCATTCGGGTCAAGCCCGAATGCAACAGCTAACTGCAGGCTATAAAACCAATCTCGTTGTGTCATCCTCGCGAAAGCGAGGATCCATACCCACTGATGTAAAAAAATCAGCACAGGGATTATGGATCCCCGATAATCGCTTCGCGATTTCGGGGATGACAGGGAGAAGGGGTCCTTAGCCCGCAAGAATAAGCTCCGCCAATTTTGCACGTTGGTGGGCGGCGTCGCCGAGAAGCGTTTGGCTGTGGAGTTGGCGTTTCATGTAAAGATGCACATAGCATTCCCATGTAAAGCCGATCCCGCCGTGGAGCTGCACGGATTTGCGCGAACCGAAACCTGCCGCATCCGTTGCGGCCGCTTTGGCCATGCGGGCATATTGCTCCGCGAATTCAGGTTCGTGATCGATCGCGCAGGCGGCGTTGTAGAGCAGCGACCGCGCCAAATCGATCGCGACCATGAATTCGACAAGCGGATGTTTGACCGCTTGGAAGAAGCCGATATTGCGATCGAACTGGCGGCGCGTCCGCGCATATTCCGCGGTGGTTTGTAGTTGCCACTCGGCAGCACCGCACATGTCGGCAGTCAGCAGTACGAGCAAGGCCGGCATCGCCTTTTGCAATGCCTCAACAGCTTTGCCGGGTTGCGCCACAATTTGCGTGTCTTCAACGCTGACGCCGTCAAACACCAAGCGTGCCTGATCGCGGGTCAGGTCGAGGATGGCGTCAGGGTTGATCGTGAGCCCCGCTGCATCTTTCGGCACGACGACCAACGCAACGTTGTTCCCTGATTTCACATTCACAAGGAAGTGGTCGACCTTCTGCGCATCCTGAACGAAATAGGCCGTGCCGCTGAGTTTGTTGCCGTCAAGGTTCACTTCCGACGCGTCATGCTCCCATGATCCATATTGATTGCTCGCGGCGTAGCTGAATCCTTTGCCCTCCGAGATTTGGTTGAGGGCCGCGTCGGCATTCTCGTTTTCGCAAGCGGATAAGATGTAAGCGGCGCTTAATGTAGAAACGAACGGGCCGGGCAGCCCCGCTTGACCGGCTTGTTCGACCAGGGCGGCGACCGCAACCGCCGACATGCCCAAGCCCCCGAGCCGTTCGGGCACAGCTACCATCAGCCAGCCGAGATCCACGATCTGTTTCCACAGGTCAGGGTCCCACCGGCATTCTGTGCCATGTGCAAGGTTACTGTCATGGGCGATCAAACTATGCAGTTTGTTCGTGGGCAGATTGTCTTGGAAAAATTTCTCGGCGACGTCCTTCAGAGCGCGTTCGTCTTCGTCGAAACCGTAATTCTTGGGTTGAGTCATTGCGCGTGCCATTGGTCGTCTCCCTTATTTGCTTTTATCGAGACCAAGGACGCGTTCGCCCAAGATGTTTTTTTGAATTTCGTTAGAGCCTGCCGCGATGGTGCCGCCAAAGGAACTGAGATACGCAAGCGGCCATTGCCCGTCATCGGGCGCGTTATTGTCGTATTGGGAAAGCGTGCTGGACGCGCCTTCAATCTCCATGGCGATGGCGGCCGACTCCTGCATATATTCCGTGCCGATCAGCTTGTCTTGCAGCGCCATACGGTTGGGATCGGCCAAACCGGACACACTCCGCAAACGGCGGCTCTGCTTCACCGCTTCTTGCCGGATGAGCATGTTCATTACCTTGTCGCGAATGATCGGATCTTCAATCGCCGGCTTACCATTACGCATGCATTGCTGTGCAAGTTTGAGAAGCGGGAAGTCTTTCGCCGTGGTGACTTTTTTGGGTTCAGCTTCTTGGCCGCCGGACGCTGGTGTCGCCATCGGGCCCGCACCGCGTTCATGCGCCAATGTGGTCATCGCCACTTGCCAGCCTTTGCCCACTTCATCGAGCCGATAAGAATCGTCGATTTCGAGACCGTCAAACAGCACTTCGTTAAAGCCGGCTTCGCCCGTGATTTTGATCAGGGGGCGCACGGTCACAGATTTTCCAAGTTCCGCTTTAATGGGGACAACAAAATAGGTGAGCCCGTTATACCGGTCCGACTTGTCCGTGCGGGCCAATAGGATCATCCAATCGGCGAACTGCGCGGTCGATGTCCAAACTTTGTGACCGTTGATGACCCATTTGTCGTTGCCCTTGGGTTCGGCAAAGGTTTGAACACTGGCAAGGTCCGAGCCCGCGCCCGGTTCACTGAAGCCTTGGCACCAAAGTTCTTCACCGGAAAAGAGTTTCGGCAACAGACGCTTTTTGAGGTCTTCCGAGCCATGAAAAAAGATGGTGGGGGCCGCCATCCCCAGCCCGATGATACCCGGAAGGATCGGTGTTTTTGCGCGTAGCATTTCTTGGTTGGCAACCGATTGGCATTTCGTTTTGCCGCCGCCACCATATTCCACCGGGTAATCACAGCCGACGAGGCCCGCGTCATACGCCGCCTTTTGCCATTTGGTGTAGTAGTCCTTCTGTTCCTCGGTCACCACCTCGATACCGATCCGAACCGGTTGGAAATTGGGGAGCGGCGGATTGTTTTTCTCAAGCCATGCGCGTGCATGGGCCCTGAATTCTTCCTGTTCCGGCGTATCCCGTTTCGTTTCGGCCATGATTGGTTTCCTCTTTTTGGCTAGGCTTTGCTGAAGTTTTTAGCGCATTCACTTAAAGGGTCAAATAAAGGGTCAAAAATTGCCGCTCATCCCGGACGCACTGCAGCATGCTAATGCTGCTGTGCAGAGCCGGGATCTGGTGCCGCATACTCATGAGTAACGAGAAGCTCAGGCGTGTTGGACGAGACCCCGGACAGTAAGTCTCGCTTGCCATCCGTATTGGATGGGCTCGACTAACTTCCGGGATGAGCGGTGAAAGTTGGGCAATTGCTGATGCACTCTACTGTCCCGTAAAGACAGGTTTGCGTTTTTCAAAGATCGCGCGCACGGCTTCTTTGCCGTCGGCGCTTTTAAGGCCACGGCCCGTGTAACGCAGCTCATCGCGGATCAGCTCTTCAAGATTGTCGGGCAACCCGGCGCGGGTGACTTGCAACTTGGTTTGTTGGGCGGCGAGGGGCGCCACTTCGGCGATCTTTCGGCAATAGGCAAGGAAGGCTTCTTCGAAACTTTCCGCAGGGGCAACACTGCCAACCATCCCCATGGCGTTCGCCGTCTCGGCATCGATCATCTCAACTTCAAGTAAGAAGCGCATGGCGCGTTCGTGACCGATGGCCTGTGGCAATGTCCAAGTAAGACCGCAGTCGGGCGATGTACCGGCCCGCGCATAGCCAGGATGAAAACGCGCTTTTGTGCTGGCCATGCGTATGTCGCAGCTCATGGCAAGTGAAAGGCCGGCACCGATCGCAATGCCGTTGATACCGGCAATCACGGGTTTCTCACAGTTGACCCGAATGCCAGTCACGAGTTTGACGACGGTCTCGACCGTGTCGCCCGCACTTTGGCGGTCGCGCGAGGCGCTGGGGCTCAGATCCGCACCTGCACAGAATGCGTCACCGACGCCGGTCATGCCGACCACGCGTACAGCATCGTCCTGCGCGGCGTCTTCAACAGCCCGAACAATCTCCCCCGTCAACGCATTTGAAAGCGCATTCTTCTTCTGCGGACGATTGAGCCGCAACACGCGCACATGCCCATCAGTTTCTTCGAGCAGGATCGGCGTGTCTTCTTTAGTGCTGTCTACCGTTGGTTCTGCCATGTCCTGCTGTCGTCCTTAGATTTTTCAAAGCACTCACAAATTTCGAAGCATCAACTGCGGCACCCATCTCCCTCTCCTAACCTCTCCCTCTTGAAAAGAGGGAGAGGGATTACTCCGCGAATGCGGAACTGTTGGCATTGTCCCTCCACCCACTTTAGTGGGGGGAGGCTAGGAGGGGGGCATGTTCGAAAGCAAAAGTTGCACTTGGTACAGCGGTCCGCCTCAGTCGCACCTCAACCTCCCTTCACGTCACGGAAGGGGATCGCCTTGTCGATTTCCGGTTCCTTCGGCAACCCGAGAACACGTTCGCCGATGATGTTGCGTTGCACTTGGTCCGTGCCACCACCGATCGACGTGAAGTAGGCATTGAGCGAAAGGAAATTTGCGTCTTCGGCGCGGGGGTGATCGCTGCCTTCCAGCAAGCTCCCGGCACCCAGCAGGTCTGTACGCAATCTCGCTGTTTCATGAAGGATGCGCGACATGGCGAGCTTGCCGAGTGACATGATGGAAGAAGATGTTCCGACTTTGAGCTCGGCTTTGCCGCGAGCCGTATTTAGATCGTTGAGTTTGCGCCAGGCGATCACTTGGGCGATGCGCTGACGGATCACTGGATCTTCGAGGCGTCCGGCCTCGCGTGCCAATGCGATAAGCTCGTCTTCGCCTTTGGCACGGTCAACTCCAAAGCCGCTGCGTGCGCCACGTGCTTGTTCGCCCATGACAGAACGCTCATAGGACAGAGCCGTTACCAACACGCGCCAGCCATCGCCTTCTTCGCTTAGCAGATTGGCAGCGGGAATGCGGGCGTCTGTGATGAATACTTCGTTGAAATGGGATTCACCGGTGACTTGATGAAGAGGCCGCACATCGACGCCAGGCTGTTTCATCGGCAAGAAGAAGAACGAGAGGCCTTTGTGTTTCGGTACATCCCAATTGGTCCGTGCAATGAGCATCCCGTAATCAGCGGTTTTGGCGCCGGAGGTCCAGACCTTTTGGCCGTTGACCACCCATTCATCGCCGTCGCGCTCAACCTTGGTACGAACGCCCGCCAAGTCTGACCCGGCGCCCGGTTCGCTATAGAGCAAACACATATTCACTTCGCCGCGCATCAAGCCGGGGATCAATTCGCGCTTCAAGGCGTCAGTGCCATAGGCGAGCAGTGTATTGATCCAGAGATTGGTCCGATCTTGCCCCGTACCGAAGGCGCCGACGCGCGCGAACTCTTCGCGCACCACGCGGCCACGGGCGTCATCATAATCGCGGCCATACCAGTCCTTTGGCCATTGGGGCGCGGCCCAACCGGCGTCCACGACTTTAGTCAGCCATGCGACGCGGTTTGGTCCTTCAAGCGCTTGCCGCTTCCATTCGGGGTTCCATTCAGCCTCGAGAAACGCGCGCACCTCCTGGCGGACTGTCTCAATGTCAGGCAGTTCTTTTGTCATTCTTACGCTCCCATCGCCGTGAGATATTGTTCGCGATAATGGTCCGACGCCCCAAACAACTGTTGGTTGGCGCGGGACCGGCGCAAATAAAGGTGCGCGGGATGCTCCCACGTGAACGCGATGCCGCCATGCATCTGAACCGCATCCGCCGCGGTGCGCACATAGGCATCGGCGCAAGCAAAGGCAGCCAAGTAGCGCCACTGGTCCGCATCATTGGCTTTTTCATCTGCCTTCACGGCCGCATGGCGCGCGGCAGAGATGGCGGACTCGACTTCGATTTTCAAATCCGCCGCCATATGTTTGACAGCTTGGAAACTGCCAATGGGCCGGCCGAATTGATGACGCATCTTGGCGTATTCGACGGTGATATCCAGGATCTTTTCGGCGCCGCCGGCCTGTTCTCCGGCAAGCGCGATGAGGCCGGCTGCAAGCGCGCTTTGGATTGCAGACCAGCCGTTACCGTTTGCTCCGATCTGTGTGGCTGCAACGTCCTTTAGAGTGATCTCATCCAACACCAAAGTGTGATCGAAGGACGGCAGCGCCGTGCAAGAAGTGCCTTCGGCACTTGGCGCAACTTCAAACAGTGTCGGGCCATCGTCTGTCTGCGCGACGGCCAACCAGACATTGGCGGTTTGTCCGTGCATGACAAATCCGGCCGCCCCGTTAAGTCGCCAGTCTTCGCCTGCTTTGGTTGCTGTAAGACCGATCGTGTCTTCGGTCCAATCGCCCGTTGGTGACGTGATCAAGAGTGTGGCGATCGCATCGCCCGCGGCGAGTTTCGGCAAGAGACTTGATTTGGCTTCTTCATCGCCGCTCGCCTTGAGCGCCGAGACAGACATGACGGCGCTGGTCAGTAAGGGCGCGCCAAGCAAAGCGCCGCCTGCCAGTTCCATGATACGTTCGACAGCCACCAACCCCGCATCGACGCCGCCATTTTCTTCATCGACCAGCAGGCCCGTCAGCCCCATATCGGCGATGGCCCGCCAAAGCTTTTCATCATAGCCCTTGCGGTCGGCCATCCATTTTCTGACATGGGTTTCCGTACACTGATCTTCGAGGAGCCGCTCGAACGAATTTTCGAGCGCCCTCAGTTCTTCATCCGACAAAGCCGCCATATTGCTCTTCTATCCTTGTTGCAGGTCACTGCCCTTACTTATCACGCAATCGCCCGTCCGGTTCACTCACGTGGGCGAAACCATCGCCGAAGGGCGCATCGCGTTGTTTGAGCGCTTCGCGCACGCCCAGTTCACGGCTGCTGCGGACCCATTCCCTTACGGCAGGCGCCCGGTGGGCGCGCGCGTCATTCTCTGCGGCAAGGCGCTGCAGCACTTGGGCCCCCATCATTTCCATCGACAGGTTGGTGATGCGCTTGTTGGCGGCCAGCAGATCTGGGTCGATCAGCGCCAAACGGTCCGCGATGCCTTCGACTTCGTCCTCCAATTTGTCCTCGGGAACGGATTTAAGCGCGAGACCGATCTTTGCTGCATCTTCGCCACTCACAACATCGCCGGTCAGTTGCAAGCGCTTCGTCCATTGGGGTCCGCAATGATACATCCACAAATTGCTCGGCAGGGCGCCAAGCCCGCGGGCGGCCGGAAAACCAAATCGCGCATCGTCCGCGACAACGACCATATCGCAAACCATGGCCAAGTCCGTGCCGCCAGCCATGCACGCGCCGTGCACTTGGGCAATCGACGGTTTGTGCATTTCCCACAAGGTTCGAATGCGCCGGTTGTTGCGTTCAATCAGCCAAATGTCATCGTCGTGGCTGCGGCCTGTTCGATAGCCTGGTTCGGGTTTGCGGCCAAGCGCGGTGAGGTCATAGCCTGAACAGAAGGACCGGCCTTCGCCGCGCAAGATTACACAATGAACACTCTGATCGTCATCCGCTGTCCAACATGCATCTTCCAGTTCTTCAAGCATCAGCCCGGTGATGGCATTGTGGGTCTTCGGCCGTGACAGCGTAATGCGCGCCCGCCCGTCGGCGACTTCATAGCGAATGTCTTTATAGTCTTTGGTCGAGGCGCTCATCCGTCACGCTCCCGTACGTTGATTGAGTTCGGCAGCATTGTCGTGCAGGATTTTCGCCTGCACGTCGACTGGCAGTCCCTCGACCTCGTCAAGAACATCGCGCGGGCGTTCCGTGCCTTCCATATGCGGCCAGTCGGACCCGATGATCACACGATCAGGGCCCATATGATCGACGATCTCGGCAACATCGTCCTCCCAGAACGGGTTGATCCAGACGTGTTCTTTGAATTTGTCCGCGGGATCGTCTTTGTAGTAGCTCGGCGTGCGTTCCTTGCTTTTGTCAAAGGCTTTGATGAGATCGCCCAAGAACTCAGATCCATTTTCCACTGATGCGATACGCAGATTGGGGAACCGTTCAAACAGACGGTCAAAGACCATACTGGCCAGGAAATCGTTGATGTTTCTTGAGCGATGGAAGTTCGTGACGCTCGGCTTCGTACCCATACTGAGCACGTCGATGTTCTTGGTGTCGTAACCGTTGCTGTCGTGACGCGTGGCGCCGATATGCGCGACAACGGTGATGCCGGCTTCGTTGACGCGTGACCAGAAGGGATCGAATTCCTTAGCGCCGGGATTGCGTGGGCCGCGCCGTGTGTAAACAGCGCTTGGGCGCATCACCAAAACCCGCGCATCTTTCTTCAATGCTTTATCAAGTTCTTGGCAGGCATGGTCCACGTCGGCGAGCGAGATGTAAGGCGCCGCAAACAGCCTGTTCTTGTAGTTAAAGCCCCAATCTTCATCGAGCCATTGATTGAACCCTTCATACAGCGTGCACACCGCGTCCACATCGTTCTTCAGGAGTTCTTCGTACAAAATGGCGAGTGTCGGGAAGAGCCAGATTGCCTCCAAACCCTGATCGTCAAGGCGTGCCAGGCGCGCATCACGATCCATATATTCCGGTGGCAGCGGTTCGAGCGATGACCGGATCAGTTCAGCACTCGAAGCGCCATTGGGGTTGCCACGAAACAGCTCACGCAAAACGCCGGGCTTGGAAATGGGATCGAATGTCGGGTTGGTGAACCGATCAATCTTGCCGCCTATGGCGTGGTATTTTCGCCCGCTTTCTAAGGTGACCCATTGCACACAGCGCGGGTGCATGGCTTTGGGGACATGACGTGTGAAGGCGTCGTGGCCTTCATAATAATGATTGTCAGCATCAAACAACTGTCCTTGGAAACGGGGCATTTGTCATTCTCCTGTTCGCGCGCCTGTTAGAGGCAATGATGAAGATACGTAGGTGAAACTAAGAAGTGATAGGTCTACTGATGATATGTTGCGATCAGAGCATTCACTCTGACCCCATCCATGAAACCGGTTCAGTGAGCAGTTCAGGCGCTGTCTTCTCCCAATAGCGCAAGGCCGCTTTTTGCATTCGCTCTGTCACGGCTTGGGCCGCTTCCGGATCGCCTTTTTCGATGGCCTGAAGAATGCGCGCCATTTGTCGGACGCTGGCTTGACGGTGTTCAAGGTCATATTTAATGCCGGCATTTTCCGACATGCGGTGCAGCGCATTCAAAAGAAAACCAAGCACCAGGTTCTTAGACGCAACGGCGACCAGCTCCTGAAACTGTCTTGCCTCGCGGGCGAGCGTATCCGAGTTTTTGACGGACTTGCGCAACCGCTCAAGGCTTTCATGCAGGGCGTCAATATCTTGGGCGGTCGCATTCTGTGCAGCTTGCCCGGCCAAAATAGGGTAAATCGACCGGCGCGCATCAATAACGGATCGAAACGTTGCATCTGCGAATTGAAGTTGAAGGGATAAAGCGCTGGTCAGGTCGCCGGCGTCAGGGACAGCCACAACCGGCCCCCCACCGGGTCCTGCTTTTATTCGCAAAGCGCCCTGTAGTTCGAGAAACCGGAGTGCTTCGCGCACCGTTGCGCGGGCGACGCCCTGTTTTTCGACCATGATATGCTCAGGTTCAAGTTGCGTGCCGGGTTTGAGTGCGCGTTCCTTGATCTCATTCACGATATTTCGCGCAACGCGCACGGCCGCGCGTTCCGGTTTTTCGTTCGCGAATGCTTTTTGATTCTGCCTCATCCGATTCCTCTTTACCCCTAACCGCAAATATAACTATGATACTAGTTAGCACCGCGGATCAAGAGGGAGGCCTCACAGAATGTCAGTCGCAGAAGCACCGTTGGATGCGTCACTAGAGTCGGTCGACGTTGACAGCATTCCGCTGGAAGAAATCGACGTGTCGCAACCGCATCTGTTCAAAAACGACACGTGGCGACCCTGGTTCGCGCGATTGCGGCGGGAAGCGCCAGTGCATTTCTTAGCTGACAGTGAAAACGGACCTTTCTGGTCTGTGACCAGTCATGAAATGACCATGGCCGTAGATACGAACCACAAAGTGTTTTCGTCGGAAGAGGGCGGCATCGCGATAGTGGACCCCAGACCTTTGGTTGGGGACGAACTCACAAAGGATACCTCCTTCATTTCTATGGACGAACCAAGGCACAGCGCACAACGTAATACGGTGTCGCCCACAGTCGCGCCAAGAAATCTCATGGAGTTGGAGCCGCTGATCCGGGAACGTGCCGCCGACATTCTCGATCATTTGCCCGTTGGCGAAACCTTCAATTGGGTGGACAAGGTTTCGGTTGAACTGACGGCGCGCATGCTGGCCACCTTGTTTGACTTTCCCTACGAACGCCGCCGCGACCTAATACGCTGGTCCGACGTGGCGACGGCGGTTCCCGAAGTCACGGGTGAAGACAATGATATGGAAGCGCGCAAGGCGGCCCTAATCGAATGCGCAACGACGTTTTATCAATTGTGGGAAGAACGCGCCGCGCAGGAGCCCAAGTTCGATTTCGTGTCTATGTTGGCCCATGGCGAGGCGACCAAGGACCTTAACAAAGATCCATTGCTCATGCTCGGCAACATCATTTTGCTCATCGTCGGCGGTAACGACACGACGCGCAACAGCATCAGCGGTGGGGTCATGGCGCTCAACCAATATCCGGACGAATATCAAAAGCTACGGGAGAATCCGGGACTGATCCCGAACATGGTGTCGGAAATGGTCCGCTGGCAAACGCCGGTCATCCATATGCGGCGCACGGCACTCGAGGATATTGAGCTAGGCGGCAAGACCATTCGCAAGGGCGACAAGGTGGTGATGTGGTACTTGTCGGGCAACCGCGATGAAAAAATCTTCGACGATGCTGATCGGTTGATCATCGATCGCCCTAACGCACGGCGTCATGTATCTTTTGGCTTTGGCGTTCACCGCTGCATGGGCAACCGTCTCGCCGAAATGCAGCTGCGGGTATTGTGGGAAGAGATTATGAAACGTTTCCACACGGTGGAGATCGTGGGTGACGTCGAGCGCTTGTCCAACAACTTTATCCGTGGTGTCGCTAACGTACCGGTGCAGCTGCATCCGCATTAAGGATGCGGTGATGAAGGATGTTGCGGGCAAAGTTGCATTCGTCACCGGAGGTGCCAGTGGTATTGGCCTCGGAATTGTACAGTCGTTTTGCGCTGCGGGTGTGAAAGTTGCAGTCGCAGATATTGAGCAAGCAGCACTCGATCAAGTTCAGGACACGCTTTCTCCGTTCAAAGAAAATGTGATCTATTTGAACGTCGACGTGACGGACCGCGGCGCGATGGAAGAAGCGGCTCGCGAAACGGAAGCGGCCTTCGGCAATGTGCACATCGTTTGCAACAATGCAGGCGTGGCCGTGGCCGGCCGCGTCGACAAGATGCAATACAATGACTGGGACTGGGGCATGGGCGTGAACCTGGACGGCGTCATCAATGGCGTGCGCACCTTCGCCCGCCGCATCAAGGCACATGGAGAAGGCGGACACTTCGTGAATACGGCATCGATGGCCGGTCTTATGCCAATCCCCGGCGGCAGTGTTTACACTGCCGCCAAATACGCCGTGGTTGGCTTGTCAGAGGTCATGCGCACAGATCTCGCGCGATTTGATATTGGCGTTTCTGTGTTGTGTCCCGGTGGCGTGATCACAAATGTCGCGAATTCGGGACGCAATCGCCCTGAAAATCTAAAACGTGAAACAGACACATCGCGCATCGGTATGGGCGGCGGGCTTGGCGAGGCCGTCAGTTCGGACATGCTCGAACCGTCTGTCATTGGCGATATGGTCCTGGCGGCCATCATGGAAAACGACGCCTATATTCTGAGCCACCCGCATTTGAAGCCGGTTGTCGACAAACGTTTCGCAGCGATCGAAAAATCGTTTGAACGCTGGTCGAAATACCGCGACGAGCAGGGGATCTGAGAGAATCAACAGAAGAGGCTCCCATCCGCCCTTTGGACTTCAGCATCCTTAGTTTGCGACAAACCACCGCGAAAACTCTCGAACGAGGCGACAATGTATCCAGGCAAATGGGCACAAGAATTCCCTGACAAACCGGCAGTGATCAATTCAGTTACCGGCGCGCACGTAACTTATAAGCAATTGGATGATCGCTCGAACCAACTCGCGCAACTCTGGTGGGAACAAGGACTACGTACGGGAGACCATGTTGCAGTCTTTCTTGAAAATCATCTCAACTATTTGGAGGTGGTGTGGGCTGCCTTGCGCTCTGGACTCTACATCACGTCCATCAATCGATATCTCACAACCGAAGAGGCGGGTTACATACTCAACGATTGTGAAGCCCAATCAGTTGTGGCGTCCGCACGTATAATCGAGGCGGACGGGCTCAAGGCGTATGCGCCGCGATGCGCATCGTGGCTATCGATTGATGGTGGGCTTGATGGGTATCAAGACTACGAAGAAGCGCTCGCCACGTTTTCGGCTGAACCGTTAGCGGAAGAGCCGGCAGGTTATTTCATGCTCTATAGCTCAGGCACAACAGGGCGACCGAAAGGCATTAAGCGGCCGCTTACGGGCAAAAGCATTGATGCGGAAGACACTGAGCTTGGCGGACTTCAGAAATTACTCTGGGGTTTTGACGAGAATACGACCTATTTGTCTCCTGCGCCTCTTTATCATTCGGCGCCGCTTGGTTTCTGCACTGGCACGTTGGCGGTTGGCGGGACAGTCGTCATGATGCCGAAATTTGATGCGCTCGAGGCGCTCGAAAATATCGGCAAGTACAAGGTCACCCATAGCCAGTGGGTGCCGACCATGTTCTCGCGCATGTTGAAGCTTAATGTCGATCGAAGCCAATTTGACTTGAGCTCACACAAAATCGCCATCCATGCAGCCGCGCCATGCCCGCGCCAAGTTAAACAAGAGATGCTCGATTGGTGGGGCGATGTTATTTATGAATACTATGCAGGAACCGAAGCAAACGGCTTTACACATGTCGCGCCACAGGCGTGGCGTGAAAAGCCCGGAACGGTTGGTCAGGCGCTTCTTGGAACGCTTCATATTTGCGATGAAGAAGGCAAAGAACTGCCGACAGGTCAGCCCGGTATCGTCTACTTTGAAATGCCGACGATGCCGTTTCAATATCACAATGATGCAGAGAAAACCAAAAAAACTCAGCACCCAGAGCATCCTAATTGGACGGCGCTCGGCGATGTCGGCTATGTGGACGACGACGGTTACTTATTTCTGACCGATCGCGCGACCTTTATGATCATATCGGGTGGCGTCAACATATATCCGCAAGAAATCGAAGACGCGATGACCATGCACCCCAAGATCGCCGACGTGGCTGTGGTTGGCGTGCCCAACGAAGAGATGGGCGAAGAGGTCAAAGCCGTTGTTCAGCTTGCGGATGGAGTTATACCAGGGCCCGATGTGGAACAAGAACTGCTGGCCTATGCACGCGATCACATCGCCCACTACAAATGTCCTAAATCAATCGACTTTGAGGACGAGCTGCCGCGTCTACCAACTGGAAAGCTCTATAAGCGACTCCTGAAGGACCGCTATTGGGGCAAGAGCGACACCAAGATCGTTTAATAAAGAGGAATGTCAGATGAGCGCATCATCCCGGCACCGTAAGGAGTCAGTCATTCCGACAATAGAGGAACTCGGATTTGATCCGGCAGAGATTCGCCAAAGATATGCCAAAGAACGCGACAAACGGCTGCGTGCGGATGGCAATAACCAGTATCTCGAAGTAACCGGTCAATTCGCACACTACAACGATGTAGATCCTTACGTTGAGCCTGGCTTCACACGTCCAGCCATTGCCGAAGAATTGGATGTCATCATTGTGGGGGGCGGCTTTGGCGGCCTCATGGCCGCCGCGCGATTGCAGCAGGCCGGCGTCACGGATGTGCGTATCATTGAGAGAGCCGGCGATTTTGGCGGCACCTGGTATTGGAACAGGTACCCCGGCGCCCAGTGTGACATTGAATCTTATGTGTATTTGCCGCTCCTAGAGGAAACCGGTTACGTCCCAACAATGAAATATGCCTTCGCGCCGGAGATCTTTGAGCATGCAAAGCGTATTGGCAAACACTTTGACCTTTACAAGCGCGCCTGTTTTCAGACGCAAGTAAAGCAAGGGCATTGGAATGCAGAGGCAGGAAGGTGGACGATTACCACGGATCGTGGAGACGAATTCAGAACGCGTTTTCTGGTCATCGCGCCGGGGCCGTTGAACCGTCCTAAGCTGCCGGGCATTCCCGGAATTGAGACGTTCGAAGGTCACGCATTTCATACGAGCCGATGGGATTACGACTATACCGGTGGCGATTCAACGGGCAAGCTCGACAAACTGCACGACAAAAGAGTCGGCATTATCGGGACTGGCGCGTCCGCAATTCAATGCGTTGAGCATCTCGGCGCACACGCGGAAAAACTCTATGTCTTCCAGCGCACGCCGTCGTCTGTCGACGAACGCGGTAACAAACCCACGGATCCGGAGTGGGCGCGCTCCTTAACGCCTGGTTGGCAATTAGAACGCAGCCTCAACTTCAATGCGATCGTAACAGGCGTTCCGGCCGAAGAAGATCTGGTCAATGACGGCTGGACAACCATTTTCGGATATTTCAAGAAACTCGCCAAACGTGCCGGCGCTAAGACAAAACTGACACCAGAAGAACTGGCGACACTGACAGAAATTGCCGAACATCAAAAGATGGAAGAAGTGCGGGCGCGCGTTTCTCAAACCGTTCACGATGAGCAGACAGCCGAAGCTTTGAAAGCCTGGTACGGTCAGCTCTGCAAACGGCCGACATTCAACGACGGTTATTTACCCACATTCAATCGCCCCAACGTGGAGCTGGTCGACACCAAGGGCAAGGGCGTTGAACGCATCACCGAAAACGAAGTGATCGTTGACGGCATCGCGCACGAAGTAGATTGCCTGATTTTCGGTACAGGGTTTGAAGTCGGCACTGCATACGCGCGACAAGCACAGTTGGAATTGTATGGCATTGATGGCGTGACACTTACGAAAGCTTGGGAGAATGGTCGAAAGACGTTTCACGGTTTTCTCAGTCACGGCTTTCCAAATTGCTTCCAGGTGGGCATCACTCAGACGGGTGGCTCACCTAGCTTTACTTATATGTACAGTGGGCAAAGCGAGCATATCACCTATCTCATCACCGAGGTGCTGGCGCGTAATGCCAGAGCCATAGAGCCTACGGCCGAAGCAGAAGCGCAATATATTGCGACAGTAAAACGGCCGACAATGATGACTGAATATCTCAAATCGTGCACGCCGGGTTTCTACAACGCCGAGGGACAAAATACCGGCGAGGGCTTCTTCGATACGTCTTTTCCAGGGGGCGCGGTACGCTTTCAGAAGATGCTGGCTGAATGGCGTGAGCAGGGCGATCTTGAGGGGCTTACCCTAACTTAGACACGACAAGAGTCGAATAGACTCTGCACTCCTACAAAGAGGAAGCCGCAATGTACAATTTGAAAGGGAAAGTCGCAATTGTCACCGGTGGCGCAAGTGGTATGGGCCGTGCCTCGTCGTTGTTGTTTGCGCGTGCCGGTGCGAATGTTGTGGTCGCGGACCTTAACAGCAATGATGGCGAAGAGATCGCGCGCTTAGCCAGTGAAACCGGCAATAAAGCCATCTTTCAGCACACTGATGTATCCTTGGAAGAGGATGTGATATCGCTTGTCGCGCGGGCGACAGATACATTTGGGCGGCTTGATGTCATGTTCAACAATGCCGGTATTGGCGGTTCGATTGGGCCATTGGAAGAAGTCTCGGTGGAAGATTGGGATCGCACTCAGGCCGTGTGCTTGCGTGGCGTCTTTTTGGGCATGAAACATGCGGCGGCACCGATGCGCGAGGTTGGCGGCGGCTCAATCATCTCGACATCGTCTATTGGGGGCATCGATGGTTCTGCCGGCATGTTTTCTTACACGGCCGCAAAAGCCGCGGTGATCCATCTAACACGCTGCGCAGCACTAGAATTTGCCCGCGATCGGATCCGGGTCAATTGTATTGCGCCCGGCGGCATCTCGACGCCCATCTTGTTCGGTATTGGCGGCGAGACCAAAGAAGAGGTGGACGCCACGTTAAGCAGGTTTCAAGCCTATCCCCATGTTGGACAACCAGAAGATATCGCCAACGCGGCTCTCTTTCTGGCCAGTGATGCGGCGGCTTTTATTACGGGTCACACAATGGTTGTTGACGGTGGTGCGACAGCCGGATCTGCCGCTACTGCGCCAAGGCCTGGGCAGAATCGAGAATTGCGTTTTGCCGGTCCTTCATTCGAACGCAACGCGTAAGCGAGTGACTGTTTTTTTGAGAAGGAAGCGTCGCATGTCGAAAATCTATTCAGGGAGTGCACAATGAAATTGGGTTTAAGCATAGGTTATTCCGGGGGCGAGTTACGACTTCCCATCGAGAAAGTGTTGCTTGCAGAGCAACTTGGTTACGACAGTGTGTGGACGGCAGAGGCCTACGGTTCCGATGCGCTTACGCCGCTCGCCTACCTTGCTGCCAAAACAGATCGGATCAAACTGGGCACCGGTATCATTCAATTAGCAGCACGCACACCCGCGAACGCTGCGATGACAGTCGCAACGATTGATGCGCTTGCCGGGGGAAACCGCGTCATTTGCGGCATTGGCGTATCTGGTCCTCAAATCGTCGAAGGTTGGTATGGGCAGCCGTGGGGTCGGCCTTACCATCGGATCAAAGATTACGTCACCATCATGAAAAAGATCTTCGCGCGCGAAGAGCCAGTGGCGTATGACGGCGAAGAGATTTCCTTGCCCTACACAGGAGATGGGGCCCTGGGTGTTGGTAAGCCCCTAAAGTCGATACTTCACATGAATCCAAACATACCAATCTGGCTCGGCACCGGAATGGAGGCGACGGTAAAACTGACTGCCGAAATTGCGGATGGTTGGCTGCCGTTGGGATTGGTTCCTGAAACATGCGACATCTACAAGCCGTGGATCGAAGAAGGTCTTAAGAGAGCCGGCAAGGACCGCAGCCAGTTCGAGATGCAAGGAGGCGGGGCAGTTTTTGTGACGGATGATGTAAAGTCCGCGCTGGATCGCCTGAAACCAAATATTGCCCTGTATGTCGGCGGTATGGGACACAAAAACAAAAACTTCCATAAAGAAATGATGATCCGTCGTGGGTTTGGCGATGCAGCGGAGCGCATTCAGGAATTGTATTTGGCTAAACACAAGCGAGAAGCGATTGAAGCTGTGCCAGATGAATTCGTTGATCAAGGCGCTCTCGTTGGTGACAAAGCGCGGATCAAAAGACGATTCAGGGATTGGGAGGACAGTGGGATTACCGGTTTCACTGTGAGCGGCAACGAAGAAGCGCTTCGGCTTATGGCTGAAGTCGCCAGACTAAACGTCGAACCGCAGCGCTAATTAGGTGAGCGTGTGTCGGTATGAAACATTAGAAAACCAAATGATAGATTAGGAGCGTTACCCTATGCAGGATGTCGTGAGCTTGATGCTTGGCGATCTCGATTTCGATCCGGCAACGCTAAAGAGAAAATATCTGGAAGAGCGAGACAAGCGTTTGCGCGAAGACGCCAATGATCAGTACATCGAAGTTAAGGGAGATTTCTCCAACTACGTCGACGATCCTTACGCGAACGCTCTTGAACGAGATCCCCTCGAAGACACCGTTGAGGTTGTCATCATAGGCGGTGGTTTCGGCGGGTTGTTGGTGGGGGCGCGGCTACGCGAAGCGGGATTCGACGACATTCGTGTCATTGAAAAAGGTGGCGATTTCGGGGGCACTTGGTACTGGAATCGGTATCCGGGTGCGATGTGCGATGTCGAATCGTACTGTTATCTTCCGATGCTGGAAGAATTAAACTATGTGCCCCAGCACAAATACTCGTTCGCGCCTGAAATCATGGCGCACTCGCAACACATTGCCAAACATTATGGGCTTTACGAAAACGCCTGTCTGTCTACGGAAGTGACCGACCTCACCTGGGATGAGGAGCAGCAGTTCTGGATCGTGAGTACGAACCGGGGTGATCGGATGCGGGCGCGCTTTGTGGCCATGGCGAATGGGCCGCTTAACAGACCCAAGCTGCCTGGCATTGCAGGCATTGACGAATTCAAGGGGCATACATTCCACACCAGCCGTTGGGACTACGACTACACAGGCGGCGATTCAAATGGAAACCTAACCAAGCTCAAAGACAAACGTGTGGGAATTATTGGCACCGGCGCGACTGCCGTCCAATGCGTCCCACACCTTGGTGAATGGTCGGCCGAGCTCAAAGTATTTCAACGCACGCCATCGTCTATCGATGTACGCAACAATCGCCCCACGGATGCCGAATGGGCTTCCTCGCTTCACAGTGGGTGGCAGTATGAAAGAATGGACAACTTCAACATTCTGGTCAGCGGCGGCGACCAGGATGAAGACTTGGTCGCCGATGGGTGGACCGACATTTTCCGCAACCTGACCAGTATAGCAGCCAAGCAGGCATCACGGAAACTGGGGCGCCGGCTCACGCCGCAAGAACGCGGCGTGCTCATTGAGATGGCCGACTACCAGAAGATGAACGGTGTGCGGGAGCGCGTCGACGCCATCGTCGAAGACAAAGCTACCGCAGAGGCGCTGAAACCCTGGTATCGCCAGTTTTGCAAGCGGCCCTGCTTTCACGACGAATATCTGCCGACGTTCAATCGTGCGAACGTCCACCTCATTGACACGCAAGGTAAAGGTGTCGATCGAATGACTGCGAAAGGCGTGGTGGTCGATGGCGTTGAGCACGAATTGGACTGCATTATATTCGCCACCGGCTTTGAAGTGGGGACAGGTTATACCCGCCGCGTAGGATATGATGTGGTTGGTCGCGGCGGCGAAAAACTCAGCGACAAATGGTCAAACGGACTCAAGACCTTGCACGGTTTCACCACCCACGGATTTCCCAATTGCTTCTTTCTTGGTTTCACCCAGGCGGCCGTCACGGTGAATGCGCCCCATGCACTAAACGAACAAGCCGTTCACATCGCTCACGTCATGAAAGAAGGGCGTTCGAGACAGGCGACAACCATCGAAGCAAGTGCTGCGGGTGAGAAAGGCTGGCTCGAAGAAATTAAACGCAAAGCGAAGCTAGGTGAACGCTTTCGCGCAGAATGCACACCGGGATACTACAACAACGAAGGGAAGCTGAATAATCCAAACGGTTTGTTCAGCAGCAGCTATGGCGGTGGGCCGATCAAATTCTTCCGTATCCTGCAGAAATGGCGGGAAGCGGGTGATTTTGAGGGAATCGAGTTTGGCGGTGCCAAAAATGCTTAAGCTTGTGGTCTTGGGGCGCCGTGGGCCGAACATCAGCCATGACGAGTTGGTTGAGAAATGGAAAACCGCGCACATGCCCGCGGTGATCAAACATGTGCAGCCGGACCATTACCGAGTGACGTTCTTCGATGCAGCAAAAGAGCCGCAGTTTGATGGCATGGCGGTCTTATGGTTCGAAGATGCCGATCGGGCCAAACGTTGGTACACAACGCCTGACATGGCGACCGCGCTGAACGACGGTTTCTTTGCGTTGACGGATCAAAAGCCGGTGGTCCTTGTCTGTAAGGAACATGTGATCGTCGATGGCCCGGCGCCGGCCGGTGCGGTTAAAGTGACAGGGCTGTTACGGCGCAAGGCGGATGTTGATGCCGATACCTTTTATAAGAGCTGGCTCAGCGATCACGCCCCTAATGTCTCCGGCGCGCTGGAATCGACACAAGGTGGCTTGCGTTACGTCGTTTCCCACGCGACTCTGGGCGGGTCGAGGCCAGCCTATGCGGGGTTGGCTGAGGCGTATTACACAGATCAAGCCGCTGCACGCGAACATATGCGCAAACTCGGTCCCGACAAGTTTCTGAAACTTATGGAACCCGCGGAGTTTCTTAATGGCCACGAGGTCGTCGGAATCGAGTAACACCGATATCTTTGTCCGTGTGGCCGTTATCGCTTAAACATCAAATCGCCAGTAATCACCGTCGCGCACAATATGTCCCGCCGTTGGCGAAGCGAAATGCGTACCTAAAACAAGCGTTTCACCACCATATTCTTTCATAAATGAGAGGCGCGTCCGCTCAGCTGTTTCGCCATCCACGTCTGCAACGTCTTTCCAATTAGGATTTGCGAACTGCAACGGGTGATGAAACAGGTCTCCAGTAATAATCGCGCGCTCGCCGCGCGATTGGATTAGTACACTGACATGTCCGGGCGTGTGCCCTGGTGTCGGAACCAGGCATACATCCTCGGTGATTTGGTGATCTGTTTCGACAAATTGGACCAAATCTGACGCGACGATCGGTAGGATTGAGTCAGCCTTCGCTTGCTTACCAAATGGGTCGTCCTCATGTTCCCAGAAGGCCCATTCCTCGCGTCCGATAAAGTAGCGGGCATTGGGGAATGTTGGCACCCAACGATCGTTTTCTAGAATCGTATTCCAGCCCACATGATCAACGTGTAAATGCGTGCACAGGACCATGTCGACGGCCTCACGTGCCGCGCCTTTCTCAGTAAGCTTTTCGAGGAAATTCGATGTCCTCATGTTCCAGTTCGGTGCATCGCGCTCCTTATTGTCGCCAATACACGTATCGACCACGATGGTGGCATCCCCTGACTTGATGACGAAGGTGTGCACCGAGACGGTCATTGTTTTCCCGTCCGCCTGCAGGAAATGGGGCATGAGCCAACCGTGATGGGGCGCAAGTTGTTCTGGATCACCCTCTGGAAATAAAAAACCCGTTGGCATGTCCATCAACAAATCCACGACGCGATGTATTTGTACATCCCCGACTTTCCATGATTCCATGTTTTCGTCCCGTTTCATTGTGTGTTCGCAGGGTAACGTTAGTGCACTGCATCGAAGCTGTTTTGGATTGCGGTCTTTGGTCCGATCGCAGCGTCGATCTAAAATTCTGGCTCAAATCGTTCCAACTATGATACTAAATAACGCAAACCATGATACTAATTTCTCGCCAACGGCCGCGTACAAGTGTACCTTTGAAACCGCCCAATTGAAGTTTGTTCGGAAGGAGCAAGTCATGGCTCATAATAGCTGCGATCTCATCATTCGAAATGGCACGGTGTATGACGGCACCGGTGCTGAAGGCGAAGTGGCTGATGTGGCCGTTGCGGGCGACCGCATTGTTGCAGTTGGGCAGAAGCTTGAGGAAACAACGGCGCGGGAAATCGATGCCGAAGGCAAAGTCGTGACGCCAGGTTTTGTCGACGTGCACACGCATCTCGATGCGCAGATCGGCTGGGATCCGCTGCCGACATCATCTTGCTGGCACGGGATCACATCAGTGGTGCTCGGAAATTGCGGCGTTACCTTTGCCCCTGTGGGGCCCGGACAAAAAGAGTTCCTCGCCGAAATGATGGAGTCCGTCGAGGACATTCCCCGCGACGCGATATTGGATGGCTTGCCTTGGGATTGGAGTTCCTATGGCGACTATCTCGATTGGCTGGATCGGACGGACAAAGGCATCAATCTCGGCGGCCTCGTCGGTCACTGCGCCTTGCGCGTGGCAGCCATGGGCGATCGTTGCCTGACCGAAGGCTCAGGTACAAGTGATGATATTGCCCGCATGGCCGAAATGGCCACCGAAGCCATGGAGGCAGGTGCGCTGGGCATATCCACAAGCCGCACGCTCGGGCATCGCGTACCTGACGGCCGTCCTGTGCCCGGCACATTTGCGGAAGCGGATGAATTGCTCGCCTTCGGCGATGTGCTCGGCAAAGTCGGCTACGGCCTATTCGAAGGCGCCATGCGCCTTGGTGAGCGGGATGACGATGAGCTGACCAATACACGACAAGAGCTTTCCTTGATGGGTGAGATCAGCCGGCGTTCTGGCCGTCCCTTAAGCTATGGTCTCGTCCAATCGGATCGACGGCCCGATCTCTATGCGCGGGTCATTGACTTCAACCGTGAAGAGAACGCTAATGGTGCGATGCTCCGTCCACAGACGACCGCGCGTGGCATCGGCATGATCTACAATATCTTTAATCGCACGCCATGGGATCGCACCGACTCCTGGCGTACGCTACGGCGACTCGACCGCGTAGCCAAATTAGCGGCGCTCCGAGATCCCGCCCAACGCGCCCGTCTGATTGCGGATGCTGAAAACGCAGAGCGAATCCCCCGCGCAGAAAAGATGTTTGTGCTTCCAGAAGGCGATGCCCGTTACGATTGCCGTGCGGAAGATTCTTTGGCGGCGCATGCGGCCCGCCGACAAGTTTCTCCCGGCGAAGCGTTTATTGATTTGGTATTGGAGCGGGATGGTAACCTGAACCTCAACTTCCCAATTCTCAACCACCAGCTCAGTGCGGTTGAGGAGATGTTGGACGATGACCTTGTTACGCTCGGCCTTGCCGATGCAGGTGCCCATGTCGGACAGATTATGGACACGAGCCAACCGACTTTCATCCTCACCTATTGGGTCCGCGAGCGCCGACGTTGGTCGTTGGAACAAGCGATCCGGAGGCTGACGTCCGATACGGCGGACCTTTTTGGGTTCACCGATCGTGGCCGTATTGCGGCCGGCGCTTATGCCGACATTAATGTTATCGACTTTGACGCTTTATCATTGCCGCAGCCCGAATATGTCAACGACCTGCCGAACGGTGCCGGGCGTTACATTCAAAAGGCGAGCGGTTACGACTACACGATTGTGAACGGTTCGGTGTTTATGGAGAATGGCGAACATACCGGCGCACTGGACGGATGTGTCGTAAGGGCCGGCAAGTCAGCATAACCAAGGAATAAGAGCTTACTTAGTACCGAAGACAAGAGGGAGATCTGAGCAAATGGCCATCGCAGAAGCAACGTCACCGAGCACAACAAATGCGCTGGATGTTGAGAGCATGCCTCTTGATGAAATCGACGTATCGCAACCGCACCTTTTTAAGGACGACACGTGGCGTCCCTATTTTGCGCGCCTACGCCGGGAAGCCCCCGTGCACTACCTGGCCGATAGTGAGAATGGCGCGTTTTGGTCTGTCACATCCCATGAAATGAACATGGCGGTCGATACAAACCACCAAGTTTTCTCGTCCGAAGCCGGGGGCATTGGCATCCCAGACCCGGTGGATCAGGGCGAGCTCAGCAAAGCGGTTTCATTTATCACGCTTGATGAGCCAAAGCACTTTCCCCAGCGAAGCGCGGTATCGCCGGCCGTGGCGCCCAAAAACTTGATGGAACTTGAAGCGCTCATCCGGGAGCGCGCCGCTGATATTCTCGATAATCTCCCCGTCGGCGAAACCTTCAATTGGGTCGACAAAGTCTCCGTCGAGCTGACGGCGCGCATGCTTGCGACACTCTTCGATTTTCCTTACGAGCGGCGGCGCGATCTCATCTACTGGTCGGATATCACAACAGCCGTTCCGAAGGTCACTGGCGAAGATAACGACATGGAAGCGCGCGCGGCAGCTTTGATGGATTGTGCGATGACGTTCAATCAGCTTTGGCAAGAGCGTGCCGCGCAAGAGCCCAAATTCGATTTCATTTCAATGCTAGCGCACAGCGAAGCGACAAAGCATCATATCAACGACCCGATGCTCATGCTCGGCAACATTATCCTGTTGATTGTCGGTGGTAATGACACGACACGCAACAGCATCAGCGGTGGGGTGGTGGCCCTCAATCAGTATCCGGAAGAATATCAAAAACTGCGAGATAATCCGGGGCTGATCCCTAACATGGTTTCAGAAATGGTCCGCTGGCAGACGCCAGTGATCCATATGCGTCGCACAGCCCTTGAAGATACTGAACTTGGCGGCAAGACCATCAAGAAGGGCGATAAAGTGATCATGTGGTATCTGTCAGGCAACCGCGATGAGAATGTCTTCGATGATGCGGATCGCCTGATGATAGACCGCCCGAACGCAAGGCGCCACGTGGCATTCGGATTCGGTGTTCACCGCTGTATGGGGAACCGTCTCGCTGAAATGCAGCTTCGTGTGCTGTGGGAAGAAATCATGAAGCGCTTCGATAAAGTCGAAGTGGTGGGCGAGGTGGAACGTTTGCCCAATAACTTTATCCGCGGCATCGCCAATGTGCCGGTGCAGTTGCATCCGCATTGACGGCTCGCTGAATCGCCTGTCTTCGTCATCGCGAGGCCGCTATTGCGGCCGCGGCGATCCAGTGCCATATGCTCAGAGCGCGCAGCTCTGGATTGCTTCAGCCGCTTTTGCGGCTTCGCAATGACGACGTGACACACGGCACGGTCGGGGAAAACGGTGACCGATTCATGCCAAAACCATTGAGCCCTCGGTTTTCGCCGTCGCGCGTGCCAACGCCGCTTCGAACGCGCGTCTTGCAGCCGCGGTTAAGCAGGGCAGCAGCACGGCAAAGTGTTGCTGAACGGCCTGTTCCTTGTCTGATAATGTTATGGTTTCCTGTCCCTCCAATTCGTTGAGATAGTCCATCCAGTACCGGCTGATGATCCAAAGGGAACGGGTCAGGGTGGGCAAATCAATGTCGATATCTCGGCGGAACATGCCGTCCTTCTTGATGCGGATGAGCAAGTCCTGAAGTTCGTCGAAGTCGGCGGCAATCTCAGACTGCGGTTTTTTTGACAGGGGGATATCAGCGTACTGCGCTCGATCGCGCAGCAGAAATCGGTTTTGCCAGATCGTTTCCGTGCCAAACAAGAGATGCTCAACGTAATCGTCTTCAATCGCGCCCGCCGTTTGTGTTGCACGGCGGTTTCGCCCGCGCTGCTCAACTTCTTCCTCGAGCTGCGCCGCGATGTGTCGCTTGGTTGGGAAATGATAGGTCAGGTTTCCTTGGGATATGCCGATTGAAGCCGCAATCTCCGTCAGTGTGGTTGCCGCATAGCCCTTGTCGTTAAACAGGCGGCGGCTGGCGTCCAGAATTCGGTCTGGTGTCGTCGAACGCGACTTCATAAACAGCAACTCTCCAAAACAAAACCGGCCAAAAAGAATCAAGAAGGCCCTTGACCAATTAGGTTTTACTACCTAATTTTAGGTAACGCTACCTAAAACGGTGATATTTCAAATCTAGTTGTGGAGGGCGCAGATGGGTCAAGAAACCAGGCATATCGCAATCGTTGGAGGCGGGACCGCCGGATCGGTGCTGGCAGCGCGGCTCAGCGAAGACCCCCTAATTTCCGTGACACTTCTTGAGATGGGCCCGAGTGACGCGTCCTACGATTCCGCGGTTCTAGACCCCTCGCGCGCGCCGGACGCGTGGGCCGGCGTGCCGCCAATCGCCATGTCACCCATGAAGTTCGGATCCGGCGAGATCGTTATGCTGCAAGGGCGTCTTTTGGGCGGAACGTCAGCGGTGAACGGTCTGGCGACGCTGCGCGGTTTGCCCGCCGATTACGATTCTTGGGCAGCCTCCGGACTGGAAGGGTGGGGCTGGGAAGACGTGGTCGACACCTTCATTGCAGCAGAGACCGATAAGGATTTCGGGGCGACGCCGATCCATGGGGACAGCGGTCCCTTAACGGTGCGCCGCTGGCGTCGCGACGAGATGAGCCGCGCGCAGCTTGCCTATTACGACGGTATGGTGGAAGCGGGCAGCCCGGCCGTTGCCGACATCAATGATCCTACACAGTTACCGGGCATTGGGGTATTTCCGGTCACGATCGACGACAGCGTTAATCGCGTTTCGACAAGCTTGGCCTACCTCACGCCCGAGGTTCGGGCGCGGGAAAACCTTCGCATCAGAACGGGATGCGAGGCGGTAGAGCTGTGCGTTGACGCGGGCCGTGTTTCCGGTGTGCGCCTCGCGACAGGGGAAGAGGTGGCGGCCGACGAAGTGGTGGTGTCGGCAGGCACGCTTTGGTCGCCCCTGCTGCTCATGCGATCCGGCATTGGGCCGGCTGCTCATTTGGCAGAGTACGGCATAAAGGTTCATGCTGATTTGCCCGTTGGCGAAACCATGTCCGATCACATTGGTCCCGGCCTGCCCTACAGGCATGAAGGACCAAGAGGCGGTGTTGCCGGACCCGCCCAAGTATTGCTGGCCGGTGCGTCGAACGGTGTCGATGTCGATTATCACGCCTTTCCCATCGCGCCGACCAAGACGGACGGTCCGACAGAATTCATGTTGCCGGTCTTTCTGATGCGTTCCTCAAACCGCGGGCAAGTGCGGCTTGGTGAAACGGTTGAGTCCGATCCCCAGGTCACCGCACCGCCTTTGCCCGATGACGGTGTTGATCGGTTGCGCCACGGTTTTGATCGGGTGGCCGCCTGGGAGCGTTCTGGACCCGCTCGACAATTGGGGTGTGAGCGGATCGATCCCCTTGATTTGACAGCAACCGATGCTGTTTCTGTTGCGCTCGAGCGACTGCCGATCAGTTACGGGCATATGACGGGTACATGTCCCATGGGCAGTGTTCTGGATGCTGACTGCCGGGTCCATGGTGTGAAGGGCTTACGCGTTGTGGATGCCTCCGTCATGCCGACGATCCCGTCCGGCAACACTTATTTGGGCTGTGTGATGGTGGCGGAGCGTGTTGCCCGCAAGATGATTGCGGCCCGCACGTGACAAGGCACAAAGAGCATTAAATCAGTATACTGATTTAATGAAAGACAGAATCCAAGACATGAATAGAATCATTTGTGAGGAGACGAGATTATGACGGCAACAGTTGATGTCTTTTGGTCATTCAGAAGTCCCTATTCTTATCTGGTGACGCCCGATCTGCTGCGCTTGCGTGCGGATTATGACGTGTCCGTCGTCTTAAGGCCGGTTTTACCCATTGCGTTGCGCGCAAAAGCAAGCGTCTTTGATGCGAAAGACAAGAAACGCCCGCGCTATATCGGCATGGATTCGCATAGGCGTGCAGCTTTTCTTGGCATGCCGATGACCTGGCCCTCGCCGGATCCTGCGGTTCAAAACATGGAAACGTTTGAAGTCCCGAAAGAACAACCACTGATCTGGCGGATGACAGGATTGGGTGTTGAGGCAGAGCGGCGGGGCAAAGGCATCGATTTCGCCTTTCATGCGTCCGCCCTCATTTGGAGTGGCACACAAGATTGGGATACCGGTGATCATCTCGCCCGCGCCACCGCACAGGCGGGCTTGGATCTTGCCGAAATGGAAGCCGCGCTCAACCGCGACAAAGTGGAAGTCGAAGTTGAAAAGAACCATGACCTGTTAGAGGCCGCCGGACATTGGGGTGTGCCCACCATGGTTTTCGAAGGCGAGCCCTTTTTCGGGCAAGACAGAATCGACACGCTGCGTTGGCGTCTTGACCAGGCCAATCTGAAATCAAAAGTCGAGAAAGCAAGTTAACGGAAAGTCCGATTGCTGACTTTCAACTCTAACGGAGGATGGAAATGGATCTACAGATCAAAGGCAAGAAAGCCATTATGGCCGGCGGCAGTGCAGGCATGGGCCGGGGTACCGCTGAGCGATTGGCGGAAGCAGGTGTTGAACTGTTCATAACGGCACGCCGGGAAGAGCGGCTGAGGAACGCAGCGAAAGAGATTTCCGAAAAGTATGGGGCGAACGTCACACCGGTCGTTTCAGATTCTTCAACGGAAGAGGGCCGTCAAGCGCTGTTCAAGGCTTGTCCGGATCCGGACATCCTGGCCATCACCATCAAGCCGCCCGCACCGAATGGGAACTTTCTGGATGTGAAACCGGAGGATTGGCGGGATTCAATCGAAACCGCCCTTATTGGTCCCATTGAATTGATGCGCCACTACATTCCGGGCATGAAGGAAAAGGGCTGGGGACGGATTGTGAACATTGCCACCTTCTCGGCAAAGAACCCGATGCTCTGGCGTTTAATGTCGGGGCCAGCCCGTTCGGCGCTCATCAATTACACGGCCAGTGTCTCGCGCGAGATCGCCAAGCATGGTGTGAACATCAACAATTTGCTGCCGGGCATGTTCCGGACAGAAGGCGGCGCCGAAATTCTCGAAAAGGAATATGCGCCGGCCTTTGGGCTTCCTCAAGATATGGATGTGATCACCAATCACTTCTTCGAAAACAACAAGATCCCGACTGGATTCGTTGGCGAAGCAGACGATCTGGCGCCGATGGCTGCACTCCTATGCAGTCCCTTGTCCAGATTCATTGTCGGCCAGAACATTGTGATTGATGGGGGGCAACACGCTTCTATTTTCTGAACGAAGTATTGTGGATGTCGATGCACTCGGCGCGCATGTGATGTGCGCCTATGATGGCGCAGTCAAAGCGCAAGGTTAGATGTTCGAATCCTCCGAAGTACACCCGATTTTAGGGCGTCCGGTCCAGAGAGATGGGTAACAGTTTCTACCTAAGATATAGGTGACAATCTTGTGCCCAGCGAGCTGTCGATGGTTTGCGATTTTCTTTGTTCTAGGTCGATACATCCTGGACCGTAGTGCATGAAGCGGTCCGTCTAATACCCCCGTCGATTTCGTTGATGTCGAGCCTCCGACTAGCCGGCACATGTGAAATAGTAACCGTATTGCGTTGCATTTAGATGGTCCACAGGAAGTCACGAAAATGTCCCTGCCACGGGAACATATGCGAGGTCTGAGAGGCCATTATACGGCATTGATTACGGCCAGTAGATCTCGGTCGGATGTGCCCATTCGAATCAAACGAACCACGCCTCTCTGTGGCGACAAGTTCTGTATAGGTGTAATGTTTCACTTGGATGTCCAGCCGCATTCGGCCTACATTTCGTTGGCTTTGCGGCCCCGGCGTTACTATCAAGAGAATGTCGAAGCCGCTTAGCAGACACAAAGATTGAGCGTCATAGAAGCTCAGAATCAGGCGACGATATGAGCAACACTACACAGAAGTACCTTAGGTTCTTGATTCCCGGCATGCTGGGATACTTCGCACTCTATTTTGTGTGCCAAACTTGTGACTTTTGCAGTATAGGTTGGCCCACCAATCTCGATGAGGTCATGAAACTTACCGCGGTTTTGCTGATCGCCTTCTTCTACGACTTCGCTCAACTGCGCAAATTGTCCAATGCGCCCTCTATGTTTCGGGTGAACGCGGGAATAATGGGCCGTCTAAAAGAACCGTTTGTCAAAGAAGATGAACGAATTTCGGGGATACCTTGGAGCAGATTTAAAGACGTTTTCTACCCAATTATCGATAACGATGAGACTTTGAAATTGCGCTCCGAAAACATTCGATTCAATGGAGTGTTGTGGAGCAGCGCAGCTGACCTTCGTGCGATAGCAACATTGGGGTTCTTAATAGTTTTGGCTTTCTACGCGGCCCACGAAATGGGGGTTTATAGGGGATTCTTCGAAACAGAACTGCTAAGATCCGGACTGTTTTTTCTATTCGTTTTGGCTGTTTCGTTCCCAATTTCTTGGGTGCTAACCAACAAGCACCGAGCCCTGGTATTGGATCAATGCGATTACATGCTGCTGCATAAGCACAGTGAGCTTGAAGAGGGACTAAGGAACATTGTCAACGAACGAGATTGACCACGCGCATCGCGTAAGTCAAATCTGCGATCTAATTCGCGGGTTAGAAGCACCGATCACAATTGGGTTCAGTGGGGGTAAGGACAGTAGCGCTGTAGTCAAGTTGCTGTGGGCATGTGCGCTTCGCCTAAAGTCCGAATGCCCGATGCTGAAGGTGGTCTATTGCGACACCGAAGTTGAGAATCCAGTTATTGATGCTCATGTAAAGACGACACTTTCAAACCTGCGAAAAGAAGCGCAATGCGCTAAGGTCGATCTCCACTGCAAAGTCATACGACCGGCAGTCCACCAGTCATTCTTTGTTCGGATCATCGGCCGCGGATATCCCACGCCTACGAATAGCTTCCGTTGGTGCACAAAGGACATCAGAATTAGGCCCTTTCAAACCTATCTTGCAGGAAGTAATACACCTCCGCTCGTTGCAATTGGCACGAGATTTGGAGAAAGCGCACAACGGGATAGGTCGCTCAAAAAGCACGCTGACGAACAGGCCACAAGCGCATTTATTCAACGGCAAAGGGAAGGGTCGAAAGACACCCATCTCCTTACTCCAATTATTGACTACGATACGGCGGATGTTTGGGAACTCCTGTGTGAATTTGAAGGTCCGAGTTCTATTGATGTGAGTACACTTTCAAAACTTTATAAGGACGGAAGCGGAGAGTGTCCGGCCATCCGAGATTTCAAGGACAAACCATGCAGCAAGGCGCGATTTGGCTGCTGGACCTGCACCGTTGTGCGTCGCGACAAATCAGCGGAGCACATGATTGAATCTGGACACGACGAACTTCTTCCATACTACGAACTCCGCAGTTGGCTGTCTGAGTTTCGAAACGATCTGCGAAATCGATGTTCCAATAGAAGAAACGGACGAGAAGGTCCGGGACCATTTACAGTCGCGGCGCGTCACGAAATCTTGGCGCGTGTCTTGGACCTTGAAGTGAAAGTCGGTCGGCGAATCATTGCGGATGCTCAGATGCGTGAGATCAAGAGGCTCATCGCAAGCGATCTTTCCGATCCGAAGTACGCAGCAAGCGATCATTCGTTGAGCGATAAGTGTAGTTTTCCTTTGTTCGATAGTAACAAGGAAATGCTGACCGTCTAACCAAACTCTTCCCGTTCGGCTTCCCACCTATGGGCCCTGAAACTAGGCTGGGAGTGTCTAATAAGGCAGGGGCTGGCTCTGCGGCTCAAACATTTAGAGCGGCCCCACCAAGCCAGGCGAAACAACTTCACAAACGCAACCTGTGTCAGGACGAGACGGTCTGTTTGCAGCTCTGGCTTTTGCCGATGTGGCGCAATCACGAAATCGTAAGATTAGTCGACTTTGGTATTATGTGAGAGGTTGCCTAGTTCGTCCGACCGATAGTCTTAAACAAGGCGAATGCGCCGGCTGGTGTGGAGCTCTCGATGTGTGACAAGCCAGATGGGCACCGGGACGGCGAAATCTGCTAGCATAATAGGTTCAAGGTCAGACGTTTTTGCTACGTCGTTTCCAGTGAATACGCCAATGCCAACACCCGCCCTCACCAATGCCAATATTGTGTTGCCGTTCGCTGAAGAGATCATGACATTCGCGCGTGTCAGGTTGATGCCTATCTGATTGTATAGGCGTAGCGACAGCCCACGATCCTCAAACCCGATGAAATCTGGCTTTTCCAGATCGTCAACAGTGCGGGGCCTCCCGACACGACCCAGATAAGCAGTGGACGCATAAAGATGAGCTGTCGTTTCGCCAACCAGTTTGGCAATAAGGTCTGGTTGATCTGGCCGCGCATGACGGATGGCAATGTCAGCCTCCCGTTTCTTCAAATCGCTTACATCGTTCGATGTCGCCAATTCGAATTTGATGCCCGGTGCTTTTTCGCGCAGCCGCCGCAAGATGGGCGGCAGGTGCTGTGTTGCCATCACGTTTGCGGCGGCCAACACGACCTGACTTTCGATGACTTGCGACTGACCCGATGCGGTCAGCGAGATTTGGGTCGCGGCGTCATACATCCGCCGGACATGATCGACCAGCTCAAGGCCTGCAATTGTGAGTTCGGTTTAGCGGTGTCCCCGCTCAAATAGGATGACGCCAAGGCTGTCCTCAAGCGAAGAGATTTGCGGGCTCAATGTCGGCTGAGTGACGCCCAAATCCAGTTCTTGAAGAAGAGCGAGCTTGTAGATCAGATTCAAGCCGCGGGTTTCAAGATTGCCCATCATTGCTATCCCAAAGGCAGCAACGCCGTGTTCTTGATCGCGAAAAAGTCTGACAACATTGACACGCATATGTCGAAGGGTGCGTATCGACCCCAACAAGACGCAGATGGTACAAGTTCAGCCGTCGTGCGGCACAAGATCAGGGGAGGCCAATGGCTTACACACAGATTCTCGAAGAGCAGCGCGGGCAGGTGGTGTTGCTGACGCTGAATCGGCCTGAACGGTTGAATGCGTGGACGCAGACCTTAAGTCGGGAACTCGAAGACGCCATTCGTAAGGCGAACGAAGACCCAAATGTCGGGGCCATTGTCATCACTGGAGCTGGACGCGGATTCTGCGCGGGCGCTGATATCGAGGAGAGCTTCCACGCGCCGTTAGCGGCTGGTGAACGTCCCGCGCTCAATGGCGGTGAAAATCCGGGTGACTCTCAATGGGTGAAGCTGATCCGCGATTCCAAACCGATCGTTGCCGCGATTAACGGCGTTGCGGTTGGCATCGGTATCACCATGGTGCTGCCGGCCGATGTCATCATCGCTTCCGACCGGGCGCGCATTGGTTTGTTCTTTGTGCGCATGGGTTTGGTCCCCGAATTGGCAAGCACGCACTTCTTGGTGCAACGGGTCGGCTTCACGATGGCGAGTGAAATGTGCCTGACCGGAAGGCTCTATGAAGCGACGGCGCTCAAAGACACCGGTCTGCTCAACCGCGTCGTGCCCCACGACACGCTACTCAGTGAAGCGATCGCATTGGCAGAGGAAATGGCCGCGAACTCCGGTCCTTCGTTGCGCATGATTAAAGATCTGCTGACCCGCAACGGTGCGTGCGACGACCTTGAGGCCGTCGGGCGACGCGAACACGAAGCCTTGGCCGCAGCCTATCGAACACCGGAACACCAAAAGGCGGTCTCGGCCTTTATGGAAAAACGAAAGCCCGACTCCCGTGCGCTGGCAAAGGGTGGCGGGTAAGCACTTCCCCAGGGAAGTGAATATAAAGACAATCTAAGATTGTCTCGTGCCTCGTCTCCTGAGTTCGTCATTCGGTAGGGACTAGGACAAAAGCGGAGAATTCGCTAAGACCTAATGAGAAAATCATCAGGTGAGGCGACAATGTATCCAGGCCATTGGTCAAAGCAATTTCCAGACAAACCCGCAATTATCAATTCGGTCACGGGCGAGCAGCGCAGCTTTAAGCAGTTAGACGACCGCTCCAATCAGTTGGCGCAGCTTTGGTGGGATCAAGGTCTGCGCCCGGGTGACCATGTGGCGGTGTTTCTGGAAAATCATCTCAATTACTTGGAAGTGATTTGGGCCGCCTTGCGGTCCGGCCTCTATATCACGGCGATCAACCGGTACCTTACGACCGAGGAAGCGGGATACATATTGAACGATTGTGAGGCGCAGTCGCTTGTCACTTCTGCTCGCATGGCTGAAGCGAATGGTCTGCAATCTTATGCATCCAAATGTCTGAGATGGCTGTCCATTGATGGGGGACTAGACGGCTACGAAGATTACGAAAAGGCCATTTCGGCATTTCCTGCAAATCCGCTCGATGAGGAACCGGCCGGCAGCATGATGCTCTACAGCTCCGGGACCACCGGGCGTCCGAAAGGCATCAAAAGACCTTTGACGGGCAAGGGCGTCGGCGACACGGATGGGGGAACGGGCGACCTTCAAAAACTGCTTTGGGGCTTTGACGAGAATTCGATCTATCTGTCACCGGCGCCGCTCTATCATTCCGCGCCGCTTGGTTTTTGCACCGCAACCCTCGCGCTTGGCGGTACGGTGGTGATGATGCCGAAATTTGATGCGTTTGAGGCGCTCGAAGACATTGGCAAATACAAAGTTACCCACAGCCAGTGGGTGCCGACCATGTTTTCGCGCATGCTGAAGCTGGACGTTGACCGCAGCCAGTTCGATCTCAGTTCACTGAAAGTTGCCATCCATGCGGCGGCGCCATGCCCACGCCAGGTCAAGCAAGAGATGCTCGATTGGTGGGGCGATGTCATCTACGAATATTATGCGGGTACGGAAGTGAATGGTTTTACCCATGTCACGCCGCAGGCTTGGCGCGGAAAGCCAGGTACTGTCGGCCAAGCCGTTCTCGGCACGATCCATATTTGTGATGACGATGGAACGGAACAACCGGTCGGCGAGCCGGGCCTCGTCTATTTTGAACTGCCGGAAATGCCGTTCCGCTATCACAATGACGATCAAAAGACCAAAGATACGCAGCACCCGGAACATCCCAATTGGACAGCGCTGGGGGATGTCGGCTATGTCGATGACGAAGGGTTTTTGTTCCTAACAGACCGCGCGACCTTCATGATCATTTCGGGCGGCGTGAACATTTATCCGCAAGAAATCGAAGACGCACTGACCATGCATCCGAAAATCGCCGATGTGGCGGTGATTGGCGTGCCGAACGAAGAGATGGGCGAGGAGGTTAAGGCCGTTGTTCAGTTGGCGGAAGACGTTGCACCGAGCCCCGATGTAGAACAGGAATTACTCGCTTATGCACGCGAACATATTGCGCATTATAAGTGCCCTAAGTCCGTTGACTTCGAGGAAGAACTGCCGCGCTTGCCGACCGGAAAGCTCTATAAGCGCCTGCTCAAAGACCGCTACTGGGGCAAAAGCGATTCAAAGATCGTCTAACCTGTCATCGCGAGCTGGCGTGAGCCAGCGTGGCGATCCAGAGAAACGAGCGGTGAGCAAGTGGCCCTAGATTGCCGCGGCCCCAAGAACAGTTTTGGTGCGGCCTCGCAATGACATCAGCCTGTCTTTAGCGTCTCTATTGGGATCGATGGCGCTCTATGTCTCCAGCGCACGTCCGCACTTAACTCTGAAAATGTTTCACGCACATGCCGACGCGGGCGATGGCGTTGACGTCTGTTGCGTCAGGAACCAGTTGTCTTTCTTGCACCGTTTCTTGAAGTTGCGGATCGATCCAACTCTTGCAGAGCTCAAAGCCATTCTCTTCATAGACGTGCGCGGGCTGACCGCCCATGAAGCCCATCACGGCCCGATGGGGCGGCGTTGATTTTGCGACCATCGCTCTGAAGCCTTGGCCCTTTGCCCAATCAATCAAAAAGTCGAGCAAAGCGATGCCGATGCCACGCCCGAAATAGCGTTCATCGCGTTCGTCTCCATCGGTCAACTGGCCGACATGGTAACAAAACACGCCGAGCGTCGCGCCGGGCAGTTCCGGTTGGTCATCACCGAAATCGCCCCAATAGTCCGGGCTCCAAATGCCTGTCGCTGAACGTAAGGCGGGGTCGTGACGCCTGAACTGCAATTGTCCCACATGCTGCGCGCCGTCAAACGCCAGAATGGCAGCGGCCCCCAAGTCCCTGACACGTGCGGTCACGGCCTCCGCATCGCCATGGCAATCCATCGGGACACGTCCAATGTCCTTCGCCAACATGGGGCGGTAGCTTATTTTTGCGGGAGGCGAGGCCGACGTAGACATTTTGCACTCCTCAAGAAAACTCTGCTTTCCATGCCAGCTTACAGCTACGTTTTTTCGCTCGTAAAGATCATTGAAAACGATCAAACCTCTATGCCAAGTCCTATGGAAAGCGTAGCCTTGTTATCGTCGCCCACAGGTAATCCCGGGATTTTCCCCTACAATGTCGAATACGGCCCCCGCAGACGGCAAGCTCTCAAAGACAAGGCTCTTCTTTTACAGCTTGGCGGAAATGCCTATCCAGGTCGCATCGATTCCGGTGGCCGCCTTTATTCCCAACTATTACGGCGCTGATTTGGGCGTGAGTCTTGTGGCCATTGCCAATGTGTGGCTGATCGCACGGCTCTTTGATGGGCTGATCGACCCCGTCATCGGCTATCTGAGCGACAAGACAGAAACCCAATGGGGTCGCCGCCGTGTCTGGATGGTCGCGTCCGTGCCCATCATGATGTTGGCGGTGTACAAGGTCTTCTTTCCTGATCCTTCGGTGGGCGCAACTTATCTGCTGTTTTGGATGATCGTTTATTGGATCGGCTGGACCATGCTGCTGATCCCTTACTATGCGTGGGCCGCGGAGCTTTCTCCCGACTATCACGAACGGTCGTTGATCACTGGCTGGCGCGCCTGGATAGGCATGGCCGCGAATGTGATCAGCAAGTTAATTCCTGTGATCGCGCTTTATTTTTTTGGCTTTGGCGGCACGCCGGCAGTTGTTTTTATGATCGGCATCATGATGCTGGTTTTGCTCCCGACCACTGTTGGATTGACGGTGACACAGGTTCCTGAACGGACCGACATCAAACCCGTCCGGATTTCTGTGCTTAAGGGCGCGCGCATCATGCTGAAGAACGGGCCGTTTCGAAGGCTCGTCACCGCCTTCTTCTTCTCCTTTGTGGGTATCGCCTTCGGCACGGCCACGATCGTCTTCTTCATCCGCGGCGTGTTGGGCCACGAAGGCGGCAGCATTGTTATGCTGTTGTTCTATTTTGCGGCCGGCCTGTGTGGCGTACCGTTCTGGATTTGGCTGTCAAAACAGATCGGCAAGCACAAAGCGTGGATTGCGTCCCTCCTGGTTTATCCGGTTTTCAGCCCGCTCTATCTTCTACTGGGCGAGGGCGACTTTTATTGGATGCTGCCGGTTGCCGCGATTACCGGTTTCGCCGGCGGGGCCTTCCATGCGTTGCCTAATTCCATGAAGGCCGATGTGATTGATCTGGACGAAATGCGCACCGGTGAAAACCGCGCTGCGATGTTCTTTGCGGTCTGGTCCTTCACGATGAAGATCGCCCTGTCCTTCGGGCCCTGGCTTGCCCTAATGATGTTGGCGTGGGTCGGTTTTGATGCCGCGCCAGGTGCACAAAACCAGCCCGAGCATTTGTTTGGCCTCAGCCTGGTTTACGCACTCAGCCCGCCCGTGTTCTTCACGATTGCCGCCATTATTGCCTGGCGTTACCCGATCACCGAAGAACGCCACAGCCGCATGCGCGCGGCTTTGGAACGACGTCGGGACCGACGCGCGTCAGCGCAGCCGCAACCGGCAGCTTAACAGTAGGACCTCGTTTTCAGGGTTCAAGCGCGTCCATCAAGACTTGGATCATCTCTTTTGCAATCAGGCGCGACTCCTCCAGCGCGATCCGATCGATGTTCGTCGGCAGCGCAATGCTGCCATGGATCCCGGCCCACAGCACTTGCGCCAGCCGTTTGGGATTGCCTTTGCGGATGCGCCCCTGTTTTTGACCTTCCTTCAAGGCGTCGATTAATCCTGAGGCCAGAGCCGCACTTTCGATGGGGCGGGCCTCGGGTTTCTCGTGGCCTTGAGGCCGCACATAAAGGAAGGCCCCTTTGTAAAGATCGGGATTGTCCGTCGCAAAACCGATATAGGCTTTCATCAGTTCACGGATTCTCTTAATCGGATCTGAATGGGCTCGCGCAACAGCTTCAAGATCGGCGTTCAGCCGGTCGACCCGCCCTATCCATAGCGACTGCATAAGGTCTGCAAGATTGTCGAAATAGGCATAGATTTTTCCGACCGACACGTCCGCCTTCTTGGCAACAGAGCGCGCAGAAATTGCCGAGAGGCCTTCTTCCCGATAGATGGTCGCCGCCGCGCGACGGATGCGGGCGCGCTCTTCGTCGCGCTGAGCTTCAGTGGCAGGTTTTCTTGGCATTTTCTACGATTGGGCGCACTGTTTGTGCGGCGTGAGTATCATGTCTTCCAGCAATGGGGCTTGCCCGTCGATTTCATTTTCCAGATTGCAAACTCTGTGCTCCATTAAACGGCGGGCATATTGCCAGCCGCGAACATGGCCGTCCATGGATGACTTTGTAATGCCGGGATCTGCAAACGCCATGTGCGCCGTCGTCACAGTCGAGTGCGCTGCGCAGGCAGAGATCGCTCAGATTGTGTACAGGTTTGCCGGTGGTGTGGAGTGAAGGATCTTCGTGCGACGATGGAGGTGGAGCGTCGAAGAATCTAAGGTTTCTGACCCTTGCCGAAGCGTTGGTCGAGCGACCAGATGCGCTCGAACCCCACGGTATTGTTGAGATCTTCAAAAGACATTTTCTGAGTCGAGGCAGTGCCTTCTTGCAGATCCTTGTAGGCGCTTTGCAGTGCCGTTGCCGCCGCGGTCAGACCGATCAACGGATAGATCGCCAATGAAAAGCCAAGCCGCTTGAGCGTTTCGGGCGGGGTGAGGGGCGTCGATCCCCCTTCCACCATATTTGCCAGCAAACACGTATCGGGAAACGCCTTGCCGATTTCTTCCAGTTCGCTTTCCGATTCAGGGCTTTCGAGAAACAGAATGTCAGCGCCTGCATCGCGAAACGCTTCACAGCGGCGCAACGCCTCGTCAAGACCGAGGCCTGTGCGTGCGTCTGTGCGCGCGATGATAAGAAAGGTGTCGTCTTTGCGGGCCTCAGCAGCCATTTGGACTTTGGCCGTCGCTTCACTGAGGTCGATGACCTCGCGGTTCTTGGTGTGACCGCACCGTTTGGGAAACCGCTGGTCTTCGAGTTGTATGGCTGACACACCGGCGGCTTCGTAAGCGCGCACCGTGTCTTCTACATTGATGATGCCGCCGAAACCCGTGTCCGCATCGGCGATGAGCGGCGTTTCGATAACATCGCAAATTGTCCGCACTCGATCCGCCATATGTGTAGCCGTGAGATAACCGGCATCGGGCTTACCCAGCAGGCTGGCGCTGGTGGCATAACCTGAAAGATAAAGCGCCCCGAATCCCATCGGATCTGCGATCCGTGCGCTGAATCCATCATAGATGCCCGGGGCAAGGATCAAGTCGCCAGACTTCAGTCTTTGTTTCAGTGCGGGATTTGCCATGTCACCTGCGCTACCAAGTCCGGCAGTTGTTGGTCGAACCGATCATTGCGCCGCCATCAGATCGGTCGCCTCATTGTCTTTCCACATCACGATTTTAGCTGGCGCGGGCGAGGGCTTGAAGTCCGTTTCTTCCATGGCGGCCAATGCGCGTTCGCGGTCTTCTTTGGTAAACTGTCCTGTCGTCAGGCAGAATTCGACCATATTGCCGTTCGGATCTTGGGTGTAAACCGAGTGGCACCAGTTGTGATCGATTTCGAGCACATCAAGACCCGCGGCGTTCCATCGGTCACGCCAGGCATTCAGTTCGTCCATGGTGTCGACGCTGAAGGAATAGTGATTGGTGCCTTGGGGCAGATTGGCCGCTTCATTCAGATTGAATTTGTGGTCCTTCTGCGTGGGTGTGTCGTGCAATTCCCAAAACGCAATAAATCGGCTGTCGTCGCCATTCATGCGGTAGAAGAAATGTTTGCCCCATCCACCTTCGGGAATGGGGGCAACTTCTACCTTCACCAGTTCAAATCCCATGATCTCTTCATAGAATTTGTGAGTTGTCTTCATGTCCTTGGCCGCCAACGCCAGATGATGATACGCCATTTGTTTTCTCCTTATTCATCTACCATGTTCATCACGTCACTGCTGGCCCCTTCAGGCGCCGCAATTTCGACAACCCGTTCATCCACGTCATCATATTCCAAGCGCAACGCCCGGCTCATGATCGCATGCATCATGTAGGTGCAGGTGATGTAGGTGAACTCAAGAATTTCTTCGTCAGACAGGTGCGTCTTAAGCGTGTCAAAAAGGTTTTCCGGGACGCGGCCACGTTCAAGAACCAAGGCATCGGTGTAAGCAAGTACGGCGCGCTCGATATCGCTAAAGCAGTTGGACGATGACCAGTTGGGGATCGATTGGATTTGCTCTTCACTCAGGCCCACATCCCGGCTGGCCTTGCAGTGTTGAGAGAAAACGAACTGGGAGCCGACCGTGTATCCGGCCCGGATCTGGCCCAACTCCCGCAGCTTAGGATCGATTTTACGCTCGTCGGCACGATAGAATCGAAATCCGTCCGTTGTGTGCGCGAAGGCGTCGGGGACAATGTTGAACACGGTCCACCAGTTTCCGGGTGTGCCGGTCGCGGTACCTGGTTCTTTGATCGGGTCGCGGTCACCAAATAACAAATCAAAAATTTGATTTGCATAGGGATTATTCGCTTCCCGTCCGGCTTGTTTGAGGCGCGGCATTATTTCCTCACTTTCTTTATAGAGCGCGGGGCAAGGCCCGCGAACATCACGTCTAGATACATTTTTTGAAACGAGGTCACATGGTCTGGGGCGTGCACATCTTCACCAAAGACAGCATCAACCAAGGGGGCAACATTGAAATTGGTGACGGCAGCGCCATGAAGAAGCATCAAGATCTGATAGGGTTTGAAGGGTTTGATTTGGCCGGCATCGATATTGGCTTCGATCAACTCTAAAAAGGCGTAATAGCTGTCGGCAAGAACATGCCGCATGAGCCAGTCCAAACGTTCGCCGCCCGCTTGTCCCTCTGACAAAATCACACGTCCCAAATCGGGAGTTTTGTGAGCTTGCTCAATCAGCAGGGCGCATGCGGCTTTGAGGGCTGACAGGGGGTCGAGTGACTGAAAGACGCTTTCTTGGATCGAGGCGGTTTCCCGCGCTTTGGTGGCCAGCGCCAGCATGGCCGCTTCCCACAGTCCACGCTTGTTCTTGAAATGATAATGAATACTGGGTTGGGAAACGCCGGCGGCTTCCGCAATTTCGGTGACGCCCACATTCTCAAAACCGCGCGCCGCGAACAGGCCCAAGGCCACGTCGATGATACGTTCTTTCGCTGAGATTTCTTTGGGCTGTGCGCTCATGAAACAGGTGCCATGTTGTGATCTGATAGGTTTATAGACAATCCTGATAGACTTATCAATATGGTAGCTTGTCTCGGCTAAACCTTCAGATATAGAGCGCGTTACCGATTGATGTTGAATAGCAAATGCCTATTTGAGAATGTGTGCAAACCTATCGCCCAAGAAAGTCAAAGGCATGCACCTTTCCAAAGTCCGGCTGCGGTCGTTGCCCTCACGATCCGTGGTGCTGATGCTTCTCTCAAGCCTGTCACTTCTAACGCTACAAGCGTTGGCGTTATCTGCTGCCGCGAACAAGGACCAAGGCATCTATGCCGAAAACGGCGTTGCCCTCGCCGGGTATGATGTGGTGGCTTACTTCACAGAAAATGGCCCGGTTCAAGGGAGCGATCAGTATATGGTTGAATGGCAGAATTTGACTTGGCATTTCATGAACCAAGAACATGCGGATCAATTCAAGGCCGCGCCTGAGAAATACGAACCGAGATTTGGTGGTTTCTGCGCCTTTGGCGTTACGTACGGTCAGAGAATGAAACCCGACATGACCGCGTGGGAAATCCATGACGGCCGCCTCTATTTATATTATGACCCGCCGACAAAGACGGAATGGTCGGAAAGCCGCGAAACCAATGAGAAGGCGGCAAGCGAAGAGTGGCAGAAAATGCAGCCGGCACAGCAGACAGATTAAGCGGGTTCGGCGAGGTCAGAATATATTTGCCGAAACGGTTCATTAGGCATCCGGTAACCTGTCTTTATGACCTTTGAACTAGGGTAAGCGCAGAATTTATGTCGCTGTTCGGGCGACGGAATTGGGCGCAATTAGACACGCATCACGCCAATTCAGTCGGCTGAGAGAACTGACGTGTTGAACCGTTAGAGATCTCATGAAAGAGAGTCATGGCAACGGAATCTGACAATCCGGAACCACTTGTAGAAGCGCCAAGTTCTGCTCTGCAGGAAGTACTGGCCGTCGATGATTTTCGCGCTTTGGTCGAAACGGTCATCGTTTGGGCCCAGGAAAACATTCTGACCCTTGAGGTTGGGCTGCAGCTCTCGCTTATTTTTGCGGCCCTGGTGCCCGGCGCCCTGTTTGGTCCGCGCTTACGTAATTTCATCGTCTCGCAATTGGAATCGCGGGCGCCGAACGGGGTTATCCGGCGCGCGGTCCACGCCTTCGCCATTCTGGCGACGCCCATCGCTCTTTATCTGACCATCAATATATTCAGAATCGCGCTCGGCAGTGCTGCTCTTGAAACAGGGTGGATTGATGCGGCAATCAGTTTGCTCACTGCTTGGATTGTCATCCGCCTAATCACATTGGTCATTCAGTCGGCGTTTTGGTCGAAGGTGGCCTTCTATGTGATCTGGCCCATTGCCGCGTTGGACGCTTTCGGTGCGCTTGACAGTGTGGTCGAGCAGATGCGTTTGCTTGCCATTCCCCTTGGCGAGGACGAAAGCGGCAATGCCGTCAAGATAACGGTATTGGATGTATTCCGAACGCTCATCTATTTCGGCGTTCTGTTCTGGGCTGCCAATGTTCTCGGCAAGTTTCTAGAATCCCGCATTGAAAGTGTCGATGAACTGACACCGGCGCTACGGGCCTTGATCGTCAAGATCCTCAATGTGGCCTTGCCGATTGTCGCTCTGCTGATTGCATTGCAGATTGTTGGTTTCAATCTCGCGACCTTGGCGATTTTCAGTGGTGCGGTTGGCTTGGGCATCGGCCTTGGCATGCAGCGCTTGGTCGCGAATTTTGTGGCCGGGTTCACGCTGATCGCCGACCGGTCGATCAAACCGACCGATGTGATCGAGATCAACGACACATTCGGCTGGGTAACGGAAATGCAAGCGCGCTATGTGGCGATCCGTACACGGGACGGCACGGAACATCTGATACCCAACGACAGTTTTATGTCGGAAGGAGTCATCAATTGGTCACGTTCCGATCGCGTCATCCGCATGCATGCGCCGTTTGGCATTTCTTACAGCACGGAAGATTTGCGCTTGGTCCAAAAGCTCGCGGTCGAAGCGGCTGAACAGGTTCAGCGCGTTGTGGATCTGCCATCGCCCGTCTGCAACGTGATGGAATTCGGCGACAACTCAATCAATTTGGATCTGCGTTTTTGGATTCGTGATCCGGCCAACGGTATGGCAAATGTCCGCAGCGACGTTTATTTGAACTTATGGGACCGGCTGAAAGAAAATGGCATCGAAATTCCGTTCCCGCAGCGGGATTTACACATTAAGTCGTGGGGCAAATCCATTGAGGTACCTCAAGGACTTGTTTCCGTCGATCCTGCAGAGGTGCCGCAAGCCGATCGTCCGGGGGCCGATAAACGGGAACCCGCCACGGCTTCGGCCACTGGGAACGAAGCCTGAGCGGCGTTTACATCGAGGTTTCGTTCGAAGGATCTGGTGGCCCGGCCAAAAACGATGAATCCGGATTGACCAGAAATGTTTTGCTCATGGCCGTGCGTCCGATGAGCATGCGAAAGCCCATCGCATCGCGGTTTGTCAGGCTGAGCTCGATCTGATTCCGTGCACCGCCGATGAGAATTTCAGTTTCAATCGTATATCGCGTTTCGATTTGCCCGTTTGAGCTCTTCACATCCTTGCGCTTCAGCAAGGGGGCCGTCGCTTTTACACTTAAGCTGTTGTTCTTTTGAAGGGGGTGAAGGTCAAAGCGCAGCCATGGCGTTCGGCCCTTTTTAAACGTCTCGATGTTCCACGCATGCAAAGCCGAGGAACGGGCGCCTGTATCAATCTTTGCTTTGATCTTTTGCACACCGAGCGCAGGCAAGCCGACCCATTCCCGCCAACCGATCACGATGCGCTGTGAATTGGACTTGGCCTTCATCATCTGTTCCTGCGACTCGCGTGTTATTCGAGAGGTATCGATTGGATTTGGCGTTGGCAAGGAAAATGAGATACGTCTGAGGGCCGAACGCAAGCGGCAGTGGTAAAAGGGGACCCAATGTCTAAGACACTCGAACAAAGTGCGGTGGAGGGAACGGCCACAATTGAGCGTTTGCAATCCGTCGCCGCTCAATTCGCGCGTCAAACGCCGGAACGTCAATTGCGGACTTCGCTGGACCGGCAGGACTTTGATGCCTTGGCCGAAGCGGGGTTTCTGAAAGTGGGTGTGCCCGTTGAAAAAGGCGGGCTGTGGAGAGGGCTACCTAACTCTATCCGTCTTTATGCGGATATGGTTCGGACGATCGCCCATGGCGACCCTTCGGTCGCTTTGGTGGCGACCATGCATCCGGGTGTCCTCATTTTTTGGCTGGCGCCGGAAAGCGCGCCCGAACCCTATGACGCGGCCTGGCAGGAACAACGTGCCTGGTGTTTTCAATCCGCGCTTGAGGGGCATTGGTGGGGCACCATGACCTCTGAACCGGGCAGCGGCGGCGACATCATGAAAACGAAAGCCACCGCAACGCCGACCGTGGGGAGTGAAGGTTATGTGATCACCGGGTCAAAACATTTTGGGTCGGGTTCAGGCATTACGTCTTACATGATCACCACAGCCGTTAGCTCGGTCGATCAGGCGCCTGGTCTGTACTTCATGGATCAACGCCACATGCCATGGGACGGTTCGAAGGGTCTGACGCTCGCCCGGGAATGGGACGGCATTGGCATGGCCGCCACGCAAAGCCACGCGTTTGAGCTCAAGAATGTCAAAGCGACACGTGCCGCCTGGGATGGGTGTGTGGCCGAAGGCATGGCGGAAGCTGGTCAAGTCAATTTCTGCCTGTTCACTTCGGTGATCGTCGGCATTGTTGAAAGTGCTTTCGCTTACGCAGAGTCCAAACTGGCGCCGCGCATCGATGAGCTCAAGAGTTTTGAAGAAACCGAATGGGTCAACGCCACAAACGAATACTGGACCATTCAGCAGCTTTACTCGAGCATGATCAGCGCGATCGAAGAAGAACGGAACGGTTTGATCTCGGCCATGCGCGGTAAAATGGTGATCGCGGAATTGGCGGAACGTTTCATCACACGTCTTGGCCGCATCATCGGCGGATCCAGTTTTTCACGTACGGCGCCCATCAACCAATGGGGACAAGATGTCCGCGCCCTCGGTTTTCTGCGTCCACCCTGGGGCCTTGCCTACGATCAATTGTTTGAAGTTTCAAAACCGCAATAGGCGGCCTGAGATTTGTGCGAGAGCGATTCCGATCTCGTTCTCAAAAGAATGTCATTGCGAGCCGCCGCCAGGCGGCGCGGCAATCTAGAGCGCGATCAGGTTAAGCGGAATCCGGTTAACCATCTGATCGCGCGACCAACCGTGAATCTATGGCATGATCATGTTTCCGTAAAACATGATCATGCTTTAGGGCCGCTTGCTCAGCACTTGCTGTCCTGGATCGCCGCGCGGACTTTCGTCCGCTCGCGATGACGACCAACGGTCTCGGAGATGTTCTAAAGAATCGCGCCGCGGTGCATGATCACTTTGGCTGAAAGGGCATGTCCGGCCTGGCAAGCAGATCTTATCTCTTCACCTGTCAGACGCGCCGCCAAGTAGGCGGCGTTAAAAGCATCACCGGCGCTTGTCGTGTCGACGGGATGGGGGATAGGTGTGGGTATGATTTCTTCTGTGCCCTGGTCAGACAAGATATGTGCCGCATCAGGACCGCATTTAATAACCACTTCTTTGGCACCGCGCTGGCGCCAGGCGTGTGCGGCTGCGCTTGCTGAGTCATGGCTCCAAATGGATTGCTCATCTTCCAAGCCCGACAATATATAGCGACAGTGCGGCGCGATCTTTGCACATATTCTCTGGCACATATCTGCGGAAGGCCAAAGTGCTGCCCGGTAGTTGGGGTCGAAGGCGATCAGGCGGCCAAGGTCGGCAAGTAGCTGGATCAACCGCGCGCGCGCATCGTCGGGTAAAATGGCCAGGCTGATGCCGGACAAATAGATTAGGTCGAAGTCTGTAAACCTGTCGCGCAGCACATCTTCACGATCTGCGTCCATCAATGTGCGCGCTGCTGAGCTATCACGCCAATAGGTGAAATGCCGCTCGCCCTTTTCGTCATTGTCAATCAGATAGAGGCCAACCGTGCGACCGGGCGTGTTGAAGACGAGATCCGTATGGAGACCTTCTGCTTCAAAGCGGTTTCGCATCTTTGCGGAAATCGGATCTGCGCCAATCACGGTGACAAAGGCAACGGTGTGGCCGCGGGGTGATAGAAGGCGCGATAGGTAGGTGGCCGTATTGAACGTGTCGCCGGCAAATCCGAGCTGATAGTCTTCTCCCTCACTCAAAAGCTCGCCCATGCATTCGCCGATGCAAGCGATGTTGAGGGGGCGCACCGGCTGGTCAGACATGATCAAGGGCCTTCAAGGGACCATGTTCGATCAACTGGGTTAGGGCCCGCGTAAGGGCGTTTTGAAATGGTTCATTGCGCGAGAGCTCCGCCGTGAACACGCGTGTTTCGCTGGTGATGGCGCGGGCGAGTGAGGCCGGGTCATGCCGGTGGGGCCGTGTCAGGGCGGCGAGATCCTCCGCAATCGGATCATCGACATGAAGAGGGGAGCCGTTCATGTCAGCACCGGTTACATAACGTGTCCATGCCGCGATGGCTGTTGCGAGATGCGGAATAGGCAGGCCGCGCTGAAGACGTTCATTGATGGTGCCGAGCAGACGCTGCGGAATTTTCTGGCTGCCGTCCATCGCGGTCTGTGCGCAGCGGTGATGAAGGCTGGAATTCTCAAAACGTTCGATCAATTGACTGATATAGACGTCAAGGTTGACACCGCCCGGCGCCGAAACCATAGGCGCGATTTCTTCGCGCATCATTGTCTCGATAAAGCGGCGCAGACCCTTCTTCTTCATGCAATCGGCATTGGTTTCGATCCCCGCCAGACAGCCGAGATAGGCCATGGCTGAATGCGCGCCGTTCAAGAGCCGTAATTTCATTTCTTCCCAAGGCGCCACATTGCCGGTCAGGATGGCACCGGCCTTTTCCCAGGCCGGGCGGCCTTGCGTGAAATCGTCTTCAATAATCCACTGGGAAAAAGGTTCAGTGGCAACGCAAGCCGCATCTTCAAAGCCGATGGTGTTCTCGACGCAAGATTTCACGTCCTGCGTCGTGCTGGGGACGATGCGGTCGACCATGGTCGCTGGAAACCGGACCTCAGCGCCGATCCAATCTGCAAGCGAGGGATCGCGCGCGCGGGCAAAATCCACCGTCACCCTTTTGAGCGCCTGTCCATTGTGGGGAAGGTTATCGCAGCTAAGCAGAGTGAACGGGATTTTGTTCTTTGCGCGCCGTGCCGCCAACGCTTGCACGATCAGGCCGATGGCTGAATGCGGCATGTCCGGCGCTTCTAAGTCGTGGACAATGTCGGGGAGATCGAAATCGAGCGCGCCGGTCGATGGTGCCCGGCAATAGCCTTTCTCCGTGATGGTGAGCGAAACGATGCGAACAGCGGGGTCCGCCATCAGATCAGAAAGAGCGCTTCGATCAGTGCCGAGGAAGAGAACCTGATTGATGCTGCCGACGATCCGGGCGTTGGCGGTGTGCCCGTCTTGCTCCAGCACCGTGAACAAACCATCTTGCGGGTTCAGTTGTTCTTGAGCACCGGCACTGCGCAAACTGACTCCGGTCGTCATCCAATCGCCGCCTGCGGCGCCTAAAGCCTCATCCGTGTACACCGCTTGATGAGCGCGATGGAAGGCGCCGATGCCCAGATGGACGATACCGGTTCCATGCGCGGCACGGTTATACATGGGGCGCCTCACTGCCGGCGGAACGTGTGGTAAGGCGTTATCCGACAGGCGGTCCATCAAGGAGCCGAACGATCTAGACGGTAGGCGCGCCGTACCAATCCATTCGCGAGTTCGCCTGCCAGTTCAAACGCTTCGTCTTCATCCAAGCGATGATCGCAAACCAATTCAGCCAGATGGCGGCAGTCCATGCGCCTGGCCACATCGTGGCGCGCGGGAATTGAAAGAAAGGCGCGCGTATCGTCATTGAAGCCCGCCGTGTTGTAGAAACCCGCAGTTTCGAAAATCTGACGTTTGTAGCGCAACATGCCTTCGGCACTGTCATGGAACCACCAGGGCGGACCCAAAGTCAGGCAGGGATAATGGCCGGCGAGCGGCGCCAGTTCGCGCGCATAAGTCGTTTCATCCAGCGTGAACAGAATGATCGACAGTCGGGGATCATTCCCAAACTTGTCGAGCAGCGGCTTTAAGGCGTGGATAAAGTCTGTTTTCACCGGCAGATCGCCGCCCTTGTCCCGCCCGAACCGGCTGAACAGAGCCGCATTGTGATTGCGATAAACACCGGGGTGGATTTGCATCACCAATCCGTCGTCGATCGACATGGCGGCCATTTCGGTCATGGTCTGTCCACGGAAGAGTTCCGCTTCTTGCGCCGACAGCGACCCGGCAATCGCTTTGGCATAGAGCGCTTCGCACTCAACATCGCTGAGGTCAGAAGTGACCGGTGTCGGATGTCCGTGATCGGTGGCGGTTGCGCCACGGTCTATAAAATAGGCGCGTCGTTTGCGGTGGGCGGTGAGATAACCTTGCCAGGTTTCTGTGTGTTCGCCGGTCAGTTCCCCCAGCCGTCGGATGTGAGCCATGAAATCCGGCGTTTCCGGGTTGGTCACATTGTCGGGCCGATAGGTGGTTGTCACTTTGCCGTTCCAATTCGATCGGCTAATCGCGTCGTGGTGGCGAAGATCATCGAGCGGATCTTCCGTGGTCGCTAAGAACTCAATATTGAAGCGATCGAAGAGGGCGCGGGGCCGAAACGGTTGCGTGTCGAGCTGCGCGTCGATTTGATCATAGAGTTGATCCGCGTTGCCGGGTGCCAATCGTTCGTGAATGTCAAAGACCGACATCAAGGCATGATCAAACCACAGGCGCGACGGCGTGCCCCGAAACAGATGGTAATTCTCAGCAAAAGCGCGCCAAACAGCGCGGCTGTCTTGCTCAACATCTCGGCCCGCCCGCCCGTCAATGGGTTCAAGCCCCAAGCGCTCAAGAGAAACGCCGCGACTGTAAAGCAAGCGGATCAAATAGTGATCGGGCTTAATCAGCAAGGCGGCCGGGTCGGCGAAACGCACGTCTTCTGCAAACCATTGCGGGTCCGTGTGGCCGTGCGGGCTGATGATGGGGAGGTCTTTGACGGTTTGATACAATTCCCGCGCCACATCCCGTTCCCGTTCGTTTGCTGCAAACAGCCGGTCCGGATGTAGCGGGGGCGCGCCGCTCATGTGGCCTCGCCGCTTTCGACAAAGGTCTGCGCATTGGTGAAATCAATCGTGTCCAGCTCTGATGCTTTCAACAACGCTTCTTTGACATGCTCCAAATGCAGACGCATGGCATCGCGTGCGGCGCCCGGATCTCGCGCACGCATGGCATTTAGGATACGGCGATGATCTACAATCGTGTGCTTGTCGTGCGTCCAGCCCGGTTCGCCTTCAAGTTTGCTGATCAACGCGTGAAGCTTGCGCCACATGGGCATCCGTGTACGGAAGGCCCACATTTGTTCGATGGTGGAGGATATGGCGCTGTTGCGCGTGGCTGCAGCGATCAGGGAATGAAACCGATGGTCGGCTTCCTCCGCGGTATTGCCGTCCTCAATCAGCGCGGTCATTTCTTTGCACGCCCGGTCGAGCTCCTGGATCTCAGCTTCCGAAATGCGTGTTGCGGCAACAAATGCCGCTTCTGATTCAAAGAGCGTTCGGGCTTCAATCAACTCAAACGGACCGGGACCGATATCATAAAGGCTGGCGCCGTCCGATTGGACCTTGTCTGAAATGACGAACACACCGGACCCGGTCTTGATCTCGACCAAACCGGAGATCTCGAGGGCGATCATGGCCTCGCGAATGGTCGCCCGGCTGACGCTCATGGATTGGGCCAGTTTGCGTTCAGCCGGCAGCCGGCTGCCTTCTGGGTAAGTGCCTTTGGCAATGTCCGCGGAAATGCGATCCGCCACCTCTTGATACAGGCGTTTGGTGGGGATCGTTTCTGTTTCCATGACCCAGACTCAGTCGTTGAAGCGGCATGCGCAGCCTAAAAACCGCGTATCGGCCTGTCAACTGGCTTGACCAATTATCAATTTTCTGACTATTTGGCCTGACCAATTTGAAATTGGCCGGGCAATTGAGCCTAATTCGGGGCCGAAGCCAGGCAATACGCTGTTCAGCGAACGCCGGAAAGACGCGAAAAATGCAGCAATCATGGCGATGGTTTGGGCCCGACGACCCTATACCCCTCGATCATATTCGCCAGGCCGGCGCGACGGGCATTGTCACCTCGCTGCATCACATCCCAACGGGCGTGGCTTGGCGCGATGAAGAAATCGCCCAGCGCAAACAAGAGATTGAGGGCGAGAACAACGCCAAGTCGCCGCTTACCTGGTCGGTTGTTGAGAGCGTGAATGTTCATGACGACATCAAGGTCGCGGCACCAGGCCATGAGAGATATGTCGATGCCTGGTGCGAAACCCTCCGTGCACTCGGCCGAAATGGCATTCGCACGGTCTGCTACAATTTCATGCCTCTGATTGATTGGACACGGACGAATTTGGAGTATGTGCTGCCGAATGGCGCGCGGGCTTTGCAGTTTGATGCCGACCAGTTTGCAGCGTTCGATCTGCACATCCTAAATCGGGACGGTGCGGAATCAGATTATTCCGAGGCCGAGCGCACGCGGGCCAAATCCGTTTTCGATGCGCTTTCACCGGAAGAGGCTGACGAACTGGTTGCGACGGTCTTGGCGGGTTTACCGGGCGCGACAACCGTTGCGCATTCCATCGCTTCGTTTAAAGAAGCTCTGAGGCGCTATCAGAACATCGATGATGATGAATTGCGCGCCAATCTCTACGCGTTTTTGCGGCGCGTTGTGCCGGTTGCCGCGGAAACGGGTGTTCGTCTGGCCATTCATCCCGATGACCCGCCGCGGCGCCTGTTGGGACTTCCGCGTGTCATCTGTACAGCTGACGATGTACGGCACTTGTTCACAGAAATTGATAATCCGGCAAACGGCCTGACGCTCTGTGCAGGAACGTTCGGCGTGCGCCCCGATAATGATGTGCCTGCCATGGCACGCGAGTTTGGGTCGCGTGTCTACTTTGCCCATCTGCGCGGCACAAAACGCGGGAAAAACGAAAAATCTTTTCATGAAGCCGATCACCTGGACAGCGATGTCGATATGCTCGGTTTGATCAGAAATTTATTGGCCGAAGAGGCGCGCCGGTCCGCGTCGCCCGAAGGTTCAGACGAGATCCCCATCCGTCCCGATCATGGGCACCGCATGCTCGATGATCTTGATAAGGACAATACCAATCCTGGCTACACGGCCATTGGACGCTTAAAGGGGTTGGCGGAAATTCGCGGTGCCATCGCGGCGTTTTCCTATCTCGACGCGGATAGGAACAAGCCGTGAAACGCGTCCTGAGCCGCAAGCACTATTTGGGATATGGCATCGGCGATCTGGCCAATGGCTTGAGCTTCGGCATGTCGTCGACCTTTTTGCTGGTCTTCTACACCGATGTGCTTGGTATTACGGCCATAGCGGCCGGCACGCTTTTTTTGATTGCGCGGATGATTGATGCCGTAACGGATCCTCTGATGGGGGCGTTGACCGACCGCATTTTTCAAGGACGCGTGAAAAAGGCGGCAGGCCGCAAGATCGATAAGTTTCGGCCTTTTATCCTTTACGGCAGCCTGCCTGTTGTTTTGATTTCGGTTCTGCTTTTCGTGGCGCCGGGCGATCTGACCGATAGCCAGAAACTGGTGTGGGCATACGCCACTTACATCACATGGGGCATGGTCTACACCCTTATTAACATTCCCTACGGGTCGATGGCTGCGGTGATGACCCAGCATCCCGTGGAACGTGTGACCCTGTCGGCGTCACGCAGTGTGGGCGGGGCGCTTGGCTCCGTGATTGATCGGGCGGTTGTGCCCTTGTTGTTGGCACAATTCGCCGATGACCAGGCGCAAGGCTTTCTGGTGGCCATGTCCATATTGGGCGCGCTTGCCTTTGTTGGATATCTGATTTGCTATTTCACGGTTGAAGAAAAAGTTGAAACAAAACCGGAAGTGCTCGAGAAATTTTCGCTCAAGCAAACATTCGGTGTTCTCGGGCGCAACCGTCCTTTCCTCGCCGTTTCGATCGCATCATTGGCGATACTCGCCGGGTTTGTCGTCAGCGGCGCGATGACAGTTTATTTCTTCCGCGAGAATCTGGATGCGTTGGAATGGATGGGATTGACGGGGTTAACCGTCATCGGTCCCATCGTTTTGGCGGCACCGGTCATACCCAAACTGATCAGCCGGTACGGACTGCAGCAGACCATTTGGGTAAGCAGCCTGCTGGGCAGCCTGGCCTTCGCATTGCTTTTGGTGCTGCCCTCAACCGTGCCCATTTTTCTTGTCGGCACCTTCATCAGCACCCTGTTTCTCATCATTCCTATGATGTCTTTGTGGGGCATGGTGTCGGACAGCATCGATTATAACCAATTTCTGTCCGGCGTTCGCCAAGAAGGGGTGATCTACGGCGCATACTCGTTCGTACGTAAGACCGCGCAAGCGGTTGCAGGTTTTTTGTCCGGGTGGGGCCTGTCGGTCGCGGGCTATGTCGCCAATGCCGAAGCCCAGTCATCTACGGCGCTGGCCGGAATCAAATTTATGAATTTCGGGGCGCCGGCGATTGGTTTGCTGATCGCGGCCGCATCGTTCAAATGGATTTGGAATCTGACACCTGAAAAACAAAAAGAAGTGAGCCAGGCGATAAGTCCTGAGCCTCAACCGATCTGAAAGAGGAAGGTCAATGATACGCACACAGATCAACCAGGGTTGGAACTTCACAAAAGAAGGGGAAACCAATGCGGTCAGCCTGCCCCACACCTGGAATGCCTTTGACGGGCAGGACGGTGGCAACGATTATTACCGGGGGGCTTGTATCTATCAAAAGGTCCTTCAGGTTGACGCCAAAGAAGGGCAGGTGGTCTATCTGGAATTTGAAGCAGCAAACTCTGTTGCAAACCTGTATGTCAACGGCGTTCATATGGGCGAGCATATTGGCGGTTATTCAACATTCCGATTTGACATTTCTGACCATGTAAATCGCGGGGGTGACAACACGCTCCGGGTCGAGGTCGATAACAGCCACCGCGATGACGTGTATCCGCAAATGGCGGACTTTACGTTTCAGGGCGGGCTTTATCGGGACGCCTATCTGATCGTGGCGGAACCGGTTCACATCGATTTAGAAGACGATGGGTCGCCTGGCGTCTATGTCTCACAAACAGATGTCTCAGATGAACACGCTGAGATTGATGTTTCTGTTTTACTGAGGAACCGGGGGCGATCGCCGGCGAGAGTGGTGTGCCTGGTTGATCTGATCGATGTCAGGGGCAACAGTGTTGCCAGTGCCGCGAAAATCTGCCCTGTCGATGAAACGGAGCGGGTCCACCTTCTTCTGTCCGTCGACCAACCTCATTTGTGGCAAGGTGTCGAAGATCCCTATCTTTATACGTTGAAGGTTCGAATTGAGCACGGGGATGTCGAGGTGGATCGGCGCGAGATTCCGACGGGCTTGCGCTATTTCAATGTTTCACCCGACCGTGGGTTTTTTCTCAATGGCAAGCCATGGCGTCTTAACGGCGTCAGCCGTCATCAGTGCCGGGAAGATATTGGATGGGCGCTGAGCCGCGCGCATCAAGAAGAAGACATGCAGATCATCGAAGAGGTAGGCGCGAATTCGATCCGGCTCGCCCACTATCAGCATAACCAATATTTTTATGATTTGTGCGATCAGGCCGGCATGGTGGTTTGGGCAGAGATTCCCTACATCTCCGTTTCTTCATCGACCGATACCAGCGGGGCCAACGCGCTCAGCCAGATGAAAGAACTGGTCAAACAAAACTACAATCACCCGTCGATCATCTTTTGGGGCGTGCAAAACGAAATCACAATCGGCGGTAAAGAAAACAATGTCGACGGCATCGTTCAGGCCCTGCATGATCAGACGAAGAAGCTCGATCCCTATCGGCCCACCGTGCAGGCACAGGTCGGGCATTTGCCGAACGATGACAGTTTAAACACTATTACCGACGTCAACGCTTACAACAAGTATTACGGCTGGTATTACAAAGACGTCGAAGACATGGGGTCTTGGATCGATCGTTACCACGCGATGAATCCGGAAGTTCCTATCGCTCTGTCTGAATATGGCGCTGAAGGCATCCTCGCCTATCACACGGACGATCCGAAAAAATCTGACTACACAGAAGAATATCACGCGCTCTATCATCAAAGATCGCTTGAGATTTTTGCCGAGCGGCCGTTTCTGTGGGGTACCTATCTGTGGAACATGTTCGATTTCGCGGCAGATCAGCGCGACGAAGGCGGTGTGAAAGGCAAAAACAATAAGGGGCTCGTTACCCACGACCACAAAACGCGCAAAGATGCGTTCTATATCTATCAGGCTTATTGGTCGAAAGAACCGATGTTGCACATGGCGTCAAAACGGTATGTCAAACGGGCGGCTGAGAAGATTGCCGTGACCGTGTATTCGAACCAGAATGAAGTCTCTTTATCAGTCAACGGTACTTTTTTGGGGACGCTGAGATCGAACAATCGCGTCTTTACTTTCGAAGAAGTCCCGTTATCGAAAGGGGAAACGGTTATCGCCGTACGCAGTGGCGAGCTCTATGATCACGCTGTCTTTGAGAAAGTGGAAGAGCCGGATCCTTCTTATGTGGTGCCAGAAGGTGAGGGCGCCGTAATGGGCAAAATCGCCAACTGGTTTGACGAAGCCTTGTTTGACCAGGAAGCACCGCCTCTTGAATTCACCGACGGTTCCTTTTCCATCAATGACCCGATCAAAAACATTATGGCGCACCCGGCAGGTGAGGCCTATTTGAAAGAAGAAGTGGCGCCCTTGCTCGAACATCCTATGATCGGGTTCTTGCGCAACATGTCGTTTTCTGGACTAAGGGATATGAAGCCAGACGCATTTCCCGATATGGTGCTCTATCAAATCAACGAAGGCCTGCGCAAAATAGAGAAGGACTGACGCAATTTGGCTACGATCCTCGACCGACTGATCAACGCGGGGCCGGTGATCCCGGTTCTTAATTTTCGCTCGCCGGAAGAAGCAGCCCAGGTTTGCCAAGTGCTCTATAAGGCGGGCATGCGTGTTTTTGAGATCACATTGCGCCACGAGACCGCGCTGACAGCCATCGAACGTGTGTGTGACCTTCTCCCGGAAGACGCGTTGGTCGGCGCAGGAACAATTCTATCGGCAGATCAGCTTACCGCAGCCAAGGCGGCAGGTGCCGTGTTTGGTGTGAGCCCAGGTCTTTCCCTCGACCTGGCCAAGAAAGCGCAAGCCGAGAGCTTTCCTTACGTGCCGGGCGTTGCCACGGTTTCTGAAGCGATGGCGGCACGATCGCTGGGATTTGACTTTCTCAAATTCTTTCCCGCGGAAGCGAGCGGAGGTGCGCCTTTCGTCAAATCCCTTGCGTCGGTGCTGCCCGATATCCGTTTCTGCCCGACCGGTGGTTTAAACATGCGAACGGCCGCTGACTATCTAGCACTCCCCAATGTGCCGGTTGTCGGGGGATCTTGGCTTGTTGTGCAAGACGAGAAGGGCGATGTGGACCTCAGAACCACACAGAAACGGGCGATTAACATCAGTAGTTTGGCGTAGCACTTTTCTAGACTGTCATGATCGCCCAATGACATTGAATGCCTTGTGCTTTAGCACTGGGACAATTCACGGGGTCGCGAAAATTCTCGGTGATTGAACGCGCGGACTGGCGCGGTTTAAAGTGCGGCATGCGTTATGGCGTTTTGATACTACCGGAAACACGATGGACGCAGTCCGTTGATCGATGGCGCACCGCGGAGGCTTTGGGCTTCGATCACGCGTGGACCTATGACCATCTCACTTGGCGATCGCTTCAGGACAAACCTTGGTTCGGCGCTGTGCCGACGCTCGCCGCGGCAGCTTCTGTGACCTCAACATTGCGTCTCGGCACGCTCGTAGCTTCGCCCAACTTTCGTGAGCCGGCTCCTTTTGCTAAAGACTTGATGACCCTTGATGACATCAGCAATGGACGCATCACTTTGGGTTTCGGTGCTGGCGCAGATGGATACGATGCGACCGCCACGCGCAGCATTGCTTGGACGCCCAAAGAAAGGCAAGAACGCTTCGCCGAATTTGTCACAGCGCTCGACCAAATTCTAACAGAGCCAAAGTCCAATTTTTCCGGCGCCTACTATGTGGCGAATGAAACGCGGGCCATTCCGGGTTGCCTTCAAAAGCCTCGCTTACCCTTCGCAATCGCCGCGACGGGCACCAAAAGCATGCGTGTTGTCGCGCAATATGCAGATACGTGGATCGCTGTCGACAGCCGGTTTGCGCCGGGCCAACTGGACCTACTCAATCGCGCATGTGATGAAAATGGGCGCGATCCCACTCAACTCAATAAAATCATCTTGTTGGGGCATCGGGAGACGCCATTGAGTTCGGTGGATGCATTCTTCGAACATGCGGCATATTATGAATCGCTAGGCTTCACCGATTTTGTTGTGCATTGGCCGCGGGACGAAGCGCCGTTTGAAGCTGACATGTCGGTGCTTGAAGAAGTGGGCGCGGCACTTCCGCAGAAGTAGGAAGCTCACTTCGTATACATTGTGTTAGACTCTGCAGCTTGAACAAGGAGGCGGTGATGATCAAGACGCATGGGCTCAACCATATCCATCTCGTCGTCCGGGATTTGGACCGGTCTTTGGCGTTCTATCAGAAGGTTTTTGGACTTGAAGAGAGATTCCGGGACGGCCCCAAAATGGTCTTTCTGAATACGCCCGGCAGTACTGATGTTATTACCCTGAATGAAGATTCAAATGAGGTCGACCGCGCCGGGGATAATGGAGGTGTGGCCCATTTTGGTTTTCGCCGTGATGCGTCAGTGAATCTTGATTCTGCAATAGTTGAGATAGAACGCGAAGGGGGAAAGCTGGTGAAACGCGGCGAGCATCATCCGGGTGCGGCTTATGCCTATGTGCAGGATCCCGACGGTTATGTCATAGAGATCTGATCCGCCAATAATCACCGAGTAACGACATGCATCGCCCGATAAGTCTACAGATATGGCCGCTTTTGTTGGCCCTCATATTGTCAAGCTGTGCCGGTCTGCAAAGCACAACAAAAGAACCTACCGACGCTGCGCTAAAGACGGCGGACACGCGCTTCATTGGCGAGGTGACAGAGATTGAACAAGGTCTTGATGGCGGCCTTGTGGAACTGACCAATCAGCGCGCAGGCGAAGTGCTCCTTGTCGTGATCAATCTGTCAAACCTCGGGGACGAGAGTGACTTTAGTTTTGCCAAGATCAAAATGGGTAGCATTCTAAAAGTTGCTGGCAAGATCGCCCAAATCGATGGAAAAGCACATATGGCGGCTAAAGTTGCTCATGCTTATACGCCGATCGATATTGCGGACAAAACAGCGACGGCAGAAGAACGACAACGCTGCGCCGCTGTCGGTGGCGAGGTACGGCCGAGCGGAATGCTCGGCGCCGATCATTGCCTTCAAACCCTGCCCGACGCGGGCGAACCCTGTACAAGCCATGAGCAATGCTTGGGCCGATGTGTCCTCATTCCCGAACGCGACCCGCCGAAACATGGTTCGCTCGCAAAGGGCATGTGCGAAGCCGATGACAACATTTTCGGCTGCACCGCGCTCGTCCAAGAAGGCCGCTACGAAGGCACGCTGTGCATTGATTGATTCGCTGCTAGCGGTACCTGGCGCCACCACTCACATTTGATGTCCAACAGAATGACGTTTTTGTTGTTGCTAATTGTCGAGTGTTTAGACAAATCTATTTTCTTAATGCGTCATTGCGAGACCGCATTAGCGGCCGCGGCAATCCAGACGCCGTGCGCATTTCCAGATAACGAGATGCCGCAATCCCGGTCTGGACTTTGACCTGAAGTGTTGCGGCTCTATTCCTAGAGTTACGAAACGGCGGGCGCTTGAGCTGAATTGGCCCGGCGCGTTGGCTTTGTCTCAACGCGCGGCGACATCGATCGAATGATAGAGACGCTCCAATTGTTGAGGTATGTGCCGGCCGAATTCGATTTCGTTCGCTTGAGGACATTTGGCGTATCGTTCTTGAGCTTTGCGATGATGAAGGGTAAATCCAATGAATATCGGCGTCTTCGCAATCGCACCGCGGTCGAGTTGATCGTGTTCGAGGTGGACAGAGGCAAGCCGAGGGTTGGGCAACCCTTGTTGCGAATTATGTGTTCGAATTCTGGCAAGCAAATTTAGCCAAGAGCGAGTGTGAAATCGATCATAGGTTGGTACACTTGTCTGGTACACAATCGCCTCAAATCACGGTGGTTGAGGTCGGTGACGGCATGAATCGGATAACAATTAATCAATGGGTTCTTGTCGCGCTGATGTTCGTCATGATTTATCTAGCCAGTAGCTCACTTGTCGAACAAAGCGCGAGAATTTCAACAGCTTCGTTTTTACAAAACAAGATTGACCAGTTGAATTCCGACATCGCATCGGCATTTGATAATATCGCTTTTGCCACCGAAGACGACGTTTTGATCGAACTCGGTCTCCTAGAGAGGCTGGATCCCACACGTATTTCTGATGAGTCTGCGAAGACGCTGGCAATACAGGAAGAGGCTCGCGCTTCTGTTTTAGGCAGTAATCTAAGAAAGCTAGTTAATGGCGTCAGCCGTGACAAAGAAAAAACTGTCAACCCTTGCGGAACAGCTATCAGCACTTCAGTTGACCGGTAGTCTTGGGACAGACTCTACTGTAGCAGGTATTCAGCGTGAGATCGCTAAAGTTATGCGAATTGATCCTGGCGAGCCTGGCCCCGCACCAAGCGAAGAAGATCCTGGCGGTCACTCTGGTAAAATCGGGGAAATTTACAAGTACATTCGCGCGTTTGTTTTTCCTGAGTTTTCTAGAATGAGAAGTGATAGCCTGCTTGTTCTCACCGTTGTGACATGCGGCGCAATTGGTGCAAGCATCGCTGGAATGAGAGCCGACATTTACCAGTCACAGAAGAAGGACGCGGACAGAAGCTGGCAAAAGGAGCAACAGAATCTTGCACTTCCAAGGATTGTGCTAGGCGCTTCCGCCGGCTTTGTCGCGTTTCTTGCGCTGAAGGGAGGAAAATTCTTATTCATAATTGAGTTTTCAGAACAAGAAATCCCTATCAATCCATTCTCGAGTGCATTTGCAGGGATCATCGTTGGTCTGTTCACAGAACGTATGTACCGTTTTGTCTCTGACCTACTTGATCGAGCTCGAGACTCTGTTCTTGGATCGACAAATTGAGAGAGCAGGCGAAATGACGGCTCAGGCAAGCGGGCTATTTTGGGTTCGAATTGTTTGACAGTTGGTGTTGAGAGAATTAGCGGTAGCGCCTGTATCGGTGGAGAAAAGAGTTGCCACAAATCGCCTATTTGACCGTTAGGCTTCGCCGATGCCGTGCCCGACGTTAACGCGTCGGGTTTTTTGTTGACTGAGTTGTGTTCTTAGACGCTTCGACTGTGGCAATCATGTTTTGATATTGCTTGGGTGGATTCTCGAGTATGACTTCGAGCCTATGCGGTTTCGGCAGTGAACCTATGCGTATTTGACTGGCGGAGTGCCTAAAGTTAGGAACGTGGCCGATCATTGGGATTTCTCCACTGTAGGCGCTAAGCCTCCACCGAATTTTCAGACGGGCAACCGAAATGAAGACGGGACTACCTCTCGCCACTTCTGCAAAGAACTGACCGAGTAATCCGAAAAAGACGAATCTGCTCATTGCTAGTTGATACATGACACCATCCGTAGAGGCTTCGTCTTTGCGTATGCACTCGTTGAATGCATCAAATGCTTCAATTGCAATTTGATATGCAGTAAGCGTTGCAAGGAACGGGACCATCCCAAAGCGCATGAGCACTGCATAGGCGTCGATTGCGATCGGATCCAGAACGCATTTGGCTTCTTCTGTGGATTTGATGACCCTCTGCCGAATATCGGTGAGTTGCGGTTCGGCAATTGACAGGCGTCCTGAACGAATGTCGACAAAGTCGTCGACAATGGATGGTAGGATACCGATTGCTTGTTGGTAGATATCGATCTTTGCGAGCATTGTGTCGGCGAATTCTATGTTTGCCTTTGCAACATACTCACGACTTACATATCTCCAAGCGCTGTAAGCGCCCCAGAGAACGCCCAGCATGGTAATAATGCTAGTCAGTTCTGCAATGTTGTAGGACATTCGCGGATGCTAGAGCCGAATCTCAGAGTTGAGAAGCTTTGCCCTTTGCATCATTGGCTCTGTCATGGGTAGCGGACGAGCCGGTGAATTGCTGTGAAGCGAAGTAGATCTTCTACCTCTTCCTCGGCTTTCTGGTCGTCGTCTTTTTCTTTGCTTTGCGTTTCGTGGTTTTTCTTGTTGTTTTACCAGATTTGCGCTTCGGTGATTTGGTACCGCTTCTCTTTTTGTCCGGGAGGACTTCTACCACATGCATGATGCTGACCGTGAACAGTTGAAGAATGATCTGAGTAAAGCAGACAAGGAGCTTCTCGTCGAGGTTGTACGACAGGGTGAGGCCTTCCTTGAGTCTCAAAGGACTTGTGCTCTGGCGGCGGACCAAAGAGCTCTGACCCTCGTCAGTGTTCTCGCCGCAGTTGTCGCGATCCTGGTTGGAGGAAGCGCCTCGCTGATGGCCGCAAACATTGAGATCACAAAGTACTGGTTTCCAGTCTTGTTCGTCATCGTCATCTGCCTGACAGCTATGGGATTAGCCCTCAGAGCTGCGCGACCATCGAAATTCGGATACCCGGGCAACGACCCGGCGCTTTGGGTAGATGACGTGAGGCAGAATCGATCATACGAGGAATCGTTGGCCGGTCATGCGGTTCTTTGTTCAGAAGATATTGAGGAGAACGACAGGATCATGGTGGCAAACAACGCCATGGTTTCGCGGGCTCTTTTCATCCTATTCGTTGGCCTAATCGCGTCCGTTAGTCTCGCCCTCGTTATGGTCTTTCTCTAGCCTTTGAAACGGATATGTCGCTAAAAGACACGCCCCCAATTCAAGGAAACGATGAAAACGGGCCGTCGGCCACCATACACGTTGCGGCCAGCGAGATGACCGGCGCAGCGCCGAAACTCAAGAGTATCGACATTTGTAAATTCTGCTGGTTTGGAAACAAGTCAGGGAGACTTGCCGAAGCAAGGCTCCTTTGCAAAGGGTATGTGCGAAGCCGATGACGACATCTTTGGCTGCACCGCGCTTGTCCAAGAAGGTCGCTACGAAGGCACGTTGTGCATCGATTGAGGTGTTGTTGGGAACATCAACCGCATGAAGTTTGATGTCAGATCGAGCGACACTTGTGATCAACGCCTACGATTGGGTCTTTGCGAAAATCTAGATGTTTGAATCGTCATTGCGAGGCCGCTCCAATACCGGACTTGGGGCCGCGGCAATCCAGGACAACAAGCATAGAGCGCGTCGCTCTGGATTGCTTCGTCGTGCGTTTGCGCGCTTCTGGCAATGACGTTTCAATTCACAGACATCGCTATTGACCTAGAAGCGCATTAATGCGGATGCTGCGCCAAATGTTGTCGCAGCAGGTCTTTGCCGTAATCGTTGCCATTGGGTGTGCGCACGACCGTGTGAATGTGATTTCGGCTGGGCAGGTTGGGGCCATCGAGCGCAACCGGCGTTTGATGGTCAAATTCGATCATGATCACCGGGCTTTGAATGCGGTAGTAGAAAACAGCGTCGGCATCCGTCGGACCAATCCAGGCGAAATAGGTATCGTCCCAGTGTTTAAGCACTTCCGACATTTTGACGGCCGCATGGTCGGCCGTGATGTTGTTGACATAGAGTGCGATGAGCGCGATTGCCGCATCACGTTGTTCCGAGTTGAGTTCGGTTAAGCGCAATCCCTGATAGGGCACCACAGCATTATCGCTGAACAATTCGGCGTGATTGTTATTCGTGGTTTTTTCGGATGACAGAATGGCGGCTGCGCGCTGCGCGTCGTTGAGTCCATTCACAAACGCCAACGCCATCTCCGTTTCTTTATCGAGGATCACGGTGTCGGCATAAGTGCCGTCATTGGCGAAGGGGGGCTCGGACCCCATGAAGGTGGGCGTCATGACAATCTGATCGCCGAGGACGAAAAAGTTGACAATCAAATGATGGCCTTCGAGTTGCCATCCCCAAGGCTTGGTCGCGGAAGGCGCGCCCATCACGGTGAACCAATAGCGCTCCTCGCCATATTCCACATGATTGTCGAGCATGTTCGCCAAGTGGCCGTCGAGACGCATGATGTCACGCGCTGTTTTGAAACCGCGGGCACTCAATCCCGCTCTCACCATATCGAATGCCAATTCCTTCTGCGTGTTCGACATTTCCATTAGGCTAACGCCCTTGCGTGGCGATATATGAATGTTTGCCCAAGTGCGCCACTCATTATCGTCGATGGGAAAGCTCGCCTTGGCTTTTTGCGACGCCGACAGTCCCTCCAAGAACGCGTCGGCCGATGTCCGTAAAGGCGCTGTGTCGACGCCGGTAGGCTCGATAGCGAAAAGGCCGGGCTCCGGTGTGCCGTCCGTCGTGATGCCCACGAAAGGCTCGCTCATATAGCGCGCCTCGACCAAAGGCCAAATCAAGGCGACCGCACCCATGATGTTGAAATACGCATAGGCACCGAACGATAAAACAATCGCGACAAGCACGTAGATGGTTCGCAGAAAAAGTCTCATGTGATCGTGTCCCCCTGGCGTCCACACGACCCTACACGATCAATAGATGGACTTGCGTACCGAATTGTTACGAAATGTATCAGCGCGAGGGTCAAATGCGCTCGCGCGCTGCCTTAAGCCAGAGCTTCGCGCGTCCAGCGCCGGTGTGATGGGCCTTGGGGGCCGCGTTTCTCACCGGCATGTTCGGGATAGACCGACGCGGTGTAAAGATCGCCATGGCTGTCCATGGCAAGTTGATGAATATAGATGGCGAGATCGTCGACGCGGTTAAGAACGTCGCCCGTTTCTTCATCAAGGATGGCGAGATTGCTCATCTTGTCGCTGGCATAAATTTTGTTCCCGTATGTCGCCAGGCTCAGCGGCATGATGTGGGTCCATTCGTCGATATAATTGCCGTCCGGGTCGAGGCGCTGGATGCGGTGCTGGCAGCCTTCTTCCACTTTCGTGCGCTGCGGATCGATTTGTCCGGGTACGGTCATATAGTCGTGGAAATTACCGCCGCACAGATCCGCGACCAGGATGCGGCCCTTTGAATCTTGCGTGATGGCGTGGGGTGTATTGAACTCCGCCGGGCCACGCCCCCATGTGCCGACCTGCTTGATGAATTGGCCGTCGGGTGTGAACCAAACAAGCCGGGAATTCCAATAGCCGTCCGCAACAACGATATTGCCGTTCGGTTGCACCAGCACGGCGGTGGGGCCGTTGAAATGCGTTTCGTCGTCGCCCCATTCCGCAAACGTGCCGAGCGTGAGCAGCAGCTCGCCCTCAGGTGTGTATTTCTTAACCGTGTGCCCGTCGCGGTCAGTCGTCCAAAACATGCCGTCTTTTTCGATGTAGATCGTGTGCCCGCCGAGCGCGAAGCCGCGCTCGTCCGACTGTCCCCACTTGCCGAGATATTCGCCCGCGCGGTTGAACATCGACACGCTGCTCTTGCCCATCTTATCTTTCATGGCTAGCGGGTGTGTCGCCCAATGTTCGATGTCACGGGTGAACAGATAGATGATGTCGTTCTTGTCGATGGCGACACCGGATCCCATTTCGAAATGGGCGTCGGGGGCATAAGCCGGCCATCCGTCAACGCGGGAATACCCGTCGCGCGGATCGGAGCTGTCGGTACCATTTTCAACATCGTGGGAAACGCACATTTGCGAGGCTCCTTCTTGTCTTTGAACGAAGGCTAGAACATTTCCGATGCCTGTTGAACCGGGTTTTCGCACTTGTCTTCGTCATCGCGAGACCGCGTAGCGGGCGTGGCGATCCAGAGTCACCAACTCACGGGCGTGTCGCTCTAGATTGCCGCGCTGCCTTTAGCCTGTGCCCGCGAAGGCGGGTAGCAGCTCGCAATGACATTCAAAAAACTAACCCAGTTTAAAAAGCTTTGCTGCATTGCGGCTGAGCATATCGTTCTTAGCCACCGGCTAGTTCAAGACCTGTTGCACCAGAATTTTAACGTCGCTTTCAGCCAAACTATGGTATAGTTCTCTAATGGAAGAGGTAGACGCAAAACAAGATTTGGAAGATCACCTACGACCCGCAGGCGGGCCATCTAATGATCCCGAATACCTTGCGTGGAAGGAAGCGAAAATCAGGCGGGCTCTGGAACAGAGTAAAGACCGCACACAAATGATTCCAGCGCACAAGGTGTGGGAAAAGTTCGGTCTTGAACGTTAATTTTGCGCCCGAGGCGCTCTCTGACCTCCAAAACATCTACGACTACATTGCTGGATTTGATGCAACAGTGGCTGAACGCGTCATTTCGCGGATTCGCCAAGCAGCGCAGATGTTTGAGAGCTTCCCTCTATTAGGACGAGAAGGGGTTGTTAAAGACACCAGAGAGTTTTCGATCCCTGGTCTTTCCTACATCATTGTGTATCGGATCGCCTCAGAAACCGAGGTTGATGTCCTGACAATCATTCATGACCGTCAGCAATATCCAACTGCCTAACCCAGCTTAAACAGCTTTGCCGCATTGCCGCCGAGGACTTTGTTGCGCCTTGTTTCGCTCATGGGGGCGAGGGCGGCGTGCACTTCGGCGATGGCGTCTGTATGGGAATCAATGTGCGGATAGTCGCTGCCCCACAAAAAGTGATCTTCGCCGAGCAAATCGCATTGCGCATCGATCGAGCGTTCCGACGGGTCCATCACAAACCAAAAGTTTTCGCGCATATATTCGCTCGGACGCCGTTTCAACGCCACGAGATTGCCGAACCGGTCATACTTCTCGTCCAGCCGGTCCATCAAATAGCTGGCGTAACCCGCGCCTGATTCCACGATCGCCACTTTCAGTTTTGGAAACCTGTCGAACAGGCCATCACAGATGAGCGCTGCCGTCGCCGGGATCAACTGCATGGTGCCGCCAAGCCCAAAGGCAAACACGGTGTTCATGGGTTCCTTGGTCGAATCCCACCAGGCGGTGGCGGCCTGGTTCACGATGCGGTCAAACCGCACAATCAGATGGATACAAATGGGCAGATCGGCGGCCACCAATTCTTGCCACAAAGGATCGAAGTCGGGATGCGACGGGCGTTTGCCGCCGACCGGTTCGGGCGCCAAGAACATGCCCTTAAACCCCAGTTTCAAACAGCGGCGCAATTCCGTGAGCGCCAAGTCCACATCGTAAAGCGGGACATGGGCGATCGGCACAATGTGGTTGAGGGCGGGTGAGGCAAAATCCCACTGCCAATTGTTGTAGGCGCGGGCATAGGCCATGGCCAGGTCAGGATCGTCCTCCTTGTCCCATAATATACCGATGGTCGGGAACACCACACCTGCATCGATCCCCATGTCCTTCAGCATGGCGACGCGCGCATCCGTGTCGTAGCTGGCTTTCGGGCACCCTTCGAGATAGGGCACAGCCGGATCCATGAACAGGGACCCTGCGTCATGTTCCGATCCGCCTAGCGAGGCGAGCCGGCCGGTCATCAGCACTTTGTTGTCGACCACCAATTCTTCGATGCCCTCGCTGTTGCGCCTCACGTGAATCGCGCGGTCGCGATATTGGGGCTCAAGATAGTTCTGCCAAAGATCGGGCGGCTCCATCACATGGGAATCTGTATCGACAACAAAGGGTCTTGAACCCGGCGCATTCATCGGTCTGTCCTTATTGTTAGGCGTTTTGAGTGGAGTGTGCCGCGAATTGCGTGAAACGTCACGCCCAGAGTCCGGCGAGAGTTCGCGCATGCCATCGCCTCTGCGGCCGGAATGTGCTTACTTCACAGAAAACGACAAGCGGAAGACCGGGAGAGCGAATTGACCATCACCATTTATGAAGCGCGCAAGATCATCACCATGAACCCGGCGAACCCGGAGGGCACCCATGTGGCGGTGCGCGACGGCAAGATTTTGGGGGTTGGGTCGCTCGAAGAAGTGGCGGGCTGGGGCGGCTACGACCTCGACACCAGTTTCAAGGATCATGTCATCATTCCCGGTTTCATCGAAGCGCACGCCCACATTATGGCGGGCGGGATGATGCTTCTCCCCTATCTCGGCTATTTCGACCGCAAGCTCGCGGATGGGTCGACCGCGCCGGGCATCAAAGATTATGACGCGCTGATTGCGACACTCAAAAATGAAGATCAAAAGATGGCGGATCCGGAGGCGCCCCTCGTAGCCGTTGGATTCGATCCCATCTACTTCCCCGATCAGCCGCGGTTGACGCGCCACCATTTGGATCAGGTGTCGAGCACGCGGCCGATTTTTCTCTATCACGCCAGCGGGCACCTTGCGACGGTGAACACCGCCATGCTCGCCAGCAACGGCGTGACGAAAGACATGGAGGTTGAGGGGCTTGGCCGCGAAGCAGGCGGCGAGCTGGACGGCGAATTGCGCGAGCCTGTGGCCATGGCCACGTGCAAAACCGGCATGCGCATTGTGCAACAATCCAATTTCGAAGAACAAGCCCTGCTCGATTTTGGCGCGATGGCGTGCAATACCGGCATTACTACGTGTACGGATCTTGCGGGTGCCTCGATCCTGGCGCCACACCTGCTGGATATGTGGCTTGAGGTAACCGGGCGCGATACGTTCCCAATGCGCATTGCGCAATACAATATTCCGGCCATGCCCGGTGCTGCCGCTGCATTCGACGAAGTTGCCGAGCAATTCGTGGCGTTGCAAAAGCGTGAAACCGAGAAGCTGCGTTTTCCCGGCGTTAAATTTGTGCTCGACGGGTCGATCCAAGGTTTCAGTGCGTTGATCAAAGAACCGGGCTATTTTTCCGGCGAAGACCACGGTCAATTGCTGACCGTGCCTGACCAATTCAAGGATTGGCTTTTGCCATTTCACAAAGCCGGACTCAATGTGCATATGCATTGCAACGGTAATCTCACTCAGGATCTCGCCATTGAAACGGTGGAAAAGGTGTTGCGCATCGACCCCTGGCTCGATCACCGGCACACCATCACCCATGCGCAGCTAAGCACACAGGCCCAATTGCGGAAAATGGCGAAGCTCGGCCTGTGCGCCAACTTCTTTGCTAATCACATTTGGTATTGGGGCGATCAGCACTACGAAATGACCGTGGGGCCGGAACGTGCCAATGCGCTGGAACCGTGCGCGTCGGCGTTGCGCGAAGGGGTTTCATTTTCGATTCATTCCGATGCGGGCGTCACACCGCTTGGGTCCCTGCACACCATGTGGTGCGCGGTCAACCGCATGACGCCAAGCGGGCGCGTGCTGGGCGAGGTCGAAAAGATCAGCCCTTATGAAGCGCTCCGTGCCGTGACGATTTCGGCGGCATACCAACTTCACATGGATGCTGAGACTGGGTCGTTGGAGGCGGGTAAGAAAGCCGATTTCGCAATTTTGGAAGACGATCCGCTGAACGTGGACCCGATGGCAATCCGTGACATCGGTGTGTGGGGCACCGTTCTGGCCGGCACCAAGTTCAAGGCGGCCACGCCCTCATGATCGGCTTTACCGTCTTGGGCGGCTATCTCGGCGCCGGGAAAACAACGCTGCTCAATCATTTGCTCAAGCACAATAAGGGCCAGCGCTTTGCGCTGCTGATCAACGATTTCGGTGACATCAATATCGATGCGCAGCTGATCACGTCGCAGACTGATAACCAGATCAATCTGGCCAATGGCTGTGTTTGTTGCAGTTTGAGCGACGGCTTTGGCGAAGCGATCGATCAATTGCAGGCGTTAAGCCCGCCGCCCGATCACATCATCGTCGAGGCCAGCGGCGTGGCCGATGTGCACAAGCTTTCTCAGTACGGCCATGGCCAGGGATTGAAACTCGCCAGCGTTCTCGTCGTAGCCGATGCCGACACGGTCGAAGAAAAAGCGAACGACAAATATGTCGCCAAAACCGTGCGCCGCCAATTGGCCGCCGCCGATCTGATCTTGCTCAACAAAATCGATCTGTGTACCCCGGAACAGCGCACCCATGTGCGCAAATGGCTCGCGGACTTGGTGCCCGACTGCCCAATCATTGAAGCCGAGCAGGCCAATGTACCGGTAGATGTGTTGTTCACGACTGAACCGAACGCCTCAAAAGCGCCGATCGCTGAAGGTGCGCACGCCCATTTTCAAGGTTGGAGCTACCGCAGAGAAGGAACCGTGTCGCTCGAACAAGTCCAAGCCTTTGTCGATGGATTGGGACCCGACGTTTTGCGCGCCAAGGGTTTGCTTGCCAACAAAACCGGCGGCGTTATCGAAGTGCAAGTGGTCGGTCGGCGCCGCAATGTGACCACACATCCCGACCGCACCGTCGCCGAAAACCAATTAGTGGCATTGGGTGTGGAAGGGCAGCTCGATAAAGCTGCGCTTGATGCGCTGGCGCGCGGCAATTTTGGGTGAACCTGCCGGGAAGAGCGAGTGATAATTCATGCACACAAACTACACTCCGCTCACGCCTGCGCAGGCAGGCGACTCGAGCGAAATTGAAGTTCATGTACGCGCTTGAAGCATGTGCGTCTGAGACAATCAATGCAGTGGGAACTTCCTATGCGGCTCTAAAGCATGATCAGGTTTCACGGAAACATGATCATGCCATAGATTCACGGTTGGTCGCGCGATCGGACGGTTAACCGGATTCCACTTAACCTGATCGCGCTCTAGGTTCCCGCTTCCGCGGTAACGAGCGAGTCGTTTGGGCGTACAAAGACCCTTCACTCATGCCGACGAGCGATAGGGAAGTTCCTGATTGAGCTGGAAAATCCGAGTACAAATCAACCTTAAGGTACCACCGCCACTATTCTCAGTGGACCGCCGGAGCCGCCTTCGATTTTCATGGGCAAGGCGATGATGGTGCTGCCGGTGGCGGGCAGGGCGCTCATGTCGGCGACATTTTCAAACGCTGAAATATTGTTCGTCATCAGTTCAACATGGGCGGCGAAGTCTGTGGATTGGCCGCGGTCGATCGAGGGCGTGTCGATGCCGACAGCGCTGATGCCGCGCGCGACCAAAAGGGCCGCGCCTTCTTTGCTCAATCCTGGAAAGTGGAGTTCGGCGACCGCTTCTTCGCCGCGTGCTGTGGTGCCCATATAGGATAGGGGATCGGAATAAAGCGGTGCGCGCCCCGTGTTGAGCAAGACGATCGCGTCTTTCGGGATGATGCCGTGTTCAGCCTCAAAGGCTTCAATGTCTGCCGGTGTGATCAAATAGTCGACGTTTTCTTGCGCTTGCGCTGAAACATCCACAACAAAGCCGGGGCCGATCAGTTGGCGCAGAGGGACTTGGTCTACCGTGTGGGCGCTATTTGCAAAGTGGATCGGCGCATCGATATGGGTGCCGCCATGTTCTGCCGCGGCAAAATTATAAGCTGAATAAAACCATCCTCCGGGTGTGACGCCATGCGCGACTTCTGTCTTCTCGAAGGTTTCGGCGGTCGGCCAATAGATCGACCGTTCATTGTAAGGATGGGTGAGGTCGACCAATGTGCCGGGCAATATATCTCCGCCCGACTCTCTGCTATCGGAACAGCCGGTACCGATAAGACCCGCTGCCATAAAGAGTAATGCAAATGCGGCGATACGCATGGCGTTTTCCTTTTTGGGGCTCGCTGAATTACGCGCTCATGGCGTCGAAACGCGGTTCATTGAGTTGCCGGTCGACGAACAGGGCGACCATGTCGGTTAATTGATGGCCGAACTCGGGTATCGCGTCAAAGGCATGAGGGGCGCCTTCATAGATGTGCATTTCAACCTTGGCGCCCTCATCGATCAGGCGCTCATACATTTTGAGCGACTCTTTCACCGGCACCAGATCGTCGCCATTGCCATGCACCAGCATGGTGGGTGGGAAGTCCGCGCGTGCGTAGGTAACGGGACTGGCGCGGTTTTGAACCTCCGGGTCCGGGGTCGATGTGCCGAACAATTGATCGATGGCGCCGGAAAGCTGCCCGCTCGCGCGTAACAGAGTGGGAGGATAGACCGCGATAACCGCACTGACCGACGTATCGACACCCGGATGTCCGCCATCCCCCTCGAATTCAGGATCGCCCGGTGTCGCACCAAGCATCAGGGACAGATGCCCTCCCGCCGAGTTGCCGGAAACCGCAATGCGGTCGGGATCAAGACCGAGTGAATCCGCATTGCCGCGCATCCAGCGTAGCGCCGCTTTACAATCATGGATCTGGGCCGGCCAGGGCGCTTCGGGGGATAATCTGTATTCGGAACAAACACAGGTATAGCCGTAGCGGGCGAGCTGAATGCCATAACCGCGCAATTGGGTCTTGTCGCCCTGCAGCCAGCCACCGCCATGGATGATCAAAATGCCCATACGCTTTGTGTTGTCATCACGCGGCAGGAACACATCGCATTTCAAATCGCGCCCGCCGCCCGTACCAAACACCACATCATCCTGGATCTGTACTTGTCCGGGCATTTTTTGAAGGCGCGCCATAGACCCTTCCTCCGTTTACGATTGGAACGTTGGTTCGCTTCAACCTGCCACGTTGCTCTAGGTGGGGACAAGACCTCAGAAACTCCGGTCACCTGGCGGTAGAGCCACACGAATACGTGACCGAAACCCAGCGTGCCCCATGTGGTGATGCATGGCGCAGACCGACTATCTGCTGTATATTCCCTGCAAAGTAATTGCGAAGGTTCGAACATGATGCAAGTCGCGCGATCGATACTGAAGAACGGCGCAAAGGGGATTTCCCTTGCCGCGTTCCTGTTGGCTTTTCCCCTCGTGGCTGGGGCGGCCTTGGCCGAAGAATTTGTGTGGGCGCCTGACTTCCCCGTGGGCACAGCGATTCCAGAGATCTCCGCACAGGACCAAGACGGCACGGTCCGTATGTTCGACAATCTGAAGGGCGAAAAAGGGCTGGTTCTTGTTCTCAGCCGATCCTTTGAATGGTGACCCTTCTGTAAGAATCAGCTCGTGCAGCTGAACGACAAAAACGCAGAATTCGAAAACGCCGGCGTGAAGTTGGCTGCCATTACTTATGATGCTGTTGAGGTGTTAAACGAGGTCGACCAAGAACGCGACATCGCCTTCCCGCTTCTTCATGATGCAGAAGTTACCGTCGTCAATGCCTTCGGCGTCCGAAATCAGGATTATGAGCCCGGACATCGCGCCTACGGTATTCCGTATCCGGGCATTTTCGTGATCGGAGCCGACGGTGTTATCCGCGCGAAATTCGCAGAAGAAAGCTATCGCGACCGTCCGGACCTGGCGCATATCCTGGAGGCAGTAGAAGGTCTTTGAGCGGGACGCGACGTGTCTTCATTGTGAAAATGTGGGATTCGCGCAAACAGCGTACTTGGCTTACCGAGGAGGGATGGCGATCATATTAAATCGGGTGCCTTCGATCCCGTATACATAGACACCACACTCCCCCCATTGTGGTGGAATCTTATATTCCCAATCCGGGTCGACTTCTGCCTCAAGCGTTTTGAGTTCGCATCGGACAACCAATCTATTGACGGTTCCCGATATTTTCTCAAATCCGATATGACGCCGGATGGGTCGATAGTACCAAAACCGTTCATCCTCTGTCCCACAGTTGCAATCAGGATCAATGTAGCCCGGTACGCGGAACGGATCTGACCCTGCAAGCACATTCCGAATTTCTTGGACCTTCTCAGATGAACGATCGCCCTCTTTCAACAGGTCGTTTTTTTCAAGTAGTTCGTAAGTCTCAAGCGCAGATTTGTAGTAGGTCAAGTGCGATTCTAACAAGAACTTGGTCGTTAGCACGCTCTCATACACAGATTTTTCGATGTACTTGCCTTCTTGTTTAATGGCTCGATTGAGTTCGCGCAGGGCAAGTCGAGGTTCATTCTTGTACAGATAATAATTGAAGCTCCGAATATACAGATGCGAAACTTCGTACAAGTTCGTGTTTTTCTTTTCCACCAATTCGTCAATCATCTCTTTCGCTTCTTCCAGATTGCGCTCTTTCAACGCCTTATCGATCTTCTTGACCTTTTGCCGGAACTTCCTACTCGCGCCGCGATTTCCTTTCTTCTCGCTAAAATCCTCCAAAGCAAAAGTCAGCCTGACTTGAGCGTTTTCGTAGCGTACCGGTTTTCCATTCAGGGTGGCCGGTTCGTATTCCCATTTCTTGATTGCCTTTTTCGCGGCATCTTTGAAAATCTCACCAGCGCTGGCGTCTTCCACAAAGATGTCTGAGATCGATCCGTCCGTCTCTACTACGAATCGCATATCGACCCAGCCTTCGAGCCATTGCATGGCGGCGGCGCTCGGATAGATCGGCGGGACGCGCTTAATCGGTTTGGGTGGAATGATCGAGGCTTCGATTTTTCCTTCCGGCCGCTTGTTCGGATCTGCCTGTGCGGCGAAGGGGAGCGGCAGCAAAAACAAGATTGCCGCTAAAAGACGGAAATATAGAAACATCGTGTCCCCCCAACACGTATAGTGAAGGGTGTATTAGACTGCGTTTCTCGGGGCTAGGCAACCATAGGGTGAATTGTGCCCACCTTCGCCAATCGAAGCGGGCGTAACAGTGAGTGTTTGAGGAGAAACAACTTGTTTGACGATCTCAGCATCGCACGCGCGGTGCACATCTTCGGTGTGGTGCTTTGGATCGGTGGGGTTGCGTTCGTCACCACTGTTCTTCTACCCGCCGTTCAACGCATGAAGCAGCCGCAAGAGCGGGTTGCCTTCTTCGAAGAAGTTGAGGACCGGTTCGCCTGGCAAGCGCGCGTCACAACTGTGCTGGTCGGGGCGTCAGGTTTCTATCTCGCCCATGTTTTGAATGCATGGCCTTTGTTCTTTGAACTTGCTTATTGGTGGCTCCCGGCCATGGTCTTCGTTTGGCTGGTCTTCACCGTCATGCTCTTCATCGCGGAGCCGTTGTTTTTGCATCGCTGGTTTATCGAGCGCGCGACGGCGAAGCCGGTGGAGACTTTCCGCCTCATTCAACGTTTACACTGGGTTCTGTTGACCCTCAGCCTCGTCACGCTTGTGGGTGCCATGCTCGGCGTGCACTGATTGGCGCGATGGGCAGGTAGACAGGCACGCCGCGCCCCGCCAAGATCCTCCCAAAACGAGTCACAAGAGGTGGATGAGGGATGGAATTCGACGAAGTCATTATGGGGCGGCGCAGCATTCGGGGCTACAAACCCGATTCGGTGCCCAAGGAACTGATCCGCGAGATTGTCGGGCTCGCGTCGCGCGCCCCCAGCTCGATGAACACCCAGCCTTGGTATTTCCACGTCGTTTCCGGCGCGGCGCTCGACAAAATTCGCCAAGGCAATACCGAGCGCAATCTGGCCGGCGTTGCGGCCTCTCGGGAAATTCGTATGCATGGGCCCTATCAAGGGGTGCATCGCGAACGGCAAAAGGCCATTGCCCTTCAATTGTTTGATGCCATGGATATTGCTTGGGAAGACAAACAACGGCGCCAGGATTGGGTCCTGCGTGGCTTCCGCCAGTTCGATGCGCCGGTGTCGATTGTTGTAACCTTCGACAAATCACTCACGGACAATGACATTGCCATCTTTGATTGCGGCGCCGTGGTGAACTGCTTGGTCAATGCCGCTTGGTCGCGCGGGCTGGGCGCGGTGATCAATGGGCAGGGGATCATGCAGTCGCCGGTGGTGCGTGAGCACGCGCAAATTCCCGACGATCAAGTCATCATGTCGTGCGTTGCCATGGGCTTTCCCGCCGACGGTTTCGCCGCCAATGATGTTGTGTCCACGCGCAGGCCCGTGGATGACATTGTGAGTTTTGTCGGGTTTGAGGAAGATTGAGCAAGTGGTTTAATGGATCCACTTGTCTCAAACGACTTCCGTCATCATGAGGAGCCCCCGGGCCGCGCCATAGGCGCGCCCGAGGATAAACTCCGCGACGACATGATCCAGGGCCGCTTGCTCAGCGAACCCGACACTGGATTGCCGCGCGGCCGTTCGGCCGCTCGCAATGACAGGTAACTTTTTCAGACTGACTGAGGAATCTATATGTCCGTTGTTTCCCACCCCGATCATGTCACGCCTGAATGGCTCACACAGCAATTGACTGCCGCTGGCTATGAAGGTGCGGTCAAATCCATCCGTTGGCAGAGCATCGGCGCCGGGCAGGTCGGCGAAAACGCGCGTCTGACTTTGGAAGTGGACGGCAATTTCCCGAGAACAGTGGTCGGCAAATTCCCTTCCACCGATCCCACCAGCAAGCAAGCGGGGATCGACCTCAAAAACTATGCGCGCGAAGTGTTCTTCTACCGCACCATTGACGAAACCGTGGACATTCAAACACCTGTGGTGTTCGCAATGGAGTTCGATCCCGAGACCCATGACTTTATCGTGCTGATGGAAGATCTCGCTCCGGGTGTTCAAGTGGATCAGATGTCAGAATGTTCTGTTGATCAGGCTGCACTCGCAATCGAACAACTCGCCAAGCTGCAGGGGCCGCGCTGGGGAGATACGCAGCTTTTGGACTATCCACTGCTTAATCGTGATCCGGAGGGGCCGGATGCCGGGTCAATCTATCAGTTGGTCCAGCCAGGTTTCTTTGACCGCTACAATGCGCGCCTCAGCGACAGCGACCGGGCTATGGTCGAGGCGGTCGGCGGGCTTCAGACGGCTTATCAATCGTACGAAGGGGCGCCCGCGCTTATCCATATCGATTACCGCGTCGACAATATGATTTTTGGCGGTCCGCATCCGCTGACCGTTCTTGATTGGCAGTCGATCAATGTGGGATGCGCTCTGAATGACGCGAGCTATTTCATGGGCACGTCCCTGTCGTCCGAACGACGCGCGCAGGAAGAACAGAAACTGCTCAAACATTACTTGGATGTTCTGCGATCGTACGACGTAGATCTTGGTTGGGACGAGTGCTGGCAGCTCTATCGCCACTACGCGCCGGCGGGCCTCGCGATGGCCGTGATCGCCTCGATGCTGGTGGGTGAAACCGAACGCGGCAACGACATGTTCATGACCATGGCCAAACGCAGCATCGCCATGTGCGAAGATCTGGAAACGCTGAAGTTGCTTGGTGGATCATCGTGACCACCCTGCGAAATACGATATTTGCTTGTGAGTCAATCAAGCGCAAGTTATACTTATAGCTGCCTACGGGCAGAATTTCTGCCGCGTATCGCGGTGAATGATAACAATGGTAGACGGGTTGCCGACTATCCAAATCCTTGTAGCGGACATTCTATGCTAAGCGTAGGAGTGCCCGTAGGCTGACTATCTCGAGAATCGCAATTGAATACTCTTGAACGCTTACAAGATGCCGAAGGTCTTGATGCGCTCGCTATGTTGTTTGGGTTCACTCCGCGTGGTCTAAGCTACGTATTGTATCGTTTGCCAGAAGAGCAAAAATATACTTCCTTCGAAATCCCGAAAAAGACAGGTGGTGCTCGCGAGATACATGCGCCGACATCGCGTTTGTCACTGTTGCAAAAGCGCCTAGCGGAACTGCTGTATCGCTGCATCTCTGAGTTGCAGGAGAAAAAACCGAACTATTTGAGAGCCTCACACGGGTTCCAAATGAAAAAATCTATCGTCTCAAACGCAGAAATTCATCGACGACGCCGTTTCGTTTTCAACCTTGATTTGGAGGATTTCTTTGGCGCAATTAATTTTGGCCGAGTGCGCGGATTTTTTATTCACGATCACTCCTTCAACCTAAAGCCGGCTGTGGCAACAGTGATGGCGCAGATTGCCTGTCATGCTAACTCGCTTCCACAAGGCAGCCCATGTTCGCCAGTAATCTCAAACCTAATTGGCAATATCCTTGATGTGCGCCTGCTTTCACTAGCACGTCATTCGAGATGTACGTTTTCTCGATACGCAGATGATCTAACTTTCTCGACGAATGAGCGGCTGTTCCCGGTCGATATTGCTACTAACAAGTTTGGTGACAAATGGTGTGTTGGACGCAAGTTAAGGATGGAAATTGAGAGAGCGGGGTTCAAAGTGAATGATAGAAAGACCAGAATGTCACTCCAACGCTCTCGTCAGACCGTTACCGGTTTGGTGGTCAATTCCAAACCAAATATCAGATGTGACTATTATCGCTCTGTCCGTTCAATGTGTAATTCGGTTTTTCAGAACGGAGAATATTTCCATCCTAGCACAGATGAAGGTCAGACTATCGGTGAGCTAAATGTTCTAGAGGGCATGCTTTCTCACATCTACTTTGTGAAGACGCGACGCGATCGTTCGCATGTAACGAATAAGTTTGCAATAAAGGCGGGAGAATTTACACCACCGCGAGCTCCGATAGATCTGTACAGGAAGTTTTTGTTCTACAAGAGCTTTGTTGCCCTTGATGCGCCAATAATAGTGACGGAAGGTATTTCTGATATAGTATATCTAAAGTGTGCAATCCGCTCTCGGGCAAAATGGCATCCGAATTTGATAAAATTCGACGGAGAACATGCTACAATCCTCGTAAACTTCCTGAAGCCTACTGGCACGAAACGCGATGTACTGAAATTGGGTCACGGAAGTGCAGGTCAAGCTGGCTTGATCGATCTGTACACAAGCTCGCTCAAGGGATATCGTCACAAGCCAATGGAGCACCCAGTCATTATATTATGCGACAATGACGAGGGAGCGAAAAAAATCTTTAAGAGCGCAAAGTCGATCTCTGGTGACACGGTATCTCTGGAAACGACTAAATCATTTCATCACATTATTGAAAATTTGTATCTCATCAAAGTGCCAGAAGGCACTCCTCCGGTGATGCGTGAAATTGAGGATCTGTTTCCCCCACAGATTCTGGCCGAAAAAATTGACGGCAAGCCCTTTTGCAGAAAGAAAAACCATGGAGATGAGAGGGCATACGGCAAAGTGATTTTTGGCGAAAAGGTAGTAAGAGGGAAGGCGGGAGATATCGATTTTTCTGGATTTACGGAACTTCTAAACCGCATAGAAAACTGCATCGCCCACTACGCGGCAAGCAGGACCGCGAATAGCACGGTGAATAATTTGGACGCAGCATCTTAGTGAGTTTTATATCCAGCATCACGCGCCGGCGGGCCTCGCGATGGCCGTGATCGCCTCGATGCTGGTGGAGGAAACCGAACGCGGCAACGACATGTTCATGACCATGGCCAAACGCAGCATCGCCATGTGCGAAGATCTGGAAACGCTGAAGTTGCTTCGAGGCTAGACGGCACGCTGGCACGCCCAATTTGGAATGAATGCTTTTCTTCTCAGAAGCGAAACTGACGACCGGGAAACTGGGCTACGTTAGATGCTTCCGTCGCCAAACCACTTCTTCTTTTCTTCCTGTGCCTCATTTGCTTTTTTACGTGATAGTCGATTTCCTTCCGAAATCGGATGCTTCCAGCAATTCGGTTCATATAATCCGTGTAAGCCTTGGCGTGCTTGTTTTCTTCAGCTTGCCAATAGTCGTACATCTTTATGCGTTCTCGGTGTTCATGGGTGATCCACGGCTCTTTAGCACCGCAATGAATGCAGTCTTTGTCGTGTGTATCAGTTAGATTGCCCTGGCAGTCTCGACACAGATAGATGCCCAATGTTCCCTCCCCTGAAAACTCAAATCACGCAGTTTCAGTCAAACACCAATATCGCTCGGCCGAAGATTTCGCCTTTTTCCAGCGCCGTAGTTGCTTCATTGATTTGATCGATCGAATAGCGCGCGGTCACCAACGCATTCAGATCAAGACTACCGTCATCAAACCATTTCAGATATTTGGGGAAGTCCCGGTCCGGCGAACAGGAACCACCGATCGAGCCAATAAACTTTTTCTCATTGACCAGCATGTCGACAGCGTTGAGCTCGACGGACGTCATCGGCACACCGACCAACACGGCGGTACCGCCCGGTTCGGCGCCAAAGAAACCGCTGCGCGCGGCCGGGGCGATTTGCTCCATCGTGGTTTTGATTCCGATGCAATCGAAAACAAAATCGGCGCCGGAAACTTCGCGGCCCATCATTGTTGTACGTCCAGGATTGGGGGTCAGCTCGCGGATGGCCGCGATGGGTTCGGTTTGACCGGCATTGATCGTGTGCGTGGCGCCAAATGACTTGGCGAATCTAAGTTTCTCATCATCCAGATCGACTGCAATGATCGGATCGGCGCCTAAATTCTTTGCGGCCACCACCGCCGATAAGCCGACACCGCCAACGCCAAATATCGCAACACTGTCGCCTTTCTTCACGCCGGCGGTGTTCTCGACCGCGCCGGCTCCCGTCATCACGGCGCAACCGATGATCGCGGTGACATGCTTGTCGATGTCAGGTGCCACTTTCACCACATATTGTTCATCGGCAATCGTTGTATCGGCCCAGGTGAAGACGCGCTGTGAAACAGCCACGCCGCCATCGGGTAGGGGGACCGTCGCGACGTCGGGCACGCGCGCCGAAAGTATTGCTGAGCGCGGAACCCAAGTGACCATCACCGTGTCGCCTTCGGCGACATGCGAAACGTCGCTGCCGGTTTTGAGAACGATGCCGGTGGATTCATGACCGAGTATCGCCGGCTGTTTGCGCGGCGTGTGCATCTCATGCAACTGCGAATGGCAAACGCCGGAGGCGAATTGCTTCACCACGACCTGATGGGGGCCGGGATCAGGTAACGAAAGATCGACAACTTGCAGTGGCCCATCTTCAACAGGCAGCACAACAACGCGGGCGGGGGTGGGCATTGCGGTTCCCTCTGGTGAGAATTGTTATCGGTAGAGGTGGAATGGACTCCAATCCCTACTTTGTGACGTAGCGGAACACCCGATAGAGAAAATTGCAAGAGGTGTCTTCAGGTGCAAACAGTGCACGTCGTCCTGCGATTAAGCAAATCGCTCTCAAACGCAAAATGTTTATTGGATGGATTGAGGGGCTGCGCTAGAACCGTGAGAACAGGATCATCAAGAGTGGAGGAAACAGCCGTGGGTGACAAAAGTTATGGATTGATGATGCCGGCAGACTTTTTCTCGAGTGCGCAGCTCATTGAAATTGCTCAGCAGGCGGAACAGTGCGGCTTTGATAATCTCTGGACACCGGAAATGTTTGGGCGTGACCCATTTATCACGTGCGCCACCTTGCTCAACGCCACCAGCACCGTTCATGTGGGTACAGCCATCACCAACATTTATGCACGCGACGAACGGGCCATCAAAGCGGCGGCCTATTCGTTGGCTGAGTCTTCGGGCAACAGATTCGAACTCGGCATTGGTGTGTCGAACAAATTCGGCAACGATCAACGCGGCCTGCCCTGGGAACCGCCGGTGAAAAAGCTCAACGCGTTTATGGACCGGTTCGAAAAGACCGACATAATGTTTGAGCACAATGCCCAAGTGCCGATTTACCTGGCGGCCCATGGACCAAAGCTGATGAATGTGGCCGCTAAGCGGCTAAATGGGGCCTATGTTTATATGATGCCGGTATCCTATTCCCGGCAATCGAAAGACAAGATTGGGAACGGCAAACTGCATTTGATGCAGCCAACCGTGTTTGAAACCGATCCGGAGGCTGCACGCGAACATGCGCGCCGTGCGGTGTCGATCTATATGCCGCTTGAGAATTATCATCGCGCGTGGCGTGAAGGCGGCTTCGCCGATGAAGACTTCGCCGATGGCGGAAGCGATTATTTCATCGACTCGCTGATTGCCTGGGGCGATCAAGACAAGATCCTTGAGCGCTACACGCTGCAGCGTGAAAACGGCGTCGATCAAATCATCATCGGTACCGCGAACCTAAACCTGGGTGACGCCGACGCCTGGAAAAAACTCAAATCGCTGATCAGCACATAAGGACCTATTGAAGCGTCATCCCGGTTGGCGCAACGCGCCAGACCGGGATCCAGCTCTCAGGGTCTTCAGGAGTTTGCCATCGGAATGCCTAGCCAACCGCATTGAAACACCACGGATGTTGAGATGTGCGGATGGTTAGGTCCCGGCCTAAAGCCGGGATGGCGGTGATGGGTGACCGTCTCGCCCCTACAAACGCTCGATCGTGAAAACGGGAATCTGACGCGGGGCGGCGTTGGTCACGTAGTCGGCAAATTGCTGCGTCCGTTCGGCTTGGACCGACACTTTGGCGCTCGCCTCGACGTCTGAAAGCTCCTTTACGTTCGCGCGGAATTTTTCGGTGCCCAATTCCACATCGATTTCCGGCTGGGCACGCAGATTGTGCACCCAAACCGGGTGATCCTTTGCGCCCGCTGCTGATCCGAACAATAGCATGGTGCCATCGTCTTCCACAATCAGCACCAACGGCACTTCCCGCAACTTGCCGGACTTGGCGCCGATGGTATGCAGGATCACCACGGGCAAATCGCCAAATTGCGCAACCTTGCCTTGGTTTGCACGAAATTCGGCGATGACTTGGTCGTTGAGTGCTTTCCAATCCATAGACGTCTCATCCCTTCATGTTGCCTTTTGGGCGTTGCATCACGGTTCAGCTTTCCTGTCAAATCCGGTATTGGGTCCAAGTCACAGGAAAACAACCAACTGGGTCTAAGGGCGTGAACGTTGTTGTGACAACGCCGGCATATGCCTTTCGACCCAACGAATGAAGCCACGAACTTCGCCGCGAAGCGAACGGCCGAGTTCCGTCAATTGGTATTCGACATGGGGTGGAATGGTCCCATAGTCTGTACGCTGAACGATTTGCATCTCTTCGAGCTCTCTCAATGTCTGTGTAAGCATCTTCTGTGAGATGCCTTCGACGCGTCTCAACAGCTCGCCGTTGCGATGCGGCCCTTCGCTCAACGCATTGATAATAAGCATCGACCATTTGCCGGCCAACATGGCCATATACGTCCTGGAAGCGCATTTGTCCGACATCACATTTGGCGGCAGCGCAGGCTTTGCTTTTGTTTTCTGGGCCAAAGAAACCTCATAGGCACCAAAAGGTGCGTACTAGAAAGAAGGTAACGGGGGAGCTATTGAAAGGCCAATCCGATTTACGAAGCAAGGGGCCGTTCATGGAAATCTTGAATATCATCGGTGCGATCATGACCGTTGTCATGGGGGGATTGGGACTGCTCTTTCCTTCAAGAGCGGCGTCACTTGTCGGCGTGGAAGCCGTGACCACACCCGGCCGCTCGGAATTCAGAGCGACCTATGGCGGGATGTTTGTGGCGATGGGCGTGCTTCCCCTCATTACGCTCTCACCCGTGTTCTTTGCTTTTGCCGGATTGTGCTGGGCAGGCGCGGCGACGGGCAGGGTGGTTTCCATTTTTGTAGACGATGCCAACAGCCCCGCGAACTGGGGCGCTGTGGCTTTTGAAGCCGCTTTCGCAACCAGTCTTCTGCTTGGGGCGCCGATTGCGGCGTTGCTCGAGCGACTCCTGTAAAACGACAATTCAAGTTGCGCCAGTAGAGGTCAGCTTGTCATATGCCGCGCGCCACCGGTCAACAAAATCGGGATCATAAGCGCGCTCAGGTGAAGCCCGGACGAGCGCATCCAATGATTCCGTATCCTTACCGAGCAAAATGCGCCAAGTCTTGTTCCTCACGCCCTCGAGTATCATCTGCGCGGCCTGTTCGGCGCTGAGCCCCACACGGCGAAAGTCTTCGACCTCCTTTTCGCCGGCAGCTCTTACCTCGCTGTCACTCAATTGATCTGCATCGGTGCGGCCGGCAATCTTCCATCTTGCGCGCGTCGCGCGGATTTCTTCCGCCGTCCATTCTTTGGGCACGTTGTGACCCAATACGCGCGCGCTGTTGGATAGGATTTCCGTAGACACGGCGCCGGGCATGACCACCGACACGCCCAAATGCGGGGCGTTGAAACGGAAGTCGTGGATCAACGCTTCGGAAAAGCCGCGCACCGCAAACTTCGCGGCGCTATAGGCCGTGTGGGGCACATGGCCCCCGAGCACCGCGCGCAACGCGTTTGCGCTGCTCATATTCACAAGATGTCCTTCGGTGCTCTTGAGCAGTAAGGGTAAAAAGGTGCGCGTCATCAAATAGACGCCCGACCAACTGATGTTGAATGTGCGTTCCCATTCGTCCCGCGTCGATTCAACGAAACTGCCGCCGCCATTGATGCCGGCATTGTTGATCAGCAGATTAATGTGATCGGTCTTGTGTTCGTGCCGAACGTGATCAAGGAACTGCATCACGCGCGGCTCGTCCGTCACGTCGCAGACGAAACTCGTGACGGCGGCATTATGAGGATTATCCGCTAGGCAAAGAGCGCTTGTTTCCTTGAGATTGGTTTCATGGATGTCGCAAATGGCCATATGGCAGCCCTCGCGGACGAGCTGCCGGGCGAGCGCCCGTCCGATGCCCGTGCCCGCACCGGTCAGGACCCCAATCTTCCCGCGAAAATCTTTCATACAATCTCCCCTTCACACCAATCGCGTGTCATCGTCCGATTGAAGACAGACGGCACGCCTAACTTGATGTGGTGCGATGAGCGTAATGGGCAAGGGCTGGGTTCAAAGCGTTCCACGAAAGACGTGCTTCGCACCAGGTCTCCTTCGTCGGCGGCAGTGCCTCTGGATTGTCGAGGGTCGCAAGCGTGACGTCGATCGTATCGGGAGAGAGCCGATAGGTGAGCGTCGATCCGCAATTTTCGCAGAAGGTGCGTTCGACACCATTTGAGGAGTGATAGACGCGGGGTTGACCCTTCACAAAGGCGAACCCTTCATTGCTGTTGACGGCCCAACCGACACTTTCGGCACCGGCAGCGTGCTGGCAAGTTCTGCAGTGACAAATACCCTGGGCTATCGGCGGTCGCGTGATGTGATAGCGGATTTGACCACACAAACAGCCGCCGGCAATTGGAAATGATGTCGTCATTTCTTTCGCCTTTCCGGATGGCTTCGTTTCGCCCCATCCTTACGCCGGGTGGCGTTCCATTTGCTGGCGCGCAATGATGATCCGCTGCATTTCGTTGGTACCTTCGCCGATGCACATCAAAGGCGCGTCACGATAGTACCGCTCCACATGCAGTTCTTTTGAATAGCCATAAGCACCGTGGATGCGCATACATTCCGCAGCATTTTCCATCGCCGCTTCTGAGGCAAAAAGTCTGGCCATGCCAGCCTCCATGTCGCACCGCTCGCCGCGATCATAGGCACGTGCCGCGTCTTCCACCAACAATCGCGCGGCATGGCAGCGTGTGGTCATGTCGCCCAGCTTTGTTTGGATGGCTTGGTGTTGCCCGATGGGTTTGCCCATCGTTTCCCGGATCTGCGCGTACTGCGTCGCATCCTTAAGCGCGGCATTGGCCACGCCCACACCGCGCGCCGCCACATTGATGCGGCCTAGTTCAAGACCGCCCAATGTTTGATGAAAGCCATTGCCTTCTTCTCCGCCGATCAGATCGTCGGCCGAGATTTGGTAGTCTTCAAAAATCAGCTCGGCTGAATCGATACCTTTGTAGCCAAGCTTTTCTAATTTGCGGCTGACCGAAAATCCGGGTCCTTTTTGCGCGAGGAAAAGACTCATGCCCCGGTGACGGGGCTCGGCGTCCGGATTTGTTTTGACCAGCAGCGCAACGCAATTGCCTTCGATGCCGTTCGAAATCCAGGTCTTGGTGCCATTGATCACATACAAATCGTCCTTCCGGGTCGCGCGTGTCCGAATGGCCTGCAAATCAGTGCCGCAATTGGGCTCCGTTAGCGCGAGGCCGCCGCGCAATTCACCGGTTGCCATCCGCGGCAACAAACGTTCCTTTTGGTCGTCGGTACCGAACCGTTCAACAGCAGCGGCCATGATGAGATGCGAATTGAAGATGCCGGTCAAAGACATCCAGACTTCAGAAATGGTCGTCACGACTTTCGCATATGTCGAACTGGGCAAACCCATGCCGCCATATTTCTGACTGATCGTGGCGCCGAACAGCCCAAGGTCTTTCATCTGGTCGACCATGGCATGGGGATATGCATCCGCATGTTCCAGCTTCAGCACTTGATCGCGCACGTCGCGGTCGAGCCATTTTGTAATGGCCAACAAAATTTGCGCTTCATCTTCCGTGGTGATGGTCTCACCGTTTCTGTTTTGAAGGTCAGCCACGTTGTTCTCCTCGTTGCGCTTTGCAGAAGCGTCAGTCTTCAACACTGTGCCCGCGTTTGGGCACAAGAATGGTGCGCGTAAACTCAATGACAAGCTCGTCGCGTTGATTGTGGGCGCGCGTGATCACCGTGACGACGCCGTCGTTGGGCCGTGACGTGGAGGGCCTGACTTCCGTCACTTGGGATTCGGCGGTCAGCGTATCGCCATGATAAACGGGCGCGGGCATGCGGATGTCGGTCCATCCCAAATTGGAGATGGCCTTTTGGCTCACATCCGACACGCTCATGCCCACAACGATCGACAGGGTCAGGCAGCTGTTAACGACCGGCTGTCCGAACTCGGACCGCTTCGCGTATTCATGATCGAAATGCAGAGGATGCTGGTTCATGGTCAGCAGTGTGAACCATGTATTGTCCGCCTCGCTTATGGTTCGGCCGGGCCGGTGCTCATAGACATCTCCAACGGTGAAGTCTTCAAGGCAGCGCCCAAAAGACTCCCGATACCTTCGTGGGCCGACTTCAAGGGTTTCTTTCGACATTCAGATGCCCTCCTGCGCGCATTAGATCTTACTGCGATCCCGGCACAGTATCGCTGCAGATTCAAGGGCGAGGCAGGAACAACAATTTCAATAAAGATCGGCTGTTATCGAGAAGTGGAAACCGTTTTCCTGCAATCCGTCATTATTGCGGCTGATCTGTTCAAGCGGATAGGCGTAGTAGACGCTGGCGGAGAGGCGGTCGACTGGTGTCCATGTGACGCCCAAACCGGCACTCAACAGATAATCGGGAATGGGGTCGGGGGTCACCACATTCCATGCATGCCCGCCATCAACAAAAGTGCTGAGTGTGAATTGGTCGAGCAGCCATTGCGGGTTTTGGCTGATCACGTCGAAAGAGCGAAGGGGCAGGCGATATTCGATGCTGCCGGAAACGCCGGAATCTGACAGAAGTTCGTTTTTGCGATAGCCGCGTACGCTGTTTAGACCGCCAAGGGCAAATTGCTCGATTGAGAAAATTGGATCGTCGGCGATTTGCGCATCCACCCGGCCGGCCAATTGCTGCCCTCGTGCGCTCAATCGCTGAATGAATTGCGCCTGTCCGAGCCAGTAGAAGAAATTTTCCGGCGGCGTGCCAGGAGCCGGCGTAACGGGGTCTAGGGCATCCAAACCAAAACTGAAGGAAGAGCGGAGTGCAATCACACGGTCCGCCCGCTGTTGAAGCCAGTTCTGACTGAAGCGCAACAACCAGAGCTCTGTCTCGCCATTAACAGCCCCGGGCGAAAATGAAAAAGCTTGATCCAGCAATTCGGTTTTTGTTTCGCGGTAGGCGATATCAAGTGAAAAACTCAGCTCAAGATATTCGGGACCGACATTTTTCTCATGGTTATTGACCACCGAACGGTAGAGGGGCGCCTCCAATCCAAACTGATAAGCGTTGCTGTCGGAAATGATATCGAGTTCATTGAGGGGTTCTTCGACGATCTCCGAACGGGCGATGTCGACGGACCAGTTAAATGCAATGTCGCTTGAGGTGACCGGGAAGGACCCAAATGCCGACCCATCCCACACACCTTCGGCGCCACCGAACTGTCCGCCGAGATATTCGCCAAACCCAAAGGCGTTGCGTTCTGAAATTTGAATGCGCGCATGTTCGCCGCCAATGCTCGGCGAGCGGTCATTGGCAGCCTGTGCGATGATGTTTACATGTCTCGCTTCTTTTACGCGTAGCCAGAGTTCCGCCTCGCCGAGCCGCGTTTTGCCATCGGGGCCCGGCGGCGCGGGCACCAACTGCGCATCGATTTTGGCGATTGAGGGATCAGTCAACAGAATCTGAAAATCTTCTTGAACATTCGTGATGTTAAGGATGTCGTCGCCGGCGACACGCATACGGTTTTCGACGGAGCGGAGAAATCTGTCGGGCGGTAAATCTTGCGCGTTGCTCTTAGGAAGGCCAGACGCAACGACACCCACAAGCCGCCCTTCAACGACCAGGATATCAACGACGCCGTCGCCCACTTCTTGGTCGGGTAGAATGGCGCCCGAACTCACATAGCCTTGATCAACATAGTGCCGGGTGATGTCGTCGCGCAGGCGTGCAAGGTCTGATACCGTCAGCATACGGTTTTCATAAGGTGCCTTAATCTCATCCATGGCCTGGTCCGAGACCGCGACATTTCCGGAGATTTGGATCCGGTCAACCTGAAACTTCGTCTCTGCGCCGCCGCCGGGCGCCGGCGATGTTCCGGGCGCGGGAAAGGAAAGGGGAGGGGACTTTTCTTCCTTAAAGTCCGGAAGCTGTAAGGGCTCAACCCCCGGCCCGGTTGTTCCTTCAATACCGGTGGGCTGTGCAAGCACGCTTGCTGCGCCGCAAGTGAGGCTGCCGGCCAGCACGGCGCACAGGATCGAACCGTTATTTTTTCGTCCCCCCGTCATCACACTTTCTTTGTTGTTCGCTGCCCCTTTTGTTTGGGTGCGCAATTGCGCCCTATAACGCGCATCCATTGTTCGTGCCGGTGGCGCCGACATTCGCATTGCGGCTTCCGTCCAATCCAACCTGTGACGTAAAACTGCTGCTCTCGCCGTTTCCGCCATCGCTGCATGCTTCAGTAAGAACATCTTGTTCGTCTTTCTCGACGTCTCCTTCGATCCCTACGGCGGAGTTTGTGCTGGAAACCTGAACGGCGCCTGTGCCGGAAGTTGACTCAACGATGAAGTCGCCATCCCCTTGCAAAATCACGCCTGCATCAATTGTGATTGTGCCGCCCAAACCGTCCAGCGTGTTGGCGATGATCCGGCCGTTGTTGACAATGAAGACGGAAGGATTGTCGATCGTGATGTTGCCGCCACCGCCCGCGCCTTCGGCAACGGAGGCAATGATCGTGCTGTCCTCAAGCACAAAGGTGCTGCCGTTGAACATAATATTGATATTGCCGCCACCGCCGGATGTTGAGGACGCGCTGATGGTACTGCCGTTCTGAACAAAAAGGTCCGTTGTCGAGATGTTGATGGTGCCCGCATCCGCGCCCTGTGTGCCGCCCGCGCGCGTTGAAATGGTGGAGGCGTTCAGCGATAGCGATGTCGTGTCGATATCCACAAGTCCAGCATCGGCGGCCGGACCCGCACCCTCTGATGACGCATCGATCAGGCCGCCGGTTGTTAGTTGGATAGAGGGCGCGTTGATGATGACGTTTCCACCGCGCCCCAATGTTTCTGTCCGTGAGCTGATGATGGCGTTATCGGAAACGCTTACTTCGCTGGCGTTAATGGTAACGTTGCCTGCACTGCCTGAACGGGGGAGGGTGTCTTCTGCGGCAAAGGCGGTGCCGGTGAAATTCCCCGTTGCTGATTTGCTTGACGCAGCGCTCGTTATCACCGCCGTGCCAGTAACGTCGAGCTGATCTGTTGTGATGAAGATCGAGCCAGCGATTCCATTCCGTGTTGTATCGCTCGAAATTGCTGAAACATCCGCATCGAATATGCTGAAGCCTGATAGCGCGGGTAATGTTGGGGCGTTTCCAGAGATTGAAACGCGCTGAACTGCAGCGGCGTCGCGTCCCCGTATGATCACCGTTCCGCCGTCACCGTCGCCCCCTGTCGACGCCAGGATTTTGCCACCATCGGACAACTCAACATGATTGGCTTCAATGGTGAGCATGCCGGAGCCGCCATCGACACCAATCGCTTCAGAAGAAATTGAAGATGTTAGTGTGACGGGGGAACCCGTCTGTGGGCCGGCAATCGGGATGAATTCGCCATCGCCGCGCACTGTAAGTCGATCTGCACTCACAAATAGAGGGCTTGCAGAAGAACCCGTAGCGCCAGGGTTTAGATCTGGGTCTGATGCTAACGTTCCAATGAGGCCGCCGTTTAGAACATCCAGGTTGTTTTGCGCTTCGATCGTCAGCGAACCTGCCTGAACCGATGCTTGCGGGCGAGACACGCTGCCCAATACAATTCCGCCGTCCAAAAGAATCTCATTGCCGTTGACAGTTATGTCGCCTCCGTTACCGATACCATTTGAGATCGAGTAAATGCCTGCTGGAATTGTGGAGGCGGTTGTTTGTCGTACAGTGAGTTTGCCAGAAAGAGAGATTGAAATTGGGCCGGCGGTACCACCTGTCGGTGAGTTCGTATTTGTTGCGACAAAGCCGCTGTTCTGAATCGTAAAATTGTTAGCTTGAATTGTGACGGAGCCTGCTCGACCTGTAGAAGCGTCTCGCGAATTGGCGACAATGCCCGATTGGTTTCCAGGGGAAGCTTGGTCTCTTCCATCAATCAGTATGTCGTCTGAGACAATATGAACATTTCCGGCGTCGCCCGAACTGCTGAGGCCGGTGCCCGCGTCGATAGCTGCGCCATTTGTCAAACCCAAAGCGTTCGCGTTGATTGTTATGTTCCCGCCATCACCGCCGCCGAGCGTGTTACTGACTATGAAAGCGTTGTTTGCCAGTGTTAAAGCGTCCGAATTCAGGGAAATATCTCCTCCATTTCCGGCGCCTGACGTGAATGCAAAAACCGATGCTCCATTGTCCAAAAGAATGTCGTTTGCCGTGACAATGATGTCACCCGCTCTACCGCTATCGGTCGCAAATGCGCTCAAGCCACCTCCATTTGTCGCAGTGAGTCGACTTGCCTCAATTAGGATATTTCCAGAATTACCTGCGTTAAACGAATTGGTGGCAATGCCTGTTTGATTGCCATCGAAGAAAATTTCGTTTGCAGCAATACTAATGTCTCCGCCATAGCCGTTACCGCTCGTAATCAGAAAAGACTCGCCTTCAATCTTTAGGTTCCCTGACAAAGTGATTTGAACGAATCCAGATTCGATTGGGTCGAAAGTGTTCGAGCCAAACGCACGGAAATTTCCATCGAGGTTTTTGACATTGAAGTTTCCCGCTGTGAGTCGAATCGTTTGCGGCAAAGTGGTGCTGGGGTTAGTGAGGAGACTAAAGTTGCTGTCGTTGATTTCAACCGTTCCACTAAGATTGGTCGTTATCTCTGATCCATCTAGGGGAACATTCGAGGCTGCGGCACCAATAGCAGCGACGGATACAGATTCGTGTTGAATCAAATTAATGTTGGCACCGTTCAACAAGACATGGCGTCCGGCAATGACGGCATGATCCTCTGCCGTGAGTGACATGTTTGTATTTGTGAAAGAAATATCCCCAACCGCGTCACCTAAGAATCCGAAGGACTCTGGTGTGGCGACAGAGAACGTGCTGGTCGGGCTGTTCATGGCGACTGTATCGCCATTGGTGAAGTTCATTTGTTGCGCCGTGGAAACAAAGAAACCTGCCGGTACGTTGACAGCCGCGTTGGCGCCAAAAGCAACGCCTTGAGGGTCGACAAAGAAAAAGTCAGCAGTCGGATAATTTGAATTGATGGGGCCGTCGATCGACGAGCCAGAACCTGCGGTCACACGGTTGATGACATTCGTGATGTTGCCCGGCGTTACGGTTGCGCCGGTTGAATCGATGCCTGTCGATTGCCAGGTCGCGCTGTTGCCGCCTTGGAGTTGGAAGTTCGAAAAGCTGTGAAAAAGATTGGTGCCGCTCAACCGGCCAAGATCTGAGCCGATTGTGTTGGCCGCCCCAGTCCGGTTGACGACAGGGCCTGTTGATCCGTCCGTTGTGATGGATGTTTGTCCATAGGCAAGCGGCGCTGCTGTCATCATCAGCGCAGATAGTCCGATTGCCCCCCAAGCTTGCCGCATTTGTTTCCGCCCCCCGGAACAATGCTCTCTGGTTGCCAGTCACATTAGCTATGGTTAACGCGAAATACAAGTACTGGTAGTGTTGTCGATTGTGGACAATCGCTTGGCGGAGGCTTCAGTCAAGAAAGTCTCTCGGAACAACGCCTGTTTCGCGATGGAACATAAGCGCGAGAAATCGTCTGCCGTGCGGGATTGAAACAGTCTTGTGGGGCAGACGAGATCCAAACAGCGCGTTTTCCGCCATCTCAATGGTGAACAGCCGGTTTCCGGCTGGCATTGCGATTGCACTTCTTTCCCTCACGAGCTGCCGGATGGCCCGGTGCCCTGATGCGAGAAAGAAAATGCAAGACAACGCCTTTTTCCAAGCCTTTTCGTTTTATGGCCGGACCACGCGTCTGGGGTGGCTCGTCTACAACATTTTGGGCGGCTTGCTTTTGGTGCCGTTCTTTGTCGGGCTTCACTTCGGCCATCAGGAATTGACCGCAATAGGCTTTCTCATCGCGCTGCCCGGCCTGTTGATCGGCTTTGCTTCGCACATTCGCCGCCTGCGCGATATTGGCCTGTCGAGCTGGTTTTCGGTCTTCGGTTTGATTCCGATGACCGGCACGGTGATGATGTTTGTCTATTTGCTGATTCCCGGCAAAGCGCAGGACTAAGACGCGCTGGATTTTACGTTTCGCCGGGCGTCTTGCATTCGGTTTGCCGCTTTAGATCCGGTCCCGACCCGAAATTACAGCGACCTGTCAAACCGGATGGCCAAACATCTCCGACAGGATTGCCTTCGCGTTCGTGAGCATGTCTTTATGCGCGGGTTTCATCTCGTTGAGCAATTCATGTGAATTGACGTCAAATTCCTTTTCCCGCGCGGCCAAGATTTGAGCGGTCGAGGGGCGCGCCGCCATCGCTTCGTAAAAAGCAGTGAGCGTGTCGTCGCCGTCCATGAAATCCAACTCGGGCTGATTGTAGAGCTGGCTCAAGATGCGACCATGCTCAAGAAGATGTAAAAGCTGAAGGTCGGGAAGCGTTGGGTTTGCGCCAAAGAGAAAGGGCGAAAAATTTGAGGCGCTCAGAAATCTCTGCATTTCACCCTTGACGAGGAAAATGGACCACAAGGCGAAGATGCGCGACTCCTCTTCCGTGCGCAGGTCCCACGCGATGGGGAAGTGACCGCTCACCACAAACCAATTGAAATAGGGTCCCCACACATGAAAGGTGAGGAAGTCGGACTTCGCGTCAATCCGGGCACAGACGACCGGGTCGTCAGAAGGGTAGATCGCGCGGGCCTGCGTGTAACGTTTCGCGATGTAGCGGCAGATCGCAGCGCTCTCCGTCACAACGGTTCCGTCCGTATCAACGAAAGTGGGAACTTTCATGATCGGGTTCAGCGCTTGATAATCTTCGGTGTGATTGCCGCCTGACAGGGTGGAGACGCGGACATACTCATAAGCAATGCCGGCTTCCGTGAGCATATGGGCGACAAGCGACATGAAGGGCGACAGCCAAAAGCCATAGAGCTTCGGCAGCGGCGCCTTCTTCTCCGACCTATGCTTTGTCGTTGTTGGCCACAGCCGAAAGCCAAACCGCCTTTGTGATCCTGTCTCTTTCGCCATCCTCTCTCCCCAGGCCAGAAATTTGGCCATTCAGCCTACAGCATCTCCTGGTGAATTGTTCCAGCTTCCCGTCAGATTTGGTGCCTGTTGCCAGTGGCGTGTCATTTGACTCTCGCTCTAGAAACGTGTAGTGACACTATACACTATATAAAAATAATGGACCAAGGGAGCGTTCCAAATGGGCGAACAACCGCAATCCACCTTGCTACAGTCCCCTTCTTTTCAATCGATGTCCGATCCGGCATCGATCCCTCTCGCGCAAATCGATGTGGCCGACCCGCATCTTTATGAAGACGATACTTGGCATGGCTATTTCGACCGGCTGCGAAAGGAAGAACCGGTTCACTTTGTCAACAGCCCCGACTTTGGGCCGTTCTGGTCGGTGACCAAGTTTGACGACATTCAATATGTCGACACGCACCACGATATCTTCTCGTCGGAACCGACCATCCTGCTGGGCGACCAGCCGGAAGACTTCAAATTCGTCAATTTCATCCAGATGGATCCGCCCAAGCACGATGTTCAGCGTAAAACGGTGCAAGGCGTGGTGGCGCCCAACAATCTGATGGAACTCGAGCCGTTGATCCGCAGCCGTGTACAGACGATTTTGGATGATTTGCCCGTGGGCGAGACCTTTAATTGGGTTGATCGTGTGTCGATTGAACTGACCACACAAATGTTGGCCACGCTGTTCGATTTTCCGTTCGAAGACCGTAAGCTGCTGACCCATTGGTCGGATGTGGCGATTGCCACGCCGGAAATGACCGGCAGCGATGGCATCACCGAAGAAAAACGCCGCGAAGAGATGGGCGAATGTTTGGCCTATTTCACGCGGCTTTGGCATGAGCGTGAAAACCAGCCGCCAAAGTTCGATCTTCTGTCCATGTTGATCCACGGCAAAGACACCAAAGACATGGTGAACAAGCCGATGGAGTTCTTAGGCAATCTCATGCTGTTGATCATCGGCGGCAACGACACGACCCGTAATTCAATCTCGGGCGGTGTTCTGGCGCTTAATCAGAATCCGGACGAATATCAAAAGCTGCGCGATAATCTGGATCTCATCCCAAATATGGTGTCTGAAATCATCCGCTGGCAAACGCCGCTCACTCATATGCGGCGCACCGCCAAAGAAGATACCGAGATACGCGGCAAAAAGATCAAAAAAGGCGACAAGGTTGTGATGTGGTACATCTCGGGCAACCGCGATGGCGACTTTATCGACCGGCCGAACGACTTTGTCATCGACCGCCCCAATGCGCGGCGCCATCTGTCCTTCGGGTTCGGCATTCACCGGTGCATGGGCAACAGGCTGGCGGAAATGCAGTTGCGCGTGTTGTGGGAAGAGATCATGAAGCGCTTTCACACGGTTGAATTGGTGGGCGAGCCCGTGCGCATTCTCTCGAACTTTGTGCGCGGCTATTCAGATCTTCCCGTTCGCCTGCATCCGCTGTGATCCGGCGGGCTCTGGTGAGGGTACCGAAAAAGTCATCGCCATCCTTCGAGACGGGCCTTGCGGCCCTCCTCAGGATGAGGACAGAAAGCAAAAACCTCATGGTGAGGAGGCGCGATAGCGCCGTCTCGAACCATGACCCAAACGTAAAATGGAGGGGAGCCAGCGCGTGACTGCACCGCTCAAAATGAAAGATCTGGAAGCGCGTACCGGTGTCAGTCGGGAGGCGATTCACTTCTACTTTCGCGAAGGGCTGCTTCCCGAACCCGACCGGCCTAAGAAAAACGTGGCGCACTACACCGATGAACATGTGGTGCGCATCCGCGCGATCAAGCAGCTTCAACACGAACGCGCCTTGCCCTTAGAGGCGATCAAGCCGATCCTCGAGCGGTTTGATTATGATGCCTATTCAGCATCAAACGATCTGGCTCGCTTCGAGATTGAAGTGCATTCCCGGGTCGATGGTGATTTGCCGTCAAGCGATCAACGGGTGGACGAGGTTGCCGCGCGCCTTGGCCTTTATCGCGCGCAGATTTTTGAGCTCAACAAAGAAGGCGTCATCCGCATTAAAGGCAAGGGCAAGAATGCGTCTATCGATTTTCGCGATGTGGGCATTGTCGAAACCTGGGCGAAGTTTCTGCACCTGGGTTTCGGCAACAAATCCGGCTACGACGCAGCCTATGCCGGACGCTTTGCCAAAGTCCTCACAGAGATTGCGGAACTCGAGGTCGGCAAATTCCTCGATGTATTTGGCGAAAACGCCCCCGACGATGCTGCCGAACTCGCCGCTCAAGGCATCGCCGCAACCAACGATTTGATCGCACGCCTGCGCACTCAAGCCCTCATGCGCGCACTGCATGAGAGGGTGCCGAGTGAGGGTTAGGGTATGAGTTTTCGCGCACTTAAGGTGCCGTCTCTCCGACTAAGATCCACCATAATTGTCATCCTCGGGCGAGGTGAAATGCCGGTCCGACCTTTGGTCGGATCTTGGAACGCCTGTGGAGTTCCAAGAAGGAATGAACGCGAGACCCGAGGATCCAACTCTCAATTTACTCAGAGTCTCAAATCTCGAATGGATTTATCAATTGAAAGTTGGATTCGCCGATCTTCGTCGGCGAATGACGCGTTACTTGGTTGTCTCCAATTATTTTCACCTAACCTGGCAACTAACCCGCTGGAAACTGCGCCGGCACCTCGCTGGGGTCAATGCGCGGGCGGGTGAGCAGTGTTTGTCGCTCCTCACCTGAGCGGTAACGCTGGATCAGATCGTCCGGGTCAAACTTCACGCCCACGGGATTGCTGTCGAAGTCGCTCTTTTGGAACCATGCTGTGACATCTTCGTTGCTTTCAAAAATGTCGATCTGCAACTCAACCTGATTTTTGTCCGGATCGCGATAATACATCGACAGGGTGGGGCCGTGATTGATGCACCAATGGGGTTCGATCCCGGCCTGCTTGAGCCGCTCATAGGTCGCGAACAAATCATCAAGCGATGCGTAGGTAAACGCACAATGATCAATGCCTGACATTTGATCGGACGCGTCCTGCAAGGCGGGATTGTTGATAAAGGCGATCCGGTGATGCTCGTCATCGTAAGTGAGGAACGAAACCATGGGCGAGCCCATCACCACTTCGGCTTCAAGAACTTCCTTGTACCACGCAATCATCTCGTCATAGCGCGGCGTGCGGTAAACGATGTGCGCGAATTTGGCGGGCGAGATCTTGCCCCGCTCTTTTGCGGTTTGGGGCACGCGCGGTGCCGACGATGTCTCATTCATATCGCGACCTTTCCTGATGATCCGCACTCAAAGACGGTGGTGCTTCGAAAATCTCGTGTTTGACACTTGTCAAAATATAATAACTAGATTATGACAGTTGTCAAATAACAAAAACGGATCACGCACCATGCCCGTCAAAACCGCACGCCGCCCAACTGTCAGCGCCAAAAAGACCGGGGAGAGCGCGCTCGAGAAAACTGAACAGACGCGGGAAAAGCTGCTCGCCGCGGGCATTCATCTCTTTTCCCAGCAGGGCTATGAGGCGACCAGCACCCGCCAGATCGAGGCGCACGCCAAGGTTCAGCGCAATTTGATGAGCTACCATTTCGGCAGCAAGCAAGCTTTTTGGAAGGCCTGCCTCGAACGGCTCAGCGAGCGCTTGCAGGAAAGGCTGGCACCGGCGCTGGCCCAATCAAAAGACATCGAGCCCGGCGAACGCATCCGGTTTTTGATCCGCCGTTTCGTGCGCGCGAGTGCCGAAGTGCCCGAAGTCAACCGCATCATGTTTGATGAAGGAAAGTGTCAAAGCTGGCGCTTGAAATGGCTGGTTGATCATTTCAGCGGTGCGTTCTTCGCGCGCGTGGCGGAACTGTTTGACGACGGACGCAAGCGCAACGTTATCCCCGACATGCCTCTCATCCAATTCTACTACCTGCTGGTGAGCAGCGGGGCAGTCTTCTCAATGGCGGCGGAATGCGAGTTGTTGACGGGCCAAAACACGCTGGATGACGCGGTGGTCGATGCCCAGGCTGACACGCTGGCCAGACTGCTGACCGTCACCGCGTGAGGCATACGGCGTGACACGCGCGGCGTGACACGAAGAACAACGCGAAGGACGCAACGATCCGGTTAAGGAGGCGATCATGACTGATCCGCAGACGGATGATCAAGTAGATGTTCTGATTGTGGGCGCGGGCCCTGTGGGGTTGGCCGCGGCGATTATGCTGGAACGGTTAGGCGTTTCTTGCATGCTGGTCGAGCGCCGGTCGGGTCTCCACACTGCACCCCAGGCCCATGTCATCTCAAGCCGCAGTCTGGAAATCTGCCGGGCCATGGGCATTGACGATGCCGACATTCGCGCGGGCGGCACCCATCCGGGTGACAGTCTGCATATTCGTTGGGTTGATCATCTTGTGGGACGCGATCTGGGCGTTTATTCCATGGCCAGCGATCTGGATCAGGTCGCGCGCATGTTTGCGCAAACGCCGACGCCGACCTGCAATCTTAGCCAAGACCAATTTGAGGCGCTGTTGGCCGGGCGGCTGTCGGACAAAACCCCCATTCGATTTCGCCATAGCTGGGTCGGATGCAGACCGAGCGGCACGGCAGACGGGGGGTATGTGTCTGACATTGAAACGCGCGAAGGGGCGCGGCTTACCATCGGTTCGCGTTTTATCATCGGCGCGGACGGTGCGGGCAGCCGGGTACGCCAGGCCATGGGCGCCGAGATGGAGGGGCCCCATCACATCCAGCATTTCATCAACATTCATTTTCACGCCAATTTGCGTGAGCATCTGAAAGGGCGGGAGGGATTGCTCTATTGGGTGATGGATCCGGACTGTGTCGGCACTTTTATTGCGCACGACATCGATCATAATTGGATCTTCATGAAAACAGTGGGCGCGGACGAACCGCTCGATCCCATCGATGAAGACCGTTTTGCGGCGTTACTCCAGCGCGCCATCGGCAAGGACGTGCCGCACGAGATTCAAAGCCAATCGTCGTGGGTGATGACAGCCCAGGTTTCAAGCGCTTATCAAAAGGACGGTTTGTTTTTGATCGGCGATGCGGCGCACCGGTTCCCACCTACTGGTGGCATCGGCATGAATACCGGGTTTCAAGATGCGCATAATCTGACATGGAAACTCGCCATGGTGCTGAAGGGAGCGGACCCGGATTTACTGAGCACCTATGAGCCGGAGCGCCGGCCGTCCGCCGTTTCAAACTCAAAACAAAGCCATCAGAATTTTCTCAATATGGTGGAGGTGGCCAAAGCGCTCGATGCAGATGGCGACGGCATCGCCACGATGGACGACTTTGACAAGGTCTTGGCGAGCGAAGAACGCAAAGCCTATGTTCAAGCGGCCGTGGACCACCAGGCCGCGCATTTCAACATGTCGGGACTTGATCTCGGTGTTTGTTACACATCGTCTGCCATCGTTGCGGATGGCGCGCCGCCCGTGTCGCCCGATCCGGTTTCCCATTACGTGCCCTCAACCACGCCGGGCGCGCGGCTGCCGCATGTTTGGTTGCGCCAAGGCGAGGATCAAATCTCGACTTTGGATTTGGTGAAAGGCGACCGGTACCTTGTCCTGTCGTTTGGTGACCGAGGTGCAGATGTGCAGAATGCGTTGGAGGGCCTTAAGGCTGCGTCCGTTCCAGTTGAGCATGTTGCGATTGCGCCGGGCGGGCGCATCGTGCCTGCTGACGATCAGTATGAAGATCTTTTCGCGCCTGATCAGATCTTAGTCGTCCGCCCCGACGGCCATATCGCCACGCGGATAGAGGCGGCGCAGTGCTCAGAAGAATTGCGTACGGCAATTTCCGTGGCGCTGCCTGTTTGATTATACGGTGTCATCCCCGCGAACGCGAAGTGCTTATCGGGGATCTATACCCCCAGTGCTCAAGTTATGAAGACAGGGCTTATGGATCCCGGCATTCCGCGAAGTTTATCCTCGGGCCGCGCGGGCGCGGACCCGTGGGCTCCAGCCGGGATGACATCAGAGAAGATCACGAGCGTGTTTGTCATTACGAAGGCCGGCGGTGAAGGTGCCGGCTTCAATTCTGCGAACACGTCGCATGCACTTTCATGAACTTCCGCGCTTCCCTAGATGCCCGCCTCCGCGGGCATGAGCGATTTGTGTTGCGGGCATTGACTTAAGTCGCTCGTCCCGGCGAAGGCCGGGACCTAGAGCCGCATGTGAAGTTACCATCGGTGCCGACGTCCCCCGCAGGCGGACTTGTCGTTCCGTTATTCTTACTCGGATTGATCTGTTTCGTTTTGAACGGAGTCGATTTTCTTTCGAGCCACATCATCAAACCTGATCTCGTGCGTAGACTCTTCCGCGTCGGAGGGTACGAAACCGAGTGTCTCCAAGAACTTCGCCGGGCCTTCTTTTTCTGCTGCCAGGCGCACCACATCGAAATGTTTGCCGGCGTCGGAAATCAAGTCGGTGATGATCTCCCTGCCCACGCCGTGGCGGCGGTAATTGGGGAGCACGTAAAAGTGCCTTATGCGGCCCGCGCGCTGGTCATCCGTGTGCGGATCTTGGGTAAGGCACCCCAAGGCAACCAGTGTTGTGCCGTCATAGCCGCCGATCAGTTTTTCACCGGGATGACCGAAGCCATGGCGCCCGCTCTCCCAGTGCTCGACCAAACGATCGAGGAACGTAAAGCCTTCTTTGGTGGCGGTCTTGCGCAAGGCGTCGATCGCCTGAACATTGGGTCGGAGGGACGCAATGCGCAGTGCCGCCGTCACATCGCGGAACGGATCGCCCTCCGCAACCTCGATCGCGCGGTAGCTGTCGCGATGTCTGGGTTCATCGACGAGCATCATGATCACCGCCAGGCTGATCAATTGCGCGAGGCTTGCCAGGATGAAAATCGCGGGGTGCGAAATCACCAATGTTAAAACGCCTCCCAGTAAAGGGGCCGCGGCGTACATCAACGAATGGGCGGTGTTCGCAATGGCAATGCGCATCGGCCGGTCTTCCTGATCGCCGAATTCGAGGATCAGATTGATCGATCCTATCTGATAGCCGCCCATGCCGGCACCGACAGCTGCGAACACCACCATCATCCACAGGGTGGTGGGCGGCACCACCAGCAGCGCTAAGGTGGAGGCGGCCCACATGCCGACCGACGCCACAAACACCAAACGGTTGCCTGTACGATCTGCCATCAGGCCCCACAGCAAATCGCTGACGGTTGCCGACAGGAGGAACGCGACCGACAAGATACCGACGGTTTCTCCCGTGAGCCCGACGCGCTCGCCCGCGAAAATCACATAATAGGGAACAGCCATCATGCCGACGGCGGCAACGGAGCGCGCCAAGACAAAGGCGGTATAGGCGCGGTCGCCGCGCAGCAGTGCGGGCATTTCGCGCATACGTTCGCGGAAGCCCGCGGTTTTGCGCACCGGCACATCCGTCGGTTCACGGACGAAAATCAAGGTTGCCATACCGAGCATGGTCAGCGTGAACGCCACAAGGAACGTCACCGCATAGCCATTGCCCCACGTATTGGCTTCGATGAAATAAGAACCGCCCGTGAACGCGACGCCTGCCGATACCAGTCCGGCGGTTGAATTTCGGAACCCAGTCAGCCCGCCGCGGACCTCAACGGGAATGATTTTGCCCAAGATCGTTTGGAACGTGACACCTTGCATGCCGGAGAACAGGCCGAACAGAAACAAGGCAATGCACGTGACGACGAGAGAGGGCGCGTCGCTCAACAGCAATCCCGCGAGCGCGATCAACAGAATCTGCGAGCGCATGAGCCCGCCAAACAAAAACAGCACCGGCAACACGCGCCGCCGGCTTTCAAGCAAGGTGCCGCCGGGCATGGAAGAAAGCGCCGATCCCAAATGCTGGGCGGCCAGCGCAAGACCGACAATCAACTCAGACCCGGAAAGGACATAGATGTAGGCGGGCACGAATGTCGGCGCCATGATCAGCCGGAAACCGGTCTGCCCAAGCAGGCCGTGCGCCAACATGGCGAAATAGTTGCCCCGTAAATATTGGTGCTGTTCGGATTGGGGATGTTCTGACAGTGTCGCGTCTGCGGCCGTCGCTTCTTGGGCCTTTGTCTGATTGACGGAAGAAGGGGGTGACGCGGCAGTGTCTGCGTTCATACGTTTCAACTATTCCAATTTCCGTTTCGGTCGAACGCGGCAAGCCGGTAAGAAAGGCAAAGTATCCCCCATTCCCAACATCGTCCCCAACAGGTCCTTAACGGTAAAGGCGCCTTAAGGGCACTTGAAGGCGCCGGGGCGGCGCGAGCGGCGTGTCACGTCGTCGTCATTATTCTCTGTGGCGTTATATCGGCAAAGGCCGCTTGGGCGAGGTGCGCTCGGAAGGGCTCGAACCGCGATGTTGCCGTTCGACTGCGTGAGCCGCCGCATAAAACGCCGAGACCCGGGTGAGTCTCAAAGTGTGCCAGAGTCTTACTGAAGCCACGCAAGATGTGCAAGGTGCGCAAAGGACGCGTGTCTGAAAGGCAGCGACTCACGGGCGCTCTTACTTACTCGCTATTGGTTCTTGCTTCCCCCTTGCGGGGAGGCCGAAAAACGTTTCTTCAGAAGGGTTTTTCGGGAGGGGTAAATGGCACCGAATTGCCATTAGGTCTGCCGTCTACGATGATGGTCGGCGCACAACAATCCCCCCACCCGAAAAATCGCAAATCATGCGATTTTTCGACCTCCCCACCAAGAGGGGGTGACCAAGTGGAGGGCCGAAAAGAAGACTGAATTTCTGTAGAGTGATGCAAGAGAATCTGTAAATGCGAGGGATCGTTCGCACATGAAGATATTTGTCACCGGGGCGTCGGGTTTTATTGGTGGGGCCATCGCCGCGCATTTGCGCGAGGCAGGCCATGAGGTTGTGGCGCTGTCGCGCTCAGAAGCGTCCGACAAAAAGATTGAGGCGTTGGGCGCGTCGCCCGTGCGTGGATCACTGGGGGCGGTCGAAGCGGAGCAACTGAGTGGCAGCGAAATTGTGATCCATAGCGCGGCTTTTGTCGGCGATTGGGGAACGCTTGATGACTATTGGCAAGCCAATGTGGAAGGCACAGATCAACTGTTGAGCGCAGCGAAGGTGGCAGGCGTCCGGCGCTTCATTCATATCGGGACCGAGGCTGCCCTGTTTCGCGGCCAGCATATGCGCAACATTGACGAACGCACGCCCTATCCGAAATCGACACCGTTCTATTATTCCCGCACCAAGGCGGAAGCTGAACGGCGTGTGTTTGCTGCCAACGATCCCGGTGCAGGATTCATGGCCATCTCTATCCGGCCGCGTTTGGTTTGGGGGCCGGGCGATCAAACGGTGTTGCCCAATGTGCTGACGATGATTGAACGCGGTGCGTTTGCATGGATCGATGGCGGACGCCGAAAAACTTCGACCACCCATATCGACAACCTCGTCCATGGCGTCATGTTGTTGCTTGAAAAAGGCAAGGGCGGCGAAGCTTACTTCGTCACCGACGATGAATTCGTCACAATTCGCGATTTTCTGGGACGTCTCATTGAAACCCAAGGCGTGACACCGCCTAACCGTTCCGTACCCGGATTTATCTTGAATGGGGCCGCCTTTGTGTCGGAAACCTTATGGCGTACGTTCGGTCTCAAATCTGCGCCTCCGATTACACGGTTTGCCGTAGCGATCATGTCACGTGATTGCACCATTAATATCGACAAAGCCAAGCGAGAACTGGGCTATGCGCCTGTGATCAGCATCAATAGTGGTTTGGCGGGATTAAAAACTGAGTTGGCTAGCGCATAGTGTGCACCAACTTGCTTGAAGGATACGAGTTCTGTCATCAACGCCGCTCATCCCGTGCGCAATGCGGTGCGAAGCACTGCTTTGCAGACACGGGATCTCATCACTCTGGGTCGGGATTGGTTGGGTGAGATCCCGGATAAGCCCTTTGGGCTTTCCGGGATGATCGGGTTTATTTCGAGTGCTGAGCCCGCGGAAGCGTTGCTGCTTATCCACCACTCGGGTTCACTATGCTTTTGGGGAACAGCGATATGAACAAAGTGATTGCGGATTTTCGTAGCGACACGGTAACCCGGCCGTCGCCGGGCATGCGTCAGGTCATGGCCACCGCCGAAGTGGGGGATGATGTGATGGGCGAAGACCCAACCGTCAATCGTCTCGAAGCATTCATCGCTGAACTCACGGGGAAAGAAGCGGGCCTGTTCTGCCCAAGCGGCACGCAAAGCAATCTGTTGGCGTTGCTATCCCACTGCCAGCGCGGCGACGAATATATTGTAGGTCAGGATGCGCACACTTACAAATATGAAGGCGGGGGCGCGGCCGTGTTGGGGAGCATTGTGCCGCAGCCGATTGAGTTCGAACCGGACCGTACACTAGACCTCAAAAAAGTACGTGCAAAGATAAAGGCGGATGACTTTCACTTCGCGCGCAGCAAGCTGTTGTGTCTAGAAAACACATGCTGGGGCCGCGTGTTGCCGCTTGACTATCAAGCGCAGGCGGCACGCTTCTGTTCAGACCACGGGCTGGCCTTGCATCTCGATGGCGCGCGCCTGTTTAACGCCAGTCAGAAACTCGGCGTGGCGCCGGTAGAAATCACTCAGCACTACGACTCGGTTTCGATTTGCATTTCCAAGGGGCTCAGCGCGCCGGCGGGTTCGTTGCTGGTCGGACGTCAAGATTTTATCGATGAAGCGCGGCGGTGGCGCAAGATGGTGGGCGGCGGTATGCGCCAGGCCGGCATTCTGGCCGCCGCATGTCAGTACGCGCTCGAACACAATGTGGAAGCCCTTTCGCGCGATCACGAACATGCCCGCGTTCTGGCGGAGGGCTTGGCTGAGATTGAGGGGCTTTCCTGCGATCTCGGCGCGGTACAAACCAATATGGTCTATATCCGCGTTCAACGGGAACAGTCGGAGAGGCCGCTCACCCCCTACTTGGCCGAACGCGGTATTTTGGTTTCAGAAGGACCGGTGAAGCGGCTCGTCACTCATCTGGATATCGATCGCGACGGCATCGATCACATGATCCAAAGTTGCCGGGATTATTTTGGTTGAGAGCGGTAGGGCAGGTTACCCCGGACTTGATCCGGGGGTAACACGCCGAAAACTCAAGACTTTCTTGGCGGGTTACGCCTTTCAGGCTAACCCGCCCTACGAGAGCCTATAGGGGCTAACCCATTTTCATTTCCATGAAGCAGAGCTTGTTGCCGTCCAGGTCACGGACATAGGCGCCGTAAAAGACGTCCGGCACGCGGAAGCCTGGTTCGCCGTCATCGGTCGCGCCGAGTTCGAGCGCTTTCTTATAGAGCTTTTGCACGCCTTCTTGTGAGCCGCCCGGAATGGCGATCATCCAGCCATTGCCGCGATCTTGTGCTTTCTCGTCATAGGGAATGCAGACGGCCAGCATGGCGCCGTCGGGTGATGTGCCGAAGAACTTGATACGCTCATTGCCAAAAATCTGCTTGGCCCCGATTTCGCCGAGTAAGTCCTCGTAGAATTTGGTCGCGCGGTCCAAGTCGTTCGTTCCGATGGTTGTGTAGGCAAGCATGGTGTTCTCCCGTTGGTTGATGCTTCTGGCAGATATTGTGCGGGCGGCCTTGGTCTGCGCGCTGGGGGCGCTGTCCGGCCGCTTCGAAGATCTCTGAATTTCAAAGACAGGTTTAGAGGGCAAGGTTTACGGGGCGCCGTTCAATTGGGCAAGGCGCATTCCTTCGCTGCGTACCTGGAACCGCGCGCCTTAATATCCGACAGGCTGCGGATCCTCTTGCCAGCGGCCAAGCCGGCCTTGCAACGCGATGGGCCGTAACGCCAAGGTATGAAGGCTTTCCGAGTGACAGATCTTAAGTTTGGAGGCGTCGTCCAGGGCCCTTTGCAGATCCACTTGGCGGACGATGTCGTCCGGATAGGACTGGGCTGCGATGGCGTAGTTTTCCTTTTCAAGCTTTTGAAGGCGTTTGTAGATGCTTCTTCGTTTATCGGTTGAAGTTGTTGTGGCCGGATCGAATTGGATATCGGCCACCACTCTTACCTCGGTGGGTTCTTGCGCATACACATACCGTGTGATGCCTGAGAACATTTCGATCGCGTAAAGCTGTCCACGTTGCGAGAGCAAGCGGAACGTATCGCCCGCACGAGCGGTTCCCAGAACTTGATTGTTCGGTGAGTCGTCAAGATGAATTGGCACGCCGTCGGACACCACAACAAGGAACTTCGCGCCATCTTGCGCCAGCGCAGATAAGGACGGCGTGCAGAGCGTCCATGCAACGAAGAAAAGACATAGTCTTACTGGTATGGACCGGTTCAAGGGCGGGCTGCTGTCGTTGAGATCATCGGGGAGGCGTCGGGATCAGAGATCTCAGTTTGACGCATCGGTGCGTTCGGCACAATGATTCAATCGCAATCGGCTTCAAAAAAGGCGTATGCCGGGAAAGTTGGGTCCTTTTATTCACTCAACAAAAAAGGGTGGTGTGAAGTTTTGAGTTGTATTGAGCCTTGTCGATCGGTGGCTCAAGATTTCCCGCGCGAAAGCACGGCCGGAGATGGGGGCGGGGCGTCTCCGCTACGGCGAAGACTTACGTTTGGGGCATCCGTCGAAGGAAAGTCTCAATACGCTTTGTCGAGTTGTCTGATGACGTGTCGAAAATGACCATCATCTCTCAAGGCGTTGGAGACACCGTCGTGGATCATGTTTCTGAGATCTTCCGGCGACTGCGAAGCAATGTCATAGCTCGGCGTGTTGAGTTTTTTCGCGACGTCATTGTGCGTTTGAGCGGTGGGGTCCGATACCGGGGTCGGCTGCTGAGCCGCACGGTCATTGTTGTTCATGGTTTCTCCCTATGCCAAATGGCACGCCACCCGTGCCGCAATAAGAGCGGGCGGTGCGCGCGCTGACTCTGAAGACATGGGCGCGTGATTGGCACAATCAATTCAAATTTCGGTACATTTTTGATAGGAATGTCCAATCGAAGTTGCGACATGTGGCTCAGCGTCCTAGGAATTGTGCGGTGATTGATGTGGAATGGTCGCGATTCCACGGTCGCCTGAAAGGCATCCTCCGGCGCTTACTCTTGATCAACCCCCAGCACAAACTTAGGTACTTTCTTACTTATGACCCTCCTATCCGACGGGCCGACCCTCAAACAGCTTAGATATTTGGTCGCTGTGGCCGAAGCAAAGCATTTCAGGCGTGCGGCTGAACGCTGTCATGTGACGCAACCCTCGCTGAGTGCGCAAATCCAATTGCTCGAAGAGACTGTCGGCGTTCAATTGGTCGAACGCGGCCGTTCCGGTGTGGCCTTGACCCCGATCGGGCGGGAGGTTGTCGATAAAGCGCGCAAAGTCCTTGAAGATGTCCAAGCCATCAACGATCTCACACAAGGCACACAGGGCGATTTGGTTGGCACGATCCGCTTAGGGGCAAAGACAACACTGGGCCCCTATTTATTACCCCATGTGGTTGCCCACCTGCACCGCAATCATCCCAGCCTTAAACTGTATGTACGCGACGGGGCACCACGGGATCTTGAGCACGAACTGTCCGAGGGTCTGCACGACATGATCTTGGCACAGCTTCCCATGATTGGGTCTGAGCTCATTGTGGAGAGGCTGTTTCGCGAGCCGCTTCATCTGGTTGTTGCGTCGGATCATCCCTTAGCGCGCATCGACAATTTGACGACAAAGCATTTGCAGGATCTCAACATCCTGTCTCTTACACCCAACTATCATCTTCATGATCAGATTGTTAATCTGTGTAAGGATTATGGGGCAAACCTTGTGCGTGATTATGAAGGCACCAGCCTTGATGCGCTACGCCAGATGGTGGGCATGGGCATGGGCGCCACATTCTTGCCCGCTCTCTATATTCGTTCTGAGATCCGCGCACGCAGCGAGGTTGTGGTCAAAGAGATCAAAGGCAAGAAGATCTATCGCTCCATCGGTCTTGTCTGGCGCAAAAGCGGCGCGCGCACCAAGGCCTATGCGGAAATGGTGTCCATCATTCGTTCGGTCGTCGATGCAAAGTTCCCCGATCTCATCGCAGAGACTTGAGTGTGATATGGCGCAAGTCTGATGGGTGACGGAGATAGGATCGTTCTGCACGAACAGGCTTCTGAAAAAGTCATCTTGGTTTGGGGGCATCCTTCGAGACGGGCCTTACGGCCCTCCTCAGGATGAGGAAAACAAGCAAAAACCTCATGGTGAGGAGGCGCAAATGCGCCGTCTCGAACCATGGCGCGACACGTGAACGACTTTTTCTGCAGCCTGTTAAGCCGTTTTCGTGATTCATGGCGAGCGGACGACCGCCGATGTGCCGATCGGCGTCGCCGTTCACCAATGGCTCTAGATCATCATGCGATCAACCGGAATCGTCGAAACGATTCCGGTTGATCGCATAAAGATGATCTACATCTATAGAATAGAGCAACTTTGTGCGTTCAAACCGACGCAAAATGCGTCGATTTGAACGCACGTTGCTCTAGGTCGCCGGGACGGACGACGCTTCACTCAAATCGCGCTTCAGATTGCGTGACGCCAAGTAGTAGTGGATCGCGCACCACAGATTGAGGAAGCTCAAAATCAGCAGCGACATGCGCAAGGATTCATTGCCATAGGCGGGGGCAAATAGATCGCTCATAATCCCGACCAGTTGGGGGCCGAAGCCCAAGCCAATAATGTTCAGTATGAAGAGCGTGATGCTCGACGCTAGCGCCCGCATCCGCAGGCTGACCAGGCTTTGAATCACGGCAAAGGTCGGCGCAAGATAGAAACCGCCAAAGAAGGACGGGATTGTGTAAAGCGCCAGTGCCAGCCAAAAGTCCTCAACCAAGAAAACAGCTGCAAGGAAGGGGACGTAGGCGGACTTGCCGATAGCCACGACCCATACGCGCCAGCGCTCGTCACGGCGGGCCAGCACATCAGCCATGCGGCCGGCGGTGAACGTGCCCAAACCGCCGATGATGCCGCTCATTAACGCCAATGTGTATCCGACTTCAGAAGGGCTCAATCCGTGAGACCGCACAAGGAAGGTTGGCATCCACAAGACGAAGCCGTATCCGACAAAGCCGGCCAACGCCGACCCGATGACCACATGGCGGATGGCATGACTGTTCCACATATAGCGGGCGACGTCTTTGAAAGGCGGTGCTTCTTCCGGCGCTGCGGGGGCAGCATCGCTAGCACCGCGCGTGGGTTCTTGAACTGTGAAATAGAGCAGGGCGCCGATCAGCAGACCCGGCAAGCCGACAGCAACAAAGGTGAACCGCCAGCCGTAATGCTCGCTCAGCCAGCCGCCGCCCAAATAGGCAATCAGCAGACCGAAGTTAACGCCAAGAGCAAAGATACCCATGGCAGTGCCGCGGGTTTGGACGTCAAACAGATCGGAAATCACGGAATGCGACGGTGGGGTCGATCCCGCTTCGCCGATCCCCACACCGATGCGCGCCAACGCCAATTGAACGAAATTGGCGGCCGCGCCGCACAATACCGTCATGACGCTCCAGATGGCGATGGCGCCGGTGATGATGTTCCGCCGGTTCGAGCGGTCCGCCAACATCGCAATCGGCATACCCAAGGTCGCGTAGAAGATCGCAAAGGTCAGGCCGATCAAAAATCCCATCTGCGTGTCGTTGGCACCGAGCTCAAGTTTGATCGGCTCCAGCAACATGCCCATGATTTGACGGTCGACATGGCTCGACGCGTAAACGGCGGTTAGAACACCCAGCACATACCAGCGATAGCCCGGCATCGTTGCGATGCGGTCACGTAACGACATGGGTGTCCCCTCTAGTTTTCTTGTTATTTACCGACGCTGAACGCCCAGCCTAGAGTGCGAGGACTGGGAACTCAACGGGTAAGCGAAGAGGGGGCGCGCGTTAGATCTGCCTAGAGCGGATGAACTTGCACGGGCACATTGGCAATGCCGCGGATGAAATTGTTGGGCAGGCGCTCGACCTCGCCGACTACTTCAACCATGCGGAAGCGATTCTGAATTTCTTCCCACAAAACGCGCAATTGCATTTCGGCCAGACGATTGCCCATGCAGCGATGCACACCGAAACCAAACGCCACATGGCGTCGGGCGTTCGGCCGGTCGATCAGGAACCGGTCGGCGTCGGGGAAGACGCTTTCGTCGCGGTTACCCGACAGATACCACATCACCACTTTTTCGCCTTCGCGGATAGTCTTTCCGCCCAACTCAACGTCTTGCATTGCGGTGCGGCGCATATGAATGACCGGCGTCTGCAGGCGGATCATTTCCGGCACCATGTTGGGAATGAGCCCGGGGTTATCGCGCAGCTTTTTATATTCGTCGGGGAATTCGTTCAGCGCAATCACACCGCCGCTGATGCTGTTGCGGGTCGTGTCGTTCCCGCCCACGATCAGCAGCAAAATGTTGCCCAGAAAAAGCTGCGGGTCTTCGTGCATGTTTTTCGTGTTTTCACCGTGGGCCAACATGGAAATCAGATCGAATTTTGGCTCAGCTGCTGCACGCTCTGCCCACAACCCATAAAAGACATTCGCGCATTCCATCAACTCGTCGCGCCGTTTGTCCATATCCATGTCTTCGTCGCCGGTAATGTCCGGCACCGACGTGGTGATATCGGACCAATGGATCAGCTTACGCCGGTCTTCGTACGGAAAGTCGAACAGGGTGGCGAGCATGCGGGCGGTCAACTCGACCGAGACTTTGTCAACCCAATTGAAGGTCTCGCCAACCGGAAGGTTATCTAAAATGTCGGAGGCGCGGGTGCGGATCAGTGGTTCCAGATTCATCAAATTCTGCGGCTCGACCGAGGGTGACACGGTTTTGCGCTGCTTGCTGTGTTCAGGCTCGTCCATCGCAATGAAGTTTTTAATCTGATCGCGTTCGTCCGCTTCCTCGGGGTCGAAATCGGCAATGGAAATACCGCCGGCTTCAGAAGAAAAGACCTGATGGTTCGTGTCGACATCCATGACATGTTTGTGTGACGTGACCGACCAGAACGCGCCGTTGGCACTTTCAGATAAATAGTGCACCGGCGCTTCGCGGCGCAGGCGGGCGAACCAAGGGCGCCACGTGTCGTCTCGGAACAGTTGGGGTTGGGATACGTCAAGTTGATCCAAGGGGATGCTGTCGACATGGGCAGTTAGGGCAGCTTGGGCGGCGGCCTCGTCTTTAAGAGCCGTATTGGTTTGCATGCTGATCATCCTTTAGTTCGATTGGCCATCGGCAGCGCGGCGCCTGCCATTCCCCGAAGAAAATATACATATGTATATTACTCATTGACAGAAAAGTGTCAAATGTATAGTTTCTTTGAGAGCCCAAATCGCGCGTGGTGGAGCCGTTGATGAGCAGAGTGGGGAAGGAACGGCCGGAAAAACCGCAGAAAACGGCGCTGCATACGGAATCAAGTCTGCCCTTTACGGCAGACGGCAAGGGCCTTGATCCCCGCATTGCGCGGTCGCGGCAGGCGGTAGGCCAGGCCTTGATGGCGCTGCTGAACGATGGCCGCCCCTATGCCCAGATCGGCATTTCTGAGGTTGCGGCGCGCGCCGGCGTTACGCGCAAGACCTTCTACGCGCATTTCGATTCCGTTGACGCGGTTGTCCGCAGTATGGCCTTTGATGTGTGCGTTGCCGTGCTGGCCGATATCGAGGATAGCAGTTTCGTCCTGCCCATGGCGGATGACCAATTGGGAACGGCTATCTTTAGCCGGTTCTATGATCATCTCGAAACCTTGGCGCCGCTTACGATTCTTTGTCCCGCAGAGTTGTTTCTAGAACCGGCGCGCGAAACGGTGGAAACGATCCTGTTTCGCCGTATCTTGCAGGTCAATCAATTGGGACCGCTCAGCCCGTTCGATCACAGTTTTCTGTCGCATTCGATCAGTGCTTCGGTTCATGGGGCGCTTACCGCCTGGGCGAGCCGCGATTTTAAAGACAGCCCGGAAAAAGTGGCCGAATTCGTCATGACCATGATGGCCCCCGTGGGCGACCTTCTTATGGAAGCGGCCCAAAAGAACGTCCCTGTACAGACGAAAACATGAATGCGAGAAACGGTTACGCGCCCTGCTAAAGCGTTTCCGATTTAGATTGGGCCACGAAAAAACAACGTCATTGCGAGATGACGCGTGAGCGTCAGCGAAGCAATCTCTATCGTTCCGCCAAAACGAGCTTTAGAGATGGCCGCGCGGACTTTCGTCCGCTCGCCATGACGAAGACGGGTGGAGAATTGAGTTGAGAGCTGGTCAACGCAGCTCGGAAAAGCGCTAAGTTGATTGTGACTTTAGAAGAGAACTCACATGGGCGGCATAGTCGCGCGCAAAGGCGTCGTCATAGGCAATGTTCAACACCGGACCGATGGCGCGCCGCGCAAGCTGCGGAAAAATCAGCATAGAAACCGCTGACAGGATGGTGAGCGGTGCTTCTGAGTTCAGGGCACGGCTGAAACGCGGCAGCAGCCGGGGCAAATTGTTCTCGATAAAGGTCTGGCGCAGCGTGTCGTTAATATAGATGGTCCGCATCACCAGCAGCGGCATCCATGGCATGACGTTGATCGCTCCGATGGCGGATCGGAGCAGGCTTTCCAGATCGTCATCGTCGGGCAGGGCGCCCATCAAGCGATCGAACCCTTCTTGCAGCAACGCGGCTTCGAACCCGTTCTTGTCGGTGAAGTAATAACGCACCATCGCCTGGTTAACCCCCGCGCGGTCGGCCACATCGCGCAAGGAAATCCCTTCCAAACCCCGTTCCTCGTATAGGGCGCAGCCCGCTTTGATTAGGGCAGCTCTCACATCGGCACCGCTACCCTTTGGGCCGGCCCGGCTTGCTTCTTTCATGGGATCTCCTCTTTACTTTTGTATTATTTATACGTATAGATAAATAATGGCAAGTCAGGAGTTGGCGATGACTTTTATATTTTCTGGGCACGGGCACAGGGGCGCGGCGAACCGTTACTCTCCCGGCGGCGTTATTCAGGGCGCTCTGTATGACGCCATGTATAATGTGCGGAGCGCGCCCCTCCTTGCCGGGGCGGTGTGTCTTGCTTTTCTCAGCGCCTGCGGGCCGGGCAGCAACAGTGTTGCGGCACTCGGCACGCTGGAACGTGACCGGATTGAGCTGGTGGCCGAGTCAAACGAACCCATCACCCGCGTTTCCGTGGAAGAGGGCGAGACGGTCGCTATCGGCGCGGTGCTGATACAACAGGACACGGCCCGTTCGGAAATCGCGCTTGCGCGCGCCCGTGCCGAAGAAGCGGTCGCGCTTTCCGCCTTGCAGGAAGCCGAGAAAGGCCCGCGTCAACAGCAGATTTCGCAAGCCCGCGCGCGGTTGGCCGCCGCCACCAGCGCGGTCAAGACGGCGCAACTCGAACTCGACCGCCAACTGTCTTTGGTCAAACGTCAGATCGCGCCGCAAAGCCGCGGCGACATTCTGCAAGGCCAGTATGAAGAAGCGGTCGCCCGCCGGGATGAAGCGCAAGCGGCATTAGATGAAATGTTGGAAGGGACGCGTTCGGAGGAAATCGACCAGGCGCGCTCGCGTTATGCTTCAGCTCAAGCCACGGTCGAAGACCTGATCATAACACTGGAACGCGGCGCGACGCGCACACCGGTGCTGGGGGTTGTTGAATCGCTTCCGTTCGAAATCGGCGAACGCCCGCCCTTTGGGGCAACGGTTGCTGTGGTGCTGGCCAAGGGGCGCACCTATGCGCGTGTGCATGTGTCCGAACCCTTGCGCGCGCAGCTTAAGCAAGGCTCAAAAGCCGAAATCAGAATCGACGGGCGCGATGCACCGCTTGAAGGGAGCTTGCGCTGGATTTCGAGCGATGCGGCCTTCACACCCTATTTTGCCCTCAACCAACATGACCGGTCGCGTTTGAGTTATTTGGCAGAGATTGATGTTGTCGGTGAGGGTGAAGACTTGCCCATCGGCATTCCGGTTGAAGTGGTGTTCACGGATCTGGCGTCATGACGGCGCTCTCTGACATGGCACCGGCAACGGCACCATCAGCGCCGTTCGCAATTGAAACGCACCAGCTCACCCGGCGGTTCGGGGCGCTGACGGCGGTGAACCATGTCAATCTGCACGTTCCAACCGGATGCATCTTTGGGTTTTTGGGTCCGAATGGGTGCGGTAAATCCACAACTATCCGTATGCTGTGCGGTTTGCTGACCCCCACCGAAGGTGATGCCACGGTGCTGGGCGTTGACGTGCGGCGCGATCCGGAAGCGTTGCGTCAAAAGATTGGCTATATGACGCAGAAATTCTCGCTCTATGGCGATTTAACGGTTGGCGAAAATCTTAGTTTCATTGCCGAGATTTACGGCATGCCGGGGGCGGTGCGCCAATCCCGCATTGAAGAAACGCTTGAGCTGTTCAGCTTAACTGACCGTGTGGGGCAACTGGCGGGTACCATGAGCGGCGGGCAGAAACAGCGCTTGGCGCTTGGCGCGGCCACACTCCATCGCCCTGACCTGTTGTTTCTTGATGAGCCGACCAGCGCGGTCGATCCGGAAAGCCGGCGCGAATTTTGGGAATTTCTCTTCGATATGGTCGACCAGGGGACGACCATTTTGGTAACCACGCACTTCATGGATGAAGCGGAACGGTGTCACCACATCGCGATTTTGGACCAAGGCGCGCTGGTTGCCACCGGCGCCCCCAAACAGATGATGGTGGACTTGCCCGCGAGTGTGGTGGAGATCGAATCCGATCACGCGCGCCAGATACGAACAGTGCTGCTTGAGCTGCCCGACATTATCGATGTGGCGCAATTGGGATCGCGCCTCCACGCGCTGGTCAATCCGAAACGGGCCGACCCGGAAACCTTCTTGGAAAACGTGATTAAGGGTGCCGCCCTCTCTGCGCGCCTGCGCAAAGTGCCCGCCAACCTTGAAGACGTTTTCGTTCTGGCGACGCGAAACGACGAACAAGAAAGATGAGGTGGCGACATGCGCGTGCCTTTCATGGCAATTTCATTGCGGCGGATTTGGGCTATTGCACGCAAAGAGTTCAGCCATCTGAAGCGCGATCATCTGACCGGCGGTATGGTGGCGGGCATTCCCATCGTGCTCACGCTGCTGTTCGGTTATGCGATCAACAATGATGTCCGCGGCCTTTCCGCCGCGGTGGTGGATGAAGCCAATACGTCGGCTTCGCGCGGCTTAATCGCCGCGGCGCGTGCCACCCAAGTGATCGATGAACTCGTACCTGCGACCAGTCCGTGGGAAATGCGTCATCTCATGTCCCAGGGCCGTGTCTCTGTAGGGCTTTATGTGCCAGAAGATTTCGAAGAACGTTTGGCCCGCCATGAACGCCCGCTTGCGCAAATGCTGATCGATGACAGCGACCCGATTGTGCTGGGGGCCGCGCGCGGCATGGCGAACATCCCCTTGCGTACCGTCGATCAAACGGTGGAACAGCAAACCTTTGAAGTGCGCGCGCTTTATAACCCTGAGCGCCGCTCCGCGCTGTTTATTGTGCCGGGTCTCTGCGGGGTGATCCTGACTTTAACCATGGTCTTGTTCACATCAATCGCCATCGTGCGCGAACGCGAGCGCGGCAATCTGGAATTGCTGATCACGACGCCGGTCAAATCGATCGAGCTGATGATGGGCAAAATCGCGCCTTATATCCTGATCGGCTATGTGCAGGTGTCGATCATCATCGGGCTTGGTATGCTCACGTTTGATGTGCCGATGCGCGGTTCCTTTTTCGACTTTTATGTGGGGGCAGGGGCTTTTGTGATCAGTGTGCTGACTTTGGGCTTAATCATTTCGACACTGGCGCAAACCCAATTCCAGGCTTTTCAGATCACCTTCATGTCGTTCTTGCCCCAACTGCTGCTGTCCGGTTTTATGTTTCCCTTCGACGGCATGCCGAAAGCGGTGCAGTGGTTCTCCGAGCTTTTTCCGCTAACGCACTTCTTGCGCATTGTGCGCGGCATTGTGCTCAAGGACGCGGATCTCGGCATGATGACCGCCGACCTCTGGCCCCTCGGCCTGTTCTTCGTCGCCGGCATGACCCTCGCCACGCTGCGGTTCAACAAGAGCTTGGATTGAGGCCGCGAAACCGTTCAACGAGCGACCTGCTCAGAGTTCACTAAGGCACTAATACCGCGCGGATGAGGAGGCCGATGAGGGAGACGGTCAGCACGCCGCCGGCCCAAAGGGCGATGAACCAGGCGATTTCTTTAAGGCCGGTTTTTTCGATATGCGGTTTGTTCTGCGTCGGGTGTGTTCGCATCAGTGATAGCCCGCATCCGGATCGATCTTGCCGCGAAAGACCCAGTAGGAATAAGCCGTGTAGCTGAGGATCAGGGGCAACAGTATGGCTGTCCCGATCAGCATGAAGGCCAAGCTGGCGTCAGGGGCGGCGGCTTCGTGAATGGTCACGGCGCGCGGCACGATAAACGGTGCGATGGAGAGGCCAAGCCCAGTGAATGAGAGGAAGAAGAGGCCGATCGCTGTGGGAAAGGGGATGCGGTCGAGACGATTCTTAAGGCCCCACACCATCACGCCGCCCAGGACGACAACCAAGAGCGGGACCGGCGACAGGAACAATATGTTGGGCCAGGAGAACCAAAGCGTTGCAATATCGGGCGACAGGAACGGGGTCCACAGGCTGACCACGCCGACAAAGGCGAAGGTCAAAAGCCCGGTACGGGTGGCAAAGTTGTAAGCGCGGTCGCGTAGCGTGCCTTCGGTTTTGAGAATCAACCAACAAGCGCCCAACAATCCGTAGCCGGACAAAAGCGCGACACCGCATAGGATCGAAAAAGGTGTCAGCCAATCGAACCAGCCGCCGGCATAAGCGCGCCCTTCCACATCGATCCCCTGAACGAACGCCCCCAAGGTGAGCCCTTGCATAAAAGTTGCGACCGCTGATCCGGCGATGAAGGACAGATCCCAATAGGGTTCGTGTGTTTTGTCGCGCCAGCGGAATTCAAAAGCGACCCCGCGAAACACAAGCGCCAAAATCATGATCGTAAAGGGGGCGTAGAGGGCGGGCATAACAATCGCATAGGCCAGCGGAAATGCCGCGAACAAACCGCCGCCGCCGAGCACCAGCCAGGTTTCGTTACCGTCCCACACGGGGGCCACACTATTCATGGCCACATCACGCTCTTCGCCTTTGTCCAAGAAGGGAAACAGAATGCCGATGCCGAGATCGAACCCGTCGAGTACGACATAGATGAACAGCGCAGCGGCAAGGATGGCGGCCCAGATGGTCGGAAGATCGAAGGGAGGAAGGTCAAACATGTTTGGGTCCCCCCACTGCTTGTGCAGATTGTTGCGGTGACAGACCTGCCGCGGGCGCCATCCCGGCCGCACGTTCCGGTCCACCGGGGGCAGGGCCCGCATCGTCGGGCCGGCGCCCCATCATGCGCAGCAAATACCAGGTGCCGATACCGAAGACGATGAAATAGACGATAATAAAGGCGATCAACGACGCCGCCACGGCAGGGGCGTCCACCGGTGCCACCGAGTCCGCCGTACGGAGCAATCCGTATACGGTAAAGGGTTGGCGGCCGACTTCTGTGGTGACCCAGCCGGCCAATACGGCGACGAAACCCGCAGGCCCCATCAGCAGGGCCAAACGCAAGAACCAATTATGGGCGAACAGGGCGTTCCGCCAGCGTAGGGCGAGGCTGATCGCGCCCACGAGCAACATCAAAAAGCCGATGCCAACCATGAGGCGGAAGCTCCAAAACACAATCGCCACCGGGGGCCGGTCTTCGCGCGGTACGTCTTTAAGGCCCGGTGTTTCACCGTTCCAGTCATGGGTCAAAATGAAAGCCGAGAGTTTCGGAATGCTGATTTCGTAGCGGGTTTCTTCCGCCTGTTGATCAGGCAGGCCAAACAGGATCAGCGGCGCGCCCTTTTGGCGTTCCCAATGTCCCTCCATAGCGGCCACTTTGATGGGTTGATGTTCCAGCGTGTTGAGGCCATGCAAATCGCCGGCAGCGATCTGCAGAGGCGCCACCAAGGCCGCCATCCACATGGCCATCGAGAACATGATGCGCGCATAAGCGTCGGTTTTATCCCGCAACAGATGATACGCGCCGACAGCACCGACCACAAAGGCGGTGGTCAGATAGGCCGCCAGCACCATGTGCACCAAACGATACCCAAAAGACGGATTAAAGATGATGGCCAGCCAATCGACGGGCACAAATTGTTCTTGTTCGTTGATCGCGAAACCGGCCGGTGTTTGCATCCAGGAGTTCACCGACAAGATCCATGTCGCCGACAGCAATGTCCCGAAGGCCACCATCAAGGTCGCCGCAAAGTGGAGGCTCTTTGAAACGCGTCCCATGCCGAACAGCATGACGCCCAGAAAACCGGCCTCAAGAAAGAAGGCGGTCAGCACTTCATAGGCCATCAACGGGCCGATCACCGGGCCGGCCTTGTCGGAGAACACGCTCCAATTCGTGCCGAACTGATAAGACATCACAATGCCCGATACCACGCCCATGCCAAAGGCCATGGCGAAGATCTTCATCCAGTATTTGAACAGAATGAGATAGCGGTCGTCGTTCGTGCGCAGCCAAAGGCCTTCAAGCACCGCCAAGTAACTTGCCAGTCCGATCGAAAAGGCAGGAAAGACGATATGAAACGAAATCGTAAACGCAAACTGAATGCGCGCAAGAAGGGTCGCATCAAACTGGTCGAACACTGTCTGATCGAACATGGTCGAACTCTCCATGTCGGGAGCTCTCGGGCTCAGGCGCAACCATTTACCAAAACGTAAACAGCTACGCTGTTGTCCGTCGCGGCAATCCCGAATGTCACGCTTTCAACATAGGAGTGTTTGGCGCATTTGACGATTACACCAATGGTCACGCGCGTTGCCGTGTCGCGGGTCGGCATGCTGATGGCGGAGCCCTCATCAGCCAGGAACGGTCTACTTCGGCAAAGGCGTCAACGCAGGCCATCGCTGAGATTGGATCGACGCGGTGGCTGCGGAAAAATGCGGCTATCAAATTCGCTTCTCCGCTTCGTTCGGCAGGATTGCCGCTTGGGTCTCACCAAGGTTCCGCCTCGAGGCGACATAGGATGGCAGAGTAGAACAACATAATTAAAAGGAGGATTTTCGGTCCGACCTAATCTGCCTCCGCGTTTGCGAAGAGAATTATGCAGCGGTTTGTGTGTTTGTTTTCAAATTGCCGGAAGCGGCCGCACAAATAGAAGGAATAGCAGTACTTTACAGGACGACCGGTTCTCCTCTTAACAATCGGTTTAGCATCCTGTGGTCTCATTTCTGCGTTGTATCGGAAACGTTCGTGCATCCGTTCGGCAGATGTGACAGGTCCGGGAGAACTGCGTGAAATCAGCGTTGTTCGATCTTTGAGAAGGACGCGCCGTGATGGTGGTGACCAGAATTGCAAATGCGCCATTGTCTCTTGTTCGCGCCTTGCACGCGCGCTGCGACGCCCTTGCGGATGATGACCTTGTTCTTGCGGCCCGCTACAAAATTCTAACATGGTTGTGTTGTGTATCCGGCGCTTTCGGTGCCTTGCTGCTTGCCATTCTCTATGCGGCCGGTGCCGCTTCATGGATGGTTATTCTTCCGCAAGCTCTGGGGGTCGTCAGCGTCCTCAGTGCACCGATGGTTTTGCTGCGGTATCGGGCTTTTCTGGTGGCGTCCCTGATGTACTTGACGCCCATGTTCGGCGCGACTGTGGCGAGCAGCGCCTTGGAAGGGGGTATGTTGGGGCAGCAGATTCCCATACTGCTCTTGGTGCCAATATTGGCCGGATTTTTCTTGGGGCCGCGTGTGTTGTTTGTGGCGACGGGACTGACCTGTGCCGTGCTTGTGGGGCTGCATACGGGGTTTTCCGCGGGATGGATTCCGGCAAGCCCCTTGCCGTCACAAGATTTGTCGTTCGCTCTCATGGTTGTGGGGCTGGTTGTTCTGCTTTCGAACTGTGCGACCTTGGGCGCCTTCTTATTGGTGACGGACACGGTGCAATCGCGGCTTGTTAGTGCGCGCGATTCGCTGGCACGCGGCGAAGCGGTAGCCCGCGGGCTTGCGAAGGAGGCTGCAAAAGCGAATGAGCTCAAATCGGAGTTTCTCGCCACCATGAGCCATGAAATCCGGACACCCATGAACGGCGTGATCGGCATGAGCCAGCTTCTCCAATCGACGCGTCTGGACGATGAACAAAGAGAATGCGCGGACACTATTCAATCATCCGCAGAGGCGCTTTTGACTTTGCTGAACGATATTCTCGACTTGTCAAAAATCGAGTCGGGGCGTCTTGATATTGAAGAAGCGCCCTTCCAGGTTGGGCCCATGCTTGATGGGTTGATGTCAACCTTGAAACCTGTTGCCCATCAAAAGGGCATCGAGCTTGTTGCTGACTTTGATCTTGAGCCTGGAAGCCAACTCGTCAGCGACGAGGGGCGGTTGCGTCAGATATTGATGAACCTGTTGGGGAATGCGGTCAAATTCACGGAGCAGGGAACGGTTACACTGACAGCATCAGTGACACCGGAAAAAGAGATCGAGTTCAGCGTTCGCGATACCGGGCCGGGTATCCCGAATGATCAGCAAGCTGTGATTTTTGAGCGGTTTCGGCAGGTCGATGCTTCTGTGACCCGCAAACATGGCGGTACAGGCCTCGGGCTGGCCATATCCCAGGAATTGGCACAGTTGCTCGGCGCAGAAATCCGCTTTTCTTCTAAAGTTGGGGTCGGCAGTACTTTTTCATTTAAGTTGCCCATGCCGCTTTCGTCTGTTGAAACATCCGGCAGCCTATCCCAGACTGCCGCAGCGGCGCGGCCCGCATTGCCTCTCACTCAAAATGCGCAGGCCTGCCGTATTCTGCTCGCCGAAGACAATGAACTTAACCGGAGGGTGATCCAGCTCGGCCTTGCAAAAATCAACGCTGAGATCGTGGCCGTCGAAAACGGTGCGCAAGCGCTTGAAGCACTGTCGCACAGCAGCTTTGATCTGGTGCTGATGGACATCAACATGCCGGTGATGGATGGTAACGAAGCGATCCGTCAAATTCGCGCGTCTCAGTCGGCGTACCGTGACATACCCATTCTGGTTTTGACCGCGAACGCGATGAAGGGGGATCGTGAAAAATACCTGGAACGCGGCGCCAGCGGGTACATTTCCAAACCCATCGATATCAAAGAACTTGTGGCCACCATGCGCAGTTTGCTGGATGAAGGGGCCCTTGCCTACAAGGTTGCTGTTTAAGCACGGCCCGTCTTGCGATTCGGTGCTTTGAATACGTTCTGCAATCAGGTCGCACAAAATCACGCAATCAACGTACATTCCGGTAGGCGAATTCAGCCGGGGAGAATGGTATCATGCGGAATGACCGACTTCAGAATAGTGCGTTTGCGGAGTATTGACGGTCAGCCGAGCTTTTGAAGCAAGTTCTGCAGCGCGTGTGTCTCGGTCGTGTCCTGTGTTCCTGAAGTGCTGTCTTGCGCCGCATCTACTTTTCCGGGCTGCGGCGCATTTGGTTTCGGTGACTGGACCACCTCAGAGGTTTTGACGACACGGTGAAGAGCGCTTAACAGGGCGCGCATCTCGATAGGCTTAGATACATAGTCATCCATGCCGGCATCAATGTATCTTTCGCGGTCGCCGGACATCGCATTTGCGGTGAGGGCAATAATGGGGATTGCGCTGACAGGCCCCGGCAGGGATCTGATGGTGCGTGTGGCTGTGATGCCATCAACGACCGGCATTTGAACGTCCATGAGGATGAGATCGAAGACATCATCCTGTACCGCAGCTATGGCTTCCGAGCCGTTGTTTGCAATCGTCACTCTGTGACCGGCCGTTGTCAGGAAGGCCTTGATCATGCGCTGATTGATGCCGTTATCCTCAGCGACCAATATGTTGAACGAGGTGTCAGATGACTGAACATCGGCAACATCTTTTGACAAGGCTTCCTGAACGTTGGGTTCCGCGGAAAGCATGGTTGGGATTTCTACGCGGAATATGCTGCCCACGCCTTCGGCGCTTTTGACGGAGATTTCCCCGTTCATTTGCTCAACCAATTGGCGGCAGATGGCGAGGCCGAGGCCTGTGCCTCCAAATTTCCGAGTTGTACTCGCGTCGGCCTGACTAAAGCGGTCAAAAAGATTTTCTTGTGCTTTGTCTGAAATGCCGATGCCGGTATCGCTGACCGCCAGTGTCAATTGGCCTTCTTCATCGGCTGTGCCTTTGTCATCGTAGGAAAGGAGGATGCGGACTCTGCCTTCTTCGGTGAATTTGATGGCGTTTGTGACCAAGTTTGACAAGATCTGCCATACGCGTGTGGGATCGCCCTTGATCCAATCGGGGATGACGCCGCACTCTTCGGTTTCAAGAACCAGGCCCTTTTCTTCAGCTTTGGCCGAAAATAAGGAACTGACATCCGCGACGATCTGTTTGGGGCTTATGGCGACGGACTCGAGGGCAACTTTGCCGGCTTCGAGTTTTGATAAGTCGAGAATGTCATTGAGGATCGACAGCAAGTCGTTTGCGGAAGTCATCGCAGTGCTGGCCATTTCGCGTTGACTTTGCGTCAAATCGGAATTGAGCAGCAATTGGATCATGCCCATGACACCATTCATCGGTGTACGGATCTCGTGACTCATGGTGGCCAGAAAATGAGACTTTGCGCTATTGGCGCTCTCGGCTTCTTCCTTTGCATGGGTCAAAGCGCGCGTCTGTTCGGAGAGCTCCGAAACTTGGTGATCGATCTTATCGGCCATCTTGTTGAAGGCCTGTGTGAGATCGATCATTTCTTTGTGGCGCGATTCAGGTAGCCGGGTCGAAAGATCGCCTTCAGCCAAGCGCAGGCTGGCGCGGGCCAGCATCTCGAGTGGACGCGTCATCCGGCGGGCAATAACAAAAGCGATGCCGCACGCGATGCTGAGACCGATGATACAAAAGACAAGAACAGCAAAGTAAATCGCGTTGACGTTGGCCTTCGCTTCTTTTGTTTCCTGAAAGACAACAACATGCCAGCCCAACTTGTCGATGGCCTCGGTTAGCGCGAGTTCCATCGGTGATTGGTTTAGGGCGATGGCCGCCCCGCTTACCCTTGCATGGCCGACAATATAGTTCTCTGCGGTGGGACTGACGGCAGGTTCAGAGTCATTGCTAGAGTCAGGGGTTGAGCCAATTTGAGTAGAGATAAGACTTCCACGGTTGGCGTCCAGGGCGATCTGCTGCTGATGGGTAAGGTCCAAGCTGGAATTGCTTGTAATGGGCGCCAGCGTCTGATCCAAAATAACGGCGGCACCGGTTTTACCGATCTGAAGATGGGCCGCGATCTTGTCTATCGCCTTGAGAGACAGTGTTGACCGGATCACGCCGATTGTTTGGTGGGTATTGTTGTCGATAATCGGCACCGCGATCAGAAGCGCCCAAAGTCCTGCACTTTCGTCGTAAGTTGGCGGCGATACATAGATGCTTCCTTGACCTGCAGCCCAGCTGCTTTGCCACCAACTTTCCTCACCCTGATAGTAATCCGTTAGTTTGCCAGTTGCGGCGACAGTTCCGCCGTAGCGGTCGGTCACGATCAATTCGCTGTGTTCGCTAAAAGCGTGCGTCAAGTGGGCGAGTTCGGCAATGGCCCCATTCGATATGGCACCGCGGCCCAGAACGCGATCGACGACTTCCAGAATGCCTTCTTCTGACTGCCAAGCGTTGTCGATCTTATGTATCACTTGCATCGTCTTTTGCAGGTCGTCTCCATACTGTTCATTTTGCGACCGAACGGTATCTTGGAAACTATCGGAGAAAGAAGCGACTTGCAGTTGGCTGATTTTCTCATGAAGAAAGAGATAGATCAGGTCGGCCACTTCCTCGGACTGGGTCGTAAAGCTTTTTTTGAGATCGGCTTCAGTGTCACGTTCAAGCCGAGTGAGGGCAAAATAAGCAATGGCCGCGCAAACCAGAACCGGCAGCAGACCCATTGCGATGGCCAGCCGTGTTCTCAACGACAAATTAACCGTACTCAAGAAGCGCGGCATCTGCACTGTCACTCTCCCTCCTGGTTCCCGCAGAACATAGGTTTGACGGGTAAAGAGGGCGTTATCTGTGAAGGAAAGACAGGAAGCTGGAAACGAATTGTTAAGCGTCTTATTAATGGCTTGGTAACTATCTTTACAGATCGAAAGGGCGGGGAATGTCGCAAAGCGTTACGCTGTTTGTCGAATCGGATGTTGTGCCGGGCCAGCTTGAGGCGTTGAAAGAAGTCATCGGGCGTTTGGTTGCGCATATTGAGAAAACCGAGCCAGGCACATTGATGTACACCTGGAACATCAATGAGGCGGGCACGGAGATCCGCGTGGTCGAGCATTATGCCGATTCAGAGGCCGTCTTGTTCCATGCGAAAAATTATGCGGATTTTGCGAAAGAACTTGCTGTCTTGCGCAAACCAAAGAAGTTCACGATATGCGGTCAACCCACACCTCAGTTGGTTGAGGCGTTCAGTGCCGTAAAACCCGAAATTTTCCCTCATGTGGGTGGCGTGATTCGTTAGTGGACCTCGCCGAAGTATCCGGCGTCCCCGCAAGACCGGTTCCTCGCTTGACTATGTCCTATTGGAATTGTGCTTAATGCTCGGGGTTCAGAAGAGAACACTGAGCCGCAAGTGTCCCCAGGCAATGTGCCAGATCGCGTAGTAGAGTAGGCGCACCGCATACATCGCGACGAAGCCGTAAAGAGCAAACACGCGCAGCAGCAGCAGATTGATGACGAGCACATTCAGGGCCGTAAACACGTCCCGTGCTGTAAGGGGTTGGCCGGCAAGTACGCCTTGTATCTGAAACAGCGGTTCAATCAGTGCAACAAGGAAAAGGCAAAGAACAAGACTTTGCCGGCCCGTTTCCCACCCAGCCGTCAGGCTCAAGATCAGCAGAAGCAGCGCGAGCGGTACGATATGAAATACCATCTCGGCCACCCATGCCATGACCGGATAGAACAGCAGAGACGAGGGCCACGGCACATTGAGATCGCGGGGATATCTCAGGGTCAGGTCAGCCAAAACAACCGCACAACCAATTGCACCAACGATGGCGCTTATCGTCAGGACTGCCCGCCATGTCACCCCGCGGGGCAGAATACGAAAATTGAAGCGGGCGTGAAGAAACAGGAGAGCGAAACTGCCCAGGACGGAAACTGCCAACACAGCCACGACCGGTGGAACCGTACCGAAAAAAGGCGCAAAGGACGACGCGGTGAAATTCGAGAGAATAAAGGCCGCCGCCGCAAACAGAAGTGTCAGGCCGCCTAGGACCGAAATCGCATGACGCTCAAACCGCATGGCTTGACGCTACGCCGTTTTCAGCTCATGGCCGTTTCCGGCGGGCATTCTCATGCTTTGAGCAGGCGGATCATCACTTCGCCTTCGACTTGGGCCAGCAAAGAAGGGGCCCGGTGGCGGTGCTTGGGCCCAAGTTTTCCCTCGATCCATTCTTCCCACCGGGAGAGGAAGAGACGGGCCGTGCTTTTGTAGGGTTCATCACCGCGCACGGCCAGACCGACAATTTCGAACCAAAGTGTCAGCATCGGCTTTGAGTCTTCACGTAACGCCATGTCAACCAAGGCTGTCACGATCTGCGTTCCAGAGGCTTGGCGTTCGGGCAAAGCCAATTCAAGGCCGCTGGCCAGACCATCCGCTAATAGCAGCATCGCCTCGGTGATCAATTCTTCCTTGGTTTCGAAATAATACATGATCATGCGATCGCTGATGCCGACACTTTTGGCCAGCGCGCGCAGCCCACTATTGCGAAATCCCTCACGCAGCAAGTGGTCAGCGACAGAAGCGATTATTTCCTGGCGCTTTTGTGCTGGCTCTCTTTGCGTGTTTGGCACGTCTACATGTCCTTATTTCTCAAATCACTTGTACCTCTTTTATGGCGTTTGGGCTGTTCGACCAAGCGTGCAGTGTAAGAGTGAAGCGGGTCTATTCATTCTGCCGATCGTTCAAAAGTGGGGCCGCGCCATACATATTGTAGCGGTTGCTACAGTTCTTTTGTAGGGACATCTGGATACGGACAAGTGTGGCGACCGCCGCAGTCACACAATGCCCGTGCGTTTCAGCGTTTCCATGGAGAAGGTCGAGGTCACGTCACTGAGGCTCGGGATCAATTCGAGTAAACGCTGATAAACCGCGTCATAGTGTGAGATGTCACGCACGATAATCTTCAGCAGGTAATCCACATCGCCGGTCATGCGGTGGCACTCGACGATCTCAGGAATGCGGTCAACGGCTTTGGCAAACGCGTTGAGCCATTCCTTGTCATGCCGGTCGGTCTTGATGGTGACAAAAGAAGTGAGCGTCAGCCCCAATACGGTGGGATCGACAAGCACGACCCGGCCTGTGATCACGCCCTGTTCTTCCATGCGCTTGATCCGCCGCCAGCAGGGGTTGGTTGTTAGGCCGACCTCATTGGCAATATCGCTGATCGGACGGGCCGCGTCACGCAGGAGAATTCCGAGTATTTTGCGGTCTGTGGGATCTAGTTCTACGATTTTTGCCATAGATGGTAAATTATACCAAGAAAGATCCTATTTGAAGTGATTTTGGGATAAGGTTTTGGCCCGAGTTTGGTAGGCTTTGACGGTCTGGATAACCAATCAAAGGAGGCCGCTCTGATGTCCGGAACTGGGTGGAATCTCATTCACATTCGCCAGCTCTTTGCCGAGCATCCGAGCAGTGTCGGCGAGTCTTACTTTCAGCATATGCGGTCCGCCCACGGTTTCGCGCTACGCATGGTGATGACCGGACTGCTTTGTTTTGTCCACGGACTGCTTCCGTTTCTTTTCAAGCAAACGGCGAGCCGGCAGGTCGAAATTTTGCACGACGTTATGGTGACCAACCGGCACCGTGGGCATCGGGTTGGCGGGGCTCCTGGGAGTCGCACCGGCGGAAGCGATTCGAAAGTCCGGCTCCCGCAATCCTAATTCGTGACCGGCGTCCGTCCTCTGCAAGAAAAGAACGGGTACGGAACTTTGCCGCGTGCCGGCACTCCTTGCGGTTCTTATTTACTTGTTAAACGCAAAGCGATACGCAAGTCGTCGACTTCCGGCTTGCGGCCCAAAGTCTCCGCCACAATCTCATCGAATTCGGGATTGTATTTCGCCGCATAAGCATCGAACACCGCTTGCAGTTCGTCCTCGGGCGCCTCCTGCATCTCAGCTACGCTGAACTCGAAGACTGCGTCGCCAATGCGCAATCGCACTTGGCCGGCCTCTACTGCACGCGGACGCCATCCGCCTTCTTCGTCGCCGAACACATACATGGCCGGTCCGACACCAACGCCCCAGATGTTATGAACTTGGGGTATCGAACCCCACATTTCGGTTTCGATCTGTACAAGGTCATGGGCTGCGCGGTCATTGGCGAACGTGAAATCGTCAGGAGCCGCCTGAACTGTCCCGCCAAGCATCATGCCCGGCACCGGGCCGATCGGTCCGCATGCGCTCAGAAGCAACAATCCGGCAATCGCGAACAGTGTTGTTGGTCTCATTGTTCTAGCTCCCCATTTCTTCTTCCACACCCCGCTTGTGGCGGGAATTCTGAGCCCTTCCGTAACACGGGCCGGGGGTGAAGGGGATCTGTTGACGCGACGGCCAAAATCACCGGGTGCCCATTGACAAGGCACGTTTTTTATATAACCATATTGTTATGGAACATCAGGGTTATATAAATAGCGGACCCAATCTTGATGCGGTCTTCTCGGCGCTCGCCGACCCCACACGCCGGGCCATCCTCTCCCGTTTGTCGGAGGGCGAGGCCTCGGTCAATGAAATCGCGGCGCCCTTTGACATCAGCCAACCGGCCGTTTCGCGTCACCTGAAGGTTCTGGAACGGGCCGGGTTGATTGAACGCGATGTTGATGAGCAACGCCGGCCGGCAAGATTAAAAGCGGAACCTATGGCAGCCGCCGTCGATTGGCTGACAGCCTTTAAAGAATTTTGGGAGTCGAGTTTCGATCAGCTCGACAACATCCTTGTGCAACTCAAAGAAAGTGAAATGAAGGACAAAGATCATGAGTGACCGGGCCGAATATATTCTTGAGCGGGTGTTTGATGCCCCAAGTGCGCTGGTCTGGCGTGCGTGGACCGATCCCAAATTGCTCGCACGCTGGTATGGCCCGCGCGTCGATACGATCATTCACAAATTCGAACTGAAGCCGGGTGGGGTGTGGCTCAATGAAATGCGCATGGGCGACAAATCCGATCTGAGCAAATCCACCTTTACGGAGGTCATGCCGGAACAAAGGCTGGTCTGGCAACAATCGTCGACGGATGCGGATTGGAATGTCATTTCAAATCCCATGATGCCCGATTGGCCCCGCACGGTTCTAACAACAGTGACGTTTGCCGGCCAAGACCAACAAACGAAAGTAAAATTGGTATGGGAACCATTTGAAGCGACTGAGGCCGAAATCGCGTGCTTTGCCGGCGCCGTCGCCAATATGGGCAAAGGTTGGGAAAGCGGTTTTGGTATTATCGAAGAGATCTTGGCCGAACTGCAGGCTTGACGTGATTGTCTCTAAGGTCGTCATCCTCGGGCGAGCCCACGCGAGACCCGAGGATCCGTACTCTGTCAATCTGTTGGCGGGCGGAATCGGTTGCTTTTTTTAGGCGGCGATGAGGGATTTTTCGAATTTGGTGTCCACGACGCGGTACAGGGCGTGCATTTGCCTCACTTAATCCTGATCAGATCGTAACGGTGTTTGTGCGATCGCGCCAAAGACAGCGTGGACATTCGAAGTACGCCCGGCATCGGACGTATCTTGTCTGCGCAGAGCTCGCTTAGGTGTTCAAGCGACTCGGCTTCAGCAAGTATGGCAACATTGCTGATGCCTGACATGAAGCCGATGAAGATTACCTCCTCTAAGCGATGCAATTCCTCTATTACACGGGTTGTTTGACGCGTTCGCACAGCCATCAATACAAAGCCGACGGCCCCGACTCCCAACAAGCGAGGATCGGTTACCGCTCCTAGGCGCATCGCCTTGTCATCGACCAATTTTTTTAGTCGATTTCTGATCGTTCCTTCTGAGACGCCGAGCTTACGAGACATTTCGCGATTGCTCACACGGCCATCTATCTGGAGTTCTCGAATGATGTTCTGGGTAAGCTCATCTCCGATCGATGCGGGTGGCGCGGCGAGACTTGGAGAGCCCGGGGATAGTTCCCCGTGATCTGATCTCAGTTTTACGATCTCCAGGCAGATGTGTGTATCTACCAGCTCGATGCCGTCAATCGGACTGAGTTTTGTTTCGATGATGCGGCGGAGGTGGTGCCTGTCTTGCGCAAGAATGTTTACAAATAAGTCTGCATTACCAATGCACAAATTTACGCTGAAGACTTCGTCGATCTCGGCAATTTTCGCGGCGATGCCGGAACTCGGAAGCCCCTCAATATGTATCGTCGCAAGGCACATAAGGTCGTAACCGATCGCCCGAATATCAAGCTGCGCGGTTACGCGCATTATGTTGCGCTCACTTAGTTGGCGGATGCGTGAGCCAACAATCGGTTCAGAAACGCCTAGCTTTTGTGCGATTTCTTTGTTGGTAACTTGTGGGTCGGCGCGAACCGCGTCGATGATTCTAAGGTCAACGCTATCCGGCCCTGCTTTTTGTGTCATTTCAGCGTTTTGGCATTATTCGGAAAAGTCTTCAATCGGGCCGCTCTGAGATCGAATTTTATGGCCTGATATTAAGCCTAGCTTCCCTCGTTTATCCTATTGCGAATGGTGCCGCCTGTGTGATCACGCATATCCAAACAGACCTCGGGCTCGATGTGGGTTAATGTGTCGAATTTGCCACATAGTTACGCAATATAGACATTTTATTGTGAAAAAATAACATTTTTCGTAGATTTTAGGCGATATAGATGCGAGTACTGCGTAGAGAGGTTATGAAATCCTCTGCAAATGGGGAAGCAAGAGAAGTTTGGGGAGAAGACGGATGCGTATGGATTCGCGCTTAATGCTGACGAGAAAAACAAAGTGGACTTTGCTCACAGGAGTAGCGCTGGGCATTTTGCACTCTGGTTCGGCTGAGGCGCAACTCGATGAGATCGTTGTGACAGCGGAGAAACGCGAACAAAGCCTACAGGAAGTTCCCATCGCGATTACTGCATTTTCGGCGGATACAATTGAGCAGCAACAGATTAGCGGTGTCGAGGACTTGCAGTTCAAAGCGCCGAGTTTGGTTTATTCCAATCTGAACGGTTACACATTGATCAGCCTTCGCGGGATTGGCATGGACTTGACGTCAATTGCAGGCGAAACAGCTGTGTCTACCTTCGAAGATGGCGTTTACCAAGGACAGACGTTTATCGCTGGCACCCCGTCTTTTGATCTTGAAAGAATCGAAATTCTCCGTGGACCGCAAGGAACGCTATACGGCCGTAATTCTGTTGGCGGGGCCATCAACTTCATTACTAAAAAGCCGAGTTTTGAACCCGAAGCAAATCTCTCGTTTCTCTATGGGAATTATAGCCGCATAGCGATTGACGGCGGTGTAACGGGTCCGATTGTTGGTGACAAAGTCGCTGGCCGCGCAAGCATTCGCTATGAGGATCATGACGGACGTCGTACGAATCTTCTGACCGGAGAGGAAACGGATTCATTGAACCATGTGAGTGGGCGGGCACAGTTGTTGTTCCAGCCGAGTGATGCGTGGGAAGTTGTCTTTCGTGGCGACATCACCAATCGAGATTTCAGCAATCCGCGTCACGTAACGGGCGCTGTCTTACAGAACCCCAGCGGACAGACCCCGGCAACACCACTTGGCCTGTTTTCACTCCCTGGATTTTTGCTGCCTCCAGGAGTTTTTAGCGCCGGGGATGTCGCAACTCTTGGAACGCAAAGTGTTGGTGACTTTTTCGGCCTGACTCCATCCGGTACGTTTACGGACCCCGAAGAAACAGAGGATCATTTCTCCGACTTTGCCAACCATCGGGGGCGAATTGATCTGTGGGGCGTGAGCGGCACTGTAGAATGGGACCTAGATGCATTTACCGTACGCTCGATCACTGCTTATCGCGACAGCACGATCGGCGGAAACATGGAGCAAGATGGTTCGAGTGCTGCGATCCTCACTCTCGATCCGTTTGAACAAAACGGCAAACAGTTTACTCAGGAGGTCAATGTTTTTGGCTCGGCCTTCGATGAGAAATTTGATTGGCTGTTGGGCGGATTTTACTTCAATGAAGACTCCGATGCGGAGTTCAATTTTTTCCTACCAGCGCTGGGCGATGTCATCAATTTGAGTGCCAATCTTGATACAAATGGGGACGGTCTTCCGCCATTTGATTTGTCATTGCCGGGACTAGCGCCTGGTGTCTTGGTGAATGTCTTAGGGTTCGCTGATCCAGTCCTTGGCGCTTCGTTCGTTGATGACCTCGTGCCCACAAGGGGTTATCTTGGGTTTTTCCATGAACAGGAAAGTATCTCATGGGCCCTATTTGGTCAGGGTACCGCACATTTAACGGACGACTTCCGTGCCACCTTCGGTATTCGCTATACCCAGGACAAAAAAGAAGCCATTCGTTCGTTGCACTCCAACTTCGTGCCAGTTGCTGCGTTGTGCGATCAAGCGCATGAGGAGGATGAATGGGACGCCTTAACGGGAACTGCGGGTGTCGATTTCGATCTTTCAGATGACTCTCTTCTTTATGGCAAGGTTTCGCGTGGCTACAAAGCTGGCGGATTTAATTCCGGAGAGTGTGCGGGATCTTTTGATCCGGAAACACTCTGGGCATACGAAGCAGGCATTAAGTCACAGCTTTTGGGTGAACAACTGCAGGCAAATATTGCAGGCTTCTTTTATGACTACACCGATATTCAGTTTACGTCTTTTATTGGAAATGCATCAACCATCCGAAACGCCGGTGGGGCTGAACTGTATGGCGTCGAGCTAGAGCTAATTGCGGTGCCCGATGCACTGCCGGGGTTCGTTCTTGATGGTTCTGTTGCCTACGTGAAATCCGAATATGATAGTTTTCTTTTTCAAGATCCGTTTGCGTTATCAACGCAGGACATTGGCGGGAACGCGCTTATTCGCTCTCCAAAGTGGAAAACGAATTTCGGGGCACAGTACACGTATGAAACTGGGGAGGTCGGTGCTCTGACATTGAGGGGCGAAACATCATTTTCCTCAAAGTACTATCACGACATTTTTAATGGAACTGCACCGGGGCAATCCGGCACTGAGGAGCCGTCATACACCATCTCGAACCTCCGCCTGATTTGGCAACCGAAAAACGATGCGGGCTGGCAAGTTCAAGGCTTCGTCGAGAATCTCGAAGATAATCTGTATGCGTACTCACGCGCGGCTTCGGCGACTACCGGTACAATCACCGGCGAGTTCTCACCGCCGAGAACCTATGGCGTACGCTTATCTGCGAAGTTCGGCGGGTAGGAGTGACAAACAAATAGAACAACTTTGTGCGCCCAAATCGATGCCGAACGCGTCGATTTGGGCGCACGTTGCTCTAGCAGTCTGCTGAGGCAGTCGTTCATGCGTTGCGCCATGGTTTGAGACGGCGCATTCGCGCCTCCTCACACCACCAAGTTCTTGCTCGTTTTCCTTATTATCCTGAGAAGGGTCGAGGGACCGTCGGCGATACCAACCGAAGGGTGCCAATAGCTTCTCCAGCAGCCCGCAAGACTGCAGAACGCCAAAGACAAGACACTTGCCTGCGCTTGCCAAAAAGCCAGATGAGGGTTTTGCGCGGTTTGCCCGGGTACGTTGTGTCGCTTGATTGCAACTAATGCTGACCTTTGGCGTTACAGGCATAGAATCTGGTTGCCGAGTGTATTATATTGCGTATATATGATTATAAATATCTACGCATTATCAAGAATAGGTGCTCCAATGAGGCATTTTGACAAAATTATTCTTAACGGCGTTATTGTCGATGGGACGCGTTTTCCACGCTTCAGGGCAAATGTCGGCGTACGGGATGGCCTAATAGCTGAAGTCGGGGCGCTTCCAGGTGCGACGGCGGATGAAGTAGTCGACGCGGAAGGTCTGATTGTTGCCCCCGGCCATATTGATCTGCACACGCACTATGATGCCCAAGTCTTTTGGGATCCTTATTGTTCGAATTCTGGTGAAAATGGCGTGACAACGGTCGTCACCGGCAATTGCGGATTTGGATTTGCGCCCTGCCGCCCGGAAGACCGTGACCGCTATATGCTGATGATGGAAAATACAGAACAAGTCCCGGTCAAGCAGCTCAAGGTCGCGCTGCCTTGGACGTGGGAGTCTTTTCCAGAATGGCTGGAGACCCTCAAGGCCTTGCCTAAGGGGGTCAATCTCCTCATGTTTATGCCCATTAATCCGTTGATGATCTACGTGATGGGCATCGATGCGGCTAAATCGCGGCGTCCCACCAGTGAAGAACTCAGTCAAATGAAATCTCTTATCCACGAAGCGATGGATGCTGGGGCCTGCGGAATAGGTTTGTCGTTTCTTGGGTCCGGTAACAGCCACACTGACTTTGACGGTTCACCTATGCCGACGGACACGATGCATAAAGATGACGCTTGCGCCTTGGCGTCGGTGTTAGGAGAGAGAGGTGAGGGTTTTATCCAAGTGTTACCTCAGTTGGGATTCACGAAAGATTTTGAACTTCCCGAGCTCCTGGCCAAAGCGTCTGGTCGGCCAGTGGTCGTCAACGTTGTCGCGCCAACTACCCTGGCCCCAGACATGCACTTGCCACAACTGAAATGGCTTGAGGCGATGCAATCCAAAGGACTGCAGATTTATGGTCAGGGGTTCTTTCACCGGGCTTGGTCCGAATTCAATTTGCTCGAACTCAACATCAACGATCATGTTCCAGTTTGGCGAGAGCTTTCATGTCTGCAAACGGTAGAGGAGAAGCTAAAGCGAATCGGTGACCGAGAATACCGCGCGCGAATGATCGACTCATATGACCCTCTGCAGCTTGCTGTGGGCAGCGGTCCGCTGGAGGCAATCACGATCTCTTCGGTCAACGGGATCACGGAGCTCGAAAGCTACATTGGGCGTTCTCTAGCCGAGATCGGAGTTGAGGAAGGCAAGCATGTTTTAGATGTCTTGTTCGACATTTCACTCGCGACCAATGGGCTCGCTGATTTCCGAACGCCCGCGCCGTCGGGTGATGACCCTGATTTGATGGCTTCGGCGTTGCACCACCCCTTAGTTTTGAGTGGTACGTCGGATGGCGGGGCCCATTCAAAGTTCTATATTGGCGGTCACTGGCCGACTGAGTTGATCTGCTGGTTGTCTCGCGACAATCAAGTTGTCGGCCTTGAAGAACTTCATGCGAGAATGTCGCATGACCCGGCCCGTGTTGCTGGCATCCAGGATCGCGGATCTCTTCGTCCCGGTATGCGGGCGGACATCATTATCTATGATCTCGCTGAGTTGAAGGTGAACGACGGTCCCTACGAAATGCGTTACGATCTGCCTGCTGAGGATTGGCGTAGGTATCGGCAGTCATTTGGGTACCGCTATATATTGGTGAATGGTGAAATCACGCATAGGGATGACCGTTCAACTGGCTCCACACCCGGCTCATTCGTGACGGTGAGCTCGGTGGAAAACAGGCCGCAATTGCGTTCGGCTGCGGAGTAGTGGCCGGTAAGTGCTACCAAGGGCGTATCGGGAAAGCGCGTTGATCACAGGGCGCCGGTTGGGTTGGTCCGTGCCTTTGGGCGATGTTATGGGCACAGAACGTCGTCCAATCCAGTGCTGTCAACGATTGAAGTCGTGTCTTTGACATTGAATGTGGCGGCACGCTTGTCACCGTGCAAAAGCCATCAATCCTGATAATTCCGAAAGTCACTAAGACCTGGTTGATTGCAAGCCAAGTCGACTTCTTCCAACGTAGGAGGGGTGGTTCGTCCAGCAACCAGAAAACTCGCCTCAAGATCACAGAACCCTCTCTCCAAACCATAGTCGACAGTAGCGATATGGTCCGTGCTTGTCATTCCGAACATGTTTGTCACGAACCCTTGAACAGACCGGGCGTTGATCTCTATTGATTCAGTTCCATCAAAATGAATTTTGAGCTTGCCGCCCTTTACCGTGTAGGTATCGTATCCAACCTCGGCAAGACATTCGATCCGGTCAATGTCATATTCATTTCCGTCCTGGACAACGAAACCAAAATCAACACGGTGTCCGCCTCGAAATTGCATAGTGGCGGTTGCCCAGCTCAATGCCGGTCCAACGGTTCCTGTGTACATACGATGCTGACGTACGACTTTGTGATCTCGCGCTCCCCAGGAGCGGTCACGATGGGCAAGCCCGTCCACTTCATAAGTGTCGTTTCCAATCCGCACGGTTCCGCGCACGCGGCCTGAGCATTCGAGATGCCCACCATCATTCATCGAGCTTGAGATCGCGGCGTTGTCTTTTCTTTTAGTCCAATCGCGGGGCGCATAAAAACTTTCGTAGAATTCAAGACTGCCGCTGCAGTCCGGTTCGTCCCACGTCCATCTAACCCGCATGTCTTCGAGCGATTCGGCGCTGGCGCTTCCGACCCTTTGGCCAAACGCCGAGCGCTCGCATTGTCCTGCGGGCACTTCTTCGTCCTGCAAGCTGAATCTCTTGCCGCCCACCTTGAAAAGAAACAATTGCAATTGCCCAAGGTCTTTTGCGGGCGTTTGCCCGAGCCGATTAAATCCTCCGACTCCGGTTTCCTCATCAAAGAACCAGTAACAGTCGCTTTCTTGCCATAGCGGATTGTCGCCTGGTTCATGTGGGCAGTCGATTGAGCGATTGTACGCCATAGTGTCACTCGTCATTCTTCATTGCTTGTTGTGGTGATTGGGCGGCTTTGCAGCAAGTAGAGCCTATCCAACTCGAGCGCCCATTCGATATCTTGCGGGCCGCCGAAATGAGCTTCGCATCTGTTGGCGAGATCATTGAGCTGAAGAATATTCGACTCGTTCAGGCAAGGTGCTTTTGCCTTTGCTTCATCCAGCTCAATGATTTTGGTGCCTCCATTCGGAAGGGGAGATATGGACACATGCTTGCGTCCGATGTCTTGTTCGACGATCACGCCTGAGGGGCTAAAGCGCATCCTGTCCGGCGTTACTAGACTTGCGACGACCGCTTCGCCCAATCCCCAAGCCGCCTCAACGACACGTTCATCCTGGCCGGTGACAGGATTTCGTGTGAAAAGAACACCCGCTGCTACGGGATTGATCAAATGCTGAATGGTTATTGCAATCTGTGGAGGGTCTGCTTCAGTGCTCATGGAAGCCCGGTAGTGCGAAACCGATTCTGCGGAAGCAGAAGCATGCACTTCAAAGATCGCGGCCAGCAAGGCTACTTCGCCTTGTACGCCAAGGACTGTGCTGTGCTGCCCGGCAAAGCTTGCGCCTTCAGAGTCTTCACCAAGGGCGGAGGACCGGACGGCGACTAGCCGATTGCTGGACTGATAAAATGACTTCAACGTCTTCAACGTGGGAATGTGTCCGCTGACGATCAGATCGACGGCCCGCGCCGATACGGCAAAGCCATCGGGGACCTGCAGCCCCGCCCTTAACGCACGCGCGAGGTTTGCGGATTTTGCGCCAAATTGGTCTTCATTATGCGCATCGTCGAGCGGCATGATGTCCGCACTTTGATGGGGCGAGCCTGGCGCGGCCGATTGAGTCACCATCGTCATGCGTTAACGTCTACGTTTATCTGGCCGGTCGTACCGTCGATGTGAACCCATGCACCGTCCTGGATTGTTTTTGTGCCGACCTTTGTGTTCACAACACAGGGAACACTCAATTCTCGTGCGATGATGGCGCCGTGGCTCAGCATGCCCCCCATATCCGTGACAATGCCGCCCGCTAGCGTGAAGATTGGTGCCCAACTTGGGTCGGTGTTGCGACACACGAGAATATCTCCTCGTTCAAATTGATCGCATTGGTTGGGGTCGCTGACGATGCGGGCGACGCCGCTGGCTGAACCGGGACTGACGCCAACACCTTGGACAGGCTGATCGCGTTCTGTGTTGTCTATACACGCGACGTTTTCGTACGCATTTTGAGTTTTGAGAGGCGGCGATCCGACGAATGCTTCCGGTATCTCAAGTTTTTCATAGAAGGTTCTTCTTGCACGCCTGAATAGAACGGTCTCCTTTAGGTTTGGAAAAGGGGCGCCGAGCAGCTCTTCTCGCGTCAGGTAAAATGTGTCGTCCGGATCTTCGATGTGACCCGCTTGGGCAAGTGCTTTGCCCGCGGCACGCGCGCCTGCCCGCACCGCATCATGAACCATGAGCGTGCAAGTTTTGCCGTCTTCGCGCCAACGTGTGATCTTCTCGGTGTTTTTGAGGAGTAGGTTAATCCAGCGCATGCGCGATGCGCTGACTTGTTCCCGCAGCTCAGAAAGTGCTGCACTGGTCTGATTCTGTCGATGTGTCTGACGCTCTGCGGGATCAAATAATCCTGGATCGGACTGATAGCTTTCGATGGTGCGTTTCAGTACCGTTTGGTCTTCCCGCCAAGAGTGGTTTGCGCACTCGCCCACATTGTTGCCGTAAAACCCATAGGTCTCAAGAAAAGTTATCGTTGAAAGCTGGTTCCTTGAAACGCGCCACAGAGCCTCGATCATCTTAGATTCGACGAGCCCTTCGCCTGCGGAAACGAGTCTTGTCATCAAGTGATGGCACGATTTTGGAATTGCTTTTTCGAGTGCGGAGAAAACAATCTGCCCACCGATCGTTCCGCCGGAACCGGCAGTCACGCATATGCTTGGGTACTTTGAGAACGCGTCGTCCACTATTGAAATTGCTTCTTCGAACGATGCCGATTCCACGCGGCGTGTAGATGTCCGCCACCAGACCTCTATGTCCGCCACCATGGCATCGAGTTCCTTTTGATAAACCCAAAGCATATAGGCGGTCTTTATGGTGCTAACGAACCGCCGGTTCTCAGAAGCGATTGACGGTCCTTCGATCGTTAGATCGCCGAGCATGTTTCGTTCGAAGGAGTCGCCGGCATCCTTGCCGGCCCTATCGATGAATTTGCGCATCGCGGCGACGTTGCAAACCGGCCATCCGTTCAGAATGCTGGTCGTGGCCTCCAGCTTCCCACGAGGTGCGAGCTCTGACCGTTTGGCGAGACCCATTCTGTAGTAGATTTCATGTCCGGAATTCCGTGTGCCTGTATCCCAAAGGTCCCAAGTCAAAGGCGTTGGCACGCCGACAATGAATTCGCCCAGATTGACCCGGCTCCAACGCACGTTTTCGCCCCATCCGCTTACATGAAGGGGATCGTCAACAAAGTCTTCGCTGCGCATTGCGAGCTGAGATGTCACCACGTGGACATGGCCTCCCCGAAAGTCCCAGAATGCAAATTTCAATCACGAAGTTCGCATAATGTCAAATATTTTTATATATTCGTAATTTTGCGTAGAAATATATCATCTGTTGTGCAAGTCTGTCGGCAGGGATCTAATACAACAAGTTTTGCCATGCAGATGATCGCACCGGAAACGCTCCTAGGGGCGAACCTCTTGAATGAAGAATCTGGCGTCGAAGTTATATGGACGCGTGTGAATGTTGGGGAAGCGACGCCTGGAACGGTAACACCTCTTACGGCGGAGTTTCAAAGACCCGCAAACCGATTTCCCGCCGGACGCATGTATCACCGCATGGGGCTTCTTGGTCAGCCCGTTACTCCGAAATTCGGCGGCGCGCATATGTGCTCATTCTTATGTGGAAAAATGGCCGTCAACGTCGACGTTCTGCGCTGGTTGATGGACAGAACGCCTGGATCCTCCGGCGATCAATTTGAGGCATCTATTCTTGGTTCGGTACGCGAAGGTGTGACAAGCAAGCCGCAACGCGTCCGATATCCGATTGCGTTGGTGAAGCTGGTGTGGCTCATCTACAAGCTGCCGTCTGAGAACAAGACGCTTGGAAAAGAAACATACGGCTGGTGGCAACAGTGTATCCAAGACCTCAAATCCGCAAATGCGGCAGAAGCGCGGAGTATTTTCTCAGAGGCACGTGATCGCTACGAGCGGATATTGGATCATGCCGGGCTGGTTGCTTCCTTCAGTCCTGCGATCATGAGCCAGCTTTCTAGACCGGTCGAGAAGCTCGGAACGAAAGAAGATGTCCTAAATGTTGCTTCTGGATTCGGCACTGTAAAAGAAACGGAGATGCTGGAGAGTCTTTGGTCTGTTGCGAAAGGCAAACAATCGCTCAAAGGGTTTCTCAATGAATATGGATATATGTGCCCCTCTGGCGCAAATTTGGAATCCAAAAGTTGGCGTGAGAACCCGGACACGCTGGCACCCATAATCGACATCAACTGCGATGCGGATGAGGACGAGAGCCCAAAAGCAAGGCTGGCCAAAAGAAGCATCGTGGCTGAACAAACAAGGCATCGGCTGTTCGCTGCAGCGTCTTTCCTTCAAAAGTTTGAATTGCGAATTGGGCTGTGGTTGGCGCGAAGAATCCTGCCGATCCGCGAGGTCGGAAAATCTTGTATGTTTATGGCACCAGATGTGGCGCGCGCAGCAGCACGGATCATCGGCGCCGATCTTGCTGAGAAGTCGGTCATCAAATCAGGCGAGGACGTGTTTTATCTCTCGTTCGACGAACTGATGAGCCAAACGCTGGATGGTTCAGATACAAGAACCGTGATTGCGGAACGAAAGAAACTGCATTCCCACTACAAGCAGATTGATTTGCCAGACTTTTTTTCTTCTGAAGAACTGAAGAAGATCATTTGGGCCTACGTTAAGCGGATCCGCTCGCCGGTGGTAGATGAGCCCGCATTGAATCAAGCGCAGCCGGACCTACCGCAGACTATTCATGCGGTCCCCGCGAGCTCCGGGAAATTCACAGGGGTCGCCAAAGTGATACGGGATCCCAGTGAGCTCGATAGGTTCAAAAAGGATGACGTTCTCGTCTGTGAGGTCACTGATCCAGGCTGGGCTGCATTTTTCTCTGTGGCTGGAGCCTTAGTGGCGGATGTTGGCGGTATGTTGAGCCATAGCGCCATCGTCGCGCGTGAGATCGGTATTCCGGCAATAGTAAACACACGCATCGGCACGAAGACGATTCCGGACGGCGCAGTCGTTACAGTGGATGGTGGTGCTGGCACAATAACGATTCACGGAAATGAAATTGCGTCGACTAACTCCACCAATCTTCCGGAAGTCGATTCCGCGGGGATTGTACCATGAGTCACTATACGGAAGATGACTATATCCACACGCCGACCGATCATCCGAAATGGCAAGAGTCGTTCGTCCTCGTCTTTCGGGATCTTGATACTGATCTGGTCGGCTTTTTGCGTGTGGGCGCCTATGTAAACGAAAAGCGTGCTCAAACACATTTTGGTCTCGCGACCGGAGATGGTTTGCGATTTCGTCGGCACCGCCTAGACCTACCCTTAAATGATGGAGATCGGCAGCATGGCTGCGTTACGTCCGGTACCCTTACTTATTCGATTGTCGATGACAGTTATATTCGTTTTCAAGGTGAAGAAGATGAAGCGTCGTTCGATTTGAGGCTGTACGACTTCTTCCCATCTGTGAGCTGGCGCATAGCAGACCCCAGAGGGCAAGAGATTGCAGAGACAGTAGGTGGATTCAATCACCCCGAGGCCTCCGGACGATTAACGGGACGCGTTAGAATTGGTGATCGGACAATCGATATTGAGAATGGTCTTGCCCACCGCGATCATGCATGGGGGCCGAGAGATCACGCATCCATACTGAACAACCGTTGGGTCGCTGGCACAGTGGGACCTGAACTTTCTTTTTCATGTATGACGGTTCAACATGGCAACGGCGATTTCGTGAAGGCAGCCTGGGTCGTCCGCGACGGCATGATAGAGTATGCGAAAGATGTGAATATACTCGCCATTGTCTTGCCTGACGGCATTTCGACAATTGGTGGCTGGACGGAGATCCTTCTTGACTCGGGCGAGCGGATTTCGCTCAGAACCGAAGTCATTGACGGAATAATCACCTCCAGTCACTTGCCCAACGGCGGGCCCGGTTCCACGCCAGCCGGCGTTGAAGGCATTGCCAAGGCGATGTGGAGTGGCAAAGAGGGTGTCTGCGACTTTAACATCAACGTCAATCCGTTGAATGGTGAACAACCCGTCACAAAATTGACGTTAGCAAATCATGATGAAGGTTTGACGGTGAGAGACCCTAGCGAAACTGAATGGGCATTTCGTTTGCTTCGCGGGTCATAGAGCAGAACTCATGTGGCCCATGTGAGTTCTGGGTATACAGTTCACGATTCGGTGATGAAAACAGAACCAAAGCTCCTTGAGCGCATAAAGTTGCTCTATCCCAAAGATGAATATCCTGACTATCTGTTTTGATCGAACCCAGAAAAAGGTAATCTGCTTTCGAAGGGAACCTCATGAAACGTCGTAGCATCCTCTTCGTTGTTGTCTTCGGGCTTGGCGTCTTTGCCGCGTCGTTGCTGACCAGAACGTTCGAACCGTTGATCGGGTTTCCGGGCGGTGCGCTTTCGGGCACTGAACGGACAAAGCCAACCGATTGGAGCGCGGTGGCGGATCTGGGGACCATCCAGCTCGAAACGCGGCCCGATGATCCGTACTCTGTCAATCTGTGGGGGGTCGGCATCGGCGCCGACTTTTATGTCGCCACCCGTCCCGAAGGCACAACCTGGACCGAGAATATTTTAGCAGATGCCCGTGTTCGATTGCGTGTTGGCGCGGATGTGTTCCCACTGGTGGCGGTGAGAGTGAACGATGCGGCCGAGCGCAAACGCGTGTCGGAGGCTTATGTCGTTAAGTACGACGCCAATCTCGATGAAAATATCGGCGACGAAGGTTTGATCTATCGTCTCGATTCAAGGTGACGGTCCATATCGAAAATAGGGCTGTGGTTCTCTAATTTGGTGATGCGTCCGCCTCAACGATGCGTGGCGAAAGCAAGCGCGACACCGACGGCAGACATTTGAAACGCGATGGCGATACCTATCGCTTGGATGTGGATTGAAACGGCGCTGATTTAAGTTCTGCTTCGCATGCGTAGCCTTACTGCATTGGCTTAAAATCGGGGTCTTGTTGAAATTCGACGATGTTTCCCGCCGGGTCGGTTGTCCACACGATGATGTCGAGACCTTCGCCGAGGGAATCCATCTCCAATCCCTGTTCTTTGATGGCGGCGATCGTTGCATTGATATCTTCGACATACCAGGAGACATGATTGTTCGCCGGATCGCGCGGTGCGCCGCTTTTGGGCATGGAAATGACGTGGACCTGCACGCCCTGCTTTTCAATCCAAAAGAATGGCAGGTCATCCGTGTTCGGATCGAAACCTGGGATGTTGGTCGGAACTTCGGGAATCCCTAGAAAGTCGGTGTAGAAGGAATGACATTCCTTTTCCTTGCCGTATATTGGTAACACTATCCGTGTCATTGATGTTTCTGGCGTACTCGAATTTTCTGCCGACGGCATTAGGCAGCGATCTCATCGCGGACTACGTCAAAAATCACTTTGTCCGCGAAGTGATTTTCGGTGTCACGCTGGCGGTTCTCACGATTATCCTCGTGTTCGGCGCCATGACATTTGATCAATGGGTCAGCGTTGCGATAGTTGGATCGATTGTCGTGCTGCCATTCTGGATTGCGACGTCTTTTGGATGATCGACGGGCGGCATCCAAGAAGTATGGGGCGCGCAGATGAATGCATCGGGCGCCTACATGCTGCATGGGCCGCAAGTTGGGATGTTTTATCTCGGCCTCGTCATTCTGTATTTTAACATTCAAGAATGACAGCGCCGAACGCCTAGCAATCTTCGAGCGAAAGTAGCGGCAGCTCATTGTTGAGCCGGTGTGGACATACGAGTCACAGACTGGTGTCTTACTGCTTGCGATATTACATACATACATGTATGTATAATAAATGACTCGCAACAATACGCCTCTGTCCCGTCAGGAAATGCGTTCAATCGCCACGCGGGGGAAGTTGGTGGCCGCTGCCATTAAGGTGCTTGGCGAGGGCGGATATGCGCAGTTTAGTTTTGTCAAAGTTTGCGAACAGGCGGGCCTATCGCGTGGTGCGGTCCACCACCACTACATCACGCCATATGACTTACTGGCCGATGTCATCGCGGAACTGTTTGGGCGGCTCACAGAAGCGGTGACAAAAAATCTGAAACGCAAAACAGAAGGAGCGCCGGATAAAGACACTTTCGTCGACGCTCTGTGGTCTCAATTGCGCGGCGATGACTTCCGTATCTTGCTGGAACTCCGTGCCGCCGCCGCGTCTGACCCTGATCTCGCAACGGCCATCACCGAGCCTAACCAACAAATTAATCAATCGACTATCGCTCATGCGGTCGCCGGGCTTAGCCCGCAGATCGACGAAACAACCGTCCGCGTGACCTTCGCGGCGCTGACAGGGTTGGCCCTGCAATATTTCACGTTAGTTCATAACAGCCAGCGGAAAGCCGACACCTATGCCCGCGATTTTATCGGTGTGTTGAAGGAAGGTTTGTGTGCGTAACATCGTTCTGTGGACCATGCTGGCCGCTGGGCTCGTTCTAGGATTGCGGCCTGCGCCCGCTCAAACGGCAACCGACTATCTGCTTTGGCAAACCAATGCCGAAGGCGATGACATCACGATATTCGATGCCGAGACGGGTGATTTCGCTCGGCGGCTGGAAGTGGGGCCTAACCCGCATGGCATCGCCTGGGCGCCGGGGAGCGACACGATCTTCGTATCGCTTGAAAAGAATGGGGCACCTGCCGGAACACTCTTATGGATTAACAAGACGGACTTTTCGATTGAGCATCGTCTCGAGATAGGGCCAGAGCCGCATGCCATCGCCGTCACACCGGATGGGCGGTACGTTTATGTGCCCTGCCGCGATGGCACCTATTGGGTTGTTGATGCGCAAGCGCGGGAAGTTATCACCAAGATCAAAACCGGCGGGCGTCCGCATAACACAACGGCATCTCCGGATGGATCGAGGGTCTATCTGTCCCCTATGGGATCACCTCAAAAAGTGACGATCATTGATCCCCAAGATGGCCATCGCCCCGTAGGGCATATCTCCTTTTCGGCCTCTGTGCGCCCGCCCGCCATCGCGCCCTCGCGCAACCTGTTTTTTCAACATGTCGATGGATTGAACGGGTTTGAGGTCGCCGATTTGACAAGCTCAAAGATGATTGCCCGCGTCGAACACAGCCAAAGTCTTGGCATCCCGGTTATGCCAAGCTTGGCTGGGTTTCTGAGTTTCAGTGGATTGAGCCGGTGTCACGGATTGGCGGTGCGGCCCGGGGATAATGAGATTTGGTCCGTGTGTGGCGCGAATGCCACGATTCATGACATCGGCCACAAGTCCTTTCCGGAAACAGCGCACATCGATTTGCCTGCCAAGGGGTACTGGCTGACTTTTACACCCGAAGGCGACACGGTATTTATTGCGCTTTCTGCTTCATCACAGGTGGCAATGGTTGATACCTCTAACCGCGGAATCATGAAGCTGCTGACCGCAGGGCATTATCCCAAAAGAAATATCGTGGTTCCCAAGTGAGAATGGGCGCCAAGGTGTGAGTGCCCGCCAGGTGGCTTTTCTTAAGCACACAACGTTATCTGTCGGGTAGGGTATCCAGCCAGTCCGACAATACAGTGTTCACGCCGTCCGGGCATTCATACGTGAACCAATGGCCGCATTCGAGCGTTGTTTCGATCAGATCCGATTGGATAGGCCGGGCCACCCATGCAAGAAAATGATCGGCGGCGCATCAGGTCTGCCCTGGATCAAGTAGGACGTTTCGTGCCGTTCTGTGGCGAGTTTCTGGCGATGTCCCTCACTTAAATCCATGAGCATGGCCTTTCTTATGCGTTGACGGGGTGCCGGCCTCAGTGTTTGACCGGCAGCACCACGGCGGATGGCGTCCGGCTGCTTGACGTATAGGCTTCGATGGTCATTTCGCGGTCGATGGCCTCTCGCATTGCCGTCATCGTCGGCGTGCGCAATCTGCGCTTTGCGGTTGCGTGCGAAGGACGGTGAATGGCCGACAGGCCGGTCACGATTGCTTCAAGCGTCGCGTCGAGTTCGCTTTCCTCGACAACCAAGTCAAGGAGCCCCGCCGTTAGGGCCTCTTCCGGTTCAAACATCTGGCCAACGGTAACGGTCCGGCTGAGCCATGCCGGGTGCATACGGCTGCGGGCTAGCTCAATTGCGAAGCTCGGCGGAGAAATGCCAATTGCCACCTCATTAAGTCCCATCCGGTGGGGGCCGCGCGATGCAATACGCACATCGCAGGCAAGCAAAAGAAATGTCCCCATTGGAAAGGCATGCCCCTGCATAATGCCGATCGTTGGTTGGGGAAACGACAGGAGGCGCAAAGCCAGTTCGCCGCCTGCTTTCACCATTTCAAGGCTCTTCTCGGCATCATTTGCGGCGAAGATCTTGAGGTCAAACCCTGCTGAAAACAGACCCGGACGCGCAGACTTGAGCGCCACGATCGCGCCGTCGCGGTCCGCTTGATCAAGGGCTTTGTCGATGGCGTCAAGCATAGCCGTCGACATCACATTGACCTTGCCATCGTCGATCGAAATCGTGGCAACGCCCTCTTTGGCTGAATAGTGAACGAGTTCCGACATATCTGTCTCCTTTACGTGTCGTGGAGTCCTTCGATTGACAAAAATATATAGACCAGTCAATATAATTTTGAGAAGGAAGTGAATATGCCGGCCGTTCCAAGGCACCACAAACCGATTATCGATGCTGCTGTTACCCTGTTCCGCCGTCAGGGCTATTCAAAGACCGGGCTGAACGACATTGTCGAGGCGAGCGGTGCGCCCAAAGGGCCCGTTTACCATTACTTTCCAAAAGGCAAACCATCGATTGCGGCTGCTGCGATCGAGGATGCCGGTGAACGCGTTGTGAGAACCGTTCGGGATCTTGCGGACAAAACGTCTTCGACACCGGAACTCATAAAAGCTCATGCCAAGTAGCTGGCCGGGTGGATGAACAAGTCACGTTTTCGGGACGGATGCCCAATAACCACGGTTCTTTTGGAAATGGCGCCAGAAAACCGGGCGGTTGCCGAAGCCGGGCGGAATACCTATGCGGCCCGTGTCGCCGTTATGTGTGAGAAGCTTGAAGAAGCTGGGTTCGCGCCGAAAGCGGCAAGACGCTTGGCGGTTCTGTGCGTTTCGGCCCTTCAGGGCGCGTTGATCCAAGCCCGCGTGGATCTGAGCGGTGCGCCGATCGAAAGTACAGCTGATGAATTGGGCAAGCTTCTTGAAGCGCATGATCTGTATGCGAAGTACAGATCATTCCTCTAACTCGATAGAATTTCGCGAGCACGTTTGCTGGAATACATCAGATCAATAGCCTATACGTGCAGTTCAGCTAACCCCGCATACGCCGCCGCGTTATGCGTATTAGAGATTGAAAGAATCTGCAGTTTGACTATTTGGTCAAGTGCGCTATATTTGACCACATGGTCAACTGTGCATTTCACTTTGTGCTGCTGAACGCGTTGGTTGCGGTAAGGCCCTAAGACCTGAAACGCCGGCGTGGGGAGGCAAATACTCAGAGTGTTTATTCGGAATACATACTTGCGCAGATCTGTACCTGGAAAACCATACGTAGGAACATAGACATGGAGTCCAAATGACAGACTATGTCCATCCCGAATACGTTATATCGCCTTCGGAACTTGCGGCCAAGTTGGACGATGCGGATACTTTGGTGGTTGATGCCACGTTTTTTCTTATTCCATCGAAAGACGGTTTCAAGCCTGAAAGTGGCCGCGGCAAGTATGTTGAGGGCCATATCCCCGGCGCTGTCTTTATGGATCACGTTGGGTTTTCCGATATGTCGACCGGCCTTGGCTTTAGCCTTCCAGACGCAAACGTTTTGGAAGACGCTTTTCGAAAGATCGGCGTCAACAATGAGACACGCATCGTATTCTATTCTTCCGGGCACATGATGTGGGCAACGCGCGCGTGGTGGCTTGCCTACTATGCTGGGCACAAGAAGATTTCCATCCTGAATGGTGGGTTGGCCCGCTGGAAAGCTGAGGGCAGAGAGGTGGAATCTGGTGAGACGAATCCAAAGACAGGAAATTTCGACATAGACATTCGCTCAGACTGTTTTGTTGATAAAAAATTCGTCCTGAATGCTGTTGGAAGTGAATCGGTCTGCACGGTGAATGCTCTTTCACCGGACGTGTACCAAGGTACTGGCGATCATCACTACGGGCGTCGCGGTCATATTCCCGGCAGTCTCAACCTGTTCTTTGACGAGTTACTGGAAGATGGGAATTTCCGTGATGCGTCGTCACTGAAGACTGCTTTAAACACGCAAGGGATTCTTGATGCCGAGCGCGTCGTGACCTATTGCGGCGGTGGCATATCTGCAACGATCGACGCGTTCGCTTGCTTGTTGGTTGGGAAGGAGAATGTCGCCGTGTATGACGGCTCGATGACAGAGTGGGTGAAAGACCATAATCTGCCGCTAAAGGAAGGAAACTCTCCCTAACAGGTGAGTTTTCAACTGAACCAGATTCAGTTTTTGGTTCCTGACAGCTTAACTTGACCTTTTTGCCAAGTGGATTTCCTTACGACAAGATTGACTAAATGGTCAAATCTGATTTGCTGCAGGTAAACACGATGGCCATATGAAATTCAGTTGGATGAGAGCAGTGCAAGTCGGATATCGCGGTTCAATAATGAGGAGAGGGAAACCTTAATGGGGGTGTTCAAACGACGGAGTTGGTGTTTTGCAACATTCGCCGCGCTGTGCGTGTCTTCGTGCGCTATGCTCGAACAGAGTTCCGTGGATCAAAGCCATACCGTTGCGGGCGAAAGCAAAGCCTTGGCTGTCTTGGTGCCCGGTTCAGGCGACTATAGTCGTCCCATCTCGACGCAGTCGGCACGGGCGCAGGCATTTTTCGATCAGGGGCTACGCCTGGCATGGGGTTTTTTCTTTCCCGAGTCTATTGCTTCTTATCAAGAAGCCGCCCGCCTCGATCCGGATCATCCAATGCCGTATTGGGGTATGGCGCATGCCATGGGTCCAAATCCGAACAGCCGATATGGGCGCATGCCGGATGACCCGCTAGGTGAAGGTCTTAAGGCGATTACCAAGGCCAAGGCCCTCAAAAACAACGGTAATCAATATGAGCAAGATCTTATTGATGCGCTGTTTGTGCTCTATGACAAGGAAACGATCCCGGACAACGACGCGCGAGATCAGGCGTATCTGAATGCCGCGCGGGCGCTGCACAAAAGATATCCAGACGATGCGGATGTCGGTGCGCTGTATGCGGCCGCCTACATGTCGATTGGACGTTGGGATTATTGGGATGCTGAAGGGCGGCCCAAGTCGGAAACCGAGCCTGTCGCTCAAGCATTAGAATCGGTTATGGAAATCACGCCCGACCATCCAGGGGCCAATCATCTGTTCATTCACTTGCTGGAAGCATCGTTAGAACCCGAACGGGCTTTGCCTTCAGCTGACCGTCTGGAAGCCACGATGCCGATTGCTGGGCATATGGTCCATATGCCGGCGCATATCTATGTGCGTGTTGGTGACTATGCGCAGGCGATTGCCAGTAACATCCGCTCGCAAGAAGCAGATAAAAAGTTTGCGAAAATTTGGGGAGACAATCCGCTCCCAAATCTGGGGACCTATCCCCTCAATCATAAAATCCATGCAATGCATGCGATTGACTTCATTCGTTATTCCGCCGCTGTCCAGGGTAACTATGAAACAGCGATCGACGCCGCTTGGAAGTTGGCCAACACAGTAACGGAGGACAGGGTCGACATGCGCGGTGGACAAAAACGTGCGTCGGCGCCCTGGCTCATCTTTAAGATTTTTGGGAAGTGGGATGAACTCCTCAAACACGAGCGGAAATTCGCTGGGCGCCCGTACCTCGATGGAATGTGGAGCTACACGATCGGCAGCGCATATGTCGGAACGAACCAGCTCGATAAAGCAAGAGCGGAGTCGGCAAAGCTCACAGCGCTCGCAAATGCGCCAAACGCGGATGAATACAGGGTAGGGGCTACGCCGGCGTCTGCGGTTTTGAAGCTTGCAGCGCATGCGTTGGAAGGTGAGATCTATCAGGCCGCCGGTGACTATGATCAGGCCGTTCAGTCTTTCACGGCGGCTGTCGAGATTGAGGATGAAAACAACTACACAGAGCCGCCAGACTGGTCGCAGCCCATTCGGCATTATCTGGGGGCCGCATTGATGGCAGCAGGACGGGCGGAAGAGGCCGAAGCTGTTTATCGGCGTGATCTGCGCTGGAACCAAAATAATGGCTGGTCGCTGTTTGGGCTGGCACAAGCACTCAGCACGCAGGGTAAGGATGCCGAAGCTGCTGAAGTTGAGAAGATGTTTCAAGATGCGTGGCAATACGCCGACATCACACTGACGCGTTCGCGCATGTGATCTCACAGGGCAGCTATTTCACTCATGATCGGAACATACGCATATGCAGAGGAGACAAATACAATGGCACCAAAAGGTTTTATAGATGTCGAAGCGGTCGAAGAGCATATGAAAGTCGCGGGCGATGGTCCGATCGTGATGCTCAATTTGTTTAAGTTTAAGAGTGCGGAACACGCTGAGCAGTTCAGAACGCGAAGCCGTGAAACCACGGGACCCTATCTCCAGAAAATTGGCGGCAAACTTCTCTACGCGGGTGCCGCCGGGCCGGAATTTTCCGAGGGCGATGATTGGGATCTCGTTATGTTGGTCCAATACCCATCATACGCAGCATTTAACGGGACCGCTACTGGTGATGAGATTGGTCCTAAGATTATTCAGATGCGTGAGGACACAATTCAACGCGCACAGCTACTCGTGACGATGCCAGAGGGCGGTGCACCGGAATAACAGCGACAAGGTGTGTAACTGCGACGGAACACCAAGTTGTCAAATTGGTGTTAGATAACTTCTGACGCCATTTTTCTTGAGGACTTGCGCAAATAGTATGTGTTGAGGTGCTGCGCAAGCAATGAAGCCCGCCTACTCAGTGCGTCAGTTAAGCCGACTCTGACCTGCATGACCCCGCGAACATTAATGACCGCCTAAGACGCACTGGCGGATTGATAAGTCGCGGCTTCATGTCCGACCAGGAACGGATCACCGACCTATTTTGAATTCGTAGCTCTCGTCCCAGCTTGTCGGATAGTCAACTAATTCACCTGCCATCGCCGTGTGAATCATATCTAACGCCGTGCGCAGTATGTCGAGCTGCATCTCACGATCGGCAGGACCGCCAAAATTGTTACCCATTGGGTGATTGACGAACAATGTTCGTGGTGGCTTCACCTGGGCCGCCAAGTCTCGCCCAGTTGCTACACAGACAGTCGCTATTCCGCGCTCTTCCAAAACTCTGCAGACCAGACCCACGGTCTGGTGATCAAGCGGTCAGCTGGGTGATGCAACGAGCAGATCGACTTCGTCGTTCATCAACGCATCCGCGAAAGCCGGCGCACTTTCATTGACGACCTTCGAACGGTTGTAAATACGCCCCATAAACCCAGACCATAGCCGTGGCGCAATCTCACCAATTTCGCCGTCTCGATCGAGTTCACGCAGCCGGTCTATTGGGAAGATGCAGTTTATGTCGGACTCCGCATCGGTATGATCATAGTAGCTGTCGTGGATCTGAAAGGCATCTGTCGCAACACCGTTGTCTATCGCGTCGAGGCGATGATCATTACGGGCGTTCGGGTTGAATGCAGGCATTGAACATTCCGATACACCACCGGAAACGAGCATACTGACCCTGCATTCGTTCAGTGGTTTGCCGACTGTGTGAAGGGGAGCTGCGTCATTGATTGTCCATTTGTACGGAGGATTTCCTTGTGATGCATAGTGGATATTTAGTGCATCGACATAGTTGACGACTTTCATTTTGTGCTCTCCTCTATTGATCGTTGAACAGCTTGGGTCGGAAGCGGATTATCGTAATTGAATGATAGCAAGTCACCTCCACAAGCGTGCGCCGGTAGCATGTCCTAAAACCATGTGTAGCAAAGCGGCTTTACTATGCAGCAGGTTTGGGAATTGTGTGCGAAAACTGTATTCCATTCAGCTTGAATGACACAATAACGGCGGCAAAAATGGGAAACGACATAATGGTCAGCAGCAATTCAAACCAAACGCTGCTGTTTTCCGCGGGGCGGCCTTTCAGACGGCTGAAAAACGCATCAAATGTGTTACCGGTCAGATTGCCAACAGTGATCATTCGAATGAGAAGAATGATCTGATCCGATTTTTCTGCACCATAGAACTCTCTCAGTTGTTCTATCGCCGCGGGGTTTGGATTCCGGTCCGTTTCGGCAAAATGCTGCGCGAAACTCAAGGCAATCGATTCTTCGTCATTGACGCTCGCCTGAATGTTCTGTGAGAGCAGTTCATTAATCTCGCTTTGCTCGACACCATTCATGAGTGCCATGTGTGAGTGGCCGTAATAACAGTATTTGCAATCGTTAACCACGGTTGCCGCGAGCATGATTTTCTCAGCCATCGTCCGGCTGATGAGGCCCTTGCTGCGAATTTCTTTGATGCGATGGCGGTTGGCTCGAATGAATTTGAGGTCGTTCCAAAATAGGCCGGGGCTGTAGATCCTCTTTTTGAAAGCTGTCATTTTCGGACTCTCGGTTAGGACGGGCTGCTCGTTCGACCTGAATTTACAGCCTCGAATTGAGAAAAAGCGTACTTGACTAATTAGTCAAATGTATGTTGATTGACTGAATAGTCAAGTGATCGGTGTAAATAGAAAGATTGCGCCGGTTTTCTGATGAGCCTTGGAGCATCATTTTTCATGGCCTTTACCAGGTGTTGAGCTGACTTTGAATGGATGCGCCGGTAACGCAAACGATGAATGTACTGTCATCTCAAACAGCGTCTACTTTCGAGCGGAGTTTGCCAATGCGTGTTTTCTTGGGAATTGTTGTTGCAGCGATTGTCGCTGGCTTGGCTTGGTATGGCGTTAGTTATGGGCCAGCGCAGATGCAAACATTAGCTATCGCGCCGAAGTTGCCCAGTGAACGGGAATTGCGTCAACTCTTATCGGTAGAAAATGGTCCTGTTTCGATTCGATATATCGTCAATGCAAGTCAGGAAGTCGACGCGAGCCAGGGATTTGGCGAAGAAGGGCTTGCGCACACCATTTTTGTTGTTGAATGGGAGAACGGCGACTTATTTCTGATCGACCTAGGCATGGACCAAGAAACCGCTGATGAGTTTGCGGTCTGGTTCACAGAGCTATTGGGTGCCGGCGATGATGAGTTCAATGGAGATATTGCAAACATTCTTGGTCCAGATATCGCAAAAGTCGCCGGCGTCGGACTTACCCACCTTCATGAAGATCATATCCAAGGCATCGTACCTTTTTGTAAAGCTCGCGGAGAAGGCGCCATTTTGCTTCAAACGGAACCTCAGCGTGATGAACATAATTTTATGACCGAAGAAAGTGCTGATCTGGTTGCCGGATCGTGCTTGGAAAGATCGCCAATACAAGGAGGCCTGGTTAAGACCCATCCTTCTTTCCCCGGTCTTGGCCTTGTGGAGATCGGCGGCCATACGCCCGGCTCAACGCTGATTGCCGTGGCAGTAAAGGGGCACCTTTGGCTCTTCTCAGGTGACGTTTTTGGTACTCGAAAAGATCTGCTTGAGGGCAAGGCAAAGCCACTGATTTATACGACCTTTATTGTGCCGGAGAACCGGTTCCAAAACAGCCGTCTTCGTCCTTGGCTTCGTGAACTCGACGCGAAAGAAGATATTGAAGTCGTTGTCTCGCACTCTTTAGAGCGTACGCGCGAGTGGGACATGCCAGCCTACAGCCGGTGAATTCGTCTTAGAGGACTAAGCAAGGGTCTGTCCATGAAAACGAAGATCCCACCACCATTCGTTGGCCTTGTCGTTATGGTTATGATGTGGGGCATCAATATTCTTGTACCATCGGCACAGATCGCGATGCCATGGGTGGGGCTGATTTCGCCCCTCTTAGTTGCAGTTGCATTGTTCGTGATGATTTCTGCCGGACGGTTGTTCGGGCGTGTGGGCACAACGGTTAATCCTCTCGATCCCTCAAAGACTTCCGACCTCGTCACGAGCGGTATATTTGCCTACACGCGTAACCCGATGTATTTGGGTTTGTTCTTGATACTGATTGCCTGGGCGATCTGGCTTGGCAACATTTTGAATGTGCTGTTGCTGCCAGCATTCGTTATGTATATGACGGCGTTCCAAATCAGGCCGGAGGAAGAAGCGTTGTCCGAAATATTCGGCGATGCCTATCACGCATATCGCAAAAAGGTCCGGCGCTGGATCTGAGTGATCAAGAAACGAGCAGGCGGAAAACTGGTAGTCTTTGGGACTGACTGCCTAGAGCGCATCCACAAAAGTGGGAACCGGTTTTGTGAAAAGATGCGCGACAACTCAAAGGCTTGGAGCACGTTTGCGATTCGAAGAATCGTAAACGTGCTCTAGATCGGCGTTTTGCCTGCCTGCTTGAATCCCTTACTTTTCTCGACGAGCAAATCACCCAAATTTGGTCGATTCTTGATTTTACCTATTGCGGGTGTTGCCTGTAGGTCGCGGCTCCGGCGGGATAAGGGATTTGTCGGCTGCGTCTTCGGCGCAGGTTGAACTCATGGCAGTTGGGTTATAATAGTGCTTGCCTGATTCCAAGGAGCCGGTTTGCTCGACACCAAGATATCGAAGCTAGATGAAAGTGCAGACGACTTTACCCGAACGGATTTCCCGAACAAAGCAAGCGTTGATAAACGCAGGAATTGAATTGCTTTCTGAATTTCCGATTGACGCCCTCTCAATTGACGAGATCGTTCAGGTTGCCGGAGTAGGAAAGGGTAGTTTTTTTAACCACTTTGGGGACAAGAGCAATTTCGCATTAGAAATTGCTGCAGCCATCAGATCTGAAGTTGAAGCCAGAGCTTCTTTTCATAACCGAGAAGTGGAAGATCCGGCCGCAAGAGTCGCCCGCGGCGTGAGCCAGTTTGTAGCGTTCGCAATAAAGGATCCCAAACGGGCAGCAATACTATGTGGCGGGCGCGAATGGGCCATTATTAAAGATCATCCCCTCAATCGTGACCTCCGTTCGGATCTTAGGAAGGGTGAAAAAGAGGGGCGCTTCCGGCAAGGGGCGTCCGAAGAGGGTATTTTGTTTGTACTTGGTGTTTGCGGCGCCGTTGTAATTGATATTATCGAACGAAGACTTTCGAAACGAGTCGCAGCGAGAAGCGCGACCGCTAATATTACCATGCTCTTGGCTGGTTTAGGTCTCAGTGCAAATGAAGCTTCCAAAGTAGCCGCACGGGCGACCAATGACATTCTAAAAACTTAGATCTTCATTGCTCATTTTGACGTGACTCCGGCTAGACCTTTCTAACCGCCCGTATCAACGCAGCAGTGATGGATGATGCTCAGATATTTGTATTGACCAAATAGTCAAAACGGATTTATGTGTTCTTCTATCGCTGGTCAAGCATCCGCTCTCGCAATATTGATCTACGGAGTGAATAGATTGATATTGGCTTCCCTGATTCTGACCATATGGTCAGAACCGTCATGGTTGGCTTACTAATTGAGGTGGATTTTTGCGATCTATACTTTTTTGATAATACGGACTTTGAATATGAAGTGGTGTTTCCCAAGACAATTTGTCTTTGTAATGATGTTCATCGCTTTTTCACCAAGTACCGCTTCGCAAGCGGCGACGTCGCAGCCCAACATTTTGCTTATGATTGCGGATGATTTGGGGTGGAATGATGTTGGCTTTCACGGAAGTGAAATCAGAACACCTAACATTGATCGAATTGCCAAAGAAGGCGTCGAACTCGATAGGTTTTATGTTCATCCGTCTTGTAGTCCGACCAGGGCAGCGCTAATGACAGGGAAATCCTCGATCTCCATGGGTGTTTACCGACCGATCAACAAACACACATACCAAGGGCTCCCACTAGACGAAAAGTTGCTTCCCGAATATTTGGCCGAACTTGGATATGAGCGGTTTATGGTCGGCAAATGGCATCTGGGTAAACACGCAAAAGCTCAGCTGCCTAACGCACGTGGATTCGAACACTTTTACGGCTCGCTCACAGGAGGGATTGGATACTGGGATAAGGTCCATGGTGGCGGATACGACTGGCAGCGCAATGGAAAGACGGTACGGGATAGTGGCTATGCAACGCATCTATTAGTTGACGAAGTCCGCACGTTGATCTCAAGACGGGACGTTGCGAAGCCGAATTTTATGTATGTGGCCTTTCAGGCTCCACATACCCCGAATGAAGCACCAGAGGAAACCATCGCAAAATACGAAATAGCGGACGCGAATCGTAGAGTTCACGCCGCGATGGTAGATGAACTTGATAATGCGGTTGGGGAAATTTTGGAACTCTACACAGACGCCGGTATGCTGAAAAACACGATTGTGGTTTTCATGAGCGACAACGGTGGGCTGTTGAGAGTCGACAAAGACAATCCAAAAAACCAAACGGGTCTCCAACAGGCTGCGCTTTGGATCGACTGGCTATTTGAAAGGCCCGTGAACTTCATACCTGGTTTTGAGTTCATACTAAGTTGGGCATTCGATGGTGGAAGTGACAATTCACCACTTCAAGGTGGAAAGGGCAGTTCAGCTGAAGGCGGCATTCGCGTTCCCGCCGCGATATGGTGGCAGGGGAGATTGGAAAATGGCAATCATGATCAGTTCATGTCTGTTGCCGATGTACTACCTACACTATTGGAAGCGATTGATGCGGGAAGCGACATTCCGCTAGATCTTAATGGACGCAGCCAATGGCGTGCGCTGACAGGTGGCGTAAGTGAAACGTCTGTACACTTGGTAAGCGGGCTGGAGGGTGAATTTGCCGTATTAAAGTGGCCTTGGAAATATGTTTCTGGTGCCGAGGCCAAGTTATACAATGTCGAAAAGGATCCTGAGGAGAGCAACAATCTGTTAAGTCTCAAAAAGCAAGTGAGCCTTGAGCTTAAGCAAATTGTCGACGAGTGGGAATACGGTCCGCAAGCCGATTTTTCGTTTACAAAAATGCTCTTTGATCCAGATACTTTCGGCGGAGAAGAGTCCGGTCTGCCTTGGGCTGAACGGGTCACCGACTAGAGGCGATTTAGTTCGCAAAAAAATCTAAGAAGATTGCGCCGCTTTTGGATTTCGGGCTGTCCAACCGAAAGACAATGAAGCAGATAGGATAACAATCTGAAAGACAAGGTTGTACCCGACCATCCCATCTGTCCACATCAACTGGGGTGGTATGGTGGGGTCCAGCTTTAGCAATTGCTCAAAATGTCGAATACCCATTGAGTGTGCGCCCCAATAGGCGAATGCCAAAGTCAACATGCTGGTAAGATATAGAAAATTCAAAATAAGAAACTGAAATTTACTAAGGTATGGGCCACCAAAATATATCGCTACTACGTAGCCAAACAACACGGTCACATAATTTGAAAAGATATCGGTGAGCATTTCAACTTGTCCTTGAAGCAAAGCAGATTGGTCTCTTATTGCTTCGGACGTGCTGCATGTAATCTCCGCAATATCAATTTCCATTTGTTGGATCCGCGTATTCTAGAGGCCTCTATCTTTCTGAATTTGATCTATCTCACTGCAATTTGACCAATCGGTCAAGGTGGAGCCAACGAAGTTTGATGCTAAAGTCTCTCGTCATATGGGGGAGGCCGCTCGGCATACTGATAAGCAGCGATACGAAAGAAACAATTTCATTTTTGGTATTGTGCTATTGACTATTTAGTCAAGAAGTGCTGTGCCTTGAGCTAAAGTCTCATTCGGAAGTCAAGAGCCAATTGAGTATGACCAGACCTGCGGCGAAGAAGGCTTCGTCATCGAGGCCATCAAATCTCACGCTCGCTGCATTTGCTTCGCCGGCTTTTTCGATCGGCGCACTTGGCTTGCCTATCGTTATTTTTCTTCCGCCGCTTTACGCCGAAATTGGACTCAATCTCGCGTTGGTGGGCGGCGTCTTCATGGTAACGCGGTTCTGGGACATTTTAACAGATCCGGTTTTGGGTGTTTTTGGTGATCGCCTTCAAACCAAGTGGGGCCGGCGTAGGCCGGTGCTGGTTGCGTCTGTCCCTATCTTGATGATCTCTGTTTATTTGGCGTTCAATCCATCTCAAGGTGCCAGTCAGTATTATCTTTTGGCGACATTGCTTCTGCTTTATGTGGGATGGACGATGTTTACGCTGTCCCACACGGCGTGGGCGAGTGAATTGTCGCCGGATTATCATGAGCGTTCACGGATTATGTCCATGGTTCAGGGGGCGGGGGCAATCGGGGCGCTCGGTATTGTGTTTATTCCCGCTTCGTTTGATGCATTGATGCCCGACTCCAGTTTGCAGCTGAAGGCATCTGCGATGGGGACGTTCATTGTTCTGACATTGCCGGTGCTGGTTTTGCTTGCCCTGAGAGCGGTCAACGAGCGTTCCACGAGACTGGGTTCGGGCGTCCATTGGCGTCAAGGTTTGCGTGCGATCGTAGATAACACGCCGCTGAGGTTTCTGTTGGCCGCAGATCTGTTGCTCGGACTTCAGGCGGGGATCAATGGATCGCTACATGTTTTCTTTGTGAGTGATGTACTGGCGATGCCGAATGCGGCGAGCGGCTACATATTGCTGATATTCCTGTCTTCAATCCTTTTCTTACCGTTTTGGCTTCGCCTGAGTTACCGGACCGGCAAGCATCGTGCTCTGTGCATTGGTGCATCGGTTTCGGCGGTCGCGAGCTTCTTGGTGTACTTTGTACCTGCGCAGGCACTTGTCCCAGGTGCCATCGTGTATTTTCTGATCGGTGTTAGTCATGCGGGTGCGGCAGCGATGCTTCGCTCGATCATGAGCGATGTGATCGATACTGACACTTTGTCCACCGGACAGGACCGCGGTGCGTTGTTCTTTGCAATGCTCGGCATGACGGGCAAGTTGGGTTTGGCACTTGCGGTTGGAATCACCTACCCGGTTCTCAATTGGATTGGATATGACGCATCCGGCACAAACGACCAAGCCACATTGGATGGAGTGCGTTGGGTCATGGCAGCGACGCCTGCACTCGTCGGTGTTGCAGTCGCCGGTATCATGTGGCGGTTCCCTCTTGATGAAGCATCGCAGTCGGACGTGGCGCGGAAACTGCGGCTACGGACAACTCAACCTCCGGCAATCGAAGGATGAGTTGCGCACGTGACCTGCTGATGTTGATCGGTGATTGCGCATTTTTTTCAAACATCAATACGACCGCATCACGCGAGCAAAGATTGATGAAGAGAATTTGTGGCATCAGTGGCAGGCTACGGACCGGCAGACTGGCAGATTAGGGGGTTCCCTTTAGCTCGACTGTATTGCCTTCCGGATCTTTGATATACAACGACGGACCGCTTCCCGCCGCGCCGTAACGCTGGGCGACTTCGCCGACGTCGATATCGTGCGCGCGCAGATGGGCAACAATGGCATCTGGCGACCACGGCATGATCCGGATGCAAAAATGATCCATATTCGGCGCGGCATGATCCGGCGCGCGGGCGCCGTCACCACCAAGCGGGCCGTCAATGTCGACAAGATCAATCAGCGCTTCTCCGGCACGCAACTGGGCAAGCCCAATGTCGCCGGGACCGCGCTCAAGCCGGCAGCCGAGCACGTCGGTGTAGAAGGAGACCATGGCTTCCAAGTTGGTCGTGCGCAGGACAACATGATCGAGTCCCTGGATGTTGATCGGATTGGCTTGCTTCATGGCTGGGTCTTTCATTTCGCTAGCTGAGTATCTCAGACGGCACGTGTGCGCTGACACCGAATGTGTTATGCGCAACCTACGAAAACAAGAGGGGGCCGAGTTCACGGCGGCGCGTTGTGGTAACTTCGCGCTGACCTGTTCAATGATCACACCGTCATTCGCTCGAACGCATCCTGTCAGTATGCGTGATAGAATGTGCACGGCATTCAGATTCAACCTTCACCAACGCCGGAGGCACTCATGGAACCAAGGATTCATATCGTCACTTTGGGTGTCAGAGATCTTGAACGGTCAACGCGGTTTTATAAGGATGGACTTGGTTTTCCGACAACGCGGAAGCCGGATGCGGGCATCATCTTTTTCCAAACCGGGGGATGCTGTCTTGCGCTTTATCCGGTGGAGAAACTGGCGGAAGATGTGGGGCCGGACTTTCCCAACGAACGTGCGCGTTTCTCGGGCATCACGCTTGCGCATAATACGCGCTCAAAAGAAGAGGTCGACGCCGTGTTGGCGCGTGCGGAACGCGCCGGCGCGCGAATTGAAAAACCTGCACAGGACGTGTTTTGGGGTGGTTATAGCGGCTACTTTTCCGATCCCGATGGTTACTTATGGGAAGTGGCTTACTCCGATGGTTGGCAATTCAACCCGGATGGCAGCCTGATCATCGACTGAGGTTTATGGGCAAGCCGCGATGCCTTTCACCTGGTGGCGCTCCTTTCAATGCCCAACCAAACGGGGAGGGGGCGCGGGCACATTAAGGTGCCCGCGCCGATTTACGCTGTCATGTCGAAGACAAGCACTTCTGCGTCATGCCCATTCTTCAGTGTGATTTCGTCCTCCTCGCTTATGGCCATGCCGTCGCCGGCCTTGACCTGTTGGCCCGCAACCTCGATGTCGCCGCGCGCCACTTGGATCCAGGCCAACCGACCGGGCGCCAAACGCAGCGTGGCTTGTTCGTCTCCGTTGAACAGGCCCGCGTAGAAATTGACATCCTGATGAATGACCACCGATCCATCCCGCCCGTCTCTTGAGCCCACCAACCGAAGCTGGCCGCGTTTGTCGGTGTTCGAAAACGCCTTCTGTTCGTAGCTTGGTGCAATCCCGTCTTTCTCGGGCAGAATCCAAATTTGCAGGAAGTGAACGGGCTCCGATTTCGAATGATTGTATTCGGAATGGCGAATGCCCGTACCGGCCGACATGCGCTGTACGTCATCGGGACGAATGACGGATCCGGAACCGATGGAGTCTTTGTGCTCAAGTGCACCGTCCAAGACATAGGAAATAATCTCCATGTCTTTGTGTCCGTGTGGGTCGAAACCGGCGCCCGGCTCGACGCGGTCCTCGTTAATGACCCGCAAAGGGCCGAAACCCATAAACTTGGGATCGTGATAGTGACCAAAGGAAAATGTGTGTTGTGAGTTGAGCCAGCCAAACTGAGCTGTACCCCGATCTTTTGAGCGTCTGATATCGATCATGTCTCGTCTCCAATAAGTGTTTCATTGAAGAAGATAATGTCTCCATATTGTAGTACTATAGGGCAGATTAGGGACATGCTGTCTACTAAATCGATACAATAGGCGGACGATATGGATAAATTTGAGAGCTTGCGGGCCTTCGCCAATGTGGTGGAGCAAAACGGTTTTGCGTCCGCAGCCCGGGCGCTGGGGAAATCCAGGTCCCAAGTGAACAAGCTCGTCATCGCGCTTGAGGATGAACTTGGTGCTCAGTTGCTCAATCGCACGACGCGCAAGGTTTCGCCGACACCGGCCGGCCGCGCCTTTTACGACCGTGCACGGATGATCTTGAACGACCTTGCGGAAGCTGAAGCCGCCTTTCAGGACGACCAGGAAGAACCGCAAGGAGAGTTGCGGATCAATGCCCCTATGAGCTTCGGCACGCTGCATCTTTCAACGGCGATCGCGGAATTTATGCGGCGTCATCCGAAAATCCGCATCGAGCTGATCTTAAACGATCGCCAGATTGATCCGGTTGCGGAAGGTTTTGATGTGACGGTGCGTATTGGGGAACCGGATGACAGGCCTTCGCTGATCGATCATGAAATTGTTGAGGCCAAACGTGTGCTGTGCGCGTCGCCCGACTTCATTGCACAACATGGCGAGCCCAAGTCCCCCGATGAGATTGGTGATCTGTCCTGTCTTCATTATCAACCCGCGAGCGCGCCACCGGTTTGGAAGTTTGAAGGCCCGCAAGGCCTTGAAGAAGTGCGGATCAACAGTGTTTTAAATTCGAACAATGGAGAAGTGTTGCGTGACGCAGCCATGGCTGGGTTGGGTCTCGCCAAACTGCCGACTTTTGTCGTTGGGAAAGAACTCCAAGCGGGCAGGCTCGTTACGCTGATGCCCAACTATCAGGCCTCGAGCCTGCAAATCTGTCTGCTCTATCCGCCCAACCGGCATTTGTCGTCGCGCATCCGGCTTTTTGTCGACTTTGTCTACGAGCAATTCGGTGGGCGTCCATTTTGGGACCTCGTGACCTGATAAGCCGAGTACTGTGGACGTTGCCGTTCGGCGCGCAAGCGCGGGATATCATTTGTGTACAGAAGGAGTTGTCGAGGCGTCATCAACTAAGATGATCAAAGAATTTTGGTCCATGGTATTTGACTTCCATTTTAGGTGTCATCCCCCGGTGGAGCGAAGCGAAATCCGGGGGATCCAATGACCGAAAAAGAATACGCAGATGCCAGTGGATTACCCGGACGCGCAGCTTCGCTGCTTACCGGGTAATGACACATGGAGTTTCTTTCGACATCACCGCATGAGTGGGCGCGGTCTGCCTTCGCCGAAGCGCAGCTTCAGTTACGCGCAGGCTGCCTGCTGGATTGCCGCGGTCCCGAAACAGTTTTGTCGCGGCCTCGCAATGACACAAAACCCTTTGTGTCACGCGGCTTCTTTGCGTTCCAATTGTTGCTCGACGATCTGCTCGTGGACATCAACGGCTGGCCGTTGATTGGACAGATTGATTTCCGGTGCCATGGGGCCGGTCACGCGCGGTCCTCTGATGGCTAACCACATCGTCTTCAGCGGATTGCGGACAGCGTCCATGGTGGCCGTTGGTTCATAGCCGCAATGGGCCATGCAATCGGAACATTTCTCGTAGTTGCCGGTGCCGTATTGGTCCCATTCGGTGGTTTCCATCAGCTCTTTAAAGCTGGAAGCGTATCCTTCGCCCAACAAATAGCAGGGGCGCTGCCAGCCGAAGATGTTGCGCGTCGGCATGCCCCACGGTGTGCACTTGTAATCTTGGTTGCCGGCAAGGAAATCGAGATAGTGGGTAGAGTGGTTGAGCGGCCATTTGCGTTTCTTGCCCATGGCCAACACTTCGCGGAACAGGGTTTTGGTCTTTTGACGAGCCAAGAAATGTTCCGTGTCCGGCGCACGTTCATAGGCAAAGCCCGGCGAGATGGTCACGCCGTTGACGCCCATGTCCCGCGCATAATCCAGAAAGTCCGCAAGCCGCTTGGCTTTGGCATCGTCAAAGATGGTGGCGTTCACATTGACGCGGAAGCCTTTTTCCTGCGCCTTTTTTATTGCCCGCACTGCGGTGTCGAACACGCCGTCGCGGCACACCGCCTTGTCATGCTCTTCTTTGAGGCCGTCCAAATGCACCGAGAAGAACAGATATTCCGATGGCTCGAACAGATGCAGCTTCTTCTCAAGCAGAATGGCGTTCGTGCACAGCGAGACATATTTCTTGCGCGCCACAATGCCGGCAACGATTTCGCCGATTTCGTTGTGGATCAACGGCTCACCCCCGGGGATCGCCACCACCGGTGCGCCGCATTCATCAACGGCGTCCAAACATTCCTTAGCTGACAGGCGGCGTTGCAAAATGGGCTTGGGGTAATCGATCTTACCGCATCCGGCGCAGGCCAAGTTGCATTGAAACAAGGGTTCCAACATCAGAACCAGCGGGTAACGCTTCCGCCCCATCAGATGTTGCTTCACCACATAGGTGCCAACTTTGATCGCCTGCTTGATGGGTACGCCCATGATTGTGTCTCCTGCTGCCCGCGCTGCGCGGACCGGGTTGATTGTCGAGGCATAAATGTAAACGCGAGCTCGTGTTCGCGTTTTACTGAAAAGGGCGCTATAGGTCAATCTGGGAGCCCGTTACGCTGACCCATTGTGAACAGGCATTGCACCGGCTAGAACAGGCAGATGGTCAAAAAACAAAAAGAAACCAATGGTTTAGAGGTGGTCGGCGAAATCCCGCCCGGGTCGCGGGGGCCCGATGCGCCGCAGCGCCGCACGCCGCGGCAAGGCCGCAGCCAGCAGACCGTCGACAAGATTCTCAGCGCGGCACGGCGCCTGTTGGCTGAGGGAACCACGATTTCGAGCCTCAACACCAACCGCATCGCCGAAGCCGCCGGGGTTTCTGTCGGCGGGCTCTACCGGTTCTTTTCCGACAAACAGGCGATCGTCGACGCGATCGCGGTTCAGCATCTTCAGATCTTTCAGACGGCACTGGCGGAGACGGTAGACCGCGAAAAGCCGAACACTGGTCAGGATTTTCTGGAATTGGTGATCGATGCCTTTGTTGCCTATCTCGAACGAAATCCTGAGTTCTTTCAAATCGCCTATGGCGGCAGTCACATCAGCGCCGATGTGCGTGAGGCGAAATCACGGCCGGATGACGGGGCTTCGGGCTTTATGAAGGCCTTTCTGGTCGACGCGCTCGGCAAACAACCTTCTGAAGCACTGGACCTCAAACTCCGCATAGCCGCTGAAGTGGGGGACCGGCTGATCGCCCACGCCTTCGATCAAAAATCCATCAGTGCACGGAACGATGTGATCGGCGAGCTGAAAAAGCTCTTGTCGGACTATCTCTTCGATGAACACGGTGCGCTGTGACGCCATCGGCCTAAATGTGTCCATGTGTCCGCAAGGTGCAGCATTTGAGTTGTCTGAATCGTCATCATGAGTTGGCGTTAGCCAACACGGCGATCCAAGGCAGAAGACCTCGTGCAAGCTGCCCTAGATTGCGTCAGCTGCAAAGACAGAATTGGGCGGCTTCGCAATGACGGCTCAGCTTCCCTTGACCCAGAGCGCGTTTACGATTCTTAGAATCGCAAACGCGCTCCAAGACTTTGATTTGTCGCGCATCGTTTCACAAAACCGGTTCCCACTTTTGTGGATACGCTCTTGTTAAAGGCGAAGGCGCGGCGGTGAATGAGATTTGTTACCTCTGAGGTAATTGTTCAGCGCTCTGTCACCCATATGGTTGGCCCCATGGCAGACAAGCGAGGTGCAAAATGCAATCGTTCATGATCGTCCAAGATGGGTTCGTGCTGATTATGGCAGGGGCGGTTCTGTATTTCTTGGGTCTGTTTCAAGGCCTGATCATTTCGGTCGTGCGCAATACGCGCATGGCCCTTTCCGGGCATTTGGCAGCCCTGCAAAGCGGCATGGCTTTGATGATTTTCGGTGTCATTTGGCAGTTCGTTGACCTCACACCGACCTGGTCGATGGTGGCCGTTCAGTCTTCGATCGCCGGGTATTATCTGGTCTGGGTCGGCATTACGGTCGCTTCCCTGACGGGGGCCAGCAAAGCCTTGCCGATGGCGGGGCAGGGATTTTCTGCCGGGCGGATTTCGGAAACGGCGGTGATCGCTTTAGAAGCGGTGGGCGTTTTGCTGTCAGTCTTGTCCGCGGTTTTGATCGTTTGGGGGCTTCTCATAACGGCGGGCGCATCACTTCTTTAGCAGGACAATTTTGCCGGCCGGGCGCAAGGATCGGGTGGCGCGCGACCGCGCACTATGTTCTTGGAACACAGATGGTTCGTTAGGTGACTTAAAGGAGAGTGTGAGCAGATGGCCACGCAGAAAGAAAAAGCGATCGCATTTCAGAAACTGCATGAACAAGGCACGTTCATCATTCCAAATTTCTGGGATGTGGGGTCGGCTATTGCGCTTGAAAAACAGGGGTTTAAGGCCCTTGCCTCAACCAGTGCCGGATTCGCGCAAGCCATTGGTCTCAAGGATGGCCAGGTCACATTGGAGCAAAAGCTCAAGCACCTCAGCGAGGTCGCCGCCGCGACCAGCGTGCCCGTTGCTGCGGACTTTGAGCACGGTTTTGCGGACCGGCCGGAAGATTGTGCGGCCAACCTGTTGCGGGCGGCGGAGACGGGAATTGTCGGCGCGTCGATCGAAGATTGGTCACGGTCAGAACTTTACGATGCGGGCTTGGCACGAGAGCGGATTTCGTCCTGTGTCGAAGCGCTTAGCATGCTCGACTTCCCTTTCACTTTGACGGCGCGTGCTGAAAATCTCCTGCGTGGTGTCGGCACGATCGACGACACAATTGCGCGCCTCAAAGCCTATGAGGACGCGGGCGCCCATGTTCTGTTTGCGCCGGGTCTTTCCAATGACGCGCAGATTCAATCCGTGATGGCAGAGGTGAAAGCACCGCTCAACATTCTGTTTGCCTTCATGCCCGACAAGACCGTTGCCGATTATCAAGCGCTCGGTGTGCGGCGGATCAGTCTGGGCAATATGCTGGCGAGCCACGCCGCGGCGGCCACCGCCCGTGCCGGGAAGTTGATGATGGAAGAGGGAAGCTTTGGCTGGATGTCTGAATTAGGGTCATGAACGCATATTGTTACCTCTCAGGTCGTGGTTTTTGTGACGGGTCACGCTCAGCATAGGCCTGTCACAAAATGGAGAGAGAAAATGACCCGTACAATGATTAAGGAAAATTCGAACGCATCGTCCAATCATGGCGTGATTGAGAAGATGGTTCATGGCTATGCGACGCAAGACTTGGAAGCCATTATGCCCCTGTTTGCCGATGATGCCGTCTATCGGGATATGGCTGGCGGCGGGATCTTCGGCAAAACACTGCGCGGCAAGGCGGCCATCAGAAAGCACTTCTCGTTCTATTTTAGATATCTGATGCCGTCTCACACCTACGAAGACGCGGTCATCTTTGCGGAAGGCAATCGTGTCAGCGCCGATTGGACATTGGTTCTGGGCAGTCAGCTTTCGCCCGCAAGGCAGTTCCGCGTGCGTGGATGCGATTCTTTCATTGTCGAGAACGGCAAGGTCAAAGAGAAGTGCGCATTTCTAAAGTCGGGGAGTGGAACATATTGGGCAATGGCCAAGATTAGACTGATCGAGGCTTTGACGTTCTCAACAGCCGGAGCAAGAGCAGGAATGGCTCGCCAATAAAAATGGCCACCAACGCTGAATTCTCGAACCATCTCAGGCACCTGCGCAAAAGCGCAGGGCTCAGCCAGCAGAAGTTTGCCGATGCTGTGGATATGAGCTATCGGCACTTCAATTTTCTGGAAAACAGCCGCGCCATGCCCAGCCGGGAAATGGTGTTGAGAATTGCTAAGGCTTTGGACCTTTCCCTGAAGAACACCAACTTGCTGCTGCGCTCGGCGGGTTTTGCGGCGGCTTTTCAGACGACGCCCTTGGATGAACAAACGATGGCGTTTGCTAAAGCCGCTCTATCCCGCATCCTCGAACAGCAAAACCCCTATCCCGGTGTCGCCATGACACCGATCGGGGACGTTCTCATGGCGAACGATGCCGTGTTTCATCTGTTCAGCGCTTTTGTCCCGATCGACAAGTTGGAATCTTTCTCGAATGTGTATGAGTTTTTCCTCACCGATGAAAACGTCAAACGTTATCTGACAAATTGGGATCAACTGGCGCCACAGATATTGGCGCTGGTGCGCCAAGAGGTGTTTGAGATTGATACTTTAAACAGCGCCTTTCGGTTGTTGAAGAAACTTGAAACCAAAATGGACTTGGATGCGATTGCAACGAAGGAAAGCGCCAGGGCGGACGTCCCCTTGTTTACGATGAACTTCAAGAAAGATGACTTGGAACTGAGTTTCTTCTCGACCTATACCAGTTTTGGAACGCCGCATGATGTGGCGCTGCAGGAGTTGCGGATCGAATGTTTTTACCCGGCCGACGAGGCGACAAAGGCGTTTTGCCATCAGGTGTCGGCGGGTAAGTACGCTGAGACGAAAAGCTGACACATGAACGGCATGCCGTGAGCGGGTAGACAGACCGCTCCCGGTACGTAGTATCTAGAGCGTATCCACAAAAGTGGGAACCGGTTTTGTGAAAAGATGCGCGATAAATCAAAGGTTTGGAGCGCGTTTGCGATTCGAAGAATCGTAAACGCGCTCTAGTTTGATGCATTACTTTATCTGTGATCATCATTCGCGATCAGCGTCGGAGGTGAAATGTCTTTCAAAGCGCACTGCGCATGCAAAACCGTGTCAATAGAATTGGCGCGTGATCCGGTTCGGTGTTTCGTTTGTCACTGCGACTATTGCCAGCGTATGACGGGTTCTGTGGGAAACGTTGTTGCGCTTTTTCGGGAAACGGACGTTGTGGCAATGTCGGATGCTCTTGAACTCGATCCCCAAATGGCTAAGTGGCCAGGGTTGAGAAGATATCTTTGTCCCAAATGTTATTCGAACGTGCATTGGGTAAACCCAAAAACGTACCCCGGGATGCGATTGGTGTCCCTCGGATGCTTCGACGATCCGTCGGCCTTCAAAATTTCTAGCACCGTGCAAAATCAATATCGGCCAACTTGGTGCCCCCAATTAGACGCAGCCGAAGCATTTGATGCGTATCCGGAATAAAGTTGCTTGCTCAATTGCGCGCGGAGCGAACCTGGTCTTGATGCAAAGACCAGCAGAACGGGTTAGCGTTTCATTTTAAGACTTTTGGACATTCTTTTTCCAAAAATGGAAATTGTTGCTTAAGGCGATCAAATACGCACTTCGGCCCAAAGGCGACAATGGCTGTGCCAAGTTGAACGCCTGAAAACTGGTGCGATGTAGCCGAAGCGGACGACTTTTGACACTCCAAAACAGGCGCTCGCAATTTCTGCTTTAGGTCAGGAGCGAACGTCAGCGGAATCCTCGCATGTATCAACCAGGTCGGCCGTCAAACTACAAATTGATCGCATCCATTGCGTGATGTAAAAGGCATTGATCAAATGAGGAATACAAACTGGGCTTGGTGCGTTTGCTCGGAGTTCGCGATGAACCTGAATTACCGAAAACTTGTCATCGCCACGACTGTTACGTGGTTAATGTTGCTTACTGCGACAGCGCAAGGCGCGCGTATGGGGTACACGATCGGTTATAACTTCGACGGAGAGTCAACCGTTCTCACAACACGGCAAGACTTCACAGGAGACAATCAAAACCTCTTTGAAATAAATGAACCGCCTTCAGAGTGCTTCCAATCGCCAGGTGTCTCAGAGGTAAATGGCGTGACAGTATCTAACGCGGCTGATGCGCTCTGGGCTATAGAAGTTTCGGGCGCAGTTTACGGTGAGGTTAAAATAAAATGTTCAGTATCAGAAGTAGTGTTAGCTCTCTACCCAGGGTACGTGCAGCAAGGTGAACTAACAAAAATCCTAGCAGGCGTCCCAAGGTTTGCCGCCGTTAAATTGGCTTCATTGAAAGAAACCATATTAAACTCAACCCGAAATACGAAAGATCATCTCCAACCTACAGAAGACTGCCTGATCAACCGTAATCAGGAAGACGAACCCGTTAAAGCGCTGTGCTTTATGCAAAACTGGTTTGTTGCGGTACACTTTTACACCGGCAAGGACAGCCAACGCGCTTATTGGGTTGGCAAAAGAGACGAGTACTTTCCGCTGATTCAGAAAAAATTTGATAACGTCGGAAAAAGCGCGTTCGACGGAATACCCATCATTTATCACTCCATGGGTCCAGTCGTTGCAGAATCATTCGTAGCAGACCAGCAAAAGTACAGAGTGAACGCGGCGAAATTTCACGTGGCGCTCAATGAAATTGCACTGGCAGATATTCGTGGTGACTTGAACACTATGGATCAATTTCTGGAAGAGCTCGAGTAGGTCTGCTCAAGTGGGGGAATCTTGTCGTGTCAGCTTCGACACTGAAAGCGGACAATACCTGAACGTCCTAAATTGGCTTCAAGTAGGCCGCTGAAAGCTACGACAAAAAACCTGCCGCAAATCGGTCATTCAAATTTTGTGCGTCAATGTCTTCTTCTGGTAATTTAGGGCCTTATCCAAAGTGAAAAACTACGGTCTTGATTGAGCTTGCAATTGATCGTTTGGAACGGCTCCCACAACACTATTATCAATAGTGTCTCGTAATTTTCTTCCGATCGAAAATGCTGGCACCGGGCACGCCGGCGACGCTAATCAAATGAGACACAATTCAGGGAAAGCGTTTCACATCAATTGATGCGTGAGGCGTGACTATTTTGTATCTGACAATTTAAGCTCTGCTTCTTGCTGGCGTTCTGATAGCGCTTTGGTCCGGAACTGCGTGGGCGTCATGTCGGTTGCTGCACGGAAGGCGCGGTTGAACGGGCCGACAGAGCCGTAGCCAAGATCAAGGGCAATTTGGATTACTTGGCGCTGGGCCTGTTCCGGATCGGCGAGAAGGGTGCGGGCTTCCTCAATGCGCTTCTCATTCAAAAAGGCGGAGAAATTGCGGAAGCCAAGTTCCTGATTGATCAAGTGACGCAGCCGGTGTTCCGGCACGCCCACTTTTTCGGCAAGTACAGCAATGGTGAGATCTTGTTCCCGGTGGATGCCGTCCTCCATCAGCTTTGTGAGGCGGGAAAGGGGCGCCATATTGTCGGGACGCACGGCGCTCGTTTTGGATTGCGGCTTTTCTTCGGGCACGAAGTTCAAGAACGAGGCCGGCCGAAGAAGCCATTGCAAGAATCCAAAGGTCAGGGTGAACAGCAGCGCACCGTGAAAAAGAGTCAGTGCTGGCGGTGGCGCGTCCGCCACTTCTGTTAACTCCACCAAAGCAATGCCGAGGCCGACCAGCCCGGCAAGGACTGAAAACACAAGGCGAAACCGGCGCCTCGTCTCGATCAGGTCGTCGTTCCAATGGGCGGCGGCCAGCCACAAAATATGGAGCATCATGGCAATGACCACCGGTTGCTGGACGTAATTGTCGAGCGAGTTGCTGATCGCACCTGAGCCCGACACGCGAAGGGCGGCCAGGAGTCCGATAATGACAAACGGCAGCAGCCGCCAGGCGCGCCATTCGAATTCATCGTCGAACAAAATGGTGGCGAACCACCAAAAGAAAACCGAGTTGAGCGTCGATAGGACGACGAGAGGGCCAAAGAAGGGGCCGCTTGCGTCCGCGATCGCCGGCGACGACAACAGCGCATAGCCGGCAGTGCCGAAAGCAAACAGTGCGCCCATATGTGCGGTATCAAAAGACTTGCCGACGCGCAAAAAATGGACTGCCGTCAACAGCAACATACCGGCGGTCATGCCGCGCAACACGACTTCAAGAAAAGTGTCTGGGTTCACGCCTGAATTGCTCCGACCACCCGCCGTCCATGCGGCTCGCCCCTAAAGATAGCACCGGTTTCGAGGGTGCATTCTTGAAACTGCGCTTCGTGACGTGAAAATCCAAGTCTCTTTGCGCCCGCTCGTTTCGAAATTTCGGATTCGGCGCAAGATTTTCATTTTTGGTTGGTTGCCGAGGCCTTTGTGCCCAAATTGGTTGGCAATGTGCCGCCAATTGTCGTCACAGCAATCATTGTGGTTTTTTCACAGAAGCGATTCCTGTAAGGTGAGTCGCAGGTATTCGCTCATGCCTCCTCCCTCCAATTGGGGAAGCACCTGACGTGCAGAGTTCTTGCCAAATTCATTGAACCGACTGTTCGGGCAATACGCATAAGGAGGGATTGTGATGGTCGTCCGCATCAGGAGGTTTATCGATGAAATTGTCTGCGCCCCTATTCAGGCTTAAACACCGCGCAAAAACCCTGGCCCGTGCTGAAGGCATTCCCCGTCACGCGGCCCTGGATCGTATCGCACAAGAAGAAGGCTTTCAGTCCTGGAGCCTTTTGGCGGCCCACGCGAATGCCGGCGATGCGTCTCAGCGATTGTTTGCGCGCCTTAAGCCGGGCGACTTGACTTTGATTGGGGCGCGTCCGCGCAACGGCAAAACGCAGCTTTGTCTGCGTTTGTTGATCGAGGCCATGAAGGCCGGTCACGATGCGGTTTTGTTTTCACTCGATCTGACGGTGGCCGACCTTCAAAGCCTGTTCCGCAAGATCGGCGAAGAGGCGGACCGGTACAGCGACCGGTTCCTGTTCGATGGGTCGGACGAAATCAGTGCCGATTACATGATCGACAGGTTAGAGGGGGCGCGCCCGGGAACATTTGTTGGCATTGATTATCTGCAATTGTTGGATCAGAAGCGCGTCCACCCTGATCTGTCCAAACAGATGAGCTGTTTGAGGTCATTTGCAAAGACGCAAGGCTTCACCATGATCTTCATCTCTCAGGTCAATCGCGCCTTTGATCCCGTCGCGTCGCAGGTGCCTGGCCTTGACGATATCCGTCTGCCCAATCCGGTTGACCTCGACCTGTTCGACACAAGCTGTTTCCTTAATGACGGGGAAGCTCACATCGCTTCGGTGCGGGGGTAGGGCCATGGAACATATCCCCGGTACACAGGGCTACGAGAACGCGGTGCAAAAATTCCTCGAGGTCTCTCGGGCCTTGCCCTTTGATGAGGTGAACGCAGCTTATCTGGATTTTCTACCCCGTGATCCCTGCCGCGTATTGGATGTGGGCGCGGGCGCCGGTCAAAATGCGGCCGCGCTGGCGAAGTTAGGGCACACCGTAACGGCCGTTGAGCCCTTCGCGCCTTTCTTGGAAGCTGCCCGCCGCGCTTATGCGGACTTGAATGTGGTCTGGAAAGACGATTGTCTGCCGCGCCTGCAATCCATTGCAGAAAATAACGGCCAGTTTGATTTCATTCTTGTGCAGGCGGTTTGGCATCATCTCAATGAAGAGGAGCGCCGCATCGCGTTGCAGCGGCTGGCGGATCTGTTGGATAAGGGTGGCGTTTGCGCCCTTTCCTTGCGTAACGGGCCGGCCGGTTTGGGGACACATGTCTTTCCGACCGACGGCACACAGACGATATGTGACGCTGAACAGTGCGGCCTAAAGACAAAACGGCATCTTGCCAATCAGCCCTCATACATAAAGGGCAAAACGGATGTGGTCTGGAGCCATCTGGTTTTCGAAAAGCCGAAACGATTTAAGCCGTAGACGGATAAATGTATGTCACACAGCAACTATGATCACTAACCCTGTGATGCAAACTCATTAGAACCGCCATCTGTCGCTCATCCCGGTGAAAACCGGGATCTGTTGCAGTTGGCTCGGAGTATATGGCGCGAGATTCCGACTTTCGTCGGAATGAGCGCAGAATTGGTCTTCCTTGTATGCACGCCATTCTAACCGGTCGCAACCGGATGCGACGCGGGCCAGCGCCGGTACAAGATCGTGTAGAGCAGGGGCGAGAACGAACCGAGGATGAGGGCGAACACGACCCACCCCCACGGGTTCCTGCCGGATTGGCGGGCGTCTTGGATCATCCAGGCCAGCCAGAACACGATCATGATCACCAGATCGACCCAGATCTGAATGTTAGACCAAGTGCGCATGATGGTCCCCGGCACGTCCGTGCCGTCGACGGCCACGGCTGCAATCGTGATCACCGCAAGCAATGCGAATGCGGCCATGGCAATGGTGCGCGGCGCTTCTTCATCGGCGGCGGTTTGAGCGGATGCGGATGGTGATGCCGGCCACCTTTGATAAAGGATCATATAAATCAGGGGAACGAACGCGCCAAAGATCAGGGCGCCGATCACCCAAATCCAGCGAACAAAACCCGGGCTCTTTGCGTCCCTCAAAACCCAGGCGCACCAAAACACCATGGCGATGACCAGGTCGAGCCAAATCTGGAAAGATGTAAAATTGTGGAAAATGGCATCCTGGAAGCCATTCTCGTCCAACCCAATTGCGGCCGCTGTAAGCGCGCCGAAGGGAACGATGATCAGTATCGCGAAGAGTCGCAGGTTCATGGCACCAGCTCCAATCTGTAGCACTCGCTACGCTAGTCCGGATGCTCACCCTTTGCAAGTCGGGTTTTGCATTTTCTGCCGGAATGGCTTGGGTGCCGGCGCCGCACGTCGAATTGTAATTTCAAAACGCGTGGCGGCAATTGGGGTGTCTATGCAAGAATGGGCGTCGTACGGTCACTGCAATTCGCAAAACAGGAGATAATGATGGTGGAGCAAGGTCCATTTGATCTGAATGATAGAAATGTGGTGATCACGGGCGGGGCAACGGGCATTGGGTTCGCTCTCGCCAAAGGGCTTGGCGCGCGGGGCGGCAAAATAATGATTGCCGAACCGGACGAAGCGCGTCTCAAATCTGCTGTTGAGGCGTTGGGCAACCAAAAGATCGATGCCACCTATCAAATCTGTGATGTGACCGACCTTGAACAGGTTGAGCGTCTGGCGGACGCCGCTTGGAATCATTTCGGGCGGGTCGATATGGTGTTCAACAATGCAGGCATTTCTGTTCCCCAGGCACCGATCATAGAGGCGTCCATGGACGATCTGCACCGCGTTTTCAACGTCAACTTTTTTGGCGTGTGGCATGGGTGCCGTGTTTTTGGCAAACGCCTGATCGAGCAAGGCTCGCCGGCGGGCATCTACAATACCGGTTCGGAGAATTCGCTGTTCAATGCCGTGCCCAACAATGGGGGCTATTTGGCGGCCAAGCATGCGGTGTTGGGATTAACTGATATATTCCGCGAACAGATGCCCGAGTTCATCCGTGTAGGGCTGATCATCCCGGGTTTCGTTAAATCCGGCATGACCGAGCGTGTCGGCGACCTGGCGATGGATACGGACAAATTTGCGTCGATTGTTCTGCAACAAATCGCCGACGGCCGGTTCTACATTGTCTCGCACGCCTACAATATGGTGCGGGTTAAAGAACGTTATGATGAGATTGCCGAAGCTTTTGCCACTTATGCCCCGCGCTACGAAGGCGACGAAGAGTATGATGTGCGGCACCTGCTTGCGAGAATGAACCAAAGCTAGTTGGTGTTTGTTTAGCGCGTGCTTTCTGAAGCATTCGTCAGGAGGCATGTTGAAACGAGCGTATCTCACATGAGCCCAGAAACGACATTATCCAAATTTTCACGCGCGGCGATGTGGGTATGCTTTGCGTCTTTCGTGATGGGTGCGGCGATCTCATTTGTCGAGGGTGCTTTGCCGGATATGATCATTAAGGCCGCTTCGGGTGAAACTGAATTTGCGGAGCTGCCGGGAAGTATCAACCTCATGCTTTTCGGACTGATCGGCTTCGCAATCGCAAGTGTGTTTTGCCAAGATCGCTTTTGGCTGTTCTGGCGTGGTCGCGAGCGACGGCGCTAACATGTTCTATCGGATGGTCGCAATACACTTCCCATGCCTGCGAATGCGAACTATAGCCCGATCATTATGATGGAATGGTTGTTTGCTAACGCTGTCATCCTCGGGCGAGCTATGCGAGACCCGAGGATCCAACTATCAGATCGTTCAGAAGTCCTTGTTTCGAACGGTCTTAATACGGACAGTTGGATTCGCCGATCTTTGTCGGCGAATGACGTGCGGTCGTGTTGGCATTGGCCCTTTCACGGCCGGCGCAGCAGGTAGCGGCCGAGCATGTCGATGACTTCTTCAGCAAGCGTTAGGTCTTGTAGTCGATCGGGCGAACGCAATGCATAGTCGTTGATGGTTGATGAAAGAACGCGCATCAGGAATTCAGTGATGAAGGGCACATCGGCGCTCGGACGCAGTTTGCTCCGGTGCAGTTCTAGAAATGCGTTCGATTGAGGCACATAGTCTTCGAGTATCGCGGACTCCGTTTCGGCAATCGCAAAGCGGGGGACTTCTGTCGACAGGGCAACATGAAGGCCCAGATTGGCGCGAATATATCCGATGTGAGACGTCACCAAATGACGGAGCATGGATTTTGGTGTGGTGGGGCGTGGCTCTGCGGTGAGGCGCGCATAATGATCCAGGCTCAGCCGCCGGCGGATCTCGGCGAAGATCGCTTCCTTGCCGGGAAAATACTCGTAAAGCGATCCGATGCTCACGCCAGCGCGTTCGGCGATTTGATTGGTGCTGGTCCGGTCATAGCCTTGCGCGATCAAAAGCTGAGCGGCAGCTTCCAATACCGCGTCCACTGTCGCTTTCGCACGCGACTGAACCGGCGTTTTTCGTAAGGAATAAAGGGGATTGGGTTGTGCTTTTGCCGTCATCTCAAAATCCGAGTACCAAAACTGAGCGATAACTCAGATAATGCCGGGAGACGCACGCAGGAGCAAGGCCCATGCCGCAGACCTTAGAAGCCATCCCCGTTTCGTCAGACACGCTTGCGCGCAAGCCGGCCCGGGATCTGGCGCATTTGCCGGGGCCTGAGGGGCACTGGTTGTTCGGAAATGCAAAAAGCTTGATGCCAAATCTCGGCCCCTTTATGCGTCAGATGCAGGGCGAGCACGGCGACTGCTTCACCATCGGGCTGTTCCGAAATCAACGCGCCGTCATTTTGGCCGGTCCGCGCGCCAATGAATTGGTGCTGCTCGATCGCGACCATAACTTCTCGAGCCGGTGGGGTTGGGAAGTCCTGCACACTTTCTTTGGCCGCAACATTCTGGTGCGTGACTTTGAAGACCATCGTCAGCATCGCCGGCTGATGACCCATGTCTTCAAGCCTGATGCGTTGGCGTCTTATCTCGATCAAATGAATCCGTTGATCGAGAACGCGCTTGCGGACTATCGCGGCACAGTTGATGTCTACAGACAAACCAAACAATTGGCGTTGGATATTGCGGTCAAAGTGTTTGCGGGCATTTCGCCGGGCGATGAAAGTGTCGCCTATAATCAAGATCTCAATTTGGTTTTGAGTAATGCTATGGCGCATCGCATCCGCTTGCCCGGAACGCGGTACTGGCAGGGATTGGGCGCGCGCGATCGTTTGCGGAAGCGTTTGTTTGAAACGCTGAGAACCCGAAGAGGAAAGCCTGGCCGCGATCTTTTCAGTCAACTCGCCAATCAGCGCGATGAAGACGGCGCCATATTGTCTGATCAAGACGTGATCGATCATATGTTCGGTATGCTGTTCGCGGCGCATGATACGACGGCCTCATCGCTCGGAATGATCTTTTGGCTGCTCAGTCAGCACCCCGATTGGCAGGACGCGTTGCGCGAAGAATGCGACGCCCTGTTCAAGCGTACCGAATCGCGTCATCTGCGCTTTGAAGACCTGGATCATCTGCCAAAAACAGATTGGGTGTTCAAAGAATCGTTGCGCCTCTATGCCCCCATACAAATCATTCCACGGCGCTCGGTCCGCGCGTTTGATTTTGTCGGCCGCACGATCCCGGCAAATGCATGGATCATGCTGATCCCGCAAATCACGCATTTTGATGAACGTTATTTTCAGAACCCTGATCAATTCTTGCCCGAGCGCTTCGAAAAAGCATCCCAGAACGAAGAGCTTGATCCTTACGCTTTCATTCCCTTTGGCCGCGGCAGTCATATGTGCTTGGGGATGCATTTTGCGCATATGGAAATCAAGGCGGTGATCTATCAGCTCCTTTTGAACCGTCGCCTCGCGCCGTCAGGCGACGCGCTCAAGCTCGAATATTTGCCTTTGGTACGCCCCATCGATCGCATGGATGTGCGCTTTATGGAGCTCGGGAGTGTAGTTCCCAGCTAGTCCATCGGATTTTCTTTTGCAGTCGTTTTCCATGTCATTCTCGCGAAAGCGAGAATCCAGTACGCGCCGTCAACAAAAAATTTGGCATTGGGGATCCTGGATCCCCGATCTGCGCTTAGGCGCAGTCGGGGATGACAATATGAACTAATTTGCGAAGCGCCCTAATCCGGGAACCCGGCGCGGCGGAGCCCGTCTGTGATGCGTTTAACTGTTTCAGCGTCGGCGTAATCGGTGGCTTGGCTCAATGTCGAAAGCCGCATCGACGGGTCGGTGCTCAAGGCTTTTCCCACCCACTTTTGCGCTTCTTCCAGCCGGCCGTTCTCAAGGTGCGACAACGCAATGACAAGGTTTGAGGCGGCAAAAGTCGAATCCAGTGCCAAGGTTTCTTCGGCGCTTGCAATGGCCTGCTCATAACGTCGGTTAATGAAGTGCGCCGAGGCTTCCATGGCCACAAGATAGGCGCCTTGCTGCCCAGATAAATTGAAGCCACGGCGCGCGAGGTCTGCGGTGCGTAAGGCTTTGTCACTGTAAAGGTCCACATAGGCCGCACAGGCGAGCACTGTCGGGTCTGATGACGCAAGTTCCAGTGCCCGCGCAATATATGTCTTTGCGTCTTCGTGTTTCCTGAGGCTGACACTCAGATACCCAAGAATCACAAGCGTGTCCGCATTGTCAGGGGCAAGCGCCAGCGCGCGCGTTGCCGCTTGTTCGGCGGCACGTATGCTCTCGGCCGGTGCGTCGCTCCACCCATTGATGATTTCTTTCCAATGGGCAAAGGCCAGGCATACATAGGCCGCCGGATAGTGGGGATCCATGCCAATCGCTTGGTCCGCCATAACCAAGGCAGCGCGGATGTCGTGGCGGTCGTTGGAAAACATCGCGTAACGCGCGCGGGTACATTTTTCCCAGACGTCAAAGTCGCGGGTGCCGCGGCCGTAGTGGCGTGCTTTTTCGCCCATGTCTTTTGACAGTGAAACTTGCAGCGCCGACACGATTTCGCGCGTCATTTCATCCTGCAGTGAAAAGATGTCTTCGACCTTGCGGTCGTAACGCTCCGCCCACAGATGTTCCCCTGTGGCACTGTCGATAAGCTGACCGGTGACGCGCAAGTGATCGCCGGCGCGGCGCACGCTGCCTTCGAGGACCGTCGCAACATTCAGCGCGCGGCCCACATCCCGCACATCAACAGCTTGGCCCCGATAGACAAAGCTTGAGTTTCTGGCGGCGACGGCAAGCCCCGGTATTTTCGCGAGCATGGTGATGATGTCTTCGCACAAGCCGTCCGCAAAAAAGGCTTGGTCCGGATCGGCCGACATATTGTCGAAGGGCAAAACGGCAATGGACGCGGTGCTGGTTTTCTGCGTGGGCAGGTCCTTGGACGCGGTCTCGGAAGAGGGGCCACTTTCCCGCAGCTCGGCAATGAAGCGAAAGCCTTTGCCGTGTATGGTTTTGATAAAGCGTTGTTGCTGCCCATCGTCTCCAAGGGCGCGGCGGGCAGATTTCACGCCACTTGAAACCGCGGAATCGGAAACAAAGCGTCCCTCCCACACGGCTTCAACGAGGTCTTGTTTCGATACGACACGCTCGCGCTGCTCGATAAGATGAATGAGCAGGCCGAGGACTTGGGGTTCGATGCCAACAACATCCCCGTTCTGGCGCAATTCGAGCGCGTCACAGTCAAGTTCGAACTCGTCAAACAGATATCGCATCCAGACGGCACCGCCTCAGGCCGATTTTCCCCGAAAAATCTAGGCTCTACGCTGATTCACATAGAATCCTAGCTTTCCCCAAGAATTCTTCAAGTCTTCCCCAAGCAAGGCCGGCCGGCGTGCCCTATCTGTCTTTGCATCGAAAACGAGACACAACCCCAACTCACTCTTGGAGATGAAAAATGACCACAACCGAAACCACCCAAACACAGTTGAATGGTGTGAATGTAGCGGCCCTTTTGGGCGCCCGTGAGGCCCTGGAAGCCGCGCCGGACGCTGCGGAATTCACGTGGAAGGCCGTAAGCGAATGGAAGGGCGGCGTTCACACGCGCACGGAGATCAACAGCTTCTTTGGTCTGGGCGAAGATCAAAAGCGCAGCAAGACTTTCACGGTTGACACGGACCATCCTGAGGTCTTTGCCGCCCCGGATGCCGCCCCAACTCCGGTTGAATTGATCCTGTCGGGTCTGGCTGGCTGCTTGACGGCCGGTGTTGCTTCCGTTGCCGAAAATCGCGGCATCCGGCTTCGCTCGGTCAAAGCAACGCTCGAAGGCGACATGAACCTTTACGGCATTCTTGGTGTCGACAGTTCTGTGCGCAACGGCTTCAACGCCATTCGCCTGAAATTCCACATCGATGCGGACGCCAGCCGTGAAGATATCGAAGCCCTGGTGGCTCAATCGCAAAAGCGGTCCGCCGTCTTCGACATCATCACAAACCCAACCAACGTTTTCGTCACTGTTGCGTAAGCGTTTTTCTTGAAACACGGAGCGAGTCCCATGCAACGCATAACAACTCTTATCATTGGCGCCGGGCAGGCCGGTTTGGCGATGAGCCGGAACCTGTCCGATCAGAACATTGATCATGTCCTGATCGAGCGTGGCCAGGTTGCCAATGCGTGGCGGACCGAACGGTGGGACTCGCTTCGTCTTCTAACCCCGAACTGGCAAAGCCGCTTACCCGGTTATACCTATGATGGTCCGGACCCAGACGGTTTCCGCACCATGCCTGAAACAGTGGCATTCTTTGACAGCTATGCGTCGCAGATCGGCGCCCCCGTTCAAACCGGCACATGCGTTACCCGCGTCACAGCCTGTGACGAAGGTTACAATGTATCGACGGACCGGGGGGATTGGGTGTGCCGCACATTGGTGATTGCTTCGGGTGTCATGAACACACCGGCAATACCGGCTTGCGCAGGTGATTTGCCGGCCACGATCCGCTCGCTGTCATCAAAAGAGTACCGAAACCCGGCGCAAATTGAGGACGGCGGCGTCTTGGTTGTCGGACCTTCGGCCAGCGGAGTTCAAATCGCACAGGAATTGAAACTTGCCGGGCGCGATGTGGTGCTGTCGGTCGGCGAACATGTCCGCCTGCCGCGTACCTATCGGGGCAAAGACATTCTGTGGCTGATGGATCAAGCGGGTCTGTTCGATGTATCCATCGAAGAGGTGGATGATGTGAGCCGCGTCCGGCATTTGCCGTCCATGCAGTTGGTCGGCAGCCCGAACCGCGTCACCATCAGTCTGAACAGTTTGCAGGCGCTTGGCATTGAAATCGTCGGCCGCGCCAGCGGTTTTCGAGATCAGACGGCATTGTTTTCCGGAGCACTGGCCAATGTCTGCCATTTGGCTGACCTCAAAATGAATCGTTTGCTGCGTTCTTTTGACGAGTGGATTGAACAACAAGATACGCGTGATGCGTTCGATCCGTCCTATGAATTGCGCCCGACTGAGGTGCCCGAAACGCCCAACCTGTCGATCGATCTGGCCGATCGCGGCATCAAGACGGTGATTTGGGCAACCGGGTTTAAGCCGGATTACAGCTGGCTTGATCTACCGGTCCTCGATCGCAAAGGCCAGCTTCGCCATGACGGCGGCGTGGTTGATGCGCCAGGCGTCTATGCCATGGGCCTGCCGTTCATGCGGAAACGCAAATCATCGTTCATCGACGGTGCCGCGGATGACGCCCAGGCGCTCGCGCACCATTTGCGGGCCTATCTCGATGGCGGCCATCGGGCCGCGGCGTAGACGTGGGAAGTGGAGAAAGACATGCAAACGCCAAAGCAGATTAAAGACGCGCTGGAACGCGCGTCACAAACCGTCCGTAAACGTCCGAGCATCGGACAACGGACCTATACCAGTCATGCCCATATCGGCCAGGGCCTCACGTGCCGGGTTGAGGAGAAAGATCATGCGTTCGTTATTGATGTACCAAAAGCCATGGGAGGCAGCGACCACGGCGCATCTCCGGCTGCTTATTTGCGCGCCGCTATGTCGAGCTGCGTTGCTATCGGCATCAAGATGTGGGCGGCGCGGCTCAGTGTTCCCGTGGAACGCGTGGACGTTTGGTTTGAAATGGATGTCGATGCCCGCGGGCAACTCGGCGTTGGGTCCGGTATTGCAGCAGGTTTCGACCGCCTTGGTTTAGTCATCGATATTGAATCGCCGGCGCCGCCGCAGGCACTCGAACAGGTGGTCGAAACATCACTCAAATACAGCCCGTTGATGGATGTGTTCGCACCGCACGGCGCCATCGAAACCCGTTTGACGATAAACCACGCCAAAGCCGCGTGAGAAAGAGGCAACAATGCACGCGAAATTGCAAAGACGCGTTCAGCGTTATGGTTGGGACAAGGCGGCATCTGTTTATGAAGACGGCTGGCGTGAAAGTCTGAAGGATGCGCAAGCCTGTCTAATCGATATGGCCGGCGCTGAGCCCGGTGAGGCGGTTCTTGATTTGGCCTGCGGTACCGGTCTTGTGACCTTTCCGTTGGCTGAGGCCGTGGGGCCGCAGGGCCGTGTGGTCGCAACCGACATTTCGGACCGCATGATCGACATCATCCGGCACGAAGCAACGAGCCGCGGGCTCACGCAAATCGAGGCCTTTCGCGCCGATGCGGAATCGCAGGATGCGGTGGAGGACGATCAGTTCGATCTGGTCACCTGTGCCCTTGGGCTGATGTATGTGCCCGATCCGATCCAAGCCATGCGTGAAGCACTACGCGTGCTCAAGCCTGGGGGCCGGGCCGTCTTTGCGGTTTGGGGCGCGCGCAAGGCGTGTGGCTGGGCGGAGATCTTTCCAATTGTTGACGCACGCGTTGAATCGGATGTTTGTCCGTTGTTCTTCCGGTTAGGAACCGGTCAAACCATGGCGTCGGAAATGGCCGAAGCGGGATTTGAGGACATTCAGCAGACGGATGTTTCGACCCATTTGCCATACGATGACGACGCTTCTGCGCTTCAGGCTGCCTTTGTGGGCGGACCGGTGGCCTTGGCTTATGATCGCTTCGATGAACCGACGCGCGCGGCGGCACACCAAGATTATCTCGCCTCGATCGCGTCCTACAGAACCGACGCGGGATACCGCATTCCCGGTTCTTTCGTTGTGTGTAAGGGCACCAAGGGGTAGGGGTTACCTGATCCCGAACATTGTTTTGCAGATCAGGATCCTCGGGTATGCCCTGCGTGGCCCGAGGATCCGATGCTCGCTTCTTTTCTTTCCCTAGCCGACTCCCTGTCGGTCTTTGCTTCTTAGAGAACGCACTCATTGGCCAGAAAATGACAGCGCGACACTGTTTGCCGCGAGACCCCTCTGTTGTGCTCGACAAATGGTCATGGGGATCGGTCAAGTTGCGTGGTAAGCAATGTGCTTACAAGCTAAGATTCCAAACAGACCGGCAAAAGGGGATTAGCGCGTTATGGACAAAATAAACAAATGGCTCACATTGGGCGCGAATATTGGCGTTCTAATTGGCATTGCATTCGTTGCCTATGAACTTCAGCAAAACACGACAGCGACTCAGCTTGAGACAACGAGCAATTTTCAGAACGCTTTTGCTCAGGTCGAACTGATGATCGCGTCCGACAAAGAATTTGCGGAACTTCTCACCAAAGGCCGAAACGGTGAGCAGGTATCCGATACTGAATTCGTCCGCCTTCAAGCATTTTACCGAACCGTTCTGCGCGCCTGGCAAACCAATGTCACGCAACACGAAGCCGGTGGCCTCAGCATTGAAGAATTTGAAGGCACCAAGTCCCTAATGCAACAAACATTCAGCCAAGATGTTTCGCTGTTGAACCATTGGAAAAGTAACAAAGCTCAATTCACACAGGCGTTTAACGCTTTGGTCGACGAGTTGTTGTCAAAGAAGAGCGCTGACGACACTGAGAAATGAAGGACGACGAGCTGGATGCCGTGCCTCCAAGATCTCCCTATTGAATTGGATGTCCAGTCAGACGGTGAAGGCTAAGGCGTCTCAATGCTTTCTTCGGCCACCCATCAGCAAAGAATCCGAGCAGGCTCTCCACATGATCTAGCAACCTTCAAGCTCGCCGTAGCGATTGCGATGAAAATTCACATCGCCAAAGATTTGCTCTGTCACGGCGGCACGCTTGAGGAAAAATCCAATATCAAACTCATCGGTCATGCCGATACCGCCGTGCATTTGAATCGCTTCACGCGAAACCAGGTCGAACGTTTCTCCAACGATGGTCTTTGCGAGGCTCGCAAGTTTGGCAATCTCTTCACGCTCGCGCCCCTCATCGAGCGCTGTGAGTGCCTCAAGAACAGCCGATTTGGACATTTCAATTTCACAGAACATGTTCGCCGCCCGATGCTTCAATGCCTGGAAAGAACCAATGGCCACGCCAAACTGCGTGCGTTCTTTTAGATATTCGACGGTTCGGTCGAAACACCCTTGCAAACTACCGTGCATTTCCGCCGCAATCCCAATGCGCGCGATGTCGAGTGCGGCATCAAGGATCTCTGCGCCTTCGCCGACAGTGCCAATCAGTGCGTCAGCGCCGACCTTTACACCAGACAATTCAATGCTAGCTGCGTTTCGCGCATCGACCATTTCCATACGCACAGCAGTCACGCCATCGGTCGCGCGTGGAACCAAGAAGAGGCTCAATCCATCGCGCTCACCACTTTGTCCTGAAGAACGCGCAACCACGATGAGGTGGTCTGCCACATGGCCATCCAGAACAAACGTCTTGCTGCCAGATAGCACAAACCCATTACCGTCCTGCACGGCCGAGGTGTTGATACTGTAAGGGGCGTGCCGTCGGCCTTCTTCCAGTGCCAGCGCGCCTAAGATCTCACCGCTGGCCAGCTTGGGAAGCCATTCGTCTTTCTGCGCGTCGCTGCCACCGATATTAATCAGTGTGCCCGTAACCCAAATGCTGGAAAAGAGTGGGCTTGCAGCCAGAGTTCTGCCGGTCTCTTCGGTCACAACACCGAGGCCTTTGTAACCGAAAGCCAGTCCGCCGTGTCTTTCCGCCCAAGGAATTGAAGCCCAGCCGAGCTCGACCATCGCGTTCCAAGTTGCCTTGTCGAAACCATCCGCGTTAGCGCTATCTCGGAGCATGCGGAGCTGAGAAATCGGCGCATTGTCTGCACAGAAGTTCCTGGCACTGTCTTTGAGCATGCTCTGCTCCGTATTTAAGATCATGGCCATCTAGCCCCTCCAAAAATCGATTTGGATACCTTGCTCATTCAATGGCGTGAACGCCTATTGGACAGTCCACCCAGCATCAATGGGCATCGCAACGCCTGTCACGTAACTCGACTGCGGTGACAGCAGCCAAGCGACCACGTCCGCAACCTCGCCCGGCTCGGCTATACGGCGCATCGGAATTGCACCGATGACACCGTCGAGTATCTCCTTACTGGCACCTGCGCCTTGAGCGAGCATTGGCGTGTCGATAAATCCTGGGCAAACAGCATTGACGCGAATGTTTTTCGGTCCGTATTCGAGTGCCGCAGATTTCGTCAGCCCAACAACACCGTGTTTTGCTGCGTTGTAGGCAGTCGCATGGGGGAGGGCAACCAATCCGCAAATCGAAGCTGTATTGACGATGCTGCCACCGGAATCTTGTTGCACCATTTGCGCGATTTCAGCTTGCACGCAGTTGAAGACACCCGTCAGATTGACGGCAAGAACACGAGCCCACTCCTTTGGATCGATGTCGAGCAGCTTGACGGTCGGTCCTGTGATACCGGCATTGTTGAAGGCACCGTCCAATCTTCCGTGCTTGGTCACAATTTCAGTAACGGCTGCCGCGGCAGCGCCTTCTTCAGCAACGTCAAGCTCGCATACTTCAGCGCTTCCGCCGGCTTCTTTCGCTTCGGCAACAACCGTGGCGGCAAGCTCGACTTGTGTGTCGGCCACAACTACGTGCACATCATCAGCCATCAGGCGATTGACCGTTGCGCGGCCAATGCCACTTGCCCCTCCCGTAACCAGTGCGATTTTGTTTGCCAATTTCATCACCCTTTCCCGCTCCCCGCCTTGCTCAGGGCAGTGCGCGAAGTTGTTGTGTTGTATTCATCAAGGCGCGTGAGATGCGCTTACTTGAAATAAACGCCCTCGTAGTCGTTGTCCGCCATTTCGTTTAACGTCTTGGCATATCTCGGCACACCGCCGTTGTAGATGTTGTAGCGTGTCTTGCCGTATTCGTGACCCTCGATGTTCGAATTGTATCCCGTGAAAAAACTCTGGGCGTTGCGGAGTAGTGCGCCTTTGTACATATCTTTAACGTGCTCGACCCACGCCGCTTCGCTCGCTTCGTCGACATCGAACCGGCAATGACCGTTTGCCCACATGTGCTCAAGAAAAGGCGTGACCCAGTCGACACACATTTCAGCGCTGCGGGGAAAATTCGCGGCCGGTGTTTGCGGCCCCATAAGCATCAGGAAATTGGGGAAGCCGCTGATCATTAGGCCGCGATAGGTCACAGGGCCCGCTGCCCACTTGTCACGCAGACGTCCGCCGCGCGATCCCTGGATGTCGATTTGATCCAAGGCCCCAGTGAATGAATCGAAACCGGTGGCATAAACGATGACGTCGAACTCGAACGACCCCGCGCTGGTGTCGAGGCCCGTCGGCGTGATGCGAACAATTGGAGTCTCAGCCGCATCCACAAGCTCGACATTGTCGCGGTTGTAAGTCTCGAAATAGCCGGTCTCAAGGGGGAGACGCTGGACACCGAAGCCGTGGTCTTTTGGAATCAGCCGCTCAGCAATTGCAGGGTCGTTCACACGTTGGCGAATACGTTCGGCGATGTAGTCGGATATTTCCGCGTTTGCCTTTTCGTCGACGAATATCTCGGCGAAGTTTTGAAGCCAGATGCCGAAGCCCGGCTCGTCATAAAGTTTGTCCCAGAGTTCGCGCCGCTGCTTTGGGCTGACTTCGTAGAAACTACGGCTGTCGAGCTCATGCACAAACCCGCCCGGACTACGCGCGCATGTGGCGAAGATTTCGTCATAGCGCTCACGTATCGCAGCCATCTCGGATTCGGAGATGGGTCCGTTGTTCAAAGGCGCCGCCCAATTTGGACGACGCTGGAAGACAGTCAGATGTTCCGCCTCTTTTGCGACTTCCGGAATGATTTGAATCGCCGTTGCGCCACTACCGATAACGGCGACGCGTTTGCCTGTGAGGTCGAGGGGTTCGTGAGGCCAATCAGACGCATGAAAGGACGCCCCCTTGAAACTGGTCATGCCTTCGAACTTCGGCAAAGTTGGCGTCGACAAGGTTCCCACTGCCGTGATGACGAAACGTGTCGTCATTTCGCGCCCGTCGTCGAGCCCGATCGTCCAGTCGTCCGTATCTTCATTGAACACCATCGAATGGACCCGGCAGCCGAACTGCATGAATTTACGCAGCCCGAATTTGTCCGCGACGAAATTCAGATAGGACAGCGTTTCGGACTGCGGCGCGTAATGTTCGGTCCAACGCCACTCGTCGAGCACCTCCTGGGAAAATGAGTAGCCATAGGAATAACTTTCTGAATCAAACCTCGCCCCAGGGTATCGATTGTTGTACCAGGTGCCGCCCAGATCGGTGTTGGCGTCAAGTACCGTTGCGCGCACGCCGAGATCGGCCAGGCGCTTGATTTGGTAGATGCCCGACAAACCCGCTCCAATGATGACGACCTGATAGTCAAGGTGATCGTCAGTGTACGCGCTGTTGTCGGCATTACTACGGGTCGCAATCTTTTGGTCTGCCATATGTTTTGCCCGCCAGGGTGATTTCGTTTCGGTTGGGGAAATTTTTACAGCGTGACGTCGCGGTCGGACTAATCAGGCAAGCCCAGAACGCGTTTTGCGATAATGTTGCGCTGAATCTCGGCGGTACCACCGGCGATCGTCAACGACTTCTGGGCGAGCCAGGTACGTGTGTGTTTGAGCGCGGCCTTTGGGATGTCTTCGCTTTCCCAAGCCAATCCGTCAAAGCCCAGGGCTGCCAAGTGCAGTTCGTCGCGTTCTTGCTTTAGCAATGTCCCTGTCAGTTTTACCGCTGACGATGTGAAACCTGGCGCGCGCGCTTGTGCTTCTTCGATCGCGCGGCGCTGGGTCAGCTCATAAGCCCGCTGCCGCATCTGCCATTTCAGCAATGCCGCACGCTGGTCGTGGTCTAGGATGCGGCCTGTGGTGTCATCCGTGGGGAGCAGTTCGCTGAAAATTTCCGGCAGTGGCGTCTCGGCTACACGCCCCTGCGTGCCCGAAATATTGATGCCGGCATGGGTGGAGCGCTCGTACTGCAACAGCCGCTTGCCGACAGTCCACCCTTGATTGACCGGACCGATAATGTCGTCGGCGTTGGCGGTTGCGTTTTCAAACAGCGTTTCGTTGAAGGGGCTGTTCCCGCTGATCAATCGGATCGGCCGAACCTGTACGCCGGGCTGATCCATATCGATCAGAATGAGACTGATGCCATCATGTTTTGCGACGGTGGGGTCCGTCCGCACGAGAGCGAAAATGTAGTCGCCGTGCATGGCGTCAGATGTCCAGATCTTGCGTCCATTGATGATGTACTGATCACCTTCACGCACCGCTTTGGTGCTGAGGCTCGCCAAGTCGGAACCGGCACCTGGTTCGGAATATCCCATGCACCAACCGCCGTCGCCGCGTGCCATGCCAGGCAACCACCGCGCCTTCTGCTCATCTGTACCGAATTCCAGAATGGTCGGGCCAATATAATTGACGCCGCGGCCGATCAGGGGTGAGCGCGCGTTTATGCGTTGCAGTTCTTCCAGAAGGATCAGGTATTGCGTTGAATCGAGCTCGGCGCCGCCGTAAGCCTTGGGCCAGGTCGGCACGGTCCACCCTTTGGCCGCCATGTTTTCCAGCCACACGCGACTGTCCGTAGGCAGATCAACTTTGCGGCTGCCCCACGGTATGACGCCAGGGCCGCGGGCGCCTGAGGGACAATTTTCCTGCAGCCAGGCGCGGATATCGGCCCGAAATTCTTCTGTTTCCGACATTTTTGTCCTTCTGGCCCAACGCACCGGTAGCCGCGTGTTCATCATGTGGGTTCGAGCAGAGTGTACTATTTTCGTTTTATGGTGATAATGCCTTCATTTCGAGCATCACCTTTACGTTTTTCGGAACGATCTATCGTGGACAACGTCAAAACCATGCGGCTCTTTCTGGCCGTTGTGCAGGCGGGGAGCCTGTCAGGCGCCGGTCGACAATCTGGGCTCGCGCCGGCCAGTGTTTCACGGCAAATCACTGCGTTGGAAGACGATCTTGGCGTTCGGCTGCTGAATCGAACCAGCAGGCGGCTTTCTCTCACCGAAGCCGGACAGGTCTACCTGGAACGCGCGGAACGCTTGATCCAGGATATCGACGAGATGCGCGATGCGGTGACTCAATTGGTGGTGCGACCACGCGGGACCCTCCGTATTTTGTCGCGCATTTCGCTCGGCACGCAGCACGTGGCGCCACTCATCCCGGCATTCCTTGCCCAATATCCCGACCTCAAGATCGATCTGTGGCTCACTGACGTCGATCTCGACCTGACGGAGCACGGTATCGATCTGGCTATACGGACAGGGGATTTCGCGGACTCGACACTCATCGGCCGGCGTCTTGCGACTAGCCCGCGTGTGGTTTGCGCAAGCCCCCAATACTGGGCACAGCATGGCAAACCCGCCACACCCGAAGCCGTCATGGATCACAACTGCCTGACTTACCGCTTCGAGTTTGGAACCGTTGCAGCCCTATGGCAATTTCGTACCAATGAAGGTCGGTCCATCGATGTTCACGTCGCTGGTAACTTTCAGACGAACAACGGCGAGGCGTTGCGGTTGGCGACATTATCCGGCCTCGGCGTCGCACTGCTGCCCGCTTGGTCCGTGAAGGACCATCTGAAGAGCGGTGCCTTGGAGCGTGTTTTGTCCGAATACGAAACAACCGTCTCCGATCTGGATTTTGGCATCTATGCGGTCTATCTAAGCCGACGGAATCTGTCGATAAAGACGCGACTCTTCATGGATCATCTGGTCACTGAATTCAGCAAGCAGGATTGGACCTGAATGATCAGCCTCCGGATAAAAAAGAACCGCCATGCTTTTTGTGCATTTCTGAACGCTTGGCCAATTTCAGCGATCCGAGTTCGTTGCCCCAATTTTGGTGACCCAATTCGGTGACAATGAATGCAAACACAGGAGAAATTCATGCCCGCCAATACAGGTCAGTCAGGGCCCGATGATCGCTGGATCGCCAGTCTGCAAGAGGAAATTCTCGAGCCCGAGATTCCCATTGTCGATCCACATCACCACTTGTGGGTGCGCCATGGCTATACCTATTTGATGCCAGAATTCGCAGAGGACTTGGCCAGTGGGCACAACTTTGTGGCCACGGTTTTCGCCGAGTGCCATTCAATGTACCGCGAGAATGGTGTCGAGGAACAACGTTCGCTCGGCGAAACCGAGTTCGTTCGTGGACAAGCAGCAATGAGTGCCAGTGGTGGATTTGGCCGCGCTCGAGCGTGCGATGTAATGTTCGGCAATGTTGATCTCACATTGGGCGGTGCCGCGGAACCATTACTCGAACAGCATATTGAAGCATCGGGCGGCCGCTTTCGCGGGGTCAGGCTTTCCAGCGGATGGCACCCAGACGATAGAATTCAGAACGTTTCCGAGCAGCCGGGTCTGTTGGTCGATCCGCGAGTCAACGAAGCGGCCGCGGTCGTTACGCGCATGGGATTGTCGCTCGACTGTTGGCTTTATCACACGCAGCTCGATGAAGTTGCGCAGATCGCTGATGCGCATCCAGACCTGACGATCATTCTCAATCACGTCGGGAGTCCAATTCTCGGCGGACCCTATCGCGGCAAAACCAACGACGTTTTCCAAGAATGGAAGGCTGACATTGTTCGGGTCAGCGAGCGGGGCAACGTGTTTGTGAAACTCGGAGCGCTGCCTATCCGTATGCCGAGCTATGACGGCGACCGCAGTCTGCCACCCAGTTCTGAAGAGGTGGCCGCGGCTTGGCGCCCATGGATGGAAACGTGCATCGAAGCGTTTGGCCCGGAACGATCCATGTATGAGTCAAACTTTCCGGTGCAAAAACGTTGGTGCAGCTATCAAGTCTGTTGGAACGCATTCAAACGTATCTCTGCGAGCGCGACGGCGTCTGAGAAAACAGAGCTGTTTTCCGGCGCGGCGGCGCGCGCCTATCGCATCGAGAATGTCCCTTCGGCTTAAAGCATGAACATGTTTTACGGAAACATGATCATGCTCCAAAAGCGCTATGGGGATTTACGGTTGGTCGCGCGACCAAGAAATCTCGGCGGTTAACCCGCTATTTCGCGTGGCACACGACCGGCAGCCAGGTGTAGCCGTGAATAAAGGAGTTCGCTGTGAAATTCGGTTGGTCGACCACTTCGATATGTTCGAACCGCTCGAGGATCTCTTCCCACAAAATACGCAACTGAAGTTCGGCCAGGCGGTTGCCCACGCAGCGATGAATGCCAAACCCAAAGGAGATGTGATTGCGCGCTTGTTTGCGGTCGATGATCAACCGGTTGGGATCTTCTTCCCAGAAGTCTTCGTCGCGGTTGGCCGACATGTACCACATGGCGATTTGATCGCCTTTTTTAATGGTCTTGCCGTACATCTCCACATCTTCAAGCGCCGTCCGCCGCATGTAGGAGAGCGGCGTCTGCCAGCGGATCATTTCCGACACCATGTTGGGGATCAGGCCCGGGTCGGCTTTCAACTTGGCATATTCGTCCGGGAATTTGTTGAGCGCATAAAGCCCGCCCGACATGGAATTGCGCGTCGTGTCGTTGCCGCCGACAATCAGCAACAACACATTGCCCAACAGATCCTGTTTATCAATGTCACGCGTCGCTGGACCGTGGGCGAGCAAGCTCATCAAGTCTTTTCCGGGCGCTGATGATTTCCGCTCATTAAAAATGTTTGAAAACGTGCTCAGGCACTCGCCCAATTCACGCATCCACTGCTCCTTGCCGCCAGGACAGACATCCCGGTCAAAGGGATTCGTCGTAACATCAGACCAATGGGTGAGCTGGCGCCGGTTTTCCTGTGGGAAATCGAACAGGGTGGCGAGCATCATGGCCGTGAGTTCGATGGAAACCGTATCGACCCAGTCGAAAGGCCTGCCCACCGGCAGCGAATCCAAAACCTTCCGTGTACGGCGGCGGATGAGCGGTTCGTATTCCATCAACATGTTGGGCGCAACGCCCGGCTGAACGGTTTTACGCTGAATGGAATGCACCGGCTCGTCTGACGTGATGAAGCTGGTGGCGTCAAAATTTTGCGTCGGCGCGCCCAGAACGATGCCGCCAAATTTCGCGTCTGATGAAAAGCGCGTATGGTCGGTATCGATGGCCATCACATCTTTATAGCGGGTCACGGACCAATAGGGTCCGGCCACACTTTCCGGCGTCCAGTGCAAAGGGTCTTCGCGGCGCAGCCGTTCGAACCGGTCCCACATCTTGTTCTGGCGCCAGATCTCGGGATCGATGAGATCCAATGTTGCCAAGTCCACATCCGCCGCGGCCGGAACCGGGTCGTCCAATTCCAGATAGTGGGGCCGCACGGGCCGGCGATAGCTCTGCTGTGGACGTTCCAAATCGAGAGAAAGCGCAGACTCAGACATGGCACCGACATCCTTCATGAATTCCTGTGTTGACACTGTCTACTCATCTCTGTAGACAGTGTCAACATGAAAACGAATGCGGCGGCAAAATCAGCAACGCCATCGGATGTCAGCGAAATCGGGCTTCGCGCTCAGTTGATTGCCGTGGCCCTCGATATTCTGAACAGCGAGGGCATCGAAGCGCTGACCTTGCGCGCTGTGGCGCGCGGTGCCGGCGTCTCCCACGGCGCGCCCGCCCGGCATTTTGAGAACCTCGATGATCTCAAAGCTGAAGTGGCGGCTGAGAGTTATAAGGTGGTGGCCGAAGGGATCCGTGCCGCCGACTCGCCCAGATCTCCGGGTGCCGATCCCAAAAACCCGTTGATCGCGGCGGTCCGCGCCTATGTGGATTTTGCGCTCGACAATCCGGGGCTCTTTGCCTTGATTATACGAACGGGCGCCCTCGGAGGCGGTAATAAAACATTGCGCCGGGAACGGCGCTTATGCTCGGACCAATTCTTGCGGCTTGTGCGCCAAGCGCAAGCGGAGGGATGGAAGCCCGATACGGACTCGAACTTGTTGGCGTCCTCGCTCTGGGCATCGGCCCATGGCCTGGCCACGCTCTGGCTGCATGGCGCGTATCAAAGCGCAAACCCGAACATCAACTTGAATGAGGCGATCGAAGCGATATTCGAGATCGGTTGAGGGGATGGTTCAAGCCGCAATACGCGGAAGAGCGCGAATTGTAAGGAGGAAATGTGTCGAGCGAGAATCAAGATTACGACGTCATCGTCATCGGTGCAGGTGTCGGCGGCATCTATCAGATCAAGAGGCTGATCGATGCGGGGTTCAACGCTGTTGTGCTGGAAGCCAATGAAGATCTCGGCGGCACTTGGTTCAACAATCGCTATCCGGGGTGCCGGTTCGATTCAGAAAGTTACACTTACGGTTATTCCTTTTCGCGTGAGCTGCTGGACGAGTGGCATTGGAAAGAACGCTTTTCGGGTCAGCCTGAAAATCTGAAATATCTCAACTTCGTCGCAGACAAGTTCAACTTGCGCCCGCACATCCGTTTCAACGCGATGGTCGAAACGCTGACCTGGGACGAAGACGCACGCACATGGACGACGAAACTTAAAAACGGCGACACTTACATCTCGCGCTTTGTTGTCACTTGCGCCGGCGTTTTGTCCGTACCCACCATGCCGCGCATCAAGGGCATCGAAGATTTCGAAGGTCCTTCTTTTCACACTTTTCATTGGCCATTTGAGCCGGTGGACATGCGCGACCGACGTGTCGGTATCATCGGCACGGGCGCAACCGGTATCCAGATCATTGCCGAGATTGCAGACAAGGTGGGCGAGCTGTTTGTCTTTCAACGTCAACCCAATTGGAGCATTCCGCTTAACAACACACCCATTGATGACAAGGAAATGACGGAAATCCGGGCGCGCTACGACGAAATTTTCGCCAATTGCGCCAAAACGAATGGCGGCTTTGAACATGTCCCGGACCGGCGCGGTTATGACAATGTAACGATCGAAGAACGGCGCGCCTTGTGGGACGAGCTCTATGACCGTCCAGGCTTTGCCCTGTTGCTTTCGAACTTCCCGGAAACTTTTATGCAGGAAGGACCAAATCGCGACTTGTCGGATTATGTGGCCGAGCGCATTCGCGGGCGCGTGAACGATCCGGACACGGCGGAAAAACTGATCCCGAAGGATCACGGATTTGGGATGAAACGGCTTCCGCTCGAAACGAACTATTTCGAAGCGTACAACCGGAACAATGTGCATCTGATCGATTTAGGCGAAACACCGATCGAGCGCGTCACGCAGAAAGGCATTCAGACGTCAACGGATCATATCGATCTTGATCTCATCATCTATGCCACCGGCTTTGATGCAGTAACGGGTGCGCTCGACCGTCTCGATATTCGCGGCGCTGGTGGTGCCACCTTGCGCGCCAAGTGGCACGAAAGCCCCCAAACATATTTAGGAATTCTAAGCCACGGCTTTCCGAACCTGATGATGGTGGCGGGGCCGCAAAGCGTGTCCGGGTCCACCAACTATCCGCGCGCCATTGAAGCTGGCGTCAATTGGGTGACGGATCTGTTGCTGCACGCGCGCAAGGCGGGCCGCACCCGCCTTGAGGTGACTGACGATGCCGAAAAAATGTGGACGGACGAAGTGATCCGCATGCAACAGCGCATGCCGTTCAGCAAAGTGAAAAGCTGGTTCACTGGTTTCAATCCCAATCTGCCCAAAAGCGCGGTCCGCTACTACGCCTATTGGGGCGGCGCGCCCAAATATACCGGCTTTCTTAAGCAGGAAGTCGCGGACAAGTATCGCCATGTCGAGATGGCCTAGCGTGCATGGCTGAAACCTTGCGCCTCAACGGCGCCGATGGTCTGGAATTGGCCGCCAATGCTTGTGGACCGGATGACGACCTGCCCGTCCTACTGCTTTTAAAGTCGGCCCTATCCGCTTTGCATACATCAATCATACTTCGCGCCGGTCATGCGCGTGAGGGCGTGAAATAATTCGCTTGTGATCTCGCCGATCTGTTTGCGTTGTGCACGCGTCTTTTCCATCTGCATTTTCAGATTGATGTGATCGAGATTGTGGGCGTAAGCGGCAAGAAGTTTGAGATCCGCATCTCGCCAATCTGAGCCGAGCCGCTTCCATTGCTTGATGTAGCGTGCGGTTAGCTCGTCTTCGAACCATTGAGTATGTGATTTGAGCGCGGGGAACTTTTCCTCAGCGTTTTTGAGCTCTAAGTCCAGCTTCGACCACATGTGCCGGTCGGCCATCAAGCGAAAATAAGCGTTGACATGGTCACGCCCTGACAGGTTTGGGTCCGGCGCGTCGAAGACTTCATCGAAAACCGCAAGGCGCGCCCATAGCCGCTGTTCAAAAACATAAAACAAAAGCGCCTCGAGATTCGGGAAATACACATAGATTGACCCAACGCTCAGTCCGGAAACGGTCGCCAAACGCCGGGTAGTGAGGGCGTCCAGGCCTTCCTTGGTGAGAATATCATGCGCGGCCTCGAGCAGTCGGGCCTTGGTTTCAATGGCCCGCGACTGCGTGGGTTTCCGCCGAATCTTGGCGCTGTCGGGGGTCTTGGTCTTTTGCGTCATCCAGTCCTTGTTTTCACGATTCTGTTAATCTCACCACACTGTAGCAGAAAACATGATCATACGCTCAATTTTTATTGAGCATGCGCTCATATTTGTGTTATAGCCGGCTCAATCTGAAAAAATCGGGGAGGTGACCATGCTGTCCACACGCCAATTTGAAGAGGCTCTCGGGCCAAAAATCGGGCAAGAAATCGGCCTGACCGAATGGATCAAATATGACCAAGCGCAAGTAGACGCCCACGGACAGCTGACGGGAGATGACGGACCGATTCACAGTGATCCGGAATGGGCCGCGCGCGAAACTGGATTTGGCGGTTCGATTGTGCAGGGCTCGCTTTTGCTGTCGACATTCACGCGCATGGCCAAGTCGCTCGAATGGCCAGACGGTGATCTCGCTTATCGTATGAACTACGGATTTAACCGTGTACGGATTATACGTCCGGTGAAAACGGCACAGCATTTTCGGGGCCGTTTTAGACTGAAAGAAAGTCGTCCAAAATCTGATTTGGCACTGCTGGTCACCATGGATGCGACGATTGAAACAGAAGGAAGTGAGCAACCGGCAATCGCCGCCGAATGGCTGGCATACCTCCAATTCAATAAGTGAATGCTGTCCACGCAGTTCTGAATCTCACTAAGGAGAACCCCATGACAAAACATCCGGGTCAGATCGAAATCGATGCTTTGGCTCAAAAGCTTGAAGGAATGGAACTGCCGGAAAATCTGGGCACCTTCCTAGCGATCCAGGCAGATCGGCATGGTGACGCCATTGCGCTCAACTACTTTCAGGAGGGCGTCTCGCTCAGCTATCGCGCGCTGGACACGCGATCGAATCGTGTAGCGGCCAATCTATTAGGGCGTGGACTTCGCAAGGGCGCACATATCGCAGTGATGCTCCCCAACTGTTCTGCGTCGGCAATCGTTTGGTTTGCGATCATGAAAATCGGTGCTGTGATCGTTCCAGTCAACACGGCTTATGGGGGCAAAGAACTCGACTATCTGCTCAATCAGTCCGATGCCCAAGCCATAATCATCAGTTCCGATTATCTTGGTGCGCTTGACGCCATGAAGAGCCGACCCGAGCTTTTGGACAATCCGATGATTGTTGAAGGGGGCGCCCTCGGGGATCTAGAGGCGGGCGGACCGCTTGAGGCCTTTGATCCAGGCTACCCAGTCGTCGCGACCGATCTTGCGAATCTGCAATACACGTCCGGCACCACTGGCTTTCCCAAAGGGTGCATGCTGACGCAAGACTATTGGCTGGTGCTGACTTATTCGATGGCGCTTTTGCACGAAAGCTATGGCAACACACGGCTCTTCTTTTGGGCTCCTTTCTTTTACATGGACGGCCAGTGGTCGTTTTTGTCGGCGATCGCCACCGGGGGGACGGGCATCATCGCGTCGAAGATGAGCCTGACGAACTTCCTGGGCTGGCTGCATGAGTATGACGCACATTATTGTGTGCTGCCGGAACCCATTCTGAAAATGGTTCCTCAGTCACCGGATGATATAAAGTTGCCGGTCAAGTATGCCCATACATTTGGATGGCGTCCGGCGGTGCGGGACGTGGCTGAAAAACGTTTCGATATCGTGGCGCGTGATAGTTTCGGCATGACGGAAGTGGGCCCGGCGATCATCTGTCCGAAGGCAGCAGGCGAAAAGCTCGAGAAAAACATCTGCGGGCTTGCTGCACCCTATCGCGAGACCCGTGTTGTGAATGAGGAGGGCGCAGAGTGCGCACCCGACGAGCCGGGTGAGCTTCAAATCCGGGGTCGGGGCATTATGCTCGGCTATTACAAGCGCCCCGACGCGAATGCCGATACGTTTGACGGCGATTGGCTCCGAACTGGTGACCTTTTTGTCAAAGATGCTGACGGCTATCACCGAATCGTCGGCCGTCTGAAAGAGATGATTAAGCGGGCAGGGGAAAACATCTCGGCGCATGAGGTTGAAGCCGCGATGCGCGAAGCACCTGCGATCGCCGAAGCAGCGGCGATTGCGGTGCCTGACGAGATCCGCCGGGAAGAAGTCATGGTGCTGATCAAGATGGCGGAAGGCAACACACCAAGCGATATGGCTCCGGATGCAATTGCCGAGCACGCCAAACGCTTGGCCGCTTTCAAGCGCCCGCGATATGTGGCCTATGTTGACGAGTTTCCACGCACGGCCACGAACAAGATTGCCAAATCACGAATCGGTGTAAGCGACCTTGGAAGCCCTGTCGTCGATTTGAGCGGCATGACTGAGCTCGATGGAGAAAAAACGGCCGATTTGTTTCGCAAGTAGGTGGACAAATGGTTGACTTGCGGCACATTTGACCCCCAGGGCGCGCGCCTGTAGCGTTCGGCAACGGAGAGAGCGCGATGTCCAACATTGTCGAAAATGTTCCCCCTCACTTGCAACCGGCCGCGACGGCTGCGTTGGCTTGGATCAATGATCAACGTGGCGCGAACTACAAACTGACCGGCCTTGTGGATCCCGACCTGGATTGGCAACCCGAAAGCGGTGCTGCCACTGAATTGGGACTGGTCCTGTGCGAAGACGAACTATGCGCACGCGAACAGGTGCGCATTCAAGCGCACGGGGCCGATTATCAAGTTTCCTTGATCGATCTTGAGGCCCCCGATATTCCGCCGCATCTGGATCCGCCCGAAGGCGTGCGCGCTGGTTGGTTGAACGATCAGCTTTCAAAGCACGGCTTTGTGGTCATTCTGTTTTATCGCGGATTTTGGTGACCGCCTTGCCGCTCCGAGTTGCGGAGCTACAAAGAAAGCGGTGTTTTAGAAGAGATCAGAAAAGCCGGTGGTGAGGTTTTTGCTGTCACCAGCGAACCGCAAAGCCTCGCCACAGAAGCGGAAAAGGGGTGGGGGTTCGGCTTTACATCGACAGGCGATCCCCATCATGAAATTCTGGACGATTGTCGGACGCGGGGTTGGCTCAATCTGTTTACAACGAAAGACGTGGGTGTGCTGTCGCAACGGTCCTGGGTCGCGCATCCCAAAGGGTACTTCCAGCCCGGCGTTTTGGTCCTAACGCAAGAAGGCCGTGTTCTCTACCGCTGGCGTTGCCGCCCGACGCGAAAGAACAATGGCGGCGCTCTATCGCGGCCTAAGCCGAACTATGTCTGGTCACAGATCAAGGCGCGCCTCGATACGGCGGAACAGGGAGATGCGCCGCTGGACGAAAATCCCGAGCTCGATGATACCGGCATTTGGTGGCCGTTTTTTGTGCTTGTGCTGCTCGCGCATGGTTGGTTCATCCGACCCAAGACGTTTCCGCTCGGCCGTGAGGGCGAAGCCAAATCCGTGCGCGGCCCCAAAATATTGCTGCGCGTTGCGGGCTTCTTTGTGGGCGTGGCGGCTGCCTTCGCATTCCTGCCAACGCTCTGGGTGCTTGCGGCACTGGTCGCCTGGGGCATCTTTGTATGGCCCGGCGTCGCACAAATTCATCGCGAGTTTCAAAATGTGCCTGAGGGGGAGCCCAGCGGACTCTAGCGCTTAAGCGCGCATTCCGGTTGCTTTTAGCAGCAAGATCCTTGTGATGGATCCGTTGTGACTCTCGGGGCACCGCGTTTGGTTTCCTGTGGGCTTCTGACCCGGTCACGCCCACAATCGAATTCAACATCATCTATCACCGCGAGCGCAGACGGGACCGGGATCATCTGATCCGCATAGGGTTCCCGCGCCATCAACCGGGCGGTCTTCTCGCAAACGGCCATACGCTCGCCGCGCACAAAGACGTGGCCGTCATCATCTTCGACTTTGCTCCACGGACCTTTGTAGATGACGGCATCGTTCTTTTCGACGCACGGCCCTTCCTTGCCTTTGTAGGCCAACACGGTCATAGAGCGGTATTCGATGCCCTCAACAATCTGCCAAGGTTCGTCGTCATACTTGTCGATCGTAATGCCGTGGAAGCCTGCTTCTGCCAAAGACGACAGGAACTCCGATTCCTGCAAAGCGCCAGAGACACAACCACTCCAAAGTTTGGGATCATCCTTCAGATGTTGAGGCGAGACTTCGTCGGACACAATGTCTGAGATGGCAATACGGCCGCCCGTTTTCAGTACACGGTACATTTCCGCGAAAAGCTGCTTTTTCTTGCCATCGCTGACCAGATTGAGCACGCAATTGGACACGATCAAGTCGACGGACGCATCGGCGATCAGGGGGCTTTCGCGTCCGAGCCGTTCCTTTTCGGCCTCCAGCGCTTCAAGGCCGGCGACGTCGCGCACGGGATGCGCTTGAAGATAGGTCTCCAATAGATCGAGATCGGTGCGCAGGTCTTCAATATGCCCGCGTTTGAAGGCGACATTGTTGTGGCCAATCGCGGCGGCGACTGTGGGCGCATGGCGGCGCGCCAACGCCAGCATGTCGTCGGTCATGTCGACGCCGATCACGCGTCCCGTCGCGCCGACAATTTGCGAAGCGATGAAGCAGATTTTGCCGCCGCCCGAGCCCAGATCAAGAACGGTATCGCCTTGCCGTGCGTAACGCGATGGATCTCCACAGCCATAATCCCGCTCAATCACTTCTTGCGGAATCACTTCCAGATATTTGGGTTCGTAGTCGATCGGACAGCACAACGCGGCTTCGCGCGCCTGGGCTCCCTCACCATAACGATCCTGAACCGACACGCGCACATCCATCCGACAATTTCCTTTTCTAAGATCCCGAGAGGAGAAGTACGATGGCAAAAGCCACCAAAAACGCACAAGGCAGTGTGGCGACCCAGGCCAAAACGATCTCGCCCACCTTGCGCCAACGTGCTTCGCCGCTAAGCGCCCCAATGCCGAACAGACTGCCCACCGACACATGAGTGGTGGAAACACCCAAGCCGAGCTTGGAAGCAAAGAGCACAAGCCCAGCGGTGACCACGTTGCCGACCAGACCTTGGCGCGGTGTCATGCCCGTGATTTTTTTACTGAGCACTTCGGCAATGCTGGCAGAGAAGAAGAAACCGCCGACCACCATAAAGAAAGCGATCAACACAACGATTTCCTGCTTCGACAAGGCGAGGCTCTGGCTGAGCAGCAAAATGGAGGCGATTTTCGGTGTGTCGTTGACACCGCGTGCAAAGCAAACCGTTAGGCCCGACGCAATATGTCCTTTGTCTTCAAGCTGTGATGTCGCCTGGCCGGAAAAAGGTATGCTCACATTTCTTTGTGGTCCGGCGGCAAGGGCAACCGGCGCGCTCGCCATCCATCTGCCCGCCTGCCACAAAATGTAGGTGAGGCCCATTGCCAGCAGCGGCGAAAACAGCAGCGGGACGAACGCTTTGCCAAAAAGGGATGAAAAGACAGAAGCCGATCCATCAATCGCGAACGCGCTGCCAGCCAATGCACCGACGATCGCGTGTGTGGTCGAAATCGGATAGCGCAACAACGTTGCAAGACTGACTGTTGCGGCCGCACCGATCGAAAAGGCGAGGGCGAACTCGCCGTTTGCGAGTGTTTCGGGCGCAACAATGCCTTTGCCGGAAAATGTTTTTAACAGTGCGGCCCCAAAAACAAGGGCGACGCAGCCGCCTGCGAAGGTGGCCGCATTGGCGAACAGCAAGGCCCGGCGATAGGAAAGCGTGTCGCTCCCCCAAAGGGTCGCCATCCCTTTGAAATTATCATTCGCACCGTTGGCGACACTGAGCAGAAGGACGACAAACAGAAAGACAAGCGTCATGGGGCATCAACACTATGAGAAGTGAGGTTGAGATTCGTGCATACGTCCGCACGACAGAACGGCAGCAGTACCTCGTATTTCGAGATCACTTGCAATTCACGTTGCGTTGAGGGGGACGTTTGAAATCGCACATCCGATTCTGCATGTGCGGATGGTGTGACGGGCGATGGTTTTGAGTCGAGTTTGTCTATGCCTTTCGCGGCGATGCCTAAGTCCTACGTTGTCATTGCGAGCCCGCGTTAGCGGGCGCGGCAATCCACAGTCGCAGACTCAACGCTGGTTGACCTGGATCGCCACGCCCGTGTTGCGGGCTCGTGATGACGATTAGAGGCCGCTCAATATACGGTGATTTAGGTTTGGCGCGCGGTTAGCTCAAAGTTTGATGCCCATCCGGTATTCCGGCGGCACGCCGAACTCGCTTGGTTTCGGTGCGCGGGTTTCCGCTAGGATTTCAAGGCCCATTGATTGGTAGAAGTTGACGGCGGGATTGTCCGAAAGCACGTCTAGTTCAAGGGCGGCGCATTTCATCTCGCGCCCGATTTCCATAGCGCGCTCAATCATTTTGACACCGATCTGTTTGCCGCGATGTTCGGGCTTCACCGCAATGGCATGGATGTAGTAGATGCCCGGCCGTGTTTCGGGGTTGAGCCAGCGCGCATGTTCGCTGCGCTCGATCACGCCGCCAAGGGCGGTTTTGTCTACACCGCCGCTTTCGATGAGACTTGCCCACAAGGACGCCATGGCCGTAATCCGCTCGCGAAATTCAGGCGCGTGAAAGGAAACGAGAAAGCCGGTCAGCGTGTCGTTCTCCAGGGCCAAATGGGTACTGTCCCACCCAAAGAGCGTTTTGGGCGCACGCCAAGACGCGAGCGTGACTTTGTCGAACAGATCCCGCGTGCCGAAATGATAATCGTAAGACACCGGTCCGGTGGAATAAGCCAGGTCCGGAATTTCTGATGCGTATCGTTCAACGAGATCTTCGCTAACTCTGATTACATCCATGATCGCCTCCCATATTGCCGGGTCATTTATAGGTCAATGACCTAGTATGTCAATGACCTAAAAATCAGTCTTTGGCATCGTGCTTGCCGTACTTAAGGGAATTAGCGCAGGCATAAACAAGCAGTCTTTGCTAGTGCCGGTTACCTAAGCTCCTTGGCAATGTCGCTGAGCACTGCCAAAGCGGGATCGATGATCTGTCGGTCGCTTTCCGTCGGAAAGACGACGTATGCCGGATAGCGGAAGGTAGGTGCCTCCTCGACAAGTTGGAGGGTCCGGTCAGACAGGTACGGCTCGACCAAGCGCAGTGGAAAATATCCGGCAGCCGGATTTTCCAGAAGATAGGCCAGGCCAAGGCTTCCTAGGTCCATGTGCACGGCGGGCGTCGATAGATCCGCGAAGTTGAGGCTGTGATCCGCTTGGAATTCCGGCCCCCAATCCACGTAGATGTAGTTTTTTCCAGGGCGGCGGGTTGCGCGGCCGTCGCTGGTAACGAGCACAAGTTCGTCAACGAACAACAAATCGATTTCAAATCCCGGCCTGTTCTGCGGAGCATACATGACACCAATGTCGATGGTGCCTTCGCTGAGGCGGTGGATCAGCGTTTGCGAAAAGCCCGTATGCGTGCGGATGGCAATGTCCGGTTCTGAAGACCGCATTTGGGCGACCCACTGCATCAAGAAACCATCCCACAGGCTAAAGGGCGCACCGATCGACAGCGCCGCCGCATAGCCTTCGGGTAACCCAACCTCCAACCTGGCCTGTTCCCATATGCGGACCATCGCAAGCGCGTGCTTTTGGAATTGTTCGCCGGCCGGAGTCAGAGTCGCACCCGATTTGTTGCGGAGGAACAAGGTTTGGCCAAGTTGTTCTTCGAGCGATTTAATGCGCATGCTTACGGTCGACTGGGTAACATGCACGTTCGCGGCAGCATCAATGAAACTGCCGGTATCGACAACTGCGAGGAATGTTTTGGCGAGTTCGACGTCCATTGAAAGGAACTAATCTATTCGGTTGAGCGATATCAACGGTCAATTATTTTCGTTTGTCAAATGTAAAGTACGGGCCTAAACCAAAACCCTAAGCTCCCTCAGTCTACGCGCGGTTGTCTTGGTCCTCGCACAGCCTCAGGGCACCGCGTAATTGGGAAAACCCGACCGGAAAGCATGATGCTGCGTAACCCGGTCAACGTTTGGCGGGATTGTCCAGCCCTCACTGCGAATCCGGTTGGGCAATCTCGTCAATCATGATCTCTGCGCTTGCGGTATCGAGCGGTTCGTCAAGGTCCACATTCGACCGAGGATCTAATTCCAAAATCTGGGGCGTAGACCGAGGCGAAGGAACGAACTCTTCTTGTTTCCGGAGCGGTATGCTTGGGCGCTGGGCGACTCGATACAAACCATACAAAAAGAGCAGTGTCTGAATACCGGCCGTATAGACGAACAGACTGTTGTTGCCGAAGTTACTGATCAAGGACCCCGCAACAAAGGGACCGACGATGGCGCCAATCCCAAATAAGAAGAGCAATCCGCTTGAGATGTCGACAAAATCCTCTCGGGACGCAAAGTCGTTCGCATGGGCCACGGCCATGGCGTACAAGCTCAAGGCAAACGCTCCATAGACAAACCCGGCGATTGCGATTGCGGTAAATCCAAACGCCGGACTGTTGGCCAGCCAAAAACTGCTCAGCGCACTGCCCGCAGCGATAACGATCAGAACGTATCGGCGGTCGAAGTGATCGGAAAGGTGGCCAAAAGGATATTGCATTAGGGCGGCACCCAAAATGACCGCGCTCATGAACAGCGAGACATAAGAAAGGTCATAGCCTGCATTTTGAATGAAAACCGGCCCCAGTCCCCAAAACGCGCCGTTCGCGAGCCCTGCCGTCAGACAAGTCCACGCCGCCAATGGTGAAGCCGATAGGACCTTGCGTAGATTGAATTGCGTGCCTTCAATCGGCCGCGGTGCCGCATTGCTCGTGAGCGCAACCGGTACAAGGGCCATAGTGATAAGTATTGTTGCTAAGCAGAACAAGGGAAAACCAGCGGGGTCCGCCAAGTTCAGCATGAGCTGGCCTACCGTGGACGCCCCGAAATCGATAAGCCGGTAGATAGACAAAACCTTGCCACGGTTTTCGTTTGTTGCGTTCTCGTTGATCCAGCTTTCCGAAACCATGTAGAGGCCTGCGAACGCAAACCCAATAATGGCGCGCAAGGCCAACCAGACAATTGGTTCAACGAATAAAGCATGTGTAACTGTGGCCGCGGAGGCGAGCGCGGCAAAGGCTGCAAAAGCGCGGATGTGACCCACGCGCGCAACAATCCGCGGGCAGTGAAAGCATCCGGCAACGAACCCCGCATAGTAAACCGACATCAGAAGGCCGATAACGGTTAGCGGGAAGGATTCGAGATTTGCCCGCAAAGCGACAAGAGTACTTTGCAAGCCATTGCCCGCAAGCAATAAAGCCGATGCCAGCAATAGAGCGGCAACCGAGGACAAAGCTCTAGCCATGACAGCGACCAACGCGAGAAAAATTCCGCGCTCATGTGGCGCTGATTAAGCCGAATGTCAATGTCATTTTTATATTTGAATTTCGAATGTAATAGTTCAACAAACTAGATATACAAATATGTCAAAATTCACGAAACAGAGCGATCTATTCGAATCCTTGACTTGATCTATCGGAAAATTTGGCTTGTGTAGGCCGGCTGTTGAAACTACGCGTGAAGGAACCGCAACGACACTAAATGGACGGTGGGAGTTGTGATTGGACAATCTCCTTTTGTCGCTATGGGTACGTACGGCCGCGATGGAATTGCTCTTACGCCTTATTGACCGCTCGGACATGTTGGTTGTCGGTGCATTCGCTCTTGTCGCGATTCTTGCTCTTCTGCACTTGTTGCACTTCGTTCTGATACCGCGGCCGTTTTGTTACCAATTTGAACGGACCGGCACAGAGGAATGCTTCACGACTTTCGTAGAGTGCCAGACGGCTGTGCAGTCAAATGTCGGCCTTGGCGCATACGGATGTGAGTTTTACGCGCGGTAGGTTGCGCCGAAGATTGCGCCGTGACGCTTCGACTGATCGACAAGTGCATCGCACCCGGACTAGTGGACGTCAGCAACTCTCAATTTTGCTTCCGCCTCAAAAGGCGACGGGTGCTGACCGAATTCGACATATCGGCCTTGGTTAGTTGCGGTTGAGTTCAGCAACATAACTTTGAGCATCTCAAGCATCTCTCGAAGATACTGAACAGATCCGGCTTCCCGTTTTGAGGCGCGCGCCGTTTTTTCAATAATGTCGAAAAGTTTGCGCATACCACAACGCAAGACGACGTCCTTCGTTGTGCGCAACCAACGCGGTCGATGGTCCGCGCGTGACCATGCTGCCGCTCACCTCGGGCGGTGTTGTGTTTGCCTGATTCTTCAGATCGAGTTGGAGCGCGAGCGGGCGAGTGGATAATCCGATTAAGTGGGGGTGCTCGGCAAGGAAAGAGCGCGTGTTTGATGCAGGAGGGTGCCGGGAATTGGGCACTTCTCCCTATTTCCTGTTACATCCTTGTCATTTATCCGAACTTGTATAACGCTGTGACTCGAAATTGGGAGGGACGGCTTATGAGACCACTCGGCAAACACATTATTCTGGCTTTCTCCTGCGTTGCACTTTTGAGTGCGTGTGGACAGGAAAGCGAGACCGCGACATCAACAAGCGAAGCGCCTGCAGCAGCTGACACGCCTGCAGCCGGTGATACGCCAGCGGCCGGAGATGCGATGGCAACATCTGATGCGCCGGACGCGGAAGCTTCGTCGTCATCAAGCGATGCGCCTGACGAAAACGGTGCGTCGGTCGAAGACATTATTAAAGCGCGCCAAGCGCAACTCAAAAAATTCGGCGCTGCTTTCAAGGCGATCAATGATCAATTGAAAGCCAGCAGCCCCGATCTCGCGGCTATCCAGGCCGCGGCTGCAAGTTTGCCTGAGGAAGCCGCAACCATGGCTGACTGGTTCCCCGCAGGTTCGGGCCCCGAATCCGGGATTGAGACCGATGCGCTCCCGAAAATCTGGGAAACGCGCGCGGATTTCGACCAGAAGGTTGCTGACTTTCAGACGGCCGCCGCGAACTTGAATACGGTAGCTCAAGGCGGCGACATTGCTGCGATTGGCGCCGCCTTCGGCGCCACCGGCGGTACGTGCAAGGGCTGCCACGACTCTTATCGTCTGGACGACTAGCCAGAATGGCCGGTGGAACGGCGCGCATTACGGTTTGGGACTGGGCCTTAAGGCTCGTTCACTGGCTGATGGTGCTGATCGTTCCCCTGCTTTGGTGGACGGCCGAGGAAGGCATCATGGATTGGCATCGCCGCCTCGGTCTCACTCTGCTCAGTCTCGTTCTCTTCCGGCTGCTTTGGGGGTTGTGGGGACCATGGACGGCGCGTTTCTGGCCCATGCTTCGGCAGATCGGCTCGGCGCCATCCTACGCCAGAACCATGTTTGAACGAAAGGATCACGCAACCTTTGGGCATAACCCCATGGGCGTTTTAAGTGTGTTCGCATTGCTCTTGGCCCTGAGCGTTCAGCTCGGCACCGGATTGTTTGCGGTGGATGTGGATGGGCTTGAATCAGGGCCGCTTTCAATTCTCGTTTCTTTCGACATGGGCCGGCAATTCGCTGAGATCCACGAGATCAACTTCAACATTTTGCTCGGCTTTATCGTTCTTCATCTTGTGGCCATTGCTGTCTATCAGTTCTTCTTGAAGGACAATCTCATTGGGCCGATGGTCACCGGGCGTCGCGCGCGCGAAGACTTTGCCGATGGCACGCTCCCTGAAATCCGCGTACGGCCGATCGCCCTTATTCTGGGCATTCTTCTTTCGGCGGCGATCGTCTACGGCGTCATGAACGCGGGCTAAGACGCTTTTCATCCATCGGTTCACATTCTTGCATTGAGTTGCTGCGTGGACGGTGCGCCGCTTGCGGTCAAATTCCGCTGGAAGGCCGAGAGAAGAATCCTCTAGAATGTCTGCATCGCAAACCGAACGGGAACATCATGAACATTCACGATCTGAAAATGACCGGGATCACGGGCGAGGAAATCAGTTTTTCTGATTTTCGCGATCAAGCTTTGCTGATTGTCAATCTAGCCAGCCAGTGAGGCCTCACGCCTCAGTACACAGGTCTGTGTACCCTCCACGATGAAACTGAAGGTCTCACAGTACTTGGCTTTCCGTGCAACCAATTCGGTGCACAGGAACCAGGGACAAACGAAGAGATCCTTGAATTCGCTAAATCACGCTACAACGTCAACTTTCCCATGTTCGCCAAGATTGAAGTCAATGGCCCGAACGCCGCTGATCTCTATAAGTGGCTGAAATCGGAGCAGGCTGACGAAAAAGGAGATGAAGACATCGGCTGGAACTTTGCCAAATTCCTTGTGAACAAGGACGGCAAAGTGGTGAAGCGCTACAACCCCCAAGTCACGCCAGAGGAAGTCGGCGAAGGCCTCGCTGACTTGCTTTGAAGCGCTTGCGTTTAAGGTAGAGCTATGACGCGAAAACGTCATTGCGAGCAGACGCATCGCGTCTGCGCGGCAATCCAGAGCTACTTGTTCTGCGCTAGTTGTCCTGGATCGCCACGCCGCCCTAAGGGCGGCTCGCGATGACGAACTCATGTAATCTCAGCACCCTTTGAGACAACCGTAACAACGTGCTGCGCATGCACGCCAAGATCCGAATGGAAGGATCCTTGCGCTCATACCTCATCACCCCGTGATCCGGACGACAGTCCGCGCCGTAAAACCCCAGAACCTTTGTGGCTTAGCACTTCACTCGGTGAGAGAAACTGCGCGTGGCGGGAATTCAGGAAAAACGAGCTAAGAATATCGCCCTGCGTCGGAGCGTTGAATGAGTGCGCGCCATTCAAATACGGCGCTAGCGACCTATGCCGCGCCGGCGGCGGCGCTGGCGGCATTGGCCATGCCGCTTCAGGTCTATGTGCCCACCCTCTACGCGCAAGAAATTGGACTGAGCCTGACCACGGTGGGCGTCATCCTTCTGATCGCCCGCTTATGGGACATGGTCGTGGATCCCATCGTCGGTATGCTGAGCGATCGCGTACGCACGCGGTTCGGGCGGCGGCGCACCTGGATGGCCATCGGCACGCCTTTTCTTATGTTGTTCTCATGGCTTTTGTATTTTCCGCCGGAAGGCGCAGGCGCCCTATGGCTGCTACTCGGACTCATCGGCGTTTATACATTCGGCACCTTGTTGATCGTGCCGATGAATGCCTGGGGCGCCGAACTCACACAGAACATTTCGGAGCGCACGCGCATTGTGGCGTTCAGGTCTTGCGCGGGGCTGGTAGGGGCGTTGGCGGCGCTTACAGTTCCCGCGGCGCTTGGCTATGGCACTGATGAAGTGGGCGCATCGACCCGTGTTGTTGGAATCATCGGTATCATGGCTCTGCCGTTTCTTGTTTGGTTAGCTTTGAAAGGCACGCCCGACCAAGCCTATCAGCCGCTGGCGCATGCACGGCGCGTTAAGTCTACGCAGGAAATTTTGAGCTTGTTGCGGATACCGTCGATCCCCTGGCTCTACGGAGCGTTTTTGCTGAACAATATCGCGACCGCCTTTCCCGCCGGTTTGTTTCTGTTGTTTGCGAAACACCAGTTAGAACGGCCGGACCTGGCTGGGCTGTGGCTTGTCAGTTTCTTTGGCGCGACCATTCTTTCTTTGCCCTTCTGGACATGGATCTCAAAGCGGATCGGCAAAGCCGTCAGCTGGGTCTGGGGGATGAGTGCGGCAGCAGCCCTCTTTCTCTGGAGCCCGTTCTTGGGACCAGATCATGTGATCGCCTACACCTTTATCGTTCTGGCAACAGGGATCTGTGCGGGCGCGAACCTGGCTTTGCCGGCATCCATCTTGGGCGACATTGTTGGCGCCGATGGGGAAGGCCGTAGTGCCTCGCGCGCCGGTCTTGCGTTTTCGGTTTGGGGGGCGATCGCGAAATTCTCGATGGCGGTGGCGGCCGGGTTGTCTTTCCTCTGGTTGGGGTGGGTCGGTTTCGACACGGCTGCCGAGGTTGGCGCGCAATCGACGTTCGCGCTCGCTTCGGCGTACGGATGGGCAGCGGTTGCGTGTAATCTGATGGCAACCGGCATCGTGCTCAGATGGGGCGTGCGCCCGGCGGGCGACAACCGCATGCCGTCTTTGGCGACCTAGGGTCCTTTCGATTGCGTGCAAGATGATTTGCACAAGCGCGCGGTCTTCAATACAAATCATTTGTAGCATTGTATTTGTCCGTTGACGGAAGAGTCGATGGTGCTGAATTTTAGAAAGCGCAATGAAGGGACGACATGAAAATCACAAATGACATGATCGATCCTCAATTGCGGTCTTTTGCCTGGATCGGACGCCTAATGATGCGCCCGTCCGAACGGCATCTCAGGATGCTGCGCTTCTTGCAGAAAGCAACCAAAGGCCGCGACATTAAGGGTTTGGATTGCAGCCAAGTTTCAATCGCAAGCCGACAGGGGACCCACAATATCCGTGCACGGGTTTACAGACCGCTTGACGCGAAGCCGGATCTTCCGGTGCTTCTCTACTTGCACGGCGGCGGGTACGCGATCGGCCTTCCCGAAGACGGCGGCGCGGTCATCAAACAATTTATCGACACGCGGGCCTGCGCGGTCGTGGCACCGGATTATCGAAAATCTTTAGACGCGCCGTATCCGGCAGCGCTCGACGACGCTTACGACACGTTGGTCTGGGTGCGTGATAATGCGGCCACGCTCGGCACGCGAACGGACCAAATCATGGTTGGCGGTCATAGTGCGGGGGGCGGGCTGACAGCGTCGGTCGCGCTGCGCGCGCGGGATCAGGGCGATGTGAAGATCTCTTTTCAGATGCCCATCTACCCCATGATCGATGACCGAATGACGACCCCGTCAGCCACGGACACAAATGATCCTGTCTGGAGTTCGAAAACCAACGCCGTGGGTTGGTCGCTGTATTTAGGGGATCTTTTGGGCAAGGAAGGCGCCGTGCCCTATACGGCTGCGCCGGCAAGGGCGACGGATCTCTCCGGTCTGCCGCCCACCGCCACCTATGTGGGAGACCTTGAACCCTTTCGCGACGAAACCGTGGCATTTGTTGAAGCGCTCAAACAGGCCGGCGTTCCCGTCGATTTCAAACTGTTCACCGGCTGCTTTCACGGCTTCGACATGGTCAACCCGAACGCCGGCGTCAGCAAAGCCGCAACGGCCTTCATCCTGGAGGTCTTTGCCCATGCTGTGGACAACCATTTCGCGCCGCAGAACTAGGCCTGGTGATCATTGATCGGTCGTTGGTCCGCCTGTTCATAGCTACCATCTATCACATGAATTGAAACAATCGATTGGACCAATTACTCATTTATTCCTATCTCATGACCATCGAGACAATATGAAGGCCATGAAAGGAGACACCCATGAGCGGTGAGAGCAAGTGCCCATTTTCTGGTGGCGCCCCCAAGCACGGGGCGGGCACCGGTACGTCAAATCGGGACTGGTGGCCAAACCAGCTCAATCTCAACATCTTGCGTCAGCACTCCGCTCTGTCGGATCCCATGGATGCGGATTTCGACTATGCAGAAGCCTTCAACAGTCTTGATTTGAGCGCGGTCAAAAAAGACATCGTCGCTCTTATGACTCTTTCTCAAGATTGGTGGCCGGCAGATTACGGCCATTATGGCCCTTTATTCATTCGCATGGCGTGGCACAGCGCGGGAACCTATCGTACTGCCGATGGGCGCGGGGGTGCCGGCACCGGCACGCAAAGGTTCGCGCCGCTTAACAGTTGGCCCGACAACGGCAATCTTGATAAGGCGCGCATGTTGTTGTGGCCGGTCAAACAGAAATATGGACGCAAAATCTCTTGGGCGGATCTGATGATCCTGGCCGGGAACTGCGCCTTGGAATCGATGGGCTTCAAGACCTTTGGGTTTGCCGGCGGCCGCGCGGATGTGTGGGAGCCCGAGCAAGATATCTATTGGGGCGCCGAACAAACCTGGCTCGGCGATGAGCGTTACAGCGGCGAGCGTGATTTGGAAAATCCGCTGGCAGCCGTCCAAATGGGCCTGATCTACGTCAATCCGGAAGGACCGAACGGCAACCCCGACCCCATCGCGTCGGGCCGCGATATTCGCGAGACGTTCGCACGCATGGCCATGAATGATGAAGAAACCGTCGCCCTGGTTGCGGGTGGGCACACCTTCGGCAAGGCGCACGGCGCGGGCGATGCCGCGCTTGTGGGGCCGGAGCCTGAAGGCGCGCCGATTGAGCAGCAAGGCCTTGGCTGGAAGAACAGCTTCGGCAGCGGCAAGGGCGGCGATACCATCACCAGTGGCATCGAAGGCGCGTGGACGCCCACACCCATCACCTGGGACAACAGTTTCTTCGACACGCTGTTCGGCTATGAGTGGGAATTGACCAAAAGTCCGGCAGGTGCGCATCAGTGGACACCAAAAGAGGGGTCTGCATCCGATTTGGTGCCCGACGCCCATGATCCTTCGAAACGCCATGCGCCGATGATGACGACCGCCGATATGGCTTTGCGGTTGGATCCCATCTATGAGCCGATTTCACGCTGGTTCCATCAGAACCCGGATCAATTCGCTGACGCCTTTGCGCGTGCATGGTTCAAGCTGACCCATCGCGATATGGGGCCGCGGGCGCGTTATCTCGGTAATGAAGTGCCGGCTGAAGAGCTGCTTTGGCAGGACCCGATCCCGGCTTTGACGCACCCGTTGATTGACGAGGGCGATGTCGCTGCCCTTAAAGAAAAGATTGCGGCTTCTGGTTTGCCGGTATCCGAACTGGTCGGCACGGCCTGGGCTTCGGCGTCTACCTTCCGCGGGTCCGACATGCGCGGCGGGGCCAATGGCGCGCGCGTCCGCTTGGCACCGCAAAAGGATTGGGACGTCAACCAGCCCGATCAATTGGCCGGGGTGCTTGAAACGCTGGAAGGTATCCAAAAGGACTTCAACGCGGCACAAACGAACGGCAAAGCGGTGTCGATCGCGGATCTGATCGTTCTCGCGGGCGGCGTTGGTGTTGAGCAGGCGGCCAAGCAAGCCGGTCATGACGTGACGGTGCCCTTCACGCCGGGGCGGACGGATGCGGCGCAGGACCAAACCGATGTGGCCTCGGTGTCTGTACTTGAGCCGGCCGCGGACGGTTTCCGCAATTATCTCAAGACCGCTTACACCGTGTCGGCTGAAGAATTGCTGGTCGACCGGGCGCAACTGCTCACCCTGACAGCGCCAGAGATGACGGTTCTGGTCGGCGGCCTGCGTGTCTTGAATGCGAACGTCGGAAAGGTACAGCATGGTGTCTTCACCAAACGGCCTGAGACACTCAGCAACGACTTCTTCGTGAACTTGCTCGACATGTCGACAACATGGCAGGCGGTGTCGGATGCGGACGATGTATTCGAAGGGCGTGATCGCGCAAGCGGCGATCTCAAATGGACAGGGACGCGCGTCGATCTGATCTTCGGTTCCAATTCGGAACTGCGTGCTCTGGCTGAAGTTTATGCGAGCCAGGATGCCGGGCGGAAATTCGTCGACGACTTTGTGGCTGCATGGACGAAAGTCATGAACCTCGACCGGTTTGACTTGCGGTAAGCTAAGTCATCATCAGCCTTACGATGCATGACCGGCTTCGCCAGAGTGAACTGGGCTAAACGATCCTATGGCCTCCCCCTTGTGGGGAGGCCGAAAAACACTTCGTTAGAAGAGTTTTTCGGGTGGGGGTAAACCGTTGAGATGAATTCACACTGAAAGCGAAGCAAGCCATGCTGTGTTGCGGTCTGTAAGAGCATCTCTTATTTGGTGGCCAAGCTCTCCCCCCACCCGAAAAATCGCAAAGGCGCGATTTTTCGACCTCCCCACCAAGGGGAGGTCAAAGAACAAGTATATTGATTTCGCTTCACTCAATAGTCGGAGATGATCTCGTAAGTCAGTCGATAGTGCTTGTGTTTGCCAATCTTCAACGTCATGCCCTCGGTGATTTCAAACGGCACGTCCGCACTTTGAACCGGCTGTCCGTTCACGCGAATCCCGCCTTGTGCCACAAGCCGGCGCACATGGGATTTGCTGAAGGTGCGCTCAAAATGCGTCACCAAATCAATCAGAGAGAGACGCGCTTCCCTCGGTAAACTCGAAATTGGCACAAGCTCGTGATCGGCTTCCTCCTTGTTCTGATAGTTCTTTCGAAAATGCTCGCGGGCGCGTTTGCCGTCAGAAGGCGAATGAAATCGCGCAACAACAGTTTCGGCCACGTCTAGCTTCAGTTTCATGGCATCGAAATTGGGTTGTGCCATCGCCTCAAGAACCATTTCCCGCCGCGCATCAGGCCAGCCACAGACCAATCGTACATAATCTGCAAGGCATGAGTCGGGCATGGACATGATTTTGCCGAACATCCGGGAGGGTTCTTCGATCAAGCCGACCGCGTTATTCTTCGACTTGCTCATTTTTTCCGCGCCATCTGTTCCCACCAGTAATGGCAGGCAAAGGACGATTTGTGGCCGCTTTCTAAGGGCGCGTTGTAGCGTCCGTCCCATCAAATTGTTGAACAGCTGATCGGTGCCGCCAATCTCAATGTCGGCTTCGATCACGACGGAGTCGTAGGCTTGGAGAAGGGGATAGACCATCTCGTGCAGCGATATCGGTTGATTGGCCCCAAACCGCGTCTTGAAGTCTTCACGTTGAAGCAATTGTGCAAGCGTTGCGTTCCCAAGAAGCTGGAGCAGATCGACAGCCGTCATCCTGTCGAGCCACTCGGAATTGCGCCTCACGCGCGTCTTGGTGAGATCCAGAACTTTGCCCAGTTGATCCAGATAGGTTTGCGTGTTCGCTTCGATCTGTTGATCGGTGAGGGGCGGCCGCGTCTTGTTGCGTCCTGTAGGATCACCGATCTTGGCTGTGAAATCACCGATGATCAGCGTGATGTCATGACCAGCATGCTGGAACTCGGCAAGTTTTTGCAAAACGATGGCATGCCCCAAATGAAGGTCCGGTGCCGTCGGATCGACGCCTAGCTTAATGTTGAGCGGGCGTTGTTCGGCTTCCGCTTCGGCCAGCTTTTGACGAAGACCGGAAGCGGGCTCTTCCAACTCAACATTGGAAAGGAGTGCCATCGTTTCTGATTGCTGGTTTGGCATTTTCTGGTGCGTCCAAGTTTGGCCCCAGAAGTCACAAAAAAAACCGCCTCTGAGGCGGTTGATTTCATCGCAACAAAAATCGCACCGCTCCTATAAGGAACAGCGGTAATAGCGATTGGTGTTTGCGGTCGGATTTTTCATAGAGGTCTTGTAGCAGAATTGTTGCGTCGATCAAGTTAACATTGCATCGTTCACACAAGAAAAAGAGAGCGCGTAAATTTCGTTACGCGGGGGTGTTGATCGTTCCCTGCGCCGGCCGCCACATGGGCCCCACGGCAAGCAACAGGATAGCGACGTTGAAAACCGCGTTCGACGCATGACCTCCGGCGATGGATCCGGCGCTGTCCAAAAAGAACCAGGCCAGCAAACCCGTGAGCACGGCTTGCCGCACACCTTCGGGTGCCGCGTCATAGACTGAGCCTGACACGCGCCAGATCATAACGCCCCAGCCAAGTAAGAAGCCGCCCAGCAGGGCCGACAAAAGTTTTGTATCCGAGTCGGCATAGGTCTCCCTTCCGTCGATGGGCCAACTCAACAAATCGAGCGTAAGGCGCGCGGGCTCTGAAGTGGCATCCATGGTGCCGAGAAAGCAAATGGGACCAAACGAGCCGATAACGATGGCCGTGATTTTCAGCCAAAATTTGTGAAAGTCCTGCGTCATGGGTGCGCTCCTGTCAGGCCACCAGATGTGTAGCGATCGCTACAATGTAGCGCTTGCTACGTGTTTTGCAAGCCTCCCAACAAAAGAAATATGGCGAACGCGCTTGCGTATGAGAGACGCGCTGTTTTGCTGGCGTGGAAGTTTCGCCGCAAAAACATTAAGGTGGACTTTGTGATTGTGAGTAAACCGCAAGCGAGGGGACGTGGGTGACATGAGATATCTTTGCGGACTTCTGGTTGCTGTGGGTGTTGTTTCAGGTTGCGCGGCCGACACGGCGACGACGCCCAGCCCGACTAATCCCAGCGGCGATGCGGCTGCCACACTGGACCCGCGTCAGGGATTGCCCGCCTGTCCAGCGCTCAACAATGGCGCCCGTCTTCAATTGTCGCCACCACTTGCCCAAATCGACTTTGTTGAAGACGTGGACTACACCGATCCGATTTTCATCTCGGCTGCGGTAACGGCGCAGAACATCGCGTCCTATTTTGAGAATGCTCAGCATTATGTGCCGGGCCAGGCGTCTTACGATGGCATTGGTGCGCTCGATGATATTTCGATTGGCCAGATGCAATGGAATTGGAAAGGGGGGAACGGCACGCTCACAAGCGAGTTCTTCATCAGCATTCCCGATGAGCTTTTGGACGACACACCGGACGCACAACTCAGCGCGGATCTTTCCATATTGGCGCAATACGCCAAACAGCTGTCGGGCCGTCAAGAGGCCGAACAGGTGATCAGCCGGTGGCAGGCTTATGTCGACGATCGTGAGTCGCCGCTCGCCGTCTGGCTGCGATCGGACGGGGTGAGGCAACATCAAGATGCCTTGGTTGAAAGAAGACTGGGTGCGGCGCTTCGGCTGGCCAGAACATGGATGCGGGACCGGAACTACGACGACACCGAGTTCGAACGTGTACTGACCACGTTCGCAAACTTTAATATTCATACAGGGCTGCGGCCGCTTCAGAATGGGTTGCGCGATGTATGGGCACCGCAGGTCGAAGGTTTCATGGCGGCGCTCGATAATGACCGAACCAAGATCTTTGATTATGTCATCGACTGGATGCGCTCCTGCGAGAACGCCAATGTCACGAAAAAGAATGATGCGTTCGGCGATCCAAGCCGAAATCTGATCGGCAATATCGACAAATGGCGCGATCCGGATCTGATTGCGGCGCTGTCCGATGAACAGGTTGATCTGTTTGCTTATGCTTTTGTTTACGCCACACGGTCGGATACCCAGTTCGGCTCATTCCCGAAAGGCTACAGCCAGCTGGATGTCTTGCAGCGCGCGGGTGTGATTGTTCTCGATCAGGGTACCGCGCTCGGCGCGGATTGGGATCCGTCAATCTTCTAAGTCCTGCAAAAAAACTGAGTTGGTCGCGCGGCGATTACGCCACTTTTGTGTTCATTTCATGTGCGCGACAAAAAAGGGGCGACCATAAACATCAGAAGAAATGTCTATGAACAACTCGATCGGACGATCTGGCCGGGTCAGGGATACGCGCAGACGAATTCGGTGATCGTCAAGGAGAAAAAGACGAACGCCAGAATTTTGTGCCGCACGACATGCTGATTTGGCTCAAGAATCCGCCCGTGGCGACGGTTCAAGGCGCGCGTCCGATGGCGCCATAAAGCGGGTCTTTCCCAGGGGCGGGCGGAACCGCTTCAATCAGTTGGATATCCTGAAAGCCGCCGGCCTCCAGATACAGTTTCACCAATTGTCCGTGACCTTCAGAGGTGAGCGCTTGCCAAATTGCTACTGCTTTTGTCGGAAAACACCTGTGAGAAAAGGTAATGATCAGGGGCGCCTGCGCACGCAGCACACGCGCAATGTCTTTCATCACTTCGTCGGGGGTTGTGAGATATTGCACGGAAACGCAAAGGGTGGCGCCATCGAAGCTGTTGTCTTCGAGGGGAAGTTGCGGTGATGCGTTGAGGTTTTGGACAAACCATTCATTCATGCGCGGATTGGCTGCCAGCTCTTCCGCATTCATCCCGTGACCGACCACCTCGTCATAAATCACATCATCCGGAAGATGGCTCACCCAGGAACTCATTAGATCCAATATGCGTCCGCCCGCGGGCAAGTGCTGCCGGTAAAGCTCGGTCACACCCGCAATCGCACCGTCGTCGATGTGCGTTACCAAGCGCGCCGGTTCGTAAAACACTTCATCGGGTGTTTCGTCAGCCCGTTGGAAAGCATGGGGTGGGAGTTGTTTGAGTGGGTCAGTCATGTTGAGACGGGCGTTCCGTATTTGAAAATCTGTGGGCGAAGTGTGGCAACGCGTTGATAGGGCTTGGTGATGCGCGCGGTGGTTTACGCCAAACGAACGGAGGCAGCCTTTTCCGGCAGGGCGCGCTGGTGAAGCGGCACGGATAGATCGGAGGAACTGATCGATTTGCCCGGTGGAACGGCGCCGTTGAAATAGCCGAGCGTATAATCCTCATACAGTTTGATGAGATCAGGTATGGATTCCGCCGTTGACTGGACGATGGGATGAGCGAGCAGCTGATCGTGCCATCTGCGCACGCGCTCATATTCGGGTTGGTCAGGAACCTCAAAGTCTTGGTAGTACGCGACAACTTCGTAACGCAGGAAGAACGGGGCGACAGAAATTTCTGCGAGACCGATACCGTCGCCCAAAAAATCTCCGGCGTAGCCATTGTGTTCAAGAAACATATCGATCCACCGCCAACTCGCGAGGGCCTTTTCTATCCGCTCTTCCCGCGCGTCAGGCGTTGCCGCGGCCATGAGCATGTAGAGAGGCGGAATAAAACTGCGATCGACATAATTGATGAAGGTGCGGATCTGTGCACGTTCGGCCGGTGTTTTTCCAAATGGCAGCTGATTGGGGAAGGCTTCTTCGATATATTCGGAAACGATCGAGGAATCGCAGACAACATCTTCACCATTCACAAGGACAGGAACCAACCCTTGAGGGTTGAGCGCCAAAAACCAATCCGGCCGCGGCTTACAGATGTCCAGATTCTCAAGGTCGAACGGGATGCCCTTCAACGTCAGGTGCATCCGCGTCCGCTGAGCAAAGGGACAGATCACCATGCTGTAAAGGCGCGGTATGGCGGTTCCGTTTTTCATGGTCCTTTTCTTTCTATCGCAGCTTCGTTGTGTCGGCTGGTACTCAGTTTACAAACTGTCATAACAGCGCAATCCCCTTATAACCGTTCGCGGCGACTTCGTCGCACTTTTCGCGGTAACGCGGCGCGCCGCCGGCATAGGCAAGGAACGTTTTCTTTTTGCCCGGCAGGTTTTGATTGACGCCCATGAACCAGGAATTGGCATTGGGCAACAAAGTCATGTTCACCATCTCGTGCACATGCTCGGTCCACGCCGTGGCCGCTTGCTCCGTGGCTTCAGCGTGTTCCAGATTGTTGTCACGCAAATAGCGCAGGAACTCTGTGACCCATTCCACGTTTTGTTCGATGCAGCGCGGAATGTTGCAAAACGTGGCAGCGTTGTGTGGACCTACCAAAGTGAACATGTTGGGAAAACCAACCGTTTGCATACCCAAATAGGTCTTGGGGCCGTCCGCCCATTTGTCTCGCAGCTTAACGCCGTCCTTGCCGGTGAAGTCGATCCGGTCAAACGCGCCGGTGATTGCATCAAACCCGGTGGCAAAGATCAGCATGTCGAGCTCGAATGCGCGCGCCCCAATCACCAGGCCTGTTTCGGTTATGCGGTCGATCGGTGTGGCGCGCACATCGACGAGTTCGACATTGTCTTGATTGTAGACTTCGTAATAGTTGGTCTCCATCGGCACGCGGCGCATGCCGAAACCGTGATCGGTCGGGCACAGCATCTCGGCCACCTTCGGGTCTTTCACGCGCTCGCGGATCTTTTTGCGAATGAAATCGCTGGCAATCTTGCTCGCGCGTTCGTCGAGCACAATGTCCTGAAAGTTGCCCATCCAGATGGCGAAGCCGGGTTTGGCGTACAGCTCCTCGAATATGGCGTTGCGTTCCTCTTCCGGCACGTCCACTGCGTTGCGTTCAATCGATTTATGGAGGAAGGCGCCATTTGATTCCGCACACTGAGCAAAAATGTCGTCGTAACTGGCTTTAATTTTCTTTTGTGTTGCTGCGTCGATCGGACTGTTGACCAGTGGAGCGCAATAATTGGCGGTGCGCTGAAAAACGGTTAGGTGCTTGGCTGTTTTTGCGACTTCTTGGATGGTCTGCACGCCGGTGGCACCTGTGCCGATCACCCCCACACGTTTTCCCTCAAAAGAGACAGGTTCATGGGGCCAATAGGCAGTGTGATGGGCTTCGCCCTTAAAATCCTCCACGCCCGGAATGCGTGGCAAAGTGGGGGCAGAGAGGGCACCTATGGCCGTAATCAGAAACCGCGCGCGGGCTGTGCTGCCATCTTCGGCCGCCAGTTCCCATTCATTGGCGCCTTCATCGTAGCGCGCCGATTTAATCCGCGTGTTGAAGCTGATGTCGCGGCGCAGATCGAACTTGTCGGCCACATAGTTCAAATAGCGCAATGTCTCGGGCTGCGCCGCGAAATGTTCGCTCCACTCCCATTCTTGAAGTAATTCTTTCGAGAAAGAGTAGCCGTAGCTGTAGCTTTCCGAATCAAACCGCGCGCCCGGATAGCGGTTCCAATACCATGTGCCGCCCACATCGCTGCCCGCCTCGAACACATGGGCCTTGAGACCAAGCTCACGCAACTTATGTAGTTGATACATGCCGGACATGCCCGCGCCGATGATGAGGACATCATACGCGTCATTGGTTTTCTGTGTCGGCATGGTAGGGGCTCCAAGATCTCATGTCGTGTTGCATGGCGGGTTGGGGGCGGAGGTTAGCAGCATCTTTGTACCCAATGGACAGGGACCACGCCAAGAGTGCGTGGGGTCGTGCTCATCACAACCGATCAAGCTTAGAGGAAGACAGAAGGATGAGAGTTTTACTGCGGTCTGTGATCATTCTGATTGGCGTGGCCGTCACGGTGGTGTTGGCGCATCTGGCCCTGATCGAGGTAGGGCGCGAGGTCGTCGTGCTCAGAACGGTCAACGAAGCCGGCGAAACGAAGTCCATGCGACTGTGGGCGGTCGATCACGATGGCGCCGTTTGGCTGCACAGCGCCGGGGAGCATTGGCACAAAATGTTTGAGGGCGACCCGATCGTCGAGCTTGAACGGCACGGCGTCGCAGCCCGCTACAAAGCGGTCGCCGTTCCAGGGCCCTATCCGGAAATCGATCTGGCCCTGCGCGAAAAGTATGGCATTGCAGATCGCTGGGTGCGTTTCATCTCGCCCGACAATGACGGTGTGCTGGTGGTGCGGTTGGAGAAGATCGAAGGCTCAGCAGTTGATTCAGAGGCGGAATAGCCCGGCAGCCTGAAATGGCCAAATCTGGCTCCAGCGCGTACCATACGCACATGACAATCGATGACGATCCCTATCGTTTCCCTGCGAAACACACAACGCCTTCCTGGGCGCCGCCGAACGTGTCTGTCGTTCAACTTGACTGTATGCCGGACGACACTTTCCGATTCATCGCTTTGGATGTGGAAACATCCTGCAATGATATGGCCAGCATCTGCCAGATCGGTATCGCGTGTGTGGGGATCGGTAATCGCATCCAAACCTTTTCGATGTTGATCGACCCGGAAAAACGGTTCGCGCGTTTCAACATCAAGCTCCACGGCATTGGACCGGATACCGTTGCGGGTGCCCCAACATTCCCTGAGGCTTGGTCCGTCTTCTTTCCTCTTCTTCGAAAACACGCGCTTGTTCAGCATAGCAATTTTGATGCCTACGCCATTGCGGCGGCCTGCGACGCCTATGGCCTTCCGCCACCCGAACTCAGCTGGAACAACAGTGTAACGGTTGCCAAACGGGCTTGGCCGGAACTGAAGAGCAATGGTGGGTACGGGCTTGCGAGCCTGAAAAGACACTTGGATCTTAAATTCAAGCACCACGATGCAGAGGAAGACGCACGGGCCGCGGCCCAGGTGGTGCTGCATGCCGAAGCCCATCTCAATCGGAAACTGGGCCAGCTTTCCCGTGCCCGGCCCAATTTGCAGCGAGCGCTGCCGCTTTAGGTGGAGTCAGATACCTGCTCGGAGCGATTAAGGTTCCTGCCCAATCGAAAAGGGCAGCGGTAACTACAGATGTAACACTAGATCCAATGCGCTCCGCGCGTTCATTGCCTTAGTGAAGCTCCATTGGAGCTTCACTATCGGGTCTTTGGCCCGACCGGCAAATCACCCTTCGCCGGGATGAGCGATTTTTTACGGGACTCACACACTCCGCTCATGCCCGCGACTGCGGGCATCTAGGGTGATTTGGATGTTCACGAATGCATTTTTGATGGGTGTGACCCCGCGATTTCCTCATGGGCCCGTACGGAAATCCTTGCGTGAGGGGCCATTCTGGAAGACAGTCTCGGCTGGTCAAGCTGCGGCTCCAGCCAGCTGCGTGCCGCCCCGATATCGGCAAGGGAAACGACTAAGAGACACGATCAAAATTCAAGAAAAAGAGCGCCTTCCGTGGCGCCTCATTCGGTCCCTTGAAGGCAAGAACCCGCGAGTTACATACAAGAAACGATCACCACTCAGGAGAAATAGATGGTTACCCAGTACAAGAACCTCATAAACGGCAAGATGGTCAGCACATCCGGCGCGTTGGATGTGGTCAATCCGGCCAATGAGGAAGTTATCGGCCAGGTTCCGGCCTGTGGCGAGAAAGAGCTGAATGAAGCCGTTGTCGCCGCCCGTGCCGCGTTCAAGACTTGGTCGAAGAAACCGATCGAAGAGCGCCGCGAGGTGGTCAAGAAAATCGCCGGCGTCATCAGCGACAATTTCGATGAGCTCTTCCGTCTGCTGACCGCAGAGCAAGGCAAACCGCATGAGCAAGCGCAAGGCGAGATTATGGGCGCCGCGCACATGGCCGGCTCGCAAGCCACGCTCGATCTGGAAGACGAAATCAACGAGGATTCAGAGCAACGCCTGAGCCGCACCCGCCGGGTTCCGGTCGGTGTTGTTGGCGGCATCGTGCCGTGGAACTTCCCGGTCATGATGGCGATGCAGAAAATTGCACCGGCCTTGCTTTCGGGCTGCACAATCGTGCTGAAGCCGTCGCCGTTTACGCCGCTCACCACATTGCGTCTGGCGGAACTGTTGGCCGATGTTGTTCCGGCGGGCGTTCTCAACATCATCACCGGTGAAGACAGTCTTGGGCCGTTGATCACAGCGCATCCGGACATCGACAAGATTACGTTCACCGGTTCGACCGCGACCGGCAAGAAGATCATGGAAGGCGCATCTAAGGATCTGAAACGGATCACGCTTGAGCTGGGCGGTAACGATGCCTCGATCGTGCTGCCTGATGCCAATGTCGAAAAAGTGGCTGAACAACTGTTCTGGTCGAGCTTTTCGAATGCAGGCCAAATCTGCATCGCGGCAAAACGGGTCTACATCCACGAAGACATTTACGACGACCTATCAGCGGCAATCGCCGACTATGCCAAAAATGTCAAAGTGGGGGACGGCTCCGAGCAGGGAACGGCCGTCGGTCCGATCCAAAACAAAAAGCAATATGACCGTGTGTTGGAACTGATCCAAGACGCCAAAGACAATGGCTATAAGTTCTTGGTCGGTGGCGATCATGAGCCGAACATTCCCGGCTACTATGTGCCGATCACCATTCTCGACAATCCGCCGGAAGAAGCGCGCATCGTTGCAGAAGAACAGTTCGGCCCCGTCATGCCGCTGATGAAATTCAGCTCAACCGACGAGGCGATCACGCGGGCGAACGCCAGCGAGTATGGCCTTGCCGGCGCCGTGTGGACGGCGGACCCGGACGAAGGCGTCCGCGTTGCCGAGCAGCTGGAAACCGGCACCGTGTGGGTGAATGAATTCCTGCATCTGTCGCCCTTCGCACCGTTCGCCGGCCACAAACAGTCGGGCTTTGGCGCAGAGTATGGCAAGGAAGGCCTGCTTGAGTTCACTTATCCGCAGGTGATCACGGTCAAGAAAGACAATGTGCCGGCCTAACGCCGACGCAGTTCTATTGGACTTTGAGAAGGGCGCAGTTGCGCCCTTCTTTGTTTGTGGCGTTGAAAATAATTCGTGTACGGAGTATTGGATGGTAGCATGCGCAATATGGGGAACAATTCGAACCATCCGCTCATTCCGGCGGACGCCGGAATCTCTTTCCGCAGGCTCAGAACCTAACGGACCAGATCCCGCCGTTCGGCGGGATGAGCGGTGGACCGGTGGGGTCTGCTTCCGACTTAATGTATGAGACACTCCAGCCTTTGGTGAGGAAACATGTATCCAGGAAAATACGCAGAACTGAATCCAGACCGGCCCGCTTTTGTGATGGCCGGCACCGGGGAAGCCGTTTCCTATCGCGATTATGAGGCGCGCACCAATCAGCTCGCGCATCTGCTGCGCGCCCAGGGACTCAAACGGTTGGACCACTATTCCATCTTTATGGAGAACAATAACCGGTATCTCGAATGCTGCGGCGCCGGCGAACGTGCGGGTCTCTACTACACCTGTATCAATCATTATCTGAAGGGGGACGAGCTTGCCTACATTCTCAACAACAGCGAGTCCCGCATCCTGATTGTCTCGCGCGACAAGCTCAGCGTTGCACAGGAAGCGTTGGCGCAGTGCCCGGACATTTCTCTGTGCTTAATCGTCGGTGCTGCCGCCGGTGACGTTCCCGGCGAGAAGGTGGGAAACACCGTTTTTCAGGCGTTTGAAGAAGCGGTCGCCTCTTTTCCGGCGACACCGATCGCGGACGAAGCATTAGGCACATCGATGCTCTATTCGTCGGGCACAACAGGTAGACCGAAGGGGATCTTGCGTCCGTTGCCTGAGAACAAACCCGAAGATCCCCTGCCGCTTTTCACCTTTCTCACAAATCTGTGGCAGTACCGCGAAGACATGATCTATCTGTCGCCCGCGCCGCTATATCATTCCGCGCCGCAGGCGGCGACCGGATTGACGATCCGACAGGGCGGCACCGTGATCATCATGGAACGTTTCGACCCGGAAGATTATCTCGATCTGGTGGCGAAGTATCAGGTGACGCACAGCCAATTGGTACCGACAATGTTTAGCCGCATGCTGAAACTGCCAGAAGAACGCCGAGCCAAGGCGGACCTGTCATCGTTAGAGATTGCCATTCACGCGGCGGCGCCGTGCCCGGTCAAAATCAAGGAGCAGATGATCGACTGGTGGGGCCCGATCATCCATGAATATTACGGCGCGACGGAAGGGCTCGGCTTTGCTGCGCTCGACAGCCATGAATGGCTCAAGCATCGCGGCAGCGTTGGCAAAGTGATCTTGGGTGAGCTTCACGTGCTCGATGAAGAAGGTCGTCCGTGTCCGGAGGGGGAACCGGGCGAGCTCTGGTTCGAAACGGCGACTGAATTCACTTATTTCAACAATGCGGAGAAAACGACCGAAGCCAAATCGGCAGATGGCACCATGAGCACGGTGGGCGATGTGGGTTACATCAAGGATGGCTATCTGTATCTGACGGACCGCTCGACCTTTATGATCATTTCAGGCGGCGTGAACATCTACCCGCAAGAAACCGAAGATCTGCTGATCACCCATCCAAAGGTTGCGGACGCTGCTGTGTTCGGTGTGCCGAATGTCGATTTGGGGGAAGAGGTCAAAGCGGTGGTGCAGCCGGTGGAGGGCGTTGCCCCGGGGGAGGCGCTGGCCGAAGAGCTGATGACCTATTGTGCCCAAAATCTGTCACGCCAGAAATGCCCGCGCTCAATCGACTTTGAAGCTGAATTGCCAAGACTGCCGACAGGTAAACTCTACAAACGTCTGCTCAAAGACAAATACTGGGCCGATCACAAGAGCGGCATTGTTTAGATTTGATCTGCATTAGCTGGACGGTTGGAAAAGAAACGTCATTGCGAGGCCGCGTGAGCGGCCGTGGCAATCCAGGGCCACTTGTTCCGCGCTTGCTGCTCTGGATCGGGGCGCTGGCTTGCGCCAGCTCGCGATGACAGTCCAACTGATCGCATGGAGAGTGTGTTCTGCTCGACGCTAAGCAATCCGGGCCATCAGTTCTGCTCGTTCGTCCGTGGACAGAATTTTCGGTTCGACAATCGGTTGTTTTGTCTGGGCGTTAAAAAAGGGCGAGTGTTTTTGGACGCCACTGACTTTGCCTTTCAGCAAGATCCAGGCGAGGCGGCGCACGGATTTGAACATCGATCCGGCGGGACCTGTTTCGCCATGGGCGAACTTGGTGTGAAGGCGCGCCCGAACCGGACCAAATCGGGCTTCCGGGCCCCCGGCCTCGCTCGCGTCAACGCATTCGCGGATAAGGCCCAAAAAGGGTAGGCCAAACCCGCCTGTATTGCCGATCGGTGTCCGGCAACAGGCGGCGTACCAGCGATAGATGCCTTTGTCCGACATACGCAGGCACGCAAGATTCTCCTGTCCGTCTGTGAAGGTCACGTGCGCCGGCGACATCTGCACAATGTCGGTTCCGCCTTGCGCATCCATCTTGGGATTGTCTTGTGACAGAAACCGGGCGAAGGCTTGGCAGTCATCGCAATAGCAGAGGATGCGATTGACCTTCGCGGGCTCGAATTGTTTGAGGGTGCCCTGGAGTTTGCCGCAATCACATCGTAACGGGCTGTTCATCGGTCTCTCCCTTGGTTCACACGTGATTTTTCAAATCGCCGCACATCCAGATCAAAAGGCACGGGTTCAGCATAACATCTTGAAATCGCGCCGATTCTGATCACCCTGCCACTCTACGCGCCCGCCAATCCAGCACAAGGGGCGGTCCGGTTCCCCTTGGAAAAAGGGCCGCGATGACATACTGATAGGCGGAATTTGAGGAGGAACAAAATATGGCTGAAGTGACTGCCCTTGATACCGCCCGAGCCGCGCAGAGCGGCGCGAAGGACCCGGCCGGGATGATCACCAACTATCCACCTGTGTTCGAAACAGTCGAAGCGGAGCGGATTGATCGCAAACAAAAGTTGGCGGCGACCTTCCGCCTGTTCGGTAAGTTCGGCTTTGACGAAGGCGTTGCCGGGCATGTCACAGTGCGCGACCCCGAACGCACCGATCATTTTTGGGTTAATCCGTTCGGGCGCTCGTTCAAACAAATGCGCGTGTCGGATCTGATCCTGGTCAATCACGACGGCGATATTGTTGAAGGGCAGGGCCCGCTTAACGCGGCCGCCTTTGCCATTCATTCGCGCATTCACAAAAATTTACCGCATGTCACCGCGGCGGCGCACACCCATTCGGTCTACGGCAAAGCATGGTCTTCGCTCGGGCGGTTGCTCGATCCGCTCACGCAGGACTCCTGCGCGTTTTATAATGACCATGTGCTGTTCGATGATTTCACCGGTGTGGTGCTCGATACGTCAGAAGGTGACCGGATCGCCGAAGCGCTGGGTAAAAAGAAGGCGGCCATTTTGCAAAACCACGGATTGTTGACCGTGGGCACCTGCGTCGAAGAAGCCGCTTGGTGGTACATCACCATGGAGCGGACCTGTCAGGCCCAGCTCATGGCGGAAGCTGCCGGCACGCCCAAGCCCATTCGTCCTGATGTGGCTGAAATGACGGCCAAACAGGTCGGCACGAATGTGGCTGGTTGGTTCAGCTTCAAACCCTTATTCGACACCATCACAGCTGAAGCGCCGGATCTGTTTGAATAAGGATCGATTCTACGAAATTAACGCTGCAAAGCTCCCGGCCCAAAAGGTGCCGGGAGCTTTTTTATGCTCTGTCAGTCGCCGGTATGGGCATGCGCGGCCGGCTTTGTCCAAAATCGGTTCGTTGCGGTAGGCTGAATACATGATTCAGTTTGAGAAAATATCGAAACCGCCGGCTGACCTGCGGAACGCGTATCTGGACAGCTTGAAAGAACCACAAGAGCATTATCTGGAATCGCAAGTTGAGACGGGCCAGACATGGTGGATTGAAGGCGCAGCCTATGTGGTCGTGAGCAACACTCACCTGGTGGAGTTGTATGTTGTTCCGGCAGAAGCTAATCGCCTTGAAGAGATTTTTGATGCGGCGCTCGCGGTAAGCGGCGCCACGAGCATCTTGTGCAAATCCTACGACACACAATTGTTGTACGCTTCGCTTTCAAAGCCCACAACGATTGAAACGGTCGGATTGATGTTCCGCCGCATTGCAGACCCGTCATTTCATCCGAGACCGGACGTTTCTTTTCGCCAATCTGAGCCCGCCGATGTGGACGCGATTCTCGATTTCAATGATGACTTCTTTGAGTCGGGGGATGAAATCCAATCCTACGCCGCGCTGAACGGATTGTTTGTCTTAGAAAAGAACAGAACCACAATCGGGTGCGGTATCGGTAAACCCGTCATCGCAAACCGTCCCGACATTGATATCGGAATGCTCGTCGCAAAAGAGCATCGCCGAAACGGCTATGGCGGACACATCATCTCATTTCTCAAGAAGCATTATCTCGACCAGGGCCTGAGACCGATTTGCGGCTGCAGCATTGACAATATCGGTTCACAAAAGGCGCTCCGGCAAGCCGGATATGTCAGCGAGCATCGTATTTTGGAGATTTCCATCTAGCTGCGTTTCAGTCTGCTTTAAACCAACAGCGGTGCGCCGGTGAGGCCCGCCGTTTCGGGCTGACCTGTCATCACATTCGCGTTCTGTATGGCTTGCGCGGCGGCCCCTTTGCCCAAATTGTCAATCGCGCCTAAGGCGACCACCAGTCCGGTTCGCGTGTTGACCGCGTAGGACACGAACACAAGGTTCGATCCCGTGGCCCAACCTGTATGAGGGCCGCGTCCGTTTTCGACGGGCACGATTTTGACGAAGGGCTCATCGTCGTAGCTGGCGTGCGCGGCGTCGTAGAGGCGTTCTGCCGAAACGGTGTCGCGCGGCCGCGCATAGCAAGTGGCGAGGATGCCGCGCGACATGGGCACGTAATGCGCCGTAAACGCAACGGTGGCCGTTTGTCCGCCGACTTGCGCAAGCGCGTTTTCCATTTCGGGGACATGCGGATGTGAGGCGAGGCCATAGGCGAGAACATCTTCGTTTGTTTCCACATAGCCGTAATCGCTGCCGCCACCGCGCCCGGTTCCGGTGATGCCGCTTTTGGCATCGATCACAATATTTTCGGGCTCGACCAGCCCTTCTTTCACAAGCGGTGCAAGGGCGAGCAGGGCGGCGGCGGGATAGCACCCTGGATTGGCGAGCCGGGAGGTCTGCGCGATCTGCGCGCGCTGTTCCGGAAGTTCCGTCAGGCCATAAGTCCAACCGTCGACAAAACGGTGATCTCCGCCCACATCTACGATTTTTACCGACGCAGGTATTCGGGCCAACAGGTCGCGGGACTGGCCGGTGGGCAGTGATGCGAAGAGCAGATCAAGATGCCCCGTCTCTTCCGGCACAAAGCGCTCTATGACCAACTCGCCTTCCGGCCGTCCGATGAGCGCAGGAAAGCGTTGTTTGAGCGCCTGCCCGGCGGTGCTGTCGCCGGCCGCGTAGGCAAGCTCAAAATCTGGATGGGTGAGGCAAAGCCGCAGCAATTCACTGCCTCCATAGCCGCTCACGCCGGCAATACCGATCCGCATCGTTCTGTCCTTCATTGCCATGGCTTCACACGCAAATCGATGAGATCAAAAACCGTCTAATGATCTAGGCCGTTCACTTAATGCGTAAGCACACTTACAAATCAACACAGTTACATATTCTGTGCACGGTCTGTTGACAACAGTGCTTTCGTCCAACGGCGCAGCGATTTGTCGATGCGCTCAGGCGGAAAGTTCAATTGCGTGAGCGGCATGCCTTTGTCGAAAATCTCGCGGTAGCATGCAATCTTGTTATCCTGAAGGGTAAACTGGGCCATGCCTTCAAACACCACGTGACGGCCTTCACTTTCCGGCAGGGTGGAATCGTAACTGAAGATGTATCGCGCATACCCGAAGGGGGCGGCGAAAGCCGGGTCTTCCATCACCCATTTGAAGTTTTTCGCCGTGCCGTAGAAATGATCGCGCAGCATGGCGATGATCGCGTCCCGCCCTTCGAAGGCGCCGTAAAATCCATCGTGGTAAACGCCGTCTTCGGTGAAGAGGGCGCCGAACCCTTCATAGTCGGCGTTTTCGACCGCATGGGTGAAGCGTTGGAGGAGCGTCTCAAATTCCATTTCTTCTCTCTTTTGAATCGGCAGATCATGTCAACTCTAAACGGAATTACAGAGTGGAGCGATGCTGAATGGCGAGCGAGACTGGCGCGTGCTATCGGCACATGAGATCATCGTCAAAAGCTGAACAATGATGGTCAAAGACACTTGTGAGATCGAACACGCTCGACACGTCTTCTTGAAGCGACATGACGCGCAGCTGATCGGCGGGGGCCTCGATGGCCATCGAAACAAGAACGATGTGTTCGGTCAGCTCGACTGTGCCGATGTCTTCGCGCACAAGATAGGCGGTTGAGGGCGCCACCGCTGTGCCCCTCAGCTCTTCGTTTTCGAAGGCTTGAAGTTGAAAATAGGGGGCGTCTTCAACCTGTTCAGCGCTCGGCACGCCACGGTGAACCGTGGCGTCGAGCAAAGTGATGTCATTCCCTGAAACAAGTAGGCGCAAGGCGAGGACGTTTTGCAATTCGCGTTCGACAAAACGGTTCAACTCATCGTCTTCGCTTTCAACCTCCGCCACCAGGCTGGCTTCCGTGGCGATGGCGTGTGATCTGGTTTCGGAGGTTGTGCAGGCGCCAACTACCAGTGAAGCACACAGTCCGGCGATCTTGATAAGAGGGTTCAATAGACTGGCTCCTTAGTAGCAAGCACCGTTTTCACACGCCTGAAATCGATGAAGCGTTGCCGCGCGTGAGCTGTTGAAGAAGTCGCTGTCATCATCCGCTTCACGCATCGTTTCCTTTTTGCCTTCGTCGATCCGCCAGATACCATTTGTCTGGCTAAGCTCTTTGCAGGTGCTCTTTGACAGGCCGAGTTGAAGCGCCGCCTGTTCGCATGCAGAAAGGCTGGTGAACAGATTCTTGGGCGTCGACCGGGAATTCGAACTCGTCACATTGTCATATTCATCCGCAAGGCCGAATAACAAATGGGCACCTTCGTGCACCAGCACCCAATCCCCGTCAGGTGAGCCCCGTTGATTGTAGCCTTTGTGGTGCACGGTCGCCGAACTGCTTGATTCGCCAAGACCCAGCGTTGAGCAATCGGTGCCCCAATCATCTTTGTGAAGAATCACATTGCCGTTCATATGCATCTGTACTGTTTTGACTTTATCGAGATTGATTGTCTGGCACTTATCTGAGGCGTCGGCACCCTCCGGACCGGCCCACAGGTTGAAGTGCTGTCGGTTCGCGGTCCAATTTTTTGAGAATTCTTGTTGGTTGTTGAACAAGGCACCGGCGACGATCCGCGAAACATCTGCGGCGAATAGAGCATAGTCTCCTTGGTAGTCATCGTCGGGATACAGCGCGAGATCAATCTTGTTTTTGAGCGATGACGTTAAAAGATCCGTATGCCAATAGATAGGCCGCGCGATCATGTTGATCGCGGGTTTACCTCCAGAATAAGTGATTGTTTTAGAGGACTCCTTGCTGCCATCTTCGAATACGACAGTGGCCGCGTAAGATACCAGCGCATTGTCGCCTAAACCTATTTTTGCGCTACAAGATGCAGATGGCTCTGGAGGTGCAATCTGGCATTCATGCGTTTGTGTTTTTGCTTTTTCGCGGCAGGGTATGGTCGAGCTGGGGCGCTGCCCGCCCGCCGAACAGTCTGTCATTTGCCCGTTGGTGACTCTCACTTGGATGCGCGCAATGTTTCTTGCAAAGTCATTCGCTTGGATACGGATCGTTGAATCGTGCGGCTCCGGTTTGTAGAGAGGTGTATGTTGCAGAGAGATTTCGGCAGCGCGAAGCGGCGCAACGTAGAGGCAAAAGACGAGGACTCCAAACACAAGTGCATTTCGATTTCGAAAACTGCGCAGCGCGTTTCGAAATACTTGATTAGCGTTGATGCCCCTCATCTCTGTTCCCCGCTCATTCGCCCTATAGTGCCACCATTTAAAACTAACACTGAGGGGCGTCCCCAATTACAACATAACACGGGGTATAGAGTTGGTGAATTGCTAGAGCTCAAACAATTGCCTGCGCTGCACAGATGCCCGGTGGTATGGCGCGGGCATCTGTGTCGCGTCCGTTGCTACATGGTGGCAAAGCCCTCAGGCGACAATTGCAGTTGCGGGTTCCAGGCCACTTCCCAAAGATGGCCATCCGGATCTTCGAAATAGCCTGAATAGCCGCCCCATACACGCTCGACCGGGCCTTGCAAGATCTTGCCGCCGTCAAGCGCGCCAACCTCAGCCAGAACCGCGTCGACTTCTTGGCGGCTCCCCACATTGTGGGCAAGGGAAACGGACTTGCCGCCCATTTGGATGCGGCCTTCAAAATCTTCCTCCAGCATTTTCTTCTCGATGACGCTGAATACGATGCCGTTCATTTGAAAGAACGCGATCGCGTCGGTTTCAAAACTGGGCGTCCAGCCAAGCCCGTCTTTGTAAAAGGCCAAGGATTGTTTGAGGTCTTGGGTCGCAAGGCCAACAATCGTGAGTGTTTGTTTCATCTCAGTCTCCATTCCGTCTTCACGATGGCTTCGCGTATGTGCGCGAAGCCGCCAATCAATCCGGGCAGCGGAGAAATGCTGGAGAAAGAAATTTTCCCACGCGCTATTCTCAACCAACCAGCAGATTGGCTTCAGCGCCGCGGGACTGAGCGACAAGCGCCCGCCAGTACATTGATCAAAAGTGCGTTTACTTAACGATCAACGGGCCGGATCAACCAGACCGACCTGACTTTTTCGACTGCCCGAATTTACGCGTTGGACGGGCGATGTCAAATCCAAATCTTGTTCGAATGAGAGGTGCCGGACATCACGATCGTCAAAGCGACTTGCGCAAATAGTAGCGTTCAAATTTTCCGGCATAGCCCTCTAGGCTGCCGAATTTTTCATAACCTTGCTTCAAATAGAAGCCGAGCGCTTGAAATTCATAGGTATCGAGCATCGAACAGGTGCATCCTCGTTCTTTGGCTTCACGCTCTGCCATGCTCAGTATTTCTGAGGCCAGCCCTTCTTTGCGGTGTGCATCATCCACCCAAAGAAATTCAACATCGAGATAGTTCCAATACGTCTTGCCCGTAAGGCCGCCAATGATATGACCCTGATCATTGTGGCAGTATACGGACAAAGGGGCAAAGTCGTCGGGCACGAAGCGGTCGTTATAGGCCCGCGTCTTGGCTATGATGAAACTGTCAATCTCTTCGTTTGGTTTGTCGGGAATCTCAAACTTCATGTTCAGTCCATTTGGTTGCTGGTTTGGTCTTCCATATGACACCCATCCGCGGCTTGCAAACAATTGAGATCCGCCAGAAATCGCAGGTCCATTAGGCTTGCATTTCTTGGTGGTTGCTAATCACTATGTTGTCTGAATGAGGGCTCCAATTCGGGGCAGAGGAGAGTGTCATGGCTGGGGAAGTGCTAATCGAGGTCAACGATGGCGTGGCGGAGGTCATACTCAATCGCCCGGCGCGCAAGAATGCCATCACCGGTCCCTTGGGAATCGCGCTGGCTGATTGCATGAACAAGGCGAGCGAACGGGACGATGTGCGGGCTCTGATATTGCGCGGAGCCGAAGGTGCCTTTTGTTCGGGGCTTGATCTCGGTGAATTCAACGCGGACCCCGCGCCTGATTGGCTGCCGGACTTTCAAAACATTTGGCGCGGCGCGCACAAGGCGATTTTCAATTGCCGCAAGCCGGTGATCGGTGCGCTGGAACGCTACGCCATCAATGGCGGCGCGGCTTTGGCGCTGGCGTGCGATCTGTTGGTGGCAGGCAACAAAGCCTTTGTGCAAGTGGGCGAGGTGCAGATCGGCATGGCGGCGCCCTATAATATGGCATGGCTCAGTTTACGCCACAGCGAACAGGTGATGGCACGCGTGGCGTTGATCGGCGACCGGATGGCTGGCCCGCAGCTTGTCGAACTCGGGCTTGCCATTTCCACTTGTGAAGATGACGCTGTGTTGGGCGAGGCCCGTGCGCTTGCCGCGCGCCTCGCGGGCTATCCGGAAGGCGGCCTTGTGCGCATCAAATCCGGGCTGCGCGCCCGCCTCAACCAAGATGCCGACGCGTGGTTTGATCAGTTCACGCTAAGAGACCCGGTCGGTAAAGCACCAAAGCCCAGTTCGATGAAAGGCCGGTGAACGCGCGTGCCGAAATGAGCGGTTCCGGAGAACAATCGACCCAAACTCCGCTCATGCCTGTGAAGACAGGCATCTAGAGAGACGGTGGAAGTTCATGAATGCGTTGGAGGCGTTTTGTCACCAGTCATCAATGCCGGTGGTAACTTCGCATGTCACACTAGGTTCCTGCCTCCGCAGGAACGAGCGGTTCATGGTTTTTTCGCGGGGTGTGAGCACATCTCAGATGTCATCCCGGAAAGCGCGAGGCGCTTGTCCGGGATCCATAGCCCCTGTGCTGAATGTTTGTACGTCGGTGGTTATGGATCCCGGCATTACGCATGCGCTCCAGCCGGGATGACACTTGGAGGTTTAAAGCACCGCACACACAGACGCTACTTCACCGCATACGGATTAATCGGTGAGCCGACCGCACCTGTGATGGGCAGGGGCGGGGCGACAAAAAAGAACTCGTAGACCTTGTCTTCAGCACAGTCGGTGGCCAGCTCGTCAAGATCGAAGATTTCGCCGATATGAAGCCCCATATTGGGCAGCACCACTTGATGCAATGGCTGGAAACTGGCATCGAGCTCATTGGGGCGCACTTCAAAGCCCCAGGTGTCCGTCGCAATGGCGGCGAGCTCGCTTTTGTACAGCCACTCGGCGGTGCTGAAGGAAAGGCCCGGCGCATCGCCCCCCGCATAAGTGCCCCATCCATTCTTCTTGCACGCTGCCATTTGCCCCGTGCGCACCAGCACGAAATCGCCCGATCCAATCTTCGATGTGTCGCCTTGGCTTTCGATGCAGGCTTCAAGATCATCGGTGGTAATGGCGTAGCCCGTCTCCAACGCCTCCACCCCTTTGGACCGCGCGATGTCCAGCAAAACGCCGCGCCCCACAAAGTCGCCCGACACTTTTTCAATGCCGTTTTTCTGCGCGCCGAATGAATTCACGACCGACGCATCATGTCCGTTGTAAGACTTGCCGCGGTCGAAGGCATGGCTAAGCGCATCCCACTGGGTTCCGCATTGCAGCGGCATGAAGACATTGTCGTCGGCAAAGCCAATGCCGTGCGGAAGTGGCAGCGTGTCACATCCATCAAAAGTCATGTTGTGCACAGGATTGATCCGTCCATTCTCACCGGTCTGCGGACCCTTACTGTCAAAAGGTAGGGCAAGCGGGAAGCACGCACCTTTCTTGACCAGCCGTGCCGCGGCCACGATCTTGTCCGGCGTCACAAAATTGAGCGTACCCTTTTCATCGTCAGTGCCCCAACGCCCCCAATTGCGAAACTGCTCAGCGGCTTTGGCAATCACATCCTGCGTATCGCTCATATTGATGTTCCTTTTTTGGAATGGGTGCGGTGAGAAGAGCTATCACCATGCCAAACCGCACGTTGGTGAACAAGCGGCACGTTCTGGCGCGAAATGGGCACCGCTGGTCTCCTCCCAATTTCACACGAGTTACTGCGCAATCCGTCGGGGTACACGTGCAGCGAGCTGTTATTCCTCCGAATCCGGATGGAATCGACGTCGGCACACCTTTGTCGCCTTCGGGCTTGACCCGAAGGCCCAGCGTGATGGAACGCCGCGCGAGCTGCTCTGGGTGCTCGGGTCTAGCCCGAGCACAACCATAAAAAGGGCGAGACCAGGTCCCGCCCTTTAGCAAATGGCGGGATTTTCATCCCGCCTTCCATGTGTCTACCAAAGTTCGTGCTTTTGAAGCTCAGCGCGGCCGACCACCATGTGGTGCACTTCGTCGGGGCCGTCGGCGAAACGCAAGTGACGCATGTCGGTGTAGAGCTGCGCGAGCGGGGTCCATTGGGAAACGCCGGTGGCGCCGTGAATCTGGATGGCATCGTCGATGATCTTGCAGACTTTTTCCGGCACCATGGCTTTGACGGCACTCACATAAACGCGGGCTTCTTTATTGCCGAGCACATCCATGGCTTTGGCGGCTTGCAGGACAGCCAGACGCATGGCGTTGATTTCGATGCGGGCCCGGGAAATCACTTCCACATTTTTCCCAAGTTTCGCCAGTGGCCGGCCAAAGGCTTCGCGCGTGCCGCCGCGTTTCACCATCAGCTCGAGCGCTTTTTCCGCCTTACCGATGGAACGCATGCAGTGATGGATACGGCCCGGGCCTAAACGGACTTGACTGATTTCAAAGCCCCGTCCTTCGCCCAGTAGGATGTTTTCCTTCGGTACACGGACATTATTGAATTTTATGTGCATATGGCCGCGCGGCGCGTGATCTTCGCCGAACACTTGCATGGCGCCCAAGATCTCCACGCCGGGCGTGTCTTTCGGCACCAGGATTTGGGATTGCTGGCGGCTGGGCGGAGCGTCGGGGCTGGTTTTCACCATGGTGATCATGATTTTGCAGCGCGGATCGCCGGCACCGGAGATGTAATATTTCTCGCCATTGATCACCCACTCGTCGCCTTCGAGCACGGCGGTGGTGCAAATGTTTTTGGCGTCGGAGGAGGCGACCGCCGGTTCGGTCATGGCGTAAGCCGAGCGGATTTCGCCATTGAGCAGCGGCTCGAGCCACTCTTTCTTTTGTTCCGGCGTGCCGACCCGTTCCAGCACTTCCATGTTGCCGGTGTCGGGCGCTGAACAGTTGAGCGATTCCGAAGCCAGCGGAGATTTACCCAGTTCCACCGCGATATAGGCGTAATCGAGATTGGTCAGGCCCTGTCCGATCTCCGACTCCGGCAGGAAGAAATTCCATAGGCCCGACTCTTTGGCCTTGTTCTTCGCCCCATCCAGCAATTCTAGCTGGCGCGGATGCCAACTCCACCGGTCCTTCTTTTCTTTGTCGAGTGCGTAGAACTCTTCGGTGATCGGGTCGACATTGTCGGCAATGTGCTTTTGCACCGCCGCCATCAGCGGCCGCGCTTCTTCCGACATGGCGAGCTGAAACAGATCTTGGTTGATGTCTGACATTAAGGGCTCCCTTGCTTGTTGGTATGGCGTGTTGCCGCTATGACTAGCAGCAATTGGCCGCCGCTGTAAGCCGTTGCCGGGGTTTCTTCGCCCGCATTTCCCAGTGAAAGGACACGCCCATGATCAAACGCATCAAAACCAACAAACGCATGAGCCAGGCCGTGGTGCATGGCAACACAGTGTATCTTGCCGGCCAGGTGGCGTTGAATGCGCCGGGTCAAAGCGCGGCGGAACAAACGCAAGACATTGTCCAAGCGATCGACGGATTGTTGGCCGAGGCGGGCTCGGACAAATCCAAACTCTTGAGCGCCACGATCTGGCTGGCGGACATGGCTGACTACAATGAAATGAACAGTGTGTGGGATGCTTGGGTACCGGAAGGCCAAGCGCCGGCACGGGCCTGTGTCGAATCCAAATTGGCGGCCCCGCAATTCACGGTCGAAATTGGGGTGACGGCGGCTATCGACTAAAGCTCTATATTTCTGATCTGAACCGTTAGGAGAGGGTGAGCGATGCCCCAATGGCAGAATTGGTCGGGCCGCCGGACAGCGCAAATCAACGCGCTGCATTTTGTGCGCAGTGAGGAAGATGCGGTTGGCCTGGTGCGGAAAGCCGCTGCCGACAAACGCAGTCTGCGCATGGTCGGCAGTGGTCACAGTCATTCAATGCTTGTGCCGACCGATGGTATCATTGTTGATGTGTCGGGGCTTAGTGGCATTGTTTCGGTTGATGAGAGCAAGCAACGGGCTTGGTTGCGCGCGGGCACGGCCATCCACGCCTTGGGTGCGGCGCTGCATGACCATGGTCTCGCGCTTCAAAATCAAGGTGATATCGACCGGCAAACCATTGCTGGCGCTTGTGCGACGGGCACCCATGGAACGGGACGGAAGCTTGGCAATTTTTCGAGCGCGGTGACGGGGGCCCGCATTGTGCTGGCCAGCGGCGAGGTTGTGACCTGTAACGCGTCGGAGAATTCCGATCTTTGGCAATCGGCCCGGCTGAACTTGGGGGCGGTCGGCATCGTCACCCAGTTGGAAATACAACTGACCTCTTCTTACGCCATGGCGGACGGCGGCTTCGAAGCGGATTTTGAAGAATTCGAACCGCGCATTGCGCCGCTCATTGAAAGTGATCAGCGCTCGGAGTTTTTCTGGATTCCCGAAACCGACAAGATGTTTGTGAAAGTCTACAAGACCGATGGGGTGGAGCCGGTATACCCGATCGGGCGGGAAGGCGGCCGCGCCGGGTGGAGTTACGAAGTGTTTCCAAGCCATCGGCCCCACCGGCACACGGAAATGGAATATGCCGTGCCGCTCGACCGTGCGCGGGCTTGCTTCGTCGAAATCCGTGAGCTTATCCAGCGCGATTTTCCCGATGTCACTATGCCCATTGAATATCGTACGCTCGCCGCCGATGATGTGTGGCTGTCCGTTGCAAACGGGCGCGACACGGTAACGATCTCGGCGCACCAAGACATCGAAAAAGACGACACCGCCTACTTTCAAGCCTGCGAGAAGATCTTTCTTGCTTATGAAGGCCGCCCTCATTGGGGCAAAGTGAACTATCTGGACGGCGCGCAACTCGAAGCGTGCCACGCCAATTGGCATGACTGGTGGCGGGTCCGGAACGAAGTCGATCCGGGCGGGGTGTTCCTCAACGATTATTTGCGCTCGATCATGCCTAAGTGACGAATACGCCACGTACAAAGACTATTGAACAGAGTTAAGCCATGCTTTCGAGAATTGCTGTCACCCTTAACGGAATTGTGTTCATTCTCCTGATTCCCTATTTGGAGATCAGTGCGACCCATGTGTTCAATCCCGATTGGCCGGGCCATGCGCGCCTGCACGAAGTGTGGCAGTTGTTGACCAACGCGGTGCTCAGCGTGGTGGCAATCTGGCTTGTGTGGCGCGGAACGCATTCGGCCCTTGCGCTTTTGATTGCATTGATCCTGAGCGGCACGTTTGTGGGGGCCTATCTCATGATGGATCTCTATGACGGCACGATGAAACATTCCGATGGCAGCGAATTGTTGGTGCTGGGTGTTAATCCCGCCATTGCGATCATGGTCGTGCTGTCTGTTGTGCTGGCCATCGCATTGGCGCGGGATCTGCGCCGCGAGGGTTAGGCGGGGCAGGAATAGGTCACGCCCATCGCTCAATTCAATAATCTGTAGACAAAGCAACGCGTCATCGCGAGCGGGCGCCAATTCCGATTCTGGCCGCGCGGCGATCCAGAGTAGCACGGTTTGAGCAAGTGGCCCTGGATTGCCGCGCCGCCCATTCGGGCGGCTCGCAATGACAAATTCTCTTTCTGCTATCATCCCCATGCGGTGATTCGTACCCCTACACATGAGTTTGGACGACAGTGGTTATGGATCCCGGATAAGCGCGTTGCGCTTTCCGGGATGACATTTGTAGATCAGTTTATGATCCGTACCAGAACTAATCCGCGATATAGTCCGGCCAGTTGGTGCCGACATAGTCGATGAACTTATTCGACAGGCCCTCTTCCAGAAGATAGGCGCGGGTTGCGGGCAACTTGGCAGGTTCGAATTTGGGGTCTTTGGCGTAGCGCAGCGGGAAGTCGTGGTTCCACATGGCCGCCCGGCCGAGCATGATCCAATCGACGCCATCGGCGATGACTTGCGCAGCTTGTTCCGGCGTGCGGATATTGCCCGCCACGCCAAGTCGCACATTGCCGCGATCGAGTTTCGTGAAATGATGCATCAAGGATTGACCTTTGAACTCATCCTCTTCGGGCTCCTTGAACACGTCCCACAGCGACATGTCGAGAAAATCGATCTTGTCCTCGCGCATCAGGCGTTGGGCGATTTCTAAGATCTCGCCCAATTTCATGCCGAACCGTTCAGGCGACTGGCGCACGCCCAAAAGAAAGTCTTTGCGGCACCGGGCACGCACGCCGTCGATTATTTCGAACAGAATGCGGAAACGGTTTTCAAGGCTGCCGCCATAGTCGTCCTCACGCTGATTGATCGATGAACTGAAATATTGGCAGAGGATATAGCCATGGGCGCCGTGCAGCTCGACGCCGTCAAAGCCAGCCTTTTCCGCGCGTACTGCGGCTTCAATGAAATCCTCGATCAGCTCCTTTGTGCCCCGCAAGTTGAGACCCTTGGCGCCGGTTTTCTCGTTGTCTGACGGGCAAACAGGTGCCTGGCCGATTACCGCTTCGGGCGAGCGCATGCCCGCATGATGCAATTGGACAATCGCCAGGCTCTCGTGAGACTGAATGGTTTTCGCGAGCCGTGTCAGGCCTTCAATGTGCCGGTCGTCCCAAACGCCGAGCTGCCCGGGGAAACCTTGGCCCACGGCTTGGACATGGGCGGCGCAGGTCATGGTCAGGCCGAAACCGCCTTTGGCCCGCATGGTCAGCCAATGAAACTCGTCATCGGAAAGGACGCCATCATCGTGGCTTTGGCAATTGGTCAGCGGCGCGAGCATAAAACGGTTCTTCATCACCTGCCCGCGCGGAAAGGTGAGGGGATCGAGGAGATTCGCCATATATAGAGTGTCTCTTTTACTTAGCTAATATCGGAAGCCCGCGATTCAGCACTTTATGGCCCGGTGCGCAAGGCGGCATCGGCTCTGGGAGCCTTTGATTCTCTCTCAGCTCAAACGCGAAAATTCCCCTTGAGTTCCGATGTTTTCCTAAGTCAACAGTCATTGACATAAGCGCCAGTCTGACCCAAATTTGAGGTAAGGAACTGTTGGCGACCGCGGGCGCAGAATAAGCCCGGCGCGAAAGGGAGAGATGCCATGAATATTGCCGTCAAAGACATTAAGCCAGCTGATGTGAAACCGGGCGCCGCGTTCGATGAAGAACGCGCCAAGGCCTATGCGATGCCGCTGGCCGAGATCAATCCCGCGGATACGGCGCGGTTCAAGCAAGATACGCTTTGGCCTTATTTCGAGCGGCTGCGTGCGGAAGATCCCATCCACTACACGCAGGACAGCGAGTTTGGGCCCTATTGGTCCGTGACCCGCTGGGAAGACATTATGGCGATCGACACCAATCACGAGGTGTTTTCGTCGGCCGAGGGCATCACGCTCGTCAACCTTGAATCGATTGCGGAACGCGAGCGCGTTTTGGGACCACGCCCCCGCGGCGGTGCCGGGTTCATCACCATGGACCCGCCCGATCACGGGCCTCGCCGCAAGACCGTGACGCCGACGGTAGCGCCGGAAAATATTATGAAAATGTCACCGCAGGTGCGCGAGCGTGCCGGGCTCATCCTCGACAGTTTGCCGATTGGGGAAGAGTTTGATTGGGTGGATCTGGTGTCGAAAGAATTGACGGCGATGACGCTCTCGACCCTGTTCGATTTCCCCTTCGAAGACCGGCGCAAGCTGCCCTACTGGTCTGACATGATCACGACCTTGCCGGGCAACGGTATTGTCGAAAGCTGGGAGCAAAAAGGCGCCGCGATCATGGAGTGCTTTACGGCGTTCACGGAGCTTTGGAACGAACGGCTTAACAGTGAACCGGGCATCGATCTCATTTCCATGTTGACCCATAACGAAGCGACTCGGAACATGGATATGGAAGAGTATCAGGGCACCGTTGTGCTGTTGATCGTGGGCGGCAATGACACCACCCGTAACACCATCTCGGGCAGCGTCTATGCGCTCAACAAATATCCCGATCAGTATGACAAGTTGCGGGCCAACCCAAAACTGATCCCGTCTATGGTTTCGGAAACGATCCGCTGGCAAACACCGCTCGCGCATATGAGCCGCGTCGCCCTTAAGGATTATGAGATTGGCGGCAAGACCATCAAAAAGGGCGATCAAGTCGTTATGTGGTACGTGTCAGGCAACCGTGATGACTCCGTTATCGAGAATCCGAACGCCTATATCATCGATCGTCCGCGGTCACGCCAGCACCTTTCGTTTGGCTTTGGCATTCACCGCTGTGTCGGTAATCGAGTTGCGGAAATGCAGCTCAACATCATTTGGGAAGAAATTCTAAAGCGCTTCCCGGAAATCAAAGTTGTGGAAGAGCCCGTGCGCAACAATTCATCCTTTGTGAAAGGGTATGAAAGCATGCGGGTTGTGATTCCGTCGCGTCTGTAACCGAGGCGTTTGGATCGAGCCGGTGGCGGAGACCGCAACCAAAACCCGTGCCCGCGCCGCGCCGCGGAGGCGAGACGCGGAAGCAACGCGCGCGGCCATACTAGAAGCCGCCAAAGAGCAATTTGCGCGCAAGGGCTATGATCACACGGTCTTGCGCGACATTGCGGCCAAGGCCGGCGCCGATGTGGCGTTGATCAAACGCTATTTCGGCGGCAAGGAAGCGTTATTTGTCGAAGCGCTCAAAGCGTCGTTCCGGTCCGACCCGACAGAGCGGTGGGACCGCGAGACTTTCCCGCGTGATCTGGCGATCATGTTGGCGGGGCCGGTGCCCACCGATGAGGGGCACACGGATAGTTTTCAGTTCTTGTTGCGTGCGGCCACGTCGCCGAATACGGCGCCTCTCCTAAACGTGGCGCTTCAGGACCGTTTCCTCGGACCTATCCGCGATTGGCTCGGCGGAGAAGATGCCACCGCCCGGGCCCGTGTGTTGGCGGCAACGGTGATCGGCTTTTTGGTCGAACGGTTGATCCGCGACCGCCCGCTGCGCGGCCGCGAACGCGAGATCTTCATCGATCATGTAGCGGCCATCTTCGAAGTCGTCGATCGCGACCATTGAGTAACTTGACTGTCCGGCCGTTTGTCCGGGCATGCATTTTGTCTTTCCCAACATGAGGCCTAAAACAAAGGGATATATACATCTGAAACAGCACTAACGTCACCAGTCATAATTGAATTGTTCTACCGGCAATCGACGTTGGTCCGGAGAATAGCTACCCAATAAACACCCAACGTGACCAATCATCAGTTGTTTCGAATCGAAGGGAAGGAGTTTGATCGACCGGTGTTCCAGACAGTACTCTCGAGAGATCGAAGAGAATCGGGGTAGTTTCCTCGTAATAAGAGTGCCCGAGCAAAGTAGTGTTTACAGTAGACACGTCAATCATATCGACTTCGCCTATTTGTGAGATGTCCTTGCCTTCTTGGACAACCGACTTAGAAGCACGTTGCATACTCGCGATTTGCAGTGCCGAGTCCTTGGTTGATACATAGCAAGTGATTCGTCGCACCATTTGCGACAATGATTTGATTGAATGACGAAAAACGGACTCATCAATGTCTGGAGCTACTAGAACCATCTCTTTGACCAGATTCGTTTTGATATCTTCATCCAGCCGCATTGCTTCCAAAGCGCGAATAGCGACGTGAGCACCTAGTCCTTGACCGATGATATGAATTCTTCCCCCGTATCCTTCTGAAACGAGTTTTGCCAGAAGTTCTGCTAAGCTCTGTGCTGACTGTCTGGCACTTTCAACATCACTCAAATACCCTGTTACTGAGTTGCGAGAAGGCCAACTAAACAATAGTGGAACAGTATTCTGATCTAAATCGTAAGTTAGCTGAGCCAAGCGTCGAACGGAATCGTCAAACGAACTATTGAATCCATGTGTGAATAGCAAAATGTCGGTTGAGGGATTGCTCATTCTTTCTCTTATTGATACTTCCAGCGCACCTTCATTGAGCGCATCTCTAGTGGCAATAACGACGTGCCTTGTAGGGTTCTCCGAATACTCGAGTTTCCAAATGGTCGGTTGCTCAACTGCACCAAATTTATGGGCGGCTGGTATCGTAACCAATGAGTGGCCGAAGCTCAGTTCAGATCTCATGCTGCTATAGCGTTGAGTTTTTGGATCGATACCACGAGTTGTTGCGAAAAAAACATCAGCCCCATAGAAGTCTGGACTTGAAACTAATTCCTCAAGAGCGGAAGTGATTTTCGCATTTGCAAGGACATCATCGGGGTTTTGCTCTCTAAGTTCATCAAGTGTATTGACGACATCAGGTGTTCGCGTAATCAAGGCAACGTCGACGGCGGTTTCTGTTCCGAGAAGGAGGCTAATGAAATATATAGCGCTCTGGCGGACGTGCGGTCGTTCATCCGCGAGTTGAGTTGCAAACTTTGAAACAACATCTAGTTTATGAACCTCTTGCCGCAAGAACTCTTGGGCTTTGGCTTCGATATCCTTACTTCGACTGTACAAAAAAGTGAAGAGCCCACCAACCAAAGCAAGTATGACTGTCGCAACAAACTCGGTTATAAGATCGAACTTGTCCCACCAGTCTTTTTGTTTCGGTGTTTCCAATTCAAGATTGGAGATTTTCTCAATCGCGATTGTCAATCGCTTAATGTCATTGGTTGAGAGTGCTTCTTTGTTTTGCCGATTTTCGACTGACTCCGAGTTTGGATGCTTGGGCGCATCGATCCGTTTTTTTTCTTTCGCCTCGAATAACGGGTCGGCAATCTTATCAACCTCCACTTCGTCGTGTACGTTTTGAGGCGCATTGTGCTCGTCTGGCAATCCAATATTGGCGCTAGATGGAGTCGAAGAGCATATTAGAATAAGAATTGCGGTGGAGATCTTCTTTCGCGCGTTGTGAATTAGGTTCGGTCGATTTGAGGACAGACGATCGCATTCAGCAGATGAGGACGGTACTTGATCGAATGCATTGGTCAAAGTGAGCACGATGATACTCGACCATGATTGGCAACTTTCACGAGTCATACACTTTAAATAGTTATCGAGCAACAGTTCTACGTGGAGTTGGGTTATCTTCAAGGTGTTGCCGGCCAGGCAATCAAAGTATCGTTCTGAATTCTTCTCCGTGCGTGTGCCACATCCTTGAAACGTAGCGTTCGGAAAGTGGATGCGGAGCCGAATGAGGTGTGCAAAATAATGCGGGTTCGTGGACACCTCACCACCCATCAAAATACGCTACTCATTGGCTCGGCAAATGCCGTATGGGATGTTAACAATCAATCCATAGGATGGGTTCGACCCTACTGAACTTGTGGCACAAAAATGACGCCAACATTCATTACTGCAAAAGCAGTCGACAACGGTGCGTTGACCAAAGACCAAGTGCAAAGCTGGCGTGAGCGGGGCTTTGCCTTTGTGAGTGGCTTGTTGCCGGATGCGGTGATCGAGACGTTGCGCGACGCGGCGCTCAAGAAGTTTCCAACACCGGGCACGCCAGAGGCTGATGCCATTCGCGATTTCGGCAGCGGCGGGGCGCTCAACTTCCCTTCACGGTTGCCGGGCCTTAACGAGGTGACGTTGCACCCGCATCTCACCAAAGCCATGTCAGATCTTTTGGGCACGCCTGAAGAAGAGCTGCGCCTCACCCAATCGGATCTCTGGGTCAAATATGGGCAGGAACAAAAGGAGGGGATTCAAGACAACAGTGATCAGCGCATTCATGTAGATTATCCCAATCACACGCTGGCCCATCCTGCACCGTGGTTGAGACCGGAGGCGGTGGAGCTGATCTTGTATCTGAACGACTGGGAAGAAACAGGCGGGTCGACCGCGGTGGTGCCGCGCGAGGGGGCAGACGATCCCGCCTATCGCTGGCCAATTGTGGATTCGCCGGGCATTGGCGATCTGCGCTATATCAACGATCGTCCGTCAGCGGAAGAGTATTTCGCGCGTGAGCGCCCGCACCTGGCTGAGTGGCGCCAGCAACTTTATGCCCGCGAAGTGCAAACCCGGTTCAAGCCCGGTGATATCATTCTCTATCGCCACGATACCTGGCACCGGGGCACGCCGATGAAGCCCGGCGCGCTGCGCCTTGTGCAAAACATCACCTATCGCCGTGCGGAGGCCGAATGGATCAGCACATTGCATATCGGTTGGGCTTGGTCCGCCTATCGCGATGACAAATACTTGGAAAAATTGATCGCCACCAGTTCACTCACCCAGCGTGCCGTGATGGGATTTCCCCAATCGGGCAACGCCTATTGGTGCGAGGAAACCCTTGCCGCCGTTGAAGCGCGCTATGGCATGTTCGGCATGGACATGGCGCCCTATCGGGAGGCGATGAACAACACTGGGTAAAATGCCGGCTCCAAGGAGGTTGACAAATAGCAAGGCAGTTATTATCTGCATATACAGATAAATAAAGCAGTTGGGTATCTATACCAATGGCCGACCCTGGAATTGACGTTTTCGATCCCACATCCTGCGTGAGCTATCGGTTAAGAAGGGCGGCGCGATTGGCGGCGAAGGCCTTTGATGCCGCGCTGAAGCCGAGTGGGTTACGTAATACCCAATTCACCCTGTTGGCCGTCTTGGTCAAGGAAGGGCCGAAAAGCATCGGGGACTTGTCTAAAACGATGGCAACGGATGGCACGACGCTCACGCGTAATTTAGAGATACTCGAACGGCGGGGCCTGGTTGAAGATACACCCCTCAGCGAAGATGAGCGTGTTCGCGTCGTTCAAGCGACCCGCGAGGGCAAGGTTAAATATCGCGAGGCTTTGCCGCTTTGGAAGAAGACACAACGCAGTTTTCTCGAGACGATAGACGACAATCAGTGGATAAAAATGATGACGAAGCTACGCGCGATCGAAGAAGCGTAGCTTAAGGCTTAGGTTTAAATCTGTATATACAGATAAATAGGAAAGTGAGATGATGAAAGCAAAGATACTAGTAACAGCGGCTGCAGGCAGAACCGGTTCGGAAACAGTTTTGGATCTGCTCAAACGAGGGTATACCGTGCGCGCGTTAGTTCGAAGAGCCGATGCGCGGACGGCTCGCCTTGAGAAATCGGGCGCTGAAATTTTTGTCGGCGACATGAACGACTTCCGGGACGTGCGCGCGGCGTTGACCGGGATTCAGCGCGCCTACCATTGCCCGCCATTTGCTCTCAATCTTCTGCACAACACCATGTTGTTTGCGATCGCGGCTGAAGAAGCAAAATTGGAGGTCGTGGTTTTGATGAGCCAGTGGCAACCGCAAGAATCCCATCCCTCGATCATGACGCGTGAACACTGGATCTCAAACCAGATTTACCGATGGATGCCTTCTGTCGATGTCGTTCATTTAAACCCAGGGACATTTGCGTTCACGTATCTTCTTGGCCTACCAGCCGCCGTTCATTTCGGCATGCTGATGCTGCCTTATGGGGGCGCCCACAATGTGCCGATTTCTAGCGAAGACATTGCCCGTGTTGCCTCCGCCATCCTGGTGGATCCGAGGGATCATGTTGGGCGAAGCTATCGACCGACGGGTCCGGAAGTAATGACACCAAACGATGTGGCGGCGGTGCTGACCACCATTCTCGGGCGCAAGGTCAAATACCGAAACACATCGTATAAAATGTTTTCAAAAGCGGCAGTTGCACAGGGATTTCCGTTACACGAGATTGCGCATCTTCGCCATTATGTCCGCGATCTTCTCGACGGTGCGTTTGCGCTCGGTGCTCCAACGTCCCATGTCTTGGACGTCACCGGTCGTGAAGCAGAACCGTTTGAGGTTACCGCACAGCGCTATGTCAAACGTCCCGAGCTCATTCATCCGCAACTGCAAATTGGAACGAAATCTGAAGCCTACAGGTTCCTCGCGCGGATGATTGCCACCCGTGCGCCCGATCTTGATGTTTGGGAGCGGCAACAGGGCTATCCACTTCTGAAAGATCCGGTGCCGTCGATGAATCACGCGGCATGGAAGGCCGCTGCTGAACGCAGACAATTGTTCCTACTTGATCCGAAAGCAAATGATGCATCCGACTCGCTGAGAGCCGCATGAACCAGTCTAACGAAAGGAGAACCAATATGAGCGCACTGATGATGTCACAAATCACCGTGACAGATCCGTCAGCATTCAAAGACTACATGATGCAAACTCAAATGGTCGCCGCACCCTACGGCGCGGAGTTGTTGTTTCGCGGGCGGCTGAGTGAGGTCCTGAATGGCCCTTGGACCGAACACCAACTGACCGTGCTCGTGAGGTTTCCAGACATGGAGACGCTGATGCGATGGCACGCTTCAAGTGCATATCAAGACTTGATTGAACTTCGAAACAAAGCCTCGTCACAAGTCATGACAGCCTATGAGGAGATGCCATGAAACGGAATACATACCTGACACCAACCCTTCAACAGGACAATCAGAAAATGTCGATATGGCAAAGGACTATCGCTGCCATCAAAGCGTTTGATGAAGCCATGGACCACAATCCCCTCGAACAGGCCGTAATCATCAATCAAAAACGGATTGCGGCCTTGGAAGAAAAATTTGCCGAACTTGAATCCGAGACGCGACATCAGCAAGGTGCGACCAGATCCTAAATCAACCCCAATCCGCGCATCGCATCCTTGATCGCTCTCTTGGTATCGTCGGTGGGTTCCACAATCGGCAGGCGGCACTCGGGGGCGCAGAGCCCGAGCAACGCGCACGCATATTTTGCGCCGCCCGGGCTCGGGTCCAAGAACAAGGCGGTGTGGAGCGGCATCAGCCTTTGTTGGATGGCGAGGGCACGGGCAAAGTCGTTCTCTTGGCAGGCCGTCTGCATCTCCGCACATAATGTGGGCGCAATGTTTGCGGTAACGGAAATGCTGCCCGTCCCACCATTGGCATTGTAGGCGAGGGAAGTTGCGTCTTCGCCGGAAAGAAAACAAAACGACTTATCGATGAGTTGGCGTTCCGCTAAGGGACGCGATAAATCGCAGGTTCCGTCTTTCACGCCGACCACATGATCGAGCGTTGCCAGCCGCGCCATCGTTTCCGGCTGTATGTCGATAACGGCGCGCGGCGGGATGTTGTAGACGATCACCGGGAGGTGCGTTGCGGCGTTGAGGGCTTTAAAATGCCGATAGATTCCTTCCTGGTTCGGACGATTATAGTAGCCCATCACATGTAGGGTGCCGTCTGCCCCCACCTTGGCGGCGTGGTTGGTGAAAGCGATCGCTTCTGCCGGGTTGTTGGACCCGGCCCCGGCAATCACCGGCACTTGGCCGGCCACTTCGGTGGCGACGATGTCGACAACACGGTTGTGCTCGTCATGGGTCAGGGTGGGGGACTCGCCTGTTGTTCCCACAGGCACAATGCCATGGGTGCCGTTCTCAAGATGGTATCGAACGAGGCCTCTGAGTGCGCTTTCGTCAATGGTATCGCCCGAAAAGGGCGTTACCAGCGCGACGATGGAACCGTTGAACATGTGTGTCTCCTTTATGGTGGACGACAGCACACGGCTCCCAAAAGACAAAAACCCCGGGAGCCGCAGTAGGCTGCCGAGGTTTTTTGTTGTGCTATGACCTGTTCCTACATGCGCGCGCTTAATGACGCCCGTTTTTTGGAAACAGGTTTTTTAAAGGCGCACAGTGAAAACAAGTAAGTCATGGCGCGCAAGCTAGGGCGCTCCTTTCCATAAGTCAATCACCATGCGTTGTGTGGGGCACGTGGGCAGTGACGAGGACTGTGGAAAAATCCTTCACCGCGCCGCGAAGAAAATCGCCCTTGTGTTTACCCGCATTTGGCTTAAGCGATAGGGGACGTGCGCGCGGATGAAGCGTTGACGAAAGAAATTGCATTTAAAGATGCGCGGGAAAGACAAGGATAATCACATGATTAAATTGCATGGGCTCCGGATGAGTAATTACACCAGCCTGGCCAAAGCGCTGCTCATTGAAAAAGGGGTTGATTTCGAAGAAGTCCAAGAGCCGCCCAGCCAGAAGGAAGAGTATTTAGTGCGCTCGCCCATGGGTAAAATGCCATCGATTGAGGTTCAGGGGCGGTATCTTTCTGAATCGATGGCGATCGCTGCCTATCTGGACCGCTTGAAGCCCGAACCGGCCTTGTTACCCGCCGACCCGTTCGAAGCGGCCAAAGTCGTTGAGCTGGTCTGCCACCTAAAACTGGATGTGGAATTGGTCGCCCGGCGCCTGCTGCCCGAGATTCTGTTTAAGCAACCGGTCTCACAAGAAACAAAAGACGCCGTGAAAGCGGATCTGCCCAAGGGCGTGAAGGCTGTCAGCCGCCTCTTTGTTGGCGCACCCTACGCGGCCGGCGATAAGCTGACGCTGGCCGATTTTTATACCTACTACTGTTTTGGCATCGCGATTGGTTTTGCTAAAGCGCAGTACGACATGGACCTGCTTGCGGAGTATCCCAAAATCCAAAGTGTGATCAGTCTGATGGCCAAACACCCGAGCATCGCCAAAGTCGAAGCCGACAAGGCAGCCTGAGGCCCGTCGCTTTTCTAGAGCTGTTCCGATTTAGATTGTCTCGCGTAAAAAAAAATGTCATTGCGAGATGACGCGTAAGCGTCAGCGAAGCAATCTCTACCATTCCACCAAAGCGGCCCTTCGAGATGGCCACGCGGACTTTCGTCCGCTCGCCATGACGAAGACAGGCGGTGATTTGAGGCGATAGCGGGTCAACGCGACTCGGAATTGCTCTAGGTTGATTGCCCGTTGCCGTTGCGAAAGGCAAAGAAACCGGATTAAGCTCTGCGCATGATGTTTAGAGTTTTCGGCATTGTGTTTGGGGTGCTCGCTGTCGGGGCGGCCTACTTTTTTTGGCAGGAAGCTTCCTATGGTACAGGTGGACGCGACTCGTCCCAGCCGATTGCTGGCGCAACACGCGAAGTGGCCTTTGCGTCGAACGCTGTTGCCGGCACGATTTCCTTGATTGATATTGAGACGCTTGAGGTGATCGCCGAACTGAACGGCATCCCCGACGGCACGCGTGTGACATTCTTCCGCGATCCGGTTCAGCGCTTTGCGCAGAGCATTGCAGAAGGCTCCGGCGGGCTCAATTATGGTCAGGACACAGATTTATCGCGTGACGGCACGGTCCTGTTCGTATCGCGCGGTTTCTTGGCCGATGTTGTTGCGATGGACATTGCGACGGGCGCCATTTTATGGCGTACGCCGATTGCTGGCATTCGTGCCGACCATATGGACATCTCGCCCGATGGTAAGCGGCTCTACGTGTCGGCCCTGGTGCGTGGCGGCGATGTGGTCGAAGTGCTCGACACAGAAACCGGCGGCAAGATCGGATCATTCCCGACCGGCCAATGGCCGCACGATGTGCATGTCACGGAGGACAACAAGCTGGTCTATGTCGCTAGCCTTGGCGACATGCAGATTGAGGCTTCCGAACGGGGCGCAGATCTGAACGCTTACAAAGTGACGGTGGCGGAGACCGAGAGCCTCAATGTGTTGCGTGAATATCTGTTCGACGAGGGCATCCGGCCGTTTCAGGTGACAAAGGACGGGCGTAAACTCTACGCGCAACTTTCCAACACGCATGCGGTCGTGACGCGCGATTTGGAAACCGATGCGCAATTGGGACGCATCGATCTACCGGTGGCGGAGGGCGTCAACGAAGATGATTGGGATTTCGAAGCGCCCCATCATGGCCTGGCGATGACCAAAGATGAATCCACATTGTGCGTTGCCGGGCGTGCTTCAGATTACGCGGCGATCCTGCGCACAGCGGATCTATCGCTCGTCACCACCATTCCCACAGGCGATGCGCCCAGTTGGTCAGCGATCACCCATGACGACCGGCTTTGTTTGACTGCCAACACGCGAAGTGATGATGTCTCGGTGATCGATCTCAAAGACCGCACTGAAGTGGCGCGTATCCCCGTCGGGCGCGGCGTCAAACATATTACGATCGGCGCTATACCGGCGGCGCTTGTTGACAGGCTCCGTAACGGAAATTGAGTGTCTGTACACAGACTGTATCTTTGATTTGAGCTTCAACGCTTTGTCGTGATTCGGGTATGACTTGAATCTTGGACAACTGAAACGTCATTGCGAGCCGTCGAAAGGCGGCGCGGCAATCCAGAGTCACTTGCTCAAACCATCCTGCCCTGGATCGCCACGCGGGCTTTCGCCCGCTCGCGATTGTCTGTTTGATCTTCTGTATATTTTGAAAATCCCTGAAGATGGGGTGCCGGATCTGAGGTGGCCACCACAGACCCGGCGCGTGAGAGCCAGCCGTCTCGCGATGGGGTTTTGACACCCGTAGTCATCAGAGCTGCTCTCACGCTCCCTTCAATCGCTTGATGAGTTGGTTGGGCTCGACGCCCGGAGACAATCACAAGCAAGAAAGAGGATAGCATTGTCCCATGACACCGGCCACATCTTCTCTTCGTGTCTTAGGCTGCGATGTGGCTAAAGACACAATCACTGTGTTTGATAGCCACCTTGGCGCAGCGCAAACCCTTGAGAACAAACCGCGCGTTCTCAAATCCCTGTTTGCCCGTCTCAAGAAACAAGAGCCAAACCTGTTCGTGGTCTGCGAGGCCACGGGCGGCTATGAAGCGGCCTTGCTGGCTGCAGCCTGTGAAGCAGATCTTCCAATACACCGGGCCGATCCGCGTAAAGCTAAAGCCTTTGTTCGTTCTCTGCGGACTTACGGCAAAACCGATGAGCTCGATGCCGAGGCTCTGACGGCTTACGGTCTTGAACGTCACAACAGCCTGGTTCTTTGGCAGCCTCTCCCGCAAGCTGTTGATGATCTTCAGAAGCTCGTACGCTTGCGGACCGATCTGGTTCAATCCCGGGCCGATTATAAACGCCGCGCCTCAGCGCCGGGCAATGGCCCCGACAAACGCTACATCAAAGCGTTTATCAAAGACCATGACCGGCGGATCAAGGCTGTCGAAAAAGAGATTGACGTTTGCCTCAGTCAAGACGATCACATTGCAAAGATTGTCGAAGTGATCGAGGCCATCCCCGGTTGTGGTCACATATCGGCTTTTACCCTCGCGGGTCTGATGCCTGAACTCGGTCAGATGTCAAACAAACAAGCAGCCAGTCTTGCCGGCCTTGCCCCTCATCCCAACGATACAGGAAAAAGTCTCGGATACCGGTCAACCCGCGGCGGCCGACGCCAAGTCAAAATAACGATGTTCATGGCAGCCATGGCCGCCAGACGGTTCAATCCCACCATCAAAGAAAAGTATGAGGCTTTCCTCGCTCAAGGAAAAAAGAAAATGGTCGCGCTCGTCGCATGCGCCAGAAAACTCATCACAATCATCAACGCTAAAATCAGAGACGAAATCTTCAATAATAAAAACAAACTCCAACTGAGTTGATGACAGTTGAGTTAGTTCCGGCAGTGATTTAGCGCACTAAGTCACACTTTCGGCCTCCCTCACAATGCTGTCAATCATGCTTTCAGATGCCGCCATGACTTGCCGCGTCCATTCACGTTCGGCGATGTCGCGCATGGCGTGGTGCCGAAGGCTGACATAGCCATGCACCAACGCCCAAACGCGCAGGGCAACGCGTTGCTGATGTTTCTTGGGCGTGCCCCCAGGCAGCAGACGCGCGGTGAGATCGACCAGGCGGTCGAATGCCCGCCGTCCGGCACGCAAGGCTTCCCTGCTCGGCGTATAGTCGGAGTTGGTTTCGCCAAAGATCAGGCGATATTGGGCTTCGTTCTGCCGCGCCAACTCAAGATAGTTTTTGGTTACGGCTAAAGCTGCGCGTTTCGGATCTTTGATTTTGGACGCGGCAGACACGCCCTCAGCGACCCGCTGATATCCGTCGATATAGAGGGCGTCCATTATGCCTTGCTTGCCCTGAAAGTGGCTGTAAATGCCAATGGTCGACAGGCCAGCCCGCTTCGCGATGGCCCGCACATTGAGGCCCGCTGCCCCCTTTTCCAACAAAAGGTCGGATGCAGCCGCAAGGATCTTGGATTTGTTCGACATGCGTTGGACGGCCAAGAAGAGAGAATCAGTTGACAGGTATAACATTGTTATAGTAGAGGCATAACGATGTTATGGCTAGGCCGAGATGGCCGGTGCCGCAAGCTGGCGCAAAGGGAACGGGTTCACCAAGATTGCAGGGGACTTGATCCGACGTGCGCTGTCAGTCGTAAGCAAGGAACCGAAACAAGATGGGCGCGAAGCGCCCTTGGGTCGGGATAAAACAGGAGCCACACCATGACCAATGCTTCGATAACGCCGCCGCGCATTAATCTGCTGCGCGAAATGTTTGCCGGTGTCGATGCCATCGGCATGCCGGGGGCGTTGCTGCGGGCCTGGGGCCAGGGCGATGTGGAGAAGAAAAAGATCCCTGTCATTGTTCTTCCCGGTTTCGGCGCGAATGACGCGTCAACATTGCCCTTACGGGCGTTCTTGCGCGGGCACGGCTATCACGCCGAAGGGTGGGGTCTTGGACTTAACCAAGGCGGACGCGGCATGATTAAAGAACTCGATGAATTGTCCGACCGCTGGGATGTCGACCGTGCGCGTCCCCATTCGGGCGAAGGCGAAGTGCCCGCACTTTGTGACCGGTTTTTTGAGCGGCTGGCCGATCGGATCGAGGATTTTGGCTCGCCTGTGTCTCTAATCGGGTGGAGCTTGGGCGGCGTTGTCGCGAGGGAGGCGGCGCGCGAATTCCCCAAAGATGTTGTTTCTGTCGTTACGCTTGGATCACCCGCGCGCGGTGGGCCCAAACACACGACGATTGCGCCCTTGTTCCGTGCTCGGAACGTGGATCTCGATTGGATCGAAGAAGCGGTCGAAGCGCGGTTTGAAACGCCCATCCATCAACCGATCACGGCGATCTATTCAAAGGACGATGGCATTGTTAGCGAGTTTGCGGCCATCGATCCGCACAGCCCGAACATTCGCCATCTAGAAGTGGCAACTTCGCATCTGGGCATGGGCGTGAACCCCAATGTTTGGAACATCGTTCTCGATGCCTTGACGGATACACACGCGAAAATGTAGCTCGCAACACTGCGTCACCTGAATTCAAGGTTGGCCTTTCGGCCGCTCTTTGATTCGCACTTTCATGCCGCCCTTTGGGGTGAGGGCAAGCCCTGTTTCGGGCCAGACCGTTTCACGCGGCGGGGGCATGATCTCAACCCGGCGGATAAGCGTCGCCAGAACAGCCAACATTTCTATCAAAGCGAAAGAGGCACCGATGCAGATGCGCGGGCCCGCGCCAAACGGCATGAATACGCAGCGGTCCGGTGGCGGCCTGTCGGGGACGAAGCGGTCGGGATCAAACACATGTGGGTTGGGCCAGTGGCGCGCCTGTCTGTGGATCGCCCAAATCGGAATATTGACGCGCTCGCCGGTTTTGAGCTTGTGGGGGCCGAGCATACGGTCCCGAGCCGCGACGCGTGTGAGCAGGAAGGCGGGTGGATAGATGCGCAATGCTTCGGAAATGACTTGTTTGGCAAAAGGCAAACTGTCCGCATGTTCCGGTCCGACCGGGTTACCGCCGAGAGCCGTCTCCAATTCATCGAGCAGCCGTACCTCAGTCGGTGCGTGGCTTGCAACCAGATAAACCGTCCAAGTTAAAGCGACAGCCGTGGTTTCGTGTCCGGCAAGGATAAAGCCAAGCAAATTGTCAGCGAGTTGAACATCGCTGAGGGGCTCGCCGGTCTCAGGATCTTGCGCGCTCATCAACAGGTCGACCAGGTCGCCGCGCGGCGGTGCTGCGCGTCTCGAGGCGATGAGACGTTTCATGAACGAGATGATTTCATCCCGGTACGGAGAGTCTTGCGACGGCCGGTGCGCATGGTAGGCATCGTCCCTGAACACATAGCTCATCCTCAGTTTGGAGACATCCGCAAAGAATCCACCAATATTTTGGCGCAGCGTGTCGCGGTCAATTTCCTCTGCGCCGGAAAGCCCTGACAACATCGTATCAACGATCACGTCAAAGGTGAGCTGCTTCATATCCTCAAGAAGATCGGTCGGTTCTGAGCCATGCACGCGCCAACGGGCCAATGTCCGCTCCGCGCTCTGGACAAAATGCGGGATCAGCGCGGCCATGTCTTTGGTGCGGAACGCTTGGGCTGTCGCACGGCGTTGCATCTTCCATGCGTCGTTCTGTGCGAGCAGCAAACCTTCACCCCAAACCGGCCGCATGATGCGCGCAAAAAGATCGCCTTGCCGAAAGTCCTCTGCGTCATCCAGAAGGATTGTTCGAACCAGTTCTGGGGACATAACGAAAAGCGGCATGCCGGGGAGGGGCGGTTGCCAAGCGTCTTGCTCGTAAACCGCCCTCGGCAATCCATCGATCTGGGAGCGTGCCATTCGAGTCAATCGCTTGAACGCCCCGATATCCCCCGTTCCGGGGTAGGGCGCGGGCGGCGTGAAACGGTTACAGGAGGCGGTTTTGGCCAGAAACATGTGGACCTCATTCGGATCGTTATGTTACAAACCATACTGTACGGTATGGAGTCAACAGGATCGCAAAACGGTTTGAAAAAGGGGATTGGTTGGCGCTGGGCCAACGCTTGCTCAAGGCGGAGGGGCCGTCAGCCCTCACGATTGGGCGGCTCACCGAGGTAGCCGGAAAGACCCGCGGCAGCTTCTATCATCACTTTTCGAGCCGGGATGATTTCCTGGAAGCAATGGTTGCCGATTGGCAGAAGACGTCTACGGATCTTTTGGGGGAAAGATTGGCGGCGGCCCCCGATGAAGCGGCGCGGCTTGATATGCTCAAAGATGTGTCTGTGCAATGGGACGGCGCGTTCGAGCGCAATTTGCGTCAGCTTGCGGCGTCCGATGCGGTTGTCGCGTTGCGTCTCGCTGAAGTAGATGAGGTACGCATTCAGGGCCTCGCCCGGGAAATTGCCGCCCGCAGGCCGGATGTCGATGACCCCTATGCCTATGCGTTTGTGCAATATGCCGCCATCGTTGGTGGGCAATGGCTGCTTAACAGTATTGACGATCCTCGACTTCCCGCGATCCGGAAGGCAGGTAACGCGATCTTCGGTCTGACTGACTAGTTGTTTGCAAAGTGCCCGCGGGCGATTGCGTTGAACAGGACGCTGCGCTAATCAGCTTACGCACTTTGTATCGCGTTCCCAGTCAACAAGGATTTTCCGCCAGTTATGAGTAATGAACCGTTCTTTGAGCGTGAAGGTGATGTGTATCGGCCGACGCCCGTGGGGGCGAGTCCCTGGACTCAAAAGTCGCTGCACGGCCGCGTGGTGGCCGGTCTCCTCGCGTACGAAATTGAACGCGCCCATGGTGAGCCTGACTTACAACCTGCGCGCCTCACAGTTGATCTTTATCGTATGCCCGATTTCTCACCGGTTCAGATAACAACCAAACGCGTCCGGGATGGCCGGCGTATTCGGGTTGTTGATGCGGAATTTGTGAGCGGCGGGGTCAGTGTGGCGCGCGCCTCCTGCCAATTGCTACGGCGCAGCGAAAACCCCCCGGAACCCGTTTGGGACCGGCCCAATTGGGACGTGCCGTCTCCGGCGGAACTTGAAGCCAAATCGGAAACGTTTGATGCGTTGGAGGGCATGTGGAAGATGCTCCCGATCACAGGCGGCTTCGGCGGCACGGGTGAACGGCGCATTTGGATGCGCGATATTCGGCCCCTGGTTGATGAGGAACCTTTAACGCCGTGGCAGCGAACGGCTCTTGCCGCTGATTTTGCAAGCCCTTTCGCCAATGCCCATGAGGCTGGCCTCAGCTACATCAACAGCGACATTACCTTGTACTTGCACCGGTTGCCTTTTACGGAATGGATCGGCTTTGAAGTGGCCGATCATCAGGCTACGGACGGTGTATCCCTCGCTAGTTGTTATATGTATGATGAGCAAGGGCCCATCGGATCAAGTTCCATGGCGGCATTGGCGCAGGCCCCCATGTCCATGAACAGAGACTAAACTCTTCTTGAACCGCGGATCTTCGTCATCGCGCGATAGTGGAGCCTTCACCGGGGTGACGATTCATCTTGGTGCTGACGACACAAGCTAAACGCATCTTATGACTCACTGAAATGGGATCGCGTTTCGCGGAGGGCCGCTACAGCCGAAGCCCTTTTTTGTGCGCCGCGTTCTCTTATGTCCCGTGCCGGTTTCGATGCACGAGCTGCCCGGAACCAGGTGCTGCAGATATTTCCCCGTTTTCAAACACAATTTCGCCTCGGCGAATGGTCACGATCGGCCAACCTTTGATTTTTCTTCCTGAGTAGATAGAAAAGTCGGCTTTGGAATGAACGTGTGCATCTTGGTGGGTTCGGCTTTCGCTTGGGTCCCAAATGACCAGATCTGCGTCCGAGCCAACAGCGATCGTTCCTTTTCTTGGATAGAGTCCGAACACTTTGGCGGGGTTGGTGGCTGTCACTTCCACGAACCGTTCTAAGGATAGCCGACCCTTACGAACCCCTTCTGAGTACAGCATGGGCAACATCGTTTGCAGATCGTTCACGCCGGCGCGTGTTGTGAAGTTCATCACATTGAGAGAGCGGTCGAGTTTCTGTTTCCGGGTCCACGGCGCATGATCCGACCCCAGAGTATCGATGGCCCCCGATGCCAACCCGGCTCATAGCGCGTCTTGATCCTCAGACGAGCCAATCGGGGGCATGCCCAGATACAATTGTCCGTCCTGACGATCGTACACGTCCTGCGTAAGGTGGAGATACAAAGGCCGCGTTTCCACGTAAAGTCTCGCCGGCGGCGCAACATCGCCGATGGCGGTTAGCGCGTCCGCTGCCGACAGATGAACGATGTAGACCGTGGCACCGGTGCTTTCCGCCATGCGCGCAACCTTGTGCGTCGACAGTTCCTCCGCAATGGCTGGTCTACTGCTGGGATAGTAACGAATGCCTGCTGAGCCCTCTTTCATGAGAGCTTCGGACTTGTGTGCGATGAGCGCCTGATCTTCACAGTGTATAAGGACAGTTACGCCGGCTTCTTTGGCAAAGGAGAGCAAGGACAATAAGGCTTTTTCTTGGGGGCCGAGAAAAGGCATGTATATTTTCACGGACGGCTGCCCCCGTTTGGCCAGCTCTTCGATTTGTGCGATTGACGATTGGTGCAAAGCATAAATCGTTGTGTGCACAAAAAAGTCAGCCATCGCTTGCTCTTGTATTGCTGCCTTTTCGCGTTCAAGTGTCTCCAATGGTGCTTCATTGATAAAGTCAACGGGATTGGCCATTTGTCCGAGCGTTGTTATGCCCCCGGCAAAAGCGGCTTTCGAACCGGAAGTAAAGTCATCGGCCAGCGTGGTTGCGTTCGGTTCCGCCACCAGGTGCACATGGGGGTCCACACCGCCAGGTAGGATGAGTTTGCCCCTGGCTTCGATAATCCGCTCGCCGGGCGCTGCCTTCAGTTTTCCGATCTCAACAATTTTCTGACCACGCACGCGCACATCGGCGCGGCGCGTTTTTTCGGCCGTTACAACCTTGCCATTGCGGATCAACAAGTCCTCGGCCACGGCACTCTGAATCGCGGGAAGAACTGAAAACATCAAAGTCAGCACAACAATGATGGAATTGCTTTTGGTCAGAAACATTGGAACCTTCAGTAAATCACGCTTGTCTTTACAGATTGCAGGTGAAAGCGTAGATCGTTCTAGGTATCGAGAAAAATGATATTATATGAAAACTGATATCGATGTTTTGAATATCCGAAAATTGGACGGTCACCTCCTGCTCATCTTGCAGCAACTGCTTGAGAGTTTGAGCGTCACACGTACGGCAAAAGCGCTGAACCTGAGCCAGTCCACGGTAAGCCATGCGTTGGCGCGGCTGCGCGAGCTCTTTCAAGACCCGCTTTTCGTTCGGCGTCCTCATGGACTGGAACCCACGCAACGTGCCTTGGAGTTGGCGCCACGCATTGAAGAATGGATGGAACTTACCTGCCAAGTCCTTGGGTTGGGCGGGTCATTTGATCCCCGTCATTCGTCCAGGCGCTTCACGTTGGCCGCACCGGAATTTATTACAGCCGCCTTTGCGGAGCGCTTTCTCCGCAGACTTTCTTCTTTGGCACCATCGGCCGGTGTCAGGTTCATACATCTGGCTGAAGAGGCGGTGTTCCGGCGGCTACAGACCGGGCAGGTTGATGTTGCCGTTGGCAGATTTGTGACGCCGCATCAGGGCGTCGAGCTAAATCCACTGTACAAAGACGAATATTGTGTCGCTTGCAGAAAGGGGCATCCGATTTCACGCGGCAGATTAACGGCAAAGAAGTATGGATCGGCAACGCACATATGGGCTATTTCGAGCAGCGAGATAGACAGAAGAGACTTAGCGTTCGATTATTCCGATATGCGCGGCAACCTCGTTCCCCACTGGCTTACCGCCCTGGTGGTTGCGGCGCAGTCGGATTCCATCGCTACATGTCCGCGGCGGCTTGCGGAAAGCCAGGCTAAGATTTTGAAATTGGATCTGCTTGAGCCGCCGTTTCCGACTTCTATCCAAATCTCCATAGCTCTCCGGCACGGTTTGCAGGACAAGGGCGCACTCTGGTTTGCCGATGAAGTGCGTCAGGCACTGAGTTGAGATCAGCGCAACACCCTCTTAGTTTGGCCAAGCTGCCTGACAATTCACCTCTGCCGAACCTGATCAACTCGCCTCTGATCGCGCCAAGTCGCCTTCCAAATGCTTCGCGGCCTCGCGATAGTGGTAGAACGATAAGATATAGACCAGTCCGCACAGGATAAGCGCCCAACGCAGAGATTCGATATCTGTCCATCCGAACGAGCTCTGGAAGACGTCGCTCAACATGCCGACCACGGTTGGACCAAACACAAGACCGATAATGTTCAGAATGAAGAGGAGCAGGGCGGATGCCGACGCGCGCATAGCAAGGGGCGCGAGCGACTGGGTCATGCCAAATGTGGGACCGGTGTATAGGTTCACCATGAACACGGGTACCATATAAAGGCCGAGCACCACCCAGAGATTATCGAACATGTAAACACCGATGCTGAACGGCACGGCGATCAAAAAGCCCCAAGCCGGGATTAACATGTACCAGCGCACATCGTCTTTGCCCCACCGATCGGCGAAATAGCCGCCCGCGAACGAACCCAAAGCGCCAAAGATGCCGATGATGAGACCGAGTGCCGTTCCGACCATGCCGGATGACATATCGTGTACACGGATCAAATAGGCGGGCATCCAGGCGATGGCGCCATAGCCTACAAAGGCTTGCGTTGCTGCGCCGAGCGAAAGCTGGCGGAAGCTCTTAAAGCTCCACATGGTTTCAAGAACTTTTGAAAAGGGGACTTGCTCAACTTTCTTTTTGCCGCCTTCCGAATGCCCACGCGGCGGCTCCTGTATGGTCATCTTGAGCAAGATCGCGAGCAGGATGCCGGGAATGCCCACAACAAGGAATGCGTTGCGCCAGCCGAAAAATTCGTTGATCCAGCCGCCCAGCAAATTGCCGAACAGAATGCCGACCGACACCCCGATGGCGTAAATGCCCAATGCCGATGCGCGCTCTTCAACCGGGAAATAGTCGGCGATCAGTGAGTGCGAGGGCGGACTGCCGCCGGCTTCGCCGATGCCCACACCGATACGGGCGAGGAGGAGCTGCCAATAATTTACGGCCAGACCTGAGATCGCGGTCATGGCGCTCCAGATGGCCAGACAAATGGCGATGATATTGACGCGCGAATAATTGTCGGCGAGCCGGGCAATGGGAATGCCAAGCGTCGCGTAAAAGATTCCGAAAGCAACACCGAGAGCGCCCCGATTTGGGTATCGGACAGGCCCATATCTTCTTTGATGGACTGGGCGAGGATCGCAAGGATCTGCCGGTCGATGAAGTTGAAGACATAAACGATCAGCAAAAAGCCCAGCACATATTGCCGGTAGCTTTTTGTGAATGAAACCGTGGAACCAGGCGCTGCCGCACCAGCGCTTGCCCCCGCTGTGGCCGATGCAGCGTCAGATGCAAGCTGCTCGGTCGAGGCGTTCGCGCTTTCGGACGCGGAAGACATGGCCGTTTGTTCGGCCTTGCTTTCTGCGGCGCGATCACCGCCTTGGGGGGCTCCGGAATCGGAGGCCGGGTCTTTGGGCTCGGTCATGGTTTCCTCCGCTCCGTGTACGTAGTGAGGTCTCGGATTTTTGGGACGTTGAATAAAGTGATCGTGTGGCAGATGCTGCCCGTGGACGCCGATGGTACCAACAGCGCGGTACCAAACGCAAAAGATCAATTGCTAAGAAGAGAAGTTCTTTTTCTTGACACTGTCAAATAACACCGTCCCATGACGCATGAGGTCCTGCTGCTCTCGCATTGATGTTGGAATATTGTATTCTCCTGCACAGAGGAGGCAGCCATGCCGAAAGCAAGACCCATTAATTTGCTTGGATCGTTTCAGTCGTTGACACGGCTCGAGGGTAGAACGCCCACGACGACAGACGATGAGTCAAAAGACACATTCACCATGCTATCTGAGTTTCGAGATGGGGGCGCGTTTGCCTCAACATTCGCAGGAAAAAGTGAATGGGAAAGGCATTCGAAGGGCGACGAGTTGGTGCTCGCTGTCGAAGGACAAACGGATTTGATTTTGTTTATCGGGGGCAGGGAGCAGCGAGCCACGCTGGAAGAAGGCTCTATGATCATCGTCCCCGAAAATACGTGGCATCGTTTTGAAACCGAGGGCGTGAAAATTTTGACGCTTACACCTCAGCCCACAGATCACTTCGCCGGCGAGATTCCGCCGGATTAGCAACTTATCTTTTGGACCTGTTTCTGACCTATTTTGGGCGAATGACACCCTAGCCGACCGGTGTTTCAAACGCCGAGTGAATGTTTATGAAGGTGTATCGGACCGGAAAAAAAGGGAAAGCGAAATGAGCGAGGATTTTCAGTCGGTCGTACAGTCACTTGGCTACAACGCTGACGATCGAATTGTTGTGGTTCATGTCGACGATATCGGCATGTCGGAAGCCGCGAACGATGGCGCGCTCCAAGCTCTGGAAGGGGCCGCGACGTGTGGGAGCATTATGGTGCCGTGCCCTGCGTTCGAAGCGGCAGCGGATTTAGCGAAGACGCGGCCCGACCTTGACTTGGGTGTGCACCTCACCCTCAACGCAGAATATGAGACATACCGTTGGGATCCGGTGATCGGTAGTGGCAACAGCCTTTGTGCCCCCTATGGCGGCATGTGGCGCAGCGTGGCGGAGACGGTCGATAATGCGAGCACGGACGACGTTGAAAAAGAACTACGCGCGCAAATTGATCGCGCACTCGAAGCTGGAATCGATGTCACCCATCTAGACAGTCACATGGGGACGGTCATGCAGCCGAAGTTCGTCGACATCTATGTGAAGCTCGGGCGCGACTATCGGCTGCCCGTTTTCCTGCCGCGCCTCGATCAGCAAACCCGCAAAATACTCTCAGAGAATGCAAAGCGTTATGTCAGTTTGATCGACGACGCAGAATCGGACGGGATGCCGATCTTCGATCAGTTCAATGCAGACTCTTTGGAGTTCGAACCGGAAACGGGCCTTGCCCATAATCAGGCAAGGACGGCCGGATTTGCTGCTGGGCTTTCCTATCTCATCATTCATTGCGCCCAAGGCGAGGAGCAGCTCTCTTCTATTACGCATGATTGGCGTCAGCGCGACGAAGAACGCCGCATTTATTCTGACGGCAGCATGGCGAAGGCGTTCGAAGAGGAAGGCGTCCAGACGATCGGTATGCGCCCCCTGCGCGAGTTGATGAGGAAGCGCTGACTGAGTGTATAGGCTTTGCGTCAAGCTGTTTGATAACAGCACGCGCATTTGTCATAGCCAACGGTCTGCCATAAGTTCAGCCTTGTTGAATAAGCGGTGTTGAATCAGAGTTGGGTAATGAAAAAGTGTTGGATGCTTTGGGTGATCGCGCTGTCGATGCAGTGCGGGGCGACATTTGCACAAGAGATTGAAAAGCTGGCCACCCCTAAGGATGCGATCCTGATACTTGATGCGTCCGGCTCAATGTGGGGTCAGATTGATGGCGTGAATAAAATTGTCATTGCCAAGGACGTTGTCGAAGGATTGGTGCGCAATCTGCCAACTGAACAGCGCCTCGGGTTTGTCGCTTATGGGCACCGCAAAGAAGGTGACTGCAACGACATTCAAACACTTGCTGATGTCGGGGCCGAGCGCGGCGTCGTCATCTCGGAATTACGCGGCTTGTCGCCGAAAGGCAAAACGCCTCTGACAAAGTCGGTCGAACATGCGGCGACAGCGCTTGATTATACCAAGAACGCCGCAACAGTGATTTTGGTGTCCGATGGGCTCGAAACGTGTGAAGCCGATCCATGCGCGCTCGCGAAAACACTTGAAGAAAATGGACTTGATTTCACCGTTCATGTTGTTGGTTTCGATGTGACAGAAGAAGAACGCACCGGGCTTCAGTGCATTGCCGATGAGACCGGTGGACAGTTCATGGCTGCAGACAATGCGAACGAGCTGACCGATGCGCTTTCGCAAGTCGCCGCGACCAACACACCGCTTGAAGAGGCGCCGGAACAAAGCACGCCCGTACCGTCGCAAGTGGTGCTCAAGGCAACGATCCTGTCTGGTGGCCCGCAAATCATGTCGAAGCTGGATTGGTCGATTTATCCCGTGGCCGGAGGGGAGGTCATATTCTCCGCCGTTGACACTGGCTCTATGGAAACAGAAATCGCGCCCGGCGATTACAAAGTCAAGGCGACCTGGAAGGGGTGGCGTGATGGGAGCGAGAAAAAGGGTTCGCTTGACGTTACCATCAATGCTCAGAACACACATGTGTTTACGGTGCCGATCGATTTGGCGCTTCCAGTCGAACTTGACGCGCCAGCAGAAACACCGGAAGGCCAAGCGATTGACATAACGTGGACGGGTCCAGATGACCTGGGTGCCGCCATCAGCGTCAATCGTCTCGATGATGCTCCGTCGAAGAAGATCTATTTCTTCGTCCCCGCTACCGCGCGCGCCAAATCGGCAGATACTTTGAAAGACACCGACGGTGATGGCGATAAAGATCAGGACGACCGTGCCACTTGGCAGCTCGGCGCGCCAACCGTTCCGGGTGAATACGAGGTTCGCTATACGCTCGGTGACCCAAACATAATTCTTGCGCGCCAACCCCTGACGGTCACCGATAGTGCGTATACTGTCAGTTCTCTTTCAACGGCGCCGGTCGCTACGGAAATTGACATTGCGTGGACCGGTCCATTGACGCCTGGCGACATGGTAACGATCGTTCCAAAGGGGGATGAACGCGCGTTCGATAATGGACGCTATCGTGCGTTGAAAGAAGGCGAACAGGCTTCACTGACAACCCCCAAAGAACCGGGTGACTATGAAATCCGCTATGTGATGAGCGGGGGCTACACGACCTATGCCGGTATGCTTCATGCTGTTCAGACTTCCGTTCCGCTCAAAGTCACCGATGTTGCGGCCAGTTTAGTCGCGCCGGCAACGGCCGTTGGTGGGTCGACAATTGAAATAGCTTGGACAGGGCCAACGGATGGCTGGGAGAATGACTTTATCTCCATTATCGCCCGCACCCCGATCACCGTTACCCGTGCTGAAGCCAGCGTCGAGGCACCCGACACGGTTCGGGTGGGCGAGGACTTCGAGGTTGCCTATTCCGGTGATGCCTTTAAGGGCGACCGCATCATTGTTGCCCCCGCCGAAACACCTGACATCAAAATGTGGGGATGGACGCCCGCTTATGGTTTCGTCGCTCGACAAGGCGAGACGACGGGTACTGTGCGCGGTTCAAAAGCCATCCCAAAACCGGGTGTCTATGAAGTGCGCTACGTGACCGGCCTACAGCATCAAGTTCTCGCACGCGACACGATAACCGTAACGGAATAACCATCCCAGGTGCGCCTGGTGTGGTCGAGGCTGGGTCTTTGGAATTGAGGATGACCAAAATTGAAAGCATAGAGTGTCTGCGTGCGGCGCCTTTGGCGAACCTGCATTCGCTCTTAGCTGCGGTCGATCAATGTCTTTGGCTTTGAGCGGTTCTTCAGCCCGGTGAAACACACATCAAGTCTTCTGCAACGAGCAACGGTCCTGAATAGATATTTTTCAACACGGCGAGATTGGCATCAAAATCCTGATTTGCAGACAGATGACTCAACATTAATTCGCCAACACCAGCGTCCACGGCCATCTTCGCCCAGGTACTGGGCCGAGCATGAAGCGGGTTAAAGTATCCGATGATGCCCTCGCTTCCCGCGAAGTGAATGACGAGCAGATCCACACCGCTCACAAATTCGATGAAACGCGGATCGGAACCATTTTGGTCACTGCTGAATGCGATACTGACATCGCCCACTGTTACGCGGTAGGCCAATGTGGGCACTCCGCCATGAGGGACGCCTTGGGCGTGTAGCGTAAATTCGCTTTCCTTGAGGATCTCCTGATTTGGGGTTGTTACATCCACGTCTACAGCACTTACTGTAAAGCGCCTGCTTATGTCGCGAAAAACACCGCCATCTCCGAATAATCCATCCACATATTCGCTTGCCGACGGATAGGCCGAAGACCCAGTGGGCCCGATCAGTCGCACTGAACCCGAACGAGGCCAGAGAAGGGCAGGTACTTCAGCGGAATGATCCGGATGAAAATGACTGATTGCGATTGCAGACAAATCCGTGACCGATGCGCCCGACGCTGCAAAGTTGCTGAAGGTTCCCCCACCCGCATCAATCAAAAGGCGGGCGCTTCCGTCGATCCATATCAAATAGCCGGACGAAGCCCGGCCGGCACCGAAAGGTCCACCGGAGCCCAGTACCTGAACGGCAAGATCGGAATCTGCGCATTGATTTGTTGCTTGCGAACTTGCGCTCGTTGATGCGGTCATGAACAGTGTCGCGACCAGTAGGATTTTATGCCATTTGCCAAGATGGATTTTTCTATTCATGGGCGTTTCCTTCTTTTTAATCCAAGCTGACTTTACCAGATTTTGATCAGAAATTATTCGTATAAGGTGTTGGCCTCATGCCGCTCCAAGGGTTGCTACCAGTCCGACCCACAAAAGTCTGAGCGACAAGACCAATAAGGCCCAGGTGACAATTCTGAAAAAAAGCACTTCGGGGATGATCTTGACCATTCGTACACCAACAAATACGGCAAGCGAGGCGGGCACAGCCAATATCGCCGCAACTTCCAAGTTGGTCGGATTCAAATCTCCAAGGGAATAGTACGGGAAGACCTTTGCCAGGTTCACAGTTGCAAAGGCAATGGTGAATGTGCCCGCATATACCAACTTAGGCATCTTCAACGGTAATGCGTAAACCTGGAAAGGAGGCCCACCGGAGTGAATGACAAAACTCGTGAAACCCGACACTGTCCCCCAGAACAGACCTGGTGCGACTTGCGGGTCCTTAGCAGGCACATCGCTTTGACGTTTGAGCAACGCATTGAGTGCGAAAACAGTGCCAATCGCGCCCACCAAAGCCGTCACAGCGGATCCCGGCACGATGCTGGCCATGGCCCAAGCCAGGCCAACGCCAATCAGCATGGCCGGCACCATAATCAAAAGAACCGTCTTATTGAAGTTATGGCGATACGTATAAAGTCCGAATATATCCGACACGATATAAACGGGGAGCAATAGCCCCGCCGCAGCGATGGGATCGATTACCAACGACAAGACAGGCACGCCCATCATCGCGACAACTGGCATGCCCCCCTTGCCCATGCCGACGAGCACACTCGCCGCCACGGCCGCCGCCCAAAACGCAAAACCTTCCATGCTTCTCCCTAAATGATCATGCGATCAACCGGAATCGCCTATGACGATCCGGGTTGATCGCGCGCTGCTCCTGTCAGTCGCGCTTCGGAATGATCGGTAGCAGCAGATGTGAATCATTCTCGCCGCTCAAAGAAATGCTATTCTTCTTGCCGCTTTTGTAACGCGCCTTGTGGAAGAAGCCCGGGCCGTAGGAATCGATATCCAGCCGGACGCGGTGGCCTTTACGGAACACGTGGCTAACGGGCCAGACCTCGACATCGACTTCATAAATCTTGCCAGGCACCATCTTTTGTTCCTCGTCATGGCTATGGAACGGGCGGAACGTGCGCGTGAGGTTTTGGTCAAGCTTGCGATGGGAAACTTTAAGCCAGCCATCTGATAGGTGATCCACGCTCCCGTCCGGCGCCATATCCTTTAGGTGAGCAACGATGTCCATGTCGTCTGTCTCTGAGCTTACCCACAGCTTCAAAGCGATCGGGCCCGTAACTTCGGTATCGGACTTCAGAGGGGCGGTTGAAAAGCTGACCGTTGGCAGCCCCATATACATGGTTCTGGCGAACGCCATGGGCCCTGCTTCATACGAAACGCGGCTCGGTTCCGGCGATGGTGTATCAGTCAGGCTGCCATCATTCAGAGACTTTTCTACGGCGTCCGCTTTATCGGATGACAAATAGAATTTCGTCCACTGAGTATTCGGTAGCGGCCAATCCTTTTCGAACCTGAACGCGCCTTCATCGGCACCGCGCCGCACCCAAATTTTCACCGGCGGCTCATCCATAATGCCGGTGTCAATGTCCTTCAGCCAATAGTCATACCAGCGAAGTTGCTCGTGCAGCCCTTCGTCACTAAAGAAAGCGCAGGTATGGTCGGCAAACTCGCAACCGGGATACATGGCTTTGTTGTGGTTGTCATGCACCCGAAGCTTGATGTTCTCTTTGCCCATTTCACGCAGACGATAAAACGGCTCGATGTTCCCGCGACCATGCAAAGTGTTGGCGCCCCAACTGTCAGTCATTAGGACGGGGATATCGATCTTACTCAAGTCGGGCGTGCGGCTGCGCCACCTCTCGTTAAACAGGGGGTTTGCAAGGCTGTCGTAAACGGGATTATTGGCGAACCCTTCTTGGTTATACGCTGTATCATTATGTAAATGTTGGACCGCGGTAATGCCCTCGTAATAATCGCCAAGGATGGCAAAATACATGCCGCCACGATAGGCCTGGCCACGATAGATGTCGGCGTCGCCATCCCAGCTTAGCATGGTCGTTAGGTGCGGCGGCTTCAGGCTTGCCACTAACCAGGAAGCAATGGAGTAGTAGCCGACACCGCCGCCGATGGAGGACTTGCCGTTGCTCCAGTCCTGTTTCGCCACCCATTCGATAACATCGTAGGCGTCTTCGGCCTCTTCCAGTGAAAAGAGATTGAACTTTCCTTCCGATTTACCGACGCCGCGAACATCTAGTCGTACGATGACATACCCGCGCGGTACGAAGTAAGAAGCCATCGGCATTTCGCGTGAGCCGTACCCTGGAACCGGTTTAGGATACATCTCGTCAATATCCTTTTGGTAAGGGGAGTGTGCCACCAATACGGGGAATTTTCCCGGTGCATCGGGCCGGTAAACATCTGCATAAAGAGTAGTCCCATCACGAACCGTGATGGGAACGTCCTTCTCCAATATCACTTCGTACTCCGGCTGCGACACCGGATGATCGTCAGTTTTGACTTGATTTGCGTTGTCAGTTGTCGCCCCTGCCGGCTGTGCGGGATCTGTTTGCGCATGAAGGCTGTGCGCCCACACGGTGAGGAGCAGGCCAACGATGCCGGCCATAAGTGTGAATCTCGGTGACAGTACTTGCATTTTCATTTCCTTGACGCGGTGGTTGGGCCGAATGCCTTGACAGCGGCGTTGCACCAACCAGCGGGCAGTGTCCGCCTTGCACATCAGCGCGTTCGTGCAGATTTCACTATCCAACGATCAATATACGTGTATTATGCACAGAAATATATGTGTATTATTCACATAAATCAATTGGGTTGGTTATAATCCCATCAGCGCGGCCACGCTTTCATATGCGTTGACGCGCGATGAGCGTTTTTCAGCCGGTTGGTGACTGCGCCGACCCATTGACTTGGGCAGGAGACGAAATCGTGAAAGCAATCAGAATTGATGAGCTTGGGCCATTGGAAAACCTGAAACTGGTCGACATGGAAATTCCTGAGCCGGGCCCGAACGAGGTCCTTATTAAGACCGAAGTGATAGGCGTCATGTTCGCGGATGCTCGACTCTACGAAGCAGACAAGTTCCCACATGTGCCGGGCCAGGAAGTAACAGGCATTGTCGCTAAGGTTGGGGAAGATGTTACAGATCTGAGAGAGGGGATGAGGGTCGGGGCTTGGACCGGAACGGGCGCCTACGCCGAATATGCCGTGGCAAATGAGGGGCTCACCTTCGAGCTGCCCGACCATGTCAGCTTTCAGGACGCCATCGTTTACCAATCGAACTTCATTGTGGCCTATGCCCACTACAGTGTGTCCGGAAAGGTCAAAAGCGATGATACGCTTCTCATCCATGCGGGTGCCGGCGGCGTCGGAACATTGCTGACACATATCGCCAAGAAGCACGGGAACACGGTGATTTCACTGTGCAGTACTGAAGAAAAGTGCCGATACTGTTTATCCAATAGCGCCGACTATGCGATCAATTATCGCGAAGTCGACTATGTGGATGAAGTGCTCAAAATCACCGACGGCAAAGGTGTCGATGTCTCGTTCAACAGCGTGGCGGGGCCGACTTTCGAAACAGACTTTAATGCCATTCGCCCTTTTGGGCGCTGGGTAATCTATGGATATGCCGGCGGCAGGGCACCGCTGAGTGCAGATGCTATTGATGCCCTTCGGGTGCGCAGCCTTGATGTGAAGGTTGCTTCCATAATGACCCTTTTCGGTACGTCACACTTTTCAGAGATCATTGCCTATTTCAAAGAGTGGGTCGCGACTGAAAAGTTGCTTTCTCCAAGCAAAGTCTATCAGTTGGACCAAGCGGTCGAGGCGCTGAAGTTCATTGCCGGCCAACAATCTATCGGGAAGGTCGTGTTGGTCCCCTAACGCCGCGCTGCCAAGCAAGACTTTGAATAGGTGGATTGAAGGTCCAGCAATATTCAAAGAGTAGCGGCGCTGAAGACAAATCCCACATTAGCGAATACGGGCAGCGCAGCCGAGAAAACCGAGTATCGATGCCTCGCCGGTTTGGCCGGGTTCGGAACGCCTCCACCGCGGAGGTATATAACCGACGTTGAGTTCACGGTTGCCGGACAACAGTGAATGGGTACGCGAATAGCGGTTTCGGCAAATTCCAGGACTGGGTATAAGTTTGAATCGGGCATGTCAAAATGGCCCGATTGAGGGACTAACTGGACGTATGAAAACGACCCAAAAGTCAGCGCGATTTCGTGATCTCCACATCGCCTTGCTTGAAATTGTTGGCGTCATGAATCACCCCCAGCGTGACGAAGCGACGATTCGCGAAGCAGGAATTTCTCTGGACCGCGCCCTTTTCCCTTTGCTTGCGCAGATTGAGCGGTTCGGCCCCTTGGGTGTTGTGGAGTTGGCGGACAGGTTGGGACGGGATCATACGACAGTAAGCCGGCAAATCACCAAGTTGGAGCAACTAGGCCTGATCAAACGCAAGGTAGACGCGAAGGACCGGCGAATTCGTCAGGCCGTGGTCACGTCAAAAGGCAAGGCGATGACCAAACGGATTGATGCCGCGCGGGAACGCATCGGGCGCAGAATATTTGAAACGTGGCCTGAAAAAGATATTGCAGAATTTGCGCGGCTTATGCGCTTGTTCGCAGATTCGATGGACGCTTAAACTGCTCCTGTTCGACTAGACTGTTGCGACTAAGAAAGGCCGACAATGACTCAACACACGATCCTGGTGAACAAATCGGATTTGGGCGCAACACGGTCAATCGCCGGGCCAGCGCCGAGTCAAATGACAGACGGACAGATTCTGGTCGAAGTCGAACAGTTTGGATTGACGACGAACAATGTCACTTACGCTGTGTTTGGCGATGCGCTCGCCTATTGGTCCTACTTTCCCGCTGAGGAAGGATGGGGGAACGTGCCGGTTTGGGGCTTTGCGAAAGTCATTTTGAGCGCTTGCCCGGATATCGCTGAAGGGGAACGTCTGTTCGGCTATCTGCCCATGTCGTCGCATCTTGTGTTGACACCTTCCGCGACAAACACGCTGTGTTTTTCAGATGCAACCGCGCACAGAAAGGAACTTCACCCCTGGTACAACCGTTACTACCGCTGTGCCGCGGATCCTCTGTATGCAGAGAGTACGGCTGCTGTTCAACCCGTTCTTTGGGCGCTCTTTATGACGGGATGGATGCTGGCGGAGCAAGTGGCAGATACCGTCGACGTGGTTTACGTCACCAGCGCGTCGAGTAAGACAGCCCTCTCTTTCGCCTGGTCGATGAAACATCTCGGGGCAAAGACAAAGCTCGTCGGCATCACGTCATCCGGCAACCAAGAGTTTGTCCAAAAGCTCGGACAGTATGATGAAATTCAAACCTATGATGATGTGCGCGAAATCGCCGGAACGAAAAATGCGGCATTTGTTGATGTGGCCGGGAATGCCGCGGTGCGATCGGCAGCGCATGTTTTGTTGGGCGAGCGCCTGATAGCGTCGATCACGCTCGGTGCCACGCATCGCGCACCGGCAGATGACGCCTTGCCAATGCCCGGTCCGGAACCCCAATTGTTTTTCATCCCGTCTGTTGCGGAAGAACGCGCTGCGAAAGAGGGGTTTGACGCCACTCATCAGCGTTTTGCGCAGGCGTGGGCAGATTTTGCGCCTTGGGCTGCGTCATGGCTTGTTTTCGAAAAAGGCGAAGGGCCGGAAGCCATTGAAGCAGGATATCAAAAGGCTTTTGCCGGATTGCCGCCCGAACAGGCCTTGTTGTTTTCTTGGTGACGTATTGAGAGATGGGATTTTTAGTTCCCTCTGGTTCTTCATCACAATCGTCATTAGGCGCCGCTCTCTCGAACCTTAAATTGGGGCAAGCAGCGATCGATCGTACATTGCCGGTGGCGGCACCAAAGTACGCCTAACTCTCGATCATGGGGTTTGAGGAATCAAACACGACAAGTTTGTCGAATTGGGCACACAGCCAAAGGCGATAGTGGCTGATAAGTCCATCGGTAATCGTGAAGAAACTGAATACAGTCCCAGAGATCTCTTTTCCGGTCGGCGACTGGTCAAGCCACGGCCCGTCATGGGTCCCGGTGAACGACCACTGCGCCATCACGTCATCATGTCCGGCTACAATTTGCTGAACCTTGTATTTGGGTCTGCCAATGTGGCGCCGAAATCCTTTGACGTGGGCGACCAGACCTTCCCGTCCCGGCGGACCGCCAAAAGCTTGGTTGGCTTCGTCAATCATATCGGGGTGCGCAATCGTTTCTATGAGGTCGAGACGGCCTTTGGCCGCCACCTCGTCCAAATAGATCTCCATTATTTCTCTGGGCGTGCGTTCGGGTTGCATCGATTACCCCTCGAAGGTTGAGATGTTTTCTAAGCATTTAGGCAAAGCTATCTGTTCGTCGTCGGAACATAAAGACCACGAGTATTTCCACAGTGGTGTCATTCGCCGTCGCATATTTTGAATCCGGGAAGACGCTTCTAAGTATCGTGCACACGCGAATCCGCTGTTGCGGTCTTTAAATCCATGGGCAATCATCCTGCTCAACAAGGGCATAAGCAAATGTGTCTCCGGGAGGGATGGATATGACCACTTTACGTAGCGCGCTGGAAGGATTGGAGCTGACGCCCAAGGCAACCATATAGGCGGTGCAGTATGAAGTCGTCGCGCGAGATGATGTTTCGCTCGGCGTCACAAACACTGAGCGACAGTGAGCACAAATATTGTGAGCGTAAATATGGTGCTGTTTGATCCGGCCAGACATGATCCCTTGAATGCACCGTCCTGGTCGGAGGCAGCAGCCCGCAGGACGATCGAAGATATTGCTTCAGAAGCGCGCGCCTCTTTCGACAAAGAACATTTGTTCCCCGCACATCCAAAGGATGAACCAAGCCACCGGCATATGGGCTCAGGGTATTACTACGGTGCTGCCGGTGTTCTGTGGGCATTGGATTACCTGAGGCGTCAATCCGTCTCTGAAATTGAAAAGCCTTGGCTTGTCGAGAGTCTGAATTCCCTCTTAAGCCACTTCGCTCGTGAAGCCGAGGGGCGCGGTCCCTTAGCAGATACGACGTCTTTTCTTTTTGGCGACTTACCGGTGCTCTTGCATCTGCTTTCACTCACCGGGCAACAGACTTGGCGGAACCAGGCGCTTGAACGTATCGCATCAAGCACGAAGGATCCTGTGAGAGAATTGATGTGGGGGACACCCGGCGTTCTCGTGTTGACGCGTTTGATTGCAGACACAGAGCTTGCAGCCGCAACAAAGCCGCATGATCAAGTCAATTTAGGCAGGCTTCTCGATGCTTGGAGCTTTGAGGAGGATGGCCTCTATCTGTGGCATGAAGAACTCTACGGTTCGCGTCGGTTGGTTCTCGGAACTGTTCATGGCTTCTTTGGGCAGGTCTTGCCGCTCTTGCAGCGTCTTGACGACATGCCGGATGACTTGCGTTCGATGGTGCTTGGCCGGACACGTGAGGTATTATGCAGAACCGCCCGTCGAGGTTCCGGGCTCGCCAACTGGCCTGTTATGCTTGGCAAGGATGGTGAAGGGCGAGATTTGCTGCTTCATTATTGCCACGGGGCGCCCGGTATCGTGACCAGCGCTTGCGAGTTTCCGGCTGACCTGGATACAGAAGTTGATCGTCTCCTCATTGAAGGTGGAGATCTAATTTGGCATGCAGGCCCCCTCCGCAAGGGAGCAAATCTCTGTCATGGCACCGCCGGCAACGGGTACGCGTTTCTGAAGCTCTTTGCGAGAAGCGGTGATCAGCTGTGGTTGGACCGTGCACGGAAATTTGCAATGCATGGTATTGCACAATACGAACAGGCGCGCCGAGATGTCGGCTATGGCCGTTTCAGTCTATGGACTGGTGATCCAGGTTTCGCTCTTTTTCTGTTGAGCTGTCTGAACGCGGACGAACGGTTCCCGACGATAGATGTCTTTTGACTGAGGAATTTTTGTCAGTCATCGCCCGGTCGCGCTAAGCGGCCGCGGCCTGCCTTCGCTGAAGCGTAGCTTTACCTACGCGCAGGCAGGCGATCCAGAGTTACCAAGCTCTGAGAAAGCGGTCCCTGGATTGCGTCAGCCCCAAGATCAGAATTGGGCGGCTTCGCAATGACGATGAGAAAAATTTGAACGAACCTAAGCTCGTAGCATTCTATGCGTTCGAAGGAATCAGCCTGTTACTGCCGATTTTTTCAGCGATGGCGGAATGGTAGTAGACCAACCCGGGTTCGTTCTTGCCGTAGACGATTTCAGGTAGTGCGCCGGATTTCAGGTTTCCGAATGTCTGTTTGGCAATCGGCATATCTTCCGTGTTCGTCACATTCCACAGAAGATCCAGATTCTTTTGCGCCTTGCGGTTCGTTTCATCGGAAATCGGATTGGGCCAGTAAAGGCTCAATTCAAAACGGCAGGAACTGGCGCCGTCTACCGGGTAAACCCGCCAAAGCTCGATATGGTCCACTTGGTGGCACAGCACGATATTGGGCGCGATGATATATTGCGTCGTACCATAGGGCAGAAACGTGCGGTCTTGCGGCGGCTTATCGAACTCTTGCTCAATGCCCTTGTGCACACCGATATTTCTGACAACGGCGCCGGACCTGTCCGTGAGCGACGGATGGGAATAAAAATAAGGCGCGATGGTTTGCTTGTGTAAAGCGGCCAAGTGATAAGACTCGCAAAACCCGTCAATGATGAGCTTGTAGTTGAACGGGCGCTCGCCCTGCCTTGAGTCGAAATAAACTGTGTCGTCAAAGCGATAATTGGCAAGCTCAGGAAGCAAGTCGCTTAATATCTCCTTGGTTTTTCCGGCAATGTCATCGCCTTCCAACAACACAAAGATCATGCCCGCAAGTTCGATGGACGGTTTTTCGATAAGCTGATCGCAAAGCTCGGTGACGTCATCAAACCCGCCGCGGCTGTTGGGTCTTGCTTGAAGGAAACCATCCAAGTTCCATGTCCACGCATGGAACGGGCACGTGAATAATTTGGCCGACCCGCGGCCTTCTGCAAGCTGTGCGCCGCGATGACGACAGGCATTGACGAAGGACCTGACCTTACCGTCCTTTCCGCGGATCAAAAGCAATTCCGTATCAAGTGCGCGATGGGTGAGGTAGCTGCCCTCGTCAGGGAGGTCAGGGGAGAGCGCTACTAAAAGCGGTGACCGGCGAAAGAGCGCGTCAATTTCGTCCTGCGCTTGTGCTTCTTCTATGTAATGCGATGCAGGCGCGCGCAATGCAAAATCCGCGTAGTCCGTCGTTCCTTCATCGAGATGCTTCTTAAAGCGTTCAATAAGTTCCCGTTGCGTCTGCGCGTGCATGTCTTGAACCTTTGCTGACTTCAGAATTTGCGAAACGGGGCTAAGGATAAAACGCCCACTCAACAGTTGCGCTTTTACCTCGTTCCTTCACGCGCACCATGATGTCGCGATATTCTTCAACCGTGGACGGTCCCCAGCAATAGCCGGGCTTTAATGTTTTAGCGCCGCCCGGGCCGGGATTGTCGTTCTCTTCTCCGCCCGTTCTATCCCAATGAATTTCGATCGGCGCGCCGTCGTCGTCTTTGCTTACATTGCAGATCGTGATCCGGATGAGGGCATCATGATCGAATCTGGGAATTGAGATTTCGGGGAGGGGCTTACCGTCTTTGTCCGATGTTGAAGTGACGATCAAAAGATCACCCGTTGCGCATGCGCCTGTGCCGCTGTTGTTGGAAGCCGCTTCATTTTTCGTGGCTTCAGATGACGCATCTGTGCATCCGATTGTTGCGTGAAAGGGACCGACGATCGGTTGCACGAAAGGCGTTTGTTCGATTGTGGTGCCATCATTTGCAAGCGTGTTGCCAGCAGTGAGGCATGAAAGAACAATCAACGAGACTTTTAGGCGTTGTTTCATCCGGACACCTTAAGACAAATCACCGTCTCCCGCTTGTACATTAATGACCACGATACCTGTCTTTTCACCCGTAATTACATGGCGATAGGCATCGGCAATGGCCTCAAGCGGATAGGATCGGTCGACAACGGCCCTCAATGCGCCTGTCTCCAGATACTTTGCTAGTGAGTCAACAAAATCCGGGCGCTGTTTGGGCATGGGAAGGCTCGCTCGCCGGCTGCCGGTGAGGCCGAACCAGACCGACAGAAATATGTTCTGTGCCCAGGGGCCGAGATCGGTTGTGGCGTACCGGGCGCCGGGCTTTAGCAACTTCCGGCATCGGAAATAGGTCGTTTTTCCGACAGCATCGAACACCGCGTCAAATTTTTCTTCTGTTTGCGTGAAATCCTGGGCGGTGTAATCGATAACCTCATCCGCGCCGAGCGAATGGGCAAGCTCCACATGCCGCGTGGCGACCACGGCTGTCACGCGCGCGCCAATGGCCTTGGCAAGTTGCAGTCCCGCGACACCGATGGCGCCGGAAGCGCCGTAGATCAGAATATTGTCGCCGGATTTAACGCCAAGCCCACGCAAGCAGTTGTCCGCATACCAAGATCCTTCGCAGATAACAGCATCTGAATAGCCCACACTTTTTGGGAGGGGGGCGACCGGTCCACCTTCCGGAATACATATATATTCTGCATGCGCACCGAAATCGTCCGGCGACATGCCAAAGACACGATCGCCAACTTTGAACTGACTTGTACCAGGACCGAGAGCAGCTACCGTTCCGGCAAAATCCATGCCCAGGATCTTGAGTTTCGGGCTGATAAGTCCGGTCATCAGCCGGATAAAAAAGGGATGCGGTTCCAACATGCCCCAATCGGTGCGGTTGACGGTGGTCGCATGAACGCGGACCAAAACTTCGCCGGTCTTGGGCTCCGGTTTCGGCGCGTTCCGCACCTCCAGCACTTCCGGCGATCCATACCGTTCGTTGACCGCCGCCTTCATCATCTCGTTCATATATTGACCTAGGATTATTCGAACCAGTCCCTACATAATTATCTAACACATTCTTCTAGATCATCATGCGATCAGCCGGAATCGTCTGTGTCGCTTCCCAGGGAGAGCCGCGATGAAAGCGATTGTGTTCACGAAGTACGGTTCACCGGATGATCTTGAGCTGAAAGAGGTTCCCACACCTAAACCTAAACCCGCGGAAGTGCTTGTTCGGGTACACGCATCGTCGATCAACTCGTGGGATTGGGAATATTTGACGGGGACCCCATTTGTTAATCGTCTGATGTTCGGCGTCGTCAAACCAAAGCGTGGTAAACAGCGATTGGGCGCAGACATCGCCGGAACTGTTGCCGCCATCGGCGCAAGTGTGACACGCTTCCAGGTTGGTGACGCCGTATTTGGCGATCTTTGGGATCGCTGGGGTGGCTTTGCCGAATATGCCTGCGCGGAGGAAAATGGTCTGGAGCCAAAGCCGTTTAATGCGTCATTCGAAGAAGCTGCCTCCGTCCCTCAGGCGGGTGTCTTGGCGCTGCAGGCCTTTCGGCAAGGGGCGCCGACGCGTTCGGGGGGAACGGTTCTGATCAATGGGGCGGGCGGCGGCGTGGGCACTTTCGCAATTCAAATGGCCAAGCTGTCCGGCGCTGAGGTCACCGGCGTGGATGCTGCACACAAGCTCGATACGGCGCGTGCGGTTGGGGCGGACCATGTCATCGATTTTGCGGAACACGATTTTGCGGACGGCGATAAGATTTATGATTTGATCATTGATTGTCAGGGTACGCGTTCAATGTCTGACATCAATCGTGTATTAGCGTCGGATGGTACTTACGCGATGATCGGTGGCGAAATGAAGCGCGTCCGTCAGCTTTGGATGCGCAACGCACTCGCCGCGCTCACACAGGAACGCCGCAAGCTGCGTCTTGTATTTGAAGGGCCGAACAAGGGTCTTTCGGAATTGAAAGCACTGATGGAAGCAGGCAATCTCGCTCCGGTGATCGACAAGACCTTTTCCCTTGCTCAAGTGCCTGATGCGTTACGGTATTTCGCTGAAGGTCAACACAAAGGAAAAATCGCAATCTCGATCGCGCCCGCTGTTTGACTGTCTTGATCGTCTTTCTCAATTCGGCTCTATGTGACACTGCGGTTGCGCCACCATATTGTGTTGATGCCGACAAACACCAGCCAGATTCCCACAGTGATTTCGGTCAGTGTTATCGGTAGCCAATAATAACCCTGCCATTCCGCTTCTCTCGTAAGGATAAGATCTGAAAGGCTCCAGGCGAAGATCAGCAGGGTCCCAACTATTCCGGCTACAGATAATATTCTTGGAATGAATCTGGACTTCAAAAACAACCAAAAGAAGACGGTCGAGCCAAATGCATAGAAGGAAATCGCAAGATAGTTTCCTGCGTCTTGGGTATGTAGGAGAAAATGGAGCAGAATAGTCGCTTGATCGCCGGTTCCGGTGCCGATGATATCCGGTTCACGCAACATGTCGACGGCCATGAGCCCTATAAAGGCCGTTAGGCCAAAAAGCGTCGCTTCAGCCGTTCGCGCCAGCAGGGCAAACAGGGCGAGGTTTCTGTCAATCGGTGTCAGAATGATATAAAGCGCAAAGGCCAACACCAAAGTGAACCAGGCTGCGGCCAATTGAAAGATGAAACCAAGATGGATTTGATTGGCCGAAAAAAAAGTTTGATCCGCTGACGTCACGATCTGCTGGGTTGCGCTTAGGTCCCCCACCAGGAAAACACCGAGCCCGAAGATTCCCGCAACAAAAACATACAGGAAGCCCGCTACGCGTACGTAGGGGCGGGGAGGATCCTCTATCTCAATTTTCCTCTGCACGGCGTCATATCTCCGCTGAAACTATTACTCCCTGCAGCATATCCATACAATTTAGTTGGGCAATTGCCTAAATTTGCAGATCATCTATACATATACGTATGAATGGGCGGTATGCGAATTTCGACTGGAACCAGGCGCGGGCCTTCTTGGCAACGGTCGAGGAAGGCTCTCTTTCGGCGGCGGCGCGCGCGCTCGGCTCGACGCAACCGACCGTGAGCCGACAAATATCGGCGTTGGAGGAGGCCTTGGATCTTATGTTGTTTGAGCGGGTCGGACGGGGGCTAACGCTTACTCCCGGCGGATCGAAACTGGTCGACCAACTCCGGGCGATGGGGGAGGCGGCTCATCAGATTTCATTGCAGGCCTTTGGCCAAACACAACGCATTGACGGAACCGTGTGCCTTACCGCGAGTGCCGGTGCCGCGGTCTTGCTTTCGCCTGTTCTGAAAAAGCTGCGAGAATCTCATCCACGCATTTGCGTGAACTTGGCCGTTTCGACGGCTTCCAAAGATTTGCAACGCCGCGAGGCCGACATCGCCCTGCGCCATGTCGAACCCGATCAACCGGAACTTCTAACGCGGGAAATTACAAAACAGTCCGTCACGTCGCGATTGTATGTATCACCTACCTATCTGGACCGGTTTCCCCAACCGTTGAAAAAGGAAGATCTGTCTACGGCGGATTTTTTGAATTTTGAAGACTCGGACCGCCTGCAACGAAGGCTAAAGGATGTTGGACTGCCCGTCGCATCGGAAAACTTCAAGATCGTGTCGGACGACTGGATGGTTATGTGTGACTTCATGAAAAAAGGACTTGGCATCGGATTGCTGCCTGAGACGATCGGCGATCATGATCCGATGCTACAAAGGGTTCCGTTTGAAATGCCACCCGTCGCGGTTCAAACGTGGATCACCGTTCACAAAGAACTTCATACAACCCCCCGTATTCGCGTCGTCTACGATCTGTTGTGTTCAGAACTGGCAGACTAGAGCGCGATCAGGTTAAGTGGAATCCGGTTAACCGTCCGATCGCGCGACCAACGGTGAACCTATGGCATGATCATGTTTCCGTGAAACATGATCATGCTTTAGGTGTCACCGGTAGAGTTGCGTTTCTTGGCAGTAATAAAGGCTTCGCGTTGCTGAAATCGTTTCAGATATCTGAGACATGACGCAGGCACGGTTAATGGAGTCTTCAATTGCAGATTTACTGCCGACTCTATACAGGTGGCCAACAATAAATCTGCTGCTGTGAGGCTTCTTCCGACAATGAATTGTCTATCGTCTTCAAGGGCATCTTCTAGTTTAGCAATTTGCGTCTGAAATCCACCACGTGCGACATCTTCTGCAACTTGTGACTCTCCGTACAGGTGTTTTAGTTGGCCGGCATGTTTGGCGAGAATATAAAGCGTCTGGGCATCAAGCTCAGACATGGCAAAGAAACACCATTGCAATAGTCGTGCACGCTCATAAGAGGGGATGGTTTCCTGTGCTGTACTGAAATTTTCGAACAGATACAAACAGATGGCAGCACTTTCCGTCATGTAAAGATCGCCGATCTTTACCGATGGAATTTTGCCTGTAGCATTGATGTTCCGATACGCCGCACTTTCCGTAAAGGGGCTTTGCGGACCGCTATCAACAGCGGAATAGGGAATCGCCAATTCATTCAAGGCCCAGTGCACGCGGAATGTGCGCAACGTTCCGCAACCATAGAGAACAACTTCCGTGTCATTCATATCTTTGTCCTCGTGGGTGTCATCCCGAACCGCTCGTGGTGAATTTGGCTGATCGGGAGATACTTCAGCCTTAGAAAATCGAGCGCTCTTCTATAGATGTAGATCGTTCCTATGCGATCAACCAGGACGATCTCGAACAATTCCCGATAATCGCATCATGATCGTTTGGGCACGAAACCGACCTTCGGAATCCGAATTAACAATGATCAAGGGCGGCTGCCGGTCGGGGGAGGCCCTAATTTAGACTCTCATCGACAAATAAAGACGCACTTTCTGTCTTTTCAAAGTGCCAACTACGGTTGTTGAGACGACGCCATCGTACGCAGGGCGCAGAATCCGTCGTGTTTTTTCAAATCTCTCACGAAGGATTCTCTGATTTTGTCTCATACATTGAAATTGAACCGTCCGCTGACATGGACGGTGACGCAAATGCTCATCTCGTTTGTCAGCGCGACGCACTCTTGGGCGCAAAGTACAGAAACGTCAAACAGCGTATCGGCGCAGGCCGGCGCATGGCATGGCGGCCAAGCTGCCTACGCGGAAAGCCCAAAGCCTGAAACCTCCCAGTTCGATTTCATGATCGGTGATTGGGATATTGCAGCGAAGAAATATGACCCATCCACCGGATCCGTTGTCTCGGTGATCAAGGCGTGGCAGCACGTTAAGTATCTTGGCGATAAACGCATGGTGTTCGATGAATGGACCGGATATGCCCTTGCGACCGGTGAGGTCGTGACCCATGGGGTTACGCTCAGAACCTATTCGCCTGACGCCGGACAATGGAAAAATGTGTTCCTGCGTTCCTATGATCAGGATCAACCGGTCTTTCTGCTGCTCGATTGGAAGGGCAATGAAATGTCGGGAGAGGCGCAGTTGGCCGATGCCGGCATTCGGTTTTTGAGCCGCTTTCATACCATCAAAAAAGACAGCTATGAGTGGGAAGGCAAAGTCAGTTTGGATGATGGCAAGACTTGGCTGCTGGTGAGCACGCAAAGCGCCAGACGGCAAAAGAAGTAAGATGTTTGCAAGGCTCGGCGAGCCTTTTTGTGGACGCGCAGCTCTCAAGAGTAGGCCGACTCATTGCGCCGGACTCAAGAGCACCTTAACTGCATCGCGCTGGCCAAGCCGGCATTCAAATAAAAAATGTCAGGAGTGGAAACATTCCTGACAGGATGTTGTCAGGAGGCCCTCCGTATAAGGGGCGTGCATCACGAGGGCGGCCGCGCCGGAAACGAACATCTGTTTTCCGGTCTTCGCTGCCTTCCCGACACATAAACGAGTCAGAAAGGAACCGAGTATGGGCACGCTAGCTGCTTTTTCAATCATGATCATGTGGGAACTGACGATTGACCCTGCCACACTCAATGAATTCATTGGAATGCTCAAGGACAATATTGTCGAAAGCCGGACATATGAGGGTAACCTACAGTTCGATGTTTTCGTGGATCCCAGCCGCGAAGGCAAAGTCATCTTCATTGAACGCTGGGCTTCCGAAGAAATTCGGCAAGGATACATGAAGTGGCGCGCGGAAGACGGCGGCGTGGATCAGATCCAAGCCTATTTCTTAGAGCCGCCCATTCTTAAGTCGTTCAACCAAGTGATCGAGTAACGATGCGTCGGAATCAAAATCTGATTCCGTGTTGCCATACGATCTGTGATCTGATCCAGTTCGGCTGGATCAGATCTTCTTAGAAGGCAAACGCATTCGTCTGTTTGTCTTTGAATATGTTCATCATTCTAGTGATGAAAAGCTCCATCAACACCAATCCATCGAATTGTGAGTGGTAGCAATGAGCACGACGCAACCAACGATCGCAACCGAATTGAAAGCGACCACTGAAGCCGATATGACTTTTCTGCCGGAACCCTTCCGGTCACAGACAGGAAAATTTGAAAGCCGTTCGTTGGGCGATGCTTTTGGACTAACTCAGTTCGGTGCAAATCTGGAAATACTGCAACCCGGCGCCAAGTCCGCCTTGAAGCATTACCACACCAAATCCGATGAGCTGGTCTTTGTTTTGAGCGGCACCTTGGTTCTTTATCTGCATGAAAGCGCCTATCCCATGCATGCCGGCATGTGTGTTGGATTTAAGGCGGGAACGGAACACGGGCACCATCTCAAAAATGAAAGCACAGAGCCTGCGAGCTTCATTGTTGTGGGCGCACGCGTTGGGGGGGATGAGGTTGTGTACCCCGATGACGACTTCATGTGGTTGATTGATGAAAAAGGTGTGCGGCCCGCCCACAAGAGCGGCGAGCCGTATTGAATGACCCCACGGTTTCTTTTGATTTCCTGCATTGTTCCATTCGGGACGAAACATGATCACGCTTCATCATCTTGAAAATTCCCAATCCATCCGAATCTTGTGGCTGCTCGAAGAACTGGGGGTGGACTACGAGCTCAAGACGTATGAGAGGGATGCTCAGAACGCGTTTCTTGCGCCGAGTGTGTACAAAAAACGCTCTCCAACGGGAACGGCGCCATTCATCACCGATGGAAATGTTGTTCTTTCTGAAACGAACGCAATCGTCAGTTATATATTGGATACCTATGGTGCTGGACGCTTGCGCCCTGCGTTGGAGGCCCCGGAGAGGTTGCAGTATCTGTTCTGGTTCCATGCCGCTCAAGGAAGTTTCCAACCGCTACTGAGTACCAGTTTTCTGCTGACTGCACTGAAAACGCGCGTTCCATTTTTCTTAAAGCCCATCATGCATTTGGTCATTGGCCGAGCTGAGAAACTGTTCTTGGAACCCCGCTTAAGAACAATGTTGGGGCTCATTGAAAACGACTTGGCGCTTGGACCATGGTTCGCAGGTAAGCATCTGACCGCTGCCGACATTGTCATGGGATACTGTATGGAGGTTGCCGCGGTTCGGGTTGGACTGGACAAGAAATATCCGAATGCCCAGGCGTTCCTTGCGCGTATGCGTGCGCACCCGAGTTACAAGGCGGCAGTGGAAAAAGCGGGCGGCTTCCATGCGATCGGAAGCTGAACGCGCCCGCGATTTCTTTGGGCAATGGGGGCGCGGCGTTTGTCATCTTGCGGCTTGCGACAGAATTGGTTTAATGTTTTGGCATCGGCTTTCAAATATCCAATTGTCCCTGCGCTATGACTTGCTTTCATCGAGCTGCGGCGCCGTTTCATGTTTTGCATTTTGGGTTTGCGGTCTTTGGCCGGTCCATCTTTTGTAGGCGCGGCTAAAGGCGCTCGGATCGGAAAACCCAACAAGATACGCTGTTTCATTGACGGTGACTTTCTTCTCTTGCAGATATCGTTCTGCCATCTGACACCGCAGTTCATCCAATACCTGCTCGTAAGTGACACCCTCCACCCCTAATCTCCGATAGAGCGTCGAACGGCTAACCCCGAGTTTTTTCGCCACCTTTTCCATGTTCGTTCCACCCATGTGGAGTATGGGAATTAATGCGTGTTCGACTTTGCCTCTGAATGTTGTTGAGTGCTCAAGTTTTGTAAGTAAAGCATCAGCATGATTGCTGAACACACCAAACACATATTTGCTTGAAAACGGAAATTTGAGTTCTAAGTACGACTCGTGAATGAGGAGAGCATTTCGGCTGCTCTCGAAATAAATTGGCATGCCGAAAATACGATCATACTCATAGCGATACAGCGGCTCTTCATGCGTGAAATGAACCTCTTTGGCGAAGGGCTCATTGGGGAAGATACGCCGCGAACCACATACCATCCGTGCAAATGCTGCCTCTACAAGGTGCGCATACTCACGATACGCGGAACTCGTACTGACAAGCCATGTTTGGTCTTGATCTCGAACAACTTCGAGACGGTCTCTTGGAAGGTTGTCCTGCTCGTCCAGCATCAGCTGCGCGTAGCGATTGATTTCACCGAGTGCTTGGCCGGTGCTTTCACACGATCCGACGATTAACCCTATAATCGACATTTCGGCCATCGTGGATGCTTCACCGAACTGCAAGGCGAGCGCCGGCTCACCACAACAATTCACACCCTCTTTCATCAGCGCCGTATATGCCTGCAACGGTAGCCGCGCGTCCTGATCGGTAAGATCATCTGGCCTAATTTTCGAGCGCGCCAACAGAGTGTTCCTGGGTGCTCCTCTGGAAACTGCGAAGTCGATAAAGCCTTTCGCGAATCCCGCAGCAATCGTCGGCTCGGACATGACGGTACCTCATTTTGAACTCAACGGTCGGATTTTGACGCAACGGGTCATGTGTCCACGCTTGCCGGTCCACTACACTACTTAGTTTTGATCATGAACAAATAAAGAGGAAGTAGCGAACGCTGTGGTGAACAATTCATCTGAGCTTTGGCTTATGACCGGTTTGAAACATTTTGATACAGTTCACGGGGCCCCAGACACAATACGAAAACAGTTGCTTCATATGGTGAGTCCGAACGCAACTGAAGTACGGGGGATCAAGTGAGAGTAGTTGGCGTTATTCTGTTTCTAATCGTGAGTCTGACACTTGCCGGACTTCTTTTTATGCGTATGTCCGACGGGCCCACCGGTCCTTTACCCGGTGGCGCATTTCGGACAGGAACACTTGTCAGCGATACGAATGTCGATTGGACCGGTGTTCTCAAGGGTAACTTGATCGAACTCCAATTGGTGAACCCAGCGGGATCAAGGACGACCGGAGCCTTTGTCTACAAAGGACAACTTTATGTGCCGTGCGATCTTGGGTTTTTCTGGCGGCGGCTTCCAAGCGCTCGGGGGCGCTGGATGGCGTCAGTCCTTTGGTTCTTTAAGCGATGGCATCTTGATGCTGAAAATGACGGCCGCGTTGTGTTGCGTGTCGATGGCAAACTTTATGAACGTGAAGCTGTCCGGATCACAGACACGCAGCTTTTGGGACAACTCAGATTAACCATGGAAGACTTGGCGACGCCCGTCATGGAGAAAAGGTATGGCGCCCCCCTTCTGCCCGTAAAAGTGAATCCAGAAGACATTTGGTTTTTTCGGCTAGATCCCCGCGAAACAGAATGATCTGGATGGCTTCGTTATGTTGAAGCGGATGGGCCAGCTCCGACAGCCTCTGTTCGGGACTCGAAGAAACCATGCATAAATCTGGTGTGCTGTGATGCGTGAACATTGAAAGGAAAGAAATGAGAGCCGGCATAATCACCTTATTCCTTATTGTTGTTTTGACCGGTGTCGTTTTCGTAGCGCTGCAATTGTCAGACGGACCGGTTGGCCCCTTACCCGGCGGTGCATTCCGCACGGGAACGCTTGTCGCAGATACGAATGTCGACTGGGGGATCGAACTCAATAAGGCAGACAAATCAGGCCCGATTGAGTTGCAGCTTCTCAATCCTGTTGGGTCAAGAATAACGGGGGCATTTGAACATGAAGGCGATCTTTATTTGCCGTGCGATCTTGGCTTTCTATGGCGCAGAATACCGAGCGAACGGGCGCGTTGGTTTCTTTATGCGATTTGGCTCTTTAAGCGTTGGCATCTGGATGCTGAGCGCGACGGCCGCGCGATTTTGCGTCTCAACGGCAAACTTTATGAACAGCAGGCTGTAAAGGTAACTGACCCTCAACTGTTGGAGACGCTAAGAGAGATAACAAGCGTCAGAGCCGAAGAACTGGTTATCGATAGTTTCAACAAGCCGTTTCTGCAAGTGCCGGTCAATCCTAACGACATTTGGTTTTTCCGTATGGAACCGCGCCGTTAGGAAACGGAGTGGTAGTCAGAATCAGGCGTCCTGTGCCGCGCGTGCTGAGGTGCCGTGTCGGCCGCACTTAATCCGGTGCCACTTTTCCCACACAATCTGAAGGACCAGGCGTCGCGCTGAATCAGTCGTCCGTGTGCTTTGGCCGTGTGTCGACGCATTTTAAGCTTGTCTGATGATCCGTTCAACAATATAGTTATAGAATATAATAATTATGGACATAAAATAATATGGACATACCGCTCAAAGACTCGCCATCGAGACTTCTCATGTCCCAGGGCTATGGTGGAAAAGTTGACAGGGATGCGGTTCTCACGTGCCAGCTCTTTCTGAGAGTGGCCAAAGTCACATTGGAATTCTTCTACACAAACTTTCAGGCGCATGATCTGTCTCCTGGACAGTACTCGACGCTGTTGGTGCTTTTGGCTGAGCCAGCACATCAATTGTCGCCGTCGGACATTGCGGAACGCGTGGGTGTGAGCCGGCCGGCCGCGACCGGATTGATCGAAAAGCTCATTAAGAAGCGCTTCGTTAAACGGTCGGTCGATCACGCAGACCGCAGGAGCATGACCGTGTCGCTCACGGACAAGGGGCGCGCATACATTGTCGGCTATCTGCCCGATCAGTTTCAACTCATGGCGTCTCTTGTGAAACCAATGTCTCAGTCAAAACGGCGCGTGCTGACGGATGTTCTCGTTGAACTTGAGCACAAAGTTAAGAACCAGAAGGACAAACGCGTAAAGGCAAAGAGCCATGGATAGGGAGGGGAACCGCCCGATGTTGGGTGCGATTTCGGCAAACATATTTTCATTGGCCACAGGGTTGTGCATTGCGCGTTTGGAATATGTTTCACTTGCGCGTGGCCGGGTGCGGCACTCATGAAATCGACAATTGTGATCGGCACCGTGTTTGCCGCGTTGCTGGGTATTGGCCTTTCAGTCGAACACTTTCTAAACCCCGATCATAACAATCCCGGATATCACGCGTTTCCAGCGGTGATCGGCATGCATGTTGCACCCGGCGCCATTTACCTTGGCCTGGCGCTGCTCCAGTTCAACAGCGGGATTCGATCGAGATTTCCAAAACTGCATCGGGTCACAGGCCGGATCGCTGTTGGCTTGGGCGTTGTAAGCGGTGTATTCGCCCTCGTGGTCACGCTTTTGTTCCCGTTCCACGGAGCGCTTGGTATCTATGTGATTGGTCCGTTCGCGGTTTTGTTTCTGTTTTCTTTGTTACGCGGTTTCTGGTTTGCCTATTCGCGTAACTTCGAGCGGCATCGCGAATGGATGATCCGCGCGCTGGCGGTAGCAACTAGCATTGCAACGATGCGCATCGTGTTTGTGCCAAGCCTGCTGATTATTGGTCCGAGCATGGAGGTTGCAGCGTGGTTGTCTCTGGTGTCCTTTGGCGTCGCATTTGTGATACACAGCGTTGCCGCGGAGTTTTGGATTCGCGCAACGCGAACGCGTGACTTGGCATTTGCCTAAGGCGTTCCTTTGCCGTTTTCGTGCCCTTGAATGAGGGGATTTGCGGCCATGATCCGATCCGCGATTTTGCAGATCGGGGGCAACCCGGCGATTGTCGCTTCGGCTCTTGCCAACAAATCTGATTTGGACCGGATACCGAGATCATAGAGCAGTTCTTCGAAATCGGCAGCGCACGCCTTTTGCGCGGAGGCCGGAGCATCGCTGATCAATATTTTGTAGCAACGGGCAAAGGTGGCGGTGATCCAGAACACAGCTTCCTTATGATCGCCATTGCTAATCAACTGTCGGCTGGCATCGATCGCGATGGGACGTGCAACCGCGCTGATATCCGTACTGAAAAAGTAGGGTGTTTTAGCCAGGTGCGCCGCCGCATCAAAGGACTGTTCCAGATTGTGCAGATGATAGCTTACGCGGTCGCCAGACAAGTGATCGCATCCCAGCAATTTCAGCAAACCCGGATACGATTCATGGAGCCCATAGTCCGCTAACAACGTGCGCGCTTTCAGGTATCTCAATCGGACAGTTGGGTTCTGAAGTCCAGCGACAAGAAGAATATGGATCGTCATTCCCGTCGAGAACAGCCAGGATGAGACTTGATCCGGCCAATGCTCAAATTCGGCGATACGGGCTACGCCCCGTTTGATCTTACCTTGGACATCCTGGCACCTGCGGCGGACCCAGAACTCATTCGCAAATTTTTCGCCGACATAATTTTGGATTTTGCTGAGGACTCCGGTGGGGTCATCAAGCAGGGAATGGAAGCGAAAGCCGCCGGCTAAGTGGTAACTCTGGAGCGCTTTGGTTGCAGGAGAGACTTGCGCGAAATCGATATAAGTGACTTCGAGCAGGGCACCCATATATTGAAACTTGCCTGGTTTCAGCCCGGTGTTCACATCGCGTGTAACCAGATTTATGTCCACATCCGAGCCCAAGGGCACGTCGTCTTCGTCACGAAGGCTTGCGATCGAACCGCTTATGTAGGCGCCAACATACCCGTTGTGTTCTATTGCATGCCGCAAGACCCAGTCTCGCGCAACGTGCCGCGCTTCTTTTACTTTCACTGTGCCCAAGCCCAGATTTGTTATGCTTTGTTCGCATGCTGTGTGCGCACGTGCAGCTGTTTGCAGCCACGCAGCGCAAGCATTTTCCGGTGAACAATCTCTTGATCACCCAATTCTAATTCCGGGAAGGTTTGAAAGAGCTTTTGGATTGCGATTTGCACTTCAAGGCGGGCCAACGGCGCTCCGATGCAGTGATGTATGCCTTTGCCAAAAGACAAATGCTGAATGTTCTGTCGTGTAATATCGAATGTATCAGGATCCTTGTGGACGCTTGGGTCGCGATTGGCCGCGATGAGAATAGCGCTAATGGTTTCGCCGCGCGCGACCTGTTTATCCCCCACGGTCATATCCACGGTCGCAAACCTGTTGGTAAACGTAACCGGCGCGTCGTAACGCAACATCTCTTCAACTGCATTTTCGATAAGGGCAGGGTTGGACTTTAGTTTCTCGCGTTCCGGCGGGTGTTGCAGCAAGGCGAGAACGCCATTTCCGATCATATCTGCGGTCGTCAAGTGACCGGCATTGATCAAAAGCACACACATGCTGATGATCTCGCCTTCAGACAGCATATCGTCTTCATCTTTTGCTCTGATCATAGCTGTTATCAAGTCATTGTGGGGCGAACTTCGCCGCTCCTTGATGGCGCGTTTGAAATAGGTGCGAAAGTTCTTGTCGGCCTGCCTAATCTCTTCCCATTGTTTCGGTGTAGGGGCCGGAAAAAATGATTGAACCAACATGTCAGACCAATTGATGAAGTCTGCATGGTCTTTGCTGTCAACGCCTAACATTTCCGCAATGACGATGGTCGGGATAGGATTGGCATACTCCGAGACAAGATCGAACTCATCCCGGCCAGCAAGACCGGCTAAGATCTCGTCGATGATCTCCTCAATGCGCGGCCGGAATGCGGTAACCGCCTTTGGTGTAAACGTCTGTTGCACCAAACGGCGCAGCCGCTTGTGATCGGGGTCATCAAGTCCCAGCATGTTAGGCTTGGGTTGTTTGCCCGAGTCACTTCGGCGTGGGTCAGGTCCGAAACCGACCGAGCGCGGGTTCACTGCAGTGTCCTTCATTTGAAGAACGTCGCGGACCGTATGATGCTCGGTTACAGCGAAGGATTCGCCGTAAACGGAATATCCGCCACGATGTACGGGATCTCGTTCGCGCAGCACCCTGAAATTGTCATATGGGTTTTTTCTGAAGGCGTCGTCAAAAGGTGTTAGTTGAACCCCGCTCGGAATGCCGGTTGACAGATTTTGGGCTGAGCCCGAAGACGTGTCACCAACGGGTTTCCCCGCGACAGGTGTATGTTTGGAATTTTGGGGAGCGCGATTTGTCGAGTCGTTCGATGAACGGCAAGTCATAGAACCTCCAAAGGATTGAGCACCTGAGAAGATCCTATAAGGCCAAATTTTTTCTCACGCAACAAAAATAATTTGTGTACGGAATATATGCCATTACCTTACGCTCAATCAGAAATGATGTCAAGACCACCTGACTTTGAACCTTCGGCAACTAATCTGCGCGGGTTGAAAAAGCCGGTGTTGTGACCCACATCTACATGGTTGTTCACAAGATTGGCGATAGTGCGGAGAGACGGCGACTTCCGGACGAGAAATGGCTGATGACCACAACGGTGAACAGGTGACGGATGTCACTTTCGGCTTTGCGCAAAATCCCGATCTAATCCGTCGAGGATAAGGTCAAGAATGTACTTAAAGTCGCTCTTATAGTTCTTGGCCTTAAGGTGAAATTCAACATGCTCGACCAGGTAGGGAAAGTTCTGTTCTGAAAGAGTTTCAAGGGCTTTCTTGCCCGCGGAGAACATTTCATCCTTATTGCTGAACGGCATCTCTAACACCTGCATCGCGAAGCCCACCACATGCATCGTCAATGCATGATATCCCTGGCATGCCAGCTCTTCTGAAAAACCTGCTTCCCGTAACACTCTCAAAATGGACTCATGATACCGGTTCTTCGCAAGCCCGGGATTTCTGGATCCCCAAATGCCGGTTGCCCAAGGGTGGCTAAGCAAAACTTTGTAGGCTGAAATTGCTGTTGAACGCAGATCCTCTTTCCATTCTGCCTTAGCCGGCGGTAGTTCGATTTCGGCGGCCACCAAATCGACCATGCAATCCAGTAAGTCGTCCTTGTCGGTAACGTGTTTGTAGAGAGACATCACCCCGGAGCCTAACTCCGCCGCCAGCAGACGCATGCTGAGGGCATCGATACCTTGCTTGTCAGTAATTTTGATTGCCGCCCGAACGATACGCTCGCGGGTTAGGGGCCTTTTCTTTGTTTTCTGTTGCTTAGGAATGGTCGACCTCAAGATGGCGGAAGCATGAATCGTTCAGCACTTTTGTGGATTTTAGGACCTCGTTTCGAAAAAGAAAGCTGCACCAACATTCGCGTGGCACGCCCGAATGAACCGGTCCCATTCAGCAAGCCGTGCGGGCAAAAACCTTGACAGGGGTACACCGTACTCCTAAATAGGGTACAGTGTACCCCAATTTGACGAGCCGAACAAAGGCATGGTGGGCTTTCTATGCGTATCTTTCGTCCTCTTCGTATTGCTGGATATATCCTTCTGGGGATCGTTGGCCTCATGGCCATAAACGGCGTGGTCACGCACTTCTACCTGGCCTGGACGACCTATCCGGAATCGGTTGAGCCGCCCAATTGGTCCGTCGTTGGAGGGGAAGATGTTCCCAATATCGTGACCTTTGATGAAGACGGCACAAGGCGCATTACGCAGCTCTGGATCGCCGTGGTTGACGATGTCGGGTACCTGCGATCTTCCGATACATATTGGTACGCCAATCTTCAAAGAGACCCAACATTGGTGCTCCGTATTGGGGGCACCGCTCACAAGTGCGCGGTGTCATTTGTGGATGACCAGGCGCATGTTGAGCGCGTTCACGAGGCGTTTCGGGCGAAGTATCCGACACGCTCAAAAATGTTCAGATCCATTGGCATACGGACGAATAATATCATTCGGCTTGATTGCAGCCGCCGCAAGCCCGATTTCGAAAGCCGTTCGCATCTAAGCATATCACCAAGTTCGAATGAAAGTGCCGCGGTAGTGAATGCGGAAGGCCGGTCATCTATATGATTGCATCGGCGAGTGCTGCGTTGCGCGGTTCTGCCATCCTTTGGTTTGTGACGGCACTTGTTGGGCATTGGCTGTTTGCCTACTACATTGCCGGACATTATGTGGCCAAGATCCTCGCTCGTGGTACACCGGGTCTTTCAGAAACCAATTTGGCTGATGCTTATAGCCCAGGCGATACGGCAACAAACATCGCCCTTGCGCTTCACGTTTTGTTTGCCCTGATCATTCATGCGGGAGGTCCGCTCCAACTGATTCCTGTCATTCGGAACCGTCTTCCGGCTCTTCACCGCATGGTTGGCCGCTCGTACATGATCGCGGCAGTCGTTGCGAGTGTCTCGGGCATTTATATGGTGTGGTTTCGCGGTGCCAACGAAGGGTGGGTGCCCGACAGTACAAACACGATTGGTTCAGCGTTGGTCTTGGCCTTCGCCTTTTTGGCCTTGCGCTGTGCGAGGGCGGGAGACTTTGATACGCATCGGCGATGGGCGCTGCGTTTATTTATGGCCGCGAGTGCCGTTTGGTTTGTGCGTATCGAAAGCTTTGCGTTGTTCATGCTCCTATCCTTCTTGGGGGTTGAAGCCATGGATGTTGCGGGTCAGATCTTCATATTCGCGCACCTCACCAAGCTCATCCTTCCTCTTGGATTGCTCGAACTGTACTTTCGCGCCCAGGAGCGAGGCAGTGTTTTCGGCAAATGGATGACAGCAAGTCTTTTGGTCATTGCAACGGTTCTTACCGGGGTAGGTATTTTTGGGATTGCTACATTCAATTGGATCCCCGGTGCTGGGGGCCATGTGATGGAATTAAACATGTAACCGCCTGTCATTAGATGTGTCGGATGAGAGGACTTTGAAACAATCGTGAGAACATTAGCCGTTATCCTTATTGTAATTGCAGGTTTGGTCGCAGCGCTGGTTTTTGGTGCGCGGCAGTCTGACGGACCACTAGGACCTCTGCCCGGTGGAAAATTGCGTTCAGGTGATCTGGTGACGCAGCCCCATGTGGATTGGTCGGCTTATGTCGAAGATGACGAAATCAAAGTGATTGAACTTCAGCTTGAAAATCCGACAACCTCGCGTCTGGCCGGTGTCTTTGTTCACGAGGGCAAACTCTATGTTGCCTGTGATCTAGGCTTTATGGGATATCGTGCGCCGGGTTTTTTGATGTATTTCGTTCAACGCCTGGTCTTATCCTTGAAGCGCTGGCATTTGGACGTTTCCGCAGATGGCCGCGTGGTGTTGCGCATGGGTGGTAAGCGTTTTGAGCGTTTTGCCGTACGTGTAACCGACCCCCATCTTCAATCTCTCTTTAGAAAGAAAGCAGAAGAGGGCGCGGTTAAATTTTTCGGATCCATCTTGGATAAGAAGACCGATCCAGCGGCCATTTGGTTTTTCCGCCTGGACCCCCGCGCCGACGCTTGAGGCATTCGTGACATTCGCAACGTAGATCACAGGCGCATCTTCTGTGGCCTTGAGGCTTGGTGCGCAAAAGCGCGCCTTGCCGATTGAACCGGGTTGAGCTGTATCTGGGCGCACGAACCGGTTACATATTGGGAATGCGGGGTACAGTCAGTCGAGCAGATTGGGAGGCGTTGAGATGAACCAGGAAAAGAAACCGGTCGCCGTGGTGATTGGCGCGACCTCCAAATGGCAGGCAGATGGCCGCAACACCAAGCTGGCTCATGGCGGCACGATCGATGACAGTGACTTGCCCGTCGGGGTGCGCTGGGGCGTGGGGGGCGCGGTCGCCCAGAAATTTGCTGCGGAAGGCTTCTTCGTTGTTCTTACAACGCGCAACGCGGCCAATGCGGCGGCGCTGGGCGCGGCGATCAAGGATCAGGGCGGGTCTTGCATGACGGTTGAACTGGATCTGGTTTCAGAAGACTCAATCAACAATGCCTTTGCCGCAATTGCCGCCGATGCTGGACCCGTGGACGCGCTGGTTCTGAATGCGGGATATCTCGAAGGGCGGGATCTGCCGCCCGAAAAAGAGCTGCTGGAACACATTCCCGTCGAGATGTTCGAAACTGCCCAGCACATCTCAAGCCGCGGTCCGTTTCTGGTGGCCAAAGCCGTGTTGCCGCAGATGCGCGAACGCGGCGCAGGCTCGTTTTTGATTTCGAACAACGCCGCCTCGCTTCGGGGCCGCAAACGTTATACCGGTCAGTCGCTCTATTATCCACGCGTAATGATGCGGACACTGGCACAAGTGTTGACGGAAGAATATTCTGAACACGGAATACATGTGGCGAACATTGTGATTGACGGGTTGATCGATTCGCCGGGCACACGCGCGCTTCCCATGGCGCAAAAACGGCCCGAGATTGTCATGAACCCGGTGAAGATCGCGGAAGCCTTTTACTATCTGCACACACAAGACCGGTCCTGCTGGACCCACGAGCTGCAACTCACGCCGTTTGCGACGAAACCGAGTTTCTAAGCCGACAGAAATCTAAAACTGACGTTTGGAACCGGCGCGGCTGTGTTCTAGATTGTTTCGTGAACACAAGTGGAGGAACGAAATGGACTTATCCCTGAGTCCGGAAGATCTTGCATTCAGGGAAGAGGTGTGCGGTTTTCTCAATGAGAACTTGCCCGACGATATCGCCGCCAAGATTAAGGGCAACAGGTCGTTGAGCCGGGACGAAACGGTGGCGTGGGGCCGGACGCTCAACCGTCAGGGATGGGGCGCGCCGAGCTGGCCGAAAGAAGCGGGTGGCACCGGCTGGTCGCTGCTGCAGCGGCATATCTTCGACATGGAATGCCGCCGCGTTCATGCGCCGCCGATTCACGGGTTCAACATCAGTATGTTGGGGCCGGCGATCGTGCGCTTCGGGTCCGATGAACAAAAAAGTGAATTGTTGCCACGGGCGCTCAACATGGATGATTTGTGGTGCCAAGGCTATTCGGAACCCAATGCGGGGTCGGATCTGGCATCGCTCCAATCCCGTGCCGAACGTGATGGCGATGAATATGTGGTCAACGGTTCAAAGATCTGGACCAGTGCGGCGGAGGTCGCCAACAAGATCTTTTGCTTGGTCCGCACATCAACGAACGCCAAGCCGCAAGAGGGGATCAGTTTTCTTCTGATCGATATGGACACGCCGGGAGTTAAAGTTGAACCGCTGATCGCGCTCAATGGCGTGCGGTTGTGGAACCAAGTGTTTTTCGACGATGTGCGCGTGCCGGCCCAAAACCGTCTGGGGGCGGAGAATGAAGGATGGACGGTTGCCAAGCGTTTGCTGGAAGACGAACGCATCATGGTTTCGCGCGTGGCGGAAAACCATCGTTTGTTAGGTCTTCTGAAGGCCGCCGCCTCTGAGGAGCAAAAAGATGGCGAACGATTGTCCAACGACACTGGTTTTGCCCAAAAAATCAGTGCGCTTGAAGTGCGGCTGACGGCGCTTGAAAATTTGAGCTTGCGCCTCTTGAGCGCGGCGGACGGCGGTGCGCGATTGGGCGCGGAGCCTTCCATGCTCAAGCTCCTCGGCAGTGAACTGGTGCAAGCCATCGACACGGCCACTATAGAAGCCATCGCTTATTTCGGCGCGCCAGATTACCGCACCATGCTCGGGAAAGAAGGGGGCAATTTCTCGGTCGGGCCCGCCCACGCCTCCATGGTGATGTCGGGCTATCTCCATCATCGCGGCTTCACAATCGCCGGCGGAAGTTCCGAAGTACAGCACAACATCATCGCCAAGCAGTTGTTAGGACTGTGAGGGCGGATTGCCCGCAATTGGAGTCATCTGCGTGTTAACCAAGATTTTGAGTTAACCAAGTGACGAACAATCCATAGCAAGGCTAAAGCCTGTGTGCGAGACAAGCGGAGCATGCTAGGTTCGCCATTGCTAAGCGTAAGTGCGGATTACTGCGTGCTAACAAGACTGGTATAAGTTGTATTTCACATGAGTAAGAATGCGAAGACACGCGTTCTTATGATCGGGATTGATTCCGGTGATAAGGACCTGATCGACGAATGGTCCGCTGCCGGCGACTTACCGAACATTGCATCTCTCGCCAATCGGTCCCTGACGGGTGAAGTGCACAACGCAAAACATTTGGAAACAGGTTCTGTTTGGCCAACCTTTCATGCGGGCGTGCGTGTGGGATCGCATCCTCATTATGATGGTATGCGGAAGTTCAACAGCGAAACCTGCGACCATGATTGGTATAAGCCCGGCGAAAACATCGCCGAGCCTTTTTGGAAAAACTTCAGCAAAGCGGGTTATCGATGCGCGATCATTGATGCGCCATTTGTGTTTCTGGATCCGTCGATCAATGGGCTTCAGGTCGTCGATTATGCCACTCATGTTCCTTCATTGGGGGGCGGCAAAATGCAATTTGCGGCTCATCCGAAATCGGCTGAGCAAGAAATTCTCGATCTGGTAGGCCCCGACCCAACAGGGGGTATCCTGTGTGACGACCGTTGTCCCGAAACGCTGCAAGATCACATCAAGTTTCGCGACATGTATCTCGAGCGCATCAAGCGAAAAGGAAAGCTCACCCAACATTTTCTCGAGAAAGGCGGCTGGGATTATTTCGAGGTTGTTTTCACGGATGCTCATTGCATGGGCCATCACCTTTGGCATGTGAATGACAAGAAACATCCCCGGTATAACGCCGAGTGGGAGAAAGAGATTGGCGAACCGCTTCGAGATGGGTATCGGGGAATAGATCAAGCGGTGGGTCAGTTGCTCGCGTCAGTCGACGACAGAACGCTTGTTTTGTTCTATTGCAGTCACGGGATCGGTCCGCAATTTTCCGCAACCGGTCTGCTTGATCAGATGCTGATTTGCATCGAAGAGGGGCGCAAATTTTCGCCCCCTAACGGATTGATGGATCGCGCCAGAGGTGTTTGGCGCAAGTTGCCGCCGGGTCTGCGCAGCGCCATACGTCCGTTCAAAAACTCTGCAATGAACCTTACTGAAACGGAAGACTTTGCAGGAAACAGAAAGAACAGAAAGTTCTTTGAGGTCTGGGTTTCCAACGGAACTGGCGGCGTGAGGCTAAACGTCAAAGGGCGTGAGAATCCAGGGATCATTGATCCTGCTGATTATGATGCCACCGTCGACGATCTCATTGCCAAATTGCGGGACGTGAAGATTGTTGAGTCTGGCGAGCCCCTCGCGGCAGAGATTCACAAAGGCCAGGAACTTCATCCCGGATCGCGCAGTGACGAACTGCCGGACATACTGGTTGTTTGGAATAAGAAGGCCCATATCGAAACGGTGTCATCACCGCTTTTGGGTGTATTGCCAAATCATTTCAGCATTGACCGGCGTAGCGGTGATCACAAGCCGACAGGTCTGTTTTACTGCGCGGGACCTGGCATAACGCCAGGGAGATTAAATGCCCAAGTTGACGTAATCGATTTCGCCAAAACGCTGCAACGTTTCTTCGACGTCCCTGAAGATTATCTGGAAGGCGCGCGAATCCCAACGCTGGACACGACCACAGCTTAAGAGCCGAGAGACAAACTGTGCTCAGCGACCGGAGCAATCCAAGACACTAAGGATGGAGGCTGGTAAAGTTGCTCGGTATTACTCCATCTAATTGTTGGACACTGGTATATCGGCCAGTTTCTGGATGACCGCAGCTAATGGTCGAACCCATGCTATGTCTGGCCCAAGTATTGCCACCACGATCTGGATGGAGGGTGCTGTCTCTACAAGAAAGTCGATCGCAGCCGTCCCATTTGCGACCAAGGCTGCTCCGGCACCTGATGCTGCAACGGCAGTGCCAAACAGCGTGCTACCGCCTTGGCTCGCACACCAATTAAGGACTTTCAAGAATATGTCACCCAGAGTCCTAACTGCAATTTGGTTGGACTGCTCCGGATGCGGACCTGTGCCAATATTTTCGGCAAGATCTTCTAGGCGATTCAAGACTTCTTCCTCCCGAAGGCGAGTTTGTTTCTCCAGTGAATTCAGTATCTGTTTGAATGCAGCTTTCAGGGTGTCTTCTTCCATCCGTGTAAGGATAAATTTTTTCGATTCCGCCAAGATTTCACGCCCCTCGGGGGTTCGATTAATTATGCTTCGATGCAATTCCAGAATAGACTGCAGGAGATTTTTTAAACTCTCGTCAGGTGTTCCTAATTCGTGCTCTTCTTCGGTTGCCTTCAAGGCGGATGAAGTAACGTTTTGAAAATGCACGCCGCTCGCATAAAGCTTTTTCACCGAAAGGCCTTCGGAAGCTAAGCTTTTGGCATACTCGTCAGCCGCGTTTGCTAATTCTGTATATGCATTCGTTCCTGCAAGTGCGAATTGCAGATCGACAACTAACTTGCGAAGTTCTTCAAGAAGTGGATCGCCGCTTGGTATAGTAGAGTTCGCCGGCTGGCTTGCAATTCGAATAAAACCATCAATGATTTCAAACGCAGAATCGAGTGTACTCGAAGGCAGTTCTCCTAGTTGTGCCTGCAACCCCCCAAGGTCCAATTTCGAATTGTCGCTGATTTGATTGTGAGTCTCATGAATTGTGCTCGCTTCGTCAAAAACCTTCGATGAAATGTGATTGGTGCTTGAAAGAAGTGAATCGATTGCTTCCACAGTTTCATCGAGGACTGATTTGGTTTCGTTAGGAAACTCTCGCGATATTGTTTCCCGCGCATCTGGAACCGCACGGTTTTTCCAGATGTAGTTGCCGTCTACGCTATCTCCGGTAGACCTAGGTTCACTGCTCTCATGTGTGGAAATGAACCATTCAAGCAATACCTCGATCCGCTCATTTCTTCGTTTGCGAATGTCTATCGGTACACCCATATTCTTGAAGTTATCGGGGTCTCCGGCTTCTTTCGCACTCGGGAAACCACGTAACTCAACGCTGAGATCATGTATCAGCTTATGCGGTCCGCTATTCGTCGTGCTCCATATCGGCTCGTCTTCGAAGTCTAAGGCCACCCAGCTGATTGTACCTAGATCGGCATGGTCGACGTTGGCACAGAAGACTAGACCATCCTCTTTGTCGGGATCGACTTCACAAACATATTCAAACTCGATTTCCCAGGAATAGATCCGATAGGTTCTGCCAGTCTCTGCGTGGCGGATATGCGCCACTCCCTCCGCTACAAGCATTCTCTAAATTTGCTCCCAAGAAGTCTCGAAGGAGTGAGGCTAGCATGAACAACCAGCAACCCTTCACAATGGAGAAATTGATACCGCAGTCTAGTCTTGCTTGTCTGTAATGGCTTGCATATTTGTTTCAATATACTCGCCAAATGATGGCGTAGAGGCAACGTCTGTCTCGGCGCAGATGGGCCAGATCATTGATATTCGTTGTCCATTATGTGTAGCATTGATGCTGCAATTGTTGTCCGCCAGACTGGCAGAAATCTGCGAAGGCAGTGCCAAGTAACGGTATGCCTCTCGATGTGACTTAATTGGAGTCCAAATCAGCGATATGAATACTGACGGCGACGGGATGCGTGTACGGTAGGGTGACACGCGAAAGACATAGTACCGTCAGCTTAAGCCTTGCAGCGTTGGTTTGAGCAACAAAACACCAGGCCGCTAACCGTCGCGCTTTTGTTTTGCTGTGACGTCATCACATGCCAAATGTGGTAGCCTTCTAAGAGGGCGAGCGGCACGAAGTGCACGAAGGCCGGACCCAACTCGTTGTGGATGAAGATCCAATGAATGAGTGTCGCAACGGCTGCGAGATAAACGAACCGCTGCAGGGTCTTCCACGATTTGCCCAGCCATTGGGTTGACCATTGGTTTGATGTTGCCGCAAGCGGGATAAAAACCAGGAAGGCTAGCCAGCCCGTCCAAATGCCGAGTTCCCAAAACTCATCTAGCATCGCTGCGAGTGTTGTGCGATCGGCGATGTAAAGGATGGTGTGTGCGGCCGCATAGGCAAAGGCAGCAACACCCAAATCACGGCGATACCTGACCATGCCGGCAACAAATTTGGACTTGGGAAAAATCAACATCAGCGGGCTCGCCATCATGGCGATGATCATGAAGCGACCCGCAAACTCGCCCGTGGGATGCAAAAGAGATTCTGTGACAGGTGGCTCGCCGGGCTCTGCACCGCTCAACAGTCTGATGGTCATCGGGATTGCCGGCAAGCAGAGGAGGGCCCAAATGATCCATCGTGTTTTCACAAATTGTGCTCTCTGCGTTTGTGTCATCTCGACTCCAATCGGTAGGCCTCATTCGTTCGACCGGTTCACACCGTACGAATCTTAGTATCCTATGCTCGGGTGATAACTGATGTGTGTGCGGATCTGTTAAACCACGGGCGATTGACCGCCATCAACATTGACGGCTGTGCCGGTAATGTAACTTGCGACGCTTGAGCAAAGAAAAGCAATCACATCACCGGCTTCCGAGGCTTCACCCACGCGTCCTATGGGGACAAGAGAAGCGAGCCTCTCGTAGTAGCCGTCCAGCGTAAGGTCCGGGTTCTTGTCACGCGCCGCCTGCAAATGTCTTTTGTGCTGGCCGCTTTTTAGAAATCCGACACAGATGGTATTGACCCGGATTCCGTCTCCGGCAAATTCATTTGCCCATGTTTTTGTCAGCGATATGCCGGCAGCTCGCGAAAGCGCGGTGGGTTGAGACGCCGCACCAGGCACTTTTCCGCCCGGTGTTGTGGTGTTGCAGATGCAGCCCTTCGCCTTTTTCAGATGCGGAAGTGCATGGCGGACGCAATAGATCGCGCCTTTCACCTTCAAAGAAAAATCTTCGTCAAGTTGTGCATCGGTCATTTCTTCAAATCGAGATGCAGATGATGTCCCTGCATTGTTGATAAGTATGTCGATGCGACCCCATTTTTGGACGACGCTCTCAATAAGCTTTCTGACCGTTTCTTCGTCACGAACATCTGTGGCGATGCCGATAACTTCGTTGCCGGACTGAGCACTTATCTCCTCACTCACCCGGTCGAGATCAGCTTGCGTCCGTGAAGCGATCGCCACCAGCGCGCCTTCTTTTGAGAGGCGTTCTGCTGCCGCGCGGCCAATGCCATCACTTCCACCCGTGATGATGGCTACTTTGCCTGAAACTCCCAGATCCATGGTGTCTGTCTTTCCTTGTTGTTTGCAGGTTAGGAATTGAGCCTAGGTAGCAAAGGCTTGATTCAAATCGCAGAAAAAGAGTCCATCGTCGCCAATTTTCTTACAAGTGGCGGTTTAGTCTCCGCACAAGCAAGCAGGCATAGTCGGTTTCGTCGGCTTTAAGTACCCTTAGCATTCGTGGCTCCACCGCAAGCAGCGCTTGAGTAAGTGGACACCTAGACATTTTGATCTCCATGTTAAACATACGCAAGAAAGCGGCCTTTCTTGCTGAATATTCAGTGCCGGGATGATCTAATTTTTCGAACTTGCAAGTAGTTGCGAAATCACGTCATTCAGCTCCTGTGGATCATTTTTGAAGACGTCAAGACGACGATAAATCTCAGCGGCAGCGTGATGAAAGCCACCAGGCAAATCCGCCGCGCGAAAAGTTTGCTCGATTTCCTGCATTTCGCCAATGAACCTCCACGCTTTGCCGCTCGTGCCCCGTGCCGACCCCTCGGCCTGCGTACCCAAACTGGGAATCGACTGTTTCCATTCGTTGCTAAGACTCTCGGCAACGCCGTAGTGTTTCGCTAAAGCAACAACGGCGAGCAACAACGCGCTACTGCCTTTCGTGTAGGCGGCAAATGCCATCTTCAATGCTGAGGCTTCGCCCGGCACCTCTGAGATGGTGTTTGCTTGTACCATGGTTCCTTCGAATAATTTTTCAATTTTGCCGGCACGCAAGCCGGACAGATAAAAACGTGTGCTGTTTTCTTGCCAGGCCGGAGGCCCGATGATGCCACCGTCTACATATCGATCGCCAAACAATTCAGCCATCCTTAGGCTTGTCTCCGGTGAGACAGCGTTGCCGTCGACATATGTGTGTTGATAACCGCATTCGGCGACTTTGCGCGCGAGCGCTAGGGCATGTTCAGGTGGACAAATCGACAAGATCGCATCTGCGGACGGTAATGCGTCGCTTAGACTTTTTGCGCTTTTGAAGCCGTTTTTTTTCGCCCGGGATGCTGTGGCGGCGCTTCGCGCATCTGAGACCCAGATTACGTCGAAGCCATTTCCGACCAAGCTGGCGCCGATTGACGTTCCCATTTCACCCGGATGGAGGAGCAGTATGTTTTGCATATTTCTTCCCGAGGAGTCATTTACTAACATTCGTATTGGCGGGTTTCTTTGTCATAGGAATTTTAGGCGATTTGTAAAACCATGGCGACTGCGGAAATGAGAACTGCACGGTGATTTTCTGCCTTAACTCAATCACTCTCTCAGGACCGGCATTCATTTTATCATTGGTATACGAACCTTGTGATCTTGGTACACCAATTGAGTTCGGTGGCGTGAATGGACCTAAAGGCAAAGAACAAAGGACGAAGTGGCATTGCCTCTTGGTGAGTCTTGGTCCTGGCGGAGACGCGGTAAAAGTGCTAGCTGAAAAGCTGACTTCTTATTTTTATGTGCCTTCCCTGAATCGAAACGGTGAGATTGACTATGAACCTCAAAAACAAGAAAGCGCTGGTGTTTGGCGGGACATCCGGGATCGGCTTGGCCGCAGCCATCAAATTGCGCGACGCTGGGGCCAATGTTGTGGCCATCAGCCGTGATCCGGACAAAGCCAAACAAACCGAAGGGATTAAGCTCGCAAAATGTGACGTGCTTGATCGCGACGCGCTTTCTGCGCTGTTCAAAGCTGAGGCCCCTTACGATGTTCTCGTCAACGCCGCCACGGGAGGAACGCGGGCCATGGGCCCTTTTCTGGAAATGGATTTAGATGGCTATCGGGCGTCGTTTGATAAATTGTGGGGCTATACCAATTGCGTACGTTTAGGCACCGAACACTTGGCCGAAGACGGTAACATTGTGTTGGTCTCCGGTTCACCCGCGAGACGGCCCCGGCCGGGTCAAATCGCGCTCGCTTCCGTTGGCGCCGCCGTCGAGCAGTTCGCACGCACCGTTTCCATGGAGATCGCACCGCGGCGCATCAATGTTGTGTCTCCGGGGATCATTGCAACGCCGATGTTCGGCCCTGAGTCCGAACAAAGAGACGACTTTCTTAAAGGGGCAACAGCTAAGAACCTGATCAACCGTGCGGGCACGCCCGACGAGGTTGCGGAAGGGATCATGTTTGTCGTTCAAAATGAATTTGTCACCGGCACAACCGTGGACGTGGATGGCGGCATTCTGAGCCAAAACGCTCTTTAGAGGAATCTTGCGAGCGGGTGATGCGTCACGGGGACCCAGCGTGAGCTGGCGCCGCGCGGACACGCCGGTTGAGAAGCAGCGATCCGCTCACCATCATGAAGGCAATGGTGGTGAGCAACCACAGGCCGGACGAAAACCCGGCGCTCGGATCATAAAGCAGTCCTAACGTCAGCGGGCCAAGCATGCCGCCAATCTCGGCGGCGGAAAAGAACATGCCGCTGGCCACGCCGGCATAGCGTTCGCCGATTTCCGGCAGTTCCACCAAGGTTAAAATCAACACGGTCATGAGGCTCGACCGGGCGATCCCTTGAAGCAGCAGCCCCGACAACAGCGAGCTTGGTTCCGCAAAACGCAAGAGAAGACTGGCGAGCAGAGCAACCACACTCAACCCAATCAAAATCTGAAAGCGACGTTCCGGTGTGGCAAGCCGCGGTATGATCAACGACCCTGCAATGCCGATCACGGTCGGAATGGCCGCCCAGTAGCCGGCGTTGACCGCGGACAGACCATGGGATTCCAAAAGCGCGGGCAGCCAATTGTTGAGCCCATGATTGAACATGAACACGAATATGCTCATGAGCAACACGATGATCACGGTTGGTTTGGTGATGAGCTCTGAAATCACTTGGAACTGAGAGGGGCGCGGGCCGCTATGCTCAGGCGGCGTTGGGGTGCGCACGAAAGTGGCCAGCAAAAACCACGCAAGTGTTGCGCCGATCGCCACGGCGCTCCATAGGCCCATGACCGCGCGCCACGAATTCTCAAACATCGGCAGTAGAACCGAATGCGTCATCGTCAAGGAAACGATGCCGCCGATAGCAGGACCGGTCATGTAAATGCCCATGGCCAACCCGCGCGACGAACCTGTGAACGAAGACACCACCACTTTCGGTGCGCCGGCCGAAATAATCGGCCCGCCCAAACCAAACAGCATCACCGCAAGAATAAGGGTCATTGAATCTGGTGCGTAAACGCGGGCCAGCGCCGAAAGGCCGATCAATAAGCCGCCGATCGCCAGCGCGGCGCGGGATTCGAGCCGGTCGAGCAGCATGCCCGCGGGAACGGCGGCGAAGATGTAGACCAATTGCCAGGCCCCCATCGCCAAACCCATTCCACCATGGGACATGTCCAAATCGGCGATAATGAGCGACGCCATCGGCGCCAGGCTGGTCATGGTCAGTCCGAACGATGCGTAGAGCATCCAGACGCCAAACAACAAAAACCACTTACCTTGTGCCACCGCTTGCTAACGCGAGATGCGCCCTTCTGCTCAATCCTTCGATTCAGTCTTCTGAATCGGACCGGCGACGATAAGGGCATCGGCTGTCAATTGTCCATCTTGGACTTTCCGGAGCGAGTCCGTTTTGACTTATGTATGGCTGAGATGAGACTCTAAGTTGACTATCGAATAGTGTAGTGCTGCACGATCCAGCTCTCGATGGCTTCGGTCAGCGCATCTAGATCCTCTTGAAACTGTGTATGCAACGCCGACCATTGCTCTGCGTGGGCGCTTTTGGCTTTCGCGATTTTTTTGGCGATCATTTCATGATCGGCTTCGAGTAATTTCAGTTCTGCGGCCGCGGCGACTTTTTCAGTGTGCTTCCCCTGCTTCAGATAATTCTTGGCGTCAAAAATCTTGGTGTCGATCTCGTTGAGGCGTTTATCGAGATGCTGGATATAGTCTTCTTGGGCCATTTTGAACCTCGCACGGTTAAACCACAGAATTTTCTGTGCGGGAGGGCGCCCGACACGGCTGTAATTATTCGTACAGGTCAGCATCAGACATTGATCTAGATCATCATAGGAACAAATTGACCCCAAATGCGTCGGCTTGTGCGCTTGTTGCGCACGCGGAAGGACAGCGCCGCTTTCTTGTAAATTCGCGGCTGAGCCGTCTTCGATCCAACGGCGTTCGCGGGGTGTAGGGTGACTTCAGAGTGCAGATGAATCCTGTGTGCGGCGATAGAGGGCGGGAACAAACTTTTCGGTTTCGCCGCTTTCCTCCACATTGTGGAGAATCCAGTCGTGCAACATTTGTTCGCTAAAAATGCGCTCAGCAAATTTTCCGACCAGCGGGCCAACCAAGGGCCAGTCGTTTCCCAAGGTTACTGCGGTATAAAATGACGAACCATTGGCGACGGGTTTGTATATGTGCTCGAGCAAACCGACTGGGAGAAAACCGCCAGCTAATATCACGAAATTGAACTGCTCATCGTCGAAACGAACCACACGGGCGCTATCGCGTACCTTGTGCACGCCGCCAATGTTTTCCTCAATCGCAATGACACTTCCGGGGAGCACATGACCATCCGGCCCGGTGATCTTTTTCGTCCAGCGTACAGAAATATGATCAAAGGGATGCCAATACCGGTACGCGGGTACCTTTGGTCCATCAAAGTTGTAACCGTTGTACGACGTGAACATATCGATGTTTTCGAACCACCAGCGCACCATTTCGGGCGTCACGCCTGACATTGGCGCGTGGTCAATCGACGCTTTCAAGCACCCGTTTGATTGTCGTTCGATCCGATACTTTGCTGAATCGAGTGTCTTCATCGGGCCGAAAAAGCCGCGCTTGTCCACGTGTGTCCTCCTAAACTTTCAGTCAGTTTAGGGACAGGCGTGGGTTAATCAATCGCAGATTCTTTGTGCGCGCGGATCTGTTAAGTAACTTGTCCAAGCAGCGCGCTAATGCGCTCAGCGTGATTGCGCTGTGCTATCCAACAGACGCAAACAGTACTAGATTATTGGACCTACGCAGTCTCGGGAATTGAACATGCGTCTCGTCGAAATAGATGAAACGACGGAAGACACTTTCTATCGTTGTTTGCACGACGAAATCCCAGCCGATCCGCGCGTGATGGCCATGCGCCGGGAATGGCGGGCGATGTACCAACCGAAAGGCCATCGAGCCAAAGTTCTGTTTGACGATCTTGAACAAGTTGTTGGGTTGACCAATTACATTCCTGTTGAGCATTCTCCTTATGAAGGCGTGAACCTCATGGCAATCCTGTGCATGTGGATTCATGGCTATGAACATCTTGTCGGCAATCAACAATCCAAAGGCTTCGGCCGCTTCATGCTCGGCGAGATTGAAGCCGACGCACGCAACTCAGGATGTGACGGTGTCTGTGTGTGGGCGAAAGATTACGAGGCTTGGAACCCAGTCTCTTTCTATGAGCATATGGGATACAGCCGGGCCGATCAGTCCGGGCTCGATGTTTTGGTTTGGAAACGATTTAATCCGCATGCCAAACCGCCAAACTTCCTCAAGCAGAATCCAGTCCAGCAGGGACGCGATAGCGAGAAAGTACAGGTGACCAGCATCACAAATGGATGGTGTGGCGGCGGGTGCCAACAATGCATCATGGTGAGAGATGCGGTTGCAGATCTCGGCGATCAAGCCCAATTGACCGATGTGTATGCGCACGAGAAGTCGGACATGCGCACCCGGGGCGCCAGCATTGACGTGGTCTATATCGACGGCGAGCCTTTCCGGCCCGATGGGCCGCCGGCCGACAAAACCGAGTTCAAGCAAGCTGTGCTGGAACGGTTTGCACAAAAGAACGCCTAAGGCGTACCGTGTCGCTGGATTCGCCACCAATAAATTCACTTGTCGATTTGCAGAGAGAATGTCGGGGCCTGTTGAAACGATCAGCTTTTCTTCCAAGTTTGCGGGTGATCTGATCCGATTTGCCTCTCGCCACGGGGCTGATGAAACCTCGTTGCTGGCGTTCCTCTCTGTTCCGCCGGATCAGCTCGGCCGTGAAGACATTAGGGTTCCCGCCAAAAAAATGGCAGCGGTTTGGCTGGCGGCCATTAACCAGTGCAATGATCCGATGCTGGCTTTGCGCATGGGGCAGCAGTCGTTTTCCGCTCAACAGACAACCAATCTGATCATGCAGAGCAGCGCGTCTGTTCGTGAAGCGTTTGAACTGGCCCTTAAGTACAGCAGCCTGATCGCCAATGTTATGACCACATCTCTCAGCGAAGATGATCGACATTTTTATCTCGCATTCGAAATGACCGACGCTTGGCGATTGGAAGACGAAGCCGTTATTCGCGACTGCTTACATATTGCGCTTTGCGCCGCGATGAATTCCATCGGCCAATTGATCGGCGCGCCGCAGCCGCCCGCGATCTTGATGTTTGCATGGCCGGCTCCCCGGTACAGCAACGAACTGTTCGGTATCTTCAATTGCCCTATCCGGTTCAACGCAGACCGGCATGCGATCGGTTTCGCCAAGGATCTTCAAAGAACGTCCCTGGCAAGCAAAGACCTCGGTCTACAGGCGGTCATCCGGCAATATGCCGACGACATCCGCCGTACATTCGAAAACAACGGATCTTGGTCCGACAAAGTGCGTTTGGAATTGGCAAAACGCATGCCGCAACCGCCCACGATTGCCGAGATGGCGCAGCAGCTCAAGCTCAGTGAGCGTTCATTGCAGCGGCGGCTCAAGTCAGAACAAAACACCTATCGGCAGATCGTGGAGGAAGTCCGTTTGACTTTTGTTGAGCGGTATTTGGAGGAGCCGCACCGCAGCCTTGATGAGGTCGCCTATCTGTCAGGCTATTGCGATGCGCCGACCATGTCGCGCGCCTACAAACGAAAATTCGGCCGGGCGCCGCGTATGCGCTAGCGCAACGTGCGCTCAAGCCAGTCTTTTGTTGAAGGCAAGATTGTAACCTAAATTGTCTTTGATGCTGAAACTCCGGTCCCCCCAAAACTGGTCGGCAATCGGCTGCACGATGTGAACCCCTTTCGATTGCAGGTCGCGATACAGCGCATCAATGTCTTTGTCTTCGATCCGAATCCACAAATAGACGCCGCCGCCCTGCAATCCCGCCTCATCTGGATTGAGGTTGAGCATGATATGGCAGCCGGACATTTCGACTTGGGCGTTGACAAGCGTGCCGTCTTCAAGGGTTTGATCAAACACTTTATTGAACCCGAGCACGTCGGTGTAATAGGTCAGGCTCTGCATAACATCGCGAACCGGCAAGACAGGCAGGGTGCCGCGATTGTCGTTCGTATAGTCGGTCAATTTGTTGGGCTCCTTCAATCGGTGCCGAGAGCGTAATGTTCCGCCACTAGGTGCGCATGGGCATTTGACGTCTGATCATGGGCATTTCCCGCCAAACTGCTGATCAAGGTTGTTAGCCGTGAACCGGCCCCCTTTTGGAGGTGCGAAATTTGGAATAGGAATGGGAGAACCAGGTGGCCAAATAGATATCTGGGAGGTGGCCGGTGCCCTGCATAACTGTGGAGCGGTTACTCAGTCGAATGACATTGATGATTTCGGTCGTCGCCCTTCTGCCAATCCTGGCAGCCTGTCAAAGCGACATTTGGAAGACGGGTGACAGTGATGTCCCGTATCTCTATGAAATCGCGCCTTCTCAGACACACCCAAATCGGATCCAGTTCACTCTTCATTTGAGTAAGGACTCATCAAGAAAAAAGCTCCGTCTGTTTTCGCGCGCCGGGCAAATGGGCCTTAAGTCTCAAGTCGAAATGGTGAAGTGCAACGGCGTTGAGATGGTCGACGCCCGCAACGGGTTTTGGGAACTGCCGATGGGGTGCTTGAAGGCCTCCTGGTATGTGAGAGCCATTGACTTTGATCCGTCCGTCTCAACCCCGTCCGATCAACAGACACTTGCGATGGGGGACTGGTGGCTGGTGTCGGGACCGTCATCGTTGTTGAGAGTTGAAGGTGCGAAGGCTTCGCAGGCTAAAGTTGTTCTTTTGGGGGGCGGCGGTTCAAAAGAAACGCGTGGTCTCAGCTCATTGTCGTCACCGCCTTCGTTTTATGTGTTGGGTCGTCCGCCAAAGAAAACAATCTCATCAGAAGATTTGCGGCTGCGATATGTGGCCGAAGATTTGGAGACGGTTTCTCAATTTGTCGATCCCAAACGACATTTGGCAGCATTAGGTTACTTTGTGGATATCCTCGGTAAGTCCAACAAGCGCCATGCGCAAGAACTGACGGTTGTTTGGTTTGGCGTTACAGAAGACAGGCGGCAAGTAAGTGGCGCGGCCGGGGCCAACACCATTCTCGCCAATTACATTCTGTCGGACAAAGCGCTTGATCCTTTGGTCTTCTATCGTCCGTTTGTATTGGTGCTGCATGAACAATTCCACCAAGTGCAAAGCGGCGGCGCACTTCAACCTCAATGGATGGGGGAAAGCCTTGCCCAATACTATGCGCTCAAGGCGGCGACAAAAGCGTGGCCGGAAAACGAAGCGGTTTTGGGTATCTTTAGAGAAGATACGCAATCAGCGACCGGGCCGACGATCGGCTTGTTGGCCGTTCAAAAGCAGATCGACAAGGAAAGGAACTATCAAAACTACGGTTTGTTTTACGCGTCGGGCGTCCACTTTTGGTTTGAAGTTGATCAACATCTCAAAAGGGCAAGTGGCGGTGCTTCTGACTTAGATGCTGTCCTTCCGGATCTTCTTGACGTCACCTTTCCGGATCGCACGCAAGTACCTGAGCGACTGCGCGAAGTTCTCTCCGCCGTTGATCCTTCCGATCTTGATCAGATGATTGAAAAATATCTTATGGGCACAAAGGAGAGTGTTTCGTCTGAGGGCGGAAATTCGCGGTGACTTAAACAGGGCACCTCGTAAAACATCGCGATCTTCGCGTGACACATTGTTCTTCAAGAAAACAACAGATCACGCAAAATTCAGTAGCGACTTGTTTGATCGGTGCTCGTTTGATTTGAATCAATGCTGGGTCTCATGATCCCTTTGAAGGTTCGCCGATATCACGGTTGGCGGCGACGGCACGCAACTTTCAATCTCTGTGTGCTACGTGCAAACAAAGCGGGAAACATCGGCACCGAGCGGTCGAAATGGGAGGAAGCTAAGAAATGAACGTACAAGCAGGGTCAGTTAAAGCGGATCCAACGATACCCACGAAAGAAGAGCTGATTGCACGCGCCGAAGCCATGGTGCCCGCCCTGAAGGAACGTGCCGATGCGGCGGAGAAAAATCGCCGGCTATCTGACGAAACCGTGCAAGAGATGCGCGAAGCCGGCTTTCACAAAATCATGCAGCCCAAACGCTTTGGCGGGTTTGAACTCGGTATTGATGTGGCCGCCGAGTGTATCCGGACCTTGGCAAAAGGATGCGGATCGACCGGTTGGGTTTCCAATCTGTTCATGATCCACAATTGGCAAGTCAGCCTGTTCCCCATGCAAGCTCAAGAAGAATACTGGGCGGACTCGAACGATCAGATCTGCTCGACCGTTTCCTTTGCTCCGCGCAGCGAGATGGAAGAAGTCGACGGGGGCTACCGTCTTTCGGGCCAATGGAAGTTTTCAAGCGGTTGCGATTTTGCGAGCTGGTTCATCATTATGAAGCCGAGCCCAACTTGCCTCGATTGGATGTTGGTGCCGCGCGAGGACCTCACCATCGAAGACGATTGGTTCGTATCCGGACTATGTGCGACCGGCAGTAAAGATCTCATTCTTGACAATGTGTTCGTTCCCGCGCACCGCTGCCTCAAAATGTCGGACCTGTTTGCGGGCACAACGCCGGGCGGTAAGGCCCACGGCATTCCCTTGGCGCGGCTTCCGTTTGCTTGGCCCGCCGTGTGGGGTATTCCCGCGGCCCTGATCGGCATGACGACAGGTATGGCCGATACCGTACGCCAGCGCTTGATCGGCAAGAAGGCCTTGTTCACGGGCGAAGCGCAGATCGAACGCGCGGCCAACCAAATCAAGATGACTGAGGCTTTGACTGACATACAGACTGCTGAATTGGTTATGCGCAACCGTTTGTCCGAGCTTATGAAATGGGGCGAGGCGGGTGGTCCCCCCACGCCAGCCGATGCATTCGTGTCGAGCCGCGACGCGGCTTACGTGGCGCGTTTGATGGGCAAGGTGGCCAACAATCTGTCTATCATGGCCGGGGCCACGTCGGTCTATCTGAACAACCCAATCCAAAGATATCTGCGCGATATTAATGTGGGCGTCACGCATGTTTCTCTGGTGTGGGAAGAAGCTGCTGAAAACTACGGCCGCGCCGTGTGGGAATTGCCGCCCAGATTAGGGTAGGGGATTGGCATTACTTATGCACGTGGATCGGGTTCGCAGTGTCTATGCCTCCCCCTTGTGGGGAGGCCGAAAAACGCTTCGTTAGAAGGGTTTTTCGGGTGGGGGTAGGGCGGCAAATGAAAGTTGCATGCCGTTATGCTTCTCTCCCCTCCCGAAAAATCGCAAAGGCCGCGATTTTTCGACCTCCCCACCAAGGGGAGGTTGGAATCTAGATGCAAAGGCCACGGTGGGTGAACGCCTCCTGCAATGAATGCAGGTTGGTTAAGCCGCCCTTCTGCGAATGCGTGCCTCTAAAAACTTCCCGCCCAGTCGTCGCCCAAAACTTCGCGGCCGATCGTCCATGCATCGCCTAAGCCGGGGTGAATGCCGACGCCGAACTCGCTCAAAACGTTCGCGCCGGCGGCGATATTTTCCGCGGTGTTTTGTTCGTCCGGTACATGCAAGCCCTGGCTGAATTCATTGCGGACGCGGTGAATGTAGCCGCCGCCAACCTCAAACACTTGGCCGGTCTCTCTCGTGTCGGCATGACAGAGCCACACCGCCAATTGGGCGAGGTAGCGCGGGCCGAAAGGACTGGCGGCTTGCTCTTCATTGGTCCGGCCCGTCATCCGGCTGGCTGAAAAAGGGGCGACGGCATTGGCGTGCACATTTTTTTCCATGCCTTCCAACGCGAGCGCTTTTGACAAGCCGAGCATGGCGGCCTTTGCGGCTGAGTAATGTGCGAAATTGGCTTGGGCATGAAGGCCAAAGGGCGACGACGTAAACAGCAAGCGTCCATATCCTTGGTCGAGCATCTTTTGCCATACCGCATGGGTGCAGGCATAGGTACCTTCGATGTGAACATCCAGCATGCGCTTCCAGAGTGCCGGCGTCATTTCAGCGAAGGGTGTGGCGTAAGCGATGCCCGCATTGTTGAGCAAAACATCCACTTTGCCCCAGGCGTCGAGCGCGGCTTGAATGATCTTTTCCCCTTCGACAACGGAATCATAGTTCGGGATCGCGTGGCCGTTGGCGGCAGTGATCTCGGCCACCACTTTGTCGGCGGCGTCGCTGCTTTGTCCTTGGCCATCGACCGATCCGCCCAGATCGTTGACGACGACTTTTGCGCCGCGCTTTGCGAATTCATGCGCGTAGGCGCGTCCAATGCCGTTTCCGGCGCCGGTCACCACCACCACTTGGTCGTCAAATGTCAGGGTCTTGCTCATGAAATCTCCAAAGGTTTTCTTGATACTGTGTCGGATTGATAGATTTGTGGGACACATACGAAACGAAAGACTTGCTTCACGTCAATCCCAGTGAAGAGTTCAATGCGAAATGCTCTAGCAGTCTGCTGAAAAAGTCATCTGGACCCTTCGAGACGGGCCTATCGGCCCTCCTCAGGGTGAGAAAATTAAATAAAGGCCTCATGGTGAGGAGGCGCGATAGCGCCGTCTCGAACCATGAAGAGTTAAAGCGATGACTATTTCAGAAGCCTGTTAGGTCATTCCCCGCATTGCAAGCTGGGAAAGAAACTGCGGAATCGGCGGTCTGGTCTTGAACTGTTCCACCTAAAAGTGATCTCGCCTCCGAACCATCATATTCCGTGTACGATTTAAATTGAGCGGCTGGGAGAGCCGTGACAAGGCGAGACCAGCGTGTTACGCCGCCCCATGCCTTCGACCTACGATACGATCGGTGTCAATTATTCTGATCTTCGCAAGCCCGATCCGCGGATCGGTGCCGCTATCGAACAGGCCTTGGGGGCCGGAACAACGCTCTTAAACGTGGGTGCCGGCACCGGGTCTTACGAACCAGAGGATTGGCATGTGACGGCGATCGAGCCGTCCGCAGAAATGATCAGGCAGCGCACGACCTTAAGCACCCATGTCGTTCAGGGCTTTGCCGAAGAACTGCCCTTCGCCGACAAGTCCTTTGATGCGTCGATGGCGATCCTGACCATTCATCACTGGAAGGGTAAAGAGAAGGGCCTCAAAGAAATGCGCCGCGTCTCGCGGGGGCCTGTTGTGGTGTTGACCTTTGATCCTTGGTATTCGGGGCATTCGGGGCAATCTGGGTATTGGCTTGCAGATTACTTCCCCGAACTCTTTGAGTTGGACAAGGAGCAGATGCCAAAGATGCGCGATTTTGAGCAATGGCTCGGGCGCGTAGACATATCGCCCGTTCCCGTTCCACATGATTGTATCGATGGATTTCTCTGCGCTTATTGGCGGCGGCCGGCTGCTTACCTCGACCCCAAGATCCGGGCGGCCATGTCTTCTTTCTGGGCCGTCGGTACCGAGCCGCCGGAGCTAAAAAAACTCGCTGATGATTTAGAGAGCGGCGTGTGGGCGCGGCGTCATGCCGGTTTGCTGACACGCGAAAGCTATGATGTGGGATACCGCCTTGTCGTGGCTCCGTAGTGCTTCGTAGGGAACTATCTGTAGGCGGATAAAAACCGTTTGAGCTTGCTTTGTTTGTGATAGTCGTAGAAGTGCATAATCGCCGTGCAACGGGTTTCCGCGGGGTCGAAGCTATCGCTGGCATGAATCGAACGGTAGCCCCAAAACAGGTAGAGATTTCCGGGGATCAGAGGTACGCGCTTGAGACGTTTGTTTTTGTTTCTCTGCTTGAAAAAGCGCTGCGCCAAGGGTGAATCGACGATCAGCTTGTCAAAGACATTGATCAAATAAGATGGGCGCATCGAGCGCACATTCGGAATGAGAATAAGCTGCGCACTGTCCGGACAGCGCGGCATCAGGATCGGAATCATCGCGGTCAACACGTAAGAATCGTAGTGAAACAACTGCGAATGGGATTGGCCGTGCTCTCCCGAAAGAACACGTAACGAGGGTTTCCAGTTGGGCGGCGGCGGCGTCTTTTCGTAGTAGCCGCTACTTACCTCACGGCAGAAGTCGATGAATCTTTCGTCGTCATGCCAATCCTGAAGAAATGTGTTTTTGTGGGCCGCTTCTTGATCAAAGTGACTGCCTGTCGATTTGCAATCGTCGGCTCTTTCGGCAATGAAGCGCTGGGCCTGTTCAAGAGCCGGTGTCGACACGTAATTCTCGATCACATCGAAGCCGTTTTCATCGATGCGGCGCGCAACAATTTCCGGATCGTGGTCAATTTGGGATAAGGGCACGGGAGTTGATCTACAAGAATACTGGGACGCCGGTTTTTTTGAGACTTTTCTTAGCCCGGACGCCGCCTCAACCGCAACCCGCAGAACGACGCATCGCTCAATGGGTGGTTCCCATCCGAACGCTCTTAACTCGCATGCCGTTCATACCGTTGCGAGCGCGGCAGGCTTTCAGCATACTCAATAGTTGTGCGATCCTGATACGGAACTCAGATCTTTTGCCCAAGGCGCGGTTCAACGCCAGCCCAAAGCCGCCGAATGTTTTCACGGTGGCGCATGATCAAATAGGTGCTGCCGGCAACCACCAGCAATTGATAGGACAGTGATAGCTCAAAAACAAAAGTGAGGGCGACGGCTGTCAACGCACCCAGCATTGAGCCTAGGGAGACAATGCGGGAGGCTGCGATTGCAATAGAGAAGGCGGTCAGCGCGCCCAAAGCCACAGGCCAACTCAGGGCCAGCAGAACGCCCAAGCCCGCCGCAATGGATTTGCCCCCCGTAAAGTTCAGCCATATCGAACGGCTGTGGCCCACCAAAACGGCAATCCCCGCCGCGCAAACCGCCCAGGGAACAAAGATCTGTTGATCGATGGCTGGTGGCGGCCTGACCGCTGGCCAATCATAAAGCCCGGCGAAATACCAACCGGCAAAAGCGATCGCCGCTGCGCCTTTTGCAACATCGACGCTGAACACCAGTAGTGCCGGCCAGGGTCCCAACGTGCGCAAGACATTCGTCGCGCCGATGGATTTGGACCCATGCGCGCGGATGTCCACACCCTTTAACCACTTTCCGGCGAGATAACCTGTGGGCGTCGCCCCTAAAAGGTAAGCGGCCGCCCATCCAACGGCGCTCGCGATCCAGAAAATCATGACATTCCTTTGGCCTTTGTCGATGAAGACGCTTACAAAAAGAAAAGAGAGCACAGTTGGCGGCTGTAGGGAAAGCTGAATGACGAGCCCTTTGGCCGGACCTGACAGCATGCGCTTCTTGCTTGACATCGCGAAGCGGAGTTCAGAAGATCCGGGTGGGCATTTGACGGATGCCTCCTCGCCTGCGGAAAGGACCAAGACCACCGTCTTTGACTGATAAGAGATTGACGAACCTTCTTTCAGTTCGTGTGGCAGGCGCCGAACCAGATGAAAGGAGGTCTTATGACCACGCCCCTGCCGGAGCGGCCCAGCCTCTCAAGCCTCAAATACCAAGCGAAGCAACTGTTAAAGCGCCATCGCAATAAAGATGCGACTGTGTGCGGTCTTTTGCGGTCGCTGCCCAAATGGCACGGACGCAGTGACGGCGAAATTCTCAGCGGTCCTTTTGTTCTTGCCGACGCGCAGCATGTCGTGGCCCACAGCTATGGTTACCCAAGTTGGCTTGCCCTTCGCGAGTTTGCCTTGTCGGTTGCGCAACCGGTTTCCGGCGCACTGACAGAAGGTCAACGGCGAGAGTTCAAACATCGCGGCATCGTTCGGTTGCCAAAGTTCCTGTCAACGGACGCGGCCTTTCAAATCCGCGACACGGTTTACGGTGTGCTGGAGCGTGCCGAAGTCTGGCACGATGGACAGTGGACCGGAGACCGTTTTTCCGGCGATGCGTATTTTGCCAACGTTCACAGCCCGCTTCTTAAAAAGCTGAAAGAGGGCACAAAGTCGTGCGCGGCATTTTCCACTTTGTGTACACGCGGTTTGCATGAAGCGGCTGAGTTTCTGGTTGATGGGCGCAAATTGGTGACCACCCTCGAACGTCCACAACTCTTGTTTACAGCACCGAATGCCGAACGTTGGGAAGTGCCGCATAAGATGTGGCACATGGACGTTCCGCGCCTTGGGGAAATCGGATGCCCAGGGGTGCAGATGTTCACCTTCGTCGACCGCGTTGACAATCAGTCGGGTGGGACTTTGGTGGCCGCCGGATCACATCATTACATCAACGATCAGGGCCGGGTGCGGTCAAAGCAGGTGAAGCGTCATCTGTCGCGGAAGCACGCTTGGTTCAAAGACCTTCTTCGTCCCCATGGGGACCGGTCGCATCATTGCGACACCGTAACAAAAGACGGTGAGATTGAACTTCAGGTGCTTGAGCTGACCGGCGAGCCGGGTGATGTCTGGTTGATGGACTTGCGCATGCTGCATTCCCTGGCTCCCAATATATCGAACCGGCTACGTCTGATGATGACACAACGGTACTTCCTGTCAGAGTTAGGGGCGTCGATCTACCTCGACACATAATGCCGGTTACCGGCGCGGATAGACAGATTGCGAAATGTGCCTTCGTCCCTACGTCGCGCGCCGCATTCACCATCGAATGGGCAATCGGTCGAGACCTCTCATGAGCGGTGTCGGGCGAAAGGCGAGGGTTTCCTCGTCGATATCAAGGTCTGGATAAGATTGGGTAAGGAGAGTCAAAGCGACAGTAAACTCCTGCATGGCCAGCAGACGCCCGATGCACATATGGGCGCCGCCGCCGAACGTGAGCGGCCGTGGCAGTTGTTTGAAGTCGCGCGTCAAATCAAGCTGGTTTGGATTGGGGAAGGCCGCCGGGTCACGATTGGCCGCCCCGATATAGCCGAGGATGATGCTTCCTGCCGGGATGTCGACACCCAAAAACGCAGTATCTTCGGTTGCGACCCGAGCCGTGCCCTGGCCCGGCGTGTCGTAGCGCAGCAACTCTTCTATGGCAGAGGGGATGAGCTCGGGCTGGTCTTTCAAACGCTGCCACTGATCCGGATTCTTATGGAGCGAATGGAGCGCGAGACCCGTTCCCCCAGCTGTTGTTTCATGGCCCGCCACATAGAGCAAAATCGCGTTGGCGATCAGCTCTTCATCGGAAAGCGTGTCGCCATCTTCGGTCGCGTGCACGAGCGCTGAAAACAGATCGTCGGTTGGCTCGGTGCGGCGCTTACGCGCCAAGTCTTTGAAATAGTCCGCCAAAACTTCGACGGAGGTATTTGCACGGGCCAACACCTCCGGCGACATGGGCAGGAATTCAAGAACGGGGTTAAGGGCGGTGGCGTGGGCGCCAATGGTCTCATGATCCGCATCGGGGATGCCGAGAACGGTGCCGATCACGCGCAGCGGAAAGGGCAGGGTGAAGTCGTGAACAAAGTCCATGTGCCGTTCGGCTGACTTTTCTTGCATCAAGTCTTGGGCGATCCGCTCCGCGCTTGCGCGAAGGGCCTCAACCCGCTTCACCGTGAAGGCTTTGCTGACCAGCAGACGCAATCGGCGGTGGGCCGGATCGTCGGACACAAAGATCATCCGCCGGAAATAGTCGAAATAAGGTTCCTGTTCGACCTGCGGCCCTGATCGCAGCTTTTGTTGCGTCACATATTGATGCTGGAAAACACGATTGTCTGTGAGCAGCTGAGACACGTCTTCGTATTTGGTCAACACATACGCGCCCAATGCCGACATATGAACCGGCTCTTGAGCGCGCAGGTTGGCATAGGCCGGATAGGGATCGATGGCGAGCTGTGGATCCAGTGGATTGAAGGCTTCCATGGTGATCTCCAAAGTGATACATTAAAATCATAATGTATCACTTTCCGAATCCTGTCAAGCATTCGGGATTGAGGCGAACGGTGCTAAGAGAACCCGATGGGAATCGTACAAGAACGAAAGACGAAACGCCGGGACGCAATTGTGCTGGCAGCCAGAAAACTGGTCAGGGCGCATGGGCTGCAAGGCGTGACCCTCGCTATGGTGGCGAAAGAGGTTGAACTTTCGAGGCCCAATTTTTATCGCTTCTTCAAAAGCAAGACCGAACTCATCGCCGCCGTTGTGGCCTATGAAGCCGGGCAGATTAACGCGCGGCGGCAAGGCGAAGTTATGCGGCTTCGCTCCTTCGAGCGGCAAATTGTGCGGTCCCTGGAACTCGCGGTTGAAATTGTCGAAAGCGATGAACTGTGGTCGCTGCTGATTGAGCCGGGAAATGTTCCCTACACGGCCTATGCGGCGTCCAATGACCCGGTGATCCTAGCGCTTAACACCACCTATTGGCAGCCGATCCTTGAAAAGGCAGCAAGCAGGGGAGAGTTGCGGGAGGGGCTCGATCCGCAAAAGATCATGACCTGGCTACTGGGAATCCAATTCATGTTCATGGAACGAAGAGAAATCTTTAAATCTGTGAAGGATGTCAGGGATTATGCGGAGCAGTTTGTGGTTCCCGCGCTTGTGAAGCAACGTTGACGACACATCAATCCCTTCTCTCGCAGATTGCATCCGCTCGGTTTCTCGTAAAGACTGTATGCCTGCTGTTCGCAGGCAACCAGCGTTATTGCTATTTCTGTCTGACTTGAACCGGCAGATAGGTGTAGCCATTAACGAAGGACGAGAAGGTCCGTTTGGGTTCGCCCATCACTTTGATTTTTTCGAACCGCTGGAGAATTTCTTCCCACAAAACGCGCAGTTGTAATTCGGCCAGGCGGTTGCCCATGCAGCGGTGAATGCCAAAACCAAATGAAAGGTGATGGCGCACATTGGGCCGTTCAATGTCGATGACATCGGCGTTTTCGAAAACAGATTCGTCGCGATTGCCCGACAGGTACCACATCAAGATTTGGTCGCCTTTGCGGATCTTCTTACCGCGCAAAATCGTGTCATGGTTTGCTGTCCTGCGCATGTAAGACAGCGGCGTTTGCCAGCGGATGATTTCGGCGACCGCTTGAGGAAGCAGCGCGGGATTGGCGATCAGCTTGTCATACTGTTCGGGAAACTTGTTGAGGCCATACACGCTGCCCGACATGGAATTGCGGGTGGTGTCGTTCCCGCCAACGATCAGCAGCAGCAAATTGCCCAAATGATCCATGGGCGGCGTGTCTTTCGTAGCTTCGCCATGCACCAGCATCGAAACCAAATCGTTGCCGGGATTTTCGCGGCGCTCTTCCCAAAGTTTCGAGAAATAGGTGACACATTCGATGAGCTCTTCGCGCTTCTGGGTCATGGATTCAACCACGCCGCCGGGCTGCGGAATGGCAAACACCACATCCGACCAGCGGGTCAGCTTGCGCCGATCTTCTAGTGGAAAGTCGAACAAAGTCGCGAGCATCAAGGTGGTCAGCTCGATCGAGACCGTATCTACCCAATCGAAGGTTTCATTCTCAGGAAGGGAATCGAGAACCTTGCACGTGCGTTCGCGGATCAACGGTTCAAGATTGCGCAGATTGTCCGGCGCGACGACGCCGCTCACGGTCAATCGTTGCGGTGAATGGGTCGGCGGATCTTGCGAGATGAAGGGAGGCTGGCCGATTTGCAGCGCGCCTTCCGGCGGCGCTGCGTCGATGGGGAAGCCGAGCGTAATGCCGTGTGCGGACGAATAGGTTTCCCAATCAATGTCCACGGCTTTAATGTCTTCGTAGCGGGTGAGCGACCAATAGCGCCCCGCGGTTTTCAATTCATTGAAATGAACCGGGTCTTCTTCGCGCAACCGTTTGAAATAGTCATGCCAGCGATGTTGCTCAAACATGTGGGCATTGAGCGGATTGATCTCTTCAAGAGGGATGTCGTACGGATCGGGAACGAAGCTGCTCTTTTCGGCCTGTTCTTTTTCCGGGGTCCAAAACTCACCGGCAGGCAATTCTTCTGGTTGGCCTTCCGTTTGTACGGCTGCGTCGCTCATGCTCACTTCCTCCTTTGAGACCTGACTTTGTCTTATCCGCATCTTGTTGGCGCCCTCTGTCCGCGCGGGAGGCCGCCTATTTAGGGTCAGGTCTTATTCATTCCCTATACCATAACATAAGTTATGGTATAGATAGGTGAAAAATTGCATTTCGCAATGGTGATAGGGCGACGCGCCGCAGGCCCAAGGGAAAGGCCCGTTTGGAGGATATGGCAAGAACCGGGAAAACACGAACCGATTGGGTGCGAGCAGGGCAGTCTCTATTGATTGAGGGCGGGATTGAGGCCGTTAAGCTCCACCGCCTGACCGAGCGGCTCCAGGTTTCGACGGGCAGCTTCTACCATCACTTTGAAAATCTCGAGGCCTACCATGCCGCGCTGGCCGAGTTCTATGGCACGGAGCAAGCGCAGAAGATTTTCGACGACGCACGCAAAAAGGCGGGCGACGATCCCGAAGAATTGTTGCGCGAAGCCACGGCGATTTTTGGGCGAGGATCGATGCGTCTTCTCAACATCGCCATGCGCGCATGGGGGCATTGGGATCCGACGGCGGCCGCCGCAGTGCGGCGTCACGACAAGGTGCTCATGAAAAATCTCGACGAGATTTTCTTGGCGCTTGGCTTTGATGAATTGGCCGCCAAATCGCGCACTTTGATCATGCTGGGCTTGGCCTCGGTCGAGTTCGACCAAAAGACCATGGTGCCGTCATTTCAGGAACGCTGGTGTCACATTCGAGATCTGATACTGGAAGGCGCAGATCACCGTCACTTGAAAGTCGTCAGTGACCAAACCAAACACGCGCGCCGTTAAGCGAAGGCGGTAGCTCGAAGATAGATCATCTTGCTTTAGGTCCCGCTTTCGATCATCGCATCGAGATGATTATGGAGATGTTGGACACGCATTTCGTCGTCGCTGAGCCAGACCTGTTCAAAACCTTTGGAACGCATGCCGGCTTGAACTTCGCCGAGTAGATGAATGTCTTCATCGATGGTGACGGTCATGGTTTTGTTGCCCGCAATGATCTCGTCATGATCGAAGTAGTCCCGCTCGGGTCTCTTGTAATCAGCTGGTTTTGTGCCTCCGGCAACAAAATGGACGGGAGCGTCGTCTTCATTGGACGGCGCTTTCTCCATAAGATCCGGGTCGGCGAACATCGCTAAATCGAATTTCTCGAAATAGGCCTTTTGCGGATCGGCCGGGTTCGGCATGGCGCGCATGATCCACGTGAATTCGGGCGTTACCGCCAATATAATGTTCGGGAACAGATTATATTGCCAGATGTCCGAAAGCTGCGCGTCGGAGAGGCCTGAATAATCGTACCCTTGGGTTCCGTCGAGCGCGCGCTTTTGCTTTTGAATGGCTTCACGCACATCAAGGACGCGTCCTTCATACGCCGCCGGATCGACACCGAGCGATGAAAGCTGGGCCTTCATCATGTCCGTGGGTTCATCGGGAATGGGATAGCGCGGGTTTACCGTTCCCCCTTGCACGCGGACAAGAGTGTGACCGTGATCATAGAATGCAACCTCCGCATTCGGACAGTCGACAAAGGTTTTATGCAAAGGGTGGATGAAGTCGACATGATAAAGCTCGGCGAAATTGTCGAGCATGGCCTTCCAATTACAGTTGTGCGAGCAGGACTGGTCCGCGACGAGGGTGAGCTTGTCCAAATGATAGGGCGCCAATTCGTCCGTTATGGGTCCCATGAATTCGTCGAAAGGCACCGGGGCATCGCTCATGGAAACGAAGATAAGACCGTGCCAAATCTCTAAGGGGAGCGGGCTGAGGGACAGCTTATCTTCAGGCAAACCGTTGCTAAAGCGTTGACGATCGGGAACGGATCTTAATGTTCCGTCCAGATCGTATGTCCAGGCATGATACGGACAGCGAAACTTCTCTGTGCAGCCGATGTGATTTTCCGGCCGGACCAAACGATTGCCGCGATGTCTGCAGACATTGTAGAACGCGACCACGTCGCCGGTGTTGGTTCGCGTGACGATGATCGATTCGACACCGATATTGAACAAGAAATAGTCGCCAGGCTTGGCAACATCGCTGGCAAGCCCGGCAAATAGCCAGGTCTCGGTCCACATCCCGTCCCATTCGCGCGCCGCATAGTCTGTGGACAGATAGCGCTCTTTGGAAAAGTTTGTGATCGTTTGGGTCATGCTGTTCTCCCGTTTCGCAAGGGTAGCATGGCTCCTTCACCCAGAAAACGGTCAAGCGCGTTTCGCCGACGGGTTCATGAGGCCCCCGGTCCAGAGACCGTCACATAAGTGAGCCAGCCTGCATTGACTCTTTGCCTCCCCTTGTAGGCAGGGCTATTGCATTTGAACGATCGTCCTCACGAACATCGTTTCCCGGGTGTGCTGCAGCATGCAAATGCTGCTGCGTTGCCGTGCATTTTCTCAATAGATTGTAATCCGATGCAATTCCCGGCGATGGCCTTCATAGCCGCCGGTTGCCTTGTGGATGACGCTGCGATTGTCCCACATCACAAGCATGTCTTTTTGCCATTTGTGCACATACGTGAACTCTTCCTTGGATTGCCATTCATGCAGTTCTAGAATCAACGGACGGGCTTCTTCATCGTTCATGCCTTCGAAGCCGATGATGTAAGAAATTCCGCTCAAGAAACCGCGGCGCCCGGTTTCAGGATGGGCGGGCACCAGCGGATGCGGTTCTTTCTTATAGGCTTCATCGGACGGCGTGATGTCCATGCTGCCGTTCTTGCTCGGGTCGCCATAAAGGCCGTCGGGCGAGTAGCCATTCACTGCTGAATGAATGGCGGTCAATCCTTCAAACTTTGACTTCATTTCCGGCGGCATTTTCTCAAACGAAAGATGCTGGTTTGAAAAATGCGTGTCACCGCCGTGGGGAGGGATGTCGATACTATAGAGGAGGGTTGCGGACGGGGGTTCGGGAAGGAAGCTCCAATCGGAATGCCAAAACTCTGCGAAAATCGGATTGTCGTCTTTTGCTTCGCGCTTCACGGCCGCGATGTACTTCCGCCCCGGCAACGGATTAAAAAAGGGATCCTCGCCAAAGTCGCCAAATTGTTGGGCAAAGGCTTCAAACTGGTCGTGATCGAGCTTCTGGTCTGGGAATGCCAGCACGTGATGTTCAAGCCAAGCATCGCGAATCTCTTTGATGACGTCGGGCGACAGCGGCTTTGAAAGATCAACGCCGGTCACTGCGGCCCCGCAGGCCTGTCCGCTCGGTTTCACGTTTATTGTGTTGGTCATCATCCGTTCTCCAGATTTGCAAAAATGTTGGCGAGGCCAGGTGACCTCACCACTTCTCCCGATAGGTTCGAATATCAAGCTCGTGCGTCCAGCAGGTCTTTGGTTGTTGCGAAAGGAACCAATAGGCGTCCGCCAGTGCGTCGGCATCAATGAACAAATCGCTGTCAAGATTATCGATATCGATGTCCGAGCGTTCCTTATACAGACGAGCGATATCGGCAGACCTTATCCCGCCGTTGATCATCACATGAGCGACATGAATGTCTTTGGGCGCCAGCTCTTTGGCAGCGGACTGCGCAACGGAGCGCACGCCAAATTTGCCGCTTGAAAAAGCCGTAAGGCCCTCTTTACCGCGAATGCCCGACGTCGCACCTGAAAAGATGACGGTGCCATGTCCGCGCGGGCCCATGACCTTGGCCGATTCTCTAACCGCGAGAAATCCGCCCAAGCAGCAAAGCTCCCACACCTTCTGAAAAAGCTTCGCGGATGTTTCTTCAAGCGCCGCGAGCGTATTTGCACCGCCATTGTAGATACAAATGTCGATCTCACCGATCTCCGATTCGACCTGGTTGAAAAGAGCAGTCACGCTGTCTTCTTTGCGGATGTCTGCGGCCATCACCGATGCGGTGGCGCCTTGCTCAGCCAACTCTTTGAGAAATTCTTCTGATTTAGATGGATCCCGGCGCACAATAACCGTGTGATATCCCCCAAGCGCGAACCGGTTGGAAATGGCGCGCCCAATCCCTTCGCCGGCGCCGAGAACCAGCGCAACTTTTTTCTTTCCGTTTTCATCCGCCATGCTGTTTGCTCATATTGTAAGTTGTTCCACGCGATATCGTGTCATTTGAAAGATTCGGCCTAGCAGGTTGCTGAAAAAGTTATGGCATCCTTCGAGACGGGCCTTACGGCCCTCCTCAGGATGAGGAAAACAAGCACAAACCTCATGGTGAGGAGGCGCGAATGCGCCGTCTCGAACCATGGCGCAACACATGAACGACTGTTTCAGCAGCCTGCTAGCCATTGCGCAAAACCTCAGCAAGTCTTGCAGAAAACTTGCGTGCAAAGCCGAAGATGGACATCTGTGGATTTGCGCCGAGCCCGGTGGGAAATAGGGAACCATCGAAAATGGAGAGGTTGCGGAGGTATCGGAACTGACCGTGGCTGTCGGTGACGCACAGTCTTTCGTCTTCCCCCATGGCGCAGCCACCCATGACGTGGGCGCTTGAAAGACCAATTTTTCCCGGTTCGATGTCGAGCGTTCCGACCAGGGATTTTATGTCGTTCAACGTCTGTTGAGGCGTTGCGTCTTTGTGCGCTGGCCTTACGGCTTTTGCGCCGGCAGCGAACTGAATTTCGGCCATGCTGATCAGGGCGCGGCGCATGCCGTCCCGAATATAATCCGTTAGGGGATAATAAAGTGTTGGGCGGCCTTGGTCAGACAGTTCAACAGATCCGCCTTGGCTTTGGTCATGGAACCCGTCACGCATGAATGACATCATGCCCTGGGTGTGTGAAAGCGCGCGCATGGACTTATGAAGAATGTCTCCCTGTCCCATGGCAATGGTCGCAAAGGTGCCCGGCAGAAGCGGAATGACTTCAAGCTTGTACCCCATGGGTCCGCTGACGCCGCCTGACCAAGTGAATTGGTCCGAATAGATCGTTTGTGGCGCGCCATAATAAGGGTCGATCGCCTCTTCGAATTCGGCGAAAGACAAGACAACCGGATGGAGGAAGGTGCGTTTTCCAATCCGGCTATAAGGATCGGGCACTTTGGAACGCAGCAAAATACCGGGCGTGTGGATACCCCCGGCGGCGAGCACCACATGTTTCGCAAGGACTTTGATAGTGCAGCCCGTTTGCCGATTGCCATCTTGCGTGACGGCGTGCCCCTCAACGCCCAAGACTTGATCGCCTTCTGTGATCAACCGGTTCACGGCAACACGAGTGACCAATTGGCCCCCCTTTTCAAGCATGTTGGGAATAGAGGTCACCAATGTCGACTTCTTGGCGTCGACGGGACATCCTATGCCGCAATAACCCAGATCCGCGCAGCCGTTCACATTGCGCGGAATGACATCCCAACTCAGCCCGAGTGCTTCGGCGCCTCTTTGCAAGACTTCGTTGTTTGGGTTGGGTGGTGCGGGCCATTTCATGACATTGAGCTGTTCTTCCATCGTTTGAAAGAACGGCGCCATTTCATCGCCCGAACAGCCGGACAAGCCGAAATTGTCTTGCCAATATTGGAGCGTCTGTTGAGGTGTTCTGAACGTAGAGCACCAGTTAATCGTCGTGCCGCCACCCACATTGCGCCCTTGCACCACCGCGATGGCACCGTCTAGGGTCGCCTGCAAGCCGCCGTCTTGATAAAGGTCCGTAAAACCGTGCCGTTCGACCATGTCGAACTGGTCCGACGACTTAAGCATGCCTTCTTCTAGAACAATGACCTTGTATCCGGCCGCACTGAGCACGTCGGCGCTGGTACCGCCCCCCGCACCCGAACCTACGATGACAATATCGGTTTCAAGAACCAGGTCGTCGTTAAGTTCACTCGCGTGAATGATGCGCCAACCCTTTTCCTTTGCCTCTCGATACGGATCCGGCACACCGGCAATTTCAAGTTCATTCAGCATGATTACGTTTCGCTGCCTTTATTCGACGATCTTTTTGGGCGGGCCGGGATAACCGATCGCCAATTGATGCTCGGGCACCATGTACCAAGCGGTTGCCGTCAATTGTGTCATCACGCCCGCTACTGTACGCGGCAGTTCAAAGGCGCTGTTCCGCCAAGACTCAAGAATGCGGTCGATCTGTTCGACGGATAGCTCCGGCCAGTCTGTCAACGTCCCCGTCATCGGCACCCGCGTTGTAAAACCGGTTACCAAGTCGATCATTTGACGGATGCGCCCGAGCGGGTCGGCTGACACCGGGGTCAGCATGCGATCGAAAGACGTCAAATGAACCGCAATGTCTTTTTCGGCCGCAGCCTGCGTGATGATCGCCGGCAGAATGGCGCCCAGAAACTTGGCGTCCACTTCGCGTAAGACCTTGAACTCTTGTGCGTGTGCCGTTTGCGTGTTTGTCAGCAGCGCGAGGCCACTCGCCGTAGAAAGGGCAACCGCTCCGAGAACGGATGTTTTGCCCATCGTGCCCAAGAAGTCACGCCGCGAATAATCAATGTCGAAGGGTTGCCTTGGTTTATGCCGCTCAAAGCTATTCTCTGGCTTACCCATCGTTCTTAAGTCACCCAATGTGTCTATCCGTTTATTTGCGCGAAAGAGTAGGGGGGATGAGCATAGCGAAATCCACAAAATCGGCGCAGAGACGGTGCATTACGCTTCGCTCATGCACGCTACGAGCCTTCCCACATCAATTTCGGTGGTTCCACCAGGCGAGATCGGAAAACGCTCTAAGGTCGAGTTCGTGCGTCCAGGCCGAGCGGTGTTGTTGCGAAACATGGAAATAGGTCTCGGCCATCTTCTCCGGCAGCATGAGGCCATCATGTTCGGAGCCACGCGTTTTACGCAGTTCTGCAAAGGCCTCGGCGCCCATCATTTTGCCAAGCGTATCGGGTGCATCGACGGCACCGTCAATCAAGATATGCGCGATGTGAATGCCCCTTGGTGCAAACTCCGCATTCAGCGATTGGCAGAGCATGCGCCGCCCGCCCATGGCTGCGGCGTGGGAGTGTTGGCCCGCATTCCCGCGCACCGCGGCCGTTGCGGATGTAACCAGGATGGTGCCGTGACCGCGTTCTTCCATCAGGGGACAGACGGCGGAGGCCAGACGGAACAGAGCAAAGGTCGCCATGCGCCAACCAAGCTCGAACACTTTGTAGCTCGTGTCTTTGAGCGAACGATTGCCGACCTGGGCGCCCAGATTAAACAGCACAACTTCGATGGGACCGATTTCCGCTTCAACTTGTGCGACACGTTCTTCGATCGCGTTTTCTTTGGTTGCGTCCAGCAGATAGCCCGTTGCCTTGCCGCCGCTGTCTTCAATGTCGGCAACCAGCTTTTGCAGACCTTCCTCGTCGCTGCGGCGGCACAGAACCGTGTGGTATCCTTCGAGGGCAAAACGCCTACCCACATTGCCGCCAATACCGGCACCGGCGCCGATTACCAGACAAACTTTGGTCATGTATTCTTTTCCCTTTGAACTTGTTTGTGAGTTTTTCCAAAACAAGAACCTACATTGTCATCCCCCGGGTGAGCGTAGCGAGGTCCGGGGGATCCATTGGCTCCAGATTTGATGAAGTGGATTACCCGGGCTCGCCTCGCTCGCCGGGTAATGACACTGCGGTATTGGGCACATACCACTCGGAATTATCCTAGTCCCGAGCCAGAATCTTTTTTGCACTTACCAGAGCGTCTAACTCCTCAGCCGAATAGCCGAGCCCGCTCAAAATTTCGCGGCTGTGCTCGCCCAGCTTTGGGCCGGGCCCCGTGATTTCGCTCGGTGTTTGATCGAATTGCGCGGCGGGGCGTGCTTGGCGCACTTGCCCAAACCCCGGGAAGTCGATCGCTTGAATGGAATTGTTCGAAACGATTTGCTCATGCGCCATCAGTTCCATCCGATCGAGAAGGGGTGCACACGGAACACCTTCCGCATCCAAGCGTTCAAGAATTTTTTCGCTTTCCCATTTCAGGATTTCATCGGCGGTTAGGCGTTTGCGTTCCTCCGCATTCACAAAACGGTCGTTCGACGTTTTGAACCGGCTGTCCTCGATCAAATCCTCACGGCTGAGCGCGCGGCACATGCCGGCCCATTCTTTGTCGGAAACGGCGCCCGCTGTGATGTAACGGTCCTTGGTTTCATAGATTAGGTCCATCACGCCCTGATATTTGCGGACATCGATTTCTCTCTCCGCATAGGTGAGACCTGCCATGCCCTCGGGCCAGAAGAAGGCCAGCATCGTGTCCAGCATGGACAGGCGAATATGCTGTCCTTTGCCGGTTTTCTCCCGGGCATAAAGCGCGGAGGACACAGCCTGCGCTGCCGTTAAGGACGTGACTTTGTCGGCAATAATGATGCGGAACATTTGGGGCCGGCCGGTTGCGCGATCGGCTTGGATATCTGTGGCTGCAGACAGGGCTTGAATAACGGGATCGTAAACGCGCTTATGCGCATACGGACCATTTTCGCCGAAGCCGCTGATCGACACATAGATGAGTTTTTCGTTGAGGGCGCGCAGAGTTTCTTCGGAAAACCCCATCCGCTCAATAGCGCCGGGTCTGAAATTTTGAATGAACACGTCGGCTTCTTTGGCAAGCTTTAGAAGGATCTCTTTTCCTTCTTCGGACTTGAGATCCAGCGCGAGCGATTTCTTGCCGCGATTACAGGAGAAGAAGCCGGCAGACACATCATTATGCGGTGGCCCGATGTGGCGCATTTGTTCGCCGTGGAGCGGCTCAACCTTGATCACTTCGGCGCCTTGGTCGGCCAGCATCATGGCGGCCACGGGGCCTGACACCATGGTTGTTAGATCCAGTACTTTGAGTCCGTGAAGCGGTCCCATTCTATCCTCCCAAAAGATCTTTGTAGTTGATGTCCATAGCGCGTTGATATGCCGGGCGTTCGGCGATGCGGTCGCGATATTGTTGAAGGGCGTCCGGCACTTTGACCCCATAGAACAAGGCCCAGTCCAAACAGGAGGTGAGCAAAATGTCCGGCAGACTGAAGCCATATTTCATGAGGTGGTCTCGGTCTTTGAGATAGTCCGCCAAAACATCGAGATGCCGTTTGAGGTACGCGGCGGCGGCTTGCACGACGTTTTCAGCCGCGCCATAGATCTCAGCTAGATCACCATGCCGGCGCATCACGTAAAGGCTGGTCTCGTCGATCTCGCCATAGATGTAACAGCACCACTCATCTTCTTTTGCGCTGTCTTGGAGTGTCGTTGGTGTGTGGACGGACGGATTTGGATAGGCCGTCAAAAGATAACGGCAAATGGCAACGCTCTCCGAAAGGTGGACATTGCCATCGACCAGAAAAGGGATCTTTTGCTTGCGGTTGAGCTTTGTGTATTCGGGCGTTTGGGTTTCCCCCGTTCTCGGTCCAATGGGCGCGAGCTCATAATCGACACCGAGTTCTTCTGCCACCCAAATGGGCCTGAAACTGCGGGCTGTGCCAGCGCCCCATAGTTTGGCCTTTTCCATTCTTGAACTCCTCTGTGCCCGTTTCGTCTTGACCACAAACCTAGAGACGGTCAGCTCAAAAAGGAAATGAATAGATTTTTGAAGGGATATAAAATATTGGAATAGGGTGATTTGAACGATAGGAGGGAAGAGAAGCATGGACGTCTCGGATATCGAACTCATTCGGACCGTGAGCCGTGAAGGCAGCCTTACCCAATCCAGCACAATATTGGGATTGTCCCAGCCGACGCTGAGCAAGAAGCTGGCGCGGCTCGAAGATCAAATGGCCGCTCAGCTCTTTCACCGGTCGACAACCGGACTCGTGCCCACGGACGTCGCGACTTACATATTGTCAAAAGCCGAACCTCTGCGTGATCAGCTTTCTGAAATCGAACGGCACGTCGAATTGATGACGCAGCTCGAAACAGGCAGCTTGAGATTGGGGGTCGGGCCGATCATTGAACAAGTTCTTCTTCCTCATGTGTTGCCGCGGTTTTTAGATACGACTGGCGATGTGCAGATTTCGATCGTAACGGAAGATGACGACAAGCTGCTCGCCATGTTCAATGCATCCGAAGTCGATGTCATTGTCGGGCCTTTTCGTGCGAGCGAATGGGAAAAGCGAGACATCGTTTCCATACCGATGGTCAAGGACCATGTCATTGCAGTGGCCCGAAAAGGCCACCCGATATTTCGCAGTAAAAAACTCGATGTAAGTAAGCTCACAGCGTTTCCCTGGGCGGCACCAAAGGCGCAAGGTACGGCAAGGCAAAGCAAAGGTGCGGAGATAATTGGGGACCCGAAGGTGGTATCGGACAATTACGACCTGCTTAAGAAATTGACGCTCTCATCCGATGCGATCTGCGCAGGACCGCGCGCTGTTTTCAAAGAAGAGCTCCAAGCAGGTCTTCTCCGCCAACTCAAAGTGGATCTTTCCATCTATTGGGAAAGCGCGCTCCTTGTGCGGCCGGAAACACTTGCGACAAGGCTCGCCGGTCATCTTGTGGAGATGTTTAAAACAGTCAGCGAAGAGGTGAGGGAACTTGAACCGTGATAACAAGCGTCCGTATATAAAGACTCGCCAGAGATCATATTTGTATTGCGAAAATGTCCTTCTCTGGCAGGCTGCTGGAAAAGTCATCGCCTCGTCTCTCCATGGTTCGAGACGGCGCTATCGCGCCTCCTCACCGTGAGGCTTGTATTAGATTTCCTCACCCTGAGGAGGGCCGGTAGGCCCGTCTCGAAGGGCCCAGATGACTTTTTCTGCAGCCTGCTTGCGCGATTCTGATTTAGATTGGTTCGATAAAGCAAATTGAGGCGTCATCACGAGGAGCGAATGCGACGACGTGATCCAGAGCAGCTTGTTCCGATGATGCTGCTCTAGATTGCCGCGCCGCCATTCGGCGGCTCGCAATGACGATTCAGACAACTTCGGAGTTACTCTAACGGTGGAGAGATGTCCGGTAGCGGTGATCGCAAATGCTGCCGCCCAAGATCTGGTTCAGGACAAGGCTTCTTTGGAAATGATACCGGTTTCCGCCATGGCCGCGATGTCGGCCTCGGACCGGCCTAATTCCTTGAGCACCTCCAATGTGTGTTCGCCATGTGCCGGGCAGTTAGAGGCGGAGGATAAACGTTTGCCGCCAAACTGGACCGGTGGTTTGACGCGGCGCATTTTGCCCAAGGCCTGGTGATCGACGGTGTCGATGGTCTCGGTCGCCGCATATTGGGGCAGCGCGAGTACTTCGTCATAGGTCATCAATTTCGCTGCGGGCACATCGTTTTCTTTTAGTTTGGCAAGCAGCTCATCGGTGGTGAACCCCTGCATCACTTCACGCAAGATATCGCGCAGCTCTTCGATGTTGGCGATCAGCTTTTCCTGGCTGTTGAAACGCTCATCCGCCATCAAGTGAAGCTGATCGAGCGCCACCATCAAGCCAACCTGTTGCGCCTGTGTGGCGGCTGACAGGGTGACCGCGCCATCCTTGGTCATCGACAATTCGTATAACAATGCTGACAGAGGCGGCAGATGTTCAGCATCGTCATCCAGCAATGTGTGGTGCATGAAGCCGTCTGGAAAAATGAAGTAAAGACCCGCATCCATCATCGACAAATCAATGTGTTGGCCTTCGCCCGTTTTCTCACGCACATAGAGTGCAGCGGTGACCGCCTGACACGCGGTATAGGCGGTGATCTTGTCACAAATCAGGGTACGAACAAATTGCGGGGTCTCATTGCTGCCTTCCCCTTGCACGGCCGCAAATCCGGATTGTGCCTGAATGACCGGGTCATAGGCGGGTGTGTCACGCTCGGGCCCCACGGTGCCAAAACCGGTGATGCCCGCATAGATCAGTCTGGGGTTCAGGGCGCGCAGCTGTTCGCTGCCCAGGCCGAGCTTGTCCATGATGCCGGGACGAAAGTTGCACAATAATATGTCGGCATCGCGGGCCAGGTCTTCCACGACCTGGCGCCCTTCGGGTTTTTTCACATCCACCCGTACCGAGCGCTTGCCCCGATTGAAGTTGGCAAATAGGGCGGATATGCCGCCTTTTTGGCTGCCCAAATACCGCATGGGGTCGCCCAACTCGACCGGTTCGACCTTCGTCACCGTGGCGCCCTGTTCCGCCATCATCATGGCGGCAAACGATGCGGTGATCATGGTGGACAGTTCCACAATCTTAACGCCTTCAAGTGGTTTCATGGTCTTTCTCCCCGAAAATTGGCTGCGTCGGTTTTGTTTAGCGCCAATGCTAGCATTGGCGCTAGCAGAAATCGAAACTGATCGATGGCCAGAGCAAAACATGCCCGGCCAACTGTTTTACGTTTCAGTTTCGTCTGTGGATGTTTGACTATATAGCCGCCTTAACAAGGGGCCGATGGCTTCATCTTGGTTTTGGAAGTCGTCAAGAAGGCCCATTGCCCGCACCATTCGACGTAAGCGCGTTCTTGATCCTCGGACAACGCCTTGATATGCCGCCTATTCAAGGTGACAGTAAGATTTGGGCATTGCGCGGCCTTGCGATTCTGGTTTCAACAAGGACAGACATCATGAACTCCTTCCGTTTTGGCTTTATGAGCCTCTTCGTCTTCATCGGGTGGGTGGTTTCCGCTGCCACCGTGGCCGCTGAACAAGCAGGTCCCATCATCGCGTGCGAGGCCAAAGACAATGCGCGGCCGATCTGTGGTTTCACCAACCCTGAGGACATTGTCCCGCTGCCGGGAGACCAAGCGGTTTTGATTGGGGAGTACGGCACCTCCGCGGAAGATCATTCGGGCGGGTTGGTCACCCTCAATCTCGAAACGGAAGAAAAGCAAACTGTTTTTCGCGGCGGTGAGAAAGAAGCAACGTCGGAAACAGGTTGGGGCGATCCGGCCTGCACGACCCCGCCCACCCAGGCTTTCAACAGCCATGGTATTGACTTGGTGCGCCGTGACGATGGTCGGCTTCAACTGCTTGTGGTGCAGCATGGCGGACGAGAGGCGGTCGAGGTTTTTGAAGTTTTAGGTCAAGGAACAGACTGGCAAGTGGAATGGCGCGGATGCGTGCCCTCGCCAGAAAATGCGTCGCTCAATGAAGTGGCGGGTTTGCCGAATGGCGATTTCGTCACTACAAAGATGATCTCGCTGGATCAATCTCTCGATCAGGGGTTTCCGACAGAGAATTCCGGCAACGCCTTCTATTGGTCAGCGGCACAGGGTTACGAGAAAATCGCCGGCACAGACGGCATTTTACCGAATGGCATCGAAATATCTTCCGGCGGTGACATCATCTATATGAACGTCACGGGGGAGGGCCATATTCGCAAGATTGAGATCGCATCGGGGCAGGAATTGGGGCGCGCGCCGGTCGCCTCGCCGGACAATGTCACATGGTCGCCGAACGGAACCCTTCTTATCGCTTCATTGGGAGACATTGACGCCGAAGCATTTGAGGCCTGCACCCAACAGACCGAAGGGGCCTGCCGCATTCCGTTCAAAATCGTGGAAGTCGATCCCGAAACGATGACGGTCTCAGGCACCGTTTATGAAAGCACGGGCGCGCCGATGGGAGCTGGCACGGTTGGCCTGCAAGTAGGTGACGAACTGTTTATAGGATCTTTCAAAGGAGACCGAATTTTACGGGTCGATCTTTCTGAAGGCGATTGAGCTGCGCGAGGCGGGGTATGTTGCCCGACATGTTCTTGAAGTAGAAGGCTGCCGCGCCAATTGTAGCAAAGCTGGCAGCCTGAACCGGAAAAAGGGACGTATCTTGGAAAGCTGGAATCTCGAGGACACATCGCAGCGCCTGCCCGTCTCGGTGCTGACCGGCTTTTTGGGCAGCGGCAAGACAACTGTGCTCAACCACTTGATCGGGCAGCCGGCATTGAGCCGGACACTGGTCCTCATCAATGAGTTCGGCGAGATCGGCCTCGACCATCAACTCGTGGCATTCAGTAGAGACGATGTTGTTGTCGAAATGTCGAGCGGTTGCCTCTGCTGCACCATCCGGGGCGATCTTGTGAGAACGTTGCGCGATGCACCCGGACGGTTTGCGCGTGGCGGCAAGTTATGGTTCGACCGCGTGATTATCGAGACCACCGGGCTCGCGGACCCTGCCCCCATCCTTCACACCTTGATGACAGATCGGGTGATCGCACGGCGTTTTCGGCTCGACGGGGTCATTACCACGGTCGACGCGGTCAATGGCGGCGATACGCTCGGTCGTCAGGTTGAATGGGTCAAGCAGGCAGCCGTCGCCGATCGGCTGCTGATCACCAAGACCGATCTTGTCGACCATGATGTGTTGCACAGATTGCAGGATCGGCTGCGTGCCATAAACCCTTCTGCCCCGCAGATCATAGCAGAGAACGGTACTGTCGATCCGGTAGTGCTATTTGATGCCGGTCTTTACGACCCAAAGACCAAAAGCCTCGACGTGCAGAATTGGCTCAAAGCGGAAGCCTATGCCGAACCGCACGATCATGGGCACGATCACCAACACGCGCATGAACATGGGCACGAACACGGTTCGGATGGACACGGACATGAACACGATCATGATCACGCCCACAACGACGTCAATCGCCATGACGCCCATATCAAGGCGGTTTGCCTCACGATCGACGAGCCGATCGATGGCGATGCCCTCAATTTCTGGCTCGACACACTTCTCGTCTTGCGCGGCGCAGATCTGCTGCGAACCAAGGGCATCATCAATGTGGTCGGTCTCGACGGTCCCATTGTCATCCACGGTGTCCAGCACATTTTCCACCCGCCCGTTATGCTGAAGGAATGGCCAAGCCAAGACCGCCGCTCACGGGTCGTTTTTGTCACGCGTGATATAGACGAAGCCACGCTTCGCGATACACTGAAGATGCTTAAGTCCGGCAAGGCGCGGCGACCAAAAACGCATACTGATGAGTTGAGCGACAGTGACGTTTCTGATTTCGAGGCGCGAAGATGACACTCTACAATTCTTTCTCAATCGGGAATGCCCGCTCGGCGTCGCCCGTAGTGGATCGTGCCGAAGGCCCAGTCCGGTGGAGGGCAGGTTGATGAGCAGCGATCTGCACGACAACGCTGTGCCAACTGAGCCTATCACCGAAACCCAGCAGGCCATTATCGAAGACTTTCAGTTTCTCGACGATTGGACAGAGCGTTACCAATACTTGATTCAGCTGGGGCGCGAACTGCCGCCCTTTCCGGAAGACAAGCAGATCGAGGCCAATCGCTTGCATGGTTGCCAAGCCAGGGTTTGGTTCCTCGCCGAGCTTCGGCAAGGGCGGCTGTTCTTCCAGGCGACAAGCGATGCCGCAATCGTCTCGGGCCTCATCGCGTTGCTGCTTAAGGTCTATTCGGGGCGCACGCCTGATGAGATTCAAACGGCCACACCTGCATTCATCGAAGAGATCGGCCTTGCACAACATCTCTCTCCGAACCGGACAAATGGTCTGTTCAGTATGATCGCGCGCATCCAGGCTGAGGCCGCAGCGCATGGTTCGGGCGCCCAGGCCGGCGATGTCCCCTGACCGATTTTGACCGTTACAGTCTGCAGATATCACGGTCAGCTATGCGACCAGTACGAGACACGACCGCGGCCCATCCATTCCGCAACGCGCTCGCGATGGATATCTAGGGGATTTAGCGTTTAGTCGTCAGTATACGGTTGGATTAGGCGCGCTGTTACGGCGCAGACTCTGTTTGATCCAAGTAAGGGAACAAATCTCGCAACCATTGGGTGAACCTTCTTAGGCCTGTTTGACGAAGGATTGGCGTTGGTCTTAGCTGAGGTCAATGGCCCCCAAATATTACCCAAGGGCAATCGACGACGATGAGAGGTACAATGCGACAATGGGTACGTTGATCGGTAAATGGAAGAACGGGATAGAGTAGGCCGCAGTTGCTCATGCAGATGAAACAGCCGCCGGCATTTTGTGGTGAGACGACCAGGCAACTTGCTTTGCTGATTTACCCCAAATAGGTTGCGCCCTGCTTCTGAAGATCAGTTGCAAACGGAATGTGATGTTATAATATTGCATAATTTGGGTGAGGATCGACGTCCATAAACGGCGTTTGCTGATCTCAGTGGTTGTGCAGAGGGGATCAGATCAGAATGTCTTTTAGGATGAAACTCATCCTTACCGTGATCATACTTCTGGGCGGCATCGGTGTCTTTGCGGCTACGCAGAGTGTCTTTGTCCGAAACTTTCTGCTTGCCATGACCTATGAACGAACACTCGACACTTATTCTCAAGTCGATACGACACCCGACGATGTCACAAACACTGTTGGCCCGGATGGAAGAGCTGCATCTCTGCTGTCGGCGTTCTACGGGCTGGATGATGCGCTGCCGGGAATTGTGAACCTCGTGGCATGTGAAGGTGCGGGCGGGCAAGACGGTATGCCGGTTATCTTTTCTCACGAAGTGGATGTGCGGACAGTGGAGCCGGGAGATTTCAAAGTGACGACATCTTCGGGTTCAGTCACTGAAGTGACTTGTCTGACACTCGCCCCAGCCGATGATGCCGGCGAGTTGCGCACCGCCTTGCTGACCGGGCCGCTCGGAAGCCTTGAGGATCAGCCGGCTATTGTTGAAATTGTCGGCAATCTGCTTTCGTTGGACAATACAGTGAATTTCAAAGGTGCGAGCGTGAAAGTCACGCCGCTGGAGGATGGGCCAAGCCTGGTTTGGGCGGAAAGGGTTCCAGAAGAGGAATGGCGACTCGGATCACAAGGCACCAATTTTCGCTTCGGCGGCGGCACTGGGTGTCCGGCTGAAACCGAGCAAGTCATTCGCGCGACCTGGGCCGGCGGCGTCACAAAACCAAACGGTCAGGATGCGGACGAGTTAGAACTCGACTTGTATAAGGTCACGGTTCAACGTCCTGACGGCGCCGAAGATGAAATCACACCAATGGCACTTGCAGATTTGGGTGACGGCGACAACAATCACAAACTTTGTTTAGGCACGCCCGATCCTGCGCAATCTGTTTCTTTTCCCGCCGGATATCTGACTGATCCACGTGATGATCTGAATCCATCAACATCCATTACAATTCATAACTGAAAACCAAATAGGCCGCGCGCGCGAGGATAGCGCTCGAAGCTGTAAAAGAGGAGAACAAGAATGAGCAATTTTACCCTTGAACCTGTTGGAAGAACGACTGTCGGCGCAGGCAGTGTCGCCAGCATCGCCGAACATGTTCAAGCCAACGGTAGCCGTGCCTTTGTGGTGAGTGATCCCGGCGTGCGCGGAGCGGGCGTCCTTGACTCTGTGACGAAGGCTTTGGCCGACGCGAATATCGAGTCGACGACTTTTGTTGATGTCGACCCCAATCCAACCGACGCGAATGTCGCTGCTGGCGTCGCCGCCCTTAAGACATTCGGTTTGGAGGGCACGGTGATTGTACTTGTCGGCGGCGGATCGGTGATGGATTGCGGTAAATATATCGGCATGGCTGCGCCATCGGGCATTGATGACCTTGCGCTTGCTTTTTCGCCTGAACTCGACGCCGACGATAAGATCGACTTCAACACAATTGCGCCGGCGGCCCAGGCGAGTGCGCCCTGCGTTCCAACAGTCGCCGTCCCGACAACGGCCGGAACGGCATCAGAAACGAATGGCGGCGGCCTGATCACAAGAACGGCAGATCATCGCAAGCTCACTTTCAGCCATCCTGATGTCAAACCGCGTGCCATCGTGTTGGATCCCCAATTGACCGTTGGCCTGCCGGCGGGCGCGACTGCGGCCTGTGGCATGGATGTGCTGACCCACGCGATTGAAGCGTTCACCTCTACTTCGGCGCAACCTTATGCGGATGGCCTTGCACTGCAAGCCATCCGGCTCGTCGGCCAATGGTTGCCGCGCGCAGTGACAGAGGGCAGTGATGTTGAAGCTCGCGAGGCCATGCTGATCGCTTCCCACCTTGCGGGGCGCGCCTTCTCATCAGGCCCACTGTTGGGTCTCGTCCACGCCACCGGTCATCCGGTCTCTGGCACATTCGGTGTTGCGCATGGACAAACGCTCGCGACCATGTTGCCCCATGTCATGCGGTTTAATCTTGAGGCCGTTACCGAACGCTATGCCGATGTTGGTCTTGCACTTGGCGTCGCGCGCGACGCAAATGCCGCTATCGAAGCGGTCGAGAAGCTGTCCGACACTGTCGGTACGAATCGCCGCTTGCGCGAATTTGGTGCCAAGGCGGAGGACATCAGTACGCTGACGACGGACGCGCTGCGTGACATGATTATTCTCAACACGCCGCGCTATCCTAATCGCCAAGAAGTCCAGGGTCTGTACGAGCTGGCGTTGTAACGAACATGACGGCGCCGGCTCCATAGCTGTGTGGGAGTGTGCGGTGATAAAGATAAGGAGAAAATGAATGCGAGCGGCGGTATTTACAGGCCCTGACGCGCCACTATCCATCCAGGATATCGACAAGCCGAAAATTGCGGACGATGAGATGCTCGTCCGTGTATCACACTGTGGCATCTGTGGAACAGACATCCATGCATCAAGAGTGGGGCCATTTATGGCCCCGCCGAACACCGTCTTTGGCCATGAATTCTCCGGCGAAATTGCTGAGGTGGGTGGCGCCGTGAAAGAGGGGCCATTCTCCGTCGGAGATCGGGTGACGTCGCTGCCGTTCATCAAGGATCAGACGATCGGTCTCGGGGATGTCACCGGTGCCTACGCGGAATTCGTGAAAGTGGATCCGGCCAGTGTGGTGCAAATCCCAGCAGAATTGGATGACCTAAACGGCGCCTTGGTGGAACCCCTCGCGATCGGTCTGCATTCGGTCAAGATGGCGGAAGGCGTAAGCGAAAAACAGGTGCTTATTATCGGCGCCGGGCCGATTGGGCTTGCCTGCGCGATTTGGTGCCGTTTCTTCGGTGCGAGAAGTGTCGTTATCAGTGAAATGTCTCCCGCCCGCATCGAAATGGCCAATACTTTGGGCTTCAACGATATCGTCGACCCAAATGGAGATGTGCAAGCTCAGTTTACAAAAATCACTTCAGGCGAGCCTGAAATTCAATTCGAATGTGTGGGGGCGCCGGGCATTTTCCAGCAATGTATCGAGCGTGCACCGAACCGTGGTCTCATTATGGGCATTGGTCTGTGCGATCATCCCGATACCATTACGCCGCTTGTTGCGTTTACGAAAGAACTCCGAATTCAGTGGGCCGTGGCTTACGACAAAGAAGACTGGGACTTCACGATACAGATGATGATCGACGGGCGTATTGATGGTTCGCCGATGATCACGAATGTGGTGTCTCTCGACGAACTGCCGGCGGCTTTTGAAGCGCTCAGGTCGCCGACCGATCAATGCAAGGTCATCATCGACTTGAGCCGTTGATCCGAGCGAACCAGCATCAAGCGGTGCCATCAAAGGGATCCGAATGAAACCAAACGTCAAACGTGTTCTTTGGTTTGGCACCTGGTCTTCCGGATGCAAACATAGCGCTCACTAGCCATGGGGGCATGGTCATGCCCCCATAAGCGCTTGGGGATTCACGATTGGTCGCGCTCCGGAGCAACGTGCGCTCAAACCGACCCATTTGGCGTCGGCTTGAGCGCATAAAGATGACCTGGCGCGATCGTCTTTTATGACCAGCTCAAATCGGCTTTTCTTATCGGCAGTTCTCTGATCCTCTTGCCCGTCGCCCGGAAAATGGCGTTGGCGATGGCGGGGCCGACGGGCCCGACGGCGGGTTCGCCAATTTCGTTGATCCGGTCATGGCCCGACGTTGCATCAAGATGTGTACGGATGTTTGTTGGAACATCCCGCAACCGCAGCATGGGATAAGTATCGAAATTGTTGCTCACAATGGCGCCGTTTTCGATTTCGAGATCTTCCAGCAATGCCATGTTCAGCCCGAAGACCGTGCCGCCCTGCAATTGGCTGTCAAACCCATCCGGATTGACAATGGTTCCGGCATCGGCGCCAACATCCAGCTGAAGAATTTTGAGCTCGCCCGATTTCGATACGTCCACATGGGCAACCGCGGCCGCCGTCGTCCCATGCTCCGGCCGGCCGGCATGTCCCCAGTTTGTGATGGCGAGGCCCATGCCTTGGCCCGCGGGTAGCGATTTGCCCCATTCCGCCCGGTCCGCCAGCGTTTGCAGAAGTTTCGCCCAGCCTTTGTCCGCCCACGGCTCAAGCAGTTTGAGACGATAAGCGAGCGGGTCTATGCCGGCCTCATGCGCCAGTTCATCGATGAAAGACTCCATCGCAAATGAATTGGTGTTGTAGAGCGGCGCCCTGTACGCACCGACCATAAAATTGAGCGGCAAGACATGTTGCTCGACTTGCAGCGAGGGAATGCCCCCGCCTGCTGAATAGGCATTGTCTTTAAGCGCACGGTCGCCTTGACCTTTGCCCGCGTGCCGAACGAGCAAGCCGGTCGGGTAGCCATCTTCGCCAAGGCCGGCTTTCAGCTTGACCGCCGCCATCGCCCGGTAGCGCCCCTGGCTCGTGGCTTCTTCGCGGCTCCAGATCGTGTGAACGGGGCGACCCGGAAATTTGCGCGCGATGGCAACCACCATCCGCGTATCGTCGCCGAAAACGCGGCGTCCAAAGCCGCCGCCGACGAATGTCTGATGGATATAGACATCTTTGATATCTAGTCCCGTTTCTTCAGCCGCGACGCAATGGGTCAGATGGGTGTGCTGCGTGGGCATCCACACATCGACGCGGTCGTCGGTGACAAGCGCTGTACCGTTCAAGGGCTCAATCGGCGCTTGGTCGGCATAGCCGGAGTAATAGTCTTGCTCAACAATCTTGGCTGAAGCGGCAATCTTGCCGGGCGCATCTGCTTCGGCACTGGCGATTTCGCCTTCTGACTGCACGGCCTCAAGTGCGGCATTCTTCACCGTTTCGTTTGATGTCCATTGAACGCCGTCGCCAAGATCCCATTCAATCGGGAGCGCTTCGAGTGCAGTTTTGGCTTGCCAGTAATGTTCGGCGATCACCGCGACGCCTGCTTGGGCAGCTGAAAAGCTGAGCGGGAAGGGGGATTGCACAGAAATCGGTTTGCGCTCTTCATCAGGATCGACGGCCACCACATCCAGCACGCCGGGCATGTTTTGGACAGCCGATTTGTCAAAGCTCTTAAGACGACCGCCTTGCACGGGCACTTGTTTGAGCGCGGCATACACTTTGTCAGGCACATTGACGTCAATGCCAAATACGGCACTGCCGTTGACGAGCATCGGGTTTTGCAGTTTTGAAGGGGAGATCTTGGTGAGCGTGTCCCATTCCGACCGCGGTTTGAGGGCAGGCTCATTTTCAAGTGTGACCTTTGCTGCAGCTTCCGCAACGTCGCCATAGGTCAGTGTACGTCCGGTTGCCTTGTGAGTGAGAGTGCTGTTTTCGGCCTCAACTTCTCCTGCCGGCACGCCCCATGTTTGCGCGGCTGCGGCTTTCAATCTTTCCCGCGCGCTAGCGCCGATCTGAAGGGCTTTTTCCATGCGGTCGTCGCTTGTGGATCGGCCGCTGAAATAGGCGACGGGGCCGCCGATCTTTATATAGTCATTGTCTTCCCGGAAACCGCGATTGGTGTCGGCATATTCCGCGCGGATCATGGACCAATCGGCACGCAGCTCTTCATTCACGCTCATGGCGAATTGCGTCATCACACCATTACCGATGTCCGGCATGGTGACACGCACGACGATTTCACCGGTCGGCAAGACCACAAGCCAGGGCGAAAACTCGTTCGCTTCCTTTGGGTCCGCCCACGGTTCGCGATCAATGGTGGCGGCCCCGGCAGGCACCATTCCGATGGCCAAGCCGCCGGCAAATGCCGAAGCTGTGATTACGAAGCTGCGCCGCGTGAGAGTTGTCATCTGTGTCATGTCCCGTGCTCCCCTTACGTGTTTGATTTCGCGGCTTGATGAATGGCAGCGCGCACACGCAGATAAGTACCGCACCGGCAGATATTGTCCATTGCATCATCAATATCGGCGTCGGTCGGATTGGGATTTTCCTTGAGCAGCGCCGCCGCCGCCATGATCATGCCGGATTGGCAGTAACCGCATTGCGGTACATCGAGATCGAGCCACGCTTTTTGAACCGGGTGGGAATTGTCAGACGACAGACCTTCGATGGTCGTGATGTCGCTTCCTTCAAGCGCTTCGACAGGCGTCACGCAGGAACGGGTTGCGACACCGTCGACCATCACGGTGCAGGCTCCGCATTGCGCGATGCCGCAGCCGAACTTGGTGCCGGTCATTTGCAGGTAATCACGAAGTGCCCATAAAAGAGGCGTCTCGCCATCGATATCGAGGCTTTTCTCTTCGCCATTGATCTTGAGTTTTGTGACCGCCACGTGTCCTTCCCTTTGGCCGCCTGCGTCACGGCCCTCTGCGACTTAGCGCCATGCAAGGCGCCTATCAATTCGGCAATACTTTGACCCCGTTTTGGGGCCGCGTGCAAGAGAAGACGAGTAGACGCAGGCCGCGACTTCGAACACAATTGGTGGCCTCACGCATAAGAGTTCTCAATCATGCGCAAATTTGAGCAATCGAGACGGCAGGCCATCGGCGCGTCCATGGCATTCGCTGCAGCTTCGTTTTTTGGTGTCCCAAAGACCGAGGCGTCTATTCCATGGCTCGAACCAGAGAAAGTGGAGCAGTTGATTCGGGAACGTATGGGGGCCGCCAAACCGGTTCCAGGCCCGATTGAGCTCAACATTCCCTCATTGGCAGAAAGCGGAAATTCGGTTCCGTTGACGGTCATCGTCAAAAGCCCGCCGGAAACGCGTGTCGATCATGTGTTGATTGTGGCAACGCGCAACCGCCGTCCCATGGTGATGGATGTTCATTTCGGTGCCGGCACACCCAAAGCGCAATTCTCAACGCGCATCCGTTTGAACGACACGCAAACATTGCTCGCCTTTGCTAAGCTGCAATCGGGCATCGTTTGGAAGGCCGAAACAGATGTGAGCGTTGTCATTGCCGCCTGTGAAGGCCTCGGATTTACATATTAGGTATCCCATGCCCACCAGTCGCCCCACCATTCGCTTATCTGTTCCAAGCCCTGCCACGCGCGGCGATATGGTCGAAGTCAAAGCACTGATCATGCATCCCATGGAAACGGGTTTTCGTGCCGATTCCATGGGCGAGATTTTTCCCAAGAACATCATCAATCTTTTTCAGTGCACGTATAATGAGGTTGAAGTCATCCGCATGGACCTTGAAAGCGGCGTCGCCCCCAATCCTTATTTTTCATTCTTCATTGAGGCGAAAGACTCTGGCTCCATCAAGTTTCGTTGGCATGACGATAATGGCGACATCTATGAGGACAGCGCGCCCATCGAAGTCATTGACCGTGACTAGAGTGTGATAGGTTTTGATCAAATGGCTCTGCTTCGTCATCAACTCAGATGATCAAAGAATTTTCGTCTATGGTGTCTGAATTCCACTATATGTGTCATCCCCCGGTGGAGCCCCCGGGGCCGGCCGAAGGCCGTCCCGAGGATAAACTCCGCGAAATCCGGGGGATCCACTCACCGAAAAAGAACACGCTGATACTAGTGGATTACCCGGATGCGCAGCTTCGCCGCTTACCGGGTAATGACACATGGAGTTGCTTTCAACGTCATCGCGAGTCCGCGTAAGCGGGCGCAGCGATCCAGGGTTACAAACAATGAGCAAGCGGTTCCTGGATTGCGTCAGCCGCAAAGTCAGTATTGGGCGGCTTCGCAATGACGGTGAGAATTATTTGAATGACTAAACTCATAACGATCGAGAGACGAACACGCATGAACATCTCCGTTTCAACAAAACCCGAATGGCGTAACAGATCATGAGTGATATATCCGTTTCAGGTCCATGGACTTGGGCAAGGGCGGCCGGCTTTTTGGAGGATGCTGTCATTCCGGCCAGAATCTCCGTCGTTTCGCCAAGCGGCTGGCCGGTCATCGCCTCGCTTTGGTTCATTGCTGATGACAAGAGTCTTTGGCTTGCAACAAAATGTGACTCGGCAATCGCCAAGCTTCTTCAGAAAAACAACAAATGTGCTTTTGAGGTTGCCTATGATGCGCCCCCCTATCGCGGCCTAAGAGGACAGGCGAATGCGACGCTCCATCCGGAACAAGGCGTGAGAGTTCTTCAGCGCCTGATCGACAAGTACCTTGAAAGCCGTGAAACCAAATTGGCAAAATGGCTCCTTAACAATGCGACTGAAGAAGTGGCGATTAGACTCACTTTCGTGAAATGTCAGTCTTGGGATTACAGTGATCGGATGAATTCATAAGGCGCAGCCCTATTTCACACAACGGGATGTTCGCATCATCAAACACGCGGTTGGGCTAATTACGACGCAACGCGCAGTCGGACAAGGCGCTGGTGTTCGATGAAGACATATGACTTCCGCCACAAGTCGCGGGAATATTACAAACGGAACAGGTGAGCTTGAACATGACAATCAAGAACGTTTTTGAAGAAATCAAAAAGCTGACAAAGACGATCGAAAATCTGTCGGTCACCGATTTAGCTCGAGAGCAGGCCGAAAACGCGAACTTACTGCTATTGGACATTCGAGAATTGCAGGAACGGGTTGACCTTGGAACGATCCCTAACTCTAAGCACGTTCCCCGCGGCATGCTTGAATTCTGGGCCGATCCTGCGAGCCCCTATTTTCGCACCTATTTTGAAGGTGAAGAGCAGCGGATCGTTTTGTTTTGCGCTGGTGGTGGGCGTTCGGTGCTTGCGACTCTATCGCTTGAGGAAATGGGTTACAAAAACGTTGCCCATGTTGCCGATGGTTTTCGTGGTTGGAAAGAAAGCGGAATGGCAATCGAAGATGTTGCTACAACGAGTCGTTGGGTTCGGCGGAAGGAATAGCTCTCTAACAGGCTGCTGAAAAATCCACTAGGACCCTTCGAGACGGACCTGTCGGCCCTCCTCAAGGTGAGTAAAGTCCGGCCCAAAACGGACTTTGATATCAGCGGCGTCCCAGCACCCGACCATCACGTCAAACCATTATAAATGCATTGTCGGCTTTTGACGCGACAGTGTATGCATACGCCAAGCCATGCCCCAGTCAGCTTTGCTGGAGCATTAAATTGGGAGCGTTTCATGATGAGTGACCGGTTTGGAGATCAACGTATAAAGTTCGCCAATGGTACGGTTGGTGAAACCTTGCGATTTGAGAGTGCCAATCCAACGAATTATGCGAGCGTGATTTGGGGTGATCTCGACACATCTAAAATAGAAATCGACGGGAAGTTGTTTCTACCTCCTAATCCAAAGGATACGCCTTCTCCTCTGGTTATTATCGTTCCTGGAAGCCTTGGGGTCGCCGTATCGCATCTTTCTCACGCCGAGACGCTGACCGATTTGGGTATTGGCGCTTTCGTCATCGATCCCTTTGGCGCGCGCGCTGTGTCTTCAACCGTTTCGGATCAAACACAGTACTCCTTTGCGGCAAGTGCTTTTGATGTGCTGGCAGCTCTCAAATTCGTTGCGGGCCTCCCAGGGATCGACAAAAGCCGATTGGGCGCGCAAGGTCACAGTCGTGGTGGATCGGCGGTTTTGTCGGCGGCGATGCGCAGGCTTTCAGATTCTATCCCTGCCAATGGTGCCAAATTGAAGGCGGTCTACTCAGCTTATCCGTGGTGCGGCCATCAATTCCTAAATCCGGACATCGGAGACACCATCGTACGGATCGTGATTGGCGAACGCGACAATTGGTGCTCGCCCCAACAAGCCCAAGGTTATGCGCATGCCATGCGCCTGGCGGGCGGCGATGCTTCGTTTCGCTTGTTTGTGGATGCGGAACACAGCTTTGATCGCCAGCCTCCCATTGTCTGCGAACCCAAAGCTGCCGTCTCCCCCCATGCGCCGACCGTCTATATTTCTGAGATCGGCGCCATGATCCACCCAGTAACAGGCGAAGCCGATCCGAACACAACCGATCGCGACCTTATGGTATACGGACTAAAGGCTGGCTTTGGCGTCAAAGGCGCTTCGCTTGGCGGAAAAGGGGATCAGCCTGCTCTGTTTAAGGAAGACATGACCAAGTTCTGGCTCGATGCATTATGAACCGATAGGTTTTGTTCTGCCGCGTGACAAACGTCCGCATTAACGTTGGAGCAGTAGATCTGGCGCGAGAAAAAGCAGTGCTGGGGAAACTGGTGTCACGTTATGCGCAGTGATCACATCGCTCTTAGTGTCCACGGCCTATCCGTCACGACGGATTAGTCTCTCAACATTCTTCTTGGTTCCAGAAAAGTGCTGGGCAGATATGCCTTCAAGGCTCTTTGCTATATCCAGCGCTGCTTGGCTAAGTTCGTCTTGAGAGCCAGACAGGGTTTCCACGACGCCCCACTCGTGCAGCTGATTGGTGGTCACCGGATCACCAAATTTGAGGAGCCTCTTTGAGTACGGTTTGGGGACGGTGTCTGAGATGATGTCAATGGCCCATTGGGGGATGGTCATGTTCACTCTAACTTCGTTCATCGCGAGCCGCGCTTCTTTGATGGCGACTTGTCGATCGCAGGCGCAAGCAAGAATGAATCCGCCCGCGATTCCATGGCCGGTAATCTGAGCTATGGTTGGTTTCGGGTAGTAGTAAATCCGCTTCATTGTGCCTGAAAACAGCTGAAAGAATCCGACAAGCTCATTGCGATCCATTGTCGGCAGCCATTTGATGTTTAGCCCTCCGGAAAACACTCTACTGTTTCCGCGAATGATGAGGCAGGGCGCGTCCGACGCCTCGACTTCAGCCAATAGACCTTGAATTGATTCGAACCAATTATTGTCCATCGCATTTACGTGCCCATCATCCATTGTAATGCGAGCACCAAGATCAAGATATTCCAGTTCAAATCTGCTATCAGTCATCATTTCCTCTCAAAACTTCCGTCAGTCATAATTCTCTAGACCATTTGCCATAATTGGCTATGGAAAATATATAGACTGGTCTAGATAGTCAATCTCAACCATCAGCGACTGTCGCGGCGCGAAAATGAACTTTCGGCCGGCATTGCAAACACCGACCGGCGCGGTGGTCCGCCTTGGCTGGCGGTTAGGCATGCCGCGCACTGAAGAAATCTAGGTGTACTGACGAGATCTAGGTGTTAGGTATGGGGGCGCCTATTTTCGGGGGCGTGGAAGGTCACAGTGCGTATCTTTCGTGACAGAAGCGATCGTGGCACACCCTTAGAAAAACGAGTCGCAGTATCTATTGTCAGGCCGAACATCAGCTTAGATGACATTTGGCCTCCTTAGCGGAATGATTGTTGGCGGAATGACTATGAAGAAATTGGTTATTGGACTCATTGGCGTTCTGCTTGTGGCGATCGCCGCTGGTGTTTATTGGATCAACACGGTCAACCAATACAAAACGCCGGATACGCTTTCCCTGTCGATCTTGGATGATACGGTCACCGTCCAACGGGACGCTCACAACGTACCGTACATTTTCGCGCGGTCGGAGGCCGACCTCATTCGTGCGCAGGGGTTCGTGGTTACCCAGGACCGTCTTCAGCAAATGGAACTTTACCGGGCGCTCATCCAGGGGCGTCTTGCGGAACTGATTGGGCAGGCCGGCCTGACTAGTGATATCCAGGTGCGCGTGATGGATGTGGCTGGTAACGCCCGCCGTCATGCCGCCCAGCTTGACAAGCGCTCGCGCGACTATCTCCAGTACTATGTGGCCGGCATCAACGCCTATCTCGCGTGTTGCGAACGTGATTTCCCGCTCGAATTGTCACTCATGGGCATTGAGCCTGAGCCTTGGACGATCGAAGATATTGTCAGTGTCATGCATTTCGTCGGACTGACCCATGGTCGAAACATGGACGATGAATTGCTGACAACGCAATTGGTTGCAGCGGTCGGAGCCGAAAGGGCCGGCCAATTGCTGCCGATTACATTGAACCCAGACCGCACAAACCCCATTAAAACGATCCCCGGCGCGACGCTGCCGGAGATTGAAGGGCGCATCCGTTCCACCTCCCGCGAAAAGGCTCCCGGTCTGTTCCCCGAATTTGGCTCAAACAATTGGGCTGTTGGCCCTGAACGGACCGAGAGTGGCCGGGCTATTCTGTCGAATGACCCCCATTTGGATGCACGAATCCTGCCCGGGCCATGGATTCCGATGGGTCTGTTTGCGCCGGAGGTTGAGGCGTTCGGTTTCGCTCTGCCTGGCTTGCCTGGGTTTTTGGTAGGGCGTACACAGAATGTTGCTTGGGGCGTGACAAATGGCTATGGCGATTCCCAAGACCTCTATGTCGAACAGGTCGATCCGGCTGACCCAAGCCGGTATGTTGAAAACGGTGTTTCACAACCGTTGTCAATCCGAGACGAAATCATTCGCATTGCCGATGACAGCAGCGAAAGCGGGTTTTCAGAAGTGACAATCTCTATACGCTCTACGCCTCGGGGGCCGTTGGTCACGGAGCATCCCGGGTTTGATGCGCCCGAAGGTTTGGCGCTGTCCCTACGCTGGACCCTGGCCTCACAGCAACGAGGCCAGATCGGGATTGATCGCTTCCTAACCGCAAATAATGCGGACGAACTGGAAGCCGCGATTCTCGATATCGACGTGATGTTCTTTAACATTGCCTTCGCGGATAGGGGCGGCGCTATCGGCCGGCGGTCGACAGGGCGTGTTCCGATCCGTGGCAACGGGAATGGGGCCTATCCGCAACCGGCCGGTGAGGATACGGCGTGGACCGGCTGGATTCCCAAAAGTGAAATGCCGAGCAGCCGAGGCGTTGGGACCGGTTGGATCGCGACCGCCAATAATGATCTTCAAACGGACGGTTATCCTTATTTTTACTCATCCCATTTTTCCCCGGCTTATCGCTATATCAGAGTCGGCCAGATGCTCTCCGATGCGTCCGCTTCGACCATGCAGGACCATTGGGCCTTCATTCAGGATGACCTGAATCTTCAGGCGAAAATCTTGGCGCCGCGTTTTGCGGCGGTACTCGAGACTGTTCCAGAGCTTGCGTCTCTTGCTGGTGAATTACGTGAATGGGATTTTCGGGATGACAAAGATGCGGTCGGGCCCTCCATCTATCATGGTATCTACGAGCATCTTTATGGTGAGATCTTTGATGATGAACTGGGATTGGAGTTGGCCACTGCCGTCCAAAAAAATCGCTATTACTGGATTGAAGGGTTTGACCTTCTGTTGCTCGAAGATCAGTCACCCTGGTTCGATAATGTGACGACGGCCGATCACCAGGAAACACTGGATGAGCTGATCATACGGGCCGGTCACACGGCAAAGGACATGCTTGAAAACAGGCTCGGCAAATCGCCAAAAAACTGGATATGGGGCAAACTGCACCAAATCCCTTTCAGGAGTATCTTGCGGCAATCCGGAGTCGGGGCGAATTGGCTTGGACACGCGCCGGTGCCGGCATCCGGATCGGGAGAAACCGTCCATCGCGGCTGGTATGCGGGGCGTACGGATTTTGAAAGCATCTCTTTCGACTCGGCACGCTTTGTCACCGACTTTGGCAACGACGACTATGTCATTGCTTCGCTTTCGGGGGGCGTGACGGGCCGCATATGGCATCCGGGCTTTAAGAGCCTTCTCTCCACATGGATCAAAGGCGACTATAACAAATTCTGGATTGATCCTGACCTGGCAAAGGAAAACTCTAAACACGCACTTACGATGAAGCCTGGCTGACCGATCAGCCGCTCTCACGGGATTGATGCCTCGTGGAGGCCGAGGAGTGATTCGCGCGGCCCGTCAGTACACGCACATTTAGTTGCAGCTTGAGCAGCATCTAGAATGTTATGAGTTCGGGTTCATTCAAATGTCTCTCATCGTCATTGCGAAGCCGCCCAATAATGACTTTGGGGCTGACGCAATCCAGGGGCCGCTTGCTCGGTGCATGGAACCCTGGATCGCCGCGGCGCTACGCGCCTCGCGATGACGAAGCAAAGCGATTCAAACAAAACTCATTATGCTCTACCGCCGAAAGAACTCCGCTAGATGATCAATCAATCGCCGCAGCCGCGCGGTTAGATGGCGGTTGGGGGGATAGAGGGCCAGCAGGCCGAACATATCGGCATTGTAGTCCGGCAAAATGCGCTCAAGCTGACCGGATGCCAGCCCGTCTTCAACGGCGTAGAGCGGGCATCTGGCAATGCCTTGCCCGCCAATCGCCATTCTGACGATTGCGGCAGGTGAGTTCGCGTGCAGCGTCCCGGACACTTTTACCGTTGTTTCATCTGCTATTGTTTTGTCGTCGGCGCTTGTGAACCGCCACACACTGGGATCCGATAGATTCTCATCAACCAGGCAATTATGCGTTGCCAAGGCGCCGGGTGCTCGTGGTCGGCCGTGCCGTTCAAGATAGGCGGGGGACGCACACACGATCAGCGGCATGTCGGACAGTCTTTTGACGATCAGTGTCGAGTCCCTCATGAGGCCCACACGCACGGCGAGATCAAAACCATCTTCAACCAGAGAAACTCTGCTGTCTGACAAAACGAGATCGATCTCGACTTTAGGATGCTCGGCCACAAAGGGCAGGAGTGCATCGGGCAGTTTCGTGCTGCCAAATCCGGTAGGGGCCGTTATCCGGATTGATCCGCTTAAGGATGATTGCTTCTCTTTGACCAAGTCATCCAATTCTTCGAATTGGTCGAGCATGGGAATGCAGCGCTGGAGGTAGGCGGTTCCCACCTCGGTCAAACTCACACTGCGGGTCGTCCGGTTGAACAGCTGGGCGTCCAGCCGGGTTTCCAGCTCTTTGACATATTTGCTGGCCAGTTTGGTGGAGATGTTGAGCCGCCGAGCGCCAGCCGTGAATGAGCCTTCCTGAGCAACGGCCACAAACGTCTTCATCGTTTCAAGTCGGTCCATCGGCCTTCTCCCTGCCAGATAGGGTTAATTGTGCCCACTTTGTACATAATATTTGAATGAGAAGATATATTATCGCCGAAGAGAGACTGCATTAGATCTGAGTGCGTCGCCCGAACAACCGGGTCCACGCACTGAAGACAACATTTGGAAAGGTCTCTCTCATGTCAAAAGCCATTCGTATTCATCGCCATCCTCTCTCCGGTCACTCGCACCGCGTTGAATTGTTCGCAAATCTGACCGGCATCAATCACGAGCTGATCGATGTGGATCTCGCCGCCGGCGAGCACAAAAAGCCCGAATTCCTGGCTTTGAATCCAGCCGGCCAGGTCCCCGTTCTTCGCGACAATGACGTCGTTTTGTCAGACTCCAACGCCATCCTCGTCTATTTGGCGCGGCGGTACGCACCCGATTGGATTCCGGCCGATGCCGTTGGCGAAGCAGAAGTTCAGCGCTTCCTTTCGCTTGCCGCCGGTGAGATTGCCTATGGGCCCGCCACGGCGCGTTTGATCACCGTTTTTGGCGCACCGTTGGATGCCGACAGGGCCAAAGACATTTCCGCACGCGCCTTCTCGTTCCTGGAGAGCCATCTCGAAGGCCGCGACTGGTTGGTCGGCAGCCAGCCGTCGATCGCCGATGTCGCCATTTACAGCTACACGGCGCACGCGCCCGAAGGAAACGTCTCCCTGCAGAACTATCCGAACATTCGCGCGTTGCTGGCCCGGATTGAAGGCCGGCCCGGGTTTGTGCCGATGCAGCAAACCAAAGTCGGACTGGCCGCCTAAAGGCCCGTCCGTCGCCAACGCCCCATCTCCTTCAAGTTGACCGTTCCTTCCGTTGAGGGAAAAAGAAAATGACCCAAGAGCAGATCACCGACACCAAGCCATCCCCGTTTCACCTTGGTGAGCAAGCCGTGCAAACGCGTCTCGGCGTGCGCGACATCGAAGATTGGGCGCGCAAAGTTGTGCGGAACCATTTGCCGGAACAACACCGGCAGTTTCACACCTCGCTCCCGTTTCTCGTTGTTGCCGCGCGCGACGGTTCGGGGCGGCCGTGGGTGACTCTGCTCGAAGGTCCTGAAGGGTTCGTTCGTTCGCCCGACCCTAAGACGCTCTCAATAGAAGCCAAAACCTCTCCCGGCGATGCCCTTGAGCATGCGTTTCAAGACGGCGCAGATCTGGGCATCCTCGGGATTGAACTCGCCACCCGGCGGCGCAACCGCGTGAATGGGCGCGTGGCCGACAACAAGGCGGGGACGATCCAGTTTCAGGTCGATCAGTCTTTCGGCAATTGCCCGCAATATATAAGAGAACGCAATTGGCAGCGCGATCAACATAACACGCCGGGGCCGGTGCGCAGGGGAGGCGAGCTTTCGCACGCGCAAATCGCCTGGATCGAAAAGGCCGATACTTTTTTCATTGCCAGCGGCTATCGCGGCGCCGGCGAGAACGCGGCGTTCGGCATGGATGCCTCCCACCGGGGCGGCGAGCGCGGATTTGTGAAGGTCACTGACCGGCAAACAATCGTGTTTCCCGATTATGCGGGCAACAACCACTATAATACGATCGGCAATTTGGCCCAAGACCCGCGCGCCGGTTATCTGTTCATCGATTTTGAATCCGGCAGTTTGCTCCAGGTCACGGGCACAACATCGATTGATTGGGATACGGATCGCCTTAACGACTTCCCCGGCGCGCGGCGTCTGATCACCCTGAACATTGATGAAATTGTCGAGCTTCAATCTGCCGTCGCGTTACGATGGGCCGCCGATGCTGACGCGGTGCGGTCTTTGCGTCTCGTCAACAAAGTACGTGAGAGCGACGATGTCACTTCATTCGTGTTTGAGGCCCGTGACGGAGGACTGCTCGCCGAATTCGAAGCGGGCCAACACCTTCCGCTTCAAGTGTCAATTCCGGGTCTAGCCGAACCCGTTCAGCGTACATACTCACTCTCCGGCTCGCCAGCGGATGAACGCTATCGCGTCAGCGTGAAGCGGGAGCCGCAGGGCCTGGTCTCGCGGTTTCTGCATGATCATACCGCGGTCGGCGATGTCATAGATGCCCGCCCGCCCGCCGGTGACTTCATGTTGACCTGCACCGAATGTCCGCTTGTGCTGATCAGCGCGGGTGTTGGGATCACGCCGATGCTGAGCATGCTGCACGCCGCGGCGCGCGAACAAGCAGATCGTCCCATTTGGTTCCTTCATGGAGCGAAGGACGGAAGCCATCATCCGCTTGCGGACGAAGTGACCGGTCTCGCCGCCAACCGGCCGAATGTCAGCGTTCACACATTCTACAGTCGGCCCGGTGCTGCAGACCGATACGGGACCGACTATGACTATAAGGGGCGCCTCAACGGTGACGTGGTCGCCGGCATCGTTCGGAGACCGGATGCGCACTATTTCTTGTGCGGACCGACAAAATTCATGGCGGAGATGCAAACCGCATTGGAATCGGCCGGTGTGCCCCCAGAGCAAATTCACACGGAATCCTTTGGGCCTGCGCGTTCCGACACAAAGGAACAGGTGACGGCATAACAAAACGCGCCGGCATCGGTCTTTGTGATCGTACGGGGCCAACGGCAGCGGATGGAGGGAGATCATGACCATTTCAATAACCGGGACACAACAACTCGCCACACTCATCTCGACCTACTTCGTTCGTATTCCAACGGATGCGGCGAAGTCTGGATTGACAACGGCCCTGGCGACACTCGGCGCTTTAGAAGTGTTGGATTCCTTTGCGGCTTTTGCTGATCATCTGTTCGGTCAGAGTTCTCTTTTTCTTCACCATTTATTCAACGTAGCCGAAGTGGCCGCCGCTCTGCTGCTGTTTATCAGTATGGGAAGGAAACTTGGCTGTTGGACCGGTCTTGCGCGGCTCACGTCTTACATCAGTTTGCGTCTGTCTCACCTGCAGGCAGTCAGAAGGGGCATGGCCCTAGCTCTCCATGGTTCGAGACGGCGCTATCGCGCCTCCTCACCATGAGGCTTTTACATGTTTTCTCATCCTGAGGAGGGCCGTTAGGCCCGTCTCGAAGGATGCAAATGACTTCTTCGCAACCCGATACCCCGCGCGGACTATTTCACAGGAGAGATCAATGACCAACACATCACATCAAAAAGTATGCGTCGTGACTGGTGTGGGCGACGGAACGGGTGCCTCTATCGTTCGGCGTTTTACGGCAGAGGGCTGGCAGGTTGCGATGATTGCCCGCGATAAGCAGCGTCTAGCTGCGCTTGAACAAGAACTGCCCAACGCACGCGCCTTTCCCTGCGACATAGCCAATCTGGAAGAGCTGCTCGAGGTTTGCAGCCAAATTCAGCGCCAGTTAGGTGCGCCCGAAATTTTGGTACACAACGCCGTGCGCGCCACATTCAAACCGTTTATGGAGGCCGATCCGGAAGAGCTCGAACAAAACTTTCGGGTCAATACGACGAGCTTGTTATATATGGCGCGCGCGTTATCCCCATCCATGGCTGAACAGGGCAGTGGGGCCATCATAGTGACCGGGAATACCTCGGCGCATCGCGGTGTTCCCAACTACGCTCTGTTTGCGCCGACAAAGGCGGCCCAACGAATCTTAGCTCAATCGCTTGCCCGCGACCTTGGTCCCAAGGGTGTTCACGTCGCCTATGTCACGATTGATGCGGCGATCGACACACCCTGGACGCGCGTCCCCTTTAACCCCGACGAGCCGGAAGATTTTTTCAGCAAGCCCGCCGCGATCGCTGACGAGATTTTCCACCTTGCTCATCAACACAAGTCCACTTGGTCGTTTGATATCGATCTGCGCCCCTTTGGCGAACAATGGTGAGCTCACTTCCCAATTAATCCCAGCAGACAGTTTTGTTCCGAAACCGACATTGTAAGGAAAAACAAAATGACCAGCGCCTGCCCCCAAACCAGCCCGCTTACCATCGATGACTTCATGTCCGGACTTGTCCGGCGCAATCCGGGTCAGCCTGAATTTCAACAGGCCGTCAGGGAAGTGGCCGAAACGGTCATTCCTTACATCAATGAGCGCCCGGAATTGCGGGAAGCGCAAATTCTCGAACGGCTGACAGAGCCGGAAAGGGTCATCAGTTTCCGCGTGAGTTGGCAGGACGATCAGGGACGCGTGCGGGTCAACCGGGGATGCCGCGTCCAATTCAACAACGCGATCGGTCCCTATAAGGGAGGGCTGCGGTTTCACCCGACCGTGAGCGAAAGCGTGATCAAGTTTTTAGGCTTTGAACAGATCTTCAAGAACGCGTTGACGACGCTGCCGATGGGCGGCGGAAAGGGCGGCGCAAACTTTAATCCGAAAGGCAAGTCCGACAGCGAGATCATGCGGTTTTGCCAAGCGTTCATGACCGAACTTTACCGGTACATTGGCGCTAACACGGATGTGCCGGCCGGTGATATTGGCGTGGGCTCCCGCGAAATCTGCTATCTGTTTGGCATGTACAAGCGGCTCGCCAATGAATTCACCGGTGCCATCACCGGGAAGGGGCTGGAGTTTGGCGGTTCCCGCATCCGCACCGAGGCCACCGGATATGGCAGCGTTTATTTCATGCAGAACATGCTGGCGGCCCGGCAGGATCAGATTGACGGGAAGACTTGCGTCGTTTCTGGCTCCGGCAATGTTGCTCAGTACACGGCCGAAAAACTGATTGAATTGGGCGGCAAGGTCGTGACCCTGTCGGACTCAAGCGGCTTTATCCACGACCCGGAGGGTCTCAATCCCGAAAAGCTAGAGTTTGTCAAACAGTTGAAGAATGAAAAGCGGGGGCGCCTCACCGCCTATACGGAAACATTCGGCGGTACTTATAGCGAGGGCGCAAAGCCCTGGTCGGTGTCTTGCGATCTGGCGTTCCCTTCGGCAACACAGAATGAGTTGGACGCGGACAACGCCAAAACGCTCGTCGGGAATGGGGTGATGGGGGTTTGTGAGGGGGCCAACATGCCGTCGACACAGGATGCGGTCGAGATTTTCCGCAAAAAGCAGATCTTGTTTGCGCCCGGCAAGGCCGCGAATGCGGGCGGTGTTGCGGTCTCCGGCCTTGAGCAATCTCAAAATGCCATGCGGCTTTCTTGGTCTTCCGAAGAAGTCGACAATCAGCTTCAAACCATCATGCGCAACATTCATGAACAATGCGTGGAACACGGACAATCCGGCAATCATGTCGACTATGTAAAAGGCGCAAACCTCGCCGGTTTCATCAAAGTGGCTAACGCCATGCTCGCCCATGGCGTGACCTGAAGCGCCTGTCATCCAATCCCATTCCAAAAAGGAAAGATCTCATGAAACAGAAATTTGATGTCGTGATTATCGGTGGTGGCAATGCAGGATTCGGTGTTTCCGCCGTCGCCCATGAAGCCGGCAAATCAGTCGCCTTTATCGAAGAACGCGATTTTGGCGGGACATGTCCGAACCGCGGCTGCACGCCCAAAAAGGTGATGGTGGCGGCGGGCCAAGCTCTCCACGACATTGAACGCGCGTCCGTTCATGGCATCGAGGTGGGCAAACCAAAACTCGATTGGACCAAACTGATCCGGCGTCAGAAAGAGATGATCGCGTTCATCCCAGACGCCATGAAGGTAACAGCCGAAAAACGCGGTACGGTGTTTGAGGGGCGCGCCAAATTCACTGGGCCAAACACGGTCGACGTTAATGGCACCGAGATCGAAGGCGAAAACATCGTCATCGCCACCGGATCAAAACCACGGGAACTCGATATTCCGGGCTCTGAGCATATGATCACATCCGACGATGTTCTGCTGGAAGAGACTTTGCCCGACAGTGTGGTGTTCGTTGGGGGCGGCGTGATCGCTATGGAATTCGCCCATGTCTATGCGCGCGCAGGTGCAAAGGTCACAATCCTTGAGGCCATGCCCCAATTGCTGCCCCGGTTGGACCCGGAGGCCGTTCAAGTCATCAAGGAACAGACAGAAATTCTGGGCGTCACCATCGAGACGGACGTTCGTATTGATGCTATTGAAGAATCAGGCGGCGCCTTTCGCGTGTCTTACCAGCGTGACGGCGAAAGCCGGGAGGTGGTTGGCGCCCGCGTGGTGAACGGCACCGGGCGCGTGCCCAATGTCGATAGGCTTGACTTGGAGGCTGCCAACATAAGTCATGACGGTCTGCGGATAGAAGTCGACGACTATTTACGTTCGGTTTCGAACCCTTCCGTATGGGTTGTGGGCGATGCCTTGGCGCACACGGCTCAACTCTCGCCGGTGGCCACGTATGAAGGACGGGTGGTCGGCCATAACATTGTCCACGGTCCCAGCAAAAAGCCGGACTTGAATGCAAACGCAAGCGCGGTTTACACCGTACCTGCGCTATCGATGGTCGGTCTTACAGAGCAAGAAGCCAAAATTCAAGACCGCGATGTTGCGGTCACGGTGACTGACATGACGGATTGGTTTTCTGGCAAAACCTATGCTGAAACCGCGGCTTGGTCGAAGGTTCTTGTCGACAAGAAAACGGACGAGATTGTCGGCGCCCATCTTGTCGGCCATCATGGCGAAGAGCTGATCCACCTTTTCGGATTGGCGATGAAGCACGGCATCACCGCCACCGATCTAAGAGAGACGCAAGCCGCGTTCCCGACCTTCACCTCGGACATGAAAAACGTCATGTAGTGAGAACAGAATGGGCGGGGTCCTTATCTGAGAATCCCGCCCATTTCAGTGTTGGACTGTCAAATTTGATTTTGCAGTGGAGCAATCTCATTCGGGAGCCGCTCCTTAACCCAAGAGGCCAGAAGCGGGAAATACTCTTTTTGGCGCTCTGACTCCAAACCACATTCGCGGCCGCCAACGCCCCTTACCAGCCTGCGGCGCATTTTCTCCTGTTGGAAATTGACGAGCGAAATGTGTATCTTTTTCGCCGGAATAGGAGACGAGTGGAACGCATGACGGGAAACACGGAACAGTACGACGCCATCATCATCGGGTCAGGCTTTGGCGGTCTTTATGCGCTACATCATTTGCGCGACAAGATGGGACTCAAGGTGCGTGTCTTTGATGGTGCCGGCGGAGTAGGGGGCACCTGGTGGTACAACCGCTATCCCGGCGCGCGAGTCGATGCGCCGAGCAGCCCGTTTTACGCCTACACATTTTCAAAAGACCTTGTCGACACGTGGGAATGGAACGAAACCCAGACGGCAGGACCCGACGTGCTCGCTTATCTTGAGCATGTCGCTGACCGTTTCGATCTCTTAAAGGACATTCAATTCGAAACCTGGGTTACCGATGCACGTTATGACGAAGCGGCCCAGCGCTGGACGATCGATACCGACACCGGCAAAACAGCAACGGCGCAGTTCTTGATCTGCGCGACCGGCGCTCTCTTCGTTGCCAACATGCCCGATTATCCCGGGATCAAGGACTTTGCGGGCGCGTGTTATCACACCGGGCGCTGGCCACACGAAAAAGTCTCCTTTAGGGGCAAACGGGTTGGGGTGATTGGCACCGGGTCTTCGGGCATTCAATCGATTCCGGAAATCGCCAAGGAAGCCGAGCACGTCACTGTATTTCAGCGCACGCCTCAATATGCGCTGCCCGCGCGCAACCGCCCGATTACGAAAGAGGAACTTGCCGGGTACCGCAAAGATTGGGATGAGTTGCGCCATTCGATGCGCCGCCGCGGCGGCTGGCCATGGAAGACCAACCGGCGGCGGGCGGCAGAGTATACGCCGGAGCAGCGCCACGCGATCTATGAAGAGCTTTGGGAAGAGGGCGGCATTCATCTCTCGATCAACAGCTTTGTCGGCGTGCTGTCCGACAAGGATCTTAATGACGAGGTGTCTGAATTTGTCCGCGGCAAAATTCGCGAAACAGTCCGCGACCCGGAAACCGCGCGCAAGCTGATGCCCAGCTATCACTTCGGCACCAAGCGCCTCATTCTCGATAATGGTTATTTCGAAACTTACAACCGTGACAATGTTTCGTTGATTGATCTGCGTGAAGACCCGATCGAAGCCTTCACGGCAACGGGCGTGCGGACGCGCCACGCAGAGCACCCGATCGACATACTGGTACTGGCCACCGGTTTCGATGCGGTGAGCGGTTCCATGTTGAAAATCAACCCAGCTGGGAGAGGTGGCGTGCGCCTCGCCGAGAAATGGGGGAACCGGTTTGACAATTATCTCGGGACGGCGATCGCGGGCTTCCCGAACCTGTTTATGATTCACGGGCCCGGCGCCCCCGGCGTTTTCTTTTCGATGCCTTTGGGCGGCGAGCTTACAACCGCATTTATCGCCGACTGCATCCAACATGTGCGCGAGAAAGATTTGGGTTCCATCGAAGCAACCGAAGCCGCCGAAGAAGAGTGGGACCGCGAGATCAACGAGATCGCGAACCGCACGCTCTATCCCCAAACAGATTCCTGGTATATGGGCGCGAATATTCCCGGCAAGCCGCGCCAGTTCTTAGGGCATCTGCGCGGTTCGCACTATTTCGACCGATTGTCTGAAGTGAGCGAAGGCGGCTATGAAGGGTTCGCCTTCGAGCCGGCCCATGAAAAGGTTGCCTCCGCTTAGGCGGCACGCTCTTTCCTAATCTTTTAACTGCTTCTTATCGCGGCCTTGGCGTATGCCTTTTGGTCTGATCTCGGCCAGAAGAACAAGGCGGGGCATGTAAGGGCTACACAGGAGTCAGATACGCAAGCGTCACAAATCTTGCATTAAAACCTTGAATGATCATTCTATGTTTTGTAGGGTCGGCATATGGCAAGAGGGCCCAACAAACAATTCGACACTGCAGAGGCGCTTGAGCAGGCGATGTTGCTGTTCTGGGAAAAAGGCTATGCGGCGACCAGCATGACCGAATTGCAAGCGCGTATGCAGCTGGGCGCCAAGAGCCTTTACGATACATTTGGGGACAAGAGGCAACTCTATTTCAGCGCAATTCAGCACTACACCGACACCGTCGTCAAAATGCTCTTCGGCTCGCTGTCGGAGAAGAAGTCACCGATCAAGGCCATTCACGCGGTGATGCAGACGATGGCTAAGATGGATGCCGGTCGTCACCGAGGGTGTTTGCTCGGCGTGGCAATGGCGCAAGCCCAGTTTTCAGAAGACGTTGACCTCGCGCGTTTCCTTGAGCGTCAATTGGGTGTCATCGAGAATGCTCTTTTCGACGCGTTCGAGAAGGGAAAGACACTGGGAGAACTGAGTCAGGAGGTGGATGCACGGGACATGGCGCGTCTGTACACGGCGCTCTTCCAAGGCATCAATCTTGTCTCGCGGGTGAGCAAAGATACGAAGCTGATAAACGGCGCCCGCCGGGCGCTCAAAAATGGACCCCTGTCGCAAACACACGCATTGGACAACAAGACTCCCGGGTGAGAAACTTAAATGGAGACACGCTGATGGCTTATTTCGACTACGGCAACTGCGAAGTGCCTATACGTGAGGACATTCCGGCAGCCTATCAAGCGTACTGGGAAAAATTGCGCAGGCCCGGCACTTGGTGGACCGGCGCCGAACGTATAGCCATCGCGCAGGAAACACGCAACGCGCTGACCTGCGCGTTTTGTGCCGAGCGGAAAAAGGCGCTTTCGCCCTATGCCTTTAAGGGTGAGCATGAACAGTGCGGCGGTCTGCCGGAACGCGCCGTTGACGCCGTGCACAGAGTCATCACCGATCAAATCCGCATCACGCAGGCCTATGTGGATGACAATGATGCCAACGGCTTGAGCAAGGGCGCGTATGTCGAATTGGTTGGCGTGACTGTTGCCGTCTTTAGCATCGACGAGTTTCATCGTGCATTGGGCCTTCCGGTAGAAGAGCTTCCCTCACCGGTATCAGGGGAGCCGAGTGGATATCGCCCTGAGATGTTGGCCGACGACATTGGCTTCGTGCCCACCGTTCCCTCTGAGGGCGCGATAGGGAATGAGGCAGACCTTTGGCCGAACGGCTATGGTCCGAATGTGGTGCGGGCGCTCACCCTGGTGCCAAATGCGTTGCGGGAATGGCGCGAACTCTCTGCTGTTCAATATCTCGCGCTCGACAAGATGCAGAATTTTGGGAAGGACGAAACGCGATCGATTGATCGTATGCAGATGGAATTGGTTGCCGGCCGTGTGTCGGCGGTCAACGAGTGCTTTTACTGAACGACGGCGCATGCCTCGATGCTCCGTGTGAGCGCGAAAACATCTGAAACCGATATCGATATTCAAAGTATCCGCGGCGACGCAGCCAGCGCAGCCCAGGGCATCGAATTCGGCGCCCAGCTCATGCGGTTTGGCGAAAGTGTGGCCACCCGCGACACGAATGCATTGCAATCAAGCAGAAAGGAACTTCTTGAAGCGGCCGGGCAGCAGGTGCTTGTGGACGCGGCGGGTGTTGCTGCCAACTTCCAGCGCATGGTTCGCATCGCCGATTCCATCGGCATTCCGTATGACGATATGAAATCGGAGATGGGTAAGAAGGTCCGCGAGGACCTCGACCTCACCGCTTTTGAGAGCGCAAAGCATACGCTTGACCATCAGCAGAAGTAACGGCGTCCTGTACGGTGAGAAGGACCGGTGTGCGTGTTGGTCATTTCGTTTGATAGGATGCTTAACCCCGAAGTGAGGTAGTAAGGAAGCGGCCGCGCAACGCCGCTGCTCCGTCACGCGTGCGCCATCATGCGCTGATTTTGTCCGCGCTTTGCCGGTCGATGTTGGGGCGTGTCACCGACGCCCGTTCGCGCGACAAGAAATTCGATCAGCCGGTTCCTGTCTTTGCGTGAGACCGCCGTGCCGGGCATTACACTTGTGGCGTGCGACACCCGATCGAACCAGAGTTTTCCCGTTTCGGTTTTGGCCGCGTTCGCGGAGGCAAGCCAGACAATCGTGTCCGCGCCCATGCGGGAATCGCGCAGTTGCGATGCCATGACCCTGTTGAATCGGGGTAACGAGTCGGCCACGCCCGGCGTTTCCGCCCAGCCCGGATGCATGCTGTTAAACCGCGCGCCGCTTGCACGATATGCGTCCGCCCAATGTTCGGTCATCGCCACCAGGCCACGTTTGGCGCGGGCGTAGGCTTTGGCGCCTTCATAGGTGCCTTTCTCATACTGCATGTCTTCAAGGTCGAGGCTTTGTAAATACATGCCGCCGCTGACCACATTAATCACATGCGTTTGGCTGTTCTTAATAAGATCGGCGAGAGATTCCACAAGCACGTAAGGCGCCAGCAGATTGAGCGCCAGCGATTGCTCGTTGCCTTCACTTGTGACGGTCCGATCATTGAGGAGAGCGCCCGCATTGTTCACTAGCACATCCAGTTGGGGCGCCATCTCCCGGATTTGTTCGGCAGCTTGTTTTGCGTCGCGCAACAGCGAAAGATCGGCGCGCACATGCTTGAATTCATCTGCGTTGCGTCCACTGAAATCGGCGATGATGTTGGCGGCTGCAGACAGTTTCTTTTCGTTTCGGCCCACTAGGATCAAGTCCGCACCCAGGCGCGCAAACTCGCACGCCGCCGCGAGGCCGATGCCCGAGGTCGGGCCGGTGATCGCCACCGTTTTGCCGTCCATGAACTCCGACAATCCCTTGTTGGGCATGGCATAGTAGCCGCGCTTGGTGAAATTCACGACGGCCGGCAGGATCAACTGATCGGCAACCTTGCCACACAGTGAATTCGACGGCGTTTCTTCTTCGATTGTCAGTGCCCGTTCTAATCCGCGCACCGCGGCCTTGCCCGTGCGGTTGAGCACAGGGCCCATCAGCGGCTCTATCGCGGCCATGGGCATTTTGAATTGCAGATTGGCTTCGTACGTAATCTTGGTTTGGGTCGGATTGACTGGTTCTAAAGTGATCGTATCAAGCGCCGTCAGCGAGTTGTTTTCGCCCTTGAGCACCAGGCGCGTTGGCGGCGTCAGCTCGAGTGTCTCGTAAGTCATCGGAATCTCGCGGCCGATGAAATTCAGCTTCATGTCATATTGGGTCCCAACCCGGGCTGGGCCGTGGCTGGCCTTTTCCGAACGATAAACGCCGGGATCCCATTGCTCGATGGTGGAGAAATCGCGGAGATAGCGAAAGCAATCCTCGATGGTTCTGTCGACGAAAATCGTTTCCCGCAAGATTGTCATGTTCCCGTCCTGACTTGATGGTCCCGGGCGCCAACGACGCCCCTAAACTAGGGCGCCACCCGAGGTCGGATCTGTTAAAGCAAATCTGCTCAAAATACGGGCAAAATAGCTCTGCGGATCATAGCACACAGCCTCATCTTCGAGATGGACGGGCACCAATTCCTACAATTTCGCCAAAAAGCGCCGCGCGTCCGTTCGGACCTGATCTTTCCGGTCCTCGTCTATCCGATCCCAGGTCCGGTAGACTTGCCCGAGCCGAGGATTTCTGCCGAGTTTATCGCGGTGGCGCGCAAGGAAATCCCAGTAAAGATAGTTGAACGGACATGCATCGGGGCCCGTCTTTTCTTTGACTTTGTATCGGCACGATCCGCAATAATCGGACATCCGGCTGATATAGTTCCCACTCGCTGCATAAGGCTTCGAGCCGAGCAGGCCGCCATCGGCAAACTGGCTCATGCCCAGCGTGTTGGGCAATTCCACCCATTCATAAGCGTCGGCATAGACCGCGAGATACCATTCATGCACGGCTTTGGGATCGACGCCTGCCAACATCGCAAAATTGCCTGTGACCATCAGGCGCTGGATGTGATGGGCATAGGCGTGCTCTTTGGTCTGTTCGATGCTTGCACGCATGCATGCCATATCGGTCTCGCCCGTCCAGTAAAAGTCGGGCAGCGCATTGTCGTGCTCAAAAAAGTTGTTCTCAAGATAATCCGGCATGTGGCGCCAATAAATACCGCGTACATATTCGCGCCACCCGAGGACTTGCCGGATAAAGCCTTCGGCGGCGTTGAGGGGAACCCGGCCTGCGCGATAGGCAGCCTCGATTTGTCTGCAGACAGTGAGTGGATCTAAGAGGCCGACATTCAAGTAGAGTGCGATCACCGCGTGATAAAGAAAGGGTTCACCCCGCAGCATGGCGTCTTGGTAATCGCCAAAGGTTGGCAAACTCGTTTCGACAAAATGTTCGAAGGCTTGCGCCACTTGGCTGTGCGTGACAGCAAACCAGAACGGATTCAAATCCCCGAAATGATCGCCGAAATGAGTTTCGACCAGTTCCAAGACAGCGCGCGTCGTTGCATCGGCGCGAAACTGTTTCGGTCCTTCGTAAACTAAGCCGGCCTTTGGGCGCTTACGATTCTCGCTATCGTAACTCCACCTTCCGCCAGCAGGTTCGTCACCGTCCATCAAAAGGCCGGTCTCGCGGCGCATCAGGCGATAGAAATTCTCCATGCGCATTTGACGCCGTCCGTCGGCCCAACGATCGAACTTGGCCTTCGGGCAAATGAAACGGTCGTCCTCGAGAATGTCGAGCGGCACGTTCGGATCATCGCGCAAGCGCTCAAAGTCTTTGAGCAATCGCCACTCACCAGGTTCCGTAATCAGGACGCGATCGCAATCAAACCGGCTTAGGGCGCGTTTCACTTCCCCTGTGAGGGAACCTGTGTTTTCTTGATCGTCGAGTTTGATGTAGTCGACCGTCCATCCGGATTGCGTAAGCTCTTCCGCGAAATGGCGCATGGCCGAAAATACAAAGGCGATCTTCTTCTTGTGATGGCGCACATAGGTTGCTTCGCCAGCGACTTCCGCCATCAAGATCCGGTCTTGGTGCTTATCTGCGTGCCGCAGTGCAGACATGTTGGGCGATAGTTGATCGCCAAGTAACAGTATTAATTGCCTTTGCGGACGATGATTTGGGCTGCCGCGCATCCAATAATTTCTCTTTCGTTGAATGAACGGCCAGCCCTCAACTGAGTAAGGCTTCGCCTTATTTAAGTTGCATCGCCCGCGCGTGTGTTACCCGCCCCACACATCGTCATAGCGTGCTGTGCCGTCCTGCACGGGGACGTCGCGATGTGTTGGCTGTGCGGCAGCGCTCTGAAAGGTGAGTCCTGTGAAAAGCACGCCAAGGACGATCAGCATATGGGCGACAATGAGCTCGCCGTACCATAACCAGGCGCCCGCGCCGGCGCAGAAGATGGTGGTCCACATCATGCTCAGATAGAGCATGATCTGAAATCGCTGCACTGCAGGCAAGGCTCTGAGCGGATTCACATTCGAATCCATAATCGCTCGATACATAGGAAACATTGGTTCAGCCCTCAAAAAAACATGTGGACCGTTTACGAGGCATACGGACGTTCGGATCATCACGGCGTGGGAGTGCCGTTCTTCTTTCGCAAAACCGCAGGGTAAAACGGATCTGAATTGAAAGTGGCGAACACCGTACAATCGGGCCTGATCTGCCGATCACGTTTTGCTTGTTTTATGGCGAGCCGCCTGTAGCATCGAACGGCTTAGTTAACCGATTTGGATCTGGATTAAAGATGAACACAGCACGGCGCGGCCCCCTCGAAGATTTGACCATTATTGACTGTACGCGGGCGCTTGCCGGGCCCTTTGGAGCGGGTCTGCTGGCGGATCTCGGCGCCAGGGTCATCAAGGTCGAACCGCCCTTGGGGGACGGGTACCGGAACATCCCGCCCTTTTTGCCCGATCATGCGTCCCCTTACGAAGACCGTGAGGCGGGGACGGACTTCGGTGCGCCCTTCGCCGCGGTGAACCGCAACAAACGCAGTGTGCGCCTCGATTTGAAGGAGGAAGGCGATAAAGAAATCTTCTTGCAGCTCTGTGAACAAGCTGATGCAATCGTGGAGAATAACCGTGCCGGTGTGATGGACCGCCTCGGTCTTGGCTACGAAGCCATTGCGGCGCGCAATCCGAAAATCATCTATGGCTGCGTGCGCGGTTTTGGCGATCCGCGAACGGGCGAAAGTCCGTATGCGGATTGGCCGTCCCTCGATGCCGCGGCGCAGAGCTTTGGCGGACTTGTCCATGCCAATGACGGCCTCGTGACGCCTGCCATCGCCGATGTCTTTCCCGGCACCTTGATGGCGCTGGGGGTTGTTTCTGCCATCCATAACGCTCGGCGCACCGGGCAGGGGCAGTTTCTCGATGTTTCGATGTATGACGCCATGTTGTCATTTCAGAAAAGTGCCGTCGCGCAATTCGGCGTCACCGGCAAACCGAACAAGGCCGGCTTGCAGCGGGCCATGACCTTGTATCCATTTGATTTGTTTCCAACAAAAGACGGTCGCATCGCCATTGCCGCCGCTCAGCCTCATCACTGGGATCTGCTCTGCGCAGCCATGGACCGGGTCGATATGATGAGTGATGAACGCAGCGCCAGCAATGCAGCGCGCCTTAAGAATGTCGATTGGGTCGAGGAGCAAATCTGCGCCTGGACGCGCGAGCTGACGCGCGCCGAGATATTGGACAAGCTCAATGGCGGCATTCCCGTTGGTCCGGTTCAGACCATGGCAGACATTTATGAAGATCCCCATGTGACCGCGCGCGAGATGTTGGAAACCTGTCATCCCGGCGGTGACAATCCGGACATCACGCTGGCTGCGAACCCGATCAAGTTTACCGAAACACCAACCGCCCTCTATCAGGCACCCCCCACTTTGGGTGCCCATAATGAAGAAGTCCTCGCTGAGTTCGGGATCGATGCGCCGGTCAAAAAGAAGGGAGCGTAGTGGGTGGTCATTTCACCGCTCATCCTGGAGCTTAGGCGCGCCCATCCTGTAAGGATGGCTGCAAGCCTTAGCATTCGGGATCTCTTAATGGCACTTTCAGAACTTGCTGCACCCAGCGCTTTGCGCGTTCCCCCAGCGCTTTGCGCGTTCAGTGCTTTCGTAAAGCTCATTGGAGCTTTACGATCCGGCCCTTTGGCCGGACCGGCATTTCACCCGGTTTTCACCGGCATGAGCGGGTCTAATTGTGTCGGCCTTCTCCTTAAGCGTGGCATTGGCTCTGTGGTGTTCAGATACAGATGTTGGCGTCAGAGTGAATCCAGCGGCGTGAGTTCAGGCGGTGTCTCGGGAAGGCCCTTATCGCTTTGGGAGGGCACGGGATCCAACCGAAGGATGTTACGCGAGGGCGGAAAGCCCATGAGAATTTTGGCAAAGAGCGGTATGGGGAACCTGGTGACAACGCGTTGATATTCTTCGCCGTCGATGGGCACCGCGGTGTAGTCGGACACCACGCCGTCAATTTCAATTTGCACGTCAGGGTATTTGACCGCGCGGTTATACCAACCTTGCGTCCAATGGTGGGCGGATACATAAAGCTTCCCCTCCATTTCGAATCGCGCCACGCGTAGGCTGAGTTCATTGCCGTCCTCATCCGTTGATGTAATGACAAGCATCGGAAAGCCCGTTCTTTCGAGCGTCGGCTGCATCATGCGCAGATACACCGTCTCGAAAATCACGACGAAGCCCACATAGACCGCGAGAAGAATACCCAGCCATTTCAAAACTCTCATAACGCACTCCCTTTGCGACGAACCGTCGTTTGATGAAGGACTTTGTTTCGATAATCTCTCGGTGCCCGAATGCGGGACGCTAAGCGTCCGACACATTCTCCTGTGAATACAGCAATCCGCCTTCTTTCCGTACACGGCAGGCAGACAACATGGTGTTCAATCCCAACAACTCTGACCCACTTGGCATTCGGGAGAGATAGTTCGTCACGGAACTCTTGCCTTGATCGGTTTCAAGGCATGCGTTCAATCTGTCCTCAAGCCGTTGCAGCATCCAAATCTGATAGGGGATCACCATGCGCCGGCTGCGCACACCGCCGATGGAGAATTGATGCGTGAGCGGACCGTCTCCCGTTTGCAATTCGAGGAAGTCGGGCGTCGCGATGAAGCTCTTCCCAGGCAATTCTCCGCCGTCTGCGTGCGCGTCGCTGGCGATGTAACTTGTCAAGGTTGCTGCGCTGCTTTTCAGAACCGGCCACATCTCGTCAAAGAAAATTTCGACAAGGGCGGTGAGCGTTTCCGGTATCTGGTCATCGGGCAGCCATTCGCCGCCATGGCTGGTTGCGGGACGCGGGATGAGGGTGCCATCATCGCCGACGGCATAGAGTTTTTGTCCCCACATGCGTGCGTTAAGCGCGCCTTCGCCGTTGGTGCGTTCGACCCATTCTGTGGTCAGCGGAAATTCTGTGCGCAACTCAAACCCGGAAACCGGGTCGCGGAATAGATGCGCGTAGAGCGGACCCAATAAGGCGAAATCCGCGAGAGACGGTCGACCGCCAAAGACATAATCATGCGCATCAAAGTGCTTTTCCAGCGTGGAAAGAACGCGGTGCTGGCTGGCCTCCCACGCTTTTTCGGTGCGCGTGTCGCACCCGAGATGGGCGAGGCCGGCATAGGCCCCAATCGGATTCTCGCGGCTATGGGAAATCCCCATGGCGTTCTCAAACAAGTCTGCGCCCGCTTGCCGGCGCGCTGTGCCGGGTTGATCTGCGGCGGCGGGGGCGCCCCATTGTTGTTCATTGAATTTGCGGTGGCTAAATTGGCGGCCGTCTTCGCTGTAGTACCAGCGTTCCCAAAAGGCAGGTACGATCATCCATTCATCGGCAAATAGTTCGATAAGGTAGTTGAGGAGATGCTGGCGGGGCGCGTCCGCGACGTCGGGCACGATGGGCATTTTCGTGTGCCGCGCTTCGCAATAGTCAATGATCTCTGACGTGTCTTGAATCCAAGTGCCGTCCGGGGCCAGCATCTGTGGAACAGCCGGTGTGCCGGATTTCGGGGCGAGTAGGCCTATCAACAGATCCATGGTCGCGAGAATGTCTTCGTAGCCAGGTTCCAGGTCGCCCGCCCGTTGCTTAAAGCGCAAATAGGCGCGCGCTTTGCCGGAGAAGTAGCTGTGTTCCCAAGAAAACAGTCGATACATCTGTTCGCCTTATCGTTTCGTCGAAAAGATAAAAGGCAAGGGAGGAGGCGTAAGAGCCTCCGATTTTGCCCGTGTTGACCTTACCAAATAAATTGACATATGTAGTGTCAATTGTGAAGGTGTCGGCAGAATTTCTCTGGACCGGGTTTTTTGCAAACAATTGGAAGAGGATGGGCCACGTCATGATCCGCATAGGGAATCGGGAGTTCGCCACTGCACGGACGTACGGTGTCGGTGCCGTCCTGCTGATGATCTTGGCGGGCTGTTCGGACAACGAACCGCAATCGACAGAGCAGATCACCGATGATGCTAACCGTGCTCTTCGCTTGGACGGTGTCTTTGACACCAGTACTGAAGTCATGGCATTTCGGCCAGCTCCCAATTCGGAGCGGAACGCCTATTACGGCGATCTTCACGTCCACACGACTTATTCGTTCGATGCGTTTGCGATGGGCACGATCGCAACACCCTATGATGCCTACAGGTTCGCCAAAGGCGAGGGCATCGCGCACCCCGCCGGATTTGAGATGAAGCTGAAAGAGCCGCTCGATTTCTACGCGGTCACGGATCATGCCATGTTTTTGGGCGTTGCGGCGGCGTCCGCCGATACGTCAACCGATTTCTCAAAAAATGCTGCGGCCGAGCCGCTCCATAACTTCAACGCGCCAGAAAACAACGGAACGGGTTTAAGTGACGTCACCCAGCGTATGACCGCGTTCGGCAGTTTTCTGCCGCGCATGGTCAATGCGATTGAGGACGGCGCGCTGACGCAAGAAGATACGCTTAGCGTCACACACGATGCCTGGGCCGACATCATCAAGGCTGCGGACGAACACAATGTACCGGGCCGGTTCACGACATTTGTCGGCTTTGAATACACCACGTCTTCCGATGATTCCGGTAACCTCCATCGCAATGTGATCTTTAAAGACAGCGATCGTTTGCCCGAAGTGCCCTTTTCACGGTTTCACTCGCGCGATCCGGAACGTCTTTGGGATTGGATGGATGGGCTGCGCGACCAGGGGGTCGAGGCCATCGCCATCCCGCACAATTCCAATGGTTCGAACGGTCAAATGTTCAAACTGGTCGATTGGGCCGGCGATCCCATGGATGATGCGTATACGGAAAAAAGGCTGCGCAACGAACCACTGGTCGAAATCACCCAGATCAAGGGAACGTCTGAAACGCACCCGGCGCTTTCCACACGGGACGAGTGGGCTGATTTTGAGATCTTGCCCTATCGCATCGCTTCTTCGCTTGAGAGCGAACCCAATGGCAGCTATGTCCGGCAAGCCTTGCGTCGGGGACTGGCGCTCGAAAAGCAAGGTGCCGGAAATCCGTATGCCTTTGGCTTCATCGGATCAAGCGACACGCATACAGGCGCTAGCCAGAACGATGAATCCAATTACGTTTCAAAACTGGGTCTTGTCTCGGCCACGCCAGAATTGCGCGGCACGGAACCGCTCGGCTGGCTCACCGAGTGGGCAGTGGAGGACCGCGCCCCGAATCTGCTGACCAAGGTGGATGGCAAATCCTATTTGAATTTCGGCGGGGCGTCCTACTATGGCGCTTCTGGCCTTGCCGCCGTTTGGGCTGAGGAAAACACGCGTGAGGCTATCTACGCCGCCTTTCGCCGCAAAGAAACCTTTGCCACTTCGGGACCGCGGCTGAAGCTGCGTTTCTTCGGTGGTTTTGATTACGATGACGGCCTGATGGATGCGGCAGACGCCATGACCAAAGCCTATGCCCAAGGCGTGCCCATGGGCGGCGATCTGCAAGGAACGGCGAACCGTGCGCCGTCCTTTTTCGTCATGGCGGCGGCCGATCCCGAAAGTGCGCCACTGCAGCGTCTGCAAATCATCAAGGGCTGGATCGACGAGGCCGGCGAAACCTATGAAGAGGTGATCGACATTGCGTGTGCCGGCGGGGCGCAACCGGACGCAGAAACAAATCGGTGTCCGGACAATGGGGCCAAAGTGAATCTTGATGATTGTTCGATCAATCCTGAGACCGGTGTGAGTGAACTCAAGATCTTATGGAAGGATCCGAGTTTCGATCCGCAACAGCGCGCGTTTTATTATGCCCGCGTTCTTGAGAACCCTACCTGCCGTTGGTCCACCTGGGACGCGTTGCGCTTGAACATCGAGCCCCGCGCCGACCTGGCGGCGACCCTGCAAGAGCGGGCTTGGTCATCGCCCATTCACTACAAGCCCTGAACAGCTGCCGTCGGCTCCGCCTCCATCGTGGTGACAAATGGCTTAGCGGCTGCCCCCACGTTTTCTGCAAACGCGGGCAATTTTTGTTTGTCATTTGTCGGCACATTGTGACAATTGAGCATGGAAGATCGCTCTGATACCGCGCTCGTTGCGCTACGGCGCATCCTGCGGGCCACAGAATTTAACGCGCGGGCGCTTGCGCGGGCGGCGGGGCTCACGCCGTCGCAAATCATTATCCTGCGTACCATCAAAAGCATGGAGAATGTTTCGCCCGGTACGATCGCCAAAGAGGCGTCAATCACACAGGCAACGGTCACCGCTTTGATCGACAAGCTGGAACGTCGCGGCTTTGTGAAACGCACAAAAGACAGTGTCGATCGGCGGCGGGTGATTGTGAGCATCACCGCCGAAGGCGAGGGCGCGTTGGTCCTGGCGCCCGACGGGTTGCAGGAACGCTTCCGCAAGCGCTTTGACAAGTTGGAGCCTTGGGAACAGTCGATGGTCATCGCGTCGCTTGAGCGGGTGGCGACACTGCTCGGAGCAGAAGAAATCGACGCGGCGCCGGTGCTCGATTTGGGTGAAATTGACGAGCCCTTTGGCGTGCAATAAGCGCCTTCTACTTCGGTGGCCGGCTTAAGGTTGATGCGCTTTCCTCCTTGAAGACCGGTTTCGCGCTTGGCGTCCTCAAGTCATGACAGCGGGCCGCTAGAGCCTTCTAAATACTGTCATTAATTTAGATATTCGAAATAGTATTGTTCGGCGGTTCCTGGCTCCTCCGAATAAGGCTTTGAAAAATATAAGAAAAATGGGAGAGCGCGTAATGGTTGGGCGGCCTAATTATATATTGTTTCGCTAATCAAAATAGTTGTATGGTGCCGGTCGTTCAAAACAAGTTCAAAACAAATCGACTTTTGCTGCCATTGTTCAGACGAGCAGGGTTGGCGCCGGTCGGCCAAAATGTGGGGGCGCATGACTTCGTCTGTCGAACTGACTGAAAAACGACCGGCAAAACCGGCAATTCTTAAGGCGAAATCACGGCAACAGGACTACGGGACCGATCCCCTTCAAGTCCGCGAGACGGACCACTACAAGGCCGAATATGTCCACGGCTTCGTTGAGAAGTGGGACGCTCTGATCGATTGGGAAGCGCGGGCTTCCAGCGAAGGGCAGTTCTTCATCGATATCCTCAAGGCACGCGGCAAGAAAAACATCCTCGATGTGGCGACGGGGACGGGCTTTCACTCCGTCCAGCTTTTGAAGGCTGGCTTTGATGTGGTGAGCGCTGACGGTTCTGCGGAAATGCTGTCAAAAGCATTCGACAATGCGCGCGATCACGGCCTTATTCTCAAAACAGCCTTGGCGGATTGGCGCTGGCTCAATCGTGATCTGAACGGCCGGTTCGATGCGATTGTGTGCCTCGGGAATTCCTTTACGCATCTGTTCAAAGAAAAGGATCGCCGCCGTGCGCTGGCGGAGTTTTATTCGGCCCTCAAGCATGACGGCATTTTGATTTTAGATCAGCGGAACTATGACGCCATTCTGGATGTCGGTTTTAAAACCAAGCACAAATATTATTACTGCGGCGATCAGGTGACCGCCGAGCCCGAACATGTCGACCACAGCCTCGCGCGTTTCAAATATTCCTTCCCTGATAACTCCGTATACCACCTAAATATGTTTCCGTTGCGCAAAGACTATGTCCGCAACTTGATGTCCGAGGTTGGGTTTCAGCGGGTCAAGACCTATGGCGATTTTCAGGAGACATACGCCGAGTACGATCCCGATTTCTTTGTGCATGTTGCGGAGAAGACTTATCATGAGTAGTGCCGCTGAAGTCGTCACCCAAGTGGCGCAAGATTATTATGATAGTCCGGATGCGGACACATTCTATTTTGAGGTTTGGGGCGGCGAGGACATTCATATTGGCCTTTACGAAAAGGGCGATACGATCCGGGAGGCCAGCCGCAAAACTGTTCTCAACATGGCGGGGCGGCTCAAGAATCTTAATTCAAATGCGCGTGTTCTGGATATCGGGTCTGGTTATGGCGGCGCGGCACGTGTGCTGGCAGAACGATTTGGCGCACATGTTACTTGCCTCAATCTGTCCGAAGTTGAGAACGAGCGAAACCGGGCACTGACGGAGGACGCAGGTCTTGACGATCGTATTGTCGTGCAGCACGGCTCCTTCGAAGATATCGATCAGGATGACGGCACGTTCGATATTGTGTGGTCGCAGGATGCCATATTGCATTCGGGGCAGAAGAAAAGCGTGTTAAGCGAGGTTGCCCGTGTCCTAAAGGCGGGGGGTGAGTTCATCTTCACGGACCCCATGCAGGCCGATCACGTTGCGGATCCATCGGTGTTGCAGCCCATTTTGGACCGCATCCATTTGGATAGTCTAGGCTCGTTTGCTTTTTACCGCGATTGTCTCGCCGCGTTGGGGCTGAAGGAAGTGGCGGTCGCAGATCTCACGCCTCAGCTCGCGACGCATTATTTTGAGGTTGGCCAGGAGTTGGAGCGTCGGCGTCCCGCACTCGAGCAAAAAATCAGCCGTGATTACATTGATCGCATGCTGATGGGGCTCGGCCATTGGGTTGAAGGCGGCAAGAACGGCCACCTTGCTTGGGGCGTGATGCATTTCCAGAAGTAAGAGCTATCGGAAACGGCCACCCTGCTGATGCCGGGCTGACGGAATGCCTGCGCCCACAGCGCAGAATCAGCACTTGCTCGCCAAGCTAACGCTAGGGAAAGTGCATTGATCGTCTAAGAAAGTAGAATGTCATCCATTACTTATTATTATTAAAAACCAATGACTTAAAGGTAATTGGTCCCGGCTTTTCGCATGCGGCGAACATAACTGTTTCGGTGTTCTAATTAATTAGCTAGTGTCCGGTCGGGATAAGAAAGAGCGCACCATCGCGCCGATAACAGTGACGTACAGTCCGGGGGACCCACTTGACCTATCTGACACGCAGCCGCCTTTTGGCGGGCGCTTCCGCAGTTGCCATCACGGCTGCGTTGAACGCGCCTGCATTCGCACAGATCGACGAAATCGTTGTCACGGCGACCAAAAGAGAGGAAAGCGCACAAGACGTGCCTCTAGCCGTTTCGGCCCTCACGAGCACAACTCTGGAAGACTTGGATGTCGATAACTTCAATGACTATCTGATCCAGCTTCCCGGAATCACGGCGGGCGGCAGCGGGCCCGGACAGGGCACGATTTATGTGCGCGGCGTTGCTTCCACCACCCCAACCCTCACGGTGGCGGGTGTGGCGGGTCTTGCCCCCAACGTTGCCCTTTATTTGGATGAACAACCGGTGACGCAAGTCGGCCGGAACTTAGATGTCTATGCGGCCGATCTGGAACGGGTCGAAGTGCTGGCCGGCCCGCAAGGCACTTTGTTTGGATCAAGCTCGCAAGCCGGTACCATCCGGCTTATTACGAACAAGCCGGACCTTGATGGTTTCTATGCGAACCTTACGGGTGGGGTGTCGTTCACCCAAGGCGGCGAGTTAAGCAACAAGGTCGAAGGTGTCGTTAATTATCCGGTTACGGATAAACTCGCCCTTCGTGCCATTGCCTACTACGATAAAAAGGGCGGCTATATCGACAATGTTGCCGGAACGCGCAGCGCAGCCGAGTCCGGCCGTTTCCGTCCAGCGGGTACCGTGCGGCGCAACGGGGTTCCCGTATCTGCCGCCCAGGCGGGATTTCAAGCAGGCGCGAACCTGACGGGCGTCAACTTTATCAATGCGGACAACAGCGCACTGGTCGAAGAAGACTTCAACGACCTGGAATATGTCGGCTTCCGGGCATCGGGACTCTATGAGTTCAATGAGGACTGGCGCTTGACCGTGGCCCATGGCCGCCAGCGCATCGACTCTGAAGGCGTGTTCTTCATCGATCCGGAACTTCAAGATGATGACGAACTGTCCATCCAGAGATTTTCGCCTGACGACATCGAAGACAAGTACAACAGCACATCGTGGACGGCAGAAGGCCGGCTCGCGGCCCTCGAAGTGTTGTATACGGGCGCCTATCTCGATCGTGAATCAACGCAGACAATCGATTATTCAGACTATCTGTTTGTCGGTCAGTATCTGCCTTACTATATTTGTGATGCGTCGGTGACCTATCCCACGGGCGGCGCTGACCCCGCAGGAAACTGCCAAGCCCCCAACCTCTTTGTGAATTCGCTCACCAACACGACGGTGCAAACGCACGAGCTGCGATTCAATACGCCCGCGGAGGAGCGCCTAAGAGCAACATTCGGTGCGTTCTATAGCGATCAAAAAATCGAAGAGCGCAACGACTTTACCTATCCGGGGTCACAATTCGCTCAGGCGGCCAATGGTAATTTTGGGTTCGCGCCAAACTTCCCGCTGCCCGGATCCTTGGTAACCGACCCCGGTCCGTTCCCAACCGGTGTGATTTTCCGAAACGACATCACGCGGACCGACAAACAGCTTGCCGGTTTCGGGGAGGCAACATACGAAGTTATTGAGAATACCTTGTCCATAACGGGCGGCTTGCGCTACTACGACATTGAGGTCGATCTTGAAGGCAGCGCGAATTCTTCGTTTGGTAACTTTGGTCAGGCCGTTGACGCACAGATCTTTGGTGCCAATCTCTCAACATTATACAACGGCACCTCGACGGCAGTGATAAACGGACAAACCGTTAACCTGCCGGATAAGGCCAATGCCGACGGTTTCATTTATCGCGGAAACATTTCTTGGACACCGACAGACGACACGCTGTTTTATTTCACCTATTCGGAAGGCTTCCGTCCGCCACTGCTTAATCGTCCTGCCGGCGCGGGCGGCATCGTTCCTGCCGTTGTTGAGACGGACAATTTGACGAACTATGAACTTGGCTGGAAGACGAATGTCTTCGATAACACGCTCCAATTTAACGGCAATGTCTTCTATATGGATATTGAAGACATGCAATCCACAATCTTCGATCCCAATATCGTGAATCTGTTCTTCTCCGACAACGCGGCGGACGCACGTGTCATTGGACTGGAAGCCGACTTCATTTGGGCGCCGCAGGAAGTCGAGGGCCTCACGCTCTTTGGTGCCTTCTCTATCCTCGACACAGAGATTCGCGAGATCAAGACGCGCACCACGGCCATTGCGCCCGCCGGAAGTGCCCTCGCGCATGCACCGGACTTTCAAGCAAACTTGAGGGCACGCTACGACTTTGATCTGGGGACGGACTTTGATTTCTACATCATGCCGCAGATGACCTACTCAGACTCGTCCTTCAGCGACATCGTGTTGATCAACCGTGCGGAGCAGGACCCCTATACTTTGTTCAACTTCTCGACCGGTGTCTCAAAGGACAATTGGCGTTTTGATATTTTTGCTGAGAATCTTGGCAACAACCGCGCCGTGCTGAACAACTTCTTTGGGTATGATCGCTTCCGTCAATCCATTGCCCGGCCGCGTACGGTGAGTATGCGTGTGTCGGTCGAATTTAACTAGCCGGCATCCGGGACCGAAGAGCGATCGTTAATCGTCATTTTTGTATCGGATGGACTGAAACAGTAATCCGTCCGATGATGCCCACGACATGACCGCTCAACCAGACAAACAGACAGAACAGCTTCAGCGCGCGCAGGCCGCAATATCGTCAGGACATTTCGATAATGCCCTAACGATGGTCGATGCCGTTCTTCAAGAAAATCCAAAGAACATCGATGCGCTTTACATGCGCGCTGTCTGCAAACGATACCAGCAGAAGTATGACGAGGCGCTCGCCACGCTCGCATCTCTCAAGAACATCCGGCCTGATTTCGGGCGCGCGTTGCAGGAAGAAGGACACAACTACAACGAACTGGGTCAGCCGGAGGCGGCATTGTCCGCATTTCAACGCGCCTGCCGCGCCAATCCTGCGCTTGAAGCCAGTTGGCGGGCGCAAGCCGCTCTTCTTGGGCGCGCTGGGCGGCGCGACGAAGCGCTTCAATGCGCAAACCAAGCCGAGCGATTGACGGCGCTGCCGCGTGAGCTGTTCGCGGTCACCAATTTCATCCATGAAGGCAAATTGCTGAAGGCAGAAAACATTTGCCGGAAGTTCCTGATGAAACAGCCCCATCATGTGGAAGCGATGCGGTTTCTGGCCGATATCGGCTCACGGCTCAATTTGCTGGATGACGCGGACTTTCTGCTGGAAAGCGCCTGCGAATTCGAGCCGGACAATGTCCAAGTCCACCTCGACTATATTCAGGTATTGCGCAAGCGGCAAAAATTTCAAAAAGCGCTCGAACAGGCTGAGAAGCTTTACGCGCGCGACACGGACAATCCCCTGTTCAAATCCCACCTTGCGATCGAATCATTACAGACAGGAGATTTTAAGCGCGCCCTCACATTGTTTGATGGGGTGCTTGAACAACTGCCTGACGACCCGGCAACGTTGGTTTCACGGGGCCACGCTCTGAAGACTTACGGCCGAACACCTGAAGCGATCGAGTCTTACCGTCAAGCCTATCGCGTGCGTCAAGGCCATGGCGACGCCTTTTACGGACTTGCGAACCTCAAGACTTATCAGTTCACGGACGATGAAGTGGCTGAGATGAAGCGATTGTTGGAACAAGATGGTCTGGCCTATCAGGATCAATTCCACATTTGCTTCGCTTTGGGCAAAGCGATGGAAGATCGGCGATCATTCGACGAAGCGTTTAGGTATTACGAAAAAGGCAATGCGCTTAAGCGGCTCAAGAGCCGGTATGACGCCGATCAGATGAGCGCCGAACTGGCGGCTCAGCAGGAACATTGCACGGCAGAGCTCTTTCGCCGCCATGCGGGTGCCGGATGCGTTGCACCCGATCCAATCTTCATTGTTGGCTTGCCGCGGGCGGGTTCGACCTTGCTCGAACAAATTCTCTCTTCTCACAGCCAAGTCGACGGCACGCTCGAACTACCCAATGTGCTGGCTTTGACACAGAGCCTGCGCGGCCGCCAACACATGACAGGGCAATCGGCCTATCCTGGAAATTTGGCCGATCTGCCTTCCGAAAAATTTGCCCAAATGGGTCAAACCTATATCGATGAAACGCGGATTCACCGCCAAGGCGCACCCTTCTTCATCGATAAGATGCCCAACAACTTCCGGCATATTGGCCTCATTCATCTGATGCTGCCCAACGCCCAAATCATCGATGCGCGGCGCGAGCCCATGGATTGTTGCTTCAGCGGCTTCAAACAACTGTTTGCCGAAGGGCAGGAGTTCACATACGGGCTTGAAGAAATCGGCCGTTATTACCGCGACTATGTCGACTTGATGGCGCATTGGGACCGCGTTCTGCCGGGGAAGATCTTGCGCGTTCATTATGAGAATGTTGTCGCCGATCTCGACACCCAGGTCCGCCGTTTACTCGACTTCTGCAATTTGCCTTTTGAACAGGCCTGCATCGATTTTCATCAAACGGAACGGTCCGTGCGCACCGCCAGTTCGGAACAGGTCCGCCAACCCCTTTATCAAACCGGCGTCGATCAATGGCGCGCATTTGAAGCGCATCTCGACCCCTTGCGCGATGCCCTCGGCCCTGCACTTGAAAGTTACAAAGCCCTATGAAATCTCCCTACAAAACGGATTACGAAATTGGGCAAGACAATGTCACGTTCTTTGGGCTGGATTTGCACAATCCGGTTTTCTTTTTAAGCGGTGTCGCGGTTCTTCTTTTCGTCCTGACGACATTGGCCATGCCGGAATTGGCGGGCGCATGGCTCGGCACGGCGCGCACCTGGACGCTTCAAAATTTCGATTGGTTCTTTGTGATCGTCACCAACCTGCTGGTGTTGTTTTGCATCGCCCTTTTCCTCTCTCCGATGGGGCGCATCCGGTTGGGGGGTGCGCAAGCAAAACCCGAATTCAGCACTTTGTCTTGGTTATCGATGCTTTTCTCCGCAGGTGTTGGCATTGGCATGGTGTTCTATGGTGCCGCCGAACCGTTGGCCTATTACACCAATTGGTCAGGGACACCGCTGGATGTGGCGCCGGGCACGGCGGAAGCGCAACGGCTGGCGTTCAGCGCCACCATCTTTCATTGGGGGCTGACGCCGTGGGCGGTTTACGCCGTGATGGGATTGTCACTTGCGTTTTTTACGTTCAACAAAGGCCTGCCTTTGACCATACGGTCGTGCTTCTATCCGATCCTGGGTGAGCGCGTTTGGGGATGGCCGGGCCATGCAATAGATTTGGTCGCGGTGATCGCAACCTTGTTTGGCCTTGCCACATCGCTTGGGCTCGGTGCACGCCAAGCGGCAAGCGGTCTCAACTTTTTGTTTGGCGTTGATGCAGGACTGCATACGCAAGTGTTGCTCATTTCGTTTATCACATCGCTTGCCATTTTTTCGGTTGTCCGCGGATTGGATCGCGGCGTGAAAGTTCTGAGTAACATCAACATTGTGTTGGCCATCGGGTTGTTGATATTTGTGATCATCGCTGGGCCGACGCTGGCCATTTTGGCCAGCCTGCCGTCCAACACGCTGGCGTACCTCGCCGACACGCCGCGTCTTTCGAATTGGATCGGCCGGACCGATACGGGATGGTTTCACGATTGGACGATTTTCTATTGGGCTTGGTGGGTTTCCTGGTCGCCCTTTGTGGGGATGTTCATTGCGCGTGTTTCACTGGGCCGTACCATTCGGGAGTTTTTAGGCGCGGTGCTGATCGTTCCGGTCCTCGGCTGCATTGTGTGGTTTTCGTCGTTCGGAATCGTCGCCATCGACCAAGTTCAACAGAATGTCGGTTCATTGCCGGCCGGCATTGGCGATGTTTCGCTGGTGCTGTTCCAAATGTTGGAGAACTTACCGTTCGCGCAGATCTCATCAACCATCGCGATCATCTTACTCATCGTCTTCTTCGTAACGTCTTCGGACTCGGGTTCCCTGGTCATCGACAGCATCACCGCCGGGGGCAAGTTGCACGCGCCGGTCCCGCAGCGTGTTTTCTGGGCAACAATGGAAGGTTTGGTGGCAATCGCGCTGTTGGCGGGCGGGGGCGCGGCGGCGCTTTCCTCTTTGCAATCGGGTGTCATCGCTGCCGGATTGCCGTTTGCGTTTGTCCTGCTTGCCTGTTGCTACAGTCTATACCGGGGGCTGAGACATCAGCTCTAACCGTGCGTGTTCTGCCATCCCTCTTTCAGCTGCCTTTTAGGCGCGGGCCGGTCTTTTCTTTGAAGCCTTGCGCTTTCTTCGCAAATGCCTCGCGCCAGTTTTGGGAAAGGACGGGCAAGGTGGATAGGTCCTTTGTAACCGCCGGGGCGAGGGCGGGGTCGAAGCGTGCCTCGATCACCCGGCGTAAGGTCCAATCCGGATACGGACGGTCGATAACGGCCATGCGATCGCCCTTGTGCGCGGGCCCGGATTCCAGCACGCGATAATACCAGCCGGTAAAGCCCGTTCTTTGAAATTGCATGGCCAAGGAATCGAGAGCCATATGCGCATTGAGTTTCCAACACGGTTGGCGTCCTTGGCTTATCTGAACCGTCGCTCCGCCCAACGTTAAGATGTCGCCCACACAAAGCGTGTCTTCCGTGAGTCCCATCGTCGAGATGTTTTCGCCAAAGCAGCCGGGCACGAAACGGTCCGCCTGGTCCGGAAAATGGTGTTGCCAAAACGCCAGATGATCCGCTGGGTAGTGATGCAGTGCTTTCTCCTTTCCGCCGTGTACGGTCCGGTCCGCCTGTTCGTCACCTGCAAAACCTTCAGGACCGATTGTCAGCGCACCGTCGACTGAATGCTTGCGGATGGCCGAGGGGGGCTTGTTTGCCCAACGGTTCTCCGCCTTACCGATGAAAACACCGGTAACGACGGCGGAAGGCAAATGTCCTTTTCCGGCCATTACGCGGCGTCCTCATATTCGTGGCAGATTTGAGTGACCTCGGCGGGCTTGAGCTCGACATCAAGCAGATTGCAATATCCGCCGCTCTTGCGCTTTTGATGGTGCCGGCAGGCGCGGCACATCCCAAATTGTTTTTGACCGCGCACAGACAGCGCCGCCCGAATGAGATCTTCAAGGCCTTGCGTCACACTCTTACGTGCGTTCGCTGGCAATTGTTCGAATGCTTCTTCCAACAATGCGGAACGGCTTAAGGCTTTTTCGCCCGCCGCCGTCGGCGCATAAGAAATCGACCGCCGATCGGTCTCCGACCGTAGTTCCACAATCATCTTCTTCCGCGCGAGCGCCTTCAATGTCTGCGAAACCGTGCCGCGGGTCGCCGACAGGTAATCGGCCACATGCGACGGCGCACGGGAAAACCGGTTGGCGCGCGTAAGATAGGAAAGCGCTGCATGCTGAGTGGGATTAAGCTCGTCAGTCCATGCGTCAGCCGCGGCGAGGCGTGCCAGCCGGTCGATCAGGTCGCGTAAGTGCGTATGTGCCCGTGTTTTCATAGAATGATAATGGCGACTCGAAATTAATCTTGCAATAATGTCGACTCGCTACTATTTGTGTTTCCGTCACTTCTTCATTCGAACGGAGCATCTCGTGAAAAACATGATTATGGCCGGCCTTGGTCTGGCGCTTTTCTCTACAAACACGTTGGCGGATGGCGGCCATGCCGCCCACCAGGAAGGTGCCGTCCTATCACCGGCCGACGGTGAAAAGGTGGCGTCGCTTGACATTCTCGCGGCTCATGTTCACCAAGAAGGCCGCGTCATCACCTTTCACATGACAACAAACGGAATGGCGGGCGCCGACACGCCGGCGCCTGTGGGGGAACTCGGCGGCGCGCCGGCTTATGCCTATGTCTGGCCGACATCACTCGACCCATCGGCCGTGGGATTTGAAGGCAATACCGGCATTCTTGCGTTGGCGGCCGCCATCCATCCCGACTTTGACGACACGCCATTATTCGATGAAAGCGGTGACGGGAACACGGAAAATGACGGCGATCGATGGCATAGCCATTGGGTCGTGCTGACACCCACGGAGGCGTGCGGCGCCGGTGCGCTGGCCGTGCGGGACATTCCTGAAGGCAAGACTCCAAAAATGCCGGCCACATGGCCGGGGCTGCCGCTCTACATCGACAGTCCAGGGTTTACGCCCGTGTTCGACGGCCCCGAAGTCAAGATCAATGTTGCGTTCGCCGATAGCGATATCTTCAAAACTGGCTCTTATGACGGTGTCACCGCCGCCCTGAAGATCAACCAAAACATCCACGCACCGCTGTTTTGCGTGACCGATGTGTTTGATATTGCCTCCGGTGATTTAAGCCTGCCGGGCAAGGTGAAAGTAAAATGACCGGTCTAGAACGAAGCGATCGGTATAAAGATGAATTCGATTACGGCACTCATTGGGGATAAAACCATGTTTGACCATGAGCCAAGGGCAAAAGCACACGAACTAAGTGTTGATCAGTGGTTCAACACAGATAGCCCCATCACGCTGAACGCGTTATTGGGGCGGCCTGTTCTGATCCACACGTTTCAGATGCTGTGTCCTGGCTGCGTGGCCCATACACTGCCACAAATGAAACGCGTATATGAGCTGTTTGGCAAAGGCGACCTCGCCGTGCTCGGATTGCACACCGTATTCGAACATCACGATGCCATGACACCAACCGCACTCAAAGCGTTCATTCACGAATACAAGCTGACCTTTCCAATCGGCATCGATCGGCCGAGCCAAACCGGGCCAACGCCGCAGACGATGACCGCCTATGGTTTGCGCGGGACGCCCAGCACCCTATTGATCGACCGGTCCGGCCATCTTGTGTTGAACGCCTTTGGGCACATCGATGACTTGGCACTCGGCGCGATGATCCAATCGGTACTAAGCGGGGCGGAAGATGCGCCCGCCCTATCCGGCCCGAGCGGCACCGCACAGGGCGGGGAAGTTTGTGATGAGAACCGATGTGTGGCCACCCCGCATGGCTAGGCTGAGGCTAAAGCTTGATCATGTCCCAAAGCGATTGGGGTTTCACGGTTGGTCGCGCTCTAGGTGTGAGGTTTCAATAGGTTGTCGACATTCGACCCTTGATATATGCAAAATTCGCCGTACGCCAGAAACGTGTGTATGTGTATTGAAGCTAGATGTTTGCCATCTACCGGCAAGATCATAGCTGAAGCGATATCACGTGCTTCAAACGAGGGCAGATAGTGCGCAACCAAATCATCACAGGAGAAGCAACAAAGAGAAGAATCTATTGGATCGACGAGATTGCACAATTGAGCGGAAACTTTGGAGCCGATTCTTCGCGGGTAGAAGAGGAACTTGCTGACGAGATCAAGAAAGACGGCATCGACGCGCTCCTCGACCATTTGCGGTTATGCTCGGCAATCCCAGAATCTTACGGCCATGATTCGAGTGAAGAGAAACTGTATTCGAAATATACAGATGCGCTTATCTCAGAGGCCTATTCCTTTCTCGGCCTAGATAGCAGAGTGCTGTCTGAACGCGCCGACGCCGCGGACGTCGAGGTTGCCGGCGCAGACTATAGCTTTGTCGCTGATGCAAAGGTTTTTCGTTTGAGCCGAACAGCAAAGAACCAGAAAGACTTTAAGATTGCGGCGATGGATACCTGGAAGCGCGGAAAGCCGTATGCAATGGTCGTATGTCCGCTATATCAGTTTCCCAAACGTACGAGCCAAATCTACCAACAAGCCGCTGCGCGCAATGTCTGTATCTTTTCGTATTCTCATCTGGCTGTTTTGGTTCAGTTGGCCGAACACATTGGATCTGCTGAGTCAGTTGCTCTTTTGAAAGATGTGTTTCGAACCGTTGAAGCCTTGAATCCTTCGAAGGAGGCAAACGCCTATTGGCTTGCGCTCAACAAGACGATTCTAGAATTTGACAGCAGAGTCGCCGGCTTCTGGAAGACTGAAAAAGTTGCGACCTTGGAAGGTATAAATGTTTCCAAAGAACTCGCTTTGAACCACTTCGACAATGAACGTGCGTCGATTTTGAATCTGAGCCGCGAGGAGGCAATCAAGAGGCTCATTGACATGAATAAGATAGACAGTCGAGCCGCACAAATCGAACGCATCTCCGATAATCGGATCATGACTTTGGAATGACCGGGTTAGGAAAGTAAGTCGCTTTCAAGCCGCTGCAGGCAAGTTGTGACATATTCTGGATTGGCTTCCATACCGATATAGCTGCGGCCCAGATTCTTTGCTGCGAGGAGCGTTGACCCACTACCAGCAAATGGATCGAGAACGATATGATCAGGCTTGGTTGTCAGCTCAATCAACGCTTGCATCAGTTTTACAGGCTTCTGTGTTGGGTGAAGGCCAACTTCCCCTTTTTCGAACGCGCCGGAGATGACATTCTCCGGTTTGTCAGCATAGCGCATATACGCATTCTGATTATAGGCCCCGACCCCATGCGCAAGAGCATTGTCGGCAATCGTCGTTCCTATCTTGTAAGGCTTTGTGAACCACATTATTGGCTCAAAAGTAGGCTGCAGATTTCCAACCCGCCAGCCTTCCCATTCCTTGGCGGACTCAGCGTCGCCTCTTCGATCGTAGACCACGCTGAGTCGTTGAGCCCGGTGGGGCGCGCGCGACCGCAGCCAAGCGATATTGTCTTTAAGGCTGAATCCGGCATCTTCCATCGCGCAGGCGCAGCGATGCGCTAAACGTCTGCCCGCAAAAATAAGGGCGCTGGCTCCTGGTTTCAGCACGCGATACCATTCATTCGTCCACTTGGAACACCATTCCTGATATTCGCGGGGTATGGCGCGGTCTGCTTCTGACCACCCATTAATCGGCTTGCCCCGTTTTTTAAAAACTGCGCCTGCGTTCTTTTGAGCGGGGCTCGATCCCATATAGGCGTTATTTGTGTTGTTGTGCAGAACGTCCCAATCTTCTGCGCCGATGCCGTAAGGAATATCACTGAGAATCAAATGAATGCTGTTCGACTTCACGTGTTTGATGAGCTCGATCGAATCGCCGCATAGGACCGAGTTCCTCTCCGGCGTATTTGAAGGGGACTCTTTATCGATTGTCTTTAGCAATCACTCACTCTCCACATTTCGATCCACAAGTGTGAGAACACTGCGTTGCCACTCATGCCTCATCGAAGTTCTATCGCTTGGGTGGTTGGTCAACGCGAAAGCGACGTTCTTTCGTTTCGTGTCAACATATGCTGTGGACGATCGAGATTGCAAGGTCAATTGGTCTGTTGGCATGTGTTTGACATGACACTACGAATTTAGTTGTCACGGGTGATTCGCGAGTCTGAGATTGCCGAGTTCTCGTTTGCTGAAATCCAAAGTTTACGCTTGAGCTTGAAGCGCCGGCCTCTATCGGCGTAAAGACCAATTAAAATGTCGGATAAGGTAGGACGCGTCTTTTGAGAGATCTGAACTGGTTATTGTATAAAGCGATGACAATGGAAATCGAAGGTAAGAAGAAGATTGGGAACCAAACGATGCCTTTCTATTTGACGTCAGCCGGGGCGTTTGTACGGCGGGCGTTCTGGCCGGTTTCGGTCACAAAGCCGGCCTCCTGGTTCCAGGGATTGAAGTTCACTTTGACGTCTTTGGTGTGCCTGCTCCTCATCGGCTGCTCCGGTCCCGTGCTGTTTTTGCCGGGCGGGGCTCTGACGGGCGACGTGCACGCTGATCCGGTTGAAGACTGGTCATTTGTTTCTGCAAACCGCATGCATTTGGAAACCTATGATGACGAACCCTACTCAGTTGAGATCAACTATCTTGTGAAGGACGGCGCCCTCTACATCGCGCCATCCGAAGACAGGAAGTGGTACGCAAATCTTAAGAAGAATCCGGAGATCCGGATACGGTTTGAAGACACGATTTATCCGGTGCGTGCCGTACAGGTGGGGGCGCCGGGCGAGTTGGTAGGGTATGGTGCGGACCCGTCTGAGTATGTGTATCGCCTGGACTCGCGTCCTGTTGGGACCAAGTAGAAATTGGCTTAACCTGTCGCGCGAAAGACTGGCCGGCCGACTTAGGCTAGTGCATCAGCTATAGGTGTGACGCCGTCATGCGCCATCAACACGAGCTCGAAATCGACCTGCCGCGCGAGCGCGTCCTTGACCTGTTCCTCGACCCTGAAAGCCTCCTCAAATGGCAGCCCGGTTTGATCAGCCTTGAACAGATCGGGGAAGGCCAGCCGCGTCATGTGGGCACGAAAACAAAACAGATCCATGAGATGGGCGGGCGCGAGGTTGAAGTGATCGAGACCATCACGGCACATGACTATCCCGATACTTTTTCAGCCACTTATGAATCGGAAGGTGTCTGGAACCTGATTGAAAATCATTTCTCTGAATTGGACGGGCACAAGACCAATTGGGTGCTCACGGCCGAGTTCAAATTCTCAAACTTTTTTTTGAGACTCATGACTTTGGTTTTGCCCGGCATGTTTAAGAAGCAAACGCTGACTTTCATGAACCACTTCAAGGAATTTGCGGAACGATCCGAGGACGGATGAACGGGCGGTAGTTCATCCCTCATTGGCGCTTACAACAAGACAAACGCAGTGCCGCCGAGTTATGCGCTCCTCAGAAAAAGACGAAGGAACGCACCACCAGGTTTTTGCGGCAAGGCGCATCGTCCGGCTGGTTGGGGTCGATCGCTGCCGTGTGGAACGACCACCGCGAAACACTGCCGTCGGTCACCGAGTCATAGCATTTCAGCATCGACACTTCGTTGGGCTGCTGCTCCGGGAACCAATACCATTCGTGATCGGCACGATGGGTGAAACGCGTGGTCTCGCCGACCCGGTCATCATAGATGCGGTAATTGTTGATGTAGGGCTGGTCGGCGAAGGAAGGCCACGCACACAGAACAAAGGGGTTCTGCTTCACCGTTTCCATCGGTTTTGCCAAGTTGATCGACATGAACCGGCGGGACATTTTCGCATCCGCTTCTGCCTCGGTATAGTGCTGCGTGCGCCCAAAGTTCCGTAAGTTCTTGGTCAGCAATTCGCGGCACCTTACGCGCCCGCTGTTGTCATTCAAATCATTGTGGACAAGGTTCGCGTAAGTGGCATTGACGCCGGGATTCTTATTGTCCTGATCTTCGGTGCGGTCGCCGGTATAGTTTTTGTCGAACACATCGTGGTTATAAACCAGCGCGTCGGTGGCGCCGGGGAAATAATCCAGAAGCAGTTTTTCAATCTCCGGGTAATAGACCCGCTCCACTTCCTCGTGGTCATAAAAGTTCGTGCACTGGGACTCCAAATGGGCCAGCGATACGCCTAACTTGTCCATGCACTCCGGTGAATTTGGAGACAGGCCTGGATAATATTCTTCGATGCGCCGTGCGTCGCGCAAGGTTTGCGGAAAGTAAAGGCAGCGCCGCACCGTCGCGCGTTCATCTCGGCGCAAGGCGTCGGCGTCTTGCTCCCGTGACGGGTCGCGCCACAGCGCATTAGATGAAACAACCGAATAGGAAGGCCCTTCATGGATGGAATAACGCAAGGGAATGACGATGCCGCCTTCTGGCGCCTGCATGTTTTGCGCGCGAATGTAATCGAGACACTCTGCATACCGCCGGAAGCCCAATCCCCATTTCGTTTGGATCGGCCCTGGCGGTGCATTGTCCAGCATGTCGTTGATCGCCTGGCCTTCACCCTCGGCGATCAGGCGTAGTGCATCTTCAATGGCCTTCGCCGTGCCCGCATCACCTTCCTTGTCGAACGACATGTAAGAAAGCCCGCCATTGGCGGCGATTGGCGCCGCCTGTCCCTTTGTCAATTCAAGCGGCGGCACATAAGCGCCCGAGGCGGTCTTTGAAACGGTTTCTGCGGTGGCATTCGATGAGCCCATGGCGATCTCCTTTTGACTCGTTACCCCATGATGCCACAGGCAATGTTGGGTTCCTAGCCGGCGCTAGGTTGCCGTTTTTCACCAGAATTGCATCTTGCCAGATCACTGTCGGAGGAAATAACGCGCGACTTCGAAATACATCGTCGGGCTGGAACGGGTTTGTAGACCCTAGTCGATGCCTGTTCGAAAACTCGGGCAACCTGCAAAACATTATGTCCTGTCATTCGCCGACGAAGATCGGCGAATCTAACGGCCATTTGGAAATGCCGTTAGAACCTTGGAATTCTGAGCAAACGGAGGGTTGGATCTTCGGGCTTCGCATCGCTCGTCCGAGGGTGATGGCTTTCAAAAGAGAGCAACTCAACTGCCTATCAACCTGTTTCCATTCCTATCTCCTCCTGACGGTTATCACACTTCTAGCTTCGCTCTCTGCGCGACCTGTGTTTAGCCTCGGCCGTGAAACATCTGCTTGTCGCTTTATTATTCGCTCAGCTTGCCCAAATCATTATCCTGGACACCCACAAGCCAAACTCTGTCGGTACTCAAATACCGGTTGTGGGGTATCGATGCTCCTGATGCCCTCTACAAAGGCGGAGAGGAGGCCGCAAAATATCTTTGTGAGATGATCGCTCACTTAGGAACTAACTTATGATGACATGGGTCCAGACCCTTACGGCCGGACTATCATTCGTGCCTACACCCCGGATGGTGTAGACATTGGCTGCGCGATGATCCGCGCTGGCCTAGCCGAAGAATGGGAAAGTCTTCGGCGGTGCTTATAATCATTGTTTCTGTGAACCGATGATGGCGGATTAGTACTGACGCCCAGCATCATAAGACCTTGATAGAAATTTAAGCAGCTGGGCTTTCCGCTGAAGTCTGACTACGAATTTCCGAAATCTCGCGTCTGACTTTGGTTATTTGATCCACTGTAGCGGTGATCGCTAATAGAACCACACATCCCACCAGGAGCACTATCACGATGATAAAAAATACTTCTAGTACGATGTACTTATTGATTAACCACTGCAAAGCGTATGCAATAAAAGATAGTCCGGTCGCTAAACCCGAAATACCATAAGCAACATTGATTGATCTATTCTGAGCCGCGCCCAACGCAGCTCTATCAACAAACCTACCCCATAGGGTACGTGAACCCGCCAAAACATCCGGGGTCGCTGGAACGTCTTCTTTCTCAGGACCTCGAACCGACATCAGGCAGCCTTGTTTAGCTTTTCCTCATGCGCCTATTTGTGACGGTCCAAATGCTTCCGCACCAAAGCGCCATACAAGTATGCCACGAAAAAGAAAATCGCCGCAAGCAGTAAGCCCAACATCTTAGCACTCGATTCCGCGATCCCTACGACCGATGCAACAGCGGCAAACAGAATCAAACTGATAAAAGAAACAATAAGCAAATTTCGCAGTAGCCGAGCTAACCTTACATTAGCAAGAAATGAATGTTCTTTGTCTGCTAACACCTCTGCTTTGCGCAGTTCAACAGAATCCGTAAGCTCCGATTGACGTCGCGGTGTTTCAGGCATTCTAAGAAAGAAATCCAATGTAAGATCTCTTTCATCCTTGCAAAACTCACTTACCAAGGAGTGAACGTCCGCAGAAAGCTTCGCATCGTACAATTGAACATTTTCAGAGTTGAGTAATGACTGTCTCTTATAACCTTTGACGATCGCCTTCCTAAATGCTTCGTTAACAGCATCGCTTTGGTTTTCAAACAGAATTGCTACGGGCCTTGGCTTTACGACATGAGTACCTTGCTCTTCTGAAAAAAAGACGATTCGCGCTTCTCGGTCAAAATCCTCCCGAGTGTTTGCAACATGACCGATTGCATTCGCAAATTCTTTCAGCACTTCCTTACGCAACATGTAAGTCATGGCCGAGCGAGGAATATCCACGCGAGTATACTCTGCCACTCCAAGGAGCCGACGCACATTTTTGTTCTTACATTGAACCTTGCCCACATCTAAGCCAACCCAATTCGCCCCTGAAACTTCAGTCAAACGACGAATCAAATAGTCTTCTAGATCCACTTCCGGTGAATTCGGGGCCAGCTTCTCACCGGGGGCATCAAGTACGTCTTCAAGTTTTTCGTCTACTGTGACTGTGGCTGTAGCTGTATTCATGCCGCACCTATACGACGATTCTCGATAGCACTACAGCTTCGAGTTCCAACACCTTTGCACGCACTCCTACCCCCCAGGTCGATATGTGCCACGAGTAGTATTTCTCCTTCCGGATCAGCTCTCACACTTAGTCAGTGTGCGGACTAAATTTTGGTGATGCTTTCTCTACGGAAGAAACCATAGATTCGTACAGTCTCACTACGGGTACTCTACTACGATCAAGCTCACACCACTGACTAAATCTCTCGCCCGCGGCACGGCGACACGCGGCCAGACATTAAACAACTTTCAGGATGCATGCAACTGGCCCTGAAGCGCTCTACTCTTCACAATCATGGCGGGGCTCTCGAGAATCCCAGGGTCCAAGTTGACGCATCCGTAAACTTTGAAGGAGGCAGACCGAAATGAGACCCCAAGTCCTCAGACTATCAATGACATTCCCTAGTAAAAAACCGAACCTAGATCCCAAAAGTGGACACCAATTACGAAGATATCAAGTACTTGAATGTCACATTCGCTTCATCTAAGCCGCCTCCTTTTGCAAATTCGAATACTAGAGGCCAGGTTCAACTCAAAGTCAGGAAAGAGCCACGATGAGTTGAGAAGGTCCCAATCAAAACTCTCATAGCACTTATCTCGTGTCGAAATTTCGAGGCACTGGAGACACACTCTGAAGCGTCTATCTTCCAATATTCACGCATTTCAACCGAACCGTTGAAGAGCTACTCTAGTCCTGTTTAGGGTGTTCCCACTGTTAAGAAGTTCACATGAAGAGGAAATCAAACAGTGTCCCTACTTCCGAAAACACTGGCTGTGCTGCTTTTGTCTGCCTCTGCTGCCAGTTTCGTCCGAAACCATCCTCATCGCAGCTCCCAGCAATGGTGAGGGCACTGCACAAATAGTTCGCGTTTGTGTCGATGCCAGCAAGTCCGATGTCTTTTTCTCGTTTGGTCAGGGCGAGCCTTGCCGTGTCTTGCGCAACGGTGAATGTGCAATTTTCAACGCCACCCAACTATCAGCAAGAATTGAAGACATTTCCAATACCATGATTCTTAATTCAAATTGGTGCCAGAGATGCCAGTTCAGTAGTGATGATCAGTAACCCAAGGTACTACGCAACGCTGAGTGTTCGGTCTTTAGTGTCTCTGAATCTCACGCCGAAACAGCAGCCGGCTCTAAGACTGTTGGGGCAATTTCTAACTACCAATAATCCCTGGCAAATGCGATGCGGCGTTTCAAAGTCGTGGATGCCAAGATTGTCATCTTATAAACCTGCCAAACATCTTGCTCGCCGCTACGCCGACGCTCTCTTTTGTATCCCGGGCGAATACATCTTTATGAGGCGCTGGTCGGTTGGCCAGCTTTGGTGCAATTGGGTGCCGTCAAGATCAGTGACGAGATTTTGCAGGTCTCGATCGACCCGGGCGAGGACAGAGAGATTTTCCAAATCATCGCTGGTCAGCCAGTCGATGAGTTGATCCGCCATTGCTTCGCATCGTTCTGGCGCTTGGGCGTGCACATGGCCGCAAAACGCAAGATAGATGTATGCCGGTTCCAGTGGCGCAAACATGCGAAGCCGATCGGTTTGAACACGATCGGCGTCGGTCCATTGGACCTCGTCAAACTGCGCCATGCCTTGACTTAGTTCGTTGAGGAATGCGCCGGGTGCGGGGGCTGACAGGGTGATGCCGGGCCGGTCGGTGGGCAGGGACAAAAAGAACGCGTCGGGTCCACGACCGACTTTCACGATCATTTGGTCAAGAACGCCCGAACCCGCAACCCATGTTTTCCAGCCTTCGATGCGGTTTTCGCTCGCGCTGACAAGCGGCGGCAGATCATTTCGGCCTTCCGAGACGCAAAATGCCGCCCAGCCTTTCTCAGGCAGATCGCCGAACACCGCACGCATGGTGGCTTGATAGCCGCTGGCGAAAACCCACGCCATACGATCACTCAAAAGCCCGCCGGCAAACGCCATGGCCACGGGTTCAAGGCCGGCCGCCTGATTGCGCCACAAATCCAGAAACGCGGTTTCGGTATCGCAGGTCCGGCGCGTGCCGCTGAATTGGGTGATGAGATCGGTAAGGTTCGTCATCAATAAGTGTCCTCGATATAGAGTCTGCGGAAGCCGTTAAACCACCGCCCGCAGGGAAGCCTCAATCTGGCCGGCGCACCATGCGTCGCCATAGTCGGTATCACTCTTTATACGGAGTTTTTTCTGTTCGGGCAGGGCAGCGATGCGGTCACACAGGGCGGCGAGGGAAGGCGCGGTCTCGTCGAGGAGGGGGCGCAGGCTGGGGAACTTGTCTGTCATCGTCCCCCATAAGACGGTCGCGGTGAAATCCGCAACGCTGGGCGCGTCGGTCCCGAGAAGCGTGCCTGACCTGGCTGACAATCCATGGCGCAAACCGGTTTGCTCGAAAACCACCATCCAGCGCTTGAGGCGGGGCAGATAGGCTTGCCACTCTGCCGGCGTCCACATTTGCGCGCCGTTATAGCGTGTCATCTCGTAAAGCACATCGTCGGTATCCGCGATGATCTTCACGGTCAACGCTTCGCGTTCGGCATCGTTCGGGAGCAGTTCATGTTTGCGGCCGAGATAGAGGAGTATGGCCGCCGTTTGCGACACCGCGAAATCGTTGGCGTGATCGATCAAGACAGGCGGGCCCATATGCGGCACAATCTGTTCTGAGGGGCTTTTGCGTCTTTCCGCGTTGATGTCGTTAAAGCCCAATTCGTTCCACGTCGCCCCGACATGCGCGAGCACCGCGCGGACAAATTGACCGCGGAAAGGCACGGGCCAGTAGTAAAGTGTGTAGTCAGTCATGGTGAGAAGCCTCAATCTGCCGTGAGTTCTAACGCGGCGACTGATGTCTTCACAAGGTGAGGGCTAACGCGCGATCGACTTCATAAAGATGCCGCCCACTTCGCGGATCAGCCGGCGGCATTCTTGCTCATACCCGGAACGCTTTCATGAGTGAATTGCGCTCCAGAGAACGCATTTATCTGCCCAAAGTCTCGTCATTAGGGGGCGAGACGATCTTTGGAAGCTCTTTCGTGATGTGCTCTATGAACGCGGCCACAGCTGGAAGAACACCCGTGCGCGATGGTTGCAGTACTGACAAAGTCGCTTCTCCTGATGTCCAGTCAGGAAGGACGTGCGCCAATCGGCCAGAGTCGACATCCGACTGACAAACATATGTTGGCAAGGAAACGATCCCTAAGCCGGCAGAACTAGCGTTTTTGAGCGTCACCATGTCATCGCTGCTTAGGCGCGGAATAAACTGCGTCTTGCTTGTAGCGCCGCCGCTTGAACGTAGATTCCACTCCGCAATATTTCTGTTCCATCCCAAACATATCCCTTTGTGAGCGCTCAGGTCGTCCGGCGTGTGCGGCACACCAAAGTCTTCTAAATACCGAGGGGATGCGAATAAGCGCCAATTGACTTTTGCAACACGCTTTTGGATTAAGCTGGAGTCCGGGAGGTTCTCCACATGACCTCTGATCGCCAAATCAACACCGGCTTCGATCAGATTCACGAAGTCGTTTGTCACCAACTGGCCGACCTCAACTTTTGGATGCGCTTTGATGAAATCAATGATCAGGCGTTCGATTGCAAACTGAGCGACGCCGACCGAGCACGACAGACGGACTTTCCCGGTTAGCACTTGTCTTCGTTGTTTCACGCTGGCTTCGGCGGCGCCGACTTCTTCGACCACTGCCTTCGCGTGTTGGAAAAACGCTTTGCCGACATCGGTAATCGCAAATTGCCTTGATGTGCGTTGAATGAGGCGCGCATCCAAGCGCGCCTCCAACTGTTGAATATGGCGACTAAGCCTGGATTTCGGGATGCTAAGGGCGCGCGCCGCAGGCGCGAACCCGCGCTTCTCGACGACATGGAAGAAGTAATAATAGTCGTTCAAATCGAGGGAGGAATCTTGGACCATAGTTCCATTTATGGAACGATAAGTCCCAAGTAAAGCCCCTTTTTGTGCGATCGTTCCGAAATTAACTTCCTCATATCAAGCGAGGAGAAGTTAAATGCATGTCGATTCACACCAAAGTTCAGATGCTGCCGTACTTGAGCGCGGCGACACAATTGCCGGAGAGCCGTTCTCGGTGGGCAGCGGATTTGACGCGCTGAGCTTGAGACATGGCATGTTTTCCGGAGAGATGGATCCGCTGATTATGGTGGATCATTTTGTCATGACCGAGCCAACTTTCGGGCCCCATGCTCACGCGGGGCTGTCTGCTGTTTCGATCCTCTTCGAAGACAGCCGAGGTGCGTTCCACAACAAGGACAGTCTGGGTAACGATATCGATCTGATGCCCGGCGACCTTTATTGGCTCAAGGCGGGTCGCGGGGCGGTACATGATGAGAAACCTCGACCGGGCGCACGCACGCATGGTTTGCAGCTGTTCGTAAACCTGCCCGCGGCGATGAAGTACGACGCGCCTGACTCTATGCATGTAAGGGCATCGGACATGCCGGTCTTATCCGGAGACGGATACCGCGCCCGGCTGATGCTCGGCGAAAGTGGTGAGATCCAAAGCCAGAGATCGCCAGCGCTGCCCATGACGATTCTGGACGTCCAGCTTGGAAAAGAGGTGCGTTTTGAACATCGCGTTCCGTCCGGACAAGCCGTTTTTATACTATCGATCGATGGAACGACTGGGGTCAAATTGGGTCGCCAGAACGCAACTCTCAGTCGCGGAAAGTCCGTTGCGTTTAGTCGGGCAGCAACACTTGAGAGTCTCGTCCTGACCGCCACAGAGCAGGCTCAGGTCGCCATATTGCAGGCTGCACCTATCAGTGAACCCTTCGTCCAACGCGGTCCCTTCGCAATGAGTACGCAGGCCGAGGTCGATGCCATGTTCGCCGCCCATGAAGCTGGGCGACTCGGCAGCATCGACACCTGATGAACCGTGAAATCAACTGAACTTAAAACGTGAGAGGAGCATACCGTGCCGACTTCCCACCATAACCCTGAACCGCTCTACCCGAGCAAAAGACTATTGACCGAACGACCATCAACGCGTGGGATGATCCGCGGGTGGAGGCGGCAATTCGTGCAACCCGCCATTTTGATTTGATTGTTTCGTGGTCGGATCAAACCCGATCTTTAAGTTCGGTATGCTAAGGCGCGATCGACTTCATAAAGATGCCGCCCACCTCTCGGATCCGCCGGCGGAACTCGTGGATCGACGCGACATTCTTTTTCAAGCCGCCGATGGACGCCATCAACAGTTCGACAAACGCTTTAGGTTTGACCGCGGCTTTGGAGAAATCGGCTTCCCCCTCTTTCGCCGCTTCCTTTAACGCGCGCGCAAGCTGATCGACGAGCCGGTCGGTTCCCTGCTTCATATCGTCTGCTGCAATACTGAGATTGACATCCATCAGCTCGTCGCCGTGCGGCGATTCACAAACCGGCTCATAAAAGAGCTTCTCGTAAGCCAGGATCGCCCCGATCAACCGTTCGGGCAGCGTGCCGTCGCCCGACAAAACATGCACGGCTTCGTCTGTGGCGCGCGCCTGGCGATACACGGCGAGCTGTCGAAACAAATCCTCTTTGTTCTCGAACATGAGGTACAGGGCCGGCCGGGAAATGCCGGCCGCCTTGGCGATGTCGTTCATGGATGTGCGCCGAAACCCGTAGCTGGCGAAGACATCGCCCGCCGCGTCAAAAACCGATTCCCGCTTTTCTTCCCGCGCGCTCATGGCACCTCTCGATACACATTGACACTTTTCGACTATTTTGTCAGATTATGAAAGGAAAAAATGTTGCCTGCGTCATTGAGGAGAGGGGAACCCATGTCTTTCACGCTGAACGTCAACGGCGAAATCCACACGGTGGATACGGAGCCGGATACCCCTCTTTTGTGGGTGTTGCGCGATGAAGTCGGATTGAAGGGTACGAAATATGGCTGCGGGATCGCGGCTTGCGGTGCGTGCACGGTTCAGATCGATGGCGAAGCCCAGCGCAGTTGCGTGACACCGGTCGCCGCGGTCGAAGGGACCCAAATCACCACCATTGAAGGCTTAGCGAACGGCGACCAGCTCGATCCCGTTCAAGCGGCATGGATCAAAAACCAGGTGCCGCAATGCGGTTATTGCCAATCGGGGATGATTATGGCTGTGTCTGCCTTGCTTAAACAGAACCCCAGTCCGAGCGACCAAGACATCAATGACGCAATCACGAATGTGTGCCGGTGCGGTACTTACCAGCGTGTGCGCGATTCCATCAAAGAATTGAGCGACGCGTAAGGAGAATACCCATGGTTTCAATCGGAAAATTCACGCGCCGTGCCTTGCTGACGACAGGTGGTCTTGTGGGCGGCGGGCTTGTCCTTGGTATCACCATGGCGCCCAACCGGCTCAAAATTGCATCGGACGTTGCGCTCGAGGAAGACGAAGTCTTTCTCAACACGTGGGTGAAGATCAGCCCCGACAACCAAGTCACCGTCATCACGCCCCATTCGGAAATGGGGCAGGGCTCGAACACGGCGCTCGCCATGATGCTGGCCGACGAAATGGATGCGGATTGGGATCTTGTTGATTTTGAAACAGCGCCCGCCTTGCCGGAATTTGCCAATACGGGATTGGGCCGCGGCTTTTTGATGGGTGACGCCGGCATTCCCGCCTTTCTGATGCCGTTGATCGACTACACCTTCTTTGAAATTGCCAAGTCGATGGATCTGCAGATCACGGGTGGCAGCACCTCTATCCAGTTTACAGGTGAATACGGCATGCGCCGCGCCGGCGCTTCTGCTCGCGCGATGATGGTGCAAGCCGCAGCTGAGCGGTGGGGTGTCAACCCGGACGCCATCACGGTGGCGAACAGCGTTGTGTCTCACGGCAGCAAGTCTGCGACCTTTGGCGAGCTGTCGACGGAAGCCGCCAAGCTGGACCCGCCGCTTAAGCCCAAACAAAAAGACCGCTCGCAGTTTACACTGATCGGCACGTCGCAACCGCGCCGCGATATTCCGGCAAAAGTGGACGGCACCGCTGTGTTCGGTATCGATATCGATTTGCCGGACATGGTGTACGCAGCCATCAAACATGCGCCGGCCTTTGGCGGTACGGTCGCCTCGGTCAATAAGGACTCGGTCGCCGGTATGCCGGGCGTCATCAAAGTCGTCAATTTGGACGACGCGGTGGCCGTGGTTGCCGACAAATATTGGCGGGCAAAAACGGCGTTGGACGCGCTCGACGTTCAATTTAATGATGGCCCCAACAACAAGGTGACCTCCGAAACGATTTTCGCTGCTTATGCGGAGGAATTAAAAACGAACGAAGGGGCCACGCATGTGGAGGAAGGGGATGCGGCCAGCGTGATTGCGTCCGCGTCCGATGTTCATGTGGCCGACTATAAGGTGCCGTTCTTGGCCCATTCGTGCATGGAGCCGATGAACGCCACGGCGCATGTCAAAGACGGCAAGTGCGAGATCTGGACCGGCGCGCAGAACCCGCTCGCTGCCAGGACATTTGCCGCCGTGGCCATCGGCTTCGATCCGGACGATGTGACCATCCACAATCAATATCTTGGCGGCGGTTTCGGCCGGCGCTCGAGCGATGATTATGTCTCGCAAGCCGCGCGTATTGCCCATCAATTGGACGTGCCGGTCAAGCTCATCTGGTCGCGTGAAGAAGACACGCAACACGATTACTACCGCCCGGCGGTCGCCAATCAATTCAAGGCCGTGTTGGGTAATGACGGTATGCCGGTGGCCTGGTCGAACCGCTATATCGATGTCGGCCAGAACGAACCGGAAGAATCGCCGGAAATTCCGTATGCGATCGAAAATCAAAGCATTCGCAAAGTCTCGACCGAACAGCCCATTCGCTTGGGCCCTTGGCGCAGTGTTGGCCACACGCAACACAGTTTCTTTAACGAGAGTTTCGTGGATGAGCTCGCCCACAAAGCTGGGCAAGATCCGTTTGAGTTTCGCCGGGCGCTGTTGAAGCACACGCCCCGTCACAGAAAAGTCTTGGAAACGGCAGCGGAAAATGCCGGGTGGGGCACGCCATTGCCGGCAGGCCGGGCACGCGGCATCGCGATTGAGCAATCCTTCGGGTCCATTGTTTCCCAGGTGGCTGAGGTTTCTCTTGCTGACAATGGCGATGTGAAGGTCCACAAAGTGACGGCGGCCGTGGATGTGGGTACGGCAATCAATCCGGACTCCGTGGAAGCGCAGATCCAAAGCGGGATCATCTACGGTTTAACCGCAGCGCTTTATGGTAACATCTCCATTGACGGTGGCCGGGTCGAGCAATCGAACTTCCACGATTACGAGATGATCCATCTCGCGGAAGCGCCGGAAATGAATGTTCACATCATCAACAGCGGGGAAAAGACCGGCGGTTGCGGCGAACCCGGTACACCGCCCATTGGACCAGCGGTGGCCAATGCCTTGTTTGTCTTGTCCGGCCAGCGGATCCGAACGCTGCCCATCAAGCTGCATAATTTGAAGCCACTCAACCCTGGCACGACGGACCAGACGGTTAGTTAGGACGTTCGATATTTGACGCTCTTTGTCATCGCGAGGAGGTGCGAGCGCACCGACGTGGCGATCCAGAATAACAAGCTGTAGAGCAAGTTGCCCTGGATTGCCGCGCCGCCTTTCAGGCGGTTCGCAATTACGAGGTTGTACATGTCTTGAGCGGGCCTGAGTCTGCGGTGGCGCTGTATTTCACCACGCCGCAAATCATGAGTCATCAAACAGCTAACCAAATCGTTTTCCGCGACGTATACTGAGTATAGATCAGAATCACGCACAGGAAGGATCACCTTGCTGTTCCGCCGCATTAGTGAAAACCTCAAAAATCAGAATTGGACCGCTGTCGGCTTTGACTTTGCGATCGTTGTCATTGGCGTTTTTCTCGGGATTCAGTTTTCAAACTGGAATGACATCCGCGCGAACCGTTCCGACGAAGAACAGATCCTGAAACGTCTTCATCAGGAAGTGGTCGACCTGGAAACCGAACGGGCCGTCAAACGGCAGGCAAGCCAACAATTACGGGATCAGATGAATGAGGCGCGTCGCATTCTTTTTAGCATAGCGGACACGGACGATTTTTCGTCCTCTCATTGCCGGGCGATTGCGTCCGCGTCTTTTCAGCCTGGGATTATCGATAGTCTGCCTGCCGTCGATGATCTTTATAACACCGGGCGATTGACGATCCTGGCTGATGAAGACTTGCGTGTCATCATCGCCCGCTTTCTTCAGGAGCGGGACGACCTGCGCAGGGATCTTGATAGGGTAAACTCCTATGCCGTCAGATTAGGAGCCAAATATCCAGACTTGTTCAAAGCGCGGCTTGAAAAAGCGCTGCCAGGCGAGATAGACAGGTGGAGCGTAGACTGTGATCTCGAATCGATGCGCGCAAATAATGCTTTGCTCCTTGATGTCGCGGCGAGTGTCGACAGTTACAGCCAATATGTCCGTGCCGGTTTCGGACGGCTCGATCCCATCATCGCGCAATTGCGTGAGAAGCTGGATCTGAGACACGGGACGTCACCCACTCAGAACTGATTACTTGCAGTGTTTTCGGCTTTTAATCTTGAAAGAACGAATTGTCATTGCGAGGAGAAGCGAAGCGCACGACGAAGCAATCCAGGGCGATTTGCTTTGCAGCTTGTTACTCTAGATCGCCGCGTCGGTGCTCTCGCACCTCCTCGCGATGACGAGTCAAGCAAACTCGAAAATGCTCCGACTAAAATCGGCCATCAAGACTCAAGCAGTTTCAGATATGGCATCACCCCGGACCCGGCGGAATGGGGTCAGGCGCGTTTCCAATTGCTGCATTTCCTTTTCCAACTCTTGCCGCAAAGGTCCGTTGGCGAAGGGCATGATGCTGACCACAAGCAAGTGAACGACGCGGGCTATGAATTCGTCGTCGCTGATGGTCTCCTGCGCCCAAAACCGCGCAACACCTTCCCAGCCGATGAAGAGTTGCGAAGCCATGATGTCTGCTTTGAAGCCGGGCCGCAGCACACCCTTTTCGATTGCTTTGCTGAGGGCCACTTCCTGCATACCGGCGCCGCGGGCAAAAAACTCCATCGAGCGTTCGGATGTTTCACACTGCTGCCAGTTTCCTTGCCACAGGGCGCGGGTTAATGACTTCCCTTTCACGCATTGTTCTGCGCTGTAGGCCATCACCATACGTGCCTGTTCGATCGGATCGAATTCATCCGGCAGGGCTTGAAGGACTGCTTCGATAGACAGGAGGGTTCTGTCTTGAAGCGCGTCAATGATGGCTTCTTTGGAGCCGTAAAGATTGTAGAGCGTTGTGACGCTGAGCCCCACTTCCTTGCCGAGCCCGCGCATCGAAAACGCATCGACGCCTTCGCGTGCAATGATGTCGGTCGCGGCGTCCAAAATCTTCTGACGCCGTGCTTCCATATTAAGTTGGCGCAGACTTACCGTCACGGTCTAAAGCCCATCGATCTGGCAGCCACGTTTAACAAGAATGGGGCGCATTTCGCGATAACTGCGCGGCGTATAATTCAAGGGGATGTTGGGATGCAGGTGATGGACAATGTGATACTCCATCCCTAAGGCGATGATGTTGCCGATATTTCCGCCCATCAAACATTTCCATGCACGCGTGTCGCGGTACCGGCCCAGCGCTTCGAACGGATGGTGCGGCGCCCAGGACAAGAAATAGCTGATGTACGCACCGGCAGCCATTTTCGGCAGCCACCAAAGAACGGCGGCCTCGATCGCGAATCCGCTCCAGGCCATGCCGACCATGGTGATCAGAAACAGCGATTGCAAAACCATCTGTTCTTGAACGGCGCGTGCGGATTCATCCTTGTCAGGATGATCTGCGATGAAACGGCCATAGGTATCATTCGAACCGGGTTGAAGGCGTTTTATGTATTGCCCTAGGAAGTCGAAACTATTCTTCGACTTGTTGGCATAATCGGGATCTTTTTCCGGATGGTTGGCGTGGGCATGGTGCTGCATATGCGTGATGCGCAAGGCTAAATATCCGTACACTAATGGAATGGTTGCCGTACGTCCGATCAACTCGTTGAGCCAGCGCCACTTGGTTCCTGGTTGCCCCACATTGCCATGTTGCGACTCGTGAGAAGGCAGATAGCAGGTCGCAATACAAACAAAGGATATGAGCCCGCCGAGCCAAAGGGGGATTTGTCCGGTCAGGGTCAACGGCCAGATCGAAATCCAAACCGTCAGGTTCGCGATCCACCAGGTGACCATAAAGGTGGGAAAGACCCCGATATATTTCTTCGCGATCTCGCGTTCGGCGCGCGCCAGGTCACGTTTTTCTTCTGCGCTTAAGGTGTCCGGCGAAGCATCCGCCGGCGTGGGGGCGAAGGCGCTTGGGGCATCGGCAACCAAAGTCATAGCCATGCTCCTTTGAAGTGGGCATAGGTTCCCCACGCCGTCCCCAGGATCAGCGCGAACTGGATCTCATTAAGGCCCAGAGGGGCGGTAAGCCCGGTATTGACCATTAGGGCCGCCATCAAAGGCGCCACAAAGGCCGCACCCCAGAAAATGGGGCCGAACAGGAATTTGATCGCTGTTTCAATAGGTTTGGGCATCACGTATGCCTCCTAAAACTGTAACGTTGATACAGTTTGTAACAGTGTTACAGTTTTGAGTCAAGAGATCGGCGCGGGCCAGATCCGCCCGGGCGGCACGCGTCATTTGACTTTAACCATCGGAGAGCGGGATCCTGTTTGTCTAAACAAATAGAGTGGGGGAAATGATGCAATCAGTGGCAGGTTGGTTTGCCGCTGCGGTGATCGTCATTTTTGCAATCGCGGCGACGGCATTGGTTCTTTCGGGCGGCACGAGAGTAACCGTGATCAGTATTTCGGACATTCATCACGACTCATTAGAGAGCGTCGTGGAGTCTGTGCCCGATATGTCCGACGCACTGGATGAGGCCGACGACGAAGAGAGTCTCGTTTGTACGCTTCAAGGATGTTGCGAGGAACAAGGCGGTGTCGACAAATTAGACCTCAGTACCGGAAACGTGATGTGCAAGGACGAAACCATCAGCACGTCGTGCCGGTGCGAACACGCAACCAGCGACCAACTGTTGTTCAAGATTGAAAGATAGGCGGGCGTTGCAGCGCAACGTTTGACGCGCTTGTTGGCATCGGTTGGCTTCGCAAACAGCCTTGCGGCCGTCATTAGGATAGAGACCTCCGCACGGAACGCCGTTTGTTTCTTCATCCTTCGAGACGCTCGCTCCGCTCGCCCTCAGGATGAGGGTCTCGCGTATTCCTCACACTGAGGAGGGCGCTGTAAGCGCCCGTCTCGAAGTGCCTAGCGTTCCGTGCAAAGGTCTCCAGGATCACCAAAGCAAGGAAATGCCTCATGATCCGACGCTTGAACAATCATACCCGAGCGAACAATTCACGTGTGAATGCAGTGATGCCGTCGCGCGCTGAGAGGATGTCAGCAACACCCATCCTGGTCGAGACAACAGGCTCTGATGTCCGGATGGTCGCCGCAGCAATCGTTGAGAAGAAACGAAATCAGTCCACCAAGATCGGAAAAGTTCGCGCGGTAGATAATCTTGCGCGACTGGCGTTCTGAAGAAATCAGTCCCGAATTCTCAAGCGCACTCAAATGAAACGAGGCGCGAGAAGAGCTTGCTTCCACTTCCTTGCCGATTTCCCCGGCCGCCGCGCCATCGTCACCGCAATCAACGAGAAACCGCACAATGCGAAGGCGCGTCTTGTCGGACAGCGCACCAAGCATGCCAAGGGCCACATCTTCATTCATATCTCAATATCTCTTGAAATGTTGAATTATCGTTATATATTGACTGTGCGTGACGCATCAAGTCCCGCATCTCCGTTACGAAAAAGGCGTCTGGTATGAAAATCGTCAGTTTTAAAATTTGTCCATTTGTTCAACGGGTAACCGCGCTGCTTGAGGCGAAGAATGTCCCTTATGACATCGACTATATTGACCTCAGCAACAAGCCAAAATGGTTTCTGGATGTCTCGCCCAATGCCCAGGTGCCGATCCTGATCACAGATGACAACCGCGTGTTGTTCGAATCCGATGCCATTGTCGAATATATCGACGAGGTGGCCGGCGCACCGATGCTCAGCGGGGATCCGGTGACCCGGGCACAGGACCGCGCCTGGTCGTATCTCGCCGCGAAGAATTACCTCGTGCAATGCAGCTCTCAACGCAGCGCCGATGAGCCGACGCATGAAGAACGCCTGGCTAAGCTCAAGACGGCATTCACGAAGATTGAAAAGCGGCTGTCCGAAGGCGGAACATTTGCGCATGACGACCAGATGAGTGCCGTCGATATTGCCTGGCTGCCGATTCTGCATCGTACGGATATCATCAAGGAGTATTCGGGATTTGATTATTTGGAAAACTATCCTTCGCTGCAGAAATGGCGGGCGGCCATTATGGCGACGGGCATTCCGGAAAAATCTGTACCCGAAGATTTCGAAGAACGTTTCACGGCCTTCTATTTGCCAGACACCACATTTCTCGGCCGCCTGACGCGGGAAAAGAATGGCGAAGCCTGTTGCGGCGATGCGCAATGCCATGCCGAAGACATGGCCTGCTGCGCATGATCCTTCACACCACTCACTGTTGAGGTCCGGAAAATGAACCAATTCGTTGACCGCCGCGGTTTTATGACGGCAGGCGCCGGATTTCTGACGGCCATCGCTGCGCCGTCAGCCGCATCCGTAAGCGATGAAACTGCGTTCCCTGATTCCATGCTGGTCCCAGGGGTGAACGACGCCCCCTACGGACAGCCCTCGCCATACGAAACCGAGGCGGTCAGATCCATTTCAACTTACGGGCCGAACTCGCTTCTTTCCGCATCCTATGCGCCGATCCATCTGCAACGCGGCATCATCACACCTTCAGGGCTTCACTTTACAACCCATCACTCCGGCATTCCGGATATCAATCCGGATCAACACGCTTTGTACATTCACGGTCTTACCGAACGTGCCCTGAAATTTTCGGTAGCGGATTTGCTGCGCTATCCGCTCCAAGGCGGCATACATTTTCTGGAATGTGCGGGAAATTCGTGGCGCCAAGGTCTCGATCCATCAACGCCGCCGGATAATACCTGCAAAGATCTGCATGGACTTGTCTCCGGATCGGAATGGTTGGGCGTGCCTGTGCGTCATTTGCTGGCCGAAGCCGGCCTTAAGCCGAACGCAAAATGGGTGATCGCCGAGGGTGCGGACACCGGGTCGCTCACGCGAAGCATTCCGGTTTCAAAACTGCTCGATGATGCCATCATCGCGCTTTATCAGAACGGTGAACGTTTACGCCCCGCGCAAGGTTACCCCATGCGCCTGTTCCTTCCCGGATGGGAGGGCAACACAAATGTAAAGTGGTTGCGCCGGCTGGAGGTAGTCGATCAAGCGGCCTACACAAAAGATGAATCGCGGGCCTATACGGAAACGTTGGCGGACGGAACGATTCAACAGTTCAGTTTGCAGATGGGTGTTAAATCGGTGATCACGCATCCGTCCGCAGGCCATGTCCTTCCTGAGAAAGGCGTTTACGAGATCAGCGGGCTTGCCTGGTCGGGGCATGGCAAAATCAAAACGGTCGACGTGTCGGATGATGGGGGCAAGAGCTGGGCTCGTGCCGAGCTGCACGCGCCCGTGCTGGAAAAATCGCTGACGCGGTTTTCACTTCCCTGGAAGTGGACCGGAAGAACAGCGGATCTGAAGAGCCGCGCGACCGATGCGCAGGGCACTGTTCAGCCTACGCATCAAGAATGGTCGAAACTTTACGCACCCGGTTCCTACAATCACTACAACGCCATTCAAACTTGGCAGGTCGCCGGAACTGGAGGCGTGCGTAATGTCTTCTAAAACGCAGATTATCACGATGGTCATCGCCGGAGCCCTTGCCGCCGGGTGCAGCAAGGCTGAGGAAGCAGAGCGTTTGCCAAGGCTTGGAACCGAAGTGCCGGATGCGGAAATCGCTTCGATCAGTTTGAATGTGCTGCCCACCGGTGCGGGGCTGCCCAAAGGCAGTGGAAACGCTCGTCTTGGCTTTGAGCTTTACCGAAATCACTGCACGTCATGCCATGGCGCCAACGGAAAAGGAGGGCCGGAAATCGCCCTTGCCGGACGCCCGCAGCGCGGCACGGATTGGTCGACGGGCGCATCGTGGCCGTACGCGACGTCAATCTTTGATTATGTCCGGCGGGCCATGCCGCCCTTCAGCCCCAAGACATTCACCGATGACGAGCTTTATTCCCTCACGGCCTATGTGCTGCATCTCAATGATTTGGTGAACGAAGACCAAGTGCTTGATCAAGAAACCTTGCCGAAGATTGAGATGCCCGCGCGTGCCTATTCAAAAAGCATATGGCAAGAGGAACCATGAGAGTCTGACGACCGGTCATGTTCATGTTTGCCTGACCATTAGCGCATAGAGAATTTGAACTGTTTTGCATCCCTTTAGGTGTTGCACGAGGACAAGGTCGGCATTGTGAGTACCCAGAATCGCGCTTTCGGCGCGTCCGAGCATAAACTCCGCGAAGATATCCAGGGCCACTTGCATAGCGCTCGTTGTTCTGGATCGCCGCGCCCGCTAAAGCGGGTTTGCGATGACGTTGAAAGCAACTCCATGTGTCATTACCCGGGAAGCAGCGAAGCTGCGCGTCCGGGTAATCCACTAGCATTTGCGTTTTTGTTTCCGGCTAGTAGATCCCCCGGATTTCGCTTTGCTCCACCGGGGGATGACGCATAAAATGGAAGGCAAATACGATAGACAAAGATTTTTCGATCATCTGAGTTGATGACGGAAGAAAACGCCACAACCTCAATTATCTTGCACTAATCTGACGCTTGAACGACCGCACCACTTGCGAGCCAGTCGCCAATTTGACTCTCATCGAACCCGGCTTCGGCCAGCACTTCTTCTGTGTGTTCACCCAAGCGGGGCGTCAGGCGATGTATGTTTGCAGGGCTTTCCGAAAAGCGCGCGGTGGGCCGGGCCTGAACGATTGTGCCTTCCGTGGGATGCTCAAGAGATTGAAACAAACCGACCGCTTTCAAATGTTCTTGTTCCTTCACGGTGTCCAGTTTTGTAAAAGCCGTGCACGGAATATCCAGTGCCAATAAAATCTCTTCCCATTCCGCTGTTGTGCGGGTTGGGGTGATTTGTCTGACTTGGGCGTAAAGCCGATCGATGTTCCGCGCGCGTTCAACCGGCGTCCTCACATCAAATTCATCAATATATTCGGGATGGCCGCAGGCTTCGAAGAAAGCGCACCATTGATCGCCTGTATAAGGCAAAATAGTCATCCAGCCGTCTTTCGTTTGGACGGGCTGGCGTTCCCGTACGCGGTCATAGCGCGTCGGGCCAATCGCGGGCTCGAAGGCGTGCCCACCCAGCATTTCAATACTGTTGAACGCGGCAAGGGTTTCAAGCATCGGCACTTCCACGCTTTGTCCCTGGCCGGTGCGTTCCCGGTGTAGGAGGGCCGCCGTGATGGCTGAGGTGAGGGCCAGCCCGCAGATTTTATCTGCGACAAGACTCGGCACGAATTTCGGTTCCTCGTCCGTGCCGATTGCGGATGAAAATCCGGAAGAGGCTTGAATGATTTCATCAAAGGCGGGCCGCGCCGCCCAAGGGCCGTCCTGTCCGAAGCCTGTGGCAGACACGTAAACCAGGCGCGCGTTCAGCGCTTTGCAGCTTTCATAGTCAAAACCAAGCCGCGCCAACCCGGCGGGACGAATATTGCTGACCAGTACGTCGGCGGTTTCAATGAGACGCTGTAAAATCTCCTTGCCATCGGGGTTCTTCAGGTCGACCGCAATGCTGCGCTTGTTGCGGTTGACGGCCATGAACTGGCCGCCCATGCCCTTGTTTTTGAATTTACCGGTGTAGCGCCACAAATCGCCCGACGGTCCCTCGACCTTGATCACATCTGCGCCCCAGTCACCCAAAATTTGCGTGGCAAGCGGTCCGAACAGCACATTGGTGAGATCGATGATGCGTAGTCCGGCCAAAGGTCCGGTCTGAGGCCCGGTTTGGGATCCTGTTGTTTCTTCCATCTAAGGCGGCCTTGTTATTTTTTGCGGCCTTGGAAGTAACAGACGGGGCGTGACGCTGCAATGTGGGCGGCACGGGAAGTCTCCGTGGGACTGATCTGTCCAATGCCGGATGTCTCCGCGCTTGTTAAGCAGGTATGTGGGAAGCCTTCAACCGAGACTTGAGCACGGATCAAAGACAACAGATACTGCAGATATTGTAGTTAATGAAACAAGGCTGTGCCGTCTCGCACAAACAGCCGCGGGCCGACTCTGTTGCTGAGCAATCTGTTGCTGAACAAGGTGTATGAACAGAGGGGCAATGTGGGAATAACGATGTATCGATATATGATTTTCTTCACCCTTTTGGCTATGACGGCTCCGTCCATGGCCGATGCCTCGAACGACCAGCAACCCAGCCTGTCGGGATTGTGGTCGGGAAGCTGCCAGACAGAAGCGGGCAGCGAGCCAGCAGGCCTGACGCTTCGCATTAACGAGAACAATATTCAGTATTCGGACTCAAGTGAGCACAATGGCGAGTTCTTGTTTCGCGCCGAAAACGAAGTCGATGGCAATGTTGAGGAGCGCATTTCCATCTTACTGAATCATAAAACGAGTGGAGCTCATCTGCGTACAGATGGTTATGTAAAGCCGGTGTTTGCGACCATCGAGTCCGATCAAATATTGACAACGGGAAACATCGATTTTGCGTCAATGGAGCTTTCGTTCAAACCGCGCTTTGATATCGTCAAAAAACGTGTCAATAACGGCAAACGCACTGCTTGGGGCATTCATGGGATCGAAAAATGTGCAGCCATTGTATTCGCCCGTCAAAATTCGGATGCAGCGACGGAGCGCATAACAGGTTGGATCACAGAAGCGTCGTTTCCGAAAAACAAATTGGATTCACGTTGGGGAACGTTTCGCGTGCCGGGCGATATGACCAAACGCGCACATGGATTCGTTTTTGCGTCGCAAGGCCTGGAAACACATATATCGCCCCACCGCAGTTCGATTGCAGCGCGCGCAAGCGAACCATGTGTGATAGAAAAATGTGAAACAGCGCAACAACGCGCCGCGAACGCGGTGTATGACAGCTTGCCTAAAGTCAGGGATTCCCTTGTGATGGGCAAAGGGGTCGGCCCGTCCTTGGTCGAATCGAGACCCGGGGAAATGATCGCAAGCGCGGACGAGATCGATAATCTCCGCCGTATCGTCATTAAACTATCAATGGGAGATTTCGATTTTTCGGTCGCAACCGCAGAACGCCAGTCGGCCTCGACGCTGATCACTCAATATTGTTTTGCCATTCATGAGAATCCCGCGACCCGGCACGTGAACCGCACATTGCTGTGCGATAGAGAATTCTTGCCCGCGATCGCAGATGTCTTAGCGACGGAAAGACGGGAGGCGGTAAAGTTCTGTCACCCAAAGGCGAATAAGCCCAAATTCACGAGGGGCGGTGTTCCGCCGACCAGTTATGCCGATCCGCATTATCAAAACGGTGACAACCGGGCCTACTTCCAATGTATGCGCCAAAACGCACTCCTGCCGCGGTTGGACGCGACATTGCGATTTACCCACGCTGCGCAACACTATCGGGAACAATACGAGGCTCTTCAGCCTATGTACGCATGCTTGGATAAGGGCCATTGCCCAATGGCCGAGATTTATGATTCGGTCGAACATTATAAGGCGCTTCTGAGAGAAGAGCGCTTGCCCAAGCAGTTAGAAAGATTTGCACAAACGCGGCGCGAGATCAGCAACATGATCTCGTACTTTGAAGAGTGAGCGTCGCCGATAGAGAACTTTCGCTCTGATCCGGATAGCTGCCAACATCCATTCTGTGGCCTTGTTTGTTCTCCCAGTTTGCTGAGTGCGTCCTGCGCGGGTTGTCCGGCTCAGACGGCGGATACACCGACAATGATGCGGCTAAAGCAACAGAACTAATATTGTGCTCATGCTAGATCAACGTTAGATCAATATTAGATCAGGGGCACGCCCGTGAAATAGGGATGCAGCAGAAACACCACAATAAAGATCACGATACTGATGGCCGCGGCTCTTAGTTGGGGCACAAGGGGAGGCGTGTACGGTTTTTCCCACGCCCCTTCACGCCGGTTGATCAGCGGCATTTCGATGAGCGCCCAAAGGCCCAGTCCGCCAAACAGAACGAGCGAACGGCTGTCGCCGTTCGAGATCAAATGGGCTGCCGCCCAAGTGGCGATGGCTGTTAATTGCGGATGCCGTATGAAGCGTTTAACAGTCGAGGGTATGTTGGCGAAGCCGAACAGCAGAAAGGCCACGATCATCAAGGGCGTTGCTGCCATCGCGCCCCAAGCATAGGTTTGATAGACAAATGTCGGTTCCGCCGAGCGCCAGCCGATCACCATGAGCACGATTGCGGCGATCAGGCCTAAAGAAAAGAGACCCTTATAGGCATTCTCGCCCATTTGCGTAACGAGTTGGGCTTTCAAGCCCTGTGCAACGCTCGGGAGGAGGTGCACGCCGCTCCACAGGGCAACGCCAAGAATCAGCCAAAGCATGAGCAGTCCTTTCTCTGTGGCACTTGTTCAGGATACGCACGATAACAGGCTCGGAATAGAAGGGCGAATGTCGCATGCGTGCGCTCTTTTTACGAAGCCAGTCACCATATGACATCAAACGGGGTAAGTGGTTTCGATGCAAGGTTTACATCATCAACGAAAACCAAGGCCACCGGAAATGTGGGCCTAACCAGCGCTTGACAGAAGAATGATCAAAAAGGATACGGACACAATCGTGGCGCCTGTCACCGTCATCGGGGTGTTGTGTTTTGCATACCCAACCCAAATCGCGATCGACGCAAAGACCATTAAGACCGGCATGGCAAGAAACAGCGTAAACACCAGCCAAGTGCCGGCATTGTTTTCGCCCGCAAACAGCATGGGGGCGAACAGAGCATTAAAGCCCCAAATCAAAAAGGATGCTAAAGCCGCTAACTGCAGCCCCAAGGCAATGGTAATACGCAACGTTTGGTCCTTTTGGTTGCTTGTCTAACAGCGCTGCCTGTCTTAGCGGGTGTTTCGGATTAATAGATGACAGGATCTGCTGCAACGCAGATCATCTGGGCGGGCAGGGCCTCCGCTTCACGGACTCACGATTAGGGCCGAGACAGTCAGTCAACCTAACTGAAAGTCTCTATACGGAGCGGAGAGGGTGCACCGGCCAAGACGGGGGTCCAGACGCAAACGGACAACGCCCAGAAGATATCCATTTCTGCGCGCAGTTCGATAAAGTCGCCCGGCTTCGTGACCGGCGGCATTGCAGGCCACGTTCCGTCTTCCTTGTAGACAATGTTCATAAAAATATTGAAGCACGATGTGGCCTGCAGAAAGTGGGGGGCAATGCCGTTTTCTGAAAGAGTTGCTTCCAAACCATCGCGGCATCCTTTTACGGTGTCGCTCCGATCAAGGAAGCGCCGGACGTCGTTTGAACAAAAGCCGCCGCCGGTGAAATGGACGCCAGTCTTGTCATCTTTGATGACCCACATGCGCTTCAAATGGTTGGTAAAGAGTGTGGCGCCTTCCTCCCATTTCCAACGGCCATTCGCAAGGTTCGTATACAAACAATCAAAGTGCTCTGATGGATCGTTTTGTCTAAACGAAACGAAATCCGCTACCTGGCCGCCGTCCACGTCCGTCACGCGCAAGCTCTGTCCTTTCTTGACCGTGCCACTGCCACAGGTGCCCGGTTCAAGCGTTACGCTGCTGACGCGCGTTCTGTTTGACGATGTCATTTGATCAATCCCTGCTGTTTTTCTCATCGAGGCCGCGTGCGAGTGTGTCGAACACGACCCGAATGCGACGGTTACTTCGAAGTTCGCGATGCGTGACCAGCCAAACAGGAAATTGGAGCGAGGTCAGACTTGGGAGCACTTTCTCCATGCTTGGTTCGGCTTCTGCTAAGGCCTCCGGCTGCATCGTGATGCCGTAGCCCGCTTTCGCCATTTCCCACTCAACCACGCTGCTGTCGCTGGACATGACGAAGTTTTCCACCCGGACAGGAACGCCTTGGTTATGTAAAAAGGCTAAGAGGCGGTCTGGATCGGGGGTGCCGACAAACGGGTGGTCCGCCACATCGCGCGGCGTCCGCGGCCGGCCGGCGCGGTCCAGATAGCCGCGCTCGGCGTAAAGGTTTCCCCTGAGATCACCAACATGGCGCGCGATCAAATCCGGTTGGTCCGGGCGGGTATGTCGGATCGCGATGTCGGCCTCACGCTTCATCAGATTCTGCAAGTCAGCGGAGGCAATGATGCGCACTCTGATCCCGGGCGCCGTTTGGCGTAGCGGTGCCAGGACCGTGGGCAAAATGCCGGCGGCCATCAGGTCCGTTGCGGTCAGGGTGACCTCGCCGGCCATTTCCTGGGATTGCCCCTGAGCCGACATCGAGATCAACGCCGCCGCTTCGCCCATAGCCCGCACATGATCGAGAAGATCCCGGCCGGCTTCCGTCAGCGTCAGACCCCTTGGTGTCCGCTCGATCAGCGCAACGCCGAGGGCTTCTTCCAAAGCCGTGATTTGCCGCCCAACCGTTGGTTGGGTGGTTTTCAGCGCCCGTGCCGCGGCGCTGAACGAGCCTTCCTCTGCGGTCGCAAAGAATGCGCGCACCTGGTTCCAATCAAAGGAAATCGCCTGCCAGTTCATGCATAAATGTATAGCAAATCAACATAATTAGCCAATCCTCTATTCGCTGGTGCATAGGTATCTTGACTTGGAGAGACGCAAATCCGGCGAAAGGGCTCCCTCATGATCAATATCAGCACACGTGAGTGGGCACTGTTCTCGAGCCTGCTGGCTTATTCACTTGTGCCGGCATTTGGGGGCTTGCTGCGCGTCATTGAACTGGGAGGCGGCCCAGCAATCGTGCCGGAAAACCCGCGCGCGCTCGGCGATCCCGGGCCTGTCGTTCTGCATGTCCTGAGCAGCTTCCTTTTCTGCTTGGTGGGGGCGCTGCAGTTTTTGCCAAGCGTAAGGCGTCATTATCCGGCACTGCATCGTGCAGCCGGCCGCCTGGTCGCCACCGCCGGGTGCGTCAGCGCTTTGACAGGTCTTTGGATGACCCATTTCTTTCCGTTTCCGGATGAATTGCAGGGTCCGCTGCTGTACTGGGTGCGGATTGCGTTGAGCTTCGGCATGTTTGGATTGATCGTGTGGGCGGTTCTTGCAATCAAGTCGCGCAAAGTTTTGGAACACGGCGCGGCCATGCTGCGTGCTTACGCCATCGGCATCGGCGCGTCGACACAGGCGGTTTTCGGTATTGGGTGGATGGTGGCTTTCGGAACAGAAATGCTCGGTCCCGCCCGGGATGGCATGATGGTCTTTGCCTGGGTGTTCAACCTGTTGATGGCCGAACTCTTGATTGCCAAAATGTTCGCACAACAAAGCCGGCCGATTGCATGAATGCCTCTTGTGCACAACGGCCATTATAACGAACTCCGGTCTTGTCGTTTGTGACGGCCCATAAGCGATTCATGTGGTTGGCGCGATATCTTCTTCTCAATGCCAATGGCCGTTTATTTGGTTCGTGTGCAAATAATTGAGATGCTCAGCCGGATCGGATCGTTGTGTAACCAAATCGGCGGCCTCAACGAAACCGAACCCGTCAACGGGGCGGAAGGTTTGTTTCCGCGGGCCATCGGGTTAAACTGATCTTCGGAACAATTGGTCCGTTCCGCTGTCGGGAAAAGTGCTGTCAGGCACACAACCAAACTGAATTGATGAAGGTCGGTATGATGAAATGGGTTTTGGGCGTCGGCGGCATTGCTGCTCTCATTGTTGCGTGGATCTTAATCTCGCCTCTGTTCATTGATCGCACGGTCGAAGAAGCCCTGCCGACCTTGGCCGACATCGAAAAGATGAGCGATGAGGAAAAAGCGAAGGTCCGCGACGCCGTTGAAACCGCTGCCCGGTCACAACCGGACAAGGAAATGTCGGAAGACATGATGGAGGAGGGCGGTCCTGAAAAGATTATCGCCGGTGAATTCCGGGATGCAGATGCGATCCATAAGGGGTCGGGGGACGCATTTGTGTTCCGCCTGCAAGACGGCAGTCATGTTGTCCGTTTTGAAAATTTCCGATCGACAAATGGACCGGATCTCAGGGTGTGGCTTTCCTCATCTCCTTCACCGCAAAAGTCGGCAGACGTTAGCGAAGGAGAATGGCTTGATCTTGGCAAGCTCAAAGGAAATGTGGGCAATCAAAATTATGCAGTTCCCGCGGGCACGGATCTGTCTGAATTCCAGTCCGTCGTCATTTGGTGTCGCGCGTTTGGTGTTTTGTTCGCGGCAGCGGATTTTGTACCAGCCGGCTAAATGGCAATCCAAACAAGACGACTTTCTCCCGGAAAATTGGACCGCTTGTGAGGGGCAAGACAAAGATCGAAATTTGATCCTTAAGGGCGAACACACACGAACGGTAGTGGGGGATGATGTCGGCACCAAACGAAATTCTTGATCGCATCTATCATGGTGAAGTGCTGGGGGAAGCGTTCTTCAGTGAATTGCTCCGCCATTATCAGACACCTGAACAACAGTTCAAGCTGTCCTGTCTGCTTCAGCTGGAAACCGAATTCAAAGCACGGATTCGTCCTCACGCGCTTGCCCATGGTGTCGACATCTCTGAGCGTGACGAGTCGCGCAAGGGCGGTGAAGAAATGGCACGCGCATTGGCCGGTGCGGACTGGCTTGCGCTGATGAAAGGCATGCATGAATCGATGCCGCGGCTTGTCAGCGAGTATGACAAAATGGGCGAAGAGATCTCGAAAATGGATCCGGAACTCGGCACCGCCATCAGCAAACATGAGCGCGCCGTTGCTGAATTCGCAGCAAAAGAAGTCAGCGGGGACGGTAAGAAGTCCGTCGACGCCGCCCTCGCTCAACTTGTGTACAAGCCCGTTCGCCCCACCCAATAGACCCTGCTGGCACTGGCAGAGCGGCGCTCTTCGTTTGGCTTTTGAGCTCGACGAATACGGTTGCGTTACGGAAGCCCAGTTTGATCGGGCTCGCACCCGATCCGAGGGCTTCCGTTCGAAATTGGCCCTAGCTCGGGAAAGCCGCTTGTCCCATCTGCAACGCCGCGCCGAAGCCGCCGTCGACAATTAGATTGACGCCATTGATATAACTTGCAAGCCCAGACCCGAGAAAGAGAAGTGCGCGTGCTTGATCTTCCGCTGTCGCCACACGCCCGGCACCGGCCTCGATTGCCCAATCAATGGCCTGGTCGGTCATGGTCTCCCGGAACGCAGGAAGCAGCGGTGTGTCTACCGGCGACGGGCACACACTGTTGATCCGCAATCCGTGCTCGGTTGCGGTTTTGGCCATGCGCATCGTGTAGACCTGTACATACTCTTTCGAAAAAAAGTATCCGTCAGCCACAAGTTCCGCATTGTCAACGACCCAGGAAACCCCTTCATCCCAGCTGTCGATTTCAAGCAGCGCGTTGATCTGCTCGAGATGCCCTGGCCAGCCGTTACCGGCCACCGACGCGGTGTTTACGATTGCGCCACCGGCTTTCATCTTGGGTAGCAGGCCCTCGGTCAATCGTTTCAGGCCCAGTGCATTGACGCGCATCACCGTGTCCGCGGGCTGCGTGGCAGCGACACCGGCATTGTTGAAAAGCAGATCGACGGCGGGCGCGCCGCGTGCGTTGATTTTTGCGATGGCTTCATCGATTGACGCGGGATGACCCATATCGGTTTCAATAAACTGGTCGACCTTGGCCTCGGGTTCTTTAATGTCGAGAACCACAACCTGATCCGCGCCTGATTGACGGAGCAATTCGACCAACGCCGCGCCTATGCCCGAATAGGCGCCCGTGATGACAATCCGTTTTCCCGCGAAATCTATCAATGGCTGCATGGCGCCTATTGCTCCCAATCCGTTTTAGAATAATCCGGCCGAGAGAATAGCAACCCAATGCGGACTGGCAAGGTCGAAAGAGGCTGGCGTCATGCTTCCGCGGCGCCGTTCAAAAAAAGCGCGCGCCTCAGTCTGTCACCGGAAGGACAAGTCTCTAGCTGGTTCACTTTAGACTTCGGAGCGGAATGCTTGTACATCTTGAAACCCTGCAAAGCCGTCGTTTCACAGAACGGCACTGTCGCTGAGGAATAATATGTATCAGCCCAAAAAACCGATTTCGACTTCTGAAGATGTCCAGAAGATTCTCGGCGAAAAGTTCGAGAACCAAGAGAAGAAAGTTATCGATCACATTGATGACATTTGCCGCGCTTGGATAGAACGATCGCCCTTCATCACGATTGCGACGGTGAACCTCAAAGGCCAAGTCGATGTGGCGCCCAAGGGAGACCCAGCCGGGTTCGTCAAAATTCTTGACGAGAAGACACTCGCGATTCCGGACAGGCTCGGCAACAATCGGGGCGACACTTTTCACAACATCATCGAAAATCCCAGGATTGGGTTGATGTTTGTGATCCCCCTGCGCAATGAAGTTGTTCGGGTCAGCGGTTCCGCCCAGATCGTTCAGGACGATGACATTCTTGAAATGATGATCGTCAACGGAAAGACGGCGGACATGGCGCTGCTCGTGAACGTGGAAGAAGCCATGTATCACTGCGGCAAGGCGATGATCCGTTCAAAGATGTGGAAGCCGGATGAATGGCAGTCGATCGAAGGTTTGCCGTCATATGCGCATGCGGTGAAAACCCACGCCGAAATGCCTGAACCGCTCGAATTCTATGAAGCGATGATGAAGTATAACGACGAAAAAAGGTTGTATTGACCCGGCGCTCGCCGGTTCTCCAACGCCACGCGTGAAAGGAAAGAACAAATGAATGCGGCCACCTTTAAAATTCGCCCTGACGCTACCGGTGACAAGCAACCGTCCAAGCTGATTCCCAAAGCATGTTTCACCACGGATGCAACGGACGAGACGACCACGCGTTTCTATACCGCCGAAGATGGTTCCGTCGCTGCGGGAGTTTGGGAATGCCCCCCTTGCAAGCTTGAGATTGACGCCTACCCCGTGAACGAGATGATGACCATCATCTCTGGCTCCTTGACGATCACGAATGCAGAGGGCGCGGAAGAAACTTTCGGACCGGGCGAAGTCGTCTTTGCCTCGAAAGGGTCGAAGATGACTTGGCACATCACCGAACGGCTGACCAAATATTATATGACGTCTTCCTAGCCGTGTGACGTTTCTACTCTCGGCGATATCGTCCGCACGGGGACTGTTTCGTTTCATCTTGGAGACAAAATGGCCCGCAGGTCAAAATACTTACAGGAGATCGATCCCGTCCCTGTAGCGATCGAAAAACATATGGTTGCCATGGGATTCGAGCGTTCTAACGACTACTGTGATTGGTGCTGGAAGTTTGGTTTTGACACGTCGCTCGAAAAGTCAAAGACAGAGCTGACTGAAGAATGGCTCTTCTTTGAAAGCCAGGCGAAAGAACGAAGCAAACAGTCGCGGCTCCACAAAAATCCGAAGGATTTCCTTCAGGCCGTCTGCTTGGGTCAGTTCACGGCTGATCAAATCGACAGGCCAAAATTCAAATCAACGGCAGCGGAAATCGAAGCGAGCAATGAAGACGAAGCCGCACGCGCTTCTCTCCTCGACATGCTGCTCAAACTGTTGAAGCATGAGGACCTTATTTTCGAAACCGCGGCGGATGGCGAAACACCTCTCATCAGGGGTTTGATCAAAATTCACGATCGCAAAGCGCTATGGCTGCGCAGCCTGGACGCGTGGAAGCCTAAATCGAAGAATCGCGACCGCAAATTTGGTGAACTCACGCACCATCTGTTCGATCAGTTTGGCGACGTGCCGCAATTTATGGAGCGGGTATGGTTGCGGAATGATCGACCAAGCTGGCGCTACCGCGATTGGTATGTTCATTTGGGTCGCGGGCATAATCTGCGCACGGCGAAGTCTCCTGTGCCTATCACCAAAAAGATCGCACACGAATTTTTGAGTGCACCGGAACACTACGTCGCGGAACAAGCCGTGCGATGGGGGCAGATGCGGGCTTTAGGTGCGTCGGTTCAGGCGACCGATGCCCTTGTGGCTACGCGCATTGGCAGGTCATTCGAAAATGAAACCTTCTGGATTACCGTTATCCGCTTTTTTGCCGATAACCCGATGCTCGATCCACGCCAGATCGGGCCCATCGTGGATTATCTACAGAACCAGCGTTATCAACCGATAGAAATTCAGGAAGCGCCTGGTCAGTGGCGGCAAGAGCCGCCGCCTCAACCTGGCCTCACAATGCGTGGGCGAACGGTTGCTACGCTTTTGCGCCAAGTCGAAGATTGGCATGTCAGTCTCGGCCGTCTGAAAGACCTGCCGGAAGGCGAATATGAAATGTCGAATTTTTCGGGTTTCTCAATGGAAGATAATAATGGGCGCTTCTGGGCCATCCGCCAATTGCGGAGCGCAAAAGACCTCCAAATCGAAAGTGATGAACTGGCCCACTGTGTCGCGAGCTACCATTGGTCCTGTGCCAAAGGCCATTGCACCATCTGGAGCCTGTCAATGACCGCTAATGGCAAAGACTATGAGCGCCGTCAAACCATTGAAGTCGATAATCATGACACAATCGTACAATGTCGCGGCCGCGCAAACCGTGATCCCAAACCAGAGGAATGGTCGGTTGTTAATGCGTGGGCGCGTTCGCAAGGCCTTAGAGTAGCGAAGTACTTATGACGGATGGATTTCGAAATGCTCGAGATCCGTTTTTGGTACATGAATGTCGTGGGCTGAGACCGCATGATGATCTAGCTAGAAGTAGAGTCAATATCGCTCGCCGCCTTCGTTTGTGGCGTCATTTGTTCAAGTCGTCCAACCAGGCCTTTATTGTCGCAGCAAGCGCCGAATCCATCTCTTTTAGAATGGCTAGCGCCATGCGTCCGTACTCCGCAGCTTTCGCCGCCTGTCCTTGGGCATGCGCGACTAGTCCGAGATCGTTGAGTTGGATAGCCATGCCTTCCTTACGGCCAAGCTCTTCGTTCAGCGCGAGACTGCGTTTGTGGTAATCCTCCGCTGTCTCTAGATTGCCCCTTGTTCGTTCGATGAGACCGAGATTGCCGAGTTGGTTGGCCATGCCTTCCTTGCGGCCAAGCGCTTCCTCCAACGCAAGACTGCGTTTGTGGTAATCCTCCGCCGTCTCTAGATTGCCCCTTGTTCGTTCGATGAGACCGAGATTGCCGAGTTGGTTGGCCATGCCTTCCTTGCGGCCAAGCGCTTCATCCAACGCAAGACTGCATTTGTGGTAATCCTCCGCTGTCTCTAGATTGCCCCTTGTTCGTTCGATGAGACCGAGATTGCCGAGTTGGATGGCCATGCCTTCCTTGCGGCCAAGCGCTTCCTCCAACGCAAGACTGCGTTTCAGGTAATCCTCCGCTGTCTCTAGATTGCCCCTTGTTCGTTCGTTTAGTCCGAGATTGCCCGGGTCGTTCTGCATGCCTTCCTTGCGGCCAAGCGCTTCCTCCAACGCAAGACTGCGTTTCAGGTAATCCTCCGCTGTCTCTAGATTGCCCCTTGTTCGTTCGATAAGACCGAGATTGCCTAGGCCACCGGCCATACCTTCCTTGCGGCCAAGCGCTTCCTCCAGCGCAAGACTGCGTTTGTGGTAATCCTCAGCGGCTTCTAGATTGCCCCTTCTTTGTTCGATGACGCCGAGATTGCCGAGTTGGTTGGCCAGGCCTTCCTTGCGGCCAAGCGCTTCGTTCAGCGCAAGACTGCGTTTGTGGTAATCCTCCGCGGCCTCTAGATTGCCCCTCGTTTGTTCGATGAGACCGAGATTGCCAAGAGCGATCGCAACGACCCTTTCGTCTGTATACGAATTGACAAGCGCCTGCACGCGTTTGTAGGCCGCCTCAGCGCGACCCAAATCGCCCAGCCTATGATCGAGATGTCCCAACTGGTTCCACGCACCCGCATCTTCGGGCGTTAATTGGGTTGCGCGTTCATAAGCGTCCCGCGCCTCATGCGTGTCGGTGAGAAACGCAATGGAACCAATCTGTTTCCAGGTTTTTGCCGCATCGGTGACACTGTGTTCTTGCTGCGCGGCGAGGCGTTTGAGATCATCAACGGCGCCTTGCGGGTCTGGCGTATCGGCGGTGAGCTTCTCCGCTGCTGACCGGCGTTCGGCTTTCGTTGTAGAGAGCAGCTCAACAAGTGTATCCTGAAGGCCGCGCCGTTCCTCCTCGGTCGGGTTTTGGATATCTTGCGAGGCGAGCAAGGCTGCAAGTGTTCGTTTTACATCGGCAATTCCCTTGTTTGCGTCGGTAATGCCTTCGTTAGCAGCATCGACCCCTCGCTGAATGCCTTGCAGAGAAATCCGTGTCATGACGGTTTCAAAATTCGGGACCGTTTTGAGCTGCCGCCACATATTGTCTTGGTACGTCGCGGCATAACCATGGGTTGGGTTCAACAGCGTCTGTTCCAACCGTTCTGGCGCGCTATCGTGCCATGCGGCGAACTGCGCGCGTAACTCGGTGATGGCTGCATCGGCAAGCCGTTTCCCGGTGGCCTCAGCAAAGGCTTCTGTGCGTTCCAGGTCATAGGTATCAAACGCGCCATCGGCGATCTCACGCCAAGCGCGGTCGACCTTGACAATCTCTTCCCATGATTTTTTGAGTGGATCGGCCCAGTGTTCCGGTTCTTTGACGGCCAAATGCGCCGCCCGACTGCGATACCGGCCAATCAAGCGCCGTGACCGCCAGCGATCGAATAACGAAACCTGTTGGCGGTAATCAGGATACCTATTCAACTGTGTGAAAAGCTGCGCCACCGTTTCATAATGTGCCGCTATAATCGAGCGTTGCATATGCGCATTGATCTTGTGGTCAATGCCGCGGATCTCATCCAATAAAGGCCGGCCAAACTTCAACGTTGCGGCGCTTGCCGTGCTGCCCGCCAACGAGCAGGCAACACCCCACACTAATCCCGTGACGGTAAAAGGATCAGCAGACATGGACAGCTTTCAGCATTGCATCAATATTCAGTATACGTTCAAAACGTGAAGGCGTATTACCGGAGTTTCCACGCGAGTATCTTCTAATAGCCGTTTATTACGAGGCAGGAGATGCTTCTTGCCATGGAGGCGTGGCAATCCTCCCCATACTTTAAGTCGGAAAAATCGGTCTCACAACCAGCAATTAGGTTCCCATTCGCTCCCTACGAGATTGGCGGTTATGAGATATTACCAATCCAATCCGAGAGAAGAACGGCGTTAGCACGATTCACCTAAGCAGGTGCTGACTTCGCGCATCTTCGGCTTTGCTCGCATTTTCTTTTTCTTTCGCCGAATTGACGGCTTGTGGGGCAGCACGCCCTTTCCGCCCTGTACGCTTGCGCGCGGCGCGCATGCAGATAGACTGTGGAATCAAACATGCCCGCCGTTCGCATTGGGAGAATCTTCATGAAAAAAGCACTTGCTGTCGCGACACTTACGGCGGCGCTGGCCGCCTGTTCCGCGGAAGAAGAGGCGACGAAGGAAGACGCGCCTGCACCGGCGCCCGAAACCGCGGCCGCGCCCGTCACCGATCCTGAACCCGCACCGCCGGCCGAAGAAGCGCCGGAGGAGGTTGGCGACCGCAATGCCTATTTCGGCGATCTGCACATTCACACGCAGCTTTCGCTCGACGCCTACATCTTTAATGTGCGCCAAACACCGGATGATGCCTACCGCTATGCCAAGGGCGAAGCGCTGACCCATCCTGCCGGGTACGACATCAAGCTCGCCGGACCGCCACTCGACTTTTACGCCGTAACGGACCACGGCGTTTTCCTCGGGGTGTTCAAGGCGATGGGCGACCCGGACAATCCGCTGTCGCAGCATCCGTTGGCGTCTGAAGTGGCGAGCGGCGATCCGGCGAAAGCCGTGCCGAGCTTCAACCGCCTCTTAAATGGCGAGCTGCAAGCCGATGCGGATGGCGGCTCGACCGAAGGCTGGGCCGAGGCGAGCGCCGATGCCTGGTCGGAGATTGTTGCGGCGGCCGAAAAGCACAACGATCCCGGCAACTTCACGACCTTCATTGCTTACGAATTCAGCCCGGTCATCGATGGCGCGAAGATGCATCGGAATGTGGTCTTTGCGGGCAGTGATGTGCCGGACAAGATTTTTGATTCCACGATCTCGGACAATGCCGAAGATCTTTGGGATTGGCTTGATGTGCAACGGGCAGAGGGGCGCGATGTGCTCGCCATTCCGCATAATCCCAACATGTCGAACGGGTTCATGTTCCCGGACAATTGGGTCGACGGCACGCCGATTGACATGGCGTATGCCGAGCAGCGCATGCGGAACGAACCGATCGTCGAGATGACGCAAGTCAAGGGCTCATCCGAAACACATCCCGATCTCTCACCGAACGATGAATGGGCGGACTTTGAAATCAATCCGTTTCTTATCGGTACGACGAAGGATGCCAAAGTGTCGGGCAGTTATGTGCGCGAGGCTTATGGTAAAGGGCTCAAGCTTCAGGCGGAAAATGGATTTAATCCGTATGCATTCGGTATGATCGGATCGTCGGATTCGCATTTGGCCGGTGCCGGTTACACGGAAGACAATTTCTACGGCAAGGTTGGCGTGATCGACGGCTTGCCGCGCCAACGCGGATCGGTCCCGCCGGAAGGTGTAACTTCGTGGGACGAAGTCCCCGAAGAAGACATGGATTCGCGTTATGCGGTGTGGAGCGCGTCGGGGCTTGCCGCTGTCTGGGCGGAAGAGAATTCACGCGAGGCGATTTTCGCGGCTTTCAAACGTAAGGAGACATTCGCCACCTCCGGCCCACGGTTGAAGATCAGACTGTTCGCCGGCGACGATTTGGCCGAAGACCTGATGACCAATCCGCAAGCCGCAGCAAGCGCCTACCGCGACGGCGTTGCGATGGGGGGAGCGTTAACCGGAGCCGTGGGGCCCGGCTTCTTTGCGTGGGCCCTGCGGGACCCGAATGGGGCGCAGCTTGACCGGTTGCAGATCGTGAAGGTTTGGGTTGATGGGGACGAAGCCAAAGAACAAGTGTTTGATGTGGCTTGCAGCGGTGGTGCCGAGCCGGATGAAAACCATCGGTGCCCGGACAATGGTGCCAGCGTCGATCTTTCCGATTGTTCGTTGACGGAAGGAAACGGCAGCGATGAATTGAAGGTGGTTTGGCGCGACCCCGGCTTCGATGGCGCGCAGCACGCCTCTTATTATGCGCGGGTTATCCAAAACCCGACATGCCGCTGGTCAACTTGGGATGCCATCCGCAACGGCACACCGCCGCGGCCGGATGTGCCCGCAACGGTACAAGACCGGGCTTGGTCCTCGCCGATTTGGGTGAAACCGGCCGGTTGATCTCTGCGCAATCGGCCCTCCTCACGACGGGGCCGATGAATTTTCCAGCAGCCTGCTAAAGACAATGTGCGCTCAAGCCCGTGCATTTCGAGCATGCATTTGGCTTAGGACTGAGCGCATAAGGGTGATCTAGAAATACTGTGATCGGAATAAGTATTTCGTGAACCTATTAACCATGTTTTTTGCCAGTCTAAGATCTGCGCCCACCCGTAAACTTGCGCCGTAAGTAAAGCTAAGATCAAATATTCATTTAGGGTTAATAATTCCCTTGACCATGGTTAACAATTGGGCTCACCATACAAGTTCGTGGTTGATATGAGGCGTTATACGCAATCACGAGTTGAGCGCTTCGGGGGGAGAGCATTGGATTCGGGCCTTTCGAAGCATGGATTGACCTGAACTGGGTAGGAGGTCTGCCCCCATGTCTCAAAAGAGCAAATACTACAAGTATTACGGCAAAAGCTCGGGCGACGACGACGATGACGACGACAGCTCGAAGAAGCACTACTACTACAATTCCTATGGCGATGACGACGATGATGATCACGGCCGCAAGAAGAAGCACGGCGGCGATGATGATGATGATCATGGCCGGAAGAAGCACAAAGGCGGCGACGATGATGACGATGATCATGGCCGCAAGAAGAAACACAAAGGCGGCGACGATGATGATGACGATCATGGCCGCAAGAAGAAGCACAAAGGCGGCGACGACGATGATGACGATCACGGCCGCAAGAAGAAGCACAAAGGCGGCGACGATGATGACGATGATCACGGCCGCAAGAAGAAACACAAAGGCGGCGACGACGATGATGACGATCATGGCCGCAAGAAGAAGAAGAAAGGCGGCGACGACGATGATGACGATCATGGCCGCAAGAAGAAGAAGAAAGGCGGCGACGATGATGATGACGATCACGGCCGCAAGAAGAAGAAGCACAAAGGCGGCGACGACGATGACGACGACCATGGCAAGAAGAAAGGCTATGGCTGGAAGAATCGCGGCGACGACGATGACGACAGCCACGGCGACTAATCTCGCTGTAGCCTAAAGCTTCGGCTTTCAATCAATATCGGGGGCGGTTTGCGATACCAGCAAGCCGCCCCCACAAGCCACCATTGAACACCTACTGAGCACTTTACGAAGACGCCGATTCCCGTGAAAATCGGCTTGATATTTTTGTTTCAACGCGAAGAAACAAGCGAATAAAGGGGGGCAGGCGCCGGCCAAATGTTTGGGATCAAATCATCCGATACCCAGGATCAATCTGCGCTGGCAGACGCACTTGCGCGCTGCAAATCTAGCTTGGCGACAGTGGGCGTCTTCAGCCTGTTCATCAATCTCCTCTCCTTCGCTGTTCCGCTATACCTTTTGCAAATTTACGATCGGGTGATCCCGAGCCGCAGTGAAGAGACGTTGATGTTTCTGACGTTGCTGGCGGTGGTCGCGATCACGACTTACGCCGCGCTTGAGGGGCTGCGGGGATTCATGCTGGCCCGTGTCGGCAATTGGCTTGATCGGCGCGTGGGCGTTGAGGCGTTTCGCGCCACCATTGTCCGCGCTAAGAAAAGAAGCCAGGGACCTTCACAGAAAGGCATGCGCTATCTGGAGTCCGTGCGCGACTTTGTCGGCGGTCCCAACATCGTCCCTATGTTTGATGCGCCCTGGACCCCGATTTTTGTTTTGGCCCTCTATATTATGCATCCCGTTCTGGGCGGCTTGGCGCTTTTCGGGGCGGTCCTCATGTTGGCGTTGGGCGCACTGAACGAATGGCGGGCCCATGGTCCGGTGACCGAAGCTGAGGAAGCATCGAGCAAGTCCGCAGATTTGACCGCCGCCACCGCGCGCAACGCCGATGTGATCGAAGCTATGGGCATGCGCGAAACCATCGCCGGCCGCTGGGCGGAGGCTTTTGGCGACGCGGCCGAGTCGGAAAACGCCGTCGCCCGCAGTGCGATATTGATGTCGGCCATCACCGCCTTTGTCAGAATGGTGCTGCAGATCGTTTTGCTGGGCACCGCGGCCGCCCTGATCTTGTCGGACCAATTGTCCCCGGGCAGCATCATTGCCAGCATGCTTCTTTTCCGCCGCGCGACCAGCCCGATGGAAAAAGGCATCTCAACATGGAAGGGTTTTGTCCGGGCGCGCGAAGGCATGCGTAAGCTGGAAGACCATCTCGACCGCCTTCCGGAAATACCTTCAACGCCGCCTATCTTTGATCCGCGCAAAGGGCTCAGGCTGAAGAATGTGAAATATACGATCAGGGGCCGCGAAAAACCTTTGATCCGCGGGGTGGATCTGCGGGTCGAACCCGGCGAGGCGATTGCCATTCTGGGCCCGACGGCGGCAGGGAAATCGACACTCGCCCGTATCCTGATCGGTAATGTGTCGCCCTCCGGCGGTTCGGTGACCTATGCGGGTGTGGATTTGGACCATCCCGATCGCAGCTTGATCGGGCCCAATATTGGCTATTTGCCGCAATCGGTTGAACTGTTCGACGGCACGGTGCGGGAAAACATTGCGCGCATGACAGAAGGCGATTTGGACGCCGTGATTGAAGCGGCCAGTCTTGTCGGCATTCACTCGATGATATCCGCCATGCCGGAAGGGTATGACACAGAAATCGGCGACGGCGGGTCGATCCTGTCCGGCGGTCAAAGACAGCGGCTGGGGCTCGCCCGCGCGGTCTATCAAGATCCTAAACTGATTGTGCTGGATGAACCGGACGCGAGCCTTGACACCGATGGCCGCAGGTCCGTCGCGCGCGCCATAAAAAGAATGAAAGAACGCGGGTCGATCATTGTACTGATCACCCATAACCCAGATCTTTGTTCGGCAGTGGACCGGACATATGAGCTCGATGGCGGATATTTAGATCTCGTCGAGCATGAAGCGCAGGAAGCAAAGCTGCGCGTCGTTGAAGGAAAAGGCCATGGCTAAATTCAACCCGTTTAGACGTTCAGACGACGAAGTCGGGACACGCCTGCTGATCACTGTCGGCATTTCGATCGTGGTGGTGTTCTTTGGCGGCTTGGTGGGGTGGGCTGCGTTCGCGCCCCTGCAAAGTGCAGCCATCGCCAAAGGCGTGGCAAAGGTCGAAGGCGCCCATCAAACAGTTCAGCATCTTGAAGGCGGTATCATCAGGGACATCCGGGTCTCTGAAGGCCAACATGTCAAACAGGGTGAGACGCTTTTTATTCTGGAAGACGTGCAGACCCGGGCCAGTCTCGACTCTTTGGTTCGCCAAAAGGTCTCGGCAACGGTGACTGCCATGCGTCATATGGCTGAGCGGGACGGTTATGAGTTCGCCTCGCTGGAGCCTGCTCATTTCAAACGTCTGACGGGCCGGCTTGTCGATCAGGCCATCCGGGGCAGTGATGCGTTGCGCGTTTCTTCGTTCGACGGCGGACAGAATGACCTGTTGGACTATTCCAGTGTTTACGACAGTTGCTTTGGTCATTTCAGACGCGCCGAACCGCAACCTGAGTCAATCTCCCAAACGATTGAGGACTGCAAACTGTCACAAGACGGGCTGATGGTGGACTTTGTCAGCCATCAGAAGCGCGCCGGCGAGGCCGTGGTCGAACAAACCGCTTTGTTTGACATGCGCAGACGGGCATTTGACGACGAACGCCGCATCGTGCGGCACAGAATTTCGCAATTGGAACACCGTATCAATGGGCTCACGGGCAAAATTGCGGCCCAGAATGAAGAACTGGATCTGCTTCGCGAACAGCTGGATGCGTTGTCGCCGCTCGTCAAAGAAGGCTTGATACAACGGACGCGGATCATCTCTCTGCGCCGGCAAGAAGCGCAACTGGTCGGATCGATCAGCGAGAATGAAGGCGAGATCGGCGTGGCGGAGTCGAGCATATTAGAGATGGAAGCCGAGATTGAACGCATGGCTTCGGTCAGGCGCTCTGAAGCGGCGACTTTCTTCATTCGTCAAATATCGGAAATCGACAAGCTGGATGCCCAGATCACAACAGCGGACAGCGTCTTGCGGCGCCGTGCCATTCGCGCGCCCGTGTCGGGTGTTGTGCACGAGCTGCAATACAATACGGTTGGCGGTGTCGTTCTTGCCGGGCAAAAGATCCTCGATCTTGTGCCGCAAGAAAAGAAAGTCATCATTCACGCGCATCTGCGCCCGCAGGACCGCGATGTTGTGGATGTGGGTATGATTGCCGAACTCAAATTTGCTGCGGCGGGCAAGAACCGGTCCAAACCGGTGAAGGGTGAAGTGATTGCCGTTTCCGCGGACAGGATGACGGATCCGAAAACCAAGAAGGATTATTACCTCGCACGCGTTACCTTCGATGAAGCGGCGTTGCTGGAAACGACCGGATTGGATGTGCATCCCGGTATGGAAGTCGGCGTGATGATCCTGACCGGCAGGCGAACAGCTCTTGATTATATTATTGCCCCCATCGCGAATGCCTTCCGGCATGCTCTGCGCGAAAGTTAGAAAGCTGGGCCGGCGCAAGTGCCGGCCATCTTGTGTATTTGGAGTACATCGTGACGCTTAATCCGTCGGACCGTCATGACAAAAAAGAACGGGCCGGCGGTGCGCCGGTAATGCCGGTCGGGTCGGCGGGCTTGTCGGGCATCGTTCCCAAGATCATTCATGGTCTTCGATATTACCCTTACTACATAACGATCCGCACGCCGCGCGACGTGGACGACGATGACTTTCTGAAAGAACTTGGCACGCGTATCGCGAAGTTCGGACAAGCCGCGGACGGTCGTCATGCTATCGAGCCCAAATTATCCTTTACACGCGTGCGGATAGATCGCGATCAGGCCGCGTCACAGGACTCAGTAACCCGGTACAGCCGCACACATCTGCCGCTCGCACCCCACACGGATTCCTCCTATATGGAGGTGCCCCATGAATTGGTCGCCTTTCAGTGCGTGGTCGCTGACGCGGTAGGCGGTGAGACGCAGATGGTCCCCGTTGACGATATTTTGCGCCAGTTGTCGGATACAGATGTCAGTCTTCTATCGGAAACCGTTTATCCCTTTGGCGACGGCGACCGGGCCATTCTGGGCGGGTCCACGCACGCACCAACGATTCGTTACTATGACGCGCAGCTGAGCCGGACGCTTGAGGAACTGGGCAGCGGTGCCGGCGGGCTGAAAAAGCGGTATCGAAAGGCGCTCAAAAGACTCAACAAAGTGTTGGAGCAGAGCGACCTTGGCGAAACATTTGCGCTCGCCTCGGGTGACATCCTTTTGATGAACAATGCGCGTGTCCTGCACGGCCGGTCCGGCTTTGCCGAAGAAAGTGAACGCATGATCTTCCGCTTACGGGTCCATGCGCCCAGCCTGACCGCGGAAGAAAACCGAAAGCCCTCAAAACTCCAGAAGCCGCAGGAACCCCCGAAGCCTCGTGAGGGAACGGTTGTGCGTTTGGCTTCAAGCAATCACGCAGCGTTCGATCGCGGGCGTGCCGAGGAACTTGCGCAGAACGACCGGTTCGATGAAGCTATTCGTCTGTGTAAAGATCATTTGCGGCGCGTGCCGGACGATTTCGATGCAAGTGTAACCCTTGCGCGCTTTTATGAAGACGACGGCCAGTTCAAAAATGCGGCCGATCAATACCGAGCGGCGTGCGAGCTGAAACCGGACGACCCAAAACTGCTTGAGATTTTGGGTGACCTCTTGTTGATGACGGGGGAATTCGAAGAGGCCGAAAGCGTTTACAGGCGGTGCCGCGAGCTTGATCCTGATGCCTACAATGTCGCCCTGGCACTCTCAAGCATCTTGCGCGAAGACGGCCGCATGGACGAAGCGCGCGCCCTGCTCGGGGACGCAGCACGCAAACATCCCTTTGTTTTTTGGAGCAAACCCAAAAAGGACCGGCCGACATTGCTTCGGGCACGCGGCATGACGCGCGCCACTTATGGCATCATTCAAGATTCCGACGGCGACTATGTCAGTCTGCTTCAAGGGGGCCATTTTTCGGTGAAGCATTTGTTGGATCACCGCGACTACAATCTGTTGATCGCCAACATTGTTCACGACAGTTTGGATCATGCCGAAGTTGAGCTGCCGTTTGATTTGATCCTGAACACAATCAGTTGCGCGGATCTTGAGGGCGAGTCATTGCTTTCCCTGGCGCGCTTTTTGGACCGGTACCCTGAAAAGCCCGTGATCAATCATCCGCGCCAGGTGTACAACACCACGCGCGATCGCAACTATCAGCGCTTGGGCCATCTTGATGGTGTCGTCTTTCCGCAGACGGAGCGTGTCTTCTGGGGCGGCGGCAATCCCGAAACCTTTATCCGCCAGGTCCATGGGCTTGGGTTCGATTGGCCGATGATTGTCCGCGCGACGGGTTCACAAACGGGATTAAGCGTCATCCTCGCGCAAGAACCCTCGGAACTGCATGACTATCTGGAAGCTGCGCCGGCGGGTCACGAATATTATGTGATCCAGTATCACGATGTGCAGCAACGCCCCGGCATCTTCAACAAGTCCAGAATCTTCTGCATCGACGGTCATTATTATCCGGTCGCAAACCTGTTCGTCGACGACTGGACCGTTCATTCAGGCGACCGGTACGCCATTATGGACAAGACACCGTGGACACAGGATGAAGAGCGCGCCTATCTAGAGGATCACGTCACCTATCTGGGGCCAAAGGCGTTCAACACATTGTTGAAGATCAGGGACATTGTGCAGCTCGACTTTTTCGGCATCGACTATACGCGTCTGCCGGACGGCAGCCTGTTCATTTTTGAACTCAATCCGGCGATGCGGCACAACTATGACCATGCCGACAATTTTCCATATACCAGGCCGCATCTCGACCGGATCTCGGCCGCCTTCGACGACATGGTCGCCAAACGAATCCGGCAGGCCTAAAGCACGATCATGTTTTACGGAAACATGATCATGCCCTAGTTCCGTTACCGAACAGGATCGGCGGCAGACCCGCAATGACAGTGACGTCCGTCATGATAATGGGACGTAGGCGGAGCAATGAGCCCGGCCACCATCGCGCCATATACAAACACTAGCCTCCAAACATATCCGCACTTCATTCCTTTGTTACCGAATGGCGAATGCAGAAACACCATGTTCGGCAAACGCGGCGAGAAAACTTTTCTGCCAAGCCGGATATCGGAGCCTCTGAAATGCGTCATTGTTTGCGAAGATCCAATCTGAACTTGGATGATAATAAATGATGGTGGCTCGACTTCTCGGTTTCGACGAAGAGGATATAATATTCTGTGCGACCTGTTTCATGACTTCTTGCTCGAAGGGTTCGAACATGAAAATGACGCAGTCGTCGTTGGGAATAGAAAAGTTAGTTGCATCTGCTTGGACAATTTCTATTGCCTCACGGGTAGCAGCCGGAGAATTCGAGATGTTCTCTTCAGCTGCTCTGCAAAGCAGCGGCGAGAGTTCAACGCCAACGCATCTCTTGAAACCGAGATCTTGAGCGAGAAACAGTGTTCGCCCCGGTCCACAGCCTAGATCGATGAATGTGAGATCTGAAAACGGGCCCTCGACAGGTGCGAGCATTGAGCGAAACAAGAATGAGGGCGTTGGCTGGTATTCAACCGCGTGTTCAATATTTGGGCTGTTGATCTCTAGCTCATCTGGATGCTGAACAAATTCTGTTCGAATGCTTTTACGAGAGTCATATAGTCTTCCAAAGGCGTAATCTAATCGCCGGATACTGAATTTGTGAGCTCGCTCAAATAGATTTGATTGCTGAAATTGCATAGCCGTCTCCACAGTAGAAACGCAGCAGTTGGAGAATTTGACTGGCGCAAGAGCTTGCGTGCCAGTGCACTCAAAAGAACGCGGAGATTAAGTGCGCAGAAAGAAATATTGAAAAACGAGCGCGTCTGGTCCTGGTGGCCCGCGTAATTGCACCCATAATACTGGGGCGTGATGTCCGCTCAGAGTCTGCTTGCTTGGCGTATTAGATGAATGGTCCGTGTAATGATGATGATGGAGATGATCGTCGGATTCCCATGCCGTGACCTCAAAAATGCGGCCGCATGCGACATTTCCCATCGTCAGCACAAGACTGGAAATGCAATCAAAAAGCGCATTTTTACTCAAAAGCGCCAACCCCCGATACTCCCTACTGCATTTAGAATAAGCCCCCCGCGGGTATCGGTCAATGTAGCTTGAGCAGGGCGAAGGCCGGCTTCGGCCAGGAGCCAGTTTTTTGCACTCGTTTAGACGATTTAGGATCTGTCAGTTAGCGGAGTTTCTTGTGCGAGATGAAAGAGAGATACCCATCTTTCTGGATAGATTTTGTCTGGCCATGAGAAGAAACCAACATGGGTTCAGGAGGTTACCCAAAAAATGGTCTCGCTCAGCCGAGCTTTTGCATAAACTCTTGAAGGGCGGGGTGCTTTTCTTTTTCGCCTGCGTGCGCGGGCCGGACTTCAGGTGACGGGTTGACGGATTGCGGCGCGGGTTTTTGCTCGCGGCCGGTGAGCCTGCCGATGACGTCAATAAGATTCTGAAAATCGATCGGCTTTGTAACATATTCGTCCATGCCGCTTGAAAGATATTTTTCTCTGTCCCCGACCATGGCGTTCGCGGTCAAAGCCACGATTGGAACTTGGGAAAAAGGCGCGTCGAACGTCCGAATTTTGCCGGCAGCTGTGGGGCCGTCCATCACCGGCATTTGAACGTCCATAAGGATAATGTCGAAAGGGGTTTCTTCGGCAATCATCACCGCTTCCAAACCATTGTTTGCGATTTGGACGTGAAGACCGACTACCTCTAAGAAGGCTTTGATCGTTTTCTGATTGATCTTGTTGTCCTCGACGACAAGAACATTTAGTCCCGCCACTTCATGCTGGCTTGGCTCGGTGCTGTCTGCTGTCTCTTCCGGCTGCTCACGCAGCGCCGTGGGCAGCGTGAAACGGATTCTTGTGCCGGTGCCCAGCTTGCTGTCGATCTCAATGGCGCCGTCCATTTGTTCGATGAGCTGTTTGCAAATCGCGAGTCCCAGCCCCGTCCCCCCATATTTGCGCGTTGTTGTGGCATCTGCCTGTGTGAACGGATCAAACAAAAAGGATTGCGCGTCCTCGGAAATTCCAATCCCTGTATCGGCCACTTCGAACCCAAGCATAATCCCGTTTTCGGTTGGTTCTGATCGCACACAGATCTCAACACCGCCGGTTTCGGTAAACTTAATGGCGTTGGACACCAAATTGGTAAGGACTTGCCGGATACGTGTCGGGTCACCTTCAACCCAGTCCGGCAGAGTCTCGTCGAGTGAAAGGGACAACGACAGACCCTTCTCATCGGCTGCTGCTGAATAGAGAGACGTGACATCCGAAGAAATATCGGCCGGGTTCAGGGCGACATGTTCAATCTCGACTTTGCCGGCCTCAAGCTTCGAGATGTCGAGGATATCGTTCAATATCCGCATCAGATCGTCTGCTGACGATCGGGCCGTTTGCGCATAGTTCCTGTGGTGTTCGCCCGTATCGGCCCGCATCAGCATATCAAGCATGCCCATAATGCCGTTCATGGGTGTCCTGATTTCGTGGCTCATATTGGCCAGGAAATGGGTCTTGGCCGCATTGGCCTGCTCGGCTTGAGCTAGCGCGGATTTGAGGTCGCCGGCCATGCCACACAGGCTGAGCAGTTGTGCGGCTGATGCAACCAAGGCCACTTCATCGGGCGTCCACTCTCTGAAAGCGCCGACAGACTCGCAGCATATGACGCCGGCCGCCCCATCTTCTGAATGAATCGGCGCGTCCAGCATCGAAAATATATTGTAGGGCCGAAGATAAGATTCCAAAAATTCCGATGTTCGTGAATCCACGCGTGCGTCGGAAGCGTCGATAACGCGGGACTTTTGCAGATAGTCGAAATATCTTGGATAGTCTTCAGAAAGCAAAACGGCGCCGTTTGAATGGGTGCGTCGGTCCCTCACAAATGAATCTTGGCACTGAATGGATGTTTGATCGCGATCGAAGAGCCAGATGCTGACGCGCTCGACTTCAAGCACATGGCTTAACTTTTCAGTCACATCCGCAAAGAGGCTTTCGGATTTATGGGTCGACTGAAAGCTCAGATGGAAGAGCTGATCGAGCGTGGTGTTGTATTGGCGCGTCTTGTTCAAAATGGTTTGCAGGTTCTTTTCGGATGCCTCCCTGCGCACCACTTCTTGGGCTAGTTCGCGTTCTTTTTTTTGAAGCTCCAGCGAGCGCGCTTCCGCCTCGGCTTCGTTACGCAGGGCTGTGACAATCGATAGAAAAGACCTTCGTGCCATGCCTCTCGTCGCGATATAGAAAAGAACAATGATCACACACAATGCCAGCGAATGCGCATCTCCCTTCAACAGGAAGTAGGCGAACATCAGAACGAAAAGCGGTGTGTTGAAGGCGGAAACGAGCGTCGGATAGGTCGAGAAGGACAGCGTGGACCCGGCGATCATGCCTGCAATCACAAAAAAGGCTGCAAGAGTGACCGAAATGTTAACGTCACTTGTCAGGAGAAAGGGAAGGGCGCCCCAGAGTGCGCCCGAAAATCCCAGCATCACGCCGAGCAAGGTCAAGTCGTTATGAGTCAGCACGGCGTGCTGTCGCGACAGATGAATGACCACCAGTGTGCGCAAAAAAATCGATGAGATCAGCAAAGCTGCCCACAGGGCGACAGATCCGAACGCGGGATTTCCCCACACCAAGAAAGTGATGATCAGCACGCTGCCGATTGAGAATGCTGTGGACCGTTTCAGGTTCTCGACCAAATGAATGTTCCGGCCCCGTCTGACGGGGGCTTCGGCGTCCGCCGGCGGGTGCTGAGCGATTGGACTTTCCATGGGCTCCTTATACGCCAGTCGGCTCACCATTCAGTTAACAGAAGGTTGCGCTGAAGCCCTCTTACTTCTTGGGCGGCGCGGTTATCGGTGCGCATTTGACTGGAATCGGGCGTGATGTGAGGGCGGCCAGACTGGACAAAGGTCTTAGTTGCCGCTTGAATCAGTGCATCGGCCGCTATGAGCAGAAACCGGGGGGTGAAAATGCTTAATAGATGGAACGCACAACGGCTTCGTCATATCGTACAAACGGCACTTAGGCGCTCAGCTGAGGCAACACTTGGTCTTGTATTTTCAGGCGCGCTTACTGTGGCTGCGCAAGCCGCGGACGCGCTGAAGGCGGAGAGCCTGAACCTAGACAAGCTGAATTATGAGAAAGAGCTGACGGCGCTCTATCTCGGCGATTTCGCCAATGCGGACATGGAACCGGAATCGGGTTCGTTCGCCTCTGTCTTTCCTTCGTATGTAACGACCTTTGCGCGCAACTGTGCGGGTTACTTGCCCAGCAACCGTGTTGAAATCACGAAGCAAGAATGCGCGCGCGAGTCGACGCCGGTGAATGTTTACGGCAATCCGGTCGGCCCAACCACTTGTGTTGAATATCGCACGGTCGGAACGGGGCTCTATGCGAAACCGGAACTGTTAGCGATTTCAGAAAGACTGCAGGCCCTTCAAGGCGGCCAGTTGATCGGCGACTTTTTTAATCGGTCCGGCGACCCGATGGCGACATCACGAAAACTGACCGATGTTCTGCTTCTCGCCAACGACGATATGAACAAATTGTTCGGCCTTAACCGATGCGATAGCCAAGCGCTTCAGCGGCTTGAAGATAATATGGCCCGGTTCGCCCAAGGCGGAACACCATTACGCTTGGCGTCGGGCGACACGCTGGCCGATGTTATGGCGCGCAAACCGAAACATGATCTATCGAAGCCCGCCGATCATGCGCGCTTGATCGATGATCTCATTACGGAGAATTCAAAGGGCTGGGCGTTTAACCGCTATATCCGCGGCAGTGTTGGCAATGTCAATGTTCGAAGCCGTGATGCGCAAGGCCGGCCACAGCGCATCAGCGCAAACTATCGCTTCTCGCAGATGGGGCAAGCCGTTGGCGGTTCGGTTGAGCTCGCCTTTCAGAAAGGCTTGCCGAAATGCCTGTACTTCTTCGACGCGTCCAGCACTTGCCGCGTGCCAAGCCCGCGCATCGCCAACGCCTATGAGCGAGGGGAGTATTAGGCAGCCGCGCAGTTAACAATCGAAGCGACCGCCGCTCAACTTGCGGCAGTCCCGAAGAGTTGCGGCGCGAATACGACCATCGTGGGAACAATCAGAACAAAGAACAACACGACAGACTTCCAAGTTGCGAAGGAACGGCCGGCGCGTTGCTCATGCCATTGATAAAAGGTCAAACACCCGAGGATCAGGAGCGCCTCGATCCCCAACGCCTGGACCGGGTTGGTCATGTAGTTGTTGAGCCCGAGTGCAGCGCTGTCGGGCCCAAACACATTGTGCTGATATCCGGACACCAAATCGGCCGCTTCGTGAAGTAACACAAGGGCGGCCGCCCAAACCGCAATGACACCGCGCTGCGTCAGCAACCACGCTATCAAACTCGCGGCGAGTGCAATGCCCAGGACCGGGATCAGATCATGGCTGAACCGCATGTCCGGCGGTGAATCGCCCGCGGGTGCCGCCGTTTCGATGCCTGCAGCCACTAAAGTGAGCAACAGAAAGTCCAGCAACATGGCGACGGTTAAGAGCAGCCAGAGCGGCGCTTTGCGTTCAAGGCGCGCGTAAGGAACCAAAACGGTCGCGTAATGTCCGCCAATCATGGTTCGCCTCCTTCGTTGTTACCCTTGTCGCCACCCACAAGCCAAAGCATCACGGCGAAGGGGACAAAAAAGACCGCCAATATGATGAGTTGTTCCATAGGGACCCCGTTAGATGTCGGCCGTCCGCCGGTACAAGAAGAGGGCGAAAACCGAGACTGCTGCTTCATAGCCGAGCAATGTGTACATGGACGGGTCCGGTGCGCCCGCCAACGCGATACTGGCGATCCGCCCAACCGCCAGCCCACCCATGAACAGGGCCAGCAAAGCCAAGCTGTCACTTGTCCGCGACCCGTTGACCGCGCCAAGCGCGAACAAAACTGCTATGGCGGCGAATAAGCCGCCGTAAGAGCTGCGCAGCATATTGTCCATGCCCGGGCTGTCTGCCGATAGGCCATAGTTCGCCAGCAAAAGGTTCGGGTCATAGAGATACGCAAGACCAATCAACCCAATGACAGCTGCGTTCAAAACCAAGACCGTACGTGCCAAGACAATCATCGCTGCGTCCTTCTTAGGTAAATCGTTATTGCGAGGCCGCTTTGGCGGCCGTGGCAAGCCAGGGTCGTTTGCTCAGTACCTGCTGTCCTGGATCGCCACGCGCGCTATTGCGCGCTCACGATGACGATGTATCGACCTTCAGCCTGCCGCGGCGACTTTTGCTGCGTGCGCTTTGAGCCACTCAGCTTCTTCGCCCGGCTCCGGCAAGATATCGCCGCCTTCCATCGTCCAGCTCGCGGGCACGTCGACAATCATCGGCGTGATCTCGTCAAGGGGAATGTCCGCATGCGTATGAATCGACGCTGTCATTTCCTCGGCGATGCGCTGTTTCTGTCCATCGTTGCGCCCGCCGCGAATGGTGCCGAACAAAAGAGCGGACTTGCCGTCTAGCGGCGGCATATGCGCTGCTTCTTCAAAGAAGAACGCGTGGACAAAGTCCGGCGGTGCATTGGTCACTTCGCAATGAATGCGCGTGATGTCTTCTGCAATCTTCTGTTTGGCAGCGTCGCTGAGTGTGCCTTTCTTGGCATTGCACATATAAAGCGGCATGGTTTGTCTCCTAATTAGGTTTGGGATCGTTGATGACGGCGACAATCTCATTGAGCGAACATCCCGTTTCGCCCATCCAGATGTCACAGAGTTCGCCGAGCAGATCGACGCGCGTTTCTTGTGCGATCGGTTTGGCGGCGGTCATCGAAACGATCGAAGAAGTGGACGGCTTACCTGCGGTATAGCCGCTTTGGGCGGGGACCTTCGTCCAGATGATGTCCGCCGGCTGCCCAAAGGCGCGCTCAGAAAAGTCGTTCAACAGGTTTTGCAGGGGGACTTGTTTTGCATCCGGGGTCTGTCCCGCCTGAACCAAACACATGCATCGAATCATGGGGTTGCTCCTAAAGTGAATCTCTTGCGTGAGGCCAAAATAGGGGCGGGCACGCATAAAATAAATTGAATAGTTTTTAGATGGGTTGTAACAAATATGAATAACTGAAAGAGGCCTCTTTGGCAGGCTGGCGAAGTGCGCATGGCATCTCATGGTGAAGACCTTAATGCGAATTGCGGCTTCATCCTTCGAGACGCTCGCTCCGCTCGCCCTCAGGATGAGGCTTCTCTATATCCCTCACACTGAGGAGGGCGCCGTAGGCGCCCGTCTCGAAGTGCCAAGCGTTCCGCACAAAGGTCTTCATGGGACGGCGCAAATAATTGAGGAAAAGACATGGAAATGTCGGATATCGAACTGGTTCGGACGCTTGTTAAAACCGGCAGCCTGTCGGAAGCCAGCGCGCAGCTCAACCAATCTCAACCGACCTTGAGCCGAAAGCTGTCGCGGCTTGAAGACCAGCTCAAGGTTCAGTTGTTTCATCGCTCGCCCAAGGGCCTCACGCCCACGGAACTTGCGCGTTACATAATCACCAAGGCCGAACCGCTCGATCACAAGCTGCGCGAAATCGAACGGCACATGGAAATGGTGAGCGCGCTTCAAACCGGACACATCAATCTTGGCGTTGGGCCGATCATTGAACAGATCCTACTGCCGCAAGTTCTTACACGGTTTATCGACACAACGGGCGATGTGACGATTTCGGTCGTTACTGAAGAAGACACCACCTTGTTGGATCTGTTTGATCGCTCGGCGCTCGATTTGATCGTTGGGCCATTTCTCGCCGCGGAGCAAACAACCAAAGATCTGATGATCATGCCCATGATCAAGGACGACATTATCGCCGTAGCGCGCGCACAACATCCCTTGTTCCGTCTCAAAAAAATAGATGTGCAAGCCTTGTCGAGATATCAGTGGACGGCGCCCAAGAAACAGGGGGCGGCAAAATTGGCCAGGGGCGGTCCGTCCTTACCCGGACCGACGATCCATTCGGAAAATTATGACCTGCACAAACGATTGATACTGGGCAGCGACATGCTCTGCGCCGCACCAAGGTCTGTGTTCAAAGACGAAATCAAAAGAAAGCTTCTCAAAGAGATCAAATTCGATTTGCGTATCCATTGGGAAAGCATGCTGATCATCCGGTCCGAAACCTTGCTCGCGCCTCTTGCGCGCCATTTGGTTTCTTTGTTTGAGGACGCGGCCAAGGCGTTCCATAAATAACCGGACTTTCAGCAAGCCTGCAGATAGGTGATCCCCTATCGTTTTGCAATCATTGTCTTCACAACATCTATCAATGTATCGGCGCGTTCTTCGATCTCGCGTAGGGACTTGGCGCTGCGGGCAAAGGCCCACAGGCCTTGTACGGAGAGGGTGACGAACGCGGCCAGTTTCTTGACGGATTTTTCGGTGGCCGGCAGGTTCATGTCATTGGCAAGCGCATTGGCAAAGCCCTTTGTCAGACGGTCGAAATGGGCGCGTGTGGCTTTTGCTATGTCGGGGTCATGCGCTGCAAGCTCCGTCAATGTGTTGCTCACGAGGCATCCGATCGCGGGTAAGCCAAGTTCTTTCGCCAATCCAATGCGCGTTTCCAGAAACGTTTGGATATCGGCAACAGTCGCGCCATCGGCTTCCACAATGTCGAAGCCCGGCGTCACCGCCGCCGCCTGATAATGATCGAGGCAGGCGAGGAACAGGTCACGCTTGCCGCCAAATTCCGTGTAGATCGCACCGCGGCCCACGCCGGTTGCTTTCACCAAATCGTCCATCGATGTGGCTTCGTAGCCATGCTCCCAAAACTGCCACATGGCGTTCTCGACAAGGTCGTCTCTCGAAGCGGATCGGGGTCTCGGCATATTTCTCTTGTAATGGAACGGGCATTCCAATACAAGTTTATTTTGGAACATTCATTCCAAAATTGACGTTTCTCAACAAAGGGTGGAGACACAGGAGGGGCTTATGGCGGACGCATCGGTCTTAGAGGCTTTGGAGGAAATCCCCGGTATTTACGTGGCGCGAAAGGGAGCGCTGCGCTGCACAGCATTCGTGCTCAAAAATGGTGGTGTTTGCTTGTTCAGTCCCGTGGCCGGGCTGTCGGGCGCGATCAAACAAGATCTCAAAGACATTGGCCCACTTGAAAGCGTCTTAGCGCCCAATCATTATCACAACAAAGCGTTGGCCGAATTCAAGAAGGTTTTTCCAAAAGCCAAATTCTGTGCGCCGGAAGCCGCACGCGCGCGCATTGAAAAAATCTCAGGCGTGAAACTCGCATCAATGGAGGACGCGGCGGCGCAGCTGCCTAAACATCTTACGGTGCTGGAACCCAAAGGGCTCAAAACAGGCGAGGTTTGGATCAGAAGCGCGCTCAAGAAACGGGTGGGTTGGTTCGTAGTGGATGCGTTCAGCGGCGAGAAAATGACGGCGAAGAAAGATCGCGGCCGTGCGGTCGCTTTGCTCAAAACCTTTCCAACCTATGGCCTTCAGGACAAGGCGCTTTATGCGACATGGCTGAAGCGCCAACTAACTAAAGATAAGCCAACACTCCTGGTCCCGTGCCACGGTACGATCATCGCCAATGACAAGCTGAGCGCTGATATGACAAAGCTCATCTCGCAATTCTGAACGAGAAACAGACTGCTGCGCGTGCGTTTATCTCCGATTTGAAAAGTTCATTAAATATCGACGCCTCCCACTGCGTGAAGGTTTGCACAAGTGTTGCACATGCATGCACCCCTTTGCCGTGAATCACCTACCAATGGGAGAGCTGTTAACCAAGAATGCTCGCTATATTAACCGTCTTGGTACAAAACGCCGCAAAAAGAAAAGTATCTGCTCACGGCCCCGTGATAATTGTTAACGTTTCTGTTACCAGTAGTTTTGAGCTTTTTAGGTCACTCGGCACACAATAGGCCCCCCGTCTTTCGGTTGCAGAGCACCCAAAATGGACGGAAACATGAATTTCAACAAGCTGACATCAACAATCGAACGCCACGGCTTCCTCAACTTTTGCAAGCTTCTTTCCCTAAGGATGTTTGCAAAAGTTGTCGATCTCAACGTTCTGAATTTTATGACATTGGATCTAGAGGACGTAGACCCAAAGTTTTTGGAGGAAAACCCAAAATTCGTTTTCCGGGTTTTGCAGCGCGAAGAAGCTCTGCGATTTGCGGCACTTGAAGAAACCAATTTATCACTGAAGGTCGTCGAAGAGGCGTTCACCAAAGGTGACCGTATTTACGGCCTATTGGATGGCGATCGCCTGGCGAGTTATGGATTTTACTCTGAGGGGATTACCGGCATTACCGATGATCTCTCTTTGGTCTTTGGCCCTGGATACGTTTACATGTCGACGGGCTACACACTTCCGGACTATCGCGGCGAACGGCTTCACGGCATTGGCATGGCCCGTTCGCTTGCCGCCTACAAAGAAGAAGACCGAAAAGCCCTTATTTCCTTTGTCGATGCTTCCAATCTTGACTCTCTCAAATCGGTCTATCGCTTAGGCTATAAGGACATCGGCAAAGCGATCTACTTTAAGCTGTTCGGAAAATACCACGTCTTTCATACAGGGCGTTGTCGCGACTATGGCGTACGCGTCGTCCCGACAGCTCCCGATGCCTCCGGCTTGCCGCCAATCGGCATGAAGGACAGCGGTACCACCTAAATTGGTCTGACGCATTTCTATTCGCAAAACATAAGCCGACGACACCTACAAAGAAATTGTGAATCTCTTAGGTTTGCAACCCTTTTCAATGTTCACCCACCAGTGGTGCGCATGAATGAAACCTCAATCGGTGTCATTTACGCCGGCCGGCAGCAGTGAAACTTACATTCATGGAGGACGTGCTTTCGCAGTTACCTAAGCATCTTAGGATGCTGGAACCTGACGGGGCTCAAAACAGGTGAGGTGTGCCGGGGATCGAACTCTCTGGCTATTCTGAAGTTGTGATTTCTAAAGACAGTTCCAACTGATCGAAATCCAATTCTAAGTCAGCTTAAACCCGGCTTGTCCGAAATCCTCTCCATTGATTCTCAATGAAAGGCTTTGCTGGCCGCGATAATATGTGCGTGTCGTTATCGGCTTTATGGGGTGGGAGCGGGTGAGCTTCATCGTTTCGCCCGCGCCGATGGAAACCATCTTCCACTTGAACACTTTGCCGGCGAGCTTGCCATTGGCTTTGCGAAAATGAACGACATAGTCCACGATTAAGTCTTGCGGTCGCTTACTGGTTGACGTCATCTCAACTGAGAAAGTCAGGCTCTCTCCCAACGCAACCGTCTTGGTCTCAATAGCCAGTTTTTTGAGCTTAATTTTGGGTGCGTCATACCCAAACGCTTCCAATGCGCGGCCGTGCCCCTGTTTGATGAGTGTGCGGCACGCATGGCGCAACAATCGTTTTTGGGTTTCGTCCGCGTTGCGCATCCATTTACACGCAAGGTCCGCCACAAGGTCAGGATGATCTTTCGCAATGTCATTCAGACTGTTCGCGACAGATCGCCGAACATATTCTTCCGGGTCCTTGCGAAGTTTCCGGAGCAAAGGCAAGAGGGGCGCCGGATCCTCCACCAACTTCGTCAATTGAATTCCCCATGGCAGCCTTGGCCGTGTGCCTTCTGAGACGAGGCGGCGCACATGATGGTTCGGATCATGAACCCACGCGCGCATAACCTTAAGGGCACGCGTCTGATCGGCCATAAGAAAATAACGCACGTCAAACTCAGACGAGAAAAGGGGTGTCATTTCCTTTAGTAAGTTGAGTGATCCTTCAAAACTGTTCAGGCCATGCTGGCCGACAACGGCCGTTAACGGCATCATGCCCCAGCCGCGGATCCCCCGCTCATCGCTTTGCCCACTATCGCTTTCAGAACCATCGCTTTGGGAGGCATCGCTCTGATCGTCGTTTGGGTGCAGCATTGCCTTCAGAATGCGCGCCCGTTGTGCGTGACGCGTCGGCAGCACCGCGTGAATATGATCGGCGATAAGCTGTGCGCGCGCTTTCAACTCCAGATTGGAGAGCTCATTCAATATCGACGCTTCGAACTGTGCGCGATCAAACGACGCCACATGTTTTTCGAGGTGACCTGCAATGCATCGCACCAGGTCGGGCGAGAACTTATTCTTGAAGGGTTCCATCGGTGCTACGCGGCACCCTTGTTGTCTGAAGGCCGCGCATAAACCGCCACGGAGGGCATGATATCGAATTCATGCGCCTCCATGAAGGAAAGATCCATGACCGAGAAGAAACGGTGACACGCTTCTGAGTTTTGTTCTTTCTCGATCACGTCCTCGGCATCTTCAGCGCTGCGGAATTGCACGATGTCCAGATACGTCCCATCGGGCTTGCGCACAAGTTCCCGGCGCAGAACGCCCGGTTCCCGATCGACGAATTCGTGCTGAAAGCGTTTCGACGCGGCCAGCAGATCGCTTTCGGTTTTGCCGGCAGCGAGTTTTACGGGCGCAATAACGGTTACAGGCATGTGGTTTCCCTTCGTTGACTTTGTCTATTGGGGAATCACACTATTCATAAATACGCCATTTTATGTCATATTAATTCTATGAAGCGTGCATCCACTCTCGGACGGTTAGAGCGGCTCGAATTCATCACCGCGCGATTGCAATCGGGTATGCCCACAACAGTTGGGGATATCGCCGATGAGGTCGGCGTGAGCATGCGCACATTGAGCCGCGACATTCAGATTCTGCGCGAGCAGGGATTGCCCATCGAGGCCGATGCGGGCCGTGGCGGGGGTATACGCCTGACCTCGAACTGGGGCGTTGGGCGCGTGAGTTTCAATTTCGCTGAGGCGGTCGACCTGTTGGTCAGCCTGGCGGTGGCCGAGCAGATGAAATCACCGTTCTTTATGGCACATCTCAATTCCGCACGCAGCAAGTTGGTTGCCTCGTTTCCACCATCGCTCAAGTCAAAAACGCGCGGACTGAAAGCGCGGATTTTGATTTCCGAGCGGGCCTCGCTGGGCGTTCTCTCTGATTTCAACGCGCCCAAGCAAAAGACCGTTGAACAAATTCATCAGGCGTTTGTCATGCGCAACATGCTGAACCTGGTCTATCAAGACATCAACGGAGCAACGACAAAGCGGACCATTGAACCGCATTATCTGCTGCTGAGCATGCCGGTTTGGTACATCATTGCTTTCGATCACCTTCGCGATGATGCGCGAACCTTGCGCTGTGACCGGATAACCGACCTTCGGATTGTCGATACGGAGTTTAGGGTGCAACCCATTTCAAGGTTCGACAGCGCCCTTGAGGGGATCGACGCCATCTAAGCGCCAGCTGAGTTCCTTCGGTGGATCGACTTTCTGCGAATATGTGATGTTGAGATCAGTCATCCGATATCCAGCTGTTCTGAAATTGCGTGTATCCTTTTGCGGCCCTCACGCGTCTTTAGGGGCGGGCGCAAACTTGGTGACCCGAAAACCGGAGGAGACACGACATGGACAAAGTTCAATTGCTTGCAGCCGTTCCCGTATTGAGCGTTGCTGACATTTCAAAAAGTACCGCCTTTTATCAGGACAAGCTGGGATTCAAACGTCAATTTGAAGTGGGCGACTATGCCGGATTTGAACGCGGGCCGTTTGTTCTTCACCTGGACGGAACCAACGAAGAATTCTCTGCGCGCCCGACTTGCTGCCGCTTTCACATCAAAGGCGTTGATGCGCTTTATACCGAGATCGAACCGCTCGGCGTTGTGAAGACGGATGAGCAACTCGAAACGCGCCCCCATGCTATGCGCCAATTCAGCATCCTCGATTTGGACGGCAACCGCATCACATTTGCTGAGCCAGTGACGACCTGACCAACGGTCGGTGTCCACTCGACACCGCCAAGCGGAAGCACGAGAGCCTCCCGTTGTTGACCGCGCAGAAGGCAGCCCATACGGTGGTTGGCGCTTATCCTTCTTCTGCGCCCACGGACGGTTTGTTTGAAACCCAAGGCCTTCAGTTACGTCAAACCGTCTTCTCTCAATGAAGCCTTGAGTGTTCTAAGCGCGCACGCGGACGACGCGTCCATTTTGGCGGGTGGGCAGAGCTTGGTGCCGACGCTCAATTTTCGATTGTCTGAACCTTCCTTGCTGATCGACATCAATGGATTGGTTGAGCTTGGCGGCATCACCGAAGACGGCGATGTGGTGCGCCTGGGCGCCCTGTGCCGTTACCGAGAAATTGAAACCAGCGATCTGATTGCGCAGCACGTCCCACTGCTTCGTTTGGCCGTGCCTCATATCGCCCATCCGGCGATCCGCAATCGCGGCACCATCGGCGGCAGTGTGGCGAACGCGGATCCGGCATCAGAAATGCCCGCTTGTCTCTGCGCATTGGACGCGACCATGATCATCGCCAGCGCCGGTGACACGCGCAAGGTTCGCGCGCGCGATTTCTTCAAGGCGTTGTACGAAACAGCGCTCGATCCAAATGAAATGCTGATTGCGGTGGACGTTCCAAAGATTCCGGCGGGATACCGGTCGGCCTTTGACGAGTTTGCGCGGCGCCGGGGCGATTATGCGCTGTGTGGTGCAGCGGCCCATGCCAAGGTCGAAGGTGCGCGTATCAGCGATCTCAAGCTCGTCTATTTTTCGGTGGGCGGCACACCGGTGATCGCGGCAAACGCGATGGCCGCGATCGAGGGGCGCGCTATCGACGAGGCAACAATCGCATCGGCGCAAGACGCGCTTACCGAAGATTTGGATCCGTTCAGCGATCAACATTGTTCGGCCAAGCTGCGCAAGCACTACGCACGCGAACTTGCCGCGCGCCTTCTTAAACAATTGATTTCGGCTGAGGGGGCGGGATGACAGACGCGCCTGCGATGATTTCCATCAGCGTAACGGTAAATGGGGAACGCACGTCCCGCACAGTTGAACCGCGTCTTTCGCTGGCGGATTTTTTGCGCACCGAGTTGGAATTGACCGGTACGCATATCGGGTGTGAGCACGGCGTTTGCGGCGCCTGCAATGTGCGTGTGAATGGCGAAACGGTGCGAAGCTGTTTGATGCTTGCCGTTCAAGCGAACAGCAGCGAGATCGTCACCATCGAAGGGGCGGCGGACAGCGGTGACATCGCCGATCTTCAGCGTGCCTTCCACAAACGCAACGCTTTGCAGTGCGGTTATTGCACGCCAGGTATGTTGATGACGGCGGCAGAATTACTTGAACGAAATCCAAGTCCAAGCCGCGACGAAATCCGCGACACCCTGTCGGGCAATTACTGCCGCTGCACCGGGTATGAAGCCATTGTTGACGCCATCGAAGCCACTGCAAAAGAAAGGGCAGGGCAGAAGGAGGTGAAGACGTGAGCAACAGCATGAAGGAGCATCTTCTCTCACGGCCCAACAGTTATATCGGCCGGTCGGTCCCGCGCCCCAATGCCAAACGCCTGCTCAGCGGCCGCGGCACGTTCACCGACGACATCAAACTGCCGCGCATGGTGCATGTGGCCTTTCTGCGGTCCCCTTATGCCCACGCAGAAATCGGCGGCATCGATATATCTGCAGCGGAAGTGTCGGAAGGTGTTGTTGCGATTGTCACCGGTGAACAGATGGCTGAGATTTGCACGCCTTGGGTCGGCGTTCTGGCTCATTTGGAAGGACTGAAGTCGGCGCCGCAACATGCGCTGGCCGTGAAGAAAGCGTCCTGGCAAGGCGAACCGGTGGTGGCTGTCGTTGCGCACACAAGAGCCCAGGCCGAAGATGCCATTGAGCTGATTGATATTGAGTGGCGGGAGTTGCCGGTGGTCAGCGATATGGATGCGGCGCTCGAACCCGGCACACCGGTGATCCACCCGGATCTTGGCGGTAATCTTGCGTGGCGGCGCGAAGTGGCGGCGGGCGATGTGGACGCTGCGTTTGATGCGGCCGCTCATGTGATCGAAGAAACCTACGTTTCGAATCGCCACACGGGTGTGTGTCTTGAGGCGCGCAGTATTCTGGCCGACTACAATTCGGGCGACGAACAGCTCACCGTTTATCACTCGACCCAAGTGCCCCACATGATGCAAAGCCTGTTTGCCAAGCATCTCGGTCTTGACGAGCACAAGGTGCGGGTGATTTGTAAAGATGTGGGTGGAGCCTATGGGATCAAAGTTCATTCGTATCCGGACGAATACGCCACCGTCGCTTTATCGGTTCTTCTGAAGCGGCCGGTTAAGTTCGTAGCCGACCGGCTTGAATCCTTTGTATCGGACATTCACGCACGCGATCATCGGATCGAAACGAAAGTGGCGGTTCGTGAAGACGGCGAGATCACCGCCTTTGAAATCGACGATTGGACCGGCATCGGCCCATATTCAGTGTATCCGCGCACAAGCGCGATGGAGGCGTCGCAAGTTCTGAACTTCACGGGCGGTCAGTATCGATGCCGCAATTACCGTGGCCGCGCGAGCGTGGTCTTTTTGAACAAAACGCCCATGTGCCAGTACCGCGCAGTCGGGCATCCGATCATGACCATGATCACCGAAGGCATGATCGACGATGCGGCCCGTGCGATCGGGATGGATCCGCTCGACATCAGGCGCAAGAATTTGCTGCCGGATGACGGCTATCCAACCACCATTCCGATCGGCCTGCCGATTGAAAAACTCTCGCACCAAGCAAGCCTAGAAAAGCTCGCGCAGATGATGGGCTACGACGCGCTGCGCCGGGATCAGGCGGCTGCACGCGAAAACAGCATTTATCGCGGCATTGGGCTTGCCAGCTTCATTGAAATGACCAATCCGGGCCCCTTTGCCTATGGTGTGGGCGGCGCCCCGATCTCGGCACAGGACGGGGCGACGATCAGGCTCGACGCCAAGGGCAATGTCATTGTCGAAATCGGTGTCACGGAGCAGGGTCAAGGATCCGAAACCGTGATCGCCCAATGTGTCGCCACCGCGCTTGGCGTGTCGATGGATCGGATCAAGGTCATTATGGGGGACACGGACGTTACGCCTTATGGCGGCGGTACCTGGGGCTCGCGTGCGGCGGGCATTGGCGGCGAAGCGGCCGTGCAAGCGGGCAAGGCGCTGCGCCAAAACATTCTCGAGGTTGCAGGCATCTTGGTGCAGACCGATCCTTCGTCTCTCGATATCCGCGGTAACGATGTTGTCGACGCAGCCACCGGCGATGTGCGGATGGCGCTCTCGGAGCTTGGCCGTGTTTGCTACTACCGCCCAGATACGCTGCCGCGGGATTTTCAAGCCGAGCTTGTGGCGACGCGCCATTATGTGCCGCGGCAATTTCCCGTGGCCTTCACCAACGGCATTCAAGGATGTTATCTGGAGGTCGATACCCAAACCGGCTTTGTCACGTTCAAGAAATATTGCGTGGTCGAAGATTGCGGCACAGTGATCAATCCCCAATTGGTCGACGAGCAGGTGCGCGGCGGCGTTGTGCAAGGCATTGGCGGCGCGCTCTATGAAGAATGCCTTTACGACGAGAACGGACAATTGTTGAACGGCACCTTGGCCGACTATCTGGTGCCCATGGCCGGTGAAATGCCCGACATTGAAGTGGGCCACATTGAAACCCCGACCGCCGAATCTGAACTTGGCGCCAAAGGCGCGGGCGAGGCGGGCACGGGCGGCGCACCCGCCGCAATCATGAATGCCATCAATGACGCCATCGCGCCGCTCGGCGGCAAAGTCACCCGCGCCCCTTTCACCCCCGAACGCATCCTCGAAGCCATCGGCAAGATTTAGTGCGTTAGCAGGCGCTTAAGCGGTCACAAAAGCCGTCGCCACGCCGCTCATGCGCACGCCATCGCGGACCGTGTATCGTTCATGCGCGTTCAGTTAAGCGATGATTTGAGCCGGTCGAAGTGCGCCAGCTGATCTTCTTTCAGATTGCCGTCTTTGTCGCGGGATATGAAGATTTTAAAGATCGGCTCGCCGGCACCGTCAAAAAAATGCACGGACAAGGAACGCCGCTTTTGGAATGTGCGTTCGATAAACGCAATGTGGGTACACGCATCATCTTTCAGATGTCCACCAAATCCCTCTCCGAAAAAATGATAGTTGCCTTCCGCCTGAAAAAAGTCGGGAAAGGGTATGCTCATACCAGCGACAATACTGTTCGTTTGCACAATGAAGAGAACGTCTCCCCAAGTGGCGATGTCCTTCAGGACCGGTTCCAAATGATCCCCACCCGCAATGACACGCCGATCTTCCGGCAGGTGGCGCACCACCTCTAGCGTGGACACACCGTAATCCACGGCAATCTCTTCCAGAAATCCATCGGGATCGCTGGCCATCAATTCCGGCAACTCAAGGTCCTGCCGATCATGTCTCACGGTTCCTAAACTCACGCCTATCTCCTGATTTGCCGGACAATTGATTGTTGCCTCTACATAGCGTAGTTGCGAGTGATTCTCAAATGGCAATTGTGCCGGTTTTAGCCTGCCGCCAAACCAGTGTGGCAAACCGTTGGGCTTACGGCGTCTGACCGACTTGCGATGCGATGGCACGGAACAGAGAAAAAGTCTCCGCTTCCAAATAATGTTCCGCAGTTTCACCATTTGCGTAGTCACGATAGGCAGACAGTTTGACGATCACGGTCTGAAACTTTGGGTTCACATAGATGAATTGGTTGTAGATCCCAATGGCGGAATAGTCTTGATCGTCTCCTTCCGGCAACCACCAGTGATAGCCGTATCCCATCCGGTGGGCGGAGGCGGGGTTCTCTCCTCTCGCGAGGTGGGGCTCTGTCACTGTTGTCGATGCCGTGACCCAAGCGGGGTCGAGTATTTGGTTGCCGAACCAATTGCCGCCGTTGCGATAAAGCTCGCCCACTTTGGCCAGATCCCGCGCGGTGGCCGACAGACCACCAAGCCCAAGTTCCACACCGTACCGGTCGGTGGTCCAATAGGCGCGATCTTGCATGCCTAACGGATGCCAGAACTTTTCTTTTAGAAAGTCGGCAAGGGATGTCTGTGTCGAGGCGCGGACCAGCATCGTCAAGGCCTGGGTATCCATGCCGGTATAGTGATGATACCCACCAGGCGACCGTTCGCTGACACGCGCGCCCACAAAGTCATCGTAAGAACCACCGGTGAGAAGTGTCACGCCAAACAGATTGATGTCGGACGCGCGATCTGCGTAATCCTCTGTCCAGCGAATGCCAGACGACATTTGCAGAATGTGCCGAATGGGAACCCCATCATATCCGCTTTCCTTGAGCGTTGGGACATAACGTGTGATTGGATCATCAAGACTTTTAATCCGGCCTTCCTTGAGCGCGAGACCGACCGCGGTGGCTACCATGCTTTTCGAGACGGAGTGCGTCAGCCACGCAACATCGGCTCCGCCCGTAAGCCAATAGTTTTCAAACCGGATTTTTCCGTCATGCAGGATGAAAAGCGCAGCCGTATCCGTTCGTTCAAGAAACGCCCGTGAATCCCTGATTTTGTTCTTGTGCGAAAAAGTTTCGGGCAGATCGAAATCAACGCCGCGGGGAAAGGGGCGTGGATCGGTCGAGCCAGGCATTTCGTTGATTGGATAAAAGTCTTCTTGCCGATTGAAATTGTCATGCTGTGAGGCACCGGTGAACAACGACGTTTGATACCGAAACCGCCCGACCTCTTGCCGAAAAACAACCGCCGAAACAGCTCCTACAACAATCAAGGTGGCAAGTACGAAACCCAGTAATCTCATCAACCTCTACCAAAGATATCCGCTATGTTCATTTGTGACACGACTTGTAACGCGAAGGTTCGACCAGAATCGTCTATGACGATCTCGATTGATCGCTAAAAGTTGCTCTAGGCATCAAATCCCGGGTTATCGAAAACGACAATGCCTCTCGGTGTGTCCAAAGTAATTTTCATTCGTGAAATCCCGGGCTGTAACCTGGCGTCGATGCCCAGCTTTTCGAGCACCGGATTGACGTCATTCGCGGTGGGATGGAAAAGCTCCAAGCCGACCAAGCGGCACTGGGGAGAGATCCCGCGATCGCCCATGCGGCGCGTCTGCCGATCCCATTGAATAAGGCAGGGTTTTTGGGGAATGAAGCCCGGACCGAGAATGGCACGTCCATAGCGTGAAAATGCCAGGTCATCTTCTTCGACATTTACCCACTCGATGTGGTCGACGGCGCCGCCGGCACACGCGGCTTGTTCCGCTAAGCCCTTGAGGTCGTCTGTTGCAATATACCAAAACAACACGGTCGGTCCGGTCAACTTCTTCACCAGACTGTGCATAGGATGGTTACCTTGAAACTCCGGGTTCGGACCAACAATCTCGACGTAACTGTCTTTGGCAATCAGAAAGGCGCCGCTCCAATACCATTGACCCGGTTCCGGCGGGTGAAGGTCGACATGAGCGCCGGTTATGGCCCGGATTTCCGCCACGCCTTTTTCGGTATCCGGCACGGCGATACCGATGTGATCAAGCTGTTGTCCGTGACCACGTTTCAGAATTTCAGTCATGCTGCTGTTTCCAAGTCTGCGGCACCATCACGGGATTATTGCGGGGCCCCTGCGCAAAGCCGTTCAATATTTTCTAAGGCAGGTTGATAGTTTTGCATCATGACCTCAAAGGCGGCTTTCACCTCTGGATCTCCCATATGATCGCCGAATGAACGCCCAGGGTTAAGCCGCGCTTTGGCGCTCCAGTCAGAAAACTCGCTCACGGCCCGGCGCGCCATCTCGGCCGGGATCCCAACGCGCATGATGTTCATCGCGCCATATATATCGCCGGTGCGGGGCAGGGGCGGGCAAAGCCGGTTTTTCTCTTCGCGTGTCATGTCCAGAGTTTCAATGAAACCAACAACCGCCGCACTCAGCGGCGCAATGCCCAAGGTGGTGAAGTGCATGTTGATCTTTTTGTCTTCGAATATGGGAACCGCAGCTCTGTTACTCAATCCGTGTGCGGTGCAATCGACATAAACCCGGCCTTTATTTGTGCTGACTTCGCCTTCGTCCAAATTCATGGATGTATGAGAGATTGAACGCACATGTCCCTTGGCCACCACTCTCTCGATCTCACGCAGCGCTGTGAGTTCGGCAAGCGAAATGGTCGCGCCGCGGTTAACGATGGCGTCACGCTTTGGGTCTAACCGAACCGATACGCCCGCGGCTTCCATACGCAAGCTGTAGTCGAGAATGCCGGTCGCTTCGGCGGCGGAACGCATGGACGCGGCTTGTACCTTCACCATGTTTGCGGCAAGGCTGAGAGGTTGCGTGTAAGTGCGTTCTGTCATCCAGGATTCGCGCGGGCGAACCCAACAGATGTCATCCGGCGCAACGCCTTGCTGCATGAGCCAGAAGCAAACATCCATTGCGGTCTTGCCACCGCCCAGTACTGTAAAGCCCTGTGCATCCACAATGTCGACCAACTGATTGGGGGTAACGACGGTGACGTCCTCGTCCGATTTGAAGGGCCGTTGGTGACGCGCGGGAATTGAAGATTGTATGAGCGTTGCATCAACCAAGGCACGGCGAACGGCCACGCGCGTTTGTGTTCCGCTGATGTTTGACCGAATAATGTGGTTGCCATCTTCGAAACCGACATAGCTACTGGACGGGTGATACTGAACGCGATCGCTGGGCAAGAATATTTCTTCGAGGACGCGCCGGTAGTAATCGTTGATTTCGGCAGCGCCGGCGCGTTCGTAAAAGCCGGCGTTGATCCCCGTCGTGTCGATGCGGTCTTTACCTAATGGCAGTGAATTGACGCCGTAAAAGGCAGATGGTTGATGCAACTCCACAAAGGGGTAGGCATCCACCCAGTGTCCCCCCGGCTGGGATCGCCGATCGACAATAAGGATTTCTCGACCGGTTTCTGAGAGAAGGGTGTCGGTAAACGCCATCCCGGACGCCCCGGCACCGACAACCAGATAATCCGTCTCCGTACGGTACATATCGACCCCTCCTATGAGGGATACTCTATGATAATTATTATCATTTGCAAATGAGGGTGGTGGGTGTGGTGCCTTTGAACGATAGGCGCAAAATGGGATGTGGCGTAATTGATATCGTCAAGTGCTGGCTGATTCAGCCGCGTCCGCTTGCTTGACTTCGCGATGTTGATCTTCAGCAAGGCCAGATTTCCAATAACTGGAAATATAAAGTTGATCTGATCCAAGACCGCGTTCGTCACGCAAATAAGCTCGGGTGCGGCGCATCACGTCGAACTCGGTCGCGGACCACGCGTAAACCCGTCCGGTTTGCCAAGGGATTCCGCGGATGATCTTCTCAAATTGGTCCGGGCTTTTGCCGGGATAAGGATTCACAACCCATTGGATCTCAAACCCTGCTGGATGTTTCAACGCCTGGCGGTCTTCTTCTTCCTGGATTTCAATAACTGCAATGCCGGTTGCCTCTGGCGGCAGACTAGCAAGGTTCACGGCGATGGCTGGCAGTGCAGTCATGTCGCCGAGCACGAAATACCAATCGGCATCCGGCGCCAACGGTTTTGCCGGGCCAGGACCGCCCGCTGTGATTTTGTCTCCGGGCTGCGCGGTCTGTGACCATGTCACGGCTGGGCCGCCTTCGCCACCTTCGCCGTTGTTCCCATGGAGCGCAAAGTCGAGATCTAACGCGTCGGGGCGTTGGTGTCGAATTGTATATGTACGGACGAAACCCCGGTCGGAGTCATCGGAAGATGGAATCATAAGTTTTAGATAACCGCCGTCTTGTCCGGCAGGGAAATCATTCAGCGCATCACCCCCAAGCGATACACGGCGCATGTTCGGTGTCACCTGTGCTGTTGACACGACTTCATAAGTTTTTGGAACTGGCTTTTTTCTCATGCTGGCAGATGTATGTCTTTTTCTGGAAATTTGAAGGTCAACAGGTCGTATCGTGTCCGGGTTTTGCCGTTTACCGGCTTAGCCCGAACCAATTCAGTATGCTGACATGACTGCAATCGACGTCGCAACGTGGCGCCGCGCTGGTTCTCGATAATTTGTTAGCCGCTCCTTGCCTTTCGGGCGTCGATGAAGCTCTTGACGAAAAGTACCAGCGCGACAGCCGTGCTCAGCAGCATGACACCAACCCTGAAAATCGCCATCGTGTCCCCGCGTGCAACGGCGCCATTTAGCGGCATCAACAAGGCAATAAGAATGATCAGGGTCAACAAAACAGCAATGTGAGCGATCACCTTATTCTCGGCCTTCACGCCTTGATAGCAAGCCAACAAAGCTGCGCCGAAGATCGCGGGAATTAGGGCGGTAAAGGAAGGGTTGTCTGACGCAAGATATGCCCAGGCCGAAAGTGCAATAAGTAAAATTGCATTGATCAAGCTGGCGTTATGAGCGGTCATCCTGTTTCTCCGTTGGTCTCAACGCGCCACCATCAACTTAGAAGCACGCCGCGTTTCCGCTGTTCAGCGATCGGTCTGTTTTGGCCAAAGGCGCCCAGCTCTTTTGCAGTATGCATCGTAGGCATCGCCAAACTGCGCGCGCATCATTGCCTCCTCGTAGGGTACACGGATGAAATACATAAGTCCAAAAGCCACGACACCGCCAAATCCTGCGATCCAGTTTTGGAGGAAGAAAACATGCGCGAGAAAGATCAGCCAGATGGCCGCATACATTGGATGCCGGATGCGCGCGTAGATGCCCGAAGTCACAAGCTCGTGGCCTTCCCGCACTTCAACTCTTGGACTCCAATTGAGCCCGAGATCGGCGTGGCTGCGCCAAAAAAGCCAGTAGCCCGGAACGAGAAGAACGAGGCCCACATAGGGCGCCCAACTTGGCAAGTCATAGTTCGCGAATTCGAAAAAGCCAGTTGCCAAGTGGATGATGGGCAAAAGCGTTCCGCCGACGGCTACCAAGACCAGAAGCACTTGCTCGAGCGAGATTTTTTCCTTCTTTGTAACTGTGTTTTGCCGGGTTCGATTTTCAAAGGGCACCCGGATGGCCGTCATCAAAACCATTGATCCAAGCCACACAAGTGAACCCCAACCGTTGGTTGGCCAGCGCACAAGTATAAGAACAACGGCAACCAAGGCGATGAGTGCGCCGATAGTACGGATCGGTTTTTCCATGGTCACAATCTTTACGGCCGATTGACCGACGGTGCAGTCCTTGCTCGCCGTATTACTCTGCCGCCGGCAGTGTTTTTCCCTCGGGTTTCAAGTCGAACTTCAGCGTCGTCATAAGAATAAGTGCGGTGGTGATTAAACCAGCCAGCGAAACCGGCCAAGCCGCCATCGAGAGGAGGGTACTTCCGTTTAGCGAGGCATGGGCAAAAACACTCAACGCAATCAAGAAGGCCGTCGCCAATTTGAGCTGGCGTTTGATCATGGCGGAACGTCCGTACCGGAAGGATAGGCCGATGATCAGAGCCAATCCGACCCAGAACAGCGCGACCAGTCCAGTATCATTCATCGCGCCTGTCACGGCACCCAGCAGCGTCAACGCCAACAGGGCAGGGGTTCCCCAAACAATGCCTTCCCATCCCGCTTCTAGCCGCGGGGCGGCGCGTCCTTTTTCGCGTCTGCGGACGAAATAGATACGCAAGCCGCTGGCGATAATCGTCGACAAGGCCAACCCGAAAATGAGGTAGGCGAGTTTCACAGGGATCCCGCCCCAATTCCCAAAATGCACGTTGTACACGGAGCCGATGATCTGTTGACCGATGGTCCCGTCTGAAATGCCGACATTGCCCTGATAGGCGCCGGCCGCATCGAAATTGTAGTACTCGCCAAAAATCAGACGGTCACTGTGCGTGCCAATCACGGTCGAGTGCTGACCCGCCGTGCCGGGATCGTGCAGAATGAAATAGGTTAGCGGCAAATCTGGAAAGTTCGCCTGCATGTAACTGAGCGGACCTTCGATGTTTGCAAGCCCTGCCGCGCCTTCGATGGGCGCAGGTTTGCCGCCAAAAACCGGATCGAACACCTTGCCGGTGTCGCCGTCATACAAGACGGCGGCAATGGTGTAGGCGAGAATGCTGCTCAAACCGAGTATCGAGCCGGTGATCGCATTCGAAATATGAAAGGGCGCCGTCCAAACGCTCAATCGGTTGTGCAAATCCGTGAGCGGCACGCGCCCCGCGCCGCGTCGGAACGTGAAGGCATCGCGAAAAATACGCGGGTGCGCCATGAAACCGGAAATCGACATGGCGATGAGAAACGCCCCCAGAGCCCCGACCACCGTCAGACCTAAGATTTGCGGCAGATGCAAGTAGTAGTGCAGATCAAGCAAGAACTGCGTCCATGGAAAATGTTCGCGGGCGGCGATCGTTCCATCCGGATTGGCAAAGAAGGCTTGCGTGTCGGTCGTGATGACCGTGCGCGGCAAGTCGGGCTGCGGGAAATTAATGTAAAGGTGGGTGGTTGGCGTCTGCTCGCTTTCAAACACGGATTTCGCAGCTTGCGCGGCGGCGGCCGGGGCGATGGTCGCCATCTCCGGCACGGCGGGTTGTTCCCAACGTTGCAGTTCGTGATTGAAGACAGAGAGAGTCCCGGTAACCGCGAGAATGTAAATGAGCCCGCCGAGTGCGAGGGCGACAACCGAATGCGCATGCAGCGCTTGGGATACGCGCTTGGGAGATGATTTAGGCCAGATCGTTTTGTTCACGGATTTTCCTCTCAATTTGCCGTCAACAAAAAGGCAAAGGGCAAAAGCCCACCGCCAAGAACACCAACCGTCTTTCTCAACATATGCGTTTCGTAACCTGCGAAGACAGCCAGGCCGGCCCAAACGAGGGGAAACCCGAACGAAACGACCGTCATGTTGAGCGTATGTTCTACTGCCAGCGCCTCCAAGCCAACGAACAAGGCCGTCGAAATCGAGAGGGCGGCGAGGCCCGCAATGGGTCCGATCAGCAGTCCGGCCCAAACACGCCGAAGGACGATCGGCCAGCCGATCGGCTGTGCCGCGCTCTTCCTTTCGTTGCTTGTCTCCCGTTCGGGCCTGACCTGCGAACGCAGTGCGTTCGACAACAGGAACATCAGAGCGACTAGAATAACGGCAACAATGCCAAGAGCGGCGCCTTTGTCAGCGCTGCTCGTAATACCCCATGCGATGATCGAACCAAGGATCAGAGACCATCCGCCAACAAGGCGCGGACCGTTTGCGTTCTTGATACGCCAGGCGGCCTGCAGCACCCCCATACCGCAGACCGCACTGACCAGCGCCGCCAATCTCAGGAGCGCTTCACCCTCCATCGCTAAAACCGCCGTGCAATGCGTCCAACGACCGTGCGGGTTTCGCCGGGGAAACAATCGCCGCGTGACAGACAGGTTGCGTAATATTCTTTGTCCGCAAGGTTACGCACATTAAGGGTCGCATAGAAGTCCTCGAACTCGTAACCAATCATCGCGTCAAAAACGACATATCCATCGGTGACGACACGATTCGGCGTTGGCGCGAAACCGTTGGCCGCCAGGAACGCGGTACCGTTGCTTTCATTCTCGCCGGCGTAACGCGCGCCCGCGCCAATCAGCAGGCCCTCCAGCGGGTTAGACTCGGGCCTCCAGTTCGCCCACAAAGACGCCGTGGTTTTGGGCACGCTCGGCCGCGTAACCTTGACACCGTTCTCATCGACTTCATCACCATCCAGATATCTGAAATCAAAGTCGAAAGAGAAGTCGCCCAAATTCATCAGGGCCTCAATCTCAAAACCCGTCGCTTCGATGCTAAGGCCTGGCTGCGTTTGACCGCCCGCCACGAAGTCGACCAGATTGTCTTCCTCAAGATCAAAGTAAGCGACGGTGACGAAATTGTTGGTCCCCGGGGGCTGATATTTAAGCCCAACTTCAATCTGTTCGCCTTTACGCGGCTGCAAAGCCCTGCCCGTGACAATGTCTGTACCGACCGTCGCCCGGAAAGACTCCGAATAACTCACATAGGGATTGAGACCGAAATTGGTTTGGTACAGCGCGCCCAACGTGATGGGCGTTTCGCGATCCTTTTGTTCGCTTGCGGCGTCTTTTGATTTCACGGTTGAATGTCTGATGCCGGCGTTCAGCACCAAATCGCCAATGTTCATGTGATTGGTGATGTAGTAGTCGGTCGCAACCGTTTCGTTCTCTGAACGGCTGCGGACCGCATCGAATGCCGCTTGAGAGGGAACCTCGGACCCGTCGTAAACGGGATTAAAGATGTTGAACGTCGAAGGCACGGCATAGAGACGAGCCGAATCGATGAATGTTTCCACGTCTTGGTGGTTCACGCCGCCCAAAATCTCATGCTTAACAATCCAAGTATCGAATTTCGCGCGCAAGCGGGCGTCGGCCGCATATTGAGTTGAACCGGCGGGTGCGCTGTACCATGTGCGGCCGATCGCAGTTCCATCGGGAAACAGCCTCGGATTGCCATCGCCCAGGAATGAAATCCAGGTCTGATCGTAGTCCGCCTCATTGTCTCGATACCGGGCCGTGCCCTCGAAAGACAAATAGTCTGTGAACTGATGGGTCCCGAACAGGCTTATTGTGGTGGCTTCGGTGTCGTATTTGTTGAAGAACGGATCGCCCACATAAACCGATGGGTCGACTTCCTGGCCCGTTACTGCTGCGCAGACATTCGGTTCGGAAATCGAGACGTCACCATTGGCACAACCCGTCGCCGCCAACGGTAAGAACTGGTGCGATGTATCGCTTTCGCGCTCTGTGTAATTGAAAAGGGCAGTGATAGAGGTGGTGTCGTTCTCGAATGTGAGGGACGGGGCAAGAACGACCGCATCGTCATTGATGAAATCCACCTGCGTGTTGCTGTCCCGATAAAGTCCGACAAAGCGCGCGGTCAGACTGCCGTCTTTGGTCAATCTGAACCCGAGATCCAGTGAGCCTTGAAGGCGGTCATGGGATCCGGCGGTAAAGGCAAATTCACCCCCGATATGGTCCGGACCCGCCACTTTGGAAACGGTGCTTACAATACCGCCCGGCGCTGCCTGCCCGTAAAGCACAGAGGCGGGACCTTTCAGAACCTCGACCTGTTCCAATGTATAAATGTCGGCACGGGCGTTGTTATAAAAGCCGAACAGAACCTGCAAATTGTCTTGATATTCCGGCGCGTCGAGGCTTCGGATGCTGGTGAAATCGCCGCGCGTGGCAAACCCGAAGGCATTGCCGGTAACGCCGGCGGTGTAGTTGAGTGTGTTGCTTAACGACAGGGCGCCGCGTTCGATAAACTGTTCTTCAGGAATAACCGTGACCGACCGCGGAATTTCCTGAATGGGAATTTCTGATTTAGTGGCGCCGAACCTTGAGCCCTTGCCAACGACCAGAATGTTGTCGAGCGGGCCGAGTCTGCGATCTTCGCTCGTCGTTTCTTCTTCCTGTGCTTCCTCCTGTTCGGAGTTTTGAGTTTCTTCTGTTTCGGTTGGTGTGGTCTCCTGTGCGTGCACAAGTCCAGAAACGAAAAGTGCGATGGACGCACCGTACGCAAGAGTACGCATTGATCCCCCAATTGCGTTTGATTTGACAGCTCACAAAGTTGTGAGCCGACGCTATAGGGCATCGCATCGTTTTTGTAAATGCGAATCAGTCGCATTATTAAAAAGTTTTCTGCAGGTCTCTTGAAGGCGTGGACAGGTGCCGTAGCGTCACTGGGTCGTGGCAATTTGGATAAGGCGATGGTGGATTATTGCCTGCCTTGAAAAACCGACCGGCCAGTCTATATAATAGACTAGTCAGTCGGTTTTGGAGGTAGTGATGATTCCCAATCGCTGGTATCCGATTTACGAGGCGCGGAAGCTCAAATCAAAACCTGTTGCCCTGAAGCGCATGAACGCGGAGCTGGTGTTGTGGCGCGGGCCGGAGGGGCCGGTTGGCATGCCCGCTTATTGCCCGCATCGCGGGGCGCATCTGGGTCAAGGGCGCGTTCGGGACGGCAAAATCGAATGTCCTTGGCATGGATTTCAATTTGCGGCCTCTGGTCAATGCTTGGCCATGCCCTGTGAAGGAACCGAGGCGAGAATCCCGCAGCAGATGCGGCTTGAACCCTTTCATGTTCAGGAAGCCCATGGCCTCGTCTGGCTTTGGTGGGGGGAGCGGCGGGCGAACTATCCGGACATCGCGTTCTTTGACGAACCGGGTATGGACATTCGCGGGTCTTCCGAACTCTCCTACGGCTTGCCCTATCCCTACACGCGGATGGTCGAAACGAATCTCGATATTCATCACACACCCTTCGCACACGGATCAGTTATCCCCGTCGGCGCGTTGGTTGATGAGTTTGACGCGCGCATCGAAGGCGACCGGATCTATACGGGGGGCGTCCTGCGCAAAGAGGGCAAGACCAAAGGCATGGCATTTCGTGCGGATTTGATTTTGCCGAACCTGGGGTTCATCGAACTGGCGCAAGGTGTGTGGATCGTGGTGGCGGCAACACCCATCGACGAGGGTAACAGTTGGATGTGGTTTCGTTATTACACGGCGCGCACGAACAGCAAACTTTTGCAGAAATTCATGAGCTGGGTTTCCGTTCAAGCAGAACGGCGTGTGGTTCAACCCCAAGATTGGCGCATCTTTAAAGGCATGGTGCCGGGGACCATAGACGACGTCACTCATCGTTTGGTGGGTGCGGACCGCGGGATCGCGCTTTACAAGGGCCGTCGTCGTCAATTGCTCGAGGAAGCCCAAATGAAAGAGGCTGTGTGATGGCACGTCACGAAGCGCCGGAAGTGCGCCGCAAGCAAATCTTAGATGCTGCCCTGCGGTGCATTTCGAAGAACGGCTATCACGGCACACGGATGGACGACATTGTCGCCGCGTCGGGCTTGTCGAAGGGCGCCATCTATTGGCACTTCAAAAGCAAAGAAGAGATCTTTTTGGCTTTGATGGACGATGTGGATGCGGCGATCTTCAACAGCCTCGATCCCGCAGCGGACCTCTCGCCGTTGGAGGCCATCAAAGCCGGATGCTTGGGCGCTGTCACCGCACTTTCTTCCCTCAGGCCCCACGCCCAAACATGGACTGAGTTTTTTACGAACCCTCTGTCGCGCAAACGCATGAGCCGGTCATACAAACAATCGCGCGATCGGCTCAGCGCGCTTGTCGAGCAAGGCATTGCAGAAGGCGAGATCACCGATTGCGATCCCTTCGGCGCGGCGGCCGCAATCACCGCCATGATTGAAGGGCTGATCCTGCAAGCCTTTCTCGATCGCCGCTTTGATCTCGATCGCGCGTTCGAGTCGTCATGGGCGCTCATGGCGCGCGGTTTGGCGCGGCGAAGTGGATAACCAATTTTGAGAGACTCCGGCTTTCGCCGGAGTGAGCGGGTGGGGGCGAAATAATAGGCCGCTCATGCCGGCGAAGGCCGGCATCTCAAGAGACTTGGGAAGTTCATGAGCATATTGGTTGTTTGCTTAGGTGTTACATAAACGTTGATGGAAACTTCCCGTGCGCTTCCCAGCGCTTAGCGAGTGTGCGCCGGGCATCTATGATGCCCCCACTTCGATTGTGCTATGCTCGGCAGCGTTGAATGATCTGGCAATTGGCGTGACTTTTTTCGGGGGGGGGTCTCGTGCGTATAGTCTTTTTCATACTTTTGATTGGGGTGATCGCTGGTGCTGCGGCCATTTTGACAACGCACGAGCTTGGCGAACGGCCGGCGCACACGATTGCGCCGCTGGAACCCGCGGCCGATGTCAAATATATCGAAGCAAACGCGATCAAATCTGGTTTTATCGAAAAGGGTGAAGGGCCATTGGTGCTGTTGTTCCACGGTTATCCCGAAACCGCGCGCTCGTGGAAAGCCGTACAACAAAGGATCGCCGACGCAGGCTATCGTGCCGTGGCTGTTTATATGCGCGGTTATCCGCCAACATCCCCGGGAACAGACTATTCAGTCAAAAGCTTAGGCGATGATATTGTCGCGCTAATCGATGCCTTCGGCGAAGACCAAGCTATTATCGTAGGGCACGATTGGGGTGCGATCGCGGTTTATGAAGCCGCCTTCGTCGCGCCCGAAAGGGTAAGCCATCTTGTGGCGCTGGCCATTCCCCATCCACGCGGCATTGGGCAAGACCCAATGGTTTTTTGGAAAGCGCCTCATTTTCTTTACTACCAATCACCTTGGGCAACCCGTTTGATTTGGAGCCACAATTTCAGACATATCCGTGCCATCTACGAAACTTGGTCGCCTGGCTTTGATGTGCCGGAAGAAGAGATCGCCGATGTAATCGCAACGTTCAAAGTACCGGGCGCAATAGAAGCCGCCCTTGGTTATTATTGGGCGCTCATCGCCAATGGCCCGGATAACGCACGATTGTCCGCTGACGGAGAAATCACTGTCCCGAGCTTGGTGATTGCCGGTGACAATGATGGTGCCATCGATCTCCTTCGCTTCGAGGAGGCGGCCTCGGGATTTGCGGACCAGTACGTCTACAAAGAGCTCGCCGGTGTTGGCCATTTCCCGCAGCTTGAGGCGCCGGACGCGGTTGCGGACGCGGTCATTCAATTTGTGCGAGATTGAGAGGATCGTTACGTCGATCTCGATCAAGCGTTCGAGTCTTCATGGGCGCTCATAGCGCGGGTTGGCGCGGTGACTTGCTTGAGGTTTGTCAGCGCGCGTCATGATCGCGGGTGGTAACTCCCTATGCGGCCCTAGGTTCCTGCCTCCGCAGGAACGAGCGGTCGTGTGGGCGAGGCAAATGACATGCTCCGCTCATGCCCGCGACGGCGGGCATCTAGGGAGATTTGGATGTTCATGAAGGTGTTTGTGATTTGCGAGGGCGTTTCCACGCATCTCTTTCAAACAACCCCCAATCAATCTTCGTATTTGTAGGTTTCCCAGCCGTTGAGTTGGAGCGTGTAAGCCGCGTCGCCAAGGCCGTTCAGATTTTTTTCTGTCTTGATTGTCCCTTCGGCCCAGATCGGTTCCCATATGCTGCTGAATTTGATCGGTTTGTCCGTCTTCACATAGACGATCTGGTTGGGTGGCGGCGGCGGTGTGTGAAGACAGGCGCCGAAATAGGGCACCAGCAAAAATTCGGTGAGCGTTTCCATCTTTTCATAGTCAAAGGGAAGAACAAATCCGGGCAGGCGGATCTTTTCTCCGTCTAAGGACGAAACCACATTATAGGTGCCAAACTGCCGGGCCTGGTCTTGCGCGCTGCCTTCTTCGACCGTCATTTTACTCATGAAGTCCATGACCTGTTGATCGTAGCGGTCCCATTCCCCATCGGGCATCAGGTCATCCCATTTGATGGTTTCATAGGGTGACTCTTCCGCCTGCGCCGCTGAAAAAAAGAGCGCGAAAACCAAGACGACAAAATACTGCATGCGATTCTTTTCTCAGCGTTTGGTTACGTGTGAACGGAAAGCCCATCGGCCAAAGACCGGCGGTAAGCCATCCAGGCGGGTATGGCGCCCAACGCCAGAGCCAGCCCGACAACAATGGCAACAATAAGAAAATCGCTGCCGCCCGGCAATTCTGGTGCGATCAAAATACCGAAATAGGATTGCAGGACCGGCGCCAATGCGCTGAGGCCCAGAAAAACCAGCAAAAGGCCGATCAGCGAGCCGGTCAGGGCCAAAAGGCCGGCCTCCAGCACCAACAGGCTCATAATGTGCTGCGGCCGCGCGCCGACCGCGCGCAACAGCGCCATTTCGCGGCGTCTTTCATTGAGGCTGGTCAAGATGGTGGTCAGCATGCCAAGCAATCCGATGACAACCACAAAGCCGGCGATGGTGCTGAGCACGGTTTCGGCCGCACCGACGACTTCCCAGAGCTGGGCCAACGCAACGCCTGGAATCACGGCGGATAGGGCTTCTTGCGGATAGGTGTTGATTTCCCGCTGAAGGCGTAACGCCATGATCCGAGATTTCATCCCGACCAGAAAGGCTGTGATCGCCTTGGGCTCAAGGTCCATCGCCCGAACATCATCTTGGCTCAGCGCGCGGGCCGCCGGGCTGGCCACACCGCCTTCCCAGCCAAGGTGGACGGCTTCAAGCCCTTGAAGGCTGACATGCACGGCACGGTCCACCGGTGTGCCGGTCGGCGCCAAGATGCCGCTGACGCGAAAAGGTTTATCGTCATGCTTTGAAAAACTTGTGCGGCCGATGCCGTGCGACAGCGCCACTTCATCGCCCACCGCAAGACCGAGTTCAGCGGCCACACGCGACCCGAGGACCGTATCAAAAATATCGTCGAAAGGTACGCCTTCAGCAAAGGCGAGCGTCTGTTTGTTGCTGTACTGATAGTGCTCAAAATAGGATTGGTTCGTACCGATCACGCGAAACCCGCGCAAGGAATCGCCAAGCGAGATGGGAACTGTCCAAGCGACATCCGAGCGCACGGCAAATTCCTGATACGTTCGCCAATCCAGATTGTTTGTCGGCGAACCAAGGCGGAACACGGCATAAAGCAAGATGTTGACGTCGCTGCTGCGTGCGCCCACAAGCAGATCGGTGCCCGACAGGGTCGCTTCAAAACTGTTGCGCGCACTTTTGCGAAGTTGTTCGACGCCCAAAAATAAAGTGACGCTCATGGCAATGGCGAACACGGTGAGGGCGGCGGTCGCGCGCCGGTTGATCAGGCTTTGCGCAGCGAGACGCAAGAGAGTGGTCACGTTCAGGGACATGTCGCACTTTCATTGCTGCCCGCATTATGGACGGCATTGTTACCCACATAGGCGCGATTGATTTCGGTCAGGTCCAGCTTTCTGTCAAAATGACTGGCCAAGCTCATATCATGACTGACAAAGAGCAGGGCGCTGCCCACCGTCTTGCACTCGTTCACCAACAGGTCGATGAACCGGTCACGTGTGTTGGCATCGAGGGCTGAGGTCGGTTCATCCGCAATCACCAGTTCCGGGTCCCCCATCAGGGCGCGCGCAACGGCAACGCGTTGTTGTTGGCCGACGCTCAGTTCGTTGACCGAACGGGCCAAAACATCGTGGCTCAAGTCAAGATGGTCAAGCAAACGTTTGATAGGATTGTCGCTATCTTCGCTCTTTTTCAGAAGCGTTCCGCGCCGCGCCGAAAACTCCGCACCCAGACGTATATTGTCTGCGACTGAAAGAAAGGGCAGCAAGTTAAAGGTCTGAAAGATCACCCCCACATGGTCGGCACGGAACCGGTCGCACGCACTTTGCGACATTTGATGCAGAGGTTGGCCCAAAACATGAAGCGCGCCACTTGTTGGTTTGAGCACGCCGGCGATCAGGCCGAGCAGTGTGCTCTTGCCGCACCCGCTGGGACCATAGAGAAAAACCCGCTCGCCCGGCTCAAGGGTAAGCGCCTTTATGTCCAGCACTGGCATGCCGGGCGTCCAGCAAAAGGAAAGGTCCGTTGCTTGGACGGCGTTAGAACGAGATTGGCTCATCGTGTACGAGAGCGCGTTCGCGAACCTTCAAATCGCAAACGTACTCAAAGCCTTTGATTAGTTGCGCATCTTTTCACAAAACCGGTGACCACATTTGTGGATGCGCTCTAGCGAAAATTCAAGACCCTGTCTTCCGTGCGCAGGGTGTGCGCCGACTGTTTGTCTTCCATCAAATACACAGCGTCGATTTCGCTAAACTTTGGATAAAGATCGAACAATTTGACGGTGAGGGAGGAGAGCGACTGGACCGCACCGCAGGTTAAAGCGTAAGTGACTTCGATATCTGTGTGATGTTGCTCATGAGAGTCTTCTTTATCGCCGTCCTTTTGATGGTCGTGCTCATGCTTGTGCTCGTGTTCTTGATAGGCGCTCTCGTTAGCATCGGCGTGGTCATCATCGTGTGCGTGGGCATGGCTGGCGCCGCCGGTGTCTTTGGTGTCTTTCGAGTCGTGATCATGGCTCGCCGCATGATCCCCGTCTTTATGTTTCGCGTCTTCATGAGCCTCGTCCTGATGATCCCCGTGCTCATGCCCCCCATCTTCATCAGCCTTGTCATTATCGTGTTTGTGCTCGTGCTTGTCCGAACCGGCATCGTCCAGTCCACCAAGGTGAAACGTCACATCGTTGAGGGCGCAACGTGCCGCGCCACCCAGCGCAAAAAGCGCGTCCATGTCTTTCAATTGGGACTTGAGGGCGGCCACCGCGCCCATCTCTTCTTCGTTTTGTGGTGCGTGCTCAAAGCCCAACAGATCGGCGGCCGGCGCCTTTAAGTTGATCTGCAATTGATCGCCATCGGTGGCCACACTCAGTTCGCCCTGGCCATGAACATGTGAGTCATGATGACGACGCGCTTCCGCGTCATGCTCGTCACTTGCTTGCGCAGCGACAGCGAACAGGACCCCCATTGTGCTGAGTCCCAACCGAAAAAGAAGTGAAGAGCCTAAATCACGCACGTCTAACCCTCGTACCTTTGGACAGTGAAGGAGAATTGAACTGTCTCGCTCGTAATGTTATATTATAACATTCTCATCCAATCGAGAGATTTTATGCGCACCAAATTGGATGCTATCGGCGTTGGCTTGTCGGGACTTTGTCTCGTGCACTGTCTGTTGCTGCCCTTTTTTATCATCTTGGTTCCAACGCTCGCGGCCTCGGTAATTGCCAGCGAATGGACCCATGTCGTTTTGGTTGCGTGTGCTTTGCCGATCAGCGCATTCGCCTTTTGGAACGGGGCGCGCTGCCATGCGCGTTGGTTTCCTGCTTTGTTTGGCGCGACTGGTTTGGCTTTGATGGTCACAGGCATTTTTGTGCCTGAAGGGGCGCACGAGGAAATATTGCTGAACGAAGAAACCGTGTTGACGGTGATTGGAGCCACCTTGCTGGCGATCGGTCACATTTCCAATCAACGGCTACGAGTAGCTCTAAGCCACTAAGACTTTTTCGTCTTCCTTGCCTTCTTCGGCGGGCGTTTGGTTCGGCATTTGGCGCAAATGCCAAGAGCTTCGATGGTCACTGAAGAGATCTCAAATTCTTCTGCATCGGCCCACTTTTGCAAAGTGCCGGGGACGCTTTCGCCTTTCGTTTCCTTCACAGCCTGACATTTCGTGCACACGGCAAAGGCAGAAGGCCCGTGTGTTTCGCCACGTGTGCAAGCGACAAAGGCGCTTAACGATTCAAGGCGATGGATCAGCCCGTTTTCCAAGAGCCGATCAAGAGAGCGATAGGCCGTCGGCGGTGCCGTGACGCCAAAGGGCCGGAGCTGGTCAAGCACTTCATAGGCAGTCAAAGGCTTACCTGCGTCCTGCAATATTTGGAGCACGCGCTGTGCGTTCTTTGGAAGAGAGGTCTTTGTTGAGAGCTCAGCCATACTTCACATCTACCAAAATCCGGTGCTGCACAGAAACAGTTTCTTTCGCATTGCTCTTTGTCCTCAGGAGTTGGGTCGGTGCCGCGGCGGGTCGGCATGGTTAAAGGGGATGAATAGCGAGATTCGAGACCCTTCGGCCACTTAAAGATGATCTCGACGATGATTTGGGTGCCGCGCTTGACGGTACACCTTTCATGTAATATTTAAAGTTACATGAGGCGAGATAGCAAATTGTCGAGCATGTTGCATGTGTTGCTCCACATGGCGGAGTGGGACAGGCCGGTGACGTCGGAAGACCTTGCCGCGACGGTGGGAACGAATCCGGTTGTGATACGGCGCGTGTTGGCGGGGCTGCGCGAGCGCGGATATGTCCAATCCGAAAAGGGGCATGGCGGGGGTTGGACTCTGGCCTGCGACTTGACGCAAGTCACATTGCGCGATGTCTACGATGCGGTCGGCAGACCGCCCCTCATTGCGATGGGGCATCGCTCAGACGCACCGGATTGTCTTGTCGAGCAAGCGGTGAACTCTGCCCTCGGCGACGCATTTGGGGAAGCTGAAAAAGTCCTGCTCAATCATTTGACCGAGGTGACGCTGGCTGAACTAAGCGCAGACTTTCATGTGCGCCTTTCAAAAGTGCTCAACGCGCCAAAAGCCAGAAGGGGCCACCGATGAACAATGCCCACAAGAATGCCTTTTTGGCGGCGTTCGAAAATCGTGACCATGTCGCGCGCTATGCCGAAGGCCCGCCACGCTTCACGCCCGGATTTCGCGATCTGCACAAAATGGTCAGTGTTCTGTTAGCAGAACGCACGCCTGACAAGGCGCACCTATTGGTACACGGTGCGGGCGGTGGATTGGAATTAAGCGCGTTTGCAAAAGCACATCCCGGCTGGACGTTCGTTGGGGTCGACCCCGCGCAAGCGATGTTGCTTGAGGCCGAACGCGTGCTTGGGGAGCATGCCTCGCGCGCTGTTCTTCATCACGGTTACATCGACGATGCGCCGGATGGTCCGTTTGACGCCGCAACGAGTCTTTTGACGCTTCACTTTCTGGATAAAGATGAACGAGAGAAGACACTTTCGCAGATTCGCCGGCGCCTAAAGCCCGGTGCCCCCTTCATTGCTGTGCATAGCAGCTTTCCTCAAGACGAACGAACGCGATCCCTTTGGCTGTCCCGCTATGCCGCCTATGCCATCGCATCGGGCGCGGACCCTGAGCAGGCCGAGCAAGCGCGATCAGCCGTAGAAGCCACAGGAACCATGTACGATCCGGAAACGGACGTTGCGCTTTTACGCCGAGGCGGCTTTCAGAACATTACCGAATTTTATGTTGCTTTTACCTGGCGCGGATGGATCTGCACGGCACCGGACGATAAGGGGCATAGCTAGAACATAGTGAGTTTTGTTCAAGCCGCTCAACTTCGTCATCAACTCAGTTGATGGCGTCGAAAGCATCTCCATGTGTCATTACCCGGTAAGCAGCGAAGCTGCGCGTCCGGGTAATCCACTGGCATCAGCGTATTCTTTTTCGGCGAGTGGATCCCCCGGATTTCGCTTCGCTCCACCGGGGGATGACACAATCGGGTCCGATTAACACGTAAGCGCGCTAGTCTTTTGCAACTACCCAGCGTTCGGCAAATTCAAGGAACGATGCCGTTGCCTTCTTCGAACGGCAGGCGATCGGTCTTTTTTGCACCTAAGCAAAGCTAAGGCGGCGCTTTGGTTCCGACAGAAGAATCGTATGCGGATCTTCGAGGGTTTCGACGGCGTCGAGTACAAGGATCAGCCGGGTTTCGCCGGTGCCGTCGATGGGGGGTGAGCGATGCCTAAGTTGGTTCGGTTCTTGGCTGGGCCACAGATTGCCGCGCAGAAGGATGGGATCGCCTGTTTTCACTTCTCCAATTTGCTTGGGATCACGGTCATCAAGCTGAACGCTATATTGGGTGCCGCATCCACGATAGGTGCAGATCAATCGTGCGCGCACCATATCGACGTGGAACTTACGGCACGCATTGTCTGCCACCACATCAAATCGGAGCTGCAAGAAGGGGGCGGACATAATCCTGACAAACGTGTCTGTTAGGGCGCAGACATCGTCGATCAGCCAGTCCCGATTCGGGCCCGCCGGTGTGTTCGCGGTTTCGCAGATCTCTGTGACCAAGGCACGCGTTTCTTGGGGCGGCAGTATAGCCCGCGCTGAAGGCAAATTCAGGGGCGACAAGCCCTCAATCCAGGTTTGGAAACCCTCAGGCATTTGGCGCTGCCAAATGACACCGCCCGTTCCTTCGGTGCCAATAAGGTTCAGTTCCTCTGCACTTGCAGCGATCTTAACGGCGGTTTGTGTTTGGGGCGGCGCATCAATTTGTGGAGTCACGAAGCAATCTCTCTCAAGCTCAAGCCGGTGGGGGTAAGCAAATGACGACCGCCCGCACCCCGTTGATTTCAGCTCTTGTCATTAAGAATCGGGAAGAATTGAGAAGAATGGGGCACTGTTCCGATCGATTTGGGCAGTTGCGGGCGACGTCATGACCCTGCTGCCACAAGGGGGAGGCAGCAGGAAGAAATGTTATAACATATCATTTAGGGGTGCGAAGAGGTTTTTGTGGGGAAGAGCGCTCAAGCGATGCTCTTTACACGGAAACCTGTTCAAATAGATTGGGGATCAGTTCCACAAGATTTGCTGCCCAAATCGATGGAGTCGCCCGCGCATATGATCCTTCGTGGGGGTATTGGCTCACTCGGCGTCGACTTCGCGAGACTTGCTGGACCGGTATTGCGTTGGCCGTCCGACGCCGCCTCGGGAGAGTTTATGATCGCTTGGAGTGTAGAGAAAAATGACGCAAATACCGGAAATGCAAATCGCCGATGGTCGCTTTCCGCTGACCGCGCCGGGGCCCGTCAGCGGAATCTGCGGTTTCTGCTCAAGGTGAGGCTTGTCGGCGTTGATGGCGGCAGATCCGCCAAATGCCATCAGGCCCTTAGAGTATTTCCGGTATGAGCTGGCTCTTCGCGACACTTGATTTCCTTTGGCTGGTCGTTCTGCAGATCGGCGCCGTGTTCTATGAAAGCTCTGTCTATATTCTGCTCGGCTTTGGCCTGGCCGGCATCTTGTATGAATTTGTGCCGCTCAAGCTGGTCGCGAAGCGACTCGGTAAGCCGGGATTTAGAAGCATATTCTGGGCGACCGCCCTCGGCGCGCCCTTGCCGCTTTGTTCCTGTGGCGTACTCCCCACGGCGGCCACACTGCGCCGCAAGGGGGCAAGCAAACCGGCAACAGCGTCCTTCATCGTTTCCGTTCCTGAAACCGGCGTCGATTCCATCGCAGTGACTTACGGTCTGATGGGCCCCGTCATGGCGATCTATCGACCCATTGTCGCTGTCGTGACGGCAGCCGTTGTCGGCATTGCTTGCCTGTTCATCACGCGCAATGAAAAGGACGCGGTCGATCAGGACGAACTGCTCGAGATCGAACATGGTCATGCGCATGATGAGGATTCCGGCCATAAACACGCGCATCACGAATTGGATGACGAAACCGATCCAGCCACGGCCGGCGCATTAAGCCGCCGCGAACACTGGGTTGGCCGTTTAAAACGGATGACCGAATACGGTTTCCGCACCATTGTCGACGAGGTTGCGTTTTGGATTGTTGCCGGACTGGTTGTGACCGGCATCCTTATGGCGGCGTTGCCGGAAGATTTCTTCTCGAGCGCCCTTGGGCTCGACAGCGGCATTCTTCCCATGCTGTTGATGGCGGTCATCGGTGTGCCGCTTTACACCTGCGCAAGCATGTCGACGCCGATTGCGGCCGGCCTGGTGGCCACCGGCCTGTCACCCGGTGCGGCACTGGTTTTTCTCCTTGCCGGGCCGGCGACAAGTCTCGCCAGCATTTCAATTGTCGGAAAACTTCTCGGCCGGCGGACTTTGATTGTTTATCTCCTGTCCATACTGATCGTCGCGATTGCTGCGGGTCTGTTGCTCGACTATTTGGCGGCCGAACAAATTCGTCAGGTGACGGTGAGCACGTTTGAAAGCCGCGACAGCCTGAACGTGGCAGCGCTCAAATTGTTGTGCGCGGCCATCTTCGTGGTTCTGTTCCTGGACAGCCTAACCCGCAGAAGCTACCGCGAGCCGCTAAACGACATCCGCCAGCAGGGCACCCTGCTTTATGGCGGCATGCGCCATGTCAAGCGATTGGGGTATGGGTTGGGCGCGGCATTGCTGATCGTTGCCCTCATTCCTGTGCTCACATTGCGTGTGGGGCCCGGGCAAGAAGGCATCATCATGCGGTTTGGCGAAGTGGTCCGGAAAGGGCTCACGCCCGGATTGTACTTGCGCTATCCCTGGCCGATCGATTCAACGCGATTGGTCGATACGTCAACCATCCGCAATATGTATATCTCTGAATCGACGCAAGAATATCTGACGTCTGACGAGAACGTCATTTCTCTTACCTCGATCATCCAATACCGCGTTACTGATTCTTACGCGTTTGAATTTGCCGGCGAAAAGAATGTCGATCTTCTGACTGACTTGGCGAGCCGCATTCTTGTTCAGGAGATCCTGTCGCGGCCGATCGAAGAGACCTACACAACCGAAAGGTCGGTCGTTGAAGAGGCCTACAAAACGAAGCTAGCCGCGGATATCGCGGCGCTCGGACAAGGCTTTGAACTGGTTGAGGCGCGCCTTGAACATGTGCACGCCCCAACCGTTGTCCACAGCGCTTTCCGGGACGTTGCCAGTGCCCTTGAAGACCGCAGGCGCTCAACCTTTGAAGCCGACGGCGAGGCGATTGAGCTGGTCACGTCCGCGCGCGGGCTTTCCGCAGAAGCCATCACCCTTGCTGAAGGGGAGGCGGGCGCCCGCGTTAAAATCGCTGAGGGCCTCGCCTCATCTTTTGTTCCGCAGGCAGAAGAATTTCGCAAGCAAGCGCAGATCAATCGTTTGAGGCTCAGGCTGGAAGCTGTTGAACGCAGCCTTGCGGAGCCCAAGAAGTATTTGAACACCGTACCGGGTTCGCAGAGCGTCGATCTTTGGATCGATCCGAGCCAAGAAGATGTCATTAAGTTTAACTATCGGGAGTGATGGATGTCACTGAACCTGACAGAAAAACGTATCCTTGCCGGCGTTCTGGCCGTGCTGGCGATCATTGTCGTCAATTCGTCGATGTTTATCGTCGACGAATCCGAGCACGCGATGGTTTTGAGGTTCGGCCGCGTTGTTTCTGAGATCAACGAGCCGGGCCTGAACTTCAAATGGCCCGCACCGATCGACAGGGTGAGCCGCTTTGACAAGCGTACTCTTTACCAACAGATTCCGCGAACCGAGTTTTTGAGCGCGGACAAAAAGAATGTCTTGGTCTCGTCATTCCTGACCTGGCGCATTCAATCGCCGAGACTGTTTCTCGAGGCTATGAGCAATCGCGATGCAGCCGAACCCCGGCTTTCAGCACTGGTGAAATCATCCCTCGGTGCTGCTTTGGGCAATCATCCGTTCACCGACTATATCCCTGAAGTACCGGACGAAACCTCGCCGGAGGAATCCAGCCGGAACTTATTGCGTCTGGAAAAGATGGTGTTTGACGGTATTTCCGACGTTGCCTTGGAGGACTACGGCATTGAAGTGGTGACCTTCGGCATCAGCCGTTTCGGCTTTCCGGATCAAAATCTGCGCGCCGTGTTTGCGCGCATGCGGGCCGAACGCGAGCGCATCGCCAGTTCGTACCGGTCGGAAGGCGCCGCGGAAGCGAAGAAAATCCTGGCCAATGCCGAGCGCGAACGCCAGGAGATCTTGGCGAGAGCGGAATCAAAATCCGAAATATTGCGCGGTAAATCTGAGGCCGAAGCAGCGGCCATCTACTCCGAAGCCTTTGCGACAGATCCTGAGTTCTATGAATTTCTGCGCAAGCTCGAAACCTACGAAAAGATCATCGACGAAAAGACGACGGTCATTGTGCCTGCGGATTCAGACCTTCTTGATTTGCTGACGTCGGAGGGCCGTTAACCGTGCGCCGAATTTTGCTGGCATCTGCGGCCCTTGTTCTGATTATCTACGCGGCGTTGGGCATCTATGAAGTCAAACCGGAGGAATCCGGTGTGGCCTATGTGTTTGGCCGCATCGTCAATGCGAATGTGCCTTCCGGCATTCATTGGAACTTCCCGCCACCGATTGGCCGGCAAGTCATCAAACCGACCCGGCTGACCCAAGTGATGCAGGTCGGCTATCGCGCGAATATCGCGTCGGGCTCGCGCACATCTGAGCGCCAAGATCTCTGGTTTACTGGTGGTGCCAGCATCGTTGAGGGCAAGTTGGACATCCAATACAGCATCAACAAACTTGATCGGTTCCTTTTGTCGTATGACGCGCCGGAGGTCTATATGCGGCTCATCGCTGAACGGGCCGTCAGCCGCTTCCTGGCTGGATTGCATGTGGATGACATCCTGACGACCGAACGCCAATCACTGGTTCAAGGTGTTGCCAACGCCGTGCAGGCGGATCTTACCAAATACGATATGGGCATTCAGATTCAGGACGTGTCGATCGTTCAATTGGCACCGCCCTCGTCAGGGGGCGTGTCGGATTCGTTTCGTCAGGTTCAGAGTGCCCGGTCTGAACGCGAACGCAAAATCGAAAACGCGCGATCCGGCGCGGCCAAGGTTTTGTTTGACGCTCAGGCCGAAGCGGAAACGATCAAAACCCGTTCACAATCCGAACGTTTTGCGCGCGTCGAACGGGCACGTGCCGAAGCGGAACGGTTCCGCGCTCTGGCCAATGAACAGGCGACCGCACCTGACGTCACCCGAACGCGCCTTTATCGGGACGTTGTGCCGAATGCCCTGCAAAGAGCCAAGCTCTATGTGATTCCAAACGACCCAGACAGCCGCGTCACGGTAGAAGACCGATAGGGCCCCGGCGTTGTCATGTGGCCTCAGATCGTTAATCAACCTCTGCATCGTGCTTTGCCAGAGGCCTACTTCTTATCCTTGCAGAGCAATAGATCTGACCGTTCGTACACATGCCGGCCATCAGCCGATGGCATCTGGATCTTGAGCGCCCAGATTCTGCGTACATCGTCCATTCCGAGATCCTGATTGTCTTCCAGGAAATCCCGCGTGTACTGATTGAACTGATTATGGCTTTTTATTTTGGTTTTGAACCCAGGCGTATTTGACTGTACCTGAATTGCTCGGTATGCCTCGCAAGCGTCGGCTAAGGTCCTGCCCACATTATCCTTTATCCAGTCCATAAGGGCGATATTGAACTTAAACTCAGGGCCAAACTCTCTTTGAAAGTAGCGACGTACGTTTTGAGTATTCTTGTAATTGTCCGTAATGACGGTGGCCGGCGACAAGGCCGCATTTTGCCAATCGAATTTCGAGGTTGGCTTGGCACCCGTTTCAGCCGGCAGGGATTTCTCACCTGTGTCCAAAAAATACGCTATCCGATCCAGGATGACGAACTTGCCCGAGCTCGTCTTCAATCCAAGGCGACGCGCGTGGGCGATGAGTTCATCTTTCCGCCAGTACCAACGCCGAAGTTCAGCACCGGTCTTGATCGAACCGATTTTTGGACGTGTTTCCATAACTTCCTTCATGTCGATCAACAGTTTAACAGGTGCAAAAGATCGCAGGTGCCGCGATCTTTTGGCAATGCGCCTTAACCCTGGCGTTTCATCCGCCTTGACCCGCGAAAATGTAATAATATAACATTACGCAGAGGGGCGACTTACTTCGATAATCAAAAGTTGAGCGGGGCAAAATGCTCGAAACCGACCAGAGCTTGTTTGCACTGCCACCTGCGCTGATAGCCAGCCTCGTCGCTGCTTCCGTCGCGGCGCTTGGTGTCGCTACGGTTGCCCGGTTCAATACAGCGACACAACATTATTTGAGCCCTTTGTCGGCGTTGGCCTCTGCGATTGTTGTCACAGCGGCGCTGGTGCACGTTTACCCGGAGAGTTTGGAACTGAGCCACGAAGCGCCGGTCTTTGTCCTTATCGGCTACGCGCTCTTGTTGATCATTCACCTCCTGACCCACCGGGACGATACCGGCGACCCTAGCCATCTTGTTATTCTGGCGCCGATGATCGGCATCAGCTTTCATTCCTTTGTCGATGGCATGATTTATGGCGCCGCATTTTCAATCGATGTCTTCACCGGGATCACCGCGGTGAGCGGCCTCATTCTGCATGAGTTTGCGGAAGGCATTGTTTTGTTCCTGCTTGTGCGGGCGGCTGGTTTCTCGACAAAAGCGGCGGTGATTACGGCTTTGCTGGGGGCTGCCCTGACAACGCCCATTGGCACGCTTTTCTCGCTCTTCATCATTCGCGACCTGGATCAAGAAACGCTGGGCCTCTTGCTGGCGATGGCTGGGGGAGCTTTGCTCCATGTCGGCACGACAAACTTTATCGGTCATCTGTCAAAGGCCTCTCCGCTGGTGATCGTGCCCATCTACCTGGTTGGGATGACGCTAGCGCTTTTGGTTTTTTCAGCCCACGAGCATTAAGCCCTTCTGTGATGCGGAGCCTGTTCGCCACCAATGAGTGTTGCTTTGTCAGACCGGTGGTCCCGCGTCTTAGACGTAACAACGCTTATGTCTACTGACTGAACCTCACATCCATCCTGATGGAGCACTGCCTATGACCCGCATTCCCGTAACAATCCTGACTGGATTCCTCGGGGCCGGAAAAACCACGCTTCTGAACAGGCTGCTGGCCGAACCCGGTTTTGAAGATACGGCTGTCATCGTGAACGAGTTCGGCGAAGCCGGTGTCGACGGCGCGTTGATCGAGCGGGCAGGCGACCGGGCATTCGCCATGTCAACCGGATGCTTGTGCTGCACCGTAACCGGCGATGTGCGTTTGACATTGCTGCGTCTTCTGGAGGATGCCAATGAAGGGCGGGGCCCGTCATTTCGCCGATTGGTGATCGAAACCACGGGAATTGCCGATCCCATGCCCGTTCTCCAGACATTTATGACGAATGACGAGATGCTCGAGCATTTCGCATTGAATGGTGTCGTAACCCTGATCGATGCGGTGCACGGTGCCAATGCGATCGAGCATTTTGATGAAGCGCACCGTCAAATCTCTGTCGCCGATCTGTTGTTGGTCACAAAAGGCGATTTGATGCGCGACCCTGCGTCTAAGCGCGATCTTGCCGACTTGAAACAAACCCTTGCCGCGATGAACCCCAACGCGACATTGAAAGACGTCGCTGATGCAAACGCAGCGACATTGTTCTCCCTGGCCGCTTTCGATCCCTCAGGCAAACCGCCCGACGTGCGTGCTTGGCTTCAGTTTTCTGGTTCGGACACAGATCATGATCACGCGCATCATCATGAAAGCCATGATCATGCGCACGACGTCAACAATCATGGCGACGCGGCGACGGCCTATTGTTTTTCCACCACCGGTCCACTTGACCCGGAAGCCCTGCAAGAAGCGGTTGCCGCGCTTCAATCCACATTCGGGATCGACCTTCTTAGGATGAAGGGGCTGGTCGAACTCCAAGGTCACGCTGGGTGCCCACTGGTGCTTCATGTTGTTGGCCATATCGCAAGTCCACCAAGTCTGCTCGACGGATGGCCCGACGGAGTGGAGGCGTCACGTATTGTCATGATTGTCAGTGGGCCTGATCGCGCCGAGGCCCCGGACATGCTCATGCGTGCCTTGCCGAATCTGGTGAAGTTCGAAACTGGGGAGAATGAGCGTCATTCATCCCAGGCGCTCAAGGTTTAACCCTCAGTGGATACTGGTTTCCCGGTTCGCACTTAAAAGTGCGCCCGGGAATGACAGCGTGGGGTTGTGTCTAAGCAAACATCGTCATCCTCACGAAAGTGAGGATCCAGTATCCCCTGTGCACAAAGTTTGAGTGCGGATGGTTATGGATCCCGGATACGCTGCGCGTTCCGGGATGACAGCTGCGGTTTACGCAGCTCTTGGGATGACTTTTCAAGAGCTGCGCTAGAGCGCGATCAGGTTAAGTGGAAACCGGTTAACCTTCCGATCGCGCGACCAACGGTGAATTTAGGGCATGATCATGTTTCTATGAAAATGATCATGCCCTAAACCGTTAGAATCTTCCGGCGACCGAGAACTTCACGTTTCGGCCGGGAAGAGGAACGAGGTCCTTCAAGAAGGACGTATGAAGACGAACTTCTTCATCCGACAAATTGTGCCCCGAAACATTAAAAGCCACACCGCGTGCGCTCGCAAACGGCCTGACCGAAAGAAAGGCATTGAAGACTTCGTATCCGTCTGTCGGCAGTTCGAAATCGCCCACTTTATCTTGCTCAGCCGCGAACTCTAATTCGCCTCTGAGATCGACATAGTCCGTTTTCACTTCAAGCCCAACGAGGCCGGAAAGCGGTGGTATCCGCGGCAGGTTTTGATTGCCCGTTACGTCGGAAGTTGCGCGCACATAGTCGACGGAAGCGTCGCCATGAATGTCAAACATGCCGAACTGAAACAGTTCAGCTTCCACTTGCGCTTCAAAGCCACGGAAGTCGACGTCTTCCGCAACGAATTGGAACACGTCAAGGTCGTCTTCCTCCTCGCCGGTTGCTCGTTCAAAGATAAAGTCCTTGTAAGACGTATAGAACCCGTTGATCGACGCCGCAAAGAGGTCCGACGAATACCCCGCGGTCGCCTCAAGGCCGCGGCCGACTTCCTTATCAAGGGTCGGGTCGCCGATTTCAAAGGCGCGCGTCCCCAAATGCGGACCGTTTGAAAACAATTCTTCTGTCGACGGCGCGCGTTCCGTTCGGAAGGCCGTTAAACCAAAGAAAAGTTCGTCGGTCGGCTCAAAGCCAATGCCGCCAGAAAACGAGAAACTATTGAAGTCAGTTTCCGCACCCGTCGTTTCGACTTCATGGTTTGTAAACTCATAGCGCCCGCCCAATTCAAACCGGAACTGGTCCACCGAAAGCTCTTCTACGGCGAACAAGCCGTACTGCATCGTATCGGTTGGCGGCACGAAGGCCTCTTCCCCGATCACAGAAAAGTCGCGCTTTCGAACCTGCACCCCAAGGGCGCCATCCAGCGCACCGCCAAACATCTGTTCAGACTTTTGGACAAGCTCTAACCGCCCCTCAAACCCTTCATTGGCAAAGGTGGTTCCAACTTCTCCGGAGGCTTCCTGCTCGATATGTTCATAGTCCGCATACCCAAAGCGGAGTTTGGCTTTCTGAAAGATCGCGAAGTCTTCTTCAAGCTCTCCATGAAGGTCCAACCGACGTTGATCGATATCAAGCGTTACGCCGCCTTCCTCTTCCTCCTCCTCGTGATCTTCTTCTTCCTCGTCATCCTCATGGCCATGATGACCGTGACCGCCAGGCAAGCCATAAGTTGAATCGTATTTCGTTGCGGAGATGCCGAAGAAACCATTGCCGAAGACCCAGGAAAGGCCAGCGGATCCGCCTTTGGTTTCATAGGCCGAATTTTCGACCGTTCCGAAGATTTCTTCCTCTTCTTCGTGATCGTCGTCGTCGTCATCCTCTTCAGCTTCTTCAGCCGCGCGTTGTCGAGCTGATTCCGCAAAGCCTGGAATGTCGTAGTCATCGCCGTCGCGATAATACCCATCGACATGGAAGACGAGCGAGCCATTGCCGACTTCGCCGAGTTCAGCGTTAAAGCCGCCCGACGTCTCAAAACCTTCATCGACTGTCGAACCGCCAACCCGCAAGGAACCGTCGATGCCGCCATCGGGCAACTCTGATGGAATGCGGTTGCCGATCACATTGACAACACCGCCCGATGCGGACGACCCGTAAAGCAATGTGCTTGTACCGCGTACGATTTCAACCCGATCGGCGGTGGTGTGGTCAACGGAAACCGCATGATCAGGACTGCTTGAGGCCGCATCGATCGATCCGATCCCACCGTCCAAAACGCGGATACGATTGCCGCCAAGGCCGCGAATAACGGGGCGGCTGGCGCCAGGTCCGAAATATGACGATGACACGCCGGGCTCGCGGCGCAGCGTCTCGCCGAGTGAATTTTCGCTGCGACGGCCGAGTTCTTCACTTTCAATGACAGATGTACCGATGATCGTTTCGTTTACTGACTTTTCCAACGGCGAGGATGTGACAATAATTTCGTCACGTCTTACGTCTTCTGCATGGGCGGCGCCAAAAAATGCGCACGACGTTGCGATCGCCAGCACGCTGGCGGAGTTTAAGTACCTGTAGGATTTCATAATTCCCCTCACTTTACTGAACGGCGCGCAGCTTTTTTTTCAGGCTTGCGGCATACAGGGCCGCGCCTAGGCTTACGCATCGACTACGCTTTTGTTTTTCGTTCAGCTTGAGGGAGGGGCGCGCGGATCCGGCGAACGGACAATTCTCGCCGAGACGACATCGTTCGCATAGGTGTTTGACGGGGCTGCGATGGTGCCCGCCATCACAGTGGAAAGTTGCACCGTCGGCAGGGCATCGTCGTCGCGTTCGGCGAAGTGGCAGATTTCGCAAGCATGGGCGTCGTGATCTGTTTCGCCCATATGTGTTTCGCCCACGCATTCAACCACATGCATGGCGAAGACTGCCTGCGCCAAAATGAAGACAAAGGCGAGCGCAATTTGTTTTGAATAAGTCACGGCGCTTGCTGACATGGCGCGCACAATCCCGACAACTCTACAACCCGATGATTGATGGCAAAGCCCAGGCGCTTTGCGTCATCATCGATCAAACGTTCGACCTTTGGATTTTCGATTTCCGTGGCATCGCCGCACGACTCGCAAACCAAAAAAACGCATGCGTGCTCGTGCTCCGGCCGGGTACATGCAACATAGGCGTTGCGGCTTTCGATGCGCGCAGCCACGCCCTGTTCGCAGAGGAAATCGAGGATACGATAAATGCTCGGCGCAGCGACAGGGCGACCGGAGGCCTCTGCAAGGCGATCGCGCAGATCATAGGCACCCAGCGGCCGGTCCGCTGACCAAAGCGCCGTCAACACCGCTTGCCGCAAGGGCGTCATGCGCGCACCACGCGAACGGCACACGGCAATTGCCGAATGGGCATCCCCGCGGCACGGAGCCTCGCTTCCCGAAGCCTCACGACTCGGCGACTCGGTGTTTGCTGTCGGGTGTTGGTGGCCTGCCATGTGGGGACCGACGCCTTTGCAATGTTATAATGTTGCATTTGATGTTACAGTGTACTATCTGCGGGGGCAAGACACTTCTCGCACAACGCATTCCGGAAAAACCCCACAGAAATCCCAGAGAAACTAATGACAGCAACTTTGACGTCCGACCCCCGCCTGCCCGTAACCGTTCTGTCTGGCTTTCTTGGCGCGGGCAAAACAACCTTGCTCAACCGCGTCTTGAACAATCGTGATGGCAAACGCGTCGCGGTGATCGTCAACGACATGTCCGAAGTCAATATTGATGCTGACCTCGTACGCGCCGGTACGGAGCTCAGCCGAACGGACGAAACGCTTGTTGAGATGTCGAACGGCTGCATCTGTTGCACCTTGCGAGATGATCTGCTCGCGGAAGTTCGGCGGTTGGCGGGCGAGGGGCGTTTTGACTATTTGTTGATTGAGTCGACGGGCATTTCTGAACCTTTGCCGGTCGCGGCGACTTTTGATTTCCGCGATGAGGCGGGAGTAAGCCTGTCTGACGTTTCGCGCATCGACACGATGGTGACGGTTGTGGATGCGGTGAACCTGCTCAAAGACTATGCAAGCCACGACTTTCTGCGCGATCGCGGCGAGGTCATGGGCGAAGAAGATGACCGTACCCTCGTTCACTTACTCACCGATCAGATCGAGTTCGCGGACATTGTCATCTTAAACAAGATCGATGATGCAAGGCCTGATCAGGTCGACGCCGCCCGCAAGATCATACGTAGCCTGAATGCAGACGCCCGGATCATCGAAACGAATTTTTCTGATGTGCCCGCGGACGCGATCCTCGACACGGGCCTTTTCGATTTCGAAAAGGCGCACGAGCACCCGATGTGGGCAAAGGAACTCTATGGATTTGCGGATCACACGCCGGAGACGGAGGAATATGGCGTGAAGTCATATGTCTATCGCGCCCGCCGTCCGTTTCACCCCCAAGCGATCCACAAGCTTTTGAACGGTCCAATGCCCGGCGTGATCCGCGCCAAGGGGCACTTCTGGATTGCGACCCGGCCGGATTGGGTTGCCGAGTTTTCGTTGGCCGGGGCTCTGTCGAGTGTTTCGCCGATGGGAACTTGGTGGGCGAGTATGCCGCGCGAACGCTGGCCACAAGGCGATGGCATCGACGCCTATATCGCTGATCATTGGGTCGAACCGTTTGGTGACCGCCGTCATGAACTCGTTTTCATCGGTACAGGGATTGACTGGAAGGCTCTTAAGGCGCGTCTCGATGCAGCATTGCTGCCCGCAACATTCAATTACACGACGGATCAGGTGCCCGACCTGCCAGATCCGTTTCCCCTGTGGCGTCTCACGCAAGAGGTCGCATGAGCGGAGACTCTTCCGCATTCTGATTGGAAAGTTGGCGTTTCAATCAATCGAACAAATGACTTCAGAGGTGTCAAAGTGACTGAGTCCATTGCCGCTGTGCACAAAGCGGATATTGAAAAGGCCAGGGAGCTCCTCCGCGGGGCGATAACGGAAGCAAACGAAGGCTGGCTGCCCTCCGAAGCCATCGGCGACGCGCTGATGCTCGAATTCATCGAGCTTGCGGGACGCTCTTCAAGCCCGGCCCAAATTGCAGCGCGCCTCACGCATATCGCAACACAACTCCAGCAAGCCCAAATACACACTCAGGCGCGCGCTCATTAATTGATGAAGTGACGAAAGACTTGAGGCGCCACGCGTGAAGAAGAAACACTCAGCGCTCTATCGCCATATCGCGAAGTTGCATGGCGATCGTCCCTGGGGCGCGTTGCTTGACGCGGGAACCGGCACCAATTCCGCCCGCTGGGTTTCTGAGCTTGCGACGGAACGTTGGACGGCGGTCACAGGCTCCGTCGGTGAAGCCGAGTTCGCACGCCGTGCAGTCAAGGCGGTGAAACGCCCGCAAGACAAGATCATCGTGGGGAACTGGGCCGACGGCGAACTGCTAAAAGGCGAAATCTTTGACACGGTGCTTGCAGATTATTTGTTGGGCGCGGTCGAAGGCTTTGCACCCTATTTTCAGCCTTACCTTTTCCAGCGCTTACGACCCCTGACGCGCAGCACCCTCTACGTGACGGGGCTCGAGCCCTACGTGCCAACAGACCGTCCGGAAACCAGGGCGGGGCGCCTTGTCTGGGAAATTGGCCGCTTTCGCGACGCGTGTGTCTTGCTGAAAGGCGGCATGCCGTACCGGGAATACCCCGCGCCTTGGGTTGTGGATCAACTGGAGCGTGCTGGATTTGCGGTGGGCAATGTCAAACATTTCAAAGTTGGATACAAAATGCTCTTCGTCAACGCACAGATCGATGTCGCTATACGTGGCCTTGAGGCATTGGCCGATCGCGAACTGGCGCGGGCGCTCAACGTGCGTGGTGAAGCCCTGCGCGCTGAAGCGCTTCAGGTGATCGATGCCGAAGGCGCGCTGCGCCACTGCCGCAACTATGTGATCGCCGCCGAACCCGTGAACGACTCGCAGTGATGCGAAGAGCGCGCAAAATTGTTTTCGCGCATCTGCGGCTAAGATTGGTTCGATGAGGCTGCTTTCATCGGTCGGGGTTTTGTCCTAAGGCATTCACACATCTTATCTGCCGCAAATACGCCCATACCTCCCCTTGGTGGTTGAGCTATCGCATATGACCGAACAAAGAACCAATTTGGCTTCCCGGACGCAGTGCAGCACAAAGTGATGCGCTGCAGATCCGGGACCATAGAAGCACGTGCTTCAAAGATCCCGGTTCAGCGCAGCAGCATTTGCATGCTGCAGCGCGTCCGGGAAACGAAGTTCGTGAGGACCATTGTCTAAACCCGATAGCCCCGCCGATGCATGGGAGAGGTAGTGCGCGAACTTAGACCGACTTACATATGTGAATGCCTTAGGGTCTTAAATCCTTAAGCAACCGCCAGAGGCCCGTGGTCGTCGCAATGGTCGCCGTGCGGATGGTGCAACCGGCCATCCACCAAATAGCAAACATGGTCGCCATGGGGCACCGCCTCGTGACCGCATCCAGGTTGGTGGACGTGGCTGGCATCGTGGCTGTTGCCGTCGGCGCTGCTGATGGGGGCGCAAGCGTCCGGATTCGCGGCAGTCACTTCGATTACATGCTCGTCTATATGATCTTCATGCGGATGATGTAGATGGCCGTCATGCAGATAGTCCACATGACCGTTGTGCTGCACGGCTGTATGCCCGCATCCGGGGCCGTGTGTATGCGGATGATTTTCATGTTTCGGATCATTGCAAGACATAATTGGGTCCTTTTCTGGTTTACGTCGCGTGTTTCTCTTCGGACGCATGTTCGAGAATGTCGTGCACGAGCCGGACGATATGTCCGTCAGCGAGTGCATAGTGAACGTGTTTGGCTTCCCGGCGCCGGGTGACAAGCCGGGCCGCGTGAAGCTGTTTGAGACGAGCAGAGATGGTTGCCAGCTTTTCGCCTTCTGCCTCGGCGAGTTCCGTAACGCAGCGCGCGCCATCAACAAGCCGCAACAGCAAGCGCAGGCGCCCAGGATCGCCGGCTGCCCGCAGCATCGCCGCGGCGCCCTCCAGCGTTTCTTCCGGCGGCGCGGTGAAGGCCGGCCGCTCGGGGTGTGCCTCATCATTGCAGGACAGATCGTCAGACAGTTTGTATATCCACACTCTATCAATCAAACGATCCTTTGAATAATAGATTGAAGTTAACTTTTCAAGGAAAATCTGCGCGAGATCTCGGTTTTATGCGAGTGATTATCATTATTATTTGATCTATGATGCGAGGCTGACATTTGGGGCGTCTAACTGGGAAGATGGAATCATGAGCAATTCGGCTTTGCTGCGAACCGCGGGTCTGCTGGCCATACTCGGCGGTGTTCTGAATGGCTATGCGGACTATTTGCTGCAAGGCGGTTTGATCCCGCGCGCGGCGGTGAACACGTATGAGCATTTGCAGCACGTGCCTTATGAGCTCGTGTTTTGGGGCAGCATCATCGGCAATGCTGCCATTCCGCTATGGCTGTTGGGCTTTTGGCCTGTCTATGTCGCGTTGGCACCGGCGGGAAGATGGCTTGCGTTGCCGCCGGTCTTTGTCCTTGGCTATGGCTTCTCCCTCTTTGCGGGATATCACGGATCATATGCTCTGTATGCGGCGGGTTTTCAGGCGCAAGCCGAAGCGCCGGCCGAGCTTTCGGGGACCGTGAACACACTCGCCCAGCGGCTTCATGAATATCATGACGCCCTGATTCTGCTTATCGGCATGACCATTCCGATTGGTTCGCTTTGGTTCCTGGTGGTTGTCCTGTTCTTCCCGACGCATTTTGCAAAGTGGATGGTGATCGCAACGCCTCTGGTTGTGCCCTTGACCCAACCCTTCATCGAAATGTTGCCCGCGCCCTTTGGCGGCTATATCCGGCCCGCTTGGGGCACGACAATCTTTACGGTGCTGTTCCTCTTCGCCACGCTCGTCACATGGAACGTGAATCCGTCTGATGATCACAATGGCGGGAAAAGGAACACGTAACAGGCTGGGGCCCGTGTTGGTGCCCACGTCTTTCTCGCCCCGTTTGAAAATTTGCAGCAGCTTGGCCATTAAATCCGTGTGGTGACTAATTTTGATCTGGCTGGGGATTGTCCTTATGTTTGGAAAAGATGTAGCTTGAAATAGTGTCAACGACCCCGTCCGCCAAAGGTAGATCCGAATCGGAATAGGTCGCTAAATTTGATTTGAGGTCATCCCGCTCTACATATTTTAGGACATGGTTCACCTTTGGAAGCAAATGAAACTGGGTATTGTCGCGTATGGCCAATTTCATTGCGTCCCTTGGGTTTACCTGAATATCGTACGCGCCCTGCAGAATGAGAACGGGGCCAGGATAGCTCCCAATCAATTCGACAGGGTCGTAAGAAAAACTACTGATGAGAAAACCCTGGATTTCGTCGCGAAACAAGGGCCTCAAGCCGCGGTGCATGTCTGACTCGTCAACACGCTCGCCGCGTTCTAACTTATCGATAATCTCAAACGCTTCTTCAAGGATCGGTTTGTTGGCTGGATTGGCTTTTAGTTGATCACGAAGCACATTCCCCATCGTACTCCCAGGCGTCGCAACCAATATGAGACCGCAAATATCCTCGACCGTTTGTGCGGCAGCTAAAGATATCAGTCCGCCCTCACTATGCCCGAGGAGCCATACGCAAGAACTATCGTTTAATGATCTAAACTTGGATACCCAGAGTTGAACATCATCGACATAGGCCCTAATCGTAACTGCGTTTGGATTAACGTCAGAAGCTGCGCTTTCGAATAAGCCCCTTTTGTCGAATCTGATTGACGCGATTCCTGATTTAGATAGCCCTTCCGCAAGCAGCTTATATGGTGCCGCTTTAACACCATGCGAATTGTTGCCGTCCCGATCCGTTGGGCCAGATCCGGGTATGATGAGAACAGACGCTTTTGTCATTCCGCCAAGTGGCGGTTCAAGCGTGCCGTGCAACGCATAACCGTTACCCTCCACTGATACAGCGGTCACTTCGTCATCGGAAGCATATGCACTTGTCGCCATCAATGTTAGCGCAATCACGACTCTCAATATTCCGGCTTTCATTTCGCTTCCCCGCCCTCGCAATGCTTATCCAGACCGCGATAGCCATCTTGCGCTCTTCTACCAGTACGATCAACGGTGCTTTATGCCCGACAATATGGTGGAAGAGGGCGTGAGCCTTGGTTTTCAGCAAAAGTAATATCGATGGCGTTTGCTGGTGGTGTCGGCGATGGCGGGAAAAGGAACACGTAAAGCTGCAGGAGCTGCATTTGCGATTGAGCATTCTCGCGCCTTGTAGAACGCTGTGTTCACCCAGTCCGGCTATGCATCTTTAACAATCGCACCGAAGATAAACGTCTCGACATAATGACGCCGCTCTTCGTCAGAGGCGGCCAGCAGAGTAGGGTGACTGATGAACCAAACATGCTGATAGGTCATCCATCTCATGATTTCTTTGAGGTCGAGGCCCGTTCTGAGCAGACCACGCTTTTCATATTCTTCAAGAATGGGCAGCCAAACCTCTTCCCGGCATTTCCTGTTTTCCTCCGAAGACAGAACAATTTCGCCGATAAGCGGTGTCTTTTCCGCGTCGAAAGTATTGCTGAGAAGAACATAGTCGAGCGCCAAATTAAGCTCGGTCAAAAACATGTCGACCAAGCTCTCTCGACCTAGGTCTTGCGCATCGAAGATTTTTCGAAGTGCCGGATGATGGTTGGTTCTCATTTCCAGCGCGAACAAGGCATTCAGCAACTCTTCTTTGTTGGCAAAAACCTTATAGACCGTTGAGCGAACAATGCCGGCTTCCCGAGCAATGTCTGCCATTGTGATCTTTGAGACGGGAAGCTTTTTGAACAGGGCAGTGGCGGCCTCCAAAATGCGATCGCGCATGGACAAGACTTCCGTTTCATTGTCGGCCGTTGGCATGTCTAAAAGTGTCTCCGTGATTTTTCCAACTAGTACTGCCTCGTCGCGACGGTTGTCGAGCGGCTTGCTGCCCCTTGTCAAATGGGGCGGCGCAAAGCCGGGGATGCCGCGCTTCTGATCAACAGAATAGAAGAGTTGACTACAAAAGACAAAATTAGTATTTTGTCTTCGTTGATGTTCCCGAAGGAGGCTGAGCCATGCGTTTTCCGTATCCCGTGATCAGTGCTGACTCTCACATCACCGAGCCTCCCAATACCTATCTCGACTATATCGACCCGTCCTTGCGCGACCGGGCCCCGCACATCAAACGGGATGACAAGCTGGGCGATTTGTTCGTGGCCGAAGGGATGAAACCCATCAAACTTGGGCTTGTCGCAGCGGCCGGATTGCAGCCCGAAGAGATCAAGCCCGGCGGACTGTTCGAAGACATGCATCGTTCGGGCTGGGATCCCTCAACCCGCTTGGAGGATCAAGCGCGCGACGGTGTCAGCGCCGAGATTCTGTATCCAACCGTCGGCATGATGTTGTGCAACTTGCCGGACCTTGATTATAAGCATGCTTGCTTCCAAGCCTATAATCGTTGGATCACGGACTATTGTGCATCGGCGCCCGACAGATTGTTAGGGGTTGGACAAACGGCGGCACGCTCGGCAAAGGAAGCGGTGGAAGATCTAAAGGCCATCGAAAATGCGGGTTTGCGCGGCATCATGATGCCGGGCGTGCCGGGTGAAACTGATTATGACCAGCCCGAATGGGATGTGTTTTGGCGGGCGGCGGCGGAAATGGGGCTGCCGGTCAGCTTTCATATTCTGACCACGCCATCGGGCATCCCGCGCGGCGGCAAGCTCAATGGTTTTTTGACCATTGTCCGCGGCATACAAGATGTGCTGGCCTTGCTGGTATTTGGCGGCGTCTTTGAGCGCCATCCAAAACTCAAGGTCGTTTGTGTTGAAGCGGATGCAGGGTGGGTTCCGCACTTCACCTACCGAATGGATCATGCTTACAAGCGTCATCGACATCATCTGGCGCCGGGACAGGAACTCGGCCGTTTGCCTTCCGAATATTTCTTTGAAAATCTCTTTGTAACTTTCCAAGATGATTGGACAGCTTTCGCCAACGCCAATCAGATGAATTGGCGCCGGTTGATGTGGGCGAACGACTTTCCGCATTCCGATTCCACGTGGCCCTGGTCCCAAGATCTGTTGGCGGAACACACAGCTCAATTGCAGCCCGAACAATGTGAAGCCATTCTTTCGCGCAATTGCGCAGAGCTCTATGGCATCGATCTTTCCAAACTGCCGACTTATCGGGAGGCCGCCTGATGAATATTCAAACGGCTCGACAGATCATCGCCGAACGCGGCGCGCCCAAAGATGTGCCGGCCGATCTGCCGGAAGGGCTCAAACTGGGCCGTATTAAAAATGCGGATCAGGCGCTCCAACAATTTGACCCCGACTTTGTGCGGCTTATGGGCGATCATTGCTTGCGCGCGGATGAATTGGGGTACGAGCTTTACATCAGTTTCAGGGACAAAGACCAAAACAGCAGTTGGAAATTGTTTGAACAAGCGCTCGAGCACGGGATCGATTCCGTCGACAATCCAGGGCCGGCCCTCGTTCGGTTCTTTGATCATCTGGATAATGTGCCGGACTGGGTCGACTACGATCAGATCTATCGCGGCGCGGTGGCGTTCTGGCGCGCCGGGCCGCTTGTGCCCATGGTTCTGGCCTATTCCGTTATTGGCGTCGGGTTCACAGGGTACGCCTCAAGCCGGCCGGTGCTGTTCAGCGGGCGTATGGTCACGAGAAACGCCGTCGGTCAACGGCTTCTTGAGAGCTTTCGGTTTATCGCCCATGCCTACACGCCCGGCGGCATGACCCGCTTTAGCGAAGGCTTTAAGCTGACGGTCCGTGTTCGGATGATTCATGCGGCGGTGCGGTTCACCTTGAGCCGAATGGATGAATGGGATTGGCGGGACTGGGGGATCCCCATCAACAATTTTGATGCGACGGATACGCAAGCGGGACAATTCGGTGTCGAAGTTGTCGATTCACTTGCCAAATCCGGTGTCAAACTCAACAAGCAAGAGCGTGAAGACCTGTTCGCGCTCACCCGTTTCGTGGGATATGTCATCGGTGTGCCCGAAGAAATTCTCCACACGAATGAAGCCCAAGCCCGCGAAATTCATGCGCTGCATGGACTTCTTGAAACGCCGGCCGATGAAGGGTGCCGCAAGATCTTCAATGGTATTGTGGACTATAGCTGTGAAGAGTCCTTTGGCGGCTACGATGTTCTGCCGCCGCCGCTGGCTAAGTTCATGACGCCCGAGCGGCGAAAGAAACTATCCCGCGGCCTGTTATGCGGGTGGCAGCCGCAATCCATTATCGATCAGTTTGAAATTGAACCGGATATTTGGCGGTTCGCCGTTCCCGTGTCCAAACCGTTTGTGTGGCTGTACGACAGATACACAAGGCTAACGCCCGAAAAGGACGAGGCGCGCGCCTTTGGCGTTATCCAAGAATTCGAAAAAGCCATCGCGACCGCTAAAGGCGAGCGCGCCTTGGCCGAACCCGAACAATTGACCAAAGACGTCAAAGGCAACGCCCATTTGATCGAGAACCATTTGAAAAAGGCAGATGCGCGTGTGAGCTAAGTGCCGGCTCGCTCACGACCGCCATTCTGATTGTGTGGTTAATGGGCGAAAAAGAGAAGGGCATTCATGCTGCGCTCGCCCTCTCGAATGAAGGCTTCCTTCTCCGCCTCTGTTTCACTTTTAAGCCAACCGCGATAGGTGGTTACGACGATGGCATATTGGAACTCGGCCATGATCGCCGTGTCCGCCGGCGGCGTAACATTGCCGGGCAAACTGGCGCGAATGCTGCGCTCGATTTCCGGGATGACAAGATCGGAAATGCCGGGCACACCGTGCTCGCGCAACAGGGCGGTATTTTCATCGATGAGCGCGAACATGGCGCGGTCGCGTTCGATATATGAAATGAGATTTCGGATGATTTGTTCGGGCGCAAGCTCTTTGTCATCCTTGGGCGCGAACTCCGCCACGGCATCCCTCGCAAACAATCGGATAAGCTCTCGAAAGATACCGATCTTCGATTCAAACTGGTGGTAAAGCACACCCTCCGACACGCCGGATCTTTCAACGATCTTTTTTGTGGTGGTTTTTTCAAAGCCTTGTTCAACAAACAGTGCCTTCGCAGCCTTGAGCAAGCGCGATCTTTTTTCTTCCGGATCGCGGCGCCGTTGAGCGACCTCCTTTTGTTGAGCCTGCGCCATTTCTTGTACTGTTCTTTCGCCGGCTTAAGGGTGGGAGCGGGGCGCCCGCACCCACCGTTCTATCATCCGCAGTGCTTAGTCAGCAATCCAGCTGCCATGGAAGCCGAAAGGAATGCGCTGATTGTGTTTCACGCGGGCGATAGGCCCGCCCTCCACATTCCGGGCATCCAGCACGATGAACTCACTCTTATTTCTCGTTTCATCATAGATATAGGTCATGAGATACCCGTCATCTTCCGAAGAAGCGTCCTTTGTTGGAACGAACACAGGCTCACCGCAATACTGACCGTCGGGCAGTTTGAATTCGCTTACCTGATCTGTTTCAAAATCGTATTTGAGGACGCCGACACCCGCGGGGATTTTGTCGTGCATATGCGCGAAATAACCATAACGGTGCTTTTGCCCAACGAGCGTGTCCGGAACCCTTGGGAATTCCACAGGCGTGTCCATCAATCGCTGTTCATCGACCGTGCCTGCGTCTTGATCAATGGTCCACCGTGTGAGTAGTCCGTGGGCGGATGGCCGTTTTTCATCCATATGCTCAATGCGGCACACATCGATGATGATCTTGTTGCCGACTTCATAGGCGTTCACGGGATGAAAGACGTAACACGGATCAATGTCGTACCAGACGATATCGGCGTTACCGCCATCGCGCGGCATCACGCCAAGGCGCGCACCATATGTTTCGTTCCATTCAAGCGGAATGCCTCCTTGATCCGCCTTCGAAATGTCAAACATCAAAGGGAGATCCATAAAGACGACGTAGTTTTCGGTAACGTTGAAATCGTGGACCATGGTTGCGGCGCCAACGTCGATTTCTTCTGTCTGCAACAATTCACCGTCGGCGCTGACCCGGTGATAGGTGAGATAAGGCGGCACCAAACCATAGGCAAAGAACAGCATTTCGCCTGTCTTGCCACAGATTTTTGGGTGCGCCGTCATGCCGGTGTTGAGTTTGCCGTTAAAGTCGTACGCGCCCACCGTTTCCAGATCGGGCGACATTTCGTAAGGGTAGTGGAGTTCTTCGAGCGCGAGAATTTTGCCGGCATGGCCAATGATGTGCGTGTTGGCGACCGAGTTCTCAAGGCTCTCCATCGCCATGTTGAAATAGTCGTTGCCGGCCTTCTCACTCAGCATGGGGGTTTGGACCAACTTGCTTTTGACCCAACTGGCTTTGCCGTCTTTGAGTTCAATGCCATGGATCATGCCATTGCCAAGGAACCAGTGCCCCGTTGGACCATTCATGGGGTTCGGTCCGGTGCGCAGATATCTGCCTGCCAGATCTTCTGGGATCGTGCCAATGACTTCGGGCGAGGTGTTGACGACTTCTTCTGGAAGGGGAGCGAAATTATCCTTTAGCCAGAAGGGTTTATGCAGATCGGTGGCGTGTTCGTTCATTGTTTGATGCCCAATTTGGAGGATGTCAGCCTTATAAAGTTTCGCTTTATAGTTATAGAGCGCCACTCCATAAGTCAACACTATAAAGCGGCACTTTATAAAAAGTTTGAGATGGCTGCTCTGGGCCGCTTGCCTGTCCGCTCGCTTAGTGGTGCACGGAGCGGGGGTCTTTCCGGTTGGCACATGAGAAAACGAGGGCTCGCACCGCGCACATTGGAAGCAAAGAAAGTCAGTGTGCAGAAGAAAGTGCCGGCCGGTTTCGACCGCCATGTAAGGGGAGTGTTAAACGCTCTTACGCCGGTGCATCCGAAAATGACTTCCGCCCTGCCATGTGTCGCTGTTTCGACATACAGATAGGGGTCACAGCCATCGCCGCCCAACCATCAAGGTTTGATCTCCGACATAAAACTCAGAAGAGCATTATTCACCAACGCCGGCCGTTCTTGTTGAATCCAATGACCGGCCCCGGGCACGATAGTGACCGAGCGAAGATCTTTCGTCGTGACTTCCATGCCCGCACGAAGTTGCTCTTCGGTTGCCCCCGCGATCACGAGGTCTTTCTCACCGGCGAGAAACATGACCGGGATGTCGGTGGTTGCGCCGGTAAGCTCCGGAGTGGTTTCCCAATTCCGGTGCATATTCCGATAATAATTGATGCCGCCTCGAAATCCGGATTTCTCGAATTGCTCAACATAGTGCTCCAGATCCGCTTCGGTCATCCAAGCAGGCCTTTCCAAAGGCTTTCCAAGCCGGGGAATAAATCCGCCTGCAGACATAAGTGGATCCGTTAATGTTGGAGCGGCCCGGGGCGTTTCGGGAGACGCGTAGAGCCGTTCCAAGAGGCCGCGCGGGTCGGCGTCAAATTCCGCTTCCGCCACGCCGTCTTGTTGGAAATAGAGAAAGTAGTGGAAAGTGTCGCCATGCGCTGCTTGCAGTCGATCAATGATCGACTCTGATCCTCGAGCTGTGTAAGGGACACTCAACGCGGCCAAGCCGTTGAAATAGTCCGGGTGCATCAACACGCAGTGCCAGGCCACCAGGGCGCCCCAATCATGACCGACCAGGGTCGCTTTGCTCTCGCCCGACGACTCAATCACATTGACGATGTCTTGAGTTAGCTTTTGGATTGTATAAGCATCGACCGCCTTGGGCGCATCGCTTCCGCCATAGCCACGCATGTCAGGCGCGACCACCCTGTACCCGGCCTTTGCAAGCGCGGGCATCTGATGCCGCCAAGAATAGGAGAGTTCCGGCCATCCGTGCGCCAGCACAACCAATGGACCCTCTCCCATTTCGATCAACCGTAAACGAACATCGCCCGAACGAATGTACCGTTCTGTTGGTTGTTCCTCTGCAAACGAAACCGTTGGCACCAGGAGAGTTACAAGAGCAACAGCCAATGCTGCAAAGCCAAGCAGAAGTCGGCGAAACGATGAGAAGCGCTGCAACGGTTCAAGCATAGCCTGAGACATAAAAGGATCCCCTAATGTGTTTAAGTCCGCTAAGTGTCATAAACGGACAATGGTTCGGCTGCACGCGAAAGTCAAAAGCTGGCGAAACCGAGACAATGCCATTGGCGCCAATCAACATCTGTTCGGCGGCCAAGCATTGGGATCGCTTGTCACAGATGGGATGCTAAAAGCAACTACATGTGGGCATTTAGACCGGGCAAAACACGCTGCCTCTCACCCTTAGACCCGCTAGCAAGTTGCGGGGAGTTAGGCAGAACGAATGGTCCAACAAGTTGGTGTGGCGGGTAGGTAGAAGCTGATTGTTCCGTGCTCTCCGTTGTGGCTTCTTGCCTGATTGCCAGAAGTATTTCTCATTGGGTCCTAAATGATGTCATAGTCGATCGATGCGGCAATGAACGTATGTATCGGTGCCGTTTATCTATCGGCTGAAAAGCCTTTTGGAGAATTCATGAAAACTCTCATTCTGGGCGGCGCGCGTTCTGGGAAAAGTGCGCGGGCGCAACGGATCGCTGAAGCCGCCGCGAAGAAGCGTTTTTTCATCGCGACGGCAGAGGCGTGGGACACGGAAATGGCCGCGCGCATTGAACGCCATCAGGCCGACCGCGGCGCGGGTTGGCACACGGTCGAAGCGCCGATTGAATTGGCCGCCGCCATCAAATCGCATGAAGATGGCGGCGCGGTTTGTCTGGTCGACTGTTTGACGCTTTGGCTGTCAAATCTGATGCATAACGACCGCGATGTAGAGAAGGAGTTGGTCGCCCTTTGCGATGTTGTACGGAAATCGAGCAGCCCCCTAATTTTCGTCTCAAACGAAGTGGGCATGGGCCTCGTGCCGGAAACCCCACTTGGCCGCGAATTTCGTGACGCACAAGGCCGGCTCAATCAACTAATGGTTGCTGTCTGCGATCGTGTTGAGTTCGTGGCGGCGGGTCTTCCCCTCACCTTGAAAGGGTAAGGGCGGCAAAAAGGCGTTCTTCCGCGGTGCGATCCGGCGGTAAGCCGATACGCAAATGCCGATGTGAGTACGAAAAACGACGGACATATATGCCGGCTTCACCAAGATGTCGCCATAGGTCGTGGGCGTTGCCCGTTTCCACATAAGCGAAAAGATCCGTACCCCCCACAACTGTCACCTCAGCACGAGACAGGATGTGGTCTAGTCGTTGTCGAGCTCGCGCGAGTTGCTGGCGTGTTTCGAATTGCCATGTGAGGTCTTGATAGGCCTGATGACCAATCTCCAATGCGGCCCCAGATACGGGCCACACACCCAAGCGGTCGGACATCTTTGCGCGGAGACCAGTGGGGGCGATCAAGGCACCGAGCCGCAAGCCGGCCAAGCCGAAAAACTTGCCGGTTGAGCGGAGAATGATCAATCCATTAGCGCCTCCTTCGCCCGCAAGGCTGATCTCTGGTGTCAGATCTGCATACGCCTCGTCAACAATCAGCCAGCCGTCGCGAGCAGCCAGAACACGCCGAGCCTCTTCAAGATCGTGGAGGCTGAAAACGCGCCCGTCCGGATTGTTGGGATTGCAAAGGACGATTGCATCGACCTGGTCTGCGAATGAGAGCGGATCATCCGTCGTGATGACGCGGTAGCCGGCGGCGCTCCAGACAGCGGTATGATCTCCATAAGTCGGTGACAGGATGGCGACCGTTCGAGGGCTTATCACGGTTGGAAGAAGGCGGATGAGAAGCTCACTGCCCGGCGCTAATAGTACCGCTTGTTCCGGTGCGCCAATCGCTGCAGCAAGGCTGTGCCGGAAATTGTTATAGGCTGTTTCCGTTGGCAGACGGTGCAGGCTTGAACGGCTAAGGTCCGTATACGGATAAGGCCAGGGGTTGATCCCGGTCGACAAGTCAATCCATGGCTCAGGCGCATTTGGGAAACCGGCGCGCATGGCGTCAACCGATCCGCCGTGGATCAGATCTTGTGTCATGACACCTCCCAAGCGAGGGCAACAGCGCCAAGAAGAAGTGCGCCAAGTCCCAAGGCGCGTTGGTAGAGGCTTAGGCCTCGCACGATATCTGCTGCGTCTGGATCTCGCGCGCCTTCATGGAGCCAAGGTTCATTCGTTGTATGGGCGCCATATGATCTTGGCCCCGATAAACGCACGCCCAGTGCCCCCGCCATCGCGGCTTCCGGCCATCCCGCATTTGGTGAGCGGTGCGTACGTGCATTTTTGAACATGATTTGAAAGGCCTGCAATTGAAGGCTTGCTGCTGCAATCAGAAATCCTGAGATGCGGGCCGGCACCCAATTGGCCATATCATCCAGCCTTGCCGCAAATCCACCGAAGGCCGCATATTTCTCATTCTTGTGACCAATCATTGAATCCAGCGTGTTGATCGCCTTGTATCCGGCGATGCCCGGCAACCCGAAAATGGCGCCCCAGAAAACGGGAGCGATCACACCGTCTGATGCGTTTTCGGCCAGGCTTTCAAGGCTCGCACGAGACATGCCGCTGTCATCAAGCGATCTGGGATCACGTCCGACAATTTGGGAAACGGCGGCCCGAGCGCGCTCTGTTTCTCCGTCTAACAAGGGACGCGCCACCGCGGAGACATGGTCGTAAAGACTGCGGGACGCGATTAAACTCGAAGCGATCACACCCTCCAACACATAGCCCCACCAAATATTGGGCAAACCATAAGCAATGGCCCACGCAAGGCCGGTGAACGCCGACACAACAATGAGTGATGTCGCGAACCCCAAACCATATCGCACAGCATGTGAAAGGTGAGGGTGATTTGTGTTTCGTTCGAGAAAGCTGATCAAACTTCCAAGCCAGACGACAGGATGTCGAATGCGAGCATAGACTTTATCGGGCCACCCAAAAAGGACTTCGATGGCCCAGGCCATGAGAATAAAAAGAGGGGCACTCATCACGCAGGTGCGTGGGCAATCGGTGAACGCGCGGTCCCAAACAACGCGTCAATGTCGATAGTGGCCTCAACACCATCGGCAATCGCGTCTAAGGCCGCTTCGACCTCTGTTTGATAGTCGAATGTGTGATCTGCCAAATCGCCCGCGCGCTTCAGCCAATGCTGCCGGAACGCGTCGTTGACGAAGATTCCATGCAGATATGTGCCTTCCACTTTGCCATCGTCGCTCCGTGCGCCGTCCGGCTTTCCGTCGACAACAGCAAACGGAAGATTTGTGCCGGGTCCTGTGGTTTGTCCGGTGTGGATTTCGTATCCGTCAATCCGCATGACGGTGCGGGCGCACGTTCCGCTCACCTTCTTCACATGTTTGTCCGGGAGCATGACTGTTTCAACATCGAGAAGGCCCAGTCCTTCGGCTTCACCTGATGGACCGTCCACGCCGTTCGGATCGGAAACCCGTGTGCCCATCATCTGATAGCCGCCGCAGATACCAAGGACGCGGCCACCCGTTCTTCTGTGGGCCAAAATATCATGATGCCATCCCTGTTCTCGCAGAAAACGCAAATCGCCAAGCGTGGATTTGGTGCCGAACAGGATAATGATATCGGTATCGCGGGGGATCGGGCGTCCGGGAGGAATCCAGTTAAAGGAGACGCCGGGCGCGAGTTTAAGCGGATCTGCATCGTCGAAATTGGAGATCCGCGAAAGCATGGGGGCGGCGATCTTAATGCCGGCCTGATGATTTGGCAAAGATGTTTCCAGTATGACCGCGTCTTCTGCCGGAAGGCGGGCGGAGGCGGAAAGCCACGGCACCACGCCAAAACAGGGCCAGCCGGTTCGTTGTTCAATCGCCGTAACACCATCGTCGAAAAGGCGCGGGTCCCCCCGAAATTTGTTGATGATAACGCCGCGGATCAGCTCAGCGTCGGCCGGGTCGATCACCGATTGCGTGCCGACAAGGCTTGCGATAACGCCCCCTTTATCAATATCGCCGATCAGGCAAACCGGTACGCCGGCGTGCCGCGCAAATCCCATATTGGCAATGTCGCGGGCGCGGAGATTAATCTCTGCAGGGCTGCCGGCGCCTTCGACAAGGATGAGGTCATGGCGTTGTGCAAGCCGGGTGAAACTTTCCATCACGGCACCCATCAGCCTGTCCCGGTGGTTCATATAGGTGCGGGCATCTTCTGTTGTCGTGGCTTTTCCGTGGACGACGATCTGCGCCGCCGTGTCTGTTTGCGGTTTCAACAGGACGGGGTTCATATCTGTATGCGGATCAATCCCGCAGGCGCGCGCTTGCAGTGCTTGGGCGCGGCCGATTTCGCCGCCATCACCGCACGCTGCGGCATTATTGGACATGTTTTGCGGCTTAAAGGGTGCGACGGAGATACCCCGGCGTTTTGCGACCCGGCAAAATGCGGCCGTCAGAAGTGATTTGCCCACATCCGATCCAGTGCCCTGGAACATGAGGGCCTTGGCCGTCAAAGAGCCCGCTCCATCCGAATGCGTGTGCCGTCTACTTCGGCACGAACTTGATAAAGGGACTCAAGCAGTTCTGCTGTTAGTGTGTCCGCAGGTGTTCCTGTCGAAACGATCTGTCCCTCTTTCATCCAAATAATGTCTGTTGCGTAGCGGGCGGCCAATTCAATGTCATGCAAAACGACCAGTGCGCCACCGCCATTCTCTACGAAAGATTTGATGAGATCCAGAATACGAAACTGATGGCGCGGGTCGAGTGCAGCGATGGGCTCGTCCGCGACAAGCAAGGAAGCCTCAGCAGAAAACGCTCTCGCAAAATGAACACGGGCTGTTTCGCCCCCGGACAAGGTATCGGTTCGCCGGTCTGTAAGATGCTCAAGATCACATGCCTTGAGGGCATCTGTTACGGCGCGAAGATCTGCGCCTTTGAGCCGTCCAAGTGTTGCACCATGGCTGTACCGCCCCAGCGCCACCACGTCGCGGACTTTGTTGGGCCAGGCCAGCGGGCGCGTTTGCGGCAGATAGGAAATGCGCTGTGCCCGTGAGATGGGCGTGATGTCCGTTATCTCTTCGCCATCCAGCATGGAAGAGCCTGAACTTTGTTTTTCTAATCCCAGGCTGGTTCGGATGAGAGTGGTCTTGCCGGCCCCGTTAGGTCCTACAAGGGCGATCAATTGTCCCGGCTTCAGGGTGAAACTTGCGTCCCTAACCAATGCAGTATCGCCGGCCAACACCGTCAAATTGCGCACGACAAGTTCACTCATAGCTAGCTCGTCTTTGTATAGCGATCCAAATAAATGCTGGTGCGCCAATCAGCGCGGCGACAACGCCTAACTTAAGCTCGTTTGTGGTTGGAATGATTCGTATACCGATGTCCGCAACGACCAAAATTAGTCCTGCAAGCAGTGCCGATGGCAAAAGGGACCGTGCGGGATCGTGGTCGACAAACGGTCTAACGACATGGGGGGCAACAATCCCAACAAAGCCAATTGCACCGGCAATCGCAACCGACGCCCCTGTCAACAGCCCCGCGCCCAGAACCACAAAGATACGCTGATGCCGGAGGTTCAAGCCGACGCCGCTTGCCGCCTCTTCGCCCAACGTAAGAGCAGAAAGGCCGCGCTTGGTGGAGAATAAGATGACGGCACCGGCGACAAGAAATGGGATTGCAAGATAGAGGTCATCAAAGCTGCGGTTTGCGACAGAGCCGAGCATCCAATTGATCATGTCCGAGAGCGAAAATGGATTGGGCGCAAGGTTCATCAACAAACTCATCGCGGCCCCTGAAAAACTCGACAAGCCGACACCGATAAGGATGAGGGTGACGACCGATCGCGTAAAGATGGCCGCGACAGCGATAAGCGCGGTTGCCGCCAAAGCACCGATGATTGCTGAGATGGGTAAGGCCCATGCACTCAAGCCGACAAGGCCGTAATAAAGTGAGAAGGTGGCGGTTAATGTTGCCGATGCGGAAACACCCAAGACGCCCGGTTCTGCAAGAGGATTGCGAAGCAATCCCTGCATCGCGGCGCCGCTCAGGCCAAGAGCGGCGCCTGCCAGAAAGGCAGCCAGCGCGCGCGGCAGGCGAATGGACCAAACGACCAAATTGTCCCCAGCATCGGCCAAACCGAAAAGGCCTGCCAGAACCCGATCCATTGGCAAAGATGTGGAACCGAGCAAACAAGCAGCGAAAAGGGCAAACAGACTTGTGACGGCAAGTCCGGGTGTCAACAGCTCGCGCGCTGTCATTGTGCGGGTCCTGCGGCTAGGGCTTCTACCGCGTCCATAAGAAACCACCCTGCGCAGGCCGTCCAGGCCCCCTGCAGCGGCACGACCTGGCGATCATCAAGCTGATTGCGGGCGACCGGATGGCGCGAAGCGCTCCAACCCTTGGGGTGATTTGTTAGCGTGTCAAAGAAGGCCGCCGCAACGAAATCCGGCTGTTCATAGACAAGACGCTCCAAGGGCAATGATTGCCAGCCTGGCTTTTCTTGAAAGTTATCAAGCCCCGCTGCGATGAGCATTTCGTGAACCAAGGACCCAGGTCCGGTCGTAACGCCTGCGGGTGTCATATAGAGCGTCGATTCATTTGTCCGCTTACGAACAGCGGACAGCCTTCTTTTGAATTCAGCAGCGATTTCTTCGCCGCGTTCGACCGCTCCAAGTCCCTCCGCCATATGCATGAGAACGCCGGGAATAGAATTGATTTCAGCGCCATCAATATTTTTTGCCCAGCCAACATTGAGAACCGGAATACCAGCCCGCTCAAAGAAAGCCGTCGTGTTCGCGCCACCGCCATAGGAGCGCACAACAAGGTCTGGCTTAAGAATTAGAACGTCTTCAGCGATGGGACGAACCGTCGGCAGGCCAACAGCCGCATCACGCATATACGAGAATTGCTTTGTCGCATCAGGTGACACGGCCAGAATACGTTCTGGTTCCGCTAGTTTCAGAACATATTGGTCGGCACAATAGTCCAAACTGACGATACGCTGTGGGCGGTCACCTTTTTGGTGCTGCGTGTCCGGCGCGCGCTCGCCGCAGGCGGCGAGCGCGACCAACATCAAGACGAGGCTTGAAAAGCAAACACCTTTTGCGCCGCCTGTTGCGTTCATCAGAATCTCGTTCGAATACCACCAAAGGCCGATATCGGCGCCGTTCCGAAGCCGAAATTGTCTTGATAGTCAGCATCGGTCAGGTTTTCGACCCTGGCAAACAGACCGAGATTGTCGTTCAGTTCATATGCCCCACGCAAATTAACGACGATGAAGTTATCCAGCGTTGCCGCCCCGTCTTCTTCCTCGCCATTGTAATTGACACCCAGAGAAAGCGAGAGACGTTCGGTTGGATTTGCGGCGAGTTCGACGCTGAAGCGATGGTCTGGCTGGTTACCCGCGGCAATCTCTGTGGAGAGATTGATGGCATCTGTGTAGGTATAAGCCGCATTCAAACTCAGCCAATCTGTTACGTCGGCGTCCAACGCGACTTCCACGCCCTTACTCGAGAATTCTTGTATGTTCACAAATGTGAACGCAGCAAGGTCGAAGGCGATGAGATCATCTATCTCTTGATCGAAATAGGTCGCCGAGAGGCGGGCGATGCCATCGAATATTGGCTGCTCCAAACCAGCATCCCAACCAGAGCTGAATTCCGCGAACAGGTCTGGATTGAAACTGAATTCGCCGGCCGTCGGCGCGCGGAAGCCTTGGGCATAACTGCCGCGGAAAAGTGTTCCGGTTTGCGGAACTTCGATCACACCTGAGACACTGAAGGTTGTCTCGCCGTCGAAGTCGGAACTGGCATCATGGCGAACACCCGCGTTCAAGGTAACGAACGATAGGGGGGTGAACTGGACAAGGCCAAATCCGCTGATGGTTTCGATTTCTTGGTTGCCGCCAAAACCGACATCGACCTTTGATTCCTGTTGGTCATATTCTGCACCGGCAACCAGGGTCCCCCAATCGGCGACCTGAACCGTGCCCTGATACTCGTAGGCGATTCTTGTGCCTTTGGCATCAAATGAAGGAATGCCGTCGGTCAGATTGAGCCGGTCGTTCAGTAAGTAAGTAACCGACAGTTTGTTTTCCAAGCGCCCGTCAAACAGGGTATGGGTGGCTGTTCCCGCGACGGAAAGCGTTTCCGTGTCACCGACTTCATCCGCGTCCGCGGCGCCAGTTGCGAAGCTAAAGCCATCAAATTCGTTGTCACTTTCTTGGTATCTAATGACTGTGCCGAAGCTCAGATTTTCGGACGGCTCTAAGCGTCCCTTGGACGAGACCGTAATGTTGTCGAAGCCGTCTTCCTCGGTATTTCCATTTGCTTCGTCTGCGGATGAAAATCCTTGAGTTGTGATGCCACTTAACGTAACGCGGCCCGAAGCAAGATCGTTCCCGCCGAAAATACTTGCTGCGCCCCGAAAAGTGCTGAACGAGCCCCCTTCGATAAAGCCGTTGGCGCCGAAACCTTCACGACCATCTTTTGTAATGATGTTGACGACACCACCGATGGCATCTGAGCCATAGAGCGTGGACTGGGCCCCGCGGAGAATTTCAATGCGCTCTACATCGGCCGTATCGAAATTGGCGAAGTTAAACCCGTTACCGAATGATGCTGGATCATTGAGAACAACGCCATCTTGCACCACAAGCGTTTGATCGCTGGGTAAGCCACGCAGCGAAACGGTGGAGAGCGCCCCAAAACTGCCCGATCGAATAATCTGGACACCGGGAACGGCGTTCAACGCGTCAAAAACAAATCGCTGTTGCCTGATCTCGATATTGTCCGACGTGAGTACAGAAACAGAACGCCCAACCTGATCGATGGGCGTTTCGATCCTTGTGCCAGTGACGACAATCGTATCTTGAGGTGTTGAATCACTTTCGTTGATGACTGCTGTTTGTGCGGCGGTCATTTGGGTAGACATGAAAAGGGTGGAAGCGGAGAGGACTCCGGTTAGTGAGTATTTTCTGAACATGGGTTTCCCCGCACCTTACCGCCCGCTTCAAAGGTGCAATTCGTGACGACAATTGGCCTTGCGGGGCAGTCCCCACGCGAGCGGCCAGGCCATGACTCATTGTCGTTTCGAAGGAAAGGGCGCCTGTAGACGCTGGGAGATCTTTCCCGCCCGCTGAAACTGTTCCCGGTTTCCGGACGAACGACGCGATGGCGGGTCTCCTGGCTCACCGATCATTGCCTTTGGCCGCCTTCCCAGAGCAGTTTGCTCCAGTGGCGTTTCGGCCATTAGCTTCTGGTTCACAGTTGCGGGTACAGCGCCGGAATTACACCGACTTCCCCCTTGGCTCTGTGCTTGTCAGAGCACCATCTGGCTAGCGTTATGCAGCGGCGTCTGGTCGGAGTCAATGCGACGGGTAACTGATTTGGGAAACATAAGCGGCGTCGTGTCTAACGCGCCACAATGTTGCGGCCGGCTTCTGTGCGATGTTGCCAGCCATGCCGTTCCAGTTCGGGGTCGAGATGATTCTCCTGTGGATAGCCCACGCAAAGATAGGCAATCAAAGACCAGTCCGCGGGAACGTCGAGTATTTTTGAGATCTTGTTAGATTCCAAGATGGATACCCACCCGACGCCAAGGCCTTTTGCGCGCGCGGCCAACCAGAACGTCATGATGGCGCACACAACGGAGTACTCCAAAGTCTCCGGCATGGTTTGACGGCCCAAACCGCCCCCTTGCTTCGTGCTGTCATCACAGAAAGCCGCCAATTGAACGGGCGCTTCACGCAGCCCTGCAAGCTTGAGGGAGTTATAAAGGGCTCTTCTTTCATCCGTGATGGCTTGGCTGGCCTGCTTGTTCGTTTTATCGAAATGATGCTGTATTTGACGCCGCCGCGTCGGACAATCGATCCGCACCCAACGCCAGGGCTGGCTGTTTCCGACCGAAGGTGCAGACTGAACCAAATCAAATATCTCGTTCAACACGTTCTCGGGAACCGGTTCGGTTAGGAACCGTCGCACATCCCGCCGCCAGGTGAGGAGTTCTGACAGAACGTCGAACGAATGTTCCGAAGGCAACGTGTCGGTGGTCAAAAGTCTACGCCCCGTTGTGCTTTGATTCCGTTTTTGTAAGGGTGTTTCACTTCTTCGATTTCGCTGACCAGATCGGCATAGTCGCAAAGTTCGGGTTTCGCGTCGCGGCCTGTCAGGATAACGCTGGTGCGATCGGATCGCGCTTTCAGGCCGGACAAGACAGCTTCCGTTGAAAGATAATCATAGCGCATCGCGATGTTGATTTCGTCAAGTACGACAAGGTCATAATCGCCGCTTTCCATCATTTGCCGCGCACGCCCGAAGGCACTCTCGGCAGCGGCGATGTCACGATCCCGATCTTGTGTGTCCCACGTAAAGCCTTCTCCCATCGTATGCCAATCAATGGGTGCATCGAGTTTTTTGAAGAACTGTCGCTCGCCGGTAATCCAGGTGCCCTTTATGAACTGTACGACGCCCACTTTGTGGCCCCATCCAAGCGCGCGTATGACAACACCGAACGCAGAACTCGACTTACCCTTTCCATTTCCCGTATGGACCAACACAAGCCCACGGCCGGGATCAACGGCCTTCGCCGATTTCTCCCGATGTTCGGCCTGCAATTTTTGCATCTTGGCTTTGTGTGTCTCTGTGTCGTTCACCCGACTTCTCCTTTGTCCAGTGATAGCGTGATACGGCCGCCGAAATCTACCGAGGTTTGGAAATGTGTCGTTTGATCTCCGGCGGCAAAGGCGGCTTTGATGACACCGGCATGCGTTACCAACAACACTCTATCACAGCGGTCTTTGAGTTCCGAAATAACCTCTGTTACCCGTGCATGTAATACGGCCACGCTTTCACCCCCATGTGGGCGAGCGTGGAGGAAGTCATTTGCCCAGGCGTCGAGTTCTGCGCGGGGAATGTCGGACCAGGGGCGCCCTTCCCAAGAACCAAAATCCATTTCCGTGAGGCGCGGTTCAAATTTAATCGGTAAGCTGAATGATTGGGACAAATATTCGGCAAGCCTTTGGCAGCGCTTGAGTGGGCTTGAGATTATTTTGTCAATTTTCGGCAGGGCGTTGGCGACGGCTTTTGCTTCCTCGGTGAAACTGTCCGCCAGGTCTAAATCTGTACGGCCGTAACAGATGCCCGATGCCACGCGAGGCGTTGTGTGACGCACAAAAATCAAATCCATGCGGCGAGCCCCAGATAGAATCCGATTTCGCTCGCTTGCTGTGCAGCGCCAAGGGTGTCGCCCGTATAGCCCCGAAGTTTGCGTTCATAGAAAAGACGCATCAATCCATGGCCTAGCATCAATCCAACCACGCCCCAGATTACGCCCGTAATCGGATGCACAAACGCCCACAAGATAAGAATCGCGATGCCTGTCGCCAAAGCCGTCGCTAAACCAAGGGGCGATATGCCCTCTACGACGGGCTTTGCCGTGCCCTCATCCCGCGCATATTGGCTGCTCGATATGACAAGTATGCTGGACAATCGCGACAGTCCGTGTCCGCAGATCAATGCCAAGCACACCATGCCGATTGGCAACGTCATCAAGGCCGCGGCTTTGATCGCTAAGGCCATGACAAGGGCGCCGGTGCCATAGGTGCCCAGACGCGAGTCTTTCATGATTTCAAGGGATCGCTCGCGTGTCTCGCCGCCGCCAATGCCGTCAAATGTATCGGCAAGACCGTCTTCATGGAACGCTCCGGTTAGAAGCAGCCCAGCGGCGATTGCAATCAGCACGGCGACCGGTCCGGCAAAGACGTTTATTGCCGCCCAATATATGGACGCACAGAGGGCACCAATCAGCACGCCGACTAATGGGTAATATTTGACGGACGACGAGAGGCGTTGCGGCGTGAACATGTTCTCTGTGGCGATGGGCAGGCGCGTGAGAAACTGTAATGCCAGCAGGAACGACGCCAATTCGTTTTTCATGTGGATTTGCTTACGCCCGCGCTTTCAAAACTAGCCATCTCGCGTAACATTGCGGCAGCCGCTTTTACGAGCGGCCACGCGAGGAGGGCGCCGGTGCCCTCGCCAAGCCTTAGGCTTAAATCTAAAAGTGGTTCTGCGCCAAGCGCGCTGAGCAAATGTGTGTGACCCGGTTCCGCCGAGTGGTGACTGTAAACAAATGTACGCTCGCAGCCGGGCGACAGTTTGGCCGCGCACAGGGCCGCAGTGCTCGCAATAAAGCCGTCGACGATTACGATCTTGTTCTGGGTCGCCGCGCCAATCATGGCCCCCGTCATCATCACAATTTCAAAACCGCCATAGTCGACCAAGGCCTGTTCAGCGTCCAGAACGTCGGGGGTGCGCCCGGCCGCTCTTTGCAACAAAGATTGCTTTCGCTCTAGTCCGTCATCATTAAGGCCTGTGCCCCGACCGACAAGGTCTCGAAGGGGAGCTCCGGTGATTTTGGACGTGAGCAAACTTGCAGAAGATGTATTGCCAATCCCCATCTCCCCGAAACAAACCACAGGCGCCTCGGCAGCATGGCCGAGCTTGTTGCCGGCTTCCAGTGCTGCAGAATATTGGTCTGGCGACATGGCCGGGCCTTCGATGGCATTTTGCGTGCCGTTACCCATGCGGCGGTCCATAAGTTTTTCGTGGCCAATGGGATCACCGCAAACACCGGCATCCACAACTTGAATATCCACACCTAGGGCGCGCGCCATGACGGTTGAGGCCGCGCCACCCTCGAGAATGTTCAATACCATTTGACGGGTGACCGCTTGCGGATAAGCAGACACGCCAGCGGCGGCCATACCATGATCGCCCGCGAACAGGATCATCAGACAAGTGTCCGCTTGAGGCTCCAAGGTGCCTTGCACGCGTGCGATCTGTGCCGCCAGATCTTCGAGGCGCCCCAAAGACCCAAGAGGTTTGGTCTTGTTGTCGATAGCCGCCTGAATTTGTGTGCCTAACGGGCTTTTGTTTGTCGCCATATGCTTAAGCCGTGATTGTCAATCGATAGTCAGGTTTGTTGGGCATTGACACCGGTGCTTGATATCACCCGTGACAGGCCTCAGTCATGAGGACTTGCACTCAGACAACTGGTTATGTCCGTATACGGTGCAAAAAAGTATCGGCGCTCCCCTTTATTCTCTCCCTTTCGGCAAATCGCAACCCGGAATTCGCCCTGCAACTGATACTGCAACCTATTCGATGAGCTGTGTGCCTATTTGATAATGAAGAGCTTGCCCGACTCGGGATCACGAAAAACTTGTCCAACCGCTTCTAAACCCTCACCCGATGCGTCCGCGGCGCCCGGTAATTCGGGAATTTCCACGCCCATGTCAACATCCTGTCTGGCAACTGGGCTGCCGCTCAGGCTTGCGAGAGCTGCAATCAGTCCAACAGCAAATACCAGCATCAGATCCATAAGGTTGGGCAGATTGCCAATCTCCGTCAGATGCGTGTCGTCATCGAAACGTGTTTTGTCAAAGTCCCGCATGTGAGGCCTCGATCTCGGTCAGGGCGGCATCGTACGCCGCTCTTCGAAAGCGGCTGATCAGCATGGCGATAATCCCCACAAACAGCCCAAGCACCGTCGTGTCAAAAGCTGTGGTGATGGCCGAGGCGAGGGTTGAGAAGTCACCGCTTCCCATGGCCGAGATGCCCGGTCCTAAAGGTATGAGTGTTCCCATCAATCCCAGTATTGGGCTAATCCGGGCAATGACATCGACGCGGGCGATACGTCGTCTTGCCAGGCGAGTCAGTTGATCCTCACCGGAAGCTTTAAATTTCTGAATGCCGTCAAACCATTCACCCAGAGCGATGCCTATTTCAACAACGATGCCCACAGTGAGGATCAACAAAGCGACAATGACAGGCCCTAAGAGGCCGTCGACCAGGGCATGTAAAACAAGAGACATCTCACTCATAGGGTTGACTGCCTTCCCAATAGAAAACCTGTGCCTAACAACACTACCGTCAATGTAAGGACCAACCAGATCGCCGGCATGGAACGCGAGGGCTGATCTTCGACCGGCGCCAATTCTCTGATCATTTCAGGCGGCTTTGATTGTGATGCAACATCACCGCGCGCTGAATCGCGAACGGTTGCGAGCTGAGCGATGGTCTCTGGTGGCAAGTAGTTGCCAATCCAATCCAACATTGGATGATCTGGTCGGGTATGACCACTTCCGGGCAAACCAGCTTCGATCACGACGCTTGCAAACGCTTCGGCAAGTTCCCTGATCGTCTTCTCATCCGTTTGCCAGTAGCTTTTCTGGACAGCCACCAACATGATCGCCAAGATGTTTGCTTTGACCGGTTGTTGGCTGTCTTCATCAAAAAAGGCTTCAAGACCCAGATCATATCGATCATCGATATAGATGCTCTTGGCATCGTCCCAAATTTTGTCCGGAAACAAATCAGGATCTGTTGTTTCCCATCCCCAAAGGTTTTCAAAAAACGCTGTGCTCATGGTGCGAGCGCCTGCATATCCATGAGGGATCAGGGACTTGATCCAATTTGGGTTGAGTTGACGCGCCCGAAGTTCTTGCACAATTGCGCTTGCCAGGGGTGAAGTGACCGGACGTTCAGGATTGCTCACATCGACGACGAAGCCTTTGGACGGCTGGCCGCGTACCGACTCCACGGCCATGTTCAATCCGCCGAGATAGTCGAACGCGTCATTGTTGTCGACAAGACCATAGAGGTTACTTGCTCTCCCTAGAAAACTGTTTCCCACTTTTTCGAGGCGATCAACAAAAGTGTCTTGGCGGGCCTGGCCATCAATCCCCACACCGTAAGCGTGGCCCATGCGGGCAATGTAGCTTCGCGCCAGCTCTTGCCGGTCGTTCCACGCGCCCGAACGTTCCGCAAGGCGATTGATGCCCGCGCCATACCGACCTGGCGCCGGTGCAAACAGTCTGAGGCTTGCTGTTCGTCCATCATCGGTTGAGATCGACCCTTTTGCCAGCATGTCCGCAACCCAAGAATTCGCAACCTGATTGTCAGCTAGGCTTTCCTGCCCGGGCGCGCGCAACTCGCCTAACGGTAACAGCGCTTCTTCTAGAGGATTTGTCAGTTCAGGGAATTTGTTGCGAATGGTATCGGACGCACCGTCGAGTGACAGCAACACGGCCTTATCCAACCATTTTATTTGTTCCCCATACAGATCGCGAAACAAGCCCGACGCCACGAAGCTCACATCTTGGCGCGGTGTCTGAAGGCGTTCGAGCCCGGTGATAATACCGCGGCCATTCCAAACAGGCTTTACGCCCATAAGCTTCAAGCCGAAGGCAATCATAACACCGCCGTCTCGTACGGTATCAGAGGCCCATAAGACAACGGCTGGATTGTCTTCCGTTTTTGGTTTGCTGTCCGCCATTGCCGACCCGATGTCCCATGCGATCACATTCGGGATGAGGCTTGCGTCCAACCCATAAAAGTTTCGTCCCGTCGGCAAGGCATCGGGAGAGCGAAGCGGGTCGTTGCCTTTCCCGGGCTCAACGAACTGACCTTCAAGTCCCTGGATCAACGCTTCCATCTCAAGAGCGGGCGAGTTTTGAAGAACCGTGCGAGAGTCGGGCGACTGCATCGAGGTCAACATGGTGTCCAATGCCTCGTCAGACCACGCTTGGCCGAAAACGTGCAGCCCCAACGGCATGAAGTCTTCCTGAACTTCAGTGAGATAGTGGCCAACTTCGTGGACAAGAAGATCGGATGCGATCGTCTCGAACTCTATGGTTTCGTCGCCGCCATGTTCGGCCTGAAGTTCGGCAATCAGCGCCTCTTTTAGACCCAGCTCAACAACCAGTTCTTTGATCCGATTGAGGGCTTGCACGCGCGCCGCATCGCCGGCTTGCGATGGGTCCGCTGATTCAAAAGTTTCGACCAATTGTCGTAAGCCCAGCAACTCGTCATAAAAGGGGGTTGCTTGCAGCGGGGGTGTCAGATGGTCGACGATAATGGCGAGGCCCCGGCGTTTGGCTTGTATGCCCTCACCGACACCGTCGACGATATACGGGTAAAGTCCTGGAATATCCCCCGCAATAAGGCGTGAATAATCTGTCTCCTGAAGACCAACGCGTTTCCCGGGCAGGAATTCATAGGTTGAATGGCGACCCACATGAACAAGGGCGTGGGGATCGAATTCGCTCTGAAGCCACCTGTAAAAGGCCAAATATTGATGCGTGGGGGGCACACTCATATTTGCGTGGAGCACTTTTTCATTGACCTCCCACCCACGGGGCGGTTGGGGCGCAATCAAGACGTTGCCGAATTGTAGTCCAGGAAAGACAAACTCACCGGCGTGTGTCATGACGGCGCCCGGCGCCTCTCCCCAACCTTTCAGGCCTTCAATCCCCTGGTTCATGAGGGCACGCGTCAGCGAATCAAGGCTGGACCATTGATCCTTACCCTGAATAAGTTCCTTGTAGCTGTCCTCAAGTTGGTCGAGTAAGGCTTCTGCGCGGGCGTGATATTCTGCGGGCGCGCCTTCAATGACAAAAGCCATGTCATGAACGGCGTCCGCCAACAGGCCCTCTGCTTTATCGGTTTCTCGTTGATTAAGCGCGTCCCGAATACGTATTTTAAGTGCCGCAAGAGGCCCGCCCGACATCTCAGATTGGATCAGCTCCGGCAGCGATTCAAACCAACGCTGGTAGTCGTCTACGGGCAAGCTGAACCCTGTTTTCGCCAGCTCTGCCAAGGCCGCGCCGTCCTCCGGCAAGTTGACGGCTTTTTCTAGGATCTGATCAAGCAATGCTTCTTTTGATGCGGGCAAATCGCCCACATCATAGCCTTCTTGTTTCAATTGATTGAAGATTTGAAAGAGACTGGCGGGGACGTCGAGATTATCTGCACCGATATTATGCCGGCCGGGCGGGTGGTTGTTATAAATGATGGCTAGGCGCTTGTTCTCGTTGTCGGTGCGCTGAAGTTTGGTCCACGCCGTTAAGCGGCGAACGGCGGACTGCACTTCTGATTGCACCGGACTTGTCACGCGCACCTCGATTCCCGTGAGTGCATCGATTGTGGGTTCAGCGCCGACTGCAAGGACCATGGGCTGGCTTGCCCCCACAAGCTCCGGCATCGCGACGCGGTAATAGACGCTATCCGTCGGTAGCCCATCCATGCTGGACCGCCATTCCGTTTCTTCAAATTCTGTGAGCCGGATGCCCTTTAGGACTGGGACGCCCAATTCTGACAGTGCTTTTTCAGCGTGGTTCTGCCGGCTACCCCCAATGGCGAAGTCCTGCAGCATAACGATGCCTGAGACGTTCTTTTCAAGAAGCTCGTGCAGAGCATCCGCACTGGCCGCGCCCCAATCGGCGAAGACAGAGAGGCACGAGACGCCACTTGCAACCAATTCACGACACAGCGTTTCGTGGAGATCAATGTTGCCCGCTTGATCGCCCGTATCATAATCCACCAAGGCAATAAGGGGCGCGTTTGACGGACCGATTGGCTCTGAAAATCGAACTGGTGGTACGGGGTTTGGCGGCGGTATTTCGCTCATGCCCGTTGGATGAAGGAGCGCAGCAAGAAGGTTCGAGATATTGTCGACGCCGCGCGCTTGCCAATACGCGTTCGTCAGTTGCCAGCGAGACTGATTAGTATCCCCATCCGCATTTGAGGATTGGGTTATGTCAAATGCATCCCCTTGCGCATTTTGGGAAAGGGCAACCAGATCCTGTGTTGAACTGACAACATAAATACTCTCAGCTCTTCCAGATGATTTGATGAGACGCGCCAATCGATCGGCTTCCTCGCCAAACACCCCGGCAACAAAGAAGATGTCGGCGCCCTTTATGCGTGTTGTGACTTCTGCGTCAGAAAGCAAGCCAATTTGTCGTGGTGTCCTGAGGGATACTTTCTTTGCCGGATAGGCTTCGTTGAATTGTTCGGCCGCGGCGGCCATCGTCGCCGAATTTCTTTCCGAAACGATACCAAACAGGTCTTCAGCAAACGAACTACTTGTGCCCAGAAACTGGACCGCCACTATCGCAATAAAGAAGCCAAGAAAGTTTGCGCTTCGCATTGAGACGAACTCCCAAATTAGCCGGGCAAATTCGACAGCCCGGGTTAAACATTTTGGTCGTCTCAACGGATTTCCGGCCGTGCAACTATCCCGGTTGCGCGTGCGGACGACAGAGGCGGCAAGTTTCCTGACTTATGGGTCTACGCTTTTGTGTAATCTCCTTCCCGGATGTTTCCAGTGGATGATTACAAGCTCACCAATTACAGTTGCGGGTACAGTGCTGGTTTCTCACCAACTTCCTTTTGATCCTGCGAACAGGACCGCCTGAGATTGCTGTAGCAAAAACGCTGCGCGCTGTCTCCCGCCGTGCGCCGGATAGGCGCATTTTCTACATTCAGTGCTTTGACCCGACAGTCGTGCCTCGCGGCTTTCGACCTCCGATGACAGCGCTAACGTCTGAAACGGGTGAAGCCGGAACATTGCCATTGGTGTAATTCAGGGTTTGTGCGGCGGAGGGGCATTGGCATTACGCGTCACAGAGTGAACGCAATTCGTATCGAGTACTTGACAGCGCCTAGCCATCGCAGAATTGCGGTTGGCTGAATCCTGCTTCGTTGTGAGTTGCTCACGATTTCCGCGCGCTCCGACGGACAATGCCTAGGACCTTAGAAATTGGCCTTATCAGACTCACAACAGACTTCGCATGCTGCGGCAATGCAGTTCCCTGATCGGCCCAAAAGAGACTCGGCAGATAGCAGCATGGATGTCTTTTTCTGCCTTCAGTATTGAAAGGGAGCTGATAAGCTGCCGCGCCGAATATCAAAGCAAAAAAAAATAGGTGATTTATGCAGCTGCCGGGGTTATCGGAAGGCCAGACTGATACGGCGCTGGGAGAACTTAAGCAAAAGTCTGGCCGCATTTCATTTACCTATTTCCTCAGCTTTTTGGAAAACCTATTTGAGCTTGCGTATCCTTGGGCCATTGGCGTTACAGTCAACGGCTTGGTTGCGGGACAAACCGCCTTGCTTTGGCCACTTGTTGCGATCTGGCTCGGTCACATTGGCGTTGGCGCTTTTCGCCAACTGTACGACACCCGCTTGTTCTCTCGACTCAACGCGCACATGGCCCGAAAAACAGTACGGGATCAGCGACAAGAAGGTGCATCGATCAGCGAAATCTCAGCGCGGGTCGAAATGATCGAAGAGCTCATTGAGTTTCTTGAAGAAGAGATGCCGATCCTTCTTGCGATGTGCGTTGGCCTCATCGGTAGTTTGGTGTTTCTCGCGTTCTATGATTTTGGTTCCGGCCTGATAATGCTGGGCTTGATGATACCAATCATCATCATCAACACGATAGCCGGAAAACGCGCGTTTCAGAGCAATGTCTCGTTGAACACTCAATGGGAAAAACAAGTTCAGGTCATCAGCGACCCGCGCCCTAGGCGCTGGCATGTCCATTTCGGTCGGATGGCAAAGTGGCGAATACGATTGTCTGACCTAGACGCAACGAGCTGGTCACTCGCGCAAGTGTGCGTTCTGATTGCTGTTGTTATTGTTCTATTTCGCGCGGCTACAACTCAGGATCTATTGGTAGGCGATGTATTCGCAATACTTGCCTATGCGCTGCGTATCGAAGAAAGAATTGATGATATCCCCACAATGGTCCAACAGGTGGGACGCCTCATTGATATTCGGCGACGCATTCAACGCGAAAAGTGATGGATCGCTACAGATGTCCTAGAAACGACCAACGTCCGTCTATGCCAAAAGTGAACACTCAGAGCTCCAATCGTAAATGTCCTTTTCTGGCGCGTAACAGAAGAGAGTCGAGTACACGTCCCTCGTCAATCATTGACACAACTCGCGACGTTCGCGAGCGAGCTATGAGATGTGGAAGTGCGCCAATGCTGGCATGCGTTTGCGACTCCAGTTACAAACCTTTCTCGCTTCCTGGCGCGCCGCTTGCGGTCACACCCGCATCGCAGTGGTGTTTATGCTGGCAGAGGCGTAATGTCCTCCAAGTGAATTCGCGAGAGAGATCGGCAGATGACATACGTGCTCTACAGTTATATTCGCTCTGGCGGCGCGATGGTCGAAGCGGCGCTTGCCGAAATCGGCGTGTCGGTTGAAGTGCGCGACGTCGATATAAGGTCGGATGCGCAGCGGGACCCGGCGTATTTGGCGGTCAACCCACACGGCAAGCTGCCGGCACTGATCACGCCTGAGGGAGAGCTTCTGACCGAGACGTTGGCGATTCTGCTGACGCTCGATGATCGCCACCCGGAGGCTGGACTGCTGCCGGAGCGAGGCAGGCCAGAGCGGGCCAAAGCTCTGCGATGGCTGGCATTCGCGGCGACCGAACTCTACCCAATCGTCGAGATCCTGGATTATCCCGCCCGCTTTGCGCCATCGGCGGAGACGCACGATGCCACGCGCGCGGTAGCGTTGGAGATTTGGCGTGCGCGGCTGAAAACAATGGAAGCGCAGTTAGGCGAGACGCATTTTGTGTTGGGCGAGCGTTTCTCTCTCACCGATATCTATTGGGCGGTCATTGCCCGTTGGGGCTTCCAGCCAGGCTGGACGAGCGAGCACACGCCGAAGCTCGAGCGGTTGTTCCACGCGGTGAGCGCGCGGCCGAAAATCGCGGCCGCTTGGGGCGACCGCTGGGCGGCAGCCGAGTGAGCTAGTGGCTTGCGTCGACATGAACGAGGACGTCTCTGTCTAAATGAAAATCTAAATCAGACTGTCGAACCTGTTTGTCATTTCCGATAGAGGCGAAACTAAAGCAAGACCACGTTTCGTCTCATGGAAACATGATCATGCCATAGACATCGCGGAGCCGCGTTTAGCCCTGGCCCGATCCGCGGCAGGTCGCGCAGATGGCGCTGCCGTAGCAGCTGTCACATTGAGATCCCATGATCTGACCCGTGCCTCCACAATAAAAGCAATAGCCGCTGCCGCTGCATGTGAAGCAAGCATTTTGTTTTTTGATGCCGCCCAAACGTTCCTGTGCTTTGCGTTTCGCTTCTTCGAGGTCTTGGCGGACTTTATCCCTCAAACTTGTCGGCGGCGCACTTGGGGTGGCCGGGGGGGTGGCCGGGGGCGCGGCTTGTGGTGCCTGTGGTGCTTGGGGTGGCGTTGGCGGCTGGGCAGGGAGCTGTCCTGCTGCGGCGGCCGGTTGAGGGGGCGCCACCGGTTGCGGCGGCTGAATGGGTTGAGGCTGTGCAGGCTGTTGCAGCGAGTCTTGCGATGACGTCGCGGCCACACCCGCCACACCGGCTTGTGCAATCTGGCTGACGCTTTGAGGCACTTGTACGCAGCCAACGCCGATATCAAGCGGAGACTGGTTGGGTGCGATCTTGCTCATTGAGGCAGCGGCAATCATCTGTGCCCAGATCACATCAGCGCGCGCCGGCAATCCGCGTTTTACGACCGCTTCCACCCACAACGCCGCTGCGCCGGAAACATGCGGGCAAGCCATGCTGGTTCCATCAAAAGTCACCAAGCCGCCGCCCGCTTTAGCCGAAGTTACCTGAACGCCGGGGGCAGACAGGGTGACATTCGTATTGGAGAAGTCCGCTGGGGCCAGGCCATTATTTGTTTGTTGCAGCGCCCCGACCGCATAGATCTCGTCCGTCGAAGAAGGCAGGGAACTGAGCATCCGGTATCCATTCTGATCGCCCGCCCGGCTTTCATTGCCCGACGCCGCGAACACCAGTGGATTAGACGCAGACATCAAGGACGGCACGCTGAGAAGGGCCAGCAAACGGTCGAACAGGCGTGCGTTTTCGATGCTTACCGCAACCAGCAGGCTTGCTGCTGCCGGTTTGGGCATTTGCTGTTCAAACCGCGTCAACATGCTTGCAACATCAATGCCCAAAGACATCGAGATAATATTGGCACCCTGCAAGGCCGCCCATTGCATGGCCGCAACAAGTTGTTGTGTGCTGCCGCCGGCGCCTTGACCGTCCAACACTTTACCGATGATGGCTCTGCGCACGCCCGGTGCCACGCCGATGCGAACACCGTCCACGTCACGACCGAAAATGGTGCCGGCGCAGTGGGTGCCATGCCCATTGGTGTCATCTGGATTCTGTTCCGCGGTGAAGTTTTGCCGGATTAACTCAACCCCTTGAAAGGCCTGATGGTTGGGGTCGATCCCCGTGTCGAGCACAGCCACGCTGACACCATCTCCCGTCAGGCTTGTGTCAAGGGCACCGACAGCCTGAATGCCCCATGCGGCCTGGCCCGCAGCCTCTATTTGTGCCGATCCGGTTGCCAAAGGTTCGATCAGTTTCAGCGGCATCGGACGGGCGAGCGCAACTGTCGAAGGGTCCCGCAACAGGCCGCCCACATCTTGGGCACTCAGGGCACCTTGTTTGAGTTCAAGATCCGGCGGTGTTTCCTGGAAGGCGCGCGGATCGCTGCGCAAGGCCGCGGCAATACCGCCACTGATGCCCGCTGAAGAGCGCAAGGAAGCGTTCTTGTCGCTTAAGACGATATAATCAGACAACAGATCAACCATGGCATCTCTCCTTAAACTCATCTACTTGTCGCGCAGTCGGCTCCTGAAATCTTTTTTGGCGGCATCCAAATCGCTTTGCAGACGGGACCGGATATCACCGCGCAATTGTTCACGCTGTGCGGTTGCTTGGGACTGCGTTTGCGGCGTCACACCCAAACTTTGCGCGGCTTCAGCCATGGTGGGGCCGGTCAACGCGAAACCTTCGGTCTGTTCGATCGCGCCGATGGTCCAGAACTGTTCGGCGGGGGCAAAGCGCTCCATCACGTCAAACGGAATTTTGAAATAGCCGCCAACGCCGTAGCTTTCGCCCCAACTGTTGCGGATGAGATAGGAGCGCTCAGGGATGTCGTAACCAACAATGGTCATGGCATGGCCCGCCATTTGTCCGGGGTCTGACAGTTCTTCGGGCATCGGCATCACGCCGGTTTGCCCCGCGACTTGAAAACAATTGAGCGGCACGGACATGCCGAACACCACCGGCAGCCCTTGGGCCAGCGCGGTTAAAGCGGGCGTGCCCTTCGGCGTGCGGGCAAACTGCACCGCTTCATAATGGGTGGCGTTCTGATAGCAGGCCTGGGTCGGCCGCGTTGCGAACATGGCTTCTTGATAGGGCCACATGCGTTCCTCGCAGATGCCGTGGGCCATCAGCGCGGCCATGCCGTGATGAATGAAACTGCCGCTGTCTTGCGCCTCCATCCCGGCCAGCGCGCGGGCATTGTAATAAAGAAACAGACGCGACAGGTCGGTGACCGGCAGACCCGCTTTGCGCTGATGGAATTCAAGCGCACCGACAATCGAACAAGCCACGCAGGACCCGGTGTTGCGTTGATCTTCGATGGGCGAGCACAGATTGCGCAAATCGATCCGGTCCGGCAGCGTCATTTGCGGTGCTGCCAACATCGGTGCCGGTTTCGGTTTGTCTTCAAACAGGCAGCCATCGGTCCGGTAGCTCATCCAGTCGGCGCCGCCTTGCGGCCCGGCCGCTCCGGGTGCATTAGGATTGGGCGCGAAATTGACAGCGCCGCAGCGCGGGCAGGTGGTTCCGGCCCGCGCGGGCCCGCCACACAAGTGACAATTTTTGACGATGTCGCCATAGCCATCGCCGGCTTTGTTTTCATGATCGGACATTACGGGCACGGCCCCCCTGGTGCGTGATTGATATGAAAAGTGCCTTGCAGGTCGGCGCCTCCGGCGCCGCCAATGGTGCGGAAGCGCACGTGGCAATCGCGCTTGTCCCAACTGGCCGAACCGTTTAACGAGATACCGATGGCCGGCGCGCTGACCACATAGCTGGCCTGGGTGCCGCCATTGAAATTGCCGGAAAGGGCAACTTGATAACCTTGGGGTGATAGTCCGGATCCGGAGAATGCGCCATTCGGGCCAACCGTCATGGCGTATACCGTGCCATAGCCGTCGTTCCATTGCCCGTTGAGAGACATAAACGGGCTCGGTTTTTCCGGAGATACAGGCTTGTCATCGGGCGTGACAATGTCCGTGTCCACACCGGCGATCCCGCCAATTTCAGCGCCGATGTCAGTACCGACATCAGTGGATCCCAGACGGCCGTAATCTTCATAGTCGCCTGTGTCTTCTTCCATGATCCCGCCGATGGCCAGCAAAACAAGAATGATGCCGAATGTGACTTTTTGCCAAAGCGGGCGCTGTTCCCAATTCTCTTTGAGCTGATCAAAGAAGGAGACGGACTTCTTGGCGTCGTCTTGATTGTTGTTAAGCGGTGGGACCGGTTCTTGTTCCTGTTCGGGTTCCACCACATCGTCGGGCACAACCACGCCGCCCAGCGCCGCATCCAATTGAGACAGATAGTCGGTTGCCGATTGGGGGCGGCTTCGGGGCCGGTTGGACAGACCCTGTTCGATCAAGGCGTCGATCCCGGCGGGAACGTCCGGCCGCCCGCCGGAGGGTGGCTGCCAATGGCCTTGCGGCAACACGTCGACCAACAGTTCATAGAACATGGTCGAAAGCGAGTAGAGATCGGCGGAGGGACCGGCCGTATCCGGATTGGTGATTTGTTCCGGCGCCATGTAGCGCGGCGTGCCCAGGCCCGTGCCGGTGCCGCTTTCCAGATTGGCGCCTGCGGCCAGTGCAATCCCGAAGTCGAGGATCTTGAGCGGCGCGGCGTCTTCTGTTGGCTCCGCCATCAAGATTACATTTTCAGGTTTCAGGTCGCGATGGATGACATTCATCTTATGCGCTGCATCGAGACCATGCAGGATTTCGGTCATAATGCGCGCGGCAACTTTCAGCGAAACGTCGTCATCCTTCTGAACCTTTTCGCGATGCCAACTGCGCAGGGAAACCCCGTCAAGACATTCCATCGACACAAAAGGCTGGCCGCCCGCATCGCCCACATCGTACACGGCCACCACATTGGGATGGCGGATGTCGCGCGCCGTTGCGCCTTCATCGATCAGACGCTGCACCGCCGTCTCGCCTGACAGGCGCTCGGGGCGGATCAATTTCAGCGCCACGGTTGATTTGGTCAGCGTGTCTTCGGCGCGATACACAATGCCCATACCGCCCCGGCCGATCGTGTCGCCGATGACATAACGATCGGCGAATGTGGTGCCGGGTTCCAGCGTGGCTTGTTCGGGTGTTGACGGCGCAACCGATGCTACGGTTTCGAGACCGCCCACTGTCATCATGGCCGACAGATCCGGTTTCGCCGGATCGCCGCCCAAGGGCTTGCCGCATTCTGGGCAGAAACTGGCGTCGGCTTCCGCCTCGGTTTTGCATTCGGGACAAACCTTCATGGAGCGCCTCTAAGATTGCTTGCAGGTTCCCGCATCATGGAAATCGACACGACTTCGCCATGCTGCTCGGTAAATTGAACACGTAGACCCAAACGGTCGGCTGCTTCGACAAGCGGCGCCACCACATCGCCGTTGTTCAACACAATGGTTTTATCTGGACCATACGCATCGCCGTTGACGCGCAACCCGGTTTTGCCGGTGACGTGCACCATCAGCCGGTCGTTTTCGATATAAAGTTCAAAGTGACGCCGGGAAATCAGCCTGGAATAATCTTCGTCAAGTGTTCCGTCTGGATTTTCAATCAGTATACGAATGTCGCCGTCGCCACCGGCCCCTTTGGCGCGGGAACGGCCGCCGGTCAAAAGGCCCGACTTGGTCATAATGATGCCGTCGCGCGGCGCATCGTTTTCCGCAAAGCCTTGCCAGTTGATCTTGGCTTGGCGCGAAACACGCACACCACTTTCGAGCCCGCGCAGCCCCATGCGCCGTTCATCGAGCTCGGCGCGGGTGAAAGCAAGGTTGACCGGTTCCGCCGCGTGCGGTCCACCATCTGCGTCTTTGGTGCTTCGATCGGAGATGTACACCGTGTTGCCGTGCCCGACGCTTTCGCCCGAAATATTGACAACCGGGCCGGACGCGGCTTTCTCGTCTTCCACGTTCAACGTGAAGTTGGCGTTGAAGGCGAACGCCTCTTGTCGCCAATGCCAACGGCTGGCCACCGCCATCAGAATTTCAATGCCGTGGGCGCCCGCGCGGTTGAGCCCCTCGGCCCGGACCGACACGGATCCCGCTTCGCGCGGATCGAGCCGTTCCCAAGACAGGCGTGCCGCCTGCCATTCTTCATTGCCTTCGCGTGTCCACAGGCCAGTCACGAATATCGGGCGGTTCACGGGTGACAGATTGTAAATCGACAAGGGCAGGGTAACCGCGCCGCCAACCTTGGCCGCCATCAATGCCCCCGCATCGATCTGCAGATGCGGCGCCACGCAGGTTTGACAAAGCCCGCGATTGTCGAGCAGGCCGCCGCATTCATCAAAGGCCATGCATCGGACAAGCGGGCGTCCGCACTCATTGCAAAAAGTGGCGTCTTCTTCGCGGGCTGCCGCGACACAACAGGCGCGTTGCGACCCGGCAGAGGGGGGCGCGTCCGTGGCGGCAGCCATGCTTGTTTACGTCCTCAGCTTGTGGCCGCAGCCTGCGCAGAAATTGGCTTTCGCGCTGTTGCTGCGCCCACATTCGGGACATTCAACGGTGGACCCGTCACCTGCAGTGCCGGCCCCGTCCGTTGATTTGCCGCCCGCACCTTGGGCCACACCGGTGGCACCGGTCATGCCGGCTTTCAGCAAATTGAGTTCGTGTTCACGGCTTGCGGCCAACCGTGCGGCGTCGGCCTGGTCCTTGTCGGCCAGCAAAGCCCGCGTTTCTTCCGCACTCAAACCTTGATTGCGCGCTTGTTCCTTCAGGACATCCGCTACGTCGGACGACAGGCCCGCATTGATGGCCAAGATTTGCTCAGGTGTCATCTTGGCGCCCGCTTGAAGTTGCGCGACGCGACTGTCGGTGTCTGCCTTGGTCTTGGCGATTTCGTTCGCGGTATCGGCACCGGCAACCTTGATGCCGCGATCGGCGTCTTGATCAAGGCCGCGCTGTTCGATGTCTTGCAAACGGGCCACCTGATCGGCCGATTGCTTTTGCGCTTCGGCGGCGATGGCCAGTTCCATCCGCTGTTTGCGTTCATCAAGCTCAAGATCGGTCAGCACACCGATCTTTTTCATTTCGGACACATGTTTCGTGTCGAGCAACTCGATTTCGCGTTCGACGGCGCGCAGCCTTGCTTGCTCTTCAGTCAAATTGACAAGCTGACCGGCTTCGGCCAGTTCGTTTTCGAACTTGGCCATGCGTTCGGTGCGCAGCACTTCGATTTCATGGGCCAGCGCTTTCATCTCCATCTGACGCGACGCATCTTCGCGCGCATCCATGAAGCTGACTTCGCTTTCAAGCACCATGCGGGCGACTTCGTCTTCGCTCGCATTTTCGAGTTTCGCCAGATCGGTGTTTGTCATGATCGTAACTTCCGTGGCTTCCGCCTGGCGGGCCACTTCGCGCTTCATCAGTTCAAGCTGATAGTCGAGCGCTTCTTGCTCGCGGGCGATCTGTGCTTTTTCGAACTGCTCGCGTTCGACTGCATTCATGGCCCACTCGACCGAAGACGCGCGCACCATCACACCCAGATCGCCGCAGACGCGTTCGGTCTCGACCATCAAATCCGCTTGGATTTTATCCTGCAGACCGGTTTCGCCGCGAATGTCGGCAGCATTCATGCGGCCGATGATGGCTTCGATCACGCGGTCGGTGAAATGGGGTCGAATGCGCTCCAGCACATCAATGCGCGACAGGGCTTTGCGCCCGGTGATTGTCGCTTCGCCGGTAGCGGCGTCGGTCTGCATGCGCGACACGCCGCCCATCAAGCCCAGAATATTGGCTGGTTTGTCCGGGTTAAGCTGCAGTTCCAACGTGACCAGGCCCGCAATCTCCACATTGTCTTTCGACAGGGCCGTTAGGGGCAGTTGAACCTGAAAGGGTTTTAAATCGGCCAGCATGATCGCCATATGGGTCGATCCGCCAATGGTGCTCTTCAGGGCACTGACCATACCGCCGACGGAGAAATGCGCGCCTTTGTAAGCATCGACAAATTCGCCGTTGCGGAAGAGCAGAGCGGCGATATCGGGCGGCGCGGCAAAGCGCTTTTCATAAAACGTTTTGAATTCGCTTTCGCGAACGAACTCGGCCAGAAGGTTGGGATCCGTCAGGACCAAAGGCTGCGATGGGTTCGATGACATGGACTAACCCTCCTGCCACTTTTTTTCGGTGAAATATTTGTAGATGTAGTAGCCGATCACAAAGACGGCGACGGCGAAGGCAAACGGATGATTGGAAATCACCGCGGTGAGCCGTTCAATGGAAGAATATTCCTGCATGAGTTGGCCCATGCGGGTGATTTGAAACAGGGCGCCGCTGATCATGGTGCCCAGCGTGAAGATGGACATGAGCAGCGCGGCGATGCCGGCAACCCGCTGCCCTGTCATCGCCGGTTTGAGGGCGGCCGCGGCCGCTGCCGCCTCGGCGGCTTCTTGGGCTGAGAGTTTCTGCTCAAAAGCCTCGCCTTTCTGAAGCGCTTCGGCGCGCGCCTTTTCATCGACTTTAAGAAAGTCAGGTTGCGCTTGCTCGTTCTTTCGCGCGGCGGAAACCGGCGTCAGGTTCAGCGCCCGGCGGCGCATATATATAAAGAGTGAAATTGCACCCCAAATGAGGGCTGCCACCAAGGTGATGTTGAATAAGAGATCAATAAAGGGCCACGCTTCTGGCGGTATCTGAACACTTGTTTCCGGCATCGCTGCCCTCCCTCCCAGAGTTCGTCGCAAACTAAACAATCGTCCCTAAAATAAGCTTACAACTACAAGCACATAGAGGGGAACCGCCACCCGCGGGCGTTCAAGTGTTAGCAAATCGTAAAATTATGCGGCGCAGTAAAACCAAATACTCACGCCCGCGAATATTTCGGCGGTGCCAAGTATTGATTTGGCGGGTTTGGGTTCCGAAAAAAGGTTCGGTCTTAGTCGGAGGTAAGCGACCGCCATCTGCTCTCTGCGGTCTGAGGCAGTTTCCAACTCCTTCGAGCTGTTCATTGCCGTAGATGGCTTGCGGAAATGGCGGGCGAAGCTAGTCTGGTTTGGCGACTTGTGCCCTTCTTTCAACTCCTTTTCTTGTTCCCTTGACCGCTGCGTTCTTTGACAGTGTCGAAGGCCCGAACGTCATGCTCAAATTCTCACGCCGTTTGCTTTGGAATTCCGTGTTGGCTTCCCTGTCGATCGCCATCTATTTCCTTTACTTCAGAGGATTGTATGTGGACGAGTTGAGCGGTTTCTTTTTCTTGGATCCGGAATGGTCTGGCGTGCATCTTGCCTTTTTGGGATTGCTGATGCTGATGATGGCGTTTGACTATTTTTTGGATCACACGTTCAGGCGGCCGCGCTGACGCGGTGCGTGCGCGATATAAGGTGTAAGCCATGAGAACCGAAGAAGAGATGGTGGTTTATGCGTTGGAGACCGAGCCGGCGCTTTTACCTCACATGCCGGAACTGCTTGCCGATCTTGAAGAACTTGGCAGCGACGCGGAGGCGATCACCGAGATTATTGATGAGCTCGGATTGCCCGCGGATGCACGGGTAATCGATCTCGGCAGCGGCAAGGGCGCGGTTGCGATTGAGATCGCCGAAGAGCTCGCGTTCAACGTTGTTGGTATTGAGCTGTTCGAACCCTTCGTTGTGCACAGCCAAGAGGCCGCCCAAGCGCGCGGCGTTGCGGAAAGGTGTACTTTCATTCAAGGCGATGTCGCCAAGCTGGCGGGCAAAATCGAGCCGGCGGATGTGATTGTTTTCGCGGCTCTTGGCGATGTGTTGGGCCCCCTCCGCGAAACGATGGCGATCATCCGCCAATATGTGAAGCCGGGCGGTTATATGGTGATCAGCGATGACTACATTAAAGAGGGAAAATCGTCAGACTTTCCGGGTTTTGAGTACTATGCGGATCACACAGAAACCATCGCGCGTTTAACTTCCAGCGGCGACACGCTGGTGCGCGAGGTTATTGAAAGCGGTGATGACGATGAGGGTAACGACGACGACCAAGAGGAAAGCGCGCTGATCCAAGCGCGAGCTGAAGCGCTCGCCGCACGCCATCCGGAAATCGCCGACGCCGTCCTTGCGTACGCGGAAGACCAGGCCGCGGAGTATGAATTCATCGCCGAAAATCTGGTCGAAGCCATCTGGGTTTTGAAGCGGTCGTGACCGTGACTTTGGTGCGCGGGACGGGCTGTCGGCATCGAGCTTCCTTTGCCTCCCCACCAAGAGTAGGTAGTTAACAGCGTAGGGCTGGCTGACAAAGCCTATCCGAGATGACTTGGATTTGAGCTTTGTTTCATGATGATGGGAAGCGTTACAAAGTGCATGATTTTCAATTAATGTAGATCAACTTTTGATGGTGGTGTCACCAACTGCACTTGGAGTGGTAGTCATGAATAAGGACTCTCCCGAATCTACATCTGCTAAGAAAAGCCGCAAACGAAGAACGGCGCGTCCCTATCCGTCTTCACCGTTTGAAGAGGTCGTGACACTCGCTTCCACGCTATTCAAAACAGGCTCGGGTCTAGCAGTACGAAGGCTGACCGTTTTTGACGAACTTGGGAAGTCACCTGACAGCAGTGCTAGTCGCGAGCTTGTAACTAACTCAAATAAATATGGACTGACAAAAGGTAGTTACAATGCTGAACAATTGGAACTGACAGAGGTCGGTCGCCGTGTCGTTGATCCAGAGTTCAAGCCCAGAGAGCAACTACGCGCAAAAATTGAGTCAGCGATTCTAAAAATAGAGATCTTTAGGGCGCTATATGAAAGCGTCGGGGGCAAGAAACTGCCAGCTAGAAGTTATTTAGTCGATGCCTGTAAGGAGCAAAACATACCGGACGAGCACATAGAGGAGGCTGTTGACACATTCATACTAAATCTGCGAACGGTCGGTCTGTTAAAGACACTGTCTGGCGCAGAAAGAGTAGTTTCGATTGATATGGCATTAGATGAACTACCGAGTGGTGCAATTGGATTGTCCGACACCGACGCTGGTTCAAATTCGGAGAAACGTGACACTGTTGGTGCGTTAATTACTTCCGCTCAAGCTTCCTATGAATCTGCTTGTTTTATGATCACGCCAATTGGTGATATTGACTCAGAAGAACGTAAACATGCCGACCTAATCATGGGTTCGTTCGTTGAGCCGGTGCTCGATGAGTTCGAGTTGACTGCTGTGCGCGCAGACAAGATTGACAAACCTGGCATCATAACTCGTCAGGTCATCGACTATATTGTCAACGCTAGATTAGTAATCGCGGATCTTTCTTTCAATAACCCCAACGTCTTCTACGAACTTGCACTTCGACATGCGATTCGAAAGCCAATAGTACAAATAATTCGTGAAGGTGATCGTATTCCGTTCGATGTAAACCAGATGAGAACCATAAAGATTGACCTGACGGATGTTTATTCTGCGATTCCTACGATTGAGTCAGTCAAGGCGGACATCGGGAATCAGATTAGGCGGGCAATGGAGAATCCGGATCAAGTTGATACGCCGATAACTCTCTATTATCCAGGATTGCGTGTCGATATCCCAACTGAACACTAGTATTTGTCATCATGATGCAGAAGTACCATTTGTTTTTTGATGACAGCGGTAGTCGTGATGCTGGAGTCAAATTTTGGTCTGGCGGCGAAAGAGAAGATGAAATGGACTGCTTCTCTCTCGGCGGCGTAATGATCGCGGAGGAGAATATTGATAACGTCCTCTCCAGGTACAAGAGATTTTGCGATGAACATGACATCACTTACCCACTGCATTCATGGGCAATAAGAGGCGGTCGCGGAAAGTTCGCATGGCTAAAAAGGCCAGAGTCGGCACGCGTGTTTTTTTCCGCGCTCGATCAACTGATCGAGGATCTGCCGTTCATTTCAATTGCGTGTGTAATACATAGGCCGGGTTACATCGAAAGGTACAAGGATCGTTATCAAGAGAATTTGTGGTTTATGTGTCGAACCGCATACTGCATTCTTATTGAAAGAGCAGCTAAGTTTGCTGAACAAAGGGGACGACGCCTTGAAATCAATTTCGAGGAATCTGGAAAGAAGGAAGATAGAGCGATCGTTGAGTACGATCGCCTGCTCAAGCAGTCAGGATTGCCGTTTTCAACCGATACTTCGAGCAACTACACGCCTTTGCAAGCCGAGGATTTTCGTAGGATACTTTGGGGCAAACCAAAGCGCAAAACAAAGAACACACCGATGATGCAGATTGCGGATTTGGTTTTGTATCCGATGGCAAAGGCGGGGTATGAAGCAACATACAAGCCGTACTTAACATTGAAGCGTGCTGGAAAGCTTATTGATTGCCATCTCGAGGAAGATCAAGTCTTACTTCGCGGAATAAAGTATAGTTGTTTTGAGAACGCTGCCAAATAAACAAAAGGCTCGGACGATCCGAGCCTTCTGAGTTCGGCCGGCTGCCTAGCGCCGACCCCGGACCACAAGGGTCATCTACTTAAAATAAGCTCATTCGAGCTAACAATCCATCAAAATCTGTATCTACTTGATTTTTAAGGCCTTTGGGCGTTACAGCATCTTTCGATGCTGTCGAAAAAGTCTGAAGGACACCGATCGGCCCAGTCTTCCCTTTTTTCGTAACTTCGCACCTGAACAACAAGAAGAAGAGTTGGTGACTCCAGATCTCGTTGAATAGCTTGGGAAAAACTGGCTTTCAAATGTCTCACCCTGCGCGATCGTTAAAGCGTACTTGCAATGACCGAATCGGTGTTAGCTCTTTGCCCAACAAAAGAGGAAACGGTCCGTGATAAAAGGTAGTTGTTTGTGCGGCGGCATCCGGTTTGAAATCGATGGCGAGATTATGATGAGCCGTTATTGCCATTGCGAGAACTGCCGCAAGTTTTCCGGCACGGCGCAAGCCGCCTGGGGTCTGGCAAAGAACGCGGAGTTCCGGCAAACCGCTGCTGACACGGAAATCGGCCGCTTCGATGTGGGAACCGGCAGCCAGCGAGCCTTTTGCTCCGCATGCGGATCGCCTCTGTGGTTCGAGCCCAAAGACATGCCGGACTTTATCGGCATCGCGCTCGGCGCTGTTGACGCAGGCGATGTGATGCCGCCGAACGTGCATCTCTGGGTGCGTTCAAGTCCGGCTTGGGAAACCATCGAAGGCGATCTGCCTCAACACGAGACGGTGTCGGAGAAGTCATAAATCGACCGTCATTGCGAGCCGCCTGTAAAGGCGGCGCGGCAATCTAGAATGACAGGGGAGGCGTGTTCGACTCTGGATCGCCGCGTTCGCTATCGCTCACTCGCGATGACGACCGTTGAGCGATTTAGACAAAGCTCACCATGCTCTCGGCGGTTTGTTGGCCACATGCGCCGTGCTATTCCCGCAACGCTGTTGTCCCCAAAACCAATGCGACATTTTAAAACAGGTATTTAAAATACCTATTATACTATATTATGCATCCAATATGCATCTTATGGAGTGGACGCGTGGGTGACAGTAGATTTTTATGTTTGAGAAGGAGGGGGACGCAAAAGACGAGGCTCCTTTCAAAGTTCAGTTGGAAAAAGCTCAATGGGGCAAGAAGCAAACAAATCCGCACCCGGAGAAAGGCGGCGAGCAAAATATCCGTCGCGGGAGCGGCGAGTGTGATGATCTTCATCGCGCTTGCGGCAGTTCCGGTGCGGGGGGATGAACCCACAAAGGCCGAACTGCGGGCCTTCAAGAAATGCGTGGCTTGTCATGCTGTCGGCGAAGCTGCAAAGAACAAACGCGGTCCCCATCTCAACGATTTGTTCGGGCGTCCTGCCGGCTCTATTGAGGGGTTTCGTTATTCCAAAGCCATGACACAAAGAGGCGGCGAAGGCTTGGTATGGAACGATGAAACCTTGGCGGCTTATTTGAGCAATCCCAGGGAGTATGTTTCAGGAACCAAAATGTCATTTGTCGGACTGCGGCGGCCAACCGATATGGAGGCAATCCTTCACTATTTGAAACGTTTCAGTGCCGGCGTGCCGAAAAAAACTGATTAGCCGCTCTTCGGCGGCGACAACGAAGAAGGGGAGCCATGTCTTGTGCGCCTCAAACAGTTGTCCCAGACCGGATCGACCCGGTGGCCTTTTTTGGAGATGCTTTTCATCGCCCGTGCGTCAGGCGGGCACACGCAATCGTCGCGCCAGGGCAGGCTTCTTCTTGATGGCGTCGGCCAGGGTGTAGCCATCCAAGACATTGAAGAACGCCTCATGCGCTTCGTCGAGGATAGGGGCGAGTCCGCAGACACCGTCAATGGCGCAACCGTCGCGACCACTTCTCATGCAGGCGACCAGGCCGTTGCCGGCTTCTGCAACGCGCATCACATGTCCGACATTGATGTTCTTGGGTTCCGCCGCAAGGCGCAGTCCGCCCCCCTTACCGCGGGTTGCGGTCACATAACCTTGACGCACCAACCATTGGGCAGCCTTCGCTGTGTGGTTTGCGGAAATGTCATAAGCCTCGGCAATTTCCCGAACCGAGGCGTAGCCCGAATCGGAAACAGCCAAGTAGATGAGTATTCGAAAACAATAGTCTGAAAAGCCGGTCACTTGCATGGCGCGACCATGCCACACTATCGGTCTGGGTTAAAGGTTGACCGATTTTCTATAATAGGTATTTTAAATACTAAATAAGGGAGGGAACGAAGATGCAGCCTGTTGTGCTTGGCGTTGCGCTTTTGCTCATGGCCGTTGTTGCGATGATCTTTATCGGCGCGGTTGCGTCGGTGAATGCCCAGTCTGAACTTTCCAATGTCGACCAACGAAGAAGGAACATCATATGGGCGTTGGTGGTTGTTGGTGTGGTTGCCGCCCTTGGCACCCTGCGGCCCTGGCCGCATGCCTTGGCAGAAGGCGAAGACATCATCCAGGTCAATGCAACAAGTGCCCAATGGTACTGGGACATTGATACTTATGAACTGCCGCTCAATCAGAAAATTCAATTTAATCTTCATGCAGAAGATGTGAATCACGGATTCGGCGTTGTCGATGCATCCGGTACTTTGCTGTTTCAAGCGCAGGCAATGCCCGGATATGTCAACAAGGTTCAATATGTTTTCGATCAGCCCGGCACCTACAAAGTTATTTGTCTGGAGTTTTGCGGCGTCGGTCATCACGAGATGATTGATGAGTTCGAAGTCATTGGCGATGCAAAGGATAGGGGCGATGCGAAAGGATAGGGCGAATGTCAAACTTTAAACATGAACCGCACGACGCCGCCGTTAAGTTCACAATGTTGATCGCCGGGGCTGTTTTCATCTTGATGATGGCCTTGGGTTTGATCATGCGCGCGGCGCAAGGCGGATTAATTTCGCTCGATTCGGCGCTTTTCTATCAGATCCTGACGGCGCACGGCGCGGGGATGGTGGGCACGGCCGCACTCTCCGGGGCCGCCATCATGTGGTATTTCGTCGGCCGATATGTGCAACTCAGCGCCAACCTTTATTGGGCGTTTATCGGACTGTTCCTGCTCGGTGTGGTGTTCGTTTTGGTCGCCATTTTTGTTGGCCAATATGGCGCTGCGTGGACATTTTTGTTTCCGCTGCCGGCCCTATCCGGGGGGGCGTGGGACGCGTGGGCGGCCGCTCTGTTCATCCTCGGCTACACATCGATCGGTGTCGGTTTCTTGCTGTACTATTTGGCAATCGGTTATCCGATCATCAAAGCCTATGGCGGGCTTTCCCGTTCACTGGGCTGGCATGTTGCCTTTGGCGGAGCCGATGCGGCCGAAGCGCCGCCGCCAACGATTGTTGCGGCCTCAGCCGTGACCATTTTCAATACATTGGGAATCGTTGTTGGCGCAGCCGTGTTGATTGCAAGTTTGGTCAACTTGCTCATCCCGGACTTTGCTGTTGACGCCTTGCTTGCCAAAAACATGACTTACTTTTTTGGGCATGTGCTCATCAACGCGTCCATCTATATGGCGGTAACGGCGGTGTACGAGATTATTCCTGAATATACCGGGCGGCCGTGGAAATCGTCACGCATTTTCATTGTGGTGTGGACCTGCGTTTTATTTTTTGTGATGGCCGTGTACCCGCATCATTTGTTGCAGGATACGGTTATGCCCGCGTGGGCGTTGATTGCCGGCCAGATCTTTTCTTACATGAGCGGCATCCCGCTCCTGGCGGTGACGGCTTACGCTTTGTGCGTTTATCTCTACGGTTCGAAAATGAAGTGGGATCTCGCGTCCGCCTTGCTGGTCCTTTCGGTGGCCGGCTGGTCGGTTGGATCCGTCCCGGCGGTGATTGACGCGATGGTTTCCGTCAACAAAATCATGCACAATACCCAATGGGTGCCGGGCCATTTCCACATCTATTTGTTGTTGGGCGAAGTCGCCATGGCATTTGGTTTCATGGCCTGGCTGGCCCGTGGACAGCGTACTGCCGATCAGCACATGACTGGCCTGGATAAAGCGGCCTTCGGCACTTACGTTTTGGGCGCCGCCGGGTTTACGATTGTGTTCCTTATCTCAGGCGCCATGTCGATCCCGCGGCGATGGGCCGTTCATCTGCCCGAATGGCAATTCCAGGATCAGATCGCAACCTTCTTCGGATTGCTCACGCTGATTGCCGCGACCTTTTTCGTCGTGAAGTTTCTCGGCGTGTTTGAAAAGACTGAGCGCGACCGTGTCCAAAAGGCCTAATGCCGGTTCGCTCGCGGGGCCGCTTGCCGTCGTTGTGCTGTGGCTATTGGTCTTGGCGGTCAATACCAATGGCTTTCGCGCGATTACGGAAGAGGGGGCGCGGCGTCTGAATGTGGCGGCGCATATGCCGGCCATTCCACGTTTTGACCTGGAGGATATGAACGGGCGCGCCCTGACGATGGGCGGCGACGGGCAGCAAAAGATAACGGTGGTCGAATTCATCTACACGACCTGCCCGACCATTTGCCAGTTTGCGGGGACCGATTTCGCGCGGCTGCGCGACAAGATCCGCCATGAAGACCATCACCGTGATGTGCGCCTGCTTTCCGTCAGTTTCGATCCGGAACGCGATGATCTTGAACAGATGCAAGCCTATGCGGATCATCACGAGGCTGACGGCACGCTTTGGACAATCGCGCGCATCGCAGCGCCGGATCTTGAGCGGCTCAAGGGAAGTTTCGGTCTGCGCATTATTCCGGACAAGCCCTTCGGGTTTCAACACAACGCCGCCATTCATATCATCGACCGGTTTGGGCGGCTCAGATCGATCGTTGATTTCGATGATGTCGACGCCGCCCACAACACAATAGCGGATTTGATCTAGTGGACAGGGCGCCGCTCATTTTCGGAAGCACCTTGTTCCTTGTGCTTGTTCTTTTCAGGCACATGCTTGAAGCCAATCCAACGACGCATATGTTGGTGCTGCTGCCGCTGCTTGCCGCGTCGGGCTATCTCGTCCTATCATCCATTGCGCTGCATCGTGTGCGGATCAACAGACCGGCCGCCAACTCGCTGGTGCTTGTTGCGGTCTTTGCGATTTTATTTTGGATGTTGCCGCGCAACATCGACGCTTCCATCACGGAGCTTGCTTTCAAGGCCGCCAAGTTCACGACCATTCCTCTTTTGGTCGGCGGGGCTTTGGCTTTGGCGTGGCACCGCTCGAACCCCTATTTGCAGGGCTTTTTGAAAGCAAACGCGCTTTCCATGCTGGGTGTCCTGGCTTTCCTGTACACCCATGCGCCGGCCCGGCTGTGCAGTTCTTATCTTGCCGCTGATCAAGTAAAGCTCGGATACGGATTCTTGTGGATTGCGTTGGCGTTATGCGTGGTTTGGTGTTGGCCGCTTTTCTTTCCCATGCCGCGCGCCGCTGCATTTGAAGAACACAGCTTGAGCCCGGCACGGTTATGACGCCACAAGACTCCATAAAGGCGTTCAGCGATCTCGCTGAAGCGAAGAAGAAGCTGCTCACCGAAAATCCCGTTGGCTTTTGGGTCGCGTCCCTTATGGCGGGGGCCTATGTCGGTCTCGGCATCGTTCTGATCTTTTCAGTAGGGCAGAGTGTTGACCCATCGATACGCAGCATTGTTATGGGCGCAAGTTTTGGCATCGCGCTGACCTTGGTTGTCTTTGCGGGATCGGAGCTGTTCACAGGCCACACTATGTATATGACGATTGGCCGTCTTACGTCGCGGATCAGCAACCGGGATGTCTTAAACGCCTGGGCGATCACCTGGTCCGGCAACTTGCTTGGCTCGCTGCTTCTTTCAATAATTTTTGTGGTTGGTGGCGGCGGCTCGGTTGTGCAGGCCGGCGGCGAAAATCTCATTCACGCGGTTGCAGAAAAGAAAATGTCGGCGCCCGCCGTCGAACTTTTTGCACGGGCCATGTTGTGTAATTGGCTTGTGTGCCTCGCCATTTGGGCGTCTGCCCGAACAAGCAGCGATACCGCAAAATGCATCATCATCTTTTGGTGTCTGTATGCCTTTGTCGCGGCGGGTTTTGAGCATTCGGTCGCCAACATGACCGTGTTTTCTGTCGGCCTGCTATCTGAACATCCGAGCGCGATCACACTCGCGGGTGCCGCACGAAACCTGTTCTGGGTGACCTTGGGCAATGCCGCGTCTGGCGCACTTTTCATGGGCGTTGCTTATTGGCTGGTCGCCGGCCGGCCGCACCGGCCGGTACCGGAGAGTTAGAGCCCGAATGAACGTGGCTGCAAGGAGGTTACGGCGTTACGAGTTCCGCCACCGGGCGCCGCAGCGCCGTAAGCGCGGGGAGGGTCGCCATTGCGTGCTCAACGGCACGGGCCATCGACAGAAGGCGATGATCCGTGTACGTCCGCGCGACCAGTTGAATGCCGAACGGCGTGCCTTGGGCGTCGAGACCACAGGGCAGGGTGACGACCGGGTGACCCACCACCGTGAGGGATGAGGTAAGCGCAAGCCACGCCATATAATTCTCCACCGGCTTGCCGTCGATTTCTTGGGGGTTCAACTGTTTCCACGGGAAGGGCGGAATGCTGACCCCCGGCAAGATCAGCAGGTCATAATCGTTGAACAGGGCATCCATGCGGTGGAAAAGCTCGGTCTGTTTGCGGCGCGCTTTCGCAATGTCCTGCATGTCGGTTTTGATGGCAGAGTCGTAAGTCGCCCGCACATTCGGATTGAAATCGTCGGACCAATCGGCCGCCACATCGCTGTATTGAGTAACGAAAATGTCTTGCCGCACGGCCCAATCGACCGAGGGTGCGTCGGTCAAATCAATGTCGTGCCAATCGCAGTTTTTGAAAAGCGCGCTGAGGGCCGCCATGCGGTCCGCGAACAAAGCGCGGTTTTGTTCCGAAACCAAGACGCCGCCGAGATCGGCGGTCAGCGCCACATTGAGATTGCCAAGATCGATGTCGTCGAGCCGTGCGAATTGGGAGGCATTCAGCGGAAAAGCCATCGGGTCATGCGGCGCGTTTTTGGGCAAGGCGTCGCGCGATGTGATGGCCGACAAAAGAAGTGCCGCGTCTTCTACCGTGCGCGCGATCGGCCCCTGAACGCTGTAATAGGTTTGCGTGATGGTGCGTTCTTCGTTGGGAACTGTGCCGGGCGTTGCGCGAAAGCCAACCACGCCGCAATAGCTGGCGGGAATGCGCAAACTGCCGCCGTGATCGGACCCGGTGGCGAGCGGCACCATGTTGCTGGCCACCGCCACCGCGGAGCCGCCCGAACTGCCACCGCAGGTGAAGTCCGGGTTGAACGGATTGCCGGTGGCGCCAAACACGGGGTTCACGGTATTGGCGCCTATGCTCATCTCGGGAATGTTGGTTTTGCCGATCGGAATGCCGCCCGCAGCCCGCACCCGCGCCACAATGCCGGCATCGGTATCGGGCACAAATTGTTCGCGCGACTTGGTGCCGAACGTGGTGCGGATCCCGGCTGTCAGTTGATTGTCTTTGATCGCAATGGGCAAACCGTGCAGGGGGCCAAGCGGATTGCGCCCCTGTGCATTGCGCCCAGCGGGTACTGCGCGCTCGGCTTGCTGCGCTTTTTCGCGCGCTGCGTCAAAGGCCGTTGTGACAATCGCATTGACAATTGGATTCACACGTTCAATTTGTTCGATGCATGACTCAAGCAGTTCAACAGGCGATATCTCCCCCGCCGCAATCAATGCCGCCGCACGCACAGCCGGTAAAGCGGATAACGGTTCTTTGGAATCTGTCACGCGATCCTCATTTGAGCTCCGAGTCGAACGGTATGGTACGCGCCACGCATGAATAACACCATTGTCATAACGGGCGGCACCAGTGGGATCGGCGCCGCGGTGATTGAAAGATTGCGTGCAAAGGGCTGTGCGCTCACCAATCTGGATATCAAATCGGCGGGCCGCGATGATGTAGATGACGTCTTCTGCGATCTGGCGCGCAAACAATCGATCGAGTCGGCGTTGGTTCAGTTGCCCGAAACGTTTGACACGTTGATCCACGTGGCGGGCATCGCGCCGGGGCAGGCTTCCGCTATGGATCAGGTCGCCGTCAATTTCTTGGGCCTGCGTCATTTGACCGAGCAAGCGCTGCCGCGTCTCCGTCAGGGCGGGCGCATTGTCATCGTGGCGTCAAGTGCCGGCCGGGATTGGCAAACGAATGAAGCCCTGGTTTCGGGATTGCTTGATACGGTGGGTTTTGACGAAGGCGCCGCATGGCTCGCGCAGAACGAAGCCGCTTGGTCGGACAACGCCTACAAGTTCGCCAAACAATGCGCGGCGGCTTACACCTATCGCGCCTCGGGTCTTGGCCGGGTGCGGGCGATCACAGTGAACTGTGTCAATCCCGGGATCACCGACACGCAATTGTCATCGCAGTTCCGCGATATGCTGGGCGCGGCACGCTATGACTGGATTGTCGAACAAACAGGCCGGGCAGGCACACCGGAAGATGTGGCGCCGATTGTCGAGTTTCTCGCACTTGGCGACTGCAAATGGCTCAACGGTGTCGAGATCACTGTCGACGGCGGCTACTATGCGGGTCTTGTGGGCGGCGCAATCGACGCCGATCAAATGCCGGAGTGAGTGCGCAATTGAATTTGCGCATATGATTGTCATTGCGAGGCCGCGTGAGCGGCCGCGGCAATCCAGGGCTACTTGCTCAAACCGTGCTGCTCTGGATCGCCACGCCCGCTAATGCGGGCTCGCGATGACGGTTCGAACAAACTGCGAGATCCCCCAGCCTATTTCAAAAGAAGCTGCACAAGCTCTTTTGGCTGCGAAAAGAAGGGCGAATGGGACGCGTCCATTTCGTGGATTGCGTGGCACTTTGTTTCTTCGGCCATCTTTTGCTGCGTATCGGCGGCAATCGCGCCGTCTTGCAGGCAGACAACATAGTCGCGCTTGATCCCACCCCATCGCGCGCTCGTGTGAGTTAAATGTTCCTCCATGGCTTGGCGTTTTTCCGGCACCAGAAGCAAGCGCGCCAATTCGATATCCGCATCGCTGCAGTCATTGTAAAAGACGTCGCGCAACGCTTCGTCTTTAACCGTGGTGCTGACGCGGTCCTCACTCACCACCAGCGCCGACCGCAAGGCGTCGGCAATCTTCACCGGTGTTCTGGGGGCGCTGGTTTCGTCTTTCGGGGGTTCAATAAACGCGGCGAGATAGACCAGACGGGAGATGCTGTTTGCATAACGCTCGCCCGCTTCCGTAATGACCATGCCGCCCATGCTGTGTCCCACAAGGACGACATCTTTTTCGCCGTCGGAGATATGCCGGCCGACAGCTTGCGCAAAAGCATCGAGGCTTGAGTCGCCGACAGGTGTCCGGTCAATGCCGTGGCCCGGTAGGTTGATGGCATCCACGCGATGTCCGGCCGCGCGCAGCAACGGCACGACTTTGTACCAACACCATGCGCCATGCCAGGCGCCGTGGACGAGAATGAAATGGGCCATGTGCTTTTGCCTTCCTTCGTTCAGTGTCGTTTCAACATTCCGCCATACCGCGGCACCGTCAACGCCGAAGCCATTCGACGATCACGAACAATGCGGTGCGCAAGAGCGGCATCAACACAAACCGGTAAGGCCAGCTTTCATAGTGGGCTTGATAGCGGGCGATACGCGCTTCGAGGTCTTCGCGTGTGAAGAAACGTCCGCCGGCAATCACGGCTGTGATGTCGGCAAGGGCATCAATATCTTCACGCGGGTCGGCGCGCAGCAGGATGAGATCGGCGCGCGCGCCCGGCCGCAGTTGCCCCGCGTTCTCACGCCCCAGAAACGCGGGCGAGGTGCGGGTTGAGGCGGCAAGGGCTTGGTCCGGCTTGAGGCCGGCTTCAACCAGCAAAGCCAGCTCGCGGTGAAGGCTCGCTCCCGGCACCACATTGGGGGCGTTCGCGTCCGTACCTGTGTGGATCGGAACCCCAGCATCGTGCAGGGTCCGGACCGTTTGCTTCATAAGCAATCCGGCTTGGCGCACCATGGCGAACGTTTCGGGCGAAGCGAACCGGCCCGGGTTCAAACCCACATCGCCACTCCACATACCGTCGCGCAAATGCGGCGGCCAGAGTTGGATTGTTTCGCTTTCGCGCCATGCGGTCCAGTTCTCTGATTGAAGCGTGCCGTCAAGCGCGGCCAGAGTGGGGGTGTGCGCCATACCATCGCCACGGCTGATGGCGACCGTCTCAGCAATCCATGTCGGATCGGCGCGGAGCCAGGCTTTCAAGAAATAGGGATAGCGCAAGTCTTCGTCTTCGAATGGCGGATGCATACCGCGCAAATGTTGCACGTCGTCGAGTTTGGCTTCGGAGAGCGGTACCGTGTGCGGAATATGTCCGACGACAGGAAGATTGTGCGCATGTGCGGCGCGCTGAATGGCACGCAAAGTTTCGAGATTCAATTTGTCGTAGACTTTGATGCAATCGACGCCTTCCTGCGCGAGCTGGTTGGTCAGCGCCACTGCTTCTTCCGGTGCCGTGACCGACGCAGAGCCCGGGATTACCGGACCGGGGCCGTCGATGATCGGGCCGCAGGTCAGGTAGGTCGGGGCAGCGAGCTTACCTTCGGCGGCACGTGTGTTCAGATCAGCCGCCGTTGCCGCATCAACACCGCCGGTCAATCGCACGGTCGTCACGCCATGCAGAAGATAGAGAAGAGACGTATACCGATCATCGCCGGGAAAGCCGGTGGTCGGAAAATGCGCATGCATGTCGGTGAGACCAGGCAACACAAAAGTTTTGGCATATGAGCCCGATGGGGCCGCCGGGTCGGAAGGGACGATCCGGTTGATCCGGTTCCCTTCAATGACAATGTCGACGGGACCTTGGTGTCGACTCCCAGCGTCTAAGTTCCATTCCGTGTCCCGTTCAATGCCCGGTTCGACAAGCATTACCCCGCGCAGAACGGTGCCGGGTTCCGGCGTGGGCAAGGGGGCGGGTGCCCACAATGCGGCGACCAAGCCAACCGCGAGTAGGAGGATCGGCAAACCGCCGAGCAACGCAATGATACGTTTCGGGCCCATTTGCGCCTACAAGCCTAAGAAGTATTGAATGACAAAGGCGTTGGTGATGTCGACAAAGAACGCGCCGACCAAGGGTAAAATGACAAACGCCGTAGGCGCGGGGCCGTGCGATTTGGTCACCGCGGTCATGTTCGCGACGGCTGTTGGCGTGGCGCCCAGCGAGAAGCCGGCGAAACCGGCGCTCAACACCGTTGCGAGATAATTGCGTCCCATCAGCGGAAACAGCACGAACAAAATGAACAGCACGGTGGCCGCCACTTGCGCCGCGAGCAACACAAAAAGGGGCCCCGCCAATCCGGCAATCGACCAAAGCTGCATGCTCATCAAAGACATCGCAATGAACAGACCGAGCGACAGGTCGGAAACCACGGCTAGGGCTTTGGTACGTGCGGGCCAGCGCAGCCGGGGCAGCAGACGCGGTACGGTGTTCGAGAGCGCGATCGCAACCAACAGGCACGAGACAAACAAGGGCAGCTTAAGCCCGGCTTCCGCAATGCTGAGATTGAGAATGAAGCCGATGATGATGGCAATGTGCAAGACCAGGATCACCGCCATCAGGCTCACATGATTGATTTGTTCCGTGTCCTCACGATCATGGGGAATACCCACAACCAGTCCGTCGACTTCGACTTTGCGCGGCCCGGTGTGCCGTGTCAGTAGAAACGCGGCGATCGGCCCGCCGAGCAAGCTCGCGAACACGAGTCCTAATGTGGCGGCCGCAACGCCGATCTCAAGCGCATTGGTGATGCCGTGCTGTTCGGCAATTTCTGGCGCCCACGCGATGGCGGTGCCATGCCCGCCGATCAACGACGCCGATCCCACCAGAATACCGACGGCACTCGGTTGATCGATCAGATAGGCGACCGTAACCCCGACCACATCTTGTAAGACAATGTACCCCAAGGTGAGGACCAAAAAGATCGCGAGCGGCCGCCCGCCGGCGACGAGATCGCTGATCCGGGCATTAAGGCCAATGGCCGTGAAGAAATAGACCAGCAATATGTCGCGCGTGCCGAGTTCAAATTGAACTTCTTTGCCAAGGAGAATGAAGATACCGAGAGCCACGAGTGAAGCGATGATGCCGCCGGTGACGGGGTCTGGAATGTTGTAACGGCGGAGGAAGGCAATTTCCTCGTTAAGCCGCATGCCGACGAAATATACGATGATGCCAATCGTGGTCGCGAGGAAACCGTCTACAAGAATGATATTCGCGTCCACGATGCTTCCTGTTCTCGGTTGCCGTGTTCAAGATGCGTGATCGTTAACTGGGCGGGGTGCGGCCCGCTTATGATAGCTTGACCGGTCGGAAGGTAAAGGTTGACAGCGGCGGTAAGGGGTTAAAGATCCAGCTTAGAAATGTCACTTGATTCCAAGTTTGCTGACGTTTCACTGGAGACGTGAGGGCAAGCGGAGATCCTGAATGCTCTTTCAACTGACGATCGGTACCTTGGTGGTATCCTTCACCATTGTGTTGGCAGCCGTTTTTGTGTGGTTGGCGATCAAAATGCTGGGGGACTTTCGCCCTTGGTTGGCGGTGCCGCCGCTGCCAATCAAATATGCGACCGCGTTGGCGGCCGTGACCACCTGGCTGATGATCGCCCTCACGCTTTGTGTGTGGATCTGGGCTTTGACTTTTATGGCACTTGGGATTTTCACGGAGCTGGAACCGGCGCTCTATTTTTCGGTTGTCGCCTTCACAACTTTGGGGTTTGGCGATGTGACACTGCCCGTGCCGTGGCGATTGCTGTCGGGCATCTGCGCCGCTAACGGGCTTTTGTTGTTCGGCCTCGCGACGGCTTTTCTTGTGGAGTTTCTGCGCCGATTGACGGAAATCGAGCGTTGAAACCATGGGGGTTGAGTGGACGTTGCTCAGATCTTCTATAGAGTGGCGTGCTGGACTGCGCGGGATTGTGCTTGTCAGCGGGGCGCGTTAATTTGCCGATTAGCTTAGGACAGCGGCAAGGGGCTGAAACATGATCGTGAAAACAATCGTCAATCTCTCGTTATTTGTTGGGATTTTGTTGATGGCCGGGTGCGCCTCAACGGGATCTGTGCACACCGAGCTTGATCCCAGCCAGGATTTTGGTGCTTACACTAGTTTCGCGTGGGCGAGCGATACACCGCTTCGCGTGATTGGCGTTGCAGAGGTTTCCGACGCCTCCAAAAAAACAGTCATCGACGGTGTCAAGGCGGGTTTGGAACGTAAAGGCTACACCTTCGTCGAAAAAATGGGTGAAGCCGACTTCACTGTTTCCGCGAATGTTGGTGCACGGATCAGGTCGCAAGCTCAAGAGGCGTTCACGCTGTGGGGCGAACGGCGGCTAGATGTCGACGATGCGGTTGAAGGTTCGCTGGCGATCGACCTTTTCGACGGCAAGTCGGGGCACATGGTTTTCCATAGCATCGGCACGGCGGACATCCCAATGGAGTCAATCGGCACCGATTCTGCAAATGTCGATCAAGCTGTCGACGAGATATTGGCTCAATTGCCCAACAAATAGCGCGACGTTTCTCGTGAGCCGTGCTTGGGAGTTGCTGATCGCCGGCGATCAGGCTGGCGGTCTTTTCCTTTGACTTGCAAATTTCGTAAGGCTTTCGGCGATCGAGCGTGTGATGGCCACGATTTCCCCAGCCAATCACCAATTTTGGGTATGCGTCCTCCTCCCGAATTCGCCAATTTGGCGCTGAATAGAGGCGCTAGTGCGCGAAAGTGATGGGGGAGCCGGTGTTGAGATTTTTGGGAACGGTGCTTTGTTGGGTTTTGCTGTGGGCGCCTGCGGCCCAGGCGCAACTCAAACTCAGCGATATCTTTGTGGATCTGCATCCAAAGCGGATGTCGGCACAGATCTTTGCCGCGAACACCGGGGATGAGCGTCTTTATCTTAAAGTCACGGTCGTTGAGGTTTTGAATCCCAGTCTGGAAACCGAAGAAGTGCGCGATGTGGCCGACCCGCGCGAGCTGGGCTTACTGGTCTCGCCCCAACGTTTGGTGGTGGAACCGGGCGAAGAAAAACGCATTCGCATGGTTGCGCTTGAGAAGGTTAATGAAGACCGCTTTTTTAAGGTGACGGTGGCGCCCGTGGTCGGCGATATTGAAAGCGAAGAAATGATGGGCGTGAAAGTGCTGATCGCCTACGCGGCTTGGGTCTTTGTGCGCCCGGAAGGTGGCACGCCCGAGATTTCCGGCACCCGGAACGGCCGCAAGCTGGTGGTGAAGAACACAGGCACGACCCATGCTGAACTGACCGGCGGTAAACAATGTACCGGCGCCGGCAGGGACACCTGCGACGCCATCGAACGCTTTCGCGTTCTGGCGGGCAGGGAAAAAACCATCACCCTGCCGCGCGCGTCCGAACCCGTCCGCTTTAAAATTCTGTATGCCGACCAAACCGGCGAGATCAGTTTTTGATGCTGTGTGCCCCTCCTAACCTCTCGCGCAAGCGGGTAGAGGAATTCCTCTGAACGATCCGAGAGGTCAAGAGGGAGACATTAGGTGAGGGAGATGGATTCATTTCGTTATAGCGAATCGACACACTCTTTGTGTCATCCGCGAAAACGCGAAGCGTTTGTCGGGGATCCATAACCCCTGCGATTAAAATGAAATGCTTGTGGTTATGGATCCCGGCTTTCCGCTTACGCTGCAGCCGGGATGACAGCAGCTGATTGATGCAGCATACAAATGAACGTTCTTAAAGCACCGGCTCGACGGTCACCGTTAGAATATCGTGATAATGATGCGGGGCGCCGTCGGTAAGCTCGGCTTTTGTCACGGTGTGGAGCGCGTGGTCACCGTTTTGCGGGAAGTTGATCTGCAAAAGCGCGTTGTCGCCTTCTGTACACGCACGGTCTGTTGACAGATGTGTGTTGTGAATGGCGCCGGCGACGTCATGGTCAAATGTTGGGCGATCGGTAATGGGCTGAAGGCCGTCGTTTGAAACCAAATTCACGTCATAAACGATGTTGCGTCCGGTACCGGCCAGGTAGAACTGGTCGCCGGATCCATTGCGGCTCGAGAATGTCAACGACACATCGTTCGACGCGTACAGGCAAAAGGCATCGGACGGATCGCCGCTCACTTGTGTACCGTCAAAACCGAGCGCGATATCATCCAGCCCCGACAGGGTGATTTCCTTGGGCTTGGTTTGGATGGTGAGCGAGACATTAATGGTCTCACTGACAGAACGGCTTTCTTGGGCCGCAACTTGGGCCGCGCTATGTGTGCTGAAAAACGCTGCCATCGCGATGGGCAGGCAAATGAGGCGGACATTCATGGGCGATGATCTCGTCACGGTTTGAAGACGAGATCATCATTGCAGGTTCAGCTTTCGGTGCTGTTAATGGATATGTGTATGGCGCGGCTTTTGCGGCCGCCGTGCTTATGAAGCCCTTGATTTAGAGAATGGGCTCAAGCGTCACAGTCAAAACGTCCGAAAAGACGTACGGCGTGCCGTCGTCCAAACCGCTTCCCTCTACAGCTTCGGAAATCGCACGGGTTGCACCTGACGGATTGGTCGAGGGCGAGGCATTCACCGTAAAGCGATAGTGGGTTGGGTCGCAGAAACCGTGCCCAAGTGTTGCTGACGTCAAATCATAGTCGCGGGAGTCAACCGTATTGAACGTTTGCGCGCCGGTCACGCCAACAAGTCCGCCGTTCAAATTGTAGTTGACGTAATCTGCGACGGTCGCATTGACCAGTGATGGAAAGTTGTTGTTCAGTGCGTTCGATTTCGCAATCGTAATACGTATGTCGGTCAGGCCGGTTTCAAAACAGATGTTGGATTGAAATGCAGGGGGTGTGACAGCCACGCCATCTGACGTGAATGACATATCCGCAGGCGGAACAATATCGATTCCTGGCAGTGCCGTTACTGTTAGATCGACATTGACATCGTCAGATACTTGAGCGAGCGCCGCTGCTGGGAACAGGATGAGCGCCGCAATCGAAGAAAGAATGGTTCTTTTCATTGGCGTTTCCAGTCATTTCATCTTCGTGAGGTACCCACCGCACAGATGTCTCAGAGAACCGGTTCCAGCGTAATGGTCAGCACATCTGAAAAGGCATAGGGCGTTCCATCATCCAAATTGCTTTGGCTAACGGCGTCCGCAATGGTTTGTCCGACGCCGCCGGTAGCCGGGGTGGCGGTGAAGAAGAAACGGTAGAATGTCGGTCCGCACCCCGCGACCCCAAGGTCTGCTGAGTTCAAGCTGAAATCCTCCGTATCCACAGTATTGAATGAAGTAGAAGGTGCAATGATGCCTGAGATACCGCCGACAAGTGAGTAGTTTATATAGTTGCTCACCGCCGTGTTGATCAGCGAGGGCAGTGAATTGTTGAGCGCGTTTAGTTTCGCAACGGTAATGCGCACATTTGTCAGACTTGTCTCAAAGCAAAGGGAGGTCACCCTTGCTGGTGGAGATGCTGTCACGCCGTCTGAGGTAAACGTTACATCAAGTGGCGGAACAATCGTAATGCTTGGTTGAGCAGTCACGGTTAGGTCGATATTGATGTCATCGGATACTTGCGCGTGAGCGTTTGCTGCCAGGACGACGGAGACAAGCGCAGATGTAATGAGCCTTTTCATCATAATTTCCACCTGATGGGTTAGAGAATGGGTTCGAGGGTTACCGTCAAAACGTCGGAAAAGACGTAAGGCGTGCCGTCGTCCAAGTTGTTGTCAGCAACAGTTTCTGAAATGGCCCGTGTCGCAGGTGATGGATCGTCTTCAACTTGTACAGAAAAGGAAAAGTCATATTGGCTTGGCGAGCAGGAAGAAACTCCGAGCGTTGCCGCAGACAGGTCAAAATCAAACGAGTCGACCGTGTTGAAGGGTCTCAAAGTGCCCGAGCCAATGACCAAACCCAGAATCTTATAGTTGATGAAGTCATTGATTGTTGTCTCGTACAAAGAAGGAAAGCTGTTATTGATCGCGTTCTGCTTAGCAATTGTTACGCGGATGTCCGACAGGGATGTTTCGAAACACACGTCGACCGAAGCGCTTGTAGGCGTGGCCGTAACGCCATCCGAAGATACTGAAATGTCTGGCGGCGGGACGATCGTAATACTTGGCTCTGCCGTCACGGTAAGATCGACATTGATGTCGTCCGACACTTGCGCAAGCGCTGGCGTTGACAAAAGGATTGCCGCCGCAGCAGCTGTTAGAATGCTCTTCTTCATGTTGGTTGCCCCACTGTTCGGTCCGAAAGCAATGCGCGTTCGGACCCGTTGCAGAGAACCTAGGGGAGCGGCCCGCGCCACCGCATAGTCAATTGTGGGTACATTGCGCAGTTGATTGCGTGGCGCGAGACCAACCAGATATCAACGTGAACACGGGAGGCGCGTTCAATAACAGATTGAAAACACAAAGACATTTTGTGCATTAACCCTGTTCGCAAGTCGTCTCGAACTTTTGTGTCAGCGCATTTTCAGAACCAGTAATCTGTTCACTTGGGGATTGGGAAACCGTTTCTCGTCAATCGATTTCGCTTTGTACATGTCGGGGGGCATCAAGAGCGCGCGATGGATGAACAACAGAGCGATCAGCACGACCAGGCACCGGTTCTGGATGTCATCGACAGCATTTATGCCGTCGCGATTGATCCTGACAGACATGAAGCCTTGATCGACACATGGCTTAAAAGGCTGGAAGCCTCTTGGCAGCCTGACGGGCCTTTGCCCGAGCCGCTTGTTGAGCATATTCGCAAAGCCATCGAACTGCATGGCTTTGAGGCGGGGCAAGAACCAGCCAATACAATACGGGCGGAAGTCGTTAAGACGCAGGGCGGCGCGGCCATGGCGGTGGATGCGGATCACAGGATTGTCGCCGCCAATGCCGATGCGGTACGCCTATATGGTATCGAGACCGGGGCATTGCTCCGTGCACTGCCGTTTGACGAACAATCGAACAAGATTCTGGCGGAGACGGTCGCGTCGGCATTTGCCGGATCTTCTGAACATGTGCTGCGTCTGGTGCGCGGGGACAATGCGCGCACTGTTTTGTTGTCGTTGAGATTTCGTTGGCAAAAAGACGGGGAAGAATGCGTCGTCTTGAGAACCAGTGATGTTGCCTGGTCCGAGTCCCTGGACGGGATCTTGCAAGAGGCCTTTAAACTGACGGCAGCTGAAGTGGCGGTTATTCGGTTGCTCAGCGAAGGCGCAACACTTCCGGAGATCTCTGATGTGCGTGGCGCGACGGTCGCAACGATTCGTGCGCAGTTTCGAAACATCTATGAGAAGACGGAAACGCACAGCCAGGTGGAATTGGTGCGTATGGTCATGGGGTTGGCCCTCAGCGGATTTGGAAGCGAAGCCGGCGCACCCGTTGCCTCGGAAACGAAAGCCGTCACCACACCGTTCGAGCCCTCATATCCACGAGCAGATCAACGCCACGTTTTCTGGCTTCCCGGAAAGCGCAAACTTGGGTATGCGCGTTTTGGCGCGGAGAGCGACCGTGTGGTTCTCATGCTCCACGATCCCTATTTTGGAGATGTGTGGCCCGCGTCTATGGTTGACAATGCAACACGGCGTGGCCTGAACATCCTGGTTCCCGCGAGACCTTATTTCGGAGAAACCGATCCTTTTCCGCCCAACGTCAATCATTTTGAGCAGTTCGCAGACGATGTTGCGCGCTTGCTGGATCATTTGCGGATCGACAGTGTCGTTCTTCTGACGCGGGCGTGGGGGGCCAACTTCATGTTGTCGGTTCACGACCGGCTTCCAGATCATATCCGCGGCGTTGTGGGCGTTTCGGCGGGGGTGCCGATGAAATCGTCAAAGACCTTGGAAGAAACCCCGGGCTTCTACCGCTTTTTCGTAAAGCTGCGTTATTTGGCCAATCCCCTGTTTCTTGAATTTATCACACGGCTTCATGTGGGTCAGATAAAACGCAAGGGTGTTGATTGGTATCGTGATCAATATGTGGAAGGAAGTCCCGGCGATGCCAGAGCGATGGAAAGTCCCGCATTGCGGGACGTGTTTGCAAAGGGGCTTGCCTTCGGATCCGGGCACGGACACCGGGCCGTCTTCAACGATCTGAGGCAGGAGCCCGCCGACGCATGGCGCAGAAGCCTGGCGATCATGGTTCCGGCCATAGGCTTTTACGGTTCTGAAGATCCGCTGCCCCGGCTAGAGATTTCGAAAGCGTTGGCGGAGGCGCATCCCTGTTATGAGCGCCGCGTTATAGAAGGAATCGGACAGCTCCTGTTTTTTTCGCATCCGGATCTCGTGCTTCAAGCCATCGAAGACATGTTTGCACGGAATGATCCCCCCGCGGATCAAAGAACCGGTTCAAAGGTCACCGTGATGACATCGGCAAATACATAAGTTGTGCCGTCGTTGAGGTTGTTCTCAAAAACAACATCTGCGATGGACCGCGTTGTTCCGCCCGGAGATGTCGAGGGAACGACATTCAGCACAAAGGCATATTCGTCGGGTTCACAGATGGAAACGCCCGTGTCTGCGGAGGTCAGATCATAGTCTCTTGTGTCGATCGACACGTAAGGCAGCGCGCCCTGCACGCCGCTCACACCACCCGACAGATTGTAATTGACGAAATCGCCAATCTGTCCGTTGACGAGAGACGGGTTCGCATTGTTTGTCAGCCCATTTTTCAGACCGACTTCAATGTGGATATCCGTCAAGGCAGTCCGGAAGCACATGCGCCCAAAAAACGTGGTCGGAGTGGCGGTGACGCCATCTGATGTAAAGGTCATGTCCGCCATGGGCGAGACAGAGATCAGCGGTGCCGCGGTGACCGCGAGCTCGACGGTGACGCTTTCGTCGATCTGAGCAGAACTTGTCACTGGTAAGAGGATCGCGCCTATTACGGTCAATGGAAGTGCAATTTTCTTCACCGGTTTCTCCCGTTCGTTTGTTGGATAGTTAAATCACGGTTTCAAAAGTCATGGCCTTTATTGCCGAAAGCCCTTGGGTCCATTTCGAAGGGGGGAATTTTAAAAGGCTAGAGCGGTTTACAGAACCGGTGCCAGCGTCACTGTGAGTTGGTCTTGGTAAAGATGTTGGGTGCCGTCGGAAAGTTCCGCCGCAGTTACAACATCCAGGCCATTTGAACCGCCAAGCGGAAACAATATCTCCAGATGCATGTTGTCGCCTTCGGAGCAGGTTTTGTCGGTCAGCAAATTAGTACTGTCGATTGTTTCAGCGACGGCATGGTCGAAAGTCAGCCCGTCTTCGGTGATCGGTTCGAAATCGAAATCCGCGCGAATGTTGACATCATATAGGATGTTCGCTCCCGACCCCGCGAGAAAAAAATCTGTCCCCGTGCCGTTGATGCTTTCGAGTGTGAGGGAAAAGAAATCTCCGGCATAGATGCAAAATGTATCGAATTGACTGCCCGACAAAGAAGCCCCGTCATAGGCGAGCGTCAGGTCATTCAAGTTCAACAAAGTAACCTGCGGTCCCGCCGTTTGAATGGTCAATGTCACGTCAACATCTTCCGAGACCTGCGCAGAGGCGGTAGCACTCACTAAAGAGATGCCCAGCACGCTCATCGCAGCGATTGCAGGACGCCAAGACTGGCGCCAAAAAATGTTCAGCATTTGGAGCCCCAAAGTTTAAAGTGTCGGTTCGAACGTAACGGTCAAAATGTCTGAAAAGGCGTAAGGCGTGCCGTCGTCGAGATTGTTGGCAGCGACCGTTTCACTGATGGCCCGACTTGCGAAGTTTGGATCCGTGGTTGGCGTGATCACGATGATGAACCGGAACTGGCTTGCACTGCAGGCGCCCGAACCAAGTGTTGCCGACGTGATGTCATAGTCCCTTGTATCAATGGAGGTGAACGGTTGAGCCAACCCCACGCCGACCATCTGCGCGGTGAGATTGTAATTAATGAAATCGTTGACCACCGCGTTGCTCATCGATGGCAGGCTGTTTTGGATCGGGTTTGTCTTCGAAATGGTCACGCTGACGTCCGACAGATTGGTCTCAAAGCAAATATTCGGTTGGATTTGAGGCGGCGTTGCGGTGACGCCATCCGAAGTAAATATGGCGTCGCCGGCTGGCGTGATTGTGATTTGGGGCTCGGCCGTAACGGTGACCTCAACCGTGATATCGTCCGTATTCTGCGCATGCGCCGTGCCGAGTGAGAGTGTTGCCGCGAGTATAGCTGTGCCTGCAAGTTTCCTCATCTGTACCCCCTGAATGAGTGACGCCTTTTTGGCTCGTTTGCTTTTCACAATCTTATGCAGGACCGGCAAATCGGCATCATCGAAATTGGGTACACATGGCGGGTTTGATAGCGCGCCCGCAATCAGCGTATGGACGCGTCCGAAATCTGTTTTCCGTTACAGTGCTGGCTCAAATGTAATGGTCAGCACATCTGAAAACACGTAAGGCGTTCCGTCGTCTAATCCATTGGCGTCGACGGTTTCGATGACCGCGCGAGTTGCTGGTTGTGGATCAGTCACGGGAGAAAGTGAAAGGGCTAACGCAATTTCGGTTGGATTACAGCTGGCCCCGCCTGTGTTGGCAGATGTTAAATCGAGGTCTTGCGTATCGGTGACAGTGTAATGATGGTGCGGCAGCACGCCGTCAACACCGCCGAATATACCGTAGTTGATATAATCGTTGATCGGCGCATTCACCAGCGAGGCGGCGCCGTTGTTGATTGGATTGAGTTTCGCGACGGTTAATCTCAAGTCTGTCAGGTTCGTTTCGAAGCAAACGATGGCAAGTTTCGAACTTACCGGTGCGGTCGTGCCATCAGATGAAAATGAAACATCGTTTGGCGGGGTGACCGTGATTTGTGGTTGTGCGGTGACTGTCAGATCAACGTTTAAGTCTTCCGACACCTGCGCAGTCGCAGTACTTGCGGAAAACGCGATGGCCACAAAGGCGGCAAGCGATAGCTTCGTCATGTTTAAACCCCACTGTTGTTTCACCCACATTCGATATGGGCGTTTCATTCAACTTATGAGAACGGATTGAGGCTGCATCATCGGAATTGGGTATGTTAGGCGGGTTTAGTAGGGCGGGACATGTCCCGCCGTTGGAACCCGCCCTACGAACCTTATATAACCCCCGACGAGCAGAGTGCTTGCGCCAGCGGCGCTGGTTTACAAAACCGGTTCAAAACTGATCGTCACCGTATCGCTGAACACATAGGGCGTGCCATCGTCCAGCCCGTTGGCGGAAACCGTTTCTGAAATGGCCCGCCCATTCGCGGCCGGATTGGTGATCGGCGTTACGTTAAGAACAAGCCAGTAGGCGTTTGCCGCGCATCCACCGCCTCCGACGGGCGCGTTGCTTAGATCATAGTCCCTGATTTCGACCGTCGTGAAGTTCGAAGGGGCGGTTACGCCGATGATGCCGCCACTCAGCGAATAACTGATATAGTCGTTCACGTTCGTGTTCACGAGCGACAGAAAGTTTTCATTAAGCGGCTGAAGTTTTGTAATGTTCAGCCTGATGTCCGGCAGATTCGTTTCAAAGCACAGTTGAACTTGCGGCTGTGCCGGCGTGAAGTCGACGCCATCGGAGGAAAGTTCAAGATCGCTTGGCGCCGTGGTTATGGAAATAAGCGGCTGTGCCGTAACCGTCAGATTGATCTCGAAGTCGTCCGAGACTTGAGCATAGGCGCCTGACGCGAATGGCGCGAAAAGAAAAAGTGCCGTAAACGCGGCGCCTGCATATTTTGTCATTTTGACCCCCATTTGTTTTGTGCCGCTGCGTTTAAGGGCGGCATGCGTTGCACGCAACGTAAGAGTTCAGGGCAAACGCACATCATCGAAATTGGGTATCGGCACAGATCAACTGAAAGGATCGCGTGAAGAAGAGTGGACATGCGCCCAGCCGATGAACCAACTGAACCAACTGAACCAACGGGGCGGCATACCCACTATTGATGATGCGTAGATGCGCGCCGCATGCCCCTATGCCGAACAGTTGAGGCTAAGTGTTGGATGTTGGGGGCAATTGTGGGGCGCGATCGGCGCAACAGGGAAGGTGCAGGCCACTGGTTGAGGCACACCGCATATCTGCTGTGGGGACTTGCGCAGACAGTGGCACTGGTGCCGGCGTTAACCGTGATCCCGGCTTCGGCATCCACATCGCTTCAAACCGGTATTCCAGAAGAGTTTCTCGATCTGGTCGGGCCCGGTGAGGGAGGACCGGCACAAGGTGGGGCTACGGGGACCGGCGCTAACGGTGAGCTGTTCGTTGACTTTTATGTCGATAACATCCGGCGCGGCGACATTCTGGTCGCCGTCAAAAAAGATGTGCTGTCTTTCCGTGACCCGTCGCGTGTTGCAGATCTGATTGAAGATCTGCGCGGGCGTGAAGATTTTATCGAGCGTCTGTCTGCGGGCTTTGCGCTCGATGGGAAAACCGCTTGTGCCGCAAGCCGGTCAAATCCCTGCATCCCGCCGCGGCTCGGCCGGTTTGGTATTCTGATCGACGCTGACGATTTGCGGCTCGATCTGTTCAGAAGCGACCGGTACAAAACACCGCCGCCGCCCTTGGTGCCGTCGCATCCGGATCAATTGGGATTGGTCGCGGGACTTACGGGGCGCGTTTCCGGCAGTCATGATGGCCGCACGACCAATACGAACGCATCGCTTTCCTATGATGTGGTTACCGGCGTCGGACCCAACAGTTTGTTCGCGACCGGATTTGCCGATCAAGACGGCGAGGTCTCGATCTATCAGGCAGGTGCCCAAAGCTTTCGCGGCCGCTACCGGATCGCGGGCGGTATTTTGATATCGGAAACGTCGGAGTTCTTTTCTCAGCAAGATCTGCTTGGTGCTGAAATTCACACGACCGCATTGACCGAAGACATTTCGGTGGGCACCGAAGATGCGCCCATTTTGGTGTTTCTGGCGCGGCCTTCTTACGTCGATGTGTTTCGCGACGGGCAATTGCTGCACAGTACCTATGCCGACGCGGGACCTTATCGTGTGCCGACATCGAACTTTCCTTCAGGTTCCTACGATGTGCAGGTTCAAATCAAAGAAGACAGTGGCGAGACGCGCGTTGAAGATCGTTTCTTTGCGCGGGTCAGTTCCGTACGTCGGCGCGATTATGCCCTGCAAGCGGGGATCACGCGCGAACGCGGTGGCGGCAACCGGTTCGGTGCCAGTGACGACGGGCTCCTCTATGTTGCCGCCCGTGTGAGCCAACCGGTTGGACTGACCGAAGTCCTGTCGGCGCGGTTGGGGTTACTCGATCAAACGGGTTTTCTGGAAGCCAGCGCGACCGGCATTCTCGACGGTTTGATCTGGCGCGCCTCGGCGCTCGGCACAAGCGAGGGCGGCTTTGGCGTGGCGGCGCAAGTGTCGGGCACAAAGTATGGGGTGAATGTGACCGCGCGCGGGCGATACTCGGACATCGATGAAAGCAAACATGCGTTCCGGCGTTCGGCACTGGGCAAGAATGCAGAAGCAACATTGAACGCGTCGGCGCCGGTGCCGTTTATCGGCGGGTATATAAGCAGCTTTGGCCGCTATATCAGCCGGTCTAGATCCTCAACCAACACAAGCTACGGCTTAACGTGGACACGGCCGATTGCCCTGTTCGACCGGGGCACCAGCGTGCAATTGACATTGGGGTTTCAGGACACCGGCCGCGACAAACGGTTTGATGCCCGTCTGCGTGTCGCGCGCACGCAAGGACGCTCGACCCTGTCGGGCACGCTGGGCATGCGGCATATCCGATCGGACACACGGCGTGAAGAGGAATATACGCAACGGGCGAGATGGATCCAGCGATCAGATCCCAAAGCACCTTCCCCCTGGTCGCTCGGCGTGCGCGCCAGCAACAGCCGGAGCGATCCGATGCTGGGCGTTTCGGGATCGATCGTCACGCCGCGGGTCATGGCGGATGCGCGCGTCGATCATAGCTTTAACAATCCCGGCCGCACGAATTACTTTGCAACCGCCTCGACATCGATTGCCGCTTCGCCGCACGGCATCGACCTTGTCGGCCATCGCGACGCGGAAGCCGGTGTATTTGTCGATCTCCGTGAAGAAGATGCAGAACCCGACATTCAACTGAATGTAGATGGCCGCGCCAAGGAGATAGAACGTAGACTGAGCTTTGTGCCCCTTAATCAGTTCAAACCGCACGCCCTGCGGTTTCGCCCCAAAAGCGGCGGTGCGCTCGGATATAATGCGGGCGTTTTGCGCGTGACGGCGTTTCCCGGCAATGTGGTGCGGCTCAAACCGCGCTTTTTGCAGCTCGTCAGTCTGTTCGGCCGTGTGGTGGACGGCACCGGTTTGGCGATACCGGGCGCGAACCTGAAATTCGGACCGATGGCATACAAGGCGGATGAAGGCGGCTACTTTATTGTGGACGCGCCCGCCGCACTCAGACATATCGAAGGAAAGCCGCCCAATGGCGCAGGTTGTGAAATGAGCTTGCCTGATCTTGTTCTGGGCCGGGAGCAAGCCTTTATTGATCTAGGCGATCTTGTATGTGCAGAGGCGGGGGGTGGATCAATCGATTAGTAGGCTGATGAATTTGAGTGGGCTGGCTTCCGTGTGTCTTCATTAGGCGCTCGTGCCTGTGGAGGGAGGGAAGCGATCTCAAAAGATTTAACCTACGCGAATTTAGCTTTTCGGACATAGTGCGCCACGTTGTGGTGCACTATGTTCGGGATACAGAGTTCGCAAGGACTCTCACTCAAAAGTCTAACAGCAACAACCGTTAGACGTGCACCATTAGAACCGATAGGTCATTTCAGCACCGTATGTCCTCGCAGGTCCGGGCTGTCCGAGAGTGGCTCCCAGCGCAGCCTGCTGGTTGTTGTAGTAGGTGAAGTATTCGTTCTGGTTTAGGTTCTTACTCCACAGGCTCACGCTCCACGCCTCCGCGCCGAAGGTCAACCGCCCATTAAACACCGTGTAGCCGTCAGCCGGTTCCACACTATTGACGATGTGGTGAGCCTCGCTGCGATAATTGCCGTCCAAGTGTAGCGTCAAGATACCGGCCTCCAGCACGAGAACATCCCAGTCGAGGGCGGCATTGATGTTGTAATCCGATGCAAAAGGAAGCTTTTGACCGGAAACGTCGACACCGCTCACGGTACCGGAAGTCATTTCGCCATCGACCAAACCAATGCCCGACTGTACGCGCAGCCTTGGCGTGAGCTGAGCCGCCAACTCAATCTCCGCACCTAAGACTTCGGATTCTTCGATGTTGACGAGCGTTTGAAGAAATGTGAACGGATCCACGTCGAGGGCATGCTGATTCTTGTATTTGTAGTAAAACGCTGATGCGTTCAAACGCAACCGGTTGTCCCAAAAGGTGCTTTTGAAGCCGGCTTCGTAACTATTAAGGTATTCCGGTTGAACCCAGTTTGCCTCCGAAGGGTCGTTATAAGCCTGGCCGTTGTACGCGCCACCCCGATACCCCCTGCTGTAGTTGGCATACAGAAGGTTTCCGTTGGAAAGCATGTAGTCGATGCCCAGGCGTCCGGTGAACTCGGTGTCGAAATTCACCTGCGATGCCCGAGGATCGGTGGCGAGCGGGTCGGCCGCGCCGCCGTTGATCGTCCCGAGCAAGGGCGTGAAGTCGTTTCCGGCATAGTGCGCGTTAAAGTCACTCAGTTCCGCTTTGTCGTGGGTCGAGCGAAGCCCGAAGCGCAGTGTGAAAGCGTCGCTCAAGTCCAAGCTGCCGTCGAAATAGGCCGCGTAGCTGGTTTTTTCTTGCGTGAAAGTACTGGTGGCATTGCAGCCGAACGTTGCAAAGTCGCCCAGACTGAAGCCGAGCGTTCCGAACAGGGCATCGGTGGCGGCGCCCGCAGCGCTCGGCGGCAGTCCGAACGCGACGGAGAGGGGGTCAAGACAGTCGGCCGCGTCCACGGTGCCGTCGATGTTTAGGTCTAGATCGAGGAATAAACCTAAGCGGTTGGTCGCGTCCACTTTCTCGCGGGCATAGAAAAGCCCTCCCACGAAATTGAAGGGCCCGTCGAGGTTGGAGGTGAGACGCAAGTCTTGGGTGATTTGTTTAACTTCCGCGTCAACCGGCACTTCAAATACCCTGTTGGGTGTGCCGTCGCTCTCATCGGGATTGAAAGCCCGGCCGTCGTCCCAGGAAGTGATGGATGTCAGCGTATAACTGTCGCTCACATCCCAGTTTAGCGTCAGAGCGACAGAATCGGTCTCGAGCAGTCGTTCCGTGTCCTGACTTGAGTTGAACTGGAAATGCCCGAGCCCCGCCTGAGTGGGATCCGTCAAGGCCGTTGCGCCGAATGAATTGTAGAGGCCATATGTGCCAAAAAAGCTGCCCGGCTGGGCATCGCTGTCATGCACCACACCCCAACTCACCGGCGTCGATTTGGCGGTGGATGCCCGCAACAACGCATCGAAGCTGTCGTTCGGCTGCCACAAAAAGCTCGCTCGAACGGCGTACTCGTCGATCGAGTTTGCATCGTCGACACCCGGAAGCACGTTTTCCAGCCAGCCGTCGGCTTCGGCCCATGTGCCGGCGACACGCGCCGCAAAGGTATCGCTCAAGCTCAGGTTAAACGCGCCTTCAACTTCTCGCAGATTGTAATTGCCTACACCTACGGTGAGGTATCCTTCGTTCTCGAACACGGGTTTTTTTGTGATGAAATTGATGGCACCACCGGTCGTGTTCCTGCCATAAAGAGTGCCTTGCGGGCCCCGCAGAACCTCGACCCGTTCGACGTCGAACAGTGGCACCGCAAGCAACGCAGGCGTCCCTTTATAGACCTCGTCGACATAAGTCGCGACGGGACTGTTTTGGTGGTATGTGTAATCAATCGCCGCAACGCCCCGTAAACTGAACACCGGTGTACCGGCGCCCGAGACCGAGCTTAGCTGCAGGTTGGGTACATGCGCGGCGAGGTCTCCTGGGTCGCGAAAACGAAACGTTTCGATGTCGTCAGCCGTCAGCGCTGTTATCGAGACAGGCACGTCCTGCATGTCCTGTGACCGTTTTTGCGCAGTCACAACGATCTCGTCCAGCGCATGGACGCTCAGCGCCACTTCATCGCCAGGCTGCGCGACCGCGTCCGAGCCCATTGCCGCAGCAGCTGCAATGGATGCGATTCCCGTTAGGATTGATTTTTGTTTCTTCATGACCGTCCCCCAGTTCGACTGAATATCTTCAACGATATTGTCCATTGCTCCGTGGACTGATTTTCGTTTCTTCATGACACTCCCCCAGTTCGATTGTGAATCTTCAATGTTCTTGCCCCCCCGCTTCGCCGGCGCGGTTTCCCCGAGCGAATGGTGACATGCGGCAGCCGGATGTGCTGGGTGCCGACATCTAGCTCCCCTCCGGTCGTGCGGATTGTTGGGCCTCATGTTCTTTCATCGCTTCGTCGGCAGCGACGGCCAGAATCCCAACGAGTTCGTCAACCTCGGGCCGCGTGATGCACAGTGGCGGCACGATTCCTGAAGTTCCCGCCATCGCGCGGCAGATCAAGCCGCGTTGATAGGCCTTGCGGGCCACCATGCTGGCGAAGACACTCGGTATGTCGGTTATGGGTTTCTTCGTCTCGCGGTCGGCCCACTCGACGCACGCCAGCAGGCCCAACCCGCGGATCTCGCCGACATAGGAGCGATCGCCCAGGGCTTCTTGCAGGCACCGGTGCAGGTACACGCCCATCTCGGCCGCATTCTCCACCAGGCCCTCCTTCTCGATAATGTCGATGTTGGCCAACGCCGCCGCGCAAGCCGTCGGGTGGTTGGCGTTGGTGAGACCGGCCGTGAAACCCAGCCCCCCCGGAGTGCCATCCCGCAGGGTCTCCCATACCTGCTTGGTGATCCCGAGGCCGCCGAGCGGGATGTATCCGCTCGTGATGGCCTTGGCGAAAGTCACCACGTCGGGCTCGATGCCCCATTGCTCCATGGCAAACCATTTGCCTGTGCGTCCGAAACCGGTCACGACCTCGTCGAGGATCAACAGGATGTCGTGCCGGCGGCACACCTCCTGAAGCTTCGGGAAGTAATCGTCAGGCGGTACGAGCACGCCGCCCAAGCCCACAATCGGGTCCGCGATGACGGCCGCCACTGTGTCCGGGCCCTCGCGCTCGATCACCGCCTCTACTTCATCCGCACACGCCACATGACAGCCGGGATGGGTCTTGCCGAGATCGCAGCGGTAGCAGTAGGCGGACGGCAGCCGGATGTGCAGCGGATCCGGGCGCTCCATGGTGTGGAAGAAATCCATCTGGGTGGCGCTGCCGGTCGCCCGCAGGGCCCCATGATAGCTGTGTTGGCGTGACAAGATTTTCATACGGCTGCGGCGGCCTTTCGCCGCCTGGTAGTGGCGTGCGATGTGGAAGGCGATCTCGTTGGCTTCGGACCCGCCGCTGGTGAACATGAAGCGCTGGAGGTTGCGGTCGGCGGGAAACAACCCGGTCAGCCGCTCGGCCAGACGGATTGCCGGCTCCGAACTGAAATCAACGAATGCGTGGTAGTACGGCATCTTCTGCATCTGGGCATGGACGGCATCGACAATCTCTCGTCGGCCGTGCCCAACGGCCACATTCCAGAGCGACGAGAAGCCATCGATGACCGTTCGCCCGTCGGCCAACTCAATCCGGATTCCCTTGCCCCCAGTGACGATGCGGGGCGGCGAGGACTCCTGATCACGATAGTCGCGGAACGGGTGGAAGAGGTGGGCTTGGTCGAGTTCTTCCAGTGTCGGTGACGATGTCATCACGGATCCTTTCGTAGCTTGGTGAGGGAGCATCTCAGCTGTTCGCCTTTAGGTGGTCGAAGAGCGGATTCATGTACTCGGCGGCACAGCGCTCGGGCAGCTCGTGGCCCACACCCCGCAACACGATGAGCTTCGCATCCGGTATTGCGTCTGCAGTCGCCTTGCCGTGATCGAGGGGGAAGATCGGATCCTCATCTCCGTGGATTATGAGAGTCGGCGTGGCGAGCGTCCGAAGCCGCTCGCGCCGTGAAGGCGAGTTCTCCATCGCCAGGTCATGCGCCACCGCAGGGTTGATCCCGCCACGATCGATCTCGGCCTGAAACTGTGCGCGGAAGGCGCGCTCGTCGAAAACGAAACGGCTACCGGTAAGCGCCTTGAACGTGGGAAGCAGCGCCTCGAGCGGATCGGCCGAGGAAGCCGCCTGCGCGGTTTCCATAACCGCCTGCACTGCCTCGGTCGGGAGCGACAGGCCGGGACCGCCCGGCGATGACATGACCGATGTAAGCGAGTGCACGCGACCGGAGTGGTCGAGTGCGACTTGCTGAGCAATCATACCCCCCATCGACACACCGAGGAGGTGCGCGCGGTCAACCCCGAACGCATTGAGGACCGCGATCGCATCGCCGGCCATGTCGGGAACGGCGTAGGGAGCCTTCTCGTAGTCCACCCAAGTCGAAAGCCCGACGTCCCGATTGTCGAAGCGGATCACGTGGTAGCCGGACGCCACGAGGGGTTCGATCATCCATGGGTCCCAGGTTAGGGCGCCACAGCTCGCGCCCATCACCAACAGAACAGTCGGATTTGCCGGGTCTCCCAGATCCTCGCTCCAGATCTCGATCGTGCCGGACCGGACTTTCTTTACGGTCATCGTGCGCTTCCTCGCTCCGCTATTCCTCCAGACGGCTCATGTCGCGCCGGTAGCTTTTCGTTTCGATGACGATAAGCTCCCTGTACGGATCGCCGGTGTTTTCCCAGGTGCCGGTGAAGCCCTTGGGCATGACAAGGGCGTCGCCCGGGCCGAAGGTGTGCGAGATGCCTTTGTCGTCCGTCAGGATCAAATTGCCGGCCAGGATATGGATGAATTCGTCGTATCCGGCATTCACGACCTGGATCTTCTTGGGTCCCATCTCGACGACTTGCACGATGACGTCCCCTTCGAACGGCGCGCTCAGACGTGTGGGATTGTCCACGCCGGACAAGATATGACCGTGGCGGCCTTCGGGCGGATTCGGAAAGGGCGGAAACGCTTGCAGTCCTTTGCCGGCGAGTGTGGCCGCGTCGATACGTAAGGGGGTGCTTTTGGATTCAGTGCGCGTCATTGGCTGGTCCTACCGGGTTGACCGTGTTGGTGTCGCGGCGTTGTTGGGCTTCGTAGGCGTCCCAAGCCTTGTTAACGAGATAGGCGTGGAGTGCCTCGCGGTCTTCTTTCGAAAGCTCGTAGGGCGGCATTCCCCTGGCAGCCAGCGCACCACCGAGTACGGCATCGAGAACCTCCGGCACCGGCAGACGCAGACGCAGATCTGATGCGGTACCTCCCACCGACTCTCCTTCTCCGCCGTGACAGCTTGAGCACGCGTGGATCTCGAAGATCTCTTGGCCGGCTGCGGCTTGCTTGGAAGAGGGACGGGGGGTGTCAGGCTTGGGAAAGCGAGGTAACGGAGCCCACTCGGGTGCGGGCGCACTACCGCCGAGCGTGTAGGCGAGCAGCCGGGGCTTGCTGCGGGAACGCGGCACCGAGGAGTAGCGTGTCAAGTTCGACGCGGTAATTGATGTGCTGCCGTTGCCAGCCGGTAGAATGATGAGCTGCCGGCCGTCCAGCATCACCGTCGAAGGCGCGCCGCGGATGGCGCCGCCCGCGGGCGCAGACCAGAGCTCCTCTCCAGTGTCGCTGTCATAGGCGCGGAAGTAGCCTTCGGCATCGCCTTGGAAAACGAGCCCCCCGCCCGTGTGAAGTGTTCCGCCGTTCAAGGGCAGGACATGCCGGCGGCGCCATCTCGCAGTGCGGGTCACGGGATCCCACGCGACCAACTCACCAAAGGACTCCCAGCCCGTGTGTTCTCTGCTGCCGTAGTACAGATCGAGCTTGAATCCACCCTCTCCCGTCTGTCCTTCACCGCTCGGTTTTGCGAACTGCGGGTAGGTGGCGGCCGGGATGAAGAGTACCCCCCTGTCCGGATCGAAACTCACGGACTCAAGGGTGTTTGCACCCAGCGAGCTGGGGAGGACCACCGCCCCTTCCGGCTGCTCCCACCAACGCGCATCGGGGTTGTAAATGGGCCGGCCCGTTTCTTCGTCAAGGCCAGAGGCCCAGTTCACACGAACGAAGTTCCGTCCAGAGACGAATTCACCTGTCCGCGCGTCGATGGTGTAGACGAAGCCATCCTTCCCTATACTGAAGATGACGCGGCGACTGTCGCCATCGGCCCCCGCCGGCAGCTCTGCAACCATGAGGGTCGTCGGTTCGTAATTCCAGCCGTCCCCGGGCACTTGCTTGAAGTGCCAGCGATAGGCCCCCGTCTTCGCGTCGAGGGCCACGACCGAGCTGGTGAAGAGTTCGTCCCCCGCTTCTTCGCCACGCAGTCGCGGGTCGAGGGGTATCGCGGCGCTGGTCCCGACATAGAGTTGAGAGAGGACCGGGTCGTAGGTGAGCGCCTCCCATACATTACCTGCGCTCGGCGTCATCCCCCGGCCCCAGGTTGTGGCCGCCATCTCGTAGAGTTCGTTTTGCTGTTGCTTGCCGGGGGCTTCCGGCACCGTATAGAAGCGCCACAGCCGCTGCCCCGTTCCGGCATCGAAGGCGTCGACGTGACCGCGGCTCAACCCAAAATCGAATCCCGCATTGCCGATGAACACCATGCCGCCTCCGACCCTGGGCGCACCACTGATGCTGTAAGACGCCGACGGGTCGCACGCCTGAGCATCCCAACGCTGCTGCCCGGTGGCCTGATCGAGGGCCACCAGCCGGCAGTCCGGCGTCGCGACGATGACCAAATTGTCATGGAGCGCCACGCCCCGGTTCACGCGCTGGGCATAACCCTCAAAGAAGCTCGCGGCTCGGACCTCCGCCATGGGCTCATGTGTCCACAGATGCTCGCCTGTACGCAGGTCGTTGGCGAAGACTTGGGCACCAGCCCCGCTCTGAAAGATACGGCCGTTCGCGACGAGGGGGTTGCCGATAAGGCCGTCCGCGGCCGGCAGGTCGGCGGACCAGAGCAACCCAAGATCCGCCACCGTCTTGGTGTTGATCTGCGAGAGCTCAGAGTGATGCTGCTTTTCCGCAGCATTGCCGAGCAACTCCCAATCCGTGTTCGTAGGCCGCCCTGTTGCTTCTGAAGTTGCTTTCGGATCACCTGGGATCTCAACATCGCCTCCGGCAAGGAGCACAGCGGCCAAGACAAGGCCGCCAGCAACTAAGAGGCGCATCGATTTGACGGCTCCGCCTATGCTTGGATGTATTGGACTTCGAATCTCCATTTCTTTCCCCTGGGCGCCCGGCCGTCACCGCGCAAAGCGCCGAAGTCACGTCATGGATGGGTGCCTTCAGCACGTCACCGTAGCGAGCCGCAGAAGAAGATAAATAGTCCAATTGCGTCAGCAAAAACCCGAAGGGGCATCCGCGACCGTCCGGTTTCATTCTCGGCGGTTGCGGCGAAACGCATGTATTTGCAGGGTTTTCTCTAAACTTGCTCGGACAGGACACGATCCGTTGTTGGCAAATTTGGAGAGCAACTTTTTCCGTATTCACTCGCCAAAGAAGGTCGTCTTGCTTGCGCCGAAGCGAAATCTTTGCCTCGCGCGGACAGGCAAAACCACAACACAGCTAAAATAGGACGCTTGAAAAAAGGTGTTCTGACCGAGCTTAAAGTCGGATCCTCTGGCTTCGCTCCGCTTGCCCAAGGAGGACGGTCGAAGGAGAAGATGTTTCCTCGTTTAAACGGGACAAGAGTGTTGGGACATGTGGGATCAGGAATGGTCCGTGGGCAAATGAAGCGAGTGCAGGAACGCGTTAAAAAGATCTCCTTGGGAGTTTACCCGAAGTTTCGCGTAGGCCCGGGTGCGATGCCCCCGGGCTGTGTTCCATGAGATCCCAAGCTGGTGTGCAACCGACTCGCTGTTGTGACCGCGCAGGATGAGATGAACGACTTCCTGTTCCCGTTTGGTGAGGACGTCTGAGCCGAAGCGGTTCAGTGCAGCGTCAATACCAGGCGTGCGTTCTGCGTGGCCTTCGACGAGCGAAGGCGCCAGTAGCATCGCCAGCCGCGTTAAGCCCGCTTCAATAAGTGGGTGTGCAGCGTCGTGGCGAGCAATTTCTTCGTCGGTCAGACGCTTACTTGCTCCCGCGCCAGCATACACTGCCAAGCCTTGAGGCAGAATCTTGACGTGGAGGACCTCGTCGGCCTCGCCGAAAGCGGTGTAATGCCGCCGATAGACCTCTGAATCCTCGAAGCCCTGCGGAGCGAGCTCCCACAGCTTGAGCACACCCGATCGGCCCTCGGCAACCGCGACACTGAACGGATCCAGTTCCATTAGCTCTCGACGGAAGTAGGAGTGGGGAATTTCAAGGCTGGCCGGGTGGAGCCACATCTTGTCGGGCGACCGCGAGTTTCTGGGTTCCGAATAGACGCTCACATAGCCGACGTTCACGGCACGAACGCCCTGAAGCACCGCAAGAATTGCTTCGGCGAGGGCACCGGTGTCATCAGCGCATTCGATGAGCGTCGCCGCGCGCTCACTCCACTCTCTCATATCCAGGATTGAGCCGCCTCGTGAATCAACGAGCGTGGCCTTCGTCATTTTGGGGGTCTCATACCGCGCACCAACTTCCGTCTGTTCTTGATCGCCGTCATAGTTTGTCACTCCGTATCTAAATCTCCAAATTCCGATACTGTGGTGTTCCGGCCCGGCGTTATGAGACGTCGGCCTTTGTTTTGATGTCAGTCAACGGTTATGGGGATTTGGGGTTGTTGAACGGCGCGCAGGCTTGGTCTCGTCGTTGTTTTGCTACCTCAGCTCTTGCGGCGTCGTCAGCGAAATCGTCCTTTAGTTCATCGTATCGCGCTTGGAAAGAATGCTGAAGCAACGCTAAACGCGTCGGCGCCGGCGCCGCTGATCGGTGGGAATATCACCAGTTTTGACCGCTATGTCAGCCGGTCAAGATCGTTAGTCAGCAAAAGTTACGGATTGACCTCGATGCGGCCGATGCGCGTGTCGATCGTACGTCTAACAATGGCGGTCTTGCCAAGGAGATAGGACGTAGACTGAGTTTTGTGCTGCTCAATCAACTTAAGTCGCATACTTTGAGATTTCGCCCCAAGAGCGGCGGTGCGGTCGGATACAATGCGCATGAAGGCGGCTATTTTATTGTGGACGCGCCCGCCGCCCTGAGACATATCGAAGGAAATCCGCCCAACGGCGCGGGCTGTGAAATGAGCCTGCTTGATCTTGTTCTGGGCCGGGAGCAAGCCTTTATTGATTTAGGCGATCTTGTATGTGCTGGGGCGGGGGATCAGATGAAACCGGCCATTCGGGTCCGGCCCGAATGAACATGTCGGATGGGTGGAGCGAAGCGAAACCCACCAACAGCGTTGCAATCTATGCCACCGCCGGCGGGATGAGCATCCCGCCCAACATGCTGGTATCGCCTTCGCTGCCACTGATACCGGCGTTTGCCAGTATGAGCTGCCAATTTGTTTGAGTTGTGCATGGCATTAACCACAATTTGGCGGGGATCTTCATCATATTGATCATTTTATCGCGACCAGCCGTTCAACTGTTTCGGCTTTCCCTTGAATGAAAGGTGGGAAAGGGGGCACTTTATCCCTGTTGGATGGAACGAGGCGCCTTTATGTTTGGGAATTTTTGGGGAATTCTGAGGCACACTCGCCCCGATGACGGGGGAATGTGATGCGTATAGAAGACAGTGAAATCGGTGTCGCCGTCGCCGATGCGCAGAGCCGTGACGCGCCCAGTGGTGAAAAGCTCAGCAGTGATGTGCCCATCAATGTTGAACTAAGTAACGATGAGCTCAGCAACGATGAAATCGTTCTAGAGGCCGTCGAACAAATCTATTCGGTCGCTATCAATCCGGATCGGTATGACGAACTGGTCGATCTGTGGCTCGATCGCCTGGAACCTTTGGAACTGGATATCGGTAAGTTCGAAAGCTTGTTGAGTGTGCATTTGTCGCGTGCCATCGATCTGGTCTCTCAAACCGGGGAACTGAGTTCAGGGGATCAAGCCGATCTGCTGGCGCTTGAACTGAATAAGGACCCGGCGGCGAGCCTTGTTGTGACACCGAATGCGCATGTTTACACGCTCAATGCTGTGGCAGCGCGCGCCTATGGTGTTTCTGTCGGCGCGAAGGTGGATGACTTGCCCTTCGATGCCACCTCGCTGATGGTTCTTAAAGAGGGCATCGCGGATGCCCTCGAAACGTCGGTCGAATTTATTGTGCGGCTTGTGCGGTCCGACACAGGCCGGGCGGTGGTCATTGCGGTCAGCCCGGTCATGGCCCCCTTTGTCGCCGAGCCGCTTGTTCTTATTCGATCCAGCGATGTGGCTTGGTCGGACGCCTTGGACAAGCTCTTATCACAAGCGTTTGGGTGTACAGCCGCCGAAGTGGAAGTTGTGCGTTTGATTACAGAGGGCGCCAATGTCGATGAAATTGCGGCGGCGCGCGCAAGTTCCGAAGCAACGGTTCGGACGCAATTGCGCACCATCTATGAAAAAACGCAAACGCGCGGTCATGCGGAGCTGGTCCGTATGGCCTTGGGATTGGCGGTCAGCCACAAAGCAGGCGTTGATGGTTTAACGGATAATGTGCCGCAAGTTCGTGTTGCCGAAACGGGGCAAAACGATGGGTCTGTGTCCACGCCATTTCCGTACCCGGAGCATCGCCATTATCTGTCATTGCCGCGCAACAGAAAGATGAGCTATTCGGACTTCGGGCCGCAGGACGGTCATGTGGTGCTTCATCTTCACGACTATTTCTCCGGTGACGTCTGGCCCACGGCGATGGCGCATGAAGCTATGAAGCGCGGTATGCGCATTATCGCGCCGGCAAGGCCGCTCTATGGGGGTACCGACCCCTATGCTTGTAACAGCGCCCCCTTTGATCAGTTTGCCGATGATGTTGTGCATCTGATCGATCATTTGGCGCTCGACAAGATAGTTGTTCTTTCACGTGCCTTGGGCACGTCTTTTGTCCCCGCGATTGCCGAGCGTGTGCCGGAACGGATTAAAGGGTGGGTCGGTGTGGCACCAGGTTTGCCTGTCAAAGAGGTTGCGGAAGAAGACATACACTCGAGGCCACAAAAGTTCATTCTAAAGGCCTGCTCTTATTCGAATCCGATCTTGTTCGAATTTGCGATCCGGATTTTTGATACGGTCCGAAGAAAGTTTGGACCCAAAGCCTTCATGAAGATGATTGTCAAAAATGTGCCTGAAGACATGGCCGTTCTGAATGACGCGACTTTGTTTGAGGCGATCGAGCGTGGCATTCGTTTTTCGGGGGCCCACGGTTACCGTGCGGTGCATCGGGATCTGAAACACAAGTCACCGCATGGATGGCAATGGTCGATCGACAATAAGATACCGTCCCACGCCGTGATCGGATCCAAAGATCCGGCGCCCCGAATCGCGCAAGCGGCAGGCCTGATTGCGGCGGGTGCCGGGATGAAGCTGACAATTGTCGAGGATGCAGGCTTTCTTGTCTTCTTCTCTCACCCCGAAGAAATCTTGGATGCCGTTGAAGCCATGCATTTTAGGAACAGTTGAGCACATGGATGACCGATGCGTGGGCAGATTGCTGTGAAACATTTGGGGTGCCATCGATTGTGACATCGTAATGAGCATCGATGTTTTTGAATTTGCGTTTGTTCGATTGTCTGCAAGATGGATGCGGCTGTGACAGCTGAGGATTCTGAAACACCATCACCGGCACCGGGCAGTCTTGATCCGGCCCTTGAAATGATCGACCACATTTATGCGGCGGCCATCGAACCCCACCGGTTGAACGCGCTTGAGGCGCGTTGGGCCGAACGCTTGGAAGCGCAATGGCCGGAGCAAGAACGCCCGGAGCTGATTCTGAGCCCGCATTTGCGCCGCGCGATGGACTTAGTTTCCGATGCGGATACAAATAGCCAGGCGGATTTGCAAAGCCTTTGCCGGAGTGAGCAGGGAGTCGCTTTGGTCCTTTCGCGGGAAGGGCGCATCTGCGCGCTGAACCAAACCGCGGAAGCGGCCTATGACTTGTCCACCGGCGCGTCTGCGCTTGAGTTGCCTTTCGATGAGCCTTCAAAGGGTATTCTTAGCCAGTCGATTTCGGATGCCGTTGATCAATTGGCGGAGCATATCGTCCGGCTTTCGGGTGCAGACGGCAATCGCACAACATTTATTTCTTTGAGCCCCGTTCCCCTCCGCAATCGTGAGACCTATGTGTTGATGCGCACAAGCGACACCGGCTGGTCCCCCCATATCGGCCGTATGCTGAAAGATGCATTTCAGTTGACGGACGCGGAAATCGACATCGTACGGATGGTCGGCAATGGGAACAGCGTGGCGGAGATCACAGCCGCCCGAAAAAGTTCAGATGCAACAGTCCGAAAACAACTGGGCGCCATCTATGACAAAACTGGAACCCGGGGGCATGCCGAACTTGTCCGCATGACAATGGGATTGTCGGTGACCAGTTCCCTGATGGGGCAATCTGCTTCGGCGGTGGAAACCGGTTTTGGCGACGAGCGCAACTTTGAAAGTTATGCGCCTGTTGGTTCTTCGTTTGCGCCCGCTTATCCGTATGAGGAGCATCGGCACATTTTGAGATTGCCCGATGGCCGCAAGATGAGCTATGCGCGGTTCGGCGCGCACAAAGGTGTGCCGGTCATACAGCTTCACGATTATTTCTCGGGCGACACATGGCCGGCGGCCATGGCCGAAGAAGCAACCCGCCGTGGCTTTGATATTATTGTGCCGGCGCGGGGCTATTACAGCCAAACCGATCCCTATCCTGCGGGATCAAATACGTACGATCAGTTTGCGCAGGATCTGTTGCATCTGTTGACGCATTTAGAGATTGACGAGTTCATCCTGTTTTCGCGGGCCAACGGCGCCATGTTTATTTTGCCGATCCTCGATTTGATGCCTGGCCGCGTCCGCGGGATGGTCGGTGTCTCGGCGACAGCGCCGCCGAAGGAGCTTTCGGAAATTGAATCGCTGCCGGCCTATCACCGGATCCATTTGAAATGGCGCCTGTATGCGGCGCCAATGTTGTTTGAATTCATGGCGCGGGTGCGGCATGCGCAGTACCGGCGCAATGGGCCCAAATGGTATCTCAAGAACACGCTGGTCTATGACGTTGAACCGGATATTGCGCTGTTGAACGACCCGGTCGTTTTCGATGCGATGGAAAAGGGACTGCAGTTCTGCACAACGAACCGGCATCGCGCCGGTGTGAGCGACTTTGAGGATCTGGTCGATGAGGTGTGGGAACGTTCGATTGCCGTTCGGGTGCCGTCGATCGGTCTTTATGGATCAGAGGATCCCCTGCCGCGCGCGCAGCGGGTGAAAGCGGTGGCCGAAGCGGGCGCCCCCTTTGAAGCCCGGATCATCGAAGGGGCGGGGCAGCTTCTGTTCTATTCCCATTCGGATCTGTTGTTCGACGCCATCGAAGAAGTCTATTTCCGGAAAAGGTAAAGCCGGCTGTGGTTATGCTATGCGCAGCCCAAATCGGACTTTCGCGTGCGTAGTGCACGAGAAAGTCCGAAAATCGCACCTTCTGCCGGGGAAACCATTAAAGGGATTGTGCCCCCTGCGGTGTCCGTCAGGGCAAGCGTCCGCAGATCATGCGCGGCTCACATGAATGGTGACCATGATCACCAATTTTGGGTATGAACGAAGGGTCAGTGTCCGGTAGGAATAGAGAATTGGCCAAACGGGTGAGATCCGAAGGGGACGATCGAGGGGCATGGAGTCACAAGACAGCGTGATCGAGTTGGTCGATGAGGCCTACGCCGCCGCGATGGAACCGGTGCGGTACGATGCGTTCATGGCTTCTTGGGAACGCTATATTGAAGCCTGTCTGGAAGCCGACAGCGATGCACCGCTGACCGCGCTTGAGAACTCGCCGGTGCATGCGCACTTTGCGCGCGGCCTTGAAATACTCGACCGGCTGGGCCGTGTGCGCCGCACCGAAGCGACGGCCGCCGATTTGGTGGAGTTGGCCCTTGGGGCGGGCATTGTCATCAACGAAGCCGGGCGCGTATTGGCGGCCAATCAAACTGCCGAAACGCAACTTACCGTCACGACCGGTTCAAACCTGAAAGACGGGCGGATCGATGCGGACGCCGTTACGCGTATTTTGAGCTGGACGCAACGCTCGGACCGCGAGGCAGACTCTTTCCTGTTTGCGCAATGTCTGGTGGGGGACGATCCAATCGCGGCTTGCTTTCTTGCCACGCGGATCGTTCTTCCGGACTTGGCGGCCGGAGCCGATGGGGGGCTGGGGCATAAACATTTCTTGCTGACATCGATCGATCTGCACATGGATGACACGACGATGGGCCTGTTGACGGAAGCCTTTGGTCTGAGCCAAGCCGAAGCTGAAGTGGCCGTGCAATTGGGCGAAGGGCGCACGCCGCAGGAAATCGCCGACCTGCGGTCTGCTTCCATCAATACGATCCGGACACAGATTAAGAAGATCCTTAAAAAGACCAATGCGCACGGCATTCCCGATCTCGTGCGGATTTTGTGCGGATTTGCGGCCGGCTATTCTGCAAACCGCGCGGCCAGCCAGTCGGTTGCGAAAGTTTCCTGGCCGTCCGGCACCCGTCCGGCGCAAAGTCTGGTCCTGCCCGATGGGCGGCGCCTGTCTTTTGCCGAGCATGGCGATCTTCAAGGGCGCCCCGTCTTGTTTTTTCACACCATGTTGTATGGAACGGTTGTGACCGACAGCTTCGCCGACGCCTGCCAGCGTTTGGGCTGGCGGGTGATCGCGCCCTCGCGGCCGGGATTTGGCGATTCCGATCTGAACGGCAATGCCAAAGGCGCCGCGCTGGTCGATCAAACCGTTCAGGATACGGAATATTTGCTTGATTATCTCCAAATCGACGCGGCTTTGGTGCTCGGACATGTGGCGGGATCGATCTATGCGCAACGGTTCGCGGTGCGGTTTCCGCAACGCACGCGGGGGTTGCTCTATGTCAACCATGCGCCCCATTGGCAGGAGGCGTTTATGGACGACCTGCCGCGGCGCCAGCGTTTGCTCGCAAAAACCACGCGGTATGCACCGGCGGCCTTGCCCTTTCTCACCCGCGCGGGCGTGGCCTTGATCGACGCCGGCGGGCATGACGCGTTTATCGACGCCCTTCATCAAGACGCGCCCGAAGACCGGCGCGCACTACGCCGGCCCGATGTTTACCGCGCGGTGATCGAAGGGCTGCGCCATACGGTGAAACGGGGATCGGCGGGCTTCTGCCTTGATTGTCCCCTGGTGTTGACCGATTGGGCGCCGGACGCGCGCGGGTTGAACTTGCCGATACGCATTCTTCATGGGACCGGCGATTTAGTCGTAACCCGCAATTATATCGACGGTTATGTCGATAAGGTGCCGAGCGCCACCGTCACCTCAATCGAAGGGGCGGGGCAGTTTCTGCTCTATTCCCATTGGCCGCGGGTGCTGGATCAGCTCAAATTGCTCGATAAGGAGAGCGCCGGTTAATCATAAAGGCGAATTCCGCGGATTACCTGCAGATTTATGGCCTCCATACCCACTTTGGGTTATGGCCGGTGGTCCTTCAGCGGCGTATTTTCGGGCCAAGCACGGGGCCTAAACCCCGCGTTCAAGCATGTCTGGGATGGCCCCAGGAGACTTTGTCACGTGTGTGCCTTTGGTCGTCCGAATCCTGTGGCTCCCAGACTTTTCTTCCCAATTATCCGGTCCGAGCGCTGCCTTACGTTAGGGGGGATGGTGTTGCTTTGTTCTATGGATGCAGATGATCTTTATGCGATCGCCTGCATCGTCAAAACAGGCATCGTCATAACCGGCACCGTCATAGACGTGTCCGGTTGATCGGCGGATGATCTATGGCTTTAAGTGCTTGTACAGCTCAAGCAGGCCGGACATATCCGTCAGATTCAAGTCATCGGGAAGCCTGTTCAGCAATGTTGTGCGTTCGATGCCCAGGGCGGCCGCGATGGCCCGCACGTCATTGTCGGTTGCCGGCACGCGGCCCGCTTCCAAATCAGCAAGCCCGCCGAGCCCAAGGCCCGACCGTTCGGCCAATTGGTTTTGGGTCATTCCAGCCTGTAGACGCTGAAATCTGACAAGGGAACCGATCGGGTCACCGATGCGGGTTACATTGGACATGACTTGTTCATCACCAAGAGTGGAAGCGTGAAAGCCCGATACTTCGGTTCAGGGGCCGGGCTCAGGGTTGCGGCTGCATCATTATGCAACATTCACGCGCCGGGTTCTATGAACCCGGTCACAGGAAACCCATTAACACTTCCATCTTCCCGGCGAACCTTGCACACCGTTAACATCTACTGCCCGACGACCTTTACGCGGCTGGTGAGCGGGCGGTCGCTCTTGCCCTGATGAAGGCCAATCAGATAGTCCACGATACCAAGGGTGGTCAACGACATGCCGCTATCTTCACGCGGAATTTGATAGAAAGAACCATCGAAACGCGTCATTACGTGGGAGGAAGGGAGCGGCACCGGCGTTCGCACGACACGAAAGATATCTTTGAGCGAACCCGTATCAGGCGCGGCCAGCTCAATTGTGCCCTTTGCATCTTCTGATTTCCGCGCAAGGTCGCATCGTGTGTTTATCAAAAAGGCAGAACCATTACGATCAACACAAACCGAAGCGTCATGGTCGCGCTGTGTACTGATGAGTTCGCCTAGGTAGAAGAGAATTCCTTGCGGTGCCCTAAGAAAAAGTTCCGCCTCAATACTGTCTGCCTCCGGACTCTCTTGTTGCCGGTCCTTGGAATATAAATCTTTGACCGTTTCTCCTTTTGTAAAGGAAAGCATGACTTTCTTTTCGTCAGAATAGAACTGAACGTCACCCTTGGTCAGCGGGCATTCTCCAAATTCTCTTTTGCTTGTCTTCAGGTCCTTGTTGCCCTCCTGCTTCTTCTCGGCCGGGCAGCCGAGAGATAGGTCAACACTTTTCGCTGCAATGATCTGTTCCATCATCCGTGTGCCAATTTTGGTCCTTGGGACAGGAGGGCCAAATTCCACTTTCTTTGACGCTACGACCGAATAGTCCTTGACTAAGGAAACAGCTTTTAGAAATCCACAGATTTGCGAGCTAAGTTCCTCATTATTGGTGTTACAGAGGTCAATGTTGTTGGAACTAATCTGATCTTCGGCGTTTGGTTTGGGTAGGGAAGTCGTGTTTGGATTGTTTTTGAAAACATGCGTGCAGTAGCCATTTCCGTCGTTGTTTTCATCCTCTTGGCAGTAGCACAATTGGCTGTCATCCGGATATGACGCGCATATTTTCTCGCGCGCAGCATCGGGGTTTTTATGAACCTCTTTCTTGTATCTTTCTTTGAACTCTATCCTCTCACCAAATAGTAGAAGCGTATGGCGAGCATTCCATCCTTGTGTGATGAAATATTCGAGTGTTTTAGGTTCAATGGGTGAAAGAACGCCTTTGATAAAATCCGCGTTGCGGCTTTGAATGTCCATATCAAAAGACGGATTCTTTGTGATCGAAAGCGTTGGCATCGCCGTGTTTGCGGTTGCCATTGGTTTGCTGAATGGAATCTCAAAATCTGCACCTGCTCTAACAGTCAGGTCCCCTTGAATCTGTTTGAAGTCTGTGAACTTCATTGGGTAGTGGTGCGACGCGCGTACTGCGTTGAGCAGCAATTGTTTGTTGCTGTAATCCTCATACGCGCGGTTATAGTTCATCGCGTCTTGCATCAGGACTTCGCTGTAGGAACAGCCCGCGAGCAAAAAAGCAGCGGCAGCGAGGGCTATACGTGATCCGGCCAGCGGCTGCAGCAAATGGCGTAATAAACCGAGTCGCACCGAACGCTTTAAAAATGTATCATTCCGGAAGGCTGGCATTACGGTCATGCCACTTTGATTTTTTCAGCTTGGCCTTACGAATAATGCTAAGGCAGCTCTCGGACAGAAACCTGTGAGCCGGTTCACGGGTGGTTTCCGGCTTTTGGTTTAGAATAAGAGCCGCCAAAGGCGGTATGTTTGCTGCCGGCCTCCCTAGGGAGAGAAGAGCATGCTCAAGAGTGTGACGCAGGAGAAATCGGATGACAAATCGGCTATTGGCGTCGGGCGTTTGCGGTCAGGACCGCGGATGAAATGCCGCCGCTTAGACTTCCTTGTGTTAGTTCTGCTTGCTGCGGGCACCGCCCTGTTCTCAAAAACGGCATCGGCCGACGAGGCTTGCCCGGAGGGCAGCAATTACGTGTCGGCAATGGTACCGGAAATGCGCGTGATCTATGACGGCGATACGAAAGAAGAGATTTGGTTACGGAACATTGGTAGACGGACCGTTTTTGTTCAGTTGAACAGAGAAGTTCCGCTGCAGAACGATCTGCAGCCGCGCCAGCTTGGGATATATGAAACCAACTATCTTCTGGCGCGTGGAGAAAAAAAGTGGATTGACCAGCGGTAAATGGGAACTCTGTGTCTCCCTTGCGCAGTAGGACGATCGCCGGACTCACCTTGAAGAGCGTGTTTGCTGTCCCCACTTTTAAAGTGTAGAGCGGCGCGCGCGGCAGACTTGCTGAGCGCAATGCATGCTGCGGTTCGGAGGGAGAAAGACCATGAGCGCGAAGCCACGATCCTTTGATGCCAATTTCAGATTGCCACGCCGCGCGATAGCGGGATTTTGTTTGTACCTCACGCTCTTCGGGATGTTCACGCTGATGGGGCCGGGTGTGATTGCGGCAGAGGAAACTGTGCTGCTACGCCTCGAAGCCGACATTTCTCAGCGCGCCGCGCAGCAGGCCCAAAACGCCGCCGCAGAGATTCGGATGAAACTTAAAGCCGAAGACATTGCAGCACGTGTCGACCTGACCGCCAACACCGCGATCAAAGTGTCGATTAAAGACCCGTCGCAGGTAGAAGCAGCGCTCGACGCAATAGATCCATATATCGGCAGGACCAAGATCAAACAGGTGGCGGACCCGAAACCACATTTTAATGTGGCGGTGAACGGCGGTGAAATCACGCTGACGCTGTCAGACCATGTGCGGCAGACATTGACTGAAAAAGCGGTGGAACAGTCGCTTGAAGTTATTGGCAAACGCGCTTCTGCGCTTGACCTGAAGGATCCGGATGTACGGAGCGGTGGCGGCTAGGTTATTGCGCTCAACGTCCCGGCCGGAAGTGATGTAAAAGAAATTGGCAAGGTGCTGACCAAACCTGCCACCATGACTTTTCATTTGGTCGATTACTCGAAGACACCGGAGGAAGCGGAAGAGAACGGCATGCCCGAGGGCAGCCGTTTGCTTCCTTACGCCGATCGGGATGAAGACGAGTCACGAACATACGTTCTAGTGTTCAAAGAAGTCGCCATCGACGGTTCAGAGTTCCTCAACGCCTACGCGCAGCTCGATCAGCAGGGCCGGGGTTGGGTTGTGGCTTTTCAGTTTCATGAAGAGGGCGCGAAGAAATTTGCTGCCATCACGGAAAATAATGTGGGCCGTCAATTTGCGGTGGTGTTGGATGGCGAGGTCATCACGGCACCTCGCATTAATGGACCGATCAAAGGCGGTAACGGCATCATTGAAGGCGGTTTCACGGTTGACACAGCAGGCGAGTTAGCCCTGCTTTTGCGCAGCGGCGCGTTACCGGTTCCTCTCACGGTGATCGAGGAGCGCGTCACCGAGTAGGTTCGTCAGTTGCCGCACGAGACGCCCGCCTTTGTAACACTTGTGTTGATCGCGCGAGTGACGTAAGCCGCTACACGTAAATGACGCTGACAATTGCGTCCGAGTTGGTGATGGTGAAGCGATCATCCCGTGCGAAACTTGCGTTCTCGAGAACCTCTACTACATCGGCATCTAGTTCTTAGCTCGCCCGCGCGATTGATCGCATCACCCTGTGCGAATCCATCTCCTTTCCTCTTCCTCAAGAAACTTCACGAACGACCGTCGCCCAATCGGGCGAGGTGTAGTTTCAGACATAAGCAAAAAGAGACATCTTCCTAATGAATATTTTTCAAAGAAAACTTCGCAGCAAACATCTCAAAGATATTCGGCCTGCGCCCCTCAGCACACGCCCAGGTTTGGACGGTGCAAAAGATGATATTATCGGCGTGATGCAAGACTACTCAAATGGGTTTGGACCAGGTTTGAGTTCCGGCATTGGTGGCGCTCATGTTCTAGACGACGATCACGCCCTGAGCAACGGGGCACTCAATAACGCTCGTAATCTCACCACAACAGACTTCAGTCAACCACAATATTCGTCCGCGATGGATTCACAGATCGCGCAGTACGATCCGTGTGAAGACTTATTGACTAGTGTGGCTGAACTTAGAGAATTTTTGGCGACGCCGGAGAACCTCGCTGAAGAAGTGGTTGATGAAATTACAGAAGCTTCCATTGATCCCGAAACGCGTAATAGCTTGGTTTCTGCGGTGCCAAACGAGTTCACTAAGGACAAACAGTTCGACGACTTGGCTTTAAAGATCGGAAACGCGATCATTGATGTTTATGACGACCACAGGGAAGGAGCCAATGAACTCGGACAAATCATCGGCGGTTTCGAAGACAAGAAAGATGCTCTTCAGGTTTACAAGGATGGTTACAAAGAAGCTATGGAGAGTGAGGCCAGTTTGGAGCCACTTCTTGAACAATACAAATGTGAGCTTCCGTCCTAAACGCCTTCGCTTTGAGGGCCGGCTAATGGCGCCCGCGAACAACGCCTGCGAAAATCGGGTGCGCCTGTCTTCCGGGGCCGTAAGCGGATGACGCCGGCCTCATGCATTAAGGAGCTTTCCTCCGGAATCCAGGGTTCTGGCAGATAATAGAATCCAACGGCGTCGCGTCGGGTTCGGTCCAGGCGGCGATTGAGCGACGCAATTCTATCATCGTCGAGTTGCCGCACCATTTGGTTGCATAAGCCTAGTTGATTTCCTCCCGCCTCGGTTGCCAGTATTGCGTAATAGGCTGCGTTGGAATGGGCACTCTGAAATGCGTGGTATTCTTTTCTTGAGGCCCCGGCTTGTCCGGTTTTTGCATAAGCACTGTTTGCGGCAATGTCGGCACGCTTTTTTGCAATGTACGCCAATGATGGGGCATGCCCGCGGCGGTATCCGTAAATATCCACCATGAGCGCGGCAAGCTGCGGTCCATCCTCCTTCTGCGCATAGTTGAGCATGAGGGCGAACGAGGCATCGCCTGATCCGAACATATGGGCGTCCGATAGGAATTGGCGCCGCATTCCGTCGGGTAGATTGGGTTCTGTTGACGATGTCATCGCGTGCGCAATGCGGAACAATTGCTTTCCGCACCATGCGCGGTGTTTGTCCAGGCGTGTAGATGCCAACGTGTTGTGGTTCGGTCGCGTGCGCCTTGCGTTAAGATTGAGGCGTGCGGTGTTTTGGGGAAAGCCAATGACGTCTCCATTCGAACAGACAAGACGCGCGCCGGTGTGACGCCAGACCAAGACGGGGTTGCTTGGAAAGCTCAGGGCAAATGCGATTGTGGATTTAATTGCGTTTCTTGGACGCCAGCGTTGGAAGGTCTCCTGCCTACGTTTAGGGCGTCTAGAGGCGCCACCTTCCGAGCGGGCGATCGCGGCTTTGTTTGTCACCTTTATATGGTTTAACTGTGCGCTTGGATCTTGGCGTTTCTTGGAATTGGCGGTCCAGCATTTGTGACCCTCAGCGGCCAATCCAATTTCGTACAGCGACGCATCCGTTTCGCCGGCGTTGCGGGCAACTGATAGAAGATGCCGCAATTCCTGACAGGCGCCTCGCTCTTTCAGCTCGCCTGCGAATTGACGCCAATCTTCCCTTTCAAAGGGCCGGTGCAGCCAGCCTAGCCATACGGTAAAGCTGAGGCCGGCCAATACGACGAACAGAATTGCAAGTCTGAATGCGCGCCACATGGCAAAAGCGTACTTAAACCCGCGTCAACCCACAATAGAGTGGCGTGTAGCGACGGTCACATAAAGCCAAGATTTCTCAAAGGGCACGCGTCGGCGTATGCCTCGCGTTGCACAACGCCAAGTCATTTCATCAAGGCCCCGTCAAAAAATGCGGACAGTGTTCGCGTTGCGGGCGGCGTTCAAGCCGCACCCTGCCACGTGCGCGGCGTTTCCCTTCAATCTTCCCCAAAATGAGAACAGATCATGACGATATCCAACCAGGATCAAATCAAGAAATTGATGCATCATATCGATGCGTCGACCCGTGCGCACAGAGACGGTCGTGAGGCAACCGATCGGCGGAACGTTGAGCAAAGGCCTGCCGCATTCCAAACGGCTGAGCAGAGTGCCGAACAAAGCTTGCCGTGGACATGGGACGACGCTGTTTCCGCGGCCGCAGACCTGGGCGATGAGGCATGGCGTTTCGGCGCCGTGTCGGAAGGCTCTGAAACGGAGCTCAACGAGGCGAACGATGTGCAACAATTGGCTAGCCTCGAATTCGATCAGCGTCCGCACTATTACAGTGATCGAGCTGAAATCTGCTCTGCGGACGACGCCAAACTGTGCACACCAGAGGATGTGTTTTATGTTTTGCGGCGTTATGCAGCACCGCTACGCTACCATGGTAGGCCAGTGGAAACGGGTGATGAAACGACAATTGGCCCGTTCGGTACGGTCGTTCACGAGGTGGATGAGGATGCGCTAACCGTTACCAACATTACGAAACCCGGCCATGTCTTTCATCCCGGTTATGTCAACCGCAGCGTTGTCGTTGAAGGCGACACGATTTTCATCGTCTCAGAAGGCGAAGGCACCGGTAACTTTGCAACGATTAACGAAGGCGTTTCCGGCGCCATTTGGGGAGGTTTCAATGCTGCTCGCATCCGCGAGCGCGTGCTTCATGGCACGCGGCCGTAGCGATCGGCGTTTTCATCTACGATCTTAGAAAAAGTGACGACATTGAATCCGGGGGAGGGGGCGCTTCTACAGCAGCCGCCTAAAATTGCGACCGAGATCACTTGTGTCGACAGGTCACACTTTTAGGGCGTATTCTATAACGCTACATTTTTTTGTGTATAGCGGGGTAGGGAGAGGCCATGTCTGATGTGGCATTGCCGTCTACAGGGATTGTGATCTTCAGGTTGGTGGGATCGTACTTGGTTGGTGTGCTGATTACGTCTTTCGTCGTTTCGCTGCCGGGCGCAGGTGAGTTGTTCCCTCTTATGTTTTTGACAGGTGCCGTTGCGGGGGCGCCTATTCTGGCGATTGTCGCGCTGTTCGTTGTGACCTTTAAGCGGTTTGTCCATAGCCATCTCACCGGGATTGCCTGGCTCCTTGCGCCGGTCGTGACAACTCTGTTGATGTTACTCCACTACTTCGTGCAGTTCGCGGGGCACATGCCGGTGCAGGACTATTTGGTTCAGGCGGAAGCCGCCTATATGGCCGCCGCCGCTTTGCTCGGCACAGGTATCACGGCTTATACATTTATACGTTTATCGACGCCTCGATATCGGTGACACTCAGGTCTTTCGGTCTTTGTCATAGGAGCAAAAACCCTCATGCCAGACAGCACTTTGCCATCTGCATGGGTCGTGGTCCTCCGGTTGGTCGGGTCATATTTGGTCGGTGTACTGATCGCGTCGTTCCTCGTGTCGCTGCTGGGCGCCGGCGAATTTTTTGTCTTTTACTTGGGCGGCGGGCTTGTCTTTGGGCTTCCGGGCCTTTTGCTCATTACTTTGTTTGTGCTGGCCTTTAAGGGGTTCGTGCATCGTCACCTTATTGACCTGGCTATTCTCATTCCCCTTGTGACCGCACCGGTGATGATGGCCGTAAGTTACGTGTTAAACTATGCCCACCGCATGTCTTTGGAACAATATTTAAGCTACCGCGTGGCATGGGAAACGGGTGCCATCATTCTGCTTGGCTCCGGCATTGCCGCCTATACCTTCGTCAGTGTGTCGCGGCCCCGGCGCTAAAGCGGCGTGCAAGTGTAGGGCGGGACGTGTCCCGCCGTTTCAAGCCGCTACGCTGATGGCGGGTTACGCCCTGCGGGCTAACCCGCCCTACAAGCGTTATTACTCCGTATACATATTCATTTTTCTTTCTCTCCTGTCCCTTTCTTTCAAATTTGGAGGCATTGTCGCTATGAGCGTTGTCAAGAATTCACGATCGAGATTTCTCAATCGCGGCGGACTTCGGCTTTTCAATCCTTTGGGCACAGACGCAAGCTCTCGTCATGAACTGGAAAAGGCGTTTGCCGAACATGCTGGCGCGGTATTACAAGTTGCTGAGTCTGCTCCCGTTGATCCGTTTTCAATGCAGAGCCGGATCCCTAAATCTCGTCGTCCGCGTCGTCATCACATCGGGCGGGGCCGTTTTCCGAGATACACGCGTGACCAGGTAAATCGGATTAACACTTACCACGAGGTCATCAGACAAATACGGGAAATTGATCCAGCTTTTCAAATGATGAATCCGCGTAGTTCGATTCCGAGTTGGCGGGAAATTGGAAGGTTGCAAAGCCATCTGGCTAAACTGAGGAACGGCAGCCGCTTAGACCCATATATTAACGACACCGGGCCGGATCATTTAGATCTAAAAATAAAAGAGCGAAGAGACAACTATTATGATTATCGCAAGCGATACTAAAAGCACTCTTCTTTGAGAGTTTGTTGTCGGGTCCTACGGCGCTGTCTCCGCAGCCTCTGGCTCCGGTGTTGCTGGATTCTCCGACGAAGGCTGAGGCTTGGGGCTCATCGAGTGAGCCGTCGAACGGGGGCGATTGGGATCACAGTCTCTTAATACCTCTTGCCAAGGGGCATCGTGCACTTCATCTTTCAAGTCGTCTGAAAGAGACAGGCCAATATGGCTGGAGAAGGTCGGGAATCCGATCTGATCACTGTACCAGCACGTAACGGCGCCGGCCACTTGGGCGCGTTGTTCTGTAGTCAGATCATTCTCGGCACGGGCCAAAAGATCCTGGGCCGGTTCCCCGTGGTCGAGCGCGATGGTGGCCCAAAAGGCGGTCAAAAGAGGTGTGTCCTTGATCTTGACGCCGTCCAACTCAAGCCCATCGTCAAGGTACTGAGCGAGCAAAAGCTGCGCGGCTCCCTGCCGGTCAGACGAAGCAAAGTAGTGGAGCTCGTGAAGCCAATCTAGCTCGCCTCTTTTTTCGTCGAAGAAAAAGGGCTGATACTTCTCATCGCGGATCGCATCGATGTAGGCGTCCCAATTGCCGAACTCAATTGCATCCTGGCCGAAAGCGCGCTCCTCAATGGGTAGGTCCGCTTCTGTTGCTCGCGATAGATCGGACAAAGTATCGCCGCACCAGGCGCGCCATCGTTCCAACTGCGTCGGCGGGGCAACCCGTTTCTTTTGTACATAGAAATAGACCGCCCGATTGACCCCCGCAATGTTGTAGGGCCTTGAGAACAATCTGTAGTCCGAACAGCCGAGCCAGGCTGCCGCGCGCCGTGCCACCAGGTCAGGCCGCATCGGATGGGCCGACGCAAAGCTGAGGACGTCACGCCATCCATCACTGAGGCTCCATCGGGCATAGAAGGCGGCCATCTCTTCGCTTTCTATATGGAGGTCGATCTGTTCTTGATCGAATCGATATCGGAACAAATGCTCCTGAACCCGCTCTTGGCCCAGCTCCGTGGTGAGGGCGGGTTTGCGGCACCGCTCGGCAAAAGTGGGCGTGGCGAGCAGGCGTACCGATTCAAGATGGTCGCTGGTCATACCTGCAAAAGCGATGCTGTTTAAAAACAAATCGATCCGCAAACAATGGCCTTCCGCCTCCAAAGTATGGAGGGCAGCAACCCAGTCTTCCATGTCGAAGGTGCGCTGACTTCCGGCAATCCATCCGCCGAGAGCGATGGTCAGTGCGGTCACCCCCAATAGAACCGTCCCCAAAATACGCCTCATGAATGAACTATAGGCGACCTTCTGACGGCATTCAATATCAGGTGGCGCCAAGGTCAGTGACACCTATTAGGCGATACGGCTCCGACGGGGCCTTGCCGTAAACATCTCGAAACACTTGTGTTCCTAAAAGAAGCATCGTAAGCGGGTACACGTAATTGATGCTGACAAGTGCGTCGATTTCCCCTCACGCAGAGGGCTGCGGGAGACAAGTGCGCGATAGCAGGCTGCTGAAAAAGTGATTGTGTTTTATCGCCATGGTTCGAGACGGCGCTATCGCGCCTCCTCACCATGAGGTTTTCCATTCGTTACTCGCCCTGAGGAGGGCCGTAAGGCCCGTCTCGAAGGGTCCAAATTTTTTTCAGCAGACTGACACGGGATTTCACCGCTCATTCCGCGAAAGCCGGAATTTTCAAACATAACCAAACCTGGCCTTAGCGAGATCCTGTCTTTCCCAAAATCGTTCGGGGGGATGAGCGAAACAAGAATCCTTTGCGCATTTTTTTGACTGACATTTGAATATCTTCCAAAAAACGCCGGATGGGGAACAATAGTAGGGCGCCTGTCCACAGCCGGTCATGATGCGGTCAGCGATGTCGTCAAGGCTATGAAGTGAACTGGGCCGGTAGCGCCTCCGGTCACCCGCGGCTCCAAGCTGATGCAGCGCCGCCTGCCAACCCAACCGAAATTGAGGGCGTTGTGGACCAGATTTCAAACAGGTCGCGGACGAGGAGGCGCTCCTTGCTGGCTGAACAGGTGCGGGAGCGTGTTCGGCAAGTCTGAACAACTCACAGCTCACTCATCAACAAATGATGCCATGAATTTGATAACGGCATCAGCCCGATTTAACTCCCCGCTTTAGTTTTACCCAACAAGAAGGAACGCACATGTCTGTGAGTCATATTACCAACCGACTTCCAACGCCTCAGCAACTGGCCCTTGCAATGAAGTGGGTGCCCTATGGGGGCGGGAAAGACGACTCTGATGACGAAGAAAAAGGTTGGAGGGCAGCAGATAAAGAGACTGGACCGATATCAGTCAAGCTATTGTCGGAACTTGCGGATCAGAATAAGTCGTCAATACCTCAAAATGCGCTGAACGCGACTGATACTATGACCGGTGGAAGTGTGCTGGAAAGCTCATCCCCGAATACGGACGATTATAGAAGTGGCGATGGAAAACTCGATGATCGAGCAGCCCTTTCACCGGAAAACCGCCACGATCTCACACAAGCTGGGCTGAAAGCAGAAATCGGAAAAGCTGCAAAGGGTGCGATGGGTGCAGGTGCGTCGTTAGCCGGTATTGCGGCACAAAAGACAGGCGATATCCTCAAAGGCGAATTGATCGGCAGTCATCAGAGACCCGCAGCTAGGCCCGACAGAAATGACAAGGAAGAACAAGACACAGATTCCGAAAAAACTGAAGGCTCGGCCGACAGTTGGGAGGACTGGGCGGAAGATTTCTTCAGGCGCGGCAGCGATTGGTTTGACACCAAAGGCAGTGTGGTAGCTGGCTGGACTCAAGGTCTTGCCAATGCCCTCGACTCTTGGACCGCAGCGCGCATGTTTAAGAAGGCGCAGAAATTGGGGGGGCGCCAGTACGGCGATATTGGTGACGTAGTCGAACAAAAGATGCGCAAATACGGGCTAGACAAACTGGTAGAACGCTAAACCGCTTCCTTCGCGTACTAAAATAGATGAATATGCTATGAATCAACCTACGGTGTTGAGGCTGGTGTAAGTGCTAATTCAATCAGATTACAGATAGAACCAGACGTTCAGCGTGAGTGCTGGTGTTTCTGATGCGGTAGGGGTCAGAATTGTGGACACCAATTGCCTCTGAAATCCATTGATTTCACGACGCCCTCTTGGACAGACACAACCAGGTCGCATTCTTTTAAAGTTGTTGCACTGGTGTAACGATCTCTATCTCGGCCCCTTACTTTTCCAGTTGTTTCAATTGTTCGGCCCCACTCATAGGACAAGACCCGAGTTCCGTCTGAGGTTGTGTACACTTCCTCAGGTGGTCCCATCTGATTTACGAGATCGGACTCGGGGGCACCGATGAATATGTCTTCAATTTGCCGCCAATCGTCAGCTTGTCTTTGATGCCTTGCTGTTTTTGAATCAGAGGAATTAGAAGGGCTTTCGCAACCACTCAATACGAAGGCGCATGCAACTAACAAAGTAATCAACCGAACCATAGAACCCTCCCTGTTTGGTTCAACTTTAGCGTAATTGGCAGGCACTGTTCAATCCGTTCCCGGCACTCAAATCTGTCCGTTCAGACGAACGCTGGCGGATGGGAAGGCGCTACGCTCTGCCTTGTGTTTGTCTGCTCACTCAATGAAACATCAGAACTGCGGAGGCGGAGTTGAGGTCGCCTATTCGCAGTCATCGACGATGCGCTCAATGATCTTGTCAAGGCTGCGATGCGAATTGGGCCCATAACGCATCCGGTCACTCTTTGAATAATGATGAAAGTCCCAGCAGGCCAAGATCTTTTCAAGGTCTGTGCGATGTTCGGGCTTTAATTTACCGATTGCGGAACGTGTCAGTTCCCGATGCCGGACGGTGTATTTTACGTCGTCCGCGCGTTCACCATTTTCTTGTTCATTGAAAGGCATGAACCGGGGCTAAAAAACCGGCCTGCCGTAAACCGCACTTCATCAATTGGGCCGGACAGTAGCGGTGCGGTTCCGATGATGGCGGATCAAGCCTTGTGCGCCTTCGCATGCACGTTGCGTATTTCCCACCACCATAAAGGACCTCTCATGCCCGAATCGAACAGAGACACTATAATCAAGCTCATTAACGACGTTGCCTCTGATGCAGAGCGGAAAGGTTTAAAAAAAAGGGAGGGTGCAACCGGCCCCACAAAACTCGACCCAGCTTTCGCGCGTCGGACAGAAAATAAACTGTCAGCCGAATTGGCTTTTGACGACAGGCGGGCTGCATCTGCACCCATGATGCTGCGATCTTCCGCTGGTGGACCTGTAATAGATTACAAAGATACGAAGACATTGCCGCAGGCCGGCCTTGGGAATATTGCGCAACTCATCTCCGATGCGGTATCCGATCTCAAGTATGAGGCACACAACACCACGATATATGACCCAAGACCTTCTGAATTCATCAAGGTTCAAGAGGAAGTCGGATTCAAACCGGGGGCCTGGGTCAAAAATGGGGCGATTTATGTCTCGCCTGAGTCCACTCTAACGCTGGGTACGTTCGCGCACGAACTGCGTCATGTCGAGCAAGGGGAAGAGTACCATGACCTGCTAAGAGGTGGAAACGAAGGCGAGGCGCGCCGGACCGCGGATGAGGTGCTGGAGTATTACAGAGAACACAAATCGGAATACGGCCTCACATAGGGTTGCTTGACCGGTGAAGGCTCGGGTCCCGAAAAGGGAACTTTTGCGGGTGCCCGCATGTCGGAGGTATCGACACACGCGAAACACTTGTGTTTGAAAAACCGCGTGCCTAGGGTCCGTACACGTAAAGGATACCGCACACTGGAGCTAGCGGTACAGATGCCCTGTTTGGTATGACAATGTGCTGGGGTAGGACGGGATGCTGATTTCGCCAACGGCGGTCACCTCACATTGTCATCTCCGAAATCGCGAGAGCGATTATCGGAGATCCATAATCTCAGCCGTCCAAGATGCGAGCACAGGGGGTACGGATCCCCGATAACAGCTTTGCTGTTTTGGGAACGACGATCCAGTCATCGTTCGATGCCGTTCCGGTAGTGTGTTGTCCGTTCATCCGCTTTGCATTAGCGGGACATTTCTTCAGTATAAAGAGTCATTTAGTGCGGTTGCCGGAACGGGCCCGGAAATGATGGGTAAAGTGGCCTGCTCGCGCTCGTTTTACCAATCGTGCGGACTGTGGCGGGCTAGAGGCATCAAAGGGGCTTGCGTCACCGCAGGATGAATCTCGACCATCCGCCTCGTGTTTTCCTATATCCAGATCGGTACCCAAGGCTCGCGACCTAATGGTTTTGGTTCCTTTGGAAACAGCCGGTATGCGGGCGGCGTGAGTCGGTAATCGGGTGGGATTTGTACTCTTGGCTGGGGCCGGTCTTCTGTGGCTTTGTCGATGCCGGGATTTTGCGTGGACTTGACGGCATCACGTGTTGAGCTTTCACCGGGCAGCACTGATTCCCTCGTTTCTGGCGGCAACAGTGTGTCGCTGCAAGAAGAGGTTTCTTCTGCATACGCTGTGTTTGTTCCGCACAGCAGAAAGAAGAAGAAAGCCGCGGTTGGCGTGTTGTTCGTCATAACTCGCAACATCATCACGACACGCTAGCCGGTGTCGAACGCGTCTTCAAGTTGAAGCGTGAACGAATTTCGGCACCGCCTGACTGGGTGTCTTTTTTGGAACGTGGAAAACGTTCATCGGTTTCTTCATTCAGAACAATTATGAGTTTTTTTCGTGGCAAACAACAGAAGCTTCCTTGCTGAGCGTGTAGTGCATGGCAAACCGTCTTTCGGTATCGGCACGTACGAACCTGATCTTATTAAAGACAATATGAAAGAGGCGGTTTTACATCTGAATGGGCACACGCCATTGAAGATCGTCAATGCCGGATTTCAAAATGGTTTGGATGCGTCTGAAGCATGGGAGCCATGGGACGTCGATCAAGGGAACAGGGCATGGTCATTCCTTGAGGAAGACCAGCTTTCGCACGGCGGCGCAAACGTAGCCTACCATGAGCAACCGGGCTCCACCTCAGAGGGCGGCATATTCGACAGCCTGCTTGATGATGGGGTCACCGATTGGGCCTCCGGGAGTGTCGCCGGGGAGCCGAACGCGCTTCAGCGGGAAAGGGCGCTCGCCAATCAGGAAGCAGGCGCGCGCCTGTTTGACGCCGGTCTTGACGACGAAACGATCGCAAGCGTTTTGGAGGACGAGGAAGCGCAAGAGTTGTTTCTGCGCGAGCGAGAACTGAGGCAATTGTCTTCTGAGACCGGTAGCACGGCCACGCCTGATGGCGCCTTCGATGACGAAGAGGGAAGCGTCTTTCAAGATATCGCTCGCCGCGCGTTCGAGTATGCCGCCGATGCGGCCGAATATCTGTCGGAGCAACCTGAATTTCTCCAAAATGCCATGCTGCATGGTTTGGATCTGGCTTCGGGCGGCATAGTAAAAAAGGCGTTGCGCGAGGGAGCCCTGAGAGTAGCGCAAAGCGCACTCGACTTTGATCCGGCAGCTGAGATTGCGCGGCTCGCCGATCAATTGGTGGCGTTTGTTGAAGGGTTCTCAGTCGAAGAGTTAAAGCGCGAGAATCCACAAGCCTTTGCCCGGGCCCAAATGGGCGCACAGGTCATGCTGGCCGTGGCGTTCTTACCTCCAAGGCAGACGAAGAAATTACTAGGAAGACTAACGCGCCGGCGGCGGCCGCAAGGAACCAGAATCAAAGCCGAAAACCACAATGGCGAGTTGGGGAACCGGCCCCAACTGTCGGGGGGAGATGATACCGTCAAATTTTCAACATCCGACTTCTCCTCAGCCGCAGAAAGAGCTTTGGTCGGCGGGTCCGTGTTGACCTCGACGGCGGGCGAATATTGGTCTCAACGGGTTAAAGGCGAGTTTGATATTGGCAAACTCAGTATTGCTGCTATCCAAGGATTAGCCTCCGGTGCGCTCAAAGCTGACAACGTGACAGCAGATGTTATGAAAGACATGTTGATCGCCATGGGTGGGTCATTGTCGAAAGACGCCATCTCGGAAGAGATTACCGGCGATCCGGGTATTAACATGATTGTTTCTAGCCTTGGAGCAGCAGTTGGTAACGGTGTAACACGTTGGGCCATTGGCAGGGGCCTCGAACCCTTGGCTGCACAGGCAATGGGCGAGATTGCAAATGGGTATTCGGCCTGGTTCGTTGAAAACAAGGTGCCGCCTGGTTATCAGTTCACCAAAGATGAATTCACAAAAATTGTCTCCAATATTCAGGACGGATTTGCGGACGCTTATGACTACGTCAATGACGCAATCATGGATCACATCATGCGTCGTGGAAGAAGATGAATTAGTCCAGAAAAATTTCGGTACTCCTCATTTGTTTGCCGTTATTTGGATCGCCGGAATGAATCCGGCGATGACGGTTTGAGGGAGACGGATGCACAAGTAAAGCAGGGCGTTAATCCCACCATGGGCGGCCACCTTCTTTATAATCTCCCAAATCGCGACTGCGATTATCTGAGATCCATAACTACAACCATGAAAATTGCGAGCGCAGGGGTATAGATCCCCGATAGACACTGCGTGTCTTCGGGGATGACACGATAAATGTAGGGCGGGACGTGTCCCGCCGTTGCAACTCGCTGCGCTGATGGCGGGTTACGCCCGGTGCAGGTCCGGGCTAACCCGCCCTACGAACTCCAAATAATCCGTACACATCTTAACGACATCACTCATTCCCGCCTCGGGAATAACACCGGCTGCATGAACGCAGCCTTCACCCCATCCGAGTCAGCCCCTCCCAAAACGGGCGCGGGCCTCGGTAAAGGAGACTCTATGTCTGATACGAACGTCGATTTAAGCGAGCTTGATGCGTTTGACAGCCTGAATGCCGATGCACCGACACGTTTGGAAACCGGTGAGGGGGACGTCCCCGATCCGGCGCCGATATCTGACGGTGTCCTTAATAGCCTTGATCCCTACACGCATGATGGATCAGCCCGGCCGGACCGCAGCAAACGTCACACCCTTTCTGATGATGAAAGAGAAGAAAGAGGAGGGCGTTTCCAGAGCAGGCGGCAAAGACGGCGTCAAGACCGCAGGGCCGAGAGGCCGGAACCGCGGGAGGACGAATTCCGCAGTTCCCGGTCGCGGGCGTTTGCGCGTGATCAAGAGTCAGGGCACTGGACAGATGCACGCGCAGAACAGCGCTCAAATGGACGGGCCGCCCGGCATGGCGATCGAAATGGCGATCGAAGCGCACACCCAAGTGAGGCGCCCATCGATCCGCCCCATACTTGGCCGGACGACGCCAAGGCGGAATTCAAACGCCTGCCGCCCGCCGCCCAGCATTTTATGACGAAGCGGCACAAAGACATGGAGGCGGATTATACCCGCAAAACCCAAGAGCTTTCCGACCGGGGACGCCTGTACGAAGAGCTCGACGACATCGTCAAACCGCGCCTGGAATCGATCCAGATGGCGGGCATGACGGTGCCCCAATATTTCGCGCAGATTGCGGCGGCGAGTGATTTTGCCGGCCGCGACCTGCCGGGATTCATCAAATGGATCGCCGCCCAGCGGCAGATCCCGATTGAAACCCTCGCTCAAATGATTACCGATCCGGAGCAGGGCCCTGCGCTGGACCCGGAACTCATGAAGCGGGACCAGGCCATTGCGGAGCTGCAGCAACAGCAGCAGTCCCTCCAGCAATATATTCAAAGCCAACAAGAAGCCGCGCTGGAACAACAACGCGCGGCGGTAACTGACGAGTATGAGTCGTTCTTACGAGCGACCGATGCGCACGGTGCGCCGCTTCATCCGCATGCCAAGGAATTGGCGCCGCAGATGGCGAAGCTGATCCGTGCAGGTATGGCGGACTCGCTTGAGGACGCCTACGACAAAGCTGTTCACCTTGATCCTTCCTTGCGCCCACAAAGGAACGCGGCTGCACCGGAACCGATGCCTCCGATCGAGACATCGCCCGTGCAGGCCCCGCAAGATCCTTGGCGCGAGAACGAAGCCAGTCGACGACAGCGCGCAGCACGCGCGGCCCGGGCAGGGAGTTCCGTAGCCGGAGCGCCCCGCGCCACACGCCGCGAACCACGGACCGAAAGCGTCTACGACACGGTTTCGGACGTGTGGGATGAACATTTCAAATAACAGGAGGAAAGCCACATGGCTTCACCAAACCTGTCGGAAATTGTGACCACGACCTTGCGCAAACGCTCAGGCAAACTGGCTGACAATTTTACCGACAATACGGCCCTTCTTTCCAAGTTGAAGGAAAATGGCCGGGCGCGTCCGTTCTCGGGCGGGCGTACCATTCTGGAAGAAATCGCTTACTCGGAAAACTCGACCTATAAGCGCTATTCCGGTTACGAAACCCTCGACATCAGCCCGAGCGATGTCATCACCGCAGCAGAATTTGAGATCAAACAGGCGGCCATCGCGGTCTCTATGTCGGGTCTTGAAAGTTTGCAAAATGCCTCGAAGGAGCAGGTCGTCGATCTTCTCGCCGCGCGTATCGACAATGCGGAAGGCACGCTGGTGAATAATCTGAGTGCGGATGTTTACTCAGACGGCACCGGCGATGGCGGTAAACAAATCGGCGGCTTGCAATTGCTGGTCTCCGATGCCGGCACGGGAACGGTGGGCGGAATCAATTCCTCCACTTATTCTTTTTGGCAGAACAGCGTGTTTGACTTTAGTGCAAACTCGCTGACACCGGGTGCCGATACCATCCAGCAAGCGATGAACACCTTGTTCCTCAACACGAAACGGAACCGGGATAAACCGGACCTGATCGTGGCAGACGATACCTATTACCGGTATTACTGGGAAAGCTTGCAGGCCATCCAACGCATCAACGACGATTCCAAGTCGGCAGCGCGCGGATTCCCGTCGCTGAACTTCATGGGCGCCGATGTGGTGTGTGACGGCGGCCAGGGCGGCGACGCCCCGGCAAACCATATGTATTTCCTCAACACGAAATACATCTTCTATCGGCCACACGCCAAACGGAACATGGTTCCGATGGGCGCGGACCGTTTTTCCACGAACCAGGATGCGTTTGTGAAGCTGATTGGCTGGGCGGGCAATATGACCGTCTCTAACCGGTCGCTTCAAGGCGTCATCGTACCGTAAGGAGGGTCAAGAAATGGCTTTGACGATTCCTAAAAGCGGATCGGGACGTTTGGGCGTTAATTATGACGACGCCCATGCGGAACAAGTGTTCGAACTCGGCACTTGCGATGTGTCGCAAAGCGGGGACGAATTCGTTTATGTCCGCGCGAACGGCGCGATCAGTCAATCCGATGTGGTTCTTGTCCCGCAAGATTGGGATGCGGATCAAATCGACACCACCAATTCGGCCAGTGCTTTTGGCGAAAAAGTGGGCGTGGCTTTCGGCACACTCGCCGACAACCAATATGGCTGGGTGCTGGTGTGCGGTGTCGCGAACGAGATCAATGTGGGCAGCTCCTGTGCGGCCAACGCGGCGATCAACTCCACATCGACAGCGGGTCGTCTTGACGACGATGCCACCGTTGGTGCGGAAGTGGTCGACCGTCTCGTTCTGACCACGGCCGAGTCCTCAGGCAATGTGGCCCCCGGCGTGCTCACGCACCCGACGGTTGGCGCAACGCTTTAACATTGTTGTGTCATTACCCGGTGCGCTGTGAAACAGCGTGTCCGGGTAATCCATGAGCGCTCGCCACTTTGTCTGGATCCCCCGGACGGCGCTGCGCTTTGCCGGGGGATGACACTCTAATTGTTACGCGAGGCCGCGCGCACCCACTGTCGTCATCCCCGACTTGATCGGGGATCCATAACCACTTGCGTTTCGATTTGAGCACAGGGGGTATGGATCCCGGTCTGCCGCTTTGCGGCAACCGGGATGACAGCAAAGTGTGTTGCAGAGCCGTATACAGACAATCGAAAGGGACGCTCCCTGCGCCCCTTTCTCTTCATTCAACCCAACTTTTACAGCCAGTCCTTAAAGGAGGGACCTGTAATGCCTCAATCCGAAATGATGCGTATGAACTATGACGACCCGTTCGACGGGGCGCTGTCGGCGCCTGCCGTTGGTGCACCGAACCCCACTTTGGTGCGGCCGCGTTTTTTTAAAGGGGAACAAAAGGATTATCTCGCCAGCCAGGAAAAAGGCTTCACCGTTTGGCGCGAGGTGGAACTCGTTGAATTGATTGTGCCGGGGGACAAGAAACAAAAGCCGGTAAAAAAGGTCACGCGCCGAGTGATTGAACGGTTCCCGAAAGAATATCATGCCTGGAAACATGGCGAGCAGCGCGATGTGGGTATTCCGCTGGAGGAGGCGCGATTCCTGTCCAAAGGCCATGTCCGTACCCTGAAGGAACTCGACATTGTGTCGGTCGAAGATCTCGCCGCCATTTCCGATGCCATTGTTGGCGATTTGGGGATGGATTACCGGGAAAAACGCGATCAGGCCAAAACGTTCCTTGCTGATTACAAGGACATGCAACGCCAGGCGCGGCTTGAAAAAGAAAATGAAGAGTTGCACGCAAGGCTCGCCAATCTGGAAGAGCATGCCGGGATCGCCGATGTGGAACGCCAATTGAACGCGCCGCATGTGGAGGCGGGCACCTTGCCCGAACCACCGCAAGCCGCAGGTGCCGAAAGCACGCCCAAGATCAAACGCACACGGAAGAAAAAGGCGGACCCCGCCGGCAAAGCCGACATTCAACCCGATGCGATGAGCCAAGTCTTCGGCGCCACCAACGAGGCGTGATGAGGCAATGGGGTCAGACCCTATTGAGATCAATAGGGTCTGACCCCATTGAGTGTTGCCGAACAAAATGAGCGTGCATTGAACGGCACCATTCGATCGCACGCCAACATGGAAACCCCATAAATGTCCCTATTGTCCATTTGTCAGGAGGCAGCGGCCGAAATCGGGCTGCCCCAACCCACATCGGTTGTGGGCAGTTCCGATCCGCAAAGCATTCAAATGCTCACTCTTGTCAATCTGATCGGCAAGGAATTGGTGCGCAAATATGAATGGCAGGCGCTGACCATTGAAGCCAATTTCACAACGGTGGCGGCGGAGGTGCAAACGGTGCTGCCCGCCGACTTTGCGCATCTCATCGACGATTCGATGTATAACCGCACGGAGCAGCGCAAAGTCTATGGCCCGCAAACCCCGCAGACATGGCAGCTCGACAATTCGTTTCTGACGACCCGCGTCTACGATACGTTCCGCATCAAGGGCGGCAATATTCTGTTTGAACCGAACCCGGCCGCAGGCGAGAGCGTCTATTACGAATATATCTCGAAATACTGGGTTGATACGGATGCGGACGGTGTGGGCGAGGCTGAAGTGTTCGGCCATGACAGCACCCATGCGAGCCTGCTTCCCGAAGATCTCTTACGCCTTGGCCTGGTGGCGCGCCTTAAAGAAGCCAGCGGGCTCGACTATCAAGAATCCACTCGCCGCTTTCATTCCTTGCTCGGCGATTACAAATCTCAAGATAAGGGCAAGAAGACCTTGCGCCTCACCGGCCCGCGCGGTTTCGAGCTCGGCAAAGGCAATGTGCCCGATACGGGGTTTGGATCGGTTTAGATTTTGCGGTAGGGCGGGTTAGCCTGAAAGGCGTAACCCGCCGCATGGAATTTAAGGGGAAGTGATGGCGGGATTGCATCCCGCCCTACCGGTCGCCGGCAACCGGGATGACAGAGGGGTCAGTACTTTTGAGAAGCGCCTCAACTGCGCGCCAAACAGTATGCATCCGACGCCGTAATAAGGTGCAGCCGGGGCGGGCAATCGCAGCAGCATTCGGTGCAAGAACCCGGAAGGTCTTGGTTCAGACGGTCCGATTGGGGGGCCAGATAGTGCTCTAACAACTCGATCTCGGAAGGCGTTAATGTGGGTTCCGGTTTTCGGAACTCGCCGATGAACACCAAGGCCGTGACGAGAGACAGGCATACGAATAAAACCGAAAGCAACGACTTCGGATCTGCTTCTGTGGTTGGGTCGGGCATTTAAGTCTCCGGTGTCTTTCGTAGTGAACGTGAGACATTCGCGATCAGGCAAAGAAATCTATTTCTCAGGGCTTGGGTCAAAGTCCTCACGTTTTGCTTTAGTGTGTTCGCAAATTTCGACGCGATAGACAGAAAGTTGCCTTAAGCCATTGTTGTCATTAGGAAATGATATGAGTCTCCTCGTGTAGTGGACATTGGTCAGCAGGCAGGGATCAAAGGCAATGTCGTTCCATACTTTGTCGAATTTCGCGCGTTCAGCTCTGTCATAAGCCGCCACCTTCAGCGCTGCCGCGTGGCCGTCTTCTTGTTTGGAGGCCGGATTCTCTCGTGCAAAATGCGCGAGGATGGCCGTCCAAAACAAGCAGGCCAGCAGAACCAGCGCGATGGGTTTCCTCTGCTCTTGGGCCGGTGTCATGTCAGGTGCTCCTGCCTTTATTTGGTTTGATATCTGCAAACGGAATTGCGCAAAGGCTTTTGTTGCGCGGCGGGCAAAGGAAAATCACTGCTCCATTTTCGATGAAAGCAGCCACAATGGGGCTTCAATAGGGCGGGGCCGGTCGGCGTCCAAATTGCGGAGAAACTCGAGGCGCCGCTCGTTTTCTCGCCTACGTGCTGTAATCAGCTCTTCTATCGTCAGCGCCTTGAGCTCGGACTGAAAGTGCCTGGTTGAGATGCTGTCTTGTAGGTCGCTGAGCGGTGTTTTCGGCGGGAAGAAAAAGGCCGGAACGCCTAAAGAAGTATCCAGCAAAAATTGGTCGGGTGGGGCGCAGTGGCCGGACATCAAATGGGCTGGCGCCCACCCTCGGACGATCGGTTCTTTTGGCGATGCTTCTGGGGATGTTTCCAGAGGGGCCGAAGGAGGCCCGGACCGATCAAGGCAATGGTCGGTGAGTGCGGCCGGACGGACCCAGCGGATCGGCTCTGGATCGAAGGTCTTTGCCTGGCAGGCTGCGAAATAGCGCAAATGGCGCGGTGTGTCGGGATTGTCCGTTAATTCGATCGGACAACGTCCAATTGCCAATTCGGCTGCCGGCGTCACGAATGGCGCTTCGTTGCTGGCAAGAGCCTGTTGGTTCGTGTTGATGAAGGCGATCACGAGCCCGGCGAGCAGGGGCAACAGGATCAGAAGTGCCGTAAGCGTAAGGCCGCTCGGAGTCGGTTCATGTCGGGGCATATCCATAGATTAGATCCATCCCCCAGAATTTCAACGTCAGCGTGCGTCTTGCGCGCATAAAACTTGCGTCAGGTGCGTTGACTCATCACCGCTTCATTCGAGCAGTTCTTGAGATCTTCTCAAATGAAGAACCACTTCCACTCCGTACACAAATGAATAATCAGTACCGTAGATGTGCGGCGTGGTCTCACTCACGAAAGGAAAGACTGTGAGAGTTAGAAACGAACGCGACAACATTAAAGCCGAACTTATTCGTGCTTCAAAACACCAGACGTCCTCCGACGATGATGATACTTCGATGGACGACCGAATAACAAATGGACAATTCTATTCTTCCAAAAGAAGACGTCCCGTTCTGGTGGCGGAAAACAATAACGGAGGAAACTCCGATCCCAAAAAGACGCCCGGCAAGAACCCGCCAAAGGGCCCATTTTGGAGAAGGGTTCCGTTAAATCCTGCTATAAGTGCCTATTGTGAACATGAACCCCATAGTGGTTTGTGCCGTGCATATTGCCTTAACATAAACCCCGACGATGAGGTCTGCCAGAAATGGTATCCGCAGACCTAAAGTCTGGCACAACCGTCTGTGCGCATAAGTGGCTCATCGTGGTGTTGTGCGGACAGAAGCGCTGGTGCTGAGTTATTTTCTACAATTTGCGGAGAAGGCTCGTCATCCAAACTGCGATGATATGGCGTTTGAGTTGGCATTGTTGATCGATGACGCGACGACATTGAATGTCGCATTCAACAGGAGCTTTGAGAATCCGGAGACCGAGACATAAGCCGAAGTAATGGATATGGATTTTGACACAATTTCGCAGGCGGCCTGTTATGTGCGAATGCCATTGTCACCAACACAGCGTTCTCACTTGGTCGGCAAATCCGCTCACATCAATGGTGAGAATCGCATTTTCGACTACTTTGTTCGCGGCTGCATTTTAAATGCTGGCGTGCCGGGGATGTTAGCGTCACATGCCGTGCGGATCTTGGGCCATGGGCCATCACCTTCAATGGCCGTACCATGCCCTTCTAACCCCAAGAACATGCCACTACCAAAGTGGTAGCTCATCGCGTTTTCGTACCAACAGTCCACGATCTCGGTAACTTGGCGCGCCTCTTCGGCATTGAGGTGTGCGAACAGGGGCGCCAAGTCACCTCGTGGATCCGCGCCGTGATCCACCGCGATATAGGCCCACAATGCTGCTAATAGATGAGCGTCTTTGATCGGGCGTCCGTCGATCAACGGCTGCTCGGAAAGCTTGAGGGCCAAAAGAATCTGTGCCTGTGGAGCACGATAGCCGGCGGCATAATCGTGAAGGCGATAGAGCCACTCGGAATAGTAAATTGGCCACTTGGTTTCGGTGCTGGCCGGCACAAATGTGCCATCTCTTATCGGGGCGAGTTTGGTATCCACATTGCCAAACCAAAGGGCATCTTTTTCAAGCACGCGCGCGGTTTTGGGGGACGATGCCGTTTCCAACGATAGCCAAGACAAGGTGTCGCCGCACCATTTGCGCCGCGCTTCCAATCGTGTCTGGGGAAGGGCGCGGCCCCGCTCGGCCAAGAAAAATACGTAACGGTTGACCAAGAACTGAACGGGATAGGTTGATGTCAGCTGCTTGTGGGAGCACGCCAGCCACACCTGGGTTCGTGCAAGCACAAGGTCGGGCCGCGTAGGATCAGTAACGGCAAATGCCGCAACATGCCGCCACCCATGCTCAAGGCTCCAACGTTTTCGAAAGGGCTTTTCTTTCTCTCGCAGAGGACCCTCATCGTGCTTCGTGACCCGTTTTGTGTAATTCGCGACGGCGGAACGAAAATCGTCTGACATCGACATGAGCGGAAAATCATGCGTCCCGCAGCGCGCGATGAAATCGGGATCAGCATATAGGCGAATGAAATGAAGACGAGCTTCCGCCTGCCCAGAGGTGACAAGATTGTTGACGAGATAAATCATACGCGTGCAATGGCCTTGCTGTTCCATCGTTTGCGGCGCGCCCCGCCAATCCGCCTGCTCATAAGGTCTTTGATCCCATGCGAGCCAAAGACCGCCACCTGCGAGGAGCATGAAGAGCAGAAGGAATGTCCGTCTCAGAAATTTCCACATCGTTGTTATGTGAGGTTTGAGTTGCGCATTTTCAACGATAGCGTGCGTTTTGCGCGTACAAAACCCGGGTCAGGTGCGCTGACCAACACACGCCATCTTTGACTGCTCGTTTGGAGCTGTTCCAATGAGGGCGCAACCGTCCGCTCCGTACACAAATTAATCTATCCATGAAAGGAAAAAATCAATGAGGGACGATTTTGAGCAAAATGTCATCCGTAATCAGCTTGTCCGAGCATCGAAAGACCTTGCACTACTGAATTCAAACGCGCGGGAGCGCCGAAGAAACAGTTCGACCGGAAGCCGCAATCATACTTCGCGTGTCCAACCCTTTACAGCAACGCGCGACGCGGCTGCGAGAAGCGGTTTCGTCCCAAGCTTGGGATCACCAAATGGCTTTGGCGCCGTAACTCAGCCGCAGCGAGAGTATCCTCACACTGAACGCCTAGGCTGGACGGATGGTCTGAATCCCACAAGCCCTCATAGCGGACCGACCAGCAATTTCGTGGAGAGTGGGCGATACGATTCTGCAAATCTTGATGATGGAACATCGCATGATCTTGCCGCCAACACTGCGACGGATATGGAATATGGGGACGAAAGTGTCGAAGATGATTGTCCTGAACGGAAATCCGAAGAACAGTGCCAGACTATTTATGATGGAGGGGTTGGTACTCAGATTGCGAAAATCGAAGATTTGATCGCAGAAAAACCTGAAGCAAGAGAAGCGTTCTACGCTGCCGCCCAAAAGTTGGATGACAAGTCTTATGAAATGTGGGGCCAACTGGGAGTCGATATTGCGATGGCAGCTGGTGGCGCAGTCGTAAATGCAAAAGAAGGGACGGCGGGCGTCGTTTTTGGAATCTTGGCGGATTTGCTAGGAGCGACAATAAATCTTTACGAAGCCCACAAGGAAATTAAAGAAATTGGAGACGAGATCTATGCCGCACAGGCTGAAATTGATCGTATCGAGAGCGAGTTAGAGTTTGCTGAATCTTTCAAGGAGGACTCGCTAGAGATCCTCAGTTCTTGTTGTGAGGGGCGCTATACAGACTATCCGGCTTCTTTCTATCGATAGTCATGCCGTCAGTTTAAGTCGGTGAGGAGCGGCCGAAAGATTGACTACCCGAACGCTTGTCTTCGGCGACGTACCGATTCAGTACATGGTGGTAGGCGCAATGCCGGAGGAATTATGCATAGAACCGAGTGCGTGCAGCCCGATCATGAACGATCATGCCCGAAGTAGGACGGTTCAGAGCGCACATTCGTAGATTTCTCGATGTCTAGTCGCGTTGGATGCAACCGGGTGGAAGGCGTTTGCGTTCTTCATCTGTCAATGGGCGGGGAGGATGGAGTTTTCCTTGGCTATCTCTCCACGATGTGGGTGGATTGCAAATGGGTATCGTTCTGATCCAAGGGTAATCGTGCTTGCGGTAGTAGGCAAGCGCACGTTCCATTTCATCGATCAAGCTTTCAGGCATCTCTGATTTGGCTTTATCAAGAATAGGCTGAGTATCCTGGTTCTTTTCAAGAGCGAGCGTTGCAAAATAGGCTGCCTTAGCTGGCGATCTGACCACAAGCTCCCCATCAAGATACCAGCGCGAGAGGATCTTATAACCGCGCCCAAGCTTGTGCCGCTCGGAAATGCTCTTCACCCGACGCACTCTGTCGTACACCGAGTCCGAATAGGAGAGGGCGAGCTCTAACTCAGCATCGTTGGATTTGAAACGGCGCACGGCATGGTTAAGTGCTTCTTGGCGGTCTTTGTTGCACGCTTCTTGGCCGGCACAAGAGGAAAGAGCCATGCCAATGTCAAACATGGTGTTGCCACACCATGCGCGCGCCTTCTTGATACGCAATTCGTGAGGGGTGGGCGGCTCTTGATTCAGTTTGCGTACCGCAAGGTTGATCGCCAATTGGTCGATCGGCCGAGAAAGGATTGCTTTCCTCGAACAATAGAGCCAAGCAGCCGCCCGCTTTCCGATTAGTCCCGGCCTGTCCAGGTTGCGGACAGAAAAGGAGAGAACATGCTGCCATCCGCCCGCTAACGACCAGGGGTTTGTCAAACGTCCCAGCTTTCCAACTATCCGATTTAACTCAACGATGGATCTATAGTTCAGAGCATCGTCTTTTAGACCTCTGTGCACGGTGCTCGACACGGGGCATCGTTCCGCGACCTGTAACCTGAATTTATGGAGACGTGCCGTCGGCTCGCCGGCCCGAGCGACCTGGCTTAGCAGGCGCGCGAGTTTTTTGCATTCGCGCGTTTCCTCAAGCCGGAACATCGCGCTTTGCCAATCTGTGGCCGGCAGCGACCGATGTTGCCACGCGATGAACGCAAACACCCCGGCGCTGGCCAGCACAAAGACCAGAAGACTCATTGCCGCAATCTTACCAAAACCCCTCATGGCTCAATCATATGTTGGGTCGGTGCGCAACGCAATGAGAGGTAAATGCCGCTTAGCTTGTACAGAACGGTGGCGATTTTTGACATGAAAACTCTCGCCTAGAGCGCGATCAGGTTAAGTGGAACCCGGTTAACCGCCAAGATTTCTTGATCGCGCAACCAACCGTCAATCCCCAAGAGCTTTGGGGCATGATCATGTTTCTATGCAACATGATCATGCTTGTGAGGCGTTGCGCGTTTGCGGCTGGCTGAAGGAAGCCGCCTTGTCGGTGGCCTGTATTACTTCGCTTCGTTCGAACCATTATTCAGATCCGTTCGGACGAAGCTGGATCATTTGATCTGTATAGAGAATAAAATCCATCGGCTAAGCAACTGAAAGTGACCTAACCATGAAACGAAACATGAAAGCACGTTTTGCCCGTGACGACATCAAACAAGATCTGATCCGGGCGTCGAAGAGCCTTTCGGAACCGCATGGGCCGGCTTTGGACGGCGCCTTTGGTGGGGATACGGTGGAGCCGAACAAGGCCGCCGCCGCGGAAAACAGATTGCTTTCTCATGCGGAAATCGAACGTCTGCGCAGCAAGGCCATTTCAAAACTGAAAGCCTATATCAGAAAGGCGGACGTACGTGCCGATGTGCCTGAAGACGGGGCCTATGCGGTGCTGGATGCGCGCACTGGAAAATTAAGCTACTTTTGTGGGCCGGAAGCGGGCGAACCGCGCGGCACGGGTTACTTTGATTTCAAAGTATCCACATCCACGCCGGACGAATTTATTGCTGGTTTCGCGCATAGCCACCCCTTAGTTACATCCGCGAAATCGCGTGATCCGGATGCCGATAACAGACGCAATAAGCGTCTCAGCCGTGAAGATCGAGCCGCCATGCTTGGATTTACGTCGGAAATCGATCCCACAGGGTTGGGGTCCGTTGCGATCCTCAAAAACTGGAAGGGCGACATCATTTGTGAACGCCCAGATGGGCGTAGTTGCTAGTTTCACTGATTGTTTTGTTCTGGTTCGTCGAACACGTCGGTGAGGGCCGGGTCCATGCCGAGGCCTTGCTGAAACGGGTTCAGCGGTTTTGTCGCCACATCTTCGTTCAGCCAGTCGGTTGACGGGGCTGCTTGAGAACTGCTGCCGGGTGTTTCGCCTGAAAGCGCATCCCGGGCCGCGTTGTCGCCGACGGGCGTCGTTGGTCCGGCGGTTGCGGATGCCGCCGGCGCGCATTCCTCATCCGAGGCCGCGTTTTGTTCATTGCAGGGGATGGATGCACCGGGATGCGTGCCGGTCGTTTTGTCGGCCGGCGCCTGCGTTCCGATCCAGTAAAGCGCGATAAGCATAACGGCAATGGCGCTGCCCAACAGAACGATTGGTGTGCGGTCCGCTTGATCCATCCTTCATTTGTAAGCGGTTTCGGTGGGCAGTTCAACGATCCCGCCACCCTTCGCGTAGCCGGCACAAACGGTGGGCCCCGGCCTATTCGAACCCGCCGGCCCCTTCACCGCCCCCAAAAGGAACTCTTCATGGCTCGAAATCGAAAAGAAGATCGGGAAGAACCGGGCTATCTGTCCATCCGCCGTTTGATCACCGATCTCAGCACCCCAAAACCCGCCACCGGCATAGTGCGCGTTGCTGAATTGGCATTCGCTTCGGAACCGACCCGCGGCGAGAGGCCGCTCGAAGATCTCGACCCCAAATCGGCCTTGCGTGCGGAGGAAGAAGCTGAGCGCCCGGAAGAAGAAACAGAGGCGCTCCCTGAAGATGAAGGCAATCTTCGGAACATTGTGCTCAGAGCTCTATCAACTGCGCGTAAAGCGGCGAGAACCTACAAGGAAACGAAGTTGCCCCTTCAAACACAACAGAGCGTCTATGTAAACGCGGATGTGGGTGTCTTTATCTTCCAAAGAGACGACGGCATTTATTTCAAAGATCCAAGGGGCGCGTCGGTCGGCGCGGCAGATGGAGATGACTTCAAAAGTGGTGGTGTCGGTTCACACTTCTCAAAACAATCGGATGCTGCGGGATTGGTCATTTTGATCAGACCTTTTGTTCAGATGGAGGGCGCTGTGGCCGGTGACTACTTGCCTGATTCGCACTTCCATAAGATCTCGAGAAAGATCGGTGCACCCGTCTTTGCGGCTGAACGGGGCATACATAATTGCTGTACGGACATTTACCGCTTCGAAGACGGTGTCCGCACGCTCTACGAAGCGGCATGAGGGGGGCAGGTTACGATCCGGTCTGCGGCGGAACCATCACCTCACACCATCTTCGAGGGGAGGATTGTGTGTTTATAGGCTACAAGCATCGCGCCGGGGTACACTAAGCATGCGGAAGGGGCGGGATATCCGGCTTGTGCGGTTCGAGCAGCATGTTCATGCGCGCATTCGGCGCCGGGCCCATCAACGCTTCAATGGTCAGCCCTGCCGCCACCGGCAACAGGAACATCAAAACAAACACCAGGCCGCCCTGGATCATGGGGAGACGCGCACGCATGGGTGGAGTCTAGGCGGCCAAGTGCAAACAATCTCTGAATCATAAGCCCCGCATTTTCCCAAATCGGGACACATCGCGATGTGGAACACATAAATACTTGGCGCGCATCGATATGCGTGCCCCTTTAACACGAGGTCATTCATGACTGCATTTCGCGAAGTCAATCGCGGCCCCAAGGTACAACCCGTCAAACTGCCGGCCACGGTTGGCGGCTGGAACACACGCGACGCGCTCGATGCGATGGAACCGACCGATGCGGTCGTGCTCGATAATCTCATCCCGCAAGAAGGCGCCGTGGTCTCCCGCAAAGGGTTCGAGGCCCATTGCAATACGGGCGAGGCCATGACCATTAAAACGCTGGCCGAATACAAAGCCGGGGTGAACAACAAGCTGATCGCCGGCGTGAACGGCAAGCTGGTGGACGTGACTACCTTGACGCCAAGCACCATCGGCTCGGGGTTCACGGAAGACGAATGGCGGACCATAAACTTCAGTGATCGGATCTTTTTCTTTAACGGCACCGACGCGCCGCGCGATTGGGACGGATCGACCCTTACCGCGACCGCCTGGACCGGAACCGGCCTGACAATTTCAAATTTGACGGGCGGCATTGCGCACCAAAAACGTTTACTGCTGATTGAAAAGAACACGGCCAATTTCTGGTACGGGTCGGTCGATGCGGTTTCGGGCACGCTCAACAAGTTTAGCCTATCGACCGTGGGCAATCGCGGCGGCACCTTGTTGGCGATCGGTAAAATTACGTCGGACGGCGGCGATGGGGTGAACGACCATGTGGCGTTCTTTATGTCGAGCGGCGAGATCATTGTCTATCAGGGCAGCGACCCGAGCTCGGGCACGAACTGGTCGCTGGTCGGTGTGTTTTATACCGGCCGTTTGATCGCCCGGTCGGCCGTCAGCCAGTTGGGCTCGGATTGTGTGTTTGTCGGCACCGACGGATTCGCAGCCCTCACCCAGATCCTGCCCTTTGGCCGCAATGTGTCGGACCGGCAGACTATGTCGGACAAGATTTCCGACGCGGCGCGCTACGCAACCCAAACTTACGAAGGTCAAAGCGGGTGGCAAACCATTTTGTATCCGCGCGAGGACTTGCTGATCTTCAATGTGCCGCGCACGCCGACCAGCTTTCATCAATATGTGCTGAACACGGCAACGGGTGGCTGGTGCCGGTTCCGCAATATGAATGGGCGCTGCTGGTCGCTTTTGAACGATGCGCTCTATTTCGGCGGGACCGACGGCATTGTGTATAAGGCGTTGTCGGGCAATACCGATAATGGCGAAGCGATTCCGTGCGATGTGCAAACCGCGTGGACCTATTTGGGGTCGGCCGGTACCAAGAAACGCTTCACCATGGCGCGGCCGATTTTCCGGTCGACCGTGTCGCCGGCCGTGCAGCTTAATCTCGGGTTTGATTTTCAATCCTCGATCACAACCGGCCTGTTGTTGGTGACGCCCGCCGAACCGTCGGCGATTTGGGATGATGCCGTGTGGGACCAGGCGGCCTGGGGCGGCGGGTACGAAGCCTTTAACAATTGGCAACTCACCACCGGGTGGGGCGATGCGGTGTCGATGCGGCTGCGGTTTTCGAATTCCTCTGATCCGGTCGAATGGTTATCGACTACCTATGCGCTGATGCAAGGGGGGCTTTTGTAATGCATCTGGTCATGGGGGAGAATGAACATGTGGGAAGCTGGATTGTCGACCGGATCGATCATTTCTACGACTTGAGGGAGCTTGATCATTTCGAAACCATCGGCGTGGTGGCGCGCGACGGCACGCTGATGGCGGCAGCGCTTTACAACAATTATACGGGTACGGACATTCAAATCACATTTGCCGCCGCCACGCCGCGCTGGGCAACGCGCAGAAATATTCGCGCGTTCCTGTCTTACCCGTTCGAAACGGCGGGCTGCGCGCGCTGTACCGCGCTGATCGACCGCAAAAACAAACGTGTGCGCAAATTGCTTGAAGGTCTCGGCTTCAAACTCGAAGGCAAACATCCGCGCTTGCTCAACGGCAAAGGCACCGCCTTCTCACTCGGCCTGCTCCCAGAAAACCGCTGCTGGCCAAACGGCGAGCGGTGGGGGTGAGGGGGAAAGGAGTGTGGCTTCTTGACGCAAGATGTAGGCGAGTTTGAGATGCGTTCTGGCATACCTTGCCGATGTGGACTCCGATGCTGGGTTTTTGCAGCGTACCGCACATTTGGATGAATTTCCCCCGCAGGCTTCAAAGGAACCATTCGGACGTTTCATGGTTTGTGCTTGCCATCTTTGTTAGCCAGAACCCCTGTACAAAGCGGATTGATTCTAGTCCAGACAGGTTTGAGCATAGATATATTATGAATGATTCGAGAATGTGGCTTTAAGCCACTGAAAACAAATGTAAATGTGTGTGGGATTTTCACTCGAACCGCGGTTCAAGAGACGCTTGTCGTTGCTTTGCTAACAGCTTTTCCACAGATTTGTTCACAGGCAAACGCGCGGGAAGTACCTTCGTCCTTCGTGAGTTTTTGTTCAAGAACGTTTGCTCAGCAAGCTCAGTTCGGTAATGCGTCCGCTCGAATCGACATCCGAGTTGTGTGAACGGTTTCATAGCGGCGCGCACCAAACAATACTATAGGTTGCACCATCGGAGGGCTTCAAAGAGCTATACTGCAGCTTTACCTTGCGCCCGTTGGCGAACAGCAGTAGCCTAATTAAGGCCTTTATCTGAATACAGAAGAACACGGTCATGATTCCGACTATATCTGAGTGCAGAGTTCAAAGGTTCTCTAGTCATCCCACTTTTCCTGATGACGCTTCAACTTCATTTCGTCGAACCGGCGTTCGCTTAATCGGGCTACGCAGTTTCTTTGTATCTCGGGAGGAAGAGATGAGCGACAAAGCGCAATACGACAGGCGTTCTGGCGTTGCTGGTGGCTTTGCATTGGCTGCAGTTATGGTTGGATTTGTAGCGCTCATTTATGCACTTGTTAGTTTGTCGTCTCTGTCTGGTTTAGGGGCTCAGGAAGGTGGAGCCCGAGAAATGGTCGCAGGACTTAACGGATATTTCGAGATGCTCGCGGGGCTACCAAAAGAACTCGTTGGTTTGATAGTCGGCTTCTTCGCTTTTTTGGTCGGATATCTTTTCTTCCGTTCTCACAGTTACTGAGCTCTCGTAAGATAATCCCATGCCATTAATGGTGTGAGGCGTGCCGTACTCAGGGGGGTGGGAATGGCCGAAGCAGAAAGTGTGCGACCAGAGCAGATTGCAGCCGCATTTGTTATCTCCCAGTTGGTCTTTAGCTACTGGTATGCTCGCAGATTCTATCGCCACGATTTATTCGGTATTCTGTGGGGAGGATCGCGTGGTTTTTCGCTGTCCTGGCTTGGCGCGATGATTCTAGTTCTCATAAGTGCTTTCCTCATGTCTCTCTTTGAGAGTTTGTCCGGAGTTTCATTGGACCCAATCAACTCATACTTTGAGTTTGCGATTCGATCAGTTTTCAATAGCCTGAATGCACTGTCTTTGGCTTATGTGTTGTTCTCAATTGCGATGAGCAATCATGAAGGAAACAAATTTGAGCAAGGTTGGAATCCAGCTGATTTGCCGCCGAATGGTTCTCCAGATTAGTGCAAATCAGATTGCATAGAACATTCAATAGGTAGCTGCTTTTTGTGCTATCTGCTTTCTATTGTTGATGTCTAAGCCGCGACACAGTTTGCAAATTTAGGAGTTTCGGGAATAGGGTTGTAGCCTTCCCTAATGCCCACTTTTCCTTGTAGAGAATCGTTGAACCAAGACTGAAACTCAAAGTCGGGTTCATGTAACCGGGCTCGCGTGAGAAAATGATATCCGAGTCCGTGCAATATCCTCAGATGTCATCCCCGACTTGATCGGGGATCCATAAGCCCTGCGCTCAATCCTTGGCTTGCAGTGGGTATGGATCCTCGCGTTCGCGAGGATGACAAACGCCATGTGGTTACGACCGTGTTTCATCATCTGCATCACACAGCTCGGGCACATAGGCGGTCGGCGCGAGCTGGTATTTATCGAACGAGTTGTTGTCGGGCGGGGCGGCCTTCATAGCTGCACGGCGCTCGGTTATGGTTTGGCAGCGCGCGAAGAAGGCGTTGATCTCTTCGTCAGGCGTTTTCCAGTTTTGATCGCTGTTGATACTGACGTCTTCATCTTTGCGTCTCACATGATGGGTCATGTAATAGGGAAACTGTTCCCAGCATTGGCGTGCGTGGGTGAGCTGGGCGATATGGTGGGGTGCCAGTTTTGCCTTCGCCGCCATGAGCAGATCGTCCGTGTCCGTCCCATAATCTTGTGCAATGCCGGCCCACAGGGCAGCGAAGAAGGGCGAAGCGGGGACCTCGGATTGCGGGTCGTCATAACCGTTTAAATACCATTCGGCGATCAGCGCCTGCGCGGGGCCATAGCGTTCATCGACGGCCAGCACTTCGAGCCGGTCGAACCAGTCCGCCGTGGCGGCATAGCGCTTGAGGGCGGGATCGGCACGTTGCTCGTCGGTAAAGTCCGCGAGCGATCCGTCGATCAACGACGTGAGGCGCCGGTACTTGGCCGCCAAAGTGCCGAGACGGCGTGCGTCATAACGGGCTTCGTTTTGTTCATCGCCTTGCGCAAGCCGAGGCGCCAGATCGAGAAGGGCTTGGCGGCACCAAATGCGGCGGGCTTCACGGTCTGATTGAACAGGCCGCGCACCTTTGCAGGCGTGATGGGCAACGGCACGATCGATGGCTGCGTGATCGATCGGTGTGCTGTGAAGATCGGAGGACGCGCAGTTGAGCCAGATCTGCGCGCGGTGCGTGACGAGCGCGGGCTCAGCCCAGTGACGCAACGCAAAGCTGCCCAGATCGCGCCAGCCGGCCTCGGCGCTCCACCGGGCACGGAAGGCACGCGCTGCATCGGTAAAATGGGCCGGCTGTTGCGCCCGTTTGTAGGCTTCACCGCTGTCCGAAGAGGTGAGGATTTCACGGGACTTGGGGTCAAGTTGCGCGAGCAAGCTGCTGGAGACATAGGTATCCGTGCACGGACCATTGTCCATGGCGGCAATATAGCGGTCGTAAGCGCGCATATCACCGGCGTCGATCACTTTCCACAGCAGATGGAAGAAGGGCGCGCAGTGCCCCTCGGCCTCCAAGGCACTGGCGGCGGACTGCCAATTCGTTGAGGCGCCGCGATGATCCCACGCGAACCATGCTGTGAGTGCAATTATGGCACTCAATGAGGTGGCCACAAGGACGATCAGCGAAGTGCGAAGGGGGCGCCACATGGAAAAAGCCTAAGCCTCAAATCTGCGTTTCGGAACTTTCGTTGTTGTTGAGCAACGCCAGATATATTTGTTCGACCTTTTGATGGAGTTCGGATTTCCGATTTGCGCATTCGGTGCTCACATTTGGCGGTCTGCCCTTCGACTGTTTGCAGTGTTTGGGGTAAGCCGCCAATAGCGCATCCAGTTCGGCCAACAGTCCTTCAAGATCCGAGGACGCATAAGTCACCTGTGCTGAAACTTGGGGTGCTGAAACTTGGGGTGCTGAAACTTGGGGTGCTGAAACTTGGGGTGTTGAAACTTGGGGCGTTGAGACTTGTATAAGGACGTTCTCTGGAGCCAGATTCGACAGGGTCGGATCTGTCGCCTCAGGCTCGGGCTGCGGGCTCATCTTGTTAGCCCATGAGCCTGGGCGCTCCACGTCGCACGCGTTCAATATTTCCTGCCACGGCGCGTCGTGCGGGCTTGGCCACGCATAAGGCCCATACGGCTCGCCGGGTCCTTGCCATCCCATACCAACACGCGTTCCGGTTGCCGTGGGACCAACGCCATACTGGTACCAGCAGGCCACGACATCGGTCACTTGGTCACGTTGTTCCGGGGACAGATCTTTTTGCGCTCTGGCCAGCATGTCTTGCGCGGGCGCGCCATGATCCAGCGCAATGGTCGCCCAAAAGGCGGACAACAAAGCCCTATCCCGCGTTTTGACGCCACCGAAAGTAATGCCTTTGTAAAGGAGTTCGGCCAGCAACAATTGTGCGGAGACCTGACGATGGTGTCCGGCCAGACCTTCGAGCCGGCCGAGCCATTCGCCCCGGTGTAGTCCGCCCCTGAACTGAGACTGGGAAGCCCCGTTCCGAATGGCATCGATTTCAATGCTCCGGTTGCCGAACTCAAAGGCATCAATCGCAAGCACGCGGTCATCGTAGGGGAGTTCGCTTTCGGTGGCGCGTGACAGGGCCATCAACCTGTTGCCGCACCAAGTGCGCCAAGTTTCGAGTTGGGTGGCGGGCGGCAGCCTTTGTCCGTAGGCAATGAAAGAAACCGCCCGGTTGATCGCAGCCCTGTTCTTGGGCGATGAAAAAAGTTGGGGGTTCGAACACCCGAGCCACGTGCCTGCGCGTTGCAGTACCAGATCGGGGCGGGCGGGATGTTTGCCGGCGAAGTCCACCACATCGCGCCAGCCCCGACGCACGCTCCACCGGTCGTAAAACACCATGTTGATTTCAAACCCGAAGGGCGCGGATAGAACGGCGATGTCGTCCATAGACATCTCTTTGTCGTAATAGCCGATCAGGTGCTCCACCTGCCGACGGCCGGCTTCCGTTGAGAGGGCGGGTACGCCGCACCGGTCGGTATAGGATTTGTTGGCGAGAAGGCGAGCCTTTTGCAAAAACGCGGCCGGTTCACCTGCGGCGATGATCGTTTCGAGAAAAACGTCCACCCGCGCGCAATGGCCCTCGGCGACCATCCGGTCAAGGGCCGCCACCCAATCCTCTGTGTCGAAGGTGCGCTCAGTGCCGGCGACCCAGCCGCCAAGAACAAATGCGAAGGCAACAGCCCCCAGCAGCATTGCTCTTAAGATCCACCACATGGCAAAAGTGTACGCCGCGCACGTGCACCGCGCAATTGCAGGTGATTCTTTTTTGCCGGACTGTGATGGCGGTCACAGTGCTGCGGGTGGATGTGATGGCGTGGCAATAGGGTCTGACCCAATTGATTCACATCGGAGCGCAGACGGAAAAATCCGGCACACCGAAGCGCACAAAAGCCGATGATCCGCACACAGCGCGCGTGTTTGCCACTGGCAGGTGCGCGGACTGCGCAAACGCTTGACTGGCTTAGGCGTTTTCGGCGCGCGGGTGTGCCACAGGTACAGACCCTGACTCACCGCCGCATACAACCCCCGGCACGACCCGGGGCACATAGAATAAAGAACAAAATAAACAAAGAATCTAAGGAGAGAGGGCGCACGCCCGCTTTCCGGGCGGCCTTTGTTTGTTTGCGGCGAAAAGCCGAGTCGGATACGGTGCGTACACGCAATTGAGGCTCAGACATGCGCCTCCAGCGCTGCGTTTTCTGGCATTTTTACGCTCGATAGCCGAAGGCACGGTGCCCGATCGGCTTCGGCCTGTAGGGCGGGACTTGTCCCATCAGGGCGCCCAACAGCGCGCATGGCCGCAGAATTCCATGCTGCGCAGCTGCGAATAGTAAAAATACGTATACGGAGTAAGAAGCGGCGTTTCCGGTTTTCGCCGCTTCGCAAACTCGTTTGCACGCCAACCCGATTTTTGAAAGAGAGAAGGACCAAGATGGGTAAAAAATCGCCGTCTCCCCCGCCGCCGCCGGATCCCGTGGCCACCGCCAATGCGCAAGCGGCCGCAAACCTGGCGGCCATGAAGACCAATTTCCGGTACAACCGCATCTCGGAAACCGCGCCGGGCATCAACATTAGCTATCAAAGGGATTGGGAAGGCATTCCTATCCACAAGGTCACGACCTTGGGGCCCACCCAGCAGGCGCTGTTCGACAAGAGCCAGAGTGTTGCACTCGATCTGGCGAACCGTGCTGGTCAGCTGGTCAGCGGCGTGCCCACCACGCCCTTCACCTATGACGGGTTGCCGAGCCAAGTGGGCAGTATCGATATGAGCAGCCTGCCGGCGCTCAATGCTGTGGCCTTGAACACCAGCGTTGACAGATCGAACTCGGCGCGCGACCGGGTGGAACAATCCTTGTACAACCGCTCCGCCTCGCTGCTTGAACCCGGTTTTGCACGCGCGCAGCAAGATCTTGAACAGAATTTACGCGACCGGGGTATCCCGCGTGATTCCCAAGCCTGGGATTACGAAATGGCGCAGCTTTCGCGCAACCAGAATGAGGCGCGCCAGCGCATCGCCGACCAGGCCGTGGCGGCAGGTGGGGCGGAAGCCTCCCGCATATTCGGTGTGGACCTGCAAGCCGCGCAATTCGGCAATCAATCGATGCAGAACCAACTAGCAGCCGATCAGGTCCGCCGTCAGCAAGCCTTGAGTGAAGCCCAGCTTAACGCCAGCTTGCAGAATCAAGCGCGCCAGACAGGCGCCACCGAACGGCTTGCTCAGCGGAACCAAGCGGTCAACGAAGCAAGTGCCGCGGTTACCGGGCGTGCGGCCCTGCCGAGTTATCAGCTTGGCGGCATTCCAATGTACTCCACTGCAGCGCCGGATATTATGGGCGCGACCTATCGTTCGCACGATGCAGCGATGCAGAACTATCAAATTCAGGCGCAGCAAGCCAATGCGCAGGCGCAAGGTATTGGTCAGCTTGCTGGTTCCATTATCGGTGCTATTCCGTTCTCTCACTCTTCGTTCAAGGAAGAATGGGCCGTGGCTTCGCCGGTTTTGGACACGCTCGTTCATGTACCGATCGGCACGTGGCGCTATGACGAACGTTTCGCAGACCGTAATCGTCACATTGGTCCGATGGCGGAACATTTCCGGGATGCTTTCGGCGTGGGCGATGGCATCACCCTGTCGCCGGTTGATGTGATGGGCGTGACGCTCAAAGCGATGCAGGAACTGGCAGAGAAAATCGACCGGCTGGAGCAACGCTTGGCCGAATGGCCCTCCTCATCACAAGAAACCGCAAATACAAACTCAACCAAAGTTGCTGAAAGGATCTGATATGGCGGCGAAATACTCTGGATATGTCGAATATTCCCCGTTTGGAAGCCTCAAAGAAGAAGGTGTCGATGCGCTTAAAGATGCGATGCTTGAATTGCGTCAAATGGACAACCAAGTAACGCTGACAGGACTGAAGCCGCCACAGGTTGATATGGCAGGCAGTGATGTCGGAGACGAGCTGGTGGAACTCGCCGGTGCTCATACAACAACCCCCAAATCGATCGCGCATGCTTCTGCCGACAGCCGAACGCGAAACGTAAGGTTGCGGGAGGAAATGGATGATGAGGCCGCACAAAAAGAAAGAGATCCTGATAATTCAACCATCCCTCAAGACACGATTGACGAAAAAGTAAGGCTTTATAATGAAGGAAGAGGGTTTGTAGATCTTGCGGACGAAAAGGAAAGGGCCGCGAGTCGATCAATTGTGGGACATGGTGGACCTGCTGCGCTTCAAAATGCTTCACGAGGGATCGATTCATTGCTTGCTGGAATAGCACGACGAAAGGCAATTAAAGCGGGCGCGTACGATACAAGCAGTCTAACGAATAGCCTGTTAGATGAGTTGTTCCGTATAAGGAACACACCTCAGAGCAGTAAAGGAAAGCCTTAGGTTAAGACAAGGAACTAGCTGCACCTCATTGAATGAGAACACTTCAAAAATTCGCAATGCAATTCACGTCAGAAGCAACTGTTACCGACGCGACGAAGCTTTTGCACAGTTTGTTGAGAGATGGTCACAGCGATATTGCACTCCCTTCTTACGGTTTGTCCAGTGTAGTACTGACCATCCCTACCCCAAAAGTCACCGTCTGTCGTCTGGGTACGGTTTACATTATAGGTCAGGATACGGGTGCCGTCTGCGGCCTCATATACGTCTTCCGGAGTGCCCCATGTGCTTACGAGCTCAGACTCGGGAGCACCAATCCATAGTTCAAAGAATTCTTGCCACTTGGCCTCGTTTGCACGCTTGGCATCGGTGATAGGTGCGGTTGACGTCTCGCACGCGGACAAGACAATTGAGCAAACAGACAAACACACAAACAAAATTATCGACCGTCCCATAAATCTCTCCCTTTTGCGCAACCATAGCGCAATTGGGCGAAGCAGTTCAATTGGGCGCGGCCCGCTTTCTGATGCGACTTTGTTTGTCGTGCTTGGACCAGCCCGACGCCGGACTGGATATGTTATCCAGTCCGCCTGTTCACCGGCACGACATTGAGTCGATGGCGATATTTTTGTTGCAGCAACTGAATAGTTGGACTGAGTTGCAAACCCAGTCCAGCGAGAGGCCGTAACTGGAATGCCGTTACACGCTCTGCGCGCTCAGAGGTTGCGGGACCAGATCCCGTTGTTCGACGGATAAATCACACCGCCTTCGGACAGAGACGGAATGGCGCCGCAAATTCAGCACATTCTTGCAGGCAGAATATGTCAGGCCTATCGTCCCAAAGGACTCGATCCGCGCTATTGAGGACGGCGACAGTGAAGTGGACAGTCGTGTTAGTCTTGTGTTTTTTGTTCGGCATCGTGTGTGCCGTATGGCTGGTTCCGTTTATTCAGATCGACACTTGTTTAGATGCCGGTGGGGCTTGGGACTATGAAGCCGCTAAGTGTGCGTACGGACCAAATGGGCCGAGTTAGGTTACTATGTTCCCGTCCCCGATGCCGGACTTGATGTTTTGTCCAGTCCGCCAGTGAATCTGCAGCACAATGAGTGTTGGCGGTATTTTTTGTCCAGTAACTGAATGGTTGGACTGGGTTACAAACCCAGTCCAGCGAGGGCGAAAAGTCCAGACACCGCTCATGCCGGTGAAAACCGGCATCTCCTGAGGTGCGCTCCGAAATGACCGCACCCAGCGCTTCGCGCGTTCACTACCCTTGTGAAGCTCCACTGGAGCTTCACGATCCGGCCTTTTTGCTGGACCGGCATTTCACCCCGACTTTCGTCGGGATGAGCGATGTTGCGGCGAGGCCAGCGCCGGACTGGATATGTTATCCGGTCCGCCTGTTCATCTGCAACACAATGAGTCGTTGACGGAACTTTCATTCCAGCGATACGCCGTTTCGCGGGCGGTTGCTTCAAACGCTGCTCAAGCCTTTTCCCACCGGTTCTGAAACCTCAAAAATGCTCAAGTGCCGGTTCGGCGCCGCTCGATTGATCTTTATGCAGAAATATTGAGGAGAAAGAATGGCCGCTTCTCTTTACAACCGTCTCGACGGCGGCGGTCGTCTCCTCAAAGAGCCGATCGCGGATGTGGTGGCGGCGCATGTGCGGGCGCGGGGCCGCCGGTTCGGCCACGCGTTCGAATGGTGTGCCGGGCTCGGTGAAATGGGCTTTGAGTTGCTCGAGCGCGATCTGGTCGAGCGGCTGTCCCTCGCCGACATCAATCGGGAGGCCATGGCCGTTTCCGACTGCATTGGTGAGGCGATGGGGCGTGGCGATGAAGTGCGCCACTTTGTTTCCGACAATCTCGACAGCGTGCCGCGCGATCTGCAGTTTGATCTGGTGATCGGCAATCCACCAAACTATTGCAACCTGCAACCGGGCCATCCGGCCGGCGCGATGATGGCCCGCGATCTGCGCCCTAGCGACCGGGGCTGGCGCGTGCATGAGCGGTTCTACCAAACCATCGGCGATTATCTCACCGGCGATGCGGTGCTGTTGATCCAGGAAGTGGAGCCATTTGCCCGCGATGTCTTTATCGTCGGGCAGTGTTACGACCGGCGCCCCGAGCCGCCCATCGACACGTTTGACCGCATGACGCGGGCGGCCGGCCTGCATATCGAAGATTGCACACCGCTGATACAGGTCGGCGAGGTCACGTCCTATTTGCTAACAATCCGTAAACTGATTAAATAGGTAGGCAGTAAGCTTACTCTTCGTGAACAGCGAACCAACTTTCACTCAAATCGACGAAAGGACTGCAGATGAGCCAAGTCGCAGAAATAGATCGGATTAAGAATATGTTGGAGTTCCATGCGCTCCCAGAGTACCGGCGCATTCAGTTGGCACAGATGTCCGGTGCGGGAGCAGGCAACATAGAAGAAGATGACGATGAGGGCTGGTTTCCAGATTTATTTGGTTCTCATGATTACACGCGTACCCATGAGCTGTGCGATTCCGCGGAGGATGACTGGTGCGATTTTGACAATGCCGAAAGAGTATTGAAGCTGTACGCGGCTCCTTTGCGCTATGGCCGCCACGAAGTCGAAGAAGGCGACTCCACATTTATTTTTCCGCTTGGTTGGGTCAATCATGAAGTGGACGAAGACACCGGTACAGTCTCTAATGTAACCGGGTGGCATCTTTTGGCTCCGGGGCGAATTGACCGGCGCGTTCTTGAGAAGGATGGCAAATTCTACATCGAAACCCACGGCACCGGCGAAGGTTTGTTACCCGATTTGAACGAGGATCTCGCGGATTGGCTTTGGGGTTCCAATGTCGATCGGATGCGGGATCGTTTAGAAGACGACTACGACTAGATCATAGCGCGCGTTCGCCCATTTATGAGAACCGCCGCGGCCACTATACTCAGGGCGCAACATGTGGAGGCACCTTTAATGTTTGGCGCGCTTGCGAGATCCAGAACTCTCCGTCTGTTTTTTGCTTATTTGGTGGGCGTTTTCGTGCCTTTGGTGCCTTTGCTCTTTCTTCCGTTTGAAGGCGCCTGGGTGACACTCTCCTTCGTGGCCGTCCTCATTGGAAGTCTGCCCGTTTTTCTGGTGATGTTCGTTCTATTCAGCTTGATGCAGAATTATATTCATAACGATCTTCGGCGTGCGGCTTGGTACCTGCCATTTGTGGCGGCATTGATCTTCGTTTTCATTGCCTTTCAGTTTCAGGGTGTCGAACCACTTGAGTTTTTGGTCGAGCCGGGGAATTGGCTGCTGTTTGCCGCGGCCTATATTTGTGCAGGCATCGCAGCCTTGACTTATGTTGCGCTGACGCGGTTCGCAGAACGCTGACGCCGATCCCCTTTGAACCGGTGCGAAGAGTTTTTCAATGCCGTTTGGATTGACGAACAGCGTCAATTGAATGTGCAAAGTGCCCGGACCGTCTCGAAAACGTTCTTCCAAAAGACAAATACCAAAAGGACGTAGGCCGCGATCACAAAGACCGAACCGAGGGGAGAGAACCGCTCGACAACTCAAGAAAAGCGACTGTGCATTGACCTTTGTTTTCTTGCGCACGCGCGCACGAATCGATACGGTCCGTACACATAAATGATGATCACAAATGCGCCCAAAGGGCGCTTTTTTGTGCGCGCTGCTGCGCCGGCCCTGATCTTCGGCCGCGGAGTGTTGCCGCAATATCTGATTCCTTCCCCGAAATTGAGAGGTACGGCATGACCCGATCGAACGAGGCGTCTGTCAAATCGGATCTTTTGGAAACGCTGGCGCGCAATGCCGATTTGAAAGCCGTACGGGAGACGGTTGACGAGGGCGCAAAGGGCGCGTGGAAGGCCTTTGATCAGGGCTGGGAATGGCTGACCGGCACGCCGGACGACCCCACCGCCTTTCGCTTAGGCTGGGAATGGCTTACGGAAAAAGGTCCTGAACATCGCGAGCTTGATGAGTCGCATCAATTCACGCAGCGCTTTATGCGCTCGCCGATGGTCGCGCAGATCCGCAATGCCATTTACCGCAAATATGACGGACACCCTCCTGACGGCGGGTCGTACACCGACTTCGGCGCCAATATGGATTGGGAATATCTTGATCCGAATGCGGAGCAACAGTTCTTAGGCAGTTTTGTCGGCGACGCTTACATCAGAGATGGACGCATCTATTTCGAAATTGAAAATGAGAGCGATCTCCATTCCTTGTTCGGCGGCCACTTCATTGAGGATTTCAACAAGAAGTGGGGGACCAATATCCCGACGGCGCCGGAACGAAAACGCGAAGAGTGGGGACCGGGCGGTCAAACCTCTCAGAGAATTACATGGTCGGAACCGGTTGTCCCCCGCACGCCGGAAGAAATGGATGAACTGGAACCGGCCTGGTGGGAGTTTTGGAAGTAGGCTTCCGGACTTGAGCTTGAACAAACTGCAAGCCGAGCGATCATCCGTCGAATCGATCCCGTAGAGCGTTAGCATAACAACTCCTACACACCTCTTCTTTGACAGCAACTTCATGAGGCAATCATGGCGCCATGGAACGGCTCGGGCACCTTCAACCGCAATCAAGATTTCACTGATGATCGCGATGCAGGTGCGCCCGACAATGTCATCTCGGCCACGAAGATGGATGACGAGTTCGACAATTTCAAAACCGGGCTCAATGTGGCGCTCACCAAAGACGGCCAAAACTCACCGACCGCCGACATCAATTTCAACAACAGGAAGATCTTGGCGTTGGGGGATGCCACGCTGGCAACCGATGCGCTGAACCGGCAGACCGGCGATGGGCGCTATGCACAGATTGCAAACAATCTTTCTGACGTCACGGCTGCAACCGCACGCACCAATTTGGGGCTCGGGAGTCTTGCCACCCTTTCCTCGGTCAATGACGGTAATTGGTCGGGGACGGACCTGGCGGTGGCCAATGGCGGCACCGGCGCCAGCGATGCGGTGACCGCGCGTACAAATTTGGGGCTGGGCACCGCAGCCACCCATGACGAAGGGACAGGCAATGGTTTGGATGCGGATCTTTTGGACGGCCAGGAAGGCAGCTACTACCAAGACGCCTCAAACCTGAACGCGGGCACGATCCCCGAAGCGCGCTTTGCGTCCAATTCCAACGGCGACGGGTTGCGCACCGTTTCAACGTCGGCGCCGTCGGGCGGGTCTAATGGCGATATTTGGTACCGGTACGAATGAATGGCGAAAGAGCTTCACGTCAAATCGGGGGGCGTTTGGCGTAAGGTCTCGGAGCTCTCAGTCAAGGATGGAGATGTTTGGCGGACGATCAAAGAAGCCTACATCAAAGACGGCGATGTCTGGCGCCAATATTACAGCGCCGCCTTTGAATTCAACATTACGATCGCGTCGAACACGGCCAACTACAATCTTGCGACGGCGGTCAGCGGGCTTGGTTGGAATGGTACGGATAAGGTCGAGGGCACGTGCACCATCAACAATGGTGTGTATGTGTACGGAACATCGACGGGCGTCTACGGATTCCGTACAGGCGTGTTTCCAGCGGGGTCATCGGTCACCATCATCAATAACGGCGAAATCCACGGCAAGGGCGGCAATGGCGGCGCAGGGAACAGCGGTGCGGGCGGGGCGGGTGGCCATGCCTTTTATGCCGAAACTGCTGTGACCGTCGATAACAATAGCGCCATCCGTGGCGGCGGTGGCGGTGGGGGCGGTGGCGCCGGTATTACTATAATTAAGACTGGCTACGGCGGTGGCGGCGGCGGTGGCGGGTCAGGCTTTAGCCCAGGAGCGGGCGGAGCTGGAGGCTCTGGTGATGTCCCCGGATCAAGCGGCTCATCGGGAACAACATTTGCTGGTGGCGCAGGTGGTGCAGGTGGAGGTGGCACAGGTGGAGCGGGAGGGAGTGGCGGTTCCCGGGCGGCTGGCAGCACCGGGGGTGGGGTCAGCCCGGGTGCTGGCGGCGCCGTTGGATACGCCGTTGTCGGCAACGGCAACATTACGTGGCAATCGTTGGGGACACGGGAAGGAACCATTGGATGACAAAGGTGACGTTTGAAATTTGCGAAGTTCTAAAAGATACGCAGCAATTCCTCGTGTGTTTTTCAAATGAACATGGTGACCGATGTGATCTGGCGGTTGGTTTTCCGAAGACAGATCTCTCGGACGCAGATCTGCTTACCTATATCGCGCAGTTCGCGCCGCCCTCATTGAACCGGAAGCGTCCTGCGGACGACCGCTTCGATCATCTTGTGGGCCGCCATGAAGCGGAGAAGCCCGAACCCTTGAGTCGCGCGTTCCGGGTGTTCGCCGAATGACGACGGTTCCCCTCAATCTCGGCCATCCCTTTGTCACGATTTTCTATTCAACCAAACAGGATGAGAACGACCCCTTCAATGCGTCCGAGCTGCCTCTGACCAGCCGCGCCTATTGGGCGCCCATGACCATGCTCACGGTCCAGGGCCGGGCGCAGTCCTGGTATGAAATCGATGGGGCGGATCGGACGAACTTGGACGTTTTGGTGCCCGATCATGTACTGATGCCGGGAAGTGCGGTGCATAAAATCGGCACGGCCAAGTTCGGGATCGATGTGCTTGATTATCCGTATGCCGCCTATTGCTTGCATTTCGCGACCAAACGCTATTGGCCCTCGGTTCATCGGTTTCCGGGTACGTTGGGCCCGTTTCCAGAAAGCAGGCCGCTGTTTCTTTATGAGGGCGCCTTCGAAGTGGACGGCAACACATTCGAGGCGCCTGTACTTATCGATCTAAGAGTGGGCGAAATTCTCAAAGCGCCAATGTCCGCGAAAGCTGTGATGCTGCACGAAGATGAAGCGCGGTGGGAGGCTCTCAAAGAGCAATACGCCTAGTCAGCCCGCGCGGCACCGTCCGGCATCTATTCGCGGGCGGGACCGAACGTTCTGCGCATGCCACGCGGTGCAATTCTCTGTTTCTGAATTTCCGGCATTTGGAAAGCGCGAATTCCGTTGAGTTCAGTGGGGGCTAAGCCGGAGGTTGCCGGTAGCAAAGAGACGGGGTAACCGATGGCGACTGAACTTCACGTCAAATCAGGTGATGCCTGGCGAAAGGTCTCTGAGCTTTCGGTGAAGGATGGAGACGTATGGCGGACCATCAAAGAAGCCTATGTCAAAGACGGCGATGTCTGGCGGCAGTTTTATAGTGCGGCTTTTCAATTCAGTATCACCATTGCGTCGCACACAGCCAACTATAATCTGGCAACAGCACTCTCAGGTCTTGGTTGGGACGGAATAGATAAGGTGGAAGGTACTGTCACAATCAATTCTGGTATCGCTGTCTACTCCACTAGTACGTCAGTATACGGATTTAGAACCGGTACTCTTCCGGTGGGCTCGGTGGTTACACTTGACAATAATGGCCATATTTACGGAAAAGGCGGCGCTGCTGGGTCCCAAGGTGCTAGTGGTTCGGCGGGTGGGACAGGGCTAAGAGCAGATTCGGCAATTACCATAGATAATGCTGGTGGTGCAATTTCAGGTGGCGGTGGTGGTGCTGGTGGTGGCGGTTTCGGAGGGGCTTGCACTGCCGATAAGTTTCCACCTTCTCGGCACGGTGGGGGCGGGGGGGGAGGCGCCGGATATTCCGGAGGTGCCGGTGGATCAGGTCTTTCTAGTGCGTGCGGCACATCCGGCTCTGGTAACCCGGGCACGTCTTCGGGTGGCGGGGCTGGAGGGGCAGGTGTCGTTGGTTCTGGCGGCTATGGAGGGAATGGCGGAACTGGTGGGGGTTTGGGCGCAGTGGGCGGTGCGGGTGCAACAGGGTCTCATGGATCAGGCGGTGCCGGGGGGGCGGCTGGCTATGCAGTGTCAGGTAACTCAAACATCAGTTGGACTGCAACGGGAACAAGGAACGGGCCCATTACATGAAATACAAAATCGTCGATGAAAATGAAGAAGCGGGATTGCTTGTTGTTGAGTTTGAGGGACATCCTGGGGTGAATGTTGGTTGGCCTCCGGAATCTGTTGATACAGATCAAGAATTCGAAGTCTGGTTGTCGCAATTCGTACCGGAATTAAACACAAAAACCAAAAAATCATTTCTTGGGAAAGAAGGCGACGTCGCGCAAAGGCAAGTTCTGCGCGCGCAGCTTTTGCATATGGATACATGAAAACAATCCCCATCGAATGTCCCATCTCCGGCATGAAACTGGCACGAACAACGCTGGATGAAGGTGAAATTGGTCAATCAGTTTGGTCGATCGAACATCTTGGTCCCAAATGGTCTGGTCAGATCATCTTGTTGACACACGGCAAATGTAAGATCTGGGGCGAGTGGCCGGTATCGGGCGACACAGAAGACGGAGAAATGCTGCTGCCAGGTGATTTTACCCCAAATGCGAGAGTCAGTAACAAAATCGGGATCGTTCACATTAAGATGAAAGCTCTTGAGCCTTCCAAGATGTACTGCATGGTCTATCCAACCAGAAAGTTCTGGGCTTCAAAGGAATTTGAAAAGCCGGGATTTGCGTTCTTTACTGAGAATGTGGCGTTTCAAAGGGTAAATGGGCCAGTTTCGGGTGCGTCCATCTATTTGCATGAAGATGAAAAGCGAGTGGCATAGGCCGCAGCAAAACCGCATTGAAGTGCGACATCAACAGCTGAGATGGTACGGGTGAGGTTTGCATCTTGTTTGTCGCCCGCCAAGTCTATCTTGGCTGAATTTCAAGGGGCGTGTTGGTACCTGTTTCCGCGATCGCATATTGACCGGATCAAAACAGAAATGGATCGTAAATGGCTTGGAACGGTTCGGGGACATTCTTGCGGGTTCAGAATTTTGTTGGCGATCGTGATGCGGGACCACCTGACAATGTCATCGACGCCGCGTCGATGGACAGCGAGTTTAACAATTTCAAAGCCGGACTCGAGAACTGTTTGGCACTCGACGGCCAAACGCTGCCGACAGCCGACATTCCGCTCAATGCAAAGAAGATCACAGGACTGGCAGATGCGGCCGCAGCGACAGATGCGTTGAATCGCCAAACCGCGGACAGTCGTTATGCGCAAATTGCCAACAACCTCTCTGATGTAACGGCTTCGACTGCTCGAACCAATCTAGGTCTCGGCGCACTCGCTACGCTGGGCTCTCCTGTGCCACTAACCAATGGCGGCACTGCGGCGACAGACGCAGCATCGGCGAGAGCGAATCTAGGTCTAGGATCTGTGGCTACTGAAGACACGCTTCCCATCACAAAGGGTGGCACAGGGGCAACCGATGCGGCGACGGCGCGAAGCAACTTAGGGGCAGCGAGCCGGCCGAACATAATTATTAATGGCGATATGCGTATAAGCCAGCGTGGGACGTCATGGGTCACGCCTGCTAGCGGCTCATATTTTGTTGACCGCTTCAAATACGGATCCAATATGGGTGCAGTTACAGTTACGCAAGATACGGGAACCACGCCGCCTGCGGGATTTGTGTATTCCCTGAAAATTGACGTCACAACGGCGGACACCGACGTTGCCACAGGTGATATCATTGCGGTTCATCATGCTGTTGAAGGGCTGCAGATGCAGCATTTGAATTTTGGCGGAAGTGACGCCAAGACAGTCACCCTGTCATTCTGGATACGGAGTAATAAAACTGGAACCTATTGCGTGTCCCTTATCAACGGAGCAGTGGACCGCCACTATGTTGCGGAATACACAATCGACGCGGCTAATACATGGGAACAAAAGGAGATTACAGTCGCCGGTGATACAGCTGGGACGTGGACGAAGGACAATTCGGCGGGTTGCTATGTCAGTTGGTGCTTGGCTGGGGGCTCGGATTGGCAGAACATGCCGGATGTCTGGGCGGCTGGCCAGGACTATTGCACAAGCAATCAAGTCAACTTGATGGACAGCACAGCGAATGAGTTCTACCTAACGGGGGTCAAATTAGAAGTCGGGTCTACAGCAACGGATTTTGTGATAGAGGATTACACGACCGAGCTCAATAGGTGTTTGCGTTACTATTTCGACAGCGGCCGACGGTTTGTCTTTTGGAACGGGTGGACTGCAAACGGAACGTCCTATTATGTTACTGCTATGTTTCCCGTCCCCATGCGGGCCACGCCGACGATTACATACACAAATGATGCCGCCGCCTGTTTCGGCCCGACTTCCGCGACTAGCACCGTTGACAATAGGCAGGTGACGGCGACAAGGATCTCAACATGCTCGGCGAACTCTTCATATTTTATTGACTATGTAGACGCAGACGCGGAGTTGTAATGCATGGCCAAGTTCCACAATGCGGAAAACACAATTGTTGAGCATGAGGGAAAACACATTCCAGTCGATCCGGGTAATAGACATTATCAAGCCCTGCTCGACGGTCAGGTACTCATTGATCGCTATGAGGAACCACCGGACAGCAGAACCTACAGACAAAGACGTTCTGAAAGGTATACAGATGAACTGACAAATGGGGACGAAAAAGAGAATCCCATGGCCGCGATCGGAGATGTAATTGACGATATGATCACGGCCTTTACGGCGGAGTTCCCCGAGTACACCGATCCCTCATCGGCCCGTGGCAAGAGCCCCCTCGGTAAGAAGATTGCAAAGATAGCTAAGATCAAGCGCGAGATTCCAAAGCCATAATGGCCGACATTCGTCGGCTTACGACTAACGCACTTTTATCTTCATAGCGCTGTTTTACCACAGACACGAACTGTACCAGATTGACGGATAGAATAGGGTACGCAACTTGATGGTTGCCGGGTGCTGCTGGCTGTGATCGACATTTGTTGATTCGTAAAGCAATTCGGTCTTGTCTCCCTTCGCCTGTTCATAAGGCGTTGCCGACAAGTTTGTGAGGGGGTTACGCAAATGGCTTGGAACGGGTCGGGGACATTCTTGCGGGTTCAGAATTTTGTTGACGATCGTGATGCGGGACCACCTGACAATGTCATCGACGCCGAATCGATGGACAGTGAGTTCAACAATTTTAAAGCCGGTATCGAGAACTGTTTGACGCTCGATGGCCAGACGTTACCGACTGCCGACATTTCGCTCAATGCAAGAAAGATCACAGGACTGGCAGATGCGGACGCCGCAACAGATGCGTTGAACCGACAAACCGCGGACGGTCGTTATGCGCAAATTGCCAACAACCTGTCTGACGTTACGGCATCGACCGCCCGAACCAATCTAGGTCTCGGCGCGCTTGCTACGCTGGGTTCTCCTGTGCCGCTAGCCAATGGTGGCACTGCGGCGATAGACGCACCATCGGCGAGAGCGAATCTGGGTCTGGGATCTGTAGCTACTGAAAACACGCTTCCCATCACAAAGGGTGGAACGGGGGCCACGGATGCAGCAAATGCCATAAACAACCTTGGCATTGTCAGTTACGCTCGGCCAAACATTATCATAAATGGTGATATGCGTGTTCATCAACGCGCGGGAACCATATCCGCGCCGGGGAATGGTGACTATACCCTAGATCGGTGGAGTTGGGCAACACAAGGCGCGGGAACTGTTGACATTTCGCGAAGTACGACGGTCGCGCCGCCCGGATTCGACACGTCGATGAAAATCGAAGTCGCCACCGCGGTTGCCAGTCTGGCCGCGGGTGATGTTTACGTAATCCAACAGCTGATTGAGGCCAATAATGTTTCCGATGTGAACATTGGTTCCCCAGATGCACGAACTTTAACATTTTCCTTTTGGATTAGGTGCAACGAAGGCGCGATTGGCACTTATTCAGTTTTCTTTCAGAATGCCCCGGTTTGGGACCGCCACTACGCAACTGAATTCACGATCTCCGCCGGAAATATGTGGGAGAAAAAGAGCGTCACAGTGCCGATGGACACGACAGGCACTTGGAACAATTCGGGCGTCTCCGCTGGTCTGAATGTCGGCATTTGCTTTGCCGCGGGCGCAACGTATCAAGCGGCATCAGCGGACATGTGGGGTACCGGAGCTGACTATGGCACGTCCAGCCAAGACAATGGAATGAGCGATGCGGCTAATGAATTCTACATTACAGGATGCAAGCTAGAGGTCGGCAGTTCGGCAACGGCACATGTAATGGAAGACTACGCGATTATCCTTCAAAAATGCCAGAGATATTATCAAGTTTATGGTGGAAGCAGTACTGAGTGTCTTTTCTCCGGATATCAAACAACTGGTAACACCATCTACAATACTTACGCTCTGCCTGTCACGATGAGAGCTAATCCGACAGTCGTTAAATCGGGTACTTGGAGCGTGTCCAATTGTGGTCAGCCGACGTTTTACGCTACCACGCGAATGCTACGGCATGAGGTCGTAATCAGTTCTAGTGGTGTCGGCACAACCAGCCCAGGTTCTGCCGATGATCTTGTTACGCTAGATGCGGAGATCTGAGTATGAGATTCGAAAGGTGGGCATTACGTTGTCGACGATTCTGATTCGCCGGGTGTTGCGGTCATTCAGGTCGATGCGAAAAGCACGGACTATCAAGAGGTTTTGAGGAGCGGCATCGCTGTTGAGCCCCATGAGCCGCCATCGGATGTGGGGGAGCTATTTCAAGAAACTCTAGAGACTGAAAATAAAACAGGAAACTATGATTTTGAGTATCTGGAATAGCGGGCAATAAACAACACCGGCCGGTTTTTCGCACGATGATCTAGTTATGATCTGCAATCGAGCTCTGTGGTGCTCGATGACGACTTCTAACTCAACGGCTTGTTTGGCGGGGAACCTGCGGACCTGCCACTTTCGGCCAAAGGCGAACGCTAAGTTTAGAAGCATGCCAATCCGTTTATCCTAGCATCGGATTCTAACAAACGCCCACATATCCCAAGGAGATATTCCTTGAGCGGAGAACGGTTCCGCGGAGTCGCGTTTTTGTCAGAAACAAATCTTGAGGGAGGACTTCAAAGATGGCGAATTGGACCACGCCTGAAACGCACGGCGCTGTTGGTGATGGCGCTACGGACGATACGGTTGCTCTGCAGGCGGCGGTGGATTCGGGGGATCACGTTGAGTTGACGGATGCCAAAACCTATAAGGTGACCAACACCGTTACCATCGATAAGAGCATCATCGTGCGTGGTCCGCGAAGCGCAACGGTTTTGTGGGGCGGTTCGGCGGATGATAGAGACATTCTCAGAGTCACCGAAGATGACGTCACGCTTGAAGGTTTTTTGATTGATGGTCAGCGGACCAGCGACACCATCGCCTCAGGGTTTTCATCAGGTCACGCTGGTGTCACTTTCTTTGAATCGGGTGTCAACCACAAAGGTGCGACTTGCCGCGACCTAGAGGTCGTCAATTGTGGTGAGTATGGCATTCAGACACGACGCTTTGCGGATGTGTTGGTTGAGCGATGCGAAATCGACCGCATCGGGTATGCAGGTGTCGCGGTATGGAGTGCCGAACGCGCTCTTGTACAAAACTGTAAGGTCAGCCGGATTTTTCCGGGTAATGGCGGCGTTGCACCGTACCTGAATGCTTACGGTGTCGTCTTTTCCAATTTCGGCGGCGAGGCGACATGCGATCATGTACAGGCCCTCTATAATCGGATCTCCGATGTTCATACCTGGGAGGGCATTGACGAACACAGCTCGAATTTTGTTGAGATCATCGGCAATACCATCATCAACACAAGTCAAGCCATCGCACTTGAACACGGCAGCCAAACGCGTGCGCTTCGCAATGCGGTTGTCGCGCACAACAATGTTCTTGGGTGGGGCATCTCAAGGACAAAAGATTCGACGGCGTTCAAGCACCGGGGCGGCATCATTGTGAACGGCGGTTGGTCTGGCCCGGTCTATGGCGACACGGTTTCTGTTAGCAACAATGCGCTCTACTACCATGGAGATTCAACGGCAAGCGGCGATCCCGGCGCAACGGACCTTGCTTCCATCTATGTTTTGCGGGGGCGCGCAATCACTGTCGTTGGGAACAGCGTTTACATTCCCTACAAACGCGGCATCTATCTGAGTACAGATTGTTTTGCTTATACCTGCAGCGCAAATGTCGTGGATGCTGTTCAAGCATCCAATTCGATCCAAAAGGGCATCGAAACGGCATCAACGGCTTACGGTGCCGTTGTCGGTAACACTGTGATCGGGAGTGGAACTGACATACAAGTCAATAATTCTTCCGACATCAATGCGAACAACCGAACCGCGTAGGCGGCTTCAAGGTAATGTTCGCACATAATGTAAGGCCGGCCGGCTAATGCCCGCCATTCGCCGGCTGACCGGCAAAATTATCCTTCACTCTTCTGCGACCAAGCCCGATCAGGATATCGGAGCGGCTCAGATCGGCAAATGGCACAAGCGCAACGGTTGGGCCGGAATCGGCTATCACCGGGTTATCCGTCGTGATGGGACGGTCGAAGAGGGCCGGCACCTTGATTCCTCTGGCGCCCCTGCGCGGCCCTGGAACGATCGCAGCGTGGGGTCTGTCTGATCTGTGGTGTTAACGCCCGGGTGCATGGCACACACATTTTCACAGGCCGGCAGCGGAAAGATATCGGTAAACTGAACAAAAAATAACAACGTTTTGTCCCGCCGCCGAGATCATAAGGAATCGCGCAAAGTGAAGGGCAGCGAGAGCCCTCGCACGCCGGCACGCCATCTGAAGAGCGGTCTCTGATTCAACTAACATCATACCCTAAAGGAAACGGTCGATGGTTGCACAGGCCATGCGTGATGCGGTCTATCTACAAAACACCGCTGCCATGCAGGCAGAGCGTATTCCGTACAGTGCCGATGCGGTGGCCTTTTGTGCCGATGGGCCATTGCCGGGTGACGGGATGGGCGGGTTCTTTCGCTGGGATGGGTCAGACGCTACGGCGCCGGATAATGTGAACACCTTCCGCAACAACAACCAGCCATCGAGCGGCCTTTACAAGCGCGTCAGTTTCGCTGGTGGTGCGCAACAAGGCGGGCCAACTGACATCGAGGAAAGCCTAGCCATCACTGGTGTTATCTCACCGGCACAGATCACGACAAATGTCGACAATTACGCGCCGGCGGGGCTGGCCACGGCCGCTGATTTGAGGCTTTCAACCGACGCAACGAGAGACATTACTGGGATAGCCGGCGGCGCCGACGGCCGGCTGTTGATGATCACGAATGTCGGCGCTGACAACATCGTTTTGAAAGACGAGAACGCCGCATCGCTTGCCGCCAATCGTTTCGCTTTGACCGCCGATGTCACCATGCCGCCGGATGCAAAGGTAGTGCTGAGTTACGACAACACGGCATCACGTTGGCGAGTTGTTGGCGTCTCTCTTGCGAGCGCTGCGCTTGTGCCTGTCGAAGATGCGGCAGGCAATTTTGTTGGTGAAAATGTCGAAGAGATTCTAGCGGAGCTTCAAGACAATATTGATGTGGGCTCGTCTAGTTCAGCTTCAGCAAGACCGGAAGATTTTGGTGCGGTCGGTGATGGCGTGGCCAATGAAACGAGTGCTCTTCTGTCTGCGATAGCCACAGGCAAAGACGTAGAGTTGACGAAGGGCAAGACATATTTGCTCGATACGTGGACTGCGATCGACACCATAAACCTGACTTTGATCGGCAATGGGGCGACGATAAAGGGGCCTTCAACAAGAACTTCATTCTACAGACCGCAGGGCCGAATACTGATTGATAATGTCGGCTTTGAGAGGTGGGAGAACCCAATTCAAGAAGTGATACCAAGCCCATTGAGTGCGGTATCAGGTAGAATTTCACGTTGTAAGTTCGACGACTGCACAGGCATCGCGATAAACATTGAAACGCCTGCGAATTTTTTAGCCATCGTGCATAACGAGGTCGACGGCGCTGTTTCAAGCCCCCATATCGGCATCCGGATAGGGGAAAACGACAACACGCTACAAAGCGGCTGGGTGTCCTGTACCGTCGCGCACAACAAAATCACAAACTTGACCACGACTGGCACAATCGACTGTCGTCCAATATTGCTGTACGGCCAAAACCACTCGATCCACCACAATTATATTCAAACGATCAGATCGGCGGATGCGGCGTGCAATGGCATATACACAAAGCAAATCGGTGGTGATGTCAGCTTCAACATAGTCGTTGACGTGAATTCAACCGGCAGTACCGGAGACTATCTGGATGTGTCTGGGATCTCGCTTAAGGGGCTCTATATGGCGGGCGTTGGTGTTTCGCCAAAGGGCTATCACACGAAGGTTCTCGGAAATACTTTAAAATTTGTCGGCACGACAGCTGATCGTGGCTTCGGCATACGGTCACAAAATGAGGCCAATATCATTGCTGACAACACGGTTTTGGACGCAGGCCTCGTTGGCATTTACGACAATGACAATGGCCGCTACGGCAGTATCATTAAAGGAAACATTGTCCAGTCTCTCAGTGCAATAACCACGTATGGGATCTGGAAATCCGGCAACACAAACGGCGGCATAATACAGAGCAACCGAATAATCCATACGGTTCATGCGGTGCGTTTGGACGGCGAAACCAATCCGCTCTATAACACTTTGATTACCAACAACACGATCGAAAGTCACCAGACCAACGCGTCCGCTTTGTATTTCGGAAGCAGCTCAATCACGCGTGTTGCCTTTGATGCCAATATTGTGCAGGTGCAAGCGGCGAGTTCTGCGGTAATTCGCTTCCATGCCAGCAGCGCCGTGTCCGGTCTTTCCATACAAAACAATAATGTGGCGGCGGCAATCGCGTTGAGCGCATCCATGTTCTCCGGATCGAAACCGTCTGACACGGTCATAGAAAACAATATCGGGTACATAACTAGAAATAGTGGCGTGGCCATCATACCTGCGGGGGGCGGCACCAACGTGGCTCATGGTCTGCCTGGCGTTCCTGCACATGCGAATCTTACGCCGTATCAAGCCAATGTTGCCGTCACCTGGCAGACACGGGATGCCACGAATATCAATATCATTCACCCCGCCGGGTGGCCGGTAGAAGTGTCGTGGGAAGCCTGGCTTTGAGAACTACATCAAAAGCCGCGCAAGAGCTTGTGTCTCGCAGCGCCCCGGCCGTTGTGACGAACATCGGCGGAATGGTGTTTGCCTAATGCCCGCCATTCGCCGGCTGACCGATAAAATCATCCTTCATTGTTCTGCGACCAGGCCCGATCAGGATATCGGTGCGGCTGAAATCGACAAATGGCACAAGCGCAACGGTTGGGCGGGGATCGGCTATCACCGGGTTATCCGGCGTGACGGCGCGGTTGAGAAAGGACGGCATCTCGATTTCGCCGGCGCCCATGCGCGGCCGTGGAACTATCGCAGCGTGGGGGTCTGTCTGGTCGGCGGCGTCAATGTCGGGGGCAAGGCGCATAATAATTTCACAGCCAAACAGTGGAAATCCCTCCGTAAGCTGATTAAAGAACTCAAAACGCATTATCCGGACGCCGAAATCATTGGGCACCGCGACGTTCCGGGCGTGAAAAAGGCGTGCCCATCTTTTGATGTTTCACAATGGTTGAAGGAGTAAGCACATGTCGAGTGCGGATAAAATCATGTCGGGCGGCTTTTTGAGCGGCTACAAAACCTATATCGCCGGCGGCATCGCCATCCTCGGTGCGATCGGCGCCTACCTTTCGGGCGAAGCCGGGCTCGTTGAAACCGTGCAATTGGCGGTCACTGGTCTTCTGGGTATGACCATTCGCAATGGGATTGCCAAAGAGGCAGCCACCAACGCCGCCCCCAACGCCACTGGCAATGCTTAGCTGGATCTCGATTGTTGCTGCCGTTGTTGCCATACCCGGTCTTATTGCCGAATGGCGCTCGCGCCGGCGCGCGCGCCTTATCAGCAAGCTTGAAGGCCGTCTTGCCGCACTTAACGCGCGTGTCGCCGCGCGTGAACAGACGATCCGTCAGCTCAAAGAGCAATTGGAAGTGGCCGGCCTTACTTCTGATGATATCACTCAGCGCCTGCAAGATGGCACCTACTGAACCGGTTCAGAGCATGCCGTGCCCCGTGCTGAAGGAATATACGGCCGGCGAACAAGCGCAGATCCTCAAAGCCAAACAATCCGAGACGCCCATGATGCAAAGACTGATCGACGACTATGGGCGTTTGCGCGCCGCCATAAAGGCCAATTGTGGTGGCGGATGAGCCCAATCACCTGACGATCATTCGCGAGGTCGCGCAACTCAGCGAACGGGTGGATCAACATTACAAATCGAGCGAGCGCCGGTTCGACGATCTGGCCGGCGACCAAAAGGACATGGCCACCATGATCAAGGATACGGCGGAAGCCACCAACACGCTGATCAAACAACATGACGTGCGGATTACCGCCCTCGAGAACTTGCTCGCCATGGGGCGCGGTGCCTGGTTGATTCTCATTCCGTTGGTCACCATCGCCATGTCGATCGTCATGGCGGTGGTAAGCCAATACATCGAAGGGTGGTTCTGAATTGATGGGATAAGGGCTGGCACAACGAGCTGGATAAAGGCCCCTCCCTGGCCATGCGTTGCGCCGTGGTGTAAGAGCTTAGGTCGCGCGGGCGGCTCTTTTTGAGGCGCGGCGCCTCTGGGGAGCTTGCATCATGTATCATCCGATCCAACATCATCGTTCTTCGTTCATGCGATGCGCTGCGGCGATTTCGTTTTCTGCACTGTTGTTCGCCGGTCCAGCGGTGGCGGAGGAGGCGGCGCCAGCACCAGATGCCGCGCTGATGGAACGGGCGCGGGCGGTTCATGAAGAAGCCGTCGTGATCGATGCCCATGCAGACATTGTGATTTCCGAGAGCGACAAACGATTCTTCGGGCCCGATGGCTTGTCGCGCGTCGCGCCAGCGAAATTGGCCGCGGGCGGTATAGATGCCATCGTCATGTCGGTCGCGGTTGGTCCGGGGCCGCACACCGCAGAAGGGGATGCGGTGGCGCGCGCGGAGGCGGATGCCAAACTTGCCGCCATTCTAAAGCGCGCAGAGGATCATGCCGACACGATCGTTGTCGCGACGACCGCGGACGAAGTTGAGGCGGCACACACGGCCGGAAAAACCGCTTTCATCATTGGCTTCCAAAATGCGCGGTCGCTTCAGAAAGATGTGTCTGCGCTCGATACATTCTATACATCCGGTGTACGGGTGTTCGGGCTCAACCATCTGGCGCATAATGACTTCTCCGATTCATCGCGGCCCGCCTATGATGGCGAAACCAAGTCTTACGAGCTGCCGGCGCATAACGGCTTATCGAAGCTTGGCGAAGAGGCCATCAAGCGCATCAACGCGCTTGGCGGTGTGATTGACGTGTCGCAAATGTCGAAAGAGGCGACACTGCAAGCCGCGGCGCTGTCCACGGCGCCTGTGATCGCCAGCCATTCCAATGTCAAAGTTTTGTCGGATGTCACACGCAATCTGTCCGATGAAGAGATCGACGCGATTGCCGCTGGTGGCGGCGTCATCCATCTATCGCCCTTCGGCGCTTATCTCATCGACTTGTCCGATCCCACTCTGCTCGCCTCTATTAAAGAAGTGCGTTTGGAAGCAGGCCTCCCCGAAACCTACGCGTATCCATACGAGCTTTACTGGGAGATTGAAGATCTGGAGGCGCGCGGTGCGTTCATCGCGGCGATGCGCGCTGTGCTCGGCCCCAGCAGCGTTGGCCGCCTGATCGATCACATCGATTATGTGGTCGCGCGCACCGGCATTGATCATGTGGGCATCGGCACGGACTTTAACCATGGCGGCGGTGTTGCCGGTTTTGCGGATGCCAGCGAAGCGCTCAATGTCACCGCAGGCCTTCTCGAACGCGGCTATACCGCCGACGATATCAAGAAGATCTGGGGCGGCAATTTCTTGCGGGTGATGCGCGCGGCAGCGGAAGGCGCGGCTAACTAACTGCGAAGGCATCGGGGTATTATCCCGCATTTGGCGGACGTTCGGCATTGGGGCTAAACTGGGAGAAAGCCCTTAAAGTCCTCTGGAGCCATCCATGTGCCGAAACATCCGTACCCTGTTTAATTTTGAACCGCCGGCCACCGATCAAGAGATCCACGATGCGGCGCTCCAATTCGTGCGCAAGATCAGCGGTTCGAACAAACCCTCCAAATGCAACGAAGAACCGTTCAACCGCGCGGTCGCTGAGGTGACCGCCACGGTGCACACGCTTCTCGGTGCCCTCGACACCAAAAGCCCGCCGCGCAACCGCGAGGAAGTTGCCGCCAAAGCCAAGGCCCGCGCCGCGGCACGGTTTGCTTAGTCGTTTGAGGCGCCGCCGTTTGGGCAAGGGGAGGGAAGCGACAGCGACGCCTCTTCGCGAAAGTTGTGGCTATTGGCTATTCAATGGGTGGCTACTCGATGGGCGAGAGCAACTCGGGGGCTGTTACCAGGTCGCGCACACCGTGCGATTTCGTTTCTTTAAAGACATTGCCCTCGGCCGCCCATTTATGGAGCGAGTTGATGTCGAGCTTGGCGCAGTTGGGCCGTACATTCCATGTCACTTGGGCGGGCGAACATTGGGATTGGGTATAGCTGGGCCCCGTTGTGGAGCCCAAAAACTCCACCGGTGTGCCCGTGTTCGAGGGGATCAGCTTGGCCTGATGAAAGTTGTTCCGCATGGTGCCGCCATAAGCAAGATCGGTGAAATCCAGCGCTTCGGGATCGTTCACCACCAAAAAGCTTTGCGCTTCAACACGCAACAGCGGATCGGCGCAGGTGTCGGCCAAGCACGCGCCGAGGCCTTCGCCCGGCGCCACATCGCACGATGAATGCACCCAATGCACTTCAATCGTGTCGCCAGGTTTCACACCTTTATAGGCGCCTTCACCGGGATCGGCGAGCTCAGCTTCCGTCAAATTCCCTGTTTCATTGCACGCATAGCCGCCGTTCGGGCCGTCACCCACATGTATGCTGAAGCCCGGTCCTTTATGTTCCGCATGCGTATGGGTGTGGATGTTGCACAGATTCATTTCGGTATAGGGCGGGGCTTTCGGAAAGCTGACTTTGTTAAGCCCTGTCGCGCTTGAAATATCGCGCGGGGTTTGCGGGCCCGCGTCGAGACAGAGCGCGCCGCCATCAGCTTGCGCGGATTTTTCTGCGTCGTCCGGTTCTGGGTCCGCTTCCGGCGTGGCCTCTGAAGTTTCTTGAGGCGCAGCCTCTGGAGCCGGTACTGGAGCCGGTTCAGCAGTCTGTTCTGGCGCCGCTTCCGGTGTGGCATCGGCCGTGTCGGCAGGCTCGGACGGCGCGTCGCAAGCCGCAACAAACAGAAGGCTGGCGGCCGCAACCATAACCGCATTTCTCCCAAACTGACGATAGATCATACCGATGTCTCCGTTGTGGGTGTTCGCGAGAGACCTCGTCGTCTCTTACACCCAGTTCTTTTGATTTCGCGAGATGTGGTATCGGGGTGTTGCGGATCAAGTCAAATCAATTCGCCGGGGTGATAGGATTTTCCTACCATTTCTCTACGAGTTTCCAAACAAAAGGGCGATCATTCTCGGCTGCGCGTATGCGCTACGTCCCGCAACAGGGCCCGCCTACACGCGGAAGCGTTCAGGCGGCGTGAAAGCGCCCATGCCATCCCACCTCGAAGATCCCACCGGCGTGGGCCAAATCCCACGGATTGTTCGTCTGTCCGTAAATTTTATTATAGCTTTGAAAGTCCGCCACATTGAGCGGCACATTGGTTTTGCCCAAAAGCGTGGCGCCCGCGCGTTTGAGCCGGGCCACCACCGGCGCGCCTTGGTCCGCAATGTGCGATTGCGCCGCCGGGTTGCCCCAATTGGTGGGCAGACCCGCCACGCCGGAAGAGTCTTTCACCGTCAGTGGCAGGCCTTGTTGTCAGACATGGCCCCACCTCCCGAATGCAAAATGGCTGGGAAGCCCAGATCTCACACTTCAGAAACAGTGTTTCCGGGCTCTGCTTTTGCCGTTATTCTTTTTGAGGTTTGTCTTTTTTGCTGCGGATCGACTTCGTACGCTCTTCCACATAAGCGATAATGTCGGATAGGTCTTGTTCTCCAAGTAGTGAGATTTCATCCGTAGTCAAATTATTCGGAGAGTCTGCATCAGCAAAAATAGATTGGTCGCCGTTGATTGAAAGAGGTGAGCGGGCGGACTTGACTTTGTCCGGTATAGGCTCAAGACGCAAGTGAATCTGTCTGTTCGGACTGCCGGTCAGGAAAGCGACATCTTTTTCCGAAAGGCCGAAGCTCTCTAGATCATCAGATGAATTGATCTTCTTGTCATCGGACAATGTGACGATGAGATCGAACGCCTCGAAAAAAATTGGTTTTGTTTCCAAAATTTCGCGAGTTGTGCGCTGGTGTAGTTTCTGGATATCTTGACCTGTAACGATCAGCGCTGCGACCTCCGAGGAATAGTCCAAGCCTGAAAGTACGCTTGTGGATCTTTTGCGATCTCCCTCCTCGTTACTGAGAACGATGAGAACTTGTTTTGTACTATGAGAGGGATCGACCTGTTCCGAAATTTCAGTCCAGTTGTCCCGAATAATAGTTGTATAGGGCTTTTCGCTATCTGTTTGTTCGATACCGAGGGTTGCTGCTAAAGCTTTTTCTGATTGAGATGTACTTTCGTCAAACCGGTCATGAAGTTGGGAAAAGAAACCCGCGTGAAGAAGTGCCAAACAGGCCATGTCCAAATCAGCGCTTTGTGAATTCGTTTTGTTCAGGATGTCTGTGTAGCGGCGACTCCACTGCAGGGATTTCCACTGAGCGATGTTGAATTCACCATAGGTCTGTTCTTCAGCGCCGGCAGAATTGTAAGGATCTTGCAAAGTTTCGGCGTCTTCGGAAGTTACTCTATACAACTCCTTAAGCCCGCCTAACTGAAAGTCGATTTGGTTGACGACACTGGAACTCTCAGAACTTTGTTTTGCTTTGAACAGTTTAAGGCCCGATTTCGCGAAATGGGGTTGTAGATAGTCGTACAAGTTGTCGCGATCGGAGGCGGTTTCAATGCGGCTTGAAAGGGCGCGCGTATACTCCTCATACTCGTTCAGATTTGATTGGAGCTTGACGACGGCCTCGCGTGAATACCAATTTTGGTTTGGTGCTCGTGACCGGTCAAGAAAATGCCCGCCAAGAATCTTCTGCAATCTCGTGTCGGGCGCGGGCTGCTCATCTTTCTCGTAATCGGCAGTTTGCTCAACAAGGTGTTTCTCAATTTCATGTCCCGCGTCAATACAATTCTTGAGAATCGATTCAATCATTTGATAGTCAGTTCTTCCGCTGCCTAGCATAGAACGTATAAGTTGAAATGCTGGGAGTGGTGACGCTGACTGATCGTTGTTCCCGCTGTTACTGTTTTTACTTTCGTTACTTTCGTTACCAGTTGTATTCTCGAATGACTGAGTACCCCCGAATAAGGCGTGTGCAAGCAAGCAGCTGTTTATCACTCTCGTTTCGGCGGCCCCGGCTCGAATACTAGTTGGCGTGTTTCCGAAAGATGAAAAAAGCAAGTGCCGGCCGAGCTGGGGCCAGAGTTTCTGAGCGAAAGTGGGGCCTTCAGCTTCAGCCTTATGATCGTCAAACAACTCAGTAATCTGCGCCAGAATCAGCGGTGCCAGGACGATTTTTTTTAAGCTTACAAAGGCCGCCATAAAATGTGCTGAGTATTCGAGTGCATTGGCGGTGCTGAAAGGCAGATCAAGAATTGTCTTATATCTCGGTAACCGCTCCCTCATCTGATCCGGTTCGGTGTTATGTGACTTTGTATCGTCTCGCTTAGTATCGTGACCGATGGGATCTCTCGGCGTGAGAGGAGCTCGTTTACGTGAAAGTTCATCTGTGCTGAATCTTTTTGAGACGGCCGGAGCCCTGCTCAAGCCGTATGTGGGGTGCCACTCCCGCATAACGTCATTGAGCATCATGATAAGCTTGTCGTTTTCGAATATTGTGTCCGCGTGTCCATCGGGTGTGGTTTCCTGGACGGGAAGTTTAAGCTTTTCGATCAAGCTCAAATAATGTGGTATTGTCTCCGAAGGTGCTGCTGTCCTTGCAAAGGCACTCTCAGGTAGTGCCAGGTTGATTTGCCGGCGCAAAGTCTCGTAGTTGAGGTCCTCAAATTTCGTAAAACCAGTATCTGATAGACCGTGTCTTTGTTCTCTTAGCTTGGTTTCAAACCATCCGCGCTGAAAAACCGGATCGATTTCATTTCTAACTTTGTTGTCTTCTTCAAAAGATCTGAAGTCTGTGTTTTTGGCATAACGTCGAGTTGTACGCCACAAATCGTCTGGATCGGCCAGAAGTTCGATCACTCGGACCGCGAGAGTCTCAAGAGGCTGAATTTCCGACTCAACGATGCTGTTTGACTCCGTTTCCGCTAAGCCGAGGCAGTGTCTTAAATAGAGGGACAGGCCTTTTGTGGAATCCCAGTTTATTTGTCCATCTTCGCTGGTTCGTAAGATTTGGTTTAGTCGGGCATTCCGTTCTGGATCGATTGCCATAAAAGGGTAGGCGGCACTCAGCCTCATAAGATCTCGCGTACTTGTGTTTTCGCTTTGGAGATAACCTTCGGCGATTGCTTCGGCTTGGGCTGCTTGTGCAGCAATGTTTGCGGCTACGGCGAAACGAAAGAATTCATTTATTCTGGGTACGGTTCCATTATTGTTGAGCGGCTGGAACTGGTCATGTTGCGGATCGCCGGTCTTGTCTAAAGGCCGGGCCGCATGGTCTTGCGTATTGGGAAAAATGGATCGAATTTTCCTTTGAGCAGAACGCAGCATAGTTTGAATTGAATGAGCTGTGTCCAATTGTTCCGGCTGTTCCGGTTGTGCAGCAACCGATTCTTCGGCCTGTGCAGGCGGTTCTATGTTCGCCTCATGAGCTTCTGCAACTTCGTAGCGGGAAAGCAATCTTCTGAGAGTGTGTGGGTGTCCTTCTGACATGTACATGAAGTAGTGTGCATACAGACATTTTCTGACCCCGGAATCATCGCCATTTAGTTTCGACGGGAAATTTCCCGCTTGCGCGCATAGGCTGGAATCTTGATCTGACATAGAGTGCTCTTTGGTTGGCCGTCAAGGCTCTCTCAATGAAATGCGGTCCTCTAGATTTTTATGAGAGGCAACAGCATCATAGAGAAGCAAGAACCGTTCGCTAAAGTAAGTACTTTCGGGCGCCCGATGGGAAGATCTGCACGCATGCTCAATTTTCGCATAGTAGGATTGGTCGGAAATAAATACAAAAACCGCATACTCAGAACCGATTTCTTTGAAGAATTTCATGAACAATGTCATGACTTTCTCAAGTTCGTCTACTTTGTCCAACTCATCGATAACGAATACAGGCGCCAATCCTAGATCACGAACGTGTCTCAAAATGCGTGGGAACTCACGAATGAGGGATCTCAAGCTCGTGTCACGCACAAATTCCCTTTCTAGTTCATCCCTTTGTTCTTTCTGTCTCGATACAGACCAATTTGCCATCGTTAGAGAAAGCAGCCCGATTATGCTGCCGAGCAAGATGGCGCTGTCTGTGCCAATGTCTGCAATGGCGCCGGCGCCACCAACCGTGAGCGCCGCGAATATGCTCGTGACGGTGTTGTTAAGGGATGTGCCGTCAAATGCTAGGGCAAAGCTAGACTTGCTCTGCTTGGCTGATTCGATTTTGTTCTTTTCTTTCGACTCAAGTTTTCCAATAACGACGGACGCAAACAGCTCTGTTGAGCGGAATAATGTCATCATTTCCGCTAGGCTGGCTTGTATGTCGGGCAATCGGAAACGTTCATCTCGCGTGTGGTTGAACAAAGGTCTTTCGGATAGCCCCAATTGTTGCCAAAGCCCACGGAGCTCCCTAAGGTTTGGCAGTGTGTCAAGGGTTAGCCGGAACCGCTCCAGCAGATGCGCCTTTTGAGAGTCGCTTAGCGATGTCGTCTCAAGATCCCGGATGCCGACATAGATGCGGTCAGCAAGAGCACGGTAGAGTTCTTGGAATAAGGGTAGCAAAAGATCCTTCTTGGGGTCATTTTCTTCAGGCGGACCGGAGGACCCTGTTTCTTCTGATGTGGCATCTCTGCTGCTGCGATCTTGACACGTTTTTGTGATCCAATGGCATTTGTGTTCGGCCGGTTTGGTATTGTTTTCTTGCTTGGATTTGGCCGCGTGTAGAAAACGGTCGGAAAACAATGAGGGACCGTGGATAAAGATGGGCAGCAGGTTTTCTCCGCCGTGACGTATGGCCAGTTTTACGGATGTTGTTTTTCCTATTCCACGTTCGCCAGAGATAAGAAAAGACCGCCCTGCAAGTCTTCCATCCGCGAATTGCTTTAGTTCGAGCTTAAGGAGGTCAAGCTCGTTTGAGGTCATAAAGTGTCTGTCAAACTGAACGGTTTCGTCGATTGGCCGACGACCGAAATCGTCTCTGGCTGAGTACGGCTCGATCAGAGATTCAACTTCGAGGATTTCAGGCATTGTACAGAGCCTTAGATTTGCTATTGGGCGAGTGTACTCACAGTTAACAGGAGACACACAATGATCAGCCCTACAACGGGCTTCCTGATGATCATGTGTGAAGCGACGCTCTCAGGAAGCGTTGCGGTTGCTTCTGCGCGATCACTTGCAAAGGGGTCATGACTTTTGACCGAAGGCCAAAAGTAGCCGATGAACCGGTTACGCCATGAAATGAGAAGTGGCTGAATGATCCTTGGTGTAAAATCTGCAAATGAGAATAAGACACCGAAGAGGAACCCTAGCGCGATGGCATATCCGATGTAGATTGACAATTGATCTATCATCTCAATCACTCAATCTTTGGTTTGTATTGCCATAGAGCGGTCGATAGTTAGGGAGTGTGATCGTTTCGACCAAGTAGGCTGCAAGCGGTATACAGTTCACCGGCGCGCGCCGTGTTTCTTCTGAATCGGCGTGTTTGTGAAAGAAGTGAATTTCGGTACGATCGGTATTTGGAAAACCAGCGTCTTTGTTGTTTGCCTTATCAATCAGCGGCTCCCCAAATGCAAGCGGAGGTCTGCGGTTCAAGCGTTGAGACAGCTTGCTTTTTCGCAATGCCCGATCAACGAACCATGACCTTTCCGAGCTTAGTTTGCAGTTTTCTTTTTCTCCTCCGTCGGTCCCGGTGTACCCAATCACCTGAACATCAAATTCCTCGTGAACTTTATCGGTCTCCAGGAGGCGCCGAAGGTCGCCCACTGTGCGCGCAGCGAAGGTGCTGAGCGGCGACAGTTTTACATGTTTTGTCAACGCATCCTGAATGGAATGGGGCAGGTTTATGTTTTCAATATCCTGTTTGAACCTTTCGATCTGCCCGTTGGTTTCCGTTCGATGGCCGACGACCGTTCGAAAGTTTTTGTTGTCGTAGTGGAGGCTGAAACAAATCGCACCAGTTGGCGGGTACATGTATTTTCGTACGCCCTCGTTCAGAAAGCGGCTGCAATCGTTTTGGGTGTCTTTTTCATTGGCCGTTCCAAAGGGGCGCGCGTCAAATTTGCCGGAAAACGAACTCTTCACTTCTAGCGGCGACACGTTTTCGATTGAGAGCTGATTGACTTTGATGTCTACGGTGTCGTCTTTTTTTGGGGGTGTGGGATCTTGTTTTGATTTTAGGTTGGGGGCCAGCCAAATGGCACTCAAGAAGAGAAGTGTGACAACAACAACACCAAACCGGCCTTCGACAACAGAGGGAAGATGGTAGGCATGGCCATCGACGAATGGTTCAGCGATCTTCAGTTTGATGTCGAAAACTAAGAAACGTTGGACAAACCAGCCAATGAAGAATGCTAGGATAAGGTACAAGACAGATTGGGTGCCAATTGATCGCAATTCAAACAGGCAACAGGCATAGGCGAAATCTTCATCACTTAGCATGAACGCCACCTCGTAACCTCCAAAGGGCCATCAGCTGTCATTGTGAAGACTCCCGCATCATCAGTGTGTGCTCCGTCCACACATGGCTAAGGATTGTTCGCAACGTTTCCCGTTTGACGCTACTCCAGACCGGATTTCTGCGTGAGTGAATTGGTTCACAGGCAGGGACTTTTACATCGTCTCAGTGGATCAAGCTGTGGGTAGCGATGCACCGGAATCGCTGAGTTAATCGCGCCGGCGCGAATCCCCAACGCCTCGATAAGGGCGCGTTCTTCTTTTTCGTCCGAGCCTTGTTTGTCGTCGTAGGCGGCGACCAATTCGCTTCAATCGTGTCGCCGGGTTTCACCCCTATGCACTCTGAAGCCGGGGCCCTTGTGTTCCGCATGCGTATGGGTGTGGATGTTGCACAGATTCATTTCGGTATCGGGCGGGGCTTTCGGAAAGCTGACCTGGTTAAGCCCGGTCGTACTTGAAATATCGCGCGAGGTTTGCGGGCCCGCGTCGAGACACAGCACGCCGCCATCAGCTTGCGCGGATTTTTCAGCACCGTCTGTTTGCGGTGCATCCTCCAAACGCATGACGCTGAGGCCTGACAAGGGCTACGCACGGTATCGTTCAGGCGGCGTGAAGCCTCCGATCTCTTGAGCCACCAGCCTCGCAAATTCGATGGTGGTGTAGTCGGCAAAAGCCGCGCCGATGGCTTGCACTCCGATGGGCAAGCCCGAATTCGATGGGCCGGTCGGGAAAACCGTGGCGGGCAGATAAGGCAAGGTGGCGAGGCCCGCCCAGAACACATGCTCCCAATAACTGCGTGGGCTGCCGTTCACCTCGACCGTGCGCGCCATCGGCGCCGAATGATCGTGCGGAAAGGCGGGAGTCGATGTCACCGGAGTAATCAGCACGTCCCATTCTTCAAAGAATTGTTGCCAGCCTTCGCGGATTTGACCACGCTTCAAATGCAACGCCTGCCAATCAAGATGATCCAACGCCTCGCCGGGTGTGCCCGATACAGCCAACACCAAGGCGCGATAGGTCTGCCACAATTCCTCGCTTGTGTGTGGGGGCCGGGCTGCGTCGGAAACGATGGCACCCGAATTGCTCAGTACACGGCCGAGTTCCACAACGCGGTCCGAAATCTCCCTGTCGACCGGTGCTTGCCCGTCGTCCGGCCACAGGGCGATCCGCATCCCCTTCAAAGACGTATGGCGCACGGCCGGCAGGTTGAGTGTCCATCCCGGCGCCGTCAGCGTGTCGGGCCCGGCGGTGAGATGCAGGGCGAGCGCCAAATCCTCGGCGCTGCGGGCCACGGGGCCCGGCACCGCCATATCCATATCTTGCGCCACGCTGGGCGCGCCCGGTGCTGACTGCGAGCGGAAGGGGATAACTCCCCAGGTCGGCTTGTGAGCATAGACGCCGCAAAAATGGGCTGGGTTGCGCACCGACCCACCCAGATCGGCACCGAACTCCATCCCCGTCAAACCGGCGGCCACCGCGGCCGCCGATCCCCCCGAAGACCCTCCTGGCGTGCGCGCCAAATCCCACGGATTGTTCGTCTGTCCGTAAATCTCATTATAGCTTTGAAAGTCCGCCACATTGAGCGGCACATTGGTCTTGCCCAAAAGCGTGGCACCCGCGCGTCTGAGCCGGGCCACCACCGGTGCATCCATGCCCGCGATGTGCGACCGCGCCGCTGGGTTGCCCCAATTGGTGGGCAGGCCCGCCACGTCGAAAGATTCCTTCACGGTCATCGGCAAACCTTGCAGCGGCCCCGGCGATTGACCACGCGCCCGCAGCGCATCGGCCCGGCGCGCGGTTTCAAGCGCCTCGTCAAACGTCCGTACAATGACGGCATTGAGGTCCGTGTCGTAGCGTTCGATCCGCTTGATATAGAGCCGGGTCAGCTCTTCGGCGCTGACGGCGCCGCGCGCCAGCGAGCCGACCCATGCGCTTGCCGATTCAAATCCGGTGGGAGAAACCTTATTGTCAGACATGGCCCCACCTCCGAACAATGGCGATAAGGCCGTCGTCATGACCGCTTGGTTGAAGTATCGGCGGTTGAGGGGCAGGCTGGTCTGCATATCGGTCGTCCGTCTTGGGGATCATGAGAAGGTCCGTCCTGAGTCTTCGATACGCACAACGCTAACCAAATTGACTTTTGGCGGTAGTCTGTTATTCAAACGGTTCTCATGGGATGGATCGCAGTCCTCCCGGGGCTGTTTGCATTGCCATCCGGTACCCGCCCGCCACTGTCCGTTTGCAAGTGACCGGAGTCCTTCATTTTCAAACGACTCTATGAACCAGCGTTTGGTGCTGTGCCTATCGCTTTGTCATGCACAGTGAGCCGGTTCACATGTGCGCGAGCCCGGTCCTGTTATCATCTGCACGTCAAGAGTCTAATCAACAAATCCGTATGCACGAGTGGCGGTTTTTGCAATGTCCTTGTCACGATCATGTGCCGGTACAGATGATCGAGATGACAATCCGTCTTGGTTTCATCCGTATTCGCATGAGTTCTCATAAGGTGGCGAGGAGCATAAGCATTGCTTCAAAGGGCTTACACTTCAATTAGCCAACACTTCAAGAATGTGCCTTGCGCATAACATGCGTTGCGGCCCAAAAGGGGAGAGCTTCGGCATATGAGACAAGCGCCGGAGAAACAAGAGGAAGAGAAGCAGGCGCCGATGCTGTCTTGGGGCTCGATGGTTCGCACCAGCCGGGCCCCGATCTGGATCGTTCTTCTGGTCACGGCGGCTCTGACCTGGCCTGAACAGACCAAAGATATGCTGGCTGCGGATATCCACGCAATAACCGCCTTTCACTTCACCTTGTTCTTGTTCGCGCTGGCGAGTTGGTATTGGTCGCGTTCGCTTTTGTCAGCGCGTTTTGAAGTGCCCGACGAACCAAACAAGCGCGATGCGCGGCTTCGGGAGTTAGAGGAGGGGAGCGCAGGTAAAAAGCTCGACGTCGGGGCCTTTGAACTTGTGCCCCGTCTTTTGTTCCTGGTTGTCGCAGTGGCCGGAATTTTTGCAGCGTTCCGAAGTTCGGAAGAGGTGCAGGCCTTTGCGGTTCTTTGTTGGGGCATCGCCGGCGGCATTCTTTTGTGGAAGCGCATGCCGCTCCAAAAGAAATTTGGATGGGTGTCCAGCGATGGTTCGGATCAACCCAACCCAAAGTCCCAAGAAAAATTGCACATTCTTAATCTGCGAAAATTCTGGCAATCAATTGTCCGGTTGGCAGACTATGCGCCGTTCGGACGATGGGTGTGTTTCGCTCTGCTTGGGTTCGGTGTCTTGCTGTTGATCTTGGCCTTGGCGGAAAGTTACCTGCTGGCGCCATTCGGGACGCTTAAACTGGCCCTCGGCATTTCGAATCTGCTTCCCGGACCGGCTGCGCTGCTCTTTTGCGTTGCCTTGATGATTGGTCCTCTGGCGGCCACCACGTTTCACTTTGATGATTGGAAAATTTGCGAAAAGGTCTACGGCGTTACACTCAGATTGACGCGCCCGCCCGTTTTTCTCGTCCTGTTTGGCATAGCAGCCTTGACGACCTGGTGCGTAAACCTGCACGCGGTCCGCTTGGTGCCGCCGGCGTCGGAAGCGCAGACGGTGTCTGAACGGAAATCGCTCACAGAATATTTCAACGCCTGGGTGGAGACCTGCGCTGCATCCGGGGCTCCTGACCGTCTGGTTTCAGAAGCTCCCGCTCAGGCGGATTCAGAGCCTCCCCTACGCCCGGTTGTTGTGGCTATTTCCGGCGGCGCCTCGCGCGCCGGGCTATGGGGCGCGAAAGTACTGACGAAACTTGACAAGGCAATGGCGGCAGAGGACGCAACGGGTATCTTCGCCATAAGCTCCGTATCCGGAGGGTCGCTTGGGGCGGCAGCGTATCTTTCTTATCTTTCCGCCGCGGCTGATGATCCGCCCGTTGGACGGTGCCGTTTATCCGAGCCAAAGGGCGAGAACGAGCGGGAGAACGATAAGAAATGGGGGAAGAAAGTTTGGCAATGGGAGCAGGCGGCAAGGTCGGCGGTGGGAGACGACGCCCTGGGCCCGTTGCTGTCTGCGTGGGTGCTGAACGATATTCCCCGATCGATTTTTGGATGGCCGGTCTCTTGGGTTCACTGGGCCGGCGCCAAGCTCGGATGGTCGGACGAAGCCATTGCGCGCGGCGGTGACCGCACCCATGCACTTGAACGGGCGTTTGAGGTCAATTGGGACGCTGCCCTGGAAAATGAGAAACACGACGAGGCTTTCAGGAAAAGCGCGTCCTTCGAGCGGCCGTTCCTTTCGCTTTTTGTTGATAAGGAAGGTCAACCAAAGGCGGGTCCGGTTTGGATCGCCAATGGAACCGACTCCCACTTTGGAAACCGCGTGCTGACGGTTCCCTTCAATACCAAGGCTTGGCCTTTCGACAGTGCGAAAGATGCGCATTCATTGTTAAAGGCGGACTTCCGTGTTTCCACCACCGTCACCAACACGGCAAGGTTTCCGTTTTTAACCCCTTCGGGAGAGCTCTCGCCCCTTCCAACAAAAAACCACAAGACGAGCGCGCAGGTGATCGATGGGGGATATTTTGAAAATGGCGGGCTTCTTACGGCGCTGGAGATCGCCGAATGGTTGGTGGGGCAAGGAACGGAGAATCGTCCGGTTCAGCCCATCATCGTGCAGGTGACCGATGCCGGAGACGTTGTGGACTGCGGAAAAGACCCTGATAACATCGCCTGCCGGAAGCAAGAGGCCGAACGCGTAAGATGCAATTCTGCTTTTGATCCTGATCCCGGGAGCACCGAACCGGAGGGCCGGATCTCAGAGGTTTTGGTTCCTCTGATTGGACTCAACAACAGCCGGGGCGGGCATTCAGATGCCCTTCTTCACCGCGTCCATCGAGAGCACTGCGGTGGAGCGCAGGGTATCTCTTTCTTCCATTTCTATCTTTACAGCACGGAAGACAACCACACGCCGCTCAATTGGATTCTCTCGCCCTCAATCACCAAATATATCTGGGAAAACGCGGTCTCGAATGCGGGAAACAAAGATGAATTCGACGGTTTCGAGAAGCATGTGGGCACCACCGAATAGGCGAGCCGTCGGGCGCAAAGGGGAAGCGTAGCGCGCACTCTGGGACGCGCTGTGCCCGGATGACGCCGGAACTTTGTTGCCTTGACCGACCGCGGTGAATCCCATTCCCGAATTTGTTTCTGTGCATGCCGCAAAACAGCATCCTTTCAACCCAAGGTAGGAATCTCTCTGTCTTAGCGTCTTGACTGTGAGCTATGGATCATCGACACTGTACCCAGTGACACTCATTGTCGCCGATCAACGTCATTGATCGTAGGGAGTACAAAATGTTGGATGCGAAAACTGCCGGGATAGAAGCGCAAGATAAGCTTTGGTCAATGTTTGAATTTGGCGACATGACGGACGAGTTGGAACAATATTGCTATCCGGGAAAGGGCGGGAGCATTTGGAACGGCGCGAGTCCAACCTCTGGTTCAAATACTTGCACAGCATGCAGTACGTGCGCTGTCGGCGGGTGCAATACAAGTAGCCCAGGCTGCAAATAAGATCATTCCGGGGCTGTCGGGCGTATCTGTTCCGTTTCGGTTTTGGTCGAGATGGAATGCGGCTTATCAATTTTGATCCAACATCGTCATTGTGATCGCACCGCAGGCGGACAAATCCCATGAACTTGGTGAAACGGTGCGCGGCCCTTGCGGGCAGTTTCTGTTGGAAGCTGTTCTGTACAAATGGCTAGTCGGAGTGGAAGTCTTTCCATAGACGAACTCAGAATGCGCGCCGCCTTCTTATCCGAGCGCACCGCAAATTGCGATCAAAGCCCTGAGCCTGACCATGACCCTGACGTTCTTGACTATTCAGCCCAAATTGTCTCGCAGTTAAAGGCAGGTGACCCGGGTCTTTTGTCGGAGATTCACGAAGAGATCCATCGTAGGGTTTCTAATGCGCCGACGGTCGAGTGGTTGACGCAGATGGATTGGCCCGTTTTTTTCGCCACGGCACACCGTTACGCTAAAGACCCGTTCGTCATATTCGGATTGGATGTTACCAGCCAAGCCCAAAAGATTCCGTTTGGGCCGGCGATTGCACCGCTCGTCGCTTGTGGGATCGACACGTACTTGCATTGTGGCGATGCCTATGGGGCGAATGATGCGGTCGCGCGCGCGTTGGCTGCCCAGCTCTTTTCTGATGTTGCAGAGATTTGTTGTTTCACACTGTATGTCGAGATGAGCGAGAGGTTTGGCGTATCATTCTCTGACCTTTCGAAAAAGGAAAACGCGGAAAAATACCGATCGTTTTGTGCGGAGATCGCCGGGAACGGCTGGCAACCTGTTGTTGAAAAATATCCCGTGTTGGGCCGATTGGTCCATCAGCGGATTCAGAACACGCTTGCGGCTTTCGTCACATTCACGGAACGGTTACGCAATGATCTGCCGTGCTTAGCCGAAAAGTTTGATTTGAATGGTGCGGCTCAAGATGGCTCACTCCCTGTTGAAGATATCGCGTTGGGGCTGTCCGATTATCACCAGGGCGGGCAGTCTGTCTATCGGCTGACATTTCCAGGGGGTGCCCGGATCTTTTACAAACCCAAGCCCATTGAGAACGAAAGATGGTTTTATGAGCATCTATCGCCTTTCCTGCGTGAAAACGGGATTCAGTTTCCGGACTTAGCCGTTCTGGCAAGAGACGACTATGGCTGGGTCCAAGATGTTGACACCTGCGGCGCCTTCACCCGTGGGAAATCGGATTTGGATAGTGAGACGCAGATTGGGCATGCGATCGGTGTTGCCTATTTGCTTAACGCGACGGATCTGCATTGCGAGAATGTCCGCATACGCAATGGACAGGTTGCTTTTCTCGATTTGGAAACGCTTTTCCACTGCCGAATGGCAAGTGATGACGAGTCATCTCCACATTCCGATACGATTGGCCTGTCATCTGTTGAAAGCGGGTTGGTGCGGGAGTCGGCAAGTGCCGACAGGGCGGCCGAAGAACCCACCGGACTATTCAATGCCGTTGTGCCACAGGTGTTTCCTTTTCCACGCTTTGAAGTTGGCCAGGAAGGGGAATTGTCGCTCTCGCAACCAACAATACCGAGCGCTCAATCCGCGGAGAAGGAGTGCTTTGATGTTGCCTCAATAGACCCCGGGCGCGTTGGTCACCGGTTTGAGAAAACCGTGTCCGATCTTTGTGGGTCGATGGGCTTGCAGTCGGTCTTGAGCGCCGCTGGGTCAACCATTACGCGGCATGTCGTTCGGCCGACAGCGTTCTATGCGCGCTTGGGGTATCGAGTGCTGCAACCGAGATTTCTGACCGATGGCAGGCTCTTCTCATTGGAGCTTTACAAACTGTTTGACGATTGCCTTCAACTTGACTTTCCGCAATCGCACTATGTCCGGTCCGTTATCAAAAACGAGATCTCGCAGATTGAACGCGGCGACGTGCCGTTGTTCTTTGTACGGTTTGAAAGTGCCGCATTGGAAACGCACGACCATGTGGTGGTGGAAACCTACTTTCAAGACGCTCCGAAAACGACGGTTCAAAAGAAAATTTCCGCTATGAACGTGGTCCGCCTCAATGAGGACCGGAAACTTCTCGAAACCACTCTTAGCGTTGCACAATCGCTGTCGGGTACACAGCGGCCTGAAACGACGATAAGTGAAAATCTCAAGCTGCCTGATCTTTCGACCATGATCTTGGACAAGACGGAAGAACTTGTCGGGTGGCTTGTCGCGTCTGCCTTTGAAGGGGCAAGGGGCCATTCCTCTTGGATTACCTATTCAGGCGCTGTCGATGGCAAACGCGTTTACCCTCAAAGCAAAGACCCAACGCTCTATGGGGGCTATTTGGGAATATTTGCCTTTTTGGATATTGCGGTAAGAACGCTTGAAAAAAACGGGCGCGACGTTGACAGCGCAAAGTCATTTCTTTCAAGGGAGGCGGGCGAGCTTGAGCGGGCTGCAACTGCCGATGCGCAAGGTCTTCATGCATTTCTGCCGCGCGGGGGCGAAGTTGGGCTGAGCGGTGCGGGCGGTGTGTTTGCCGCTGCAGCGCTTACCGAGAATCGCGGCGTCAATTCGTTGGCTCCCCTTGTGCATTGGGTCCTCAGAGAGGGGCGAACAACTTTGTCGTCTGCCATCACATCGGATGTGAGCACGGACGTCATCAATGGATGTGCGGGCTTGTTGATTGGGGCGGCAAAGCTGCTCGACATGCAGCCACGCTGGCTCACTGCGTCCGATAGAAACGCCTTAACGGAACTCGCAATATCAGCGTTTAGTTACCTTGTGCATTTGCCCGACGGACACCTAGAGGCGCCGCCCTGGATTCAGAATATGCATATGGAACCCTCACTTGGCTTTGCGCACGGCGCGATTGGGTATGCAACGGGTTTGGCGGTTGGAGCGAACTTGGCTTCCCCAAAATCAAAACGTCAAACCGCTGTGGCAAACAAGTTCGAATTTGTCGACTCCTATCTGGCAGCGCACCAGGACCCTCTTTCAAAGAGCTGGCTTGACCCGCGCCGTTCTTCCGCCAAGGGCGCCCGCGTAAATGCGTCGTGGTGCCATGGCCTTTCCGGTATTGGACTGGGCGCGATGATTTCCGCCCGCCTCAACTATCCAATCGCGCCTGTTTTGGACGATGCAGCCGGGCAGTTGGTGGACAGCGAGCGCGCCTCTGTTGATTGTTTCTGCTGCGGTGAGGCCGGCGTTATCGACTTCTTGAATTTGTATGGAAAACATCACAACGAGAAAGCATTTTTAGACTCTGCCGAACAGCGGATGTTTGACCTTTTTTCAGATTGGAGGCGTACTGATCAATTCCGAGGCATGTGGGGGGCAACGCATTTGCGGCATTTTCCCGGCCTGTTTCAAGGCGCAACCGGTATCGCGTATGTGGGGCTGAGATACCTTGATCCGACATTGCCTCACATGGTGGCATGTACACTCGACGCGTAGAGGCGCCGAAAATTTCAGTGAATTTGCCTTTTGCAAAGTCGGTTTGGCAGCGAGTCATGGCTTTTGAAAAAGCACTCTTCTTAACTCGTCAGTTGGAAGAAGCCGCCCCAATCACGCCCAATTGACGCAACAGGCCGAGCTGATCCACAACGGCCCAATCTACCGGACCCGGCGTGTCCGGTAATAGCCCCACCAAGCGGACGGGTGGCGGAGCGTTGCAGTGATCAGCGGCGTCGGATCGAAATAGCTGACCCGTTCCGCGGCCAAACCGTCACGCAGGATGAACCGGTCGATCACCGGCCATTCGATGAATTGACCGCCGATTGTCGCCATCAATCGAAACTCGATGAACAAGATATCGTCCTCCCCGCACCATCGATCGACTTCGCCGCGCAAATCGGGCAGCCAGCGCAGCAGCGCGATAAAACTCTTGTGGGCTTTATCCCGGCCAACGATCGGCGGTGCCGCCGGTTGAACAAGGCGCACATCATCGCACAAAGCGCCGCATAATTTGTCGGGCGTCGGCTTGTCCCATGCTTCGGCAAACATGCGCACAAAAGCGGCGCAATCATTCGTTATTTGCGGCTCAATTGTCATTGGCTGTCATCGGCTGTTGTGGGCAGGGGCCCCATCGGTCCAAAGTGCGACTCGCGTTGCGCAGCAAGCGCATCCATGGAAAGTCCAAGCTGCGCTGCGAACGACATTAAACTGAAATGCCAACGCTCACCGGCCAGCAATCCGTCGCGAAACGTGTAAAGCGACGTGGTCGGAAAGATCGCGCGCTGCCCGGTTGCTTTGAGCCCCAGTAAATCGCCGCGCATGGTGCCGCTTTCACAGCAATGATACACAACACGATCGTCGCCGACGATCACGTCTGTTATCTCGGCATCATAATCGGGAAAGGTCTCAAAGAATGAAGCCAGTTGGCCATGTACGGCTTCACGACCTTTGATGGCGATGCACAGAGTGGGAATATCGAGGGTAAAGCCGGGATGCACATCGGCCAGAGCCCTGCTGGGGTCGCGCCGGCATTTGGATCCGGCATAGGCATCGATGGCCTTTAACATCCCGTCTCGCGGCAGATGGCCGGACGTATTTCGGGAGGCAGTTGATATGGTGGTCATCACGCTGCTTTCTGTTGCATGTCAGGTGGTCGAGCGCTTGAGAAACGACAATATGGCATCGTTGAAGGCGCGCGGTTGATCTTCTTGAATGAAGTGGCCGGCTTCATCAAGGACGACATGATCCTGTTGTTCCGTACCCGGAACGCGTCCGATGAACAATTGCTCAGCACCGGCATAGATACGGTCGTCCTGGCCATAGATGGTCAAGAAGGGCCGATCGAAACTTTCAAGTGTCTTCCAGGCGCCGCGCACAATCTCGGCGCCGGGATCGTCCGGGGTGACGGGGACCAAAGTGGGAAAGGCGCGCGGCCCTGCTTCGTGGTCGCGCGTCGGGAAGGGCGCGTCATAGGCGCTCGCCACGTTATCGGTCATGGGGCGGAGGCAGAAATCCCGTGCTAGGGCTCCCACGTCCAACCGTGCGCTTGCGGCGACCCCGTCGCGAAACCGCTCCCACGCCTCGGGCATGGGCAAGGTGCCGTCCACAATAGCGGTATTGGTGGCGACGACGCGCGCGAACCGGCCGGGGTCCGCCGCAATCACGCACAGCCCGATCGACCCGCCCCAATCGTGCAGAACAACTGAAACATCCTTAAGGTCAAGCCGCGAAAAAAAGGCGCTTAGCCACGTGACATGTTGGGCATAGGTGTAAATGGTTTGGTCTGCCGGTTTGTCAGACCGGCCGAACCCAATCAGATCCGGTGCATAAACGCGGTACCCGGCAGCGGCCAGATCTTTGATCGTGTGGCGGTAAAGATAGCTCCAACTCGGTTGGCCATGCACCAAGACAATAACTGGGCCGTGGTCCGGACCTTCCAGAACATAGTGCATGTCGACGCCGCCCACATCCACATAGTGAGGGGCAAAGTGATAATCCGGCAGTCCGTCGAAAGCGGCGTCCGGCGTTTTTAGAACTTGCATCGGTTGGGGCTCCATCATGCTGCGCAAAAGCTGATGACGGAGTCCTATCCTATCTTGGACTGATCAGTCAAAGATAAATTTGCACCAACAGGAATGCAAAAAAGAACCGGAAAGGTCAGGCGCTTTTGATGCCGTACGGCAGTGAGGCGATTGTGTCTTCGATCAAGTCCCGCATGGTGTTCCGTGACGCACCGGACTTGACCAGGGCCGGGAGTCCCAAGGTGACGGCCAGTAACCGCCGCGCGAGTCTTTCTGGCGATACTGTTTTCGGTAGCGATCCTTGTTTGATCGCGCAGGCGATTGCGTTGCGAAAAGCAAACTCCATGCGGTTTTGGAAGCGCGACACAAACCGCCGCGTTGCCGGATCTCGGTCCGCCATTTCCATCACACTGTTGACCATAAAACAGCCGCGCCCACCCACTTTGCTCAGATAGCTTGAAAGGTTGGCGTTCATATAGACGCGTATATCGTCGAGTGTGGCGCCGTCGCTTTCCATCGGTTCGAGCAGGGCGCCTGCATGCACCTCGCAATAGCGCTTGAGCGCCACTAAAAACAGCTCGTGCTTGGTGCCGAACGTGTCGTACACGCTTTGGCGGCCAATGCCCATGGCGTCGACCAAATCGGGAAGCGAGGTCGCTTCATACCCCTGACGCCAAAACAAGATGACGGCTTGATCGAGGGCGCTCTCAACATCGAATGTTTTCTTACCGGCCATGCGCCACCTCGCGTGCAATATGCGCTCACGCCGACGCAATTGGCGTCGGTTTGAGCGCAGGATGATCTAGCAGAGGCCGGGCTAGGATTTCAATTGGTTATGAGCTTTCCAACAAAAAGAAGACACCAGGCATTCCGGCACATACGGTCCGGACACGAATAAAATGGCTGCATACGCCTCAGGGATGATCGCCGCCACTTGCTCGCTCGCATCTGCAATGATCCTTGCGCCAATTGCTGAGCCGGCTCATATGAAGGACCCTGTGTGGGCCATGCGATCGGACTGGTTAGTCGGATGAGGGGGACTCAGTTACGCCTAGTTGCCGCAACAGGCCGAGCTGATCCACAACGGCCCAATGGGCTGTGATCTTGCCGTTTTCAATCTCCAGAATGTCCATGACCTCGTACGTGACCACGCGGCCCGTTGGCGCCACGCCATAAAAGGGTGCCGTATGCGTGCCGGTAAACCGCTTATAGGTCCACACGCGGGAACCGGAAGCTGTTTGATCGAGGATGGTGACTTTCGATTCTGGGAACGCGGCGGTGACGGCTGAAAACAAGGCGCGCATGCTCTCGCGGTCGTTGGGGCTTCCCGGTTGCGCCGTGTGATTGACAAAGTCATTGGCAAAGAAGCGGTCGACCTGATCAAGCCGGTGCTCGTTCTGGATCTGGCGCACCATTTCGCGCACGATTTGCATGTTATCTTCGGTATCCTGCGCCGTTTCTGCCCTCGCGCCATTCGTTAGCGCGACGGCACAGAAAAGAAGAACGAGGCATTGAACGGCGCGCATCATCGCTTTCACCTGTTGTTGTCGGTCGTTGTTTAGCGCATGGAGCGGCCGATCAGCGGCGGCCCAAAGCCAGCGTCAATGGGCGCGAGCCGTCTGTCAAATTCTTTTGGGGATACGGAAAAGCGCAGCGCGGGTATTGGGTTTTTCTGTTGCGGCTCGATCGAATTCGCCAGCGTCCAGCGTCCAGCGTCTCACGACGGCGGACAAGCGTCAGCCATAGGATTGTGATAGAGAGCTCCCAAGGAATCAAAGCCCAGCCGAAGCCTTAAGGAGTCACGATCTTGGCCTTATCCATTCGCACCGCCACTGTTGACGATCTTGACACAATCCTTGATCTCTACCGGTTTCTGCATACGCGGGATGCGCCCCTGCCGCGGGCGGCGGCGGAAGAGAACTTGAACGCCATCGCAGCAGATCCGCGCCTCGAAGTTTTCCTTGGTGAGGTCGACGGCGACGCGGTCGTGTCCTGCTATCTCAACATCATCCCGAACCTTACGCGTGGCGGGCGACCTTATGGGGTGATTGAAAATGTTGTGACGCATCCGGATCATCGCCGGCACGGATTCGGCCGCATGATCTTACACCATGCACTGGACGTGGCGTGGAAGGCGGGCTGCTACAAAGTCATGCTGATGACCGGCAACCCGGACAATATTGCGTTCTACGAAGAGGCGGGTTTCGATGCTTCGGCAAAGCATGCCTTGTTGGCCAAACCACGGTAGCTCAAAAGCATGCGTCTATTTACTCCGCAAACAGAACGATCAATATCGATCGCATCTATGTGTTCCTGCAATCGCAGGTGAAGTGGGTGACAGATTGTGGGCTTGGCTGCCTACCAGACTCCTTGGGGGCCTAATCACGATGCAAACGGTTCGGTTTCGGATTGTCCTCGGATTAGCGCGATGTTGACATCGCCGCTATTAAATCGAAAATCGACTCATAATCAAAGGCTTACAGAAATTCTGCGTAAGTCTTTGATTCAAATTGATTTATTTGAAAACAGCAGTATGATGTCTTCGGTGGCGACGCCAGTACGGTAGGTGTGGGTAAGATGAACCCCGCACCATCTTTCGATACGCTTGACACCTAAGAGTTGGGCTAGCCTGGTTGATTGGAGAATGCCTCTGGGTCCCACCACTGCCTCGGATACCCATAAAATTTGAAGATATCCGCTTGGTCCGCATCAAGTTTCGCTTTTCTGAAACTCGGCATCAGCTTGACACCAAAGCCTGAAACTAGACCATTCTCCGTGTCTGGTTCTCTCGCCATTCTAGGCTCAAGGATTTTGGCGTAGGTTGGATCGCAAGCGCCAGTGTCATGCTTATCGCAAGCCTTGAAGAAGGCGCTGGCAACTATGTCCGCGAGCTGTAGACCTTCGCGTTCCCAATGCGGATAAACGAAAAAGAGATCACGGTGTAGAACATCCCACTCAATATTTCCCCATGGCAGAAATTGATTATGACGTTTCGACTTTAGCCACTCGTAGTAGGCGTTCATCTGTTCGTATCGAAGGCCGCCCCGTTGGCTATACTCAAGTCTAACTCGCCTTGGGCCCCCAAATTCTTTTGCAGAGTGCTGTTTCACAAAGCGCGTAACTCTCTCAAGAAGGACTCTGGTCATCCAACAATAAAACCAGCATTGCGAGGGGATTTTCTCTGCGTCTGGATTTTTGTAGCCCTGCATATTTTTCTTGTTTGACGCCACAATGAAAAAACGAGCATTGAATTCGGACAAAGCCTCGCAAGCCATTTTCTTTTTGTCCGGTTTCAGTTTAGCAAAATGAATTGATCGTGCTTGCTGACTTCTTAGGCCTTTACGAATTTGAGCAACCCAATCAATCGTGCTTCTTTGGTTTTCCGCCCGGATCAATACAGCTGATAGAATCAGCCATTCGGATGAACCTGGATAAGTTAGTGGCTTGACCGCTTTGAGTCCATCATCACCGGATTCGTCAATGTAAGCTACGTAACTGTATTCGGTAGTCATTAAAGCATAATGCACCACAAACGCGCACAATGACTAGGCTAAAGATTGAGCCGTCTCTGCCGGACGCGCATTAGAAAATTTCTCAATGATTCGGGACAAGCGAGCGAGCAGATCATCGTAGCTCAAAATGTCTATCAAGTTCGCGTATTGACGTTTCATTATCTCAAAGTCGAACTTCTGTTGCTCCGTCAGATTGTTCGACCTGCCTGCGATGATCATCGCCTTGGGGTTTGTGACCCTAACAGCTAGGTTGATTGGGAGCGTGCCCTTTTTCCGTTGAGCAGCAGTGATTCTCTTCTCGCCTTCAACGCCCCATTTGTTCAAATGAAATAGATATTTCTCAACCTGCATGACCGTGCCCGATAACTCTCTTCGCGGCGTGAAGTTGTCCCGGTAGCTGTTGTTTGAAACGAGGCAGTAGTCAAAGGGTCTCTTTATCTCAACAATATCTAGATTGCCGTCTGCATCGAGCAGAGCAAGGTCAATCTTCCGTCTTTTCGAAGAACCGGCATTCGTATAGAAATCCCGGACAAGAACTTCTCTAACGACATGAACGTATTTCGGAAAAAGAACCAGAATAAAGTCGAGCATTAACTCCTGCCATTGGCGTTCACTGCATTCCTGGTGATGTTTCAACATAAATTCAATCTGATCACGAATGAAAATATACTTATGTTGCTCGTAGTCGAGGAGTTCCGACGAGTTCCGGATTGTTTGTTTTTTCCCACGTCGATTCAGATAGTCCTCAAATTGCTTCTCTGGATCAGATTTGAGATCCACATACTCTCCGACGATCCTCGCGATCTTGGATCGTACATAGTGCGTCATCTCGGTAGAGCCGGGAAATTGTTGGATGAGTGACTGGAACTCATTCGTCGGAATTGCATTAGGCGCATCTCCGCCGATCACGACTTCATCGTCGATGAGGCGGCTGATTTTTGGGAAGATCGCGATATCTCGATAAGCTTTAAATGTTTTGAGATCAATGGGCACCGAGCAATGAAACAACACATCGTTGTCAGTGTTTAGTATCTTGCTATCGATGCGATAGTATTGGTCCTCAAGGACTCCGAGTCGGAATTTGAACTGATATTCATCCGGTTCGACGACATCGTCCAATAATTCGTGAACTGAGTCTGCATTGTCAGCGATCTTATGTTCTTCATTGAAATGAAACGTCTTGGACAGGGTCACGGAGCCATGCTTAGAAAGCGCCGCGCTAACCCAACCCGGCTGTGCCTCCTCGACCTCGTACTCAAGCACAAGATCTCGCTCAAACTTCCTGAACCGTATCATGGTCGCTTTTCTGTCAAAGCATTTTTCCTTGCATAGCCAAATGAAGGTTTGACAACGTTTGCTTTTTTTGTGGTGGTCTGTGCAAATGCATTGAGCGCCTAGTCCGGTGAGGACAGTGTCATGACCATCTTTCGGTCTGGCGCCGAACACGTAATGAGAATGGATTGCCCGGATCCGTCATCTGTCGGAAACCTCACCATGCGCAGCGCGTTGGTTTCAACAATGTCTAAAGGAGCAACTCCAAGTTTCCCGGCAGTTGCTCGAATAGTGGCGAGGCAATGATCGAATCCCATAGACCGACTATCGATCACTTGCGAACCGGCATGTGCATTCGAAGTCATGACGAGCAATGACGCCAGAAAAAGGAGCACTTTCATGATCGTTTCCTACCGCAAAAAAGAAGTAGATCTTAGAATGTACAAACTTAGGTTGTGTTAAGAATATCGTCCGAATTGTATGCAGCGGCGAACCGTGTGCTCAAGCTCACGTGTGAGCATTGAATATTATCCAAGGTGTGAAGAGGCAACTGCTACAAAGTCATGCTGATGACCGGCAACCCGGACAATATCGCGTTCTACGAAGCGGCAGGTTTCGATGCCTCGGCAAAGCATGCCTTGCTCGCCAAACCCGGTTAGACGCCAGAACAGAAAAACCCGCAGAACTGAAAAACGCCTGAAACCTTGTCGCAGATCAATGCCGCAGCCGGAACATCGGTAAAGTGTTGTGAGCCGCCCTGAGCGTTTTGCAACGGTGCTCATGGCATGGCGAGCGACTTAGACGCCAATCTCAGGGGCTCGTGGGGTTTTGACCTTACTGAGATCAAGGTTCCGGTTCATGTCTGGGTTTGCGAACAAGACCGAAGTGCGCCACCAGCCATGGGCATCTTTCTCGCCAACGCGGTCCCCAACGCCACGGCCACTTCGATCCCCGATGCGGGCCATTTGTGGATCTTTGACCATCTGCGGGAAGTGTTGGGGGGCATTCCTGTCGACCAGGCAGCACTTTAGGACTTATCCTCCGTACACTGATCGGCATCGCCGCAGCTGACGTCTTCAACTTCCTTGCCGGTAGAGATTTCCGTCACCCAATCGAGCACTGTCCGGTCGCCGACGCGGCGTGCGTACAATTCGTCAAAACGCAGCAGCGTGTGAAAATCGCCCTTGGTTGTGAAGCTGCGGAAATAGGGCAGGTCGGATTTCAATGCGTCGAGGTTCTTCATCAGGATCGGGTGGAGCGGCGTGGTGATGCCTGCAAACTGCAGGAACTGTTCCTGGATGGCGTCATACGCGGTGTTGTATTGATGAAAGCGGATGCGCGGATGGTGTTGCGCAGCAATGCGGTAAAAATCCAAAAAGTCGGTGGCCGCTGCAACCTCTTCTGTGAACGGAGCGGGTACGTCTGTTGCCACGCCCCATGACGGTGGCAGGCCAGCCGCCGGGTCACCGCCAAAGCCACCGGCGCCGCCAGAGAAATGAACGATCTCACTCTCTTTATATTGGCCAGCTAGAATGCCCGCATAATAGGGGGCCGCGATGGCCCCGGCGCTGCCGCCCGAAACGAAAATGCGCTTGGGTCCTTCAAAGTTGGCATAGATCCAATTGAGCGCGGTTTGCGCATTGGCTTTCCCGCGGTGATGGATCAGGATCGTGGAACCGTCCGATTTTTCGTAAGCGTGATCTTTGGCGCCGAGATGCACATCGCCCGTGCAGTAAGACACAAAGACTTGTGCCCAATCGCGGAACGGGTTTTGGGTGTTGTCGAGCGCAAAGGCGCCATCGCGCGTGTTCGGGTCGTTATGGGGCATGTCCGCCAGGTGCCGATAGGTGGTAGGCTCGGTGTTCACATCGCACACATCGCCCGACGAACAGGACCCGCCGCCATTGAAGAACACCATCAGCTTTTGAGGGTCGCCCTTCTTCACCGAGAACTGATAAGGCTCGCCATTCGCACAGCGCGTTTCGCCGCCTGGCTTGATCGTGTTCCAGCCGGGTTCGAGATCGCTGAGCGCGGGCGATGTATCATCCCCCATCGCCGGCGCAGCACTCAGGGAAACGGCAAGCATCAGAATAGAAGAGAAAGTGCGGAATGCGATCATAATGTCCTCAATGTTTTCCGCACTCTATCAAGTACGGTTGGCGACAGCACCCTCCCTTATGCCTTGCCACGCGACGCATCTTGTCTATGGACTTGTTGGCGAAATGCTCTTCTCAATGGCGCACCGTCAGATGCTGCGCGTCGGATAAAAGGCCAGCGACCGGTGTCTATTTGAGCTGGAAAGTAAAGTTGACGCCTTTTGCGGAAAACAGAAGGAAGTTAAAGAGCTGCTGATAGTAGTCCGGAGGACATCTTTTCAAATCATCGAGATTGCTTTCCGTGCGCTGGAAGGAGTCGGCCTTAACGCAAAAGGGTATCTCGATCCCACGATATCCCGATTGTATGATTTCGCTATCATCCAGCTTCGGCGTAAACAATCGGCTTCCACCCTGGGGCGGTATTTCGAGCACGGACAGATAAAGTTCTTGGCGGTTTCTTGAATTCAAGACCGTTTGGCATTCGCCCGGCTCGATGCGAAACCAGCCCGATGCTTTCCAGAAGTCCGCAAAGATTGGAATCCCCTCGTCCCAGATCATCGCATATTGGACAGGGTTTTGCTGTTTGTTGCAGATGATCATTTGACCGGCGTGCGCTGTGCCGGCGTGCATCAAAAACGCAGCGACACTAGAAATAAGGAGTACGGGAAAGGAAAAGATCTTTCGCCTCAATATGCCATCTCCGTTAAAGACCCCTGCGGGTGTTATTGGCTACCTTCCGAACTTGGCCACTTCTCACGCGGCAAAATACGGCCATTGCGGTAATGCCAGTAAAGGCCATTCTGCGTCTTATAGACGATTTTGCCATCAACGATCGCGCAAGTGCGCGTACCGCAATTTTCTTTCATTAGTGTCTCAAGTCTATCGAGCTTGGTCCCAAATTCATCTAACTTCTCAATATCGCGACGTGTGTCGGTGAGTTGTGTATCGAGGTCGACAAGCTTCTTTAGGCTTACAATTTTGGATTCGACGTCAGTACGACCTTGGTCATATGCCCGTTGCATCCACTTCAGAGCGGCAGGATAATCCGGTTCCGGATCATAATCTTTTTGTGCCAGGATCATTCCCAACTCTACTTGCGCATCCGTGTTCCCACTTTCAGCAATAGGTTTGAGAAGCCGCACAGCGGTGGCATGGTCGCCGCGGCGCCCTGCAGTAATGCCATCCTGAAGGTTCTTTTGTTCGTTCGACTGTGTGTCGGTGGACAGGGTCGAGCCTTCCTTCACCTCTGATGGGGATGTGCCGAAGGACGTGGTGCCGTTCACCGCGGTTTGTTGTTCGTGGGCGTCATCGACGCCAATCGTGCGGATTTCGCGATAGATGAAAAGGGCAACTGTGAAGACCGCAAATTTTGCTACCGCCATCCATAATGTCTTTGAATCGATCGCAATCCACCAATACAAAGCACCGACGGCGCCCGCGATTAGCCCCGTACCAACAGCGATGAGTGCCTTTGTCATAAGCCCCACATCCATCGCAAAAGAAGAGGGCAATATCAGAATAGCGGCAGCAACGATGCCTGTGACCACGCCTATCAGGCCATCTGACAAGGGGCGACTCATTGGCAAGCGATTTACACCAAGCAAAAGCAGCGGCCATAAGAGGCCGGCGACGACCATTGTCATGATTGCTGGCGCCAAAAGACTGGGACCGTCGAGGGCGAAGGTCGGCACATCCGGAATCGCGGAACTGAGCAAAGCCAGAAGGAGCAGGGCACCGATGGCAATGAATGGTATGAGCCCCAATACCAGGCGTGCTATCCCTGTGAGAATTGCTTGAAAGCGCTCCATTCCCCCTCCTGCTTCTCAATTTATGCAGTTTGGGGGTTGAGCGCAATTGCATCAATGCCCAATCGGGTTACGGGCCAGAGCCGTCCCAGCCACATGAAAGGCGCGGCCAAGTACTGTGTGCTGCGTCAGATCTTTTGGTCGGGATGAAGCGTCTTGCCCAGAATATGTTCGTCATAGGCGATCACATGCGAACTTGATCCCACGATCAGCGGATCCGGCGTGTGAATCACGGACCTGTCTTTATTGGGATAGGGAAGGGTGGTTAAGAAGTGGCGCATGCAATTGAGACGCGCGCGTTTCTTGTCGTCGCTTTTCACAACCACCCAGGGCGCATCGGCCGTGTCGGTATAAAAGAACATGGCTTCTTTGGCTTCCGTGTAATCGTCCCACTTATTCAGCGAAGCTTTATCAATAGGCGAAAGCTTCCACTGTTTGAGCGGATCGTGTTCGCGCGCTTTAAACCGGCGTACTTGTTCGTCGCGGGTGACCGAGAACCAATATTTGAACAATCGAATGCCCGATCGTGTCATCATGCGTTCTACGTCAGGACATTGACGCATGAATTCGAGATATTCCGTGGGCGAACAAAAGCCCATGACCCGTTCCACACCGGCGCGGTTATACCAAGAGCGGTCGAACAGTACGATTTCGCCGCCCGAGGGCAGGTTCGAAATGTAGCGCTGAAAAAACCACTGCGTGCGTTCCCGTTCAGTGGGTTTGGGCAGGGCCACAACGCGCGCTGCACGGGGGTTGAGATGTTCCATAAACCGCTTGATCGTTCCGCCCTTGCCGGCGGCGTCGCGCCCTTCAAACAGGATGACAATCTTCTGACCGGTTTCTTCCACCCACCGCTGCACTTTCAACAGTTCGACCTGCAGCGCCGCTTTACGTTTTTCATAAGGCTGGCGCTTCATCTTTGTTGTGTAGGGATATTCGCCGCTCTGGAAAGCGTGCCGTATCGCTTCCGGATCGTGCCGCGCGACCGCCAATTCATGGAGCGGATTGGATGTGCCTTTTGCCGCCTGCTCACCTTTATCTGAGGTAAGTGACGGCGCTTGCACATCTCGCTTTTTCGCCTGCACGTCCGAAAGGGCTGGGGCGTCTTCGCCCGTTAAGGATTTGTTGGCCGCGTCAATTGTTTTTGGCGCTTCTGGCGTTTCTGGAGCTTCCGGCACTTCTTGCGCGCTGGTGCCGGTTTCAGTTGATCCCGTTGGCGCGGCTTTCCGTTGATCTGGCTTCAGACTGTCCATGGCGTTTCCCAAATCTGATCGAGCTACGGGCCACACCAGCCTCTCTGTCGTGTGCGTTTCCGTAACCAGCGTGAAAGGAAAAACCTTACGTCGCACGGCCTTTTGATACATTGATCTAACGCAAACATGGGCGCACACCGTGCGCTTTGAGGCTAAGTGCTTGGGGAATTACTGCCAATCTGCCCTAACAATCCACACAGACGCCTTGAGCCGAACACCGTCCGGCCCTTCATATTGCGCCAAGGCGCGCTGAACGGGTTCGGACACCTGTTCTTTGTAAGTGGGATTTTCGCGCACGATTTTACCGAGCGGGCCAACGCTTAAAGCGAGGTCAAGGGCCGTGCTCATATCCCCACACGCCACTTGCTCTTCATACGGATCGATCTGGATATTCTGAAATCCGGCTTCGGTCAGAACGCGTTTGACTTCAGTGGGCTCAGCGAACGAAAAGGGGGCGGTTTCATCAATGCTTTGTATGAGTTGAGGGGGCAGCATTGCACGGGCGGCTGCCAGCGGAACGGCATCAAGATCGTTTTCTTGGAGCGGCCGCCAACAGACAAACGCAACCCGGCCGCCCTCTTTCAAAGCGCGCCGCAGGTTTGTAAACGCGGCCACCGGATCCCGGAACGCCATCACGCCAAACCGTGAAAAAAGCGCGTCATAGGACTTCGGTTCAAATCCGTATGTTTGGGCGTCGGCTTCGACAATCTGCACGGGCGGCAGCGATCGCGTGCGCCGCTGTGCTGCCGCCACCAACGCGGGCGAAATGTCGATCCCCAAGACACGCCCGGACGGACCCACCGCATCCGCCAATTGAACGCAAGTTTGGCCTGCGCCGCAGCCCACATCCAAAATGCGTTCGCCCTTTCGCGGGGCAAGCGCTAGCAGCGCGCCGTGCCCAAGGGGCGCCAGTTGCCGGTCGAGCGCGTCAGCCAGGCGGGCCCAGGTCCGGCCGGCAAGGTCATGAGGGGGTGAGGGGACGGTATCTGTCATCGCGCCCGTATAAGGGATTTTGGTCCCCGCGTCTTCGCGCTTGTTTAGTGCGTGTGGCCTCACGCAAAAGACCCATCGCCGCCGCATCATCGAACGCGCCTGCCTGCCCAGAAATTGCCGCGATTATGAGATGGTGTCGCACGCGGCGTTGAGCGCCACTCGGCGCGCAACGAAACAGGACATTGAGACAGGCCAAGAAGACAGCATTGGGAGCCCTCGAATGCGACAACCGTCGTCCATTCACACACAACAGATCTATCTGGATTTTGAAAAGCCCGTCGCGGCCTTTGAAGGCAAGGCGCAGGAACTGCACCGGTTGGCGGCGGAGACCGACAATGCGGTGCTGAAAGCCGAAGCCGAGAAACAGGAAAAGCGCGCGCACGCCTTGCTGGAGTCGCTCTATGCGAAGCTGACCCCCTGGCAGAAAACACAAGTGGCGCGCCATCCCAAGCGGCCGCATTTTCTGGATTATGTGGCCGACTTCATTGAAGACTTCACGCCGCTGGCGGGCGACCGCTGTTTTGCCGAAGACGCGGCCATTGTCGGTGGCATCGGCCGATTTCGCGGACAATCGGTTGTGGTGATGGGCCACGAGAAAGGCGCGGACACCCAATCGCGGCTCGATCATAATTTCGGCATGGCCCGGCCCGAAGGCTATCGCAAAGCCGTGCGCCTTATGGAGCTGGCGGACCGTTTCGGCATGCCAGTGATTTCGCTGGTCGACACATCCGGCGCCTATCCCGGCAAAGAATCGGAAGAACGCGGTGTGGCCGAAGCCATCGCCCGGTCGACGGAAATGTGTCTGGAACTCGGCGTGCCGAATGTAGCGGTCATACTGGGCGAGGGCATGTCGGGCGGGGCGATCGCGCTCACGACCGCGAACAAGGTGATGATGTTGGAACATGCCATCTATGCCGTCATCACGCCCGAAGGTTGCTCGTCCATTCTGTGGCGCGACAGCGCCCGCGCCGGCGATGCCGCCGCCAGCATGAAAGTGGCGGCAAATGATCTGTTGGAACTCGGCATCATCGACGGCATCGTCAAAGAACCGATCGGCGGTGCCCATCGCGACGCAAAACTGACCGCCGGCAATTTGAGAGACGCCATCGAAACGGCGCTCAAAGAGTTCGCTTCGATGAGTCCAACCGAGCTCAAAGACCACCGCCGCCAAAAATTCCTGAACATCGGCCGTATGGGGTTGAGATAGAGAGCGGTGCCTATCGCCCGAAATGATTTCATCTGACTACGGAGTGTCTGATGGAGTCTGTGAGCAGGACCGAGTGCACGCTGCGGATCATTGGTGACAACCTGATCCCGTCCGAAGTCACCAACCTTTTGGGCGGGGAGCCAACCGCGTCACAAACAAAAGGCGAAGAGCTTCCGACAAAACATCCAACGCGAAAACGTATTGCACGATTTGGCATGTGGCGGCTCAAAGCAGAGAGACGCGAGCCTGGTGATCTCGAAGCGCAAATTGATGAATTGCTGCGTGATCTGACAGACGACGTCGCGGTTTGGCAAGAACTGGCTGCACGGTTCCGCGTCGAGATGTTCGTGGGCGTGTTTCTCAACGAGCTAAACCAAGGTCTCTCTGTTTCATCGCAGGCGCTCAAACAGCTCGGCACCCGCGGCATCAAACTGGATCTCGATATATATGGTGGATAGGGCGTTCAAGTTGAGATGCGTAGTCTAGCCTTTTTTGATAGCCTATTTCTTATCGTTTAGTTGATTTTTGATCGTTTATATATTATCAAAATTTGAGAGCTTGATAGCATATGAGCGATCAACATGAGAGCAAGCGAACGCATAACCGCGCGGCGGCAACTGGATAAGAAGCTGATATCATTGAACAATGATGCCTTGTCGATGCCGCCACGGGGATGGATTAAGGCCATCCGCGAGGCGCTTGGCCTGACAACCCGGCAGTTCGCGAAACGCCTGGGCTTAAGCCAACCCCGCGCTGTCGAAATCGAGCAAGCGGAGCTGGGCGGTGCAATCACACTCGACTCCTTAAGGCGCGCAGCGGAAGCCCTTGATTGCCGACTGGTTTATGCCGTGGTGCCCAACGAACCGTTAGAAGCCATGGCGGAAAAACGTGCCTTGATCAAAGCCCGGCAACGCCTCAACAAAGTCGGCCACTCGATGGCCCTTGAAAACCAAGCCGTTGCGATGGCTGATGAAGAAGAGCAGCTCAAACAGCTTGCGCAAAAGCTGCTAACGCAACCGGGTTCCGCTCTCTGGGACGACGATTGATTGGGCACGCATGACCGGACCGCTGGATTCCCAGGACGATGCGAATACACCGCTTACGGAAGAAGAAAAAGAAGGATTGATCCCTTCTTACATCACACTGCGCAGCGAACTGAATGAAGCAGAACAGGCCAATATTCTGGATGCGGAAGATTGGGCGCGGAAGCGCAGACGGCATGTGCTCGACGCAACGTTTTTGGATGGTCTTCACAAACACATGTTCGGCAAGGTCTGGAAATGGGCGGGCACACATCGCCGCACTGGAAAAAATATTGGCGTAGATCCTTATCGTATCAGCCTGGATCTCGGGCAACTCATTGACGATTGTCGGTTCTGGATCGAGAACAAGACCTATCCGTCAGACGAGATTGCAGCGCGTTTTCATCACAGACTTGTATGGATACACTGCTATCCCAACGGCAATGGCCGCCATGCCAGGCTCGCAACCGATCTTTTGCTCACCGCAATGGGTGCAAAACCATTCAGCTGGGGCCAGGCGAGCTTGACCGATTTTGGAGAGGCGCGTGCACGCTACATCGCAGCGTTGCGCGCCGCCGATGCGCATGACATCGCGCCTCTGCTGAACTTTGTTCGTTCATAGCTTTCCCAAATGGCTTTATGTGTGGCTTCTACCGCTTATGCGGCTTTGTGATGGCGCAACTGAATTGAAATCACCTTTGCCCAGCGCTGGAACGGGTTTGTAACCCCTTCCGGATGTTCACAGATCGAAATTTGATGCCGATTGTAGATGGAAATCCCGTCGGGCAAAGGAAGCCGTTAAACAGATTTGTCGTCCGGTGAGGTGGCTGCCGCGGCAACACTCACATGAACCGGTGCGCGGTCGCCAGATGGTGCAACCGGCGCAAGGCGGGTTTCATTGGCCGTTTTAATCCGGTACCAAAATCCTGTCAGAATGGCCAGATTGACCACGCCGAAAACACCGGCGGCGGTGAAGGACAAAATGTAATTGCCTTGCGCATCGAAAAAGGCGCCGCCGAAAAAACCGCCGAGTCCCATACCCATCCAACCGAACAGCGAGGTGATGGCCATGGCGCGTCCCCCAAAGCCGGGCGACACCATCATGCGGGTGGCGACCAGAATGCTGGACATGACGCCCGAATAGGTGAAGCCGAAAAAGGCGGCCAGCGGATACAGCAAAAAAGAATCTGTGACGTATGGAAACCAAATCACGGAAATGGTCTGGCCCGCCGACATGATCATATAGGCGGGCAGCGCGCCAATTCGGTCGCACAGGCGCCCGCCCATAATTCGTCCGGCAACGCCGAAGAACATGAGCAGCATCAGCATGCGCGTGGCGAACTCAACCGATTGTCCGGCGTCCGTTAGCAGCGGTACCAAGTGAACGATCGGCACCGCCATGCAATTGCAGCAAAAGATCACCGCCACGCTGATCCAAACGACCACTTCGCGTTCGGACAGAACAAAGTCGTGGCTGTCCGCGCTTTGAGGTGCGAGGCGTGCGGCTTCCCGGGCCGGCGGTTCGCGGATGAGAAGGGCAAGGGGCAAAGCCACCAACAAATAGCCGAGCGCGAGCAATTGATAGGCGGTTTGCCAATCATATGTGTCGATGGCGAGCGCCGCGAGGTACGGGACGATCCCCTGGCCGAACGCGCCGCCCGACGCGGTGATGCCAAGGGCTAGACCTGGGCGCTGCTTAAACCAAAACCCCACATTCGCATACATGGGCGAGCCCAGCATGGCGTTGCCGAAAGCGCCGAAACAAAAATAGAGCGCGTAGAAATGCAAAAGCGTGGTCTGCTGGCTGAGCGCAAAAAGACTGATGGTCATGGCCACGGCCGCGGCGAGGCCAAACCAGCGCGTGCCGTACCGGTCGGCGACCATGCCCCACAAGATGCCGAACACGGCCGACGACATAGACACCATCGTGTAGCCAAAGCTGGTCTCGCCGCGGGTCCAGCCGAACTCTTCGCTCAGCGGTTTCAGAAAAACCGAAATCGACGCCAAGATGCCAAAGGCGAGCGCCCCGAGCAGAAACATCACGGCAACCATCACCCAGCCGTAAACCGGATCGCGCTCAGTGCCTGCGTGTGTCTGTGGTGATGATGTCAAACGGTCCCCCTGTGCCGGACGGGGTGTTGGCCCCTTCGCACTATTGACTGATCGCGCGTTGCGCTCAACCCGTTATGCGCGTGCGTTCCCCTTGAAGATTGAGTGCAGATGCGCTTTACCGGCAACAAGGAATGATCTCACCGGAAGCTCGCATGAACCACCCGGATTTCGTCACGCATTATCATCCGGTCGAGGACGCGCCTTTCCTCAATCTGTCGGATCTGCCGGAAGCGCGGCGGGACGCGGTGATCCAAAAGCTGGGCGAACGAAAGCGAACGCAGAAGGGCTTTCACCGTGTGTTCGGCCCCAAATATATGCACTTCCGATTATCGACAGAAGAGAAACTGCACCGGCTGTTTGTCGAGGCGGGCGGCAAGCCCCAACGGCGCGCGCCGCACTATTTTGGTTTGGGCCATTCGAAATGGTTTGAGGGGCTGTACCCCGAAACCAAATCCGTTGAGATTCCTCTGTCGGCATTGGACATTGCAACTACAAGTGTGACGTATCCGGACAGTTTCGTTTCCATGCGCCTCGGCGTGAACTATGGTATTCCGCTCGAACCCCTGAAGCCGTTTCACGAACGCGCCTATCTTCTCTCCGATCTTCCTGCGTTGATCGACGCTTACGGCATGCCGCCTGATGTCGATGGGGCCGATTATGCGAACTATGCACACGAACCCTTAGAGAATTTCATCGAAGCGCAGCTCTGGTCGGATGATCCGGTCAGGGATTATTTGGCGGCAGATTAATTATGAGGGGGGCTGGAAGGGTTTGTAACCCCTTCCGTATTTTCCTTGATTTTCAATGGGCTTTCGTTCTGCATGAACAAGCGGACGGGATGAATATCCCGTCCGGCTAAGTTCTTACATTTTCCTGCAAAGTGGTTTGCATTGAACGTCAGTCCTTTCCGAGCCAAAGACTTCTATGACGGTGTATGTGCCATATTCGTCATGCTTCTCATTGTCAATTTGGCTGCCGAGAGCCGCTAGATTTCTCGGACCAACGGCACCGCTTTGGTCCAATGCCGACACGTTAACGTACCGCGTTCCTTTGTATTCTGTGTCTTTGAAGCCATGACGATGACCAAACAAATGGAGACGAAGTCCTGGCAAGTCCTCATGCAAGCGATACTGCCGATCATGAGTCACTAAAATGAGACGACTAGGTTCAATGTGCTCTGAGCGAATAAGTTCGAACAACACTGTTCTGTTCCGAAGGCCGACTTCGTCTCTCGCTTTTTTTGTCTTCCTTGCGTATCGTTGTTTTGCTCTTTGGTATTGCCTTGTCAGTTCGGCAAGATTGGTATCTGGCTCCGCTTTGTCGGACATTTCACCTCTAAGTGCACACAACACTTTGTCGCGTTCTTCCGCGATGACAGTTTGATCATTCAGAGCAACAGTATTCTTCCCCCAATTTGTGTCGCAGCCACTAAATCCGGTAAAACAAAAACCATCCAATGTGACTAAATTTTGGTGCAGATGGTGACATAGAGCACCAAACGACTGACCGTACTCAAGATCACTATCCCAGTTGCCAAAAACATAGTGTACTGGACATTGGAAAGTGGAGACGACACGGAAAAATTCCTCGGCGATTTCGTTGCCAATGTCACCGGCAACGATCACTGCATCATATTCGTTGCTCTCTTGAGATCGAAGGGCTCGCACACAAGAAATATTGTTGTGGATGTCAGAAAAAGCGAGAAACTTGATAACGTGTTCTCCCTTGTTGGCAGATTGCAATCTGAATACATGGTATTCAGAATTCACTAACAAGATTGCCTAAAGATCCTTAGCGGACTTACCAATCTCTGGATATCTGGGTTCCGTGCCGAAAAAACCTGATAGAGGACACATGTGAATGGATGAGGTAGCGCATTCCTACAGCGGCGTCTTTCTGATCACGCTTTCTGGCGACTTCATTATGCAGGAAAGAGATCCACACCCGCACATCCGGAATCCCGGCAGAGTCGGCGTATTCGGCGGCGGGGCCGAGGGCGGCGAGACGCCCGTTGAATGTGCGATGCGCGAGATTCATGAGGAGATTGGTCTTAAGATTCCTCAAGACCAATTGGATCCACTTGGCATCCTGGACAAACGAGAGAATGACGGGTCTATCACGGCATGCCATTTTTATGTGGCAACGGGTGTGGACCCTATAGCGTTGAGTGTTTCTGAAGGACGGATGATTTTGCTGGACCGCGTTCACCTCGAAAGCAATGATCTCGTATCGCCCACTTGCCGGCATGCGATAACGACGTTCCGAGACCGACTCTTTTGATCGAGCGAACATGCGGAGAAAAATGTCAGGTGCTTGTCGGACCCGTTGTCAGCTTGAATGGCTGACCTCCGATTATGAAAAACCAAATGCATTTGCATTAGTTAGGACAAGATTTTTTATGATGTTGAAGACCGTACTTTTCTCGCTAATTGCTTTCTCAATCGCACTATTTCTTTCACATATGGAAGTGGACGCCCAAAATTTGGAATTTTGCTATGAGGCGGAGGCCGACGGCGTCAAAATCGACAAGATGATAAGGCTCTACACCAAGTGCATTCAAGAGGGCGGGCTAAAGCACAAGAACTTGGCTGTTGCATACAACAAACGAGGTAATGTGTATTTGCAAAAGGGCGAAGTCGACACGGCTCTTTTGGATTTCAACAGAGCTCTGAATACTGATCCAGAGTCCTTTGATGCTCATAACAATCGCGGCAACATCTATTTGGCGCAAGGTGATTACGATAGAGCAATACAAGATTACGACGCGGCGATTGATATCAATCCAACCTATGCAGCCGCATATTACAACCGGGGCAACGCTCTAAAGGCGATAAGCGAATTCGATCCAGCGATTTGGAATTACACCAGAGCCTTGAGCATTAATCCCGAGTATATTTCTGCTTACAACAATCGCGGTGTTGCGCATAAGTCGAAAGGGGAGTTCGATAAGGCGATATGGGACTACAGCAAGGCAATTGGTTTGGATCCAAATCACGCTAGCGCTTACAACAACCGCGGTGCTGCCTATATGGATAAGGGCATGTATGACCGCGCTGCTCAGGACTACGAGAAAGCCTTAAGCATCGATTCAAGCCTGGTTGACACACATGTTAACGTTGCCTGGATGCTCGCAACGGCTAACAACAAGGCATACCGTGATGGAAGGAAGGCCATTGTCCATGCGCTCCGTGCAATAGAGAGTGAGGACAGTTCCGATACCCGCGATACACTTGCTGCTGCCTATGCCGAAGTTGACATGTTTGACAAGGCTATTGAGGAACAGCAGCTTGCGATCAGCAAGCTCGGCCAAGATGCCCACAAAGAGATGAAAGCAAAACTGCAAGCACGCCTTTTGTTGTACCAAAGCGGCAAGCCGTACCGGCACTTCAGGTGATTTGATATCCTTTGCCGAAAGGGGTTTGTAACCCCTTCCGCACGTTCATAAACACCTGACTGGGGTGAACGTGAATGACCATGCGGGTGGTAAAACATCCCGTCCGGCCTAGGAGCTTGTAGCCTTCGGGTTTGACCCCCATTTTCTTTTGTGGCCCAGAGCAATCCGTCCTGGGTGCTCGGGTCAAGCCCTACCGGATTCACACATCTCGACTCCCAGTGTGTTGATCCCATCTCCCTCTCCTAGCCTCTCCCTCTTGAAAAGAGGGAGAGGGATATCGCTTTCGATGCCGGATGGCACAGCCTCGTTCCTCCACCCATGCCGCGTAGCGGCAAATGGGGGGAGGCTAGCAGGGGGGCAAACTGCGTTCGCGTCGTTTTCAGCGCTGATCGATCAACCGCAAAACTGGTCGCCAATAATTTGTGTGAATGCCGTCGTGTCAGGCACGAGGACAACAATTCGTGCGTTCGGTCAACGGACTATCGAATAGTGGCGATGCGTTGTCTGTTTCTCATGCAATCGCCCACAGCTCACACATTCTGGTCGATATAGTCGTCGATCAGCTCGTGGTAGCGGCGGATGCGTTTTTCTTGATTGGCGAGGTAGACGCCTTTAAAGCCGCGCGAGCGGAAACCGCGTTGTTGGGTCACGAACACGTCCACATCTTCTTCGATGGCGGGTCCGATAAAGCCTTCGCCAAATTTGAGAAGCTGCACTTCGGCTTCTTCCATGTCCGGGCTGGTCGCGCCCATATTCGCAGAAGGCTCGCGCACCGGCTCGCCCAGCGAGGCGGGGCTTGCGTACCACCAATTATCGAACAGGCATTGTTCGGGATCGTTGTAGTGGGGGCGGGCGCGCAGAAAATGAAACCCGTCCGACCAAATCGACACGGCGAAGTTCGGAAACAGGGTGTAGTGGAAAGCGTCCGTGAGCTGATCATCCGGCACATTGGCGTAATGGCTGTAGCCACGGCCCGGGCCCAGCTTGCGTTTTGCTTCTTGCAGCGCGGTGCGCGTGTCTTCAGGCCGGCCTTTATAGTCGGCTGGGTCGATTTCCCAATAGCGCAGCAAGCCCGCCAGGGGGTCGGCAATGTTGCCTTCCTTGTCTGTCTGGCCGACGCCATAGCCGCCTTTCATCACCATGCGGTTATGGCCCTCGTCGGAGAGGTCGAAACGCGTCTCTTTATAATAGGTGTTGATGGCGGCGCTCACCTTGGTGCGGTCCGAACCCGGTGCGGCATGCATGTGCACGGTGGGCACGTGATAGGATTCATTGAAATTGTCGAGCACCACTTTCCAATTACACGGAAGCCACATGCTGTTGGCCATGCTGCGCCTCCAGGTGTGGATCTCACGTTTTTCCCATTCGTCCCATATGGGGCCGAGATAATCTTTGAGGCTCCCGCACTCCGGGTCCATATTGACCCAGACAAAGCCGGCGAAGCTCTCGCACCGCAGCTCTTCAAGCCGCACATTCGCGCACGGATCGCCTTCGGGGAAATCTTCCTTGTCCGGAGCAAATTTCAAATCGCCCGCCGGCGTGAACGACCAGCTGTGGTATTTGCAGACAAAGTTTTTGAGCACATGGCCTTTTTTTTCATCGACCAGCGGGTTCCCGCGGTGCTGGCACACATTATAGAACGCCTTCACCGAACCGTCGGCCTGGCGCACCATCAGGATCTCTTCCGGGCCCACTTCCTCCATCTGCCAATCGCCGGGTTCGGGCAGTTCCGCCTCGCGCCCCAGCAACAGCCAGACTTTGGTCCACATGCCTTCCCATTCTTTTTCAAAGAAGTCGCGCGAGGTGTAGCGATAGCCGGGAATGCGGCTGCCGCGTGTTTGCTGTTCGGGCCAGGTGTCGAGCTGTACGGACATATTCAACCGCCTTTGTGGTTCGGATCTCTGATCGTGTTTCACCTCAAACTATCTGAGAGTCGGTAATGTGTTCAATATGATTGCGCGGGCATTATGAAAGGACTTTCGCTCATCCCGCCGAAAGGCGGGATCTGGTTCAGCAAATTCCGAATGAATGGCAAGAGATCCCGGTTTTCACCGGGATGAGCGGTAAAAATGAAGTCTAATCATTTGCAAGGCCGTCGCCTTGTTTGCAAAAAGGCGGCCAGACGATTTGCAGTCGCATTAACCTAGGCGCCGTTGAAGCAGCGGCGCGTCGCTGACTGTGAGGGCATCGGCGTTGAGCTTGAGCGCCTCGTCAATGGCAGCGTCGTTTGACTCAACGCCCCACACATTCACCATGACGCCGGCGTCATGAGCGCGGGCGATATCGTCCGCAGTCACATCGGCGATAAAGGGACCCCACCACACACCTTCTGCAGCGGCGCTGATCGTTTGTGGAAGGTTCCCGCCATGCGCGGCCGGGTCCAGCGGGCGATACATGTCGCCCGGCTCAACATTGTGTTTGCCTTTATAAAGGTTCTTCACAAAGGCCGGGTTGATGGTGAGGAAGTCGAGCCCAATGCCGGGGCAGGCGGCGCGGGCCGCCATCAACACTTGCCATTCAAAGGCCAGCAACACGGTTTTGGTCACCACATCGTATTTCTCGACCAATGCAAGCACGGCGTTGAGCAGGTCTTGCGGATCCGAACTGATCGCGCGGTCAAAGGGTGTGGTTTTAAGCTCGATCCAAAGCGCGGCCTCGCTCGCTGCATCCCGATGTGTACGGAGCAATGCGTCGAGCGTTGGAATACGTTCCCCATCGATCGGCGTGTAATCCGGATAGAGCTTTGCCTCGCGTGATCCCGGCGCATAGCGGCCCACGTCATAGGTTTTGAGCTCGGCGAGCGTCAGGTCGCAAATGGCCGGTCCCTTGGTGGCAAGCCACTGGCCCGATCCGTCGCGCGTGATGTGCCGGTTCAGGTGATAATCGTGCTGAACCACCACATGACCGTCGCTACTCAAATGCACATCGAACTCAATCCCATCCACACCGGCTTCGAGGCAGAACTCAAACCCCCGCATCGTGTTTTGCGGATGAAGCCCCGCGCAACATTCGCTGGCGACGACCTTCGGATTTATGATCTGTGGTTTCATCGCCGACCTCATCCGCCGAGCTAAGGAATGACGGTGTAGCCGCCCGGTACGATGCCCAGCAGTGTGCGGGCTTTATCGCTCAGGGCCGAAAGCGCCTCCGGCGGATTTGTGGTTGCGTGATTTTCGAGTGTCGACAGCCAACTCGGGATGAACCCAATGTAGAACCCGGTGCGGATCTGGTCTTCATGATTTGAGCCGCCACTGTGAACAACATCCCCGCTATAGATCAGCGCCGACCCTTTGCGCATGATCGCCTGGCAGGCTTCCCCCTCTTTGGGCTGGCGATCATGCGGCCATTTATGACTGCCCGGAACCACAACGGTGGCGCCATTGCGTTCCGTGAAATCGCATAACGCAACATTGGCGCTGATAAGCCCGTGTTGCCCTTTTTGGCGGGCAACGTAGGGCCAAGAATCAAAATCTCGGTGAAAGGCTTGCTTCATCTCGCCCTGTCCCAACACCATCAATTCGGCTGTGCTCACCCGCACATCGCGGCAGGCCTCTCCCGCGCCCAACAGATGATAGGCCAGGCGCAACAGCAAAGGGTGACAGATAATGGCGTCGCTGTGCACCGAAAGGCCGGCGAGCCCGTGGAACCGCTTTGTTTTGAGGCCGAAAAATTCATTTATCGGATTGCCCGGGTCCGTGTTGCACCATTCGGCCGTCTCGATATGGGGCAAAAAATCGGCCATCAATTGATCGCAGAGCGACGGCGGAATGAAGCTGTCAACCACCAGAGCGCCGTCCGTTTCCAGCGCCGCCTCAAACCTCTCCAGCGGATCATCAACGCGCAGGTGCTGCAGTTCTGGTGTGCCCATGCTTTTGCTCCCTCTCACAGCCGACCCGAAATTTATGCAGGAATTTGCACAGCACGTCCAACGGCGTCTTGTCTTATGCGTCTGACTCTTCGCACGTGATGTGCCGGTTCAGGTGATAATCATACTGAACCACCACAGGACCGTCGGCGCTCAGATGCACATCGAACTCAGGTCTATCCACACTGGCTTCGAGACAAAACTGAAATCCCCGCAATGCGTTTTGCTGATGAAGTCCCACGCAATACTCAAGGGCAACGATCTTTCGGGTTTATGCTCTGTGGTTTCGTTGGGCGAGCAGATCACATTCGGGCTGGGATGGTTTGCTTGTCGAGTTTTCCATGACACCCACCGCTTGATCCCAATGTCATCCCGCGCTTGACGCGGGATCCATACCCCCGGAATTCGAACCGTTAGCACAGGGGTTATGGATCCCGGTCTGCCGCAAGAGCGGCAACCGGGATGACACGAAGGCATTTGCTGGAAGGCACAGCATTGTCGTTGCGCCGGAAGGTATTTGCGCAGCGCGTCCAACGCTGTCTCGTCTTGTATTGAAGTTGAAAAAGCCATGTAAAAAATGTTTTACATGGCGCAGATTTCTCTCTAATCTCCATGTAAAGAATTTTTGACATGAAGAAAAGGCAGGCGGCTGTATGGCGTTCCGGGAAAAATCTGCGTGGATCATGATCTTGGCGTTGGTGGTGGCGGGTGCCTTTTATTTCTACACAGTTGCGGGCGCTTGGATTCAGTCCGGCGAATTGGCGGGGCCGCAGGTGCCGCTGATCGCTTCTTACACGATCTTTCTTGTTGTGTTGTCCGTCGCGGGCCACATCGTCATTTCAGCGTTTGCGCCCAAAGACGCAAATGCCGCGGCGGATGAGCGGGACCGCAACATTCTCAACCGCGCGGGCCGTTCTTCGTCCATTGTTCTGGCAACCGGCATTGTTCTGTCCCTCGGCCTTTATCTGGTAACGCAGGATGGCAACCTTCTGTTCTATGCCATTTTCGCCAGTCTCATGGCCGGTCATGTGGCGGATTATGCATTGCAGATCCTTTTCTACCGCACTGTGCTTTAGTCGGTGGTTCGTCGACCGGCCCGGCGGGCGCGCCCGCATTTGAGCAACCGGGTGCGCGCGCTGCGCGAGCAGCACGGGGGCCTCACGCAAGAAGAACTGGGCGATGCCGTTGGCGTCACGCGCCAAACCATCATCGCGATTGAGCGGAACCGCTATGCGCCCTCATTGGAAACCGCCTTCAGAATTGCGCGTGTATTCGGCGTCGGCGTTGAAGATGTGTTCGATTGGGAGGAATAGAAACGAGGGGAAGAGGGAAGAGGGTGCAAGGCTCTTCTGTCTGTTCATTGAGAGCTGTTAGTAGAGCGCCCCCTCAACGCCTGCGGCGGTTCGTACCCGGAACATTGGCCCGCATCGCATACTCTTCCTCGCTCAGCGCCTTTTTCAGGATTTTGACGGCCGCATCGGCTTCCTTTTTGGTGAGGTCACGGAAAAAACTCTGGGTGATCTCTTCTTTCACGCCTGAAATTGTTTGAGACGCTTCGCGGCCTTTCTCGGTGATCGCAACGAGATGGGCGCGCTTGTCTGCGTCATCTTTTCGCCGAACGATATAGTCATCCTGTTCGAGCCTTTTGAGCGCGCGTCCCGCATTGCTTCTGTCGACAAACAGCATGTCCGACAGTTCATCCTGGGCGACAGCGCCGTCTTCCTGGGCAAGAAGGGAAAGCAAACGCGCTTCGGTATGGTTGAATCCAAACACGGAAAGCCGGCGTTCGACGGTTTGATAGCGCCGGTGCGCGAGGACACCGATCAGATCAAAAAGCGTGAGAAAGCTGTTCATGCACGAAGCACCCTTGACAGAAGACGATCTAAAATATATGCATGCGCACGCATATAAATTGAGACTCTTGTAAGGAATAGAGAATGGAACGCGAAGATGCAATCGAAGCGCTCGGCCCTATGTTTGACGCGATCACCGCCGATGGTGCCTTGGCGCTCAAGGAACTGGACCTATCTCACGATGCGGCCGTCCTCGATGTGGGCACGGGCAAGGGCTATTTCGCCATATGCCTTGCGTTGAACGGGTTTAATGTTTTGACCGGCGAACCTGAAACGGATCGCTCGCGCTACGCCGGGCAAGAATGGGCGGAGAATGCCGAAAAGGTTGGGGTGAGGGACCGGCTTCGCTTTGAAGCGTTTGACGCGAGCCAGATGCCGTTCGACGCGCAGGCCTTCGACGCGGTGTTTTTCTTCGGCGTGCTCCATCACGTTGACGAAGGCGAACGGACGAAGGTTTTGGGGGAAGCGTTGCGCGTTTCAAAGATCGGCGGTGCCGTTGTGTTCTTCGAACCCAAACAGGAAACGCTCGAAAAAGTCTGGATGAACGACCCGGACCATCCGCACGCCGCCGTTCCATCCGATTATGTTGGCGCGGCGCAAGTTGACGAACGCCGGCTGACCGGTTCTCTCATGGATATCTACATCTACAAGAAACCGGCATCGGGCGCTTGAAAGCCGGAAGGCTAAATCCCAGGAAGGCTATATCAATGTGTCGTGGTCCTTCGGCACAATCAAAAAAGCCCTTTTTGCTTGATCAAAATCAATGCCGAGGCCGCGGGCGAAGATAGCGTTTCTCAATCCGCATCCAACGACTGGGAGAGGCCATGATGACACAGCATTACGATGCCATTGTAATTGGATCGGGACTTGGCGGTTTAACGGCAGGGGCGCTTTATGCCCACGCGGGCAAGCGGGTGTTGCTTCTTGAGCGGAACGCCAATTTCGGGGGAGCGGCAACGACCTATCGCCACGGCGCGATGACCGTTGAAGGCTCGCTTCACGAAACGGCCGATCCACGTTCCACCATGGATCCAAAGGGCGCGGTTTTTGAAGCGCTCGATCTGTACGACGACATCGAATTCGTTGAGGCCCCGAACATCTATGAAGTGCGTAGCGCGCGCGTTGGGGCGCCGTTCGTGTTGCCGCACGGATTTCAGCCGATCGAAGAAGCGCTGACGGCACGCTTCCCGCATCAGCAGCGGAACATCAAACTGTTTTTGCGTCACATGCGCCGCGCCCTCAAAGCCATCGACTATTTGGGCGGCAGCCATGATGCGCTTTGGCGGATCGCCCATGCGGCTGAATTGCCGCTGGAATTGTGGGCGGTTGTGCGCGACATGCGCGCGTCGCTGGCCGATGTGCTCGAGCGTTTCTTTGGCGATGACGAAGCGATCAAGATCGCACTGGCGGCAAACCTTCATTACTACACGGACGATCCCGATCAATTTTGGTGGCTCGGTTTCGTTCTCGGACAGGGCGGATTTCTCGAAGGCGGTGGCCACTTTATCAAAGGCGGCTCGCAGCGATTGAGCGACAGGTTGGTCGCGGCTATTCGTGATGAGGGCGGCGAGGCTCAGTCCGGGTGCGATGTATTTGGCGTTGAGCTGGACGCAGCCGGCCGGGCGTCAGGTGTGCGCTATCGGACGGGGAAGGATGGATCTGAGAAGACGGCTCAGGCGCCGATCGTTTTCGCCAACGCGGCGCCCCATCGAATCGCCGAAATGCTGCCCGATGAGGTGCGCCAAACCTTTATGGCGCCCTACCGTGACAGGCCGCTTTCCATCACGCTGCTATATGCTGCCTTCGGGCTCACGCGACCGCCGGCTGAGTTGGGGGTCGGCCATTATTCGACGCAGCTTCTCCCCGATTGGGTGCAGAAACTTTCCGACTATAAGAAGAGTGCGGACATTTTGGCCACGCCGCCCGGGGACCGCATGCCGGTTCTTGCGGTTGTCGACTACAGTCAGATCGACAGCGGCATTCGGCGCAACGGACTCTATTCTTTAAGCGCTGATTGCATTGACCAAGTGTCCAATTGGGAAGGGCTGGATCCAACAGCTTACAGCGCGCGCAAAGACGCGTGGCTGGCGGCAATCCTTGAACGGCTCGATCAAGAATGGCCGGGCTTCGCTGATGCGGTTGCGGAGTCGACCATCACCACGGCGCGGTCGATGCGGGATTATTTGAACACGCCCGACGGCGCGTTGTACGGCTTTGCCATGCGTCCGCCGCGCCAAGGCCCGGTCAAGGCGCCGACACAGGTGGCCACGAGTATTGAGGGGCTTTGGATTGCGTCTTCTTACTCCGGCAGCGGCGGATATTCGGGGGCCATGGGGGGCGGCGCGGCGGCTGCGCAAGCGGCCCTGAAGGAAGAAGGTGCGCGGTTGGGCCGGACTGCCGCGTGATTGCCTTGGCAGCAAGCAGCCCGAACCTTATAGTTTACTTCGTATACTGACCCGCAATGGTTGTTGTTTGGCGCGGGCGCGGGGAATTGCGACCCTATCCTGCTGAGGTCCTTCCGTATGCTGAGAAAAGCGCTTGTGGCTTTAAGTTACCTTATCCTGGTTTCTGCGTGCACGCAGCCTCAAGCGACATCCTGCACCGATGGCCAAGACAAGAAATACGACACCGAGTGGCAGTGTATGGAAGGGCACGGCGATTCGCACGAAAGATGGGCATATTGCAGTTGCCTGACTTCATGCAATCGTGAAGTTGGATCTGTGCCTTATTGCGATTGCATCGAGAAAAAACACGGACAGAAATGCCTGATCATCGCCGATTGAGAAGTGTGATTTAGATCACGGAATTCGCATGAACAACAAAATGAAATCTCGTCTGGAAGTGATCACACATTTTGTCGACACACTCGATTGTCATCCCGGCTGAAGCGATAGCTGAATACCGGGATCCATACCCCCTGAAGTCAAAGTGTAAGTACAGCGGTTATGGATTCCGGATAAGCACCATTATTGGGAGGCGCAAGTGCGTTCCAGTGGGGCGCTTTCCAGGATGACACAGAGGGAAAGCCGGCAAGGCGCGGCGTTGTCATTGCGCATGGTTCGTGTCGGCGCAAGGCGGGCCAGACGATCGGCTCTTTTCTTCTGGCGCGCTGTTGCCTACACTTTATGCGTGCCGAACATCGAGAAACCATGTGGTGGAGGCCCCATGATTGACCTCAAAAAAGTGAAAGCCGATCTCGAACAACAATTGCGGGAACTGGACGAGCGCGCCCATGAGATTGATGAAGATCTGAGCGAGACGCCGGACCGCAACTGGTCGGAACAGGCCATCGAAGCGGAAGACGATGAGGTCTTGGAAGAGGTCGGCGCCATCACTCTGATCGAGATCGGGCAGATCAAAACCGCGCTCGCGAAAATCGAAGACGGCACCTATGGCGTTTGCGACGGTTGCGGCGAAGACATTCCCGAAAAACGCTTGGAAGCCTTGCCTTATGCCTCGCGCTGTATCAAGTGCGCGTAAATTTGCTTGGCGCCAGACCCGGCCACTTCTTGGCCGGGTGTTGTTACCGATCCGCCGTCACATGCCCCCCATTTTGAGGATTTCGATTTCCATCTGCAGGCGGGCGATCTCCAAGTCATAGAGACGCTTGCAGTCGATGCGCTCGGGCCGCTTGCCCAGTGGAATGATGATACGGCCATAGCCGATCAGCGAGGCGTCGTCCCGATCGTTGTTACGGTATTTCGATCTTTCCTGCACGCGGCCTGCACCGATGTCGATATAGGCGCCATTGCTGTTCATCGATTGCCGGCACCGTGTTCCACCCGCCGTTTCAACACTGTCTTGCCCGCCGGGGCCTTGGGGTGCGTAGGGCAGATTCAGGCCGTCACCGCGGGCCGGTGCCAATACGGCGAGCATAATAACGCCCACACACACGGGGAATAACCATTTCTTCATTTGCGATCTCCGTCCGTACACAAATTGCAATTTCGCGGTCGTCTTCAGGCACGTCGAATATGACGCGCATGCGCCGCCGCCCGTTTGGGCCAAGATTGAGTTTCGTCGTTCTCAGTTTCACACCGAAGGCGGGCGTGACGAGGTCGGGTTCAAAGGGTTCCACCACAATGTCTAAGGGGGACCTGTACGCATTCGCGACGGTGACCATGACCACTTTCTTGTCCATGAAAGTCACGCCTTCATCCACCAGGGGGGTGATCGAAAGCGCCTGTGCTTCAAAGGAAAAAGCACATAGGGCTGTCAACGCGAGAAGTTGTTTTTTCATGAGGGGTTCATCCGGTTAGAGCCAAGAAGAGGGGCGGGTCACATGCCTCATGCGACCCGACAAGCGCGCATGCTATTGATCGTTGCGGACCGAGCGTCCGTTTTCACTGGAAGCGGTGATCTGCGGCGCGGCACAGGTGGCCGTTGTGGTCAACGTGTATGATCCTTCCGGGAAGATCGTTGACGACGTGGCGCGTGCGTCCAAATCGATCGTGGTTGTGCCGGCGCCTAAGTTCAGGACTTGATTGCCTGTTGCAAAGCCGGAGCCCACATTGAGCTGGGTTTCTGCGCCGCCCGTATAGGCCGCCGGAGAATTGGAAAAGCTCGCCGCAGCGAACGTCACGTCAACAGCGCCGTTTGACAGAACAGAGACTGCGCCTGACGTGCCGCCGCTGAGCGCCGAGCTCAAAGTCAGATTGTCGATGCTGGCCGCCAACGAGCCGTCGGACTCGGCTGAGAAGGAACAAGAAAGGGCGATGTCGCCGTCAAAGTTGATCGCGTCCGATGTGGCCAAAGGAATCGCCTGCGCGCTTGCGCCGTGCAGGGCCACGGCCAGAAGGGCCAGTGACATAAGTTTCAAAGAGTTTTTCATAACGTCCTCATCAATAAAGTTTGGTTCAAGAAAATCTGTACACAGAGGGACAGAAGGTACGGACCTTCAAGTTCAATATTGAAGCCAATCTGGCGAGGCGGGATTAAGTTACTGAAATGTAAACACTTCCCGTAAAATCCGATGAATGCGCCCGCCGTATCCGTCACGCAAACCGCAACGGATTTTGCGAAATGAGAAATCAGCTGTTGCAAATTGAGTGACTTTTGCGGGTGCTAAACGGCATGCCATGCGAACGCAGCGGCCCCCGAATGGCACCTACGACATTCACACAAGTGAGTCGGTTTAATGTGGCGTGTGCAACCTGACAGATCGGTAACATCTCTGACCGGAGGCATGGGCAACAGTTTTAGGGGTGCTTTATGTTCGTCATGAGCTTTCCAGTTGGGTTGTCAATGCGTCTTAGAAGGACGTGCATGAAGAAGACATCGGAGCCATTTTCGTGCTCTTGGACGCCAACCCGTTCACCAGTCAATGCTTGACTGATATAGACAAGTTGCCTTTGCACTTGTGGCTGCATGTGATCCATCTGATGTGCGCCAGCAAGAAGGGAGTTTCAACTCGGCAAATCCAGCGGATGCTCCAATGCAGCATGAAAACCGCTTGGTTTCTCACCCATCGCATCCGTGAAGCTATGAAGGACGGCGGTCTTGGGCCGCTCGGTGGCGAAGGTAAAACTCTAGAGGCCGACACCACTTACATCGGCGGCATGGGCAAAGTGATCGTTCATTCTCTTGTCGAGCGTGACGGGCGCGTGCGTTCGCACGTAGTCCCGTGCGTCAGCGGCGCCAATCTCCGGCCTATCTTGCGCGAACACGCCAGTTTCAAATCTGCCCTCATGACCGATACCGCTGGCGGTTACATGTAAATCGGTAAGGCGTTCGCCCGCAATGAAATGGTCGATTATGGCAAGCTCGAATATGTGCGCGGCGACGCTCACAGCAACACCGTTGAAGGGTATTTTTCTGTCCTTAAGCGCGGCATCACGGGCGTTTATCACAATGTCAGCGAGGCCCATTTGCACCGTTATCTGGCGGAGTTTGATTTCAGATACTCCAACCGAGAGAAGATCGGCATTGATGACGTGAGCCGTGCCGACATTGCCCTGCAAGGCGTGAAGGGTAAGCGGCTCACCTATGAAACGACTCGTCACAGAGGGGCAGCGGAGGCGTCCCAAATTTAAGTTAGTGCGAGTTTGGAGATAGCGCGCCGGCCTTCCGGATGACCAGCAGCTATCGTTTTATTTCCTTCTGGAATGACAGCATGTCGCGTTGTGTGGTATGGGTTCATCCATGCCACGCAAGCCTGCACAGAATCCCCACAACCCCGAGGAATACAAGCGTTTCCTTGAAACTGCCAAAGAGGTTGAGGCGAACAAAGATCCCAAAGCGTTCGAACGCGCCTTTGAGCGTGTTGTTGTCAAAAGGCCGCCGACCAACTCCAAGTGACTTGTCGTCATCGGTTTAGAAAGCGGCCGATGCTTTCTCGCGCGCCGAAAACAGCGTTTCTCAATCTTGTCCCGTGCGGAGGTATGTAACCTTGGGACAAAAGGCCAGACAAATTGCGCTGGAACCTTTGCCAATTCCCCTTGCTCTGCAGCTGACTAATTTGTGGCATTCTTCGGAATTCCTCAGACCACCTAATAAGAACCGGGCGATCTATTGCTCCGGTTAAGTGCCCGAGCTCATTGCGCAGCCTACTTGCCATGGGCAGACTCCCCTGCCCAAGTCCAGACTCATCCTCCCTACGGACATGCCACGCGAGCATGTCAGCCGCCTGAAGTGGCAAAAGGTCTTTATCATCCCGAAAGATGGGCGTTCCGTTTATTACTCTTCGGGCCTCCTTCGGTAGGCTCTTTGCCATATAGTCAAAAAACAGTGCAATGTTCGTATTCACTCCGCTTTGCTCGTCAAAAATGAAGTCTATAGGAGCTTTCCCTCCCTCCTGCGCAACATATCGCGCTAGCGTTGCGACTGCCATAAAGACGCAAACGAAGTGAGGGTTTCCAATGCCGCGCGGGGCAACCGGGCGCACTTGTTCATAGTATTCTTTTCGACTTATCGAAACTTCGAAGGAAAATGGTCTGAGTTGCTCGATAATGTGGGCGAATTTCACCAATTTCTGATCGCGGTCGGTGTCTGTCCATCCGCCAAATTGGCCCCTAAGACTTTGCGCCTCAGACATTTTCAAATAATCGATCGATGGAGCGGCACGGAGTTCTTTATCCCACGCATCCGCAAATTGCATCCACCTGTCGGCGCTGCTCAGATAGCCAGCCATGAACAAACGCTTATCGCCAACGTCGCTCGCTGAGTCGTCGATGTATGCCTGCAAAAAGGCCAATGTTCTTCGCGCTCTAACAGGTGATGAATAGCCGCTCATAAGCGCACGGATTGGAGCGCTTGGGCGATCCCAAATCGAATCGGCTAAGAATCTACTAGTTAATTTATGGTACACCAAGTGTAACCCTCCCCTTGTGGGGAGACCAATAAGCCTTGTGTAACAAGGCTTTTTGGGTTGAGGGTAAGCGGCAAGGAAGGGCATTTCGTTGATCCCCTGTCTTTATATTTTTCGCCGACGGGGAGATTCCGTGATCATCTGCGCTGACGTAACGGTTTTCCCCCACCCGAAAACTCGCTGAATAGCGCGATTTTTCGACCTGCCCGCCGAGGGGAGGTATCGACGTAATGCGCGGCAGATAAAAATTCTAAATCCCGTAGCGAATAGCACGTGGGCGGCACCAATCATTTTTCTTTGCCGGCGTCGTGCGCCATGAAAATTAACCAGTTCTGTTTCGCAATTTGCAACGGCAGGTGTTGCAAAATGCAAACCGGCGATGCCGCATGGAGGGGCGCACCCTGCGCCGCGGCGCGCAACCGGTTGAAAACGCGGCTAATTCGGAGGCGCCTGCAAATTGAGAGAGTTGGTCCGGCGTGTGCTCCGTACTGGGCGTTAGGAAGCCGAGGTACGGTATGAAACGCTTGAAGAACAAACTGAGCGATGATGTTGAAACGGCGCTGGCGGCGCTTGCCGATTTAGCGCTGCCGCTGTCGGGCAACGACGCGCTCTTTATATATGATGCGGCACGGCAGCGTGCGGTTGGGGGGCGTGTCAACACGTCCAGCGATCGTCCGTTCGAAGACTGCGCGCCTTGGGTTGCGCGGTGGCGCGAAGGCGACGACCAAGATCTGATCACGCTTCAAGCTGCAAACGGCGACCACCTCGGCTTTGTGGCGCCCGTTTCAGGCGCGCCCGCCGTGCGCGACGCCCTGCACCCGATCTGCACCGCTGCCGAGAAGATTTTGGAACAAGCCCGTGAGAGCGATCTGCTTTTGGGCACGCTTGACGCCATCCCGGATCCGGTTGCGGTTCACGGGCCCGGCGGCGTGGTCCTGTTCGCCAATGCAGCGGACGGCAAGACAGGTGCTGACGTGCGTGGGGAAGCACGCGTTTGTCCGATGAAAGACGGCAACAAGCTGGTGATCGAGTCGCGCGAAGTCACCATGAACGACAGGGAAACGGCGCTCACGCGTGCCTATACGGTGATTGCACGGGCCGAACGGCTGGCCAAGCTCGGCTATTTTGTTTTCGACACGCAAGAATTGCGGATGACCCATCTGTCCCCCGGTATTTACGCCATCGCGACCAGCCTTGATCCGGCTGCCGACGGGCTCACCTACGAACAATTGCTGGACCGTGTGCATCCGGCGGACCGGGACCGTGTGGTGCGGGAGACATGGGCCAGCATCCACGAAAACAAAGAGCTGGACATCGAATTCCGTACACTGACGGTAGAGGGCGATATCCAGAATCTCTGGCTGACAGAATCGTCTCTCCCTGTAGGACCGGATGGCGGGACGGTGCGCGTGGGCATCGTGCAAGACATTACCGAACGGATCGAACGGGAGGCGGCGCTCAAAGAAAACATTGCCTTCCGTCAGGCCGCGACGAAAACAGCGCTTGATTGCGTGGTCACCATCGACAGCGAAGGCGTGATTAAGGAGTTTAATCCCGCTGCGGAAAAAACCTTCGGTTTCGATGCGCAAGAAGTGATCGGCCGGCCGCTCGCCGAGACGATCATTCCCGTTTCTTTGCGCGATAAACACTTACAAGGGCTCAAACATTATTTGGAAACCGGCGAACACAATGTGTTGCACAAACGGGTCGAAGTGCCGGCAATCCGGGCAGATGGAACGGACCTGTTGGTCGAGCTTGCCATCACCCCGTTTGACGTGAACGGCAACCGGTATTTCACCGCCTATCTGCGTGACATCACCGAGGCGAAACACCAACAAGAAGTGCTGAAAGCCTCGGAAGAGGAATTGCGTACCGCAAAAGAACAGGCCGAGGCCGCCAACGAAGCCAAGTCGCGCTTTTTGGCTATGATGAGCCACGAGATCCGCACCCCGTTAAACGGTGTTATTGGCGGCTTAAGTTTGTTGCGCAACTCGCCGCTGAATGAAGAACAACAGGCCCATGCCAAACTGGCACGCGAAGCGGCGGACGGGCTTTTGACCTTGGTCAATGATCTGCTCGATTTCGAACGGATCGAAGCCGGTCATGTGAAACTCAAACCGAGCGACTTTGATTTGTGGGATTGTGTGAGCCAAGTCGCGGATGTTTTCAAGCTGATTGCGCAATCGAAAGATCTGCCGGTTTTGGTCAACATCGAGCAGGATGTGCCGCGTTATGTCCGGTCCGACGCCACCCGGCTTCGCCAGATCCTGCTCAATCTGGTTTCAAACGCGGTGAAATTTACCGAAACGGGGTCGGTGCAGATTCGCGTGACCGCCGATGAGGGCGGTACAGAGTTACGCTTTGAAGTCGAAGACACGGGCATTGGCATTCCACAGGGGCTTGAAGACCGGCTGTTCGGTGAATTTGTTCAGCTTGAGTCCGACTATCGCCGCCGTTTCGGGGGCGCGGGCCTTGGCCTCGCCATTTCGAAAAGCCTCTGTACACTGATGGATGGTTCCATCGGCTGTGAGAGTGTCGAGGGCGAGGGCAGCCTTTTTTGGTTTACGGTTTCGGTTGAACCGGCCTCGGCCGCGCAAGATGCAGGCCCTGACCGAACAGCGTCGCAAACGGATTTGTCCGATGTGCGTATCCTGCTCGCCGAGGACAGCGAGACCAACGCCTATGTTGCGCAGGCATTGCTGCGCCACTGCGGCGCCCGGGTCGATCATGTGACGGACGGCGCGCAAGCTGTCGCCGCATTTCAGAACAACCGGTACGATCTTGTGTTGATGGATGTGTCGATGCCGGTGGTCGATGGCATTGAAGCGACGGCTCGGATCAAGGCCGATCCCGAATGCGGGGATGTGCCCATCGTCGCCATGACCGCCCATGTGGGTGAGGAAGATTGGCAGCGGTGCAGAGAGGTTGGCATGTGCGACCGCATCACCAAGCCCATCGATCAAAACGCCTTTCTATCGACCGTGGCCCGTTGGGTGAAACCAGGCACGTCTCATGCACCGTCGCATGTTTCGTCGGCTGACGGTGCCGTTGAGAAGGCGTTGCCGGAAAGCATGCTTGATGTCGACCGTTTCACCTCGAACTGGCGCGGTCTCGACAGCCAGGTCCGTCTCGAGATCATCTCGATTTTCCGTGAGGAATGTGAAAACCGGGTCATCAAATTGGGGGCGGGCACGCTCGACCGGCAGGCGGCCAGCCGCGAGGCCCATTCGCTCAAAAGCGCATCGGCCAATGTCGGGGCCTTCGCCTTGTCGGAAGCGGCGGCGGACCTTGAAGCGGCCTATATCAGCGGTGCCGATGCCGGGCCGGTTTTGGCACGCGTTCTCGAAATCTCAACAGCAACACTGGATGACGTCATGCGCATTCAATCGGACGAGCGTTATTGGCAACTTAGCGAACGGGCAGGAGAACGCGCATGAGCGGTTCAGCAAAGATTCTTGTGGTCGAAGACAGCCCCAGTCTTGCGCGCACTTACAGCGCCCAGCTTGAAAAAGCTGGGCACCTGGCATCGATCGCCGAAACGGCGGCGGCCGCCGGGCAGGCGATCAGAACTTTTCAGCCTGACTGCGTGCTTCTCGATCTGCATTTGCCTGACGGTAACGGTCTTGATTTGTTGGCGGCGTGGGGGCAATCGCCCGCGGCGGCGGTACCGGTTATCGTGATCACCGCCAATGGGTCGGTGAATATTGCTGTGGATGCAATGCGCGCCGGTGCTAACGACTTTCTTGTGAAGCCGTTTGATTCAGAGCGGCTTTTAACGACCGTTGCCAATGTGGTTGAAAAGAAACGGCTCGAACGGACGGTGGCCGCGTTGCGCAAAGCCGGCCCCAAGGAAAGCCTCGGCGCGATGATTGGCGGCTCGCCGGCGATGCAGGCGGTGTACAAAACCATTGAAACCGTTGCGCCCAGTCGCGCGTCGGTTTTCATCACCGGCGAAAGCGGAACAGGCAAGGAACTGGCCGCCCGTGCCCTGCACGACCAAAGCGATCGTGCGTCGGGCCCTTTTGTTGCGCTTAATTGCGGGGCGCTGTCGCGCGACTTGCTTGAAAGCGAATTGTTCGGCCACATCAAGGGCGCGTTTACCGGCGCCACGTCCGACCGCGACGGCGCCGCCGCGACGGCCGATGGCGGCACGCTGTTCTTGGATGAAATCTGCGAAATGGATTTGGATCTGCAAAGCAAATTGTTGCGGTTCATTCAGCTTGGGGAATACCGGCGCGTCGGTGAAGATCAGGCCCGGACGGCCGACATTCGGTTTTTGTGTGCCACCAACCGGTCGCCCGTTGACGAGGTGCGCGCAGGCCGTTTTCGTGAAGACCTCTTCCATCGTCTCAATGTGATTCCGATCTGCTTGCCGCCACTGCGCGAGAGGGAGGATGATGCCCAGGAACTCGCCGCCTTCTTTCTTGAAAAACTTTCGGCGGAAGAGGGCGGCCCCGCGCGCCGCTTTGATGAATCCGCGTTGGACGCCTTGGCGCACTATGCGTGGCCGGGCAATGTACGCGAGCTTGAAAATCTCATTTTGCGCTTGGTGGTTTTGACCCGCGGTGAAGTGATCACCGGCACCGATGTGGAAGCGGCTCTTGTGCAAGGCGCTGTTGGTGCAACGGAAGGCGACAGCGTTACAAAGGAAACGGCACCGTCATTGACCGGGGCGTCGCCCGCAGCGGGCATCGCAACCGGCGCCGCGTCCGCGCGCGTCCAACCGCTGTGGATGACCGAACGCCAGGCCATCGAAGGGGCCATCACAAAATGCGCCGGCAACATTCAGCAAGCCGCCCGGCTTTTGGAGATCAGTCCATCGACCATCTACCGCAAACGGGAAGCCTGGCTCGCTCAAGACAAGATGGCTTCTTAGCCAAACCGGGCGAAAATTTTGAGTTGGGTCAGCGGCAGTTTCTGATCCCCGTGTGCAAGAACGCTTTCGTCATGGCGAGCGGACGAAAGTCCGCGTGGCCATCTCGAGCAATCGGCATCATCAAATGATTGAGATTGCTTCGCTGACGCTCACGCGTCATCTCGCAATGACGTTCTTCCCTCCCGCGTGCCAATCTTCATCACGTGGGGATCTAGTGTTTTGTCCCATTTAGATTGTCGTGTTGTTTATAGGTGTAGCCCTCGTGCTCGACACGAGGGCCCAGAGCAATTAGCCCTGGGTCTTCCTGTCGTGAAGCTTGTCCTTGGGCCGGCCTTCAGCCGGAACCGGGAGCACGAAGACGACGGCAAGAAAGATGACTTGTCATTATTCGACCTAACAATTTGAGTGATACAAGGCGCTAGAAGGATGCGTGACGGCGCACAGGGCCATCATGCGCATTACGTCCCACCAAAGACCAACTCAGCGAAACAGGATCTGCGAGAGCAGCAGCGGCGCGTCGGACCGTCCAATTGGCAGCGCGGCGCGGGCGGGTAAGATCTCCGTCTCGGCGGCCAGGAGTTTTCCTTGGTGCTTGTCCAACTCTCTAAAGAGTTTGCGGAGCCCGGCGCGTTCATTGCCGTTGCCGTGCACAAGCACGACGGCACCGTCGGTGATGCGTGCGGCATTGGCCAGCCAAACATTGGCGTCAAGCGCCAGAAGCGACAGATCGTTCAGTTCCCTCAAAACCCTTCTGTCATAGACGAGGCCGGGAAATCGGAACCAAATGCTCGGTGTAATACCGTTTTCCAGCAACAGCACTTCGAGCGATAATACATCGTTCCGCAAATCAACCTCTTTGTCCGTGAGGAAATGATAGTTGCCGAACCGGTCTGGCCGAAGCGGATGATTCATCGAGTGATTGATCCACGTGATGTTGAGCTTGCCTTGAGCTGACCAGCGTTTTAAGGCGCCAAAGTTATGTTTGTGCCGCAAAGCCCATTTGCCGGTGATGGCGATCCCCACATCGAGAGGGCGGCCAAGCAAATCGGAAAGGGCAAGCAAACGGTCGAACAGATCTTGGTCCCAAGTCCGGCGCGATTGGCATAGATCGACGGTGAGAACGAATGAAAGAGCAGGTTGGGCGGTGATATCATCGCGGATGCGGTCAATTACGCGTTCTCTCGTCAGCGCAAATGTTTTTGCAAAGTCAGAGTTTTGGATTTCTTGATCACGCGCGGGCCGGGCGTGCCGTTTGAGTGCTTCTTCTTTAACGACAAAGGCTTTTAGATCGCCGTCACGCACAAGCAATAGGGTTCTTTCGCCATTCATCATGAAATGCCGGATTGCGGCGACCAAGGTGTTGCCGGGGAGATCAGCCTCATGTTCCCAGATCCGGTCTGCAGCGTCGGCGGGAGCAATCACATAAAAGGATCGGCTTTCGTGATAATTGGTTATCTCACGACCCGCCAAGTGATCGATTTCTGCGTCGGGACTTATAGCCGGCTTGGCAAAACTGTTTGTCCTTTTGCTTGTCTGGGGCTCAACAGGATGCGCAGCCCGCGAAGTTTGGTGCTTTTCTGGCGCTTGCGACAGAAGCGTTAATAGGGGGCCATCGTCGATTGTGACATCAACGGTTTCTCGCGGTGCCATGGGAACCGGTCCCGCGCAGGCCGTGACAAACGCGGCACATAGGCCGATGGCGAACTGTTGGCCCGTGAGCTTCAGCAGACGGCCCGCATTTCGGTGACACGATTGCGTGGCTGTCACGTTGCGTGCGGTCTTTCCTTTGCGGTCATGTCGTTGTCACCCGTCATGCCCTAAAAGAGCCAAAACAAGAGCAGGGCGATCAGAATGATCAGCAGAATACCAATCCCGAAAATGAGCCATTGGTAACCTGGCGACAAACTCAGAACCGCGAGCAAAATCAGGAACAGCAAGACGAGCGTCAGAATGCAACACATCATCTCGATGAAGTCCCACGTGACGCATAGTTCTTCCAAGTCGCCGCCGAGCCACGGGATCATGAAGGCGCAATCGCGTTCCGTCTCTTCGCAGCAGCAGTCTTCTTTTTCGGTGACGACGACCGTCACGCAGCTTCTCAAACCGTTCGATTGGCCCATAGGCGCTTCTTGCACGTCCACAACCGCACAATTTTCATAAACACCGGGTACGGATGTTTGGGCAACGACAAGGATGGGCAGAGCCGTTTCTTGCGGGTCCCAAATACCGCCAAAATTGTTGCCAACATAGGTGCAATCAGGAAATGCGCTGCAATCCCAATCTCCATTGGATTGCGCCGAGACCAAACTCAGCCCGTTCGGCAACGCATCTGTCACCGTCACGATCGTTGGGCTTTCGATCGGCACATCCCCGTCATTGCGCACGGTAAGGGTAAACGCTACCGCGTCGCCCGCCGTAACAGAGTAATCACTTGCCGATTTGACGATCGAGACGTTCACGGGCGGTGGGCAGGTGTAACTGTTCGTGACGGCCGCTTGATGCGGGTGGATGCTCGCCACGGTGTGCACATATCCTTCGCCGGCGGGTCCCACATCCGGATAGGTGATCGCCGGTTCAAGCCACGTGCATCCTGCGGGCAGCGGCACGGTGGTGAGGTCTTCCTCGATCGTACAGAAGCTGTTTACATAAATCCCTTCAACGACCGTCGGAGTATCTGCGGAAAGGGTGGCCTCCACACTTTGCGTCAGCATTTGGACGGTGCCGTCATCCCCCACCGTGGGGCGTTCGCAGTTTACGGTGACCGGGAAGGCAAGATCTGAGGCGAGCACAATGGGATTGTCCCCATGGTCGATTTCCTTGGCAATTTCAATAGCCGAACCGATCACGACCGTGCTGATGCTGTTCGCCCGTTCAATCGTTCTCGGATACCAATTGTCGTCGCTGCCAAGGCCAATGCTTGCAATCGCCTGATTGACAATAACGTCCGGGGTAAACGGTCCGGGTACGGTATATTCATAACTGATTTCTGGGCGCGCATTCGGCGCTGTTGGCGGAAACTCGTATATGTCCATATAGGATGGATCTTGGCCGGGGAATTGGCCGAAAACCCAGTCGCATTGCGCACCGGCGCAAGGGTCCGGTGACGGCGGCGTCGTCGCGCCCGGTGTCAAACTGGGGGGGACATGCAGGTCTGGTTGTACCGGAGGCGTACCAGCTGGCCAAGTCGAGAAGAAATGATCCACAAAGATCAAGCCATCGACGCCGCTGCTGGTGGTGTCGCCCCATCCGGTGCTGACCGGGCCCACTTGGTCGGATTGGTCCGTGACCGACACGCGGTACGTGATGGAGGCGCCGGCCCCCGCGGACGCCACCGAGATGTAGCTCGGTTCAGCGGTTTTATTGACAAGGAAGTTATGGCACCGCGGCAGATTGTTTGCGGGGCCCTGTATCCAGTTGGACAGATTTTCTTCGTCTGTATACGGCTGGGTCGCCGGTCTTGACGGCGCAGGCACATCCGGAGATGTGGCACCGGGGTTCCAAGGCAGGCGCGAGGGATAGAATCGCGACACGTCGATCAGCGCCATATTGGAGAAAGTCGGCTGTTCTTGACTCATGCAGAACGGGTTGTTCTCCGGCGGGCGGCGTACCTTTGCTGTGACATCGCATCTCAAAGCCGCATCTGGAGGGAACACCGCCCATTCATTGGCATCATCGATAAAATCAATGCGCGCGTCAGTCAGAGGTTTGGTGCGGTGCCGAAGCGCAATCTGGCCCGATCCGTTGGGCTTAAAGTTTGTGATAGCGGGTCCGGTCGGATCGGATTCGCAGGTGAATTCATAATCGAAATCGAGCGCCACCGCATAATTCGGCTGGTCGAGCCGCAACGCGTCGAACAGGCTGCCGACATTGACCGGTTCGTCGCCAAGATTGGCAAAGGTGATCGTGTAGTCGACGGGGGGGCCCCAATCGAACGCTGTGTTCGCATCGTGCGGGTCGCCGCCGGATGGGCCATAGGTGAATGTGCTTGGGTCCTGCGTCTTCCATGATTTCAGCGCGCATTCCGGCAACGTGTCCATCTCGGTATCTTGGGACGACGCGGCGTTGTAGGTGTGCGTGATCGGCTGGCCGAAGGCGTCGACAACATTCTGGCTATGCGGCGGGTTAGTGGGGATCTGATCGAACTCGTCGATCACCTGAATTTCTTTGCTGTACGATATCCGGGCCGTGTTTCTGATTTCATGCGGGCCGAATCCCGGCGAGCTTTCGCAGGCGGGGTCGTAGTAACGGATTTCGAGCGTAAGCGTGACCGACTCGCCCGGGGACAGTTGGTCTATGGAGCCTGACCAAATGTCTTTGGAGTCATTGTAACCGAAAAATTCATGCGGGCCGCCCGGCACCAGGGTGCCGCTGCACAGGCTCGGGTCAGCGCTTTGGCATCCTACCGAAACAACTTGTGCCCAGAACGGAGGTATGCCGTCCAATTCCCTCACCGAGTCCGTAATATTAATCGGTCCGACATTGTCGTATGTTGTTGGGTCTTGGTGCGGAGGAATAACGACAGTCTGATCGTTTGTGATCGTAATCTCGTACAGAACGATGCCGCTGCCTGGCGTGGTTCCCCAAGGACTCGGACCCGAAGGCGTGATTTGTTTCTTTTCGACCTTGATGGGTCCCGCCGGAAATTTGAGGCTTGGCGGCGGTGGTTCGGAACAGTAATCCGGGTCCACATCAACCGCGCCCGTTTCAACCACGGTGTCAATCGTGTGGCGGTCATCCTGCGTTGTCAGTTCCGACGTGTATTGGTCGCCGCCATCGCGGGCACCAATAACAGCGCTGTTGGTGAGTCCATTGCCATCCGCTGACCAAAGAAAGGCTTTACAGGTTGAATCCACTTCCAGATCGAATTGGATCGCATAGGTTTCTCCTGCTTCAATCAATCCGAATTCGCCATCAGGCGTCGCCCATCGCAGGTAGGGAATTGGCGTGTCGGAGGTGATCAACTCCGGCGTTGCGCCGAGCACTTCTGGCTCCATCTCCAGGCCAAAGCATGCCGTTGGTGAAGGCGCGACGCATTCGGCGCTGCCGGCTACATACTCGACGTAAAGCGGAACGCCGGCGAGGCCGGAAGGAATGGCGAGGGAGTCGGTGATCGACATTTGATCGCTGAAATAGACGTCCGCATCCGCGGTGATTTCAATCCGGTACCGGACGATCGCTGCGCCACTGGAAATGTCGATCGGGTTGCCGGGCGCGGGATCGACAATGGATTTGACAATGTGAATTTCCGGTTCCGTGGTTTCCACCGCGGAATTCCATTGCGTCAGCCAAATACGATCAGATTTCTCATCAACGTTCGTATCTTCAGTTGCGCTGCCGGGAAGGCGTGCGTAATTCGTTAGATTCGTACCCTGCAGATCGGGCATGTCAAAAAAGCCCTTCACCAGACAGATCAACCGGTCGTCGGAATCCGTTTGACTGATCGACGAGATTTCCAGGATGACGGCATCGTTCGGGTCGAGGCGGGTGGCGCCGCGCGGGGCGGGCGGCGCACTCGTGATATCCGCTGCATCAATGGGCGTGGCCGTGTCGTTGGAAAAATCTCCAGCTGTTCCGTTTCCATCTACTTCCCAGCATTGAACGGAATCGTAATTGAACAGAGGCGGGAATAGCTCTGTAATAAAAACAGTGTCTTGAGGGTTCTCAACTTCGAGAAAATAGGTGTAGGGCCGGAATGGTTCCGGATCGGAGATAGCGCCGCCGCTGCTGCCAACGTCGCGGCACCACTCTGATGCCACATCGGTCGGTTCGCCGGCAGCGTCGCACAGCCATTTGGCGACATTTTGCGCGGATGCTTGTTGCGGCGATAAAAGAAGAAACAACAAAGCAAGAACCGTTACCGCGCGTGCGATCAAGCAGCCCTTTCCGGCCCGCGCCGTATTTGCGACATGTGTTGCGCCATGGTTCGAGACGGCGCTATCGCGCCTCCTCACCATGAGGTCGTTGTTTGATCTCCTCATCCTGAGGACGGCCGTAAGGCCCGTCTCGAAGGATGACGATTCGAAGGACGACGATGGCTTTTTCAACAACCTGCTAAAGAGGTTTCGGACCAACGCGTTGGTCCCTATACGTTTGGAATTGTGTTTGGAATGCACATATCCCGTACGCGCGTGATGCGCGTTGCGCAGTTCACAAGTCATGACGCCACCTCCCCAAGTCCGTCTTCACGGGTCTGCCTGCCTAAACAGGTCCCCCAGCCCGGTACTCTAAACCGTCACAGTGAACAGTCGCGGTGAGCCGTCACAGTAAGAAGTCACAGCAAGAAATCACGAAGAAACCACTGTTCACTTACGTCGCCTACTTATGTCTTACACCGCTTACCGGTCCTATGTAATTCGCCGGCCGGCAGCGTGTGTGATGCCGCAACATCCTCCTTGAACCGCACAGAGAGTCAATCTCAATCGAAATGCGTGCAATTCTTTTTGCAATTGCGAGTTGTATTTTTGCATCTGGAAAAAATCGAAACCTCATGTCGCAAGTACGGCTGAGAGACTCGTGTCACCACCATCTTCCGGGTGCTTCAATTCACGCACTGGTCCGGCGTGTTCGGCTGTCTAAGCTCGTCCCATAACATGTTTGGGACACGTTGAGACGCCATGGAAGCGGCGACCTTTTTTATACAACTGGCCGGCATTTTGATTGCCGCACGGGTGGCGGGCGAGATTGCGCTGCGCTTCGGCGCGCCGTCGGTGATTGGCGAACTGACGGCTGGGATCATCTTGGGGCCCAGCCTGCTTGGCTTGTTGGAACCCACGGAAGTCATCCGCTTGCTGGCCGAGATCGGGGTCATCTTGCTGTTGTTCGAAGTCGGGCTTGAAACCGACATCGGCCGTCTGGCCAAATCCGGCAGCCGTTCGGTGGCGGTGGCGCTCGGCGGCTTCGTCATCCCTTTTGTGATGGGCTATGCCATCAGCCGTTATTTCTTTGAACTTGATGTTTTGGTGGCGCTGTTCATCGGCGGCACGCTGACCGCCACCAGCATTGGTGTGACGGTGCGCATCTTGCGCGATGTGGGACGGCAAAACAGCCGCGAAGGCCAGATCGTTCTGGGCGCCGCGGTGATTGACGATGTGCTCGGCGTGTTGCTCCTGGCGTTGCTCTACGAGTTTTCGCAAACCGGCGATCTGAGTGCCGAGAACATCACGCGGCTCGCGATCTTTATCGGCCTGTTCTTTGCCATCGCCCCGGTCGTGGCCAAGTTCGTCGCCACCTTGCTCGGCCATTATCACCGCATGAGCCAGATGCCCGGCTTGGTGGCCACGCTGATCGTATCGCTGGTGATGCTGCTGGCATGGATTGCCCACGCGGTGGGGGCACCGGAATTGCTGGGCGGCTTCGCCGCGGGACTTGCGCTTTCGCGGCGTTTCTTCCTGCCGTTCGGCCTGTCGCTCGCGCAAAACCATCAGCTAGCGGACGAAGTCGATCGCGACATGAAGCCGATTGTGCAATTGTTTGCGCCGATCTTCTTCGTGACCGTCGGCCTGTCGCTTGATCTGCGTGAAGTGGAATGGACCTCCGCATTTATCTGGCTGTTCTCCCTGTCGGTTGGTTTCGTCGCCATCGTGGGCAAGATAGCTGGCGGTTATTTAATGGTCCGCGAACATTGGCTGATGCGCCACGCGGTCGGCATGGCGATGGTCCCGCGCGGCGAAGTGGGCCTCATCTTTGCCGAGCTTGGCCGCTCCGCCGGTGTGTTCGACGGCCAGACATACGCGGCCATCGTGCTGGTCATTGCCTACACGACCTTGTTCTCGCCGTTCTGGATCAAACTGTTCTACCGGTTGTTCGGTGAGCGCCCGGCGCTGGCCGAAGCGCAAGGGGCGCCGGGAGAACCGGAAGCGGTCGACAAAGAGGGACCACCCGTCACCCAATCGGGGTGAGGCGAGGCTGCCGTTCAAGCGCTTCGATGTCGGATTATCTTGTCGCCACCTCCTTGCGGAGAGGGCTATTGCATATGACTTCACCCAAAGGAAACTGGCTTCCCGGACGCCCAAAAGCGCTTGGGGTAGCACAAAGTGATGCACTGCAGATCCGGGATCATTGCGGCATGTGCCCTAAAGATCCCGGTTCAGCGCCGCAGCATTTACATGCTGCAGCGCGCCCGGGAAACGAAGTTCATGAGGTTTCTCGCCCATATGCGATTGCCCTGCCCCCCAAGGGGAGGTGGCCCAACACAGTTATGCAAACCGCTCATTCCGCAAGAATCGCTCTTCCTCCTTTTGTTGCATCGCAGGCACATGTGAGAGCATCCGCTGTGACAGACATCGCGTTGCTCGCCGCCGATCGCGGGTGCTATCGTTCGTGAATGAAAGAACAGAGTCTGATTGTTACGTCCGGTTTGCCGGGGAGCGGTAAAAGCACCATTGCGGAGAACATTGCTAGCGCGTTGAAGGTGCCGCTTTTTTCAATTGATCCGATTGAAGCTGCCATGTGGACATCCGGCATACCGAAAGAGAGTACGGGGATTGCCGCTTACAAGATTGCCGAGGCCATGGCCGCAGAGAATCTAAAACAAGGGCTCTCGGTCATCGTCGATGCGGTCAACCCGGTGGAAGAAGCCCGCGCCATGTGGCGGGCGCTTGCCAAGAGGTTTTCTGTTGAGGTGTTTTTCATTGAGGTCCATTGCAGCGATGAGGGTGTTCACAGGGCGCGCATTGAAAAACGCGTCCGGAACATCGAAGGCATGTCAGAGATCACCTGGTACCGGGTTCAAGACCGGCGCGCGGAATATGAACCCTGGTCCGAGCCAAGATTGACGCTCGATACCGCCACGGGAACACCCGACATTTTGGTATCGAAGGCGCTCAACTATCTGCGCGGGATACCGGCCCAATAGATTGCTCGGGCGGCCTTACACCGGGCGCACGATAAGTTCATAAGCGCGGGATGGCAGTGGTAACTTTATCCGTATACATATTATGAGTTGTCATCCTCGCGCAGGCGAGGATCCATACCCCCTGCGGATAAAACGAGAAGAAAGTGGTTATGGATCCCCGAACAAGTCGGGGATGACAAATGAGGGTGTGGCGCGGCCTTACACCGGGCGAACGATAAGACCTAGATCCTCAACGATGTTTTTGGTTTGGGTTTCGCTGACGATCATGCCCGAATAGTCGGCAAGCAGGGCGAGGTTCAGGCCGGAAATAGACGCGCCTGCGAAATCCGCTTTTGTGAGCCTTGCGCGGTCCCACTCTGCGCGATCGACAATCGACTCATGGAAAGACGCCTCTGTCAGGTCTGTCTCGAAAAACAAAGTCTCGCTGATCTTGCAACCATGAAAGGCGCATTTCTCCAAATTGAGACGGGAAAAATCGGCGAAGGTCAGATTACACCGGTCGAATTTTGCAAAAGTGCGCACGAGCTTTCGGGACAATACCGTGCTGAAAGTGGAACTTGAAAAATTGGCGCCTTGGAACTTGCACCCATCCGCGTCCAACGCATACAGGTCGCAACGGTCAAACTCGGCTGACCAAAAATTACAGCTCTTCAGTTCAACGGACCACATGTCGCAATGGGCGAACCGGCAGCCCTTGCTTGTCTCGGCATCGAAAAAGCTGCAATTGGAAAGCGCGGCGCCGGCGAAGGGACATCCCAAAAATTGAGCCGGTTTGAACTTACAGTTTTTAAAAACGGCTTCTGAAAAATCCGCGTTTCGCACGGTTGGCCCTTGAAAGGTGCATGTCTCAAAAGTGCAGTCTGTAAAATCGCCGTCGTCCAAACTCAGATCGTCGCCGAACAGGACATTTTTGAACACTCTGCCATTTGCCAAAATCTCCGGCAGTTCGCTTTCCGACAAAACGTGAAGCTCATCCTTGATCGGGGCCATCGGGCCTCCTTTCTCAGCGCACCCTCACCCAAACCGGACGACAGGAGGCGCGCGTTCCATGCGGGCATAGTAAGGGTCCATCATCGACCAATTCGTTTCCCCGAATTCGTGATAGGTGCCGATGGCACCTGCGAACTTTTTCGGGCTGCAATTGAGCAGCTCTTTAAAACTGCGCGTCAGATGCGCCTGATCGCTGAACCCGGTATCGAGTGCCAGGGCGGCCAGATTGCGGCCCGGTTGGCGGCGCAAGGTCGTCATCGCTTGGTGCACCCGCACCAGATGATTGAGCTGTTTGGGTGACAGGCCGAAATATTTGGCAAAGTGGCGCCGCAACGAACGTGTGTTCATCTGCTGGCGCGCGGCAACGCCGCCCAGATCGGTGTAATAGGGGGCGTGGGCGACGATGTCGTCGAAGGCATTGAGAAAATCGCTGCTCGGCTGCACATCATGGCGCAAAAGGGTGCGCAAGAAATCAGAGCAATAGCGGATGCGTGCTGCGAAGTCCTGCGTGGCTTGCGTTTCTTCCATTTGTTCGCACACACGCCGGGTTGCCGCGGGCCAGAGGCAATCGAACTGCAAACGCAGATCGCGCAATTCATGCAAGCTGAGGCCAAGCAGGTGATAGGCGCGGTTGGCGTTGAGCGCGACACCGAAAATCCCCCACTCAGAAAAGAACCAGCCATGCATATTGTTGTGCAGCGACGGGCCGTACAGAACCGGCTCGACCCGTAACGGGCCGTGCGGCCGAATGTTGAACCGCATCGACACACAGCCATTCGGGAAGACTTGGATCGGCACTGCGTCCACATCGGGGGCGACTTCGTATTGCCAAAACTCCATGACATAGGGCGCCAGGTCCGGTGGCGGCGCCGCGCGGCGCATTTTGATGGCGCGCCCGCACAGTTCCGCGCTGGTGCGTAGGGGCCGATACAAAGATGTGTCCGATTTGTTCAAGAATTTTGCCAGTGTTTAAACCAGTGTTTGAACGAGCGCCTATGTCCGTGCATGGGCCAATAGTTGAGATTGAATCAAGCGCTTCGGGCTGGCCAGCCTAACGGCTCTCCGCCCGCGAAGTAAATCGGCAACTTCGAACATACGGAAAGGACATCATGAACGAATTGGAGGCCGCAACAGAGCTCACGCGAGTTGACGAAAATGTTTGGCGCACGACGCTCCTCCAAAGCTGGGCGTTATGGGGGCCGGCGGGCGGCTATCTCACGAGTTTGGTGTTGCGGGCAGCGTCGGCGGATAGCCAGCACAAGCGCCCGGTCAGCCTGGCTTGCCAGTTCGTGCGTGTGGCCAGGTTTGAGCCCGTCGATCTCGTCGTTGAACAGGTGCGCGTCGGCAAGCGCAGCGAATTGCGTGAAGTGACCATGCGCCAAGAGGGTAAAACCATCCTGCGGGCTAGCCTGTGGTTCACCGCGCCCGAAGCCAAGGGCATGGAGCATGATTTTACGGTCCAAGATCTGCCGGACCGCACCACACTGCCGACCTACGAAGACTTCTATCCCGACCGGCAGAGGCATCCCATAGGGCGGCGGTTTGAACAGCGTTTGCATAATGCCATGCCCGATGGCGATCTCACGCCGCGCGAGCCGGAAATGACCGCCTGGTTCCGTTTTCATGACGAAGGCGGCGAAACCATGATGGTGGATGATCCGTGTATGGATTATATCCGGGCCATGGTCCTGCTCGATACCTTTTCATGGCTTGCGACTTATCCCGCGCACCCGGCGCCGGGCCCGTCTCCTTGGATCGCGCCCAATCTCGACATCTATTTCCGTTTTCACCGCACCACGCATGACTCTCCCTGGCTCTATATGAAAAACCGAGCGGATCTTGCCCATGACAGTTTGATCACCACAGACAGCCACCTCTACAACGAGCGCGGCGAGCTGTGTGTTTCAAGCGGCGCCCAGCATCTCTGCAGCCGCCGGCCGGAACAGTTTAAGTGAGGGGCGGGTGCAGGGGCGGCAACATGTAGGGTGGGTAGAGCGAAGCGAAACCCACCAACGGCGGAACACCTTGCGCCGGCCCTGGCGGGATTGCCATCCCGCCCAAACAGTCTTCTTCAACCGTGGCGCTTATTCAACCCGCCGCCCGAAAGAGATGGCATAGGCCGGGCGGCGGATGGCGAGAATTGGGTCGTCTGTCGGTGAAATACCGTCGGCCAGATTGTTGGGATCGAAAACCAATCCGGTGCAGTCGTCCTCGGCACCCGGTTCGATCAGCCGGTCAATCGTCAGCCTGCCAACCTTCACATGATGATCCCGTCCGGCGTGCCAGACCGAGGTTGGATCGTTAATGTCGTCGCCTTCTTGCGCCAGTTGAAGAAAAGCGTCCCATTGCGCCGGAGCGGTTTCAAGCCGCTCTGCCAATTCTGCCTGCAGAAAATCGTTGGGGAACTGTTCTTCTTGTTCCGGAGTCAGACCTTGAAAGCCGCCTACGGGCTGAAAGTCCCAGCGTGCGGCGACGGGCTTGGTATCTGCTTTGGCGAAGAGGAAGGCATGGGCGGAGTAATAGGGCGTGGCCGCATAGCTTGCCGGCGGCGGCGTGTTTGCAAGGTGGGTGAGATGCGACATGACATTCGGATTCGCCTTATTGAATGCGGCGATTTTCGCTGGATCTTTTTGGCCGGTTTGCGGATCGGCGGTTCGGGCTTTCAGGAACTGCACGAACTGTTCGGGGGTCGACGCGAAAAAGACCGGCGCGGAGATCATGACCAGGTCGAGTGCATCGTCAGGCGAGGTGAGACGAATGCCGAGGCCGCGCACCGAACGGCTCTTGTCCGAGGCTTTGGGATTGCCGCCGCCGATCGAAAACCGCCCGACAACAGACAGCCTCTTTTCGTTGAACAACGGAACGCCGCCAAGGGCGCTCACACCGGACGCCGGTTGGAAATGGCCGCCTACGCAAAAGCCCTTGGCATGCGAGCTTCGCTCTCTTGCATGGCGCCCGAACACTCCGTTAAGGGCATTGATCGTGTCCTCCGCCGTTACCTGAGGCGGCGTGCCGGTGGCGCCGGCCGGTGATGTTTCCTGTCCGTATGCTGAGGATGTTAGAACGGCCAGGACCATGAGCGTCCGTCCGATGCGTTTGTAGACCCTGCTCATATTATTAGGTGTGGTCCGAGGCCTTCGCGTGGTCAGAGTGGCTATTGGCGGGAACGGCATGGCAAGGGTCCTCAACAGGGTGGGATAAAGCATAAGCTGTAATTTAAGTAATTATAACAATTATTATTGTCAATATTAATTTTTGTTGCGGTAAAAGGGGTTAGGGCGGATGATGGCCTTCTCAAAAAGAAAATCTCGGACACGATGAGTACCAAAAGCGAAATCTTGACCTTGGTCCGGCGCCAGCCACTGACCATCAATGAACTGACGCAGCATCTGGGCATGACGCGGAATGCCGTTGTTTTGCCTTTGCGGCAACTGGAGTCGGCCGGACTGATCCGATGCGAAGAACGCCGTACCACAACCGCCGGAAAGCCGCCCCTGCAGTATGCGGCCGTGCCGGGAACCGAGGACAGTGAATCGCGCGCCTACAAACCCTTTGCCGAAGCGATGATGCAGGTGTTGCCCGATCATTTGTCCGGTCAAGACATGCGCGCCGTGATGAGCGAGGTCGGCCGTACTTTGGCGATGCAGGTAGAAACGCCGCCCGATGCCGATCTGCACAACCGCGTTCAAGCCGCCATCGGTTTTCTGAATGATGTTGGCGCCGAGATTGTCGAAGAGAAGACAAGCAAAGGGGTGACCATCCAAAGCTACAGCTGCCCGCTCGCGCAGCTCACGCGAAAAGAGGCTTGCACATGCGCGGCCGTGTGCAGTTTCTTCTCTCACGTGACAGGCGGCAAAGTCCGCGAAAAATGCCGCCGGGATGACCGGCTTATCTGCGAGTTCTCGATCTCGGCATAGCTTCGCCCCACTAAACAGGAATTATCATCCCGATTTTGCGCTGCTAAGTACCGGCATCCAATCGGCCCTTGTTCGCCATCGATAATTTGATGACACGCGCTCACGGGCCGTGCTGATAAGAAACAAGCGGAGGGTTAGATTCCGGTCTGACGCTCACGCGCCAACCGGGATGACAAAACCGGATCCATATGTAAGGCGTGCCGATGCAGCAGCACCCATTAATCAGCCCTTAACCCACGAACGCCATCCCGGAACGCTATGCCAAACCGCCGGTGGCCTGCTGGCGGGCGCTCAACTAAGCGAATCTCAATCTGTTTTTGGCAGGGTGCTTGGATGCATGGGGGTACATTTGAACAAACACACCAGTGTGCGATCCAACATTTTGTTGGCATGGCTTTAGTCGGCGTTGAGCGGCCCCGATACCGGCCACACTTGGTGTGCAGACCAGCGGCTTGAGGTGGATCGGCAGCCAAAACGCGTCCTTACCGAAGGCACGGCGCGGCAACATGGTTTACAAGAGGCTAACACGCCCTTGTTGCGTACTTCTCGGCGCGGCCTCTTACTTCGTGCTGTCTTCAACCGTATACGGACAAACCCTCACGGGCACCGGGCCTGATGGGAATGAGCTAACAGGCCTTGGCGACTTGGCGGGCGGCGCCGTGTCGAGTACGGCTACCGGCATCAGTCCTGACGGTTTAGTTGTTGTGGGCAACAGCCAATCCGTGAATGGGATCGAGGCCTTTCGCTGGACAAGCGGCGGCGGCATGGTGGGCTTGGGCGATCTGCCGGGCGGCGCGTTTGCGAGCAGCGCCTATGACGCCAGCGATGACGGTTCTGTCATCGTGGGCGAGAGCGTGTCCGCCAGTGGCAATGAGGCTTTCCGCTGGACAAGCGGCGGCGGCATGGTCGGCTTGGGCGATTTGGCGGGCGGCGCGTTTGTCAGTATCGCCCGCGCGGTGAACAGCGATGGTTCTGTCATTGTCGGCGAGGGACGCTCGGCGGGTGGCCAGGAAGCGTTTCGCTGGACCCAAGGCGGCGGCATGGTGGGCCTCGGCGAACTCGCCGGGGGCATTTTCTTCAGCAATGCCACCGGTGTCAGTGCCGACGGTTCGGTCGTGGCGGGCACCAGTAACTCGGCCAACGGCTACGAAGCCTTCCGGTGGACGCAAGCGGGCGGCATGGTGGGGCTTGGCGATCTAGCGGGCGGCGTTTTTTCGAGTGCTGCCAACGATATCAGTGCCGACGGCACGGTGATTGTCGGCCAGGGCACGTCGGCCGGCGGCACAGAAGCGTTCCGGTGGACGCAAGGCGGCGGCATGGTTGCGTTGGGCGACCTACCCGGCGGCGCTATTAACAGTGTGGCCCGTGCTGTGAACACCGATGGTTCGGTGATTGTCGGGCAAGGCACGACGGGCACCGGCAGCGCAGCGTTCCGCTGGCTTAGCGGCGCGGGCGCCGGGTCGGGTCTTCAATCGGTCGCGAGCCTGTTGACCGGCGACGGCGTAACCTTGGGGGCCTGGGTGCTGACCGACGCCATCGGCGTGTCGGGTAATGGCCGGATCATTGCGGGCACGGGCACAAACCCAAGCGGAAATACCGAAGCCTGGATCGCTGTGGTCAACACGGGGCTTGTGAGTCCACCAAGTCCGGCTCCATCCAGCCCACCGGCCACGCCCAGCGCGCCTGCCAGCGCACCGGTTGTGCCTGGCGCGCCGGAGGGGACCTCCGTTTTTGTCACCGTTGCGGATTTTGCCGGTTCATTGGGTGCGGTGGGGTCGGCGGCATCTTCATTACAAGTCAGTACACAGAAAAATCTGTCGGGTCTGCTCAATGTGGGCCGGCATTTCAACCTGTCACGGGGGCCGAGGCCGAAAGGCGCACGCATCGCGTGGAACAGTCTCGCTCAGGCGTCGGAGGGCGGCGCGGCATCGGTCTTTGGCCGGCGGGATGGTGAGGTAAGCGTCTGGGGCGTTGGCGCGGCGCAATTCCATAATTTCGATGGCGGGCAGTCGGACAATCTCGTCGGCGCGTTTGGCTTGGCCCAACGCGTGACGCCGGAAACCCGTTTGGGGTTAGGGGGAACGATCGGCGAGGCGGAGCTTGAATTGAATGGTGCCAGCGGTGTCAGCGGGGGCGGGGGCAATGAGAGCGACCGGTCCACTGTTGGAGTCAGCAGCTTTGCCGCTTTTGAACCGTCCTATCTGCCGCTGCGCTTGTATGCCGGCGTGTCGGCCACATGGATCGACGAAGATGTCACGCGCGGTTACTTGAATGGTGTCACGCCCGTGCGCGGACAAGGCCAACGAGACGGCACCGCCTATGGCGCCGTGCTGCGCGCGGGATGGGAAGTCGGCCTCGATGATACCACGTCCATTATGCCTTTTGCGGGCTATGAAGTGAGCAAGCTGAAGCTCGACCGCTATGCCGAAACCACGGGCCCGCTTCCCGCGGTGTTTGATGCAGTGGATGAAACCACGCATGTCAGCCGCTTAGGGGGCGAGGTGACCACGTGGGTCTCGCAGAACACGGCGCTGTGGGGCAGCCTGGCCTGGGCGCACCAATTTGACGGGGCACCGCTGACTGTCACCGGGTCGGTTCCTGTCTTGAATGCTGATTTTGCCTTCGCCAGTGGTGCTGTTGCCCGGAATGCGGGCGAGTTTGAGATGGGCCTGAATGCGAAAGTCAGTGAGCGGATCGATTTCAGCGCGTCGTTCGATGCCACGTCTGACTTCGATGACAATCCCCGCTTCGGCACCACAATCGGTTTCAACATCCGGCTTTAGCCGCTCAATAGTGAGTTGCACCTCCAACCGCTATCCTTATATGTCATCCCGGTTTTTGCGCAGCAAAAGACCGGGATCCATACCCACCGTTATTTGAAACTTGATCACAGGGGTTATAGATTCCCGATAATCGCGAATGCGATTTCGGGAATGACATTGTTAAGCGCACTCTAAGCAGATGCGGTAGAACGCTCCGCACTTAGTTTATCAAACGTGGCCCACACGCCGCTCTCGCCGTCCCAGCTTCCGCGGCTCGCGCCTTTGGAATATTCGGTGGCGCGTTGCTCAAAAAAGTTTGCATGTTCGACGCCATTCAGAATATCCACCAGCCAGGGTAGGGGATGCGGGTGCATTTGAGTGTATCCGCTTTCTTTGGCTTCGAAGAAACCGAACAGCGTAGGCAGTTTAAGCTGTGTCAGCCGCCAATCGGCGATGTAATGAACGTAGGACTTAATGTCCTCTGCCGTCATCCCGTCGATTTCCCCTAAACCGAACGCCAAATCGACAAACCGTTCTTCCAGCCTCACCATTGTTTTCGCGACCTCCAGAATGTCGTTGCGCACAGCTGGGGTGAGGGCGCCGGTCTCGCGGTTCCATTCGTGAAATAGGCGGATAATGCCTTCGCAATGAAGGCTCTCATCGCGCACGGACCAGCTGACGATCTGGCCCATGCCGTTCATTTTATTGTTGCGCGGGAAGTTGAGCAGCATGGCAAAACTCGCGAACAGGGCCATGCCTTCGGTGAACGCGCCGAACATGGCCAGCGTGCGCGCCACGTCGCCGACCGTCTTGACGCCGAATGTGTGCATGTAATCGGCTTTGGCGCGCATGGCCTCGTAATCGCGAAAGGCTTCAAACTCAGCCGTCGGCATGCCGAGCGTTTTTAAAAGCAACGCATACGCATCAATGTGCACGGTTTCCATGTTTGAAAACGCCGCCATCATCATCTGCACTTCCAAGGGTTGGAAGATGGGGATGTAGCGCTTTAAATAATTGTCGCCGACTTCAATGTCCGACTGGGTGAAGAAGCGGAATATCTGTGTGAGCAAGGCACGTTCCGCGTCGGTTACGCGGGCAGACGTCCAATCCTTTATGTCCGCGCCGAGCGGTACCTCTTCGCCCATCCAATGGGTTTGCTGTTGCCGCTTCCAAAATTCATAGGCCCAAGGATAGCGTTCCACATCGTACGTGCCGGTCCCCGTGAGCAGGCCGACACGGCCGGTGCCGATCAAACTGCATGGATCGCTGGCGGAAAGATCTTTTGCCGAACCGTTTACTGGCATGCCAAGCACTCCTCGTAATCGGTGGGCGCTGCGTAGGTCATTTGAGGACCCGCATCCCCGAGGCGGCCGGCAACAGCGGCACGTTGGATCGACTTCGACCGGCAATAATAAAGGCTCTTGATGCCGCGTTCCCATGCAGTCCAATGCAACATGTGCAGATCCCACTTTTCGATATCCGCCGGCAGGAAAAGGTTGAGCGATTGGCTCTGGCAAATGAACGGCGTGCGATCGGCCGCCATCTCAACAATCCACCGCTGGTCGATTTCAAACGCGGTGCGGAAGATGCTTTTCTCCGCGTCGGTCAAGCACGCGAGATGCTGTACCGAACCTTCTTGCTCGACGATCGATTGCCAAATCTCTTGCGTGTTCGCATTCTTGCTGGCCAACAGTTCGGCAAGGGCCGGGTTGCGCACCGTGAAGGCGCCCGACAGAGTTTTGTGCGTGTAGACATTGGCCGGAATCGGTTCGATACAGGCACTGACACCGCCGCAAATGATGCTGATCGAGGCGGTCGGCGCGATCGCCAGCTTGTGGCTGAAGCGTGCGCGCAAACCGCCGTCGGCCGCATCGGGACAGGGGCCGCGCTCTGCGGCCAGCGCAACTGAGGCGGCGTCCGCCTGGCGTCGGATTTGGGCGAAGATTTTGTAGTTCCATGACTTGGCCATCGCGCTTTCAAATGGAATGGCCTTGTCCTGAAGAAAGGAATGAAATCCCATCACGCCCAAACCGACGGACCGCTCGCGCAGTGCGGAATAGCGCGCGCGTTCCATGCCATCGGGGGCCACCGTGATGAAATGCGTGAGCACATTATCGAGCATACGCAGCACATCTTCGATGAAGCCGGGCTGATCGGCCCACGCGTCCCACGTCGCGATGTTGAGGGACGAGAGGCAACAAACCGCTGTACGTTCTGTGTCTTGATGATCGGGGCCTGTGGGCAGGGTGATCTCGCTACAGAGATTCGACGTGGACACTTTCAGGCCGAGTGTCTTTTGATGTTTGGGCAGCGCACGGTTCACCGCATCAATAAACAAAAGATAGGGCTCGCCGGTTTGCAGGCGCGTGTCGAGAATGCGTTGCCACAATTGGCGCGCATCAACCTCGTGCACCGTGTCGCCCGTGTTGGGGCTGGTGAGCGGAAAGGAAGCCCCCGCCCGCACCGCTTCCATAAAGGCGTCGGTGATCGCGATGCCGTGATGCAGATTAAGGCCTTTGCGATTGAAGTCGCCCGATGGCTTGCGGATCTCCAAGAATTCTTCGATCTCCGGATGATGCACATCCACATAGACAGCCGCCGATCCGCGGCGCAGCGACCCTTGGCTGATCGCCAAGGTTTGCCCGTCCATCACATGGATGAAGGGGATGATGCCCGACGTTTCGCCGCTGCCTTTGACCGGCTCGCCGATCGAGCGCACTTTGCCCCAATAGGTGCCGATGCCGCCGCCATTGGACGCAAGCCAAACATTCTCGTTCCATGTGTCGACGATGCCTTCGAGCGAGTCCGGTACATCGTTCAAGAAACACGAGATCGGCAAACCGCGCGTCGTGCCGCCGTTCGACAGGATCGGCGTTGCCGGCATGAACCACAATTGCGACATGGCATCGTACAAACGCTGTGCATGGTGCACATCATCGGCAAACGCGCAGGCGACGCGGGCAAACAGATCTTGAAAGCCTTCGCCGGGCAACAAGTACCGGTCATCGAGTGTGGCTTTGCCGAACGGGGTGAGCAGTCCGTCGCGGCTTCGGTCAAGACTGAGATCATCAGGCCGGGGCGGGCGTACCAGCGGCGCCGGTGCCGGGGCGCGCCGAACGGTTTCGCTGCCGTTCGTCTTTTGGCGTGTGGATGCAGGCGGCCGCTCTGCGGGCGGCGTCTTTGAGGCACTCGGCGGCGCACTCGGATCGGCACTTGGCCGCGCGTCCTGAATAAGATGTCCGTTGTGATCAATGTCGTAAGCAAGCGATGGCATTCAGCACCCCGTGAGTGAGGGCAGAAAGGCGCACCGAAGATCGCTTCACCGGGAAACGCGGGAAACCCGCATTGGGTCAGCGGCCACCGGGGCACCCCCGCCCGTGGACGAAACAGCATTCACGGCAGGTCTCCTGGCTCGCGGGTCAAAGCATCTGCCGGGCCTTCCCAACGCGCGTTGGCGTCAGTGGCTCAACAAGGCAGCGGCTCGCCGCTTACAGTTGCGGGGGCAGCTTCGGCATTGCCGTCGAAACGGTGCACCGAATTCCCTCTTAGCCCCAGATATCGGTTATCTAAGGAACCGTGAATACCACATCTTGTGTCCGAGAGGGGGTGGGTTGTCAAGGCCCAACATTGAGCGGGGGGCCAGCAGCGGATTTATGATCCGCGTTGGGGCACACTGAAAAGTTCAGTCCCAGTCAGCCTTTGGGGCGGGGGCGAAACAAATCGCCCGGACAGATTGGGCGTTTCCGTCCGGGCCAATTCTAGAAAGCGTAAGCAGCCTCGGTAACTCGAAACATCTCGCACGCCTTGGCTGCTCTTCATCGCTCAGTCACTGCTTTCGATTTCAACCTTGATCACTTCGCCCCCGCTCGTGGTGAGGCAGCGCGCATCATAGGTCTCGCCCTCGTCCTTTGCCTTGAAACGCAACTTGATGTGGCGCCCCCGCGTTTTGATGCCCTCTCTTGTGATGTTCGCGTCATCAGTTAGAGAAAGTTCACTTGCGATCGCAGCTTCGCATTCGGATGTTGCTGTTCCGTGGTCTGCAGCGTTTGCAAGCGAGACGCCGGTAAAAAGGGAAAGCGCCATAAGGCTGGTTGGGATGATGTGTTTCATTTGTCGTCCTCCAGTTAACGGTTCGAAATCACAAGAAAAGATGTGGTGGTTCCGTTTTCTTTTTGGAGTCGGAATTGCGCGTCCGGTTGGTGAAATAATCTGTATACAGAATAAATGAAAAACGCGCAACTTCACTGAAGTTGCGCGCGATGCCCGTGCAGCTGATGACAGACGATGGAACCGCCCTATGTGAAATACGTAAATCCCTTGACGTTTAACCACTCAATTGGAGATGGGCCGACGTTAAAACCGCAACGATTGCAAGTTCAACGATAAGCGGAGGCAGGATTTTGCCGGTGAACCCGTCAAACACGATGCCGACCATACGTCCGAGCGCAACAACGCCCATGATGATAGCAACCGCCAGAAACCATATTGTCTCATTTGTCGTCAGACCGAGCAGCAACATGGAAAGGCTAGATAAAAACAGGCCACCCATGACACTGCGGATTGCGCTCAGCCCTGCAATTCCGTCAGGCTCGAGCGAAAAATTCTTGACCATCACACTCGGTGCAAACATCGACATGATGCCCAATCCGAATGTGAACAGGCACACCAGGGCGACCAAGCCCCGAATGACCATTTCCATCTCTAAGTCCATGATACGCTCCTCTTTCCTTTTCTAGACATTGTTGTCTAAAAAAGGGCAAAAAAATTTGACGCCGTCTAGCAAGTGGCCTTCATCGTTTGATCGGCGATCGCCTGTAACTGCTTTTTCGAAGCTTTGTTCTTGGCCATGACCGCCATACCGGCAACCTGACTTGTTAAAAACACGGCTAGCTCGCTCACATCTTTTTTCTTGGAAATTTGGCCTTTTCTTTTGGCACTTTTCAAAGCGGTTTCAAAACCAGCCTGCATGGCGGCCATGCCGCTTGAGATCTGAGACGCCACTTCGTCATCATGAAGTGAAAGCTCCACACATGTGTTGATCATCAGGCAACCGCGGCGTTGATCCGCCGACAACATGCGCACGCGCGCCTGAAGAAAAGAACGGATACCTTCTAGCGCATCCTCATTTTCAAGCAGCGCGGCAACCTGGCCGTCATTAAAATTGACATATCTGGCAAGCGCTTCAGCAAAGAGCTGCTTCTTGTCGCCAAATGTATCGTAAAGGCTTTGCCGGCTTAGACCCATGGCCAACCGCAAAAAGGTCATGGACGTGGCTTCATAGCCGCGGGTCCAGAAAACCTCCATGGCTTCACCAAGAACGGTTTGCCGATCGAATTCTTTCGTTCGTGCCATGGTTTCCTCTATACCTATAATAGACATCACTGTCCAGAAAAAAGTGATGCGCGGTATGGGCGGCATTGGTGGGAGAGGGGGCTTGAAAACCGTGCCTGTCAATGGGATGACGGGGCATGGCGCAGCTCTTGATCATCTATCACTCAAAAACCGGCGGCACCCGTCAAATGGCGGCAGCGGCGGCTGAGGCCGCGAAAGAAGAGTGCAAAACGACGCTGATCAGGGCGGAAGACGCAGCGCCGGACGACCTGCTCAATGCCGATGGATATATCTTCGCCGCGCCTGAAAATCTCGCCGCGATTGCGGGCATCATGAAGGACTTTTACGACCGGTGCTATTATCCCGTCCTTGGACGCATAGAGGGCCGGCCCTATGCACAGATGATCTGTGCGGGATCTGACGGTGAAAATGCGGCACGCCAAACCGCACGCATCGCCACCGGGTGGCGGCTTAAAGCAGTGCAGGCCCCCCTGATCGTCTGTACACACGCACAAACACAAGAAGCGATATTGGCTGAAAAGACGATTCCGGAGCAGGATCTCGCGCGCTGCCGCGACCTCGGCGCGGCTATGGCGGCTGGCCTTTCCCTCGGTGTATTCTGACGCATTGCCGGCCAGGTTTTGGGGTTTGCTGCCAACCTTCATGAAGAGTAATAGGAAACCAAATAGGGTCAGGCCCCATTTGTCTTGGCGCTTCGCGCGTTCATTGCCTTCGTAAAGCTCCACTAGCTAAAGCTGGGTAGAGGCTTCAAACTCCTCTGCTATGATCGCGTAGAAATATTCGTCCCACCAAACGCCGTTCTCGCGCGGGATGCATTTGAGGAACAGGCCTTCTCGGCGCATGTTCAGTTTTTCCATGACGCGCCATGACGCGGGATTTTCAGGCTGGCAGGTCGCAATCACGCGATGACACTTCAGTGTGCGGAACGCATGGCTGAGAAGCGCCCGGGCGGCTTCCGTCGCAAATCCTTGGCCCTGATTGGATGGGTCGAAAACCCATCCAATCTCATAGGTGTGCGAGCCTGCCCACGGGTGAAACACCATGTGACCTATCACCGTGGGCGTGCCTTTCAGCGCAACAGCGAGGGCCTGTGCGCCATCATGCAAATTCTTGTCGGTGAACGCTTTGGCGTCGGCTTCGTTGAACGTGTCTTCCGGCAGCCATCGCGTCACGTCGGGGTTGCACATATATGAATGGATCGCGTGCCAATCATCCTGCTCAAGGCGCCTTATGGTCAGGCGATTGGTATGGAGTGCGGTGAACTCAGTCATGGTTCGGCCATTCGGCTGGGGTCAGTGATGTTGAACAATACTTTAAGACGTAAGGTATTTGGGTGGGGCGGGCACGCGGTGGCTGCCGCCGAAAAATGCGACATAGCAGTCATTCCCATCTATTTCTGCATCAAACCAACAAGGCACAACAATCACACATTCCGGCCCGCCTTGATCCAGGTCGTCGTACCTGACCTTTGTGCCCGGTGGCAGGCAATGATCTGTGGGTTTGGGTTGTTCTGTTGTCGGCATGTCTTAATCCTACAGTGGCGAGCTGTAGGGTGCATAGGGCGGAACGAAATGCATTAACGGGATTCTTACATGCGGCAAGAGGGTCAAACTCTGTGGCTCCTCAAAAAGTACTTTTTCAATGGGTAAGCCCTGGGTGCGGGAGCGTGTTTGTTTGATGCGTAATTTGGATCGTCTCCCCGGCAGCCTGTCACCAATCTGTGAAACGTGAACGAGGCTTTGCGGAACAAAGCAAACATAGATAGCTGGTGGTTAGGTCAGGACCCGACGCCCCCCTAACGGGGTCGTCAACCGGAATGACGAAAGAATAAAATTTGTGAGAGTTGGCAGGGTCAGACCCTATTGGATCGCTACATTCTGATTTGTCGGCGGCCAGGCGAATAGGGTATGAGTGATCAGGCACAACCTGAGGGATGAGAGCTGCCCATGCCTGATGCGACCGATCAAAATCAAGCGAGCGCGGCCGGCACGCCGGCCAAAGTTTCCATGACCAATTCGGCTTTGTCCCGGCTGTCGCAACATGATCTCGCTCTTAAAAAGCTGGGGCTGCCGCCGCGCGGCATCGTTTTGGTCGGTGTTGCGGGCGCAACAATATTCGTGACTTTGTTGCTCGGCCTGTTTTTTGACGGGCGCACCGGCGCCTTTTGGTTTGGCCGCGGGGCGCCGGTCTTCAGCTTTCCGTTTTCCATCCAGAATCTGATGCACATTTTGATGGGCGTTGGCCTGGCTGATTTGTTTCTGCGCAGTCGGATCGCGCAATGGGAAACCCAATTTCTGTCGCTCAATCTGTTGCCGGAAGATGAAGAAACCGTGCTGCAGATCAATGATCTTGGCCCCATTCGGCGCCGGGTTGCGCAACTCTTTGATGGGGACTCAGGCTTTCTGCCGTCGATGATCGATCTGGCGATCTTACGCCTGCAAACCAGCGGTTCGGTTGACCAGGCCGTGAATGTGTTAAACGCCAATCTCGAACTGGCCGGTCAACGGGTTGATCTGCGTTACCAGTTGGTGCGCTATCTCGTGTGGGTTATTCCAACAATCGGGTTTATCGGCACGGTGATCGGCATTGCGTCTGCGCTGGCGTTTGTAGATCCCGATCAAATGGATTTAAAGGCAGTGACCCAAAGTCTATCGGTGGCATTCGACACGACGGTGATTGCTCTGTTCTGGAGCGCGTTGTTGGTGCTTGCGCAACACATGGTGCAAAAGCGCGAGGAGATGGCGCTCAATCAATCGGGTCACTATTGCCTGACAAACCTCATCAACCGCATCTATATCGCCCCGAGCTGATCGGCCGTTATCCACCATGAGGCGGAAAAATCGCGACATCACAATCTTCAATCTATCGATGATGGATGTGATCACGGGCGCCATGGGGGCGTTTCTGATCGTGATGGTGGTCTTGGCCCGGTACTATGAGAGCGATCCTGAGAACCGCGAAAATGTCGATGCTCTTAAAGCCGAGCTCAGCGCTGCCCGGGACCGGCTGCGCGACATCGATCTTGCGGTTCGGCAAACAGGCGAAAACACACAGAACATTGTCGACGCCCTCAACCGGGCCAACAAAAACTTGCGTGACGCAGAGCTCAGCGCCGACCGTCTGCGCGAACAGCTCGATCAAGCGAAGCAAGAGATCCGGCGCCAAGAAGAGGCGCTTAAGGGCATGTCTAAGAAACGAGGGTTTTCTGTCGCCAGTTTTTGGACGTGTGAAGATACCGATGTGGACATTTATGTTTGGGATACGCAGCACGCTGCCAGCGATCAATCGCCGGCGCCGGACTTTGATCCCGCGAAGGAACAGAATTCGAATTGGAACACGGATTTTCGCGCCGATTGGGAAACGAATGGTGCCGAGACGTGGTACGTGGGAAGCTCCGTCAACGGAACAACGCACAAGGTCTATATAAAATTGGTCGATCCCGACGCGGTGACCGAACCTTGCACGGTTCAAACCACCATTACCCATGGGGCGGAGGCCAGAAAATATGAGAGGACACTCAGCTCGTCCGAGCCTTGGACCTATCTCGCGCGGGTTGAGCAGAAAGATGATTTAGAGTTTGGTGATTTTGAGATCATAACGTCTTCTGAAGAAGAGAAGGAAGCCGAAAGGAAAGCGGTGTTGAAGAACGGCCCTTCCGGTTGATCATTTGGGGAGCGCATTTCGCTCATGTCGGAAAAGAAAGAAAGCGTCTTAAAACGATGTGAAGAAGGCCATGTCTTCGACGCGGCCAACAATGAACGCTGCCCCACATGCGGATCGCCGGTCGCAGGATCACGGCAAAGGGAAGAAACGCCGGACATGGCCCCGCCGCCCGACGCGTCTCGGGAGCCTGAAGCGGCGCCTGCCCAAGAAGCCAAAGCGCCAGTTCAAGAAGGGGCGGGCACGTCCGCGCAAAGTCAAGCCGCTGAAAAACAAGTTGCGCAAAACCAAGACGGCGTTGCGGATGTGCTCAGCCATTTGCCACCCTGGTTGCGCGAACCTCGGACCTTGGCCGTTATCGCCGGCAGCTTAGCCGTTCTGTTTCTCATCGCGCTGTTTGTCGGGCAGGACGCGCCGGACACCAAACCGCAAGTTGCCGATCAAACGGTGAGCGATGATGACGTTGTCTTTGACGATGCGCGCCCGATAGAAGAAGAGAACCGCTTCAACCCTTCGACGGCAGATCCTTTTGGTGTCTGGGAAATGTTTGTGCCGACGCCCGGTGCAGGCCCGCAACGCCACGTGTTCGAAATTTTGCCAAACGGGAATTACAAGATCTATGCAGGGCCCTACAGCCATGCGGGTCATATCGTTTTTACCGGCCGCGTCTATCAATTGAAATCGCGCACAAGCATCTATGAAGATGGCGGCGCCTTTTCGCGGCCTGACCCGGACACCATTGTTTTTGAGGGGCGCCTTGGGCGCAGTGTTTGGGCAAGCGTGGGTCAACCCGGGCTTTACGATGTGGTCGATGACGGCAGCGGCTTGCCCGAAAATGTGCCCGATGTCTTGGCGCGTATGACAAAGAAAATGCAGACCACATGGCGTGAAGACGCGATCGCCGTCGCGTTGGAAATCGAACGGACGCGTCACGAAGCCTATGACGTGGAGGTGCGTTTTCTGTCGCCAACCGACCGCACGGGCATGATTGTCACCTGGAATCGCTTTGCCGATTCGGAATTCTCCGTGGGCGGAACCAGCTGGTTTGACCAGCCCTTGCCGACGGCGTTTCGCGATCTCAAGGATGCATACGCCGCCATGAACAACAAGGCGCCGATCAAGCGCGCCATGCTCGGCTATTTTGCGCGCAGGGGCGGCGGCGAGACCTATGACCGGTCAGCGCCCGCCAGTTGGTCGATCATTCCCGAAGCCGGCCGCAGCGGCACGGTGACCGCCACAACGAATTGAGCCTAACACGATTGAAGCCGGCAACGGGCGAAGCCTGACTGCTTTCCCCCGCCGGCTGACCGCGATTTGACTCCATACCGACTAGTTGGTATGTCACTATTCATGAGCATCAAGCCACGATCAAAACAGGTGCCAGGCGGCAATGTCGATTAAACGGGGCAAGGCGGCAAAAGAGCCCAAAGGGTCCAAGAAGCGCGAGGGGGACAAGAGATCCAAACCGGGCAAGCGTGCGCGGGCGGCCAAGAAGACGCAACCACAGAAAGCAGCCAAGCAGGACGCCAAGGGAAAATTACTTGACGCGGCGCTGCAGTTAATCCGCCAGCAAGGCTATTCGGCGACCACGGTCGATGATTTGTGTGCTGCGGCCGGCGTGACCAAGGGGGCGTTCTTCCATCACTTCGACAGTAAAGAAGCGCTGGGTGTTGCGGCGGCCGATCATTGGTCGGCAACTACCGGTGCCTTGTTCAGATCAGCGCCCTATCACGCGCCCGAAGATCCGCTCGACCGGGTGCTGGCTTATCTGGACTTTCGAAAAGCAAGGCTGAAAGGCGCCATTGCGGAATTCACGTGCGTGGTCGGCACCATGGTTCAGGAAGCCTATGAAACCCATCCGGCCATTCAGGCGGCTTGCGACGCGAGCATCAGCGGCCATGCCCAAACGCTTGAAGACGACATCGCGGCGGCGATGGCGCGATATGGTCTGCCGCCCGACTGGACACCGCAGAGCTTGGCCCTACACACCCAAGCCGTTCTGCAGGGCGCGTTCATTCTGGCCAAGGCGAAGGGGGACGCAGCAATCGCCGTCGACAGTGTCGACCATTTGCGCCGGTACATCGAACTGCTCTTTTCAAACCAGTCCACCAAAAAACAGAGAGGCAAAAATGGACGCGCCAAAAATCGAAACCCGGTCTGAGCAGACCTATCTCGCGGTTCGCACGGAAGTCACCATGCAGACCTTGAGTGCCGCCATTCCTGACGCCATCGGGAAAGTCGCGGCTGTCCTAACTGAACAGGATCGCGCACCCGGCGCACCGCCATTCATCCGCTACCGGAGCATCAATATGGCAAAGTCGCTGATCATCGATGTTGGTTTCCCCATTGACGATTCCGGCAACGCAGCGTTTCCGCTTGAAGATACGCCGTTCGTGTTCGATGCAGCGCCCGCGGGCCGTTATGCCTGCGCCCTTCACAAAGGGCCGCCCAGCTCGATGGTGGCAGCCAATGCCGCTTTTCAGCAATATGCAGAAGACCAAGGATGGGTTTGGGACGCGACGCCAGACGGTGACAGCACTGTATGGGGCGGCCGGTTCGAACATCAGCTTGTGGGGCCGGTTGAAGATCCGGATATGAACAACCGGGTGACGCAGATCGCCTATCGCCTCGCGTCATAACCTGCACGAGTTGGTACCATGAACTCACATGAAGACTTTACACTGAGCATCACGCGGGTCCTTGACGCGCCGCGCGCAAACGTATGGCGTTGTTGGACGGAAGAGGATCTGTTTCGGCAATGGTTTTGCCCCAAACCTTGGGCCGTGCAGCATGCCGATTTCAATCTGCGGCCTGGTGGACGTATGAACAATGTCATGGTCGGGCCCGACGGCGAACGGGTCGAAAATTTCGGCTGCTTTCTGGAGGTCGTGCCCAACGAACGGTTGATTTTCACCGATGCCTTCACCGAAGGTTTCATCCCGGTGGCGGAAAGCTTCATGACCGGCTTCGTCGAACTCGCTGATACCGCTCCGGGCCAAACGCACATGGTGTGGGGGGCGCGTCACGCGACTGAAGAAACGCGCCAACAGCATCTGCAAATGGGATTCGAAGTCGGCTGGAACGCCGCAGCCGATCAACTGAATGAGTTGGCCCAAGCCGCCCATGCCGGTAGGAGGGCGGCATCATGACGGCCGCGCCAAAAGTCCGCACTTGTCTCTGGTTCGACACACAGGGCGAGGAAGCCGCCTCCTTCTATGTCTCATTGTTGCCGGACAGTTTCATCGAATCCGTCTCGCGTCCGGACCCGGGCGGACCTGCATTGGTGGTGGAGTTCACTTTGGCGGGCACGCCTTACATGAACGTGAATGGCGGCCCGATATACACTCACTCGCCAGCCGCATCCCTCTCTGTACTGACGAAAGACCAGACCGAGACCGATACCTTGTGGTCCCAACTCACGGCCGACGGTGGCGAAGAAAGCATGTGCGGCTGGCTGAGCGACAAATATGGAGTTTCCTGGCAAATCGTTCCTGAAATCCTGCCGCGTTTGCTGGGCGCCGAAGACAAGGCGGCCGCCGGGCGTGCACGCGATGCCATGTTGCAAATGCGCAAGATCAATATCGCCGCGCTTGAGGCGGCGTACAACAGCACCTGAAGGAGAAAGTAAGATGACCTATGTGGATGGATTTGTCGCTGCGGTGCCCACCGCAAAAAAGGAGATTTATCGCGCCTATGCCAATGAAACGGCCGTCGCGCGAGGCGCGGAACGATGGCATGGCCAAGGTGATGGCCGATCCCGCGATGCAAGCGGCCGACAACCTGATGCCGTTCGACGGACAGCGGATTATCTTTGGTGGTTTTGACATGATCATGGAGGCGTAAAGACTGTGACGAGCCTAGGCACCGTCGCGGGCCGGGGCCGACCTTGTTCCATGGCAAAGATGACGAGGGACGCGAGTGATCTGTGCAAGTGGGGATGCAAGGTGAAGGTCAGGTCCCATCGGTTCCATTGGAACGTCGATACAGCAAGCCGAAAATGATCGCACCCAACGTGAGCAATGCGAAAGCCACTTGTTCTGTGGGGCCGGGCCAGAACGCCGCGTCGGCTATCCGTGTGCCGCTCATATAGTTTCCGGCGCCGTAAAAAAACGCGCTGATGAGCGGGACGATTAGTCCAAAAGCGATCACGCCGCGCGCGCCAATCAGGCTGAGAAAACCGACCAAGAGCGGAAAGTAGACCATGATTAGCACATGAAAGAGGAACAGCGACCAATCCTGCACGCGGGCGTCCGGCCCGACGCCCAAAGCGTCGCGTGCAACTTCAAACCAGAGGAAACTGCCAGCCTGCATCACCACGATGGCAACGATCAAAGCGAGCACAAAGCGTATCACCATATGGATTCCCCCAAGGGCCGTGTGAGAAGGCATCCCTTGAGAGACTTTACCATGCTTTTGAGTAAGGTCTTAAGTAGCAATGGGGTCAGACCCTATTGATTGGGTCTGACCCCATTGGAATCCTTATGCCGCTGGTTCTGGCGTAAACGTCACCGGCATGTTGATGATGCCGTTGAACCAGATGGTGCGCAGCATTTTCATGTTGCCCGCGGGACGGATGTCCGGGATGCGGGTGATCACTTCTTTAAGCAGCGCTTTGAGTTGCATATGTGCAAGCCGCGCGCCCAAACACACATGGGGACCCGTGCCGAAGGCGAGATGTTTGTCCGCATTGGCGCGGGTGATGTCGAACACGTTCGGGTTTTCAAAAACTTCTGGGTCCCGGTTGGCCGCCGGGTAGGAAAGATAGACTTTGTCGCCCTTGGCGATTTTCTGATCGCCAATTTCCGTGTCCTGGGTCGCGGTGCGCCTGAACTTCACCACGGGGGGCGAGAACCGCAAAACCTCGTGGATGGCATTCGGCAAATATTTGTCGATGTCGCTGCGCAGCAGTTCATACTGATCAGGATATTCGTTCATCAGACGGATGAAGTGCGCGGCGGTGGCCCGCGTGGTTTCATGGCCGGCAATCGACAAGGTAACAAAGAACATGTTGATGTTCATGTCGTCGAGTTTTTGCCCATCGACTTCGCCGTGGATGAGGCGGCTGAGCATGGAATTATCGGGCTTCGCGCGTTTTTCCGCTGCGAGTTGTTCGGCAATCGCAAACAATTGGAAAACGGGGCTCTGATCCTCGCCGGGCTTGATGTTTTCAACGTCGGCCGCAGCGTTTCCGAGTGTGTAGACCATCTCGCGTTGCTCGTCGGGCACGCCGAGCAGCTTGCAGAAACTGTAGACCGGCAGGCGTGAGGCCACGTCGAAAACAAACTCGCATTCGCCCTTGGGTACGATGTCATCGATGATTTCTTTGGCAACCGCCTGGATTTCCGGCTCAAACGACACGAGTTCTTTGGGCGCAAAGGGCGGCATGACCAGGCGTTTGATTTGCGTGTGTTGTGCCACGGGCATGCCCATCATGCCTGCCTGTTGGATGGCGAGTTGTTCCGGTTCAAAGTCCCAAATGATCGGCCCGCCTACATGGGATGAAAACAAATCCTGATTGCGCGATACGTCGTACACGTCCTGATAACGGGTCAGCACCCAAAAGCCCTGGCTGACCGTGGCTCCGGTCATATCCGTGTTGTAATCAGGATTGGGTGGGTTCCAATGCACCGGATCGTTTTGGCGCCAATCATCAAAGAGGGCGTGGGGCGGGCCCTCTAGGCTCGGGATCAAGTCCGGGTCGACAAGATTTGTGGTGGCGGACAGCGCGGTCATGTGAAGCCTCTCTCTTAATGGATTTCTTTGGTCTCTCTGCGGGCGGGCGCTACCGTTGTTAGCGGAACGCCTCAAGAATTTTGTTGAGCTCGCCCAACAACTCCGCTTCCGTTCGGCCATGCGTGAGTTTTTTGGCGAGCGCGAGGGTGGCGATGCCATGAAGCGCGACCCAAAAGATGTGCGCGATGGTTTCCACATCGCCGGTGATCTCGCCCGCATCGCGCAGGGCGTAAAACGGTTCGGTGCAGGCGACCCAAGCCTTATCTTCCGCGGCGCGCGTTTCCGGCGACACATAGGCCTGGTTGAACCCGAACATCACCTCGAACGCGGCGCTGTGATGAAGCGCAAAATGCACATAGCGCTGGATCGGGAGCAGGGCAGCGGCTTCCGGATCGTTGCCGCGCATAAAGTCAGCAAACTGATCGAAGGCGTGGGCGCGCACCGCATCGATCAAACGGTCTTTGTCGCCGAAATACCGGTACGGTTTGGCGTAGCTGCAGCCGAGCCGTTGGCCCAAGCCGCGCACGGTCAGCGCATCGACGCCCTGGTCCGAAATGATGTCGAGCGCTGCAAAGCAGGCCGCATCGCGGAAATCGGCGATCTCATGTTCTGTGAGCTGGGGTCTGGGCATGCCCAAAATATAACAATGTTAATTTAACAATGTCAAATAAATAATGCGATCTGATTTCCGGCCACGAAAAAGCCCGGCTACTAAAGTGGCCGGCACAGGTTTGGTGGGTTATGTCAGTGAATTGAATTGAGGCAATGGAGGCAATGGGGTCAGACCCTATTGGTTCAATAGGGTCTGACCCCATTGAAGCTCTGCCTTAGGTTCCTGCCTGCGCAGGAACGAGCGAATTTATTGGAAACTCAAAACCATTTTCCGCTCATGCTTGCGAAGGCAAGCATCTAGAGCGGCATGGAAGTTCATGAGTGCGTGAGAGATGGGGTTGCGCTCGATGTACTTCGTGCTTTGAGGTGAGTTGAATTGTGAGGCGGGGGTGTAACCCCCGTCTCGCACAGCAACCTCAATCTAATGGCGCGCTACGCCGACGGGTCGTCGGCGATCTTCACCAGCATCTTGCCGAAATTCTCGCCGGTGAACAGTTTGAGGAACGCCCTGGGCGCATTCTCGATGCCGTTTTCAACGGTTTGTTCCGATTTCATTTTGCCGCTGCTGATGAGTTTCCCCATCTCAGCAAAGAAGTCGGGTATGACATCGAGATGGTTCGACACGATGAAGCCCTGAATTTTGAGGCTCTTGCCGACAATCTGAATGAGATTGCTTGGGCCGGGCCGGGGCTTTTCGTCATTATACTGTTCAATCATGCCGCAAAACGCTGCGCGTCCGAACGGGTTCATATAGTTGATGGCCGCTTCCAAATGCGCGCCACCTACATTCTCGAAATAAACATCGATGCCTTTCGGGAAAGCGTCCCGCACCGCGGTATCCAAGTCGCCGCAAGTTTTGTAGTTGATCGCTCTGTCGATACCCGCGACTTCCTCAAGCCATTTGCATTTTTCGTCCGAGCCGGCCGACCCCACCACATAGCAGCCATGGGCTTTCGCAAGCTGGCAGGCCACCGCGCCAACGGCGCCCGCCGCGGCCGAAATGAAGACGCTTTCGCCGTCTTTCAGCTCAGCAATGGAAAAGAGGCCGGCGTAGGCTGTGATGCCAGGCATGCCGAGCGTGCCTAAATTCGCTTCAATGGGCCCGACCGAAGGGTCGATCTTGTTCACCATCTGGCCGTCGCTGACATAGAATTCCCGCCAGCCGTTCATCGAATTCACATAGTCGCCAACAGCGAAATTTTCATTGTTCGATTCAAGGACCTTGCCGATGGCGCCACCCTGAAGCGTTTCACCGATTTGGAAAGGCGGCACATAGCTTTCCCGATCCATCATGCGCCCGCGCATATAGGGATCAACCGACATCCAAAGGTTCTGGACAAGGAATTCGCCGGCGCCGGGCGAGCTGACCGGCACTTGGGCAACTTGAAAGTCGCTGTCTTTTGGGGTGCCGACCGGGCGCGCCGCCAACTGTATCTCTTTGCTTGTCATGTTCGACATGTCTGTCTCCTGTTCTGATGTGAGGTTTTAGTTTGCTTGATGGCGAATGGGTTTCTCCGAATGGGAATTTGGGCGCACTCTGCCAGATCAAGCGCGCGATGCCCATGCGGTATCGGTCAGCAGGGCAGGGCCTATTGGCACCGGGCGGCCCCATCAAGCCGCGCGCTTTTCAGGGCGCTTTCAACGTGACAGTCTGAGGCCGCCGGTGTTTTGAATGAGAAGGAGAGCCCCATGCCCGCAACCATCAATCCCGAGGGCTGCTTAAGCGGTCAAGTCGCTGTCGTGACCGGGGCGAGCCGCGGCATCGGCGCCGCCATTGCCTCGCGCTACGCCCAAGAAGGGGCGAAGGTGGTGGTATCGGCACGCACCTTGGAGGACGGCGATCATGTTTTGGCGGGCGGCATCAACGCGGTGGCGAAAACACTGAACGCGGCGGGCGGCACGGCGCACGCTATTCGCGCCGACCTCAATATCAAGGAACACCGGGTTCATCTGATCGAAGAAACCGAAAAGCTCTACGGCCCGGTCGACATTCTCGTGAACAATGGGGCGATCACCTATTACGCACCGGTGCAGGATTTCAGTGAAAAACGCTATCACCTGATGATGGAGGTGCAGGTCTATGCCGCCTATCATCTGTCGCAATTGGTGTTGCCCAAAATGATCGAGCGCCAATCGGGCCGGATCGTGAATGTATCGTCGCACGCCGCCATCCACCCGCCGATCGACTCCGGCAATCGGGGAAGTTCTGTGTACGGTATGTGTAAAGCGGCGCTCGAGCGTTTCACAACCGGGCTCGCCGCGGAAGTTTATGAAGACAATATCGGCGTCAATGTCATTTCACCGGGATTGGTCGCCACGCCCGGGGCCGTCTATCACAATCTGATCACGGAAGAATCAAAAGACCGGGTCACCCCCGTCGAACACATGGCCGAGGCCTGCTTGTATCTTGTCATCGGCATTGCCAAACAGAATACCGGTGCCGTCACCTATGCCGCCGACGTGATGGACGCGCATAATCTGCAAGCAACGGAACTGCTCGCGAGCTGAGGGCGGCGTGCCGATTTGGCCACGCTGAACAAAGTAACGCGGCCGCAAACGGCGATCCTTTGTTTGTTCACCAACAATTTTTTAGGAACCGTGCCCGGTTACATTGGGCTGTGCTCGGGGAGGGCAGAATTTCGCCCTAACTTCTTATGTGCGTTATGCGCGTTTTGGGTGCAGCACAACCGGCAGGTCAACGATGCCCCGCACGAAGTTCGACTTCAATCGTTGCACGTTACCGACGACTTCGACATGATCGAAACGCTTGAGGATCTCTTCCCATACGAGACGCAACTGCATCTCTGCTAAACGATTGCCCATGCAGCGGTGCACGCCAAAGCCGAAAGAGATGTGCCTGCGCGCGTGATCGCGGTCGATGAGAAATTCATCCGGCCGGTCGATTTGCGTTTCGTCGCGGTTGCCGGAGACATACCACAACGCAACCTTGTCCCCTTCTTTGATCTGCTTACCGCCGAATTCCACATCCTTCGTCGCCGTTCGGCGCATATGCATAAGCGGGGTTTGAAAACGAATGATCTCAGACACCATGTTCGGCACAAGGCTCGGGTCGGCCCGCAATTTGTCGTATTCCTTGGGATTTTCATTGAGCATCAGCACGCCGCCGGAAATGGAATTCCGGGTCGTGTCATTACCCCCCACGATCAACAGAATAAGATTGCCGAGAAACTCCATCGGATCCATCTTTTGAAAAGCTTTGGAGTGGGCCATCAGGGTCACGAAGTCATATTTGCCTTCCGGCGATTGCTTGGCCCGTTCGTTCCAGATGCCGGTGAAAACTTCGAGACATTCTTGCAAGGCGGCTTGACGCTGTTCCTTGGTCACACTGTCGTCGCCTGCAATCTCGGGCGACGCTGTGGCCATGTCGGACCAGAACGTCAACTTGCGGCGATCTTCGAAGGGAAAATCAAACAAGGTGGCGAGCATTTGTGTGGTCAGTTCAATGGAAACTTTGTCGACCCAGTTAAACGGCTCGCCGCACGGCAGCTCGTCCATGATCCGGCCGATCCGCTCGCGAATAAGCGGCTCCATCTTGATCAGCGATTGCGGCGATACGGCGGGCGTGACGGCTTTGCGTTGGTCATCGTGCTTCGGCGGGTCCATGGCGATAAATTGTTCGACAGTGAAGTCGGGGTCTTGATCGCCTAAAACGATTGCAGGGAAAGAGGAGAAGGTGCCCGTGTCCTTCTCAATATCCACAATGTCGTTGAATCGCGTGATCGACCAAAAAGGTCCAAAGTCGCTTTGCTTGCAATAATGTATCGGATCCTCTGCGCGCAGGCGTTTGAACATCGGCCAATGGGAATCGCTTTCGTACAGGCTTGGATCGGAAGGGTTGATCTGGTCCAACGAGATGCTTGTAAAATCCAACGTCGTTGCCACCATGACTTGCTCCTTCGTGCTTCTTCGCGCTGCGTTCCCGCGGCGCGAAATGAAACGCTGATTTCAAACGCTGCTTTTCAATGACGCAGCTCTGATTGGTGGCTCTTACAATGACAACAAGACAGCCAATCTGCAATTCTTTTGCGCAAGGGGCAGATGTTGCTGCTGTCCAAAGGGCCTATTTGTCTGTGTTCCTTTATCGCCAGAAGGCGATGTTGGTGCGGATGCGTTCGGATATGTCGGTATTGTGCACCGATATCCTAAGCCTGCTACATTGATGAGGCATATTTGTATCTCCGATCCATATTCAGGTGGAGAAACTAAGAAACATATACCCACCCCCTTGCACCATTGACGTTACCTGGCGAGTCCCGCTTTGTAAGTGATTGTTCGGTACACATAAGCGGCGGCGGTGCGCAGTTCATTGCGCCAACGTTTTGGAATTTCCGCAGGCGGCGGCGGTAGGGCCGCGACGCTCTCTTGCTGAGTGGGATTGGCGCGCCAAAACAGAAACAAACGTGCAAACAGGGTGCGCGCCATTATGACCGGATGAAAAAGACTGCTCACGGGTTTCAGCAACAAGTCGACTTCTCCGACTTTTCGCGCAACATAGGTATCGGCCAGCCCCGCAGCCGTTTGTTGTTCGCGGTACCAATTGAACAGCTTAATGCCGATGGTTCTCTTCCCCTGAACAGCGGTGAATTTGAGATCGTTGGCGACAGCCAATCGGTACGCGTTCTTTTGAAAGTGGGCCTGTTCCTTGAAGAACAGTTTGGGGAGCGCAGCCGGCGACGCGGTCTTCTGCAAGCAGGCTTTCAATATACCCGCGTCGGCAGCGGCGACTGACATGCCTTGGCCCTGATTGGGATTAAACACACAGGTTGACGCGCCGATGGCGAGAAAGCCTGGAAAGTTCTGTTCCCATTTTTCGTAATAGCGCCACCGATTGCTGGGAAGCCGGTACCGGGTGAAGATATCCACCGGTTCGAAGTAGGGCAGCATGCCGCTGATCAGAGGCGAACGCATGCCGCCCACAAAGTCCGCGATGCCGTCTTCATCTTCTGGCAAATCAAGGCCGTCGCCGGCCACCAGGGTCAACAACCACAGACCGCTTTCTTGGCGAATGAGATGGGCAGCTTTGTTATCACTTGGCGGCACGCGTTGAATGAAAGCGCCATGGGTCCACCACCATTCTTTTGGAAACTCGAGCCCTTCTTTCAAACGATAGAGTTGCCCGCCATAGGTGAGCAAAGGATCGAGCGTTTCTTCTTTCGGCGGTTCAACGCCGACTTCTTTCAGCCACATCGCGGCTTTTGAGTTAGCGCCCGATGCATCAATGATGAGGTCCCCCAACATCACTTCGGGCGCGTCCGCCCCCTTCTTCAAAGCCCGCACACCGGTACAGCGTGCCCTGTCACCCGAGCCTTCTGCGACCAAACCCATCACATTCGTTTGCTCATGGGTTTCAATGCGCGGATCGTCTTTGAAAAGATCGCGCATTGTTGTTTCAAGCATGCCACGTGTACAGAACAATGAGCGCTGTATGGGTATCGGTACATTGCGCGTCCATCCGCGGGGCGTCATCAGCGCACAATTAAACCCGAACGAAACCTTGGGCATTTTTCGCTCGTCCAATAATTTGTGGAACCCAGGAAAAATATCCTCAATTTCGCGTCGGCCGCGTTCGAGCAAAGTGTGGAACATGCGACCCTGGGGAACGCCGCGCCGCCCGCCGATGGTGTCTGGATAAAGGTCGCGCTCCAAAAGGATCACTTTATCGAAATGGTCCGCGAGTACTTTTGCGGCTGACATGCCGGCGATCCCGCCGCCGATGACAATTGCTTTTTTCTCGGCCATCATTGGCTCCTGAAATGTCTATTTGTCGGCCGTGACTTCAGAAAATGCGCGGATCGCTTCAATCGCCGTCGGCACACCGGAATAGTGCGATACATGCACAATGATTTCCTTGAGCTCACCCTCCGTAATGCCCAAGTTTAAGGCGCCGCGCATATGCAAACGCATTTCTTGGGCCCGCCCTAACGCGATGAGGACGGCAACCGTCATGAACGATCTTATTTTGGGTTCAAGGCCGGGCCGGTTCCAAACTTCGCCAAACAAACCGTCGTTCAAATAACGCGCAAATCCCTCATCAAAATTATTGAGGAAGTCGTCCGCCATTTTGAGGCTCTCTTCGCCAAACAGTTTGGTGCGAATGTCGCGCCCTTGCTGTGCCACATCACTCATAGTCTTTCTCCTTTTTCAATCTTCATTGACCAATACGATTTTGCCCACTTGCCCATCCGACATCATGTAGGCGTGCGCTTCATGCAATTGATCGAACGGGAAGGCGCGGTCCACCAATGGCTGCAAAGCGCCGCTGCTAAAAGCGTCGGCACAATCTTCCACAAACACTTCAAAACACCGCCAGGCTTCTTGCGGGGTGCGCGTTCGAAACGTCACGCCGATAAGATGGGCGCGCTTGTTGGCAACTTCGTCGAGATTGATCTCGCCTATATCACCGGCATTGCGCCCGACCGTTACGATGCGCCCCTTGATGGCGAGCGCTGCCAAATTATCCGCCAGCATGGGGCCGCCGACACTGTCGATGATCACATCTGCGCCTTCGTCTTCCGTTTCCCTTTTAACCGCTTCTGCATAGTCAATGTCTTTGGTGACAACGACGGTGTCAGCGCCCGCCTTCAAAAGGGCTTCTTTTTTGGACGCGTCACGCGTTGCGCCGATAACTTTCTTGGCGCCAAACAGTTTCGCCAATTGAATCGTCGCCGTTCCGATGCCTGAAGAAGCCGCGGTCGCGATAACATTTTCGCCTTTCCGCATTTTGGCGTTGGTGATCAGCGCATCGTGCGCTGTAATAAACACGTTTGGAATGGCCGCGGCCTGTTCGTACGACATGCCGTCGGGAATACGCATCAGCGTCATGGCGCCGGCCAATGCATATTCGGCATAGCTGCCCATGGCGCGCGCCATCACGCGTTCGCCCACATGCCATCCGGTGGCATCTTCACCAACTTCGACAATGTCGCCGGCGAACTCGATACCGGCGGGCATCGGTCCAAACCTTGGGTCGGCGGAGTTAAAGGCTTTCACCATTAAGATCTCGCCGCGATTGATGCCCGCCGCTCTTACTCTCACCAGCACTTGCATGCCTTCCGGCTTTGGTTTTTTGACGGTCCGGTACTCGTAAACACCGCCTTCACGCGTTGGCACCAGATTGACTGCTTTCATCATCGATCCCGCGCTCCTGCTCTCTCGTTGGGTGAGTTATTGAATGGTTATTCAATCAATATTTAGTCTCAAAGATATTGAATGTCAAACCAATATCTTTAGAATGGCGACTCAACAAAGGAGGAGCAGATGCCGAACGCCGCGGTGGCGCCTAAAGCTTCAACGCAGGAAGAAAGAAAGGCTCAGTCTCACGACAAAATCATCGCGGCTGCCATAAAGCTGATTGCGAAACAGGGATGCCGCCGCACAACCATGAGCGAGATTGGACGCAAGGCAGGCTACGCGTCCGGTTTGATCAGCCACAAATACGGATCAAAGGAAGGACTGCTGCACGCGGTTCTCGAACATATCTCGAAAAGTTTCTTTGAAAGGCTGCGCCCGCCGAGCGAGCATGAAAGTGCGACCGACGCGCTCAAAGAAACAGTGCGTTTCTATTTGACGGAAGTGGCCCGGAGCCAAAGCGAAATTCGCGCGCTCTACGTCATCATCGGTGAAAGTTTGGTATTGCCGGAGATCCAAAATGAGGTTGCGGAGATGAGTGTTCGGATTCGCGAGAACCTCACCAAGACCATCAAACACGGCATTGAGCGCAAAGAGTTTCATCGCAAAACGAACGCACATGATGGGGCCGTTCTCATTCTCGGTCTTCTTCGCGGTATCACCTCACAGGCGCTAGCTGAGCCCAACACCTTCGATACCAAGAAGCTGATCCCAATCGTCCAGGCAAATATGTTGAAGGATCTTCGCCACCCGAACCTGTAGGACTCAATGCGCGAAAGTCAGGTTTGGGCCGAACGAGGGCCCGGCATGGCGCGCACCTTGCTCTGGAACTCGCCTGCCAGGGCTGCTACCCTAGCCACAGCAACGGCAAATCTCACGTCGCGCAAGCCCGTCGACGACGAACGCAACAAGAAAGCGGAACATGGCAGAAAACATTATGGCCTACCCAGAGCTTCGGCACCCGTTCGAAGCGGCACCGGTGCATGCCGGAGGCAGCACAACCATTCTGCACGAAGGGACCAAGGTCACGCTCGCCAATACGGGCACCAGCACAGGCGATGGCGACGCGCTGCTGATCGATCCGGCTGATCTCACGCGCGTCAATGGTTTCGAGCTGAAACCCGAAGGCGCCTGCCGCGGCGATCTATGCATACCGCTCCCCGCCGGCGCGATGGTGGAACAAGACGGCAAGAACTGGTTCAACTTGACGGCGTTTGCCGACCATGTCGGGCAGCCTTACGTCGCCGATATTGAAGCGCGCGTCTGGAGCTTTGGTGAAGTACCCGCCAGACGGGACGGGATGCGCGTTAATGCGATGGCACCCGACATTGAATTGACCGACCGGTCCGGCAAAGTCATTCGTCTCGCCGACCTCAAAGGCAAGAAAGCGATGATCGTGACGTGGTCATCTTGGTGAGGATGCATGCTGGATGTGCCCGTGTGGCAACAACTTTATGCAGAAATCAATGACGAAAACTTTGTGATGATCGTGGTGGCGGAAGACACCGGCGGCGAAGCAACGGCGGGCCCCATATTCGACGCGGCCAACCCAACCTACGTTCAAGTCATCGACCCCGACCATCTGGTCAGCGCCGCGTTCAACTTCGTGAACGTGCCGTCGGCTGCCTGGATTGACGAAGAAGGCCGCATCGTGCGGATCGATGAAGGCACCTATTCCAAGATTCATACGTTCGGCCAGGGGGATCAATCGTTCGAGTTCGGGAACGACGTTTACGCGCCTGCCGTGAAAGATTGGGTGGCTAAAGGTGCGGAGAGCGAGCATGTGCAATCGGCGGCTGAGGTTACCGGCAATATTCGCGACCATTCGGCCGACCAGCTCAAAGCGGATGCCGCATTTCGTTTGGGCAACCTGTTCCGTGCGCACGGTCAAACGGATAAGGCGGAGCATTACTGGGAGATGGCGCGCGGCCTCAATCCGGAAAGCATCAACTTCTTGCGCCAAGATTTGACGTTGAGCGAAGAAGGATCCGCCGGCGAAACGTTCATGGGCGTTATGGGCAAGTACATTTCCGAAGGCAAAGACATTTACCGGCCGCTCGGTATCGAGAAGGATTAAGCTGCTAGATCGCGGTTTAATCGGGAGCGCGCTTCTCCACGAAGGAGCGCGCATCCCCGGTCGTGCGGAAAGTGCAGGCGGGCCTCTTGTTTTTCTCAATTCAGGAACGCCTCAGAAGGCCGCACGCCACCATCCACCCGCGGAAGGGCCCAGGCAGCCGGGGAAGATCTGTATGCGGAATGTAGGATGCAGCGTTTGTGCCGTGCGCAGCCAGGCTTGCCACTGAAGCCTATGAAGACAATATCGGCGCTGCCACCTATGCCGCGGACGTGATGGAAGCGCACATGCTGCAAGCAGCGGAGTTGCTCGCGAGTTGAGGGTACGGGCAAATTAAATCGCGCCAAACAGGCTAACGCGGCCGCAAAAATCTCTGTTCTCCCAATCGACCTGATTTAATCTGAACGGTACCGCGCATGCACCCTCATTAACTTCCGACGGTTGTGCCTCGTGCGAGACGGCATGTTGATCCGTTGGCAGTCGCATTTTTTCTGAGTGATGAGCAGCGCCAGATTAAATCCTGCTTCTCAAGAATCGTATTGCGATTCCAATTGGCAAATCGAAAACCAATAGATGTTTGAGCAATGAATTGTGCGTGGGAATTCAGCGCTTGGCCCTTCGCAGTTTTGGGACGTACTCAAAAAAGCGTGCCGCCAACCAAACCGGCTTTGTAATCTGGGGGGCAGGTAGGATGCTGAGGTTGAATATCTAGTTGCAGACAGTTCCTACCATTTGCCGCATTTTTCGCCAATAATTTCAGCCCCAGTTCTTATGCCATATCCTTTGCCAGCATCTGCCACTTGGCCTCTTCTCCTGGCTTCAATTTTGACCGCATGTTGCGCGGCTTGGTTTTCTTTCTCCCTGTTCTCATTTAGCCAGCCAACATGCCTCGCAAAAGCTAGGGGGCTCTGCAAGAAGAGAGAATATTGCTGAGAGGTGAAGTGGCCATTGAGATTTTCGGCCAAACAAGCGCAGACCGTTTCATTTAGGCTTTTTTCGCATGTCGATTTGAGCTGTTCGCGATTCACAGGAACATTGGCATTGTTCCTAATCATTGCTTGCACTGTTTCTTTGGTTTTTTGCGTGCAGATCGTTGATATATTCAATGGGCCAAAACTGGAATTTTGTCGAAGCGTTTCGCATGAAATGGGTGCATTGCGACGAACGGAATCATCGATGCGTCGGTATTCTTGAGTGAATTGCGATAACACTGCTTCGTCGTTTGATGAGAATTGTAAGTAGTCTGAGTCCGATGTTGGCTTGGTGACCATGTACCAATACTTTTCGCCATAAGCAGCCAAAGCATCTGCAGCATTCCTTCGGGCCTGAACAGCGTTTGCTTCAGACACGAGTTTGATATCGGAAGCATCAGCTCCAAATACATTAACGAATGCGGCCGATATTTCGGACCCTTGAGACAAATTGGATACCAATTCGGCAAATTCCGTACGCGTCGCTTGCAGCAGCTCCATATATTTTTCCAAGAGGACTCGATTCAGGTTTGTAAATGCTGCATCTGCCGCTGTCGCTGCATCGATCATACTACTCACCACGGCTTTATCCGTTGGTGTCGGCGCGTCACCCCACCGTTTGCTTGACCCTCCTTCTTTTGCGTATTTGCTGATGGTCAAGCACGTTTTGATCCGATGTAAAGAAAGCACTGCGTCCACAATATCTATAGCGCTAGCCAACCCTGGCTTCGTCGTTTCGATGTTCTCTGCCTTGGCCTGCATCGCAGTCAGCATCTGCTGAATAAGAGTTCTACGGTCTTCCATTAGTTTCGCCACTTCAACCAGAGCAGTCTGGGTGGCCGGGCTCCATGTAACTGGCATCGCGCTTGCGGCTCTGTCTGTATGGTAACTGTAGGCATATGCTTGAACATAATCTTGGCGGCCAGGCGCAATGAGGTTTGGAGCCCCGTATTCCGTTTGCAAATCTGTATGTACACCCGACCTCGAAGATGGGCTTCGTGCGTTGGCATACTCTAGGGCAGCTACAACGCCAGATCGGAAATTGTAATCCGAAGCCAGTGTGTAGTCTGGCATACATTGATTATAGGGTATCCTGAACGACGGAGCTGGGCGCCAGTCGCTTTTCAGTTCCAAGCCTGATTGTGCAGACGCGCTTGAGGCGTAGATTGCAAAGAACACAACAGTGCCGAATAGCAGGGTCGTTAGCGTACGCGTGTTCAACATCATATCCTCATCAGCAATTGCAAACAGGGCAGTGTATTTCCAACGATAGATGTTCACAATGCCAGCGTACAATCTGCAACCGGCGGAGCTGTTTGCGAGCTAGGATCGGCGTGGCAATCAGGCTAATTCAAGGAACAGCTTCGCACGGTTTATTGACATTTCGACTCGGCAATTCAGTGTCCGTTATGTGCCCGCTGCAGACCTTCGGCTAGGTTTCCAACTGCGCTTCCATCCGCAACTCTTGTATGGTGAAACCCGGACTCTGTTCAGCCTTTTCTTGTCCGTCGAACTTAAACCCATGCTTCTGGTAGAAGGCTATCGCTCGGGAATTGCCGTCAAGAACCCAGAGCTTAATGATAGAGTTGCCGTTGGCTTTGAGATATTCAAGAGATTGGCGATAGAGGATTAGCGCCCTTCCGGTTCCCCAATAAGGCTGCGTGTAATACAAAGCGTTCAGCTCACCCCAATGAGGTTCAGCGTCACTATCTCGGCACTGTCCACTCGCGACAAAACCGATGAGAGTGTCGTCGTCGTAGTCGAGCGTTACTGAAACAGTATTTTCATCAAGAGTTTGTCTCCATCGCTCAGACCGTATGTCGAGTTCTTGGTCTAGGCCGTCAAGGAACGTTTGAGGCATGAGCCCGACATAGGCTTGTTGCCAAGTGAGAATGTGGAGCGCCGCTAAATCATAGCAGTCAGCTGGTGTGGCCGCGCGTATCATGTTGTAAGGATAGAACCATGGCGCGTTGATGTGAACAACAGCAGGAGTCGGCGGATCTCGGTGGTTCCGATTGCGTACACAAAGTGTAATGTACTGGGCCGTTCTGTGTCATAGCTCACCGAACCATCTGTTAAAGTCAGGCCAGGATGATGGGCCCACAGTGCGCACCCCGGAAGTCATCGATCGTTTTGGGAGTCGCAGGCGCATCTCGCGAGAAAGAAGTAGGGGAGACACATGGCGATCAAATTAGCCAATGCCGATGCGCCGTTTGACATTGTTTGGGACACGCAAGGGATACCGCATGTCTATGCCACGACAACAGCGGATGCGTTTCGCGGTATGGGTTACGCGGCGGGGCGCGAGCGGCTCTGGCAAATTCATCAAAGCACTGCTTATGCCAATTGTGAGGCGGCGGCGCTCCTTGGTGAACGGTTTGTAGCCCAAGATGCCATTCAGCGCGCTTGTAATGTTCACGGGCGCGACACGGAGTTACCCGACAGCGACGGCGACTGGATAGCCGACGCCTATCTCGATGGTCTTAACACCGTCGTCGATCAGCTCGATGAACTGCCACCAGAGTTTGCGCACGCGGGGGCGACGCCCCGCCGTTTCACACGCGCCGACATCGCCGCACGCTATCGCTTCACCTCCTGGTTTCAGCACAAAAGTTGGACCGAAAAGATGGCCGTCGGTCGGTTGATGGCCACCCATGGCGTTGACTGGTTTAAGCACCACTTGCTGCATTTTTCGGGTGCCGATGCGGAAGCCATTGAAACCCTGAAAGCACCGCTCAGCGCTCTGTCCACGGCGCCTTATGTTCTCGCTTTTCCGGAAGCGAGCCATGTGCTGCAGTCAGGCAGCAATAACTGGGCGGTCACCGGTGCACTTTCCGCTTCCGGAAAACCCATTCTCGCCACAGATCCGCATCAACCCCACACCATCCCCAACACGTTCTTCTACATTCACCTACATGCGCCGGATCTTGACGTGTTCGGCGCGGCCTTTCCGGGTGTGCCTTACTTTATGATGGGGACGACACGCAACATCGCTTGGGGTCTGACGACAGGATTCATTGATTGTTACGACATCTATCTCGAGCGACTAAATAACCAAGGACAAGTTCAGTTCGAAGACGACTGGCATGATCTCACGCAGAAGACCGAGATCATCCCGGTCCGCGGTGGAAGCACGCGCGAAATTTCCATTGCGCGGTCGCGCCACGGCCCCTTGCTTGAACCATTGTGCCGGAGCTTGGGGATTGATGTTCCGGCCCCCACCGAATACGCCGCCGCCTTGCATTGGTCCCTCGCGGACATCCCAACGTCGGCGGGGGCTTTGGCACGGCTTCCCCTGGCAAAAGACGCCGAAGAGTTCGGCAACGTCCTTTTTGAAAATGACGTTTGTCCGCTGGTGAACAACATCATTTGCGTGGATGCGAACAACGGTTTACGACGCTTTATCGCGGCGACTTTGCCCGCACGTGAAGGTGTCACGGGTTCGGTCCCGCTCCCCGGCTGGTCGCGCCGTTACGAATTCCCGGTCTCAACGGAGCAAGACCTTACCGTAGAAACCGACCCGGACCGCCAATTCAGCCTAACCGCCAACAACGATACGATGGGCGAGGAGGGGCCGTTTTACATCCACACATTTCCAGCCAACAGCGCCCGCGCAGATCGCATCACTGAGATTTTGGAGGCGGGGTCTGCATTCACGGTCGCAGACTTCAAGGCGGCACAACTCGATCTGAAAGATCTGCGTGCGTTGGAGGTCCTCCCCGATTTACTCGCCGTGCTCGCCGAGAGCGACGATGAAAAGGTGGCATTCGCTCATTCCTTGCTTAGCAGTTGGGACGGCCAAGCAAGCGCCGATCAAGCGGCACCGTGTCTCTTCTATCCTTTCCAGGATCGAATATGGCCTCGCAAGTTTATGCGCGCCGTCCTAATGGACGATCCCGTGATCGCCGCCATTCCAAATGCGGCCCCGGGCTTGAACCTTTTTGACATCAAACACTTTCTGGCCAAGGGCAGCCCTTGGCGCCAGCATCGCGACAGGCTTTGCGCCACAATCCACGACACGATGGCATCGGTTGTCGCTTCTGTAACGGAAACATTGGGCCCGGATCCCGCGCAGTGGCGTTGGGGTGATCTGCATCAAATCTCGTTCAGTCATCGATTGTCAAAGCACGAACCATGGCAGGAGATGCGCGCGGGACCAGATCCCGTTGGGGGCAGCGGGACAACGCTCGCCATGGCCCTGCATATGGGCCCGGGTCCGGGACGGGCTAAGTCAGGGGAAATCCCGTGCCGTGTCTATCATGGTCCTGCCTTCCGCTTGGTCGTCGATCTCGCAGACCCCAATCACATTGAGTTTGTGATCGCCGGAGGGAATGGCGGCGTTGCCGGCAGTGCGCATGCCACCGATCAATATCCCAAATGGTTACGCGGCGAGTTCAACACCGTCAGCTTTTTGCGCGAAGAGCTCGACGTCGAACATATCTGGCAACTCACCCCTTAAAGAGGCTTCGTTGCAAACACGAACGAAGGGCCGATTCTGAGTTCAAACGCAGTTGTGTATTGCATTGATTTAGAGTGCGGCGTGGACACCGATTACTGTTGTTCCCATGCCGGTCGGTGTTTGTAACACCGACCGAAGGTTCATGATCTGGCCGTGAAATTCGCTGAGCATTAAGACGAAGTAATAGACCCCGTCCTGCGGAAATCTATCCCCTAGAGACACCGCCATCGGCGGTTGCGCCTCATCAACGCGCGTTAGCAGCATCCTTCGGATTCCTTACAGCGAATTTACTCGGGCTTGGGTTGGGCCCCTTCCTCGTCGGTTGGATTAGCGACGCTGCAGAAGCAAGTTACGGTGACCGCTCCTTGGCATTCTCGCTGGGGGTTTGTTTGATTGCCCTTGTTATGTCTTTCGTATGCTATTGGATTGCCGCAAACGCGGTTTCACAGCAAGAAAAAGAGACAAAAACCTGACCGACTACTCAGTCTCGTCGAGTTTTCTGTGTCGTGCCTGACATCTGTGCTTGCAGGCGCGGGGGCGAAAAGCGGGACCAAAACTTCCGCTGTCGCGCGACCAAGAAATCTTGGCGAATAACTGGCTTTCATACCTGATCGCGCTCGGGCTTTGGTAGCTTCCAATCCTTTTTCATGAAGTATGTTGTTAGAGGCGGTTTACGTGCACGAAGCAGGCATCGTCTCGTCAAGTCTGGGCCAGCCTTCCTTTTGAGCGGGTGCAGGTCGCTATCACCCAAACACTCTCTACATGATCTGAGACAATAAGAAATAGATACGCTGTATCAAAATATTGACTCTTTTCTGATACGCTGTATCATAAATAGATCACCCTGATGTCCTGCAAGAAAAAGACTGGAAATTGTGATGAAGAGCTCTGCAGAAGCCATCAGTACGAATTTCCTCAGGATATTCATGCTCAATGTGACGCGCAGGATCGACCGAGTGACATTATGATTAAAGTCCGAAAAATTGACTTTGAATTTCCGGACGACATTCCATTCTACTTCAATCCGGAAAATGCGCGCATGAGCATGACGGCGAATGTGTTGTCTTTTCTGGCACCCGCTTTCGAACGCTATTTTATCAAAGCTATCAAGCGTGCCTTACCCGACATTAAGAACCGAGCCGTGCGCGAAGAAGCCGATCTGTTTTGCAAACAAGAGGGATTGCATGCGAAGGCTCATATCGACCATCAGAACATGCTGCTGCGCAAATACCCCGCGCTTAAAGCATTACGCGACCGCGTCAATCAATCATATGACGAACTGGACCGAACGGAATCCAATGCGTTTGCCCTTGCCTATGCGACAACAATTGAACTTTCCTTTAAGCCACTTGCGAAGTTCTTCATCGAAAACCGGCAGCTCTTTTTCGCCCGGGGCGATAAACGCATTGCCTCATTCATCTTATGGCATTTTGTGGAAGAGTTCGAACATCGAAGTGCCATGTACAATGTATATCGCGACGTCGTCGACGATTATTGGTTTCGCGTTAAAGCGTCTAAGCGAACGCGGGCTCATGTGGCTACGCTGGCGGCCGATGTCCGTGAAACGTGCTTGGCTTGCGAACCCTTACCAAGCGATGAATCGAATGAGCTTCAACCGCCCTTGATAAGCCGGGCGAAGCTTGCGCTCGGTATTTTTGAAACCCATTCGCCTCTCCATAATCCGGAGAGCGGACGCGTGCCCCAATGGATTACCGACTGGTTTGCAGCCGAAGAAGCCGGTCAAGATATGCGCACATATTTTCTCGGCACGGACAAAACCAATCGCAACTCATAACGAAGGAGTTGACTCATGCATGACCTGCTCATTCGAAACGCCGGAATTGTCGATGGGACCGGGGCGGCGCGCTTCAATGGCGACATCGCGGTTTCAAATGGCGTGATCACCCATGTGGGCAAAGTCGACGGCGACGCCGCACGCACCATTAATGCCGACGGACGGCTAGTGACACCGGGATTTGTCGATATTCACACCCACTATGATGCGCAGGCGACCTGGGACCCGCACCTGTTCCCAACCGGATGGCACGGTGTCACCACGACCATCTTTGGTAATTGCGGCGTCGGCTTTGCGCCGGCCAAGGCGGACCGTCATGATTGGCTGATCGGCCTTATGGAGGGTGTTGAGGATATCCCGGGTTCGGCACTTACGGCGGGTATCCGTTGGAACTGGGAAACGTTCCCTGAATATTTGGATGCGCTCGACGCGGCCCCGATGTCGATCGACATCGGCACCCATGTGCCTCACGGCGCCGTCCGCGCCTATGTGATGGATGAACGTGGCGCGTACAACGAGCCCGCCACCGCAGACGATATTGAACAAATGTACGCCATTGTGCGTCAGGGCCTCGAATCCGGCGCGCTCGGATTTTCCACATCGCGGACGATGGGCCATCGTGCGGTCGACGGAGAGCCCGTGCCGGGTACCTTTGCGCAGGAAGATGAGCTGTTCGGCATCGGTAAGGCGCTTAAAGATACCGGCCTTGGTGTGTTTGAGTTGGCCGGCGCTGGGGCCGGGGGTGATGCGGCTGCCGACGATCCCGATGACGCATTGCGCGAAATAGACTGGATGCATCGGCTTTCCGCCGATATGCGGCGGCCGGTTTCATTCGCGGTTCTGCAGTTTGCATCGCGCCCCAATCAATGGCGCGAACTGATTGACATCTGCAAAGCGAAACGTGCCGATGGTGCGCAAGTCATTGCTCAGTATGCGGCACGTCCGTTCGGCAGCCTGGGCGGGCTTCAAACCGAGCTCAATCTATTCCGCAATCGCCCTGCCTACGTGGCCATTGAGCATCTGCCGCTTGCAGAGCGCGTCAAACGTATGCACGACCCCGCTGTTCGCGAAGCCATATTGGGTCCGCACCGTGTCGAGAAGCCAAATGTGTTTGCTTCGATGATGGAGCAACCCGAAATCCTGGCCCGTACCTTCCCGCTCGGTGATCCGCCCAACTATGAACCGACACCGGAGGAGAGCGTCGCCGCGATTGCCGCGCGCGAGAGCCGCCCTGCGGATCACGTTCTCTATGACTTGATGTTACAAGACGGGGGGCGCGAGCTGATTTTGGTGGCTTTCATGAACTACGCTGATGGCAACCTTAATTGGTCGTACAGTATGATGCATAGTGATGAAACGGTTCTGTCGCTTGGCGATGGGGGCGCGCATTGCGGTCTGATCTGCGACGCATCGCTCCCCACTTTTATGTTGACACATTGGGCGCGTGACCGATCGCGCGGTGCCAAAGTATCTGTTGAGTTCGCCGTCAAACAAATGACGCATGACACTGCAGCTCTTTATGGTCTTCGTGACCGGGGCGTCCTTAAGCCCGGCTATAAGGCCGATCTCAACATCATCGACCACGATAATCTAAAACTTTGCCGGCCTGAAATGGCGTATGATTTGCCCGCCGACGCTCGGCGGCTTTTGCAACGGGCCGAAGGCTACGACTACAAAATCCTATCGGGCCAAGTGGTGATGGAAGGTGCGGAACCGACCGGTGTTCTTAACGGGCATTTGTTGCGTGGTCCGCGGCAAACGCCTATTTTGAACTGATCAAGTTGCGTTTTGCCTGCGCACCACGGAGATCATTCAGGAGATTTTGTGAGCGTTACCTCCCTCACTTCCAAGCGTGAAGCAAACCGCCAAGAGAAAATCGCCATCATATTGGAGGCCGCGCGCGAGTTGATGGAAGAAAGCGGAGAGGCGGCCGTTTCGCTTCGCAAACTTGCCCTGAAGACAGGGCTCGCAGCGAACACCATTTACGCTCATTTCGGCGGAACGCGCGATGAACTGGTCAACGCCATCGTCATGCATGCTTATGCTGATATCGGCCTTGCAGAAGACCGAGAGGTAAGCCTGTTCAAAATGGGTGAAACGCCATGGGAACTCGCCCTCAACCAATTCTTAGAACACCCTGCTTTTTACCGCGCGGTTACATTATTGAGAACGCAGCAGGAACCACTGGTCCAAGCTGAAGAGAATCTCGGTCGGCTGAACGACAAGGCACGGGCGCTGCTCAAAAAGGCGGTCGTGGATGGCGAGCTCTCATCCAAATGCGATCTAAAATTTCTTGAAAAGTATTTCATACACCTGTTCCGCGGATGCGCGCATCGCTGGGCGAAATTTGAAATCAGCGATGAGGAGTTTCGTCATTATTTGCTTTACGGGATTTATACGGCGCTCCTCCACCATTCGACCGATAAAGGTGCGCGCAAGACGAACCGCTTTCTCAAGAAGATCTGATCGTGCTTATTGAGCTCGAACACTCCGGTTTTTTGATCGCACATCCGTCGTCAAAGTGCCCCAATCGGCGCAGCCAGTTAGCCGTTTTCCGTTCGCTGTCCACCCCAAGGGCAGTGCGAAAGCACAATCAAAATTGCTGACACTACACACTTTACATGCAACATAATTGTTGCATAATGGGTCATGGGAAAACAGTTTGATCCGAACCTTGCCACGCTTTTTCGCGCGCTCGGCGACGATACGCGTTTGTTGATTCTCGATGAGTTGAGAAAGCGGAACAATCAAAGTCTGTTTGAGCTGTGTGCGCGCCTTATCGAGGAACATGGTGTGAGCCTAACAAGGCAAGCCATCACCCGGCATTTGAATACGCTTGAGCAGGCAGGGTTGATCAGCACGGCATGGCAAGGGCGGACAAAAGTTCATTCGCTGACGGCTGCGTCTTTGCAGGACGTCATCAGTCCGTGGATACAACCCTTCTTCAGGAGAGGTGCGACATGAAGATGTATATAAAGAGTGTGTTTGTCGAGGATCAGGGCAAAGCGCTCGACTTCTATACGAAAACGCTGGGCTTTTCAATTAAACACGATATTCCGCTTGGAGAACATCGGTGGCTGACCGTTGTTTCGCCGGAAGAACCCGATGGCGTGGAACTGGGATTAGAGCCCAATCAGCACCCGGCGGCGGGCGCCTATCAGGCGGCGCTCATGGCCGACGGCATTCCGTGTACGGCATTCAGCGTGGATGACATCGCGTCGGAAGTAAAGAGACTTGAGGCTGCGGGCGTTGCCTTTACGCAACCGCCGATGAAAGCCGGCGAGGCCACAATGGCGGTCTTTGACGATACGTGCGGTAACCTCATTCAATTAATCGAGCTGCACTCTTAGTACTTCATGTTACGTAGGTATTCTGAGATATTCAGTTTACGGACCGGCACTTTTGAGGCGTTTACGCCTTTGGCGAGCTGAGGGAGGGGCGGCGTTCATTGTGGGAAGGAGCCAGCGCATGGTAACGATTGGTGAGGTTCTAGCCGCTGCTTACGCCAGCGTAGAGAAGCCCCCACCTATGGCCAAAGCCAACACGGCACTGTTGCTTGTCGATATCCAAAATCTTGCGACGCCCGAACATCTTGCTAAACGCGCCGTGCTTGCAGGTTTAGACGCAGAGGCGGTTGATCGTGCATTAGCTGATTACGCGGATCGTTTCTACGCCGCCGTGGATAATTGTGCCCGCCTGCTTGGCGCCGCGCGCGAGGCGGAGGTGGCATGTGTACATGTCAAAATCGAGGCTCTGTCCGGCAATGCGCGCGATACCGGTCCCGCGCATCGGCGCATGGGATGGTGCTACCCGCCTGGAAGTCCGGAAACACAGTTTCTTGATCAAGTGGCGCCAGCAGAAGGTGAGATCGTGATCACCAAAACCGTGAGCGGTGCTTTCACTGCAACCAATTTGGATTCGGTGCTGCGCCACATGGGTGTTCAGTGGCTTGTCATTGCCGGTTTTGAGACCGATGAGTGTATCGAAGCCACAGGCCGCACAGCCCTTGATCTCGGCTATGTCGCACTCTTTGCCGAAGATGCGTGCACGGCGTACGAGGCTCGTTCCCATGAAAACTTCATGTCCAAATACGCTGGTTGGGGGCTGACGCGTAGCACCGCTGATCTTGCGGCGCTCTTGTCGGATCTCAGATAAACTGAACCTCTATGCGCGGCCGAACCGCGATTGCCAATGCGATGCCCGCACGCAATTTGCGTGCAGTGGAGCTTAGGGGAGAGGCGTACTTTCAAGCTCGCCGAGCACCGCGAGGGTCATCGCTTTCACCCCGGCCTTAATGGTCGGTTCAGGTTGCGGCGCAAAGAAAGGCGAGTGATTGACCGGCACCGGCGGCCCGCCCGCCTGAGCCTCGGCGAACAATTTGGGATCCAGGGCACCAAGGGCGAAGTAAACGGACGGCACGCCGGCCGTCACAAATTCGGAATAGTCCTCGCTCGCAGGTCCCGCCGGCGCCATAGCCGGAACGTAAGTGAAGGCCGGGCCAAACGCCTCTTTGAAAACGGCCGCGGTGCGTTCGGCCAAACCGTCATCGTTCAAAACAGTCGCGACACCGCCCACATTCTTGATGTCAGGGTCCGGCGCGCTCGAGGCGGCTGCGGCGGCGTTCGCAGTTCGCGTGACGCCGTCTAATAGCAATTTGCGCACTTCCGGCTGATGGGACCGCAGCGTCAGTTTCACGGTCGCTTGATCCGGGATGATGTTGGAAACAGTGCCGGCATTGAACGCGCCGACGGTCACGACGCCGAAAGCGCCGGGATCTTTTTCGCGGCTCGCCACCGCCTGCACATCGGTTACAAAGCGGGACGCGATCACGATCGGGTCAATCGATTGATGTGGCATGGACCCATGTGCACCACGTCCCTTAAATACGATCTCAACACTGTCGGCCGATGAGGTCACGGCGCCTGCTTTGACGAAGACAGTTCCCGCGGGCAGGGGCGCCGCATGAAGCGCAAAACCGTAATCAGGTTTTGGAAACTTCGTGAACAGACCATCTTTAATCATCGCCTTGGCGCCACCTAACCCTTCTTCCGCAGGTTGGCCAACAAAAACAAGAGTGCCCGACCAGCGGTCTTTCAGTTGAACAAGCATGTCGGCGGCACCGACCCACGACGCCATATGGATATCGTGACCGCAGGCATGCATGACTGGACTGACGCCATCCCGCCAAGGCGCGTCGGTGACCTCGCTGGCGTAAGGCAGCCCGGTTTTCTCCGTCATCGGCAATGCATCCATGTCGGCACGAACCATAATGGTTGGCCCTTCGCCATTTTTCAAAACTGCGACGACGCCGGTTTGCCCCACTTTTTCGGTTACCTCAAAGCCGAGCGCTTTCATCTTCTGGGCAAGCACGCCGGCGGTACGCGTTTCTTGAAAGGCCAATTCCGGATTGCGATGCAGGTCTTTGTACAGCGCATCAAGGTCCGGATAGGCCGCCTCAATCAACGGCGCGAGAGAGGTGACGTGAGACGCGGTTTGGCTTTCTGCAACCTGATCTTCTTGGGCGTGCGCGAGCGGGGGACCCATCGAAAGGACCAACAAAACTGACATGAGTAAAGTGCGCTTGTGTTTCATCTGCCGTCCATTTCCCATGTTGGTTCGTCCATCCTTGGCGCTTTAAGCATTCTAGAGTTTATTGGGCGATGAGGGGAACAGCTTTGGCAGATGGCGCTTGAGGAAACCATGCACACGTAGGAGCGCGCGGAAAGTGCTCCATTTAGATTCCAAGTCATGCGCCAAGTGGAAGCGGCAACCGGTGCAGCCGCTCCTCACCCAAACATTGCCACATCGGCCTGGGCGATCTAGCCCGCCGTTAGGCGCAGCGCGATGCGCAAATCTTCGGGCTCCGGCGTCCGGCCGAGCGCTTCACCGATCAACCGGTCATAGTCCGGATTGTATTTGGCGCGGAAAGTATCGTGAACGGCCAATAGCTCTTCTTCGGTGGCGTCGGTCATCAAATCCACATTCAAGTCGTAAACGGCATCGCCCACGCGCATGCGAAGCGCGCCGGCTTCAACGGCGGCACTACGCCATCTGCCTTCTTCCTCGCCGAACACATAAAGGGCATCGTCAATGCCCACGGTCCAAATGACATGAACTTGCGGGAGGCCCGCGATCCCCGTGGTTTGCACCATCACCGTGTCATACTTGGATTGGTCGTTCACAAAACTGAAATCATCGGGTGCCGCCTCAACGGTTCCCCCTAAATAGAGGCCCGGTTTGAATTCATAAGGAATGGCGATGGCTGCCGCGACGACGACCAACAGCACCAATGTCAAAAAACGTCCCATTTGTTTGCTCCCCACGCGTAATTTGTTTTTGTGCGAGCCGGTCGCGAAATTGATCTACCCTTTTTCCTAGGCGATCAGGTCACTTCCGTTTGGGCCAGCTCTCCCATCATTATACATTGAAACCGAAAAGCCTGAAACGCTCCGTTTCCGGCGGCTCCAATCTGCCATCGAACACGCGTTAACGCCTGTTTTCGGTCAGGAATCTCTTTGCCAGGTCATCATGCGATCCACTTGATTCATCTAAGAGAATCCCGGTGGATCGCACAAAGATGATCATCGTTCGGATCAATTGGAAAGTTTCCTACGCTTCGGTAGCGCGCACGGCCGCGCTCTACGCGAACCATCAGGAGTTGCCGGAACCGTTTTTTTCTGCTGCGAACCGGTCGCGCTCAGCGTCCATCGCTTGGCGCCACTCGGCTTTCAAAAGGTCTCTGCGCCGGGGGATCTTGTCTTCCAAGATCTTGGCCTGCGCGATCCTTTCGGTCCGGAAGTAGCGATAGGCCTGTCTTAGCTCGCACCATGCCGCAATGATGCGTCCGGAATCGCGATAGCCGAGCAATAGGGGCCAAACGACCCGTTCGCTCGGTGCGCCTTTGGTGTCGTGGTAGGTCAGCCAAATCTTGTTCTGGTTCCGGATAGCCAAGCGAATCTCGGCAGCTCCGATTGCTTCTTCTGGCGCGCTGACTGGCGCCACGCTCACCGTGTGTTCGACGAACGAGGTCTGGTATTTGCTCGGCGACACGGCTTCGATTTTTGAAATGAGTTTCTGCGCCGCAAGCGCCAGTTCGGGTTCGCCCCTGGTTTGGACCCATTGCGCTCCCAGAACGGCCGCTTCAATTTCGTCATGGGTCAGCATCAGCGGCGGCATGTGAAATCCGGCTTCGAGGATGTAACCGACACCGGCCTCGCCCTGTATCGGCACGCCCTGTGCCATCAGGGCCGCGACATCGCGGTAAACGGTTCTTTTGGTGACCTCCAATTCATTGCCGATGGTTTCGGCCGAGAGGGGGCCGCGGGCACGCCTGAGTATCTCGATGATTTCAAACAGTCGGTCGCCACGCCTCATACCGCTCTCCAAATATCCACGATAAGCATGCTGACACTATGCTGACAACATGTTGTCAGCATCAAGGCGTTAAAAGAAGGCCTCCGCCACAACATCAAAGGAAAACGGATGAATTTCACGCAACGGACGGCCCGATTTGTGAACGCGCCACTCATGAAAAGCCTAGCCGGGAGGAACCGGCAGCACCTTCAACCGTCAACCCGCCCCCTCAAGGGAAAAGGGAATCGGGCCATGAACCGGGTCTGCACCCTGGCGCTTCTTGTGCTGCTGATTTTTCCCTTTTCGGCTCAGTCACAAAACATCACGCCCACGGACGATTTGGTTGCCATGGGCGCCTATGTGGCCACGGACGACATTGATCGGTCGGAAAAATTCTATAGGCAGATTTTTGAACGCGAGCCCACAATCCGCTTGGACGATTTTGTTGCCTTCGACGTTGCCGGTGGATGGTTCGCAATTGTATCGCGCAAAAAATATGCGCCAGGTTCCGTTTCGGGCACAGGAGCAGTTCCCTACATCCAGTCCGGCGATCTTGAAAAACTTCAGGCCCGAGCGGTTGCCGCAACAGGAGGGCGCAAGTCTGAAATCATCGTGGAGCCAGGCATTCGATTGCTGAAAATACACGACCCTGATGGTCAGCTCGTAGAATTTTTCTCATTCACCGGCGGGTAAGGGCCAATTGCTCAGCCGATTTTGGTTCATCGCATGATGATACAGACGTCATCGCTTCGTATAGAGATCGTTTGCGGGCTGACGGTCCTTGGCTTCATGGTTCGGTATTCAACGAAGACCTTGGTCTTTTGTCGTTTAGGTTGATCCAGCCTTCGTCTGTTTGAAGGGGAGGTGCCAATGCCGCCGCTCATCATGCGTGCGACTAAAATCATGCTCACACTTTCCACGCCCTTGTTTGCGGTTTCTGTTTCAAGACGGCTCGCTTGAGTTCATTGGGACAAAGCCGGTCAGTGCAGAGGTTGCAGCCAACGGACCCGCGAGAAGGGTTATATTGCTCCGTCTCGACATTCAGTTTGTTTCGCAGTGAGAGCATGAACTCCCGGTCAATGTTACAAACACTGACTAGCTTGTGCAAAAATGCAGCGTTCTCAGTAAACCGTTCACCCCCAAATTGACGCCCAATGCAATCCGCCTGGCGCAATGCTTGGCATAGGACTTCGGCTTCACCCATCTCGATCAACGCGGACCGTCAGGATTTTGAACCGGGGGGAACAGCCGCTAAGATGGGCAAAGCCGCAAAACGAAGATCGTTCTTTTCGCCGGAACCAATGGCGGGATGAGTGGGCAAACAAAAAAACGAAAGGATTGGAATGCCGGCACGCCATCAAGTTTACACGAACGCAAAGCTGTTTACCGCGACCAGCGAAGACGCCATCGAGCAGGGCGCGGTTTGGGTTGCCGGCGACACCATAAAATATGCCGGTCCCATGTCGGATATCCCCAGCACGCCCGGCGATGCCGAGACCATCAATCTCAAAGGCAAGTTTCTGATGCCCGGCATGACCGAAACCCACGCGCACTTATCGTTTGGCGATGCCAGTCCTTTTGAACTGGGCGAACTGCCGGCCGAAAAGGCGACGATCATCGCTGTCAAGAACGCGCGGCTCATGCTGAAATCGGGTTTCACCTCGGCGATCAGTTTTGGTTCCTCCCACGCGATCGACGTTGCGCTGCGCGATGCCATCAATAGCGGCGACATAGAAGGACCGCGCATGCTTGCGGCGGGGCGCGATTTGGGCGCGACCGCCAGCAATGTGGATTCGGGCAGTGCACTTTGTCAGATTGCTGACGGTCCCTGGGCTTTACGCAAGGCGGTTCGTGAACAACGCCGAGCCCGCGTCGATGTTGTGAAAATTTTTATCGACGGCGAAGCGATCAATCCGATCAATCCACCCGGTGAACTCAGCTTTTGCGACGAGGAAGTGAACGCCATTGTGGATGAAGCCCATCGCCGCAAGTTGCGCGTGGCGTGTCATTCGCGCTCCGCTGCCGCCGTGAAGCAAGCAGTACGCGCGGGCGTCGACTTTATCGGTCATGCAAACTATTTGGATGATGAAGCCGTTGACATGTTGGCGGCGAAGAAAGACGCGCTTGTTGTCGGCCCCGGTCTGGCCTGGGAAGTGCAGTATTTGGCGGAGTGCGAAAGCCTTGGCATTTCAAGAGACGTGGTTCGCGCACAAGGTTATGAGGCCGAAATCGAAGCCACCATCGCGTCGGTCGCCAAGCTCCGCAAAGTTGCCGTGCGCATGGTGATCGGGGGTGATTATGGCATCAGCATCGCGCCCCACGGAACCTACGCGAAAGACATTGAACATTTTGTCGATCTGTTCGGCATGTCGCCTGGCGAAGCGCTGATTTGTGCAACCCGCAATGGCGGGCAGGCCCATGACCGATCCGGTAAATTGGGAACACTGGAGGCGGAGACCTGCGCAGACATGATCATTGTCGATGGCGACCCGTTGGCGGACGTCCGGGTCCTGCAGGATCACGCGAAGCTGGAAGTGATCAAAGGCGGCAGGCGCGTCCCGTAAGGTCACGTTTAAGCATGCATGATTTTGCCTTGGCTAGGCTTGCCGCCACACTTTTGACATTGGTGTCGCTGACCTCATGCGTTTCGGAAAACGCCGTTCGAGCGGGAGAACCCCAATCAATGACGACTCTCAATCCCGTTTCATATTTCGAAATACCTGTCGCGGACATGGATAGAGCGATTGATTTTTATGAGGCGGTATTCTCCCTATCCCTCGAGCGGACCGTGATTGACGGTCATGACATGGCGCTCTTTCCGTACGCAGAGGATGCCCGCGGCGTATCGGGCGCCCTCGCAAAAGGGGACAGCTATGTGCCGTCTAAATCAGGTCCTCGTATCTATTTCTTTGTCGAGAGTATTGACGAGACGTTAGGCCGGGCCCTTTCAAAAGGGGGCAGGGTTGCCTATCCCAAAACATCGGTTGGGGACTTATGGGTCGCCGAATTCGAGGACAGCGAGGGCAATCAGATTGCACTTTCATCCGCCAACGAATGAAAGTGCACGCGATGCCCGTGAGTCCTGAATATAAAGAGTTCTTGGAAGAGCTGTTTGAGTCCTTTGGTCCCATCAAGACCAAGGGCATGTTTGGTGTGGATGGCGTGTTTGCGCAATTGCCTGACGGTGATCTGATGTTTGGCCTCATTGCAGACGAGACGCTCTACCTGAAGGTCGACGATACCAACAGGTCCGATTTCGAAGAAGAAGGCAAAAGGCCATACGTTTTCGAAACAAAGAACGGAAAACAAGACGTAGAGTCTTACTACGAGTTACCTGAAGCCCTGTACGACGAGCCTGACGCCTTCACGGAATGGGCGCGAAAGGCCTTTGACGTGGCGCTAAAGCATGATCATGTTTCACGGAAACATGATCATGCCATAGATTCACGGTTGGTCGCGCGATCGGACGGTTAACCGGATTCCACTTAACCTGATCGCGCTCTAAGGAAAAGAAAACCCAAAAAGAAGCGCAAGAAAACATCATGAGCGGGGGAGGGCCCGCTCTTGTCGCAACGACAAAGATGCATCGCAGTAAAAGGCTGCATATTGGTGCCGCACATACAAATACCTTCTGCGGCTTCGAACAAATGCCGAATATGTTCCATATACGTCGGGTTCTTAATCGCAGCCTTTAGCCGCTTCCCTATTTAGTCTTTTTCAATCCGGTAAAATCCCTTAGATCATGCGCTATCTAGGAATCGTGCCAAGTACGCGTCGGAATAATCCACTTCGAGTTCGACCCAGATGGGCAAGTGGTCTGACATCTCAAAAGTCATAAAATTGGTAGCATATTGCGAGGCGAAATCGACGTAAGGATCTTTGCCATAATCGGTTCGCATCGCGGCGTTGATCGGCTCGTAATGCGCGATGTTTTCAGCGTCGGACACCCGCCTGACAAACTCTGGGTCATCCGGTGCACCGGGATCGCGTTCCTGGGCTGGCCCGAACACCGAATTGCGCCAATCAAACACGCCATTTCTTATAAGCCGTGTCTTGCGTGTCGCGGCCCCTTCAACGGTGTAGGCGATCTGATCGTAAAACTTGTCGCCCTTCATGTTGGTGGGCTCAAAGTTGGGCACCTCCATATCGCTGTCGACGAGCGCCTGCCATACCTCATCGTCGCGACTGGGTATGTTCATATCGCCTAAGAAGACGAAGACCTGGTCTTCTTTCTTCGCACGCTTCGACAGCGCTTTGGTGATGGCGGTGATCTCCTCGGCGCGTATACCCAAATCATCACCGAAGATTATGTGACTTGAGCAAAGAGTGAAACGGAACCAGCCCGCTTGGAAGGCAGCAAAGAACGGTGTCCGAGCGATTTGACTTCCGTCGCTCAGCGCGTCGGACGCAAGGACAATTTCCCCAATGACGTTGCGAAAGAACACCTTGTCCTTATTGAACACAAAGCCCATGCGTTCGTAATTCGCACCATCCTGATTGCCGACATCGGTAACGAAAAAATCCCAATTCGGGCCCAAAAGGTGAACCAAACGCTTAATAGGCTTAAGATCGTCGCGCAGCTCTTGGATGGCACACACGTCAAATGACGAGATGATTTCAGCAATGTAATGAAAGCTCTCATCAAGTCGAGGCATCCCCCCATCGAAGGCGCGGATGTTCCACGAGCCGATGATTAGCGAGTTCGGCCGACGATCTTTGACTATAGCTTGTGCCAGATCGTAGCGGAGGGTCAAAAGGCGACGGGCAATCCAGTCGGCTTTGTTCGGATATTTGGGATCCAATGGGTTGTAATTTTTGAGGTCGTGATAAAACGGCATCAATTGCCTCCATTACAAGACAAAGCCAAATTCACAGTTATCTAAGCAACCAAAACGATATGCCACGAACGATTACAAAATTCAATTTGAGCGAGTATGCACAATTAGTGCATTGAGCATAAATAAGTGTGGCCCGTACCCCTGTCACTTCTAAAATGAGCGCTGTTACCCACATTGGTGCTTCTTCTAAAGAACGTCAGTTTTGGGCCGAGTGAGGTCTAAGAACACTTCTGATTGAATGGCCTATGTGGAGGTCACGCCAGAACTTCTGCCTCTCAGGTTCGGGTTTAGACTAAACAACGGACGTGTATCATTGAATTCAGTTTCAGCCGACACTCGCCAAAAGACGACATTCCTTCAAACCGGGTGAGCGACTGCTTTGGAGCGAATTTCGCATGGTGAAATTTGGGGTGAATCTGGATTTGTGGCGAATTGTGGTAAGGATACGCTCATGGATCGTTTCGAATATGTCATGGTGCTGCTGTCGATCATCGTCGGCCTAGGTATCACCGAACTTCTCACCAATGTTGCTCGCCAAATTCAGCTACGGGGCCGGTCCAAGTTTTACTGGGTTCACGCATTGCTGATCATAGCGGTGTTTGTGTCTTTGCTGCAGCAATGGTGGGAAGGCTGGGATCAGCAAAATGTCGAGACCTGGTCCTTTCACATCATGCTGCTCATGTTGGGCGGTCCGATTGGCCTGTATATCCTCACGCATCTTTTGTATCCGAAGCAGCTGGACGGCGCGGACTTTAAAGAATTTTATTATGAGAGTCCGCGCACCTTTTACCTGATTGCTGCAGCCACCGCGATAATTGGCACCGCGTACCGCCCGGTGGCATTCGGTGACCCGTTTTTGGACCCCGACAACGCGGCGCCAGTGGTTTTGGTGCTCGCTTTCCTAACCCTAGCATCGACTCGCCGTATTTTGGTTCATTCGATTTTGGTTCCGATCATTCTCGCCGCCGTATTGCTGGACGTATTCATCTTCATTCCGACCATTGAATGAGCAGACCACGGAGGTCGCCTATAGGTGGTGCGAGGGGACATTTAAAAAAAATTTGAAGGATATGATCCAGATTTCATAGGGGAAGGAATTTCAATTCCATTGCCAACACCCAAAGGCATTCTTCGCAGTTTGAGCACCACCACAGTTACCACTGGATACGCGGGATTTGTCAAAAATACCGCGGTGACGACACGCTCTATGAGAAGAAAAAAAGCTACGGCCGCCATCCGAGTGACAGCACGTTGACCTCCGCCTACTGTGCAAAATGTTCAAATGCCGTGGATGATCGACAAGGTAATGGAAGGATCTATGTATGGCGGCGAAAACTTGGAGACGTCCCATGCGTCCGAAAGGACCACAGTTGCGATTAGGAAAGACACCTGAAGTCCGCCACAAAGCGACGTAGAACCACTGCTTTGAGGGGCTGACTTGAGTCCCAACGCTGGCACCTTGCCAGTCTATTAACTGGTGTTTCTCAGCCCTTGAAGTATAAACAGCGCATTCGTTTCAAAGATTCGTTTGCCTGACAATTCGGCAATCAGGGTTCGCGTTGGTTTCGTGAGGACTTCGCTTCCACCGACAGGACGCGTCTCAACTTGCACGGCCCCCAAAAGCAATGCACCATAAGCAATAATCAACCTTTGAGCTTGCTTCAAAGAAATGCCAAGGCATTTTTCGTAGTGTCTTGAGAGATCTAAGTTAGAGGCGACCGTTGTCGCGCGCGATTCTCTCAACTTTTCTTCTGAAATATTCTGCATGATCACGGTTTCAAGCCGTGAGCGTAAAACAAGAAACAAAGGGTCTCTCGTCGATTCAGTATAGTGATGACGCACGAATGCAAGATCGCTCGTCCCAGGTTTCACTGCCTTCTTCAGTCGGCCGGTCCAACCTGCGCGTTGCTGGTTGTAAAGCTGAAGAAGAACTTCCTCTCGTGTGCCGAAATAGCGATACAGCGTACCACGCGACCAGGCCAATTCTCTTGCGAGCACTTCCATCGAGAAACTTTCGAAGCCCACGTTACGGAGTTGTGCTTCTGCCGCTCGAAGGATGGACTTTCTTCGTTCATCCTTTTGTTCCGGCGTTACAGCGCGTGCCAATCTAGAACTCACGATCGTCTAAATCCGCTCTCTGATTGATCAATCCCATAGTGACACCCTGTCATTAAAATACTATAGTGACAGCCTGTCATTAGTCAACGGAGATTTTAACAATGGCCAGCAACGAAACGATGGATATGGAGACTGCTAGGCGCCAATTAACACTGTTTTCGAAGTTGCCGGTACAAGTCTATGAGTTGGCCTTGCGAATGGTCCGTATGCCAAAACCGCCTAAACGCCTGGCGCAAACTCACAATGTCTCAAGGGAACGTGTCTCTCGCATTCCCTACATTTGGATCAACAAACAAAACGCCTCAAACGGCGTGCTCATTCATACGCACGGTGGGGGATATACCGCTGGACCTTTCGAGGCGATGTGGGATTGGTTGTGTGAGCTGTGCGACCACACAGAGATGGCTGGCGTTCTCATCGACTATCGGAAAGCAAGTAAGGCGCCTTATCCTGCTGCCCCCGATGATGTTCAAACTGTGATCGAGCATCTTGCCGCTCAGGGGAATTTGAAGGGTGGCAAGTGGGCGATCGTAGGCGACAGCGCCGGCGGTGCATTGTCGCTCATTGTATGTCGGCGGCTGCTCGATAAAGGCGAGATTGTGCCTGCTTGTCTGGTGGTTTGCTCGCCATTCGTCAATATGGCACTAGATAATCCAGACACGTCAAAATTCGAAAAGCTGGATATTTCGATCAGCCGTAAACTACTGACACGCGGTATAGCAAAATATGCGCCGGGCGAAGACCTGAAAAACCCGGAACTTTCGCCAATCAACGCGCGCATCGACGATTTTCCTCCAGTCAATATGTGCGTGGGAACAAATGAGATGTTTCTGCCCGATATTAGAGACTATCGAGATAGGCTCGCAAAGGCCGGTGTCGAGCTTGAGTATCATGAGGAGCCGGAAGCCATTCATGTCTACCCAATCATCGTTAACTCAGATGAATCGAGACGGGCCGTCGCCTCACAAACAAAGTTCTTGTTGACGCGTTTGAATACGTAACTGGGGGATGTGCTCTTTAGCAGAGTGCCTTCTCATCTCGTCAAGCGTGATCGGCTTCGTTGGATTTGCGGGAGTTGAGGCCGAGCGCCCACCAGAAAAAGCAGCGGCTTGAAATGCCGTTCAACATGAGCATCACCGCCATCGCGCCGATGAACCAATCGACGGCCGCAAGCTCAGGCCGGGTCAACAAAAACGCAATCAAACCCACACCAAACGTGAAACGAAGCAAGCGTTCTACAGTGCCAAGATTCCGATCAATCATATCCGTCAACCTCTTGTTTTTGGGCACTCAAAGTTCGGACAAGCACCCGTCAAGTGAATATTCAATTGACCCTTAAACGAAGGAGGCAGCCGATTGGATCAGTTGGGATGGCAATTTGTGGATCTGGTACCGCGCGCTTGCAGCATATCCGTGTGGCAGTTGCCCGAGGGCTAGAATTTGAGCTTTCAAAGTTTTTACGGCGCCGCGCCTTCAAGCGCGGCAGCGCTAGAAGGCGCTGTCCCTTTCGCAAGGGCGAAGCCTTCGTCGAGCCAGCCCGTGATGCCGCCGATCATTTCTTTGACGGGCCGGCTCAGGCGGGCAAGCCGCACCGCGGCTTTGTTGGCGCCGTTGCAATGGGGGCCGGCGCAATAGACAACAAACAGTGTGTCCTGCGGCCATTGGGCCATGCGGCGCTCGGTCATTTTCCCATGGGGAAGGCACAGCGCACCGGGCACATGGCCCGCTTCATAAAGCGCGGGTCCCCGCACATCGAGTAAGACAAAGTCCGTTGCGCCGTTGGAAAGCGCTTCATGTATGTCCCAACAATCCGTCTCGAAACGAAGCCGCGCTTCGAAATACGCGAGCGCGTCGGGGGACGCGGCGGCCGGAACCCGTTGAACGGCAGAGGGGGTGGGCATGGGTCTGTCTCCTGTTGTGGCGCCCCAGCTATTGCATCCCGGGCTGATTTTCGCTATTGGCAAAAAAGACAATATGCGGTCAAATTTTGCCAAAGAGGTGCGCGGCCTTGCCGAACAAGAAGACACGCAAAGCAAAAGAGAGAGCGAAAGAAAAGAGCGCACCGCTTGTGTGTGCTTTGGCTTACGACCGTCTCTGCACCTTTGAGTATGGCATCGCAGTGGAACTTTTCGGTCTGCCGCGGCCTGAATTCAAACGCTGGTATCGGTTCAAGACCGTCGCGGCCGAGGCCGGCCCGCTTAAAGCCATTGGTGGGTTGACGATCACCACAGACGGCGGGCTTGAGCTGTTGGCGGGCGCGGATCTGATTGTTGTGCCGGGGTGGCGCGGCAGCGATGCGCCTGTGCCGGACGCCCTCATCAAATCGCTGCAGCGTGCACACAAAAAAGGTGCCCGAATTGCCTCCATCTGTTCGGGCGTTTTTGTTTTGGCCGCCGCCGGACTGCTTGACGGGCGGCGCGTCACCACACATTGGCGGTATACGGAACAACTTGGCGCGCTTTATCCTGCTGTGCGCGTCGAGCCGGACGTGCTCTATGTTGACGAGGGATCTGTTTTGACATCCGCGGGGTCGGCGGCCGGGCTCGACCTTGGGCTGCACATCATTCGAAGGGATTTTGGTGTTGAGGCCGCCAATGCCGTTGCGCGCAGGCTGGTGCTGCCGCCCCAGCGCGACGGCGGCCAAAGACAGTTTGTGGCCGCGCCGGTACCAAAGGCGCAAGGCGGGCGGATTGCGCCGCTGCTCGACACCATGCGCCAAGAATTGGATCAACCCTGGCCGGTTTCGCGCATGGCGGGGCAGGCGGGGCTTTCGCCGCGCACGCTGGCGCGCCGTTTTGGCGAAGCCACCGGCCAAACGCCGCTTGCATGGCTGACGTCAGCACGCGTTGAAAACGCCGCCCTGTTGTTGGAAACCACGAATGCCTCCCTCGCCGATGTCGCGCTAAGTTGCGGGTTTGGCAGTCCCGAGACCTTCCGCCGGGAATTCCGCAATCAGCGCGGCATTTCTCCCTCGCAATTCAGGGCAGCCTTTGGTGCGCGCGCCGTCAAGTGATCGCAACGATGTTGTGCGTTTCGTCTTTTTTTGAAGGGACCTTGGACCCTTCCCGGACAAAGGCCGTGTTACCCCTATTTACTTATGGTTTTTGCGTTCGGTGTTTGACTTGTCTTGCCCATGAGTTTTTGAACTTGTTCCGTGCATTCCGGTCTCGCTGAATAATCGCGAATGATCCTTTGCTTTCTTGCTTGCGCGGCGGCCACTTCGGCCTCGCATCCTTCATATCTTGGGTCGCGTCCCGGGCTTGTGTCACAGAACGGTATGTTTATGGGCGGTAGGACGCAAGATTTCGGTCTCGGCAGATTTTCAGCTTTCGGTTCCGATCGGGCCTGTTGATCTCCCACCTGGGTCTCGCCTTCTCTGGCCTCATATTGGCGCAGCAGAAATTCGGCTGCTTTGGCCTGCTCGTTGGCCAACCGCCATTGCTCTTCAAGTTGGGCTTGCCGTCGCTGCTCCGCCATGTTGTGAAGGGCGCCGAGGACGTTTCGCCAGCCTCCATCTTGGGACGTCTTTGCCAATGCCCGCTCGCGTTCAAGAACCGCGTCAGCTTGGCGCCGCTTTTCTGCTTCCTCTTCCGCCAGGAGGCGATCGATCTTTCTGCCTTCCGCATAGGCTGGCGCAATGACCTCATCCACATGGCGTCTCAGTTTTTTCTTATGGGCTTTGTGTTCTTTGGCAACGGACTCTTCGAAGCGCTCCATCAGCGTTTTCAGCGCGGTGTGGTTGTCGGGGTCCTGTTGGAATGCGTTGAGATATTCTTTGTTCTCAAGATAGTGTTTTTCCTCCACGTCAAAGAAAAGTTCGTACAAGAACTGTGCCGCCAGGGACGTTTTGTCCGACCTTTTTTCATTGATGCAGGACTCGAACCGATTGAGTTCGGCCTCGTACCAGGCTTTGACTTTTGGCCCGTCCGTCGCGGCGTAGAGGATGTCGGTTGGATAGGGTAGAGCGTCGAAATCAACAATGCAGGCGATCTCAGGATCAAATTCGGTAAGCCGTGCATGGATTTCCGGCTTATACTCGTTGGACCACGCCTCTAAAACCATTTCTGACCAATAGGCGGGTGGGCGGTAAACATCTCTAATGTAGCGGCAGCTCCACCCCACGGTTTTGCAAGTATCAAGGCTGGCGCCCCCTTCGCACTCGAATGTTTTGACAGACCCGTTCGCATTGATGGGAACGCCGGAGTCGGCGCACCATGTTCGCGCTTCGTCATAAACCTCTTCAAGCGGTGCGTCATAGGTCATCACCGGCCGCTCTGGTTTTTGAGGCCTGAACAGTTCAAAAATAAAATCCACCAAAAAGGCGACGAGCACGAAGAACAGGATTGAGCCTGCGATCATGGCGGCGTTAAACCAAATGGACTCTTTCTGATTTTCAGCAGACATAGTGATCACTTAAACCGGTTTCGCCTGGCGGCATTGGGGTGGTCATTCTATTCCATAAACGATTTTTTCTTGTCGCTCCTCGCGGCACAGAATGGTTTAACAGGCTGCTGAAAAAGTCATGGCATCCTTCGAGACGGGCCTTACGGCCCTCCTCAGGATGAGGAAAACAAGCAAAAGCCTCATGGTGGAGACCTTTGCACTAAAAGGGTGTTTTTGTTGAGATGGGTTGATTGATTCCTTTTTCGGAGAGGTCAGATGGCTGAGAAGAAGATTGGTCAATTGAGTTTTGCTGACGGTGTTTTGAGAAGACGGCCATCGATCCGGCGTGATCCGCTTAAGGAGATTAGCGAACTGATTGAGTGGTCTGCTTTTGGCATTGTTTTGAAAGATCTTTGTGACCGGGGCCGTGGTGAACCAAGCTATCCTGCTCTGATGATGTTCAAAGTTTTGCTTTTGCAACGTTGGTATGGGCTTTCCGATCCCGCCATGGAAGAAGCTTTGTATGATCGTTTGTCTTTCCGGTCTTTTGCCGGCCTTTCTCTCGAAGATGACACGCCGGACCATTCGACAATCTGGCGCTTTCGCGAACGGTTGAGCCAAGAGGGCCGGACGGACGCGTTGATGGCTGAGCTGGCCCGTCAGTTGGAGGGACGAGGTGTCTATTTGAAGCAAGGGACGCTGATTGACGCCTCGATTGTCGAAAGTGCGGCGCGTCGTCCGCGGATGAAGGAAAGCAAGATCAGTCCGACGGACCCCGATGCCCGTTTTGGTGTTAATAACGAACGGCGCCGCTACAAGTTTGGCTACAAAGTTCATATTGCGGTTGATCAGGGCACACAGCTTGTACGCACTGTTGTGACGACCCCAGCCAATATCCAAGAGATCGATGTGGCAGAACAACTTATCCAAGGAGATGAAGCCGCTCTTTATGCCGACAGAGGGTATGATGCCAAACGTCTTCATGACCGGCTCTCAACTCTTGGCATTGCTGACGGTGTGATGCGGCGGGGCAAAAAAGCGCGCCCTCTGACCGATGAACAAAAAGCCCACAACAATCGCCTGTCGTTGAGACGTCGGCCTGTCGAAGCCGTGTTCGGTACACTTAAACGATCCTACCGGATGGGCCGCATGAGGGCCTTTAACATGGCACGCAACCACACAGCCATGGTTTTGGCCTGCTTCGCGTTCAATCTGAGACGTCTGCATGTCCTCACATCCCCCTAAACGCTAAAGAACCATCCCTTCCGCTCGCGACACACTTTTAAACCGCACTGAAACGATGAACGAAAACCATCCAAACAACTCATAACGACTGCAAAACCAACTTCAGAAAACAAACCCTTTCGTGCAAAGGTCTCCATGGTGAGGAGGCGCGAATGCGCCGTCTCGAACCATGGCGCAACACATGAACGACTTTTTCAGCAGCCTGCTAAGGCGAAATTTTAGAACTCTTTCGGGAATTTAAGGTTAAGTGAACGGCGGCCAAGGAATGGCGGGCAGGGCAAGGACCGTAATGGCAACGGTATACGGCTTCTTGGGCTCGAATAGGCGGCACGATAAGGGGAAGATGATCCATGCTCACTGAAAAAATTGTGCTGGGGCCGCGGCCGAAACTCAAAAAGATAAATGACTTGCAAACCGAACAAGGCATCAATTGTGTTGTCACTTTGCTGAGTGAACGGGAAGAAGCGCGAAAGATCGGGCAGGCGACGAAGAAGGCGGGATTGGAATGGTTGTGGTTTCCCATGGCCGGTGGGAATCCCGATAAGTTGGACCCCTCAGAGCTTCGTGAGCAAACAGCAGCATTTGCGCAGCGCCTTGCGGCCGACGATGGATCAAAATTCTATGTGCATTGTTCCGCCGGCATTCATCGTACCGGCATGTTTTGCTATGGATCGTTGTTGCAAGCTGGATGCACGCGTGACGAGGCCAAAGCTGCGCTTCAAAAGCTGCGGGATGTGACCGGCGAGAATGTGGGCGATCACCGACTCGACTTTATTGACGGTGTCTTAACCCGCGATTGAGACCACTCATCGGCGGTATTGCCGCCATTTATGTGTGAACAATGTCGGTCCCGCGACGTGCGGCATCTGCTAGTGCGTGTTGCGCCGTTCGCTTGTGTCAAAGCCTGCAAATGCAAAGTTTGAGCGATACCTGTGTTGCGTTTTGTTAAGGCGCTCCCTATTACAAAGGCGGACACATCCAGGCGGCGGGTCGCCGGATGTGCGATATTGAGTAGTGGGGAAAGTCATGTTGGGTTCGCGTTCGAAAAGTCATTTTCTGTCACTGGCCTGGCTGATGGCCGTGGTCGCTCTGTCCTTCATGTGGGGGCCGCAACCGGCACAAGCGTTTGAGGGAACGTGGCGTTACTACACCGCCTCTCACAAACTTGCCGATAGCTACAAGGCGCGCAAAGGGTTTAACGTCTGCGCCTTTGACGGGTGGTCTGTTGAAAATTCCGGCGTTCCGGAATTTGCTGCCAATTGGCGGCTTCGGCCAACGCGGATTTCAAGCTCCGACCCGGACATCGTCAACAAACTTGAAAAATATGTGCGCAGCTTCGCAACCATCTGCAATCTGATCGCCGTTCCTTGGAGCGATGTCAGCAAGCGCGCCGAACTCGACAAGGCCGCAAAGACGCGTTTGCAAGCCTATGAACCGGTTAACTCACTGGTCGTGGTGTCCGATGCGGCCATGCCTGCGACGACCGGTTTCAGCCAGAAACGGATCGACGCCACGATGAAAAGTGTTGTTGAAAAATGCGAGCAGAATAAGCCCTCCAATCAATATCTGAACTGCGCGTGTGTTGCCGAAGAAGGCAAGCGGAGAATGGAAGCGAATGAGCTTTCGACGGAGATAAGAGACGATTCTCTTGTCAACAAGGTTTTGGCCGGTCCGCATGCAGCGGCCTGTGTCAATCGCCAGGGCGTAGAAGCGCGCGTGCAAAGCCTGTGCGACCGCAGCCAGGTGCCCGCAGCGGAATGCGCCTGCGCGAAAGCCGCTGCCGTGACGCGGGCCGACGGACTGACGCTGCACAAGCTCAACGATTCAGATTACGTTCTGGCGGCGTTCTCCCAATGCCAATAAGTGCCAATGTGTGCTGTTGAGTACCGCTGACAGCGAGGGTGAGTAAGCTCGTATGAATATATCGCGTGTCCGCGTGATGGCGGGGCAAGGTTGCAGGGCAAAGGATTCTTAGCGATCACCAATGGACCCATCAGCCACCATCGTCTCTTGCTGTATGCCTGATTCGATGAACTTATCGTGTTTGATTTCTCAAACCCGGTTTTTGAGAATTAAATGCGGATTCGTACCCCGACCCGAATTGTCCTCTCAATCGCGCGACGAAAAGTTTGCTCGACTTGGTGTCGCTACACTTCCCATGCATTCGTATACCGCCCTGAGGCGCCGCAATCAGGGCACAATCGGAATACTCATTGGCGGGACGCCGACATTGAAGTTCTGATTGGCCAGACCGGTGCCGGTGTTGAAGTTGCCCATATCCATCAACGTCATATTCCCGACGCCAGTTTCAGTTCTATCGTCCAAAGATGATTTTCTGCCAATACTAAGCGTTCTTGCCTCAGCACGAATGCGCGAAAAAGGGATCCGACCACTTTATTGTTGACGGCGTAGAGTCTATCCCTGACGCATGGAGCTTTTTTCTTCCCGCGAAATCGCCACATATTTTTGGCTCACGGTTTTTGTTATATCTGTACTTGCCCTGAAAGAGACACGCAGCGCAGCCCTTAATGTCATTCGCGCTCTGTTCGATAAGCGCTTGGTTCGCGTCTACACGATTACAATAGCTTATATTGTTTTCGTTCTCCTTGTTCTGAGCATCATTGGGTTTTGGTCGCACGCGCATCTGAAAAGCACTGTAATCTGGTTTTTTACAGTTGCGATGTTCTCTCTTCTCCAGATCAACAAGATCATGGAAGATTTTTCCTATTTCAAAAGAACGGCACTGAATAATTTTCAGATATTGGTGGCGGTCGAGTTTGTTATCTCAACCTATACGCTGTCGCTCTGGCTTGAAATTTTGCTTGTGCCTTTTCTGAGCTTCGTTGTCGCCTTGCTTGCGGTAGCGCAAAGCAGACCAGAATTCCAGACTCCCAAGTATGATGTTACGAGGAGGTTTCTGAACGGCATCCTTATGCTCGCCGGCTTTGCGTTTATCATTCTTGCGCTTAAACAGCTTGTGGCGGATGTCCGCTCATTTTTCAGTATCGGGACTTTGAGCGAATTCATGTTGCCGATTGTTTTGACGTTATCATTTTTACCCTACCTGTTCTTACTCGCCGTCTATGCAGTTTATGAAACCGTATTTTCCACCTTGCCATTTTCAATAAAAGACAAAGCTGTGCGAAAATACGCCCATTCAGCATCAATTTTGGCGTTTCTCACCAATGTTGAATTATTGCAACGCTGGAAAAGAGATGTTGGTTTTGTTAGGCCAGAAACGAAAGAGTCTGTCAGGATATCCATACGTGACGTATTGAATAGAAGAAAGAAAGAACTTAGCCCGGAATCCGTATCAATTGAAAACGGGTGGTCGCCTTATGCAGCCAAAGACTTTCTGGTAAATCACGATTTGAAGACCGAGGAATACCGCCCTGTTCCGTATTCGGAAGCTGATGAGTGGTTCACGCAATCGTCTTACCGTGAGATCGGCAATGGGATACTGCCAAACAACATCGCTTATTACGTAGATGGATCAGAAAGCACGGCAACGAAACTGAAAATAGCGGTAACTATTAACGATCCTGAAAGCGCAACGGATGTGCTTAGAGAACTGGCGTTGGTTGCAAATGATCTCACCGATAAGGCATTGGGAGTGAGCCTTATAGGCCCAGCGATTGAATCCATAAATAATGCTGAAGATTTTCAAACTCGGATAGATGATAAACACATCATCATCACGCGTGAGAACTTTCGGAATAGGACAGATCAATACAATCTCTCGTTTATCATACAGCAGCCCCAATAGGGGCGCACATCCTTTAGGGGCACCAAGCTGTCGTGAACCAAGCCCCGCGGGAAGGGAAGGGCTTGGCTCTTTGAGTGTCCATCCCTTCTACCACCAAAAAAAGTGTTCTGACCCGCTTATTGACGCGATGACGGTTTCGTTGGAAGCTGCTTGATCGTTTGGTCCACGCAGCAATCGAGCGGCCGGGTTTTTGGGAACGATTGACCTCGGTTAGTCAATATACTGAATGGTGGGCACCAGGTTGTCGATTGCCTAATCGGGCGATACCGACCTCGATCTGATCGTTAGTTTACCGCAAAGCTGTACCGTTCCTTGGAGCGACGCCAGTAAGCGAGCTGAACTCGACAAGGCCGCAAAGACGCGCGTGCAAAGCCTGTGCGACCGCAGCCAGGTGCCCGCGGCGGAATGCGCTTGCGCGAAAGCTGCTGCCGTGACGCGGGCCGACGGGCTGACGCTGCATAAGCTCAACGATTCTGATTACGTTCTGGCGGCGTTCTCCCAATGCCGCTGAGTGCCAATGAGTGCTGTTGAGTACCGCTAACCCAGACGATTTTTGATCAGAGTCCTCTGATCACCCGCTCAAACGTTCTCGGTTGATTGTCGCCGTGCCAACGGCATTTCCGCTGCTCGTTACATTCTATACACTTCGCTCGGTACCGACGCGTTTGACTCCTTGACCGGAGTCAAGTGCGCAAAGCAGTGGGAGCAATCCAATCATGCAAACCGTCACCATGGAACGCGGCCTTCTTAAAAAAGTCGAAGTGCCGGATCCCAAACCCGGCCGAGGCGAAGTGTTGGTGAAATCAATCGCATGCGGCATCTGCGGCAGTGATTTGCACGCAGCGAAGCATACGGAAGATTTCGTCAAGACCAGCCGGGAAGCCGGCGGCGCGTTTAAGTTGACGACGTTCAACCCTGTCATGCTTGGTCACGAGTTCTGCGCGGAAATTGTCGACTACGGCCGCGATACCGACCGAACCCTTGCGGCGGGGTCGCTTGTTTGCGCGGCACCAGTGCTTTTGCGCGACCCCATGCAACCGATCGGCTATTCGGATACCGCCCCCGGCGGCTTTTCTGAGTACATGCTCCTGTCTGAATCGCTCATGGTGCCGGTGCCAAAAGGTGTCGATGCCGAACTGGCCGCTCTCACCGAACCGATGGCGGTCGGTTTTCATGCGGTCAACAAAGCGCAACTCGCAGGTAACGAAGCCATTCTCATTATCGGCGCGGGGCCGGTGGGGCTCGCCATCATTACCGCGCTCAAGCATACCGGCGCGGGCCCTATTGTGGTGTCGGATTATTCCGCTGTGCGCAGAAAGCTCGCGGAAAATATCGGCGCGCATGTCATTGTCGACCCCGCCGAACGCTCGCCCTATGAACTTCCCGAAATTCGGAAAAACGATAACGTGGTGATCTTCGAATGTGTCGGCATTCCCGGCATGATCGACGATATATTTCTGGGCGCCCCCCGCAACGCGAAAATCACGATTGTTGGCGTCTGCTTGCAAACGGATCAAATCAGGCCGCTGATCGCGATCAATAAAGAACTGAGCATCAACTTTGTGTTGGGCTGGACGATGGAGGAGTTTAAGCAGAGCCTTTACAACATTGCGGACGGTATTTTTGATGTGGCACCTTTGATTACGGATCGCACACCGCTTGACGGTGTTGCCGCGGCTTTCGATGCGCTCGGCACCCCGAACGAGCAGGCTAAAGTGCTTGTAAAGCCGTGGAGCTAACCGGTGCAAATCATATCCGTGCATCGCTTTGTGATGATCCAGCACCTCACCCGGTATGTCGGCATGGCGTCGTGATCCATCACGCTTTGCAACGCACGATCGGCATCCTGTATTGTCTGTGCTGATTCGCAACCCATGCGCTGCGTCATAACCCTTCGTCCGAATTAGATGGCGCAGTAAGGAATTATTCACCATAGCGTACGTAACTCAGCACGCATGAGAGCCGCACAGTCCTGAAGACCAACCTAGCGAAAGAAACTGATGCCCAGTGTTCCAGCCCCCCGTAAGCGTAAGAAAACAATGGCCGAAAAAGCGGACAAGTTTATCTGTTACCAAAAGTCGGTGCAGAGCGCCGATGTGGACGTTGAGTTTTTTGAGCAGGCCTACGAAGAGGCCTATGGCGGAAAACCCCTTTCGTTGCGAGAGGATTTTTGCGGCACATTCAGCGTGTGCTGTGAATGGGTCAAGTCTCACCGGAAACGCACGGCCATCGGCATTGATCTTTGTCCGGACACGCTGCAGTGGGGGCGGGATCATAATCTTGCCAAGCTCAAACCCGCGCAACAGATGCGCGTGGCGGCATACGAAAAAGATGTGCGGTCCTTGTCGAAAATAAAGTCGGATGTTTTGACGGCGCAAAACTTCTCGTTCTGGATTTTCAAGACGCGCGAAGAGGTCATCAACTATTTCAAAACCGTGCGTGAGAATTTGAACGACCAAGGCGTCTTCATCATGGACATGATGGGCGGCGAGGAAACATATATTGAGGATTACACGGAAAAAAGAACAATCACCAAAGGCAAGAACGGGTTCAGCTATCATTGGGAGCAGGCCCGGTTCAATCCGATCAACTCGCACTGCACGTTCTACATTCACTTTAAATTTGCCGACGGCAGCCGTTTGAAACGCGCGTTTGAATATCACTGGCGTTTCTGGACGATTCCGGAAGTGCGCGAAATGCTCGCCGAAGCCGGCTTTTCGAGAAGCCATGTTTACTGGGAAATCGAAGACGAAGACGGCGTCGACACGGGAGAATGGGAAATAAGTGAAGAAGCCCCGAGCCATCCCAGCTGGCTTTGCTACGTTGTGGGGATCAAGTAAGCCACGCACCTGTTCCGGCAGCGTAATGCGTTGAGGGGGCTGGGCGCGTTCAAGTTAAGCGCGCCCTCGGACAGTCAGACGGATTTCACCAAACCTGTCGCGCTTCAAAACATGAAGCCGTTCAGCCCGCCTGGTGACTGGGGCGGCGCTGGCCTTCTGGCCTTTGCCCAAATCCTTTGTCCGAACCCAACTCTCTAAAGAGAAATCCAGGTTTATGCCCTGATCGCACTCTAGGTAGACGCTACGTCCTTTGAGAGAAGCGGGACCCTTGGCTGGCACCTGTGACATTTAGGCGACAGATTGCGATTGACTCTTAATTACAATCTGTCTACCCCGTGACTGCGACGCATTCGCAATAGCAAGTAGTGCTATGGCCGCTTCGGAGGCAACGCGGCTGTTATATGGGGATTCTTAAGTAATGACACGCTTTTCGACGCGCCTGTTGGGGGCAACGGCCCTTTCTCTCACGCTCGCTGCACCTTTGGCGATGGCGCAGACCGACGACATTTCAATACGCGACGAGATTTTGATCACGGGCAGGGTGCTGCAGCACAATCAAATCAATGCTGTGAAAACGCCGACGCCAATCATCGACGTGCCGCAAAGTCTTTCAATCATCTCAGCCGAAGAGATTGCGCGGCGCGGCTTCAACAGCATCCGCCAAATCATCGACTATACGCCGGGTGTCAGCACATCACAGGGCGAAGGCCACCGGGACGCGGTTGTGTTTCGCGGTACGCGTTCAACGGCTGACTTTTACATCGACGGTTTCCGCGACGACGTTCAATATTACCGGCCCCTCTATAATCTGGAGCAAGTCGAAATCCTGCGCGGCCCGAACGCGCTGTTGTTTGGACGCGGCGGCACTGGCGGCATTCTCAATCGCGTGACGAAAAAGGGTGAGCTTGGCGAAGAGTTCCTGGGTTACAAAGCGGGCGTCAACACGTTCGGCGCATTTGATTTTGAAGTAGACGGCAACTATGCGGTCAATGACAACGTCGCCGTTCGCCTCAATGCGATGTACGAATATCTGAACAATCATCGGGATTTCTATGATGGGGACCGGATCGGTGTGAACCCCACCGCGAAGATCAAACTAAGCCCGTCGACCACGCTCGATGTTTCCTACGAATATATCAATCATGACCGGTTTATCGATCGCGGCATTCCGACGGGGGCGGACGGTCGCCCCGTTGAAGCGTTTGAAGATATTGTGTTCGGGGATGAAGAGCTGAACTTTCATGAGCTTGACGCGCATCTCATTCGCGCAACATTGCAGCATGAGTTCACCGAAAACATTAAAGGCAATTTCGGCGTCTTTTACGGCGACTATGACAAGCTCTATCAGAACTTCTATGCGTCGTCCTACGATCAGGCCGCAACACCCACCATTGTTGGGATCGACGGCTATGTTGACCGGACCGACCGTCAAAACTTGACCGTTTCGGGTAATGTGGTTGGCGAGTTTAACACTGGCAGCTTCGGTCATACGCTGCTTGTTGGCGGGGAATACATCAACACCTCGTCCGATCAGGATCGCTTTAACGCGCGTTGGAGCGACTCGAACGACGATGTTGAATTCTTCACGGTCATGCGGCCGCTCAATTTCAGAAATGGCGTTGGCGTTGCCGCAAACGGTAACCCGACAACGAACGACTTCACCGTCGATCTCAATGACGACACGCGCGTCAACATCGACGTTTACTCGATCTACATCCAGGATCAGATCGAAGTGACGGAGTGGTTGGACCTGGTCGGTGGCCTCCGGTTCGATAGCTTTGACATCGAGGTCAACAATATTCCGGGTGCCAACATACGCACACGGAAGGATGAAGAGCTGTCACCACGCGGCGGCATTATCCTTAAGCCGATGGAAAACGTTTCCATCTACGGCAGTTACAGCAAATCCTTCCTGCCGCGCAGTGGCGAGCAATTCGCGAACATCAATGGCGCCAACGATGCGCTTGAACCGAACACGTTCCGCAACATTGAGGCGGGCGTAAAATGGGACCCCTATGATGATCTGAGCGTTACCGCTGCGGTATTCGAAATCAAGCAAAAGTCGCCGCAACCGGCTGACAATGATCCAACCACATTGGATGTCATTGAATCAGAAATCCAAGGGATTGAGCTTCAAGTTCAGGGGCACGTGAACGACTGGTGGTTTGTCTCGGCCGGCTACAGTTATCTTGACGGCGAACAGGTGAACGCAGCCGGCGTCGGCACGGGCTTGCGCCCCCGTGAATTGCCGGAACATATGCTCTCCTTCTGGAACAATTTCCAAGTTACCGAGAAGTTCGGTTTCGGCATTGGTTTGACATTCCAGGACGAAAGCTTCGTCAACAACGGCAATACCGCAATTCTGCCGGCTTATACGCGGCTTGACGCGGCGGCCTATTATGAGCTCACCGAAGACATCCGCCTTCAAGTCAATATCGAGAACTTGACCGACAAGCTCTACTTCCCGAATTCGCACAGCACGCACCAAGTGACTGTGGGCGCGCCGATCAACGCACGTTTCTCGGTCATCGGTCGCTTCTAAGCATACGAAGCACTGGCGTCGATTCATTATGGGCTAGAGTGCGGCCAGGTTAAGCATGTCCTCGGACATGATCCGATGGGTATGTTCCGCTTAACCGCCGAGAATTCGCGGCCGCGCGGCCAACCGTGAATCCCCCGAACGCTTTGGGGCGCGATCATGTTTCCGTGAAACATGATCATGCTCTAGGACAATTGGCTTTGCATATATTTGTTGATGCCGATGCTTTGGATCAGGGCCAATTGCGTTTCAAGCCAGTCGATATGCTCTTCTTCTTCGACCAGAATGTGTTCGAACAGCTCGCGTGAGACATAGTCTTTTTGACTCTCGCAATAGGCAATCGCCTCAATATACAAAGGGCGCGCACGGTGTTCGGCTTTGAGGTCGCAGGCCAAGCATTCTTCAACGTTTTCGCCGATCAGCAATTTGTCCAGGTCCTGAAGGTTTGGCAGGCCTTCTAGGAACAAGACACGCTCGATCAGCCTGTCGGCATGTTTCATCTCCTCGATCGATTCTTCGTATTCCTTTTCGTGCAGCTTTTTTAGGCCCCAATCTTTGAACATCTTGGCGTGCAAGAAATATTGATTGACTGTCGTAAGTTCTTGTTTGATTGCCTCGTTGAGATACTCGATGACCTTCTTGTCACCTTTCATAGCGCGCAGTCCTCTTCATCCGTGCGCCCCAACAAAAGGAGCGGTGCGGGTCAGTTCTTCATTGATTCTGGCCGAACTTAACAGAGAACGGAAAAGGTGATTGCTAGTGAGTGTCAATAACGCAACTTTTTTTGGATGAAGCGAACGAGACTCGATTGGGGTGATTTTAGATGCGCGCAAGAACAGGAACGGTGCGGATCAGTTCTTCATTGATTCTTGCCGAGCACAACAGAGAACGAAATGGTCGATTGCTAGTGAGTGTCAATAACGGTTTATTTGGATGGAGCTGCCGAGGTCCGATGGGGACGCTTCACACATCAGAACGCATCTGCTTTCAGCGTTGTAATTGTGCACGCTTAAGCGGGAAATGATCTTGGTACGGAATATGACCGATCTCGCGGAAGGCGGCGGGCTTGAAACGGAGGCGGGTAAGTTAGAAAAACGCCTTGTCATGCCGGCCTCAGAAGGGGGGAGTTGGAAATGACTGTCATATTTGAGAAGGCCTCACTGATCCCTCAACCAGTCTGAGGTTGACTGTCACAACTCCTAAGCGCCGCGCACGCCATCGGTCTGTGGGGTTTCCTTTTGCCATTCTCCCGATTCATGTGTTGGGAACAAAATATGAATATTTTCGGAAATGCTTGAACGCGTCGCTGCCGTCCGGTCATATATGGCCAACTATGGCCAGCGTTAATGGTCTGGATCTTGACGACCGCAATCACTTTCAACCCGCGGCGAATCACATGACCGGCAGCGCGCCCAACTGGTGCCATTTGGGCAACTTGCGGTCTTCATGAAATGCGGCGGGTTGTGAAGAGCTGGAAGATGACTTGATAGGTACTTGGGTGATGAACAGCAATTCTTCGTCAGATCTTTGCCGGCATGTCTGCGTGCCCATACAATATTGTGCTATGCCGGGAGGGACACTTGGCACAGAGAGAACTTGAACATTTTCAAGTCGTCTTGCCGGACCAGTTGTTGGAAGGCCGGCCGCTGGTTGTTGTTATCGGCGGATCGAGTGGGGGGCTTCGATCGCTCGATCAGGCTGAATTCTTTGCGGCAAACGGATACCCCGCTGCGGTCATTCCCTATTTTGGTATGGCCGGGCTGCCGAACGAGCTTAAGATGATTCCGTTGGAGCATTTCCGCGATTGCATCAACATGATAACGGCGCGGTCTGAATTGAATGGCAGGCCGGTATTTATCCAAGGAACGTCGAAAGGCGCGGAAGCAACGCTACTTCTTTGTGCGGAACAGATTGTCGATGTAGATGGCGCCATCCTGATTTCTCCCAGTCGTTACGTTTGGGGCGCGTCTGCCGATCTTGAAGATTTGATTTCCGGGCGGGTCGCAGAACAAAGTTCGTGGTCGTGGCAGGGAAGGCCGGTCGAATTTGTTCCCTTCCGGCCGGAAGCACCAACCGTTCCTGCAACAAAAGAGTTGGACGGCGTGAGCTGTCTTGTCTTTCGTGATACTTGGTATCCAAAAGTAATAGGCGCGCAGGGCCGCATTGAACTGCAAAATCTGAAGTCCAGGTTGTTGGTTTTCTCTGGGCAAGATGATGATCTGTGGCCGTCTTACCGTGCGGGATGTGAGATCGAAGACGCGCTTCGTTCGCTAGGCAAAGGACATTTGATCAAACATATTTCGTTCGAGAAGGTTGGTCATCAAATCCCCTATCCGAGCAAAAAGCCCGTTCTTTATCTTTCACACCCTCAACTTGGCTATTCGATATCGTATGGTGGCAGCACAGAGGCAACCATTGATGCGTCGCACGTGTGGTGGAGAGAAGTAGAAGCCTTCCTGTCAGACAAAAGCGTAGGCAAAGGTTCTTCTTAGGTGTGAATACCGGCCGCGTCATGCATTGCCGCACACATTCTGCAGCCGGCGTGATATGCCTCTCAACAAGAATCACCGCCTCAATAGGTGTCTCAGGCTACACGTCAATGCCACGTTGCGGCATACTAATGAGCATCGTTGCTGCAAGAGAGATTTTCTTTCATGACACAATTGGAATTGCTCGAAACAACGAACGAATTGGCATCGTTGAACTTCGAAGTCTTTGCGTTGTTTCTGACCATTTCGAGTTTTGCCTTCGCGGGTGCCTATGTGGCGGGCCGCAAACTTGATTGGATCTTGTCACTCGGGATCGCCGGGCTCTATTCCATTGCGGCACTGGGCCTTTTGCTGTCGCGTCATACGCAGATACAAAAATTTGAGATCCTGGACGATGCTCTTCGCACACTTATTGAGGAAGAGGGGCCTAACGCCACGTTGCGGGACTATCTTGAAACCTCGACCGTATCCAGTTTCGACTATCTCGTTTATGCCGCGATTTGGATATCGGTCGTGTTTTTCATCTTTTACGCCCGCGCGCGATTTGGGGCGGACGATTGACGCGCCGCTCCCTTCCGATTGGCGGGTAAGATCTGCGGGGCAATGCTCATCTGCGAAGCCCTGTGGGTGCTTCGGCTATCGCCTCACTCCTCTACGGGCGGAAGCCACGTGAGCGAAGAATGGTGCAACGAGATGAGAACGCGTCCGTCTAGCTTGTGATAGGCGAAGGTATAGTCGGCGCGCGTTGCATTGCCGTCGCCGTCGATGAAAGTGTAATGCCCCATATCTTTGTAGCCGAGCCCACCTGCTTTCAAAATCGGGCCGGCTGCGCTCTGGAACTCAACACTCACCCAACCCCGGTTGAGAAAGCCATGGTCGTGGGGGTAGTTCGGATCGCCGCCGACAAAGTAGGAGCGCGCCCCTGCGCGATCAAGCCGAATGATGTCCGCCAGGGTGGGTTTGAACAGGAGCGGCTCGTCCGGCGCTCCGAAGTCGTAAAGTTCCAACAGCCTGTCAACGTCCTGCTCAACAACATATTTGGCCCATGCGCGCTGCGCGGCGACGACCTCAGCTTTGGTCATAGGCTCGAAATTCCGTTCGGTAATTCTTCTAACTCCTCTTTGGTTGGCCGCCGGCCATAGTGCCGTGCAGGGCCAGCTAAGTCCATAACGAGATGGTTTCGTGCGGGGCTCGCTTGCTCCTTAAGAAGACGGGCTGCGTTCATTGAGGATCTAGCCGAAACGATGGCGTCGGGCAAGATGTTGGCGGGCTAAACCGCGCATGGTACGGTGCCGGCCCCGCAGTCCGCGGGCCTTTTTCCGTCACCCTTGTTTCGACGAACCCCTTGGCTCTTCAGCCCATCGACTGGAAATCTTTGTACGGACGTTAAGCGAAATCATCAGGAGTAGCCCCATGCCCATCACCACAACGATAATGGACTATGAACAGAACGGTCAAACTTATGAAGGCTATCTCGCCATGCCCGAGGGCGAACCGAAAGCTGTGGTCTTGGTGGCGCATGCCTGGGGCGGACCGTCGGATTTTGAACGCGCCAAAGCGGTGACGCTGGCCGAGTGGGGCTATGCCGGCTTTGCGGCCGATGTTTACGGCAAGGGGCAGCGCGCGGAAGACCCCGAAGCCTGCCAGGCCTTGATGGAACCCTTGGTTGGCAACCGGCCGGAACTGCAATCGCGTTTGGCCAATTCCTTGGCGGTTGCAAAAGCAAAGTCAGGGGCGGGGCGCGCCGCAGCCATCGGTTTTTGTTTTGGCGGCCTGTCGGTTATCGACATGGCGCGGGCGGGCATGGATGTGGAGGGTGTTGCGTCCTTTCACGGCCTGCTGGGCGCGCCAGGCAACACGGATGGCAATACGATCTCGGCCAAGGTGCTGGTCCTGCACGGGTGGGACGACCCGATGGCGACACCCGATGATGTGATCGCCTTCACCAAAGAAATGACAGCAGCAAAAGCCGATTGGCAATTGCACGGCTATGGCGGCACGCTCCACGCCTTCACCTTGCCCGGCGCGGACATGCCGGACATGGGCGTGCAATACAATGCCAATGCCGACCGGCGCAGCTTCGCCGCCTGCAAGGACATGCTTGAAGAGCTGTTCGGTTAGCGCGACCCTCTTACAAGTAAGGGCGCGCAGGACCAAATTGTTATTGCGCGCCGCTGAAGGCCCAGGCCGTATGTAGGCTGTAGGGCGGGATGCTAATCCCGCCGGGGCTGGTGAAAGGCGTCCCTTCGTTGGTGGGTTTCGCTGCGCTCTACCCACCCTACATCTTGCTTTTCAGAGCTGGTTATCAGTGCAAAGAATAATACGGTGAGCGCCAGACAGCCCTAGCTGGAAGGGGTTTGTAACCCCCTTCCGCGTATTCAGCAACAAACCACAAGCGTGAACCAACAAGACAATGTTCGCTCAGCCTATGAGATGAACAGTGCGGTCGGGGTTGAAAACCCCGACCGGCAAAGCGCGCAGGCCCAAATTGTTATGGCGCGCCGCCGAAGGGCCAGACCGTATGTAGCCAGTAGGGCGGGATGCTAATCCCACCGGGGCGGGCGGCGTAAGTCGCAACGCCTTTGGTGGGTTTCGCTTTGCTCTACCTACCCTACAGTTCTCAAACAGTCGATTTAGGCCGCTTCAACGCGTTCGATGTTCACCGGGATCGAGCTCATGCGTGGAATGCCCGTGTACGGATCGTAATCTTTGGTCGTGTCCGTCAACCGGCCGGTGTTGCCGCCATAGTTCCGCACATCGTCATCGCGGGCGTCGCCCGGGTTCACGCCCCAACTGTGCGACATGGCGATGGAGCCAGTGCGCACTTCGTCGGTGGCTTCCACCACACCTAAGATCGAAGCGCGTTGCGATGTGATCTTGATGACGTCGCCGGACTTTACCCCCACGCGTTTGGCATCTTCCGGATTCATAAAGGCGGGATTGTATTTGAACCGCCGGGTGAGTTTCTCGTTGGTATGCCACGACGAATTGTGAATGTCGGAAAGCCGCCGGCTGATCATGCGGAATTCGTAATCCGTTTCCCGTTCGTGCACGACATTGTCGTACACTTCTTCTAACTCTTTCATCAGCACTTCGTTGCCGATATCAAGCCGGCCTTCCCATCCTTCCGGTTTGGGGGCTACCTTGGCTGCGGGCACGTCGAAGACTTTGCCGTAGGGGTGTTTCTTCACTTCGTCCAAGGGAATGGGCGACCCTTTGAGCAAGATGTCCCAAATCTCTTCGCCGGTTGGTTTGTTCTCCATGTCGAGGGTTGTGCCATGCTTTTTGGCTTCGCCCGGATCCAAGAATGACTTGGAGCTCATGTGCAGACCGATGCCCAACCTTTTCGCAAGGCCGTAGAACAGTTCCCAATCTTCGATCACGTCTGCGCCTTCGGGTGGGTCTTGCAGCGTGTCGCAATATTGCGCGTAAGGCGTTTGATAGCCGACGCCCGCACCGCCAACACCCAAAAATTCTTGAAGCGCGGTGGTGCCGGCAACCTCGAAAGTCAGCTTGGGCGCGATGACATAGTCCGCGAGCTCCACCGTCGCCGTGTAGAGCGGATCGATACAAACAAGCAGGTCGAGTTTTTTCATGGCTTCGTGGGCCAAGATTTGATCGGGCCATGCCATCATGGGATTGCCGCCCAGATTGATGAGCGCTTTCACTTGGCCGGGACCGTCCATGAGGATTTCTTCGGCAGCCGCCGCGGTGGGCAAACCGGCGGCCGTGTCGGTTAAGCCCCGTACACGGAGTTTTTCGCCAAAGCCCCAGGCGGGCCGTGGGCCGATGGCGGCTTCCGTCGCTGGAATGCGGTTGATCAAGACACCGGGATTGGTGACAACGTCGCCCGCTTTGCGCCAATGGCCGCACAGGGTCATCAGCGACAGCACCATATATTCCGTGAGGTTGCCGTAGCCCGCCATGTTGGGACCGGTGCCGGCCGTGCACGCCGCTTTGTTGGCCTTGGCATACATACGTGCCGCCTCAACCAGTTTGTCGGCGGGGATGTCGGCGCGTTCTGCCACAAATTCGGGCGTGAAGGGCTCAACGGCCGTCCGCAGTTCGGCGAAGCCGTCCACATGGTTGGTGCAGAATTCTTGGTCGTACAGGCCTTCTTTGAAGATGACGCGCATGATGCCGGCGAGCACGGTGGGATCGTTGCCCGGTTTGGGCGCCAAGTGAATGTCGGCATGTTTGGCCACATCGGTTTTGCGGGGGTCGATCACCACAAGTTTGGCGCCGCGCTTTTTCGCTTTTGAAATTTGCCGCGCGGGATTTACGGGCATGCCGCCGAATTGAGAGACGATGGGGTTGGTGCCCACCAGCATCCAGGCGTCGGCGTCATCAATATTGTCGCCGCCGCCCATCCAGGTGCCGTGCAACGCGGCAGAAACCGCCTTGCCGGGCTGGTCGATGGTGACACTGGTAAAGACCATGGGCGATCCGATGGCATCCATAAAGGCGCGCGAGATCATCTCGGTCGCAAAATTGTTGAAGCCATGGGTGCCGATGTAAATCGCCACCGAACGCGGGCCATGCTCGTCGATCAATTTTTTGAGCTTGGCCGCAATTTCATCCATGGCCTCTTCGCTGCCGATCGGCGCGTGGCTGCCATCGGGTTGGCGTTTCATGGAGCGGATCAGGCGTTCGTCCGCATCGTGATAATAGGGGAGCTCGCGCCCTTTGATGCAGGTGTATCCGTTGTAGAGAGGGTTGTCTTTGTCGCCGAAGACTTTCACGCCTTTGCCGTTTTCCATCTCAACAAGAATTGCGCATTGCGCATGACAGAACCGGCAAATCGAAGGTTTAATTTCCTTCATGAATTCCCTCCCGAACGGAAATGTTTGTGTGCTTTGAGTGCGCCGATATTAGCTGCGCCCGATGGGCCAAGCAATCGCAGACGGGCGTGGAAAATCCGATCAGATTTGGCGCCCTGCACGATCAATCTGAAAACTGCAATTCTTGCAGATCCTGCGGTTGGGGGGCATCTTTGGGCGGAGACCATATGCAGCCAAACGCGGGCGTTTGGCGCCGTGTAGAAACAGGTGTATTTTTGGGAACGTTGCAACTTTCGGAGAGTTTGAGTCATGTCCCGCACCACAAAGCTGTTTCTCGCCGTTGCCTTGACCGTCACCACTGTCTCTGCCGCTTTTGCGGCACCGATCATTCGCAACGCGTCGCTCTTTGAAACGCACGCCATCGAGGGTGTAAGCCTTGGCATGTCGCCGCAGGAAGCCTTCACACTTCTTTATACGAATGGTTACCGTGCCGGTGACATCACAACCTACGAAGAATGGACCGAAGGGTCGATCAATCTCGTGCGCGGTACCTATGGCGGGCCGGAAGGCCAATCCTCCGTCAATCTCGGCCGGGCGGACGGCCGGCTGGCGCTCATCTCCCAATCGCTTAACCGCCCGGGCATTGATGTAGCGGCGGAGATCGGCGCGGCGCAATCTCACTTCGGCATCGCGGCCGACGAAAAAGATTGCAAGGTCAACACAACGGGCACGGGCGGGTCTTGTCAGGTGCGCGACGCTGAAGAGCGGGCGGACGCCACTATGATTTTCACCATGACCGTACAACCGACCATGATCTTGCGGTCCATTTCGAGACCGAAGGAATTGGTGAACACGTTGTAGCTGGAAGCGGAACCGGCCTGACAGATCAGCTCTATTTTGCTGGGAAATGTTCGAAAATTGCTTTTACCGGAGCGTGATCTGATACGGCGAAGTCATCGTGTCTATCTAAATGATCGTTTATCACTTGCATTTCCTTGAAGGCCCATACCCTTTTCTTTGAGTGGTCATAAAACTGCTCTGATACCAAGATATGATCCAGTGATTCACGTTTCTCCTTAAATATATGAGTGTAGTACACATCACGCATGCTTCGATATTCTTGAAGTGCTGCGACGGCGTACAAGCCGGCGTCGCTTTTTCGACCTGCACTAGAAGTAACATTTAGTCTGAATGTGGGGTCCTGCGATACGATTGATGTGATGACGCTCAACTGATTGTCGTTTAGATCACCCATAACTACGACTGGTGTATCGCTATTCTTTGTTTTTTTCGATACAAGTATTCTAAGTGCGGCGGCCTCCGCTGTTCTTCTGATATTGGCCAATGCAGAACCGATTGCAGTACTATGTGCGCGAACAGTTGTCTTCCGATATTCGTCTTTGTCCAAACGAATTGCCAGCTTTGACTTGAAATGAGCGTTGTAAAGGACAATAGCAGGTACTCTTTTGGTGCCTTGCACTGGCTGAATGGTCGCTTCTAGTATGGCTCGAGAAAAATAGTCGGCAGCAACTGAGATCTTATAATCCGGTTCATTCGAGCCAGCGCTTGGTTTTCGCTTCTTGAGGATCAGTTCTTTTGGGAAGCTCTTAATCCACTTTTTTGAAACCAATTTATGAGGTTTGCGGACGGCTAGTGCGCAACCGATCGAATTGCCAAAGTTTTTTGATGCCAACGTGTAATCGCCGTACAGACCCGCCGCCTCAAATGCTTCTTTGAGTGCTTGTGGATGCCAAAGTTCTTGGAACCCAATTATGTCGGCATCAATTTGACCAAGAGCCCAGGCCGTCCATTCAACCTTCTCATCATATTGTTTTTGTGAATAGGTTCTGCCCTGGTACATCGGTTCGCCGGGGATCTGAAGATTCTTTATGTTGAAGGTCGCTAGGCTAAGTTTAGATCGCGGCATTCTCTCCTCCCGGTCAATTATGGGGTGTGTAAGCTCAATTTACTTTTCTTCAGCTGCCGGCTGGTGTTTCGCTAATTCAAATTCCTCTGACATTTGCAATAGAAAACATATCACTGAGGAGCCATAATTGAAACTTGTCATCTTGTAACGCTATAGTAGTTTTGGTTGCGTATGGGTATGTGAGAGTTCCGCTTACAATTTGATAGGGAGGGACGCACGTCTTCGACAAAAAAATCAACAGAGACCTAATCAGTGGTGAACGGATTGTTCGCAAATTGGATGCTGAATTTGTCTGAAGAAGACGTAGGAACTTATGTAGGCAGTTGTCACTGCGGTCTCGTCAAATTCCGGCTGAAGACCGATATCGGTTATTCCGTCAGATGCGATTGTTCGATCTGTAAAAAACGCGGCACGATCATGGTCCGATGCGATGTGAACGACTTGGATATCTTTGAAGGAAAAGAGCATCTGAGTCGTTACCAGTTTAATACGGAGATCGCAGAGCACTACTTTTGCAGCCGTTGCGGTATTTACACGTTCCACAAGATGCGAAAACTGCCCGACAAATTCGGGGTCAACGCAGGTTGTCTTGAAGGCGTGGATGTCTTCACTTTGAAGCCCATCTTCATAGAAGGGTCGAAGCGATGAGCCCCCGACTATCCCAGCTTATTAACATGATTGCTATTCTCGCCTGATGGACCTGCTGACCCTTTTGAGATTTGTATGTATCTCATCGGCATGTATCTCTGCCTGGCGGCCGATGCCAAGCCTGCGTTCCATAAGCGAATGATCCAAAAGATTGAGGCGCTCGAACGCACGTTATGAGAATGGCTTAGCGCCGATACTCCACATGACCTTCTTGGAAATAGGTGATCAGTTCGCGCACATCGATCACCGCGCTGATCAGCGTTGTTACGATGACGTAGCTGACAAACCAAAAGAGCGGCGTCGACAAATCTTGGGTCGCAAGCGCGTAGACCAGATAAGGGACGATCAATAGCCAATGGGCGTGTCCGACGGGTCCCATGAGTTTTGAAAAGGGCGCGCGTTTGTGAACCTGGCTCGCGGTGATGCCGGAAAGGATGCGGCCCAAAAAAATCACCAATCCAGGCATGGTTTGAATGAAGTACAAACCGCCCAAGATTTGGGGCAGGGGATAGAGTATCGCCCACACCCTGATCGTCCAGGGCAACGTTCCCATTGCGTTAAACCAAACCACGACATCCCTGAAAATGTTCATGTGCCCTCGCACCCGTTGGAACTTGTTTGTCTCTCGCGCCGGTATGATCCGATGCATGCGGCTTTATTTATGTACCAAATCGCATTAAAATTCTGGCGAGTCAAGAAATATATGCGAAGTAGTACATAATGAAAAAACGTGGCCGCCCCAGACAGTTTGATGAAGACGAGGTGACGGACGCCATGATGACGCTCTTTTGGCGGCAAGGGTTCGCCGCAACCTCTCTGGATGACATCTCAGCCGCAACGGAATTGAGCCGCCCGAGCCTCTACAGTGCGTTCGGCAGCAAGGCCGATATGTATATTCTGTGTCTGGACAAATTCGCGGAACGCATGATGGGCGTGTTTGAGGCCGCCTTTGCGCAAGCAGAGACTTTGGACGGCGCGCTGACCAATTTCTACGCGGGTCTTGTTGATGTGTATTTTGCCGGCAGCAAAAAGAAAGAAGGGCTTGGGTGCCTTGTGTTTTCGACGGCCGTCGCAGAAGCGCCCGCCCACAAAGATATTCAGAAGGCTGTTGCCGCCGGATTGCAGGCGGTAACGCAATCACTAAGACAGAACATCGTTCAGCATCGGCCCGGACGCCCTAAACAGAGCGTGGATATGGCGGTCGAGGTGGCACTCTCAACCTTTTTGGGGCTCGGTGTTCAAGTGCGCTCTGGCAAAAAGCGGAAAGATGTTGAACGCGCGATACGCAACTCGGTGGCGGCCATTGAAGCGTTGCTGAAATAGAAGGCCGGTTACCACGCAGCATGACGTCATCTTCGGGAAAGCGAAGATCCAGTAACCCAGGTGCCCAGCGCTTAGACGCAGTGTTTACTGGATTGCCGATCGTCGCTGCCGCGACTTCGGGAATGACAGAAGGGGGGGCTTGAGCCGTTTTGAACCTTGGCGCAAATGCAGAAGGTCTTTCACTGCAGCCCGCTTGGACCTTGACCGATATATTTTATACCAACTCGCTTATAATTCTTGACAGAGAAAACGGGTGCCGTGATTATAAGCGAAACAGTACAGAAATAACTTAAGATGGCTTTTGGGGCGGTTAGTGACTCTGCTATTCCCCATCAAGCCGTCTGTTGGAGAGCGCCTTTCTATGAAGCTTGTTCCGGATCCCGGCCGTCCCGCTTTGCCCGTTCTTATCATGCGGTTTGCGCGCGCCGAACTACGCACGCGTGGGCGTAACTTGGCGCGACGAATTGGGCTCAAAACGCTCCGCGATGCGCTTCCGGATGAGTGGCAACCGCCCGACAGCGCGCTCGCCAAGCAAGCTGAACAAACGGCGCGTGGTCTGTGTAAAGATTTCATTATGCAGCATTCGCACAGAACCTATTGCTTCGGCGCTCTGCTTGCGGCGCGTAACGGGCTCAAACTTGATCGGGAGATTTTGTTTGTTTCGGCCATGTTGCATGATCTGGGCGTGTCAGATACCCATGCCGACGATGACGGTTCGTTCGAATGGGTGAGCGCCAAGCTCGCGCATTCCTTTTGTCTTGAACAGGGTGCGCCCGCTGACCGCGCGGTGTTGGTGCACAATGCGATTGCGCTTCACACGTCGGCCGGTATCGCGGACAGGCTCCAACCTGAAATCGCCATGGTGCATTTCGGCGCGGGCATGGATTTATTCGGCATGCGCATTGATGAATTGCCCGCCGCGTCATTGTCGGAGATACTGGAAAAACATCCGCGCGATGGATTTAAGGAACGTTTCTCTCCTTGCCTGCTTCATCAAGCAAAAACCAAACCACGCAGCCATATTGCCGGGGCCATGTCGATAGGGCTTAGCAACATGATCAAAGATCAGCTCACTGATTAGCGAACTGGTGATGCGGGGACGTGGGGTCTCGAATTGAAATCGTTCGCGGATGGTTGCGTTCCGGTATTTACACGTTCCACAAGATGTGAAAATGGCCTGACAAATTTGCTGCTTAACGCAGCTTGTCTTGAAGGCGTGGGTGTTTTTTCTTTGGAACCAATTTTCATAGAAGGGTCGAGGCAATAAGCACCGGGATATGTCTGGCTGAGTCCAAAAAACATCCTTGGCGTCATTCGTGAAAAATTTCTTCTCTTTGCTGGGGATTGAATTTTTATTTTGCCGCCAATCATGCGCGGCATCAGATCTGAAACAACCATTGATGACTTTTGGAGAGGCGTTGCCCGTGTTACGTTCGTACCAGAGTAATAGAAATACTGAGGAGGAACGCCAACATGCCACTCGAACCCGGTCCGATGAAAGTCATCAACGGTTTTCATACGACGAAAGAAGAAGTCTTGGATGACATCAAGAAGCTTGATCTGTGGCCTACGGTTTATGTTTCCGATCGCATGGAAGAGTTGCCGCCCCATTGGCATGACGTCGACAATTGCGGCTATGTCATGGAAGGCAGTAGCTATGTCATTGACGAGAATGGCGACCACATTCCTCTGAAGGCTGGTGACAAACTCCATATTCCAGCCGGCGCTATTCACGCCGAAGGCAAAGTGACCGAACGCATGGTTTACATTGTGGGCATTTCCAAGCCTGAAAACCTCTTCGATGTGCTGACCCTGCTGCCGCCCGAAGAAAGCCCGCTCAAAAAAGCTTGAGTGGTTGAGGCGGCGGGGCCCAACGTTCCGCCGCCACGACGATGACATGGCGGCAGGCGCAGCTCCTTGCGCCCAAACGCGCGCGCAATCGCATCAACTCTCTCTCATCCGCATCGCAACAAACAATCGGGCAGGTCTCGCCTGGACTGTGTGCCGTTGCGTGTGCTGACAGTTCTTGTTATCCGAATGCGCTTTTTGAGACGGCACAGGAACCAAAAGGAGCATATCCGTTGAGCAACACTCTTTTCATTGTCGCGGCGTTTTGCATTGGTGCCGCTTTGTCTCTGCAGCCGCCCATCAACTCGGTCACGGCACGCACACTCGGCAGCGATCTTTTGGCGGCCTCGATTTCCATTGCGATCAGTCTGGTCTTTGTGGTCCTCGTCTGGTTGATTTGGGGGAAGGGCGCCGGCGATTTGGGGCAGGTCAAAGCCTTGCCGTGGTGGGTGGTGCTCGGCGGCATCGTCGGCGTGATGTTCGTTGCCGGCGGTGTCATGGTCGCCCCGGTTTTGGGGGTTGCTTTGTTCTTTGTCTGTGTGGTGGCGGGGCAGCTTGTCGGCTCAACGCTCGCGGATCAGTTCGGCGCCTTCGGTATGGCAGAAAAACCGGTCAACGCGATGAAGCTCGTGGGTCTCGGCCTGGTTCTTTTGGGCGCGGCGTTGGTTCAATCCAGCAACGCCTAGAAGGCGTTGTTAGTCACACAGTTGAGAGAGAGGGAGAGAAGAAAGGGAATGTTGGCATCGCTGTCGCAAAGTAGATCTTTATGGATTGCATTTGTCTCGACCATAGCCATCACGATTAGCTTCCCGATCGCTGGGTCTGTTTGGGGCATTGCCTTTATCGACGCCCTTTCTGATCCCGCGCAGGTCAGGCAAGCGATCTCGTCGATGTCGGCGGAACAAAAAATCATTCACGTATGGATCACGGCCACGCTGGATGTTGCCTATCCGCTTGCATATGGCGCCTTGTTCATTGGGTCGGCTTACAGATTTTACCCAAAGATTGGACGTCTGCTTGCATTGCCAATCTTCGTTCTTGTTCCGACGGATCTGTTGGAAGGTATTGTTCAAGTCTTGGCGCTGACGGGCACTGCCGACTTTGTTGACGCCAAGGCTGTTCTGACACCGCTAAAGGCGATTCTGTTCTTGTTTGGTCTTGGTTTCACGATCCTTGGGTGGGGTATCTGGCTTGCAGCTCGTTTTCGAAACAATTGAAGCGGAGCCGATTTGCAAGTCAGATTATAGGTCATCGTCTGAGCCATGATGATTTCCATCTATAGAATGGAGTAGCGTGCAGAACGCGTTTCCGCATAACAAGTTAGGAGTCCGTCACTGTCGCCCGCCGATGTTCAGTACACTCTTTTAAACTTTTGAACTTTTTGGGCCGATTCACGAAGATCCAATGCTTCGAGCACGATTACTTTAGAGATCAACGAAGTCTAAGCGTCATAAAAGTTGCCACTGCTTGCAGTGCTGCCGCTATAGAGAACGCGAACACGTTTCCGTTGATACCCATTATTTGCGGTGCAGAAGGATCGTCGGCAAATGAACCGCCATAAGCAGGCAACAAAACTGCAGCCGCAAAGAATGGTAACAGCGCGATCCAGCCAGGGATCAGCGCTAGCTGCAGAGAGACTGTTGGGTTAGAGCTTGGTCTCCAGCTTGCGCCGATCGAAATTATCGCCAGTAACAAGAGAACACCAATAAGCCAAACAACGTGAAATCGCGCATGAGGTGGCCAAGCATCATTCAATACATGTGAACTCGAAAGGTCCATCACGAGCGGACTGAATCCGTACTCGAGTGCTGCAAGTGTTAACAGAATTCTGATTGCAATCATGTGCTCTACTGCCCAAAATCTATAGCAACATATGAGACGACAAGATTAGCCTGCTACATATGCACCGCGAAAGAGCGCCTGCATTTTATGAAAGCTATACTGCGGAATCGGGTGACCTTTTTAGCTAGGCACCCACCAATTGTCTGCCGTTGCGGCCGTAGCTCAAATAAAAGGGCAGTGCGGGCAACATCAGTGCTCTGCTAACCCACGTTAATACTCTGCCGGCCTTTTCCGGCGAGCCCGTATTGAATACGGGGTGCGGATCATATTCCAAAACGGATTGTTCAATGAATCGCGCGGCATCCTCCCCGTACAAATCGGCGGCCGCCTTTACGCCAACTTCATACGACCCGATGGCGGGGCCTGCACTATAGAATTTTCCATCTACTGCGGTTTCCGTTTCGCTGTGTACCGCTCCAAGTCGTTTCAACAAAGGCGTGCAATGAAAATTTGTTGTCACCTTTCGGCCGTCCAATATGCCAGCGGCCGCAAATACCAATGTACCGGCGCATACGGATATCATTGCCTTCGCGCCGGTCTCCTGCCTGCGAATGAAATCCAGCAATGATTTGTTCTTGAGGTGGTTTGGCGTCGTTGCGCCGATGATGACGATATCGGCCTGTTGACAGTCATCATACGTTGCATGGGGAACGACCTTGGGTCCGAGAAGACAATTGGATGGCGCCATGGTATCGGAAACGACACATACCTCGCTCCCTGGGATTGAGCCCAGTACTTCGACGGCACCCATCACATCCGGCAGATAGGTGCCCTTGGGCGCAATAACGGCCATTTTTGGCCCTTTTGGCAAATTCAACTCGGAGAAGGCGGTGACGTTCGTTTCTTTGTTTTTGAATTGCGGATGTGGATCATACTCCAGCGAAAGTTCCGCAAGTTTGGCAATGCGTTCTCCCCGCAATCGTTTCAACAACAAGTAGGCAGCCTCTATCATTCCGGTTGAAGCGCCGCCCGTATAGAACTTGGCATCCGTAACGGCACGGTCTTTCAGCACACCGCAATTGGCAAACGCATCAACGCCGTTTGCACCGGCCAAGACGAACTTTGCTTTGTCGACCTTTTCGGAAAGAAAGTTCAGCAACGCGTTGTTGTTCAGCGCCTCGTCGGGGACGCCTCCCAGCACGACAACGTCCAGATCAGGACAGTTCGTAAAATCTGTATCGGGAATGAACGAAAAAACCTTTTTGCCCGTCACGGGCTCCATCGAAGACGACACGATCATCGCTTGATTTAGCGGATGGATCCCCAAGACGGCTTGCATCGCGATCAAATCAGTTTCGCTGAACCCTGGGACTGTGACATAGCCAATCCTGTATCGTCTCATGCTCTTAGCTCAAATGTATTTCGTGGCGATTCCAAAGAATTAGCTTAGCCGATGCGTCCGGCCTAAGCCAAACCGATCCCGGTTGATCGCACGTTGCTCTCGTGCGACATGGATCTGCCACTCCTGCCAGCGACCCGTGGACCATTCTAGGGTGCGAACGCGTTACGCATCCGCCACGCGTTTCCATGTCAATTGATCCAACACGCCTTGCTCTTGGGCGGATAGGATCAAAAAGTCCTCGGTAAACTCGAATGTCCGCACAAGGTCAGTCCCAATCCAATCGGGGATCAGCGCTGTGTCGACGTGATGCGTCACCTCATCTCCGCTTACGGAATAGGTGCCGCAATAATTCATGTATCGGGTTGCGGAGAGAAAATAGCTTTGTGAAAAATCGTTGAACTGACCTACTGTCTGCATGAGCTGCACGGCTTGCGCGATTTTCGAGGTCATCCTGGGTCTCGATGTATGCAACAGCGGACGTTCCTCAGCCATCAGCGTTGCGGACATCACGCCTTGCGCTGTGTAGAGAATGTAGCCCTTTGGATTGGAACCGTAAGGTTGCCGCGCCGGCTTCCCCGTTTCGGTAACCGTCCAGTCGTTTAGAGCCCAAGCCCCGACAAATCTCTCAATTGCCATAACAAACCTCTGTTTCGAATTTTGATGGTCGATGTGTCATCCACGAAGATCCTCAGGCGGAGGTTGGTGTCGGCCGATGGGTGACACCCAGTTGTGTGATGAGGAGGGCGGCGCCCATCAACGCGAATCCTTTCAGGAAGTGGGCTTGCTGGACCGCACGCCAGGCTTCCGTTTCGGCATACAACATTTCGTAGCCATGAACGACGATCGTCACCGGGATCAGGAAAAGGATGAGCAGCCAGCCGCCCATGCGCGGCCACCAATTGAAAAGAATCATGGCAGCGCCAGCCAGCTCGACAATGCCCGAGATGTAGACCCAAAACACCCGAAAGGGAATTGCCTCGTGCATGAGCGAGAGGTAGTACGGGACATTCGTAAAATGAGTCACGCCCGAGAGAAGGAAGAGCGACGTGAAGAGTAAACGCGCCGTCAAGGTGAGGGTCGGATGGTTCGGGAGCCGGTTTTCTGAAAACATAAGGTCATTCCGGATCTAAGATTTGATTGAAATCATTATTGCGGATAAAAAATATCCGTAATTAAGCGAAAGGTAAAGAGGTTTCCGATGAAGATCGGTAAAGGCGTTGAATGGGCAGCGCATACCTGCGCGCTCCTGGCGGTACTGCCGCCGGGTTGGGCGCTTTCGGGAGAAGTGTTGGCCGATTTTCTCGGCGTGCCGCCACCCTATCTGGCCAAACAGCTCCAAGCCTTGAGCCGGGCCGGCATCGTTAAGGCGCAGCGCGGCGTTGCCGGGGGTTACCGGCTTGCACAGGAAGCGGCGAGCCTTTCGTTGTGGGATGTTACCGCGGCGGTTGAGGGCACGGCGCCGAGTTTCCGCTGCACTGAAGTGCGGCGCAACGGTCCCTGCGGCGCGTCGCCGGCGGAATGTGGCGGGCCCTGCGTCATTGCGGCGGCGTTCCAACGCGCCGAGGCCGGTTACCGGCAAGCCCTCGCCGCCGTGCCGCTGACGGATCTGGTCGCTGGCGTGGCGCGGGATGCGACCGCAGCCCGAAAGCAGCGCATTAACGAATGGATTGAACAAAACGCAACGCGCCCAGCTTGATGTTCCTGCGCCGGAACGGCGCGCGTCGCATGGTCTTTGCCGCATTTGATTGCCGTACTTATGCGAGGCTATTGTCGGCGCTTGTCGCGATCGGCAAACGGAACTAGTCTCACTTGTGTGTTGAACGAGACTTTGCTTATCGACCCGAAGACCCTGTCTGAACATCGTTATGGCTTGCTAATTCTCTCCTCCGGTCGCTGCGCTTTGCAGTGAACCCAATTGCTCCGGCTCACAATTATTGGCCGGCATCGTTCCTTTTTCGGAAACGCAAACGTGCGCCCTCGCAAGGCGGTGCAGCGCACGAGGAGAATTTGAATGAACATAAGTGAAATTATAAAGCGGCTCGCAATGCGCGCGGGCATGCCGGAGGGCCAAATGCCCGATGTCAGGGTTGAACTGCATGACGTGGCTTCGGCGGGAATCAACAAAGATGTGCCGGTGTCAGTGATCTTGCCCCCTGGATTTGAAGGCGCGCAGTCGCTCCCGCTTCTCGTCAGTCTGGATGGTGGGGTGGGGGACCGGCAAGCACTGGTGCAACGTCAAGACCTTTACGCCCAGATGTTCGCGACGGGCTTGCTGCCGCCACTTGTCATTGTGTCATTTTCCGGCGGTGCGAGCGAGTTCTATCATGGCGCGTGGGAGCACTGGATCACCAATGAGCTGCCGCAATGGGCGCATGAACAATTCGGCACCTCGCTCGAAGCCGATCAAACTTTGCTGACCGGCATGTCGGCGGGCGGGCACGGTACGCTCAAGGTCGGGTTCAAACATCCGGATCGCTTTAAGGCCATCGCTGCGATGGAACCTGTCATCATGCCGACGCTCGAATGGCCGGCGCAGCACACCAGGCCGTCCTGGTGGATGCTCACTCAGAGTGCCGAGCAGGTTTGGGGCAGTACGGATGAATTTCTCGCCAATCATCCGCCCAACCTTGCCAAGGCGCAGGCAGCGCAAATCAAAAGCGCGGGGCTCGACATCTATTTGGAAGTCGGCGATGAAGATCTGCTTGATCTTCAGGACGGTGCGGAATTCCTGCATCGCGTTTTGTGGGACAATGACATTCGCCACGAATATCATCAGGTGCGTTGGGCCGATCATGGCGGCCGCACCATCATTGACCGGCTGATCAAGGCGCACGCGTTTCTGGCGTCGTCACTTGCCGGCGGCAAAAGTGAAAGCCGCGATTTGCCGCTCACAGATGAGGAGCAGGCTTTTGTCAATCATGTCATCTCTGGTGCCGCCGTGCGTGGCGAGGCTGGACCTGCCTATGACATGCGTGCGCATCCGGAACGCGAGGTGGCGGTGATGGCGCGGTTATGGCAGCCGCTGCGCGACCTCGCCGTCCGAAACGATCCATCGATGGACCGGGCGTATGGTGAGATGCCGGACACCAAATAGAAGAACAGCGCGGTGCCCCGTCGACGGGCACTGCGCCTCTTAATTGCGGGGCAAACCTGACTCGCAATTTTGGAAGCGGCTGGTTAGGCTTGGCGGCAGATATATAAAAAGAGGAACGCAAGGAAAGAAACATGCCGGAAAACAGAATGGCGGACGCCCAGGCGTTGGGGCTCAACCCGGAAAAGGTCGAACAGCTTTTAACCCGCGTGCAGCGCGAAGTGGACGAGGGGCTCCTGCCCGCCGCACAAGTGGCCATTGCGCGGAACGGCAAAGTCGGTGTCTTTGAAAGCTACGGCGCCGCCAAACCCGATTCCCTGACGGCGATCTTTTCGGCGACCAAAGCCATCACATCCGCCGCGGCGTGGTTGCTGTTCCAAGAAGGCAAACTCTCTGAAGACGAACGTGTTGCAGACATCGTCGAAGAGTTCGGCACCAACGGCAAAGACGTGATCACCGTCCAACAGCTCTTCACCCATATGGCGGGCTTTCCTCATGCGCCCTTTGCGCCCACACAATGGCCCGACAAGAAAGAACGGTATGGACGCTTTTCCCAATGGCGGTTGAGCTGGGAACCGGGAACGCGCTTTGAATATCACCCGACATCTTCAATGTGGGTCATCGCCGAGTTGATCGAGCGGCGCGGTGGCCAGGCCTATACCGACTTTGTGCGCCAGCGGGTTTTGGATCCGCTGCATCTCGACAATTTGATCGTCGGTTTGCCCGCAGAAGAAAATGAGCGTGCCTTGCCGTGTGAACATTGCGGCGATGCTCTGACCCCGGACGATTACAAGAAGATGGGCATGCCGGTGCCGCCGGAAACCGAAGTGACCGAAGAAGCCATTCTTGGCTTTAACCGGCCGGAAGTCCGTGCGGTCGGCGTGCCCGGCGGCGGTGGTTTCGCCACGGCTGCGGATTTGGCTCTGTTCTATCAAGCGCTGTTGCACGGCGGATTGGACGGGACTGAGCTGTGGACCGAAGAAACGCGTACCTCGGCGCGCCGCATACGCAGCGGTGACCTCACTGATTTGATGTTCAACAAGCCCGCCAATCGCGGGTTGGGGATCATCATCAGCGGCGACGACACACGCAATTACCGCGGTTTCGGTAAAACCAATTCTCCGGAAGCGTTTGGACACAATGGTGCGGGCGGGCAATTGGCCTGGGCCGACCCGGCGACGGGGATCTCGCTCGCCTATCTCACCCCCGGCCATGACCGCAACACCGTGCGCGAAGGCAGGCGCGGCGTTGCCATATCAAGCATTGCGGCTGACTGCGCTTAGGTAAAAGGCGTATTTGCGCGACCGTACCTGGATCGACAGCCTCGCGGGAGGGCTGTTGATCCAATCGCACAGCATACGGATCGTTCTTCCTACCCTCGGTCCGCCAGAAATTTGATGATGCGGCGGCTGACAGATTCTGGTTCATCCACCGACAAAGTGTGGCCACCATTTGGGATAAGTTCGACTTCTACATCGGGCATAGTGTCTTTCGCCCGTTGTAAGACTTTCATCGGGTCATAGATCACATCTTTGTCGCCAACCAGCAAAAGAGAAGGGTGGGTGACAGCCCGCAGTTCGTCATCGCTGTAGACCGGCGGCATGAATTCCGGTCCCTTCCAGGTCGCCCATGCCAACCGCGCCAGTTCGAAGAACCGGTCATCTGGCTTGCGTCCCCCGGCAATGTAGGCGTAAGCGTTTCTGATAAGTGGCTTGTAGCCTGAACCAATGCTGACTGCCATACGCAAAGTCCACCAAAGACGGAGCTTCGCGAAGATCCCTCCCGGGGTCAGCATGATGATTGAGGCAATTCGATCTGGGTGTATGCGGGCGAAATTGATGTTCATGAATCCGCCATAGGACAGCCCGATCATCGGCGGCTTTTCAAGTCCCATCGCTTCCAGGCAGTCAAGCAGCCAATCGGCGAGCGTCTGTTCATCGGTGGGCAAAACTTTGATTGTACTTCTGCCGACATCACCTATGCGGTCAAACGCGTAGCATCGGTACCCCGCGTCTGCGAGATATCCAACGATACTAAACCACATGGCGGAACACGTCCCGCCGCCGTGCAAGAGCACAACGGGTTCGCCGTCGTCAGGACCGCTGATGATGACATGGGTCGAGCCAAACCGCGTCGGAAAGTCTGCCGTTTCAAAGGGTACGGGCCACAACTCGCTCATGATGCGGTCATAGGCTGCCATGAAGGCGCGCTTCTGTTCCTCGCTTTTGTAGAGTGACGACTCTCCATTGGCTTCAATCATAAGTTTTTCCTGCTACCTCGACAGATTCAGGAGGTTACATCTGCGGGACGGTATTTGTCACACCCGCCGCAATTCCGCCTTTTGTGCATCAATTTAGTTTGCGTGCGAGGATACACCCCTGTGCGGTCAATGAGGAGGCTGAGAGTAGGGCGGTGTTGAACGAAGTGAAACCCGCCGCCTGTTGGGTTGCTGATCTTTTGCACGGCGGGATTGTCATCCCGCCCTACGTCAAGCCAATCGGCGTCCTTGGCAGATAAACGGAGAAATGGACTGTCTCACTTCTTTGTTCCGAGCAAAGTCGATGAAATTGCACCTTGAGAAGATTAGCTTAGAACGATCGAAACTCAATCTGAGAAGATTCAAAGTAGTCGTGTGTGTATTGGACGGCCTGGTCTTCTGAAAAGTTCTTGCAGGTAAAGATGACGCAAGCAAAGAACTTTGCCGAACTCCACACATAAAGAGATATGCCGGAATCAATCAGGGGGATGAACGCGTCGAAACCCTCATTGGCTTCTTTGCCTTGGCCGGACGGCGCGTGAACAATGGGCGATCCGTAAGCGCGCAACCCAAGGTGACTGGCGAGCCCGAGAAGGAAAGACTCTACGGCACTTTGATCAACTTCATTCGAATAAATCCCTTCAATCAACAATCGTTGCCGGGTGATCTGAGGCGCGAGATCACGCATTTTTGTGTCCTTTGAATGATGTTGGTTGAAGGGTATGGTCGATTAAACACCCTAATAGAGATTCGGTCTAATTCGAATATTCGAACACCAAGGGAAAAGTTCGACCTACTTGCCTTAGCCGAGAGATAAGAAGACCTTTATCCGTAGGCAGATCGTATAGCGGTATTGAATGCAGTGAGACCCGCCAATATGATGCAGTGACGAATGAGCAAAAACAATGGCGACAATAGAGGAAACACCGGCATGAGTGCGGAAATCGGCAAACACATTATGGGCGTCTATCTGAACGAGGTGCTCGGTCAGCGGAAGTTTGAGCTCATACCGGAAATCGCTGCCCCCGGCATGGTCGATCATACGCAGCCAGGCAAAAAGGGCCCTGAGGCGCTGGACGCGCATGCGCGTGGGTTTTGCGCCAACACGCCGGATGTCGAGATTGAGGTCGTCAAGATCTTCGCCGATGAAAAGACGGTGGTCGGTCTGTGGAAGTGGCGTGGCGATCCCAAACAACCGAGTGCCGTGTCGGCAAAAGGATCGCCAGTTGTCGCCAGATATATCTGCAGCATCTTCGAAATCGAAGATGGAAAGATCAAAGACTATCGCGCCTTCGTTGATGCCGTGGAGGTGTTTACGCAACTTGCACAGTAACGCGCGCGAACGGTTTTATTGAACTCGTCTTCAATTCTATTGCGGCGGTGGAGATTGTCTCCGCTCATTCTGGAAAGACGATATTGGCTTCTTTTGTTGCCTCCATTTCCCGCGCCATCGCACGTTGGAAACTCGGGCGCGCCTGCACGCGGACTGAGTGGTCCTGTACCGAAGGGAATTTGTCCAGCGCGTAATTTGCCGATGCAGCGGTTGTGTAGCACCAGTTCAAAAAGACATCGACGATCGACCACGTCTCGCCGTACCACCAGCGGCCATTGCTGACCCGCTCCTCAATCTTCGCTACTGCATTATCGGTGTACTCCAAGCCTTTGGCGAAAACGCCTGAAACATCGCCGTCGGTAAACCGCATGGGGGCACGTATCTGGCGGATTGCGGGATGAACGGTGGACGAGCACCAGACGAGATCAGAGTACTGCTTGGCCTGTTCGAATGGATTGTCTGCTTTAGGAAGCAGACCCGCATCAGGCGCTACCGAATTCAAGTACATCAAAATCGCGGCGTTTTCCGTTATGACTTGTCCGTCTACTGATAGCGCAGGGACCTTACCGCCGGGATGAATCTTAAGATAGTCGGGCGTCTTTTGCTCGCCCTTCATGATGTTAATCGCTTGAGTTTCGTAATCGAGTTCCGCTTCTTCGAGCGCGTTGAGCGTGACGCGCGAACAGGCGAACGGCATCATGTAGAGTTTTAGTCTCGGCATCTTTTCTTCCCTTCATTGACCAAAGTCAGGTTTCCTATTCTCATCGCGGTATCAGGTCAGGATTGCATCGAGCGAACGCGGCCTTAGCGCGAGACGAGACGGAAGAACCAAAAGCCATCGACAATCTGATTTGGATCCGATGTCACATACCTGGCGGCACGCACACGCCAGACGCGGTCGATCTCTTCCGGGTCCGTCACCCGTGTTGCTGTCACATTGTAGATCTTGCCGCGAACGCGATACCTCACATTGGGTTCAGCAACGAGTTGTTGCGACCAATACCTGCCGGAACACGCGCTGCACCCCACATAAAGCTGACCATTCGCGACAATACAGGTCACAGCGACCGAGCGTGGTTTTGGACCCCGCGTTTCCAGCCGGCCAACAAGCTCATTGGCGGCAAACGACCAATCATTCACAGGTTCCTCGACAACGTCTCCCGTAAGAGCGCCACCGGGTATGGGGCTCATCGGAGATATCAGCACCGCACCGACGGCTAGGATGACAATGGCAAATAAGGCGAGGAAGAGACGTTTCATTTTGAGCGCCCCGATTGCAGCGTCGTTGCGGTTCCCAAGACAAAGATGAGCAAGAGAAGCGCGCGCCTGGTTCGAGTGAATCCTTGTCGTTTTCTCTGATGGTCAGCTAGGTGCAGCGAGTGACAAGTCGCTCAGCGGTTAGGATGGCGCCATCCCATCGGGTGGCCAGGGCGCAACACCGTCTTCAAGGGGCACGGCCAGCGTGGTGAGGATCTCAGAGATCATATTCCAGACGCCGATGGTCGCGACGACGTCGATCTGCTCCGGTTCTGTTGGGAAATGCTTCACACAGTCGTCCCATGTTTCTTGAGAGATCGTACCGTTCGCAAGTGTCTCGTCGGTGGCGCGGAATAGGGTCCTTTCAATGGGCGACCAATGATCGTGTGTTTCCCAATCCTTCATCGCGAGCAAGTCCTTTTCCTCGACACCATCTCGTTTCGCGAGGTTCCAGTGGTGCGACCACTCGTAGACGCCTTTTTTCAACCAGCCAATCCGCATAATGACCAGTTCACGCAGTCGGGGATTCAGCGTGCTCTCCGTCAACAGCATTTCGACCATCTGGTTTATCAATTGTCCGAACCGCGGCTGGCGAAGTAGGACACGATAAATCGAACCCAGTGCTTTTTCCTCTGCAATCCCGACCTGTCGGACGCGTTTTGTCGATTCTTCAATAGACAAAGGATCGATGCGAGGCTTTGTCATCTGCTACACCATCATGCTTTGGATGGGTTGGTCCAACAATGTTCGTCCGTAGTCGGCATATCGGGACTCGCGATCGAAGATCACATGGTTCGATCCGGTAGAGATATCCCGCAAAGCGCGTTGGATCGGGCTGTCCAATCGGGCGCCACTCGCGCCGGTAACTGAAACGATGTCTTGGACCGCACTACGACACATAAATACAGCATGAGAAATTCGGGCAAGCCAATTACTTCGCTCATCCCGGGATGCAGCATCACGCTTCTCCATGACATCGCGCAATACGTCTCGCATGATCAGTTCGGCGGCTTCGATGGTAAGTGCGGCCTGTGCGACGACTGAAGGCTTGCCCTCGTCCTTCATCCCTCCTGCGCGGGCTTGGTTGGCCGCAATTTTTGCCTTCGTTTGCGATTGATATTCTTCTAGTGCCCCTTGCGCTCCGCCGAGTACTGACAGAGCCGATGCAAATCCGAGGATCGGAATGAGTGGGGTTCGGTAAAGCGGACCATCATGCATCCGCTTCGTGCTCTTTGCTTCCGTCAGGTCGAACATCGCGACGGTGCGGCTTTTTGGGACAAAAACGTCTTCGATCTTTATGTCGAAGGAACCCGTCGAGCACATGCCCGCCATGAACCATGTGTCGATCGTTTCGACTTCCTCGCGGGGGAGGGCAAAGAAGTAGGGTCCTTGTGGACCGTCCTCGTTCACCAATGGTGCGCCAACGACGACCCAATCCGCGTGAACGACGCCGGTTCCCCACGGCCATTGCCCGCTGACACGGTAGCCGCCTTCAACCTGCTTGGCTGTACCGCCTGCAAGGTTGAGTGTAACCGGCGCGAGAACGTACGACTGTTCGGCAAACAGTTCTTTCTGGAACTTTTCGGGAAAACCACAGAACCAGAAACAGTGTTCCAGGTAAAAGGACACGAGCCAGCCCATTGATGCGTCCGCTCGTGAGAGGATGAGCGATACTTCAAAGAATGTGTCCAAGTCTGCTTCGTGACCCCCGTAGCACTTTGGAACCATCAGCGAGAACAGTTGGCTATCTCGGATGGCGTTGATGACTTCATCAAGCGGCTTGCGTGCAATTTCGGCTTCGCGGGCTTTTTCGCGCAAGAGCGGTGCGAGTTTTTCGGCCGCTTCGATTAGCGCTGCCGGTTCCATGTGAGAGTTTGACATTCTGTATTCCTTTCAATTCCGCACAGGTCAATCCGTAGACAGATTGTTAGTGGATCTCCAACGGTTCGCGCGCGATCTGCTCGGCTTCCTCGGCCGATATTCCAAGGACGCGCAACACCAGCTCCGCTGTGGTGTCGGCTGTTTCATCGACCCGCGCACCTTGGTTGAGCGATGTGATCATTCCGACAAGCGCCCCGTTTATGAAATTCGTCATTGCGGGAAGGTCGGCCACTTTGAACCGGCCGCTTTTGAGACCATTCCTCATGTCCTCGGCGGGCGGATTGCCCATTTCTGAAACGAGATCGCTAAACGACGTTTCCGAGCGGGCGTACCAGCTCCAAAGCGGATCTTCAGCGATGGACCGCAACAAAATACGTAAGCCCAGTGCCATGCGCAGGGCCGGGTCGGTTGCGCCGCGCGCGGCTCGGTCGACGCGCACATGCACTTGGTCCGACAGGTGTTCAATCAGCGGTCGGAGCACTTCGCCTTTCGTTTTGAAGTGCAGGTAAAAGGTGCCGTGTCCGACGTCAGCGGCATCCGTGATGTCTTGGATGGTGACAGCCTCGACACCTCGGTCTCGCATCAGCCGTTCAGCCGCTTCAACGATCCGCGCTTTGGTAGAAGCCTTTCGACGCTCAAATCGCGTCATTTCATTGGTGTTTTCCTTGCTCATAAGATCATTATGACTAGAGTCAGTTATAAATCAATACCAAAAATGACTATAGTCAGTTTTATCTGTGATTCAGTTCTGATTTGCGTCAATTCTGCAGTCGAGCCGCTGATTTAAGCCGATTTTTGGTGTTCGGGCTTAGCTGGGTAAGCCAGGAAAAGCTGTGTATACGGGCAGAGCAAGTTGAGCCGAGGCATACGGCCAGACCTGATCGCTTTCGTCTGTAGCGGGTGCGAAAGTCTTTCTTGAACCTATCGTCAAATCAAAACCGACGTGCGTCGTGAGACGGAGCGCGAGCAATCGTTGATCAGCCTGCGTCGCTATTGGCATAGCTGGCCAAAATGTCCGCGAGATCCGATGGCGCCGCGAGCGTGGGCATATGGCCGGTCGGGATTTCATGTTTGATCGGTACATGGGAGCGGTTCGCCATCCATTTCTGGTGCTCCGGCGTTAAGGCACGGTCTTCCGTACAGAGAATGTAGCTTTTGGGCAGGGCGGCGAAACCTTCGGCCAGTTTCACTTTTGTAATGCCTGGCCGTAACGGGTTGTCTCCAAGTTGTTGTGTCGCAGATGCCTCATCCTCTTCACTGCAATCATGAAACAGCGCATCGTGGCAAACGCTTTTATCGAGCGAAATACATCCGCGCAGCGGATTCGGTTTAACGCCAGGGCCGAGCAGCGAGGCTTCGTCTTTTCCGGCCAGTTGGATGAGACGTTCGCCGTCAATGGGAATAAACCCAGACAGATAGACGAGTTCGTCGAAGGCGTCTGGCGCTCGCCCGGCCGCCGCCGTGACGACAAATCCACCCATAGAATGGCCAACGGCAATGACACGCCCTTCGATCTGACGTGCGGCTTCAATCACGGCGCCCGTATAGTCATTAAGGGAGACCGACCACATGCGCCGGGTGTTCGTGCCGTGCCCCGGCAGGTCGATTGCCTTGGCGGCAACGCCCCGTCTGCTGAGTTCCGGCAAAAGCCGGTCCCATGCCCAGCTTGCGGCCCAACCCCCATGAACAAGTAAGAGCGTGGACATTGATGATCTCTCCCTCTCAATCTGTTAGCGGGCTGTTAGCGGGCTGACCCTTCAAAAGGGACGCATAATGTAGGGCGGTGTTGAACGAAGTGAAACCCGCCGCCGGACCGGACATATCCAATCCGCCTATTCATTCTGTTGAGGCGGGTCATTCCAACAGGCTTTGATGGCAGGCGGCATAGTGCACCGTCCAATCCTTGCGGCTTGAAAATCCGGTCCGGCGAAGTCAGGATCGTTTCTATGAAAATAGAGGATCGAAAGTTTATCTGGCGCGCCATAGCCCTGGCGTTGGTCATTGCCATTGCCGGACCTGAGATGGGTTTGGGTCTTGAAGCCTTCGCCGTGCTTCAGTTGCTTGGTGTGGAAATGGTGTTGTTGTCATTTCTCGTCGGGCTCCGCCTCCTGCCAATTTGGCATGTGATGGTGCCGATACGGCGATGGATAGAGAAGCGCGATCCCTATTTCTACCTCCCAAATGGATCACAAATCAAAAGTTGCCCTGGCATTGTTTGCCATGCCGTCCCGGGCCTGATTGCAACCTATTTTGCAATTCTTGCTTGGGGAATCGTCTAGATCCTTCAAGAAGAGAAGGAGTCGCCCGGCCGCCGATTTTGTAACGCCGACCGAATCTTTACATCCTTACTGGGATAACGCTTCAAGAAGGACGCTCAACGTGAGGCGATATTGAACGACGTGAAAATGCCGTCTCCTCTGTTGCCGACTTTCCTCACTTCGGGATTGCGATAAAGGAGCGTGTGTTAGCGGACGATCTAGGAATCGGTGGTCTTGCGATATATCATTGGCACCTCGCGATCCTAATGTTGCGCAATGTCTGAAATATCGTCGCTTTTTGTTCATAAGGTTATTTCTCACGCAAGCCCGAAGCTACAACGAGAAGACCTGTTTCAAATCGTCGGTCTTGAGCCGGATGAACCTGCGCTCGCTGAAAAACTTGTTGCAGAAGACGCCTACTATGATTTGGTTGAGGCACTGGCGGCGGCTGAGGACGGGGGCATAGACTTTCACATACGCACGGGTGCGTCTATGCGATGTGAGGATCTGGGTGCTCTCGGTTTGGCTTGGAAGTCATCACCCACACTGCGCGATGGATTTGAAAGGGCATCGCGTTTTGTTCGATTGCTTGTCCGCCCGCAAAGATTCGAAGTCGTCGATTACAATGACACAATCGGAATCGTGCACCGCCGGACGAACAATGTTGAACGTTTGGGCGCCCACTTAACCCGTGAAGTTGCTTTCGTGACAACTGTTTCAATCTGTCGTGATGCGGCGGCCTTCCAGTTTGCGCCAGTTGAAGTTCGCTATGAGCATGACGCTGTCGGTGATCGCGGCGCACTTGAGGTCTTCTTTGGGTGCCGGGTCCGATACAATGCTGAACGCGATGAGATGTTGGTAAGCCGGGATCAAATCGATCGACCGAACCGAGTTGGGGACACCAGCATCTTTCGATTTATTGAAAGTCATCTGGATGCGGAGCTTTCCATTGTTGAGGATGATGCGACACTGGAAAAGCAAGTGCGTAACCAGGTTTCCTGTGCGTTGAGCGGCGGCGTGCCAAAAGTGTCAGAAATAGCGGCCAGTCTAGAAATGAGTGGTCGGACCCTACAACGTCGCTTGTCAGACGAAGGGCTTGCCTTTCAAGATCTCGTTGATGACTCTCGGCGTGAGCTCGCTGAGCGTTTGTTGAAAACGACGGGATTTCCGCTAGCGGAGGTCGCATTCCTCACAGGGTTTTCCGAACAAAGTGCGTTCACTCGAGCGTTCAAACGGTGGTCCGGACGAACGCCGCGCGCATTTCGGCTCGAATTACAATGAAGAGTCGCAGCTAGCAGATAGGTTGGCGCGCGAAATCAAAACATTGGCACGCCACATCAATATTTGAGTCGAAGAATTTCGTACATCTCGACTTGCCTGATCGAACCACCGGTAAGTCTCTCATCAGCCATTCATTCGATCTGGTAGCGGAACGAGAAGCCCGTTCGCTTACGCACCAACATTGAACGAACAGGAAACTGACCGATGTACAGATTACTCTACGATTTGGCCGTGTTTTGGGTCGCCGATCCCCATTATTTGACCCTCCATATGTTCCAAGCCCCTGTTAGGCGCGGTGCTCTGAGCGATCACCTTTCCAAACCTGAAATTGCTGGCCTGATTAACCGACTGTTCGAGTGCCGGTTCATTGAGGGAATTCACAAGACGAGGGTTCCAATTCCACCGGAGATCCGGAACTGAGCTGCCGGCCAATTCTTATCCCTAAACCAATTACCAATCCGGGCTGCGCGCCCAATCGTTAAGGAGATGACCCATGACAACTGGCGACCACAATGGAAGCGACAACAAAGGCAGAAAGAAATTGGACCGACGTGAACTGTTGAACCAAAGCGCGGTAGGAATTGCCGTGGGCGCCGCGGCAGCCACCGTTGGACTTGCCAACTCGAAAGCCAATGCCGCAGGACTGGCGGCCTATGCCGATCCCGCCAATCCCGGCTTGCCGCAAATTGACATGGAAATAGACCGGCAACGCACAGCACTTGTCGTTGTAGATCCGCAAGTCGACTTCCTCGATCCCGGCGGCGTCGCGTGGGGGGTGGTCGGCGAAAGCGTCACTGAGCATAAAGTCGTAGACAACCTAGAGCGTTTGTTCATCGCCGCCAAAGCTGCCGACATGCCTGTGGTGATCTCGCCGCATTATTACTTCCCGCAAGACCACAAGTGGAAAATCGAAGGAACGCTTGAACGGGTTATGCATTCGATCGGCATGTTCGACCGCAAAGATCCTCTCAATCTCAATGGCTTTGAGGGTTCAGGCGCTGACTGGATGCCTCAATACAAAAAGTACATCAACGACGGCAAAACGATCGTCTGCTCGCCCCATAAAGTCTACGGGCCGGAGCAAAATGATTTGGTTCTCCAATTGCGCAAAATTGGCATGGACAAAGTGATCCTGGCCGGCATGTCCTCTAACCTATGCGTCGAGAGCCATATGCGAGAGCTTCTGGAAACAGGGTTTGAGGTTGCCGTCGTGCGCGATGCAACGGCCGGAGCAAAGGTGCCGGAAGGTGACGGTTATCTTGCCGCGCTGATCAATTTCAGAATGATCGCGAACGCCGTGTGGTGGACGGACGAAGCTGTTGGCCGGATCACTAATGGAACTTGATGATTACTCCTTCGATAGCTCCTTTCACCATCCCCGCCGGTCGGTGCGCGTGTCGCGCCGACCGGAATTCACATCTGAGCGAAGGGCGGTGTTGAACGAAGAGAAACCCGCCACCCGTTCGATTGCCGATCCGCTTGGTGGCGGGATTGACATCCCGCCCCACGTGCCACTAACGAACGCGAATGATCAAAACGTCATCGGCAAAGGAAGATGACGTTCAAAGATCGCGTCGCGGTGCGCGATGAGCGCTTTGCTGCAGCCGCCGATGGTTTCGCTCGAAAGATCATAAGACTTGCGCAAAAAGCTGGGCATGGCGCATTGCGCTTCCGGCAGTGTTTGAAAGACTTGGCTGAAATAGGCCCAATAAACGTCAGCCGCTGATAGACGGTCGCCAAACAGATAGGCGCGTCCAGCATCCTGTTGGCGGCGCAATTGTTTGTCGAGCGCATCCAAAACGCTTGTCACTTTTGCGGGTGCGGCTTCGCGGGCGGATTCACTGTAGCCATAGTCCGCATACATCGGATTTCGTTCGGCTTCTTGGGCTGCGCGTTCGGGACCGGCAAGGCCGAGCATGATCAGGCGCATGTTCCACAACATGCCATTTTCGCCAATCATTTCTTGGGTCAGTCCGATCATGGTGATGCGGTCAGCCAACGCGTCGGGCAACAAAGAAGGGCCGGTGCCCAACCTTTCGGCGAGATTGAGTATGTCGAGCCAGCCGGTGCGCGGCCCTTCTTGTTCATACATCGCGACGGGCGCGTTGCGGTGGCCGGTCCACGCCACCAATTCTTCATTGGGGCCGCCGCCAACTTGTTCCACGGGCGTGTAAGGCACACCACGCAGGTCCAGCACGGCTCTGGCCGACATGGAGTAGGGCGCGGGCACACCCGCGGTCAGGGCAAGACGCAGCCCGGATTTCTTCCTTGCGGCGTCGACGGAAAGATATTCAAAACTCATGTCCTCGTCATTCTCCTCTGATGGAGGTTTCAAAGCGTAGATTCATTGCGCGTAAGTCTCCCAGGCCGTCCCATCGACGATTTGCTCAAGATGCGCCGACAGGGCATTGGGACGAATTGGTCCTTTGGTCCGTTCTTTGGCCAGTCCTTTTGTCTGCCGCTTCACCACGACACTGCGCGCGCGTTGAAAGATGACAGCCATGCGCACCAGCGAAAAGGCGAACCACCAATCGAGAGTGGATGCAGCGCAGGTTCTTGTTTTGGCATAATGCTCAACGGACGCGTTTACGCCGGGCAATCCCGGCAGGCGAGGGGTCCCGGTGCCCGTCGATAGAAACCAATCGACGGCAAACCAGTGGGCGAGATCTTCCTCCGGCGCGCCGACGCCGCTCAACTCCCAATCAAGAATGGCGGCTACGCGATTCTGCGCAAAGATCATATTGCCAAGTTTTGCGTCGCCCCAATGAACGCGCATGTCCGTCATGGTGGGGGCTGACCGGCCCAGTTGAACCAGAGCGTGCTCGATCAACGGGTCGCCATGATCACCAAGCGTTTCGTGAAACGCGCGCCATTCGGCAACGCGCGTTTTGGCGGCGTCTTCTGCCGCTTGTGCTTGATGGAAATCGAGCACGTCCGCCGCTACCCCGTGCAACTGCGCCATGGCGCCGATCCCGGCGTTCCATGTGGCGGCGCGCGTGGGCAGGTCGGCTTCAAAAAGCCATCCCGCACTATGATAGGGCGGTCGGTCGGGCGGAACGCGTCCCTCGACAAAGTCCATGACATAAAATGGCGTGCCGAGGCGGGCGGCATCCTCACACAACCACCGGACGTTGGGCACCGGAACCCCGTGGCGCGCCAGCACCTGTTGCGTTGCGAAGGTTTGCGCCAGGTCGTATTGCTCGAACAGCGCCGTTTCGCGCGGCGGGGCGGCTTGAACCACCAATCTGTCGGGAAGCGTGGGGGCGGAGATCGTGAGCAGGATCGTGGCTGCAGAAAAACCGGTCCCGCTTGGTTTATCGATTGCGCGAATGGAAACGGGTTCGCCTGTTTGTTCCGTCAGAAACGCTTCAAGGCTGGGCTTCCAAGACTCTGGGACGGGCGCCGCCCGCGTGTTTTCGTTGCTAGATGTGTTGCCCGCCATATGCCTATCCGATGGTGCCGCGCTGTTTCCGGTCTTGGACGCGAAGACAGCAGGATTAAGCGGTAAACGGATAGGCGGCAGACTGCAAGGCGGCAAAATTATCGGGGTGGCGGCCATCTTTCCGGCTGCACATGAGCGGTGAATGCAAGGGCGTGCGTTTCATCCTTCGAGGCTCGACCGTACCGGCCGAGCACCTCAGGATGAGGTCGCAACAAGTTCTTTCCTCATCCTGAGGTGCGAGCAACAGCGAGCCTCGAAGGATGAGCGGTTTGCTTGGGCCTTCCAAAAAAAAATTAGAGAGGTTTCGGTCCTGCTTTCTGGAGCACAGCGGCCATTTCTTTTTTTCGTTCGCACATGAGCGGAGTTTTTTTGTTGGGGTGTCATCCCAGAAATCGCGTTAGCGATTATCTGGGATCTAGTACCCCCTGTGTTCAATCTTGAACTTCAGTGGTTACTAGATCCCCGGTTCGCGCTTACGCGCGCCCGAGGATGACGTTCAAGAGATCGGTGACGCTTAAGGGAAAAAAATCAGAAAGGTGTCGGCTTACGCGGCGACGGCAATTTGGCGCAAATTCATTTCGGCTTGAAGCGCCGCTAGAGGCTCGCCCAGCCGTTCTTCCCAATGCTCAAAATTGATGTTCTTGGAACTACGCCCATAATTCCACCCGTCAACGAAGGCGTCCATCGACGGCACGACACCCTTTGGCGCGACAAGCGCCGTGTGCGACATGACCACCGCCAAGCGGATGGCGTGATAGGGGCTGCGCATTTGCGACAGATAGTAGGACGCCAAGGCGAGCTCACCCGGAATCGTCGCGCCGTATCCTGTAAGGATGTGCATGAAATCGTGCAGTTGCGTTCCGCGTACGGACATATAAGCCATTTCTTCCGGCATGCGTTTCAGTTTGCCCGAGGCCATCAGCTCTTTCTGATAGGCGCGATAGTCGCGGCCGAAATTTTCGATCAGATTGTTTTCCACCACAAACTCGCGATAGGCATGGCCCAACGTGCCGGGCCCGTAGTCTTTGAGGCCTTCAATGGTAATGGGCTCGGCAATATGGCGTTCCTGCAAGAATTCGGTCGCGCCGGGGATGGCGTGGAGTTCTTCCATATAGGCGTCAATGGCCTCGGGCGTGGCGACTTCCCACCAGTCGTTGATCAAAAAGTAGACCCCGTAGTCGAGGGGGCGGTCGACGGAGACCATAAATTTCTCGGCGAATTCACGATCGACAATGGGCGGCTTGTTGGTGATGGGTCCGGACATGGCGTTCTCCTCTTTTGCGGCGTTGGTCAGGAAGATATAGCTATTAAATGAACATGTTCAATAAATAATCGGTCAAGTCAATCATTTTTCTGACCTGACCGGAGAGGGAGGGGGCAGAAGAGGGCCGAAATTCGGGGCAACAGTGGGCACCGGCCGGCTCCTTTTTGGTCAAAATAACGCTAATTTCTGCGCTTTTCGGATGACGAAGCCAGGGCCTGAGACGTCCGGCCCCTCCCAGGTACATTAAAATGAACGCGTTCAAATAATTCTGATTTTTTACCCAACACGGCTTGACAGCAGGCCGGTCCGGCCATAAATCGAACACGTTCATTTTATTATTTCCGAAGCGACATCGCCCGAAAATCAAATCCGAGGGAGGGATATGATGGAGACCAAAACCGAAAGGTCATTTCAAAACCGGGAGCTGCCCGAGCGCGCCGTGATGGGCCGTACGCTCGAAAAATGGGCGGGGCTTCCCTTTAATATGTTGGAACGTCTCGGGTCCTACATTCTCGTTCGGCCGACACGCTACGCCCTCGATCATCTCGATGCCCTCTCTTACAAATTCGAGGGCACACGGCTTAAAACGATTCTCGAGCACACACTGTTTCCGCTAACCATGGTTGTGACTCTGATCATCGGGTTCAGTCTTGCTGAAAACGGCGTCTCGATCGCATCTCTAGCGACGCTCGCCCTCATCCCCGTGATCTACGGTCTCATCTTTGCGCCGCTCGAAAGGCTGATGCCGTTCAGCCGCAAATGGCTGAAGGGCGGGAACGATGTTTCGGTCGATGTCATGATGTTCGTTTCAGGGGCGGTCTGGCAGGGCGTTTCCAAGTTTCTATTGCAAGTCTTGTTGATCATTAGTCTGGTTGATTTGCTGGAACCATTCGGCCGGCAGATTTGGCCAAGTTTCTTGCCGGGCTTTGTGCAGGTGTTGCTGTTTCTTTTGATCAAAGACTTTTTCCGGTACTGGTATCACCGCGCCATGCACGAAGTCCCGTTCTTGTGGAGATGGCATGCCGTGCATCATTCCGTAGAAAGACTATATTGGCTCAATGGGATCAGAAGCCACCCGGTGGAGATCGTTGGACAAGCCTTGTTCTACGCCGTTCCGCTCGCGCTGCTACAGCCCTCTGACGAAATCGTCATGGTGTCTGTCTTGATGGCCTTGTCCATCGGCATCTTCCAGCACTCCAATATCGGCCTCAAGCTCGGTATTTGGGAGTACATTTTCTCCATCGGTGACAATCACCGTTATCACCACTATCCCAACAAAGAAGTGGGCGACTCCAATTACGGCGGTGAGTTCATCGTGTGGGATATTCTGTTCGGGACCTTTCACAACCCCAAAGGTGAGCGGCCAAGCGACACAATCGGCATCGGTACCGCGCCCAATTATCCGATGACCTGGGCCGGCTTGATGATCGCCCCTTTCTTACCGGACCAGAAAGTCTTTGGTCCCAAGCCGGACGGCGCACAGGGGGTGAGGGCACAAGAGGACGCCAGGTTGGCGTGGCAGCCGGTGCCGGCTGACCAACGGGAAGGTGTCGTTCTTCCGTAGTCTTGAAGCCAACAAGTTGGGGTCAGTATAAAGTGGCTGACCCCGACGGCACTCAACCGTCTAACATCGTCACCCCGGCGGAGGCGGAGCCGACGGCCGGGGCCCAACCAGCATCTTGCTCCGTACTCACGTTATGAAGTGAAGCGCGCGTGGCAGGTTAGATCCCGGCCTGCCGCTCACGCGGCAACCGGGATGACAAAAACGACCCCGCAATTTTCCTGAGTTCGCTAGTTTACCGGCCCCTTTACATCTGCAGCAAGAGCTTGCCGTGAATAGGGCGGGTTCGTAGATTGCCTTCTCTTAGGAAACACAAGGCAATGACGAGTACGTCCTTTGATGCATCGAATATATTTGAGACTCTTTTTCGGTTTGGTTGTGGCGTTTCTCGTTCCTGCACATAGCGGGTTCGCGCAGAACCAAAAAGAGTCTGAAGAGATTGAGTTCACGGCGTCCGTCTGGGCCGACAATTGGTTTTCGCTGTACGTCAACGGTCAATTGGTCGGCGAGGACTCGGTTCCCTTTGATACGATACGATCGTTCAACGCTGACACAATCACCTTCCGCGCCACATATCCGCTGACGCTTGCGGTGGTGACCAAGGACTATATCGAGAACGACAGCGGGCTCGAATATATCGATTCGTTGTTTGGTCTGGTTCGGCTGTGGGGCGGCTTCACATTGTTTCAACAAATGGGCGATGGCGGTTTTATTGCCCAGATTGCCGAAACCGAAAGCGGCAAGATCGTTGCGGCCACATCCAGTGAATGGCGGGGCTTGGTACTCCACAAGGCGCCCCTCAATCCGGAATGCGAAAAGTCGAGCCAGCCGTTGAAGGATTGCCAATCTTCCATCATTGAAGAACCCGCGGGTTGGCAAAAGGAAGGGTTCGACGATTCAACTTGGGTGACGGCCACCGAATATACGCCGGAGCAGATCGGCGCCCGGTTCGGCTACAACGATATCAATTGGGATGCGTCGGCAAGTTTGATCTGGTCAGAAGACATTGTGACCGACAACACCATTTTGTGGCGGCACCAAGTCCTTGGAAATTGAGACGGCGATTGTAGGCGTCATTCGGTACGCCCTAATCCGTCAGGAAACTGCGTATGGAAATCAATCTCTATCGTTTGCTGCTTGTCCTTCTATTAGTTGGTGCGGCTGGTTATTACTTTTTGATTTGGCGCGGCACGCCCGCTGAAACCCGTTTTCAGGAATCGTCAATTCCGGTGGCGCTTAAAGACCGGGTGTTTCACTGGCGCTACAATATCGGTTGGGATTTTCGTGTGAAGATGACGGAGGAGGGCGTGCATTGGGAGGGCTTTGCCGGCACCTTCGAAGGCATGACGGCAACGGTCTTTCCGCATTACAGCCAGATCAGAGAAGACGTCTATTTTGTAACGTGGCCTATTCCGGGAGCCGGCGTTGATTCACTCGTGCTGGATCTGAGAAACAAAAAGGTCTTCGGCCACATCAAAGCGAACGCCAAGTTCTACGTGATTGAAGGCGAGATCTATTGCGACAGCGCTTCGATGGAATGCGAGACCCCGACGCGTTAGCTGACTCTTTTTTGCGTCGTGAGTCGCGGAACGTTCCTGAATACTGGCTTTTTCGTATCTTGTGACTCAACCGCCTGATCAATCGATCATTGTGCTGCCGACTCCAGTTTGCTCCCATGTGCGATGTAAAACTGAACGTCCGCATCCGGCGGATGATATTCGAGCACAAAGTCCGGTGCGGTCTTTTGCAGGGGTTCGAAACCGGGGCGCTTTGCATCAGCTGCATACAGCCAGCTCATGAACCAGAGCCGCCAGGAGGGATTTGGCCAGTAATTGTCCATGACACCATAGCGCCCACCCGGCTTCAGTTTCGCAAATGATTTTTCAAAAACATGTCGCCAGTCGGGCACGACGCTGAAGATCAATGTCGCGATAACAGCGTCATATGGTTCGTCCACCAATCGATCAAGTTCGCGCAGGTCGCCTTGAATGAGGTGCAATCTGTCGGCATAGCCGTGTTTGGCGGCGCGTTCTTTGGCGTGGGACAACATTTTTTCCGATGCATCAACGCCGACGATTTTGCCGCTGGGTCCGATCTTTGCCGCGATGGTGGGCTGATTGAGACCCGTGCCACATCCAAGATCCAATACCGTATCGCCTTCTTTGGGCTCGACGCGATCGATGCAAATCTGGCGGAATTCCTGCGTTATGTCTTCCAGCTGCTTGTCATAACGATGGGCGACGAAGTGATCATAGTAAGAAGACTTTAGGGTCATGGCTTCGACGCGCCTTTTAGGGTTCTTCACTCGCTGTAGAATCAAGCATTAGCCTAGTCTGATACAAACCCATCGGGAATACGCGGAAACTGCGAAACAGTGTCTTGCCCTTCAAAAGGCGCGACGTCGCCACACCACCCAAAAATAGAGGATCGTTTTGGAAGCGCACATCGATGCAGCTGTCACGCGCAAGCGTACACTAGAGCATGATGAGTTCTGTTCAATTCGCTACTTCGTCATCGCGAGGCGCGCAGCGCCGCGGCGATCCAGGGCTCCAAGCGTTGAGCAAGCGACCCTAGATTGCGTCAGCCCCAAAGTCGGAATTGGGCGGCTTCGCAATGACGATGAAAAACATCTTCATTTGTAAACGCGGATGTTCAACCGTTGTGCTGTGATGTGTGCCGCTTACGTACGCTTCGGATGGAGGACGACAGGCAAATCCGTAAAGCCCATGACGAAATTCGAGAAGGTGCGCACCGGCGTGCCGACAACTTCGACCCGCTCAAAGCGTTTCAGAATTTCTTCCCACAGAATACGCACTTGCATTTCGCCCACACGGTTGCCCATGCAACGGTGGATACCGAAGCCGAATGACAAGTGGCGCCGCGCGCCTTCCCGGTCGATCAGAAATTCGTTCGGGCGGTCGATCACACGCTCATCCCGGTTACCCGAGATGTACCACATCAGAACGCGGTCCCCTTCTTTGATCAGCTTACCGCCAAGTTCCACATCTTTGACGGCTGTGCGGCGCATATAGGCCAGCGGGGTTTGCCAACGGATAATCTCAGCGACCATGTTTGGAATGACAGAAGGGTTGGCTTTGAGTTTGGCAAACTCGTCCGGATGTTCGTGCAAAGCCAGCACGCCGCCCGACATGGAATTCCGCGTGGTGTCGTTGCCACCCACAATCAGCAGCATCAGATTACCGAGCAAATTCATCGGGTCCAGGCTTTTCATGTCCTCGTTGTGGGCCATGAGAGAAATGAAATCATTCGCAGGCGGAAGATTTGCGCGCTCGGTGTAGAGCGTGCCGAAGACTTCCAAACACTCATAAAGCGCTTCGCGGCGTCCTTCTTCCGTCAGCCCCATCGATTCCAACACTTCATCGTTGGCGGTTGTGAGGTCCGACCAATAGGTCAGCTTGTACCGGTCCTCGAACGGGAAATCGAAAAGGGTGGCCAACATTTGCGTGGTGATTTCGATGGAAACCAGGTCGACCCAATTGAAGGTTTCACCCACGGGCAAACTGTCGAGCACGTTGGCCACGCGTTGGCGGATCAGCGGTTCCAATCCCATGAGCGCGGTTGGCGAAACGGCCGGCGTAACGGCCTTGCGCTGTACATCGTGTTTCGGCGGGTCCATGGCGATGAACGTTTCGGGGTCGAAATTCTCGTCCTCGCCGTCCGGCCCGTCGATAATAAAGATCGAGGGTTCTGACGAATAAATCTGGTGGTTGGTATCCACCGCCATGATGTCTTCATAGCGGGTCACGGACCAGTAGCGGCCGAACTCTTCGTGCTCAAAAAAGTGCACGGGATCTTCGGTCCGCAACCGCTCGAACAAACCCCAATGCTGTTGATTGAAGTAGTAGCTGGGGTTCGACATGTCGATGTCTTCGAGCGCGATGGCATAGGGATCAAACGCGTCGATGGCGGGCTTATTTCGGACAGCAATATTCATCACGGATTCCCAGATTTCTTGACTACGCAATTCTTGATTACAACATTGTTGTAAGTTACAACGTCGTTGTAATCAAGTGGAAAGTCAAGGGAACTTGCGGACCGCGGGCCAAAAATGGCTATTTAGAGTGGGATTGAGAATCAATGGGATCGAGCGTTATCGGCATGGATCAACGCGCCATTAATATGGAGGCCCGCCGCCAGCGGATTTTGGATTCGGCGGAACGCCTGATCATGCGCGATTCCTTGAGCGCCTTTACAATGCGTGCACTGGCCGAGGAAGTCGGGCTTAGCGTCAAGACGCTCTACAATCTATTCGGCGGCAAGGAAGCCATAGCTTCAGTCCTGGAAGACCGCGCCTTTTCCTCACTTGAGGCGGAACTCACGGCTTTGCCGGAAGATCAGGACCCTATCGAGCAGGTCCTCACGATTATGACGGTGGCCGCCCAGAAATCCATTGCGCGTAAGGCGCTCATTCACCCGATGTGGGCCAAGGACAAAGACCGTCCTCTCGGGTCGCCCAGCCGCCCTCTGGAATTTATGGAGTTCGGCGCCGGGCTGGCCGAGCGCGCGCTGATCCGGGCATTAGCACAAAAGGCACTCGACGCGCGATTTGACCCGCACATCTTAGCGTCACAACTGGCTGTCGGATGGTTTGGGACGGCGATCTTATGGGCGCGGGGCGCATTGGGCGATGCGGACTTTGTGATACGGGTCAAACATACGGGCCTTTGCAACCTTCTTCCCTATGCGGACGAAAACACGTCGCGCGAATTCCGCGATGAAATTTCCTCGCTTGAAAAACAAATGACGCCGCTGCCGAAAGAAGACGGGGCCGATTGTACTGCGTCGGCTTGAAACACTTGATGGCAGGCTTCGGCCGCGTGCGCGTTCAAGAGCGATATAAGATTGGGTTTAATCAAACACTATCAAGCGTCATCGCGAGGCCGCTTTAGCGGCCGCGGCGATCCAGAAATAGCAAGCACAGAGCAATCGGACCCTAGATTGCCGCGCCGCCTGTAGCCTGTGCCCGCGAATGCGGGTAGCGGCTCGCAATGACGAACAACGATGATTCAAACTAGATTTGTGTTGCCCTAAGAACCAGGCGGCAGACCTACGGCGTTGCCTTGATGTTGTTCAGTAGAGGCGAGTGTGTCCAAAAGCTCCACGACTTCGCAGACGAGCCCGTCGCGCGTTTTCGCAAACAAAACATATTCCACATCATAGCTGTTGCCGCGCCGGCTCTCGGCGTGAATGTCGAACCGGACAACACTTGACGCTTCGTCCCCGATTTCATCGTGGATGTCGACGCGCATTTTTGAACCGTCATAGATTTTGTTGAACACCGCATCGTTGAACGCTGACACGGCGGCTTTGCCCACATGCGGGCCCGCAATGTTTTCAGGAAGCGAGTAGTTGAGGCGCCAAGTGACATCTTCGGTGTACATGGAAGCAAGCGCCTCGCAGTCACCGAAGGCTTCGACGACGCGCCGGGCAGGGGTTGGATTTTTGGGCATGAATGGTCTCCTTCGTCATCGCCGTCACACATGAGGCGTGATTTTCTTTACGCTTCGCCCAATGAGGTTTTCCACCATTTGGCTGAGATACCGAACTGCACCGAGATAAATACATAGGCGCCGGTCAAAACAACAGCTGCAAATAAATTGGGCGTATCCGACAGCAAAAGCATCGCGCCCGCCACGCCAAAGGTCACAACAAATGTCAATTGAGGAACGTAGTCGCGCAAGGTTGCGGGCGACACGTTTTCAAAGAACGATTGATTTTCCTGTTCCGAACGTGCGCGCACGAATGTTAAGTGACTGGAATAAGTCGAGACAGCGCACAATGCCGACAGACACAAAAACCAGAGCCCGATCGATCCGGGTCCCATCGTAGCCACAAGAATGAACTCCAGCAGACCAATAAAGAAGGGGAGAACGGATTCCACAATGCCCGGCACCCAACTGAACCGCATGACGGTGTTCACGTAGAGAATCCAAACCAGAAGCATGGTAAAGAAACTGATCGAAACCTGGGCCCAATAAAAGGCCGCCGCGGGCGTCACCTCAAAGAGATGTGCGCCGTTTTCGATGTGGGTCCACAGCATGCCGAGGGCCAGTGCCTGAACAATGCTGAGAAGTGTCAGGAGCACGGACGGAAACTGTTCTTTTGCTCGTTGGCGGATGGGATTCAAAACACTGCTCCTCGTGATGCCGTTTCTGAAAATGAAAGCCTACGATTCAAGCTTCTTACTGCTTTTGGGAGATTGCAAGCGAGAGTGTGCCTCGGCCACGCTTGCTTTGTCAGCTCCTTCGAGCGAGCTCTTTATGTTGACGAAGCTGAATTTGTGGCGTCCATACGATCGAGCGCTTCGCGCGGCCAGGTGGAACGGATGTCATAATCTTCGTCAAACTGCGGAACCGTGTCGGGTATCACGATCCACGGATGCTTGCGTTTCACCCATATATGCGCACCAGGTTCAACAAAGCGCGGGTCGTCGAAAGTGCCGCCACGAACATTGTAGGTCGTCGGAAACCGTGTTGAGCTGGAAAAGATTGCCGTGTTGCACGCCGCACATAGGTAAACTTTAGTTCGAGGGCTGATTTGTCTGGTGGCCAATTCGCCGCGCGTTATAGCAAAGTCGTCTTTCAGAACAATCGTGTTCAGGCCGAACGCCGTTCCGCTGCGGCGCCTACAATTGAGGCAATGACATGCGTGGGTGAACAGAGGCTGCGCCTTGAGTTCAAAGCGCAAAGCCTCGCACTGACAGCCGCCAACGATTGAGACATCACTCATAGGCCAACCCTAACATTGACTACGCAGAATGTCGTTGTTGGGCTGACATTCCTAGCGCGCCGCTATTCGGACGTCCGTTCCCCTTCCGGGTCGACTTCAATTGACTTTCCAACCATTGTCAGGCTGATCATTTCGTCATTCAAGGGGCCAAGCGCGTGACAGATACACCGCCTATGATTAGGAAGCGCATCGTCGTTACCGGCATGGCCGGTGCGGGAAAGAGTACTTTTTCCCGGTTGCTGTCGTCGAAATCCGGCCTTCCCGTCATTCATCTTGACCTTCATCGTTGGAACCCCGGGTGGGTCCTGGTGCCACAACGCGAATTCCTTGAGAAACAACGCGCTTTGCTTGCTGACGAGAGATGGATTGTAGACAGCAATGACGTTGACGCGGACCTGCTGACCGCCCGCGCCGATACACTCGTGATCCTGACAACGCCTTGGTGGGTCTGCGCGTGGCGTGCTTTCAGACGCGGGCTTCGTCGGCCGCCCAACACTCGGTTGCCGGACGGTTGTGAGGAATCGTTTCTGCAAAGGCTAGGGGATGAATGGGGAATCGTTTGGCGGAACTGGCGTAACCGGGATTCCGTTCGCAAGCGCGATCTTGCACTTGCCACGCAGTGCCAAGCACTTATGAACGTGCACATCCTGAGTTCGAAACAAGAGGCCGCCGACTTTGTCGATAGCATCCGCGGCTAATTGCGGTTTCCATCCAGGCGCCCAATCCCCGGAGCACCAAGCGGCCGTTTTTCTTTGTTGAGATTCTCCGCTCATCCCGGAGCCTAGGTGAGCTCAAAGCCGTTAGGTTTTGATTTGCGAAACTTGGCATC